>Ga0180219_1000002_pt1 | contig 1040971 bp, 889 predicted proteins | sample eDN3rd30CBELigMG_FD_151338 | JGI IMG/M metagenome (GOLD analysis project Ga0180219, IMG submission 151338) | Enriched Miracle-Growth compost microbial communities from Emeryville, California, USA - eDNA 3rd pass 30_C BE-Lig MG (version 2)... ... | reverse complement strand
CTTTTGCAGTTAGTTCATTAAGTTCGGAAACTACGGTGTTGCTGTTTTGTAGAAGTTGATTATTTTGTTCAATTTGTGAATCAATGCCCGGAATTATATTTGTTATGCTTGGTGTCAGAGTTTGTAAGTTAAAGTTCAGTTCACCTCCATTTTTTAAAAATGAGACAATTGAATTTCTGAATGTGTCAACTGAATTAGAAAATTGGATATAGTTGTCTCTAAAATTTGGTATTAACTGCTCCAATTCAGCAAAATTCTCAATAGGTGGAATAACTATCGAATTGTATATATCTTGTTTTTGTTGAATTGTAAAGTTAATCGAATTTAGTTGTGTGGAAACATCATTCAATACAAATTGATTGAATGTTGTTAGTCTTTGTTGTGCTGTTTCGTCAAGTTCTTGTTGGCATAAAACGCATTTTTCTAAAGAACCTAAAGATGGAAAATTTTGACCATCTGACAGATTTGAACTATGAGCGTAATTTTTTGCTGCTTCCCACAATGTTCGCCAAGGATTTTCTCCAAATCCTTGTAACGTGTTCGCATTTTGTAGTTCTGTGATCGCAATTTGATATGCTTGGTTTACGCTTTCAAAGGTATTTCTGTTTACTCTTATTTCATTTATGTTTTGTTCGTTGAATAACGATTCTATTTGTGCTATTTGTTGAAAATAGTTAGTGATTCGTGTTCTCTGATTGTTTAAGTTCGTGATGTTTTGTTGAGGATTTTGAGCAGCCGTTAAGTTTGCGAGCTCTAATTTTCTGTGGATATTTATTTGGGTAAATTGGATATATGAATCAACGTCAGTTCGTTGCAAATTTTCTATTGTAGCATACCATTGTGCTGTGTTTGTTTGAGTTAAACTTTGTGGTAACTCTGGTTTTCGCGTGTTATATGAAACAACAGACAAACCAAGTGCTTGATGAATACTTGTAAAAGTGAACACCAATTTTTCTAATACATCAATTCCTACAGGTTTATATTCGGTAGGGTTTTCGTTGTTGATGTAAATATCTCCGCAGTCGTTATCAAAAACAAAAATTGAATTGAGGGTAGGGTTACTCGGACTATTTTCTGTCCAAGAAAAATTAACGTTTGAACCATTATTTTCTACGACAAAATCAACTTGTTGTTGGTTGGATGATGGATTGAAAACATTTTTTTTTAAGATAACACTTGGATTTCTACTCCAACAAAGTTTTCTTAGAATACGTGAATAACTTGATTTTCCCGAACCATTTCCACCATAAACAACTGTCAGACCAATATTTGAAAATGACAAACTTCCTTGGTTGTGCAAAGCACAAATATTTATTGGATTGCTAAGACTGATTAGTTTGGGATAATTTCCGGTTGTTGCGGTTATTGTCGGAATATGAGTGTTGGCAAGTGGAATAGGGTTTAAAGTAATTGTCGTGTCGCCACATTCTTTTTTCACTAATTGAACAAGCTCGTCAATGTCGTTTTGTGTAAGCGCTGTTGATGTGATAAGTCTTCGTAAAGCATCTTGAACAAACGCCTGTCTGCTTTGCGACCAATTTAAAATATCTTGATATATTGACATTGTTCAAAGTTTTTGTTTTAGTTCGTAGTTGATATGCCCTTATGTCTATTGCTAATCCCGTATACAAGAGATGCAATTCGCACATCAACTTTCTAGTATCGCGCATATCATTAAAACATAGAGGCTCAATCCTGTTTTAATATCGTGTATTAATATTTTTGTTGGCTCTTATTTGTCCACATGGGAGTAGTCAATCATATGACCAAACGGATTTGCTTCCAATAACCAAACCTCGCCAACCTTTCCTAAAATTTCCTACGGTTTCCCGTAGTGTCCCATCTTTCATCGAAAGTCGTATAATATTTAGGTTCATTGGTTTGGTTTTTAGCATAATCGATTTACAATCTGTTATGGTACTATATGTATCGGGGTTATATTTTACTTATCACTCTTTTTTTATTCAGCTTATTTACCTGTTTTCGTTTATCCGTCAACGGCTACAATTTTCACTGTTATATTTTCCATAATCTATGAATCACCGCTATCAGCTTTTTTCTCTTGCTCCACAATCAAGTTCACTAATTCTTCGTTGGGCAGCTTTTCATATTGAACAGCATAATCTTGGTGAATATAAATTTTCTGCGCTCCGTACTTGCCGATAAATATAATCTGCTTATTTCTTGGAGACCTACCCAGTAGGCTGGTGATTTCTGATGTTTTTCTTTTAGCAAGTTTATTATTCATTTTTACATGAACAAGTTTCGATGTGGTTGGTGAACTAAAATGACCTTCTGAAATAAGTCTGTCAAGTTCGGTGGCTAATAGATTGGAAGTGTCCGTCATCTTTTTACCCCGTGCATTCTCAATTATTTCCTGTGTGGACTTTGGAAGTGTTTCGATATCTATTTCTTTATTAGCAAAGGAGACAAATTCATCATAAGATTTGCCCCAAACTTTTTTAGATATATTTTCTGCGTCGTCCAGATTTAATTTACGCTTCAATCGCTCAAAGGCACTATACTCGGGTTGCATAATACCTGCAACTCCTGCAACAGCAGCTTGAGATAATTTGTATTTTAATCTTAACCTTTTAAGTGCCAACGCAAATTCTTTATTTGCCATTCTTTAGATAGAATAAAATTTATTTGTTTATATCTATTTTGTTATTTACTTTTGTCTAAGCGATTTGAAAGTCACGGCGATTAAGCCTTGATAACGACGTTTTCTCGATCTACAAACGACTATAAAACCATCGAGAGAGCCGTGCAGATCGCCCCATGCTTGAAAAGTTTCTTACTTTTGCTTACAGCATGGTGGTGGTCTCGCGTCAAGCTTTAGATGGTGAGTCTTTGTCTCTTATGAGCATTGACAAAAGGGCTAGTCACCCGTAGGTCTAAAGTGCGAGGCTGCCCCTTGCTGTTTCAAGGGCTACCAAATACTTATAGGAAACCGTCGTTCATATCATAACAACATCGATTATGAAAAGAACGATTTTGAACCAAAACCAAAGTACCGAATCTCGCCTCAATGAGGAGCGATTACGGTTCGTGCATCAAATCCTTACAAAGAACGTCAAACGACATCCGATTTAGCAGTCAAATACAGCAACTTAGGGAAGCAAGTAGGAGATAGGCATAAAAACCTAACCCTGAATTAGGCCTACAAAAAAGCCCAACTTCCTTAGTTGCTACCGACCCCAATACTGAATAAAAAACCCGTTTATCGTTCAGGTTGGAGAAGGTGTCTATTTTCGGTATATAATGTCAACGCTAAAAGTAGTCGCTTTTTCTTATACCCGCAAATAATCGCGTAAATTTTCTTCGGCTTGGGTGTCGGTTATTGAAATAAATTTTTCTTAAACCTTTAACTACCAATGCCGAATGAAATTAATTTTACGCATAGGGGAGGGGTATGCCCTTTCTAAACATAAACTTAAACACGCATATATACAATATATCAGCCTATTGGCTGCACTAACGATCATGTGTTTGGAAGCCCGCGCGCAGTCCCCGGATCATTCCGGGGCTGTGCCTCCGGGCACAGACACAACTTCCAACGTCCGGGATACGATAACAATCGAAGAGGTACAGGTAAATACGGGCTACCAGCGACTACCCAAGGAGCGGGCTACGGGCAGCTTCGTGCAGATCGACAACGAATTGTGGAACCGTAGCATAAGCACCAATCTGCTTGAGCGCCTTGATGGCATCACAAACAGTGTGCTTTTTGATAAGCGGGATGCCAAATCACGAATACAGGTCAGGGGATTGAATACGCTCACCCAGCACATGTCCGAACCGCTGATTGTGGTCGACAATTTTCCATACGAAGGAGATATCGGGGATATAAACCCGAATGATGTTGAAAACATCACGGTGTTAAAGGATGCGGCGGCTTCTTCGATCTGGGGGGCACGGGCAGCAAACGGCGTCATTGTCATCACCACTAAAAGAGGTGCGTTCAATAAACCCGGTCGCGTGCATTTCAGCTCCAATGTAACAATAATGGAAAGAACCAACCTGTTTGACAGGCCTGAACCGGGGCCAAAGGATGTCATCGAAATGGAAAAGTTCCTGTTTGAAAAAGGGTATTTCGATGCGCAGATAGCCAACCGGACGGGTTTCCCCGCACTTACCCCCGTTGTTGAAATATTGGCCGCCCAACGCGAAGGAACATTAAGCGAACAAGAGGCCATGGCTGAGTTGGGGCGGCTATCAGAAAATGACGCACGCAGGGATTTCGGAAAATATATATACCGGCCAGCGGTAAATCAACAGTACAGTGCGGGAATATCAGGAGGTGCGGGCAATGTCAGTTACTACCTATCGGCAGGGGTTGATAAGAATATCGAAGAACTGGTAGGCAATACCTATGACCGCGTTAGCTTACGTTCAACAACAACCTACCGCCCTTATAAAAAGCTGACGGTGGAAATCGGCCTGGGCTACACGGAACACCGTGATATAAATAACAGCCTGGGGGGCTATGGCAGCGCTGCCTATAAGTTCGGGAGCCGAACCATGCCGAATTACCATTCCCTTGTGAACGAAGATGGCAGCGCAAACTCCATCGATCGCGACTATCGCGCTCTTTTTACCGATACAGCAGGTAACGGAATGCTGCTCGACTGGAAGTACCGCCCGCTTGATGAAATGGCAGTACAAGACCGCTCATCGCGCAGTCGCGCCCTGACAGGCAATGTGGCAGTCAATTACGAAATTACGCCTTTTCTCGTGGCAGATGTGAGGTATCAATACCAGCAAACCCAACGCGCAGACCGCGACTATTCTAGCGGGGAGAATTTCTATGCGCGCAATCTTATTAATTTATTCAGTGTGCCCGATGGCGGCGAAATGCGCTACGGCGTACCCAACGACGGGATTTTGGATTTGACAACAACCGGTATCCAAAGCCATAGCATCAGGGGGCAGGTTAATTTTAAAAACACATACGGGCTCCACAGCATCAATGCATTTGCCGGTGGCGAAGCACGCCAGGCAATGAATGCGGCCAACATGTACCGCACATACGGTTACAGCGATGTACTCACAACCAGCAATGTCGACTACGTAAACAGATTGCCGACATTTGCCGGGATTGCAGGGAACATACTCGTGCCCAATAACGCTTGGTTTTCGGATATTACCAATCGGTATATTTCCGTATATGCCAATGCCGGGTATTCGTTTCGGTCCACCTACCACGTTACGGCAAGCGTACGCAAGGATGCTTCCAACCTCTTCGGTGTGAAAGCAAATAGAAGGGGTGTACCCCTGTGGTCCGCGGGGGTGAAATGGGATATCGCAAAAGAACGGTTCTATCGGATTTCAGCATTCCCTTATCTCGCTTTTCGGGCAACATACGGCTATGGCGGCAATGTAAATACCGGGATGTCTGCATACACCACGATTGAATACCGCAGTGCAAATGAGCAACCGACCAACGTACCGTATGCGATTATATCCCAACGCCCCAATCCAAACCTCCGATGGGAAAAAACACGGACGATAAACATGGCTTTGGACTTCAGGGAAAGGGAAGGTTACGTGTCGGGCAGTATCGAATACTACTTCAAGAAATCGACGGACGTTTTAGGTATGGAACCCCTGGATCCGACAGTGGGAACCGCTTCGCTCCTCACAAATTCTGCCCACATCAACGGCGAAGGGTTGGATGTGCAATTGCGGTTTAGCATGTTCAAAAGAAGGCCGGTGCATTGGGATCTAAGCACAAATTTCAATTATGTAACTTACAAAGTGACCCGCTACCTCACGGAGCGCAGCATGCTGGGATACACGAGCAGCGGAGGGTTGATTTCACCCTTTGTGGGATATAATCCGTATCTGTTGGTAAGCCATCGCTGGGCCGGGCTGGATCCCGAAACAGGTGATCCAATGGGTTATGTGGGTGGGGAAATAAGCAAAGATTACCGTGAGCTGCTTCGCAATCCGGGTGAAGAACAGGTAATCCATGGGCCTGCGCTGCCGCCATTTTTCGGGAATATAATCAACACGGTAACCTATAAACAGCTGGCTCTTTCGTTCAATATTACCTGGCGAATGGGCCATTATACGAGGTTGAGCAGTGTAAACTATGGGAACCTGTTTGCAACGGGTGATCCCCATATTGATTACCTGCGTAGGTGGCAAAAACCGGGCGACGAGAAATATACGGACGTTCCGTCTCTGGTTTATCCCAACCCAAGTGTCAACAGGGATAGTTTTTATGGCGATGCAGAGATAAATGTGATCAACAGCTCCAGCGTACGCTTCACGGATATCCGCCTCAGTTATGATTTGACAATCCCGCGTTTGGCAACCAACCTCCGTTTGTACGGTTACCTGAGTAACCTGAATGTAATGTTATGGAAAGCTAATGACAAAGGCATCGACCCGGAATATCCCGAAGGGCTGCTGCCAAACAAAAGTATGGCCGTTGGCTTAGCATTTGATTTTTAGAACGTCCTTTAATCGTTTCAAACCTGCTTGTATGAAAACCGATAAATTCTTTATGTATGCCCTGCTTTCAGGTAGTTTGCTTGCAGCTTCCTGCAACAGCTACCTCGACCTGAAACCCGATAAAAAAATGGCGGTACCGTCATCGGCATCCGATCTGCAACTGATGCTGGATAACTATAATTTGTTTAATAGCAATTATCCCTATGCATTTGGCATCATGGCCGATGATTATTTTGTTACCACGGAACACTGGGCGGCGTTGTCAAACCAAATGACACGCAACCTCTATATCTGGCAACCCGATGAAAACACGGCCGAGTTTTGGTCAAGACCCTACACGAATATTTATACGCTTAATGTCGTTCTCGAAGAAGCTGAACGCATTGTCACCGATCCGTGGGAATCCGCAGCCATGACAACCGTTAAGGGAAGTGCGCGGTTCTTGCGTGCAATCCAGTATTTTGCGCTCTCACAATTGTTTACCAAGCCCTACCAAGCCGAACGGGCTGATAACATCCTTGGCTTGCCGTTGCATACACAAGCGGATTATAGCGTAAAGTCGGTTCGTGCTTCGCTGTCTGATACCTATGAATTGATCATCCACGATCTTGAACAGGCAATCCGGCTCCTGCCGGAACGGTCCTCACTGGAAAGCAGGCCGTCGAAGGTGGCAGCATACGGTATGCTTTCAAAGGTTTACCTGTCTATGTGCGACTATGAAAGAGCCGGGCGTTATGCCGATTCCTGCCTGTCGCGCTACGACCGTCTGCTGGATTATAACCTGCTCGATACCAATGCAAATGCACCCATACCGGCATTTAACGAGGAAATTCTGTTTCAGATGCGTTCAACCCGCCAGAGTATCCTGATTAATTCCCGGGCGAAAGTGGATTCCACGCTCTACAGGCTTTATGATAAACGGGATATCAGATCCCGCTTATTTTTTGTGCACAACCCGGACAGCAGCATCGCATTTAAGGGTGACTACGACGGACGGGGAATTTCCTCGAACGGTTACGTGTTTTCCGGGGTAATTACAGACGAAATGTTTCTTATCCGATCCGAATGCCATGCCCGCCAAAATCAGCTGGAAAAAGCGGCCGATGATTTAAACCATTTGCTTGCCACAAGGTGGGAAACCGGGAAATTTGAGCCGTTCCGATTCCTGACGGCCGATGAGGCAATAACGGCGATATTGGAAGAACGAAGGAAACAGCTGCTGTTCAGGGATAGCCGTTGGATCGACATCCGGCGACTATCCCTCGACCCAAAGTATGCAATAACCCCCACGCGTCAGATCGAAGGCCGTACATACTCGCTCGATACACCGGATGGGTATGTGTTGCTTATACCAAACTATGTGATTGAACGCAGCGGAATCCAGCAAAATTAACACACCAATAAAATGAAAAATTATACAATTTTTTTGATAATAGCGTTTGCCTGTTTGGCTCACCGTTCTATTTCCCAGGTGCGGCAACTCCATATCGGTGATACCCTTCCGCATGTCGTACTCTCGAATGTGCTCAACTACGCAGGTGGAAAAATTGACCTTGCTGACGTAAAAGGCAAGATCTTAATGCTGGATTTTTGGTCAACCTGGTGCGCTCCGTGCATCAAGTCGTTCCCAAAATCGGATTCGTTGCAGCGTAAGTACGCCGATCATTTGTTCATTTTGCCGGTAACCGGGCAGGACCGCCGGATGATAAGTACATTTTGGTCCAAAAATGAATACACCCAATCCGTTTCGCTGCCAACGGTAGTGGAAGATACCTTGCTGTCTGCGTATTTTCCGCATGTCGGGGTGCCTTTTGTGGTATGGATTGATACGGATGGAACCGTGATGGGGTTTACGGATAGCCAATATGTCGATGAAAGAAATGTGACCAAAGCAATTAACGGCAAAGCCATTGATTGGCCATATGTGGGTAATAATGAAGGCTTCTTTGATTTCAGTAAGCCGATGTTGCCTCAGCACTACCAGCATGATTCTGTACTAACCACTAAGGTACAATACCGTTCAATAACGCCGCACCTTGACGGAGTGAAGACGCGGACGATGTTCGATACCCTGCGCGGTGAGAATTCGAAACGGGTGTTATTGGTTAACTATCCGATCATTGGCCTGTATCGGCAGGCCATCCGCGGAATCGATGGGAAGGGTATCGGACCGGACAACCGGATCGTCATCAAGGTGAGCGACACGGGGCGCCTGATATATGATAAAACAAAACATTACAAAGCGAGTTGGTTGCGTAAAAATACCTTTTGTTATGAATCGATATGGGCTAGGCACACAGACAATCGGATCATGATGGAGGCTATGCTGGCAGATTTGAATACCTATTTTGACTTGAACGGCCGGGTCGAAAATCAACCCACGGAGTGCTTCGTGCTTACCAGAATTGGGGATCTCCCCTTCAAAGAACAGCAGGTGGATATATCCAAAAATTCAATGCCCGCGCATTTCACAAGTGCTGATTTAGTGGATGTGCTCAATAAAGGATCTTCTATACCGACCATTGATGAAAGTGGGCTAACGGAAGATATTAATATACCATTGGAAAGCAATGGAGATTTCTGGCAAGAAATAGGACTGCTAAACAACCGATTAGAGCCTTTTAACCTAAGGGTAGTAAAGACAATTCGAGATATAGATAGGTTGATAATTACAGATCGTTGATAAACGGAACCCGTGTACCTCGGCTTTGATGCAGGTACACGGGTTCTAAAAAGCCAATCAATCCGTTGGGTTATTCTAGCTTTAGCCGGATCAGGTTTGTGTTGATCGGATCTTCATTCTCCTCATCAAAGTGCTTTTCGATTTCAGCAACTGTACTTTGTGCAGCCATATCCGTAAAATCCGGTAGGTTTTGATTGGGTGCAGGTTGTGCAGGCACATTGACAGCACAAATAACGTCCGATCCCTCACAAAGTTCACTAAGATCGTCGGATGCCAGCGGACGGTAATTTTCAGGAGTCGTGGCTTGCGTTTCGTTTGACGGTGAACCGGCATCGTAAACAAACCATTCAGTGGCCTGCATGTTTGCAACCTGATTCTTTACCACGGGTTCTTCCTCAACCTTGGTGTCGTTTACGTAGCTATATGCACCTAGTGCGATAACTACGGCGGCTATAAAGCCTGATGTTAATTCAAATACTTTCATCTTATGCGATGTTTTTGTGATTGGTTAGTTTTTTGAATGGCCCACCACGGCCAATTTTCGTTTCCAGCGGAACCGTCCTGGACGGGCTTTCCGTGGGTAGGCAGTTTGTCAGGGATCCATGGTTGGCCTCCTTCCTTTAGCGGTTTTGATGTGTCTATGAATCGGGCTAAACCGGGCTTCGATGGCCCTGGGGCCATATGCGTCAGTCAGCGTTTCCCAATCCTTGGGTGTCAGCGGCATCAGGATGCCGTCTTTGCCCAGCTTCTTGTCGCGGAAGCGGCGCAGCTCGTAGTCGGGCTGCAGGAGGCCGTTTACGATTCCGGCCCCGATCAGTTGGTCCTTATTGCTATGGTTCAGTTGGAGATGCTGTCGGTAGTACTCCATCATCTCCGGTGTGGTGGCTGGAACTGGCCGGATTGCTTCGGCTTTAGCGATAATGTTTGTTGCCTTAATAAGGGTGTCTTCTGCTTCTTTCATGAAAGCAAAAGTAGGGCAGGGCAGAGGGGTACTTTTGATTTATTTGATCTGGAAAGTGTTGATTTATTTGATACTTTGGCGCCACCAATTGCTGTGCCGATTATGGGTAGCTTAGGGAATCGTTTTCTTGTTTAAGAAGAGTTATTGGTGGTTCAAGCATCGGTTATATACCAAAGCAGCGCATGGGTATCCAGCAAGAGATTCATTTCGTGTAGTCTTCAAACCCGGGTATGGGATCGTCGAAATCAGATTTCATCACAATTAAACCTTTGGCTTTTCCCGCAATCCTGGATCTCTCTTTCTTTTCTTTAGCCTTTGATTTATACAAAAGAAAATCAATAAAATCAGCAACCTCGCTCTTCAAAGAAGAAGGAAGACTGGATAGTTTGGTGTAAAGTTGCACGTCTGACATAGCATTCTCGCTTATGTGGAATTTAAAATTTATCAAAAAAATCAGCTGTCGACAGAATAGGAATGTTCTCGAACGGGTGTAAATTTAGCAAATGTTTGTCGCCTGATACGATACAGGCAGCATTTGAAGCAATAGCCAGTTCGAGGTATTTATCGTCATCGGGATCGTCAACGGCTTTAATATTTACGGTAGGTTCGATAAGCAAGCTTTGTTGTTTAAATGCCGAGACGATGGCCAGTCGATTTTCTAAGGAGAGATATTTGTCAAACTTTGAGCGTGCAAACCGTGTCGAGAATTCTAAAAATGTCGTTGGAGAACGAACCAATATGCCAGCCTGCATTGCTTTTTCAAAAGCTTTTCGGCTAATGGATTTTGGGATGAGATGTGCGCTGATCAGCGCATTGCAATCAAAGACAAATATTGGTTTATTCATCTTCAGCAAGCAATTCATCGAGTGCTTGCTGCGTTAGCCCGTTCTTTGCAGCTATTTCCCCCATTTCGTCTAGAAATTTCAGGTATTCTGGCGTTTTGCTTTGTACCCGCTCGTCATGGCGACGCATCTTCCGTTCGCTGGGAAGGGCATAACCCTTGTTAACGCCACCATTGGCCGTAGGCTCATCAATAAGGTCAAGGGCATTGTTGAGAAAGGCTAAAACCTTACTCCGCTTCTCTGCGGAAGCCTGCTTCCACTTAGCGGCTATGTTTCCATCTACTTCTAATACAATACGCTCCATAATACACAAAGTTACCAAACAACATGGATATTTCCAATAAATAGTCGACCTGCATTTGGGGCATCTCGTATACTTATAAATGGCGCTGGCTCGGCGGGTGTCCGAATTTAGCGCGGTAGGCCCGGCTGAAATGCGCAGGCGTCCAGCCGAGATAACGGGCTACCCGGACAGGCGGGTCCCCTTCCTGCAACAGCTGTACGGCCAGTTCCAACTTCTGCCGCGTGATGTAGCTGCCTATCGTTTCACCGTGGTGTGTTTTGAATAACCTTCGGGCATAGACGGCCGATATCCGGAATTGTTCCGCAACGCTGTCGGCAGTTATCGGTGTGCCCTCCAAAATGCATCGATTAATGTATGCTTTTAGCTGTTCAGCCCATTCGGCACCGATGGCTTTTCCTTCGGCATGGCCGAGCAGGGTTTGGTGGGCGATGAACACCAGTTCAAGCGAGAGGTGCATAATAGATTGGCTGCGCCTGAGATACGTATTTCCGGGTGCACGCAGAAACCGAAGGATAGACGCTGCTGAGCCATCCTGCATGGAAAGTTCGTAGCTGGCGGCATGCACGGCAAGCCGGGTTTTCACGGCGCTGATGACCGTAGCCTCCATGCCTAGCTCCGGGCTTTCTTCACGGAACAATGCCTTCGGCTTGTGCACTACATAAAAAATGTGATGCATGCCTTCGCCGAAGCTGCACGCATACCGGCCTGCGGGGAGGTAGCTCACCCGGTAGTGTTTTTCCGTTGTTGTTACCAGGGCTTTCCTTGTGTCCGGTGTGGTAATATCCATTGCGCCACGCAACAGATACAACCAATAGAGATCATACCGGGGGCATTGGATGGGGATGCATGTGGAAGCCGCGTAGGTCCGTACTTCGATATAGCTCACATAAACGTCCGGTAGGTCGAAGGCCTGCTCCACCACCTGCCAGTCCGGGCGTTTCCAGACATCCGGTATGGCCCCCGGCAGCTGATAGCGGCATTCTGTCCGTATCGCTGCGAGGGTGGCTTCGTCCCGGACGCGGGCATGATCATCGGCTACCTGGATGGCGGGAAGCATGGTGTTTTCAAGATTAGGCGCCGGGAGGTTGGGCCCTGGCCGCCACGCCATGGTCCGGTATGGCGGTGGCGGCTGTACCCGTGGTGCGGTATGTGGAAGGAAGGAGCCGGCCATCTTCCAATTGATATACGACGTCTGCAAATGGCAGGCTGTTTTCCTTGTGGCAGATCCATAGGATGGTCATGCCGGTAGCTTTCCGGCGCATCAGGAGGCGGTGTACTCGGGCTTCGGTAGCAGGGTCCAATGCCGCAGTGGCTTCATCCAGTAGTAGCAACTTAGGCTGCCGATAAAGCGCCCGGGCAAGTGCGACGAGCTGGCGTTGCCCACCACTGAGCAGGCACCCATCGGATCCGATGGGTGTGTCAAGTCCCTTAGGCCAGGTGCCGATGAGCGGCAGCAGTCCGAGCTCGTTGCAGAGTGTTTCCAGCTTATCCGGATTGGGTGTTTCACCCAGGCATATGTTGGCCGCAAAGGAATCGTCAATGAGCTGCGTGTGTTGAGGCACAACCGCGATATGCCGATGCAAGGTTTCCCGGTCGATTAGTTCCAGTGGGTGGATGCCCAGATGAATGTGTCCTGTTGTTGGAACATATTGGCGCAGAAGTAACGAAATCAGGGTGCTTTTGCCCGAGCCGGAGGCTCCACGGATAACGGTGAGGGTTCCCCGCGCGAGGGTAAGTGATATTCCGCGTAGCGTTTCAACCCGGTCACGGTACGTAAAATGCACGTCATCCAGTACAACGGGAAAGATATCTTCGGGCGTAAATCGCGTGGCACCAGGTGGATCGGTAGCCGGAATGTCCCACAGGTCGAAAAGGCGTTCCGCAGCGATGCGGGCCTCCTGCACATGCCGGGCCAGCGGCATCAGCTGGGCCGCGGCCGTGCTGAAATAACCACTGAGCGTATAAAAAGCCAACAGCTCGCCGAGCGAAAGTCCGCCATTGAGCACCAGTGTGCCCCCGCCCCACAGTAGCGCCAGTGAAAAGCCCTGGGCGAGGAGGGAGGTCGCTTCCTCGGCCCATAGGCCCACCCGGCCGGCGGTATGCGCGGCAGAGAGGAAGTCGTGCGTATGTGCATCCAAGCGGGTACGATGCAATCGTTCCGAGCCAAGTTGCTTGACGGTATGGATGGCGGCGAAGGTTTCGGTGAACCGGGCATCCAGCGCTGCTTCGGAAATCAGTAGCCGGTGCTGCACGGTGCGGTGAAAGGTGTTAGCCAGCGCGTAGATACCTGCATATACCCCGATGCTGAGTAACAGCCAGATCGCCAGCAAGGGGTGGCGTACAAGCGCTATGAGCAGCACCGCCACCAGTGAAAGTGCCGGTACGCCCGACTGGATCAGCAGGTCGTTGACCAGGCGCCGGATCAGCAGGGCATCGCCCATGCGAGAAAGCAGCTCGCCGGGCTGCATGCTGTTAAATACAGATTGAGGAAGCTGTAACAGGTGCGTGATGTAACTGCGTAAAAGCCTGCTGTCTAGGAGCCGCGCCGTATGCAGTGTGATGGATTTCCGAACCGCGCTGGCGGCCACCTGCAGCAGGAGGATGAGTACGAAGAGCACACCCATGCGATGCAGGGAGTCTGTTTTTCCGAAGGGTATGATGCGGTCGGTGAGCAGGCCGACGAATAATGCACCAGCCATGGCGAGTACCGTGACGAGCAGCGCCAGCAAAAGCGCACGTGCGAGACGGCGCCGGTACGGAAGCAGCAGTTGAACGATGCGCCGCCGGATGGTAGGGGCTGGTTTAAGATCGTCTGCCAGAAATGTCGGTCCCGGTAACAACAGAAGTGCGGCTCCGCTCCAATAGCTATTGAAACGTTCTACCGGCCAGCGATGCCGGCGCCCGTCGGCCGGATCGAGCAGCGTAACGGTGCGTTTTCCCAGGCGGACGATGACCACGAAATGGGCACCGGTATCGGCATGGTCAAGGTGTACAATGGCAGGAAGGGGGGATTGTGACAGCCCGGCGAAATCCCCAACTACAGACTCGGCTTGGAAACCCAATTTGAGCGCTGCCCGGTGCAGGTCGGAAAGCGTGGTTCCGGTGGCATCTGTACCGGCCAGCAGCCGAACATGGGCTACCGAAAGGGATTTGCCATAGTGAGTGGCAATGCCGGCTAGGCACGCCGCTCCGCAGTCGCTGCGATCGTGCTGGCGGATGGTTGTCATGTGTTTGTTACAATTAAGGTTTGGTATTCCGAAATGGAATTAATTAATTTAGTGATCGTTTGAACTGCCGATTGTCCCTAAACGGACCTAAAATAGTTGTCTATGTTTGCTCCTGTGCATCATACGCCGTTGGCTTATTTGATCATTGCTGCCGTTGTCGCGGTGAGTATATCCGCACTGCGGAACCCACGGTTGTTCGATACCTGGCGCATGCATCCGTATTCCATTTACCGGGGGCGAAGGATACGTTCCATATTGACATCGGTATTTGTACATATCAACGAAATGCATTTGCTGATTAACAGCATGCTGCTATGCTTGGCGTTGCCTGAGGTTGAATACATGTTGGTGGATGACTTCGGCGTAATCAATGGGCGCTTGCTCTTGTTATTTTTCATTTTGTTTGCCGCCTTGTTTGTAGGCATGCTCACAGCGATCCAATACAGGAAGCAAAGAAAGCACTGGTCTGCCGGTGCTTCGGCGTTGGTCATGGCGCTCGTGCTATTTTTCCTGATATATTTTCCTGTAGAACCCATAGCCGGAATGCCTGCATTCGCATCGGATGTCTTGCCGTTGTGGATCGCATTGGTATTACTGGCCGCATTGGGCATCCTTGCCTTACTAAAGGATCCTGCAGGCGCCATCCATCTGTACGGCGCACTGGCAGGTATCCTCCTGGCTTTTTTGATCAGGCCAGCTTCCATGACTGAAATCATACGAAACGCAGATTTTTCCGTTGCATCAGAAGAAAGCAATAATAAACCCACCGGGAACGATCATGCCGCCGATCATGCCGATGATGGCACGGCCGAGGAAAGCGCCTTCCCGGCGTTTACCGCCTTCTATAGCGTCCGAGTGATGGACAGGCAAACGGTTCATCCCCTGGGGGATTTCCAAGATTGAAGAATGAATGGTTTTTGAATACATATGTTTTGGATTTAAGGCCTTCCTCCATCGGAAGACGGGGGTGAAACTGTGTATTTTTGATGTAAATACCTAATATGTAGTTGTTTATATAAACTACAGTTATATTTTAATGGCAGTTGGCCGGTATGGACCTAGGTGGTATGAATTTTGAGAAATACAAATTTGAATTGGGCGCCCGTATCATGAAGGCGCGGCTAAAAAAGGGATTGACCCAAGATCAGCTGGCAAAAGCCATCGGTTGTTCGCAACCCGCCATCACGCAGATCGAAAGTGGCAAATCCCTGCCTGGAACCGGAACACTTTTCAAATTGGGTAAAGCATTGGATACGTCGGTCAACCGGTTTTTCCCGGAGACGGTGCCGAACCGTGTGCTGGGTTCAACAATTTTTGGTTTGCTCTGGGTGCGTATCCGGCATTGGTGGTACCGTCGCAAGCGTAACAAATCTGTCGAAAGGGCATCCTAATATGCGTATGAACTAACTTTTTATTTTAACCAAGCCATCCCCATTTTTGGAGAAACGGATGATCTGCGGGTAAGAGCGGTCTAAGGCCCCGATCCGTTTCTGGAGTCCGGCGAGCTGGCGCTGGCTTTAACGTATCTCCTATGTTAGAGCAACTTGAACGCTGCGAAGCCCACCTGGCTTCCATCGATGGAAAACTGGGCATGATTGCCGATTGCTGTCTGAAATTATTGCAGGACCATCCCGCCGGAACTCCTCCCGTCCCGGATCCTGAACCGGTGCTCCGCGATGCCGGATATACGTGCGAACGCGTGAGCATCAGCGACAGTACGCTGCTGCGCTGCCAGCAGCGCGGTGAAATTGAAGTGGCCAAACGGGCTAAAGGCAAAAAATATTTCCGGGATGAAGATGTAGAACGTCTGCGCAAAAGCTATCGCGGGATCGAATAAAAAATGACAGATTCGGAAAAATTTCCTTTTTCATAGGCAAAATATTCCGTACCTTTACCGGGAAAGGATGGTAAGATCGTATGGTTACAGGGACATTAGATAGGAAGCAGGAGCGGATGATTGCCGGGATTCCATCGGTGAGCGATTTTTCCGGGATTTATTTTTACACCATAAACAACAAATCAAATCACGAACTTGTCATGCTCTTGGACAGCATAATCGGCTTGAATGACAGTGTGCTCTCGGATTGGTTAAACATTACGCCCCGAACGTATCGGAACTACAAGCAAAATACGGATGTGGTGCTGAAAGGAAATGTAAAAGAGCACATCGTTCTGCTACTCTCTTTGTACAAACACGGAGTGGAGGTATTCGGTAATACCGCTGATTTTGAACACTGGCTTACGGAAAAAAACCGCTTGTTGGACAATGAAGCTCCGTATTCTTTTTTGACGACCGTTTCAGGCATAAAGTTCATTGATAATCGGTTGACAGCGTTGGAATATGGGGAGAATGTCTGACCGATGATCGTGTACAACATCAGACGAGCCAGATATGCCGGGAGATTGACGGCATCAGGAGTAGCCAATCGATGGAACAGAGAGGACAAATTCATTGTTTATACAGGAGGATCCATTGCGCTGTCAACGCTTGAGCTGGTTGCCCATCGCAGTGCGATAAACCTGAATACCGGTTATAAATTACTGTTCATCGATTTAGCGGTTGACCAAAGTGATGTCACTGAAATCCAACTGGCAAGTTTACCGGCAAATTGGCGATCGGTCAGCCAATACCCGGCATTACAGGAAATAGGTTCGCGGTGGTACCAGCAGAAAAGTTCCCTGTTGCTTAAAGTACCTTCTGCTTTGATTCCCTGGGAACATAATTTCCTGATTAATACAACACATCCCGACTTTTCCCTTAAAGTTTCCTTATCATCGGTCGAAGACTTCGAGTGGGACGGCCGATTGTTTTGACCTGCCCCGTTTTTCCCTGCCCTTTTCCCGGCTTTGATACTGCTTTTCTTCCAGTTTAATGTGCTGGCCATCCGCGTACCATCCGTGCGTCATGCGGGGTTTGCACGGATCGCACACGGATAAACAACGGATAACTCCCGCATACCGGCGGGAGGAAGCGCAACATTGGCCGGAAGTTGGTCCGATTTACGGAAGTCACAACCCCGCAGCTTCCGCACCGTCCCGTCACATCCCTTCACCTTCCCGTCAATTTCCCGATAGAACCCCGTCAATACCCCGTCAACCGTTCCAACCCGCTGGTTTTTTGGGGTTTGGTGTATTACGTTTGCCTCCATGATCATCGCATACCGGTAGCACGAACGATCAAATGAACAGAAGTAAAACAAAAAAATTAAAAGAAAGGAAACCAGAAAATGGGAGTAATCAGAAGAGGAGCCAACGGAGGCTTCAAAGGAAAAGCCGGAAGTGTGATCGGTAGCAGCTGGAAAAGCATCGATTACATCAAGGGGCTGTACAAGAAACGGACGAAACCGGCCACCGAAGAGCAGTTGATGCAGCAGGCGAAATTCACGCTGCTGATGCGTTTTCTCCTGCCGGTGGCACCGTTTATCCGGATCGGCTACGGACAGCGCCGTGCAGATACCCAGACCCCGATGAATGTGGCGTTCAAAGACAACATCAACCGGACGGTAACGGGCAGTTACCCGGATTATGAGTTGGACTACGGGCAGATCCGCATTGCCGAAGGGTACTCGGCCGGCGGAGCAGAGTCTGCCACCGTAGCCGACGGCGAGCTCACCGTGTCGTGGGATACGACGCTCAACAAGGTGTATAAGCAGGAAGCGGATGACGCGGTGTACATTGTGCTGTACCATCCGGGAACCGACCAGTTCATGACCACGCCAGAGCCGCCGCAGCGGATGGATGGCTCGGCGACCATCACGCTGCCCGCGCATTTCCAGACAGGAGCGGGGCACGTGTGGTTGTTCACGGCCGACCGCAAGGATAAGAATGTGTCCAAAAGCGTGTACCTCGGTGAGGTAACCCTGGGCTAATCCGTTAAACCCCGGAAACCGTGCCGTGTGACATGCTACCCTTGGGGAGGTGGCACACGGCCGGCTTCCGTAATCAGCAAGAAAAATGAGACAAGTTTTAACAAATAAACGGAAGCTGGCGGGATCGATCGATGGCCGACTGGCGGTGCGCCAACGCTTCAAACTGGCAGGTGAATTCCTGCGGCCGTTGTCTGCAATCGTTGCCCAGGGCTTTGCTACCCAACAGAAAGGGAAAACCGCGCATGGCCGCGCCATGTCTTACCTGCTACTGCGGGCGGTAGAGGGAGCGTACCCCAACCAATATGTCAATCCGGCACAGGTACGGCTGAGCGAAGGCGTACTGCAGAATCCGGTGGAAATTGAGGTGAGCCGCCAGGGGGCGCTGATACGGGTGGAAGCAACATCGCAGATGGGCGATATCACAGGAGTGAATCTGGCCTGGGACGACCGCCTGGTGCTCTGTGCATACCATCCCGGACTGCGCGTGGCAGGGATCAACGATGAGGAGTGCCTTCGCGAAGAAGGTATTGTTGCATTGCAACTGCCACCCCTTCTGGCGGACAAGCCGGTGCATCTTTACCTGATGACGCACGACCGCGATAGGCGGAAATGGTCGAATAGCCGGTATCTGGGCGAATTTTAGGGAGCGGAAAGATGGAACAGATAAAAATCATCCGCGTGGCTCAGGGGAAGAACAGTACCCTTAGCCACTTATACATCGGCAGCCTTTTCTGCTGCTACTTGCTGGAAGATAGCATCCGGATGGAGAAAATACAGGGCCTTACGTGCATACCGGAAGGCGAATATAGGTTGCGACTCAACACATGGGCAGGCATGAATGCCAAGTATACACCCAAGTACCCGCGCCTGCACCGGGGCATGATCGAGATCACGGGAATCCCGAACTATAGTTTGGTATTCATCCACATCGGCAATTACCACACGCAAACCGCGGGTTGCCCGCTGACGGGCTCGTACTGGCAGCGGCTGGATGGTGATTACCAGGTGCTACACTCGGCAGCGGCGTATAAATATGTGTATCCGCTGCTGGTGGAGGAGATTGAACGGGGTAACGATCGGGTTGTGGTGGAGAAAGGGACGCAGTTAGCAAGCCCACCGGAACTGTAACGCTCCGTTATTCACTCATTGCTTGCTTTTCAATGGCGTTCATGAGCTCACTTCGTTCGGTTTGGTCACGTCACTAGGTTCCTTATGGGCTTACTAAGCTGCTTAGGGGAAGAAATAAGTGCTCCAGATTCGACGTCGGGCGCGAATCTTAAATCGATGTAGAAAACACTGGGGCGACTTTGGATGCGCATAAGCAACTTAGGGGCGTGAGTGAAACGAGCGTTCCAGTTGCGTTGCGTAACCAAAGCGCATCCAAAACGACTACCGAAAACAACAAAGAGATGAAAGAAAACCAAGAAACAGTCGGCCTACCCGAAGCGGGAAAACCGACAATTTACGAACGAATCAAAGAAGGACTCGCGGTGGCGAGCCAGCTAGTCATTGCATCACCGCTGAAGCTGCCGCCCAAACTCGTAGTGGTAGCCAAATACTTGGCATTGGCACTGGGTGTATTGGAAGCGGTGGAAGGCGCAGCCAAGGATAGGAGGGAAGGCGATGAAGACTAACCAGCAGCTTGGTATCGGCACCACAGGTGGAATACTACTGAGTGTGATCGGCCAGTTGGGGGTGCACGATGTGGTGCGCACAGCACTGCTCGCCGCCATCGGTGCCGTGGTGAGCTTCGTGGTGACGTGGCTGCTGCAACGTTTATGGCGAAGACGCCGGTAATCGGCTGAGGTCTCCTTCAAGCCTGAAGAGATCGCTTACGCGGCTCTTCAGGCTTGATTTTTTTATCGCGTTTCCCGCTGAGAATACAGGTACCTTATAGCTATCGTGCTCACAGATTAACTGTCGATTATGTGAAAAAAATCACATTTTTGGCAGTTAATACGTGATACTATTAACATACCTCCTGGATGTCGGGCTGCTGCGTCGGCTCTCCTTGTTGGATCCCATTGCCGTCAAGGAAGGCAACCGGCTATTTACTGAATTCAAAGGGGCGCTGACCGAAAATTTTGTGTTGCAGCATTTGGTAGCTTGTTTTGAAGGCACACCTCGGTATTGGACGTCAGGGAATCAAGCTGAGGTCGATTTTCTGTTGCAGGTGAAAAATGACATCATTCCCATTGAAGTCAAGGCAGAAGAAAACGTGAGGGGTCGAAGTCTCACTATTTATAACCAGCACTATAACCCACCCGTACGACTTCGGTATTCCTTAAGAAACCTGAAAATGGACGATGGCATGTTGAACATTCCATTGTTCATGGTCGATTATACGGAGAAATTGCTCAATCTGTGGCGCTAATCTCCCTTTTTGCCGGTAACCAGAATTTTAAAATTCCCGCGGCTCCCGATAATATTCGTTAACTACATCAATAACGTCGTAAATATCGAACGGTTTACGGATGTAGCCATCCGCGCCGCACCGTTCCGCGATTTCATCGATCGTTGGTAGCGCCGAAATCAGGATCACCGGTATGTCGGCCGTCTTTTCATCGGATTTCAGGAGCACACAAATGTCGCTTCCCCAGCCCCAGGTTAGGTTTTCGTCGAGTAAAATTAAACCGATCGCATGCTGCTCCAGTTTTTTTCCAATCGTTTTGCCATTGTCGGTGATCACTTCGTAGTCTTCAAACTGCATGAATTCGGCGACAACCTCCTGCATATCGCCGTCATCTTCGGCATACAAAATTTTCTTTTTCATTTTTTCGATCAGAATAGGGGTCAAGCTTCACTAATAGCAACTGAAAATAGGTGGTTTTATTGTGTAAGAGTCGGACAAATTAATGTCTTTTCCACCCCTGCAGGTTGTCTCCTTTTCCCAGCCTCATTGCCAAATGCCAATGGTATCTTTGTCTAGCGACGATTAAAACAACACAGCATGGGAAAACTAATAGCAGCAATCAACATGACGCTTGATGGGTTTTGCGACCACACGTACGGAATTGCAGACGATGAATTGCATGAGCATTACAGTGACCTGTTAAGCAGCACCGGTACCATTCTATATGGAAGGATAACCTACCAGCTGATGGAGTACTGGCCGCCGATCGTCAAAAATCCGACCGGTAACCGGGCAATAGATGAATTCGCGGTGATCATGGACAGCGTTCCCAAAATTGTGTTTTCCAGGACGCTAAAAAAGGTGGATTGGGAAAGTGCAAGAATCGCAACGCGGAGTTTCGAAGAAGAAGTGTTGGCGCTCAAGCAGCAATCGGATCAAGACATTTTGATAGGCAGCCCGAGTTTGATTGCGGCCGCGACGGAACTTAAATTAGTTGATGAATTCCAGCTCTGTGTCCACCCCATGATCGCGGGAAAAGGCTTGCCGTTATTTAAAAACAGTAGCGATATGACCTTTCTGAAGCTCATAAAGACCGAAACATTTGGTTCCGGTGCCATCGTGCTGTACTACGAGCCTGCAAAACACACGGCTGGATCCGTATAACATCCCCGGTCCGGCATCAATCCGGACCGGGGATTGTCTGTTAATCGGCCCGCGTACCGTGAGCAGAAACGGTAACCGTTTTTTGGCTGTTGGCGCTTACGTCGGCACGGACGTCCAACACCACCACACGCGAATTTTCAATGGTTTGATAAACCTCACCGCCCGATACGCGATACCCGTCTTTGTTTTTGGGCATGACAAACCGAATGTGGCAATCCGGCAGATCCAGGTCAAACCGGTTGGTTAGCACCGCTTCGTTGGCGGCTGACCGTCCGGTATTGTCCTGGCTGAATTCCAGCGTCAGGTTCAGCAGAAGCTGGTCGTAGGGTGCGGTCGGGTTTTCGCAGAATCGGAGGGGTGGCGTATGGTGAAACGTATCGCCATCGACTGTGAACAGGCGAAAGAAACCCAATATTTTTTCCCAGTTGGCAATTTCCCCGCTTCGGCAGACGGCGCCTGGCCGGATGTTGAGCGTGGGTGTGGTGCCGACAAGCGATTCGTGGGGCCGGTGGCTGTGCCCATTGAGCAGGATGTTGATCCGGTGGCGGTTCATGAACGCGGTGTCCACGCGGTCGGGGCGGTGCTGCGCCATGATTCGCAGCTTGCCGGGGCCTTCGGTGTTCAGGAAGCTGTCCAGCAGTTTTCCCTGCAGGCCCGACATCGGCGCGTGATCGGGGATGTCGACAACGGGATCGCCCAGGTAGTCATCCGAGCCGACGATGCGCGTATCGAGGTAGGAAAAGCCATACACGCGTTTGCCCATCAACCGATTCCACTGGGCGGCTTTGGCGGGGTATTCATCGGCCTTGGGGCCGTAGAAATCGTGGTTGCCGGGGATGGAGAACACCGGGGCGTCGAATCCGTAAACGCCCGAAAATCCATGCGCTCCTTCAAAGAAATTCTTGTATTTCTCTTCCGCCAGCGGCGGATGGTCAAATCCGGAGCGAACGACACCGCCCCAACCCAATGAATCGGCATCGAAACGGGTATAATCGTGGATGATGTCGCCGGTGACGATGACGTATTCGGGATGGATGATGTTGGCCACCTCGATAAACCGATCGAGCAGTTCCAGTTCCTTGGCGTATCCATTTTCCGGCGTGCCGACCCATTGCCGCGACATATGCGGATCGCTGATGTGGATGAAGCGATGCGGGTTGCGGAAGGCGTTGAGTACCTTGACCGACCGCCGGGAGACGTTGGTTTCGCCCCCGCTTTTGACAACCAGGTCGTACAGTTCTTCGGGCGTGCCCTCGGGTATCGTAATCCGGATCAGCGTACCGACCGCTGCTTGGGTGAAGGAATCGTATTCGAACCGGCCGCTTTGGATGGTATCCGCAGAAAGGATCACCCGGTTATAGGGTCCGGAGAGGATGACCGAGTCTACCGGCAGTGCGGCCGGGTTATCATAGAGAATGTCGATGGATTTGCCTACGGGTACAATTGCCGGGCAGGCACGCCAGGGATACACAATTTGGTTGGCCGCCGCACGGAGGCCGAACGCAAGCAGGCAGATCGTGGCAGACAGGATTATATGGTTCCGTTTCATGATTAAAAACCTGGATTTTGCGGCATTTCTTTCGTCAGGTTGGCATCGAGTACCACCTGGGGAATCGGGTACAGCGTATCCCTCGCTGTGGCAGTCTGGTTTCCGCCGGCAAAGTTGTGGGCTTGTACCCGCTCCAGCCATTTTCCCGTCCGGAGCAAGGTATAACGCCGGTGTTCTTCTGTAATCAATTCCCGCGAGCGCTCGTCTAGGATAAAATCAAGGGTGACATCGGTGGCCGATATGTCATGGGTATGCGCCCTTCTCCGGATGATGTTGATGGTTTCTGCTGCCCCGGCGTTGTTACCCAGTTTAAACTGGGCCTCCGCTTTAAGCAGGTAGGTTTCAGCCAGCCGGAGATAAACCTGGTCGTTATACTGAAAAGATGCCTGCAGGTCGGCGGAAATGGTGTTATCCCATTTCCGGATAAATGGCCAATCGTTGCGGGAACTCTTGGTGGTATACACCAGATCTTCCGACCAATCCAACTTAACAGTATCTCCGTAATTATACCCCGCAGGCAATCGGTCGGCCTCGCCGGGCGCATTCTGGGTGGCATCCTTCAGGATATAATAGGTGCGTATGGCGTCGTTGGAACCGCGGACGTCATCGGGATCGTACAGATTAATGGCCCATTGCGACGGAAGGGCACGTGCGATTCCGCGACCGCCCCGCTCCACGGTGTATTGCAGCGGCGCAATGCCGCCGATCTTGATTTGGTTGTTGAAATTGGTGTTGCTGTATTCCCTTCGCATCAGGCTCCCGCCGCCTCCTACCACATTATACTCCCACTGCCATACCCAAAGGGCTTCGGTGTTGCCTTCTTCGCGGTTCGAATTGCCCTCATAAAACATATCCATGAAAGCCGAACCGGGTTCATTGCTTTTCACGCCGTACCTTTCGGTAATCAGTTTATAGGCCGGGGTGTTGATGCACTGGTCGGCCCAATACAACGCGCTGTCGGGCTTGCCTATCGTCAGGTATAATTCGGAAAGATAATGCTGAACAGCGCCTTTGCTAATTTTTCCGCGTATGGCAGGTTCTGCGGATAGGTATTGCTCGGCAAACAGCCAGTCTGCTTTTATCTGGTTGCGGACTTCCGCCCGGGGGGTGCGTTCCCAGTCCGTTTTTATGTCAGATCCCTGGGCTTCTTCCAGCGACAGGGGTACATCGCCCCAGCAAAACGTTAAGTGCCGGTATGCCCATGCGCGCAATGCTTTGGCTTCGGCAAGGACCCGGTTTTTGTTCTGTTCGGGGGTTGCACCGCCGCCGGTCCAGTCAACTTCCGTTCCGCTTTCTGCCCGGTTGATAATGGTATTGGCGGCATTCACGATTTTGTATAACCACAGAAAAACACCTGAGAGGCCCGAATTGGTGGAAACGTTCAGGCTTTTCCAATTTTGCGTGATGGAGCCGATATAAGCGGAATTGTGGGCGACTAAATTGTCCGTTCCAACGGTCGCAATCATCGCAGTCAGGTTATTGCTGGCACCATTAACTGCTTCTCTTTCCCTTCTAACCAGTGAATATAATCCATTCAGGCCTGCTTCAAATCCATCGAGGTTTGTATACAGGGTTTCAGCGGTGATCAAGTGGGGTGGCGTTTCGTCCAGCCAACCCTGGGAACAACCTGCCGCAATCCATACGATGGCGGAAACAAAGGCAATGTTTAACAACTTTTTCATTAGCTATACTATGAAGCGTTTACAATTAAAATTCAAGATTTAAGCCGATCACGTATTCCTTTTGCAGGGGAATATTCCGCTGTCCGTTCAATTCGGGATCCATCCCCCCGAATCGGGTGAGGGTAAAGAGGTTCCTGCCAGTAAGGTAAAGCTGGCATTTGCCGATACCGTAACGCGACAAAGCGCTTTTCGCGAAATCGTATGCGATTGAAACATCCTTGATCCGGACAAAGCCTGCGTGTTCATAAGGAGCTGCGCTTTTCCCGTCCTGAAGGTTGGCATTCCATGTGTTCATGTACCATTCGTTTGTCGGGTTATCCGGCCGCCACCAGTTCTTTTTGGTGGTGGTCATCCGAACGGCTTGATCTACGTCCGTATCGTTCAGTAGGGTGTTGTTTTTGGTGACGCCATGTACGCCATGGATAAACACATTAAGTGTGAGGTTTTTGTATGAAAACGAGTTGTTCATCCCCCAGATATATTTCGGATCCCGCTGCCCGATAATGACCCGGTCGTACTCGGGTGAAAGCAGTCCGTCCGGTACACCATCCGGCCCGCTGACGTCTTTGATTTTGATATACCCTGGTTGGGTTCCGTAAGCCTTGGCTTCTTCGGCTTCATCTAATTGCCAGACACCGTCCCATTTATAGCCGTAATTCACCAATATCGGCTTTCCGATAAACCAGGTGCTGGCAACATCGTCGATTTCATTTCCGTTCTCATCCAGCATCCCGTAAAGGGAAACGATTTTGTTTTTTACAAAAGAGATATTTCCGGTGGTTTCCCATTGGAAATTTTCCGTGGTTAGGTTCCGGGAGGTAAACGATACTTCCAGTCCCCTGTTTTCCGTTTGCCCGATGTTCTGGGTGATGGAGCTTACGCCGTAAATGGGGGAGATGGTCCGGTCAAGGAGCAGGTCGAAGGTGTTCGACTTGTAAAAATTGACGTCTCCGATAATCCGGTTGTTCAGGATCCCGAAATCGATACCCAGGTTCAACGTTCTTGTGGTCTCCCAACCCAGGTCGTCCTGCCCCAGTTTGCTGGGGACGTATCCAGGCAGCGTGGTTGATCCGGCGACGATATCCTCGGAAGAGAGACGGGAAATGGTCTCATAGGCCGAAATCGCCTGGTTTCCACTGAGCCCGATCGAAGCCCGTAGTTTCAGTTCATTGATCACGTCGTTCCACCCGAAGAAGTCTTCCCGGGAAATATTCCAGCCAACAGCCAATGAAGGGAAAAAGCCCCATTTTGTTTTTGCGCCAAACCCGGAATAGCCGTCGTTGCGCCCGGTCAGCGTAAGCAAGTACCGGCTATCGTAGGCATAATTGATGCGCAGCATGCTTGATAAAAGCGAGGTTTCGGTATTTGAAAACCCAGGGACGACCAACTCGGCCTGAGGCGCGGAATACCAGGTCAGGAAATCGTTGGGAAAGCCTTGTGCGTCCACACTGTTGGTGTTGCTTCGGGAGTTTTCAAAACTGTAAAGTCCGGTAGCGAAAACACTGTGCTTGCCAAATTCCCGGTTATAATTGATGATATTTTCGATCACCACGTTTCTGGACAATCCCCGGCTCGTTGCGGCGTCGCCGCTGTTGGAAAGTCCGCGCTGCGTATTCCGCCCATAATAGGTGGCATCGTTGGAGAAACCCAACCGGATTCCCGCATTGATCCGGTATTGCAGTCCCTTCACGAAAGGAAAGTCGACAACCGCATAATTATTGGATACTACTTGGTACGATTCGTCAATGTTTTTGGCGAGCGTCCCCATCAGCGGATTGCGGAAATAGGTGTCTTCAGGCCATGGGTAAATGGTCAGTTCGCCATTTTCGTCGTAAGCTTTTGTAAACGGGTTCATCCAGAATACCCCCTGGTCTCCATCCCAGGTAGGCGCAATACCCCCGGCATCGGTGTAGGCAAGCTGGGTTCGGGTACCCACGGTCAGCCAGTTCTTGAATTTGGTATCCACGTTGATCCGAGAGGTCAGTTTCAGGTAATCGTCATTGACAGCCAGTCCGGTTACATCGGTTATCCCGGTGGAAATGTAATATTGCGTCTCCTTGAATCCGCCGGAAAAAGAAAGATTGTGCTGCGTGCTTTTTCCATTGCGCAGCGCCAGGTCGAGCCAATCGACCCATTCCCCCGATTCGTAGATGTCCAGTTCTGAAGAGGTGAAGGCTTCGGGATTCCGTTCCATTTTGAAATTATAGAATTCTTCTCCCTTCATGATGTCCGGTAGGTTGGCAAACCGCTGCATGGAATAATAGCCATTGTACCGGATCTTGGTGTCTCCGCCCTTTCCCGATTTTGTGGTGACGAGAATGACGCCGTTGCTTCCCCTGGATCCGTAAATTGCCGCAGCGGAGGCATCTTTCAGCACTTCGACGGAAGCTACATCGTTGGGGTTGACATCGCCAAGCCCTCCGGCGATCCCATCGATGACTACCAGCGGGGAAGTGCTGGCTTTTATCGAATTCCGGCCCCGCATCATGATGGATTGTGAGGGTGCGGCTCCGGCTGACGAAGTAGATATCTGTACGCCGGGGATCGCGCCTTGTATAGCTTGGGTCAGATTGACGTTTGGAGCCATTTCCAGCCGTTCCATCGGAAGCGAAGCAACCGTTCCGGTGATGTCCCGTTTCTTTTGCGTGCCATAACCCACCACGACCACCTCTTCCAGTCCCACTGCGTCCTCGGCCATAACCGCGTCCAAACGGGGCTGGCCGGTATATTCCATTTCCAGTGTTTCCATGCCCACGGACGAGAACTGCAGGGTGGTTCCCGATGGGACCGTAATCGAATACATACCGTCGGCGTTGGTCGAAGCGGTATACGCCGTACCTTTGGCCATGACCGATACCCCCACTAAAGGCGTTCCTTCGGCATCGGTAACCTTGCCCTCCACCTTTTTCTTTTCGCCTTTTCTGAGGGTGATGCTTTTTCCCTGGATTTTGTAATCCAGGCCGCTGTCTTTCGCGATCTGATTCAGCACGTTGCTCAGGTTTTCGTTGGTAAAATCATAGGTGTACAGCCGTGTGGCATGGATTACATCATCGGTATACCGGAATTGATAGCCCGTGGTAGCTTCAAGCTGTTTAAAAAGCTGGTCCAGTGTGATATTGGTTACGTTAAGGGTTACCGTCGGACTACGCTCATTTTGCGCATATACATTCCGGGGCGTTAGGCTCCATGCGAGTAACAGGAGAAAGGCAAGGGTGGAAAGTCGAATTAATTTCATTATTTTGCGATAATTAAAGAGGATTTTTAATACGTTGATTCTTTAATGCCGGAACTGGTACCAGCAGTTCCGGTTTTCTTTTTCGGCCGTGTTTATTTTTCCATAGTGAGTCTATTTGGTTAGTGAATAATGAGTGTGTCTGCGCTTTGATACGTATACGTCATGTCGATCATAAAAGCCAGGTCGTCCAATACGTTTTGCAGCGATTCATTGTGGTAGGTTCCTTTGATGGTGCGGTTGAGCAGCGCTGCTGAATCACATTGGATCGTCACATTGTACCAAGCTTCCATTTTTTCGAAGGCTTCTCCGACGGTGATTTCGTCAAACCGGAGGGTATGGTCTTTCCACTCGGTGTATTTTGCCGCAATTACCGCCGTCTTGCGGAAACGGTCCGCGGAGCGATCGAAGGTGGCTTGCTGGCCTTTTTCGAGGATGACCTCCTCGTGGCGGCCGGACTTGGCCACCCGGACCCTGCCTGTCTCTACGGTTACGGAGATCATTCCATCCGTATGGTTTATATCGAAGGAGGTGCCCAGTACCGTGGTTTCGAATCCGCCTGCCGTTACCACAAACGGTCTTTTTTTATCCGTTGTTACGTCAAAAAAGGCTTCGCCGGTTAAGTGGATTTCCCGGAGATCTCCGGAAAAGGCCGCGGGATACTGGATGGTTGCGCCGGAATTGAGCGACACAGCTGATCCATCGGGCAGTTCAAAGGTCTTCCGTTCGCCCCTTTTGGCCGATACCGTAACCCGATCGGTCTGTTGTATTACGTGGTGAGGCGCATTCAGCCGATAGACCAAAATGGAGATACTCACGAGCACGAGTAAACTTGCGGCAACCTGAAGGACGCGTTTCAGGGATAAAATGGACGATTGTTGCCGGGTATCCGCTTCGGTTGCGTCGGTGATTTTGGACCGCAGTTTGCGAAGCCCTCTTTCCAGATCGAATTCGCCCGGCTTGTATTTAAGTTCTTTTTGCCACTCTTCCCGCAACCAGTTGTAGAGTTTCAGGTATTCCTCGTTGCGCAGATAGCTATTGAATTTTTCCTGTTCCGCTGTTGAGGCTTCCCCGGCCAATATTTTGGTGGCTAATTCGAAAAAGGTGCTTTTGTCCATTGTTAACGTATTAACGGGTTTTCAAGGACATGACAATTTTTTTTGCCCCTACCTACCATTGGTGGCGGTTAAATTTTTGTTAACAGTAGGTTGTGTGTATGTAATGTATGAAATCTCGCTAGGCGAGGAGGAAGGTGGTTAGTGCAAGGCCGTTAATACAGAGCTGATAAAACTGCGATTTGTATTTGGATACGTATTTAATGGCTTCGACCATTTGCTTCTGCACGGTATTGACCGAAATAGAGAGCACTTCGGCAATCTCCTTGTACATAAGGCCTTCGATGCGGTTCAATTTAAAAATGGTTCTGCGCTGGGGCGGGAGTTGGTCAATGATGGCCAATAGCTCTTTTTCGGTTTCAGCATACGTGACTGGCTGCTCGGCCGAATTTTCAGTCTGTAGGTCATGCAATTCGCTGTGATCGAGGTTTTCAAACGGAAAATGGTTCTTTTTGATCAGATTGAGTGCCTGGTTTTTGATGGCAATGAACAGGTAGGCTTTCAGGCTGCTTCTGATCTCGATTTTCTCGCGGTTGAGCCAGAGCTTCAGGAATACGTCAGACACAATTTCTTCGGATAGATCGGTGCTGACGACGAATGATTTCGCAAAGTGGCATAGGGAAAAATAATACTTTTCGAAAAGAAGCTCGAGGGCTTTCTGATCGTTAGCTTTTATCCGTTTTATGAGTAGTTCATCACCAAGCTCTGCCATTGTCATCAACAAAATTGTAGCAAACCTAAATTTCTGCGATTAAGAAAGTGTTAACTAAAAGTTTATTTTCACAAATCTAAGTTTTCGCTTGTTCAAACAGAAATGATATTGCAGTAACTCCTGTCGGTTTTAGGGGCGCATACACAGCCCGATGGCGTGTTTTGTTCGGGAAGAGGCCCCACAGGGCGTTTTCGCGATTACCGGGATCCTTTCACAAATTTTTCAAATAAATTTTTATACTAAAAAAATTAGTATTATTTTTAACGCCCCAGTCGAGGTCTTTTAGGTGGTCGTATCCGATTGCATCCACCTGAATGGCTGGTTGCGGGGAGATAATGACCGCATATGGAAATACACGAGGATGAGTTGTGCTGCCCGTTCTGTATTGGCGGGGTGGATAATGCCGGCAAACCGATATACGACGACGAACCGCTGCAAGGCCCGGTGGAATTGTGCTTCGCCTGCGGGCGGTTGTCCGACTATAACCTATCCCGGGAACCGTCATGTGCCTGCCCGGCGTGTGCAGACAAGGTATTCCTTTTCCTGCGGAACCATTTATAAACTTCAAACCACAACACGGAGACCACGGCTACCGCGATGCAAATCCCCAATTCGGATGCGCGCAGGGATGTCACGTCAAAAAATCGGGACAGGGGCTTCACGTATAGGATGGCAAAGAGCATCGCTAACACCCCCACCGTGATGCCGGTGAGCAGGGGATTCCGGCCCTTGAAACGCTCAAAAATGCTGTAGTAGAACGAGCGGTTGGCAAAGCTCAACAGGATATTCGCGAAAATCAATGTGGTAAATACCATCGTTCTCGTTTTTTCTTCGCTTCCGCCAGCCTGGGCAGTCAGTTGGTAGGCAAACAGCACACCGGCGGTAATGACCAACCCCTGGACGATGCTGATCATCAGTTCACGCCCGTTTAAAAACGTGTCGGTCATGACCCTGGGCGGTCGTTGCATGGCGTTCCGTTCCATGGGTTCATTTTCATAGACGATGGAACAAGTAGGCCCCATCACCAGCTCCAGAAAGATGACATGGACGGGGGTAAAGATCTGCGGGGATACCCACCCCAGAAACAGCGGCAGGGAAACCGTTAAAATGATGGGGATGTGGATGGAAATGATGTATTGGATGGCTTTTTTGATATTGGCATAGATCCGCCTTCCGGCGGCAATGCCCGTGATCAGCTTTTCCAAATCGTCGTTGGTGATCACCAGGGCAGCGGCCGATTTGGCGATTTCCGTCCCTTTATTGCCCATGGCTACCCCGATGTGGGCCGCTTTCAGGGCCGGACCATCGTTTACGCCATCGCCCAGCATCGCCACCACTTCGCCCCGTTTTTTCAGTGCATTCACCACCGCCAGTTTGGCTTCGGGAAACATCCGCGTAAATAGCGTGGTGCGCGCCGAGAGCTGCATCAGTTCTTCTTCCGAATGGTTGATGATCTCGGCACCGTTTACAGGTGGGGCATCGCTAACGATGCCTGCCTGGGCGGCGATGGCGTTCGTGGTATCGGCATTGTCGCCTGTGATGACTTTGACAGCGATCCCGGCGTCGTAAATCCGTTGGAATACCTCTTTGATGCCTTTCTTGGGTGGGTCATAGAAGACGGTCAGCCCCAGGAATTCAAAGACGAAATCCTGCTGTTTTTTGGGGAAGTCATCCCCTTCGAATAGGGATTTAGCCACACCCAGTATGCGGTATCCCTGCTGGGCGAATGTTTTGATCCGGTCCCGTACCCGTTCTTTTTCATCGGCGGAAAGCCGGGACACGCTGAGGATGGCTTCGGGGGCACCTTTGGCCGCAACGATCCGGTTTTTGCGGGCATCGGCAAAGAGGTGCGTCATCATCGGAGGTTTTCCTTCGAGCGGATATTCATGAAACATGCGGTAGTCGCCCCGCAGGTCGTCCGGCTGCGTTTGTTCATAGACGTTGTGGAGCGTTTTCTCCATGGGGTCAAAAGGGGCAGGCTCACTGCTCCACATGGCATAGCTGATGAGGGTCGACAACTCCGGATTGCCGAAGGATGGGGTGTCGTAGGTCTTGTCGGTCCGGAAATCATACAGGTTGATCAGCTGCATCGAGTTTTCGGTAATGGTACCGGTTTTGTCGGTACAAATGACGGTGGTGCTGCCCAATGTTTCCACGATGCTGCTTCGCTTGATGATGATGCCCTGCTGCATCAGTTTCCAGGCACCCAATGCCATGAAGGTGGTGAACGCAACCGGGATTTCTTCGGGCAGTACCGACATGGCCAGCGTCAGCCCGTTAAGCAGGCTTGCAACGAAGTCGCCGGTCTCGTAGTACCGGAAGAGGCAGACCATCAGGAAAATGACGATGCCGATAATAGCCATCGTTTTTACGAACCGGGTGATCTGAAGCTGTAGGGGAGAGGGTTCCGCCTTTATCGTCAGCAGCGACTCGCCGATCTTGCCGATACGGGTTTCCTTCCCGACTTCCGTTACCTCGAAAACAGCCAGCCCGGAAACGGTGAGCGTTCCGCTGTAAACCCGGTTGTCTTCCGACCGGCTGTCCTTGAATACGGAGAAACTCTCGCCGGTAAGCGACGCTTCGTTGACGGAGAAATCGTTGCTGTGTACGATACGCCCATCGGCATTGATGATTTTTCCTTCTTCGGTGATACAGAGATCACCTACGGCAATCTCGTGGGTGGGGATGTCGACAACGGCGGAATCCCGGATCACCCGGCTCAGCGGTTCGTTGAGCTTTTCCAGCGCTTCTAATGCTTTTTTGCTGCGGTTATCTTGATAGAAAGAAATGGCAGAAACGGCCACGATGGCCGCAAACATAAACGCCGCTTCGCCGTAATCGCCCACAATCACATAGATGAGTGAGATGACAACGAGCAGGATGAGCATCGGTTCTTTGACGATATCAATGAGCAGCGACAGCCAGGAGCTTTTCCGGACGGTGGCTAACTGGTTATAGCCGTATTGCTTCCTGGAAGCGGCTACTTCGCTGTCGGTAAGGCCTTTTAGATGGCCGGGGATCTGATAGGGCATATTGCTGAACGTGATGACACGTTAAAGTTACGGATTATTCCGTCGCGTTGGGCATGGGTTGTCGCCGCCACTCCGCCATACCGCCCGAGAAATTCTGCACATCTTTGAAACCGTGGGCGGCCAGTACAGATTGGGCAATGGCTGCCCGTGCGCCGCTTTGGCAGTGGATAACCAGTTGTTTGCTCCGATCCAGTTCGTCCAGGTGGTCGGCCAGCGTGCCGACAAACAGGTTAACGGCACCCGGTATGTGTCCGGCCGCATACTCGGAAGCGCCGCGTACGTCCACCACCTGTACATCTGCTTTGCCGAGCAACGACTTGAAGGTATCCATGTCGATGATGCTGCGCGTTTCCAATGCAAGCCCGAGGTCATCCACGCTGGATATATATCCTAGGATGTTGTCCAGGCCGATGCGCATGAGCTTACGCGTCAGGTCTTCGACCTGTGCATCGTCGGCCACGAGTACGATCTGTTCGTCGTACCCGACCAGCCAGCCCACCCATGTGGAGAACGACCGGCTGTTTTCGATGCCGAGGCTACCCGGGATCGCTCCGGAGGCATGCTTGATTTTGGGACGGGTATCAATGATCTTGGCACCGCCCTGGTATGCCGAAAGGAATTGGTCTTTCGTGAGCTTTGGATGCTGCGGTACTTCAGTCAACAGCGGGCGATCCACCTTGTTGAGCTTTTTCATCGTAGCAAAATACGTCGGCGGTTCGGGTTGTCCGGTGAGTAGGTAGTCGGTAAACTCCTTTTCGTCGTTTTCGAAACGGAACGCCCAGTTCCGTATCAATTCATATCCCACGGTGGTACTGGGTACCGCACCGAGCGCTTTGCCACAGGCCGATCCGGCACCATGCCCCGGCCATACCTGTACATAAGGGGGCAGGTTGCTGAATTTCGTCAGCGACTGGAACAGTTGATGTGCACCGATCTCCTGTGTGCCCACCAGTCCTGCTGCTTTTTCCAGCAGATCGGGGCGGCCGATGTCCCCCACGAAGACGAAGTCGCCGGTAAAGAGCATGATCGGCTCGTCCGTGGCCGGATGGTCGCGCAGCAGAAAGCTGATGCTTTCCGGCGTGTGTCCCGGTGTGTGGATGACCTCTAAAGTGAGGTTGCCCACCTTAATAATGCTGCCATCGCGCAGCCCTTCGTGCGCAAATTGGTACTGCCAATCGGGCCCACCCTCGTCCGAAAGGTACATCGTAGCCCCGGTCAGTGCGGCGAGTTCGCGTGTGCCGGATAGGAAATCCGCATGGATATGCGTTTCCGTGACATGCGTAATCCGAAGTCCATTCTGCTTTGCAATGGTAAGATAAGTGTCGACGTCGCGCTTGGCATCGATCACGATGGATTCGCCGGTCGCCTGACATCCGATCAGGTAACTACCCTGCGCGAGTGATTGATCATAAATGTGTTGAAAAAACATAGCTTTTTATTTTATTGCATTAATGCGGCAAGTTATCCCGCAGTTTACCATACATCCAGGTGCCTGCGATTGCACTGAGCAGCACAACGGCTACCACGGTGGCACCTGTGCCGATCTGGACAAACAAAGGCCCCGGGCAAGCGCCGGTGAGGCTCCAGCCTAGGCCGAAGATCAGCCCCCCGTAAATCTGCCCTTTGTTGAATTTTTTCGGGGTGAACGTGATAGGCTCGCCGTAGATGGTCTTGATGTTAAATTTCCTGATCAACCAAACGGACAGGACACCCACGGCGATCGCCGACCCGATGATGCCGTACATGTGGAACGATTGCAGGCGGAACATTTCCTGGATACGGAACCAACTGATGACCTCGGCTTTGACGAAGACAATCCCGAATAAGATACCCACGATGAGGTACTTGATGTTGTGATACCATTTGTGTTGCAGCTGCGATTCATTGATGCATATCGTATCCTGGGCACGGATCTCAAAATCTGTTTGCTTTATTGCTGAATTATTCATCGTTTATCCTAAAATAACTGGTAAAAATAGGTTGGCCATTAAAAACCCACCGATCATAAAGCAGATCGTTGCAACGAGCGAGGGCCATTGCAGGGTACTCAGTCCCATAATGGAATGTCCGCTGGTGCAGCCTCCGGCATAGCGGGAGCCGAAACCGACGAGGAATCCGCCACCTACCATCATCATGAGACCCTTTGCTGACAGTAGGTAATCCCAGTTGTAGAGCTGTTGCGGGACCATGCTGGAATAGTCGTTGATGCCGTATCCGGCAAGTTCGTTAACCAGTGCCGGATGGACCACGATGGGATTGGGATCTGCCAATAGCCACATGGCGATGATTCCGCCGCCGAAAGCACCGACGACAAAAAAGAGATTCCAGAATTCCTTTCGGTAATCGTACTTGAAGAATTTGATGTCCGAAGGAAAGCAGGTGGCACAGGCATGGCGCAGGTTGGCCGAAATGCCGAAGTGCTTGTTGCCGAAAATCAGAAGTACGGGGACGGTGAGTCCCACCAATGGGCCGGCGATATACCACGGCCACGGTTGTTTCAACCATTCAGTCATAAGTGTTCATTGATTTTTTATTCATTATACAAAGATACCAACGGTAGTTGCCTCGATTCAGTGACTTCGGTCACGTTTGGATCGGATGGTTAACAAAAAGTTCGGTAATGAGAATATAGATGCTCATAAGGAGCACAAACCAGCCGAAACCCTTTTGCAGCTTGTGGCTGGATACCTTGCCCGAAATCCCGTTTCCCACGTAGAATCCGAGGATGGCCAGCCCCGTAACCAGCAGCAGAAATCCCCATTCAATGGGCATATTGGCGACGTCTCCGGTGAAGCCAAGGAGGGATTTGGCCGCGATGATCAGCAGCGAGGTGCCTACGGCCTTTTTCATGGACAGTTTGCTCAGCAGTACCAGCGCGGGAATAATGAGGAACCCACCACCGGCGCCGACCAGCCCGGTAAGGGTGCCGACCAACATTCCTTCCAGCAGGATCATCGGGTAATTGTACCGGATATCGGCATCGTCCGGGCAGTCCTGGCAGGGCTTTTTCCGGATCATGGAGATGGAAGCCGCAACCATCATCACAGCAAACAACAGCATGATAGCCATGGGTTTTCCGACGGTAAAATCGCCCAGGGTGAAGATCGTATCCGGGATGGCCGGAACTAAAAACTTGCGTGTGGCATATACCGCGGCGATGGAAGGAATGCCGAAGATAAGGGCAGTCTTGACATCCACCAACCCGTTGCGGTATTTGGGCCATGCGCCTACGAGACTGGTAGCGCCTACGATGAACAGCGAGTAGGCCGTGGCGGTAATGGGCGGAAGTCCGAAAAGATAGACCAATACGGGCACGGTGAGTATGGAGCCACCGCCACCAATAAGGCCGAGGGCGATACCGATGAACAATGAAGCGAGATAACCGACGATTTCCATGTTTGCAAAGGTCGGTCACGGCATAGCCTGTTGTTGGTGACTCAGGTCACACGGCCGATATCAGTTGGATGGAATTCCGTTGGAGCATCACTTTTCCGTGCTGCTCCATCTTTTTCAGTAACCGCGAAATCACTTCCCGGGAGGAGCCCAGGTCGTTGGCAATCTGTTGGTGGGTGGTGTAAAGTTCCTTGGAGCCCTGCTGTTTGCTAAGCTTTTCGAGGTGATAGGCTAGCCGCTCGTCCATACTTTTGAAGGCAATATGGTCGATGACCTCCAGCAATTCCTCAAAACGCGAGCGGTAGGTCTCCAGCACGAAATAATACCACGTTTTATAGTCCTGCATCAGGTCATCCATCATCGCAATCGGAACCAGTAATGCGGTGGTATCTTCGACAGCAGTGGCCAGTACTTCGCTTTTTTCCTGTTTGGTGGCGCATATCATCGACAGTGCACAGGCACTGCCCGGTTCCAGGTGATAGACGAAAAATTCCCCTCCATCGTCCCCCTGCCGGTATACTTTGACGAGTCCGCCCACAAGCAGCATGGTCGACTTGAAATACTGGCCGGTCTGCATCAGTTGTTCGCCCGCTGGGAATGTCTTCACGGTACATCCTTCGGCCAAAGCCGTTCTCAGGTTCGGTTCAAAATGGCTGAAATACGTATTCAGGTAGTCTGGTATTGTCATGGTTTGCATAACGGCTGTTTTGTTGCTAAATACTGAAATTGGTAAAGGTACGTGTTTTGCGACAACGGCACCAAAAATTTTCAGCACATTGCAATCGTGCGATGGTTAGCGAGGTAGCGGCCCGCATCTGTTCCGACACACGGAGCGTCGTTTGTAAAAAAATAGTCTCCCTTTTTGTTTTTTTAAAATATAGCCTACTTTTGGGCCGGTGAAAAAGGTCTTTGCATACATCTTATTAGTTACCGTTACGGCCAATGTGTTTTCCCTGGCACAATTGCTGAAGGCCCCTGTACTTTTTGAGCATTTCAAAGAACATCGGCAGGTGGATGCCCGCATTTCTTTCCTGGATTTTCTCACCCATCACTATTCGTTTGAAAAGCATACGGACAACGATGAAAGCCGCGACATGCAGCTGCCTTTCAAAGGCCATCTTTCGCTCTTGGCCGGGTTTGATTTCCACGCAGCAATAAAGCCCCTGCATCTTCCCAAGGTTTCGGAGCGTTGCAGCAAATCGTCGTTTCCAATGGATTACTCCTTTCACATACCTACGCCTTTCCAGCAATCACAGTTTAAACCCCCACGTTCCTGAGCGGTTTCTTTAATTAACAACTGTGCTAGGTAACGACGTGCTTCCCCAACGGGATGCGCGGCCCATCGGTTTATTTAAACCATTCAATTAACAGTAAATAGATTATGCTGAATAAAATCATCGGCTTTTCCATCCGGAATAAGCTGATCATTGGTCTGTTCACCGCCGCCCTTATCATCTGGGGCGGTTATGAAACCACCCGCCTGCCCATCGATGCACTCCCCGATATTACGGACAACCAGGTGCAGGTATTGACGGTGTCGCCTTCGCTGGGCGCACCGGATGTAGAACGTCTCATCACCTTTCCCATTGAGCAGGCATGCAGTAACATACCCGGATTAAAGCAAATCCGTAGTTTCTCGCGTTTCGGTTTGTCACTGATCACGGTGGTATTTGATGAGGATACCGATCTGTACTGGGCACGTCAGCAGATCGGCGAGCGGCTGCAGCAGGTAACACGCGACCTGCCCGAGGGCATCGGTACGCCGGAGCTGGCGCCGATATCAACGGGTTTGGGTGAGATTTACCAGTATGTGGTACGCCCGCTGCCGGGATACGAAGATCAATATTCTTCCATGGAACTCCGTACCATTCAGGACTGGATAGTCCGGCGGCGGTTGCTCGGTACACCCGGCGTGGCCGATGTATCCAGTTTCGGCGGCCATTTGAAACAGTACGAAATCGCTATCCGGCAGGAGCGACTGAAAGCCCATGGCCTGAGCATCACCGATATTTTTGACGCGCTGGAACGGAATAACCAGAACACGGGCGGGGCCTATATCGAAAAAGGTCCTACGGTGCTGTACATCCGCAGCGAAGGGCTGACCGGAGGCACCGAAGACATCGGCAACATCGTGGTGCGGACGCAGCAAAACGGCATGCCGCTGCTGGTGCGCGATGTGGCGAAAGTAGGCCTGGGCGCGGCCATCCGTTACGGCGCAATGACTTATAACGATCAGGGCGAGGTGGCCGGGGCTGTGGTGATGATGCTGAAAGGCGAAAATGCCGCTACCGTGGTGAAACGAATCAAGGAGCGGGTGGCGGAAATCCAGAAGGACTTGCCCGAGGGCGTGGTCATCGAGCCGTTTCTCGACCGGACGAAAATGGTCAACAATGCCATTGCCACGGTGGAGACCAATCTCATCGAAGGGGCCCTCATTGTGGTCTTCGTGCTGGTGTTTTTTTTAGGGAGCCTGCGGGCAGGCCTGATTGTTTCTTCGGTAATCCCGCTATCCATGCTGTTTGCCATCATCCTGATGAACCGCTTTGGCGTGGGGGGCAACCTGATGAGCCTTGGAGCGATCGACTTCGGCCTCATCGTGGACGGATCCGTTATCGTCGTGGAGGCCATCATGCACCGCCTGTCGCATTCCAAACTGTTCCGGGGGATCGCGCGGATCAGCCAGCAGGATATGGACAAAGAGGTGGGGCACTCGGCAGGCCATACCATCAAGTCGGCCGTGTTCAGCCAGATCATTATCCTCATCGTATACCTGCCTATTCTTTCGCTGCAGGGCATCGAGGGTAAAATGTTCCAGCCCATGGCGCTTACCATTGCCTTTGCGATTTTGGGGGCATTTGTACTGTCGGTTACTTATGTGCCGATGATGAGTGCGCTGTTCCTCCAGAAGAAACTGAATCACCGCAAAACGGCGGCGGACCGGATGATGGCGTGGCTGGAGCGCAGGTACCAGCCGCTGTTGCGCGGGGTAATGGCGTATCCGAAAACCGTGATCGCGACGGTACTGGTGCTGTTTGCCTGTTCTTTCTGGATACTCCGCGGAATGGGGGGCGAGTTTATCCCCGAAATTGAAGAGGGCGATTTTGCGGTGGAAACGCGGTTGCTTACCGGTGCCAATCTGAACAATACCATCCGCACCACCCAGCAAGCTGCCGGTATCCTGCTGGAAAAATTTCCCGAGGTGGAGAAGATTGTTACGAAAATAGGCAGTGCGGAAATCCCGACGGATCCCATGCCGCTGGAGGCGGGCGATATGGTGGTAGTCCTTAAAGACAAGAAGGAATGGACCAGCGCCACGTCATTTCCCGAACTGGCCGACCGCATGACAGAGGAACTACAGGCCGTTCCCGGTATCACCGTGGGGTTCCAGTTTCCGGTTCAGATGCGTTTCAATGAGCTGATGACAGGCGCCCGGCAAGACGTGGTCTGTAAGATATTCGGCGACGACCTCGATTCACTGGCCCATTATGCCCATCAGCTGAATCGCATCATACAGACCGTTCCGGGCGCAATTAACATCTATGAAGAAACGGTGACGGGCATGCCACAGGTGGTTATCCGCTACGACCGGCGGGCCATGGCGGCTTATGGGCTGGATGTGGAAACGATCAACCGGGTGGTCAATACCGCTTTTGCCGGACAAAGCGCCGGATTGGTTTTCGAGGGCGAACGGCGTTTCGACCTGGTTGTCCGCTTGGACGAGGAAACCCGCAACAGCGTGGATGACATCCGTAATTTGTTGATCACTACCGCTAACGGTCAGCAGATACCGCTGTTTCATGTCGCTTCCGTGGTGGAAGAAGAGGGGGTGAACCAGATACAGCGCGAAGATACACGCCGGCGCATTGTATTGGGCTTCAACGTATCCGGACGCGATGTGCAGAGCATCGTGGAAGAACTCCAGGCCAAGGTAGCGAGCCAGCTGGATCTTCCTGCGGGCTACAACATCGTATATGGCGGCTCATTCGAAAACATGAATGCGGCCAAAGCCCGGCTGGGCATCGTTGTTCCCGTGGCGCTACTGCTGATCTTCCTGTTGTTGTATTTTGCATTCAATTCGGTCAAACAGGGACTGCTCATCTATACGGCTATCCCCCTGTCGGCCATCGGCGGTATTCTTGCCCTGTGGATCCGCGGATTCCCGTTCAGCATTTCGGCAGGTGTTGGCTTCATTGCACTCTTCGGGGTGGCTGTACTCAACGGTATCCTGCTGGTGGCCGAATTTAACCGGTTGCGGAAAGAGGGGTGGGACGACCTGACGCGGGTGGTGATCCACGCCACCAAGTCAAAGCTCCGGGCGGTATTGATGACGGCGCTGGTCCCGTCGCTGGGATTCATCCCGATGGCGATCAGCACCGGGGCGGGGGGTGCCGTACAGAAGCCGCTTGCCACGGTGGTGATCGGCGGACTGATTGTATCCACGCTGCTGACGCTCTTTGTGTTGCCTATTTTGTACATTGTTTTTGAACGCGGATTCCGCTACTTCCGGCCCAAAAAAGCAGTGCTGTTGGTGGCCGGGATGTGTATGCTGACCCTGGCACAGGCACAGCAACCGATCACGCTGGAGGACGCGTTGGACAGGGCTTTATCCACGCATCCGGGTATGGAAGCGGCGCGGTTGAACGATGCGTATTACCGCGAGTTGGTTAAAAGCGCGTACGACATCGATAAGACGGAGGTGGGCGTCGAATACGGCCAGCTGAACAGCGGAACCCAGGACAACCGCTTCAGCATCGCTCAGGGATTTCAGTTTCCCACGGTCTATGCGCGGCAGAAAGCCGTGAACGAATCGCTGCTGGACCGAAGCGTTGCCGGTACGCGTGTGTGGCAGCAGGGGCTGGAATCGGAAGTCAAATCGGTATTTTACGACCTGCTTTTGCTTGGGGCAAAAAAGCAGGTGCTGCAACAGGCCGACAGCATTTACGATGCATTTCTCCGCAAAACCGAAAACCGGTTTGCTGCGGGCGATGTGGATGTGTTGGAGCGCACAACAGCTGCCAACCAGCGGTTGCAGGTGCAGGCGCAATTGGAAGAGCTGCTCGCCGAAGTGCAGATACTGACCAACCGGATGAAATTTCTGCTCCAGACCGACGAGGCGTGGGTGCCGTCGGCAGAAGCACTTGTCTACCGAGAGGGACTGCCGGGCGCCGATTCCGCGGCGATGCATGCGGCACCGGCACTGCTGGAAAAACGGGCAGAAACGATCGTTCAGGAACGGACACTCGCCCTGGAGCGCAGCAAACTGCTTCCGACGATCCAGCTGGGGTATGGCAACATGAGCATCATCGGCTGGCAGACCGACAGCCGAGGGAATGACGTGTACCTGGGCAGCGGCGACCGCTTCAGTGCCGTTAGCCTGGGATTGGGTATTCCGGTTTTTGCAGGTGCCCAGCACGCGCGCATCCGGGCGGCGAAAGTAGCGGTGCGGCAGGCCTCTGTGGCCGAAGATGCCGCGCACAAAGCCCTGTACAACCGATGGGAGAACCTCTTCCATCAATACCGCCAGCTACGGAATCGGCTGGCGCTGTACGACGATGGGATATTGCCCAATCAGGACCGGATGCTGGCCGCTGCCGATCGGAAACTGGATGCGGGAGAAATCGATTACCTGCAATGGGCCCTGCTGGTGAACCAGGTGTTCACCACCAAGGCGGATTACCTGGAAACCATCCGCCAGCTGAACCATACGGCGATATCCATAGAAGAATTGACAGTTAGTAACCATGACAATGAATAAGATAGAAGTAACGAAAATCGGAGCGTTTGCGCTCCTGCTGCTTTGCAGTACCCTTGCATGTACCGGTGAAAAAGGAGTGCCGGTGGAACAACCCGAAAAAACGGCTACGGCCGACAGTGCCCGGACGTCCGAAACCGTGGAACTGACCGAGGTGCAGCTGCAGCATGCGGAAATTGTAACGGGAAAAGCGGAGAAAAAAGCGTCATCCGCGGGTATTTCGGTAAACGGATGGGTGGTTGCTCCGCCTGAGAATCGCTATACGGTGGGCTTTCCGATGGGTGGATACCTGAGCAGCATCCAGCTGGTCAACGGCGCTGCCGTACGGAAAGGAACGGTCATGGCGACACTGGAAGATATGGCGTTCATCCAATTGCAGGAGGATTACCTGATGGCCAAGAGCAGGCTGGTCGCTGCGACGGCGGACTACGAGCGGCAGAAGTTGCTGAACAGCACGCAATCCGCCAGCGACAAGGTCTTCCAACAAGCCCGCACCGAATACGAAACCCAACGGGTATTGGTGGCTTCGCACGGTGAGAAGCTGCGGCTCATCGGGATCGACCCCGCTGCGCTGAACGAGGGTAACATTACGCGGAAGGTGGAACTGCGGTCGCCCATCAATGGGGTGGTAAGCAAGGTACTGGCAAACCCCGGTAAATACGCTGCGCCGGAAGATGTGCTGTTTGAACTGGTGGACCCCTCCAAGGTTTACCTGGCGCTTTCCGTATATGAAAAAGACGCCCGGCTTTTGCAGGTGGGGCAGTGGGTTCTTTGTTATGCCAATACCGACGGGGGAAAGCCGTATGAGGCAACGGTCGAACTGATCAATGGCAGCGTGAACGAAAACCGTGCTGTGGAGGTGTGGTGCGCATTCAATTCGTCGTCGACGCGGTTGATGCCGGGCACATTTATGACGGCCAATATTCAGCTTGACGGACAGGAGGGTGAGACACTCCCCGAAGGGGCGGTGGTGCGATGGGAAAACCAGCACTATGTATTCAGCGTGGAGGGGCCGCGCCGGTTTACGATGCGGCCGGTGGAGCTGGGAGCCACAGCAGATGGGTACATTCAAATTCTTTCGGGGCTGCCGGAAAAGGACATTGTACTTAAAAACGCATATTCACTGCTGATGGTGCTGAAAAACGGCGACGAAGGGTAGCGCAACAGGCTGCGGTTTACGCTGCCATTCGGCCATGCTACGGAGAAGTGCTGCGGATGGCCGGTTGCCTTTTTGGATGGAGGTAAGCCGGCTCATTTTTACGAATCTAAGTTTTCGCTTTTTCAAAGAGAAATGATATTTTTGCACCCACATTACCGGATTCATCGGGGTGTAGCGCAGCCCGGTAGCGCGCTTCGTTCGGGACGAAGAGGCCGTGGGTTCGAATCCCGCCACCCCGACCAACCAAAGGAGCCCCTGCTTTTGCAGGGGCATTTTATTTTAATGCCGTTTATTTAACCAATAGCTGCTTTTTTATCTCCCGGGGAGTTGCTTTGGTCCATACCTTAAAGGCTCGTCTGAATGCAGGCAGGTCATGATAGCCCAATACCTCAGCAACTTCAGTAATCGTGCCGTTACGGTTCTTCATCAGGTGCAGTGCCAGCTCTTTTTTTACTTCGCTGGCTATAATTCTGAAGCTGGTTTGCTCTTCGGTAAGTTTACGTTGCAGGGTGCGTACCGTCATGTCAAGGCCGGCCGCTGCATCGTCAATTGTAGGGATCTGGCCCTTGTATTGCATTAGCAGCAAATGCCTTAGAGCGTCCCGACAGCTGGATTGTATGGCCAGTGATTTTTTTTGCCTCAAGATGTTGCTAAATAGCTCAAATAAGGAGGCATCACGGGTAAGTACGGGCGTTTGTACGTCTTCGGCCAGGAAGACCATCCGATGCAACGGAGCGTTAAACAGTACAGAACAATGCAACACATCGTAATAAGTGGCGACAGCTCTTTTGGCATATTCTACCTCTACAGCCTGTGGATAGATATTTCTGCCGGAAAGCGCTTTAATGAAATTAATGGTTGACGCCAGTACAAAGTCAATTGCTATTCTTGCATTGCGGGGATAGGTTGTTTTCCACAGCGTATTCTGATGAAGTTCTATAATGGCCTGCTTCCCTTTCGTTTTATAATTATATGCAATCATCGGGCACACCATATGCCCGTATTTGCAATACACTTGTATGGCCTCGTCGAGATTCTTACTGGCCTGCATCATAAATCCTACCATGCCCGTCATCGATACCGGTACATCGCCTCCCATCAATAACCCGATCTGTTCATTATGCGTAATATCCGCAAGCAGGTCGTAGAGTTTGGCGGCTTTTTGCCATTCCACTACCTGGCTGGAATCGCTGATCTCTTCCTGCGTAAAGCCGGCCATTTCCCTCAATGTATCATACGCCTCGCCGTACGTGGCGGCAGCATAGAGCATGTCCCTGATTGCTGTTGCTTGTAGTCCCATGGCGTAAAATGACCCTTTTACGACGCAAATTACACTTTTTTTAGCATACGTATCACAGTTATTTTGCAATTAAATAAATTAAATAATATGTATACAAAATCAACAAATGCAACCAATAGCGTTGCTAGGTTACACAACCGTATTAAAAAGAAAATATTAGTTGCCAACATCCCTGCCGACGGGCATTTCAACCCATTAACCGGACTGGCGGTACAGCTTCAACGGGCAGGGAATGACGTTAGGTGGTACACGGGCCCCAGCTATGCCTCCCGGATCGAACAGCTGGGTATTCCTTTTTATCTTTTTGATAAGGCAAAAGAGGTAACCATTCACAACATTGACGAAGTATTTCCCGAAAGAAAAACGATCAGAAATCACGTAAAGAAGGTCATTTTTGATATCTGCACTTATTTTATCGAACGCGGAACCGAATTTTATGAAGACATCAAAGATATCAATAACAGCTTCGATTTCGACATTTTAATCTGCGATAGCGCTTTTACCGGCATGTCGTTCGTAAAAGAAAAACTGAATAAGCATGCGGTAGCTATCGGTGTTCTTCCCTTATGTGAATCTTCGAAGCAACTGCCCCCACCCATCATGGGGCTCACCCCGGCCAAAACCTTGGCGGGCAGAGTCATGCATTCGTTTTTGCGCTTTCTTACAAATAAGGTACTGTTCAAGAAACCGCATGCGCTCATTGACGAACAATACCGCCGTGTGGGAATGTCAGCCAACGGCAAAAATCTGTTTGATGTGCAGATCGATAAATCAACCTTGTTTTTACAAAGCGGGACACCGGGGTTTGAATACCAGCGAACCCATAAAAGCAGGCATATACATTTTATAGGTCCATTGCTGCCATTCAACAGCGCTGAACCGCAGCCCTTACTCTTTGAAGACAAGCTGTGTCAATATGAAAAGATTTTGCTGGTAACACAGGGTACATTTGAAGGAGATGTGCAAAAGCTGATTGTGCCGGTGATTGAGGCTTTCAAAAACAGCAATTACCTGGTTGTAGCAACTACAGCAGGTTGGCATACGCAGAAATTGCGCGAGCAATACAAGGCATTTGACAATATAGTTGTTGAGGATTTTATTCCCTTCGGTCAGATCATGCCGTTTGCAGACGTATTCATTTCAAACGGCGGATATGGTGGAGTAATGCAAAGCATCAACAACAAGCTGCCTATGTTGGTAGCCGGCATACACGAAGGGAAAAACGAAATATGTGCCCGGGTGGGATTTTTTAAACTGGGCATCAATATGCGTACAGAACGCCCGAAACCGGAGAGAATAAAAAGGGCGGTAAACGAAATACTGAACAACCCCCTTTATCAAAAAAACGTGGAAAGGCTTTCGAAGGAATTTTCGGAATATGATCCATTGGCTTTGTGTGAAAAATTTATCAACGCTTTGCCGATTGCAGGAAACACTCAGCAGCGCCATAAGTGTTCCGATTAGTAGCGGCGGTCATACGCGTTTGCGGTTCATGGGCAATGCTTTTAAATATGTGTGTTGGGTACCAACTTAAGTTGTTGGGTTGCTTTATAAACAATAAAAATTTATTGTTTATCAATAATTATTTATTATTTTTGTGGAGATAATTGATTTTATAAAATTATGAAAAGTATTTCAATCGTATTTCTCCAGGCAGTCATCGTGCTGATCGGCGCGGTGGCACTCGCCATTTTGATCTGGTTTCCCCAAACGGAGGGAAGGGCCGTGAACTTAGACTTGGTTAGCATTTACATGGACCCGCTTATCTTGTATGGATACGCGGCATCGATCGCTTTTTTTGTCGCCCTCTACCAGACGTTCAGATTGCTTGGCTACATCGGACAGAATAAGGTGTTTTCCCCGGATGCTGTGAAGGCTTTAAAGCGTATAAAATATTGCGCAATCGTACTAAGTATTGCCATTGTGATAGCAGGACTTTACATAAAGGTGTTCCATAGTAAAGAAGACGACCCTGCGGGTTTTCTTGCCATGTGTATCGTGACTACATGTGTGTCGGTCGTAGTGGCAACCGCTGCAGCAGTATTTGAGAAGCTATTGCAAAATGCCGTAGATATGAAATCTGAAAATGACCTAACAATTTAAGCGATGCCGATTATAGTAAACTTAGACGTGATGATGGCCAAGCGGAAAATCTCCCTGAATGAACTTTCAGAAAAAGTTGATTTGACATTATCCAACCTTTCTATTTTAAAGACAGGGAAGGCAAAAGCAATCCGTTTTAGCACGTTAGCGGCAATTTGTAAAGCGTTAGACTGCCAACCAAGTGATATTTTGGAATATGTAAATGACGAAATAGATGATGCTTAACGGTCGTGTCCTTATTTGCGGGCTCATCGAACAAATGCCTTCCGCATCTGTTGTTAGAAGAGGAACGTACAAATGGCGGAAAAATCGATTAATCATTGAAAATTTTAATTATGGCACAATCAATTCCGGGCGAGAAGGATCCACAAGTTCTGGTAGCGATAAGAGAATTTCTGAACGGGCTCAACCATAGCGGTGGAAAGCCGATGGAGGAGATGGTTCCCGAAGAAGCAAGGCAGGTTCTTGTGGATGCCCAGAAATCAGTGGATGTGGATACTTCGGGCATTACCGAAACGGAAAGAGAAATCACGCAAGGTGACGTTACAGTAAACATTCACATCGTAAAACCTGAACGTGTAAAAAACGGGCAGCTGCCTGTTTTTATGTTTATTCACGGCGGTGGTTGGGTTTTGGGAGATTACCCGACCCATAAAAGATTGGTGAGAGATTTGGTTGTAAACAGTGGAGCGGCGGCGGTTTTTGTAGATTATACGCCATCGCCTGAAGCGCGTTATCCGGTTGCCATCCATGAAATTTATGCAGCTACAAAATGGGTAGCTGAAAATGGTGCGGAAATAGGGGTTGATGGTTCTAACTTAGCCATTGCAGGCAATAGTGTAGGCGGGAATATGGCGGCTGTAACGTGCTTGATGGCGAAAGACAAAGGCGGTCCGGATATAAAGTTCCAATTGCTATTATGGCCAGTTACCGACGCTGATTTCACCCGCGAATCCTGGCAGAAATATGCCGATGGACGGTTTTTAACGGCCAATATGATGAAGTGGATGTGGAATCATTATTTGCCAGATACCGAAAAGAGAAAAGAATACTATGCTTCACCGTTGCAGGCATCGTTGGAAAAAATGAACGGACTGCCGCCGGCTTTGGTGCAACTGGCCGAAAACGATATCCTTTTCGACGAGGGATTGGCGTATGCCCGCAAATTGGATGAGGCAGGCGTGCCGACAACCATACAAACGTACAACGGCTTTATCCACGACTATGGCTTGTTAAATCCGCTGAACGATATCGAAGCGGTGAAACTTGCAATAGAACAAAGTGCTTTGGCATTGCGAAAAGCATTATTTCCGTAAGCGAGTCTTCTGTTTCGCGGACGGCCCTTTTATCGCGCTCATCGAATGAAGGGTTTTCACTATATTTGATGCCAAATCCATCCACGTAGATGTTAAAGCAAGCACTCCGTAATCAAACAGGTCAGAAACGAAAAGATTAAAGGGAAGAAAATCAAAATAGAGGTATCCAGGTAACCGCATTTATACCATGAGCAACAATGATATTATGAAAAAGCTCCGGGTGGCTTTAAAATTCACTGACGATGACATCATCGAAGTGTTGGCCCTGGTGGATTTTAGGGTGACGAAAACCGAATTGGGTGCGATATTCCGCAAAGAGGATCATCCCAATTTCAAGCCTTGCGGCGACCAGCTACTCCGTAATTTTCTAAACGGATTGATTATTTATAAACGAGGCCCTAGACCGCGCCATTGATTTTTTTACCAACGGTTTGTGATGAAGCGGGCGTGCCCACAACGATCCAAACTAGAACGCATGTACGAAAGCGAACACTACTGTATCAAAAGCGTGCACTTCAATTACTTTGCGTATTGCTAACCAATTTATAATCAGTTGGGTAGTGTGGTGGCATTTCAATTGTACCGTTGAAAGCTCATACACATCGCTATGTTTAAAAACTATTTCAAAACCGCACTTAGAAGTTTGATGCGTAACAGGAATTATACCGTTATAAACATGGCGGGTTTAGCAGTTGGTATTGCCGTTTGCATGACGATTTTCATCATCATACAATTTCAAACCAGCTTTGATAATTTTCACGTAAAGAAAGATCGCATCTACCGGGTACTGACTGAACATCATCAGGAAGAAACAGCAACTGTTTCCTACGGGAAAGATGTTCCTTTTCCGATTCCTGCAGGTTTGAAGACAGCCTTTCCGCAATTGGAACAGGTGGCTCCGATCTTTGCCAGCCACAATGACCAATTGCTCATCACGGACGATAACGGAACAACGACAAGGACATTTAAAGAAGATCATGGCGTATTTTTTACGGAGCCTTCATTTTTTAGCCTGTTTGATTTTCCGCTGCTTGCAGGTTCGTATGAATCCTTAAAAGATCCGAACAACGTATTGGTTACCAAAGAGATTGCTGAAAAGTATTTCGGCGACTGGAAAACAGCGATGGGCAAAACCATTATACTGGAAGCGGGTGGCTACATTTTTGAACATGGTACTGAAACATTGAAAGTTTCGGGTGTGCTGGCAACTGTACCCCCCAATACGGACTTCCAGTTAAAACTTGTGGTTGCATACGGAACCGGATTTACCGGAAGTTTAATGGCAACATCAACCGATTGGGAGGGAACAACATCCGGTTTTGGCTGTTATGTTTTACTTCCGCCGAATAGCTCGGCTGATAAGTTTAATCAACAATTAAACGCGTACGCGCAACAGGTGAAATCTCCCGACAAGAACGATAGTCATCTTATACAGCCCCTAAGTGCGGTACATTATGACACACAGGTTGGCAATTACAGCAACAAAACAATCAGTCAGGAGCGGCTCAACGTACTGTGGCTGATTGCCGCATTCATCCTGTTAATTGCGTGTGTAAACTTTATTAACCTTTCCACTGCACAAGCCGTTAATCGTGCAAAGGAGATTGGCGTACGGAAAGTGTTGGGAAGCAACAAATTTCAATTGCAGATCCAATTCGTAACGGAAACATTTCTGATCGTTGCAAGCGGCGTGATACTCGCAGCAATAATGACCCTGTTTGCCTTGCGTTCTGTCAATCAATTGTTGGAACTTTCGCTTTCATTCAACATACTGAACAATCCCGCCATTGGTTTATTCCTTTTGACGGTAACCCTAGTTGTGACCGTCCTTGCCGGTTTTTACCCTTCTATCGTTTTATCGCGTTTCAATCCAATAAACGCGTTAAAGAGTAAACTCACCGTAAACGCCACAAAGGGAATTTCATTAAGAAGAGGACTGGTGGTGTTTCAATTTATTATTGCACAGGTGCTCATCATCGGAACACTCATCATTGTAAAGCAAATGGATTACTTTATGAGTCAGCCATTAGGCTTCGATAAAGAGGCCATTATCAATGTTCCTTTTCGTACAGACAGCCTTCGCCTGAGCCGGCTGGATTATTTAAAGGAACAGCTGTTGTCGGTAAACGGTGTGCAGGCTGTAAGCTTCAGTTCCAATACGCCGGCTGAAGAGGGGGGTGATATGTGGAGCACATTCAGGTTTAACCGAGCAATAAAAGAAACCGATTTTAAAGCGATTACCAAATTTGCCGACAACGAATACCTGCCGGCTTATCAATTGCAACTGATAGCCGGAAGAAATTTGCAACCGTCCAATATGACGAGGGAATTTTTGGTGAACGAATCGCTAGTGAAAAGTTTAGGACTTAAAAACCCGGAAGATATATTGAACAAGGAAATAAGCATGTGGGACGATCGGATAAAATGTAAGGTGGTTGGCGTGCTCAAAGATTTTAAGGACAGATCCTTTCGACATGAGCTTGCACCGTTGCTTATTACCACCAACGTTACGATGTATAACCAGGCGGGAATCAAACTGACAACGGCAAACCTAGCGTCTACGCTGCGATCGGTAAAAGAGATATGGGAGGGAACGTTTCCCAATTTTGTTTATGAATACAGGTTCCTGGATGAAAAAATTGCCGCTTTTTATAAGCAGGAAAATCAGTTGGCGCAGTTGTATAAAATTTTTGCAGGCATTTCGATATTCCTTAGCTGTCTGGGATTGTACGGGTTAGCCTCATTCATGGCCGTGCAGAAAATAAAGGAAGTGGGTATTCGTAAAGTACTTGGCGCTACGGCAGGCAATATCGTCTATTTGTTTTCGAAAGAATTTATCATACTCATTGCAATTGCCTTTGTGATTGCCACACCGATTGCGTGGTATTACATGCATCAATGGTTACAAGATTATGCCTACCGCATCCACGTCAGTGGGTGGTTATTTGTTGCCGGAGGGCTGGTTGCCTTACTGATTGCGCTGGCAACGATAAGTTTCCAGACCATCAAAGCAGCCATCGCAAACCCGGTAAAGAGTTTGAGAACGGAATAGGACTTAAACGCCGTCGTTTTCCTGATCTTTATGTTTTTCCGACTGGATGTCTGATTGCAGGAAGTCACGCTCGAATTTCTTTCGATCCCGTATGTTACGCCTGATCAACCATCCGATTAAGATGATCGCAGCCACGACAGCCAACACGATCCACAGATAGTTCATATCCATTGCCTCCTTTTGTTAGGGCTTTTTAAAGTTACGGATATCATCGAAATATCCAATATTATCATTTGATTAAGTTTTGATCCCTATTGCCCTGATGGACCCGGGATAAATCCCCGGGAAGATACGTTTGTACTTATGCGTGAGCGTTGGGAAATTTATCGCGCACCAAGTTAAGTTCGATGCCGAATTCCAGCCAAGCTTTCAGTCCATCCAATACGGTCGTGAATCCGCCGGTGTTGTCCTTGATTGCTTGGATCAGGTCATCACCGGTTTGGTTGAAACCATAATTTTTGATCACCACGTAGGTGGTGTCATCGGTTAGTGCCTTGAACTCAAAGTCAACTGTTGTCACAGGCGTATTGTCCCATTCGATGGATATTTTTTGATTGGGTACGATTTCTTTTACCTGCACTTCGCTGGAAACCTGGTACATTTCCCATTCCCAGGTGACGGGCTTTCCTACCTCCAGTTTTCCACTTGATTTGGTAAACCAGAATTTGGTGGTGATGGTGGGATCTATGAAGGCCTGGAAAACGGTTGCCACGGGTTTCCTGATCATCATCTGGCATTCCACGATTGGTGAGTTGGTCGTTTCCATTTTATACGTTTTTAGTGTTGTTAACAAATTACTTCATGTATCAGTACCTATTTTTCATGTTTCGCCAAAAATTCAGGCAGCATCTTTCCGATGATTTCAGTCCAGCCTCCGTTGAAGCTCTTCCATGCAAAATCGGCATTATCCTGCGGGAAGGTTTCCAGCCCCTGATGGGTGAGTTTCAGCTTGGTTTTATTTCCGATTTCGGTCAGCTCGAAGGTCACCACGGAATATCCGGGATGGCCCTCGTATTGCCAGCTGTACTGCAATTTCTGTAAGGGAACCACCTCGGTGATGGTACATAGATGCGTGTACTGCGCACCCTTGTGTCCCTGGCCGGGAAAGGAAAACCGGAAACCGACCTCAGGTTTGAAATCGTCCAAGTCAAAATACCACTGCTTCAGTTGGGTTTTGTTGGTGATGGCTTTCCAAACCTTTTCAACCGGGTGGTTGAGTACCCGTTCAACGACGACGTTAGCGTCGTCATTTTCCTTTACTTGTCCTAATGAAGTGTTCATGATTTCTACATTTATGGTGTCATATAGTAACGTCGTCGTTGTCCAGATTGTTCAGGTAATTTTCCAGCGCATCCAGTTTCTGTGTCCAGAATTGCTTATATTGGGTCACCCACTCGTTCACTTCGTGGAGTTTTTCCAGCCTGGCCTCGCAGATGCGTTCACGCCCCTGTTGCTTCATCGACAACAAACCGCATTCGGCAAGAATCTTTAAATGTAACGAAATCGCTTGACGACTAACGTCGAATCGATCGGCGATGGTATTGACATTGGTTGGCTGTTTGGCAATCATACCAATAATCGCCCTCCGTGTGGGGTCTGCTATGGCTTGAAAAACATCTCTCCGGGCTTCCATGATTCGCAAGTATTTGCTTGCAAATATAAATGCAAGTATTTACTTGCGCAAATTTTTTTATCGGGAAAAAGATTTCCTGCATTTCAAGCGTTTTATTGAAGAAGAGCAAAGAGGCAGAATTGGATGGGTTTTTGGAGAATTGGTAAAGCAACCTACGGTTGATTAACAGCGTCTTTAAACATGATCGGAGGCTGGCCGGTGTGCTGTTTGAAGAAGCGGTTGAAATGCGAAGGGCTTTCAAAGCCCAGTTCATAGGCGATTTCTTTTGCCGATTTATTGGAATAATGGAGATAGCGTTTAGCCTCCACCATGATACGGTTGCGTATAATCTCTGACGGATTCGGTTGTTTTAGTAAGGCAAATACGTTACTTAACGTTTTAGGGGATTTGTTCAGCGCGCTGGCATAGAACCGTACTTCATGCGCTTGCCTGAAATTGGTTTCGACAAGTAAGGCAAACTGACGTACAAGATCCATCTTCTCGTCAGGAAACAGTTGGTAGCTTTCACACTGCTTTTTGGCCTTACGGGTGATCTTAATGATCACCCGCTTTAATAACGTGCGGAGCATTTCTCCCTGGAAATTGTCGTGTACGGTCAATTCGTCCGAAATTACCTTTTCCAGATCGTTCATATCGGACACGTCGTCGGGGGTAAGGCCGATAAACATCGGGTGTTGAATGCCATAGAACAGGAAGCCTACGCATCCTACTTCCGCATCGTGGTCTACAATGCAATAAAATGCCCGGTTGAATTGCCAGGCGACCAATGCTTCGGGTCGTTCAAACGTAAAATGTTGGTTGGATACCAGTGGAAGGATACTTGCCGGAGGCATGGTATAGGTTATTTCGTCAATGGTTACCTGTTGATCGCCTCCTTTATTGTACACAAAGGTATTGATAGGCTCTGCTTCCGGGTTATGCATACCACCGCCAATAAAATGGCTATCGCCTTTATGCATAACAAACCGCCCCAGCGTAGCCTTTTCAATAAATTCTCTAACCATAAGCCGTTCATCGCATGTATATGTCTCAAAGCAATTTTCGCATTTCAAAGATAGCGATACGCCTCCGGAATCAAAATGCTACAACTCGGTTTGAAGCTGCCGGGCAACAGCCATCAGCAAACCGGAATCCAACCGTTGCTTAAAATCTGGATTGATGTATTCAAAACGTATCACTCCTCTTTTGTCAATGATGAAGACCGAAGGAACGGGCAATAGCAATTCTTTATTCATCCCACCGCTTGTTTTAGGTAGCAAGTCGCGGTAATTCACTGGGGCTTTGAATGCAATCCCAAAGAGTTTTGCTGCGGTTAAATCGGCGTCAGAAAGCAGCAAGTAATCCAGGTTCTGTTTAGCCGCGGATGCCGTAAGCCCTTCGGGCGCGTCTGTACTTACGGCCCATAATTGGTAGCCCATTGCTTTCAAGTCGGGTAATATTTCCTGAAGACCGGCAAGTTGTTTTGTACAGAACGGGCACCATCCCCCTCTGTAAAATACGAGGATGGTAGGGGTATCCGCAGCTTGATCGGTAAGTGAAAAAGGGTGCCCCATGGCATCTTTTAGGCTGATCATCGGTATGCTTTCACCGATAAGCAGCGGACTGATGTCTTCTGGTTTTTCCGGCACGGAATGGTTTTGCGCCCGTCCGAAGACGGGCAGCAAAAACAATCCCAGCAATATGCATTTATAATTCATCGTATTTGATTTCAGTGCAGGGTGACGTTAATAATTTCCGAAATACCGGGCAACATTGTGAACGCATTGGGGTTAGGAACCGCTTCAATTGTTTTGCTTTCCTCCAAGGGAGTTCCTTCAAGGTTCGCCTGGGTTACCCCGGCACCGGGAAATTGGTCGACCGCTGTTCCATTGTCAAATAGCCCGATAGAAGCCGATAGATCACCCTTTTGGGTGGCATCCACACCACTAGTTTTGGAGGCAAAAAACCAGTCGTTGGACAATCCATACATGGTGGCAATGGCCAACCGGTCGCCTTTAGCTACTTTCAATAGCTGCGATACCGTACTGCCTGGCTGGTCGCCGATTTTCGGCAGGAGCACCGTGGTGTTTTCCGCAGCCAGCACATATACCTCCTTCACGCCATCGATGGTTTCGAGATAGGCGGCAAGCTTGCTGGCATCGCCCATCTGGGCCAGTTCTTTCAGGCCCTCGCCACGATCCTTTTCGCCGGTTTTGTAGATCGGATTTTCAATGCCGTTGTATACCACGACCAGAATTGGCGACAGTGGCGTGAAAATGCCGGTCCGGTCGGCGAGGTAATCACCCAGTTCACTGTTATCGCCCATTTCTGCCAGATCGGTCAACCCATGTTCGGATGGTTTACCCCTTTCGTAAATGGGGGCCGGATTCAATTGGTTGCCACCGGCGATATAAGAGACAGCCCAAACGCCCGGACTGAATGGTGTTTCGTTTGGGGTGTTGCCCGATGTGTTTTTGATGGTCAGGGTGAACCTGGAGTTTCCATCGTAGGTTAATGAAACCTGCATCAGCGAAGACGCGGCGGCATAGCTGTTACCCTGCGCGTCCATGCCGTTTACCTCCATCACGCCTTTGGGTTCGGATTCAGCCATGCCCGGATGTACGAGATCCGGACCGGGCGTCTCATTGATCCGAGTACCGTTATCCCAAAGCTTAATATGTTCGGAAACATTACCCTCGATGGGCATACCCGCTTCATCATAAAGCATGATCCCCGGATTCTCCGGAGCAAAGAACAGGTCATTGGACAAACCATACATGGTAGCAAACGTAACGGATTGTCCTTTACCTGCGTAGAATTGGAAGGAGAGAGCTTCACCGGGCATCACTACCGGAGTAGCACCCTCGTTTTTGAATGCCCCCGATTGAACGAGCGGTTTTGAATCCAAGACGTTTTCTACCGTGAGGGTCATCTCGCTCGTAGTGGGATCCATCATTTTCTCATCGTCTTTACAAGCCGAAAACCAAAGCGGCATAACGGCCAACGACAACCAGGCAAGTTTTGTATGCTTCTTCATAATCATTTCAATTAATCGTTGAAACAAAGATAGTAGGGCAGTCCGTTTGGCCGAGTACCTGCATGTCCCGATTGATTGACGATATTTCCCGACGCTATGGCAACCTTTTATAAATGAAAGAATTCTGTAATTATTGAAAACAAATCGACTATAAAATGGTTGTAGCATTTACCCGGCTCTACACGTTAACAGGATATGAAAAAGTTGAGTTTAATCGTTGCCTTTGTAGCCAGCGTTGTGCTGCTTGGCAGTTGTTTACGGGGAAATGATCCGGAGCCTGAGCGGGTCGGTGGTACGACGTTTATCAATACGTTTATCGAAGCCGATGCAGCGTTTTACTACGTAGGCCGCAATACGATAGAAGGTTTGAATCCGCTTGGTTACCGGACCTTTAGTCAATGGCCTATATACATTTTTCCCGGGGAGAATCGCCGACTGGAAATCTATTCGACGTATGAAGATAATAGACTGGTGGACACTACGTTTACGGTGCAGGATAGCGTATATTATTCATCCATTGTATACGGTACACATGACGACCCGCGTCACTTCATCACCGAAGATCGGATTCCCGAGGATGTGGACGATCCGGCGGCTATTGCCGCAGTGAGGTTCTATAACCTGGCAAATACCGACCGCCGCGTAACCCTGCACATCGGCGAAATGGAACCCGTGGCGGCTTTCCGCAACCGGCCCCTTGAAACACCCCAAACAGGCAAAGCCGGGGAAGACTTTATACCCGTGGCTACCGGTACGTATATCGTGAGTGTCGTGGATGAAGATGGTGAAACAGTGGCTACACGGGAGAGTAGGGTTGATTTGTCTGCGGGTAGCTATATCAGTATTTTCCTCACCGGCGACGAACGGGACCCAAATACCTTTTACGTCGGGGTAGTGCCGCAATGGGTTAATTAAGTAACTACAACCTAGTATGAAAAGAAATAGAAAAGCGTTCTCAGCCTTGTTTTTAGGGGCTGTTTTGTTGGCTGGTTGCATAAAAGACGAGGAGCCTGAACCGGAAGTACGGTCGGGATTCGCGGTGGTTAACTCGTTCCTAGAAGCACGAGCAGTGCAACATCGATTAGACATGGGGCGCGGGTTTCAACCATTGAACCAAGGTCTGCAATATCGAGGTATTGATTTTTATGCGGTGCCCAGCTGTGTGGATTGCAAGCTGGAAATTATTTCATCCAATGAACTGGCCCAGTTGGTAGATACTACGTTTACGCTGGAAGAAAACAGGTATTATACCTCATTCCTTTTTGGTACGGAAACTGCTCCGCTACATTTCGTGACCGAAGATCATGTGCCTGAGGGTACGGAAGATCCGGCGGCCATTGCCGGCGTACGCTTTTTTAACCTGGCTGAAACGTCCCAGCGCGTAACGCTGCACATCGCGGAAGCCGAGCCGATTGAGGCCTTCCGTAACCGGACCAAGGAAACACCGGAGACCGGTAAACATGCCGAGGAATTTATCCCGACTGCCCATACGGGAACGCATGTGCTGACCATTCAGGACGAAGATGGTGAACAATTGGCCCGGCGTACCGGTGTTGCGTTGGATCCCGGCGACTACCTGACCCTATTTCTCGCGGGCGATGGCGGAGAGTCGGCTCCGTATTACATCGGCATCGTGCGTCATCGGGGGATTAATTAGCGCGCATTGCTGTTTGCTTTATGTCACTCTTTTCAGCCTTGCTTTTTGCAGTTGGACAGGAACCATAAGCGGAACCCACTCCACGGTTACAAAATACTACGACCGGGAAACCGCAATTTATCGTTCAAAGATCTTTCAGATCGAGCTGGACCGACAAACACAATCTACTTTTGCCATTTTTACCGGCCAAAATCGCACAGCGACGAGATGGTAAAAAATGCGCAGCAATATCTGGAAGATCATTTCTGTGAGAAGATATCGGTGGAGGATCTTTCGAAGCGATTTGCCGTCGGGCGACGAAATTTTGACAGACGGTTTGTGAAAGCTACGGGCAATACGCCGCTTGAATACCTGCAACGTGTCAAAATTGAATCGGCGAAGAAAGCCTTTGAAACTACCCGTAAAACCGTCAATGAGGTGATGTATCAGGTGGGGTACTCGGATGTAAAGGCATTCCGTGAGGTGTTCCGGAAAATTACGGGTATGTCGCCGTTGGAATACCGGAATCGATACAACAAGGAAGCTATACTGGATTAAATTATAACGAAATTTACATGGAACTTTATGGACAGCACAGCAAAAGCTTGCCGCAAAAAATAATTATCCACCTGCTAGAAATCTTGCTGCTTTGGTTGTCATTTTGGATACTCTTTCAAAATGGAGGAACCTGGGTTGAAAGTAAATTTGCTATGGATAATGCGGCGGACCAGCTAGACAGGAGAATACTGATTTTTATTTTCAACGTCGTTACGTTTGCCAGGCTGGGCTACATGATGGTTGTGTTGTTAAAAAGAAAAATTCCCTGGGAGGAAAGTATCAGTGTTCCGTTTGCTTTTGCCTTGTATTATATTGGATTTTCACTCTTTGTTCTTCCGACGGCTAAGCCCTTAGATATAGTCGATTTCCTCGCAATTGCCCTTTTTATTGTAGGTTCCGTATTAAATAGTGGGGGAGAGATTTTGCGGGATAAATGGAAAAGGAATCCCGAAAACCAAGGTAAAATCTATACGGGAGGCTTTTTTAGATACGCCAGACACATTAACTATTTCGGCGATATATTGTGGGTAATTGCTTATGCGGTTGTAACCAGGAATTGGTATGCGGCCATTATCCCTGCATTTCTTTTCTGTTTTTTCGCTTTTTACAATGCGCCAAAACTTGATAGCTATCTTAAACGCAAATACGGAACGGATTATGACAGCTATGCGAGCCGAACCAAAATGTTAGTACCGTTTATCTATTAAGAGAGGATCTTTTTCTTAATTAACAGGTTGTCGCAACGCGCCAATGTAGTAAGAATCGGCGACGGAGACGAGGTTACAGACGTTCCAGTGCTAAGGACAGTGCCTTCAGACCTTGTTTCATCAACGTAATGTGTGATTCAAGTTGATCGTACATATCGGCACGGTTCACCAGCTCTTCCGTGGTGTACTTGCCTCCATCGCCGAAATAGATCGGCGTAAGGACATGCCCTTCTTCGTCTTCTCTTTCGGATATCTGGCCAAAATTTTTCCATTTATCGATGATTTCTCGTCGCACGGATGAGATGCCTTTGTCCGGATCGGTATAGTTGAGGTAATACCAGACAAACGGCGGAAAATTCGATGATACCGGGTTGCCTTGCCAAACTTCCCGTAAGGCATTTCTTTGGTGGTAGAAGTCAATTTTTCGATTGTTAAAGAGCATCAGCAGACCCAGTGATGCCTCCGTGATGCCCGTAGCAATCCCCACCGTATTACTGGCCGCTTCATTTTCAATGACCCCACCGGTAGTTATGGCACCCGTGGCACCAACAACGATGGCTGCGATAGTAAGTTTTGATTCGGTCTCATTTTCACTTCCTTTCAGGTAATTGGCAACCTGGCTGGTACGTTCCTCCTCGCAATCCATTTCCGAGGCAACCGCTGAAACTTCCAGCGAGGCCATGTTGATTTTATGATCGATGCGTTGTTTTAACTCCAGAATGGTAAGCCGTTTCGCGAGATCCGCAGTATCCAAGTCTCTTTTTAGGTCGATGTAGCGGGTTAAATCTGGTAATATACCGATGGCATTAGCCATATTCAAGTTTCCATAACTTAGTTGGGTGCTTAGATACTTTTCGATCGCAAGCATGTGGAGTGGCTGCGGTAGATCTTCTTCGGTATAATTATATACATTTTGCTGGTTGCAGTTACTGCCCATGATCTGCTGACGTATATTGACGTCTTTGATTGTGGCACATCCCGCCGCCAACGATACTATGCCGATCGATAGCAACCAGGGAAAAACAGTGATAATGCGCATCGTTGTGAAAATTAAACAAGTGAAGATGCCGAACTATGCGGACAAATAATAAAGATTTTTTCGTGGGTGAATTTCGTTTATTTTTCTTCAATGGTTCTGAATGTCAGGTTAACTCTCGGCTTCACGATCTTTTTACTGGGAGGAAGTCTGTGTAGCCAGAAGGTCTGTGTGGTATCTTTCATGACTAAAAGGCTCCCATGTTCCAATGTAAGTGCCACTTTTTCACCGGTTTGTTTATGTTTGAACGCAAATTTTCGCTCCGCTCCAAAACTTAAAGACCCGATAACTCCCTCTTTTTTCAAATCGGCTTCACCGTCGCTATGCCAGGCCATCCCTTCGTCTCCGTTGTGATAGAGATTGAGTAGACAAGAGTTGAAGGTAGCACCGGTTTCTTTTTCGATCAGGCTTTTTAAGGCCAAGAGTTCTTTGGTCCAGGGTAGCGCGTATTTGGTGGTGTTGGAATAGGTGTACGCATACGCTCTTTCTCCATACCAAGCCACTTTTCGTTTGGTGATAATTTTCTTTCCGAAGATAACGGCTTCATCGTTACGCCATTCGATGGTCTCTAACAAGCGGTTTAAATAAAAATCTGCTTGCTCCTCAACGAGTAACTTGCCGTAATAATTTACCGTCCCCTGATAAGGAAGCCAATTTTTGTGTATATCGATCGATTGATTAAACAAGTCCATTTTTCCATTTTCTATAGCGTTCTTTCAAACAGCGGTAACAAGGGCGAAAGTTGTTTTGCCATGCCTCTTGTTCTGAAGCGAAGAAAACTCTGTTTTCTCTCTTCATCCGTTTGCCTGATGTGCAGCCTAACAAACCATAAATTTTAAGTGTTTTATTTCCACCAAAACGGATTTCTTTGTTTCTGATTTTATGTCTTAATGCGATGTCCGATAATTCAGCATGTGCGACCATTTCGCTACGGTTAATTTAATGCATCGTGAAAGATTATTCCCAGTGTATGGCGTTCGCCTTCTTTTATTTCACTTACACCGTGTTTCATGTTCACCCGGTAATATCCTTTCGTTCCCTTCTCAGGTTTAAAATTTGTCGTAAAAATCAGCATATCCCCTTTTTTAGGTTTTAATACGATTGCCTTGGTTTGTGCTCTTGGGATTTGCTGTGTCAGCACAAATTCTCCGCCGGTAAAATCTGTATCAACTTCATCAAGCATGAATACCGTTTGGATGGGGAAATATACATCACCGTACAAGTCCTGATGTAGGGCATTGAACCCCCCTTTGCCGTACTTCAAAATCAATGCCGTTGCCTTTTGCTGATCCTTTTTGCGGCAGTTTTCTAACAGTGCAGCATGGCTTAGCGGAAACTCGATGCCCAAATTCAATGCCTTAAACCATGTATTCGCAATAGGAGCAAGACGCGGATAAATATGTGTCCGGATGGTCTGGATCAGGTCGGGTAAAGGGTAATCGAAATATTTATATTCACCCAAGCCAAACCGATGCCGAGCCATGACAACCGTCTTTCGATATAAATCCGATTGATCGTATCGAGTTTTCAAAGTTTCGCATTGTTCGTCCGTCAAGAGACGGGGAACGATGGCGTATCCGTGTTGGTGCATCTGTTCCGTAATGTTTTGCCAATCTGCATTTCCTATTTTTTCGATGATGTGCATGGCGATGGTTTTTAAATTTCCGAATGGATTTTTGACCTTTCCCAACCAATTATTGCGGTCTTTCGGGTTGTTCCCCATAGATATCCTCCAAAAGTTCCCGATGATTGGATCACTCGATGGCAAGGGATAAGAAAGGCAACCGGGTTGCTGCCAATAGCTGTTCCGACGGCACGGGAAGCACGCGGGTTGCCAATTTGCTCAGCGATGCTACCGTACGTTGACAAACTGCCCATTGGAATTTTTAATAGACTTTCCCACACTTTTAGTTGAAAGTCCGTTCCTTTTAAATGCAACTTTACTTCGTGGAGTTTACGCCAATCGTTTTGAAAAATGAACAGCGCGTTTTGCTGCAATAAATCTAATTTTCGTTGAAAAGTAGCGTTGGGAAATTGGGTAGCAAGATCGTTCAACGCGGTTGCCTCATTTTCTTCAAATGCCATATAGCAGACACCCTTGGAGGTGGAAGCTACGATTAGCGGACCAAAGGGGCTTTCGGCAAAACTATAATGAATCAGTAGATTTTTTCCGCCGTTTTTGTACTCCGCAGGAGTCATACCTTCGATATTGACGAACAAATCGTGCAAGCGGCTTGTGCTGGAAAGTCCGGTTTCGTAGGCGGTGTCAAACAACGTGGCCTGTTCCTCCTTCAAAATCCGCTTCGCGTGTTCTACACTGATGTATTGCAAAAAGCGCTTCGGACTGGTCCCCGCCCATTCGGTAAATAGCCGCTGAAAATGCGCCGGACTTAAATGAATTTTTTCTGCAACGTCATCGAGGTTGGGTTGCGATTTGAAGTTCTCCTTGATGTAATCGATCGCTTCCGCAATTCGATTATAGTTGATACTGGCCTGTGTTTCCATAACAATGAATTTTGATACTGCAAATTTCCAAAACGATTCATTGTCATAAAATCCGGAATATGCTATGTTTTATTATTTCCTGTCAATACTCCCATCGCATTAAGTTCTGATGCCAACTGATCGGGATTTTTGAAGTGGATAACATGAAATCCGAGTTCAGCGGCAGAATCGATGTTCGTTTTGTTATCATCTATAAAAACGCAGTTTTCAGCATTAAGTGTATACCGATCCAGCAGCAATTGGAAAAATTCTTTGTCGGGTTTTATCATTTTCTCCGTACCGGAAACAACAATGCCATCAAACAGTTGCAGAAAATCAAACTTCTCGAGGGCAATCGGAAACGTTTCGGCAGACCAATTGGTTAAGCCATATAGGTTATACTTCTTTCTTAATTGCTTTAAAATCGCTACGGTTCCCGAAATTTCGCCTTTCATCATTTGTTCCCAGCGCGAATGGAAAACTTCAATGTTGCTCGCATGCTCAGGAAAGGATTGGCTTAAAACAGCGATCCCCTCGGCAAATGATCTTCCTCTGTCCTGTTCGAGGTTCCAGTCATTTGTGCAAATGTGAGAAAGAAACCATTCCATTTCGGCTTCGTCTTCAAATAGATGCTGATAGACGTACTTCGGGCTCCAATCGATCAAAACGCCGCCGAAATCAAAAACAACCGTGTTGATATTTTCCATGTAAAAGTTGCTTAGTATTGCAAATGTATGCAAATTTGCAAAATATCGCAAAAAATAAAAGGTGCTGATGAGAAACCCGATTTCAGTGGATTTGCAGAAGACCCGTAGGGCTACGCAGTTTATTTTTCTGGTTTGTGGGGTAGGTATGGCCAGTTGGGCTCCGATGGTTCCCTATGCGAAAGATCGCCTTGGACTTAACGACGCGAGTTTGGGTCTGCTGCTGCTATTGCTGGGCGGCGGGGCACTACTTATGATGCCGCTATCGGGTATGATGGTGAACCGCTTCGGCAGCCGTATGGTTATTGCTGTGAGTGTTTGGGTCGTTGCGCTTACGCTGCCGCTGCTGCTTATCCTACCTTCTGTTGCGGCAATGGCGATAACCTTATTTCTGTTCGGTGCGGGCATCGGTACCATGGATGTTGCCATGAATGCCCATGGGGTACAGGTACAAAATCTTTACGGCAGACCGATCATGTCATCGTTGCACGGATTGTTCAGTGTCGGCGGGTTGTTCGGTTCTCTGGGGCTGGGCTTTCTGATCACGCTGGGACTGCACCCCGTATATGCCGCGGTCGGTATAGCTACCTTGCTGGTTACGATTGCCACGGTCCAGTATACCTACTTATTTCCCGCGGAAACCGAAAAGGAAGCTGCGGCCCGGTTTTCGGCAACGGAAGATAAATCTGGAGGCGGCATGCGTTTCCCTTGGCTGCATGGAAGTGTGCTATTTTTGGGGGCGATGTGCTTTGCCGTTTTCTTATCGGAGGGTGCAATGCTCGATTGGAGCGCCATATTCCTGCGTGACATAAAGGGCGTTGCTCCTGAATTTTCGGGAGTGGGCTATGCGGCCTTTTCCGTGGCTATGGCCGCAATGCGCCTGCTGGGTGATGGCATCGTCGCCCGTCTGAGTGGCAAAAAAGTAGTGGTATACGGTGGCCTGCTCGCCGCTGCGGGGCTATGCTTGGCTATCGTAAGCCCTTGGGTGCCCGGTTCCCTTTTCGGATTCGTGCTGTTGGGGGTTGGTGCAGCCAATATTGTACCTGTATTTTTCAGTGAAGCAGGCAGACTGCCAGGCATCCCGCCTCCGATCAGTATACCTGCCATCACAACCATCGGGTATGCCGGACAATTGGCGGGCCCGGCTTTATTGGGTTTCATTGCGTACTCTTTTTCGCTACCCATCGCGCTCGGATTTTCGGCGTTGCTGCTGGTATTGGTAGCGGTGGCGTTTGGGGTAAAAAAGGGAAGTACTGTCTAACGAGAAAGCTATGCTCAGGGAAGAACGTTTTGAGTTTATATTGAAGCAGCTTACGCAAGAGAAGATGCTGACCTATGACACGTTGTCGGCTGCATTGAATGTGTCGGGCGATACGGTGAGAAGGGACATTGATATCCTGCATAACAATGGCCTGCTGTCAAAGGTGCGCGGCGGTGCTGTGCTCCGTGCGCGGAACCCCCTGACTTTCCAGGATCGCAGTGTACACCTTCAAAAGGAAAAAGACATCATCGCATTGAAGGCGCAGCAGTTTATTAAAAATGGTCAAACGGTCTTTATGGATGGGGGGACGACCAACTGTGCCATCGCGGCTTGCTTTCCTTCCGATATCCGCTTGCAGGTTATCACCAACAACTTAGCGCTGGTTCCGATAATTGAACGGTATCGGCATAGCAAGCTGATTGTATTGGGCGGCACATACGATGCGGACCTAGCCGCCACAATCGGGGCTGTTGCCTGCAACGAGGTGGCACGGTACATTGCTGATGTTTATTTGATGGGGACATGTGCCATCGACCGGCGGCTTGGGTTGTCTGCGGCGGTGCAGGGAGATGCGGAGGTAAAACGGGCGATGTTGCGGGCGGCAAGGAAGACGGTAGCATTGGCCAACCACGAGCGGTTTCGACGGTCGGAAGCATTCAGGGTCTGTGCATTGGATGACCTAGCCGTACTGATCACCGATATGCCAAGCGACCAGGAAGACCTGGATAGTTTCCGGAATATGGAAATACAATTGGTATGAACGTATTGACTATGGATAAGATAACGAGCATTATTTTTGATTGCGATGGAGTCTTGGTGGATACCGAGCGGGCGATGATTTCGGTGTTGCTGGAAATGACTTTGGAGTTCGGAGTCAACATGGAGTTGGATGAGGCGGTGAAAGCATTCAGCGGGCGACAGATACTGGAAACGATAGCGGCCTTGCAGACAAGTGCTGGGCGGCCTTTTCCGGAGAACTTCGAACAGGATTTCCGGGTGCGGGCTTATGATCGTTTCCGGCAGGGCATTGAAGCCGTGCCGGGCATTCATGAGTTGCTGGATCGACTGAAGGTGCCTTATTGTGTGGCATCCAGCGGTCCCAAGGAAAAGATAGCACTCAATCTGAAGCTTACCGGTCTGCTTGGCTATTTTCCGGAGCACCATATTTTCAGTTCTTACGAAATCAATAGTTGGAAACCGGATCCGGGCATCTTTTTGCATGCTGCAGATTTCATGGGATTCCATCCGCATACAACAGCCGTGGTAGAAGACAGCATCGCTGGGGTGGAGGCTGCCGTGAAAGGTGGTTTTAGGGTATTTGCTATCGCGAACGAACAGGACAGGCATGAGCTTGCAGCACGCGGAGCGACGACGTTCGGGCACATGCGTGAATTGCCTGATTTATTAAAACTATGACGGCATTGGCGGATCGGTATCAACACGCCCGCGATGTGGTCGAGTTTCCTTTGTCAGATTGTATGTGCGGTTGCCATCGTTATCCGAGCCATTCACGAGGCCCTTGTTGAAAAGGGCTTCGAGTATTTTCTTTACCCGTGTCTCGTCCGCATCGCCATCGCCCAATGCGGCGAGTTTTGCCGCCACCTGTTTTGCGGTACCCTTACCGAGATCTGCCAATGCAAATACTGCCCGCTCTTGCAGGGAAGCCTTCGGGTCGTGTTTGGCAGGTACCTGCAAGGGGCCGATTACTCCGTCTTCAAAATTATTCTTTCTCATGTATTCCGATAAAATTCCTTCGTAAGAACAATTTTATTCAAGCAATGTTTGATTGTTGATTTTCAATAATTTATTTATATCTTTACGGGCAATTTATTATTTTATTTATTTTTTATCCAAAATGCCATGCAAGAAGGCGTAGTAAAATTTTTCAATGAGACCAAAGGTTTCGGTTTCATCACCCCTAACGACGGTGGACGTGACGTATTTGTTCATTCCTCGGGGTTGAAAGACCGTGTGCGTGAGAACGATGAGGTTTCATTTGAAGTCGCACAAGGCCAAAAAGGCCTTAATGCAGTAAATGTGAAATTGATTTAGATCCATTTTTCAGATATTGTACAGAAACCATCCGGGCAATAATCTCCGGGTGGTTTTTTTTTAAAAAAGCGCGATCACCCTCCAGTTGCTGGTTTCCGATTCCGTATATTCGGAAACTTTATTTTTATACACATTACATGTCTAAGACCAGTTTCAACAGCATTAACAAACCCTTTGCCAGCACATTGCGTACGCGGGTGAACGATTATTTCAAAACTCGGAAGCTCTCAAACACGGGCAATCGGAAGCTTTATATCAAAAGCGTCATATTAGTATGCACCGCTGTCGGTCTGTATATTGCGTTACTTTCCCTTTCCATACCGATATGGCTTTCCTGTCTGTTATGTGCCGTACTTGGGGTCGCATTTGCGGCCATCGGCTTTAATATCATGCACGAAGGGGGGCACCAAAGTTTTTCCAAAAAGGCATGGATCAATAACATTTCGGCGTATACGTTGAACATGCTCGGTGGCACCATCTATTTCTGGAAGCAGAAGCACAACATCAGTCACCATACGTATACGAATGTGGACGGTCTCGATCATGACATTGACGTTAAGTTCATGCGTATGCACGCCGACCAACCACGTCAGTGGTTCCACCGGTTCCAATTTGCCTATTGGTTCGTGTTATACGGTATCTCCTACATTGCCTGGGTGCTGTTTCAGGACTTCGAGAAATATTTTTCCGGCAAAATGGGTCGGCAAGCCGAACGGAAATCTATGCCGCTGCGCGAACATCTGATTTTCTGGGGTACCAAGGTAGGTTACGCTGCGGTATACTTCGTTATTCCCATTGTGGCGGTTGGCTGGCTCCCGGCGCTGATCGGTTGGCTGATCGTCGGTGTTTCCTGCGGCTTTTGCCTGGCAGTGGTTTTCCAATTGGCGCACGTGGTAGAAGCTACTCAATTTCCGGTTGCAGATGGGGAGAGCGGCAAAATCGAACAGGAGTGGATGGTACACCAGCTCAGCACCACGGCCAATTTTGCTACGGGCAGCCGCACGGTATCATGGCTACTCGGCGGCCTCAATTTTCAGGTGGAGCACCACCTGTTTCCACGCATCAGCCACGTGCATTATCCGGCCATCAACAAGTTGGTTAAGGCTACCTGCAAAGAGTTTGGCGTGACTTACCTGGAACATCGCACGATGGGGCATGCATTCGCCTCTCACCTGCGTCACATTTATCGACTGGGTAGGGGCTGAAACGCGGCTGTTTTCAACATCGTAACGAAAAAATCGAGATGCATAACGGGTTAATCGTCAGAAGGGAACAAGTTGAGGACCAAAGAGCTGTATGGAATGTTGCCCGCTTGGCTTTTAATCAGGACGAGGAAGCGGATTTGATCGACCGGTTAAGAAGTAATGAGCAGGTATTTATACCTGATCTTTCGTTGGTTGCCACCATCGGGTCGGACATCGTTGGCCATATTTTGTTTACTAAGATCAAGATCATAGACGATGGCCAAAACGAGCACATAACTTTGGCATTGGCGCCCGTGAGCGTAGTACCTGCCTTTCAAAACCAAGGTGTAGGGAGTAGATTGATCAGGCACGGACTTGATGTTGCCACCAAATTGGGATATACATCCGTTATCGTTTTGGGGCACGAACATTACTATCCACGCTTCGGATTTTATCCAGCAAGAAAATGGGGCATACTAGCCCCTTTTGATGTGCCCGAAAATGTCTTCATGGCCATGGAATTGGCCGAAGACAGTTTGGTGGGCATTTCAGGGACAGTGCGCTATCCGGAAGAATTTGGGGGTGTATGAATGGATGAATTGGGGCGATTGTTATCCCTCCGAAGTGTTCTTCTGTTCCATCTCACTACCGATACGGTTTGCCGCTACAAACGAGGCAACCATGTTATTTAACATCTCTCCGGCAGCATGTGGTGAATTGGGCATAAGGATAAGATTTGATTTACCCAACGTACCCATGGCCTGTAAAGTATCGTAATGTTGGGTGACTACAATCAGTGCAGAGGCCTCCTGTGAATTGATGCCTACTTTGTTTAAGACATTTACCGATTCTTCCAAACCCTGAGCGATTTCCCGCCGTTGATGCGCAATCCCTTGGCCCTGTAAGCGTTTGCTTTCCGCTTCGGCCTTTGCTTTCTCGACAATGAGAATCCGTTGGGCGTCGCCTTCGTACTGCGCAGCTACTTTTGCCCGCTCTGCAGCATTAATCCGGTTCATGGCTTGTTTTACCTGTTCATCGGGGTCAATGTCGGTTACCAACGTCTTCACGATGTCGTATCCATAGCCATTCATCGCTTCCTGTAATTCTCCCCTTACTGCAATCGCAATATCATCCTTTTTTTCGAAAACATCATCGAGTTTCAATTTTGGGACTTCCGCCCGCACGACATCGAATACGTACGAGGTAATTTGCGAATAGGGATTGTCCAGTTTATAAAATGCGTCGTATACTTTTTCTTGGATGACGACATACTGTACCGAAATTTTCAGTTTGACAAATACATCATCCCGCGTTTTCGTTTCCACGACTACATCCAGTTGCTGGATTTTTAGCGAAAGCTTAGCAGCGATCCTGTCAACAATCGGAATTTTGACCTGGAGCCCAGGCGTTCTTATCCCCTGGAATTTCCCAAATCGCTCCACAATCACGGCGGTTTGTTGTTTTACCGTGAAAAATAAGCCAATAAAGCTAAGAATAAATAGTCCGATGATGACGTAAAAAATCACCGAGAAGGTGCTTAACAGTTCTAATATATCCATGGCCTTTTTCCGCAAAATAACAAAAAAACAGATACCATCCAACAAAAACGATGTTGAAATAGGGTTGGCAATTGCTTAATATTAAACGGCGAGAATATTGATGGGTTACAAATAGGCGGGTTTAGCGTTGCAATTCCCCACAGTCGGCAGCGGGTTGCCGCACACCCGCGCCCTGTTGGTAAACGAGAGATGCCCCAAGGTGGCCGGTATATCCTAACGAAGCGGCACCGGCCAGCGTAAGAATAACGGCGCAGTATATAAGTAGGCGTTTAAGGGGCACGATGCGCCGGCGCATGACAAAAAGCAGAAAACCTGCCGTGTATAAGATAGTGGTGCAATACCCCCACCACAAGTGAGATTTCAGCACAGTAGGGTCACAAATGCGGCGTACCTCCGTATTATAAGACCACAGACCGGTATAAATTGCCAACCACGCGGTGGTGCCGCCGATGCCCAGTAGCCAAGTAAAAGAACGGGTCAGAAACGACCCGTTCTTTTCGTTAGGGTTGAAAAGTAATAGTACCCCCACTAGTGTGGCTAAGCATAATGTAGCGATCGGAACGTGGACCACCATCGGATGCCAGAGTTCTTTACGCCACATGAAGGTGGATTGCTGTACCACGATCACCGTGATCACAGGATTTTAACCGCGATCGGTTCCAGCTTATTACCTGTTTTCTCGACCTGTACTTCCACGTTTCCGCCTTCCGTCAATTCGCTGAATTCCGCGGGGGTTCCGTCGGCCCTGGTCAGTGCCGTCTGACCGGTGAAATAAAGTTCGAGCAATTTGCCGTCGGTTGTCCGGACATAAATTTCCTGTTCACCGGAATCTACTTCCTCGGCTACACCTTGGTAAGTGCCGGAATCTACAATATCGGTTTTTTTGTTTGCTTCACCGCACGATTGGAAAACCAGTAATCCGCATATAGCGACGGATAGAATCCTAATCAACTTTTTCATTTTTATATGTATTTAATGATTAAAAAATTAATTGCTAACGAGTTATGTTTGTATAACAGCGCCCTGTCGCGATTGTTTGGTAAAGTTTTTTGTTCCCTTCGATGTCATTCACCTGCTTGCTTTGATTTCTTCCGATGGTTTTAAAAGGATGTGATCCTCGGGCGAAAGGTTGCCGAACACCTCCGTCAATGTGTCCAAACGTATACCTTCTTTTACAGGAATTCGCCTGATTTCCTGATCGTTCAACGTCATGACATAGGTTCCGGATTGTGTGTTCAGGATGCTTTTGCCGGGAACCCAATGGGAGGGGCTTTTGCGTTGTAGTTTTAGGTTAACCTGTGCATAGTCACCGCCCTGTAATTCGCCCAATGGATTGGGTACGTCAAACTCCAGCGTAAGGGAACGGTCCTGCTGGTCGAGTAACCCCGAGGTGCGGGAAAGTACGGCGTCGAATGTTTTTCCCGGCTGCGAGCTGACGGTGAACGTAGCTTGCATACCGGGCTTTACCGACGCTGCGTGTTTTTCGGGCAAGGCCACGGTTAGACGCAGGGTATTGCCCTGTGCCATCCTGAATAGGGGTTTGCTGGATCCTGTGCCGGCTAATGCGCCGTTTGAAACGGTGCGTTCGGTGATCACACCGTCAAAAGGCGCCCGGATGCGAAGGTATTCCCGTAGCTGGGAGGCGTGTGCCGTGCCGGCTCGGGAGGCTTCATAGGCGGATCTTGTGCTCTCCATCGCGCTTTTGGCCCGGTCTAATTCTATCGCAGCGACCGCTCCGTTAGTAACCGACGCTTCCATGAGCCGCTCATACGCCTGCTTCGCATAGCGGTAGTCGTTATATACCTTTTGTTCGGTGGATTTATCCGAAAGGTATTGCTGTTCCATTTCCGGTGCTTCCAATAGCGCCAACAGTTGTCCGTTGCGAACGTGATCGCCACGGTCTACATACAACTGCTTTACAAACCCCGTAACCTTTGCATGCACAGCTACTTGTTCATATGGCTTCAATTCCGCCGGAATCGATAGTTCATATTCAGGTTGGAGGAGCTGTACAGAGGCGGTAGCATAGGTAACGGGCTTCAACTCCGTTTCTGGCTCCTTTTTCTTTCCACCCGGGGAACAGGCATTGAAACCCCATGCTGCGGTGGCTGCGATAACTAGCAATCCTGCTGAATTTTTTATGCTTAACATACTTTTATACATGGTATTGTGATTTTAAATTGTTATTGTATTGTTTGTCGTGTTGGGAAGTACCTGCTCGCTGGATCGTCTGGGTCTAATGACGGACCGACAGCGGTTGTTCTCGGCATCAGGGAAGAAAAGAAATGCGGAACCAATAACAGAATGGTAACTGTAGAAGCAATCAACCCACCGATAACCGCCCTACCCAATGGCGCAACCTGTTCAGCCCCGTCCCCCAGGCCCATGGCCATCGGCAACATACCAGCAAACATCGCTGCTGCAGTCATCAATACCGGCCGCAATCGGGATGAAGCGGCTAACCTGGCTGCATTGGCGGGCTTCAATGCCAATTGTCGGCGATAATGTTCCGCTTGGTTAATCAGTAATACGGCATTGGATACCGACACCCCCAATGACATGATGATGCCCATATACGATTGGAGATTGAGCGTACTGCCCGTGAGGAAAAGAACAATCAAGCTCCCGGCAATAACTGCGGGCAATACCGAAAGGATAACAAGAGGTACCCTAAACGACTGGTAATAGGCTGACAGCATGAGGAAGATAACGACGATGGCGACACCGAGACCTGCCAATAAGCTGTCTAACGTATCATCCAAAAGCTGCAAGGTGCCCTCCATCCACACGGTGGTTCCACGGGGCGGTTCCCCGGCGTCCCTGATGGCTTGTTTGACGGCCTGGGATGCCGTTCCCAAATCCGTCCCATAGAGGTTGGCTACAACGGTCACATACCGGTTGGGGCCCTTGCGGTTTACCTGTGCCGGACTGGTAACCCGGCGGATGGTTGCCACGTCTTCCAACACGGGACGAGAACTTCCTTTTTTCAGTGGAATGGATCGCAATTTCGCTTCTGACGACATCACTCGCTCGGGTATCTGCACCTGGGTTTGGAAAACCAATCCCGACTTCGGGTCGATCCATAGGTTTTTATCGGTAAAACGTGTAGAGGATGTAGCGGTGACCAGGCTCCGTGTAACATCCTGTATGGTCAGCCCGAATTGTCCGGCAAGATCACGGTCTACGTCGATTTCCAACGTGGGATAGGCAATGGCTTCGGCGATACGGACATCCCGTAAATAAGGTATTTCTTTGAGATTGGCCTCAATTTTTGATGCGTGGGCAAATGCAGCTTTTACCTGATTTGCTCCTACTTTTACTTCAATCGGTGTCATGGCGCCCTGCCCCATAATTTTTTCGGTAAGCTCCATCGGCTCGAAATTAAACCGAATTTCCGGATGTTTTTCGGCAATGCTTTTCCTGACATGCTCTTTCAAGTCCTCCATTGAGCCGTCGTACACCTCCTGATTGACGGATACCTGCAAAACAGCTTCATGTGACGCGCTGCTGAAAAGGAAAATAGGATTGATGGGAGAGCCTGCGGGATGCATGCCTACAAATGCCGACGTGATGTTTATGCCCGCTTCGGGAACCAGTGTCACGATATCGTCTGTGATATTCCGGACGATTTGCTCCGTTTTTTCGAGCCTGCTTCCCTGAGGCGCCTGTATGCGTAGCTGAAAGTCGCCACTATTGGAAACAGGCATCACATCCGTCCCGACGGCTGTTAACAGCAGGGTGGCAATGCCTCCGGCCACAAGTAGGTATACGACGAAAAGCGGAAGAGACTGGGTTGACCATTTGCGCATCCGGTAGGAATAGTTTACCCTGAACTTTTCAAAGAATGCACGGTTTCTGGATGTGTTGGCTGCCTTGCTGTGCTTGCTTTTCATCATCCAGTTGGCCAGTATCGGCACAAACGTCTGGGATGCCAAAAAGGAGGCAATCATGGCAAAAGCAACCGCCAGGGACAAAGGCATGAACATATCTTTCGGGATGCCTGTCATGATAAAGGCTGGCGTGAGCACGGCAAGGATACAAAGCAAAATCAGCAGCTTGGGAATGGAGATTTCTAGCAACGCATCCAGGATTGCCCGCTGTTTGCTTTTACCCATTTCCATGTGCTGGTGGATGTTCTCGATGGTTACCGTTGCTTCGTCGACCAGAATACCGATGGATAGGGCGAGGCCGCTCAGCGTCATGATGTTGATGGTCTGCCCGAAAAGGTGTAGCACCGTAACTGCCGAGAGAATGGCAATCGGGATGGTGAGTACGACGATGAGGGCGCCACGGGTATCGCCCAGAAACAGCCAGATCATCAACCCCGTAAAGACAGCTCCCAGTATACCTTCGTGGATGAGGTTGGATAGCGACCGCTCAATATAGGTGGATTGGTCGAACTCATAGCGGACGTCCACGTCGTCGGGTAGCTGGCTTTTCAGCATCGGGATGGAAGCTTTCAGGTGCTGCACCGCATCCAGGGTAGATGCATCAGCCTTTTTGATGATGGGTAGGTAGACCGACCGTTTGCCGTTGACCAATGCATAGCCTACGGTTTGGTCGGCTCCATCTTCCACGCGGGCTACATCCCTGATGTAGACGGTACGGTTGTCGCTCGTTTTTACCGGCGTATTTAGGAAGGCTTCGGGATTCTTTGCAATGGAATTAATAGGAGCCATCAGGTTTTCATCGCCGATACGGATGTTCCCGGCGGGAGAAGGAAGGCTGTTTTTGGTAATGGCCATCGTAATTTCTTCGGGGGTTAACCCGTTTGCCTGCATGGCTTCAGGGTCGATATTGATTACAATTGAACGGATATTGCCCCCGAACGGTGCGGGAGCGGTGATGCCCGGTATCTCCACAAATAGGGGTCTTACCCGGGTGATGGCGAGTGTTTGCAGTTCGTTGACCGAACGTTGGTCGCTCTCAAATACAAGTTGTCCGACGGGAAGGGAACTGCCGTCGAACCGGACAACCATCGGGGGAACGGCACCTGCCGGCAGGAAACCCATTGCTCTGGAAACCGACGTGGACACCTCGCCTGCAGCCTGCGCCATATCGGTTCCGGGATAAAAGGTGAGTTTCATGAGCGTGAGACCCTGCACACTTTTGAAGTCGATGTTTTTTACCCCGCTGACAAATAACAGTACTTTTTGGAACTCATTGGCCATAAAACCATCCATATAGGCAGGCGAAAGCCCCCCGTAAGGCATAGCGATATACATCGCCGGTAATTCCACCTCGGGGAAAATATCTACGTTTATTTTTTTTATCGTGTTGTAGGAAAAGAAAGCGATCGCCAGTACGGCTACCATCACGGTAATCGGCTTCCTTAACGCAAATCTGATCAGGTTCATGCGCAGTAATTAAAGATTGTTAAATAAAAAATCGAAGTCGGCGGTCAGCTCTGCCTTGTAAGCAAGCAACATCCAATAGTCACGTGAAGCGCCGATGTGCGCATTTTCCGCCTGTTCCAACAACGTGCGGATCTGTAACAGTTCAGTGAGCGCAATAAGACCGCTTTTATACCTTGCCACGTACATATTGTAGGCATCCTGCGATTGCCTTACGGCAAGTCTCGTCTTTTGAAGCTGTTCGTACTGTTGGACGATTTTTGCCTGCGACGCAGAAAGGTCTGCCTGCATAGCCTGCTTGTATTGTGCATGCAGTAGCTTGGTACGTTCTGCTTCTTTAAAGAGCTTTTCTCCTGTTAATCGACTGGTGTGCAGATCGGTGATGTTCCAAACGATGCCGATACCGGCAAGCACGTTGCTGGTAGAGTTGCTGAAACCGTCCTTCCAAGCCCCCGAAACCATTCCCTCCGGACCGATTCCCGTACCGCGGTAGGCATAGCCCCCTAATAAACGCAGGGAGGGCAATGCAGACCGCTTTTGTGCTTCACCAGAAAGCTGGTGATATCCGGATTGCCTATCCAGCGCATCCAGCAGAGGATGGGAGGGAGTCAGGACACTTTCCCCATTTACTTGGCTGGCGACTGGATTGCTGAAACGCCTGGCAGATGCCGTATAATCGATGAGATCGGTGCCATATAATTCCACTAGGTGGATGACCGAGGCGTTTTTAAGGCCGTCCCATTTATCGCGTTCGCCCATGGCCTGCACATAGGACGACGAGGCAAGCAGGCTGTCTGCCGCAGGTCTTAAGCCGGCTGCGGAAAGACCAGCTGTGAGGTTGCGAATGCTGTCGAGACGTGCTGCATTTTTCGCCGTCCAGTTCAGCTTAGCGTCGTTATACAGCAGAGTAATATACCGTTCTGCTAATGTTTTTTTCAGGTGTAGCAGGTAGGCTTCCTTTTCGCTTACTGTTTTGCGAAGCAAGGCACCCGCGGCCTGGCTTTCTTTGCGGAGTTTCCCGAATGAAAACAACTCCCATTCAACCGTAGCCGAGCCGAAACTGTTGGCTGCCGTGGCGGTACTTCTTGCCGAAGGGTTAGTGGCACCACTGACATTGAAAAATCCCGGCTGGGGGAAAAACGCACCTGCATTTCCTTTGTAGGTGCCATAGGTATGCTGGACCTGCGCGCTCACTTGGGGAAGCATATTGCTTTTTACGGCCTGCTCGTTAAGCTGCGCAGCGTCTATGGCTGCCGTCCTGGCGCTGATACCGGGGTAATTCGCTTTTACCAGGGGCCATAAACTGCCAAGGGTATGCGTCTGTTGCTGCTGCGCAAAAGAAGGAAATGTTGCCGCAAGGGCAAGCCACAGGATTGTGGTGATCCTAATCTGTTTGATCATATACTTTAAAGTTTTTGGCAGGTCATTGAAAGTGCTGCCCAATCGTGTGCTGAATGAAATACGAAACCAAAGAGATCCTGCCTATCGATGCCTTTTGGTCACAATAGGGGAAGGAGGAATACGTAAAAAGGTATTAAATGATGAGTTGCCGATGCCGGAGAAATATCGGCAGCGTAGGAGAGATCCTTTGCGTGTGGTGTTCAACTTTTGATGGCTCCTCATCTGAGATATAACCGCGAGATAGAAAAGAAAGTACGGTTAGTAAGAGAACGGCTGGCAACAGATCGTTTGTGCTGGACGAAGTAGTCGGGGATATCTTGGCGTCTGTGATGTCACTTTGGATGCATATTTCCAGGCTGTTTCCAAGCAACGGACCGTTCTTTTTTGCCGAACCCTGTTCTGTGTTAACAGGGATACCCGCCAAGCTTTTGAGGCTATTTTTGACCGGACAGGATGTAAGGAGCACCAAAACAAATACAGCCAGTGCGGCGATGTATCGCTGGTAATTTTTTACAAGATAGGGTGTAGTCCTGTCCATTCGCCGCGAATTTACTCTTATTCTTTCAAGAGCACAAAAAATTACCGATTAGTCCTATTATTTTTACATATTCAACCTTACCGGTTTTCCCGATGTTAACGGTATGAATTGGTGATTAAAAGTAGCTATAGTGTTTTCTTTGCAAAAAACAGTTACGTTATTAAAGGCTTACATCCCCGTATGCGCATTTGCATAAAAGTGCCATAAAATTACTCAAATTTTGAAAAGCCAGCATAAGATGAGAATTTTGTGCTTTCAAAAATCAGGATTCGAAATTCATGGAATCAACGAGGAGAATTATTATCGTGGGGGGCGGGCTGAGTGGCCTTACCCTGGCTTATCTGTTAGCCCAGCGGAATATTCATGCCACTGTCTTAGAAGGTTCGTCAAGACTTGGCGGACGGATACAAACCATTAAGGGTGTCATGGAAACACCGTTGGAATTAGGTGCAACCTGGTTCTCGGATCTGCACCCCAATCTGCTGGCATTGATTGACGAGCTGGGATTAATAAAATACCCTCAGTTTTCAAAAGGTATATCGCTGTTTCAAACCAAGTCATTCGAACCTGCACAGAAATTTTTTGTGCCCGAGGCGGAAACACCTTCCTATAGACTGGCCGGTGGGACGCAACGGTTGATCGATGCATTGGCTGCAAAATTACCGGATGGAAGCGTCCAATTAAACGCAAAGGTTACAGAAATCAGAGAAACCGAAGTTCAAGTTGTGTTGGAAACATCCGGTGGTAAGGTATGGCATGCTGATAAAGTGATCGTTTGTATTCCACCCCGGTTGATAGCGACCCAGATCGGTTTTGCACCGAAGCTGCCCGATGCATTGCAAGGTGTGCTGCCGGATGTTCAAACTTGGATGGCTGGCGCCGTAAAGTTTACATTGGAATACGATCGTGCTTTTTGGAGAGATGAGGGGTATTCGGGAATGCTGTATAGCCATGCCGGAATCATCACGGAGATGTACGACCACACCAACTTTGAGGAAAATAAATTTGGTTTTACCGGTTTCCTCAATGGTGGCGCTGCAACCTATCCGCAAACAGTCCGCCGGGAACTTGTATTGCGCCAACTGGCGGATTTACTGGGAGAACCGGCAACGGAACCTATGGCTTATTTTGACAAGGTTTGGATAGACGAATTTATAGGCGATGGGAATCAGGTGATCCAACGTCCACACCAATACAACGGACACCCGTTATTGCAGCAATGTTATATGGGTGAAAAATTATTCTTTGCTGCAACAGAAACTGCCAAAGAATGCCCTGGATACATGGAAGGGGCGGTTATAGTAGCCCGGACCGTTGCCGAAAAGCTCTAAAGAAATAAGGTGATCAACCCCTGGGTTAACGGGGAGTGATAATAGTTTTGCTAATTAAAAAAGGAATTGCGAATATTGTAATTACTAAAATAATTAGCTTTATGGAGCGGCATATTGTACATTGTGACCTGGATACGTTTTTCGTATCGGTGGAAAGACTGCGGAACAGCAGCCTGAGCGGTAAACCGGTATTGATCGGCGGCAGCAGCGGTAGGGGAGTGGTGGCGTCATGCAGCTATGAAGCCAGGCGGTTCGGTGTGCACAGTGCCATGCCCATGAAGCGAGCAATCAGGCTGTGCCCCGAAGCGATCATCGTGCGGGGCAATCACGATTTATACAGTACCTATTCCCGTACGGTTACCGAAATCATCGAAGCATGTACGCCCGTCGTTGAAAAAGCGTCCATTGATGAGCATTACCTGGATATCACGGGCATGGACCGGTTCTTCGGCTGCTGGAAGTGGGTGCAGGAGCTTCGGCAACGCATTATCAGCGAGACGGGGTTACCCATATCATTTGGTCTGTCGGCGAATAAGACCGTTAGCAAGATCGCTACGGGCGAGGCCAAGCCCTGCGGGGAACGGTTGGTCAAAGGGGGCGCAGAGAAGCAGTTTCTGGCCCCGTTACCTATCCGGAAAATCCCGATGGTTGGCAAAAAATGCCATACACTGCTGCGCAACCTGGGTATCCACCACATCGGTGCTGTACAGGAGATGGAAGCCGGGACAATGCAACGACTACTGGGCGAAAATGGGCTCGCTATCTGGCGCAAAGCAAATGGGCTAGACGACAGGCCGGTGGTACCTTTCCATAAACAGAAATCGATGAGCAAGGAAATTACCTTTCGAGAGGACACCGTCGACATGAGTATGCTTCGACGTGTCTTGGTGAGTATTGTCGATACCCTGACCTTTGACTTACGGAAAGATAAAAAGCTGACGGGATGTGTTACGCTGAAAATTCGATACTTTAATTTTGATACACACACGCGACAGCTGAACATTCCGTATACAAATTCCGACCGGACACTCACTGAAAAAGTAATGGAGCTGTTCAAAAAACTCCACCGTGAGCGAATACTCATCCGGCTCGTTGGTGTGAAGTTTTCCAACCTCATACAGGGAGCTTATCAGGTCGACCTATTTAATGATACGCTCGAAGAATTAAATTTGATGCAAGCGATGGATCACATCCGCGCGCGGTTCGGGATGCAGTACCTCCGGAAAGGCATTTGCATGCCAGATGAGGTGGTTAAACGTTAAAATGGATAGATATCGATCACATTTTTCCGTATCTTGCCCCAATAAAAACGACACTATGTCCTATTCGTTGTATTTACCTCAAAAAGGGAAGCGTGACCTTCAGGGAAAGGCGATCCTGGCGGCCGACATCGGTGGTACCAAAACCAGTTTGGGGTGGTTTGAACTACGGAACGGTACGCTCGCACTTTTGCAGGAAGCCACCGTTTCCTCCAAGGCTCATGCCACATTTGAAGCGGTTGTGACAAACTTCCTTGCGGATAAACCAGATGTCCCACACATCCTTTCCATTGGTGTAGCAGGGCCTGTTTTGGATAACCAGGTGAAGCTGACCAATTTGTCGTGGGAACTCGATGGTAGCCGATTGGAGCGCGAATTGGGTATCGGTCGCACGGTGCTGATTAATGACCTGGAAGCTACGGCTTATGGGCTGATCGGTTTGGCTCCGGAAGATATCGCCCCGGTGTTTGACGACGGTGAGCCTATCCAGGGTAACATGGTCATCCTCGCGCCGGGTACCGGTTTGGGGGAGGCGGGGCTGTTTTGGGACGGCGAGGCTTACCGGCCATTTGCTACCGAAGGGGGGCACAGTGATTTTGCTCCCCGGACAGCGCTTGATCTCGAACTGCAGGCATACCTGAATGAAGAGAGCGATATCGTAAGCTGGGAGCACGTGGTATCAGGCCCAGGGATTTATCGTATTTACCGTTTCCTGCGCGATGTAAAAGGTCATAAAGAGCCCGCCTGGCTGACTGAAAATTTCAAGAACAGCAACGATTCCGCCGCTGTGGTCAGCCATGCTGCCATGCGTGAATTGGACGCCACCTGTGCCAAAGCCATGGATTTATTTGTAAGCTTCATGGCACGCGAGGCGACAAGTTTAGTGCTTAAACACAAGGCGGTCGGCGGGCTCCTATTAGGGGGTGGCATACCGCCCCGGATTTATCCGTTGCTGCGCAAAGAGCTATTCCGGCAGCAGTTTATCCAAAATTCACACATGAAGGAACTGTTGGAGGAGGTGCCCATCAAGGTGGTCCTGAACAGCAAGGCTGCATTGATCGGAGCCGCTTACTTCGGTGCCTACGGACGGTGATGATGTTGCATATACAAGTAAAGTTATGTAAGTTTGCGTCGACAAAAGGAAATGGTGTTCTTCCTTACCCAACCGCTCCCTGAGGGATGCTGATGACGCCTGGTTAAGTGGATAAACAAAGACGTTTAATCAGGATTGGTATGCAAACAAGAAATCGGAAGGCATCGTTCACTCATCACATCAACATCCGTATCCAACTTTTTTTTAGGAAATATCCTGCGATTCCGTATGTCGGCAAATGGCTGGTCATCAGTTCCGTTTTGGGCTTATGTGTGGGCACTGTATCGGCGGGTTTTCTCTTTTCACTTGAATGGGCAACCTCCCTTCGGGAAAACAACGGATGGATACTCGCACTTCTGCCGGTTTCTGGAATGGCCATCGGATTGCTCTACCAGTATTGGGGTAGCGATGTGGAGGCGGGAAATAACCTGCTCATCGATACCATTCACAGGCCGGGAAGGACCATCCCTTTCAAAATGGCACCATTGGTGTATATCGGTACCATTGCGACGCATCTGTTCGGCGGATCGGCCGGAAGGGAGGGGACGGCCCTACAAATGGCCGGAGCGATCGCCGACCAATTCAGTAAGCCTTTCCGACTGGTACCCAATGAACGGAAAATACTGATCATTGCAGCCGTAGCCTCAGGCTTTGGGTCTGTATTCGGTACGCCGTTGGCAGGAGCGGTCTTCGGACTGGAGGTCTTTTTGATCGGCCGTATAAAATACGATGCCATTTTCCCCGCTTTTGCATCGGCCATTCTTGCCGATTCAGTGGCAAGGATGTGGAAAGCGCCGCATACCCATTACCACATTGAAAGTGTCCCCGATGTGGCCTTTCAGTATGTCGTTTACGCCGTCGCCGCAGGCATTGCCTTTGGGTTGTGCGCAGCGCTGTTCAGCAAGGCCATGCGTGCGGTGGGGAGCGTATTCAAAAAACGGATCCCATTCCTACCGTTGCGTTCGTTTGTCGGGGGAGCGATCGTCGCGCTCGCGGTGTTGGCAGTTGGTACCACGAAATACATCGGCTTAGGCATTCCTACCATCGTCGCATCGTTCGACCAGCAATTGCCTGCATATGACTTTGCATGGAAGATGGCCTTTACCATCGTTACATTGGCGGCAGGTTTCAAAGGCGGCGAAGTAACCCCCCTGTTTTTTATCGGTGCAGCCCTGGGCAATGCCCTGGCACTGTTCATTCCCCTGCCAATGGGGCTATTGGCGGGTATGGGATTCGTTGCCGTGTTCGCCGGGGCTACCAATACACCGCTTGCCTGCATGCTGATGGGCATAGAGTTATTTGGTGCCGAATGTGGTATCTATGTGGCGATTGCTTGCATTGTGTCCTATCTGTTGTCCGGGCATCACAGTATTTACGTGAAGCAAATGGTTGGTGAACCCAAACACAGTAGGTTCACCAATTACATCGGTAAACGATTGAGTGAACTGTAGCTGCGGCAGTCTCGTATTCCGATGCTAATTGCCAATCAGGGGAGTATATTTTCGCCGGTTCTCAAAGAGAATCCATAGTAGGATCGCCCAGAGCGCTAGCGCGATGGGTAATCCTGCTGGTGCGACGAAGATATGGGTGAGCAGCACGCCTACCATCACCGGAAAGACGATAAGCGCCCCCAAAGCCCGCGTTTTGGGAAAAATAAGCAGCAGCCCCCCAATGATTTCAGCGAGGCCAACGAGCGGTATAAGCCATTGGATTTCCATTAGGGCGGCGTTGTCTTTAACAACTTCTTCGGGCAATCCTTCCGGCACGGGTATGTACTGGAAATATTTGTTTAAACCGCTGTTGATCAATAGTAAGCCGAAGATTGCGGATAGGACGGTTAGAATTTTGCTTTTCATAACGATTACTGATAGGATTTGAATTACCATACGAATATAGGGTGATCTGATGAAAATTGCATACGGGAAACGTGACAATCGTAGGGGGGATTTATGACAGTCGTAATGTAACAGTAAAATTTATTGCATATTACACGCAATTGTATTAGGTTAGCAGCCCATGCGAAATCGTTTACTAGCAGCATGCTGTCAGGCACTTTTTGTTGCTTTCTGTGGATACATCATCGGTTGCTCGGGCACCGATGAAAAGGAAGCTGATCCCAGGCGTCCTTCTTTTGCCCCCATCGTCGGCATCGATTTTTACGAGGCAAGGCGGGCGTTTGATAATGGCTTGGCCTATGATTCGATCGGTTTTGTACAGGAAGCGGAATGGCATGTAAAATTTACTCGTGAAGATGCGGTGCAGATATACGTGCCGGGCAGCGATTCGTCGTTTAATTTTCAAATCACTCATGATCATGACTCTTTTTTCCACTTTGCAAGGGAAAGCTGGAAAGTGATTGACCTGCATCCGGACAGCATAATGCTCCAGCGACTGAGTCTGGATGGATTGAAAGTGAATAAAATCCGTTCGAATGTATATATGCGGTTCTATTCGAAGGATTATCTGAAGCAATTGGATACCCCGCTATCGGAACTTAGGAAACCGCGTAAGCGGGATACCTTGTTTGTACAGGAAATGGTGGCGCGGGCGAACCGCAATCTGACTAACGTGGATAGCTCGTTTTCTTCCAAGAATTATCCTAAACTCGTCAGCAACAGTCCTATTCTGGAAATTAAGCGAAGGCAACACGACAGCCTCGAGTTGATCGGTCAATCGTCGGCCTATGCATACCTGTATCCCGAATATGACATTGTCATCGATAAGGCCTATAAAGATTTCTATTACACCTTTTCGGCATTGGTGGGCCCCGACGGGAAATTGCGGCTGGGTAAATTTTTCGTCATGCCCGAATTTGAAGAATCACGGAGAAGGGTGTTATCGGGTATTATAAGTGTTTACCTTCAAAACCTGTTGGAGATCAAGCCGGCTATGACATTGGGACTTCCCCATAACAGTGTCGTTTATTTACGTGTGAAAGGCAAAGCGGGACAAACGTAAGTCGGTATGACGTGTGGGGCGATAGAGCAACCGTTAAAAATTAAAACAAATGATCCGGTTTTCGGTTCATATTTTTACTTTAGAGGTCAAGAAAATAATTGGGAGAAATGTTTGACAAATTGTTTGAAGCCCGTCAAAAGGCTGAAGAGATCAAGAAAAGGCTGGATCATATCACGGTAACCGGTGAAGCGGAAGGGGGACTCATCAAAGTGACGGCTACGGCTAATAAAGAAGTGACTGAAATAAGCATTGATCCGGTATTCCTATCCAATGCGGATAAGGAAGAACTGGAAGAACTCCTTACCGTAGCTGTGAATAATGCGTTGAAGCAGGCAGATCAGGTCAGTCAGACGGAAATGCAGGGCGCAGCGAAGGATATGTTGGGCGGTCTAGGTGGCTTGTTTGGCCAATGATTACTTGCAAATTACTATTAAAAAATGAAAGCAATTTACTATGGGCATTCGAGTGTATGGCTTGAGCTGGAGGGCGCGACAGTTTTGTTCGACCCCTTTATCAGTCCAAATCCCGAGGCTTCCCACATTGATATAGGCAGTCTAAAGCCAGATTACATTGTACTGAGCCATGCGCATGAGGACCATGTGGCAGATATGGCGGCAATTCAGAAAAACAGCCAAGCGAAAGTAATGGCCATTGTGGAAACCGCCATGTGGGTCAACCGGCAGGATATCCCCGAATCCGCCATTATTCCGTTTAACTTTGGTGGCACAGTGCAGACAAATTTCGGAACCATCAAAATGGTGTATGCCCTGCATACCAACGCTGCTCCAGATGGACAGTACGCGGGTGTACCCGCGGGATACGTATTGAAAAGTGGCAATAAAACCATTTATTTCGCGGGAGATACGGCACTGACCCTAGAAATGAAATTATTGGAACACCTGGGCCTCGACTGGGCGTTTCTTCCCATTGGCGGGCATTTTACGATGGATGTGGAGGATGCGATTACTGCGTGTCAATTTATCAATTGTAAACATGTGGTGGGGATTCATTATGATACGTTCCCGCCCATCACGATTGATAAAAATGTTGCTAAAAAGAAATTCGCAGACGCCGGACTTGATCTTCATTTGCTCGAAATCGGGGGAGAATTGACCTTGTAACGGCCAACGTCTGCGACTATGTGCTTCGGCTGCTATTGCGTAACCGACTTGTTGTTAATGTGATATTGCACGAGATCATCAATGGGCGACCGGAGAATCCGACCGACTTTCATGCCATATTGGACAGCCGTTTCTTCCAGCACATTTCTGAAATTGTAGCCAACCGAGCCGATGCAATTGAACGTATAGCGTTGGTAATCCGGATACCGTGAAACCAAATTGCGGAAGAAATCATCAAAAGAGGTCTGTACCAATCCGCGGGAATAGTTGATGTTGACCATCACATCATAGACAAATTTGCTGAAACTTGCACAAAAACGATTGGCTAACGGTTTGGTGTAAACAGCATCCATCACGTCATCCGGGGTCAACTTATAAGTTTCCCAAAAGACCGCCCGTACATCTTCAGGCATATAACCGCGGATATAATCCGTCAACAGTTTTTTCCCAATATAGCAACCACTGCCTTCATCTCCTAAAATATAGGCAGCAGAATCGATGTTATGTATAATATCTTTACCATCATAAATGCAGGTATTGGTTCCTGTACCCAAGATCGCGGCGAACCCCGCTTGATCTCCGAGTAATGCCCTTGCAGCGGCAAGCAAGTCGTGCCCCACAAATACGTGGGAGTTTACGAAGACTTGTTTGAGGGCTTCGACAACAATGGCTGCTTTCTCTTCGTTATGTACCCCCGCACCGTAATAGTTTACTTCAGCGACCCGGTCATACGGGAGGTCTTTAGGAAGGCCCTTTTTGAGCGAATTGACAATGTAATCGCTGTTCACAAAATAAGGATTGTAACCTTCCGTATTGAAATACACTTTTTTTCCAGCGTCGTCCAGCAAGCACCAATTGGTTTTGGTCGATCCTCCGTCTGCAATAATAATCATTTGTTGGGTGTTAGTTTTGGTATTTTAGTTAAATGATAACTGTTTGAATAATATGCGTTGAATAAATACGCGCCGAAAATACAGTTTTCCCGGAAAAAAAATAACATTATCTGTCAGCTTATTTAAAAAAATGACCCGCTGTCCATTTTATTTACCCAGATAGTCGCCTAAATTTATGGCCTAACATACCGCTTTTTGTATCAATAATTCAAACTTTTTAGCTTTTTTGTGTTTTTATAAATAGTTAAATCATTTAATATTGTTGATATACAGTGGTCTGAGGTTGATTGATTCACTGCCCGATACACTGTAAAAAGGGAAATAACAGGTTGGCTTTTGTGGGTGAGTTTGGATTTTTTTAATATTTTTTTGAAATTCAAAATGTAATCCTTTACTTTGCGCAGTATTCTCAAAATTTATCCTAACACTTCATCGAAACTCTTTGATTTCTGAAGACCAAATGCTGAAACACTGTTATTTAAAAATGTGCGGCGGGACACGGTGGATAAATTTCTGTGTATAAAAGCAAATCCTTATATATATTTATATTTATAGTTGATGAATATTAATGAATTGAATGCGAAGCTCGTGTCCGAGTTGCGCGAGATAGCGAGGTTAATCGGCATCCCGGATGCAGAGAAACTGCGGAAACAAGAGTTGGTCAGCAAGATTGTTGAGACAGGCGAAGAAGAAGCCAGAAATGCTGCCAAAGAGGAAGAAGTAGCTGTGGCTGGTGAAGAGGCCGACGTTGCTGATGATAAGCCAAGAAAACGCACACGTACGGTAAAAACAGCCGAACCGATCAGTGTAAGAAGCACAAAAGAAGATTATGCGGGCGAAAACAGGGAAACCACAACGGCGTCTGCGGAATCTCGCACTGAACCGGCTCAGGTAACCCCCAAACCCGCTTCGAATGGAAGTAAGATCGAAGGGCCTACAACTAATCTTGATTTTGATAATGTTATTGTTAACGAAGGTGTATTGGAAATTATGCCGGATGGCTATGGTTTTCTCCGTTCGTCCGACTATAATTACCTTACCTCGCCTGACGATATTTATGTATCTCAGTCACAGATTAAACTTTTCGGACTTAAAACCGGGGATACGGTACGTGGAAGCATCCGCCCTCCCAAAGAAGGAGAAAAATATTTCCCATTGGTGCGAGTTGAAGCCATCAATGGACAGAATCCTGCAGATGTACGGGACCGTGTGCCGTTTGATTTTCTTACGCCGCTGTTTCCAACCGAACGGTTGAAGCTGTTTACCGGTACTGGCAATTACTCCACACGTATCATGGATCTGTTTACGCCAATTGGTAAAGGACAGCGGGGATTGATTGTTGCCCAACCCAAAACCGGTAAGACCATGTTGCTGAAGGATGTGGCCAACGCAATTGCAAAGAATCATCCTGAAGTATATTTGATTATTTTGCTAATAGACGAACGTCCGGAAGAGGTGACCGATATGGCTCGGAGTGTGCGTGCGGAAGTGGTATCTTCCACATTTGATGAGCCTGCGGAGCGGCATGTTAAAATCGCTAACATCGTATTGGAAAAGGCGAAGCGTATGGTTGAATGCGGGCATGACGTGGTTATCCTCTTGGATTCCATCACCCGTTTGGCCCGTGCGTACAACACCGTGGCACCGGCATCCGGAAAGATTCTCTCCGGTGGGGTGGATGCCAATGCCTTGCATAAGCCAAAACGTTTCTTCGGAGCGGCGCGTAATATCGAGCATGGCGGTTCGCTGACCATCCTGGCGACGGCTTTGATTGATACAGGCTCTAAGATGGACGAAGTGATTTTCGAAGAATTTAAAGGCACGGGTAATATGGAATTGCAATTGGATCGCAAACTTTCCAACAAACGGATATTTCCGGCGATCGACCTCATCGCTTCGAGTACACGGAGAGATGATTTGCTTAACGACCGCGAGACGCTTCAACGGATCTGGGTACTGCGTAATCATCTAGCGGATATGAATTCGACCGAAGCGATGGAATTCTTATTGGCACAGATGCGTGGAACGAAATCCAATGAGGAGTTTCTTATTAGTATGAACGGTTAATCTTAATGTGGGGGTATCCGATCAAAGGCATACCCCCATCGCTATGAAAAGGCACCTACCCAATTTTATCACCTGCCTGAACCTGCTAAGTGGTTGTATTGGAGTGACTCTTGCATTGGCCTCCCAGCCTAAATTAGCTGCATATTGTGTTGTTGCATCTGGTCTTTTTGATTTTTTGGATGGATTGGTTGCTCGGGCGTTGCATGTCAAATCCCCGATCGGGAAAGAACTGGACTCATTGGCAGACGTGGTTAGCTTCGGACTCGTGCCGGGAGCCATATGGTATACGCTATTAGGTGTCGCATTTCCGGAAAGTGTATACATACCTTATCTCGGGTTTGTGGTGACTGTATTTTCTGCAATCCGCTTGGCTCAATTCAATATTGATGATCGCCAAACTACCGACTTCATCGGGCTTAATACGCCAATGAATGCATTTTATGTGGTTTCGTTACTTTTCATCGCGGAAACCTATGGTAGCCTCGTTCTCCATCCTGCCTTTTTGTTAGGTAATATTGCGCTGACGAGCGCCTTGTTGATAAGCAATATCCGATTATTTTCATTGAAACTGGAATCGGGGTCGTGGCAGAAAAATAAGTGGAAATTCATTTTTATAATTTTAAGCGCAGTGTGGGTTGGTTTGCTTAAATTTGCAGCGGTTCCGGGTGTGCTGGTACTGTATTTTTTGTTTTCATTTATCCATTTTAGGCGAACGGCGTAAAGCGCGTTTAAAAAACTAAGTAAAGCATATGAATTTTTTGGCAGAAATCAATGTAATGCCCTTAAAAGAAATCCTGGATCCTCAGGGAAAAGCAGTAACAGGGAGCATGAAAAACCTGGGACTCACAGAAATCAGCAATGTCCGTATAGGCAAGCACATTACGTTGGAAGTGGAGGCTCCGGATGAAACGGTTGCTCGCCAGAAAGTAGAAGAAGCGTGCAAAAAATTGCTGGCCAACCTAATTATGGAAAGCTATGACATCGAAATAAAGGCACTCGTGTAGTGCTTCAATCGATCGTTTGGAGGTAGACGTTCAATTCCCCATAGAGAATTTCGAGTTTGGGTGCAAGTGCATCAAACTTAGCCGTAATCTGGTTGAGGTCTTGTCTGTTTTTGGCGAGACTCTCGATTTCTTGTAACTCGGCACGCATTCCGTTTGCTCCCACGTACGCCAGCGTAGGTTTAATATGGTGGGCTTGTTTATAGACTTTTTCCCAGTCTTCCTGATGGATATGGGACGCAAGAAGCTCCATGTCGGGAGGTGTTTGTTTGATAAATAATTGCAGAATCTCTTTGATCAGTTGCGTGTTGCCTCCTGATAAGTCCTCAAGATACGCCATATTGGCAAATTCAAAGTTTATGTTGCTCATAGGTTTTTGTGTTATAGCGCTTTACCGGTAATTGGTCTGTCGTTTGATTTAATAATTCAGTAATGTTTTTCCGTAACAAAGGATGGACAAGAAGCGGAGCTATTTCCTGCAAGGGAACGAGCGTAAATTTGCGTTCGGCCAGATGAGGATGGGGTACCTGTAAATCTGGCCTATCAACGACACATTCCCCATAGAAAAGAATGTCGATGTCGATTAACCGGGCTTCCCACTTGCCGTGGCGTTCACGCCCCATTTTTTTTTCAATTGCCTGCGTTTGCTCCAGAAGTTGAACAGGAGACAACGTAGTGGCTACCTGTACCACCTGATTGAGGTAATTGGGTTGATTTTTATTTCCCCAAGCAGCGGTTTCGTAAATGGAAGAGATACAACCGAGCGTACCGATCTTCGCATTAATTTCCGTAAGTGCTTGCTTTAACAGCACCATTCGGTCGCCTAAATTGGTGCCTAATAGGAGATATGTGTCCGTTGTGTCTAATGCCGACATCTGCATGGATCGCTGTCATTAGGTATTTGTCGGACAAAAATAATGAAAAGATTCACATTTGTCGGTAATTTGGCGACGGATGAATTACTAATCAAAAAGAATATTAAAAGTTGTACCGATGCCTACGTATTGAATATGTCCGCCATTTACCCCTTTACGAAATATACCGTTGTAAAACCCAAATAGATTCCAAAGCCGGTTGTGGTAACCTAGTTGTGGTCTCGCATACATTCCACCGTTTCCATTGAACTGGCTGCCCGTTTGAAAGCTGTATCCGAGATCGACTCCTATGAAAAAGCCCTGTCTTGCGGGATAATACCGGGCAAATACCGCAGCAGGAACAGATCCGAAATTTTCATGCCCGTCTTTGGGAAAGTAATGCGTGTATCCGGAGGCCAATCCCAGTCCCCAATTGGGAGTTGACATCAATTGGCCTTTTACTTCTGCACCCAGCGTAAAATTGGACCGATCTGCGAGCTGGGCAATGGGTAATCCTGTATTCAGTCCGATTTTAATCCATGAATTCTTTCGGTTGATTTCTGTAGCGCGGGATTGGGCATAAGCGCCTCCAATCGTCATTCCAAAGGTTATAACAAGGAATAGAGCTGCCGTTGTATAAAATCGTTTCATAACCTTAGCCTTGCAAAGGTTATACCAAACGAATATTTATAGCATTCGCTGCGCCTTAAACCAATGAATGGCTTTACCGATGCCGTTTTCGATCGGGTGGAAAACCGTTCCCAGCTCTTTCTGAGCCTTTTGGTTCGAATAATAGTTCCGGACACAAAGAATTTCCATATTGGTGGATGAGAGGGGGGTTTTGATACCCAGGGAACGCAATAAGTTGCCCAAATGACCTGCAGCCAATAAGGCAAAACGAGGTAGTTGGATAAGTATCGGGCGTTGCCCCGTTTGATCGTTCACTTTTCTAAAAAATTGCCGGTAGGTAAGATTTTCACCCGCTAAAAGATACGCCTCGCCATCTTTTCCTTTTTCCAGCGCGTCTACCACACCAACAGCAGCATCTTCAACGTTTACAAAATTTTTTCCACCTGGCGGATGGAAAACCAACTTCTTGCCATACCCCATCCGGATAATTGCGCCTGAACTGGGTTTGCCGTCATACGGACCAATCATAAATGTAGGGCTAACCACGGTGACCGAGAGCTGACGCGCTGCAGCTAGAATTTTTTGTTGACCCTCCAATTTACTCTTAGCATACCAAGCGTGGCTGAAGGGCGCTTTGGGTGGATGGGTCTCATTTCCGGGGCGCTGTAAGGAGCCGTAACCAAACGTATTGGCCGTGCCGATATAGACTATCTTTTTGATGGCATTTTTTAATGCCGCCTGGATGACATGTTCGGTTCCGATGACATTGATGCGATAATAAGTCTCATAGCGCAGTAAGCTTTGTTCGGTAGTTGCCGCACAATGGATGATACAGTCGCAACCTGCTGCAGCTTCTTCCAGCGACTCGGCATGGGTGATGTCGCCCACTACCAACTTGAGATTCGATTGAGGAGGTAGCAGAAATTTGTTTACGTCACGGATAAGGCCTGTTACGCGATACCCCCGGGAGAGAAGAGCGATAATGGTATTGGTAGCCAGCAATCCATTTGCCCCAGTAACCAGTACATTCATGCGCGATTAATTTCCTTTTTGATAGCATGGGTGAGCAACGGTAACCGGATGTAGATCGGTAAAAATTTCATGACCATCCAGGTGAGCCGGTTTACCCAATTGAGCATAATCAGTGTATCCCGCCTGAACAATTGCCGAATGGAGATCGCTGCTACCTGCTCGGGCGAAAGAAGCCCCATAGTCGCAAAACGCCCCTGTTGCTGAAGGCGGGAAGAGGAGTCTGGATTGGTCATCATCGGTCCGGGATTAACCACACTGAAAAACACATTGCTATCCGCAAATTCTTGATAAAGCCCCCGTGTGAAGCTGTGAACAAATGCTTTAGATGCCGGATAGACGGTTTTATATCCAATGGGGCTATAGGCGGCCACGCTTCCCACATTAAGTACATAGGCAGATTTTTGCCTCACCAAGTTGGGTAGCAACTGATGGGTAAGAAGAGAGGTGGCTTTTACGTTGAGCTGGATGATGCGATCCAGGTAATCTACACTGACATTGCTGAAACTTTGAGTGCCGCCACATCCCGCGTTATTGATCAGGATGCTGAGTGGAAAGCGTTCGTTAACCCAATTGGCCAGCGCAACGATGTTTTCTTTTAGGGTAAGGTCGGTTTCATAGCAATGAGCCTCCAGACCCTGAGCCTCCACTTGCGACGCAATATACTCCAAACCTTCGCCAGGCAGGCTGACCAAAATGGTGTTGATATTCCGTTTTGCCAGCTCTAAAACAAAAGCCTTTCCTAAACCTTGGCTTGCTCCGGTAATTAATGCATATGATTTTTCCATCGTCGTAAAAATACGACAAAATTCCTTACCACCAACCGGTTGGCTGCTCATCAACAGGAACTGGTTGGGATCGTTTCCTCCTTGTTGCCTCGCCGTGTACCTGCCGGGAAACTTCCGGTAATGGAAATGGCGCCCGATGGGACTGCCCATGCATGGTGTCGATTGCGGAAAAACGCGTGAACGTCCCGTGAATGACGGACCCCGGCCGGATGTCAATTATTTTTGCCGTGATGTTACCCTCAATGATTGCTGTTGGTTCGATTAAAAGTTCACCTGCACACGTGATATTGCCGGTAATCTTTCCTTTCATGATCCCATTCGTTGTAACGATTGTTCCAGAAATATGACTATCGGCGGTCACGGTAATCATATCGTGCGCATAAAAATTACCTTGCCTGTTGCCGGAAAGAATCATTGAATTCAGCGAATCCACATTGTCGCGTGTTACAGCGTTAGCCATTTCGTCTTGTACCCGTTGGTTTGCTGATGCGTTTTTTTTTACGGATTTACCTAAAAAAAAATCGATCAATCTAAAACGTTTCTGTTTCTTCGTCATTAAATTTTGTCACAATCGTAGAGGCATTTCCGATATCTATTCCAACGGCCGATTTTCTTTTGCCGTGTGTGATACGAAGCGAATTGAGTGCATATCCTTTGCTTGCCAGCGTTTCAGGATTATCCAGTACCTCGATTTGGGCGATGTTAGCAAATTCATTTTTAAAGCAGTCTACTAAATCCTGGTAATACATGGCACCGCCGCAAAGGTAAATCCGGTTGGTTTTCATTAGATTGGTGTCGGTAATGACATTTCTAAGATTTGGAGAAATTACCTCGTTATAGTAGGTTTGCAGCGCATTTTTGCGTATTTCACGCAGGTCGATATTCTGCCGGTTAAGGTACACATAGCCGCGTTGAAAGGCATCGTCAAATAGGTGTGCGTTCCTGAATTCCAGGTAATATTTGCTTTTCAATTCATTGATAAGCATGTTAACTGCATAACGAATACCATGTGTACTGACCATGGTTTGTTCGATAATTCCTGAGTCTGTGCTTAGTATTGATTCGAATGTGCCGAACCCGCAACTTAATACAAAGAAACTGCCTTTTGCTTGTTTTTCGCCCTTTCTAATTGCAATTGTACAACCCACGATTTCGGGGATTACTTCCACGTTTTGCACTTCTAATACGGTTTTTTTTCTGCCACCGCCGTTATAGGTAGATGCATCAAATTCCAGTATATGCGACTGTTGAAGAAAGGATATTGCCTTTTCTTTGTAGATGTGGTATGTTGAATAGGGAAAGCCGGTGGTTACCGTAATGGGCTGTTCGACTTCATCCTGAACCAAGAGCAGCGCTGATTTTCCCAAAAGTTGATAGTCGGTATCGTCTGGTGATGAGTTGATGATTTTATGTGGAGAAAGTCCTTCATTTAACGCCAAGTCGCCACAAATATGCCATTTGTCGTCATGAAAGATTTTGAGACCATGCAGCAGGTCTTTTGAAGTATTGCTTAATACGGTGTTGTTGTTTTCGACTAAACTGGAAAAGGACTGAATTGAGTACATAAAAATTGAGTTTAACTTGCTTTAGTTTGTGATTTGTAGCGGTTAATTACACTGAACCGATGGAAACCTGACCGATTGCAATATTTCCGTCGTATACAGCGCCGCGTTCTACCGACAGCTTCGTCGCATTGAGTCGTCCGGTTACGGTTGCAGAATTTTTGATTTCGATAGAATCAAGGGCGGTTATGTTTCCATGAACGTGACCGAAAACGATAAGGGATTTTGCTTCGATATCGCCATTAATCAAGCCTGATTGGCTGATAATTACGTTTCCTGCTTCTTCGATATCACCCAAAAGGGTGCCTTCGATGCGGATGGCGTGTGCGCTTTTAATCTTCCCGGTTATGGTACAATCACCGCTAATGAGGGTAGGGGTTGAGGGTAGCTTGCAGGATTTTTGCCTATCGATTTTTGGTTTCAGATTCATGGTTTTACGGCTGCAAATTGAATTTTTTTACAAAATAAGCCGTTTAGCCCCAAATTATACCCACCCAAAAGGGTGGTTTTTGAATAGGGGAGTTTATTTTTTTCCTCGTGCTATTTCCGTGCAAAAGAGCGCTGCGGAGATTGCGACATTGAGTGATTCGGCGTTGCCAATGCGGGGGATGGTGACGGCCTGTTGAATATGAGATAAAACCGATGCACTGATACCGTTTCCTTCATTGCCAAGAACAATGAGGCCTTCGTGACCGAAGTCAGTTTCATAAATCGGGGTACCGTTGAGCATGGCTCCAAAGACAGGAACCGGCGCCTTACGTGTCAGTGCGGTAACGTCTGTATAATATACCTGCATTCGGGCCAACGAACCCATGCTGGCTTGAACAACTTTGGGGTTATAAGCGTCTACGGAACCCGCAGAACAAATGATGCGATGGAAGCCAAACCAATCCGCCGTGCGGATGATGGTACCGAGGTTGCCTGGGTCCTGTATATCGTCGAGTATCAGATGGAAGGTACCGCGTAGCATCTCGTCGGTTAGTGTCGGGTGTGTTGGGAGGTGCACCAGGGCCAAAACCCCCTGAGGTGTCTTCAGCGTACTGATGCGTTTGAGGTCATCTTCGCTAACTTCTTCCGATTTTATATTTTGCGGGATTTTAATCAACTTTGTAGCCGCTTGGGAGGTGTAAAAAATATGTTTTACGTGATAGTCGGAATGGACAAACTCCATGACGGACTTCATGCCCTCTACGACAAACAACCCATGTTCTCTTCGGAATTTTTTATGTTGAAGCGAGGTGATGGTACGGATTTGCGGTTTTGATAGCATTGTCAATGGTTAAACAGAATTGCTTTTTTGCATATGCAAGTATAGCGCTTTTGCTGATATTATCCGTATCGTGCCGTTCGACCCGGTTGTTGGACGACGGACAGGCGTTGGTTACCAAAACCGAAATCACCGGAATTGATCCCTCGCTGGAAGAGCAGGCACACGCTTATATACCGGTAGATATCCGTCCCAATTCTCGTATTAACTTATTTATCTATAACCTCGCAAATGCGAAAAAGGGTGGATATCGAAAAGAAGATATCCGTAATGTAGGCGAACCACCGCATATTTTAGACAGTGCATTGGTCGATTTCTCAACACAACAAATCAATCGGTACTTAAGATCCAAAGGATATTTCAACGCGTCGGTGAGCAACGATATTGTTACCAAAGGAAAGCGAGCCCACGTTTTTTTCCGTGCCGTGCCGGGAGAGCCATTTACACTACGCAATGTAGCCGTGGATATTGCGGATCCCGGATTGGCCCAGGTGTATGAAGAAGCGAGGTTGGGTTTTAGCCGGATTAAGTCGGGAGTGCGTTACGACGAAGATTCACTGGTTGTGGAGCGTGAGCAAATCTACCACTTGATGCGTCAGGCAGGTTATTTCGATTATTTACGACAGTATATGCGGGTAGATGTAGATACCGCACTTCAGAATAACCAAGCCGACCTGAAGCTGATTGTGGATAATCCGGAGGGCCGGGCTGCCCATACTCAATATGTGATAGATAGCAGCTTCGTGACCATCCGTCATGACCGGCCGGAACTGAATCTGGATCGTCCGGAATTAGCTAGGTTGGCCGGCGATCTCTATTTTGAAGACCATACGGGGCGCTTTCGGTCGGCACCCATTGACCGTTACCTTTTTCATCGGCAAGGTGACCGGTATAATGTGGATATGGAGGACCTCACCTACGATAGGCTCTATGAATTAAATGGGTTTCGTAGTGTGAAAATTACCTACGATAAACCGGATACGAATCGACTCAATGTCCATTATGAGCTGGTGCCAAGGGCATATATGGGCAATCAGACAGAAGGAGAATATACGTTTAATGCCGGAATGAGCGGCTTCAACATCGGAAACACCTTCACTCACCGAAATCTGTTCGGTGGACTGGAACAATTGGAAGTGAAATTGCGCTATGGTGTCTTGTTTGATTCGCGCTTGTCTGGAAATCTGTTTGATCGCGTGTTCAATAACGATTTTCAGGCTGGGGTTAACATTACCGTTCCCCGATTGATTACTCCGTTTGATGTTCCTCCCGTCGGAACAAATGGATTACCCCGAACGATTTTTTCGGTCAATATCCAAGCATTCGACCAGTTCCAAACCTACTCCAATCGCTATTTTAGCGGTACATTGTCTTATAACTGGTACAGCAGCCGTTATAGACAACATACACTTACTCCGTTGGTGTTGGAATACCGGTACGGGCAACTGAACAGTGAATTTGCGGAAAACCTGATCAAGAATGGCTTCTTGCTCTATGTGCGAAGTAACAACCGTGCGTATTTTGGACTGGGTTCTCAGTACACCTATACCATCAATGCCGCTAAACTTTCGTGGCTGGAAGATTTCCTGTATTTCCGCGGCGCGTTAGATCTCAGTGGTAATGTATTGGGGCTGGCAAGTCAGGTAGTCAATTTCAAACGGAACGAGGATGGGGAAAAGGAGGTATTGGGTGTACCGTACCTTCAATACGCAAAAGCTGAAGTAGATTTGCGGTACTATCGATACCTCGGAGGCGACCGCCAATTGGTCGTAAGGCTCAATCCCGGGGTGGCGCTACCATATGGTAATAATTCCAGTTTGCTGATTTTTGAAAAAAGCTTTTTCGGCGGAGGGATGAACGGGATGAGGGCGTGGCAGGCACGCACCCTCGGACCGGGTAACTACAATCGGGAAGTATTGGATCCTGGCCTGCGTCTTAATCTCCGTAATTTAGATCAACTGGGCGAAATTAAGTTGGAGGGAAACGTAGAATATCGTTTTAAATTGGTGAACGATATCTTCGGTGCAAAATTAAAGGCCGCAACGTTTGCCGACTTTGGTAACATCTGGCGGATCCGGGAAAATGAATTGAACCCCGGTGGCGAATTCAAGTTTGATAAATTTCTGGGGCAGATTGCCTTGGGAGCCGGAGCAGGCCTCCGCTTTGACCTCGATTATTTCGTGGTTAGGTTAGATGCTGGCATGAAAGTCCGTGACCCACAGTTTGAGGGTACAAAGCAGTGGGTAATTTCGGAGCTTTTCAATAGTAGGGAGTTTAAAGAACAATACCGGCTTACCAATGCCCCCGATCGCTACAATTTCATTCAGTATAACTTTGGTATTGGCATGCCGTTTTAATACCATCCTTTGATTCCATGTACCAGGGTTTCAAACAGATTTTCCAGATTCAAGCCTTTGCTATAGTTGAAAATAAAGAGGCCCACTAAAATGATCACTGCCAGAATCATCAACCGCTTAAATAGGTACGCAACCAGCAGAATAACTGCTGGAATGAGGATGAGGTAGTACCAATTAATGGCAATCGGGTTAAGACCACCGTCGTTTTTCAACACATAATAGAGCCTTCCATGTGACCCCTGCTGGTTGCGGTGCTTGATGAATACGAACGCAGAGGTCTCAATGGCATGCGGCGTGATCGCCACACCTTCATTGAATTTCAACGCTTGCTCGAACCCGTTGATGACGAACTGATAGGTTCCCGAAATGGAATCGAGTGGATTTTCGTTTGCATCCGTAGCGATGATCGCTAATTTGCCATTTTTGATTAGGTTTTCTTTAACGATAAAATGATTGATACTGCGAAGTTCCTGCGCGTTACACAAAACAGGAAACAGCATTGAGGCTAATAGGTAAAGAAATATCCGCATACACTTCGTTGACGATGGACGTGCAATGTTAAGTAAAAAACGCTAGAGTTGGGCATTTTTATATATTTGTGCAGACAACATAGATTTCCGATTATAGCTGAATAGTAGTGCTCATGAATTATATACTAGGAGTAGATATTGGTACCTCCGGCACAAAGGCAGTCGCATTTCGCGTTGAAGGAGAGGTGATCGCTGGACAACACGTTGGTTATCCGATACTGAATCCACAACCGGGATACTTCGAGCAGTCGCCAGCAGTGTTGTTTTCTGCGGTTATTGAAGCGATTTCGACCACCGTGCAATCGGTCCGAAACCGGTTTGGCCAGGCCAAGTTGCTGGGAGTCGGATTCAGCAGTGCCATGCATGGGTTGATCGCGATAGACAAGGAACATCAGCCGATGACCGACTGTATCATTTGGGCCGACACGCGGAGCGAACCTTTTGCCAGTAAATTGAAGGCGAGTTCGATAGGCTTCGATATATACTCGAAAACCGGTACTCCGATACACCCCATGTCTCCTTTATGTAAACTGGGTTGGATGCGCGAGCATCTTCCGGAAGTATTCAACACTGCCTATAAGTTTATCTCGATCAAAGAGTATGTTTTTTTTAAGCTTTTCGGTCGATACGTGATCGATGAATCGATCGCTTCTGCTACAGGTTTGTTTGATATTCATACATTTACGTGGTATCGCCCGGCGTTGAATCTGACAGGAATCTCTCCGGAACAACTTGCCGAGCCAGTACCGATAACCTACGTGATCTCGGATATGGACGAGCAAACGGCCCATGAGATGGGTATTCCAGTCGATACACCGTTTGTGATCGGCGGCAGTGATGGGTGTATGGCCAACTTGGGATCCTACGCGATCTCACCCGGTGATGCTGCGGTTACCATTGGCACCAGCGGGGCTGTTCGGATAACTTCCAACGTTCCCGTAACAGACGAAAAAGCACGCACATTCAGCTATGTGCTTACCCGGAATAAGTTTGTGCTGGGCGGAGCTGTCAACAGCGGCGGGGTTGTACTTCAATGGTATAAGGATAATTTCGGGACGCCAGATGTGTCAAATGTAGATTCCTATGCGGCGCTTGCCGAAGAAGCGACTTCGGTGCCAGCGGGCGCGGAGGGACTGATCTTTTTGCCATATCTTGCGGGTGAACGTGCGCCGCATTGGAATGCAGATGCGAAAGGACTGTTTTTCGGTGTGCAAATGCATCACAGTAGAGCGCATTTTACACGAGCGGTGTTTGAGGGGGTAATCTATGGTCTATACAGTGTGGGAAAGGTGCTGGACGAGATTGCCGGGCCGATTCAGGTAATCCATGCTAGCGGGGGCTTCGCCCGGGCACCGCTCTGGGTGCAGCTCTTGGCCGATGTATTTAATAAGCAGGTGATTGTGCATGATCATGTGGAAGGCGCTGCCACAGGTGCTTATATGACGGTAGTAAAAGCGCTGGGTATATTGAATGGCTTTCGTGAATTTGAAGATGGGTCGGTAAAAACTATTTATACACCCGATGCAGGAATTCATCGCTTATATATGGAAAATTTTGGCCGGTTTGAGCGGCTGTATGACAAGGTAAAAGACGAATTTTAATTACATAGTTAACCAATTTTGATATGATACCTATTATTGTCGTTGTAGGCGGCATCTTGTTGCTTTTGTTGCTGGTGATTGTTTTCAAACTCAGTGCTTTTTTCTCATTACTCATTACTTCGTTGGCGGTAGGCATTGCACTGGGTATGCCTGTGTTGGATGTGGTTACCTCCATAGAGAAGGGAATCGGAAATACGTTAGGCTCGCTAACTATGATCTTAGGTTTTGGAGTGATGCTCGGTAAAATGATTGCAGATGGAGGAGGGGTACAGCGGATATCCACGAGCCTGATTCGCGTATTTGGCACAAAAAACGTACAATGGGCGGTTGTACTGATTGGATTTGCAGTGGGTATTCCGATGTTTTACAATGTCGGCTTCGTCATTCTTGTACCTTTTGTTTTTGCAATTGCGGCACAGACGCGCCTGCCACTTATTTTCGTAGGATTGCCAATGCTTGCTTCCCTCTCGGTAACACATGGCTATTTACCGCCGCATCCTGGGCCGACCGCCATCGGTACACTGTATAATGCCGATATGGGGCTAACACTCATCTACGGAGTGGCGGTAGCAATCCCAGCAATCCTATTGGGCGGTGTAGTTTTTTCCAGAACTTTGAAGGGCATCCGACCCAATCCACCTGTTCAATTTACACATGTTGAGTTGCCCACGGAGGAAAATATCCCCGGATTTTGGACCAGTTTGCTTACGGGCCTGCTTCCTGTACTGCTTATTGCGCTTGCCTCATCGTTGTCTTTTGTGCTGCCCGCAGATTCACCTGTTTTGGCCGCCGCTACCTTTGTAGGGAATCCAAATATTGCGTTGCTGATCTCTGTTTTTGTGGCGGTTTTCACCATGGGCATTTCACGGGGGAAATCGATGAAAGAGGTCATGGACAGTTTGGAAGAATCGGTACGCAGCATCGCCATCATCTTATTTATTATCGGCGCTGCCGGGGCCTTTAAGGAGGTGTTAGTAGACAGTGGGGTAGGCGATCATATTGCGGCTTGGGCCAGCGGATTGTCGCTCTCTCCCTTGGTCTTGGTATGGGCAATTGCGGCGGTTATTCGTGTGGCGCTTGGTTCAGCGACGGTTGCGGGGCTTATGGCGGCGGGCATTGTCTTGCCATTGATCGAAGTAACTCATACGAGTCCGGAATTAATGGTGTTGGCCACAGGGGCAGGCTCGCTGATGTTTTCCCATGTCAACGACACCGGCTTTTGGATGTTCAAAGAGTATTTCGGTCTGAGTATCCGCGATACGATTTTATCGTGGTCGCTTATGGAAACGATCGTTTCTATTGTTGGCCTTATCGGAGTTTTGGTGTTGAATAATTACGTTTAACCCATACTCATTCGGTAAAAAATGTGATACAGCAATAAAATACTTACGGTTTCCTGTAGTTTTGGCATCCAAAAGGCGTAATTTTATGCTTTATGAGGAGAGGGCAATACCCGAGCCTTGTTTCAGATACTAAAATGAAGAAGAAATACCTATATATTGCGATAGCGATCGTTGCTGTGGCCTTTGTAAGTTATCGCCTAACACGAAGTGACAAGGCAAAAATCGCACCGCCTACTCAAACCAATGGAGGAGGTCCAATGGAAGTAAACGCAGTCGTCGTAAAGCCCCGTGAATTTTCCAACATTATTACGTTGTCGGGTTCAATAGAACCCAATGAACAAGTGCAGATACGCTGCGAGGTATCGGGTATTGTACGCGACCTTTCATTCCAGGAGGGAGGTACGGTACAAAAAGGGCAGGTGCTTTTGCGGATAGATGATTCGGAATTGCAGGCGCAGCTTATCCAGGCACAAAGTGCGGAGAAATTAGCTGAGGATAATGAAAACCGGGCTCGCCTGCTGCTGGAAAAGGAGGCGATTAGCCAACAGGAGTACGACGTCGCACACGCCGATTATGAAACGGCTAAAGCGCAGACCGTACTCATCCAGGCGCAGATCGCCAAAACGACAGTTCGCGCTCCTTTCAGTGGCCGAATAGGGCTTCGCTCGATTTCGCAAGGGGAATACCTCACGCCAACTACAGTCGTAGCCAATCTATTGAGTATCAATCCGGTTAAAATCCTTTTTTCAGTGCCTGAGAAATATAGTAGTCAGATCCGCGTGGGGCAGGGTATCTATTTTGGGGTAAGCGGCACGAACACACGGTATCATGCAGATATTTATGCCATTGAACCGGGGGTAGATGCCACGACGCGTACCATTCGCATCCGGGCGGTGGCTGAAAACCCAGGCGAGCAGCTTTTTCCGGGTTCTTTTGCCCGCATTGAACTTCCGTTGGATCATGTGCTGGATGCGGTATTGGTGCCCACGGAGGCCGTGATTCCCGTGCAAAATGGGAAGCAGGTGTATTTGCTTAAAGATGGGAAAGCCAAAGCAACGGCCGTAGAGACAGAGAACCGGACTCGTACGGATGTATTGATTACGGGCGGCGTGGACATTGGCGACACCGTATTGATCTCGGGTATTATGTCTCTGAAAGATGATCTTCCCGTTCGCGCACAGGTTGTTGAAAACGAATAAAATCACAGGCCATGAGCATTTCCACCACTAGTATCAAAAGGCCGGTTCTCACGATCGTGATGAATCTTACGCTCATTTTATTTGGGGTCATTGGATATACGTTTCTTGGCGTGCGTGAATTTCCATCTATTGACCCGCCGATTGTGTCGGTACGGACAAGTTATGCGGGGGCAAATCCCGACATTATCGAATCCCAGATTACAGAACCACTGGAACGCTCCATCAATCAAATTGACGGAATCCGTAACATATCCTCATCGAGTAGCCAGGGGTCTAGCCGCATCAATATTGAGTTTCTATTGAGTAAAGATCTGGAGGAAGCGGCTAACGACGTCCGCGATAAAGTATCGCAAGCAATGCGCAGTTTGCCGCAGGATATCGATGCGCCGCCGGTCGTATCCAAAGCCGATGCGGATTCTGAACCAATCATTGTGATGACTGCCCAAAGTGAGACCCGTTCGCCGCTTGAGTTGGGCGAAATTGCCGACAATGTCATCGCTCAACGGTTGCAAACACTACCGGGCGTAAGTTCTGTGCAGATTTGGGGAGAAAAGCGGTATGCGATGCGGCTTTGGATTGACCCTATGCGTCTTTCGGCGTATGGCCTTACACCACTCGATGTCCGCGATGCGTTGAATCGCCAAAACGTCGAATTGCCCTCCGGAAAAATCGTTGGAGAAAATACGGAACTGACCATCAAAACCATCGGTAATTTGACTACTGAGGAAGAATTTAATGACCTGATTGTTCGTGCGGAAGGCGACCGGATTATTCGATTCGGCGACATCGGTAGCGCCGTGCTTGGCCCAGAAAACCTGGAAAGTGAATTCCGGGAATCGGGCGCAGTGATGGCTGCGTTGGCCATTGTACCGCAACCCGGTACCAATTACATCGACATTGCCAATGCGTTCTATGATCGGTTTGAACAGTTGAAAAACGAAGTGCCGGGTGATATCAAGATGGAAGTTGCAATGGATAATACGTTATTCATAAAACGTTCGGTATTGGAGGTAGGCGAAACGATTGTTATCGCGCTGATCTTGGTAATTCTAATTATATTTATCTTTTTCCGCGATTGGGGCATTGCTTTCCGCCCACTGATCGATATCCCCGTATCCTTGATTGCTACATTTTTTGTTATGTATTTGCTTGGATTCTCGGTCAACGTACTGACATTGCTGGCTGTTGTACTGGCAACCGGCTTAGTCGTTGACGACGGCATTGTGGTGACCGAAAATATATACAAGAAAGTGGAAGAGGGGATGTCGCCCATCTTGGCAGCAATCAAGGGTGCCAACGAGATTTTCTTTGCGGTGATTTCCATTTCGGTTACCCTGGCGGCAGTGTTCCTGCCTGTGATGTTTATGGAAGGATTCGTTGGACGACTATTCCGGGAATTCGGTGTGGTCATTGCTGCAGCGGTTTTAATATCTGCTTTTGTTTCGTTGACACTCACACCAATGCTCAATGCGTATCTGATGCGGAGCGGGGGAGCCAAGCACTCATGGTTTTACAACGTAACAGAACCATATTTCGTCAAAATGACCACCGGGTATGCGAACTCGTTGAAGCGTTTCATGAAGGCAAAATGGGTGAGCTTCCCAATATTGATCATTTGTTTCGGCTTAATCGGGTGGTTTTGGGTACACCTGCGGAAGGAGACCGCGCCCTACGAAGACCGTAGCCTGCTTCGGGCAAGCGTGACAGGGCCGGAAGGCAGTACGTTTGAATACATGGATCGGTTCATGTTGAGATTAATTCAATTGGTGAACGACTCGGTGCCGGAAAAGTCGGTGAATATGGTGAACACCTCACCGGGTTTTTCAGGAACGGGATCGCCCAACACGGGAATGATGCGTATCGGTCTTGTTCCGCCTGAGGATCGCGAACGATCTCAGGAAGAAATTGCCGAAGCATTAACCCGGCAGACGCGTGAGTTTACCGAGGCACGGACATTCATCTCGCAGCAGCCTACGATTTCGGTTGGCCGCCGCGGAGGTATGCCCATTCAATACATCATTCAGGCGCCTAATTTTGAAAAATTACAGGAGAAGATACCAGAGTTTATGAACTTGGCAACCGCCGATCCGACATTTGTCAATGTGGACGTAGACCTTAAGTTCAACCGCCCGGAACTGAATGTCAGCATTGACCGTGATAAGGCGCAGAGCCTGGGTGTATCTGTGCTTGATGTGGCGCAAACCCTGCAGCTTTCACTAAGCGGACAACGCTTTGCATATTTCTTGATGAATGGAAAGCAGTATGAAGTCATTGGGCAATTCTCCGATCTGGACCGTAGTTCGCCGCTGGATTTAGCAACTATATTCGTTCGTAGTTCGTCGGGAGATCTAATTCAATTGGATAATGTAGTTAGTATTGTTGAAAAGAGCAGCCCTCCGCAGTTGTATCATAACAACCGTTTTATGTCTGCTACTGTTTCGGCCTCGTTGGCAAAAGGAGAAACCATCGAAGATGGAATCAATGCAATGGATCGGATCGCAGAAAAAGTGCTTGACGACAGCTTTTCCGTTGATTTAGGTGGTGAATCCCGGGATTTCAAGGAGAGTAGCTCTAATACACTGTTTGCGTTTGGTCTAGCGTTGTTGCTAGTGTATTTGATCCTCGCTGCTCAATTTGAAAGCTTTCTCGATCCATTTATCATTATCCTGACGGTTCCTATGGCGGTGGCCGGCGCCATGCTGTCTCTGTGGATCACTGGAGAATCATGGAATATTTTCAGTCAGATTGGAACAGTAATGCTCATCGGACTTGTCACCAAAAATGGCATTCTGATTGTTGAATTTGCTAATCAATTGAAAGAACGCGGCAAACCGATACGGGAGGCAATCATTGAGGCAGCAGAAGCAAGACTAAGACCCATATTAATGACCAGTCTGGCAATTTCGTTGGGTGCGCTTCCTATTGCCATGGCATTGGGCGCCGCAGCTACAAGCCGTGTAGGAATGGGAGTGGTAATTGTTGGTGGGACTTTATTTTCGCTGGTTCTAACGTTGTATATCATCCCGGCAGTTTACGCCATGTGGTCCAGAGAATACAAGGCAAATCCTGAATTGGAAGAAGCCAAACGCATAGAGGAAGAAGTGATGGCAGGTGCCCATTAATTATGAAGAGACTTATTTTTATTGCATGTTACCTGTTCCCATTTTTGGGAATAGCACAAGAACTTACCCTGGAAGAGGCAGTCACTATCGCGTTAGCAAATAATTTTGATATTCGTTTGGTATCAAAAGATGTGGCCATTGCTGAAAATAACGTGAGCATAGGAAATGCAGGCATGTTGCCGTCAGTGAGTGCGGATGTATCGTCAGCAGCGGGTATTCAAAACACCACGCAAACCTTGTTAAGCGGAGAAACCCGGGCGGTACGCGGAAATAGAACCCGTTCATCGGCGTATGGCGCGAGTTTGGATTGGACCATCTTTGACGGTTTGCAGATGTTTGCCCGTTATGAGCAGCTCAAAGAATTAAAAGCATTGGGCGAAGCGAATCTGAAAGCCGCTATACTGGCCACCGTCTATAATGTCGTGAGTAGTTATTTTGATCTGGTACAGCAGCAGCAACTGATAAATGCCACGCAGACTGCACTGGATTTATCGGCCTTTCGGTATCAAACCGCTGAAAACAGGTATCAGATCGGTAGAGCCTCCAAACTGGAAGTTCTGGCGGCGAGTGTGGATCTCAATACAGATACTACCAATCTTCTGCGTCAGCGCGATCAGTATAGAAGTACACAAATACAACTCAATGAACTGCTTGCTCGCGATGTAAACACGGTATTCAGTGTTGCCGATACCATCATCATTGGCAATGATCTTCACTATGAAGCATTGAATCAGCAAGCAAAGGAACTGAATCCAATGTTGCAATCTGCGATCGTTAATCATCGGATCGCTCAATTGGAGTTGAAGCGTGTGAAAGGAGGACGTTATCCTGTCGTCGGCTTCTCGTCGGCCTATACCCGATCCCAGTCCCGTACCCAACTGGGGTTTTCTACGCAATCAAAAAGCAATGGGTTCAGCTACGGTGTTTCGGCTTCTATGAATATATTCAACGGTTTTCAGCAACGGCGAAATGAACGGAATGCCGAATTTGAGATGGAAGCCGCGGAGATAGCCGTCGACCAGATCAAGCAGAATATCGAGGCGCAGTTGCTTGCGGCTTACGAAACATACCTGATGAATCTCGAATTGGTACGGCTGGAAGAGCGGAACAAAAATATCGCCCGGCAGAATATGGATATTACTCTAGAAAAATTCAAGCTCGGAAGCATCGCCCCGTTGGAATTCCGTGAGGCACAGCGTAATTTTGTAGACGCCAGTGCCCGGTTTAGTACTGCACAATACCAAGCAAAGTTGGCCGAGATCACCTTAAATCAAATTGCCGGAACCTTGAAGATGCAGTGAAGTTGGTTTTTCTGTTAAATTTTATTTAAGTTTGATATCCCAAAGGAGCTAACGCATAAACGCTATATTTTATGATATTGGTAGCAGATAGTGGATCTTCCCAATCAGACTGGATGCTGGCGTTGCCGGATGGTGAGCGGCTGGCATTTACAACTAAAGGGCTAAATCCTTTTTTCGTAAATGAAAAAGAGATTGCTAAGGTCATTCAAAATGCAGAGGAAATCACACCATACGCAGACCGTGTTACTGAAGTCTATTTTTTTGGTTCGGGGTGTACAAGCCCCGACAGGCGGGAGATGGTTTCAAATGCGTTGTCACAGCTATTTACACAGGCATTTATTTCTGTGGAGACCGATTTGGTAGGAGCTGCTTACGCAACGTGTGGCAGCCGGAAAGGATATATTGCCACGTTGGGTACAGGATCAGACGTCAGTTTCTTTGACGGTGAAGAGGTGCTTCCTACCCGGCAGGGGATTGGTTATGTGTTGGGCGACGAAGGTTCCGGTGTTTGGTTCGGAAAGCAATTGGTAACGAAATTTCTATACGATACAATGCCCGCTGATCTCATGGCGGCATTCCGTGCGAAGTACCGTATCAATAAAGAAATAGTTATCAAAAATGTCTATCAGCGTGCTTTTCCGAATGCATATTTAGCGTCTTTTACCGTATTCTTAAGTGATCATATGGATCACCCTTATGTGGATGAGCTGATCAAAGCCGGATTTAGGGAGTTTATGCATACCAATATTAAGCTATTTCCTGATTATCGGGATTACGTATGTCATTTTGTGGGGTCGGTGGCTTTTTACTTCATAGAACAGCTACGGGAGGTGTGCGAACAACAAGGGGTGAAAATAGGAAAAGTATTGAGGCGTCCCATTGAAGAGTTATTCCATTATATCATCCAACGGGAAAAAAATTATGAAATACAGCTGTAGTTAGTAAATGTGGCAAACTAAAAAAGCAAAAAAATGAAATCAATTTTTTTAATATGGGCAACTATGTTGATGGTAGCTCCGGCAGAAAACGTATATCAATTCAGTATTACGTCCATTGACGGGAAAAAAGTGGATTTATCGCAATTTAAAGGTAAAAAGCTATTGATTGTCAATACCGCATCCAAATGCGGATATACCAAGCAATATGCCGGCTTGCAGGAGTTGGCAGAAAAATATGCGGATAAGGTCGTGGTCATTGGTTTTCCAGCCAACAACTTCGGTGGCCAGGAGCCCGGCAGCAACGAGGAAATCCAGGGATTTTGTGAAAAGAATTACGGCGTCACTTTTTTATTGGCCGAAAAAAGCAGTGTGACCGGTGATGACATTTCGCCGTTATTTAAATACCTTACCACCGCCTCAAATCCGGATTTTACCGGCGACATCAATTGGAATTTTGAGAAATTCCTGATCGATGAGCAGGGTAATTTGATCCACCGGTTCCGGAGTAAAGTAGAGCCGATGAGTAGGGAATTGATTAGCGAGCTATAAAAAAAAGCCCCCTAATGGACAGGAGGCTTTCAAACTAACCAATTATAAACCTAATTATGAAAAAGTATCTTTGTTGCGGGCCAATCTTCTTGACCGTTTAATATCTATAACGAATAATTGTCGCCAATAGTTTGTAATTTATCAAATTGTTTGATTAAAAATTTTTAAATTCTGAATTAAATTTTCTTCCCTTGATAGAAGCATGCGCGGCATCGGGGTTCATAGCTCTCCTTTTGCCCAAGCAGTAGCCGTTTTTCTTCTTCGACGATACGATACGAATAGTTGGCGGGCGCTCCGCAACGCACACAAACGGCATGTACTTTCGTGACGTGCTCCGCGATCGCCATCAGTGCTGGTACGGGTCCGAATGGGCGTCCTTTGAAATCCATATCTAACCCTGCTACAATCACGCGGATTCCGGTGTTGGCCAATTGATTACAAACATCAGGTAATTCTTCGTCAAAAAACTGAGCTTCGTCAATACCGACCACTTTGGTTCCACTACTCAATAGCAGGATGGCAGAGGAACTTTCTACGGATGTTGAGGGAATACGATTGCTGTCATGAGAGATGATCGCTTCCTGTTGATATCGCGTGTCGAGGGCCGGTTTGAAGATCTCTATACCGAGTTTGGCCAATTGTGCCCGGCGCATTCTCCGGATCAGTTCTTCGGTTTTACCCGAAAACATGGAACCACAGATGACCTCGATGCTGCCATATGAGGCGTCCTTACGCACTAGCCGATCTTCTGAAAATAACATAGGGCGTTTCTCTTTTTTTTACGTGAATATAAATGCCTTCGAGGGCTGCTAATATCAGAATTTAATGTTAATTTTGGCTAATTCTTTTTTACCGGGCAATGGATTGCTGTAGGTATTAAATAGAAAACCTTTCAATGGATATGGCGACAAAACAGCAAATTTTAGAGAAAATCACAACACTACTAGCGGATATTAACGATCAATTTGGCCAATTGGCGGATAATCCTGTAGCAGACGATTTAAAAGGGGATCTTTTTGAAGCTACGGTGAGTTATTTCGCTGCACACGTGACCATCTATAACAAACTGTTGAAGAGCGATGGTTCCACGCTGCCGGAATCAGGTGAGGCAATCTTTACACCCGCCATAGATGCCGCGCAGGAAAACGCAATGCATGCCGGCCAAATAGCCGAGGTGAGTGCTTCCGAGGAGGCAACGGCCGCTGCAACCGAAGAAATAGAGACAGAGGAGAGCGTTTGGGGCGAAACAGATGCCGAAGCAAAGGAAGTAGAGGAAAGTCCTGTTTCGTCGATTGACGACGATGCCGAAGAGCGCTATGAAGAAGAGGAGCCTTCCGGTGAAACGTCATCCGTGGGTAGCACTAATGGTGAAGAAGAAAAAGAGGAAGAGGAGTCAATAAACGAGGCGTCACGTGAGAATGCGGAAAGCAAGGAAGATAACGGTGATACGAAGGAAACAGAAGTCACGGAAGTGGTCAATGAGGTAACGATTGCAAATAAAGAAGTGCAAGTGGAGCGGGAACCCGACCGACCAACCAGACCACTGTCTTTAAATGAACGTATTTCCGCACAACGGAAGGGAGAGGCAACAGGCGTTCATTCGTTATTATCAGCACAACGCGGAGACACTGAACGAGTTACAGATATCAAATCGGCTATCAGCCTTAACGATAAGTTGTTGTTTATCAAGGATTTATTCAATGGCTATAGCCTTGCCTACAGTGAAGCCATTGAACTGCTCAATCGTTACGACGATTTTACATCTGCCGATACGTTCCTGCAAACAAATTACGCGAAGAAGAATAACTGGGCGGACAAACCCGTTGCAGTGGATAAACTTTATGCTGTATTACGAAAGAGATTTGGGTAATCTTTTGCTTTCTTAACCTATTTTAGACTGACTGCACCGTAACGAGAGCTGATGTTCACGGAGTTGTTGACGGATTTGTTCCAATACCCTGTATAGCTTTTTGAAGTTGGGTTTTCAGATTTAGTACTAAGGCTAATTAGGCGATGGTCGTAGTCAAATCCACCGTAACTAATTGCCACATTGAAATTAAAGGCTGCATCTGCTGACGGTTCGATGCTGACTTTCGCATAGGAAGCGGCTACATTTACCTTTTTTATGTCGGGGCCAAGTCCCATTTTGAAAGGTGAACCGTATCGTATAGCAATGTCTGCCTCCTGATTAACCCGACCTATGTCGCCGCCGCTATAGCTGATTGAGAGTGTTAACCGTTCGCTTTCAGATAACGTGAATCCACCATACCGAACGGAAACATCACCTTCTTGTAAATAATCAATATCCGCCTTTGAATAGGCAACAGAGAGCGAATTATCGGTAGCATTCAGCCGACCGGCCCGTAGACTGCCATAGCTTACAGATAATGTAACTTTTCCATCACGATCATCTAATTCAATCGGCCCGTATTGATTGGCCACGGTCAGGTCATTCCGCTTGGGCATGTATACTTCATAGTCAATGCGAAGTCCCCGATCATTGGATCCGTTGGTTAACGACGACCACCAGTTGGAATCTGAAGAGCCGATGTCTGTCTTCAACGAGATCGTGTTTCCCGAGGTAGATTCGTCGACCCGTACCCGGTCCAAGGCATCCTGAGCCCGTTTTTCCGAATTTTCTGCGGTACGTATCGTGACGGTTACTTTTACTTCATTTCGATTCCAGTTATGTACAGCTATCTTTCCGTAGCGATTGTCGATTGAAAGTTTATGTTTGCCGTTGACCGGATAGTTCTTTTCAATGACTTTTTCCTTTTGGAAGGAAAATGAGGAAGGGTCCAGTGAAGGAGCCTGTGCTATTATTTGAGCCGCTTCCTGTTGAAGCGGTTTGAAATCAATGGAAGCTATTGACTGGCTCACGTCTTCCGGAAGTTGGGAAGCGATTTGCCTGATATCACTCAGCGCGTCGTTCCAGGCAGCTTTGGTTTCTTTTTGTGCCGATGACTGAGCAACAACGTTCAGCGTGTATATGCAAAGAAAAGCTATCCATATCGTTGGTGTATTAAATCTGTTCATTTTTGGTCTGTTTTTCACTCTTGTTAATATAATTCAAAATTTCCATCTGTTGACTAAGCACTTCCATCTGCGTCTGTAGATTGCGGATCATCGCCTCCAAGGTCAGTTCCTTATTAGGGCTGTTCGCAAATTCCTGTTTAAGCATTTCATAGTTGGCTTCCATTTGGTCGAGTGTCTTTGAGAACTCCCCATACAGAATGGGGTTGTTCGTCGCAATGACGGCGACCGAATCCTTTTTTTGTGTCACCAGTTGACTATACGTCTGCTGCTCTGCCGCTAAATCCGGATTTATCCGACGATAATCATCGTATGCATTTTTCTTTCCATAGAAATACACCATGATGCCCGCTGTTCCAATCAGAAAGGTAACCGCGGCGACTTTGAGCACCCGGATCAGCATTTTTCGGACGGCGACTTGACCCATCGGTTTTTCCCGTTCTTCCAGTTCCTTGGAGATCCGTTGCCAAAGATCCTTCGGTGGATGGACGTGATCAAATGCAGTCCTGTTTTCTGTCACAAATTTTTTCAAGTCCCTTTTCATCGCTCCTTCTATATTTTGTTCAGTTTTTCAAATTAGCTAACAATTTACGTTTTCCCCTAAGAAATTGACTTCGTGACGTTGCTTCACTGATGCGGAGGATGTGTGCTATTTCCTCATGGTCATATCCTTCCAGCAGGTATAAGGTAAGCACCAGGCGATAGCCGTCGGGCAATTGATTGATTGCCGCTTTGATGGCTTCGATTTGCCATTCTAGACTATCCTCTTCCTCCGTCTCGTCGATCAGTTGTTCCCCATCTTCAAGGGGTTGGAATGCTAATTTTCGTTTTCGTAGTGCCGATATCGACTTGTTGACAACAATTTGCTTCATCCACAACCCAAATGTGCTTTCCTGACGGAAGCTGTCCAGCCGGGTGAATGCATCCACAAACGCTTCCTGTAATACATCAGCGGCTTCCGCCTCATCCTGTACTATGCGCAACGCGGTATTGTACATCGCCTTTGCATATAGGTTGTATAGCCGGAATTGGGACTGTCGATCACCTTGTTTACAGGCGATTACCAATTCATAATGCTTGTCATTGAATGAGGTGTCCAATTATGTACTTCGTCTAACGTTCAAAATTACATTTACGCTCGCCACCCGTCGATCTCAATCTCCTTGTCTAATAGACGCGGCTGATTAGGGGCATGTTGCATGATACCTGAAAAAATAGTAACTAAATTCAAAAGTGTATTTTTCTGACGGGTCGATCACTTGCTAATAAATGGCAAGTTATCTAAGTTTCATCTATGTAGATGTTTTTTTATGGCAGATGAGAGATCGATAACTTGCTAATAAATGGCAAGTTATCTAAGTTTGCGGCAGATGCATACAATTAAATTAAAAAAGGGCAAAGCTAAAGCAGCCCATCAGCGGCATCCCTGGATATTTTCCGGTGCGGTAGTGGATGACGGAGAGGGACCCCAAAACGGAGAAGTAGTACAGGTAGTTGATCATTTGGACGGATTTGTGGCTTACGGTTTGTATAATGGCCAGTCACGGGTAGCCGTCCGGCTGATCGAATGGGACAGTGATCGGCGCCCCGATGAAGAGTGGTGGCGCGTACGGATCCAGCGGGCCGTGGAAACCCGGCAGCCGCTGCTACGATCTTCGGATACGAATACCGTACGCCTTATATTTGCTGAGGCAGATTTTCTCCCGGGACTGATCGTTGATAAATATGCAGATTTTCTTTCGGTTCAGATCCATGCTGCAGGAGCCGAGAAGGTCAAGCATGTGATAACGGACGAATTAAACCGATTGTTGCGTCCACTAGGCATTTACGAACGCAGTGACGCCAACGCTCGCATGCACGAAGGATTGCCGGCGGCAAATGGAGTGCTTTGCGGGGATACTCCCCCCGAGTGGCTGGAAATCAGGGAAAATGGTATTCGTTACGAGGTAAATATTGCGGCAGGGCAGAAATCTGGTTTTTATTGCGATCAACGAGATAACCGTTTATTTACGGCGCGATATGCCGCAGGTAAACGGGTACTAGATTGTTTTTGCTATTCAGGTGGCTTTTCATTGAATGCTTTTGCTAACGGCGCTGCGTCGGTTGTGAGTGTTGACAGTTCAGCGTTGGCGATGGAGACATTGAAGCGGAACGTAATCCTCAACGGCTTTGATGAAAGCAAACATGTGGCCGTACAGGCGGATGTCAACAAACAACTCCGTGTATTTTCGGATAGCGGCCAGCGGTTTGATATGATTGTATTGGATCCGCCGAAATATGCACCTTCTCGATCCGGTCTCGAAAAAGCAGCACGTGCGTATAAAGATTTGAACCGGAGAGGGTTGCTTTTATTGGAACGAGGCGGTTTGCTGGCTACATTCTCCTGTTCGGCCGCAATGGATGTGGGTACGTTTAAGCAAGTATTGGCGTGGGCTGCATTGGATGCTGGCAAGGAAATTCAATTTGTTCGCCAGTTTACGCAACCAGAAGACCATCCTGTACGCGCTTCGTTCCCGGAAGGAGAGTATTTGAAGGGGCTGCTATGCCGTGTGGTGTGAGGACTAACCAGCGAAAGTAATACCATCGAGTATTACCTTACAGGCTATTTCTATTTCGTTATCGTCGATGGTTAAGGGGGGAGCAATGCGCAGTGCGGTATCGCAGTGAAGAAACCAATCGACAATTACACCATGTTCCGCACAGTATTTACTAACCTTTTCCACTTGGATAAAGCTATCCAGTTGCAGGCAAAGCATTAATCCGATACCTCGGATTTCACGGATTCGGGGGTGTTGCAGGTGCTGCCGGAATAAGTTGGCTTTTCGTTGCACATCCTCCGTCAACCGGTTATCCACGATTACATTGAGCGATGCCAACGCTGCTGCACAGCTTACCGGGTGCCCCCCAAACGTTGTGATATGTCCCAGCATGGGGTTGTCCTTGATGACATCCATTACCGCCTTGTTGGCAACAAAGGCGCCAATGGGCATCCCGCCGCCCATGCCTTTGGCCAGCAATAGGATATCGGGTACAATGCCATAATGCGTAAAGGCGAAAAGTTCGCCGGTGCGGCCGAAACCAGTCTGAATTTCGTCAAAAATCAATAGCGCACCCGTCTCGTCACAACGCTTGCGAATGGCCTGCATGTAGGCACTGTCGGGTACGCGGATGCCAGCCTCACCCTGCACCGCTTCAAGGATGACAGCCGCAGTAGTAGAGGTAATTTGGTTGATGTCTTCGGCGGTGTTGTATCGAATGAATCTGATTCCTGGTAGGAGCGGAGCGTACGCCCGGTGATACTCCGGATTGCCCATTAGGCTTAATGCTCCTTGAGTGCTTCCGTGATAGGCTTTTTCCGCGGCAATAATCTCTCGTCGTCCCGTATATTTCTTCGCGATTTTCATGGCACCCTCGGTAGCTTCGGTGCCTGAGTTGGTGAAGTAAACGATATCGAGATGGTCTGGAAGTAGCGAGAGAAGTTTTGACGCAAATTGCACCTGTGGAGCCTGTACAAATTCACCGTAAACGGTCACATGCAGGTATTTGGCAAGTTGTTCGGATAACGCCTCCAACACCTTAGGGTGGCGGTGGCCAATGTTGCTCACCGCAAAACCAGACACTAGGTCAATATATTTTTCGCCGTTGGGCCCATATAAATATACTCCTTCAGCTCGCTCGATTTCGATCAGTCGAGGCGAATAAGAAGTTTGAGCGGTATTTAATAAGAAGAGCTGCCTATTACTGAGTATAGCCATGACAAATTATTCATCGCCCCGATCGCGACGTCGATGTTGCAATTCCCGAAGAAGGTAATTACGGAATTCCACTTCTACTTCAAAAAATCGCGATGCCCGGGCCGGGCCGATTAATTCTGAAAAGCGTTTGCGGTAGATTTTCTTCACTTCTAACTCCTTGGCATCAAAAGCAAGCACATCCCGACCGGTGGGATTGAAACTAGTACCTGGCAATTTCTGACTTTGAAGATTTGGAGCGGATTTCGACTGGTTATGGTTACTACGCCTTTCACGCTTAAGTGTCGATATTTCCCTGAAATACTGATTATATACGGGGAAAAATTTCTGGGCCTCCGAGGGAGTGAGGTTGAGCTCCTTCGTGATAAAAGCAATTTTCTCTGCTTCGATCCGCTCAAAACGCTGTGCCCTGCTTTCCTGTGCTACGGCAACAATGGAAAATAGCAGCGTCACGGCGGTAAAGCTCAGTTGTTTTATTGCGGTCATTTCTACAGCGTATGATTAAGGTATGCCTCAATATCCTCCTCACTTATCCCCTCACCAATAACACGCTCATCGAAGTCATTGAGCTGCTCCGAAATGTACATTACATCATCGTCTGTACCGTAAAGCTCCAAATAATTGAATATCTCCTGATCGGATACCGATGCCAGATGGCTGGCAGTTGCAGACTGGTTTTCAATAGCCAATTTAACAATACCGGGGATACCCACAGCCAGCGCAATACAGGCGGCGGCATACGCCATCCACCTCAGTCGACTAATTTTTCGGATGGGCGTGTCTTTTCTTTGGTGGGTTCGGCGAGCAATGTTATTTTGCAGGGATTCGAAATAGGATGCTGGAACAGTAAAACCCGATTCGGCAGCATGTTCACTCAGTTTCTGCTGGAACAATAGCTGCTCTGCCAATTGATCAAAATAACCATCGGGGGTAGAGAAACCTGCCCCTTTAATCGTTTCTTTCAGCTGTTGTTCTTCAATTTTCGCAAAAATACGATCGCCCAATTGATCGAAATACCCTGTGGGTACAGTCCATGTATCCTGCGTTATTTCGGTCAACTTGCATCGTTGCAGCGTGTATGTCTGAAGGTCCACAAAATAGCCGTCGGGGACGGAATACGGATTCACACGTAAAACTTCGGGCAGGAATTTGTCCGGAGTGTCTGCGGGACGATATGTGTGTTTTTCCTCCATGGTACTCCTTAGATGTTTTTGTTACGTGAAGGTTTAATCGTTTGCTTCAAAAAATTGCGCTATTTTCTTTACGGCTAAGTGATAGGATGCTTTCAGTGCACCTACACTAGTACCTACAATGTCTGATATTTCTTCGTATTTCAAATCATCGAAGTATTTCATATTAAACACCATGCGCTGTTTTTCGGGCAGCGTAAGTAGTGCTTGTTGCAATTTCAGCTGGGCTTGTGTGCCGTTAAAATAACTGGTATCGGTCAATGAGTCGGCCAAATAGGCTGAGTTTTCATCGTCTAACGATACGTTCTGCCGTTGCTTTTTCTTATTCAGGAATGTAATACATTCATTGGTTGCGATCCGATAAAGCCACGTATACAGTTGAGCATCTTCCCGGAAGTTTTCCAGGTTTTTCCAAACTTTAACAAAAATGTCCTGTACCAGATCATCTGCATCATCGTGGTCAATGACCAAGCGCCGCACATGCCAATAGATTTTTTGCTGATATTTCTTTAGCAATAGTGCAAACGCCTCGTCACGTGTGCGCTTATCTGCAAATTTGTCCAATATCTGGGCATCTTCCATCCTGTATAGCGCTTCTCCCGTTGGGTTTTTTTATTTCCGTTTGATTACCCGTTGAACAGCTGCAATGATATTGGCCGCATTCAAGCCATATTTTTCCATCAGCTGTGCAGGTGTGCCGCTTTCGCCAAAGCTATCGTCTACCGCTACATACTCCTGAGGTGTCGGATTATTTTTCGCTAATACCTGAGCAACGCTATCGCCAAGCCCACCCAGCCGGTTGTGCTCCTCGGCTGTAACCACACAGCCTGTTTTGGCTACTGATTTTAAAATAGCTTCTTCATCAAGGGGTTTAATGGTATGAATGTTGATGATTTCGGCATCGATTCCCATTTCTGCCAATTGTTCTCCTGCTTGAATTGCTTCCCATACCAAATGGCCCGTAGCAAATATGCTTACATCCGCACCTTCGTTTACCATCCATGCCTTGCCGATTTCGAATTTTTGGTCGGGATCGGTAAAAATAGGAACTACCGGACGGCCGAAGCGCAAGTACACGGGACCGTGGTGATCTGCAATGGCGATGGTGGCTGCTTTTGTTTGATTGTAATCACACGGGTTGATGACCGTCATTCCGGGCAACATCTTCATCAGTCCGATGTCTTCCAGGATTTGGTGCGTTGCACCGTCTTCTCCCAGCGTAAGGCCCGCGTGCGAAGCGCAAATCTTTACGTTTTTGTCGGAGTAAGCGATGGATTGGCGTATTTGATCGTATACACGGCCCGTAGAGAAATTGGCAAACGTACCGGTATAGGGAATTTTCCCTCCAATGGTCAGTCCAGCCGCAATGCCCATCATATTGGCTTCTGCGATGCCTATCTGAAAAAAGCGTTCGGGAAATTCTTTGATGAAATCATTCATTTTGAGGGAACCAACTAGGTCGGCGCAGAGTGCCACAACATTTTCGTTTTTTCGGCCCACTTCCAATAAACCGGCTCCAAAACCAGAGCGGGTATCTTTTTTATCTGTATACGTGTATTTTTTCATTTTTTTTAGATTTGTCTGTTATCGGCTGTCAGCTGTCTGTTATCAGCAATCGGCTGACTCCCAATAGCTGATTCTGATAGCTGATTTCCGATCGCTGACCAAAAATCAATAATCTCCTAGTGTTTCTTCCAATTGAGCGAGGGCAGCAGCAAGCTGTTCATCATTGGGGGCTACACCGTGCCATTTGTGTGATCCCATCATAAAATCCACCCCATTTCCCATTTCCGTTTTCATCAGGATCAATACGGGCTTACCTTTTCCTGTCCGTGATTTGGCTTCCGCCAATCCTGCCAGTACTTCACTCATCACATTGCCATTCATTTCGAGAACATCCCAACCGAATGCTTCCCATTTTGCGCGGAGATTGCCCAAGGACAACACCTGCTCAGTGGCGCCATCGATTTGTTGTCCGTTGTAGTCGATGGTTGCAATGAGGTTGTCAATTTTATTAAATGGAGCGTACATAGCTGCTTCCCAGATTTGTCCCTCCTGTTGCTCACCGTCGCCCATCAACGCATACACCAAATGGTCGTCGTTATTGAGTTTTTTTGCACGCGCCGCGCCGATGGCTACAGAGAGTCCCTGACCCAAGGAACCAGAAGCCACGCGTATACCAGGTAAACCTTCGTGCGTAGTTGGGTGTCCTTGCAGACGCGAATTGATTTGCCGGAAGGTAGCCAACTCGCTCACGTTGAAGTAGCCGGCACGGGCGAGTGTACTGTAGAATACCGGCGAAATATGTCCATTAGATAGAAAGAAGATGTCTTCCCCTATGCCGTCTATATCAAACTTTTCTTTTCGCTCCATGGCGCTGAAATACAGGGCGACGAAAAATTCAGTACAGCCCAATGATCCACCGGGATGCCCCGATTGGCAGGCATGGACCATCCGTACGATGTCTCGCCTGACCTGCGATGCGATTTGTTCTAATTTCGTGATGTCTTCGTTCATTATAATGGTGTTATTCGATTTGGCGCAAAGTTAAGATTTTACGGCAACTTCTCTGTGCTACAGCAGGGGTTTTAACTCCTGCCAAACATTTTCAGCTAAGATTTTGTGGCCTTCAGCAGTTGGGTGGATTCCGTCCTGCTGGTTTAATGCGGATTCACCGGCTACCCCTTCGAGCAGAAACGGAACATAGACCATGTTATTTTTTTGCGCTAAAGCGGGGAAAATAGCAGAGAAAGCTTTGCCGTAGTCCCCACCCATACTGGGTGGTATCATCATACCTGTTAATACCAATTTGCAATCGGGGTACTTGGTGGTAACTTTGTCAATTATGCCCTGCAAATTCTTTTGAGTTTCTTCGGTTGGTATTCCGCGCAAGCCATCATTGGCACCTAATTCCAGTACAAAAATGTCAATCTTTTCGTTCAGTAGCCAGTCGATACGTTCGTTGCCGGCTGCAGAGGTTTCGCCGCTTAGGCCGGCGTTTATTACCCGATAGGGAAGATCTAATGAATCTATCCAATGCTGAATAATCCCTGGAAATGCTAGTGTCTGGCTTTCCAGTCCCATCCCTGCGGTTAGGCTATTGCCAAAAAATAAGATGTTTTTGGTTATCGATGGAACAGCTGCTGTATCCGGCTGCGCTTTGGTCGATTGGCGGTTCCCATCAGTACGAGAAGAATTATTGCAAGCTACCGCAATGAAAAACCCGAAAACAGCAAATAACCGGATCAACATAAGTTACATTGCTTCTGCCACAACTTCCTGTACCTCCGGTACCATCCGCTTTAATAGTCCTTCGATACCCGCTTTAAGTGTGATGGTGGAAGAGGGGCATCCGCTGCAAGAACCACGCAATTCAACCACGACGGTGCCTTCTTCAAATGATTTGTAATGAATGGCGCCGCCATCCTGTTCTACCGCCGGACGGACATAATCGTGTAAAATCTGCTGTATTTTGATTTCGGTTTCTGTACCCTCGAAGTTTACGTCCTCGTCTCTAGCTATTTCCTGCACTTTGAGTTCGGATTCAACGGCGCCCTTCACAAAGTCTTTCAGGATGCCTTCGATGTCTTCCCATTCGGCATCGTCTGTTTTGGTGATTGTCACAAAGTTACTGGCGAAAAATACGCCATTAACGAAGTTGAATTTGAAGAGCTCCCGCGCAAACGGAGAATCCTGCGCCTTTTCCCGATCGGGGTAATCCAAACTCCCGTTGATCAATAACTTGTTGACCAAAAACTTCATGGTTGCCGGATTTGGCGTATATTCGGTATAAACGTTAATCGTAGCCATTTTCTGTCTTTTTTACAAAGATATCAATATTCCTGGAACATTCGGGTCAACGTATCGTCAAAGGTTAGACACCCGTATAGTTCCAGGGGGTTATCGCTTTTAGTTCTGCTTTGATTCCATCGTTTACATTCAGGGTTTCGATAAACGCTCCAATTGTGGCTTCGGTAATCGCCTCATTCGTTCGCGTTAGCTCTTTGAGTGCTTCATAGGGTTTGGGGTATCCCTCCCGCCGGAGGATGGTTTGAATGGCTTCCGCTACCACTGCCCAATTCTGTTCCAGGTCGGCTTTCAACGCAGCCTCATTGAGGATCAATTTTTTTAAGCCCCGCAGCGTAGATTTGATGGCGATTAGCGTGTGGGCCATGGGCACGCCGATATTACGCAATACCGTGGAATCCGTCAGATCACGTTGTAAACGCGATACCGGCAGTTTTGCTGCCAAATGCTCATACAGGGCATTGGCAATACCCAAATTGCCTTCAGCATTTTCGAAATCGATGGGATTGACTTTGTGTGGCATGGCGGAGGAACCGATCTGTCCCTTGGTGATTTTCTGCTTGAAATAATCCATCGATATATAGGTCCAGATATCCCTGCATAGATCGATCAAAATGTTGTTAATCCGCTTTAGCGCATCACATTGTGCCGCGAAATAATCGTAATGTTCAATTTGTGTGGTCGTCTGTGAGCGGTGCAAACCAAGGGTTTCGTTTACAAATGCATTGCCGAAGGCAACCCAATCCTGATCCGGATAAGCTATTTTGTGCGCATTGAAATTGCCGGTAGCCCCGCCGAATTTTGCAGCGTGGGGGATGGATTTAAACGACAGCAGTTGATGGTTCAACCGCTCGACAAACACCCGGATTTCTTTCCCCAGCCGGGTGGGAGACGCCGGTTGCCCGTGAGTACGCGCCAGCATCGGAATTTCGGCCCATTCGAGGGCCAATTGATCCAAGGTGGAAATCAGGCTTTCCAACTGCGGAATATATATCTGGGTGGTAGCTTCCTTCCAGGAATACGGTATGGCAGTATTGTTGATGTCCTGCGAGGTAAGCCCGAAATGAATAAATTCCAGGGAATCTGTCAGACCGAGGGCTTCGAATTTATCTTTAAGGAAGTATTCTACTGCCTTTACGTCGTGATTGGTTTCCTTTTCCTTTTCTTTGATCCAGTGGGCATCTTCCAGCGAAAACTGTTGATAAATGGCTCGCAACTTTTTGTTAAGGCTGCCATCAAAATGGGCTAACTGCTGAATGCTTGAATGGCAAAGGCTAATAAAATATTCGACCTCGACAAATACACGATATTTGATCAATGCATATTCTGAAAAAAATTCTGCTAACTCGTGCGTCGCCTGATGGTAGCGACCATCTACCGGGGAGACAGCTAAGAGCGGTGATAATGTCATACTAAATTCGTTTTCCGCAAAGGTAGCTATTTCGATGACGAAATGCGAAATACTGAATACGAAGTCAAGGCCACCGCATTATAAGTATCCCGTACGCTGCCCGTCATCCCCGCGATAAGGTCGGTATACAAGAGCATATCCTCATCCCATCCGCTAGTTACGTATCCCTATAAAGGTACATAAGGGGTACGGATCACGTGCATATACCGTGCGGATGCGGCGAAGTAAGCGCAGTTTGTTCGCGGTACACTGTGGGGACGTCATCGACTTGGGTCAGCTGGAGTCCAGATCGTCAGGGAAGTGAGGGGCTGCCCAGTGAGTCGGTGGTCGTAGGGGTCGTATCACCACCCCATGTTGCAGTATCATGGGCAACCGAGTCGGAGAACACGGAGTCGGCACCATCGGAATCGCGGTTCTGGCCAGGGTTTCCACAAGAAGCCATCCCAATTAATAATCCGCAGGCTAATACTAATCTGAGCGTTTTCATACAATTGCTTTTATGTGAATAATGATATTAAATGGTGAGGCGTCCGCCCGTAACCGGAAGCGTGGCACCCGAAATATAGTTGGCTTCATCCGAAGCTAGGAAGACATATGCCGGAGCTACTTCCACGGGTTGTCCCGGTCGTTCAAACGGTGTGTTTTCGCCAAAGTGCTCGTGATCAGGTATAGTTGAAGGAATCAGTGGGGTCCAGATCGGACCCGGTGCCACGGCGTTCACGCGGATGCCTTTGCCTTGTTCCAGTAAAATCTGATTAAGGTTTGCTGTGAAATTCTGGATAGCCGCCTTGGTTGCGGCATAAGGCAACAGGGTTGGGTTAGGTTCGTAAGCATTTACTGAAGTAGTGTTGATGATGCTCGAGCCGGAAGGCATGTGAGGTTCGGCAGCTTTACAAAGGTAAAACATGCTGTGTATATTAACGGCAAATGTCTTTTCCCATTCCCATGCCGGGATATCCTGCAAGGATTCACGCGACATTTGATACGCAGCGTTGTTTATCAGAATATCGATTTTGCCAAACTCTTTTACGGCTGTTTCGACGATCTTCTGGCAGTGTTTTTCCGAACTAATATCTCCCTTTACCAGTACAGCTTTTCTGCCAGCTTCCTCAACATATTTCAGCGTATCTTCTGCATCCCGATCTTCCGTATCATCTAGGTAACTGATCAAAATATCGGCTCCTTCCCGGGCAAAGGCAATTGCCACTGCCTTACCAATGCCAGAGTCGCCCCCTGTTATGATCGCTATCTTGCCTTCTAACCTGTTTTTGCCGACGTACGATTGTTCACCATGGTCGGCTTTTGGATCCATCGCTCCTTCAGTTCCGGGAACCTCTTGTGGCTTCCGAGGAAAAGGTGGTTTGGGATACTTGGCCGTTGGATCCTCAATGGATTGCTGACCGTTTTTGTCCATTTCTTTATTTGTCATAACGGGTTTCTTTATTTTGTAATTTCATTCTCAGCTAACAATCGAGCCCATGGATGGTTTCAATTTTGTTTCTTGTTTAATCTTGCTGCCGCATGCAAGTTAACTACTAGCTTTTCGTTAAAATATGTGCAAAAACCGATCAGAAAGTATCGAAATACACGGCAGCCTCCTTGTATTTTTGCAGCGTAAATCATAGTATTACCAATTCGTAGTATTACCAATTCGTTGTTATGCTGGAAAATTTAGAAAGTAATCAATCTCCGCTCGCACATAAGAAGATCGTCATCATCGGTGGCACGACCGGCATTGGCTTTTCCGCCGCAAAGGCATTTATCCGCCAAGGAGCGAAGGTAATTTGTGTAGGGAGGAATGCTGTCAATAACCAGCGCGCCGCAGACGAACTGGCGGATTCGGGAGTTGTTCTCACCGGAGACGCTGCCCTGGCTGATACGGCTGCCGAAGCGATCGATCTGTGTATCCGGAATTGGGGGGGCTTTGACGGGCTCTATCACGTGGCAGGTGGCAGTGGCCGGAAAGCGGGAGATGGTCCATTGCATGAAATCACGCTGGAGGGATGGCAGCATACACTGAATTTGAACCTGACCTCGGTAATGCTGTCTAACCAAGCCGCCGTCAAAGCCTTTTTACACGCAAAAAGAGGAGGCAGTATTTTAAATATGGGATCCGTGCTGGCCTACTCCCCCGCATCCCGTTATTTTGCTACCCATGCTTATGCGGCGGCTAAAGCTGCAATCATTGGGTTTTCACGATCTGCTGCGGCCTACTATAGTGCCCACGACATCCGGATCAACGTGATTGCTCCGGGCCTGGTGGAAACGCCGATGGCGCAACGTGCCGCCGGGGATGCGGAGATTATGCACTTTATCCAAACCAAACAACCCCTAGACGGTGGGCGAATTGCCGACCCCACCGATCTCGACGGGGCAGCGTGTTACTTTATGTCTGATTTCTCCCGGTTCACAACCGGACAGGTGCTGTCGGTTGATGGTGGGTGGGCACTGAGCGATGGCCAGCTACAATCAACCGATTATTAACTGATAAAGGATGACTACAGCAATAGGTATTGATTTAGGGGGGACCAATATAAAGGGGGTTTTGGTAGATACGTCCGGAAAGATTATCCACCAGGTAACGCAGACTACGGAATATCCCGGAAAAGAAAAGCCAGGTGACCAACGGTGGAAAAAGACCATTCACCAAATGGTGGCCGAGTTGAAAAAGAGAAATAAGGTAGCGACAATCGGCATTGCAGCACCGGGTTTGCCCAACAGTGCCAATTCGGCAATCCGGCTCATGCCGGAAAGGCTGGATGGATTGGAGCATTTTATATGGGCCGATTATTTAAAAGAGCAGTCAGTTTGGGTGTTAAACGATGCGCATGCCGCACTGATTGCCGAGACAAGGTTTGGCGTAGGAAAGGGACTGAAAAATGTGGTTATGCTGACGCTGGGAACCGGTGTGGGAGGGGGAATCCTGATAGAGGGAAAGTTGTATCAGGGCAATGGCCAAATGGCCGGCCATTTGGGACACATGACGCTGGATGTTGACCGGGAAGACGCGGGCATCACAGGTATGCCCGGAACCCTGGAGGATGCGATCGGAAATGCTACCGTGCTCAAAAGATCTTTTGGACGATTTGCTTCCACCAACGAGCTGGTTGACGCCTACCGAAAGGGCGATCATTTTGCTGCCTATGTGTGGCTGAATGCCGTCCGCAAATTGGCGTTAGGTTTGTGCTCGTTAAACAATCTGCTTTCGCCGGATTTGTTTATACTGGGAGGTGGTATTACCCATACGGGCGACGCCCTATACAAGCCACTGGCAGACTTTATAGACGTGTATGAATGGAAAAATTCGGGTAGGAAGACACCCATTTTGCAAGCGTTTTATTCAGATATGGCAGGTGCCGTGGGTGCCGCTGGATTTGCGCTTTCTAAAGCGGGAATCTGCGAGTATAAAGAAGGAGATTCCACACTGCAGTTTTAATTTTGAACGTTGTATGATACAAGGATATGGATGTTATACAGGACTATATTGAAAAATGCCGCGAAATTGTAACGGCCGTTGAAGATCAAAAGAAGGAAATCCGTCAGGCCGCCGAGTGGTTTACACAAACCATCCTGGCCGAGCGTATGGTGCATGTATTCGGTTCGGGCCACAGCCGTATCATGGCCGAAGAAATGTGGCCCCGGTACGGCTCTTTTCCCGGATTTAATCCCATAGTGGAGCTTTCACTAACGTTCCACAATCTGGTGGTGGGCGCTAACGGCCAGCGGCAAGCTATGTTTTTGGAAAATGTGTCGGGGTTAGCCACCCGGATACTCCGCAATTTCGACCTCCGTACGCAGGATACAGCTTTGATTATTTCCTCCAGCGGCGGCAATGTGGTGCCGATTGAAATGGCGGAATGTTTTAAGGAGCAAGGAATACGGGTTGTGGCGTTGGTGACCAAGAAGCATGCCGAGCAAAGTACAAGTAAACGATCGGATGGCAAAAAGCTCACAGATTTTGCAGATTTGATTCTGGATTCCGGAGCACCGATGGGCGACGCGATGGTGAAAATCCCGAATTTAGAGACACCGGTTTCCCCGGGTTCCACGGTTGGGGGAGCCATTGTGATCAATGCGATTAAAGCCGAAGTAGCGTGCTTACTTACCGAAGCCGGTCATCCGCCGACGGTTTTAAGCGGAGCCAGCACGGTTGGTGCCAAGCGTTCGGCGGAGCTCTTCGAAAAAGCCTACGATGAGCATGCACACCGGTTGGCACGCCTGTACCAATCGGTAGGCGAACCTGGGAATAACGAATGGTCTGATCGTTAGCTTATGACAACCCTGATCAATCATCAACAGGTCCCCTTGCTCGCCCATACCGATATTTTGGTTGTCGGTGCAGGCTCGGCAGGATGCCTGGCGGCCCTAGCAGCAAGACATTCGGGAAAGCACAAGGTGATGCTCGTAGAGCGATATGGATTTGCCGGCGGTACATCCACACAGATGCTGGACACGTTTTATGGTTTCTTTACACCTGGAGACGAGCCCAAAAAAGTAGTATCGGGATTGCCGGACACGATCGTGGATGAATTGTCTTTAACAGGCGATATATTTCTGCGACCCAATACCTATGGTGCCGGAACCGGAGTTAATTACAATCCGGAACGGCTCAAATATGTATGGGATAAAAAAATTTTAGCGGCGGGTATCCACCTGCTGTTGCATACCACACTGGTTGATGTGGTCAAGGAAGGTGCCGAGCGCTACCTCTGTATCCTCTGGAACAAAGGCGGTTTCAGTAAGGTCGCGGCAAAACGGGTAATCGATGCATCCGGCGATGCCGATTTCTGCCACCTCGCGGATTTCGGATATGAAATAGCCGGTGAGAACGAGCCCGCGCAGAGCATGACGACCACCTTCCGTATGAGCAATGTCGATTTGGATACGTTTAAGAAAGAAGGCGGCAAGCAACTGTTGAATGAACGGATGAAAGCGGCCTATGAATCGGGTAAATACGCATTACCACGAAAGGAAGGATCGGTACACGAGATGTGCCAGCAGGGATGTGTGTCGACCGTTGCGGTAAAAGTATCCGATTTGCATGCATTGGATGCCGCGGAATTGACACGTGCGGAAATAACCGGGAGGGAGCAGGCATTTGTTTACGAAAATTTTTTCAGGAATGAAATTCCGGGGTATGGAGCCGCCCAGATTATCTGTTTATCCCATCAGATCGGTGTTCGCGAAACGCGACGGGTGTATGGAGAGGCCCGCCTCACCAAAGCGGACTGTATGGCTGGAGCTATTCCGGATGACCGTGTTTTTCTGTGTGGTGCTCCCATTGAAGACCACCGAAAAGGCGATCAGGGAGAAGATGAAACGTATTGGCAGTACATTCCGAACGACGGTGTGTACGGTGTGCCCTACGGTACGATCGTGCCGCAGGGAAGTGAACAGGCTTGGGTGGTCGGACGGTGTTTTTCGGCTACACACGATGCGCATGCTTCCTGTCGGTCTATGGCACAGACCATGTCGATGGGACAAGCGGCAGGGCTGGCGGCGGCAATTACCCTCGAGCGAGATATCGCTGCCAATGAAATGGATATAACGGCGCTGCATGACCGGCTGACCGAACTAGGGGCGATCCTTGAACTGCCCAAACGGATCGCGGATACCAGCCGGAACGGTTGGGCAAACAACAAATAACGATAGACAGATGGAAGCACAAACTTTTGTCCGGACGGTACTGGGAGATATCGCTCCTCAAGACATGGGACTTACGTATTCCCATGAGCATATCGTGATCGAGGAAAGTTTTCCCACGTTACAGAATCCCCTATTTCTACTCAACGATACCGAACGGATCTCCGAGGAGTTGTCAGCTTTTTATGCGGCCGGGGGCCGGACGATGGTAGATACCATGCCTGCCAATTGCGGCAGGAACATCCACAAGATGGCAACCGTATCCCGCAATACGGGCGTACACATCATTGCTGCTACCGGTATCCATTTGGAAATGTATTACCCGCCCAATCACTGGCGGTATACGTATACCGAAAATCAACTTACACAGCTTTTTATGGAAGATGTGACGTTGGGCATCGATGCGCACGATTACAACGGTCCCTATGTGGACCGCACCCTCCATAAAGCGGGGATGGTGAAGCTGGCTACGGGAGATGAAAACATCACGGCGCACCAGGAAAAGATATTCCACGCCGTGGTCAATACACATCGGGAGACCGGTGTGCCCATCCTGACGCACACGAATGCAGGCAAACATGCGATGGATCAGGTAAAGCTGTTTGAAAAACTGGGCACCGATTTAAGGCATGTGGTGATTTCCCATGTAGACCGTTATCCAGATGTTGGCTACCATAAAGCACTTCTCGAAACCGGGGTTCGTGTGGAATATGACAGTGCTTTCCGGTGGAAAGAAGAAACCAATTGGACCTACCGGCTGCTGGAAGCATTACTTGAGGATTTCCCTGACCAGATTACCATGGGAATGGACGCCGCCAAGCACAGCTACTGGAAATCCTATGGCGGAGCGCCCGGGCTTGATTTTTTGTTAACTACGTTTAAGCGGGATTTAGAATCAATGGGATTAAGCGGGTATTATGAACGGATATTTATCCGGAATCCTGCAGCACTTTATACATTCTCAAATCATTGAATGGACTTAATAAAAACACCATGAACAAACTGTCTATTTTCGTTTCCGGTAGTATCTTTCTCTTGGCTTTGTATTCCTGCGGCCCGCAAGGAGACCGTACGGCTACGAATTGGCAACCGCTTTTCAACCATCAAAATCTGGACGGCTGGCACGCTTCCCCCGGAGGAACCTGGCAGGTAGTGGATGGATACATTGTCGGTAAAAGTTCCGCCGATGAACCCCTTCATGGGATTTTGCTGCATGACGGGGTATACGACGATTTTAAGTTAAGAGTAGTTTACAGGGCCATTGAAGGCAACAGCGGTGTGTATTTCCGGGTTGAAGAGGTTGACGATCCGGTTCATGTGTATGGACTTCAGGCAGAAATAGATCCGGAGAAAGATGCAGGTGGGTTATACGAAACCGGAGGACGGAACTGGGTGGTGCAGCCTACGCCCGAGGATGTCAAAAAGTGGTATAAACCCAATGAATGGAATGAAATGGTGATCGTTTGTAAAGGACAGAACGTGGCGGTTTTCCTCAACGGCTATCAAACGGCCGAGCTTCACGATGACCCGGGAAGAACGAGCGGCTTGATCGGACTGCAACTACATGGAAACATGAACATGGATGTCCAGTTCAAGGATATCCTGATTATGGAAGACCCTGACGACTTAAACCCTTAGCGCTTGTGAGGTAAGCGACATCCGCGAGTCCCATATTTCTGCGAAAGCCATGATGTAATCGTGGACTTAATGTTGAAGAATTTCCTCCCCGGAAATCTTCGCTGAAATGAATGGCAATGGTTTCAGCCGCAGCACTTTTGAGTGCTTGGCAAAGCACCGTTGCTTAGGTAATAACCAAGACATAAACCGTAACAATTGCGAAAATAATTTCAAGCTTATTAGCGACAAACGTTTGCTTTCTGCCGATTTAGGCGGCGGTTGCAACATCAAGTTACGTTTTTGCAACATCTCAACCATCCGTTGCCAGAAGCTATGGGGAAATTTGCCAACTGACGATAGAGGGGTATGAACCAATTCCACTGCGTTACGGAATCAAGATGATGAGGTCGCATTCAGAAATTAAAAATCAAATCAATAAATCTTAATTATGTTCAAAGTCAATAACTTAAAATCTTCCATTCCAATTTTGGGAATGGTGGCTGTTACCTGGACGCTTGTGCCGGTGCCATATACGGCACATGCCGGAGGGACCGCTCGGTCGGTAAGCTGGCAGCAGCAGGTGGTAAATGGACAGGTGAGCTCGCCGCAGGAAGGCGGGCTTGCGGGTGTCAGTGTTCATGTAAAGGGAACGGATCGTACCGTGACTACTGATAGTCAGGGACGCTACTCGCTAGCTATACCAACCGGAGCGACGGAACTTGTCTTGGTATTCAGTTCAGTGGGATATCAAACTGTTGAGCAACCGTTCGCAGGCCAACACACGATTAATGTAACACTGATAGCCGATGAAAAGGCATTGGATGAAGTGGTTGTTTTAGGGTTCGGATCAGCTAAGCGCAGAGATGTTGTGGGGTCCATCACAAAAATAAATAGCGATGAACTTGCCAAAATACCGGCAACAAATATTGCGCAGTCGTTGCAGGGATTGTCAAGTGGCTTAATGGTGACGAATACCAGTGGGCACCCGGGTAGTGCGCCGACTGTTAAAATTCGTGGCTTAAACTCAATCAATCTGAGCACTGATCCGCTTTGGGTTGTCGATGGTATCCCCATCCACACAGGCTCATCCGAGCGAACCGGGAATGGTGTAAAAAGTGTGTCAGCAATATCCATGTTGAATCCGAGCGACATTGAGTCTATTGAGGTATTGAAAGATGCGGCTGCAACGGCGATATACGGTAGTAGGGGATCAGGAGGAGTTATCCTGGTAACTACCAAATCAAACAAAGGGATTACCGGGTTGCAGATAAGCTATGATGCCGGCCAGTCAAGACTTCCGTTCTCTCAAAACGATGTATTTATGGATTCGAAAACTTGGTGGGAAATGATGGATCTAGCCCATACAAACGCGGGCCAATCACTTACCAATCCCGATTTAGTTATGGGTATTCAATTTTGGGGAGAACGCCCGCCATTAAGCAAAGAAGAAGCCGTCAATACAAATGTCGACCAACTGGGAGCTTTAACTCAAACCGCTTTATATCATCAATTGGGATTGACTGCTAATAAAAGTTTCGAAACTGGTGGAGTCATGTTTTCCGTCAATTACCGTACGGAAAATGGGCTTATTAAGAATAACGATTATGACCGTATTACAAGCCGGTTAAATTTCAATTTCAAGCCGCTGAATGTGTTGGAATTGGGGATTAATTCGAATTTCATCTATTTGAAAACCAATGGCGTACACTCTCGTGGCGGTAAAGGAGGTGCAGGTTGGAGTAATTGGACTCACACGTTGCCGTGGTATAAGATATATGACGAAGGCTCGCAAACCGGATACTGGGCAGTTAACAGTGGATATAATATGCAGGCAACTACTGACCGGAACCTGATCCGAAATGATGCGGATTCGTACCGTAACATCAATCATTTCTTTACCCAATGGACCACACCGTTGGAAGGTTTGGTAGTGAAAGGTGAAGTGGGAGTTGATTTAATGGTAACCAATAGCTCTTATTGGCGTTCGGCTCTTTTGGCACCGCAGATTCCCTACATAGCAACGGCGTTTGAACAATCTGTGACAAAAGCAAATATCAACTACGATGCATATGCTAATTATAATAAAGAGTTTGGTTCGAATATCATCGATATAACCGCGGGATGGGAAGCCTTCCGGAACTGGGACTATACCCGGTATGCAGAGGGACAGGACCTGCAAACTATTTATCCGGAGTTAAGAAACCCACTGACCATGCTTCAGATGGGCGGAAGACGGGGCGGTGACCAGTATTTAATGGGGTTCTTCGGCAGGGCTAACTATAAGGTGCTGGACCGATACATCCTAAATGTAAGTGCCCGCAGGGATGGACATTCCGCGTTTAGTGTGGATAATCGATGGGCCAATTTTTATGCGCTTGGCGCAGGGTGGATTATTTCGGATGAAAATTTTATGGAGAATTTTAGCTGGCTTAATCTATTAAAACTTAGAGGTAGTTACGGGACTACGGGAAATACCTCTGTAAGTAACTCGATGACTTATATGAGATGGGGATTGAATACGAACGGTATTTTTGGTGTCAATTACCCGGTATCCGGCTCAAGTGAAGTTGGGCCATTGGGAAGCTCTTCCCTTAAATGGGAGACCACCGCTAATCTCGATTTAGGAGTAGACTTTGGGATATTAGGAAACAGAATCAACGGTTCTTTCGCTTATTACACCCAGCGGATATCTGATTTGATTTTGATGGGAAGCGTCCAACCTTCCGTGGGGTATAACGCAAATGAAATTTATGAAAATATCGGCAATCTGAAAAACGGGGGCGTGGAATTTAACATATCGTCGAATAACGTAGAAAATAAGGACTTCGTTTGGAAAACAGACTTTAATATAACCACGAACAAAAACAAAATTCTTAAATTAAATGAAGCGGAACACGGAAAAGGGAAAGAAGAAGCAACGAGCATCCGGAAAGAAGGAGAATCACTAAATACGTGGTATCTGGCTAATAACCTGGGCGTGGATTCAGAAAAGGGAGTCTATTTCATCGAACAACGGGACGCGGCTATTTGGAACACAGCTTATCAAACAGTAACCACGGGTGAAAGTATTCCGATGACTAATAATAATGTAGCAAATAATAAGATAATACAACATGGAAAGACACCTCTACCAACGTTTTACGGGGGGTTATCTAATAACTTTTACTACAAAGATTTCGATTTAAGTATTCTATTGAGCTTCGCTGGCGGAAATTGGCTGATGAATGATTTATATAGTGCAGCCGATCAAATGAGCAGCGAAAATAATTCGATAAAGGATCTCGTTGGGAATTCTTGGGAAAAGCCAGGAGACAATGCTAAATACCCAAAAATTGTAGCTGGCGAAAGCTACTTTTATGACCATGATGGTAATCCATCTCAAACACGTACGCAATTTACCAGTACAGCCCAAACTACACGCTATTTGCAAAGAGGCGACTATATCCGGCTGCGTAATTTACAGGTGGGTTATACCTTGCCAAAAGCGCTTCTCAACCGGATAAAGGTAAGCAGTATCCGGTTTTTTGTTAACGGCACGAATCTATTTACGATAACCGGATTTGAGGGGCTGGATCCCGAGACGGTAAATGACCTGCCTTTACCACGTGCGGTTAATTTCGGGGTTTCTTTAAATCTATAATCTGGATTAAGTCATGAAAAATAAAATAATTAGCTTATTGGCTTTAACAACACTTGGGCTATACAGTTCTTGTAGCGATTTTTTTGAGATAAAAAGGCCACAAGAGACACAGTGGACAAGTACCGCAACGTTTGAACAAGGATTGAATGCGGCCTACAGAGGAATACAATGGACACAAATGGGAAGAGGGTTCCCCATATTCCACGATTTTGTGCCTTCAGGGACAGCACGTAAAACCGTCACGGGAGCTGCCGGATTGAACGGTGATGCGCTCTATTACAGGAAGTTTGGAGAACGATTGTCCCATTTACCCAGTTGGTGGCAAGAGGGGTACAAGGTTATCACGATGACAAACCTGGCGCTTGACCTTGATAGGGAAACGGCTGGAAACCCATTTAAATTGGACGTAAACGGAACGGATTACCAGCAAAACTATTTGCGGCAGGTGGGGGAGAATTACTTTTGTCGTGCTTATGCCTATTTTAATCTCATAAAGATATTTGCGGCTCCTTATGACCATAGTGGCAACAACAATGTCCTGACCATTCCACTGAAGACTTCCGCTGCGTATTCAAAAGAGGATGTGTTGAATGAAAAAATAGGGACGCGGGAAGAAGTATACCAGCAGATTATCAGCGATTTTAAAAAGGCAAAAGAAATATTGCCCGACAAGTTTGTGTTAAATTCATGGAATAACGTACCGGGTTATGAAGCTGGCCGTGGCAACAAATGGGCAGCAACGGCATATTTGGGGAAGGTATATTTTCTAATGGGTAAATATGCGGAAGCCAAAGCCGAATTCGACGAATTGATCCAGTATGCGGAATCGACCGGTACGTACTCGCTCGAAGAGGCCCCTAAAGAGGCTTTCAATAAGGAACGAGCCGAAGTGTTTCCAAAGGAGTCCATTTATGAGTTCAATGGCGGATACCTACAAGGTGCTTTTGAACAGCGCAATAATTATGTATATGCTGGTATGGTGATGGGATTGCGTTTTCGTGACTCTAATGGGGATGACTTATCGAATATCGCAGAAAATGGGCAAGGGACTGTCATAAGTACTTGGAACAGTTTTGCCATCGCCTATAGCGCGATTAAGCAGATGGGGTGGATGAACGATCCCATGAACGGTGATTATGGCATTACCTCCGAAGCTGAAGCAGACCTGCGTTATCAACAAGTATATCATCGGTTGCTGCCGATGCCTCCCGGTACACCTGGCGACAATATTCCTAAAGGAAGTGAGGGATATACGGTATATGAATCGTTCCCTGGGCATGCGCATCTGACTACACCGCATGTATACATTGATAAATTTTTTCGTGGAAATGCCCCTTTCGGCAGAAATTCAAAATTTCCATTGGTGCGTTTGGCGGATATCTATTTACTACGCGCCTGGGTCAAATGGAAGGCGGGAGACCCGCAGGGCGCTGCCGACGATTTGAATAAAGTTTGGAATCGGGCGAACCCTTCTCATCCGAACAAACACACTGCATCAAATGTAACACATGAATCAATTTATGCAGAATATCTCCGCGAAATGACCGGCGAAGGTTGGACGACTGATTTTATCTTCGGAACGCAGATGGAAGCACCGCAGGGAGACGACCCGTTGACGCCCCCCGTAAGTCCACCGTATGCTGATTGGAAATGGCCAATTCCTCCTTCGGAAGAGGGCCTGAATCCGAACTATCAATCCGGAGAAGACTAGTTTGACGTAACATACATGTACTCCCAAGTAGTATACATACTTTTTGTAAAAGAAAGTATGTATACCGCTCCATGGATAATTATCAAGTTTTGAAGGTAGAATTCGAAGGAGATTAATAGGATGAATAAAACAGCATTAATTGGGTTATGTGTCGGACTTATTTTGTCCAACGCTGCCTTTGGGCAGGATTTTTCCAACTTTGAGAAAAGGAAGCAATGGTTGTTAGCCGAATTGAAAGATGTTGATCTGTCAGAAAGGGGAAAACACGGGTTGCCCAAAGCAATAGCCCGTTTACATAACAACCCCCATGATCAGGGAGCATTAGTATATATTACAAATATTCTCGATCACAAAGATCAGTGTATGTTTGATTTTCCGGGAGTCGCTTTGGCGCTGTGCCGTTATTGGGACAGTTTCAGTTCGGCTCAGCGAAACAAATTGAAAGTGGATCTCGAAAGATTGGCGAAACCTGATAAAAATGATGGCGAAGGCTTTTTGGGGCATGGCACGGAAAATCACGCCACGATGATGTGGAGCGCTGCGTATCTTTTTGGGCAATTATTTCCGGATGCCAAATGGGCCAACGGGATGAACAGTGCGGAACTCATGGCCGATATGAAAGAACGATTGCGTAAAACTTTTCGAAATTATTACGATCACGGATATACAGAGTACCTGTCTACTACCTATGAGGTGGTGATGAATTTTCCTGTTGAAATACTTCTCGAATATGCCGAAGATCCGGAAATGAAGGCCATTGCGGAAGCTTTTATGCTCTATAAGTGGTCACTGATTTCCTTAAATATGTTCGAAGGCGCCACGATTGCGCCGTATGGCAGAATGAATACGCAACAGGACCATGCACCCGATGAGTCTTATGTAACGGGTACTCCCTATTATAATTGGTTGCTTTTCGGGTGGGGACCAGCAACTGAAAATGTCAGGATCGAACAATTTACGGCCCCCATTTCTGACGCGACATTTTCAATTTACACCGCGCTATCAACGGTTACACCCGACAGCGTTTTCTTCAGGCTGGCTAACAATAGAACACCATTTTCCGTTAAATCTTCGGCATCTACCTTTGGCCATTACGGGAAGGCCGCACCGCATATGATGATGCGCAATGTATACAGGGGGCAGGCCTTCGCTATTGGAACGGGTAATTTTCGATGGGTTCCCGGGGGTGATTATGCCGATCATGATGCAAATGGCTTCAGTATCTTGTGGAGTAGCTCCGATCGATTTAATTATATCGGTTGTTATCATCCGTATTGGTATAGTGACGGTGATTATCCGGACAGAACGCCGGATACATGGTACAAGGGAAATATCTCTCCTTTTCAACAGACGGCTCACTATCAGAATACGGCAATTACATTGTTCAATATACCCGATGCAGATCCCTGGATGACAAAACCCAATCAAAGTAAATGGGAATGGAGAGACGGACATGCCGATAATCTGATAAAAAGAGGCATGCTTCGTTATCCAAAATCGGTTGACGAAGAAGTAGAGGAAAATGGATGGATATTCCTGCGGGAAGGCAAAACCTATATAGGAATAAAACCCTTGAAGGACTATTATATCCAAAGAGATTTGACGGGTAAAGGACTCGATGGCTTCAATATAGTAAAGAGTGACCATGCACAGACGGGATTTGTTTTCGAAGTGGGTACCGAAGATGATTTTAAAAGTTTCAGTAAGTTCAAAAACAAACTGAAGAATAACAAATTATCAACTAACTGGGATAAACTGACGGTCAGCTATCGAAATTCACAGAAAAGTGAATTACAAATACAATATATACCGGGGTTGCCCCTGGCGCTTGTCCCAGCTGAAAACAGACCCGACTATTGGACCGGCATAGGAATTACCGGTCTTGCGGAATCCGTCCCGCTTGTCACCATAAATGGAAAGCGGGAAATGCCGTATCAGCAATGGCCGATGATAGAGAGCCCCGATGTCAATATGGATAATCTTAGATTGAAAATAGAAAGTAATGGGTCAAGGATTTTGGTGGATTGGAGGGGCAAATATCCGATAATACAACGTAATTAAGCTGAAAATACATCTTCGCAATAAATTTTTATCAGGTTGGGTATCAAAATGAAAAATCAGGTTTTTTTTACGATAATAGTCGGAATCTTTCTTGTGCTGCGGTTTACCGCATCCGCACAGCAAATTGAAGATTTTCCTATATTCAAGATGGAAGAATTCCATGGGCGTGACGGTTTGCCCAATGTATTCCATAAGATTAACAATCGCCGGCAGGTGCGTATCGCTTACATCGGAGGAAGTATCACCGAGGCACGGGAGGGGTGGCGCGACCTTACGTTTAGCTGGTTCCGCCTCAATTTCCCTTATACTGCTTTTTTCCAGACCAATGCAACCATTGGAGGCACCGGCTCTGATCTGGGCGTTTTCAGAATGGAACGCGATGTCCTCGTTCATAAACCCGATCTGCTTTTCGTTGAGTTTGCTGTAAACGATTCGGGTAAAGAGCGGATAGCATTACTGAAATCGATGGAAGGATTGGTAAGAAAGGCCTGGGCCGCTGATCCCGAAATGGATATTTGTTTTGTTTATACGACAGCTGAAATTTTTTGTGATGATCTGGTGAACGGTAAGCAGCAACATGCCGTAACGGTTATGGAGGAAGTGGCAGATTATTACGGCATCCCCTCCATTCATATGGGGCTTGAGATTGCCCGGCTGTACGCGCAAAAGAAACTGGTACTGAGTGCCGATCCGTCGGAAAATGCCAACACCATTGTTTTTACAAAGGACCGGACACACCCCTTGCCTGAGTCCGGACATCCTTTATACGGGCATATAGCCGCGAAGTACCTGGAGAAAATGAGCCGGAGTCCCGGGGCTAAAATACATACACTTTCAACACCCTATGTGCAGGCCAATTGGGAAAATGCTTCTTTCGTGGATGCATCAAAAGCAATGTTACAAGGAAACTGGCAGAAACTGACAGCCGACGATAAGGTATACAAACAGTTCGAGCACTCACTTCCTGCCCTATATAGAGGGAAACCCGGAGCGGTGATGGAGTTCACATTCAAAGGCACCGACCTGGGCTTTTACGATTGTGTAGGACCGGGAACAGGAGTGATAGAAATTACGGTAGATGGTACTAGTCTTGAACGGTATCGTTTTGACCAATGGTGCGACAACTACCGAAAAAATAGTTTTATGATTGGCCCTTTAGCAGATGGGATTCACCATGTTACCGTAAAAGTAACCGGAAAGCCTATTGATAAAGGGGAAATATTAAAAAAGAAAAACATTAAAATAGATGACCCGGCAAAATACAAGGAATTGGACTGGTATCCAGCAGACATTATGATTGTAGGGGAATTAATTCAGTAACAATTATGAAAACACAAAAAAGTATTATAAAAATTGGACTTTTTATTTCCCTATACTTTTTTATTCCAAATGACGTTTTTGGGCAAGAAAATAAGGTAGTTATTGAAAATGGAAAAGCGAGTATTACGCTAAAAGATTACATCAAACATCCTTTGTACTGGTGGCCAAAAACGCTTTTGAGTTATGAAATAGAGAGCAGTGACCCTATTGGCAATACGCAATATGTATTATTAAACCAGCAAACGGGCACCCAGGTGCCCTGTCAGATCACAGTAAACCCTACGGATGACAAACAAGCGGTTTTGTATTTCATCTCCGACTTGCCGTCCAGGGGCGAATACAATTTTACGCTGCAAAAAGGACAGCCGGAGCAATTTGAGCCGGTCTCGATTGTAAGAGATTCCGACAATTACCTTATTACGACCGACGTTCTTTCATTTCGTATTCCTGGTTCACGCACAAATAGGTCATCCGCTATTCCCGGACCGATCATGGGAATTTCAAGAGATAAAATAAACTGGAAAGGGTATTCTGTTTTTGATGCGCATGTAGGAACCTTAAAGCGTCTGGAAACAACAATTATATCCCAAGGCCCTGTTTTCGCGGAATTCCTGCTAAAATACACGTTTATCAACGATGCAGAATACAGTGTTTGGGTTAGGTATGTGAAAGGCCATGATTTTATCGAATTGAAAGAAAAGATGAATGGATTCCCGATCGAAAAGAAAATCAGTTGGAATATGGTTTGGGATAATTTCTCTCCAACTCATCGGCAAGCACCTAATCATCCATATGGGCGGCCTAAGGAAAATGAAAAAGGTTTCGACAGATACGATTGGGAAAAGATAGATCAAATGATGTTAAGTTCTCATCATGGTATCAATAAAGAAACTTCTTCCGACGGAAGAATTCCCTTTGCACTGGGAATGTTCGGAAACTGGCCCGCCGAAGGGAATGTCACGTCTGCCGTATTTTGGGATGAAAAAAACAGCGAGTCCATCGGCACATTCGTAAAGGATATAGCGTATTGGGATGATAATCAATATGCGATCTGGCACGATACCCGGGATATTAGCGTGAAATTTTTCTATAAAGACAGTTTGCTCAGATGGTCATACCCCGTAATCAGTGGTAGAAGATACACCGCCATGAGCTTTTACCCGCATGAGAAAGATATTGAGTTTATGGAACAGCTGGAAAGCCTTGCCCAGCCCATACGCAATTCGGACGGGACAAGCTATTCGGCAAAGATAAGCCAATTATCCTATAACTCTTTTTTACAAAATAAACATAGCACATTAGATTTAAACGTGGTGAAAGACTGGTGTCTGGTATATCCCGATACGGCTAAGCTCCCCCGCTCGATATTTGAAGATCCAAGTGTACCTAGCCCTAAAGAGTTTGAACAACTATTTTTTTATGGCACGTTGTCTAATGAACTGGCCGTGAGTGGTCCATGCCAGAATAGCGGGTATGGGCCTACAGCGTCGAGGGCGTTTTACGATCATTATATTTCTCGGATGAACGTCCTCTTGCCCAAGATGGAGAAAGAACAGCGGGAACGCATGGTGGCCATGTTTTTGGTTCACGCCTATATTGCTGCGGGAGAAGAATACATGCCGATGAGGCACATGTTGAGTGGGCATCCCAATTTCCTGAGCGATGTGAAATCGGTGCCTGCTTTTGCATCGTACCTCTTTCCTGACCATCCTAAGGCCGATGAATGGGCCGATCTTTTTGAAAAATATGTTGATCTCAATACACATTATCATTCGCGACCGGATGTGAAAAGTTGGGATGCAATGGGAGGAAGATGGACGGAAAACACCAATACTTATCTCTGGGGATTTATAAGGCCCTCAATCCGCGCCAGCTACCTGCTTCAGCTCAAAGATGGAAAGAAGCGCATGACGAACGAAAAAATGGCCGATATAGGCTACTTTGTAATGAATACGCTTTCTGCTCCTTTCAACGGCGGCAGCATGGACCCGTCCGACATGCATAATTGGGGAGCCGTTACACCGGAAAATGGCCCGCATAGGGTAATTCCGGCGCAGGGAGCACATGCAATAAGAAGAATGCTTCCCGCGGCTTATTGGCGTTGGGGTAAAGACCTTGAACATTACGATCCGTTGTTATCCGAGAATATGCGCTATTTAGCTCGCCCTGAATTTGAAGATGCAGAGATGAAAGACAGAGCTAAAAATGCCTTCCATGTGATGTATCCATTGGATACGGATGATACCGGTACTCCCCCGTTGCTGGAAAGTATCAAGATGACCGGTTACGGTATTGTGTTACGGGCAGCTAGCGGGACGGAAGATGAATTGTCCATACATCTTGGTCAGATTGATACCGGCCCTAATTATAGGTGGGGTATTGTGGGTGATGGCGGGTGCGGTACGGTTTATTTTTATGCAAACGGGAAGTCGTATAGTGATAATGGGAAAGAAGATGCCGGAGACCGAAGGTTACAGGATAACGACATGGTTACAGGATTCGGAGTGTTTAAAGATGGTCGCTTCAAAGGTATCGGTAAAAGCGATTTGACACAGCCAATGTATGACCTTGCTGTCGGACAATTTGCAGAAATACAATCCGATGAGAAAAGGCAATATTCCTGGCCGGAATATAAGAGCAGGAGCATCATGTTGGTAGGGAGTGATTATTTCCTGATTTATGATGATGTTTATAATCAGAATATGGGGACCCGGTTCAGCTGGTTTACAAAGTCGGACGAAGATCTTCCTGAAATAGAAGTGATAAAAGGAGGGGGAGCCGATTATACCTATTCTACCAAGAAAGCAGCATATACCAAACATGAAGGGCGCGAGTCAAAAGGAATATGGTTCGATGGCACTGGCGATTTTCTTACGTTTGTTTCACATAAGAAAGGATTTAAGAATCAGCAGACGCCATACGGTTGTATCATTACAACGCCAGATGGGGGCACCGATTACATATTCCGTAATGATGTACCCGTATCTGTCAACGAAAACAAGATGACTTTCATGGGCTCCGCCGGATTCGTAAGAGTAAAATCAACACATAAAGAGTTTGCCATATTTAAGGGTAATCGTATCGGAATCGATGATTTCGAGATAAGCATACAAAATGCAGAAAGCGGATTAAGTGGTGTCTTTACCGATCGGGAAGAAATAACAGGACAGTACTATTCGATGACCGAATCTGTCGTAACTTTTAGTTGGGAGAATGGGACGCCTGCAAATCTAAAGGTATATATAGACGGTGTCGAGCAAACAACAGTTACTAACGCCAATGAACTGAGCGTCACCTTTCCTGCCGGCAAACACATTTGGAATATTACGAAGGGTTTAGCTGATTTGCCGAAGCCGAAGATACATTATACAATAAATAAGAATCATAAAGCGGAAGTGGAGGTCTATGCGGTGCCAGGGGCCACAAGTTACCGGTTTGAATACAGCACAGACCCTGAAGATAGCTGGATGGGAATAAAAGAACAGTCGCAAAACAAGATGACGGTTGGCCCTCAAAAGAATGAGAAAAAAGGCTATATCCGGATAGCGGCGCTCAACAAGGAGCATACCAGTGAACCTTCTGTAATCTATCCAGTTTATTTCACCGCCGAAAAGCCCCATCATCCGGATGGCCTGAAGGTAACGTTGGAAGACCATGCTGCGGAGCTAACCTGGGGTAAGGTATTGGGATGCAGGGAATACAACGTTTACAAAAAAAATGGCAACCATTCGTTTGAGCTTATTTACGCGGGCAACGCGAATGAATTCTCAGACAAGCGGTATAAGAAAGGCGAAATAGTTGAGTATGCTGTTTCTGCAATCAATGGCAACGGTGAGAGCAAGCTTAGTAATCCGGTTACTACCGATTTAACTAGCTGGCTTAATTTTACGCCGGTAAAAGGCGAACCGTTCCGCAGGGTAGTTGGGAAGGAAAACCCCATTGATAACGAAGGGAACACCACTTCTTTTTATTATCCCGACGCTCAGGCGCTACCCAGGGAGTGATGCACAGTTCCTGCGGGCTTCGCCGTTGGCTTAAAACAAATGAATCAATAACTATTCGAATGAAAAAAGTACTAATCTATCTGCTATCTATTGAATTATTGGTCTCTTGTAAACAGATAGAAGGAGACACGTATCTATCCAATTTCCCGGCAGGTTATACACCCGAAGAAGTTGGAAAAAAATTAGGCTATCACTTTATTCAGGGCGAACATTTTCTCCACGGTGGAAAATGGATCCATTATGCAGAGGTATGTGCCTGGTATGGTGCGCTGCGGTATGCTCAGGCGGTAGGGGATAATGAATTGATTAAACAACTGCAGGATAGGTTTGAGCCGCTATTCACTACCGAAGACCAATATCTACCCCCCATGAACCACGTCGATTTGAACATGTTCGGTAGTTTGCCGCTGGAGTTTTATAAAATCACACAAGACAAACGCTACTATGAGTTAGGGATGCCTTATGCCGACACCCAATGGCAAGTGCCGCCCGATGCGACGGAAGAAGAAAAAGCGTGGGCAAGCAAGGGGCTTTCCTGGCAGACCCGTATGTGGATAGATGATATGTTTATGATAACCATCATCCAAGCACAGGCTTATCAGGTAACAGCGGATAAAAAATATATCAACAGGGCAGCGGAAGAAATGGTTGTCTATTTGGATGAACTGCAACGCCCCAATGGGTTATTCTTCCATGCTCCCGATGTTCCGTTTTTCTGGGGTAGAGGGAACGGCTGGATGGCAGCGGGTATGACCGAATTATTAGTATCGACGCCAACCGATAACCCTCATCGTTCGCGAATCTTGGAAGGTTACCGCCTGATGATGAAAAGTCTGAAAAACTACCAAAGCAAAAGTGGCATGTGGAACCAATTGATAGACAAGCCTGATTGCTGGGCAGAAACTTCAGGAACCGCTATGTTTACGTATGCTATGATTATGGGAGTGAAGCATGGTTGGCTGGATAGCGACGAATATGGCCCGGTTGCACGGAAAGGCTGGATGGCTTTGATTCCATATATCGATGAAAATGGGGATGTAGCAGAAGTGTGTGTAGGAACAAATAAAAAAAATAGTCTTCAATACTACTACGATAGACCACGCGTTGCAGGAGATTATCACGGACAAGCCCCCGTTCTTTGGTGTGCTTATGCGCTGTTGAGCAACTGACCGTATACTCCCAGTAAAGAAAAGCCATGATACGTATAGTACACTTGCTTTTGTTGATTACCGCGGGACTTACCGGTTCGGCTCAGGAATTGATTGTGCATGTATCGCCCGGCGGCAGCGATCAAAATGCGGGAACGGAAAACTCACCGTTAGCGTCGTTGGCGGGTGCACGTGACCGGATACGTGGACTGCGTATGAAACAGTCTTTTACCGGAATTACCGTACAGGTAGCACCCGGCGATTATTTTCTGGAGGAACCGCTGGTGTTCGATCCGGAAGACGCCGGTTCGGCAGATTGCCCGATCCGTTATGTTGGCGTGGGATCCGAAAAACCTGTACTCTCCGGTGGCATGCGTGTGACGGGCTTTGAACCGGTGGCCGGCGGTCTGTGGCGTGCTGATATGCCCGGAGCAGATCGATGGGCATCCCGTCCTGAGCAATGTTACGTCAATAGCAGGCGAGCCATCCCGGCCCGTATCCCAAATAAAGGGTTCTTTAGGCCGAAGGCGGTCGAAGAAACCGTCATGCTACAAGGTGAAGAGCGTACGGCCGAATTTGCTGTGCAAAAGATTTGGCTGGACGAGGAGTCATCTGCGGTATTCGATCGGCTGACCCCGGCCGAGCTCGGAAATGCACGGTTGGTTTTCTACCACAAATGGGACAATACCCGCAAGCGGATTACCCGGTATAGCGTTCAGGAGAAGGCTGTATACATTAGCGGGCGCGGGATGAAGCCTTGGAATAAGCTGGATTCGAACACGTTGTTTTTTATCGAACAGATACGCTCCGGGCTGGATGCCCCTGGTGAGTGGACCCTGGTGGGTAATGAGGTTTACTACCGTCCCCTGCCAGGTGAGGTGCTTGGACAGACCCAGGTCGTTCTGCCTCGGTTGGAGCAACTGGTGCTTTTCAAGGGAAAACCCGATACTCCGGTCAAACATATCCAGTTTGAGAACCTGGCGTTTTGCCACACCGGTTACCGGACACCACCGGAGGGCAACGAACCGATGCAAGCGGCAGCCGCCGTCCCCGCGACAATAATGGCCGACTACGCCGAGCACATTACCTTGCTGAATTGCGTGGTAAACCATACGGGCAACAACGCCATTTGGTTCCGGGCGGGTTGCTCAGACAATACCGTGCTGCGGTGCTTGCTCGCTGACCTCGGAGCAGGGGGAATCAAGATAGGCGAAGTTACGCCGACAGAGCAGGACGTAACCAAGCGGATCACCATCGATAACAGCATCATTCAATCTGGGGGGCATGTATTTCCCTGTGCAGTCGGAATTGCCATTTTCCATGCCAGCGACAACCGTGTCACCCATAACGATATCTCCGATCTCCCATACAGTGGGATTTCGGTCGGCTGGATATGGGGGTACGACCCGAGCGATGCCAAGCGGAATGAGATCGCCTATAATCACATCCACCACCTTGGGTGGGGCGTGCTGAGCGATATGGGTGGAGTATACACGCTGGGACCATCAGAAGGAACACGGATCGCCAATAATGTCATCCATGATATCTACGCACTGACGTACGGCGGCTGGGGATTGTACACGGACGAAGGGTCTACGGGTATCGTGATGGAAAATAACCTGGTGTACCGTTGCAAGAGCGCGGGCTTCCACCAGCACTATGGTAAAGATAATGTCGTACGTAATAACCTGTTTTACCGGCAATACCGCCACCAGTTGGAGTCGACAAAGGTCGAAGAACACACCGGCTTTCGGTTTACGAACAACATCGTGTATTTCAGTGAGGGCGATCTGGGTGGGATACGGTGGGACCAGACTAACTTTTATGCAGATTCCAATGCATATTGGGACGCCCGCGGAAAGAAGATCACCGTAGGGGCGCTGGATTTTGAAACCTGGCAATTGCGGGGCAAAGACGTTCACTCGGTGATTGCAGACCCGAAATTCGAAAACCCTGAACGGATGGATTTCCGGATTAACAATCGCAAACTGCTGAAAAATATAGGTTTCCAACCGTTCGATTACCGCAAAGCAGGTGTATATGGTGACGATCAATGGAAGGCGGTAGCTGAGATTGATCCAGCACGTGCGTTGGAATTCCGGCAGATGGTCGACCGATTGGAGGCATTGGCGATAAATTAACTATGAACGAAGCGAGCGAACGATTGCAATGAAAACTATGCAGCAACCTGTTTTTCGACGGTGGCGCTGGTGGTTGGCCACCTTGATCGCATTCCTATGTATTGCGTATACCTGTAGCCGTATCAACCAACCCAAGACGGTCATCGTATCCAATCCGTCGTCATTTCATCTGACAAACAAACCTGTCATCATCCGCCGCAGTGCGCTCAGTAATGAGCATGGTAACCAACAAAGGCCTGTACTGTACGCCAGTGATGGCGAGAAGATCATTCCGCAGACGGATGACACCGACGCTGATAACGTTTGGGACGAGCTGTTTTTCCTGAGCGATTTCAACCCTGGCGAAGTCAAAATCTATCAATTAAAATGGGAACAAGGAGGCGATACGCCTTCGGCACGAGTCAACGCTCACCTGGGTAAGCGTCTTGCTGCACAACTGCCGGTTAAGCCCGTGCTTCGGGATACGTTTCTGCCGGGCAATCTGCCCGCTATATTGGGGTATCAGCCTTACCAAACCGATGGCCCTGTCTGGGAGAATGACAAGGTCGGTTTCCGGCATTACCTAGACGGCAGGAATGCCAAAGACTTATTCGGTAAGCAACATGCCGATTTGGTCCTCGACAAAGTAGGACTTACGTCCGGTGGTGCCGTCATAGACAACTACCATGTATTAGCTCCGTGGGGCCGGGACGTTCTTTCCGTGGGCGAGTCGCCCGGACTTGGCGGAATAGCTTTGCTTATCGGCGATAAGCCGGCTAGGCTGGGCGTGTCTGTGGGCGATACCGTCACGCCGGTTGAGCAGACGGTGCTTAACATTACCGCCAGCGGACCGCTGCGTACCCGAGTCGAGTTGGATTACAAAAATTGGCACGCCAGCCCCGAACGTGTTTACCAGGTCCGCGAGTTGAGCTCGATTTGGCCCGGAATGTACGCTTTTCAGAATAAGGTGCAACTCTCGGGGTTGATTGGTGGCGAGCAGCTACTCGTGTCAATACCGAAAACCAATACCGACCGAGGGCTATCCGAGTGGATGGTCAATGACGATTGGGTAGTACTTTATACACACGACCAACAGAGTTATGACCGGGAATACTGGTTAGGACTGGCGTTGCTGCTGCCAAAAGAGTTCTACCGGGGCAACAGTACGTTTGAAAGTGAAGAGAAGCTGCATGACGCATTTTACGCAAAGCTGAAACTGCTCGAGAACCAATATATCGAATACTATGTGGTCGGCTGCTGGGAGTATGCAGACCCGCAGTTTAAGGATGAATCTTATTTTAAAAACTACCTCCAGCGACTGGCCGACGAGCTAGATACGGAGGTGCGGACCGAAATCCGTTAACTGGGACCGGTGGCAGGGAGGGGGGAACCGAATTGCTGGTTGAAATGTCGAAAAAGAATTGTATATTGTGCTGATCCAATTATAGATTCATGCTTCGCGGTTTGTTCTTCAGCATCACTTGGCTATCGCTTGCTTCAGCGGCGCTGCATGCTACGGCCCAGGAAGTAACCCGGAAGGTGACGGGCCAAGCGATTATCCCCGACCTGATGTTTACGCGCTTTTCCAGTAAAGATGGGATGCCCGACAATCGCGTGCGCGCCGTCTATCAGGATAGCCGTGGTTTTCTCTGGGTGGGCACGATGAATGGCGTAAGCAGATACGACGGTTATACCTTCAAGAAATATGTGGATTCGGCAGCAGGTGCGATTACCACCGGCTATTGGACATACGCAATCTGCGAAGACCGTGACCAGAATCTGTGGATAGGGACACTTGACGGACTCCGTAAATTTGACGTAAAAACCGAACAATTCAACGACTACAATGTTGCAGACCGACAAAACCTGCTTTTCTGCAACGAGATTACCGCACTTCATTGCGATCAGAATAACCTATTGTGGGTCGGTACAAGGCAGGGGTTGGCAACATTTGACCCAGAGACCGGGAGATTCAGTCGGATGGACGGCGCTCCGTTCGATGCGCGCGTGTTCAGCATTATCCCATCGGTTGGCGATTTCATCTGGATTGGTACGTCAGAGGGGATTATCCGCTATGACACACGTACTCGCAACTACAAGCCCTACAACCTACAGGTAAAGCCAAACTCGTACGGTGACCGATTCTGGGCGTTGTATGAAGATAACTTTAACTTATACATCGCTACTACAACAGAAGGGCTGGTGCGCTTGCGCTATACCGACTCGGAAGCAGGCGATTTTAAGCATTTAAATACCTTTTCCAACAATGCCGTAGACCTGAAACATTCTGAAATTTTCGATATATGCAAGTCACGTACCGGCGACTTCTGGCTGGCCACATCAAACGGGCTGGCCAAGGTGGAACACATGGGAACTTCCGATGCGCGTATCAGCCTGTTTCGCAATAATCCGTTGAACCACCAAAGCCTGAGCAACAATACCGTCTACAAGGTCTTCATTGATAATGCCGATTTACTTTGGTGCGGCACCGAGTTAGGGTTAAATAAGCTCAACCTAAATTTCCTGCCTTTCCAATATTATACATTTAGTGACCCAAAGGCGTTCGATCAGGTACGCAGCCTCTATACCCGTGACGGCGAGAACGTGTGGTTAGGTACGGCCAAATATGGTTTTCATAGGTACAACATGAAGCAAAATGTTACGGCTTCCTTCCGGTTCGCCACGTCGCGGGCGCCGATGAATGCGCAGCGGTCCATTTTCGTGGATGACCAACACCACCTCTTTTTGGGTACGTTGGACGGTGTGGTGCAGCTCGATGAGGGCGATCCTAGACGCGCTATCAAGCTGGTGGAAGACGAAGCTGTGTTTTCATTTCTGGAAGACCGCAGTGGAAACACCTGGGTGGGTACCAATATGGGGCTTTACCGTATTGATGCTGAAGGAAACCGTACCGTATTCAGTGCCAGTACCAGCGGCACAAATCGACTCCCAGCGAAGTTTGTCCGCACACTTTACGAAGATGAAAGCGGAAGGATCTGGATCGGATTTGAGATGGGAGGGATTGCCTATTACCACCCCGCGCAACAACGGGTTATATCCATCCCGCTGGAAGGGGAAAACCGCGGCTTGACCCAGAGCATCGTCTACACCATGACCGAATCGCCCAAGAATACACTTTGGGTAGGCTCTGACGCAGGCCTGACCCGTATTACAATAACCGAGCGTAAAACGGGTGACACGAGCTATCAGACCAAGCATTATACCGAGCTCGACGGCCTTTCTGATCGGGCTATTTGCGGATTGCTTGCCGACCGGCGCGGATTTCTTTGGATCAGTACAATCAAAGGATTGTTGAAATTTGACGTGAATAAAGAGCTGTTCCAGCAGTATTTGACATCGATTAACTTCAGTTATAGCTGCTACCAGAAATTCGATGATACTAGGTTTCTTTTTGGTACATCCGAGGGCTTTATTCTCTTTAATCCAGAAAATATCCCTTCGTTGTCGCCTGCTCCCTCGGTGATGATGTCCGAGTTTAAGTTATTTAACCGCGACGTGCCCATTAACAAAAAGGTGAATGGGCAGGTGGTGCTCACGCAGACCATCTCGCAGACCAAAGAGATCGAGTTGAATTATAAGAATAACGTTATCACACTCGGGTTTACGGGGCTGCATTTTGCTAATCCAGAGAGCAACCGGTATGCGTTCCGCATGATGGGGTTTGACAAAGACTGGAATTACGTCGATGCCACCAACCGCACGGCTACCTATACCAACCTTGATCCAGGGGTTTACCATTTCTACGTGAAAGCCGCAAACAGCTTCGGCAAATGGACCGTCCAACCCGAGGTTTTGAAAATAACCATCCTCAACCCACCGTGGAAAACCTGGTGGGCCATTACGGGGTATGCGGTGATTTTTGTGGTACTCGCTTATGCAGTGACCCGTTACCTGGTCAGACAGTCCAGGCAACGACAGCAAATCCGATTCGAGCAACACGAGCGAGAACAATTAGAGCGATTGCATCAGCAAAAGCTGGAATTTTTTACCAATGTTTCGCATGAATTCCGTACACCACTATCGCTGATCGTCGGCCCCGTGGAAGCGCTCCTTGCCGACAAATCGGACATCTCCTGGGGAAGCCGGGAAAAGCTGCGCGTTGCCCAGCGCAACTGTAAGAACTTATTATACCTGCTCGATGAATTGATGACATTCCGAAAACTGGACCAGGAACAATTGAAACTCCGGTTGAGTAAGACGGATATTGTGGCTTTCGTACGGGAAATAACGCAAAATTTCGACGATTTTGCGCAACACAAGAAAATCGAACTTAGTTTTAAGAGCCAATTGGATGCCTTGCCCATGTGGTTCGATCAGGGGAGGCTTCAGATGGTATTGAACAATTTGCTGTTCAACGCGTTCAGGTTTACCAAGGCCGGAGATGCGATTTCGGTTTTCGTTAGTCGGGAAGCCGAAGAATACGGAACAGCCGCTACACCGACGTGGCTCAAGATAGCGGTGTGCGATAACGGCGTCGGAATAGCACGCGAACATATTACACACATCTTTGACCGCTTTTATCAGGTTCCGGGGACCGATAGCGGAACGGGAATTGGGCTGACGTTGGCCAAAAGCTTAGTGGAATTGCATAAAGGAATTTTGCGTGTGCAAAGCGAACCGGGTACCCATACCTGCTTCACCATTGAGCTGCCATTGCAATCGCCCCATCTTTCCCAACCAATGGATGTTCCCGAGGAGACTGAACGTCAACCTGAAAATTTCCGCGACGTCGGGATGCGCTTTCCGAATCAGGTTTCCTCAACCGAAGAAGAAAAACACGAAGACGAACAGTCTATGCCACTATTGCTATTGGTAGACGATAACCCCGAAGTATTGGATTTTCTGGAAATGATTTTCCGCGGTAAATACCGGATGGCGCGTGCGTTGAACGGCAAAGAGGCACTGGCGACAATGGAGCGTGAGGAACCTGCTACCGTCATAAGCGACGTCATGATGCCGGAAATGGATGGTATCGCACTTTGCCGCACCCTCAAAAATCAGTTGTCCACTTGTCACATTCCTGTGATTCTGCTGACGGCTAAAGCGGCGGTGGAACATGCGATGGATGGCATCGAAGGGGGGGCGGATGATTATATTCCCAAACCGTTTAATCCGGATTATTTATGTTTGCGGGTTGAAAAGTTATTGGAAGCGCAACATCGTATGGTTGCCCGCTTTCGGGCAGGACTGATGATCGCTTCGCCCAGTATATCGGTTGGCAAAGCGGACAAGGAGCTGTTGGATCGTGTCATTCAACACATCCGTGATAATATGGACAATGACGAGTTTAGTGTAGAAGATCTTGGCTGTCTAGTGGGGATGAGCCGAAGTCACTTGTTCCGGAAGTTAAAGACCATTTCGGGGACAACCCCTATCGAATTCATCTATCAGATACGGCTTTCTTATTCGCTCGAATTATTGAGGGAAGGTCGTCGAAATATCGCCGAAGTGGCGTATGAAGTGGGTTTTAAAAACCCTTCATCGTTCAGCAAGTCATTCCGTAAACAGTATGGCAAATCGCCAAAGGCTTTCCAGGACGAATGGGAGAAGAAAACTAGAAAAAAGAGCGATAACCCAGTCAATAAAGCCGCTGACTTAAACCCTTAAGCGCTTGTGAGGTAAGCAACATCGGAAAGCGCATCCTGCTTGTATTGCAGTGGGGACTTATCCGTTATCCGTTTAAATTGCCGGTTGAAGTTGGACATGTTGTTAAACCCGCTCTCATAGCAAATCTGCGAGATGTTGTAATTCTCTTCTACCAGCAATTTGCAGGCGTAGCCAATCCGGATTTCATTGAGAAAGCTGGAAAACGCTTTCCGCGTGCAGGATTTGAAGAAGCGGCAAAACGTTGGGACAGACATGTTTGCGATCTTAGCTACATCCGTGAGTCCAATATTCCGGCGAAAGTTTGCCATAATATAATCGTGGACTTTGGTCATCCGGTCGTTGTCGGCCACGGCATGCTGCTGTACATAGCCCGGACTTGCCAACACATCGGCTTCCTCACTCAGGGCCAGTAGCTCAAGGATGCCCAACAGATGCAATATCCGTTTGTATCCGTTTAAATTGAGCATTTCGTGCATCATATCCGCCACCCGTTGCCGCGTTTCCCCAAGGATTTTCAAACCGCATTGCGACCGATGGAAAAGTTTCCGGACCGGCGACATCTCCGGAATGTTGAAGAACTCCTTTCCCAGGAAATCTTCGTTGAAATGAATGACGATGGCTTCAGCCGTAAGTGAGGGATTGTTTTCATAATATGCAGGATCGTTTTGGTAGCAATGAGGCAGGTTAGGGCCCAACAGTACTAAATCCCCGTCAAAAAAAGGCTCTTCATGATTTCCCACCGTCCGTTTGCCCGTACTTTTTACCACAAGCACCAGTTCATATTCGGGATGACAATGCCAGGGAGTCGGATAATACGGATAGACATCCTTTTGCAGCACAAACGAATACTTAGGGTCCAAAATTAATTTTTCTTGCCTCGGTTTCATATCACAATTGGTATTCAGTTTCATAACCGGTGCTACCGGGTTGCCCCACACGGTAGCTAAAGCCCTTTTCAACTACTAAAATACCACATTTACCGATAATTATTGATTTAAGACAAAATATTTGCATGAACCGATCAAAAAGTATCAAAACGGAATTTAGGGCCTGCCTATATTTGATCTGCAATAAACCAATTGAATAAGACGGCCCGTCGGAAGCCATGTTATGTGAAAGAGAATGAATAACATCAATGTCTATACTAGAAGGACCTTACTGAAAGGGTTGGCCGCACTTGCGGGCCTCGCTGCGGTGAATATTCCGTGGCTCACAGCTGCGGCCCGAAATAAACGCAGGTACCGTATCGGCGCATGCGACTGGTCGATCGGCAAGCAAAGCGACGTCGATGCACTCGCATTGGCTAACACGCTGGGGCTGGATGGCGTACAGGTGAGTTTAGGAACCGTCCAAAACGGGATGCACCTGCGCCGTAAGGATGTGCAGCAAACGTACCTGAAGGCCGTTGCTGCCAACGGCGTCGAAATATCCAGTCTGGCCATCGGTGAGTTAAACAACGTTCCTTATAAGTCCGAACCGGAAACCGAGGAATGGGTGCGTGATAGTATCCATGTCGCAAAAGCAATGGAATGCCGGGTTGTGTTGCTCGCTTTTTTCAGTAAGGGTGATATCAAAGGAGATGAGGCGGGCATCGCGGAAGTAATCAGACGGCTAAAAAAAGTCGCGCCAATCGCTGAGCAAGCCGATGTCATACTCGGTATCGAATCGTGGCTAAGTGCTGATGAACTGCTGGCTATCATCGATAAGATAGGCTCAACGCATGTGCGCGTATATTACGATGTGGCAAACGCCACGGAAATGGGATACGATATTTACCGCGAAATGAAGCAGCTGGGCAGCGAGTATATCTGTGAAGTTCATGCAAAGGAAAATGGCGCCTTACTTGGGCAGGGAAAAATTGATTTCCAGAAAGTATACGATACGCTAGACGAAATAGGTTATGAAGGATGGGTGATTCTGGAAGGCGGAGTACCCGCCGGAATGGATGTAAAGGAAGCCTATTTGGCGAATACGCGATACATCCGGTCCGTATTCAGTTAATGTAACATCAAATTTAATATCATATCAAGACAAACAGTTCAACGATGCTAAATAGAATTTATGTAAGCCTTCTGGGAATTTCGTTAATCTGGATCTTGGCTGCTTGCCGATCCGGAAATGAGCCGCAGACCGAACCTAACTTGTTCGTTGCAGACGATCTCAAAGCGACAGTATGGGCCGAGTCCCCGATGTTTTATAATCCAACGAACATGGATGTAGATATCCGGGGCAGGATATGGGTAACTGAAGCGGTAAATTACCGCAATTTTAATAACGATTCCACCAAACATCTTTCCCATCCTGCCGGTGACCGCGTACTTATCCTGGAAGATACAGACGGAGACGGCATAGCCGACAGCTCGAAGGTATTCATTCAGGACAAGGATATTGTATCCCCGCTAGGTATATCGGTTATAGGAAACAAAGTGATCGTGTCCTGTTCACCTTCCGTGATTGTGTATACGGATGATGACGGCGACGACAAGCCGGATAATAAAGAAGTGTTCCTTACCGGATTCGGCGGATTGGATCACGACCACGGCTTGCATACCGGCGTGGCTGGCCCCGATGGAAAATGGTACTTTATTGTGGGTAATGCGGGCCCCCATGTGGTTACGGATAAAAGTGGATGGACGCTTCGCGCCGGAAGTGTGTATACAGGCGGTACGCCCTACAACAAAGAAAACATGCCGGCCCAGCAGAGTGATGACGGCAAAATATGGACGGGAGGACTGGTCTTCCGGATCAATCCCGACGGTACAGGGATGGAAGTACTGGGCCATAATTTCCGTAATTCGTATGAAGTGGCGGTAGACTCATATGGCAACATGTGGCAAAGCGATAATGACGATGAAGTGGATGCCTGTCGGACCAGTTGGATCATGGAAGGGGGCAACGCGGGGTTTTTCAGTCGGACAGGAATACGGACATGGCGAGCAGAAAGAAGACCGGGCCAGACCATACAGACCGCTCACTGGCATCAGGAAGACCCCGGAGTCATGCCGGTGGGAAAAATTTATGGCCCTGGTGCACCCACGGGCATCGTTGTCAATGAAAGTGACGCACTTGGTAAAGCTTATCGCGGTATGCTGCTCAGTGCCGACGCGGGAAGAAATGCAATTTTTGGATATCCTTTTAAACCGGAGGGTGCAGGGTATGACCTCTCAGCAGGTAGCCCTTTCATTTCTTCTACGGGTATTGACAACGAACGTTACCGATGGAACGACGTCGATGAAAATACGAAAAAGTGGTTTCGGCCAAGCGATGTTGCCATCGGAACGGACGGGGCCATCTACGTGGCGGATTGGTATGACCCGATTGTAGGCGGACACCAAATGATGGATTCCATCGGATTTGGGCGCATTTACCGGATAGCACCTAAGCGTAAAAAGCTGGTCACACCGACAATTGATCTGAGTGAGACTTCGGGTCAGATCGAGGCTTTCCTGAATCCGGCAATCAACGTGCGGAATCAAGGGTTCGAGCGACTAAAAGCACAGGGGCCACAAATCTTGCCTGCGTTGACGAAGTTGCTGGAATCGGATAATCCCTATCACCGTGCACGAACCGTTTGGCTGTTGGTTCAGCTGGGCCAGGAAGGCATTCGCAAAGCCGTTGAAATACTGGAAGATGAAGACCCACAGATCCGGTTAACCGCGTTGCGGGCGCTGAAACAAGCAGACCACGCGCACCTGCTTACGTATGCGGATCAGTTGGCAAACGATCCTTCTCCCTCCGTAAGGAGAGAGGTAGCCCTGGCGCTTCGGGATGTACCCTTTGAACAGAGCGGTCCCGTGATCATGAAGCTGATCGACGGCTTCGACGGGGAAGACCGCGCCTACCTAAATGCGTTGGGCATTGCCCTGGAAGGCAAAGAGCGAGAGGCCTACTCGGCATTAATGAGCCGTGATGGCAATCCCGAACCGGAAAACTGGTCGATAGCACTCGCGGCCATTGTGTGGGAGCTGCATCCTGACAACGCGGTATCTGCATTGGAACAACGGGCATTAAACGAAAAGCTTGCTATAGACGACCGGAAAAAGGCGATCGTGGCCCTTGGCTTTATCCCCACCAGAGAGGCGGCCGCATCCATGCGCGAATTGCTCGCATCAACCAATCAGGATGTTGCAGGTTCGGCACAATGGTGGTTGCAGTTCCGGAAAACCAACGACTGGAAATCATACCTCGAAGATTGGCACTCGCCCACCGACAAGCTATTGGAAGCGCAGCCTGAAGCGCTTGCGTATTATCAGCAATTTAAAAAAGACGACGCAGGACCGGAGGATAAAAAGAAAGCAGCTCGACAGCTGGCGGGAAGTAAGACGGGTAAACTTTATTTGATAGACCTTGCCGCCGCGGGGTTATTGCCGGATTCGTTAAAGGCGGAGTTAGCGGATCAGATGCTGGCCGACAATGACCGCAATTTCAACGCCTTGACCGCTCATTATTTTGATGCCGACGACACCACGTTGTTTTCCATCGATCAAGTGGCGGAACTGTCGCCGGATCCCGATAAGGGAAAGACGTTATTCATAGCCAATTGCATCGTTTGTCACAAAATTGGCACGGTGGGTCAGGAAATCGGGCCTGATTTGACCAACATCCACACACGGTTCGACAGGAAGACGATATTGGACGGAATTATCCACCCCGCGGCCGCAGTAGCGTTCGGTTCGGAGCCGTACTTGGTTTTGCTGAAAAATGGCGCGGCACTTTACGGATTACTGCTATCAGACGGGCCGGTGGTAACGGTTATGGATACCTATGGCAAACAATATGTCATCGATGCATCGGCGGTGGCCGGAAAACGGCATCTGAATACGAGTATTATGCCTCCTCCCCGTTACATACCAATAACAGCGCAGGACGCGGCAGATGTCAGTGCGTACCTGTCATTAAGCGATAAAGAGCTAACACTATGATATTACATGCTGATTTTAAATCATTTGAAATTCAGGGAACAATCCAGTATATTGGCATTCCTCATTATGAACCACATAGCAAAGCAGCTATCGAGTTACAGGAGCATGGCAGCAAGGTGAGTTTCCGCAATATTTGGATCAGGGAAATTCCCGCCACAAGTTCACTGGAAAGAGATTTTGAGGATATCTTATAGAAAACATAATCAGAAAAAGGAAAACTATGGCACAACTGGCTTTATTAGGAGCGGGCTTCATTGGCCGATTTTATGCGGATTCCATCCAGTCTCTACGAAGCAGGGACCGAATCTGTACGGTATATGCACGGAGGGGGGAAAGCGCCGAAAAATTGGCGGCGGATTACGAGGTTCCCCGCTATAGCTCATCTCTCGAAGAGGTGGTCAACGACCCGGAAGCGGACGCGGTGATCATAGCATTGCCCAACCATTTGCACGAAGCTGCCGTAGAGGCATGTGTGCGCGCAAAGAAGGCTGTTCTCTGTACCAAACCCCTTGGCAGAAACGCCGCCGAAGCACTGCGAATGCTGCGCGCGGTTGAAAAGGCCGGTATTTTTCACGGGTATTTGGAGGATCTGTTCTATACTCCCAAAACGCAGAAAGCGATAGCCGATGCAAGAAGAGGCGCCTTGGGAAAGATTTTGTGGACGCGATCGCGTGAGGCACATCCCGGGCCCCATAGCGACTGGTTTTGGGACAAGGAAATGGCAGGAGGCGGGGCCATCATTGACCTGGCGTGCCATTGCATTGAAATCGGCCGCGGTTACATTGGCAAGGATATTCGTCCACTTGAAGTGATGTGCTGGGCAGACACGCAGGTGAAACCCATTGACGCGGAAGATAACGCCATCGGATTGGTGCGTTACGAAAATGGAGCCATCAGCCAGTTTGAGGTAAGCTGGACATTCCGGGGAGGACTGGATCTGAGGGATGAGGTGATGGGATCAGAGGGAACCGTGTGGGTTAATAATTTCCTTCGGACGGGTTTCGAAATGTACAGCTCAGGTAAAGGCAATACGTATGTGGCCGAGAAGGCCGAAAGCAACAACGGGTGGTTGTTCCCCGTAGGTGATGAGGTACATGAGCTGGGCTATCGCCACATGTTTACCGACATGCTCGATTCGATGGATCAGGATACCGTACCCGAGGAAACTTTCTATGATGGCTATATCGTAAATGCCATAATGGATGCCGCCTATCTATCGGCGCAGACAAAAAAATGGGAGCCGGTAATGCTGGAAGTGTGGCGGGGAAAAACTTCCGTTGAAAAGGATGATCTTTTCAGAGATTACGATGAACAGTATTACCTAATCAAAGAAGAACGGACACATTATGGAACGATGAAGGTAATCTTGAAAAATAAGTTAACCGGCGATATTGTTGAACAAGAAAAGCCGACCGGAGATACGTGATTTGCGGAAATCACATTTACCTTTAGATCACCTGGCTACGGCCGGGTTTTTTTATGTTTTATGAACATGTTTTATGAAACTTTTAGTTGTCGTGATTGTACTATACATAAAGGTATATTCTATATAGGGTACATTCAATCGAGGTACAACGATGGCAATAAAAAAAGAAAGTGCACAAGTTTCTGCCAATAGCAACCGTCTTCGCGATAAAAAAGGCGATGGGTTGATTCACGCACGCCATGATCTAAAAGATAAAAAAAAGCAGAAGAATTATGAAGCAGGTGTCGACCCCCAAGATGAACAACTCAATACCGTGCCGGAAGGAACGGGCAATCAACGGGGGGATTCAAAACCTGGAGGAGGTAACAGGTTACAGAAAGATACAACCCTGAAGCGCACCGATAGCCAAACAAAAAAATAAAAAATCAAACATTGATAAAAATCATTTGTATTCCTTTTAAATTTGACTAAGCTTATTTCAGTCGATAATCGTTTATATTTTACCAGTTGTTCTATTCATATTGTACCGTTACAATAAAGCACGAATGGATGAGCTGTATTAACCAAGTGTTTGTAGATACTTAATGAAAAAGAAAATTTTATACATTGAAGATGATCCGGATATGGCCGACATCGTATCCGAAATCATGCAATATGAAGAGTATGAGGTAATCACAGACAGCGGAAAAGCCATGCATAAACTTTTAAAAGAAAACGATATCGGTTTGATACTTATGGATGAGGGCTTAAGCTGGTGTTGGGGCAGCAATCTCTGCAAGGAACTAAGATCGGATGAAAGGACTGCCGATATACCCATTATCATGATTTCTGCTGTTCGAGAAATTGATGACATTGCACAGCATTGCGGAGCAAACGCTTATATCCGTAAACCGTTTGAAATTTACGATGTGATCGACGCAGTGAATATTTACTACCCGAAAGATGATCTTTCCGTATGAAGGATCACTTTTAGACCATTAACGAAAAAAGTAGCCATATGAAAAGGATGAAATTGAAACCTGTCTCTATGCCCGTACAGGGGCTGTATCAAAAATCCTATGATGAAAAAGAGCACACCGTGCTTGATGAATCTATGAATGACGCATTGAGTATCCGAATGTTTGAAAATCTGAAGATGGCTTTGTTTTTCAGTCGGATACAGAATCAACTAAATGATGGCGAACGCCAAAATGTATAGTAATTCATTGTTGCCGCTCGTGGCGTAAAAGATGGTCGCAAAACTTCGATATTTGCCCGATCTGGCACCTGGCTATCGGCGTGTGAGACGTGGAAGGGGATTTTATTATACAGACAGTGACGGAAAGCGGATAACAGACGATAAAAAATTGACGCGCTTCCGGGCGTTGGTAATCCCGCCCGCTTGGAAACAGGTATGGATCAGTCCAAGCAAGCGCGGGCATCTTCAGGCCACAGGTGTAGATGAAGAAGGAAGAAAGCAATATCTTTATCATCCCGAATGGACTAAGGAGAGGCAACGGAAGAAGCTAAAGCGGATGGTAGCCTTCGGCAATGCGCTACCGGATATCAGGCGACAAATCGCCAAGGACTTGCGAGTGGAAGAGCTTACCAAAGAAAAAGCAATTGCCATCGCCCTAAAAGTCACAGAAGAAACGTTGATCCGCATCGGCAACGAACAATACCTTCGCAAGTATGGTAGCCGCGGATTGACCACCTTAAAAAAAAGTCATGTGCATATCTCAGAAAGCGACGCTGTATTCCGGTTTCGTGGAAAAAAAGGGGTGCAGCAGGAAATTTCGGTCCGCAATGTGAAATTAGTCGCTCATTTACTGGAATTAAATCGACTGACGGGCCCCTACTTATTTCAATACTGTATGGAGGGGAACAGATCGTGCAGGCTGCGGGCGGCAGATATTAATGCCTATATTCAACAGCATACGGATCTCAAGTTTTCCTCAAAAGACTACCGTACGTGGTATGCGGGATTTTGGGCATTCAGCCTATTTGGCCGACAGGCTAGTTGTGAAAGTGAAAAGGAACGTGAAACCACGATCGTATCCGTGTTGGACGTGGTATCCCATCGATTGGGCAATACACGGGCTGTTTGCAAACATTACTATGTTCCCGATAGTATAATCACAGCCTATAAAGATGGTTCTTTGCAACCCTATTTGCGTAACGGAAAAAGAAGTAAACGTCCGCTTACCAAAAAAGAAACAGAACGGCAACTGTTGGCCTTCTTGGCATGTAGTATCGAGGAGGTTCGGTAACTACTTTCGCTCATTTTTACGTTTCAGGAAATGCAGCAGTGAAGCCCGGTTCTTCCGTACATTCGCTGGGCCGATTAGCATACCATAAGCCTCGAGTTCCGGTACGTTGTCACAAATGGTCTTGATGATGCCAATGACCGGTATAGCCAATGCCATTCCCGCAATACCCCAAAGCAATTCGCCCGCAGCTAATCCCATAATCGTAAATAATGGATTGATATTTACTTGTTCACCGACCACCAGCGGTTCCAATATGTATGTCTGTAAAAATTGAACGATGAGGTATACGGCGAGTATGCCAAGCACCATAGATCCATCTCCACCTTGGGCCAACACCGCGAAAACAGCAATCAAGTTGCCAACGAAGTTTCCAAAGAAGGGCACAATTTCAAGCACCCCACAAAGTATCGCAAAAAATATGGCGCCCTTCAGGCCTACAATTCCGAAGCCGATGCTGTACATGACCCACAGCATAACAATCATACTAAAAAGGCCGGTTAGGTAACGGCCGGATACGCCTACGGATTTACGGATAATCCGATCGACGTTCTGCTTTTTTCCTGCGGGGACAATACGCAGCGCAAACTTTTTCAAATGGGATCGGTAAAAAAGGAGGAGGAAGGTATAGACGACAATCAACACCGTATTGACAACCACATTTGTGAGTGTATTGATAAAGCTGAGAAGTAGGTTGTCTGCTTGGCCGGTGGTGCCATTTTTTTGCTCGTTTAACATTTTTTCCTGCTCCGCGATGCCAATGTCCAATGTGTCACTTACCCATTCCCGGATGGCGCGAACGTTATCGATAAATCCCTTTTTCATTTCCTCGAAATCGTCCGCCAATCGACTTACTTGCCAAGAAAGGATAAAGAAAAGCAATGTCACCATGCCCACAAGCGCCAAAACGGGAATGAACGAGGCCAGCCCCTTATTGATACCCCGTTTTTCCAACCACTCGGCGGTACCGGTGAGTAACATGGCGAGCAAGGCGGCGAGAACGATGGGGATGAGAAAGGGGGCGGCAACGTAAATACCTGCTATAAATAATAAGATGGTGGCCACGAAATAGGCCGCTCGTTTGGTAGTAGCTTGTGGTGTCAATGATTACTGATTTTATCGGTGAGTTGTCATTTATTTTGGCAATCCGCTGTCAGATCTACTTGATTGAGGTAACAACTGCTTCCGTTATTTGTTTAGTAAATGTCAGGTATGTAACCGTTTTATCCGAAAAATCCGACTTATTTACGAGCTTTCAAACAACTGGGCGTTAGGTTTGTCATGATAGCAGATACAGTCCATGTAAAAAAATTCACATAATGGTTAGAACAGCAACTTTACTTTGCCTCGTGGTGCCATGTAGCTTAATAATGGTGAGCCTCGAAGACGTAGGTAGGTCACAACAGGGGATGCAGGACCAAGAATTTGTGGTGTTATTGATGAGTAGTAATCGGTTTGAGATTGAAGCGGGCGGAGTGGCCTATTCACAGGGAATAAACAAAAGTGTTGTGGAATGCGGTATTCAGATGGCATCAGACCACGGTGCCGTGTGCACCGAATTGGCAGCACTTGCCACCTTGAAGGGTTGGCGCATACCAGATGACTTGCAAGATAACGAACAGCGTATACTTGATGAACTCACAACGTTAAACCGGGAAATGTTTGATCGGGAATTTGCCAAGCAAATGATACTGTGGTACGAGGCCACTATCGCCCTGCTCGAACAGGCGTCTGGCCTTAATGGTGCGGAAGACGAGGAGTTGCGGCTATGGGTGGAGAAGAAATTGTCGGTAATGAAATACGGTACTGTTTATCAACCTCTGTTGGCTGCATATTCACTTCAATAGCAAAGCCCCGGCTTTATGGAGATCATTCGACGGGTGCTTCTACTATCGGCAATACAACCGACATGGTTGTGCCCTGGCCCAAGGCGCTTTTAATCTGTATGGATCCGCCATGATCGTTTACAATCTGTGAAGTGATATACAGTCCGATACCCAGTCCACGATGCGTATTAGCCGTGTGCGTACTGCGGAAAAATTTATCGAAAACCTGCGCTTGTGTATCCTCGGACATTCCGATACCTGCATCAGCGACTGAAATGGTCAGAAAACGTCCATCCACCTGTGTAGTTATGCGAACGGGTCCCGGCTCGGAATATTTTACAGCATTTGAAAGTAAATTATTAATCACCTGTTCGATACGGATCGGATCAATCAATATATAACAGTTACAGTCGATGTCCACGACTAAGTCGTGCGTAGGAAAAAGCAGGTGCCCTCCCTCTATGCAGCCGGCAAGGAACGACGAAGCTGCTGTTACCTCTTTCTCGTAGGTCATTTTACCGTTTTCAATCTTTGAGATGTCTAATAGCTGACTGATCAGCGCACCTAATTTAATAGACTGGAGTTCAATTTTAGATAGGTATTTTGTGAGCGGGCCGTCCTTGCTTTCCCGCAAGGCGATCTGCGCATAGGATCGCAATACAGTCAGTGGTGTATTGAGTTCATGGCTGGCAACGGAAAGGAATTCGTTTTTTTGCTGGTTTAAATAGGTCACACTCCGTAGGGCCAATTCTTGTTGCTCTTTTTGGAGAGATAACGCCGCATTTCTGATTTTAATTTCTTCATAGGCACTGATCGGGCCTTCATCTTTCAGTTGTCTACGCACCGCTGCAATTTTCGTCGATGTTACCCGTGCGGAATAGGGGATACTTAATTTCAAGACAATCTGAAGGCGCTCGCCGTCGGGCAGAAACTCCAAGACGGGCACCAGCTTTCGCGCATATTCAATACCGATAGCATTGCTCGGAAACAATTCGTCTACCCGTCCTGTTATCCGTGCGCTGATAAAATAACGACTGCCCGTTGCCATCGTTCCTAAATGTACAATACCTTCAAAGGCCTTGTCATTGACTTCCCGGCACACTTCAGAAACCGCAGTAGCGAAGACAGTCTGCGTGGATTTGGTAAGGCCCAGCAATTCAGCCGTACGAATGGAACGCTTGTACGCCAAGATTAAATCCATCTCATTTTCAAGGGTAATGGTGGCAAGTTCAATCATGCGGTAAATTTTGCGATCAGCACGGACATGTCATCAGTGCGTCGAGCGAATTCTTTATATACTGCCGCCACCTGGATGCTCAGGTCGTGACGCGTCAGTGTGGCCATTCGACTGGTGTCCCAACGTGAACGGATTCCGTCTGAACAAAGGATGAGTTGCTGATAGACCTGTAAATCCAACACTTGGTCGTGCATGGTGTTAGGGATATTGTGGCCGATAATACCGTTGTAGGGAAGGGGCTTTTTGGAATAGCTGATTCCAAAAAGTTTTGCCGAGATATTGCCAACGCCGGCAATCCGTAACTGTTTCAAATCGTGATCTATTACCACCACTGTTGCCACAAGTCCACGGGTTTTCCGAACCCGTGGGTGGATAAAACGGATAACTTCAACGGGCGATTGATACGGACATTGCTTAAAAGCGCTGACGGCCTGGTTGATAGCAATATTCGCTTCGACGCCATGTCCCAGCCCGTCGGCAAGCATGATTTTGGTATAGCGGTCGGAATGGTCTACATAATAACCATCTCCGCTTCGTATCTCCATGGGTTTGGCCACGATAAGTGGTCTAACATGAATGCGTCTTTTTCGTTTTTCCAACGGCTTATAAATGCGGAAAAAGCGCGCCAATAGGACAGTCCCCCAGTCTTTCATTGAAAAAACGTCAAACTCGTCGGCCAGTCTCTTGATACTGCCCAGGCCGTGTCCCAAGGTGTTTTTTGTGGAAAAGCCATCGGCCATCATCCGGTGGACATCGTTCATTCCAGGACCTTGGTCGATTCCGATTAACTCAATATAGACCAAGCCATCTTCCTTGAAGCAACCAATCAATAGCTCTCCGCCTTTGGCGTGCTTGTTAAAATTGGAGGTAATTTCAGCAACTACGATATCAATTTCTGCTATCCGCTTATCGGCAAATTGACATGCAACAGCGAGCCGCTGCACTTCTTTTTTGATCAGCGCATGACGGCTTCGATCGGAAGCGTCGAAACTTTTATGCGTAGCATCAACCATTTGCCCACTTAATGATCATCACCTTAGTGCCTTTGCCGATTTCGCTGTTGATTTCAAATTCGCTAGCCAAACGCCGTGCCCCTGGCAATCCTAGCCCTAAACTTTTACCGGTGGAAAAGCCGTCTTTTAAGGCAAGATTGACGTCTGCAATGCCAGGTCCTTCGTCTTTAAAGGTAAGCCGTATTCCCGACTCTCTGCCGCGTGCAATGGTTTCAATAGACACGATACCCCCATTGGCATATTTAAGCATATTACGAGCCAACTCGCTTGCAGCCGTAATCAGTTTGGTCTGATTAACCAAACCCATCCTGATTTTGATCGCATACTCCTTCACGCGGTTACGGAAGGGGACCACATCCTGCTCGCGCAAGACGGTCATGTTGTCCTTAGACAGAAGAATCACCGGCGTAATCATCATCGGGATCTGTTTCTTCTTCCCTTAGAACCTTGGATTTCAGAAGATCCATCCCTTTTTCGACATTCAATGCCGTATACACACCTCTTAACGGTAGCCCCAGTTCCACCAAGGTAATGGCTACAGCAGGTTGCATACCTACCACGACGGTCTCTGCATCAACCAGTTTCGCCATGGCCCCGATATTGCTGATAATACGGCCCATAAACGAATCGACAATATTTACAGCCGAAATATCAATCAAAATACCGCGTGCATTGGTCTTTCCCACCATTTTTATCAAGTCGGCTTCCAAGTCTAGTGCTAGTTTGTCGTATAAATCCACCTGAATGGTAACGAGCAGAAACCGACCCATTCTCAAAATAGGAATCTTGTCCATACCAATGCTACTGAGGTTTAACGCGCGATAAAACACTATCGATACGCTGCTGGCGCACTTCAATACGAAGCGACTTGAAAGCGTGTTGCAAGGCGCTTGCCAACGTAGATTTGGTAATGATCGTAGCGAGGTCGATGCCCAGATGTACGATGGTTTGGGCAATCTCGGGCCGTATGCCGCTGATAATACATTCAGCACCCATCAGTCGGGTGGCGCTGACGGTTTTCAGCAGATGCTGTGCAACCAACGAATCAACGGTGGGTACGCCAGATATATCTAGAATGGCTATACTACTGCCCGATTCAACAATTTCGGTAAGCAAGGTCTCCATGATGACCTGTGTCCGAGCGCTATCGAGCGTACCGATAATAGGAAGCGCCAATATGCCATCCCAAACGCGTATCACCGGAGTAGATATTTCTGCAATTTCATCCGTCTGTCTTAAGATCACTTCCTCACGTCCCTTGATATAAGCCTCGAAGGTGCTTATGGAGAAACTGTCCAACAGCCGGTGGACTTTTAAACTTAGATCAGCTAATTCTTTGTGATCAATTATTTCTTCCTGAAGCACGCCGATGAGCACTTCTTTCAAGCCGATGATAAACAATCCGGTTTCACGAGGGCTGAAACCTTGCCGGGCCCGCGAAAAAGAGAGGCTGTTGAGAAGTTCAACGACCGGATCGAAGTCGCTCGAGTCCGGATCGTCGAGGTTTTTCTCATTCAGAGTGTCCAGTAGTGTAACGATGAGTTCAGACGAATCTGCACGAAGGTCGTCATTGCTGATTAAATCTTCACGCAAACCGACATGGGCCAATTGGTTTTGCATCCAACGTTCCAGGATAGACGCTTTTTTTTTCTTAAAGATTTTGGTAATCTGAATAGCCATATAATTCGATAAAAAGTAATCAGTCGATTGTTGTGCCGGATGCCGGTTGACCAGCTTGGGTAATGGTTGGCGGATCCAGATAGTGCTCATTGACGACGTCAATCACGTCATAAATATCGAATGGCTTGCGAATATACGCGTCTGCGCCACATTGCTCGGCGATTTCATCGATGTTCCGGATAGCGGAGATGAGCACCACGGGAATGTTTGCGGTTTTTTCGTCGGATTTCAGTACACGGCAAAGATCGCTGCCCCATCCCCAATTTAAATTTTCATCCAACAAAATCAGTCCAAACGCATGTTGCTTTATTTTTTTGTCAATGGATTTGCCGCCGTCAGTGATTACATGATAATCTTCAAACTGCATAAATTCGGCTACCACTTCCAACATATCTCCGTCATCCTCGACGTACAAAATTTGTTTTTTCATGCAAAAAGTCCCTAAAGAAAAGCGAAAACAAATATAACGCAATTATTCAGATAACTATTTTTCATTTACATTTTCTAAGGAGTCCGAGACTTGCTCAAACTTATCGGTGGGCGCTTCGCTGTTTCATTTGCTCTTGGCATATATTTTAAGCTTTTTCTTGAGCTGCTGCCTCGCAACATGGATGCGGGTTTTTACCGTACCGATCGGAATCCGGAACTGGTCTGCAATTTCATGATATTTGTAACCTTCGAAATACATGGTAAAAGGTTCGTAATATTCAGCAGAAAGTTTGGATAATGCACATTCGATGTCTTTCATTATGAACTTTCCTTCAGCGCTGTTTCGGAAAGAACTCTTATATAAATCGGATGAGGAAATCGTATCGGTCTTGATCATTATGGCATTTGTCTTGACCTGCTTACGATAGTAATTGATGAACGTATTCTTCAATATGGTATAAAGCCAAGCTTGCAAATTGGTTCCTTCCCGGAATTTGTTATAATAAGAAAAAGCCTTAAGCATGGTGTCTTGAACCAGGTCACCGGCGTTTTCGTTGTCTCGGGTAAAATGGAACGCATAACTGTTGAGAGAAGCTATTTCTTGTACGACCTTGTTACTGAATTCTATTTTGTTCATAAGCTAGACAATGTGGTTACTGCAATAAAGTTTCGTCGCTAGATTTCGCGCTGCACTGTTCAGGAGACCTGGCTTGAAGTTGACAAAACAGGGTTGAAATTGTTTTAAATATTTTAAAAAAGTACATATGGAAATATAAGAATGGAAAATCGCCAGCCTTGTAATGCGGCCACCGACGATTTCGTCGAAGCGTAAACGGCTTATTCCTTTTACGAATTACTGGCCAAACGAGAGTAAGTGCGGTCGCTTTTCTGGATGTGCTTGGTTTCCGTCTAACTGAGATCACTTTTCCGGTTGAATCTTGTCGAAGAAAAAGCATTACGCTTTGCCTTCCTGTGCACGATAGCGCCAGCCAAGAATAATGCTATACCTAATACACCCGCAACTAAGTGCCAAATAGGTGTCGATGGCTTGGACACCACCGGATCAACATTCCCTAGAATAGCGAGTCCGGCCCAGTACTGGCGGGAAAACAGGCGGCCTCCCGCATCACTAAGATAATTTTCAATACTAGCGTCAACAATTCCGGCGCTTTGCTGTTAGAAAAGGAAAAACAATTATGGCAGACGATAAAAGCAAAGTAGGCGGGCGTGATCGTGAACGGGTAGCCGGCAATCAGGATTACGAAATAGACTTTCTATCAGGAAAGCTTGGTGTGAGCGCCGAAAAAGTAAGGCAGGCCATCCAGGCGGTTGGCAACGACCGTGCAAAAGTGGAGGCGTATCTTTCTAACAATAAAAATTGAGTTGTTATGCCTTGGTATCATGGCGATTATCCGCCGTCATACAAAAACCAACCTGTTAAACTGAGGGAAAAGGCCGTGGAAATCGCTAATGCACTGCTTAAGGAAGGTGCGGAAGAAGGCGTGGCGATCGCGACCGGCCTGAAGCGGGCGCGCGAATTTTTTCAAGACCAGGAAAACAAAAAATAGCGATTATGGAAAAGCAACTTACCGTTTCCTTGCTCCAACGGTTACAGGCTGAGGGCTACACGGTCCTTGTATCCGAGCAATGCGCTGGGGGTGACGAAACATGCACGCTCACGCCTCAGAAGTGGGATGTGGAAGAGTTTATAACCGGTGATCTCGTTAAGAAACATGAAGATTTTGAACTGCTGATCATCGAAGACGAATTGCTGCAGCCATGTGCCGCCGAAGGTCTGAAGCGCTATAAGGTAGCGCTTTGAAGTATTTATTTTTTGCGTTAGCAAAATAAACATGCTGTTTGCTCGTTTATAGTATAGGTTTAGGTTGATAGCCCCTAACCCCATTGGGGCGATCCGTTACTTCACAAAAGGTAGCGGGTTTTTTTTAGTGCTCCGGCATGGGCGATATTCTGTCCTCGATAAAAGCTAAATTCTGTTGCAGTTGAAAAGGTAGTTAGGATGTGCCTCCATAATTCCAATGTCTCGTCTTTCAGTGCAACTTCGTTTTGTCATTTGTCGCGATGGAGAGGAAATGCTTGGTTTAATCTGTCGGATGATACCCGACTGCTCTGGGTCGCCTTTCATCAGCGCATTGGTGAATTTTCGCCACGTCTTGAACTCGATGTGCGAGAAATAGTGGGTATATTGGGAGCTACCACGACCCCTTGGCGCTGAGCATGCTGATAGATCCCGTCACATAAGGCAAGTCATCCGGCAGAACCGATTTTCCCAACAATGCTTTGGCCACACCGGTGCCTAATGAAATCGCTTACATTCACGATTGTGTTTCGTTATACTTCACTGCGTTGTTTCCTGTTTCTGTCTTTTTGCGGATAATGACCTCTTGTGTTACTCCCGGATATCCTTATTCAGCGCTATGTAGGCCGCTGCCGTTGCCAAACCACCCAGTGTATAATATACTACGGTCAGTCCCTTTGTCTTCGCTTTCCGGTTCACCGGGGTATCGTCTAACCGCACCGGTTACAACATCGAATATTTTATCCAGGAGGAAGTGATTGCCGATGTGTTACGCCAATACGAACGGTTCTTGGCGCTCGCTGCAGAGATAAAAAACGAACTGTTTACGGACAATAGTTTTCGAGATGCGCCCGATGACGAATGAAGCAACGCGAAGCGTCGTCACGCTGGTCTAAAGTAATCAAAAACATCGTTTTTCACTTGCCTAACCCATTGGTTATATCACACAGTTGTCCAACTACAACTTCCGGTGCGATTAAGTGTGCCGAAAGGATGAATTGCTGAATTACTTTGGTAAAAGGTCAATGAACGAAGATTTTCCGATTATCAACGATTGCTGCGGTTTGGCGTATTTCCATTTTTCCGCTGACGAGGCAGCCATGAATTGTGCACTTTCATAATAAAGCCGGTTGGCAGAATGGATCGTTTCGGTAGCCCAGTAATCGAACTCCCGCTGCCAATACCCACAAAGTTCCCGCAGGTACGCCCGGTTGGTGCCAGCTTTCCAGTCTTCGTTATCATTTTCGTCGATCCAGCGGGTAGCCGCCAAGCGGTTACCAAGGTCATCCAGTACCCGGCGTCCGATTTCAATTGCGAAGGACTGTTTCCTGAGAGATACATTTTAGGTAATTTGTACGCAAACCATTCCAACGCAGGCAAGTTAAGATACCACTGTTGTCCGACCCACGGATTGTCCGGATTAGCAGAAAGATTGTAGGAAACTGCCACAATGGTTCCAATACCTAGCATCGGCTTCAAGGCTGTAAATAGATATCGGTACCAGCCGAGAAACTAAAATCCGCCTTGAAAATGAAACAGAGCGGCTTCGATAGTAAACTTATTGCTGGCGTTCTCGAATTGCAGGTAGAGGAAATCGAGAAGTTGTGATATCACAACGCCGCAAAGTTTCGCTTGCCACCTATGGGTAGGCCTTTGTGAGAGTATAAAACAAACTGTGCCAGCATGCCAACACCAGGATGCCTCCTTTTTTTGAGTGCTGCGTTCTTTCGAGTAGTTTTTCGTTGTTTTATTCGCTGTGGTATTTCTTTTTCCCCATATTTGCCGATGAAATGAACGTATCATTTTGTAGTGTCTTCTACTGATATTACAATATTGCTTTTGAAAGAACCTTTATGACGATCCACGTTGCTATTGCCGACGACCACGGTGCTATTAGGCTGGGAATGAAATTTATTGTTCAGGAGTGGATGCCGAAGGCCACCGTTCATTTCGCTGACAACATATCTACACTGCTGCGATTACTGGCTGATGAAGTTGTCCATATCGTTGTCTTGGATGTCAACATCCCGGGTGGGAATAATTTTAACGTGGTCAAGATGATCCGGGATGTCCGTGCAGATGTAAAAATATTGGTGTTTTCTGCCTATGAGGAACAACGGTACGCCCTTCGTTACATCGATGCCGGAGCGGATGGCTACCTGCAAAAAAACAGTGAAGATGACCACGCTAAAGAAGCGTTAGATACGGTATTTCGCGGCAAGAAATACCTCAGTGCCGCGCTTAGAGATCAGCTGGTGCAAAGCCGAATGAATCACGGCGCGGGCGCAATAGGTAACCCCGTGGATCGGTTGACAGACAGAGAATTGGAGGTCTGCCACCTCTTGGTGGATGGAAAGGGTATAGGCGAAATTGCGAACACGCTGTTGATCCACACGTCGACCGTTGGAACCTATAAAAATAAGATATACAAAAAGTTTGATGTACGGAATCTGAAAGAACTGATCGATGCATTTAATGATTATAACGATGCAACCTAAATGTAACGGTAGTGCCACGACCCAAAACGCTTTCCATGGTTGAGGCCATTTGGATTAGGCGAGCCATGTCCTTCACCAATAGCAAACCCAACCCAATGTGCGTATCATTATTGACTGCGATTGGCTCGATAGCGCCGAAATTATTGTAGGATTCGATTTGTTCGGGATGTAACCCTGCTCCTGTATCGGTGATACGGAGCATAACCAATGAAGCGGTTTCGTTCTCAATGGATAATGTGATTTGGCCATGTTTGGTGAATTTGATAGCATTGTCTAGCACATTGTGAAGGATGATAGAAAGAATGTCGGTATGTGAATGAACCACGGTGTCAGCTGGAATACAATTGTATATAGCATTACCCCGCGACATTGCCAAGGAGGTAAAGGCGTCGATCTGTTGCTGCGTGATCGAATGCAGGCACACCTCTGAGAACTTTAACCATTCCTTCGTCAGTGAAACTTTGGTCAATCGGGTCAGGTTATTCGAATAGTGATAGATGTGCTCGGCGGAGCGGTAAATCTGTTCCATTTCATCGGATAAAAAGTCTTGCGTTTTTGCTGTTTGCTTCAAGTGTTGCAACGCCTTTACCAAATAGTTGAGGGGTGTCCTTATGTCGTGCGTAATCGATGCAGATAAGCGCTGCTGCCAATCGTATTGGCTCCTCAGTTCATCAGTACGTTCGTCGACTTTTCTTAGTAACCAACGGTTTTGACTGAGAATGAATCTGGTGCGTGCGTAGATAATCAGCCAAATGGTCAAAATGGTGAGAATACAAAAAAGTACGGCAAACCATGTTGTTTCGTAAAAAAACGGGGGTATATATAGGCTAAATGTTGCGTACTGAAAATCCTGCGGACCGATTCCTTTTCGCATACGGACCATGATTTGGTGGTTTCCAGAGGAAAGTTCATTGATGGATAACGTATTCGTGTTGCTATTGAGGGGAAGCCAGTTTTCTCGTGGACTGTCTTCACTGTTGACGATGTATTCGATTTCTAAATTGTACGGATTGCCATAAAACGGTGTGGCGATTTTGATATCCAAGCGGGAAAAATGATTCGGGATATCAATAATGTTTTTTATCGGCAACTCGGAATTATCGAGCAGTACTTCGTCAAGAATGATTGGGCTGTTTGGAAAACTGCTGATAGTCGCCAACGGATTGAATTGGACGAGGCCATCTAGCGAAGGGAAAGAAAAGTCGCCATTTGGCAATTGGAGTGCACAGGGCTCGCAGCCACCATTGAATTCGTTTGTATTGAATCCCGATTGTTTGTCGTAATAAAAATAATAGGGCATATTGGCTGTATCGGCAATGTAATCCAGCAGTTGCCGTTTACTTACCTTAAACAACCCTTTGTTTGTGCTTATCCACAGGAATCCGTTTTTATCTTCCAGCGTACAATGCGCGGTCGCCAAATAGCCATTTTTATCTAGGGGGAAGGACGATGTTTTCTTATCTTCATAGAGAAAAAAGCCATTTTGATACGTAGTGACCCAGTATCTGTGGTCCGATTCGTTCCGGATACTGCGAATTTGTTTATCCTTGAAAGAACCTATTTCTCGCAAGGCATGATCGACTGTATTGAATACAAATAGACCGCTTATCGTTCCGATAAGCAATTCATTATCGGATTTGCGTTCCAGGTAGGTGATTTTGCTGGGCAGCTGTGCCTCCGTATGGAAGGTATCCACACTGGCGTCGTACGTTAGTAATAATCCGTTTTCGTCACCAAACCAATAATTTAATGCATGGTCTCTAAATGCAAAACGGGGCTGACCAGGAAAAGGCTTTCTTTCGATGATTCGGTCAAGTTTGGGGGATAGGATACGCAGGTTATCAGGTTGTAGAATCCAAAGATTTCCATCTGGGCCCAGAATTTGACCGTATTTCGGCTCGTCTTGCAAAATCGTTGAAAAGTAGGGGCTTCCATTTTGGTCAAAAGCCGCTCCGTAATCGGTAACCAATAATCCATTCGGCAATAGTGTCTGATTATAGTAGACCGTTTTTAAGAATTGGCCTGTGCCCAACACATTGAAGTCCTTTTTACTAAGGACAAACAGTCCTTTGGTGGCGCTACCAAGCAACAGCTGACGTTGTGGTTGTAAGTAAAAGGCTGTGATGATATCATTTTGTTCGAAGTCAAAACCGGAAAAAAGTAGGGTACTATGTAACGCTCCAGTAGTGCGCTCCTCTAAGTGATAAATGGTTTGGTTAGCATAGATAAAAAGCTGTTGGGATGCGGTATTCCAATAGACGGTAAGGTGCTCATTTTTAGATAGTTTAAGTGTATCACCAGAAATTTTTTTTTCTTTTATTTTTAGGTCCTTCCCGATTTCAATATAATCACGCGTTTGGCTAAAATAAATAAGCTTACCTCGGTAACCGACAAAATGCCAAGGGCCTTCGTTTGGGAAATATACAGCGGTCGACGCCTTTCTATGCTTTTCGATATGCCAAATGGAATCTCGTGATACGATAAAACCGCCCTCGGTACCGTCAGGCACGAAGACCTTTGAAGGGGCGTCATTAAAATAGGGTGAAGGTAGCGAAAGGTGGTAGTTCTCATTTTTACGATAATTCAGGGCAAAGCTACCGGCAGCATCATGCGGTGCCTTCGGGAGCACTGCGGCCTTACCGGCTTTCAGTAAAACCAATTCGCCAAACTCACTCTTGGCCCAAAGCCCGTCTGGGTTATCGCCTTTGTACAACGCACTCATGCGGATGGTCTTTAACGTTTTTGATAGGTTATCAAACGTTTTGAATTGATCTTGGCCATCATACCGGATCGGCCCTTTTTCCGAAATTAGCCAAACGAAGCCTAGGTTATCTCGTCCAATTCCTTTGATACTATTTTGAGGTAGACCATGCTCGTCGGTGTAGTGAGCAACGCTATAGATATCATCCGCAGCAAGCGACGGATTTGGATTACTAATGGATGCTGTTAAAACTAAAAATAAAACGTTTCTGATTAAGGCGGTAAATGAAGTCACTTTACAAGATAGATGGTATATCGGCTATGAAGCAATCAATGCGTGTAAAAGTATCTAAAATATGTGATGACCACAAGAATTATTAGTTTTATTTTTTGTAATTCATTGATTGTTAGAGTGATTTAGTTGTGGTTTAGAAAAATTTCTATCCTTCCAACGTTTTTTTTTGAACCGAATTTAAACGAAACACGATTGACCGCTCGCGCACCGTTGGATTATATTTGCTCCCATAAAATTAAGACATCATCTACCAATGAATTTTTCTATCTGCTTATTCTGATGCTCCGTCTTGTTATTGATACCGTTGACAGCTAGGTCATTTATTATGAAAAGAATTTTACTTGCATTTTTCGTCCTTTTTAATAGTGTTCAACTCCAAGCTGCCGATTACTATTGGGTCGGCGGCGGAGGCAATTGGAGTGACCTGAATGGTCATTGGCGGTTGGGCAGCCCAACAGGTGGTGTGCCCAGTATCGTGCCCGCAGCTGGAGACAATGTGTTCTTCGGTGCGTATAGCGGATTTGGAACCACGGCAGCAACCCGGACGGTCACGTTGGATGCCAATGCATTTTGCAACAACATGACCTGGGAAAGCGATGTGCCCAACAATCCCATACTCGCACGCAGCGGATCTAACACGTTATTTGTGTCCGGCAATCTGGTGCTTACGCCTTCGCTGGGTTACGAAGGTATAGTGGATGTGGAGTTTATCGGCAGTAACCCGGCAACCTTGACCACCAATGGTCCGATAAACGCGATTTTGAACCTTACCATTAACAAACCTGGAAGTGGATTGACACTGACCGATGATTTGATTTACACCGGAAGTACAAGCAACAACGCTTATGGCCTTATACTGACGGCTGGTTATTTAGACGCGTCGAACAGGAATGTAGCTGTATATAGCTTCTTGAGTGAAAACAGTAATCCCCGACATTTGGACATCACAGGAGGTCGGCTCAGCGCTGTGCGCAATTTTTATTTTCGGGGAGCGAATAAAACGGTGATTGCGGAGGCGTCGTTCGTCCAGACGGGCATCCGGTTGGTGGTAGACGGCGGAGAATTCGATGAAGTTGAGGCCTTGTCCAACAGTCCCAACAACGATTTATTTGCAGTCGATAACACGACGTTCAGAAAATTGACGTTCAGCCACCCTTCCCTTACTTCCAACGCGCGTATCCATGCCAACAACACGGTAGATACGTTGATTTTTATGGGAGGGGGAGTTGTCCGGAACGGGAATAACACAATCAAGCATCTATCCATTGCCGGAAACGCGACCATCGGTGGTGCAAACAATATTATTCAGTATGCGGAAATTGGCGGAACCACGGATTTCATAGAAAACGGGGGCCATGTAATCGACACCCTCTTGACGGCACCCAACAAGAATATCTATGTTACCAGAACAATTACTATTAATAAGTATTTCCGCGCTGGGGGAGAGCCCTGTGACGGTTTTACAGAAATTTCCGGTTATTCGGGAGGCACAATTCATTTTGCCGACGACGCGGAAGTTGAGATTGATAATGTATTGTTAACAGGCCTTAGAGCAACCGGCAGCGTTACTCCTCTTACCGTTAATGGCATTGATAATGAAGGAAACAACGGCTTTATCTTCAATACGCCGCCTGCTACCAACCGTACGCTATACTGGGTAGGTGGAGCGGGCGACTGGAACGACCGTGGTCATTGGAGCGAAAGCAGTGGTGGCCCCGGCGGTGCCTGTATCCCTTTTATCGGAGATGACGTTGTATTTGACGATGGCAGTGGATTGAATACAGGAGCAACGGTAGCTACGAGTGGTAATACGTACTGCCATAACATGACGTGGGCTGCAGGTATTGCGGGCAGTCCGATATTTGCAGTACACGCTAATTTTCTCATGCAGGTGTATGGTTCGGTCGTCATGAGCCCAAGTGTGACGATGAATGCACGGCTCGATATGCGCGGTATCGAAAATGCTACCGTTACCACGAATGGAAATCAAGCGGGAACTAATCGCATCCTGATTCGGAAAGAAGCAGGGAGCGGAGTGACGCTCCTTGACGACTGGCGGAATACAGCAGGTATTTTTCAGCTGAATGTTGGCTATCTCGATATTGCGGGGCGCACGATAGACATCAATATATTCACGAGCGGCACGAATGGCATCAGGCACGTTGATATGGAAGGAGCTACCGCTACGGTAAACCGGTGGGAATTTAGTGGAAGCAATAAGACGCTGGCTGCCGAGGGTTCACTGTTGACCATAAAAAACTCGGTTTCCATGGCCAATGCATTGGTGCAATACGATGTGGTTGACATCAGTGCGGGTCCGGTGAACACCGACAATTTTTCGATTGAGCAAGCTGGTTTCAGGGAGCTGACATTCAGTAATCCGTCGTTGACAAGCTCCGCACGTATTGGCGCAAACAACCTTATCGATCGGCTGGAATTCAAAGGGCGCGGAACAATTGCAGGCACCGGCAACCAAATCGGCTCGTTGATAACCGCCGAAAACCGGAATTTATGGTTTGGAGACGGAACAAGTAACACTATCAACGAATATTTCAAAGCTGTGCATCCTGAGTGCAGCGGGTTGGGCGAAATCCGCAGTCTCGGTACGAGCAGTACGGTTCTTTTCGGCGCCGATGCGACCGTCGAAATAGCCAACGTCTATATGGAGAATATTGTCGCCACGGGCGGAGGGGGTACGCTGACGCTGCCTATCGCCTTCTCGGGGGCAGATGCCGGCGGAAACACTGGCTGGAACATTGTTTCATCCGACGGTGATGCACGCTACTGGGTAGGTGGTGCCGGCGACTGGAACGACGCGTCGCATTGGAGCACCACCTCAGGCGGACTGGGCGGAGCTTGTATTCCAACGGTAGCCAATGACGTTTATTTTGATGCGAATAGCGGTTTTGGAACGACAACGGCCACAAGGACCATTACTATAAGTAACGGTAATGCTTATTTCGGCAACATCAGCTGGGCTGGCGTAACCAACAATCCCATTCTGAACAAAGCCGAGGCCTGGAATATGGAGGCGTGGGGTGAAACCATGGTGCTGAATCCGACGGTGACGCTGAATGCGATTATCCAATTCAGAGGAACGACAGAAACGACGATAACCGGGCAGGCGTTGGGCAATTTCGATATGGAACTTCGTAAATCGGGAGGTGGAGTGGTTATTGCGAACGATTTCAGCAACAGCCAAACCGACATCTTCTTGTACCAGGGCAGCTTGGAGGCCCGTAACATCGCTTTGAATATTCGTTCGGTGGATAATGGTGGACGCGACAACAATATTTCGGTCGATATAACGGGCAGTACCGTCCATGCGGCTAACCTGTGGGAATACAATGGCAGTACATCCAACCGTTCCCTATTGGCGGCGGATTCAAAGATCACCACATACCAGTTTCATGCCGTCGGTTTTGCTTACGGCCACGTTGAGGTCACTGGTGTATTCAGCCATCAAGGAGCATTTTCGAATATTACGGCCAGCAAGATGGTTTTTTTGGATCAGAATGTGGCGTCAAATATCGGAATCAATGGCACCAATAACCAATTGGATACCGTTGAATTTAAAGGTGGCGGCACGATTTACGGGACGAACAACACTATAGGTACGCTGATTTTCTTTCCGGGAAGCCAATATACGTTTGTTGCCGGCACCAATACCATCATTACCGATGATTGGTTTGGCAGCGGAACGCCGTGTAAGCTTACGGAAATCAGGAGCAGCACCACTTCAAATGCAACCATAACGAAGGTTGCGGGTGAGGTAAACTTTGATTACGTCCGTCTTCAGCGGATAACGGCAACTGGCGGCGGGGAGTTTACCGCTGGCTCGCATAGCCAGGATCTTGGTGGAAGCAGCGGCTGGGACATCGCTCCTTATGACGGTGCTTCGCCGATTGAGGGATTGGGCCCGGATGTCAGCCTCAGTTATACGGAGTTTCCCTATACGATTTCGGCAGCAGGATTTTTCGGCTCGCCGTTATCACGGTATGAATGGCGGAAGGATGGGACGGTTGTAGGTACTGCTGACGAGCTGGTCATTACCGAACCTGGTGAATATACCATTAAAGTAGACTTCCCCGATGGCTGTTCGGTGACGGATGAAATTGTGATCTCACTTGATGTCGCCGATCTGGTTACGGTAAAAACCTTGCAGGAAGCTACGCAGACTTCGTATGTTCCCGGCGAAGAGGTTGTGTATACCATTACCATCACCAACAACGGACCGGATGATGCGGTAGACGTATCGGTCGCCGACGAAGCCCCGGAGGGCACAGCAATCAACGGCTGGACTGCAACAGCAACCTCGGGAACGGTCGATCTGCCCAACGCATCGGGTACGGGAACACTTTCGGAAACCATTCCGTTGTTGCCGAATGGGGCCGTAGTGGTCTATGAAATAACCTTGGCTACCGGATCCGGTCGAACTGCGGACTTAAGCAATACCGTGGAGGTAACCTCGGTAACGCCAGACCCCGAACCCGATTGCGACGCCTGCACAACAACACCGATACCGGCTGCACCGATTGCGGCGATTTCGGTAACCAAAGAATTGGCGGATGATACGCAGCAAGGCTATATTCCCGGCGACGATGTAATCTACATCATTACGGTGACCAACGACGGACCGAGCGACGCCCGGGAAGTGACCGTGGAAGATACGGCACCAACGGGCTCCACAATCGGTAGCTGGATAGCTACGGTAACCGCTGGCGAGGTCACCTTACCGAACACATCCGGTACGGACGAACTTAACGAGACCATTGCCGTGTTGCCCGTTGGCGCCGTCGTTAACTATGAGGTAACCGTACGGACATCCGCAGGAGTGGCGGACGACCTCGTCAATACCGCCGCGGTGACAAGCGACACGGAAGATCCCGATGCGGCCGATAACACGGTCAGTACACCGGGGCTGCCGGCGGTGCCGGAGCCACCGGTAGGTGCGGACGTTGAGGAGTGTGCGGAAAGCCCGGTACAAACCCTTACGGCTACGGCAACCGTTCCCGATGGGGTAACCATCGTCTGGTACGATGCGGCTACCGGAGGAGATGAAGTTGCCAACCCCATTTTGGGAGCCATCGGCACCGTTACTTATTATGCAGAAGCACGGAAAGGTACGCTGGCCAGCGTTACAAGAACGGCCGTTACGCTGACGATCAATGAATTGCCCAACCTGGTGATCACGGATCCAGCGGTGGTGTGCGGAGATGAAGCGGTGGATCTGACTGCGGTAGCCGTTACGGCGGGCAGCGATGCGGGCCTAACCTATACATACTTCGCGGATGCGGCAGGCACCAGCGAGCTGGCTGACCCCGACGCGGTAACGGTATCTGGCACCTACTACATCAAAGGGACTGATCCCGTAACGGGCTGCAGTATCCTGGCACCCGTTGCCGTGCAGTTGGTAGACCGCCCGGTGGTTACCGTTGTTCACCCCGACTGCGTAGTGGGAACGGGTTCCATAGCCATTACCCAACCGCTGGGTGCGGGTTTCGAGTATTCGATCAATGGCACGGACTACCAGGCCGATCCGACGTTTGAAAATATTGCTCCCGGTACCTACCTGGTGACGGCGCGGCATGTTTCGGTAGTGGGATGCGTCAGTGATGCGTTGGAGGTAACGATCAATACGGAGCCTACGACGGTGACACCCACGGTGGTGCAGCCGGATTGCGGTAATCCCCTTGGGCAAATCATCTTCCCGGATAATCCGGACTATGAATATGCGGTATACCAAACCGGCGAAACACCGACGTACCAATTATCGCCCACTTTTGCGGATTTGGCACCGGGCGTGTACCAGGTGCAGATGCAGTCATTGGTAACCGTCTGCGAAGCGGTACCGGTAGCGGTCACCATAGACGAAGCACCGGAAGTGCCGGTAGCCCCGGTAAGTGACGGTGACCAGGAGGAGTGCGCTACAGCCCCAGTCCAGACATTGACGGCAACGGTTACGGTACCATCGGGGGTTACGGTGACCTGGTATGATGCGCCGACGGGCGGACAGGTAGTAGCCGAGCCAACCCTCAATGCGGTGGGTACGATGACCTACTACGCGGAAGCTGATAACGGCGAATGCGTGAGCGAGACCCGTACAGCCGTGACGTTGACCATCCATGCCCAGCCGGTGATTGACCCGATGGATGACCAGGTGGTCTGCGGTTCGTTTACACTTCCGGATATTACCGGAACGAACCTGACCGGCGATCAGGCGTACTATACCGAACCGGGAGCAGGCGGTACGCGATATGAGATTGGGGATGTGATTGCTGCGGCCGGTACGTACGTATTGTACCCATATGCCGCAACCGCGGAAGGTTGCGTAGCGGAATCGTCGTTTACACTCACAATCAATGAAACCCCGGGTGCCGGAACGATCGGTGCCGACCAGTCCATCTGTTATGAAGAAACCGCGGCGGCCTTGACTTCTGTCGTTGCGGGCACCGGTACCGGTACTATCAGCTACCGGTGGGAATCATCATCCGATGGGACATCATGGGCGGCGATTGCTGGAGCCAGCGATGCCACCTATCAACCGGATGCGTTGACCGCCACGATGCACTACCGCCGGGTTACAATCGCCACGGCCAGTGGCCTCACCTGCGAATCGGAACCCAGTGAGCCGGTAACGGTGACGGTAACCGGCGAACTGATAGCCGATGCGGGCGCCGACCAAACGAAATATAACAATAGCGTCTTCACCTTAGATGCCAATGTACCGGCACTCGGTACGGGCGAATGGTCGGTCGTTTCGACCACGCTGCCATCGGAATTTGATGACCTCGCGAATCCGGCGGCAACCGTTACGCTGTTGCCCAACACGTCGGTTACCCTGCGGTGGACGGTCACCGAAGGGGATTGCAGTGTCTTTGATGAAGTAACCTTGACGGCTGTCAACGGCGCCGACGTTGCGGTAACCAAAACATTGAAGAATACCGGGCAAGTGGGCTATGTGTCCGGCTCGGCAGTGGAATATGTGATTGCCGTCAGGAACAATGGCCCCGCCTATGCCGAGGGTGTGCGGATACAGGATATTGTTCCGGCGGGTACTACGTTGGTAGGATGGACGGCCCAGGTAACTGAAGGTACGGTGTTTTTGCCGGGAACCGCCGGTTCGGACGCATTGGATGAGACCGTGTTGATCCTGCCGAACGGTGCCGCGGTTACCTACGAAGTGACCATTCAGTCATCGGCCGGAATGACGGACGATCTGATCAACACCGCGGAGGTCTCGACCGATACCGACGATGCCGATGACGCGAACAATATCGCCGTCACCGCCGGATTGCCGTCGGTGCCTGAAGCGCCGGTAAGCGGTGGCGACCAGGAGTCATGTGCGGAAAGCCCGGTACAGACACTGACGGCCGTGGCGACGGTGCCCGATGGGCAGACAATCGTATGGTACGATGCACCGACCGGTGGAAATACCGTGGCAACGCCTACCCTGAACGAAATAGGAACGGTTACGTATTACGCCGAAGCCGTTAAGGGTGTGCTGGTGAGCGAAACGCGTACCGCCGTTACGTTGACCATCCATGAATTCCCCAATCTGCTCATCACGGATCCTGCGGTGTCTTGTGCAGGTACAGACATTGATTTGACCGCGGCCGCCGTTACGGCGGGCAGCGATGCCGGTTTGGTTTATACGTATTACATGGATGCAGGGGGTACCAATGCGCTGGCTGCACCCGACGCAATAACCGTATCCGGTACATATTACATCCGGGCGACCGATCCGGTGACGGGTTGCAGTACCGTAGCGCCGGTTACCGTCCGGTTTGTGGACCGCCCTGTGGTTGTGATCACCCATCCCGATTGCGTATCGGGTACCGGATCCATCGCCATCACCGAACCGTTGGGTGCCGGTTTCGAATATTCCATCAACGGTGTGGACTACCAAAGCGATCCGTTATTTGAGGCGGTGGTTCCCGGCACGTATCGGGTAACTGCGCAGCATGTGTCGGTGGCCGGATGCGTGAGCGAGGAAGTGGAGGTGACCATCAATGCGATGCCGACCACCTATACGCCTACGGTGACCCATCCGGGATGCGGGGAGACCACGGGCGCCATCGAATTCCCGGTTGATGCGGCTTATGAATTTGCGGTGTACCGCGCGGGTGAAACACCGGCGTACCAATCATCGCCTGTTTTTTCCGACCTGGCACCGGGTGAGTACCTGGCGCAGATGCGCTCGACAACGATCGATTGTGAGGCTTTGGCTATACCGGTAACCATCGATGCAGCACCCGAGGTGCCTGCGGCTCCGGTTGCCGAAGACCAGACGGTGTGCGCGGAAAGCCCGGTACAGGCGCTGACGGCCGTGGCAACGGTGCCCGAAGGGATCACGGTTGTGTGGTACGATGCAGCCACGGGCGGGCAGGTAGTAGCCAGTCCTACCTTGGATGCCGTAGGATCGGTGACCTACTACGCGGAAGCCGATAACGGTGAATGCATGAGCGAGACACGAACGGCTGTGACATTGACCATCAACGCATTGCCGAACCTGGTTATTACCGATCCCGCCGTGGCTTGTGCCGGCGAGACGGTTGACCTGACAAACACCGCTATCACTGCGGGAAGCGAAGGGGGCTTGGTCTTTACCTATCATACCGACGCCGCCGGAACGGCGGCATTGGAAAATGCCGACGCGATAGCCGGATCGGGCACGTATTACATCCGGGCGACCGATCCGGTGACGGGTTGCAGTACCGTAGCGCCGGTTACCGTCCGGTTTGTGGATCGTCCTGTGGTGGTGATCATCCATCCCGATTGCGTATCGGGTGCCGGATCCATCGCCATCACCGAACCGTTGGGTACCGGTTTCGAATATTCCATCAACGGTGTGGACTACCAAAGCGATCCGTTGTTTGAGGCGGTGGTTCCCGGCACGTATCGGGTAACTGCGCAGCATGTGTCGGTGGCCGGATGCGTGAGCGACGAAGTGGAAGTGACCATCAATGCGATGCCGACCACTTATACGCCTACGGTGACCCATCCGGGATGCGGGGAGACCACGGGCACCATCGAATTCCCGGCTGATGCGGCTTATGAATTTGCGGTGTACCGCGCGGGTGAAACACCGGCGTACCAATCATCGCCTGTTTTTGCCGACCTGGCACCGGGTGAGTACCTGGCGCAGATGCGCTCGACAACGATCGATTGTGAGGCTTTGGCTATACCGGTAACCATCGATGCAGCACCCGAGGTGCCTCCGGCTCCGGTTGTCGAAGACCAGACGGTGTGCGCGGAAAGCCCGGTACAGACGCTGACGGCCGTGGCAACAGTGCCCGAAGGAGTCACGGTTGTGTGGTACGATGCAGCCAAGGGCGGCAACGTGGTGGCAACCCCCACGCTGGATGCCGTAGGATCGGTGACCTACTACGCGGAAGCCGATAACGGTGAATGCATGAGCGAGACACGAACGGCTGTGACATTGACCATCAACACCCGGCCTGTGATCGACCCGCTGGACAATCAAGCGGTGTGCGGTTCGTTTAAGCTACCGGAGATTACCGGTGTGAACCTGACCGGTGATCGGGCTTATTATACTGAGGCCGGAGCAAACGGCACACGGTATGAGGTCGGTGAGGTGATATCCGTGGCCGGTACCCATACGTTGTACCAATATGCCACTACTACGGAAGGTTGTGTAGCGGAATCGCAGTTCATCGTTACGGTCAATGAAATACCCGATGCCGGCCGGATTGGTACCGATCAATCCATCTGTTTTGGAGAAAGACCGGCTGAATTGACATCGGTGGCGGCCGGAAACGTCTCAGGTACTGTTTCGTATCGGTGGGAACAATCTGCCGATGGAACCACGTGGTCGCCGATAGACGGTGTAACAGAAGCAACGTACCGGCCAGAAGCGCTGGAGACAACTACCTACTATCGCCGGGTCACCGTGGCCGCCACAGACGATGCTGTATGCGAATCACAGCCCACACCTACGGTGACCATACGGGTGGTGGATGCACCGGTGGCCCATGCCGGTGCTGACCAGACGGCAGCGGCCAGTGAGCCGGTATTCACACTGGATGGTAACCTGCCCGCCGGTAGCACCGGAACGTGGGATGTCGTTGCCGGAACACCCTTAGGTATCTCTGATATCCACGATCCGAACGCCACCGTGTCGCTCACCCCGGGCACATCCATTACGCTCCGGTGGACCATCGGCAACGGAAGCTGCGAGGCAACAGATGAGGTGGTGCTGACGCTCCTTCCGGAAGCGCCTGAGGTTGAAGTGGATTTGCACGTTACCAAAACGGTCGACAACGCATCGCCGCTCGTGGGAAGCTCTGTGGTATTCACCATCGAAGTGACCAATGCAGGTCCCGGCGACGCCACCGGCGTTGACGCGCTGGATAAATTGCCTTCAGGCTACGCCTTCCTGTCCGCCGCACCATCGGTAGGGACGTATAGCGAGGTTTCCGGTATATGGACCATCGGCGCGCTCGCCTACGGTGAAACGGGAGTATTGCAGGTTACCGCTGCGGTAAATGCCGACGGTGCGTACCGGAATGGCGTGGAGGTGCAGGGCAACGAAGAAGACCCGGACGCAGGAAACAACAGAGACGAAGTTGCTGTCGTTCCGGTGCACTTACCGCAAGCGATTGATGACGCGGCCACCGGAAACTCAAACAAAGGGTTGGTCATTTCGGTGCTGGCCAATGACGTCGCGCAAACCTACCCGCTTGATCCGGCGTCCATCGAAATCGTTGTGCAACCGCAGTACGGAACCGTGACCATCGGGGCAGACGGTACCATACGCTACGTATCCGAGCAAGGATATGTGGGCGACGATCAATTCACCTATCGGGTAAAAGACAGCGAAGGTCATTGGAGCGAGCCCGCCAACGTAACGGTCACCGTAACGGCCAACCCATTGCGGGTACCGAATATATTTACGCCGAACGGTGATGGACAAAACGACCGTTTTGAAATTGAGGGCATCGAAGGGTTCGACCGCGCTGAACTTGTCGTATTCAACCGTTGGGGCAACGAAGTCTACCGCAACAACCATTACGACAATACGTGGGGTGGCGGAGACATCAGCGAAGGCACCTATTACTACATGCTGACGTTGCATAAAGGCAATGCCACGGAAGTGGAAAAAGGCTGGGTAGTATTGAAAAAACAATAAGGAAGCGACGTGAAATCATTCAGATTAATCAATCAGATGCAAATGAAATACCTAAGGATAATCATATGGTTACTGGCCGTAGGGGCCCCATCAACTATTCGCGCCCAGCAGAATATCCAGTTCACGCAATACATATTCAATTCATTAAGCATCAACCCGGCGTATGCCGGTTACAAGGAGGAGTGGTTTGGCCAGCTGGGCATGCGGAGCCAATGGGTGGGCCTCGACGGCGCTCCGCAGACCGGCTTGCTGTCGGTCGACGGATTGTTGGACCCCACCACGAATAAACGGCACGGGCTGGGTATTCAGTTGAGTACGGACCGGCTGGGGCCGCAGTCGGCCAATTCAGCTTACCTGAATTATGCCTTCCGGCTGCGGCTCAACGACGAGGATACCCATCGGTTGAGTTTCGGCGTCGGCGCCGGCGTAACGCAATACGGACTGAACGGTACCATGCTTGATCCGATAGGGGCGGGTGACCCCATCGTGCCCCCCAATCAGATCAATAATTTCATTCCCGACGTACGGTTTGGCGTTTATTACTACAACCCGTACTGGTATGCCGGTATATCGGTTATGGATTTACTATCGGGCGACCAGAGCAACAACATCTTCCGCTGGGACAATACCACCACCGATAACATCCGGCGGCGGCGGCATGTGTATTTCATGGGTGGGGCGCTCATCAATTTGAGTGAGGGGACGCGGCTGCGGCCGAGCGTATTGGTGAAGGAGGACTTCAAGGGTCCGACGAGTCTGGACCTGAACGCGATGTTCGTATTCGGTGACCGGTTCTGGATCGGCGGCGGTTGGCGAACCGGGGTGACGGTTTTCAAGAAGGATTTCCAGCGCGTGACGGGCAGTGCACTGAGCAAACAGAACGCAGTGTCGGCGATCACCCAGCTGTATGTGACGCCCAAGTTAAGGGTGGGGTATTCGTATGACTACATCCTGAGCCAACTGAGCAGCGTGCAGAACGGCTCGCACGAGTTGACCTTGGGCATCACCTTCGGCCGGAAAGACCGGCGGCTGCTGAGCCCGAGGTTTTTCTAGGGATCCGTTAATGGTATACAGATGATGGATATGTTATTCGAAAAACTTGCCCTGTTTCTGGACGGCACGCACGGATTCCACTATACCCGCGACGGCTACCGGATGGAGATCTGGCTGTCCATGCGAGAAGAGCTGCCTCTCGTTGTATCAAACAGGGGAAACAGCCGGTATATCATTTTTTCGCATGACCTGTCTTACGAGCTGAGGGGCGACGCAAGGGCTTTTCGGTATATCATGCGTGTTTTTTTTACCATTGATGGAATTTCAATTGACCATAAATTTATTAGGTGGAGCTTATGCACCTCTTATTGATGAGAAGCAAAATAGTTATGAAAGATAATCTACGAACAGGCATTTGGTTTTTTTCGGTCATACTTCCGGCGGCGATCCTGATGCTGTCGGTTCCTGCCGTGTATGGCCAGGAACAGCCATCGCTGCGCGACCGCGCGGATGAATTGTACCGTAAATACGAATACGCCAATGCGGCGTCTTTATACACCAGGCTGGCAGACAGCAAGCGGCCCAGACTGGCAGACCTGGAGCGGCTGGCGGACTGCTACGCACAGATGAAGGATTACGAGGCCGCAGAGAACTGGTACGCCCGGGTGGTGGCCATGGAAGGCAGTGAAGCGGAAAACCTGTTGCGCTACGCGGAAGTGCTGAAGATGAACGCAAAATACGCGGAAGCGAAAAAGCAGCTGGAGGCCTATGCGGCGAAGACGGGTGACCGAAGCCGGGTGTCGGTACAGCTGGCGGGCTGCGATTCGGCACTGGTGTGGATGGCTACTCCGACGGTGCACAGACTGCGCAACGAAGGGGTAAACACATCGCTGTCGGAGTTTTCGGTTTTCCCGGTAGGGGATAAGGTTTATTACGCCGGAGAGCCCGACGGGCAGATGCGGGGTGTGGGGACGTATGGCTGGACGGGTAATTCGTTCCTGCGGGTGTACACGGCAGACCGCGGGGCGGACAATGGGCTTTCGAATGCGGTGATAGCGGTTGAAGAGATCAATAACACGCCGTACCATATTGGCCCGGTAACTGCGGATGCAGCCGGTACCACGCTTTACGTAACACGCACCTACCCGGGGAAGCAGGGGGAGGTGAGCCGGGAAAACCGGCGGCGGTATCGGACGAATAAGCTTGAGCTTTATATTTACACGAAAGGGGATGATGGCGGTTGGCAACCGGAACCGTTTGCTTACAACAACGTACAGGAATATTCGGTGGGCCATGCGGCATTGAGCCGGGACGGAAGCATCCTATACTTCGTGAGCGACATGCCCGGAGGACAGGGAGGCACGGATATCTGGTACAGTGAACGGCAGGGAGACGGCAGCTGGGGTACTCCTGTGAATGCGGGAACCACCGTCAACAGTGCGGGTGACGAGCTGTTCCCAAACATCGGGCCGGACAATACGCTGTATTATTCGAGCGACGGGTTTGCGGGGATGGGCGGACTGGACGTTTTTGAGATCACGGGCGGCAGCGGGCAATGGACCCGGCCTGTTAACCTTCGGTACCCGGTTAATTCGCCGGGGGATGACTTCGCATACATCACCACCTACGACGGCGATGAAGGCTTAGCGGGCTACCTGTCCTCCAACCGGAAAGGCGGCAAAGGCAATGACGACATCTATTCGTTTACCTACGAAAGGCCGAAGATTGTGATCCTGCTGAGGGGGACGACGTCGGATAAGCATACGGGCGAACGACTGGCCGGGGCATCGGTGACATTGTATGATGGCAATCGCGAGATTGTCGCAAAGCGGAGCAGCGACGGCGGCGGAATGTTTGAATTCGTGCTGGATCGGGACAAGTCGTACACGGTATTGGGCCAGAAGGAAAAGTACCACGGCGATTCCGCGAGAGTAACCACGTTGGGCATCACGGAATCGGATACGCTGGAGGTGGCGTTGCTGCTGGAGCCTGTATTCGAGGTGGGCAAAACCTTTGAGCTGGAGAATATCTATTACGACTTCGACAAACACAACATCCGGCCGGATGCTGCTGCAGTGCTGGATGAGCTGGTGCGTACGCTGCGGGACAACCCGACGCTGAAGATTGAGCTTTCGAGCCATACGGACAGCCGCGGCAGCGATGCCTACAACCTGGCGCTATCGCAGCGGCGGGCCCAGTCGGCGGTGGATTACCTGGTGAGCCGTGGCATCGCACGCGATCGGATGGTGGCAAAGGGTTACGGGGAAACGCGGCTGGTGAATAACTGCGGCAACGGCGTGCCATGCTCCCGCGAGCAGCATCAGGCCAACCGGCGTACGGAGGTAACCGTGCTGGAATATTGATAACGAGCGATTGAATTTTTGAAGTTATGCCTGTTATCTCCAAGGTAACGGGCTTTTTTTGTGCATTGTGCTTGAAATACGCCCAGATTACATCTTCGGTAAATCCTCCATAACGTAATCAATCCAGTTTTCCTGTTCTCTGTTGATCATAATTTGTGGAGTAAACCCTGTTTTGTCGATCGGATTCTCATCCGTCCAAGCGGATTTTTCAATGGGTATGTAAAGACGGAACGCGTCAAATGGAAGTTTTGTGGGATTTGACATACCCGCATAATCCATCATCCCGATTGTAGGCCGACCATAGGTGATCGCTTTTTTGCTTTGCCTAGCTAAATAGAAGAAATATTCCGTTGAACTTCCACCGAACTCATCCACCAGTATTGCGACCTTTGCGGGTCGTGTTAGGACGGAATCCAACGGAAAGCTTACGCTGGGTAGGGGGTAGAATGTTTCGGTGGTTTCCGGCAATTCCTTGTATACAACGATATAGTGCGGCAATTCGTTCTTCCCTGTGATCAGTGCGATGCAGGGGAGTTGGGCTTCGGCGAGCTGCGTATCCATTGCATGTATGCAGGCGATTTCAAAGCCCAGTTCCATGCCGGCATACTCGATATCGGCAACGGAGGCTTCTTCGGGCGGAAGTAATGCGCGCACTTCCGCCAGGGAAACAAAACGTCCGTAATGCGCGGAAATGGCTGCTAGGCAGGCGGCGCCGCAATCGTGTTCGCTTTGCTGTTGAATGCAATTCATTTCGATAGGTTTGGTAGTTTACGTGGGTTTTAGTACTTTCGTATCAACAACTAATTAATCGACAACTTAAATTATTTAACCATGATTCCTCAATTCAATGAAGCAATCGTGAGCTATATTTTCTTAGCAGGCATCTTTGTGTCCAGTATAGCGGGGTTCTTTCTTCGGGGTTTTTACTACGCCAACGTCTATCAGCCTAGCCAGGTGTTTGCCGGTAAGCGGCTTTGGACGACAATCACGTCCGTTTTTGTACATGGCAGCTGGCTGCATTTGCTTATCAATGTGGTCTTCTGTCTTCTCTTCATGACGGAAGTAGAGTACATGCTCGTAGATGATTTCGGACCGTTGGTGGCCGGCGGTATCCTGTGCTTGCTGCTCGTTGGCATTGTTTCGGCGGCGAACCTGATTACAGGTTACCGCTTCCGCAGGGAACCGGACGTGTCTGCTGTTGGCCTTTCGGGCTTTTCCTTTGCCATGGCCGTCTTTTTCTATGTGTATTTTCCCCTGGATAGCCCGCCCGAACTGCCCATGCTCAGGGCATACCACTATGCGCTGGCGGTGCCATTCGGATGTTTAATAGCAGGGATGGCCAAGCTACCCGGAAACCATCGGATGCACCTGGTGGGATGCGGGTTGGGTATGTTGGCTGCCCTACTGGTCCGCCCGGCAATCATCACGGAGTTATGGACACATTTCCGGCCATGAACGGAGAGATTACAGGAAGAAAAATCCAAGCCCCGGCAAGCCGAAGAACTGCATGCCGATCAGGGCATGACCGGCATTCCAACCCAGACTGTTGGGTCTGCGTTTTCCGCCGATTTGGTGTTCTTTTTCTTCGTGAGCCATCAGGATGGCCCCGTGAGGAATCTGAAGGGTCTGAGGTGACTTTTTTGTTGAGAGATGTTTTGTTTTCATGTTGTTTGGTTTATCGAACGCCCCTATTGGCGACCGTTACAAAGGTCTTGAATGTTTGGTTAAATAATTGTTTTTCACTAACTTATGTGAGTACTGTGAGTACTTAATTCGGCTGTTTGTGAGTACTCACAGTACTACGTTTTACGCTCTGAAATTTGATTAACTCATGGAAAATGTTTATAGCATTCCCACGCTAGGCGGTCGGGTTAAATACCTGCGCGAAATGAAGGGATATGCCCAGATTGGTGTGGCGATGAAGGCAGGTATTACCCAGAAGGCCTTGTCCAAAATTGAGAATAACGAGACCAATCCGTCTATTTACCGCATATATCGCATTGCCGAAAGCTTGGATGTGAATGTGCATATACTGATTCCCGAGGAGCGCTGGAACGCAATGCACTCCACGTATGGCATATTTGGCGGGCTGCTGATCTGGCTGTTGCGGCTATTCGGTAAGAAAAGGACCTAACTTCCGCGGACATTGATGGAAGCTTTATTTTATAACGGAAAGCGGTTATATTAGCTTGTAATTAATAACCCGCCATACCAGTTGGCGTGGCCGCGTTGTCGCCGTGGCAGGAGCAGTGCAGCCGCCGGGCATACAGTTGTGTTGGCTTAACACCTACTGTTATGTTAAACCAATTTGAAAAGTTGGATAGACGGCTGGCGTCTATCGAAGAGAACCTACGTCCCATTGCCGCGCTGGCCGTTTCTTTCATGGAAAGCGACCTGTTGGAAGAAATGGCCAAGCATCTTCCTGAACTCGTATCCTTCATCCGCCGAACTTTTCCGAAGAATGAACCTAAAATGTACCTGCCCGAGGTGTTGAAGTATTTGGGCTTCAGTGAACGAACGTACTATCGCCGGATAGCGGATGGTAAGCTGATTCCCCGAAAGTGGGAGGGACCGGATTTCTTTTATCCCAGCGATTTGGAAGAAGAACGCAAAGAGAGCAAGCGTCGCGGACGAATCTGACCTTCGCGGCACATTCATCCGGGATTAGGTATGGCTGGGTTCGCCCTACCTTCGGTTGCGGTTCGACCAGCTGCCGAAGGTTACCCGAACGATTCTCGAAGGATTGTCGAACAACTGTCGAGCAACTGTCGAACGGTTGTCGAACAACTGTCGAAGAAGTGGCAGGGATTGGCAGCGATTTGTGCCAATTACTGCCAATCACTGCCAAAAGTTTCCGTGGCGGGCTCCCGGGGCTACGTTTGTGCTCAGAAAGCGGAAATACCGGTATAACAATGCTTTCAGGAGTATAAACAGAATTTTTAATGCTTAAATTTTTAATTATGGCAGTTTTCAAAAAAGGGATCAATGGTGCATTTTCAGGCACCATTGGCAACACGGTGGGCAGCAGCTGGCGCGAAATCAATTACATGCGCAGCTTGCCCAAACCGAGCAAGAAGCCGGCTACGCCGGCACAATTGGCACAACGGGCAAAATTTGCGCTGGCGGTATCTTTTCTCCAACCGATGAAGTGGATACTAAACCTGGGTTTCAATGACAAGCAGCGCGGCAGCAACACGGGGTACAACCGCGGACTCCAATTGTTCATCACCCAGGCCATCGCGGGTGATTATCCCGACTACGAGATCGACTTCGAGAAAGTATCCGTGAGCCAGGGCAATATGGACAAACTCGTGGGCCTTACATTGGCCTCGGATGCGCCAAACACGCTCTCATTGGCATGGACGGACCTCAGTGAGGAACCGATTGAACCCGATGAGGTGAAGGGATCGTATTATGACGACCAGGTGTTCGTCTTGCTGTACAATCGCACGGAACAGCTGTTTACCACCAACCGCACGGCCATCAGGCAGGACGAAGCCCTACAGCTGGAACTTCCGGCAATTTTTGCCGGTCATGAGTTCCATGTGTGGGCGTTTGTGCGCCACCGTGAACGCGCACGGCAGTCCATAAGCCAGTATGCCGGTACGATGGTGCTGGCAGGTGCTGAGGAGGAGCCAGCACCTTAAACAGCGGGATAGTCCGTTGCTAGGACCTCCTACGCCGTGTCTGCATGGGTTATAAAACCGGGTGTGGATGGAGGGCGATGGGAAGGAACTTAGGAAGCCCAAAAGAAACCTAGTGGCGTGAGCGTAGCGAGCGTTACAGTTTCGTTGGGTTTCCTAAGTGACTTAAATAAACTATTAAAAAATGAAAGAAAATCAAGAAGCTGTCGGCCTACCCGAAGCGGGCAAACCGACAATTTACGAACGGATCAAGGAAGGACTCGCCGTCGCGAGCCAGCTGGTCATTGCTTCGCCACTGAAGCTGCCACTTAAACTAGTGGCCGTGGCCAAATACCTCGCACTGGCATTGGGTGTGCTGGAAGCCGTGGAAAGTGCAGCAAAGGATAGGAGGGACAAAGATGAAGGCTAGCCAGCAGGTCGGTATCGGCACCACGGGCGGTACGCTGCTGAGCATCGTTGGCCAGCTGGGCATGCACGACATGCTACGTACCGCACTGCTTGCCGCCATCGGTGCGGTGGTGAGTTTCGCGGTGACGTGGCTGCTGCAACGCCTGTGGCAACGCCGGCGCTAGTCGGCTGGATTCCATCAAGCCTGAAGAGACCGCTTTCCGGCGGCATCTTCAGGCTTTTTTAATTGAATTTTTCAGCACCTCAAGGTAAAATTTCAACAGCTATTGTGTGCTAAAAAAATTAGCATTAGTTTTGGTGTCCCAATTCAATAGCATATGCAGATGAAACAGGAAAGCAAAGATGAAACAATAGGCCGATTGAAGCGGGACCTGTTGCGCTGGCAGGGGGTTGCAATGCCGGAAGGTCATACGGAACGGATCGGCCTTGGGCCGATTGAAGATGCATTTCCGGGTAAGGTATTTCCATCATTTGGCGTCCATGAATTTATCAGCGGTTCCCGGGAGGATAGTGCGGCAACAAGCGGATTCATCGGCGGATTGCTGTCGCGGCTGACGACAGACAATGGCGTCTGCCTCTGGATCAGCACCTCAAGGTTGCTGTTCCCGCCTTCCGTCCGGGCGTTCGGCGTGGCGCCCGACCGTGTCATCTTTGTAGACATCGCACGGGAGCGCGACGTGCTGTGGGCCACCGAAGAAGCGCTTAAATGCAGTGGGCTGGTCGCTGTGGTTGCCGAGTTGCAGGAAATGGATTTCGTACAATCACGGCGTCTGCAGCTCGCTGTCGAGAAAAGCCGGGTAGTCGGTCTTATCCTACGCTGCAATCCCCGCTTAGTCGGATCGACGGCCTGCGCTGCCCGCTGGCGTATCCGGTCGTTGCCAAGCTTACTGGAGGACGGCCTGCCCGGTATCGGCTTTCCAAGGTGGGAGGTCGACCTATTGAAGGTACGCAATGGCAATCCGGGTTGCTGGCAATTGGAATGGTCGGAAGGTCGCTTTATTCCGGTTGTGCCGACCCGACAGGCACGGAACAGGTTTGTACAAATGAAGAAAATCAGTTAACTCAATATGGAAAAGCGCTTTGCATCAATCTGGTTTCCTTACTTAACCACAGACAGGCACACGATCCGGCAACCGCGCCTGCGTAAGGTGCCGTTTGTGCTGGCGGCCCCCCAACACGGCCGGATGGTCATCACCGAAGCGAACGGTGCGGCGGAAGCGCAGGGAATTGCCCGCGGGATGGTCGTGGCCGACGCAAAGGCATGCTTTCCCGACCTGGAGGTTACTGATGCGAAGGAAGGCCTGAACAAAAGGCTGCTGAAAGTACTGGGACTATGGTGCATCCGCTATACACCCATCGCGGCCATGGATCTGCCCGATGGGCTCATCCTGGATATCAGCGGCTGTGCCCACCTGTGGAAGGGGGAGAACCATTACCTGAAAGACATCGTAGTTAAATTGCAGAAACGGGGATTCCATGTGCGCATGGCCATCGCCGGGACCATTGGTGCGGCCTGGGCGATGGCCCGTTTCGGTAAAAACCCGATCGTGGACGATGGCAGGGAAATCGATGCGCTGATGCCGTTGCCGCCGGCGGCCCTGCGGTTGGAACCGGAGGTGGTTGACCGGCTGCACAAACTCGGCCTGCGCACGATTGGCAGCTTCCTGCACATGCCATCGTCCGCGCTCCGGAGGCGTTTCGGCGAAGGCCTGCCGCTGCGTCTGCGGCAGGCATTGGGCAGGGAAGACGAGCCCATCCTCCCGCTGCGGCCGGTGCCACCCTATGTTGAACGGCTGCCCTGCCTGGAACCCATCCGCACGGCCGCGGGCATCGAGATTGCCATCGGCAACCTGCTGGAGGCGCTCTGCGAACGGCTCTCCGGCGAAGGCAGGGGCCTGCGGATTGCGACATTGAAATGCCACCGCATTGACGGAAATTCTGTGCAGGTGGGAATCACAACCAGTCGTGCGACGGCCAGCATACCGCACTTGATGAAGCTGTTTGCATGGAAGATACCGCACATCGAACCGGCTTTGGGAATTGAACTGTTCGTGCTGGAAGCGGGCAAGGTGGAGGAGGTAGACCCCGTGCAGGAAGCCCTTTGGGGTGGCGTGCCGGGACTTGAAGACACGGCGCTATCCGAACTGATCGACCGGTTGAAAGGCCGTCGGGGCGTCCGGGCGGTCTACCGCTACCTGCCCGACGAGCATCACTGGCCCGAACGGTCATTCAGGGAGGCTTCTTCGATTACGGAAAAACCTTCCACCCTGTGGAAGAGCGACCGGCCGCGGCCCACGCGACTGCTGGCTTCACCCGAACCCATTGAAGTAACCGCACCCATACCGGATTACCCGCCGATGCTGTTCCGCCACCGGGGCGAGGCGCATACGATCAGGAAGGCCGACGGCCCGGAACGGATCGAGCGTGAATGGTGGATGGACGAGGGTGAACACCGCGATTATTACTACGTAGAGGATGACAAGGGCCGCCGGTACTGGCTGTACCGCTCCGGGCATTATGGAGACGACCGCCCGCAACGTTGGTTTCTGCACGGATTTTTTGCGTAAAAGAGATAGCGTATGGCATACGTGGAATTACAGGTGACGACAAATTTCAGCTTCCTCCGCGGGGCATCCCATCCGGAGGAACTGGTGGAGCAGGCCGCGGTGTTGGGCTATCAAGCCATCGCCGTAACCGATCGAAACAGTTTTGCAGGCATTGTGCGGGCGCATATGGCGGCAAAGAAGCACAAGATCCGCCTGATACCGGCCTGCCGGCTGGATCTGCTGGATGGTCCGAGCTTGCTCGCGTATCCGAAAGGCCGGGAAGCGTATGGGCGGCTTTCGACCTTGTTGACCATCGGCAACCGCCGCGCGGAGAAAGGGCAATGCCACCTGAACAAAGTGGATGTATATGAACACGCGGCGGGGATGGAATTCATCGCCGTGCCGCCCGAGGGCCTGACGGCAACGTTTGAGCTGGAAGCAGACTATGTACGCCACATCACCGAATACCGCCAGGCATTGGGCAGCCACTTTTGTCTCGGTGCTGTACGTACCTATGCAGGCGATGATGCCAAGAAGCTGTTCCGCATCCACCAGTTATGCAAGGAACTGGACATGCCCATGGTCGCACTGAACGACGTCCATTACCACATTCCCCAGCGCCGTGAATTGCAGGACGTGCTGACCTGCATCCGCGAGAAATGTACCATCCAGACGGCCGGTTATCGCCTGCATCCGAATGCCGAGCGTTACCTCAAGCCGCCGACCGAAATGGATCGCCTGTTCCGCCAGTATCCCGAAGCCATCCGCAATGCGGAGGCCATTGCCGATGCCTGCTGTTTCTCGTTGGACGAGCTGAAATACATCTACCCCACGGAACTCGTTCCCGATGGCCGTACTCCGCAGGAAGAACTGACCCGCCTGACCTGGGAAGGTGCGAACGAACGGTTCGGGGAAGATATCCCTGAGAAAGTCCGTGAAACCATTCACATGGAACTGGCCTTCATTGAAAAGAAAAACTATGCCTCGTATTTCTTAACGGTTCACGACTACGTGCGGTTTGCGCGGGAGCACGACATCCTCTGCCAGGGCCGCGGATCCGCTGCGAACTCAACGGTCTGCTACTGCCTTGGTATTACGTCGGTCAATCCGGCTAAGTTCCGGCTATTGTTTGCCCGTTTCATGTCCGATGCACGGGACGAACCACCGGATATCGACGTCGATTTCGAGCACGAAAGGAGGGAGGAGGTCATCCAGTACATCTATGAAAAGTATGGACGCCACCGGGCCGCGATTGTGGCCACCGTTACCCAAGTGCGTTCCAAGGGCGCTGTGCGCGACGTGGGCAAAGCCATGGGGCTGTCGGTGGATGCCGTCGGCCGTTTAGCGGGTACGGTGAGCAGCCATTGGGACGATTACATCGACGAACAGTTGCTGGCCCAGCAAGGGTTCCGTATCGATGATCCGCACCTGCGAAAGGTGCTCGAACTCACCTACCAATACATGGGATTCCCCCGGCAGCTCGGGCAGCATACGGGCGGTTTCGTCATCACGCAGGGCAACCTGCATGAGCTGTGTCCGATCATCAACGCGCGGATGGAGGACCGCACCAACCTGGAATGGAATAAAGATGACCTCGAAGCGCTCGGCTTCCTGAAGGTGGACGTACTGGCGTTGGGCATGCTGACATGCATCCGCAAGGGATTCGATCTGGCCAAGCGACATTATGGGCTGGACCTGACCTTGGCAAATGTCGAACAAGATGATCCGAAGGTATACGACATGATCTGCCATGCCGACACGCTGGGTGTCTTCCAGATCGAAAGCCGGGCACAGATGTCGATGTTGCCGCGGCTGCGCCCACGGGAATTCTACGACCTGGTGATCGAGGTGGCCATCGTGCGGCCGGGGCCGATCCAGGGCGATATGGTGCATCCCTACCTGCGGCGGCGCAATGACGAGGAGCCCGAGGAGTACCCCTCGGAGGAGATCCGGGAAATTCTTAAAAAGACACTGGGCGTACCGCTGTTCCAGGAACAGGCCATGGAAATTGCCATCGTGGCGGCGGAATTCACGGCCGCCGAAGCCGATGAACTCCGGCGCAGCATGGCGACGTTCAAGGCCAAAGGACAGGTCTCCGCCTTTCACAAAAAGATGGTGGACGGTATGATGAAGAAGGGCTATACGGAGGATTTCGCCAACCGGGTGTTCAAGCAGCTCGAAGGATTCGGGAGTTATGGATTCCCCGAGAGCCATGCAGCATCCTTCGCCCTGCTGGTGTACATATCCTCCTGGCTGAAATACTATTATCCGGATATCTTCGCAGCCGCCCTGCTCAACAGCCAACCCATGGGATTCTACCAGCCCGCCCAGATCGTCATCGATGCACGCAAGCATGGGGTGGAAGTGCGGTCAGTCGATGTAAATAGGTCGCAATGGGACCATACACTGGAGGGAAGGTTCGGTCAGCGCCTTCACGCGCTGCGCCTCGGTTTCCGGCAGGTAAAGGGCCTGCGGGAGGACGACATGCAGGTGCTGATCGATGCTCGCCCTGCTGAAGGGTATACCGAGGTTACCGCACTGGTGGATGCAGGTGTTCCGCTGGCGGCCATGGAGCGGCTGGCCGACGCGGATGCATTCCGGTCTCTCGAGCTGGACCGCCGGCAGGCGCTGTGGGCGGTATCGGCGTTGGCCGACCGGCCTATGGCCCTCTTCGAAGGCCAGCCAACCGAATGCACGAAGGAAGGCCAGATTAAGCTGCCCTTGATGACAGCAGGAGAGCACGTAGTGCAGGATTATGCCAGCACGGCGCTTTCCATCAAAGCACACCCCGTGAGTTTCCTGCGGGAGAAATTGGACCTACTGCATGTAATACCCACCGGGAATCTACCCCAAATGAAGGACGGAATGTTTATCAAAGTATGTGGCATGATTACGGTACGGCAGCGACCCGGTACCGCCAAGGGTGTGCTGTTCGTGACCATCGAAGATGAGACCGGTTTCGCTAACCTCGTAGTATGGGGCAAAATGTTCGAAAAATACCGCCGCGAGATTCTGCAGTCCCGGCTGCTGCTTGTATCGGGCAAGTTGCAGATTGAGGGCGAGGTCATCCACGTTGTCGTGCAGCATTGCACCAACCTGAACGGCTGGTTGCGGGGAATAGCAAGCCCCGAGGGAACCGATACCACGGGTGTATTTCATAAAGGGAGGAATTTTCAATAGCAACCGTCCTTCTGTTTTCATCTTCAAAGACTGGCTCCCCGGATTTAATTTGCATAACTTCTGACCAGAATGGGTACATTCTTCGGTTCCAGACTTTTTAAGTAGACGTAAATAGCTTCCAGATCTTGCTTGCTCATGCCGGCATACATTGTCCACGGCATCGGCGAATTGAGCTCGTCCTTCGCTATTGGTTTGGGATGGTAACTGCTATCCGCATACGCCTTAAATTTGTTTACAAAAAGCTCCTTCGTCCATGCTCCGATCCCAGTCTCGGGGTGCGGGGTAATATTAGGAGCACGGATGACACCCGCAGGCTGACGAAATTCCATGCCGCCACCGAATTCACTACCCGGAACCACCCGCCCTTTATCCTGTTTGCTATGACAGTCGATACAACCTGCAACGTTAACCAGATACGCACCGTAGTTAGTCGTATCACTTGGCAATGGTTTCAATTGATGGGCTGCAGGCGACGGAGATAGCTTATTCAGCAGATTGACCGGAAAGTCCAATTCAGGTGCCGGTACATCATTCTTGACAGCCGCTAGTGTCCGTAAGTAGGCGATGATGCTGTACACATCTGCTTTGTCCATCTGCCCGAAACGGTGATAACCCATGACCGGAAACAGGGCTCGACCGTCTTTGCCCACCCCTGTGGTAACGGCACGGTAGATCTCACCGTCTGTCCAATGGGACAAGCCGTAGGGCGTCAGATTGGTGGAATAGATCGTGCCCGGAAATCCGGCTTCTTTTGCGAATCGCTCCCCACCGCTTCCTTCGCTTCCTTTGGTTAGGGGGCCGCTAAAGATGCGCCAATCCCGCTGGCTATGGCAGTCCATGCATACCGCCACATGGGTGGCTAAATATTTTCCTCTTTCTATGCTTGCACGGTCTTTGCTAACCCGGATATCCGGCGCATCGCCTACATTAGGCAACGCAAAATCGACATATAAACCGGTGCCCAATGCCAGAAGTAGGACCACCCCCATGACGAGTCCGAAAACTTTTAAAAATTTCATGTTTTATTTGTTTATGTAAGTTGTATTTGAGAAAATGCATCTTCATTTTCACAAAAATCAGCCCGTATCAGCGGTTGTTCAATAAAAGTAGACAGACAGCCGGTTTATAACGACAAACGGCAGAAATAATAGCGTAAACTTATTTCAGCCGTTTACGGAGTTCATCTTTATAATTTCGGCCGATAGGTAGCTCCCTGCCCAAGATCTCAATGGCAAAGGAGTAATAGCTTTGAATTTTTTCAATGGAAACGATAAAGGAACGGTGTATCCGGACAAATTTTTCATCGGGCAGCAGCTCCGCCAATACGCTGATTTTCTGCTTGCTGATATACGTCTTGTCGGCCAGGACAACTTTGATGTAGTCCTTTAGGCTTTCTACCCAATAAATATCGTCTACATTAAGCTTCACATTTTTGCGGTCGACGCGTAAATAAAGAAAACTATCGTTCTTAACGGTTGATGTTGAGCTGGGGGGTGTAACGGGCAAGTAATCGGGACGGTACCCATTGAATACTTTATCCATTGCCTTCAGAAACCGATCGAAGGGAATGGGTTTGAGCAGGTAGTCAACGGCATTCAGATCAAAGCCCTCAAGGGCATAGTCCTGATAAGCGGTAGTAAAGATAATCCGGGGTGGATTCGTTAGCGTTCTGACCAGGTCCGTACCGAGCAATCCCGGCATCTTAATATCGAGAAATAGCAGGTCTATCTTATGCTTCTGGAGGATCTGGAATGCCTGCACGGCGTTGTTGCATTTGGCGACCAGGTGCAAATCGGGAAAGTTGGCTATATATCTTTCGATGATGTCGAGCGCATGAGGTTCGTCATCGACAATCAATGTTTTTATTTCCATGAACGACTGGTTTTGGGTTTTGAAAACATGGTGCCTGCATGGCCTGAATCAGACGACGTTTCTCGTTCCGCTGTCGTTATCAGATTGGGTACCGCACCAAAGTTTATCTGTAGAATTGCCAAATACATGTCTTGTTCATCATAGGTGGTAAATAGATGGGTTTCAGGATACATCAACTCCAGCCGCTTTTTTAAATTCTGAAGGCCGATGTTGCCACACGCCGCGTCCCGTTCGATGGGTTGACCCGGCTTGCTGTTAGACACTTTGAGTTTGAGGCGATAGGCATCCACATCAAGGTCTATGTTGATCCAGGCCTCCTCAGTCATCTCGCTGGCTCCATGCTTAAAGGCATTTTCGATCAGCGGGATCATCAATAGGGGAGCGATACGTTGATCCGTTATCGATCCTTTTATACTGAAATTAAGATCTAAGCGGTCTCCGTAACGCAGTTGTTCCAACGTCAGGTAATTTTCGATGATGGCCACGTCCCGCTTCAGCGATACGTAATCGGCATTACACTCGTAAAGCATGTAACGAAGTATATCCGATAACCCCAACACCACCTCCGATGATTTGGGCGATTGATCAAGCGTGAGCGCATACAGATTATTCAGGGTGTTAAAAAGGAAATGCGGATGAATCTGTGACTTCAAAAAATTGAGCTCGGCCTGCAAAGCGACCTGCTTACGCTCATACCACATGCGGAAAAACTTAATGACCAGCGCGATCCATACGACTGAATTGCTCTGTTCCAGCCCATGAATCATGTACTCCATGTTTGTAAGCTGCTTGAGAAATGTCCCCTCTATTTTCTGCCATTGCCAGTTAGGGTTGACTTTACGCATCTCCTTAAAAAAATAGGGGTCCGCAAAAAGGATCTCAATGACCCGGTATGCCAATAAACAACCGACAGCAAGGAGGACAAAAGAAAGCGTCAATTGTAGAAATTTCCGGGTGTAGAGGTATTTGGGAATAATTACGTAGCTCAGTGTATAGAAATAGACAACATGTACCGGAAATAGCATCATGACGGTATTGAATGCCACCTTGAATCCGGGCCCGCCCACCTCAAACAGCGTGGTCAGGAAGGCGACAATACACAACCAAAAAATTACATGCACAAGCACGCGATCGTTAGCCTTCCAGATGGTGTTTATTTCCATATACAAAGGTATTTAATTTCGGAAGATTCCAAGCAGCGGTCGACAGAGTGCAATTATTTGTCGACCAACGACATATCGTACTGCTTACAGGGTTTGACGAGGAAAAGCAGGCAAAGCAGAAAATTGTAAATCAGAACCGGTGGGAGCTACTGCGTAGCAGATTTCCAGCCAAGTGTCGACGAAACTATGCATTCCGTCGACGCCGCTACCGGTTACATCCGAAAGTGGGCATACTTGCAGAAAAATTAATTGAACAATGAAAAAGAAAAATGCAATGATTGCCATCTGCCTGTCTGTCGCATTGATGGGATGTAAAAAGGAAACGGGGTCAGTGGCAGCGGGTGAAGAGATGTTGGCTGTGGAAACGGGTTCCACGGCAGCCTGGAAGGGTTACCTAGAAACCGGCTATTTCAATTCGGGCACGATAGCACTGGAAGCGGAAGATTTCATACTAAAAGGCGAAGAGATCAGGGGCGGAGAAATCAGTATTCCGATTTCCTCTATCGTCGTCACGAATGATCTTCCGGCGGATAAAAAGCTGGAACTGACACATCATCTGCAAAGCGCGGATTTTTTTAACCTGGCTCTTTATCCACACCTGGTCTACACGGTAAGTTCGGCACAGAAAACTGCTGCAGTTGACTCCAAAGGCAATAACTACCTGATCAAAGGAAATCTCAAGCTGCTGGGTAAATCACTTCCGCTGGATATCCCCGCAAAAATCACTATTTCAGCCACTGACGTGAAGGTCGTTTCCAATTTCACCTTTGATCGTACCCAGTGGGGGATGACCTATGCTTCGGATGCCAATCTACCGGCGGCAGATAAGATCAAGAATGAAATCGAAGTAGATATAGACCTGAGAGCAGTCCGATTTTAGTCGCTGCTGTTTCCGATTGGCGTACGTCTCTGCTGAGCGGCGCCGATCGTGCAAATCAGCCGATTGATAAGTGCGCTGCAGCGCACATTGGTAAGACAGACACGAATTTAAATCACACGTTAAAGAAAGATGAACAGCGAAAAACAATTGGTTTTGGATTTTATAGATGCCGTCTGGAATAAACAGCGGACGGATTTGCTGATGGATTTTGTACGGGAGAACTACGTTGACCATTCCTTGCCTCCTGGTTTTCCGGAAGGTGCTAAAGGAACTAAAATGTGGATTGCGGCAACCAGCAAATCCTTTCAACACAGCACGACGATAGAACACATGATTTCAGAGGGCAACAAGGTCTGTATACAGGTCTCCATGAAATTACGGCATATCGGCGAATGGAGGGGTCACGCTGCAACAGGAGCAGCGGTGACGGCGGGAGGGTACCGATTTTTTGAATTAGTAAATGGCCGTATCTCGCAGCAGTGGGCGCTGATTGATGGCAACCGCATAGAGGAAGCGATTGCCGGTGCCGGAGACGCACATGGATGCCGGTTGGCAATATAAAGCAGCGAGGACGAAATGAAAGTTTATTTTACACACAGGGTGCTATTGGCCCTCTTGTTTTTGATAGTCGCCTCCTGCAGGAAAGATTCCGGAGTGGAAGAAGAACACGAATTCCAGCCGCTTCAAGCGGAGCGTGGTGGTGCGCTCGGAAGCCCGGTGGTAAAGGTAATCGGATCTGCCGGCGGGCAGATTGCTACGCCCGACGGGAAGATACAGGTAGATGTCCCTGCGGGGGCTGTCGCAAACGATGTGCAGTTTACCATACAGCCCATAACGAAAACGCTGGAAACGGCCACCGGCTCTGCCTATCGCCTTGGGCCTGAAGATGTGATTTTTGAAAAGGATGTCAAGATATCATTCGCGTATACCGAGGAAGATCTTATTGGTAGCTCGGAAGACTACCTCTATCTCACCTATCAGGACAAAGCTGGGTATTTTTATCAGGAAGCCATGACCGAGATCGATCAGACCAATCATAAACTATGGGTAAATACCCGGCATTTTAGTGACTGGTATCTTAATCGTATTTTTTCTGTCGAGACAGTGAAGAACAAACTGGTGGCTAATGAAGAAACCGATTTACTTCTCTTCTATACGGAATCCTGGCCCGATGGGCGGGTAGGGACAGCAGAAGCGCTGAAAATTACCACGGATACCTGGTTTGTAAACGGCCCCGGAAACGTAGAACGGCTGGGGAATGTAGGTGCTTCTTTGAGTACGGTGAAAGCTCGTTATAAAGCTCCGGCAAGCATCATCCAACCGACAACCATTGCGGTAGGGGCGCAGGTTAGGAATATGGTCAGTAAAACCCATCCCGACAGGCCCGGGACATCAGGCCTTGTCATTGCACAACGGGAAATCGAATTGGTGCCCGACGAGTATTTTATTTGGCAACTGGACGGAGCGATGCATACAGGGATTTCGTTGGATGCCAACTTTCTGGGAGGGTCCACGATCCTGCTGGGAACCGGATTGACGGGCGGTCTGAATATATCGCTGAACGCTACGCAAACCGGTGAGTATGAGTTGGGAAATCCTGCTGTTCCGGATCATTTCAGTATTGTCGCCTATTTGGCAAGCGGTACGGAAACCATGTATCAGGGAAGCTATTATTTATGCGATGACAGCAAGGTTCACTATGGCAAAGGAAAGCTCAAAATAGACCAATATGGAAGTATCGGCGGCATTATTTCGGGAAGTATAGAAGCCACGGTTTATAGCATAGGCTGCGACCCGAAAGCAAAAAAGCAGGTAAAAGGTCGTTTCAGGATTAGAAGGAAAGTTTAATAACCGCATCGGTTACGAATGTTTCTTGGCGCTCGTCTCAGAGATCCAAAACGAAGAGAAGTGTCGTCACGCGACCAAGCCCGTCTGTTTCGGATGACCAATTGCGCACGTATCTTCGCGATCAAGCAATTTGATGTTCGATACGTGAAATGAGGTTATCAATATCAAAAGGCTTTGCAATAAAATCTTCAGCACCGCATTCGACTTGCCCTTCATCGAAGTGCGCCGACATCATAATTATAGGGGTTTCGCGGCTGGCAGGCTCTGCCTTCAGTTCTTGGCACAGATCAACTCCGTTGCCATCGGGTAGCATAATGTCCAATAGGTATAGATCGGGGTTGACACCGGCCATCGCATTCCGGAAATCGCCGGCTGTCCCGAACGAGATTACCTCTATTTGGTAATCTTCCAGGATGTATTCGATCAACTCCCGAATACTGTAGTTGTCTTCTACGACAACTATTTGTTTCTTCATAGCCGTATTGTTTAGTTTTAATTAGCGGTCAAAATCACCTTCCGTTCGGCTAATTTCTGTTCCCTTATAGCTTTTTTAACCGTGGTCGGCCAGCGGCTTCATTAACGCCTCGGTTTCCGGATAGTCCCGCTTTTGTTCAGGGAAGGGCGGAACGGGATACTTGGTGTCCGGTTGCAGGGGAGATGCTGACGAGTTTTCTTTTCCATAACTGAAATGTAAATTTATCCATATCCTACCAACGGCACCGGGCGGTTATTGTTTAGGAAAAATGTATGTATATCCATAATCCTGAATCCGCAAACCGTGACTTGAATTCCGTCGTTATAGGCGGCCGATATTCCATTCCTTTTGGTGGATGACCTTGGTCGCCAGGCACGTAGCGCGGGGCACTTGGTGTGCAGGATGCTCAATAAGGAAAGTAAATTTGGAGCCCTTCTTTACATGAATTTCAAACATCTGTGGTTTAATGTTGTCTTGATAAGAGTTAACGCTTAGTTTACGGATATTCCTGCAAGCCGTTACAAGGCCATGCAGACGGGTATACAAGTAGAAATCGCGTAATGTCAAAAACACATCGTTTTACTATTATTGCATATGGAAATAAATACGCCCGGTGGTCCGGTGAATGACCCCTATAAAATCATGGCCGATAACACGCCAGCAATGATGTGGGTCACTTCAACCGATACGCGACGTACCGCCTTTAATGCTGGATGGCTACGTTTTACCGGCCGAACGCTGGAACAGGAACAGGGGGAGGGTTGGACCGAAGGTGTGCATCCGGACGACCGTTCGCGTTTGGAAATATATGCAGCAGCCGTAGATGGGGGTAAGCCCTTCCGAATGGCATACCGACTGCGCAGGCACGATGGCGTATACCAATGGGTATCGGAAAGCGGCGCTCCCCGATATTTGGAAGATGGCACGTATGCCGGCTTTGTAGGCTCGTGTATCATTGTAGACCTACCCACGTCTTCTGCTGCACAGGCCGGCCTTCACGAACGCAACGAAGAACTGGAAGCAAAGATACGTTCGGGTATCGAAGCACTTGAGCAAAGTGAGATGCTTATGCACGCGATGAACGAAGAACTGACAGCCGCTAACGAGGAATTGGCTGCCATCAACGAGGAGTTGACGGCCACAAATGAAGAACTGCGAGTCGCCAATGAAGAACTTGCCGAAAGTGAGTTCAAGACCCGCAGTATCATTGCGAATGCACCCTTTCCGATTGCGGTTTATGCCGGACGTGAAATGCGTATCTTGGAGGCCAACCAAGCCATCATGGATGTTTGGGGCAAGGGCAATGACGTGATTGGGAAAACGTATGCCGAGGTGTTGCCTGAATTGCGTGATCAGCATATTTATGAAAAACTTGATGCGGTCTTTACCACCGGCGTACCTTTTAACACACGTAATGAACGGGTAGATCTGGAGATCGGCGGCGTACGGAAGACATTTTACTTCAATTATAGCTTTACCCCGCTGAAAGACCGTTCCGGCAATGTGTACGGAGTAATGAACACTGCCGCAGATGTGACCGACGTGGTATTGGCGAAACAGCGGATCGAGCACAGCCAAAAGATGTTACACAACATCATACTTCAAGCGCCGGTGGCGATGTGCTTTATGAGCGGTCCGGACCACGTCGTTGAGGTAGCTAACGCCATGATGATTGAGCTGTGGGGAAAAACCGAAACGGAGGTGATGCATAAGCCTATTTTCGAAGGACTGCCAGATACCAAGGGGCAGGGATTGGAACGGTGGGTAGATCACGTTTACCACACAGGGGAAACGTATCGAGCATATGAACAGCCCGTCGCGTTGTTGCGTGGCGGGAAGATTGATACGGTTTACCAGAATTTTGTTTATCAGGCTTTTCGCGATAGCGAAGGCAATATCATTGGCGTGATCGCGATAACCAACGATGTGTCGGCGCAGGTGGAGGCCAAAATCGAGGTGGAGCGCGCTTATGAACAGTCACAGCTTTCGAAGGAAGCCGCTCAGCTTGGTATGTTTGATCTGGATGTAAAAAGCGGGAAGTTGGAATTGGACGAACGCTGCAGGACGTTGTTTGGCGTTGACCACGATGAACCGGTGTCTTACGAAAAGGATTTTATCGGCGGCCTGCATCCGGAAGACCGTAAGGATGTAGTCGCCGCAATGAATGACGCACTTGACCAGGCAAAAACAGGCGGTAGTTATGACATCGAGTACCGCACTGTCGGCATAGCCGATGGACAACAGCGCTGGGTGCGAGCTAAGGGAAAAGTCCATTTTGATACATTGGGCAACCCGATGCGATTTATCGGGTCGGTAATGGACATTACCGAACAGAAGCTCAATGAAGAAAGACTCCGGGAAAGTGCCGAACGGAAAGCGCGGCTGGCGGCCATCGTGGAATCTTCAGACGATGTGATCGTCAGTAAAACGCTGCAGGGTGTAATTACCAGTTGGAATAAGGCCGCTCACCGTATGTTTGGCTATACGGCTGATGAGGCTATTGGCAAGCATATTTCACTGATCATCCCACCTTCGCGCCTAAAGGAAGAGGATTACATCATCAGTGAAATCCGCGCTGGTAACAAGGTGGATCACTTCGACACGGTCCGGCTGACGAAAGACGGGCGCGAGATACCGCTTTCCATCACGGTATCGCCCATTGTCGACGAAGGTGGTCGCATTATCGGCGCCTCAAAAATTGCGCGTGACATCAGTGCGCAGGTAGCCGCTCAGGAAGCGGCTCGCCGTTATACCGAACGGTTGGAGATTATCAATTCGATGGTGGGGAGTATATCCGAAGATCTCAACCTGAATAACATATTGCAAAAGGTTACCGATAGTACAACCGAACTGACGGGTGCAGAATTCGGGGCTTTCTTTTATAACCAAACCGATGAAAAAGGCCAGTCGTTTGGGCTGTATGCCTTGTCTGGAGCGCCGCGAGAAGCGTTTGAAAATTTTTCAATGCCGCGTAATACGGAATTGTTTCATTCAACATTTTCCGGCGAAGGTGTGGTCCGCATTGACGATATTATCAAAGACCCCCGTTTCGGGAACAATCCACCCTATTACGGGATGCCCGAAGGCCACCTGCCGGTAGTAAGTTACCTTGCTGTACCCGTAATATCGCGTTCGGGAGAGATTATCGGTGGCCTGTTTTTCGGCCATTCCGAAGCGGGCAAATTTACACCAGACCATGAACAGCTAGTGGTCTCTATTGCTGCCCAGGCTGCCATCGGCTTGGATAATGCTAAACTGTACGCAGAAGTAAAAGCACTGAATGACAAAAAAGATGAATTCATCGGCTTAGCAAGCCACGAGCTGAAAACTCCGCTGACCAGTATCTATGCCTATTTGCAAATTCTGGAGAAATTGATGACCGCTGATAAGAGCAAACTTTTCATCCAAAAGGCGCTGCATCAGATGAAAAAACTTAATGTGTTGGTCGGTGACCTGTTGGATATTTCAAAAATCGAAGCGGGGAAACTTCAACTGAATATGGCTGAATTCGATCTGAAACAACTAACGGAAGAAACCATCGAGCTGGTTAGCCATACGAATGAAAAATACCGGATTAGTTTGGAGACGGCTACCGAATCTTGTGTGGTATACAGTGATTCGCAGCGCATTGAACAGGTGCTCATCAACCTGCTCACCAATGCCATCAAATATTCGCCCGGCGCCGATGAAGTACGGGTGAGCCTTGCATGTACGGAAAATGAAGTCAAGGTGGGTGTTCAAGACTTCGGCCAAGGGATACCTGCCGACAAACTCCAGCATGTGTTTACGAGGTTTTATCGGGTAGAAAATAGCGGCTTCAACGTATCTGGCCTCGGTATCGGTCTGTACTTGTCAAATGAAATCGTCAATCGGCTCGGTGGTCGGATTTGGGCGGAAAGCGAAGTAGGAACTGGAAGTACGTTCTGGTTTGCGCTTCCGCTACAAGCAAAGGTGTAGCCGGCGCTTGCTGGATTACAGAAATAGGGAGCGGATATTGATTAGAAAAAGATTCTTGAAACGAAAGTAATAGGCTAATGTTGTTTTTTTGAACAAATAACATAGATAAAGGAGAATCTCATGGCCTACAAAAATCAAAATGGCGACATGCCTAATGCACACATAGCCCCGGCGTTTCTGTCCGGGGCTATGTGTTTTACAGTTAATTCCTGTCGGTCGAATAGGGTGTAAGCTTTTTCTTCAACAGTTGCCGGGCTACATGTATCCGGGTTTTTACCGTGCCTATCGGAATTTGGAAATATGCCGCAATTTCGTGGTATTTATACCCTTCATAATACATCGAAAATGGATAGTAGTACTCCTCGGCCAACTTGGATAGTGCACGCTCGATATCTTCCATGACAAATTTGCTCTCCGCGTTGTTGCGTAACGAACTTTTGAACAAATCAGAGGAAGAAATTGTATCCGATTTCAGAATGATCGAATTGGTCTTTACTTTTCGCCGATAGTAATTGATGAACGTGTTTTTTAATATCGTGTAAAGCCAAGCTTGTAAGTTTGTGCCCTCTTTAAATTTGTTGTAGTAGGAGAAAGCTTTTAAAATGGTATCCTGTACCAAATCATTGGCATTTTCTTCGTCGCGTGTAAAATAAAATGCATAACTGCTCAAGGAACCTACCTCCTGTACGACTTTGGTGTTGAATTCGATCTTATTCATCTCTATAGAATTTATCGTTTACATGATACTTTCGTTCGTGGTTAGCTCAGTTCTAAGCTTGCACAACGCGGCTAAATCAAGTATATTACGGTTATCCTATCGTACCCGGCAATAACGGATTATTTGTTTTTGTGGTAGTGTTGTTTCAATAGATAATTGTGTTTGTGAATTATGTAAACAAAACAATGATTATTTTGTTTGAATTTATTTACAATAGTTGTAAATCCGCCGGAATCCAAACAGTATAATAACGCATCGCTGGTTAGTTTATGTACATTTGTGTTTTCTTGTAACTAATTTTTTACTTCTTCGGTTCCCTTGGGAGGAGGTAGATGGGTTACTTCTTTTTCGGTTTCTCGTTCTTCGACGTGTACCGCAAATTCGGCGGGAGCAATGCGGGATCCATTGTAGTCGGCATACGCCCGGGTAAACGAGGCGCCCAAGTAAAGGATTGCTGCGGTGTAATAAACCCATAAAAGCAGTACGATGATGGAGGCTGCTGCGCCGTAGGTAGATTCAGGACCGGTGGTCTGTATATAGAAGCCAATAAGGAATCGGCCTATCATAAACAAGATAGCGGTAAAAAAAGCACCGGCTTTTACATCTTTCCATTTGATACGCACGTCGGGTAAAAATTTGAAAATAACACCAAACAATACGCTGATAACGATAAAGTTAGTGAGGGTTTCGACGGCAAGCGACAAATAGACCGCCAAATCGGAAAAGAGCCTTCTTATGTAGTCCATTAATATCATCAATAGCCCATTCACGATCAGTGAGACGATCAGCAGGAAGCCCAGTGACAAGACAAGTGATGAAGAAAGAAGCCGATCGGTTATAAGCTTTACCCAGCCCCGTTTGGGTTTTGGCTTGATTTCCCATATTTTGTTTATAGAGTGCTGCATATCCCCGAATACGGTAGTGGCGCCCAAAAGCAATGTACTGATACCGACGATAAGTGCCCACGTATTATCTTCTTTCAGTTGGACATTTTTAAGCATTTCCTGGATTTGCGCAGCCGCGTTACTACCCACCAATCCATTGATTTCATCAAATACTTTTCCCTCTGCTGCCTCTTGACCAAAGAACAACGCAGCGAGAGAAATGGTCAATACCAACAGCGGTGCAAGTGAGAAAATGGTATAATAAGCTAAGGAAGCGCTAAATTTGAGGCCTTTTACATCCATGAAAATAGTAAAGGTGTTTTTCAGAATCGTAAACCAGCGTTTCATAAAACCCGTTGATTTCATAAGCTATTGATTGCGTGAATCCGTATTAGTAAACTGTACTCCTTAACAGTTGAAACCGCGCTTTAGTTTAAACGAAGAAAAAAATGTTCCGCTGCGGTCAGTCCGGGGCCGGTTACTATTCCCTAAAATAAATGGCAAACACAGTGATCGCTACTACCGAACAAACAGCGCTAAGGACGATGAGCACTACGCCGGCTGTTTCGTGCATATAGATCCATGCAAACCGGCCAAGCATTCCTGCTAAGACGATCGAAACAAGCGCTATCCAGAGTCTTTTTCTGTTTTTCATTATTGTGCCAACAGTTCGCTTTCAGGTTTGTTGGTAATTTTTGAACCATCATCTATTCATATGGCGTTGAAACCTCAAAAGGAATTGACAGAAAGAGACCTAAAACGAGGACTGGTCATGGTGATTTGGGACGGTCTGGCTTCCGAAGTCGTGACATCCCTTACAGGCGGAGCCTTTTTGGTCGCCATGGCCTTACTGTTGGGTGCCAATAACGTGCAAATCGGGTTATTAGCGGCATTACCAATGATTACCAATATTTTCCAATTACTTTCGATCATATTGGTCAGAAAATATCAGAATCGGCGGGCCATTTCGGTTCTCTGTATAGCCTTGGCACGGATTCCATTAGCGATTATCGGGGTGATGGTGCTCCTTGGCGAAGGTAGGTCCATTAATATGCTCATCTTTTTTCTTTTCTTCCATTCTTTCTTTAGCTCTGTATCTGGGCTGAGTTGGAATTCATGGATGAAGGACATGATCCCGGAAAAAATGCTGGGTGAATATTTTTCCCGGAGAAGCCGGTATACCCAAACACTTAATGTCGCACTCAGTATCGTTCTTGCTTTGCTCCTCGATTTTATCCGGATCCGATATCCTGCATATGAGCTCACTACCTTCGCTGTGTTCTTCGTGATAGCCGGCATTATTGGTGTGATAGGTGCTTATTTATTGTCGAGAGCTCCCGAGCCGCAATCTTATCTGTCCAATGCTAAGTTGTTTACGCTGTTGAAAATGCCATTACGGAACGAAAATTTCCGTCGGTTGCTGGTTTTCAATTCTGCATGGGTTTTTGCGCTGAATATAGCAACGCCTTTTTTTACGGTATTCATGTTGCAAGGAATGGGACTGCCGCTTTCTTATATCATCGTATTGACCATTATCAGTCAACTGTCCAGCATTATGACCCTCCGGATGTGGGGAACATTTTCCGACCGATATAGCAATAAAAGCATCATCGCGATCAGTGCGCCGTTATACATTCTCTGTATCATTGCTTGGTCATTTGTAGGTATTTACTCGCGGATGTATATCAATCTTGGATTGTTGGTAGTAATCCATGTCTTCACCGGTATATCAACCGCTGGAATCAATCTTTCGCTGACCAACATCGGACTTAAACTTGCTCCCAAAGAAGATGCCATTGTATACCTCTCGGTAAAGAACATTGTGACGGCTGTCTTTTCTGCCCTTGGCCCGTTGGTAGGGGGTGTGTTAGCTGATTATTTTTCAGATAAAAATTTGGAGATCAGATTTGTGTGGGACAGTCCAGGATTTGACAAAGCCCTCAAGTTGATCTCACTTCATCAATGGAATTTCCTTTTTTTAATCGGAGCGTTCCTTGCTTTGTGCGCGCTTGAGTTATTAAACCGAGTAAAAGAAACCGGGGAAGTGGAAAAGGATGTGGTTCGGCGTATCATGCGTACCCGGATTAAAAGCAACATGAAAGATGCCATCATCATTGGTAGCCTCATTACGTGGAATAATCAGCTAAGGACCATTTTAAAATTAGGAAAGAAACGCCGCACTACCTCCGCTTCCGAGACGACCGGTAAATGACATAAGCTAATACAGCAACGATAAAAATGGCTCCAAATAGAATAGAAAAAAACATGATGATAATGCGTTAAACGTTCGTTTCTAGTTTACAACGGAGCGGTAATTTTGTTTTATCGTTGTACCCAGCCGCGGATGGGACCTTCAACAAGTAAAAAATCAAGGTATTCAGCAATAACCTGTGTTTGCTTACCGGCTTCCAGTTTGGTAATCCGGGCAGCCGCTGTATCGGGCTGGGCATATAAAATACGCTGTTCGGCAAATTGCAAGGAGCGCAGCCGGCTCAGGGATGTCACTTGCTTTTGAGTAACGAAACGCTTGCTGGAATCTGGCATCGTTACACGGTATCCGTTGCGGTATGTGGCCTCGACGAATACCGGCATATGCCGCGAGGCGCCGGGAAAAAGCGGTTGACTGGCGCGCAATGTGTCTCCGTTGCGGGTGGTATCGGCTGAAATTTTTGGTGGTATAGATTTTCCCGGTTGCAGGAAAGGGAGTGGATCTAACGCGCCTCCCCTTCCATAGATGCCAAAATGCAGGTGTGGTGGCGTGGTCTTCGCATTTCCGGTATTTCCGATGAGTCCAAGCGTATCGCCCGCAATCACGGACTGTCCAGTGGTCACCAGTTGGCTATCCAGGTGGGCGTAGTACAAACTTATTGAGCGGTTTTTGGGCCGTAGCCATATTACGTTCCCACCCAATCGGTTGGTGCCAATGCGAACAACGCCATCGGCGGCGGCAACAACGGGCGTATGGCGCGCAGCAAAAATATCGATACCTTCGTGTTTGCGGCTGCCGCCGTCCCGCGCATCGCCAAATACACTGCCAATGTGTTGCCGGACATCGGGCGTTACCGGGCTGGCCAGGGAAGCTTCCGCAGTAAGCCGAAGCCGGAATGACAGCTCGGCAAGCAGCTCCGGCTGTATACGTAGCAGGTATTGCCCATCCTGCCTGACGTCCCAGGTCAGTGTCGCAGCGGTATCTGCGGAAATCAAATGTTTAGGTACAACAGCGGTATCAGGAGGGGCTTCAAAAAGATCGATGAACAATTGCACACTATCCAGGCTGTTTACCGTTACGTCGATGTGGATCCGTTCGCCCTGCCTTGCTGCAAACAAGTAGCCGATGGCGGTGGGTTTGTCGCTTGCTATGTAAGCGGATTCCTGGTGAGGGACTGTCACGGCCGTCGGATCGGCCAGGCTCTGTATCGAAGCTTGGAGCCATTGCTGATAAATCACACTGCTTTCAAGCCCCGCATTGCTGAGCTGTTTCAGGTAACGTTGATGCGGCGATTGGCTTTTGAAAAGCGTTCCGATAAATTGATCGCTGCATGCAGCTGAAAAGCCGATCAGCAACAGGAGAGCATAGCGCATTGTGCAACGGGGGTTGTTCATACTTTTAGTTACAAGGGTATCTGTTCATTTGTTTGTTTGCCTAACAATTTAGGCGTTGATTTGTATGTTTTAAAAACAATCCAAAATGATAGAAACAACAGTAACCATCATTGGTTGTGGCGATGCTTTCGCCAGCGGGGGACAACTGCATACTTGCTTTTATATTCAAGCCCCACATGCAACCCTGCTCCTGGATTGCGGTGCCACTGCATACTATGGAATAAAGAAACAGGGAATAAATCTGAATGATATAGATGCTATCGTGATTTCTCATTTTCACGGCGATCATTTCGGAGGGGTGCCTTTCCTCTTACTGGAAGAGGCTGTCAGAAACAGGGAAAAACCACTAACTATTATCAGTCCGCCAACGGGAAAGGATCGGATTAAAAAACTGTTGAAACAACTATATCCGGGCAGTGAGGTATTGAATAAACTTAACCTGTTGTTCAAAACGTATATTCCGGACGGCGTATTGCAGGCTGATCATTTTGAGATAACGGCATTCCCCGTAGCACATACACCCGACACATTGCCCCATGGACTACGGATCGGTATCGCCGGGAAAATTATTGGATTTTCTGGGGATACGGCTTGGACGCCTATGCTGATCGAATTGGCCAGAGACGCCGATTTATTTATTTGTGAATGTAATTATTTCCAATCGGAAATAAATGGGCATATGAATTACAAGACGTTATTGAACTATGACGACCAACTCTTGTACAAACAGTTGCTGCTTACCCACTTCGGTGAGGAGATGATTCAATATCGCGATCAAGTTAACCATCCCTATGCATACGATGGGCTTAAAATTGCGCTGTAGTGCAGTTTAACTGATCCTTTTGCAATTGATCGCCTGAACCCATTCGTGATGGTTGCAGCGGTTGCAATGATGGCGGCCGGACGGTAGTTGCTCCAACGTACCGCAATAGATGCAGGCATACAACCCTTGGCGCTTGATAAGACTAATGTGCTTCCGATAGGCATGAGGCAGAATCGGAAGTCCGTATTTCACTTCTTCATCCGGGAAGAAAAAGACGCTCATGCTGCCATTGGTTTCCAAAATAGCGGCCCGCACCTGGCCCAAGTGCTCCACCCCTTTATCACGCAGTTCGGCAAAAAATTCGTCCATGGAGAGACTGTCTTTGATGTCATCTTTGATGACCATCACACTATCTTCGATGATGTATACCGGCTCGCCCTCTAGTATCCGCTCAAATCGCTCACTTTTGGCCATTAGCCAAGTAATCAGTCGGTAAAGGCCGATTGCCGTGGCACATACCAGCACGGTAGGTAAGAGTGCTACGTCGTCATAAAACATGGGATCGCCGGCAGCGGACCCCAAACTCAGAATAATGGCCAGCTCAAAGATCGACAGTTGCCGTACCCCCCGTTTTCCCGATAGCCGGAGAACAACCATGATAACGACAAACATAAACGTTGTGCGAAAGACAACTTCGAGGGCAAAGTGACCGTCGACGTCGTGAAAAAAAATACGTTCCCAATCCATGGTCTCTAAAAAGTATAAGTGCTGTTGTAAATACAATTTGCTGCAATGAAATGTTTTCTTGCAAACTCGTCAACAATTGTAGGAGATGGCTGTTGAAGATAATAAGCGGTCGCATCGACGGCTTATTTTGGTTGAACGCTTAACGAAAAAATTATGACAACGTTAACTGAAAAACAACTTGATACACTGATGAGATATCACGAAGGGCCTGTTTTCTCGGTGTATATGCCCACCCATCGCACTCATCCGGATAATGCACAAGACCCGGAAATGTTCAGAAAACTGGTCGAACAATTCGATTCCATAAAGGCTGAATATATACGGGATAAAGGTATTCAAAGCATTTTTTCCAACTTTGAAGCATTAGCCGATGATTATCGGTTTTGGCAGCATACGAAAGAAGGACTGGCAGTATTCGCAACACGGGATTCTTTCGATGTATATCGATTGCATACACCGGTACAGCCACTGGCAATCGCGGCAGACAGCGCCCACACAAAACCCTTATTGAAATACCTGCAAAGCAGTGATCGTTATCATGTATTGGTGCTTAGTACCAATACCGCGCAGTTGTTTGAAGGCGACCGGTACCAACTGGATGAAATCAATTTATCTCAGGAAGATGTTCCTGAGTCAATGATTGACGCATTGGACCACGAATTACGCGATTTACATGCTACACTCGCGGCGTACCATACTGCCACCGGCGAGAAATGGGATGTGGCACAGAACCACGGATTAAAAAAAACGGATGTAGATAACGATATCGAGCAATTTTTCAGAGCAGTTGATAGGGGAGTCATGGCCAGGTATTCAATTCCTACACGGCTTCCGCTGATTCTGGCTTCGCTCCCTGAACACCAACACCTATTCCGTCGGCTGAGCCGAAATAGACAGCTCTTGGAAGAAGGAATAAAAATCAATGCTGCGGCATTACCCAAGGAGGCACTTCGGGATGCTGCCTGGCAGGTGTTTGAACCCTACTACAACAAACGCTTGAATCATATTATCGGCGAATATAGGCAAGCTACCACCAAAGGAATGGGCGCCGACCAACTAGAAGAAGTTGTCAAAGATGCCTTTGACGGCAAGGTAGCAACCTTGCTGTTGGAGGAAAACCGCATTATCCGCGGACGCATCGTTGATCGTGACAATGTGCAATATGATACAGACGAAACGCTCGGTGCTGTCGATGACGTGCTCGACGACCTCGCCGAACTGGTATTGCGTCAAGGCGGTGAAGTATGGGTAATCCCGAAAGACAAAATGCCGTCAGAGACAGGGGCTGCATCGATTAACCGGTTTTAATGACTGCTGATCCGGCACTGGATTATTTTCCAAATCACAAAGTTCGGTTGCTAACCGGCGGAGAGACTTTTTTTTCGTTGCTTATCCAGCTTATCGGGCAGGCGCAGAAAAGTATACACTTACAGGTATATATCTATGAAGCAGACGAAACGGGACAGCTGGTAGCGGATGCATTAATCGCTGCGGCCAAACGTGGGGTAGACGTCTATGTGTTGGTTGACGGTTATGGCTCGCAGCGGCTGAAAAAGTCGTTCACGTCCCGGTTTGATGCGCACGGTGTGCACTTCCGAGTTTTTGAACCGCTATTTAAAAGCAAACATTTTTACATCGGCCGCAGGATGCACCAGAAGTTGCTCGTGGTGGATGCCCGTTATGCCGCGGTGACGGGCGCAAATATTGGCGATCGGTACAACGACAAGCCGGGGCAGCCCGCGTGGCTCGATTTTGCGCTGTGCGTGGAAGGGGGAATCGCTCAAAAACTCTGTGAATTGTGCTGGACAATGTGGAAAAATTTTCAGCGAATCAGAAATATGCCCGAACGATGCCAGCCCTCCGTCGGCCGGATAAATTTTGGTCATGAGCATAGCTGTGCGGTCCGCATGCGGCGTAACGATTGGGTGCGTCGCAAATCCGAAATTACCCGCACCTATCGGGAGATTTTCCAGAAGGCCCGTGAGAAAGTGATTCTGGTGTCCAGCTACTTTCTGCCTGGCACCACCGTCCGCAGGGACATGACTATGGCGGTAAAGCGCGGTGTTAAGATACAACTGGTCGTTTGCAGTCGAATGGATGTCCCGCTTGTAAAAGATGCGGAACGGTCGATGTATGAATGGCTTCTCCGACACGGAATGGAGATCTATGAATATACAGGCGATATGCTTCATGGTAAGCTCGCTACCTGCGACGATGAGTGGATGACCATCGGTTCATTCAACGTGAACGACCTGAGCGCACGTGTCAGTGTGGAATTAAACCTGGACGTGCGGGGCAAGGCTTTTGTGCGGCAGGTAATCCGTGAGTTAACGGATCTTATGGATACCCATTGTCTGCGCGTGAGCGCGCAGGAGTTTGCAGCTAAAAGTACCCTTGTAAACCGGCTATTTCGTTGGGTAGCATTTAAAATTTTGCGCTTTATCTTCTTCTTGGGGACCTTCTATATGAAGCAGGAAAAGTACGGTAAAAGCTGATATTGAAATTTTTCAAACAAATGGCCGCCATTGATTGTCAACCTCGTAGAAATGGCCCCTGAAAGGTCACCCACATTCGTTAACAGAAAAGATAATATTATGGAAGATTTGAAAAAAACCGCAGAAGTGCTGAATGATTTGATCAGGATAAACAACGATCGGATCGCAGGTTACGAAAAGGCGATTGCGGAATTGCCAGTTGCTGATGTTGATCTTAAAGCGCTCTTCAATAGTTTAATCGAGCAAAGCGAGCGTTTAAAAACAGAACTGCAGCAACACATCAGCGCATGGGAAAATAAGGTAGAAGACGAGACAACCACCTCGGGAAAAGTATATCGTATGTGGATGGATGTCAAACAAACATTTGCGATGGACGATCGAAAAGCCGTTTTAGAAAGCTGCGAATACGGGGAAGACGCCGCACAAAAAGCCTACCGCGAAGCAGAAAAAGAGGAAGACATAACGACGCCGGCACGAGCACTCATTGCCAATCAAAAGACGCAATTACGGGCATCTCACGATCATATTAAGCAACTGAGAGATCGTGAGAAAGTCGGATAGGTGTGCATCCAACAAAAATAATCAACACATAATTCCAATAGCGTATGGAAAACCTAAAAACAACAACGGAATGCCTCCAGGATTTGGTGGCATTCCATAGTGAACGAATCAACGGCTATCAAGCGTTACTCAACCGACTTACGGCCGATGAACATCATTTGACCACGTTATTCGAGGCCTTCATCAAACAAAGTATCAAAATGAAGCTTGAATTATTGGACATGGGAGTCCAATGTGGTTTGGAAGAAACACAATTGACAGCCAGCGGGCAATTCGGCCTGGCTTGGTCAGTAGTCAAGGCAGTTTTTTCCAGTAGAATGCCGAGTTATGCGCTCGATAAATGCCGGTCTGGAGAGAATGCATTATTAATCGCCTATCACAGTGTTGAGGGAACCGACGGATTACAGCCGTCATTGCGTGCATTGGTAAATCAACAAAAACGAGAAGTGATTGCTGCGCGTGACTGGATTTCGCATTTCGAACGGTTTTGTAGCCACTCGGTTCGACAGCAGTTAGCCGCTGTATCTTGACTATTAGGCTTTGACGACCCATAGTATGGATCAGCTGTGTACTACATTGGAAATAATCAACGATCTGATTGAGGTAAACGGTCAACGGATATGGAATTATCAGGTGGTATTTAAAGGATTTAATGGTGACCCCGATTTGGAATTATACGGGGTTTTTGAACAAATTGTGGATCAGGGCCAGCGCTTCCAGGAAGCGTTGGAACTCCAATTTGTCGCGTTGGCACACGATCTTCCAAATAGAGGATATCCAAACGGGACGATACTCCGGACCTGGGAGGTCGTTAAAGCCTTATTTCGCAATACATCTTCCCTGCCGATTAGCCTTGTTTTTGATAAAGGTGAACGTGCAATGCTCAAGGCTTATCAGTATGCTGAAAAACATATTTATGGAACATCTTCACAGAAAATCATTGCTGGTCAACAGCGCGAACTCGTAGCATTTTATCGCCAATATAAATCATTATACAAAGACCGGCAATTCGTCTAATAGTCTCTACTCGCTCACGGTTATCAATCAACCTTCGGAATACTTTTTTGCGTTTTTATAAACATTTAGCCATCGATTAGTTAATATGTACAAGACAATTGTACCTTTGTTTTTTCACACAGGAGTGTTGGCAATTGAATCCTCAATCTGAGAGAGTTTGTTTAAATGAAAGAATTAGATGCTGTAGACGACTCAATCTTTACGGAGTTATTTTTGGCTTCGCCTGTAGCAAGCTATATTTGCAACCGTACCGGACACATTGTTGCATTCAATGAAGCCGCAGCATTACTTTGGGGGTGCCGGCCGGAAATAGGCGAAGCTAAATGGTCTGGAGCAGTTGCTATTTACGATCCAGGCGGACGCGCTATCCCCGTGAAGGAAAGTCCGATGGCGATGGTGTTGGAAGGGGATGAAAATGCCGCTGATGTGGAGTTGATTATCGAGCGCGCCGATGGTACACGGCGACATGTGTTGGTTTTTCCCAAACCTATCCGGTCCTCCGAAGGTCATTTAATAGGTGGTCACAATACGCTGGTTGATATTACGGATTACAAACAGTATGAAGAAAGACAGGAAATACTTTCTGAAATTGTCCAGTCGTCCAACGATGCAATTGTCAGCAAAAATCTCAACGGTATCATCCTAAGCTGGAATAAGGGCGCTCAGCGTATTTTCGGTTATACTGAAAGTGAAATTGTCGGTAAATCGGTGGAAACACTGATCCCCAGTTACCTCAAAAACGAAGAACAAATGATTCTTCATGAAATTAGCGAGGGAAGAAAAGTAGATCAGTACCAGACGATACGAGTGACCAAATCTGGAAAAGAAATTCCGGTATCCCTCACGATATCGCCCATGCGTAATAAGCAGGGGCAAATTGTGGGAGCCTCGAAAATCGCGCGGGATATCTCGGATCAGATTCAGCGCGAACAAACCATCCAATTTCATGAACAGCAGCTGGAAACCTTACATGCAATCGGAAGGGTGATTTCCGAAAAGCTGGATACTTCCTCTATTATCCAAACGGTCATCAATTCAACGACGCATCTGATAGCTGCTGACGTAGGACTTTGTTTTTATCGGGTAACAGATGAAGAAGGCCGGTCAACGCTGTCTGTTTCTGCAGCTACGCATGAAACCGCCCTACATCTGGACGAACATCGTATCGACTTGGAAGATGGCGTTATCCATGCTATTTTTTCGGGTGAAGATGCAGTTCGGGTTGACGATGTGTGTGAAACTCCACACATTCTTTCACTGTTTGACCTGCCAATGAATCCGGAAATACCCCCGATCCGCCATTGCTTGGCCATTCCCATCCGGTCTGCCGATAAACTATTGATTGGCGCCATGTTTTTTGGATATTCTCGGCTGGATGTGTTCAACAACGCCGACGAAGACATGATGAGAAGCATCGCATCGCTCGTTGCCGTAACCTTGGATAATGCACGGCTTTTTGAGGAAGTGAATGCGTTGAATCTCAAGAAAAACGAATTTATCGCATTGGCGAGTCACGAACTCAAAACCCCCTTGACCACAACAAAAGGGTATCTTCAGATACTGGAACGATCAGAAATTGACCAAGTGGGCCGACGTTTCCTTACCAAAGCGTTAAAACAATTGGAACGTATCAATGCATTGATTTCCGAGCTATTGGACATCTCAAAGATTGAGGCGGGTAAGCTAAGTTTTCATATGGAGACTTTTGACTTGGGTGAACTGATACTTGACATTGTGGAGACGTTTCATTTTAGCAGCCGAACTCATACGATTTTTGTCAACAACGCGCAGGGAAATTACCTGGTTGAGGCCGATAGGCAACGGATGGAACAGGTAATGATTAATTTGATTACCAACGCGATAAAATATTCACCGGACGCAAATAATGTTCACATAACGCTTGAGTCGTCTCTCTTGGAAGTGAGTGTACAGGTAACAGACGAAGGAATGGGGTTGGGCCACGACCAGCAGGAAAAAGTTTTTACCCGGTTCTATCAAGTTGAAGGGACATCGAAAATGGCGGGGTTAGGTCTTGGATTGTATCTCAGCAAAGAGATTATTGATCGACATGGTGGATATATCGGTGTCAATAGCCGGTTAGGAGAGGGTTCAACCTTCTATTTTTCGATACCCCGGCGCCAAAATCAATAGCTTATGAAAAAAAAAATCTACGTTTTGGAAGACGATGCCGATATTGGCGAGCTGATTGCTTTTCTTCTCACAGAGCAAGGCTATGAGGTTTCGGTATTTAGTACAATTGTGTCGTTCAGGCAGTATGCGAATCATAACCCATTACCTGCACTACTGATCATTGATGTGATGTTGCCGGATGGAAACGGGTTGGATGTCTGTAAGGAATGGAAAACCGCCGCAACTACACAGTCTATTCCGATACTGGTTATGTCTGCGTATGAAGATTATCGGCACGACAACCGGGCTCAGGGTGCAGACGGTTTTATTAGCAAACCCTTTGATATTAAATCATTTTTAGTGGACGTAAAGGCTCAGCTTAGCTAGCTTGAAAAAATGCCCCGCTTTGCACCAGTAGTGTACGCTGTGCTGTTGTGATGGAAAAGGCGCAAAGGGGGCTGGGGTTCTTCATACGGTTCCTATACAGCCATATTTGCCTCTTCCATGGCAATTTCGGTCAATTTGGTATCCGTGTTTTTTTCTTCTTCCAATGTTTGGTTCAGCAACTCGGCTGCTTCGCGGTGTTCCATCAAATTGGCATAAGTGACCAAGCAGCCGTAGCTAGCAATCTCATAATGTTCTACTTTTTGGGCGGCCGAGATAAGCGCGGCATCAAGTACCGCAGCATCTTCGAAGTTTTCAATGATTTCTTCGGCTTCATTCAGCAGACCCTCCATAGCTTTGCAGGTTTTACCCCGCGGAGATAAGTTGATGGAAGCGAATACTTTTTTGAGTCGTTCAACATGTTCTTCAGTTTGCATACGATGTTCCTCGAATGCAGCTTTCAGATTTTCGCCTTCAGCTTTGGTTGCCATCTTTTTGAGTCCCTTAAGCAATTGTTTCTCTGCACCCAGGATGTCCCTGAGTTCGTCTACAAACAATTCGTGTAAATGCTCGTTCGGCATATCTGAATGGTTTTTTGTGTTATTTGCCATGATATTTATTTAGTTGGTTTCCTTATTAATCTATCAGTTTCCATGCCGATATCCACTTGTAGGGAGCAAACTTGTAGGAATTGGTGGTCGGTTGCCGGTATGGTAAACTTCGGTATAAATCAGTGTCCTTTTTTTGGGTATCGGTGTATATTTATGACTACTCCGCTTCGGATTTTTTGTTAACTGATGAGTGTAACAAAGTGGCTAGTGTACCGGCGTTGTCGGCAGCATATCCCTTTTCATCGTTGTCAAAATAAAAGAACACATCCTTTTTCGCTTGTTGCCATCTCCGGCATTGTTTGGCCCATTTGGCCAGATCGTTGTCTGTATATTTTCCCTGATATTTGCCGCCGGGCCCATGCAAACGCACGTACACAAAGTCGGCGGTTATCTCAATTGGCGATTGATGGCCTGCTAATTCATAGATACAAAAGGCAAAATTGTACTGGCGGAGGACTTCGTAAACCTCCGGAACATACCAGTCGGCATTTCGGAATTCAAATACGTAACGATATCCCTTCGGCAGCGCCTCGGCAAAATCTGATAAGCGTGTAAGGTTCAATTTCCAAAATGGAGGCAATTGAAATAAAAAGGGTCCCAATTTCTTTCCCAGCCGTGCAGACAGTTGTATGAAGTTCGCTGCATATTCCGCTACTTCATGTAGTTTTTTGAGATGTGTGATATAGCGATTCGCTTTCACAGCAAATAGGAAATCTGCGGGTGTCTGTTCTTTCCATTTCGTAAAGGTGTTTTCGCTGGGTTGCCGGTAGAATGAATTGTTGATTTCAACGGTGTCAAACCGCTTAGTATAGAAGCGCAATTGGTCACTATCGGCTAGATCTTCGGGATAGAAAATCCCCTTCCAATGCTTATAATGCCAGCCGGATGTGCCGATATAAATTTTTGCGGAAGCCAAATGAATGCCAGTTATCCCATATGCTGCATGATGGACTCCCCAAGTTGCCGAATAATTTCAGGTGGGAAGTCGCCCCATATCTGAATCCATTCCCCGGAGGGTTCCTGGCGTAATTGACTGATGGATCTTCCTTCAAGAAGGCAATGATAAACCGGGATGCCATCGGTCGTCTGCTCGGGCCGGATGAGCACCGGTTTATCCATCAATCGGCCCGCCAGCCTAATTTCGAAGGTGTCTTCAGATTTTTCCATAATGAGATCAATTTAATACGCCCTGTTGCAGTGCGATGCGGATCACGGTGCCGATATCGGGTGCGCCTGTCTTTTGCAGTAAACTTTCCCGGTATTTGAGAATGGTTCGCTTGTTTGTAAAGAGTTGGTAAGCGATTTCCTGATTTGAGTATCCTTCTACGATCAGTTTCAGGATTTGTTCCTCTCGCGGCGAGAATTCCACGGTCTGCCCATTTTTACCAAAATCTGTTGCCGTAATGGATTCCAGCACTTTTAAATACAATGCCGTGCAGATATACGTATTACCGGCAAGGATATGTTTAATGGCAAAGACAAGTTCGTCCTTATTGGCCTCGTTGACAATGTATCCATCGGCACCCGATTTTACTAGGCTGAGGATATCCTCGTGATAGTCGATTCCCGAAAGAACGAGGACCTTGATGGTTGGAACCATTTGCTTTAATGTCGACAGATAAGTTGGATTATCTCCAAGAAAAACATGGTCTATAACCAATAAATTGATAGCTTGTTTAGCTGAAAGTGCTGTCGTGATGTCCTCTCGTTTGGAAACAATTTCCGCAAAAGTGAAATCGGGCTCTTGGCTTAGCAATGCAACGATGCCGTCTCGGGCAAGTGTTTGAGGCGAAGCCCAAATGATTTTTGCTGAGTCTTCCATAATCTTTCCTTCAATCGTTAAGTGTTATTCTTCGTTTTTCAGTCGTAAGGAATACGTTTCAACGGTCACAAAGGTTTTAGTTTTTTTAAGATACTTTCCGTTAGCCGACAACAAGTTTGCTTTTTAGTACATCGGAGAATGGTAGACCGAACTATCCTAAAAACAGGCCAAAGCGATTGGATGTAAGGTTTTGACGTTTAGTAAGGCTTTAATTTAAAAGTAACAGTCAGTAAGTAAGTGTCTTGTATTATAACGAGGTGGGCAGGTCTGAAAATGTGTCGCATTTTATACCGGCGTGGTACACGGCTTGACCCCCCTGTATACAATATCGTACGGTGGTGGGATGGATGCCGCATATAAGTGTTTCTTCAAGAATTAATTGAAAATGCAAATGAACGCAAGTAGTAGCCGATTACGTATTTTTACGTGGCATATACATGGAAGTTATTTATACTATCTGTCGCAGGGGAACTATGATCTGTATATACCCGTAAATAAAGAGCGCTCGGAAGGATATTACGGGCGGGGTACAACTTTTCCATTCGGTCCGAACGTGCATGAAGTGGATGCAGACAGTGTGCAACAGCTCGATTTTGATCTCATTCTGTTTCAAACAACCCATAACTATCAGCGGGATCAGTACGAGGTGCTGTCACCCCGTCAGCGCGACCTGCCCAAAATCTACCTGCAGCATGACCCGCCCTGGGGGCACCCCACGGATACGGTGCACATCGCTTGCGGAAGCGACGTAACCTTGGTTCATGTAACCTATTTTAATAAACTAATGTGGGACAATGGCCAGCTGGACACTCGCGTTATCGAACACGGCGTTGTGGATAGGGGATACACCTATACCGGTGAGTTGGGTAAGGGATTGGTAATTATCAATAACCTGCCTCAACGCGGACGTATGTTGGGGTTTGATCTCTTTTTGGAACTACGTGAACACATTCCCCTTGATTTGGTGGGCATGGAAACCGGACCCTATGGGTTATCGGAGGTACTGCACCCTGAATTGCCAGCATTTGCCGGTAAGTATCGATTTTTATTCAACCCCATTCGCTATACCAGCATGGGCTTAGCCGTGTGTGAGGCAATGACGTACGGAATGCCCATCATCGGTTTGGCCACCACAGAAATGGTGCGGCATATCCGAGACGGGTTCAATGGCTTTTTAGATCTCGATCCGAAATGCCTCATCGATAAAATGATGTTCTTGCTGGAAAACCGGGATCTCGCAACTTCGATGGGCACCAATGCCCGTCGCTATGCATTGGAGCGATTCGGTATCCGTCGGTTTGTACAAGAGTGGGAAAAGCTGTTTAACCAAGCGGTTGAGCGGCAACCGTTAACAAGTTTATATAGCGATTAGCAAATAGATATCATGAATAAAACGATTGCGTTAATCAGTGAACATGCCTCGCCTCTTGCCATGCTCGGCGGTGTAGACAGTGGCGGACAGAACATTTATGTAGGGGAGCTTGCGCGGCAGTTGGCGGCGTTGGGCTATGCGATTGATGTCTTTACCCGAAGGGACGACCCTAAGTTACCCATTGGAGTGCAATGGCTATCCAATGTGCGGATCATACATGTCGATGCCGGGCCACCCAAGCAATTGTCGAAGGAGTCCCTATTTCAATATATGGACGCATTTACTGAATCTATGGAAGCGTTTATGGCTAGGCAACCGAAGCGGTATGCATTGCTCCATGCCAATTTCTGGATGTCAGGCTATGTCGCCATGAAACTCAAAGAGCGTTTGGGCGTTCCCTTTGTGATTACCTTTCATGCACTGGGAAAAGTGAGGTTGATGCATCAACGTGAAAATGATAAATTTCCGGAAGAACGCTGCGATGTGGAAGCACAAGTTATGCAGGCAGCGGATGGCATCATTGCAGAGTGCCCACAGGATGAAGCAGATCTGACCCAATTGTACCGGGCAGATCCCGATAAAATTACCATGGTGCCGTGCGGTTTCAGTCCGCACGAATTTCACCCGATTGATAAGGCATACGCCCGGATGCTGCTGGATATGCATCCCACGCGCAAAATTATTCTGCAACTAGGCAGGATGGTGCCGCGAAAAGGTATCGATACGGTCATCCAAGCATTGACACAATTGAGAAAAGAATCAATAGATGCCCAGCTGGTGATCGTGGGAGGGGAATACGAAAAACCCCATCTCCATGCCGACCTGGAATACCGGCGGCTGATGGAAATGGCTACCGAATTGGGGGTGGCGGATGCTGTATCATTTGAGGGGCGGAAAAACAGAGAGCAATTGAAATATTTCTATGCGGCTGCCGACGTATTTGTGTCAACTCCTTGGTATGAGCCGTTTGGTATTACCCCATTGGAAGCGATGGCATGCGGCACACCTGTCATTGGCGCCAAGGTAGGAGGTATCCAGTATAGCGTTGCCAATGGCAAAACCGGGTTTTTAGTGCGGCCCAAGGCCCCTCAAGCCCTTGCCCGCAAACTCGAACTGGTGCTTAAAAGCGAAGATTTGCAGCTGTACCTGCGTCAAAATGCGATAAAGCGTGTCAATGAGTGCTTCACGTGGAAGAAAGTGGCGCAACAGATGGACGAAGTATACCGCAGACTTACTGCCGAGCAACTGGATGTGAAGGATGATGACAAACGGATCATCGCTACTGCTTTTTTAGAAGCCGCCGACACATTTCGATTGTCTGCAGATAGCCTAACCGACGCTATATTGCGTGCCGGCAACATGCTCGCGAAAACATTTGAAAAAGGCGGGAAAGTATTGGTGTGTGGTAACGGGGGCAGTGCAGCAGAGAGCCTTCATTTTTCCGCTGAACTATTAGGCCGGTTTGAAATGCCAAATCGGGTCGGATTGCCTGTTATTTCCTTGATGGCCGATCAGGCAATGCTTACCGCGTGGTCGAATGATATCGGCTTTAACGACGTTTTCGCCCGCCAAGTGGAGGCGTATGGCCGGCCGGATGACGTGCTGATGTGCCTAAGCACGAGTGGCAACTCACCCAACCTATTGGAGGCCATGGATAAAGCCAAACAACTGGGTATGGTATGTCTGACATTGCTTGGCAAGGACGGCGGACAGGCGGCAGTAAAGGGCGACATTAACCTTATTGTGCCCTCAAGTAGCACCCAACGGATTCAGGAATTGCACCTCCACATCATTCATTTGCTTTGTACTATCGTAGAACGCCGACTGGTGAATTACTCGGTGCGGCGACAGGCAGCTACCTTATCTTCTTCGTTGGTTCAGGCAGTTGATTTATCCGTATCACAAAACGGTAATCCAAAACCAGACTATGTCAAACAAAAGAGCGATATTTTTGGATAAGGACGGTACACTGATACGGGATGTTCCCTATAACGCCGATCCCAGCAAAATAGAGTTATTGACCGGAGTGGCCGACGGTCTCCGGTTACTTGATTCCCTGGGATATGCTTTCTTCGTGATAACCAACCAGGCAGGCGTGGCTAAGGGGTTTTTCAGCGAAGAGGCACTCGTAGACGTGGAGGCTAAGCTGCAACAATTGCTCGGCAAAAGTGGAGTAGCCTTGTCGGGCTTTTATTATTGCCCGCACCATCCCGAGGGCGCCGTGCAAGCGTACACGAAGCGGTGTAATTGCCGCAAGCCGTCACCGGGCTTATTATTGGAAGCCGCGGCAACCTATGGAATAAACCTCGGAGATTCCTGGATGGTAGGCGACATACTCGATGACATAGAGGCGGGTAACCGGGCGGGTTGTAAAACGATGTTGATTGATGGGCTTGGACATGAGCGGCAGAAAGCGCATAACGGATATCGGCGTCCTTCCTATATCGCCGACAGTTTCAGCGAAGCAACAGATTGGATAGTAAAGAACACCGAACATGGAAAAATATAATTGGCAATTTACAGCGCAGTTTGAGCAAAAGAAAATCTTAGTGGTTGGCGATTTCATTATCGACGAATACATTGATGGGGATAGTACGCGATTGTCTCCCGAAGCCCCCGTTCCCGTGGTGGATGTACAGTCGGACGACTGGGTGGCGGGTGGTGCAGCGAATGTGGCGGCAAACTTGGCTGCATTGGGGGCGCAAGTGATTTTTTGTTCGGTTATCGGTACGGATATCGAGGCCGATCGGGCATGCGCCCTGGCGGCGGGGGCAGGGCTTTCATCCGACTGCCTGATTCGGGAGGAAAAGAGGAATACGTTGGTAAAAACGCGGGTGCTGGCCGATGGCCATCCGTTGGCACGGATCGACCGGGGAGATGATACGCCCATTTCGGCGGTATCGGAACAGCAACTCATTCTGCATTTGCAACAGCATTTTGACGCATGCGATGGCATCGTTGTGGCAGATTACCACAAAGGGGTGATTACACCGACCATCATCGACCATCTCCTTGCGTTAACGCAGCGGCAATCGAAATTCATCGCGGTCGATTCAAAACGGCTATCTCTTTTCCAGCGGTTGGCGCCGACGCTGGTGAAACCGAACTATACGGAGGCGATGCAGCTCCTTGGCTACGAAGGACGGGGAAAAGACCGAAAAGCCCTGCTCGAAAAATGCGGAGCAGCTATTTATCAAAAAACGCACGCGCATTGGACCGTACTTACGCTCGATAGGGACGGCTCTCTTTGGTTCGAAAAGGGAAAACTGGCTTTTCATATCGGTGCAATTCCGGTAGCCTCTCCACATGTCTGCGGAGCGGGAGACACATTCATCAGCGCCTGTACCCTGGTATTGCTCACCGGTGCAGACGCCAAACGCGCAGCCACCATGGCCACCGCTGCAGCCGCCGTGGCCATCGAAAAGGAAACGGCATCTTTATGCACACGCCTGGAGCTTTTGGCTAAGTTGGACAACGAACAGAAACTGGTGACGTCACTAAAACACCTGCGGGAAATCCGTGCGTATTATAAAAGTATGGGACGCCGTATTGTGTTTACCAATGGATGTTTTGATATCCTGCACAGTGGTCATGTCAACTACCTCAGACAGGCGAAAAAACTAGGTGATGTACTGATCGTTGGAGTGAATGACGATGAAAGTATTCGAAGGCTCAAAGGCACCGAGAGGCCCATTAACGGTATTTCCGACCGGCTGTCTGTCTTATCCGGGCTCGGATGCGTGGATCACTTGGTGGTGTTCGGCCGTGCGGAGGACGATACGCCTGCATCACTTATCAATGTATTGGAACCGGATGTTTTTGTGAAAGGGGGCGACTATCACGTGTCGGAGCTGCCGGAAGCAAAACTTGTAGAATCGCTCGGCGGCAGGGTCGAACTGATCCCGCTGACGGCCAATCGATCTACCACACAGTTGATCCGGCGCATTTATGAGCATACGCATGTAAACAGCGCAAGCATGTAACGATATGGATAACTGGAATCTCTGTGCCAATCTATTGGTGATCCGCCCGGATAACATCGGCGACGTGCTGATGAGCAGTCCGGCGATCCGCGCGATAAAGCGAAGTTTTGGATGCAAAATTACGCTGCTCACCTCCGAAGCAGGAGCAACGGCTTCCACGTTGCTGCCCGAAGTAGACGAAACGCTCGTCGCTAATTTTCCGTGGGCGAAGCATACTTCATCCATTTCACCGGCCTACCTGAACGGGTTGGTTTCGCGGCTTGAAAGCGCCGCTTTCGATGGCTGTGTCATTTTTACAGTATACAGTCAGAATCCGCTGCCCACCGCTATGCTGGCTTGGGCAGCAGGTATTCCACGTCGGTTGGCCTATTGCCGCGAAAACCCGTATGAACTGCTTACGCATTGGGTGCCCGATGACGAACCCTATGTGCACATCAGGCATCAGGTGGCGCGCGATCTGGATCTGGTGGAGCAAATAGGTGCCTATTCCAACGACGACCGGATTACGTTGGCCCTGCCCAACGTCGCCGATGCACAGGCAATGGCCAAGCTGAACCGCATCGGTGTAAACGTGGGACGCCCGTTCGTGATTTTCCATGCGGGGGTAAGTGAACCGAAGCGGGCTTTCCCGCCGGAGCAATGGATAGCGCTGACACAACGTTTTCTGATTGCCCATCCCACACAGCAGGTGCTGTTTACCGGCAGCGCCGCAGACCGAGCGTGGACCGATCAACTGTGCGAAGCATGCGGAGCGGGAACATTCTCCGTGGGCGGTTTATTGAATATTGCCGAATTTGCGGCCGTCATCCGGCAAGCAGCGCTGGTAGTATCCGTCAATACATCTACCATTCATTTGGCGTCGGCCTTGGGAAGGCCGCTGGTTGTATTGTATGCGCTTACCAATCCACAGCATACACCTTGGCGCTGCCCCCATAGACTTTTTCCCTATAGTGTGACGGAAAGGAGTCTTCAAAGTCGGAACGAGGTGATACGCCATGTAGATCGTTCCTTGTATCGGGAACGGGTAAGTTTACCTGACCCAGACGACATGCTAAACGCCATCGACGAGCTGCTCGATAGCCAGGGGCATGGTCAGCTTGTTTAACAAGGCATCGGCTACCAAGCTTAAATCAGGCGTCTTAATCCAGTCAATGGTCGCCAGAGCCGATTTATTTATCGGACGCCACCGGTTTGGCTCGCCATCCATGCTGATGACGACACCGGGGGTTCCGAGGGCCGAAGCTAGATGCGATGTTCCGGTGCAATTGGAGAGGATGGCTTTGGCGTGCTTGATGAGTACCGCCAATGCTCCGAGGGAGGTCTTTCCTGCTGCGACAATCGGCGTGTTGCGCATGGATTGGGCGACTTGCTTCACAATCGGCATTTCTTCTTTCGTGCCGGTTATCACTACGTCGTATCCGGATTCAGCACACCGATCGGCCATGTTGGCAAACGCTAAGGTTGGCCACTGCCGCCACGCCGCCCGGCTTCCAGGTTGAATGCAAACATAGCCACCCGGCTGTACCGGTAAGTCGAGTGCTTCAAGATCAGCATGATCCTTATCGGTAAGGGGAAATTCCAGGTCCAATCCCTGATGTGGAATATCGAGGTGTTGCATCAGTAACAGATGGCGGCATACTTCGTGCACATGCGAAGGATAGGGGATGAATAAATCTCCAGGTGGCCGATAACTGGTCTCTGTATAAAATCCGGCGGTTTGCGCAGCTCCGAACAACTCGACCAGCGGGTTGACCAATGTGCCATCACCCTGCATCTGTAAAGCCAAATCGAATTTTTCTGTCTGCATGCGTGCGAGGAAGTTCGGTAGGTCCTGTACAGCGTACGGTTGTTCGGGAAGTCCGGGGTAGCCGGGAAAACGTTCGACTGCATCGAAATACATCGGAAAACGTTGGGTGAGCTGCTCTGCCCATGGCAATCCCACGAGGGTAATACTTGCTTGTGGCCAATGACAACGTAACGCCCGGATGGCCGGAATTGCACATAGGAGATCGCCGAGTTGCAAGGCTCTGAAAACGACTATTTTTCGGATGTTATCAAGTTGCATAGCTGTTAGGAATTAAAGTAACAATATCCGGTATTTAACGGCACCGTACCATTGCCAATAAATGGAAACAAAGGGGATTAAAATGGAAGTCACCATCATTTCCGTGATGTGGCTCATGGATTTTCGGGTCATGCGTAACCGTTTCCATGTGAAAACAGCGATGGAAAGCAACCAACCAGTGAACGCCAGTTGTGCGAGCAGCGTCAGATTCAACACCAAGGCTACGCAGAAGGTGATGAACAGCAAAAGGGCAGCATAATACTGCCATACCGGATGCTTCTGGATTTTTTCCCGGAACAGGCGTGGATATTTTTTATAAAGCAACGCGTTATACTGCCCTTTTTTCTGTTCGCGGAGGCTAACACCCCAAGGAGCCGGCCGTACGGGATGCCGTACGCAGGCACTGTCGACGTGTAAGACCGGAATCCCCTCCGTAATCATCTTAAACTGCAGTTCGCTGTCCTCACGCCATGCCATGCCGAATGACTCATCGAACCCGCCAACAATCAGCAGGGCATCTTTTGAGCAACAGCAGTTGGCCGTTACGAACTCCGCCGTCTGTAGCTGGGCGGTGTTCCGTTCAAAGTCTGTGGGCTGTGCTGACAACGGTACCTGCACACGGCCCGTCATCACCAGATGCGGCTCACCCTGATAGCGGCATACGAATGCTTCCAGCCAGCCAGGTTCTGGCAGGCAGTCATCGTCCGTGAAAGCGATGAGCGGCGCTTTGGCGGCCATCCATCCCATATTGCGGGCGGCTGCTGGTCCTTTTTTGGTTAGCGTGGCTAAATAACGGAAATTCATCGATGGATGTGTGGAATGCCATTGCGTAGTGGCGTCACGCGTGCGCCTATCCGGGCCATCGCTTACAACAATTACCTCGAAAGCCGCCATATCCAACGTTTGTGATGCAAGCGCATCCAAGCAATTAACCAAAAGCTGAGGCCGTTTGTACGTGGGAATGACCACGGATATCTTTTTCTCCATCGTGTTTTGAAATTAAATAAGATCCCATAACCAATACATCAAACGGCGACGTCCAAAAACATTCGAGTGCATCTCTCGGGCTACAAACGATGGGACGACCGACTGTGTTGAACGATGTATTGATCAATACGGGAATACCTGTGATCCGTTCGAATGCCTTGAGCAGGTCGTAATACAACGGATGCTGCTCCCGGTTGACCGTTTGTATGCGTGCCGTTCCGTCTACGTGTTTGACGGCGGGTATCAAGTCTGCCTTGTGGGGTGCCACCTGATTGACAAAAAGCATAAAGGGCGACGGTTGGGCGTCCGTAAACCAACGGGGCGCATCTTCTTCGGTCACGACCGGGGCCACCGGACGGAAATCTTCGCGGTCTTTTACCTCATTGAGCCATGCCTGCATTTCAGGTAGCATCGGAGAAGCCAGAATTGATCGGCTGCCAAGTGCACGCGGCCCATATTCCATCGCACCCTGAAACCACCCGATAATGCGGTTGGCCGCAAGCAATTCGGCAGTTTCTTCAGCAACATTCTCCATCTGTGTATACGGAACTTTTGCCTTTTCAAGGAAGTCACCAATGGCATCATCGTCGTATGAAGGGCCCCAATAGACATGGTCCATTACAAAAGCCTTTTCCCGGTCGCCGCGTAGCTTGGCATCTGCCCACAGCGCTGCGCCCAGTGCCGTGCCAGAGTCGCCCGCCGCAGGTTGTACCCATACCTGCTCAAAAGGACCGTCATCGCGGATGCGAGCATTGAGCACGCAATTGAGTGCAACACCTCCTGCTAAGGTGAGGCAACGTTGTTTGGTTACTTCATGCAGCCATAAAGTCAGCTCTAGCACTGTTTCTTCCAGTACATATTGAAGCGAGCGGGCAATATCGAAGTGGTGGTTGGTAAACGGCTCATGACGTAGCCGTGCTCGCCCAAAGCGTGCCTCAAGCTGCGTTTGCTGAATGCGGTACTGCCCCCGTTCGCCCATCCATACCATGTCTCTAAAGTCTTTCACGTAGGTAGGCTTACCATAGGAAGCCAATGCCATGACCTTGTATTCGTCGGAGGAATGCAGGAACCCCAGGTAAGTGGTTACTTCCTCATACAGCAGGCCCAGGGAATGGGGGAGGTCTACCTGCCCGATCCGGGTAAGGCTCTGTTGCTGTCCTACGTGGTAGGAAGTAGTAGCCACTTCTCCCCGTCCGTCAAGTACCATCACCGCCGCCTCCGAAAAGGGGGAAGGCAGGTATGCACTGGCAGCGTGGGAAAGGTGGTGCTCAATGAAGTGCCATTCCCAATCAGCCTGATAGGCATCTAAGAATCGCTTTTGCAGGTGATGCGGATAGCCGTCTGTTAAGTGGGACGGGGCATTGATAATGGACGACAGAAACAGACCTTCCCAGGGCTGCGGATCGGCCGGGTCCAATTCTTTCGCCTTTTTTTCGTCGATCAGGAGATAAGGGTCAAATGAATACACCACTTGGTCTACGTCTTTTATGTGGATTCCCGCTACCTGCAGGCAATAGTCAATTGCGTGAAAAGGTAGTTCATACGTAGAAAACGGGATGGGCCGTTTTCCATGCTTGATGCGTGTAAAGCGTTCATCTTCTACTGCTGCAAGCAGTCGCCCGTCCTTAACGATGCAGGCAGCTGAATCATGAAAAACGGCATTGATACCTAATGTATACATAGTTGTTTTTTGAATTAAAATAGGTTACTTTTTCTTTTGATTACCAAGAAACTCACTGTGACGATAAAGACCAATTGGATGGCACCATCCAATAAATAGACACGGCCGATGACACCGCTGATTACGTATATAAGATCCATCGCTAGGAAACTGAGTGCCACCGAGTAGCCCAATACAAGTGGCAGCTTTTGCCGACGCAAACTGGCGACAATAAAGGTAAGGCCAATAGAGGCCGACAATAGACCTACCATCTCCACCAACCAGGTATCTTGTTTGGGACCTGTAGCCGCGATAAAACTATCCATGCCGAGCAACGGCCATATACCCGTAATAACAAAATAAGCCCCCTGAAAAAGGAAGACGTTGCTTAATACCTTGCCAGTTTCCGGTTTAGTCATTATTTCTTGGTTTATCCATTAACCTAACGCTTACCTGTCTTGTTGATCATGCCCCTGGGTTTTCACAATTTTATTGTAGGTACCCAATAACAGAAAAGGCGCGGCCCATTGGCCAACGAATAACGCCGTATGTTTGTGACCAGCACACTTCAATGCAAGGGAAACCGCCATTGCTCCCAATGCCGCACAAAGAAAAAGTTTGGAGGGCAATTTGGCGGTTTGTTCTTCGATTGCCTTGGTGGTTTTGCCCTCTTGATGTTGTGGATTCTCTTGTAAAGCCATTATATACTCCTTTCTTTTTGTTTCTGAAAACGATGCATAGAAGATGCCACGTAGGCCAATTGTTCGCATTTGTGCCTAGGAAGGCACTTTCTCCGTTCTGCAAACCATTTGGCGCCGCTGGCTTTCTTCTTTATAAAACAATGTTTTTTAAAATGTGGACAAGATTATGCAGTATTTAGTACAGTGAGGAATATCGTTCGGTAAATAGCCGTGTAGGTAGGCTTTTTGCATCGTTAAACAAAAGCAGACGCCATATGGAAATCGAAAAATTTTATGCCCGGTTTGTGGATTGGGTAGTTCATCAGGCGCCACGGGTGTTACTGGGCATCCTGATTTTGCTATTGGGAATGTGGCTCATCAGGCAATTGACCCGTTGGATAAAGCGGAAGATTGATCAGAAAAATTGGGATCCTACCTTAGAAGTCTTTCTTTCAAATCTGATTGTCCTAGCACTGCGCATCTTGCTCATTTTGCTTGTTATCCAAGTGATGGGATTGCAAATGACCTTGTTTGCGGCCTTGGTTGGAGCGTTCGGTGTGGCTGCCGGATTGGCTTTATCGGGTACGTTGCAGAATTTTGCCAGCGGTGTATTGATTCTTATGCTCAAACCTTTCCGGGTGGGCGACCAGATATCCACACAGGGGCAAGAAGGGGAGGTGCGATCCATTCAATTGTTTTTTACCGTAATCCTTACACGGGACTACCGGACGGTCATCGTACCTAATAGCAAGCTATCCAATGAGGTTATTGTCAACATGAGTCAAGCGGGCAAACGACGACTGGATTTAGAATTAAAAGTAACGTATGACGTAGATTTCGAGCACGCGAAACGTATATTAACAGATACCCTCAATCAAACCAGCGATCTGTTTGTAAATGCGGATTATTTGATTGGTATCGGTTTGTTAGAACCGGATGGCTATAGAATAACCATTTCCGTCTGGGTGGATGAGGAAGGGTATCCGGATACTCGGCTGGCCGTGCAGGAAAAATTGCTCAACGCAGTCAAAACATTAAGATAAAAGTAAGGTGTTTTTTTAAACAATAAAAATCAAAAATGCAGACAGTTTGTATAAAATAAGTAAGAAGGTAATAAGATAATAAGGTAACGAATAAAAAAAGGAGTGAACTATGATACCCGATACGAAAAAGCCACCGATGATTCCGCTTGACGTGGAAGAAACCGACGAAACAAGAGAGCCTACCGGAGAAGACCTGCGGTACAATGAAGAAGAAAATAGCTTCGAGCTGGATCCCGAAACTTCCGATACCGAATACGAGCATCCTGAACCTTATAATACCGCTGCTCCGGAAGGCGAAGACGACAACTCTACCTATGACGAAGAAAATCAGTATACACCGGATGAATACCGCGACAAGCGGTCGGCTTTGGAAGGGGAACTCGCCGAACTGGATGACGAAGTCACAGACGATGAACTTGCCGAACTGGATGAAGCGGACCGAAAGCTTGCAGAGACACCTGAGGACGACCGTGGTGATTTGGATGAAGAAGGGTATCCGGTAAAGGATGATGCTGGGGGAGCACATAATCCAATAATTGACGATCTTGAAGGCGATCCGGACGAGGATGACGATGAACCCGACGAAGGGCAGGTGCCACCATTTGAAGACCCTAGGCGCGATGACGATGAACCGATTTGGGAAGGTCCGGACGATGTTCCGGAGGTAGACGAGCGCGATCCGTTGGGAGACAAGCAGATTCAATCAGATGACCCAACAGAAACAACCGGATAAGATGAAACAGGATAGCAAGACGCGATCTTCGCCGGATATTCCCCCACAGCACACGGGAAAACAGCTTGACCTGGATGCACAGGCGGTATTGCCCAATGAAGAAGACGCACGCATTTTTTTCGAGTTGGCAAAGCGTCGTCTATTAGACATCAATCATTGGTATGAAATAGCAGAAATACCTGTGTCAACTTTTGTGCTGACCGATGCTTATGGAGGTGAAGCGGTGAAATCCCAGCCCGTAGAGGGAGATAAAATACGGATCGATATACCCGGCCCCGGACCTTCGGCAGGAGATGGGTATGACTGGGTTGTTGTTGAAGATGTAACGGAAGTTTCGGATGAATTATGCTCCCTTACCCTACGGCCTACCAATAACCCGTTGAAGTTGAACGAGGAAACGGCCCATTTTTTTAAAGATACAGCAACGTCCACGCTTATTGTGGAACGAAAAGGGCGGAAGGTGACCGCTCGTTATCACGGGCGAAATGAAGTGGTAAATACCGATACGGATTCCATAGTTGACAACACGAGAAATGCGGCGGTAGGTTTAGGAGCAAAACTAGGACTTTCTTACCCGCAATGGAAGAGTCTGGTAGCGGGTTTGATAAGCGAACATATCAAAACTGAAATATCATGAAAACACTACAAATTTTTACGGTAATGATTCTCTTCGCGGTATGTGGAGCGGCATGTAACAATACCAATCGACGAACTGCGGATGACAGTGTCGAACAAGCACAGGGCGTGAATGACACGACGGCGATGGTAAACGAGAAAGACGGAGACTTCGCTGTGAAAGCTGCGGATGCAGGCCTGGCCGAAGTGGAATTAGGTAAGTTGGCACAAGAAAAGGCGACCGACCCACGGGTCAAGGATTTTGCCCAAATGATGGTGAATGATCACCAAAAAGCCAATGATGAGTTGATGACCATTGCCACGCGACATAATATCACCCTGCCCCCGGTGATTAGCAAAGACCAAGCGGATAAACAACGCAAACTCAGGGAGAAATCCGGTGCTGAATTTGATAAGGAATACATTGATATGATGGTCAAAGACCACAATAAGGTAGTGTCCTTGTTTGAAGACGCTTCCTCTGATGCACAAAATGCCGATTTAAAAGCCTTCGCTTCTAAGACGCTTCCCATATTGAAGAAGCATCACGAGGATGCAACGGCGATACGTGATTCCATAAGCCCGATGGATACTACAACCATACAACGGGTGTTGCCTTAGTATTTTAAGGTAGTTAATTTACGAACGAAGCCCGCAGACGGAAGTTTACGAGCTTTTCCTCTATCTCATCTCTGTTACTCATTTCAAACGCTTGTTTTCCAGGTAAGCGTGCGACTGAAGGATGAAGTTACTTGCATAAGTGCTTGTTCGGGAAGCGAGGGCTTCTCTTCTGTTTTAATGTGCGTTTTAAAGAGCTGGGCATATTGCTTGCCAATTTTTGGCCAACGTAGCGATAGTCCATATTTATAAGCATTTCGTTTGAGGCTTTTCAACTCTGCGGGATTGCTCAACAGTTCATTGATAATAGATGAAAGCTGTTGATCGTTGTTGAAGTCAAACAGCTTTCCCCGATTGTTTTTGAGTAACTCGGCTGCATGCCAATAGGGGGTAGAAACAACAGCCGCACCGGCACCAATCGCATACGACAGCGTGCCGCTGGTAATCTGAGCTTCATTGGGATAAGGAGTGATGTACAGGTCGCATGCCGATAAATAGGAATGGAGCTTTCTTTCGTGTACGAATTCGGAGATAAAGATAAGGTGATCCGCAACACCTAGTTTTTCGGCCAATTGCATTAAACTGGTTCGGTAATCTTCCCCGAAGCTCCGCAGAATACCGGGATGGGTTTTTCCCAGGATAACGTATCGCACATCGGGATGCCGCTTGCATATGGCCGGAAGGGATTTAATGGTAGTCTCCAGTCCCTTACTGGGCCCGATCAGTCCGAAAGTAAGCAAGATTTTTTCGGCTGGCAAACCAAGATTTGTCTTGAGAGTAACCGCGTCCGGTTTGTCGAAGTCAGGCACCCCATGAGGTATGGCTTTGATTTTATTTGTCGATATGTCGTAAACGGCACGTAGCAATTGGACTGCTTTTTTGGTCATCACAACCACCGCCGCCGCACGGTCCGCAAGCCGTTTCACAATAGAAAGCTGAATTGGATTAGGCTGCGCTAATACAGTATGGAATATAACTGTGTAAGGGACTTTCAGCAATCGGGTTAACCCAAGTAGGTAAACGCCATTGCGGCCACCATATATGCCAAATTCATGTTGGATGCAACACATATCGACTCCGTTGCTGTTAATAAATGCTGCCGCCGACTGATAGTCGGACAACCGTTCCTGACTGATCACGAATTTTACGCTGTCGTCATATGCATATTGGCGTTTGTCATCCGAGTCATTCAACGCCACTATAAAGCTGCCATGTTCGGAAAAAGAGATGTGTTGATCCACCGCGTGTACTAAATTTTCGTTAAACGTGGCCAAACCGCACTCCCTAGGCTGGCAGGTAGAAATATAAGCTATCCTCATCAGTTAAATATTACAGTATAAAGTTTAATCACAAGCGGTCGCTGCACTGCAAGGCTTGGATAGTTGCTTGGCGTTTCTGCCTTGCAATGACCGCTGTTACGTACTAACAGTATATTGCTTCGATTTGTTTTGACGGATATAGACGGATAGAAAAATATGATAAATAAATGATAGGTTTGGGTGATAGTTAGGTGTCGGATGACACATTATATTAAAAGGAGTATACCATGGAAAAAACTATAATGGCAATTTATCAGCACGTTTTTCCTTCCGTAGCGCGTTATGTGTCTAAACGTGGCGGTACATTCGAGGAAGCTAAAGATGTGTTTCATGAAGCTTTATTGGTCTATTATGAAAAAATGTACGAGGGGCGGCTCAACTTACAGCAAAACGAGGAAGCCTATATCTTTGGTATTGTGCGGCACTTGTGGACCAAGCGATACGTGGAAAACCAGCGGTTCGCGTCACTGGATCAATTGATGGCGGGATTCGACAGCGAAGATTCGGCAGGAAATTGGGAGGATGGTGATTCACTCACTGATACACTGTCCGATAAACGTATTCTCCGATTATTGCAGGCTGCGGGGCGGAAGTGCATGGAAGTACTCACGGCATTTTACTACGAGAAGCTGGATATGCAGGAATTGGCACACCGGTTTGGATTTTCGGGAACCCGTTCGGCTACGGTGCAGAAATTTAAATGCTTGCAGAAGGTAAAACAGGTGGTTAAAGAAAAATCGTTGCAGTATGAAGACTTCGTTGGATAAATTGCAGCTTATGGAAGATTGTCTGCTAGGGCAGGCTTCCGGCGAACAGCGCCTGTTTTTCGAAGCTAACTTGCTTTTGGATCCAATACTTCGGGAAGAGGCCCACTGGCAGTGTAAGACTTACCATGTCGTCCGTGACTATGGTCGCCAGCAACTGCGGAGTGAATTGGAGCAGGTGCATCAAGTACTTTTCACAGCTTCACAGCACCATAAGTTCCGCGATTGGGTGCTGGGATTCTTCCGGAAGTAATCACAGAAATTTCGCTCGGAAATAAGCATTTGACATGCCCTGACGTGGGTGTGCCGGGAGCGCTGTGCTTAATCTTTGAACAATTAATAGTTACAAATATGAATATCAATAGTAATGAATTCCGGCGGTATGCCGTAAAACATCATGGCATTAACGGCATGTATGTGGACCAATATCTTTCTCGTCTACCGGCTTATACGTTTCCAACGGCGATGACACCTTACATTACCGAAGAGCGACAGCTCAACGTGGCCCAAATGGATGTTTTTTCGCGTCTCATGGTAGACCGCATCATTTTTCTTGGTGAACCGGTAGACGACCGTGTGGCCAACATTATCCAAGCCCAGTTACTATTCCTGCAATCGGCCGATCCGAAGAAAGACATCCAGTTGTATGTCAACTCGCCGGGCGGCTCGGTTTATGCCGGACTGGGTATCTACGACACCATGCAGTACATCGGGCCGGATGTGGCGACCATCTGCACGGGTATTGCTCTATCCATGGCGGCAGTGTTGCTGTGTGCGGGAGCCAAAGGGAAGCGTGCCGCTTTGCCCCATGCCCGCGTAATGATTCACCAGACGTCCGGCGGCATGCAGGGCACGGCCGCCGATATGGACATCAGCATCCGGCAAACGCTGAAGATTCAGCAGGAGCTTTACCGGATCATTGCCGCCCACAGCGGGCAGGATTTCGAACGGGTGGATAAACTATCGGACCGCGACCACTGGATGACCGCTCAGGAAGCCAAGGAATTCGGCATGGTGGATGAGGTGCTTGAGCGGGGCGAACATTCAGACAGTTAAGCTACCAACTAGGGACTTTCTTCCCACTTGGTTCTACCCATGTTCTGCCGTGTCGCGTGCTGGGTTTGAGGATTATCCGTTCGCCATCCGGGATTTACACGGATAGCGCACGGATAATCCCCGTATAGCGCACGGATAATGACCGAAAAAAGTAGGGAGTTAATCAGAAGAATGGCTACAGTTTGTCTTGTCCTTGTCTTGCCCTGAAATGGCTAACCTGTATAGCTAGTGGTTTTATCGTTTGGATTTAGAGCCAGCCTCGATTTTTTCTTCCAGTGTTTTGATGTACTTTTCCTGTATTTCGATGAGTTTTTGGAGCGATTCCAGGGTGAGATCTGCGTTTGGAGGCGTGCGTTGATACGCTACGCCCGGATCGGCGGCTACCGCATATTGAGAAGAAGAAATCGATTCTAGATCTTTTTCCACCAAGTCTTTCAGGTCTGTGTGAAATAAATTCACAATCCTTACCAGCACATCAAGTTTCGGAATGGACCCCCGTTCGTAGGAGGCTACATTGTCGCGCGACACTTCTAATACTTTCGCAAGGTCGGACTGACCCAGTTTCCGCTTCTCCCGCAGGAATTTTATATTTTTTGAAAAATAGTTCATTGTGAGAATAAATCACAAATTATTTGTAAATATGAAAAATATTCACAAACTTTGCTTTCGTATTCACAAAAGTAATAAAAAATGAAGAAAGCGAGGTATCCTGAAAATTTGCCATTGAAGCTTGAAATTGTAAAATCCCGGCGTACCATCAAAGAGATTGCCGAGAAAATCGGCGTAAGCCGCGAGGTACTGACCAATACCGTGAACGGACACTATAAAGGTGTCGAAGTGATCAAGAAACTAAAGTCTGAACTAAACATTACCGATTGATTAAAATTCTACACATGCACACATCGACCTACCGAACAAGAAAGAATATCGAGCGTTTTTTCCAATCCTATAAAGCGGGTGATGAAGCTGGGCTGAATTATTTCTATCATGCCTATTACGGTCGCTACGCGTGGCGGGCTGAGCGATTTGTCAAAGATGATGTGGTGGCAAACGCCATGGCACAGGAGGCGTTTCTCCGGCTGTGGCTTATGCGGGATATCATCCGCGATGTAGACCACCTGCACGAATTTCTCGGCTTGCAGCTTCGCGAATCGGGCAAAGCCTACTATGGTAAAACCACCGATCGTTTCCACCGGAGCATGTTGAGGCTGGATGGCATCGAGGATTTCCAGGAATTCATGCTGGGCTATGAAATGGAGGAGGAGCAGGAGGAGGATGTCGTCTACCTCGAACAGTTGGAAATGGAAAAACAACGACAACTGGAGAAGATCAATGGCTTGTTGCCTAACCTGACCGACCAGCAGCAACTATTCATCCGGCTATGCCTGCGGTATGGATTCAATTACGAACGCATCGCCTACCACCTCGGCGGTATCTCAGACTATGAGGTTGCGCAACGCGTGGAGCAATGCATCACCAACCTGAAAGCCGCACTCTCGGATACGACCAAGCTGGACCGCGCCACCCGGACGAAGCCGCTCGTTACCGAAGGCATGCTCACCGAAGAGCAGGCGCAGGTGCTGGCGATGCGTTATGACCTGCAGTATTCCTTCGAGGAAATTGCCGAGGCCCTGCAATTGGACGATGCCAAAGTGAAATCGCTGTTTGTACAAGCGCATACTGTTATTAAAAAGGGGAAGCAATCGGCCTGACCATGGAAAAGAAGACCATCATCCTGACGCGGAAAATACAGGTGTACGTTGACTGCGACGATAAAGCGCAGAAAGACGGATATTACAAGCAACTGTATGAATGGCAGCTTTTAGCCTTTCAGGCGGCCAATCTGATCTTTACCAACCTGTATGTGCAGGATCGGGTGAAAGACCTGATTTACTTCACCGACGAGGTGAAGGTAAAGCTGGCCGACCGTGCCAAGGATGCCGAGGGCATTTTGAATACCTCGCGGATGAATACCACCTACCGCGTGCTATCCAGCAAGCTGCTGGGCAAGATGCCCTCGGAAATCTTTTCCAATTTGAATAATTCGCTGACGAGCGTCTACAATACCGAACGCAGCGCGTACTGGAAAGGGGAGAAGTCATTGCGGAATTACAAACGCAACATTCCGCTGCCCTTTTCGGGCAAGTCGTTGAAGTTCGTGGCGGATGAAAAGCACCGCGAGTTCCGGTTCACGTTGTTCAAAATCCCGTTCAAGACGTATCTTGGTAAGGATAAGACGGATAAACGGGTGCTGATCCAGCGGAATGTAGCGGGTACGCTGAAACTCTGTGCAAGTTCCCTGAAAATCGATAAGGGTAAGCTGTACCTGCTGGCGGCCTTTGAGATGGAGCGCGACGAGCACCCGCTGAAAGACACGGTAATCGCTGAGGCTTCGCTTTCCATCGAACATCCCATCGTGGTGAAGGTAGGGAAGGGGCAGTTCCAAATCGGCAACAAGGAGGAATTCCTGCACCGTCGGCTGGCTATACAGGCCGCGAGGCACCGCTTGCAGCGGGGTTCGACCTACAACCGCCCAGGCAAGGGCCGCCAGCGTAAGTTGAAAAGCCTGGACGATTGGGATGCGAAAGAAAAACGGTATGTCGATAACCGGCTGCATTTGTATAGTAGGCGGCTGATTGACCTGTGCGTGAAGTCGGAGGCAGGTACGCTGCTATTGGTCAACCAGCAGCAGAAGGAAGAAGTGGCCAAGGAAGAGGAGTTCCTGCTCCGCAACTGGAGTTATTACGGATTGAAGGAAAAGATTGCCTACAAGGCGAAGAAGGCGGGGATTAATGTGATAGAGGAGTAGCTAATTTTAGCTGTTAGCTGTTAGTAATTAGTTATTAGGTTGTCGCAGCAAGCTAAAACCTAACTACTAAAAGCTAAGGACTAAGAAATGTTCTTTGAAAATCTTAGAGGCTGCTTGTACAGCCGCAGGGTGAGGTCAGGTTGACACTCACTGAATACTTTATTTTTTGCGAATTTGCTTTTTTGCGAATTTGCCGTAGTGGTGGAAGCCAATTTGAAAGGTATATACAACTCTTCAACTAAATATCTATTTCTTTCTCGGGGTATTACAGACCCCACTTTGAAAGGTATATCCAACTTGTGCAAATCAACGACAACATTTGCCAATAGGTATTACAGACCCCACTTTGAAAGGTATATCTAACGACAACATCGCTACTCCGTAAGCGGGTAGGTGTTGTTGACCCTAATTTGAAAGGTATATACAACTCCGAATATTAGGTCGAATGCAACACCTATGGTGTTGTTGACCCTAATTTGAAAGGTATATACAACGATAAACGATATGGCTATAGATCACTGTTTGTTGTCGATGACCCCAATTTGAAAGGTATATACAACTCGCTTAGATACTTTGAAATCTTTCTATTGAATGTTACTGATCTCAATTTGAAAGATATTGTTGTGGCTTTTAGCCGTTAGCTGATTTCTGAAAGCTGATAGCCGATACGCCCCCAATTCTTGAAAGGTATATACAACTACCTGTCAGCGCAAAGACCACAAAGGTAGAGTGTTAAAGACCCGAATTAAATGTATGTACAATTATGCGCTGTATTGGGGCCAGTGTATTCAAGGCGTTACAGATCCTATTCGAAAGTTATTTACAACCTGAGAAGCTTCAATTTTGTGCTAACATCGGTGTTATAGACCCAAATTTGAAAGGTATATTATAACGCGAGGCCATAGACTTCGTTTGAAGTTTGCTTTATTTTGGTTATTTTTGTTAAAAACAATAGGAGAGATGTCTATGGAATTGGCTGGGAAACTGACGAATGTACAAATAGAATTGCTTAAATTGTTTAAGTACGACCTCCCTGAAAAGCAATTGAAGGAAGTGAGAAATCTATTGGCTGCTTATTTTGCTGGAGCGGCTGCTGATGAAATGGATAGGCTTTGGGACGAAAACGGGTGGGACAACGACACGATGAAGCAGTGGGCAGATGAACACCTAAGAAAAAAGCACTGACCTATGGTCGTCGTGTTTGATACCAATGTCCTTTTGGTCTCTATTGCCAGAAAATCAATCTACCGTCCAATCTTCGATGCGCTTTTGATAGGGAAGTTCAGCTTAGTAATCAGCAACGAGATAATGAGCGAGTATGTTGAAATTATTGAACAGCGCTCTAACGCGATGGTGGCTAATAATATTGCCGAGATGCTGTTGAGTTTGGAGAATTTGCAGAAAGTGGAGATTTTTTATGATTGGAGGTTGATAAACAATGATCCCGATGATGATAAGTTTGTCAATGCTGCTATGGTTGGAAAAGCGGATTACATTGTCTCCAATGACAAGCATTTTAAGGTGTTGGAATCTATTGAATTTCCAAAAGTCCAAGTCTTGGATATCGATACATTCTTAGAGATGGTTCTAACATGGAGTTAATGTTTAAGAGCAAAGTTGGAATTTTTCGGTCTGGACTTTTTTTGAGACATGTTCACTGTAATACTCAACCGCCTGTTCAACCTGTTTGCCGGCTTCAGGAGTGATGAGGACACTATAGCCCATATTTCCCTTTTAGGCTTTCGTATAAATCCATTGCTGGGAGGCAATCCTCAATAGGAACATCGTTTTGTCGTAAAAGAAAGTTCTTTTGTTCTTCGGTTAGTTGAAATTCACGCTCTTTAGCTTCATAGGTGGCACCTATAAGTTCCAGCACCTCAAGAAAAAAAGAGGTTTTATCTTCGGGAACCGATAGGTTGAACGTTGTCATAATTCAAAGATAATAAAATTCGCTCAGATTTGGCAAGTATCCAATATACTCTTTGAAATCTTAGAGGCTTGCTTGTATAGCAGTAGGATGAGGTCGGTTATTTTACACACGGCTAAATAGATAAGCATGCGTACTAATATTGAATTAGACGACCAACTGGTTAAGCAGGCGCTACAGATCAGTAATCTGAAAACAAAAAGAGGATGTGGTGCACGAAGCACTGAAACAATACGTTGCTTCGTTGAAGCGGAAGAAACTGCTATCGCTTCGCGGCGAAGAGACTTGGAAGATGATGTGGCAGATGGAAGATGACGGCGTCGAAGTTGGTGCTATGCACGTTGATGGCATCAAGTTGGCCTGAGATTGCCTTTGACTTAGCTCCTGTCTCCGACACCAGTTACATGCCGTCTCCAAGTAGTGCAAAGATGGCCTCCAATAAAAATATTAGCTAATCTCTTGCTACACTTAGAACTTCTAAGTATAATTGTCCCCATTATGCAGGAAATCGGAAAAGATTTGATCGGCAGTTCGTTAGCACCGCTGATATTGATGACGCTGCGGCGGCAGGAAAGCTACGGCTATGACATTATCCAACAGCTCAAGGAAAAGTCTGGAGGACAGCTGGATGTTGCAGAGGGCACGTTATATCCTGTGTTGAAGAAAATGGAAGCTAAGGGATGGATCAACGCTGACTGGAAAAAAGCGGAGAATGGCAGGGAACGGCGGTATTATAGCATTACCGACAAGGGAATGGCGGAATTGGAGACCCAGATGGGACAATGGGAATTTATCTATAACTTAATACAACAATTATGGCAACCCAATTTGAACTTGAAAAGGCAATAAAACAGCATGTTGCATCGATTTCAACCCATGGCAGTTTAACAGGCAGCGACGTCAAGGAGTTAACAGCACATTTGCTGGATACGACAGAGGGGCTCATACAACAAGGGTTGTCCGAAGAGGAAGCATTTATCATCGCCATCAAGCGCCTAGGGCCCGAGCGGCAATTGGCGGCCGAATACGAAAAGTTAAACCCTTCGGTTAAAGCGAATCGTGTTTGGGCTTATCTATTGTTTGGCTTTATCGGGTTAACCGGGTTGTATTATCTTGGCAGGTCGGTATTATTTCTCCTCTACGATAGTGCGTTGAAGGGTGAAAATGTGACATTGGTTAATGCCTTGTTGGTTAGCGCAGTTCATTTGTCGTTCAGCGGCTTGATTGTCCTGGCTGTTTTTCATAAACGTGCCATAGCGGCCTATCTGCAACGAAAATTACGAAAAAGGCCCTTATTGATGCTCGCCAATGCTGCATTTGTGATGATGGTGGCGACGTCGTTGGATCGGATGGTGAAAACCAGTACGAAATTTAAAAATATTCCCGCAATCGCGGTTTACGAGTTTAAAAATCCGTACATAGAATTCACATTCTATCTGCTGTTATTTTTCATCTTCGTTGGTATATTAAGCCTGTTTTTTACAGTTCGAAATCCGGAAAACAGTAACTGGAAAAGTATTTTTAGTCGCCCATCCATCGTTCTTCTGTTGGTTGTTGGCTTTGCTACTGAGCTTTTGGCTGCAACTACACGGGTTATACCCCCACACGAGATTTCACTACTTTCTGGGCTGTACTTTGGATTGGTCTATTTCTTTGGTGCCTTAGCTGTTACCAGTGGTGCTGGATCAACTGAGGCAGTTAAGTATTTATGTTGGTTCGGTATTCTGGGACTGATATTGGAAATAGTCTTTGGCATACAAGCGGATATTTCCCGGATGAAAGTAGGAGGAGAAATAATGACGCCGATTTTCGTCGGTGGATTATTAGCCGGCGTTACAGCGGCGTATTTCGTAAACCGGTTTCTGCAAAGAAAGACTGGGATTCAATCAGAGATGACTAACTAGCTTACGGGCGCATCTCAATGATGCTGTCCACAACGAACACACTGAAGCCACGCCAGGGAATCGCATGTTTGTATTCCCGGTAATGCAGGTCAAATGTCTTGCCGCTATTGAGCATCAACACATTGGCGATACTGTCATTTTCTACGGAGAATTCGAATTCATTGGATTGGATGGTACCGGTAGAAGCTGATCTTAGCCCCACCTGTATCAGTTTTCCTTCATAAGTCTTGAAAATGTTGCCTTTTTTGACCACATAATTCAGCTGGCCGGATTTGACCCCTTCGCCGAATACATAGTAGTAATTCCACCAAATCATCCCTGCGGCGATAACAAGCAGGGCGATTCCGGCGATCGTAAGGTAATTTCGAAAGGACTTCCATCTTGGGGCGATTTGTTCACGTGCCATGGTGTTCGAATGATTATGATGAACCTGATAGGCAAATGTAGGGAAAAATGTACCAGTTTGTTTATCTTTGGGTGTGGACCGGAAACTTTTCAAAAGCCGTAAAGATTTGCTGTTGGGGATCATGATTTGGGTGCCACTGCTAGCATTGCTGGTTACGGTTGTCACAGAGTTATTCAACACGAATCAGGCTTGGACTGGTCGGGTTTTTGGCTTGTTGGTGATGTTGGTGACCATTGGTTTTATCGGTTGGATGTGGTTTGGTACACATTATACGATTGATCATTCGTTTGTTTACTACCGGTGTGGTCCTTTTCGTGGGAAGATTGCCGTGTCGTCTATCCGGGAGGTGGTCATCGGTGAAACGATGTGGTCGGGGTTTAGACCCGCAACCGCCCGCAGAGGATTGATTTTGAAATATAATCGGTATGATGAGATTTATTTCTCGCCGGATAGCAACGTTGCGTTCGTCGGAGCCTTGCAAAAAGTGAATCCGGAAATACGGATTACCGAAGTAAAATAATAAGCCGTTACCCTTATAAATTGAACGTCAGCTTCAATACCGCCATCCGGCCGCGCAGGTCATACACACTATATCCCGCTTGATTGGCCGAAAGGCTGTAGGTTTCGTATTCCGTAATGTTTGCCAGATTCGTCAGATCGAGTTCAATATCCGCATTCCACTTATCCAATTGATACCGCACATTGGCATCGACAAAAAAGTAGCGGATGTCTGCTAGCTGTGCCTGGCTGGTGTGTTGATGGCGGCCGCTGAGCCGCAGGAATGTGTGGGCAAAGGGTGAATACAGAAGACTCATGGATTGGTCATACCGCCGGATCTGCCTATCAGGTATGTTGCCAACCCCACCGTCGGCCAGCTTGCTGGTTGTCCAGGTGCCCGTAGCTTCGTAATTCAGGCTGATGCGATCCCACAACCGGGCCTCGAAATCGGGCGTGATGCTGAACGATACATTGTCATACGGCAGGAGTTTGCCATTCACAAATTGGTTGAAGCGCGTGGTGCCCCATGTCGTTTTTAAACCAGCCGTTGCGCCCAAGGCAAACAGGTATTTGCTGATGCCTGCGCTGGCATTGAAACTGCTTACCTCGTTTTCGAAAGGAAGCAGCACGATGCTCGAAAGATCATCGGTGAGCACGCGGGAGGCAATCGTATTGGCGTTGGCATGGGTATAGCTGATGCCTGCATTGACGAATAACATGGAAATATTGCGCTGCAGGTTGTAGTTCAACGATAGGTTGTGTGACCGTTGTTCCGGCAAAACCGTGCCGTTTGTTTGCAAGCTACGGTAGTTGGTAAAGATGGCACCTTGGTAAAGGTCGCTTATATTGCCCAACTGGTTGTTGAAGCTGTAGTTGAAAGATAGGTAATCCTCCGGGGTAGTCAGGTATTTTGCGCGGAACATAGGTGTGAACAACAACCATTTGTTAGTTTCGTCAAGCTGGAAACCGGGATCTTCGTAGGTGATGTGCTGCCATGTGAACGGAAGTGAAAGCAGGGTTTCCCAGTTGCCTTCCTGAAGTTCATAGGTAGCAGTAAACTGGGCATGGTGCCGCTGCCAATCCAGGTAGTTGTCTGTACTGCCTGAATAAGCAAGCTGTTCGCCCGAAGGTTGTGTCAGGCGAAGCTGCGAGCGAAGTTGTTGCCACTCATTGAGCATGCTGAGTCGATACCCTTGCATGATCCGCCCGTTGGGAATCCGGTAGCCGACGGCCAGCGTGTTGAACCACGATGGAATGGCAGTATACTGATATATTCCCTCGTAAGGCTGTCCGTCATTGAGGGCATCGGCGTTGATGCCCGGCAGGATGTCCAGTGTTTGCGGACGGTTGAAATGGCCCACGTACCAATTGGTGCTCAGGATGTTTCCGTTGCGAAGGGACGGTACGTATTCCAGTTGGTTGGAAAAGTCGCGCACGCGGCTGCTGAGCCGCTGATTCATATCACGGGCATTGCTGGTCAGTGCGGCATTGCCCGTTTCGCCCGAGTAACCGATTTTAAGCGCATTGTTGAGGTAATAGGTACCTTTATTGACCTGTGCGTTGAGCGACACATCGATCAGGAATGGACTCCGGTCAATTTGTTGGATCTCGCTGTACCGAATCGTATCGCCAGTGAGATAGCTATCATTGGCGCTGTAATAATTCAGGTTGTTGTTGTCCAGCAACAGTCCGACGTTGGCTTTCAGTTGCAGCCCATTATCCAGGTTTACGAGGTTGTTGGCGTTCAACGAACCTGAATGGTTCTGGTAATACCGGCTGGTAGGCAGCGCGGGGTTGCCTACGGTGCCGGACGAAAGCAATTCAGCCGGTTTCGCATATCCCATATCGGCCAACCGACCGGTGCGGTTGAAAGCGGTAAAATCGGGCGCGAGGTCGGTGCCAACGTTGTTGGCTTTGCCAACATTCAGCATTTTATAGGCTTTGTTGAATAAAATCGTGTTCAGTTCGCCGTCATACTGTCCGGGAAGTCCCCCGCCGAGTTTCGCCTGGCCCGTAAGGGCCAACCTAGCCTCATCCTTGATGGTAAGGTTGAGCGCGACGTTTTCACTGAGGGTTTTCCCCTGGAGGACTTTCAGCGGCTGGTGGTTTTGCATAATCTCCACATCCTTAACCATGGCATGGGGGATGGTTTTCGTGCCAATGGCATATTTGTCGTCCAGTAGGTCATCTCCGTCTACATAAAAGTTGGAGATCGCTTTGCCATTGTATTTGATCTGGCCGTTTTCTTCGACTTCTACACCGGGCATCCGTTTCAGCACGTCGCCGATGGTACGATCTTCGGGTTTGGTGAACGAAGAGACATCATAACTTAACGTGTCGCCCCGCAAACTGACCTTTGGACGGCTCTTGACCACTACTTCGGCAAGGTCGATGGCCTCAGCTTCCATGGGTATTTCATAGCGTTCCCGGTCGGCGATCAGCGGTATGGATACCTTCTTATAACCCAGGTGGTTAATTTCTACGCGGAGCCCGATGATCTCAGCCGTGTCAGGCCATGTCAGCAAAAACGTGCCTTGGCTGTCGCTCGCGTTAAACGCCAGCACCCGCTGCTGTTGGTTTTTGATCATTACGCTGGCATGGGCCACCGGTTTGCCGTCTGCGGTTTTTAATGTGCCCCGGATCTCGCGGTTCTGTGCTAAAACGGCAACGGACGAAAATGACAGGAATAGGAGTAAGAATACGTTCCTGATGTTACCGGATTTCATCGTGTTCCGCGATTGTTGTCCACCAGTTCCAGTGGGTTGTTCGGTTTTTTGATTTTTCCTTCCCGCATAGCCATTTCGCGCATCGCAGTGAATTCTTCGGGCGACAGTTCCCGCCCGCTTTGGTCTTTCAGGACGATCTTTCGCTGTACATTTGCACCCGCCGGTACATTGTGGCCGCGCAGTGCATTTCCCATCGGATTTTTATCAAATGCAGCTTTCGCTTTCGCATATTCTTTGGCCGTAGCGGGTATTGCGTCTTGGGGAAGTGCAAGCACGGTGCCCGTTGGGGGTTCCTTGTCGAAACCAGCATAATGGAATGCCACTTCTTTTTTGCTGTCTTCCGCTTCGAGGATGAGCCCCGGTAATCCCCGTAGTTTCCACGGACCGTAGGGAAACGGCAGTTCAGTGGTGAACCAAGCGATATAATCGCGGCCACCGATGCTACCGGTTGCCTGTTGACACTGGTATCCACCGATCTCCCTTACTTCTGTGCCGATTTTCCAGTCGATCTGGGGGTATGCCTGTTCAATGATATACGTGGTCATACCCAACCTGTTTACCGTAGCAAGCCTGTTTTCTTTGGGAAATAGGTAAAGAACTTCATGGGAAATGTTGGGCGCATTGACGAAAAGCCGGGGTTGATTGCGGCCGTTCGGGGCACCTGCTTTTTTAGCATCGCCCGGTTGCTTTTCCGCCATGTCCTTTTTCATTTTCGCCAGGGTAGTGGCAAGGGAGAAGCTGTTGTACAGGGTAACATCTTTGCCGATATAAAGCATCATATCCTCCCGGTGGGGATTGTCGCGGAAATTGGTATCGTCAATATGTACGAACTGGTACTTGACGTGGGCCAGAGCGACATCGCTCTCCTGCGCCGTCGAGGAGAACGAATGGCAGAAGATCGAGCTTCCTGCCAGGATCGCAGCCACTGAAATTTTTCTTATAGCCATCATGTTAACTTTTCAATGGAACTTTCGAAGACAAAAGTAGGCGGGCCGGAGAGCTAAACGTCGTTTTTAGTGTTAAGCAATGTTAAGGAAGGGATCGAGTGTTAAATACTGTTAACGTTTGTTAAGCGGTGTTATATTTGGGAATCTGCTAGGTGCAAAACCTGTCAGGTTTTATAGCTTTGTATAATGATGGCGCGACGTATTCGGCTTATTGCAATCATGGTATCCTGTTCATTGGCGGGGATTCTGCTATTGCAGGGGTATTGGCTGTATAATTCCTACCGGCTTTCCACGCAGCAGTTCGAAAAAGAAGTGCTCAACGTATTGAAGCGGCTTGAACACGGGCACGCGTTAGCAGAGATCGAAAGCATGGGATTTTTTGCGGATAGCACGGGTAAGAACGATACCGCAAGGTTGGCGAGGATGGTGGATTTTCTGTTGACAGGGCCACACTTGCCGCCAATCAAACCAACTCATGAGCTTCCCAAAGACCGACGAATCATTACCGAATCAAAAATGATGGTTGCCATGCTGGCGGATTCTTTGAATATCACCCAGCACGGTAAAGCGGATAGCTTGATGAAAATCAGAAAGCGGGTAGGCGATACGAAGTTTATGGATGTGGGGGCCGGCAAACAGGTGTTTACGGTTAATACCAACTATGATTATACGAAAAGTGAGTTTGCGGGATTCAGCAGCCTCCTTGCGCAGGAGATCGACTCGTTACTGCAAGAGGCCGGAATCGGTTCTTCCTATGCTTTTAAGCTGAGCAACTTTAACGGCAGTGGCGATACCTATATCTCCGACCCTACGGTTTTTAACGGACGGTTACGGAAAGCCGATAGAAACGCAAAGATTGGCGTGGCGAAACCCTATCGGTTGACGCTGGCCATCGCAAATGATATGGGCTATATCCTGAAAAACATGCTTTGGGTGCTTATGGCTTCATTGGCAATCGTTGGAATTACCGCTTGGGCTTACGTAGTCATGTTGCGTACCATTTTTCAGCAGAAAAGGCTATCCGATATCAAAACGGATTTTATCAACAACATGACACATGAATTCAAAACACCCATCGCCACGGTGTCATTAGCTGTGGAGGCGCTTCAGCATTTCGACGTGATGAAAAAGCCGGAACAGACAAGGGAATACCTCGACATTTGCCGAAATGAATTGAACCGTATCTCAGTGATGGTGGAAAAAGTATTGAAGATGGCTGCATTTGAGCGGCTTGATATTAAATTGTCATTACAGAAGACAGACATCGGTAAAATGGTGGCAGATGTGGTGGAAAACATGCGGCCACAATGGGAAAAAAGGGAGGCCAAAGTAAACATTAACACCGAGGGTGGTGTGGAGGCTAACGTAGACCGCACCCACATGGCCAACGTAGTGTATAACTTGATTGATAACAGCTTGAAATATACCGATAAAATACCGGAAATCGAAATTTTCTGTGGAATTACGGATAGCCGTCAGGTACGATTGACGGTCAGGGATAACGGAGTAGGTATCCCATCTACCTATCTGGTACGGATATTTGAGAATTTTTTTCGCGTGCCTACGGGCAATATTCATAATGCCAAGGGTTTTGGTTTGGGCTTGGGGTATGTGGCAACCATCGTCAAAAAGCATCGCGGCAATATAGATGTAAAAAGCACCGTTGGGACGGGAAGCACATTTACCATTATTTTGCCAACGGATGGGTTTTTACAGGGAACCAATTGATTAATCATGCAGCAAGTGGGAAAGCTTAAAGTATTATTGGCAGAAGATGAGCCCTTTTTGGGAAAGATCGTAAAAGAAAGTCTCGAATCGCGTAATTTTGACGTACTATGGGTGCAGGATGGGCTTAAGGCCTATTCGGCGTTCCGGACTTTTGATCCGGCAATCTGCATTTTGGATGTCATGATGCCCGTCAAGGATGGGTATGCACTTACAGAAGATATCCGCAAGCTCAATGATCGCGTTCCCATTATTTTTCTAACGGCCAAATCGCTGACCGAAGACGTGGTGAAAGGTTTTGAACTTGGTGGCAATGACTACCTGAAAAAGCCATTTAGCATGGAGGAGTTGATTGTGCGGATGAACGCATTACTGAATCGAACCGCAAAATCGAAGGCCTCCACGAAGGAGCAATTTGTGATCGGCAACTATCTATTCAATAACGCCTTACAGGAACTTGTTCTTGGGGACGACGTGGTTAAGCTTTCCTTCCGGGAATCGGCTTTGCTCAAAATGCTGATGGAACACAAAAACCAGGTGCTCGACCGGAAGACGGCGTTGGATTTCCTTTGGGGGGGCGATAGTTTCTTTAATGCCCGGAGCATGGATGTGTTCATTACCAAACTCCGCAAGCATCTAAAAAAGGACGATGCTATTGAAATTGTGAATATCCGGGGGGTTGGTTATAAATTGATCGTGGACGAAGGGTTTGAGGAATAAAAAAGGGTACCTAGTAAGGTACCCTTTTTTAAAAATTTTTCAATTTGGCTTTTTAAGCACTGATCGTAGTGATTACTGAGCCAATGAATCCAATGAGTCGATTGCACGGGAACCGATAGAATCGATAGAATCCGTAACTGCATCAACTTCTGCTTCGATTTCGTTTGTCAATGAATCAGCAGTTTCTTCGCTTTGAGAAGTGGTGTTGTTACAAGCTGCAATCGCTAAAGAAAGAGCCAAACCTAAAAAACCGAATTTAAATACGTTTTTCATTGTAATTTCCTTTTTTGGTTAAAACAAATTTGTTTATTTTATTCATTAATACGCAGGCTTCGGAAAGGTAACCCAAAAAAATAAAAAAGATCTGCGGTTAATCTGTTTGATCCGCGTCATCCGGGTTTCCTCACGCTTGCATGCAATTAAAGAATGCCGTATCTTGTGAACCATGGCAAACCTCGAATTCAATCAAAATGAAGACCTAAATAAACAGGCTGTTTCCGAATTGAGGAAACGGTTGAAGAGGATCTATGCAGGAGGAGGGGCAAAGGCCGTTGAAAAACAGCATGGCAAAGGTAAACTGTTGGCACGCGAACGGATTGCTTATCTGCTGGATGAGAATAAACCATGGCTGGAGATCGGCGCATTCGCCGCTGACGGCATGTATCCTGAATACGGTGGATGCCCATCGGCAGGGGTCATAGCAGGGATTGGCTACATAGCGGACAGGCAATGTGTGGTAGTAGCCAATGACGCGACAGTGAAGGCCGGTGCCTGGTTTCCGATGACAGCCAAGAAAAATCTCCGTGCACAGGAAATCGCGATGGAAAACAGACTGCCGATCATTTACCTGGTGGATTCGGCGGGTGTATTTCTGCCTATGCAGGATGAGATTTTTCCTGATAAGGAGCATTTCGGCCGGATCTTTCGCAACAACGCGCGCATGAGCGGCGAAGGCATTGTGCAGATCGCTGCAATCATGGGGGCTTGCGTAGCAGGTGGGGCGTACCTCCCCATCATGAGCGACGAGGCGATGATCGTGGAAGGGACCGGGTCCGTCTTTTTAGCGGGCTCCTATCTGGTCAAATCCGCAATCGGCGAATCCGTCGATAATGAAACACTGGGCGGCGCCACCACGCATTGTGAGATTTCCGGAGTTACGGATTACAAGCATCCGGATGACAAAACCTGCCTGGAATCCATCCGTACCCTAATGGGAATGCTCGGAAAACCCAAAGACGCAGGGTTTGACCGTATAAAGCCTGCGTTGCCGAAACAGAATGAACGGCAAATCTACGGGATTTTACCATCATCGCGGGAAAAACCATATGACATGAAGGAAATCATTCTTCGGTTACTGGATCATTCAGAATTTGAGGAATACAAGGCCCTGTATGGACAGAGCATTGTTTGTGGATTGGGTCGGGTGGACGGCTGGGCGGTAGGCGTGGTGGCGAACCAACGAAACGTGGTGAAGAACGGAAAGGGCGAGATGCAGCTCGGCGGTGTGATTTATTCGGACGCGGCGGATAAAGCGACACGGTTTATCATGAACTGCAATCAGAAAAAAATACCCTTGGTGTTTTTACAGGACGTGACAGGTTTTATGGTGGGCAGTCGTGCTGAGCAGGGCGGTATCATCAAGGATGGCGCTAAGATGGTTAACGCCGTTGCTAACTCCGTAGTACCCAAAATTACCATCGTGGTGGGGAATTCCTATGGGGCCGGTAACTATGCAATGTGCGGCAAGGCATATGATCCAAGGCTGATCTTTGCATGGCCCTCTGCAAAAATAGCCGTAATGGGCGGTGGACAGGCAGCAAAGACACTGCTGCAGATCCAAAAAGCGTCGTTAAAGGCCAAAGGTGAGGAGATAAACAAAGAGAAAGAAGAGGTGTTACTTAAGGATATCACGGAACGTTACCGGGAACAAACGACCCCGTATTACGCAGCGGCGAGGCTCTGGGTGGATGGCGTCATCGACCCGCTTGAAACACGAAGAGTAATTTCCCTGGGCATCGAGGCGGCCAATCAGGCACCGATCGAAAAACCGTTTAATGTTGGGGTAATACAGACGTGAGTAGTGAATAATGGAAAGTGGATAATGGAAAGTGAGTGATGAAAGCATAGAAAAACAGAAAAACGAAAAGGCGATGTTCTCAAAAATCAAAAAGGCGTACCAATTATTCAAAAACATTGATTTCGCACAGTTGGATAAATTGTCGCAAAAAGTAGACCTGCCCAAGGTGATGGAGTCGTTTTCGAAGCTGGATGAAAAGCAGCTCAATGGCCTTATGAAGATGCTGGATGGTGGAAAACCTAAAAAGGAACTTCCTCCCATCAATGGAGATTTTTATGAATTGCATCTTCGGCTGAATGAGGAAGACCGGGCACTCCAATTGAAGGTGCGGGATTTCATGGAACGTGAAATAAAGCCATTGGTCAATCATTATTGGCTCCGCGACGAATTTCCCTTTGAAATCATCCCCATGTTGGCAAAGCTGGATATCTGTGGTCTAACCTATACGGGATACGGTTGCGCCGGTAGGTCATCCCTCATGGAAGGGATTATTGCCATGGAAATTGCGCGCATTGATGCTTCAGTAGCCACTTTTTTCGGTGTACAAAGTGGATTGGCCATGGGATCGATTTACCTGTGTGGCTCTGATGCGCAGAAGCAGGAGTGGTTGCCTGCAATGCAACAGATGAAATTGATCGGTGCTTTTGGCCTAACCGAACCCGAAGTGGGTTCCGGGGCAGCCGGCGGGCTGACCGTAACGGCCCGGAAGACCGAATCGGGCTGGGTGCTTAACGGACAGAAAAAATGGATAGGCAATGCACCATTTGCCGACGTAACGGTGATCTGGGCGAAGGATCTCGCAGACGGCGAGGTAAAGGGGTTCCTGGTACGGAAGGGAACACCCGGCTTTACCGTGGAAAAAATAAAGGGTAAGATGGCCCTGCGTATTGTCCAAAACGGACTGATCACATTGACAGACTGCATGGTTGAAGAAAGTGACCGGCTACAGCATGCCAACTCCTTCAAAGATACCGCCAAAGTATTGCAACTAACCCGCGCCGGGGTGGCGTGGATGGCCGTAGGCTGCGCGCGCGGTGCCTATGAAAATGCGCTTGACTATACACAGAAACGCAAGCAATTTGGAAAGCCGATCTCGTCTTTTCAACTGATCCAAAACCACCTTGTTGAGATGCTCTCTAACCTTACTGCCATGCAGACGTTGGTATATCGGCTTTCCGAACTGCAGGATGCGGGTATGCTGCGTGACGAGCATGCTTCATTAGCGAAAGTATTTTGTACGCTTCGCACGCGCGATATCGTGAGTCGGGCACGGGAGGTAATGGGTGGCAATGGCATTCTGCTTGAATATAATGTGGCTCGTTTCTTAGCCGATGCAGAAGCTATCTATTCGTATGAAGGTACAAAAGAAATCAATTCATTGATCGTGGGTAGGTCGATTACCGGTTTCAGCGCATTTGTATAAACAACGAGGCCGGAACATAAGTTCCGGCCTGGTCTTACCTTGAATTTTATTTTTTTCCTTTCCCTTGCGCTTGTTGTTGGCGCATGTAATCTTCCATGCGTTGTTGGAATTTAGATTTTTTCTTCTGCGATTCAGGCTTTTTCTTGTTAGCCTCAATAATGGCTAGGATTTTATCATCGTTGATCATGTTGCGGATGACCACCTGCTGACCGAAAGTAAAAATCGTTGATAGGAAATAATAATAGTTTAGCCCCGCTGGAAAACTGTTGAGCACGAACAGGAAAATCAGCGGCATAAAGTAGCCAATGTATTTCATTTGTGCGTTAGCCGCGCCTGAAATGGTGTTGTTATACCACGTGGATAGCAAAGTTGCCACCGTCATGAGGATACACATTAAACTGATGTGATCCATGCCAATAAGCGGTAAAGGAGCAAATGTAATGGGCGAGTCGTACGTTGAAAGATCCTTTACCCAGAGGAAGCTTTCACCCCGCAATTCAAAGAGGTTCGGGAAGAAGAAAAAGAAAGCGATGGTAAAGGGCATTTGTAGAAGAAGTGGAATACAACCACCTAATGGATTTACTCCCGCCTGTTTATATAGTTTAAGGTATTCCTGCTGTAGCAGAGCAGCATTGTCCTGTCCTACCTTTTCTTTGATCTGATCCATCTCCGGTTTGAGTACCCGCATCTTGGCCATGGATACGTATGACCGGTAGGTGAGGGGTGACAATACCAACTTCAGCATAATGGTCAAAATCAGGATGACCAAACCGTAGCTCCAATTGAAGCTATCTAAAAAATTAAATACCGGAATGGTGATGAAGCGATTGATCCACTTCATGGGCCCCCAACCCATGTCGATTTGTTTTTCCAGACCATAGCCGTGTGCTTTCAGCACTTTGTATTGATTAGGCCCGAAGAAAAAATGCATGGGATAAGTATTGATCTCCTGACGGCTGAAATCCAAATGGAGATTAGCAGAAAACAGCTTAACGATGCGATCGTCGGTGCTGGTATAAACATTGACTTTACCACCGTTGAAACCCTGTTCGGAAACCAACACGTTGGAGAAAAAGTGTTGTTTGAAGGATATCCATTCTACTTTGCCCTTAACTTCTTCTTCATCGTCTTCAGCTGTGCTCAAATGATCCACTTCGCCATCGGCCAACGCATAATACAATGTCGAACGCTGGCGTTCGCTTTTCATATCCTTTTCTTTCTGTAAAAGGGATGCCTCCCAATTGAGCACCAGTTGGCTTTCGGTGGGAGCCACTACATCCTGAAGGCCTTTGGTCACAATCGTAAAGCCGAGGTTATGATCTCCACCTCTGATTGAATAAATGTAATCGATGTATGTATCCGGCGCATACGTCAACCGGAAGGTAATGGATGCAGAATCCTGTCCCGCTACTTGTACGTCATGGCCCTCGGTGGAAAAAAACAGATCATTGGTGATGATGTTTTTTCCGGCAGCTGAGAAAAACAGGCCGAATTTATTGTGATCGCCATCAAAAAGCATGAGTGGCTGGCCGTCGTACGTTTTTTCATCCTTGAGTTCAACGGACTTCACACGCCCGCCCTTCGTACTGATGCTGGCACGGATGTGTTCGTTTTCCAGCGTCAGTATTTTCTCCTCGCCAACAGTGGCTGGGCCGAACGGACTGTTTAACAGTGCCGAATCAAGTACAACGGGAGTGGCCTCCTTAGCAGTGGTGTCAGCTTTTACATTTTCAATGCCTGCCTTTGCCCGGGCAAGCGAATCCTGCAATTGACGCTCGCGTTTGATTTCTTCGTCTGAGGGTTTCATTAAATAAAAGGAACCCGCGATGATGACAAATATTAAAACGAGGCCGGTGATTGAGTTTCTATCCATTTCTAAATTTACGCTATTTCTGCTTCGCTGCTTTGCTATGGGCCAAAGAAGCGGCTACAAAGCTAACAAAAAGTGGGTGAGGATTTGCAACTGTTGACTTTAATTCGGGATGGAACTGTCCTGCAACGAAAAAAGGATGGTTCTTGAGCTCGACAATTTCCACCAAATTATTCGTTGGATTAATGCCCGAGGCGACCATACCGGCGGCTTCATACTGTGCCAGGTAATCGTTGTTGAATTCATACCGATGGCGGTGGCGTTCTGATATTTTCAGCTTTCCATAGATGGAGGCAGCTTTCGTGCCCTTTTTGATTTCGCAGTCATAGGCACCTAATCTCATCGTACCGCCCATATTTTTTACCTGCTTTTGCTCCTCCATGAGGTGGATGACCGGATGCTTTGTTTTCGGATCCATCTCGTAGCTGTTTGCGTTTTTTAATTTCAATACATTCCGGCCGAACTCGACAACCGCGCATTGCATGCCCAGGCAAATACCGAAAAAGGGAATGTTGTTTTCCCGGACATAACGGATAGCTGCCAATTTGCCTTCTAATCCCCGCTCACCGAATCCCGGTGCCACCAATACACCGCAAACCCGTTTGAGCTTTTCGGCAACATTGGTTTCGTTGATGCTTTCAGCGGCAATATATTTTACCTTTACTTTGCATTCATTCATGGCACCCGCCTGAACAAATGCTTCGTTGATTGATTTATAAGCGTCGGGTAGTTCTACATATTTTCCAACCAGGGCAACTGTTACCTCCGCGGTAGGGTTTTTCAGCTTGCCTAAGAAAATCTTCCAGTTTTCCAGATCGGGCTCGTTTTTGGTCGAGAGTTTGAGTTTGGTCAATACCGTCTTGTCCAACTGTTCTTTCAGCATGAGCAGTGGCACATCATAGATCGAAGGGGCATCGATGGATTCAACTACTGCGTTGATGTGAACGTTACAAAATAATGCGAGTTTTTTACGGATGTCCGAATTGAGGTGGTGTTCGGTCCGGCAAACCAATATATCCGGTTGGATGCCATATTCCAGTAAGGTCTTGACGGAATGTTGGGTTGGCTTGGTTTTCAATTCGCCCGCCGCTGCCAGAAATGGTACAAGAGTCAGATGGATTACCAAGGAACTATTGCTTCCCAATTCCCAACGCAACTGCCGCACCGCTTCAATAAAAGGTAATGATTCAATATCACCCACTGTACCACCAAGCTCTGTGATAATGATGTCGTAATGGCCGTCCTTACCCAATAGGCACATTCTTCTTTTTATTTCATCGGTGATATGCGGTACTACCTGCACCGTCTTACCGAGATAAGCACCCTCGCGTTCCTTATCGATTACGTGTTGGTAAATCCGACCGGTAGTCACGTTGTTGGCCTGTGAGGTGGGCGCATTCAGAAAACGCTCGTAGTGGCCGAGGTCCAAATCGGTCTCTGCTCCGTCTTCCGTAACGTAGCATTCGCCATGTTCATAAGGATTCAGTGTGCCTGGGTCAATGTTGATGTAAGGATCAAATTTCTGAATGGTGACCCTGTAGCCCCGCGCCTGAAGAAGCTTGGCCAAGGATGCAGAAATAATACCTTTTCCTAACGACGAGGTAACGCCGCCCGTAACAAAAATGTATTTAGTCATGACAAATTTTGGGTGTCTTTTATACGCTGCTTAAGCTAAAAAAGCTTTAACCATCACGTTTGTGTACGGGATGCAAAGGTACAGATTTTTTGTCAATAATGCGGATAACTTTTCATTCGGTATCTTGATAAATACGGAAGCTTGATTTTGAGGTAGCTTGAATCGTTTTTAGTTCGGTTGGATAACGGCGAACCAAAGTAGAACAGAACCTCGTTACTTTCACAAAAAAATAGCCACAATGAACAAGCATATACCATCATTTTTAATCCTATTTTTTACAGCATTGTTAGCCAATAGGACAAACGCGCGACTGCAGCCTGATGATTCTCCGGCATCAGAAATAGATCAATTACTGACAAAAATCGATACCGTTCTGCAAAAGGAACACATACCCGGGTTAATGATTTCCATGGTAAAGAAAGACAGCGTCTTGTTTTCGGGAGGATTGGGATATGCAGATATGGAACAAAAAATAAAAGTCGACCATACAACACAATTTCACTTGGCATCCATTACAAAATTCTTTGTAGCAATGGGTATCCAAAAATTAGTGGCATCGGGTAAATTAAACCTCAATGACCGATTGCAGGCAATCGCACCCGAAATTCCCTTTACCAACAAATGGGAGGCCACGCACCCTGTGAGGCTTGTTCATTTATTGGAACACACTGCTGCGTTCGAGGATATACAATTGAATAAGATGGTAAACACTACAGGAAAACCGCTTAAAGGGATAGACGGAGTAAAAGCGGTAGCGAACTCGCTGAACTCCCGTTGGAAACCGGGCAAAATGATGTCATATTCAAATCCGGGATATAATGTTTTAGGGTATGTAATAGAAAAAGTATCGGGCGCCTCTTGGGATAACTATATCGATCAGGTACTGTTTAAACCATTGGGGATGAATCATACACGATTTGATCTAAACGGTAAAAGACTGCCTTCGTATGCGAAAGGTTATAACTTTAGCGATGGGAAACACACACTTCTTCCTCTTTACGGACCAAGCGGCAATGGGGCTTCGGGATCATTGGTGTCGGACGCCGAAGATATAGCCAAGTTTATGCGATACCTCTTAAATGCCGACAAAAACAGCAACGTTGATCTACTTCGTAACAATGATATTTTAGAGATGGAAAAAGTCCACAGCACACTAGCTGGCCAGAATGGGCTACAGACAGGATATGCCTTGGGTAACGACCTATTTCCCAATAACAAAAAAATAACATTCAGGGGGCACAATGGGAAGGGGGAAGGATTCGTCTCCTGGATATTTTTCAACCGGGAAGCGGGGCTGGCCTATACGATTGCTGCCAATTGCAATACCAATCTTTGGCCCGTCTCCCAGCTTATTGAAGATTTTTTAACCAAGGACATCGACTGCCCTACCTTGAATAGTGTCAAGATAGACCCGGCAAAAATAGCACCGATGCTGGGGTATTACCAATATATGAATCCCAAGAATGAAAGGTGGGAGTTTTTCAAGAGAATATTTGGTGGAATCAACCTTTTGTCCATAGATGCCGATAAACTGGTCGTCGAAAGGGGAAACGGACAGATAGACTCTTTAATACATATGGGAAATCACACCTTTCGATTAAAAGGAAACATCATCCCCTCGCTTATTATGGGTGTTGATCATGAAGGACGACCTTTCTTTCAGGGTTATGGAAATGGTTTTTATAGTAAAACATCGTATGGACCGATCCTATTCCAAAAAACACTTATTTATTTTGGACTCCTTGCCGCACTGCTGTCCCTGATCTATACGGTTATTGGAATACCGTTGGTCTTATTCAGAAAAATGAAAGCAATAGACCTTGGCATTTTAGGCTTGCCAGCCATCGGAACGATAAGTTTCTTGCTCGCCTATCGTAAAATGGGACTGACGGATGCCGCGAATAAAGAATTGTTCACTACGCTGAATACAACCAGTTTTTCCATTTTCGCCGGTATGCTTTTTTTCGGCATCGGTGTGGTGATCGGAGCCTATTTACTGTACAGACGATGGCCGCAAATACGCAGCAAATGGATCAAGTTTCCCCTGGCTTTCAATATCCTATTCTTGTTTTATTTGGTGGTGTTATTTTCAATACACGGCTGGATCGGAATCCCGATCTGGAAGATGTAGTTTACACTTTTCACGCAAATACCCTACATTTACGGAAACAGTCCGAAGTATCAAATGTCTGAAATAAATACCTTAGCTGCTTTCTATGCCTTTTCAGGCGGAGCATTATGGCTATTGGGATCCCTCGTTTTTATCGGGTTTGATAAGGTGAATATCCAAGCCAACCGATGGCTTGGAGCATTCTATTGCATCATGGCATGCGCTTTTACCCAACTTTTCCTGGAAGGATTTGGAATCGGTGGAGGCTTCCTGATCCACCTGCTTGAACTGCCTAGGTGGGCGATGCTTCCCTGCCTTTATATGGCGGTAACCTATTACACATCCCCTTCTTTGCCAAAAAAGGACTGGCTTATCCACTTCGTTCCTTTCCTGCTTTTCCTTCTGTTTTCGCTGGTCTACTTGATGCCAATTATGTTTAATGCCCAAAGCCATCTGCCGGCATTGCCGTCGTGGATCGGGTTTATCGTCCGGTATTTTTTCTTTGGCCAGATGGTTTATTATTGGATCGTTTGTTTCGTGCTGCTTCGCCGTCACCAAAAGAACGTAAAAATGATAGCTTCGTTTACCGAAAAAATAAACATGGAATGGCTAAAATATCTCTTAATTTCCGTATTAGTCCTAATTCTCATTCGTATACTGAGTATATCCAACATTCACGTAACGTACTATTCCCCTATCCTATATTTTTTGGGGATCATCCTTTTGGCCTATTCAACACTTGCTCAAAAATCAATTTATGCAATCGAAACCTATCAACCAGAGGAAAAAGACGGAACAGCACCCAAAAAAGTACTTAATGAACGGCTTACCTTGGAGCAGGTTGAAGAACTTAAGCATGTAATAATGCGAAAGACAGTCGGTGAAAAGTTATATCTCGACCCAAGCTTGACGCTTTCCGTACTTTCAGCTAAAATAGGCATCAGTACACATGAACTGTCCTACGTCCTTAATAATGGAGTTGGCAAGAACTTTTATCAATTTATCAATGAGTTGCGGACCGAGGAAGCAAAAACACTTTTATTATCAGAGGACACCTGGCATTTAGATATGCTCGGTGTTGCGATCCGGGCCGGCTTCAACTCTAAAACTACATTTTATACGACCTTTAAAAAGGCCACGAACCTCACCCCTAAAGAATACATTAAAGCAAATTCAGCGGCTAGTTGACCACTAAGCTGTTCTGTTGCATCCATCCGAACTTCTCCCAATTGCTGGAGCGTTATCATTGCATCATAAAAAAAATAATTATGAACACAATGAACGCATTCAAGTCTGCAATCGCCCCGAAAATCCGTCGGGTCGTCGGCAGCATTTTATTCGGAAGCGCATTTCTTTTAACGAACTGTTTTGCGCAAGGAGAAAGCCAGCCAGCTAAAACCGTATCGCTGGAAAAGTTTTCAGGGTATTACCAGTTTCCCAGTAAAGCAGGTTTTGTTCAATTTGAGCTAAAAGACAAGGTGCTTTTTGCGAAGCAATTATGGGATGGAAAGGAATATCAGCTCGTCCAGCTCAATGAAACAAACTTTGAATCAGAGAAAGAAGGTCACAAAGTTGAGTTCCTAAAAGACGACGCCGGTCAGTTTGCTTACGCTAAGCTTATGGGAAGAATCATGACGGTAAAAGTCGGATTTGATCCCCAAAAAATCAAGCCGTTATCGGCAGCACAACTTAAACGGCTCGAAGGAACGTATATCTTGCAGGATGATAATAGTCTTAAACTCCATATCCGGTCGTCAGCAAATGGATTAACCATAAAACAGCTATGGGACAATAAAGAGGTGGCCTTTACGCCCAGATCAGAAACTTTTTTCCTGAATGATGACGGCACTTTCCCGCTGACATTTTTATTACACGATGGAGAGGCCGCACAGGTCACCTGTTTTAAGGATGATATCTGGCTCAAAGAAAAATAGCGTGATGAAGGTGCAAAAGTTTGCAGGCCGATGCGTTTTCATTTGGTGTGCACTGGTCTTTTGGGCGACGGAAGGGAGTGCACAGCAAGTGGCAGACGAAAACTTTCACTATCCAGTTTCCGTTCCGTTATACAAGGTGGGAAACGGCCCTCTGATCGTATTTGATGAAGCGCATAATAATGCGTCGACCTTAAGGGGAGCCTATGCCCCTTTCGGTATACTGCTCGCAAGCGACGGCTATCAGGTGGTAGGCAGCAACGAAAAGGTGACTTCCGAGCTTTTAAAAAAAGCAAAGATCTATGTAACCGTAAATGCCATGTATGATATGGAAAATTGGGACCTGCCAGCGAGATCGGCCTTTTCGCCAGACGAAATAAATGAACTCGCCACTTGGGTAGCCGATGGAGGGAGCTTATTTCTTGTCACGGATCACATGCCTTGCGGAGCTTCAGTCAATGACCTAGCAGGAAGATTTGGTATCAACATCCTAAATGGCTTTGCTCTTCGGAAGGACGGCGGGGCGGAGGTATTCTCAAAGGAAAAAGAGACACTTATGTCAAATGAGATTACCAGTGCTCGCGGCAAACAAATCGATAGCATCATGTGTTGGGGTGGAACGGGATTTACGGTTCCGCCCCATGCCCATGTTATTTCCGTGTTGGGCGACGATTATCGCATTTACCTGCCCAGTCAGGCTTCCCAAATAGAAAAAAGGTCAAAAGCTGCCATTCCCTATATTTGCGGAAGAGGATTCGTGAATGGTGCATACTTAAAATTTGGTAGGGGCAGAATTGTTGTATTTGGCGACGGGGCACCGTTTTCAGCACAGCTTCAGGGTATCAAAAGTGCGAAAAGAGGCATGAATCATCCCAGAGCGACACAGAATGCCCAATTTCTGCTCAATATTATACACTGGTTAGACAGAAAATGATTAATCGCGATCCGCGCGCTTGATTGTCGCGGCCATCCTCCCGGGTAGGAGACCCATCCAAAATGAAACCGATAAGTTGTGCCTAAATGAAAATGCCCCCTCACATTAGGTGAGGGGGCATTTTCATTTGGTTGGTCGGGGTGGCAGGATTCGAACCTACGACCTCCTGCTCCCAAAGCAGGCGCGATACCGGGCTACGCTACACCCCGAACTTTATTTTTTACCGGTTTGAAGTCGGCCTCGGACTTTCGACCTTCCCGACCTGAAGTCGGGACGCGATACCGGGCTACGTTACACCCCGTTCCCGTAAGGGTTTGCAAAGGTAAAAATTAATTCGAAATTCCAAAAGATCTTTATATTTATTTTTTTTAAAACAACTTCCGTATTCAAAAAATAATCACTAATATTGCAGCTCGATTTTTACGGGATAATAATCGTCATTAATTACTCAAAATCATGGATTTAGTAAAATTTGTAGAAGAGCAAGCGGTAACGAAAAATGAGGTTCCCGCATTTAAGGCTGGGGATACCGTTAGCGTTCACTATAAAATTCGCGAAGGAAACAAAGAGCGTATTCAGGTTTACCAAGGGGTTGTCATTCAGCGCAATAGTATAGGGGCAAATCAAACCTTCACCGTGCGCAAGATTTCCAATGGTGTAGGTGTGGAACGTATTTTCCCGATCAACTCGCCAAATATCGAGAAGATCGAAGTTAATAGCTACGGCAAAGTACGCCGTTCAAAACTATATTATTTACGCGGACTTACAGGCAAGGCAGCGCGGATTAAATCAAAGAGATTTTAATAACACCTTGGTGATTACCATAAAAAAGCTATCCTATGGGTAGCTTTTTTTTATTGCTGTTGTTTAGCAACCTAACTGACTCCAAATCTATCTTTGCTTTTTTATTGTAGCATCAAAATTCCGTTGTTTCAGCCCGGGCTTCAAATGCTGATAGAAAGAAACTATTGGGTACGGCAGCGAATCAGCTGTTCTAAGGATGGTGCTTTTCAGTTGATCTCAATCCTGTAAATGCGAGTGCTTTCTATTACCGCCCCCCTTGCTTGTTACGTTCACAAGAGATAACCTCTGTTCTCAGAATGAAAAAAGTAATGTTGGCCCACAGAAAGAATAAATAAGGGATGTTCTGATCTTTTTTGTATCGAAGTGATTGGTTTATAGTTAGATATAGGGTTTTAGTGAAGTTCCTAGAGGTAGCTTTAAGTAAAATTTATATTCGGTTATAAATCAATCCACTATTTATTTTATATAAACTATATGTTTATAATTCGTATACGCCAAATATGCGTATGATTCCGGTTGTCCGAAATGTAAAAAAATGTTAAAAAAATTAGGGTATTCAAATAATTTGCTTTATTTGCGTTTGTTACTATGTGTGTGATGGGAATCTGGCGATTGTATCTAATCGCCAATCAATTCGAATTAACCACGGGATCAACTTTTGAATACGCGAATTACCTATAATAAGAAATGATAGTAAAAAAAAATGTGCTTGCACTTGTTGTGCTGGTTGTGATTGTATTGGGTGCCAGTTTCATTTTCCTTTCATCTTTTGACACCACCCCGGAAAGGCTGTCTACCCCAACTCCAGATATCATTGAACAAAGTAGCGCCACCAATTTCTTGTACGGATTACCTATAGCGGGGTTCAACATAGAAACCAATGCTGTCAAACGCAATGAATTTCTATCGGATATACTTCAACGGTACCAGGTGGATCTTCAGAGCATTTCTATCCTAGCAAATAAATCAAAAGCTATATTTGATGTGCGCAAAATAGGGGCCGGGCATGATTATACTGTTTTTACCGACAATGCCGGTAAAGCTGCTTATTTTATATACCAGCCTAATCCAATTGACTACGTGGTGTATGACTTAAGGGATAGCATTTCTATCTACAAAAGGCAAAAGGAGGTGGACACTAAAATCGAGTCCGTATCAGGTACGATCCAAAGTTCTCTTTATGAAACATTGGAAGCGAATGGTGCAAGCCCTGACCTCGCTGTTCAATTGGCGGAAATATATGGTTGGGCTGTTAATTTTTATCGTATCAATCGGAACGACTGGTTTAAACTGGTTTATGAGCGTAAGTATGTTGATGGCAAACCAATTGGTCCCGGTCGGATCCAATCTGCCGTATTTGGTCATGATGGAAAGGAATATCAGGCATTTTATTTTGAGCCAAAAGATGGTCAACCCGGTGCGTATTACGATGAAAATGGGAAAAGCCTGCGTCGGACATTCTTGAAAGCACCCTTGAAATACAGCCGTATTTCGTCCCGTTTCACCATGAGGAGGTTTCATCCGGTCCAACGAAGATGGAAAGCTCATCTTGGGACTGACTTTGCGGCACCTCATGGTACGCCGATTGTTGCTACAGCAGCGGGCGTAATAATCGATTCCCGGTATAGTGGAGGGAATGGAAATTACGTAAAAATTAAGCATGACAATGTGTACACCACACAATATCTGCATATGAGCAAGCGTGCTGTGAAGAAAGGACAGCGGGTCTCACAAGGTCAGGTGATTGGTTATGTAGGAAGTACAGGACTTGCAACAGGTCCACACGTATGCTATCGATTCTGGAAAAATGGGAGGCAAGTCGATGCGTTGGCACAAGTATTTCCACCGTCCGAACCTATTAAAAGAGAATACCAAATAGCATTTGAGCGGACACTGAATGAAGGTCAGCAGCGATTGGCAGCAATCGGAGACCAAAAGCAAAGCAATCTCGAAATCTACGGTGCGTTGGCATTTCGCATTGAAAACCTGTTTGAACCTGAAACAGATGATAACCGTATTCTGGAAGGTTTTTCAGCACAGATGCTATAAGATAGCGCGGCGATCTATAGACTGTATCCGACCGGTATTTGGAATGGATCCGGTTTGAGCAGCTAAAAAACCCCGGTGATTCACATCAGCGGGGTTTCTACTAACTAAACTAAACAACTATATAAAACAAACCATATAGACACTTTGGGTTGGGTCAGTAGGCGACAACTACCCAACTGTTGCTTCAAAGATATAAATTATTTAGAAAGATTATAAATAAAATAGAAATAACTTAATAGTTGATTATCGATACCCTATTTTGCGAAATCTGTAATCACCTGGCGCCAATCCTCGCGTTCCGGAACTCTAGGCTTACGTTTGCCAAAAAACTGTACGATTACATTGCCGTCTGAATCAAATGCTTCCAGGCTCGTTACAATACCATCTTCCGTTGGTTTTTTAACTACCCAAACACTTTGGATGGCATCTTCCCGTAGATGCATATTGAATTCGGGATCAAGCACATTGAACCACGGCCCTGTCTGTAGTAATTTCTTTGCCTTACCCGTGTGTATCTGAATACATCCGCGACTCCCGATAAATACCATGATTTCTAGATTACGCTCAGACACGCCTTCCAGTATCCGCTTCAACGATGCCACTGAAATCTGCGTGGCATGTCCGTCAGGAGCCAATCGCATAGCTTGACGGCGTGAAACACCGAAGTCGCGCAGTATGCCAAAGAAATGGTGAGTGTCTTGTAAATTAAGCCACGCTTGGCGGAAACCGTCGGTGTCAATCTCGTTATCCGGAGTCTCTGTGATGGATTTGTCTACAGCCGCGGTTTGTAGCGGTACGCCCTGCTCGGATGACTTATACGTTGCTATCAGCGTCTCATAGGCTTGAATGTCACTCCGCTCGGTCAGGTAGATTTTATGCACAGCCGCGCCGTCTTTGTCAAAGAACTGGAGGCTACGGCGGTCACCCTCTAACACAGCGAAACCAAAATGCCAGGCGTTCATGAACAATCGGAGATCGATGTCGGGATTTACCACCAAACCAACGTGACCATTAAAAGAGGCCTTGGTATAAGTGCCCTGCCGCTCATGGACAGCATAGTCGTTCCGTGTAAGGGCCATAACGTGCCCCAATGTCTTGATTTCTTTTAGTATTTCGGGAAATTTAGGTTGTAATGCTATATTGGCATCACCTATGGCAACCAAATCTGCTTCGGAAACACCTAATTGTTTGGCGGCATCGCGTATACGTACTTTCGGGTTTTCGTTCTTGTATTGTTGATATTGCTCCTTGAGCGATAACGTTGTGTGTTCCATATTGTATTTATTTAATTGTTGTTCGTTCGGATAAAGCCATCGACGGGATGACCAAAGGACACTTAAACTCCTCATCATGAAATAACCGTACCTGGATGTTAAACGCTTCGTGGATATTTTCGCTGGTTACGACCTCTCGTGGCACACCGAAGGCGATGCGTTTCCCTTTTTTTAAGATCATGACTTTATCTGCATAGCGCGAAGCGAAATTAATGTCGTGGAGAATGCTGACCACACAATAACCGCGATTGGCCAGTCCCCGGGCCAACGATAGAATTTGTTGCTGGTAAAGTAAATCCAGTCCATTGGTGGGCTCGTCCAGGAAAAGCAAACCTTTTGGCTGATCATAGATCTGCGCAATGACACGGGCCAGTTGAACCCGCTGTTGTTCGCCCCCTGATAGGGTGTTGTAATCCCGGTTGGCAAAGCCGGTTATGCCGGTCTCTTCCATCACGGTTTTGACAATCTGTACGTCTTCTTCCCCGGGCTTGTTGACAAAATGTGGGTATCGGCCCATCATAACCAATTCGTGTACTTTGAAAGAGACGGATAGGGTATTAATCTGTGCCAAAACAGCCCGGAATTTAGCGAGAACATCGAGCTTGTACGTTTCTATGGGCTGTTCACGTAGGTAGATCTTCCCTTCGGTTGGTGCAATCTCTTTGCACAATAATTTGAGCAGGGTGCTTTTTCCGGCACCATTCGCCCCGATAATTGCCAGTAGTTCGCCTGGCTGTACATCAAAACTTACATTTTCAATCAGTTTTAGAGGTCCAACCGAATAGTGTATGTTTCTGACTTCAATCATGTTGCGTTCATATATAATGTATGTAAGGTGATATAAAATTAATTGTTTTAAAAAATGCCGCCACGTTTTCGTCGTTCAATCAGGATGATATAAATGAATACCGGTGCCCCGATGATCGCAGTGAGTATACCAATGGGCAGTTCAGCCGGAGCGAATATGGTACGTGCGACTAAATCGGCAAGTACGAGAACGGAAGCTCCTAAGAGAGCAGATCCGGGAATAACCAACCGATGATCCGCCGAAAATGCCATCCGGAGAATATGCGGTATAACCAGGCCAACAAAACCAATCATACCGGATACCGCAACCGAGGCGCCAACTCCCAGCGTTGCCATGACAATAATCAATCTCTTTAGCACGTTTACATTAATGCCTATGTGCCCGGCCTGTGATTCACCCAATGCAAGCGCATTCAGCGACTTGCTGAAAAAGGGCAACACAACTAGCGTGATGCTAACAAACGGCAAAATACCGGTGAGGGTTTTCCAACTAGCGCCCCCCAAACTGCCAAGCGTCCAGAAAGTGATGTTGCGTAACTGCTCATCCGTAGCCATGTAAGTCAACAATCCCGTAAATGAACCCGCCAGCGCGTTAATCGCAATACCAGCTAGCAACAGTGTGGTGATATCTGCCTTGCCATTGCCAACGGCTAAACGGTATACAGCAAATGTCGTAATACAGGCGCCAATAAATGCTGCGATGGCTAAGGCATGGTAGCCTAATGTCATAGTTAGGAAACTAACGTATCGTTGTTCCAAAACGATTACCATAACGGCAAACAGGGAAGCGCCAGAGGAAATACCGATCAGCCCGGGTTCTGCCAACGGATTCCGGAACAGACCCTGCAATGCGGAGCCTGCAATGGCTAACGCACCACCCACAGCTGCCCCCAAAAGAACACGTGGCAGCCGGATGTTAAGCAATACGGCTTCCTGTTGGGAAGTGAAATTGACAGATGTATTTAATCCGCAGCGGTGGGCTATAATGGACCCTAACTCCGAAGCACTTATTTTGACGGCACCCACACATACAGACAATGCGCATGCTGCGATCAACAAAACGAGCAGTACCGTAAGTATAAGGGTGTAGCTTTTCAATGTATTTTCTTCGCTAGCTCAATAATTGCTTTCCCCAAACGTGGACCGAATCCGGTAAGAAATTGGCCATCCATCTCCACCACTTTTTGGTTTTTTCCCGCATTTGTCTCAGCGATGCCCTGAACTTGCAGCAATCCGTCAATGCCACCGAGACTGGACAGGCCGCTGTCAAACAATAGGATCACATCTGGATTGGCGGCAATCACGGCTTCGGATGTCAACGGTTTGAAATCCTCAAATCCTTGCACGGCATTTACGCCGCCGGCTAATTTGATTATTTCGTCCAGTTGTGTCCGTTGACCAGCCACCATCATCGTACCCGTGCCGCGGGCATAGATAAACAGGACTTTAGGTTTGCCCTGCGCTTGGGCAGTGATGGAATCTGCACGTGCTAAATCTGCTTCCAGTGCTCTGAGAAGCGAATCTCCCTTTGAAACTTGTCCGAGGCTATCGGCTACCGCCCGGATTAACTGTTTGGCACCTGCTTCCGAATATTCATGGTGGAACAGCATAAAGCGGGTCCCAGCCGCCCGGATTTGTTCGGCCACTTGAGGTTTTACCACATCGGAAATTCCGATAACCAAATCTGGTCCTAGTCCTAATACGCCTTCGGTAGAAATATCCCGGTTATGTCCGATTTTGGGTTTCTGTTGAAGGCTGGCAGGATAGGTGCTGGCTACGTCCACCCCAACAATGTTATCTTCGAAACCTAACCCGACCAAGATCTCGGAAAGCGTCCCATTTGTGGAAACAATTTTTGTAGAGTCGGATAAACCGGCCTCAGAAATAGTGGAGACATTGCAGGACTGGAAGATCAAGAACAGTAAGCCGAATACGACGGTAAAGATAAGTTGCTTATTCATTCGTTAATACATGTGTTGTTTTTTGCTTGATTCCGTATGAAATGTTACTTCAGATTTGTGCTTCCATCGGGTTGGACGACGTAGCGAAAGGTATATACTTTGCTGTCTGGCCGATTCATAAAGTCCTTGAATGCTTCCGCAGATGTATCTGGATTGCCTCTGTAGTAGCTGATAAGTTCAATTTTCGCATATTTATCGTCATGTGTTTTCAGTACAAGGATTTTTCCCGGGATAGGGAGGATGGCATGCTGAGGATCTGTAGTGGCTGTATAATTGTACCAAGTACCGCTACCTGCCATATTTTCTGTCGAAAAACCTGTGCTTGGGGCTGTCACATAGTTGTCAAATATCCCTTCTACAAGTTGTGCTTCAGCGCCATTTCCGAAAGATAACGTAGTGCCATCAAACTTGATATCCCATGTGGTACTTGTTGAATCAACTTCTTTACCTGCGGAAAAATCAAAGTAAGCCCGGATCGGCACAAGAACTTCATCTCCGTTTTCGTTTGTAATGGAATTGCCACTGTCGTCCAAGAGTACCCGGGTTTTGCTGCCGTCTAGGTCCTCAACCGTTTTGACTTCCAATTCGGGTGTGACGTTATTGTCACCATCATCTTTGCTGCACGAAGACAGCGAAAGCGTGAAGAATACCATGATGAATGCGAGTGTGACGGCGTTTGCTTGGGTGAATGTTGTTTTCATTTTACTATGGATTATGAGTATATTGATAAATTATTTGTTGAAGCGGTAAGACAACCCACCGTATACCAAACGGCCCGGTAGGTAACTGATATATTCATTATTAGTGAATCCTAAGATGTTGTTGGTAGTGAATTGAATTCGTAACGTATTGTTAAATAATGATTTGGATATGGATCCATTAACTAATGAGTAGCCTTTTACGTATTCGTTGTCAAGGTTGATGATGCCGTTTCCATCGACATCACGGACCCCATATCTTCCCCGGTAATTCCACCGCAACGATACGCGGATTCCGGTGCGTGTCTCATAGTAAGAAATCCGTGCATTGGCCATGTATTTTGATCGGTTAAGCAATCCACCGTATTCGCTTTTTTTCACCGTTACCGTCCGTCCGGTCTCCGGATCACGCGCATAAGCGCGGCCTTCTTTGACCATGTTCCATTCATCCACATCTTTAGCTTCCAAGTATTGGATTCCACCGCCGACTTCCAGTGTGTTAGAAAGTAGATAGGTAATATCAGCCTCTCCGCCTTGGGTAAATACAGCATTACGGTTGAAATAAGAGAATACCGATTGGCCATTGGTTTTGGTGGCTATGCTGGCAGTTGAAATGAGATTATCCACGTCATTCCTAAAAATATTCACGTTGGCAATCAGTTTGTCGGCAGGGTGCATACGTACACCGACATTATAGGCCCATGAGCTTTCCGAATTTAGGCTTGACAAGGTGGAAGGATCGATCAGCACTTCGCTGATTTGTCCTTCGTCCTGCAGTCGCTGGAGATTTTCTTGAAGATCTTCATAACCAAATACACTGTAACCTGCAACCGCGTTTGTAAAATTCAGGTAAAGCTGTCGGAAGTCTGGAGCCTTGTATCCGCGACTTGCCGAAACAAGCAACGTGAACTTCTTGTTTAATTGATAACTTGCAGCTAGCTTGGGACTAAATTGTGATCTATAAACATTATGCATGTCATAACGGCCACCAGCTATGATGTTGAGCCTGTTCAATAGCGTCCAGTCTGCCTGGATATAGCCATAACCTGAATTGAAACTCATTTTATCGTCATAGCGTGTGGCTTCTACCGTCTCATGTTGATAGCCAATACCCGCTGTAACAACAATATCCGGCCTGATCTCGTAGTCGTGTTGAAATTCCCCACGTGTAAAACCCTGATCAAAATAGGTTTCGTCATACAATTCCTTTGTGTCTTCATAACTGATGGAAGACTCCGTACGATACGTAGCACGATAAAAGCGCAACATAGAAGTATGAGCCTCTGAAAATCGGTGTGTAATGCTGGGAAAAATGCTGAAATCGCGCTGGAGCCCTTTGCCGGATACAACTCGATTTTCCACCCCATATCGATCATCTTGGGAATTGGCATAATAACGCAGCGATACATTAACATTCGTCTTATCTGAAAATTTGTACCCTGCTTTTCCCGTAGCTGTATAAGCGGCAAACGGGGCTACCGTTTGAAAACCAGATTCAGGCATTAGGCTGTATCCTGCATTGCTGAATCGATTGGCAAAACCGGAAATGGTAAGTTTGTCTGTACGATAGGATCCATCGGCACTGACGTCTGTAGATTGGTTGGTGCCATAACGTGTCGATATTCCAGCAAATACTCCCTTTGGCGGGGTTTTGGTGATAATATTAATCACGCCTGCCATCGCCTCACTTCCGTAAAGAGAAGACGAAGGGCCTTTCACAATTTCAATGCGATCGATATTAGCCATGGTGATACGAGACAATTCCAATGTCCCGGATGTACGTCCGATAACAGGTTCCCCATCGATTAATATCAGGGTATATTGTGCATCAAATCCTTGCATCTGTACGCCCGTACCATGGTCGCCTACTAACGCAAGACCGGTTTGTTCTGCTAAAATTTCATTAAGCCTAACCATACCGCGATTTTGAAGCTCACGGGAGGAAACGGTCGTAATAGGTATGGGTAATTCTTCGATTTTTTTATCGGTACGGGTAGCTGTAATAACTACTTCATCTAGTGGATTGTTTTTCAAGGTATCCGATTCGGAAACTACTTCCTGTGCTGTTAACGATGAGCTCCACAGTATCAATAAATAGACAAGGGCTAGCTTTCTGCTCATTATTTAGAATATTTATAAATAACGCCACAAACATATACCTTATTGAGACTAATTACAAATAATATTCAACTTTTTTTGTCTAGCTGTTTTGTTACCTTTGACCATAATATAAATTCCGAACCGGATGAATGCTTATTATCAACTGGAAATTTGTGCCAATTCCGTAACATCGGCTTTAGCAGCACAGGAAGGGGGAGCCCACCGTGTGGAATTCTGTCAAAATCTGGAAATGGGCGGGACAACACCGTCGCCTGGTAAGATCCGAATTGCACGCGAACGGCTGACGATTGGTATGCATGTGCTAATCCGGCCGAGGGCGGGTGATTTTTTATATACACATACCGAGCTTGAGGAGATGAAAGCAGATATCTTGTTTTGCAAAGAAGCAAATTGCGATGGGATAGTGATCGGCTTGTTGGATGTGGATGGCCGTGTGGATAGGAAGCGGTTGACGGAATTGGTTACATTAGCCCATCCCATGCATGTAACATTTCATCGTGCATTTGATGTTTGCAGGGAACCTTTTGAAGCGCTGGAAGCTATCATTGCATGTGGCTGTAAACGGTTGCTTACATCTGGTATGAAAGATACCGCTTGGGAAGGGACAGGACTGATCAAAGAATTAGTTGAACGAGCGGACGGACGGATTGAAATCATGCCTGGTTCAGGCATCAATGAAACGAATTTGGCGGCTATTGCACAGGTAACCGGTGCTTCTGATTTCCATACGTCAGCTAAGATTATCCTCAATAGCAAAATGAACCATCAAAATAAGGCCGTAAATGGGATGGGAAATGAAGTATGGGAATCTTCCAAAGAAAAAATCCGCCAGTTGGCGGATATATTGAAGAATCTATAAAATGCGAGTGGCACTTGTTCGTAATCGAACAGGTGGTTATTTTTTAATTTCAGCTTCAAGTTTAGCCAATACCTCGTTGTTTTTAACGATCTGGCTGCCAGCGGGCATTTTTGAACGGCTACCCGTTTCAAGGTTACGGCCAAGTTTCAAAAATTGCACTTCAGTTTTTGCTACAACCTTATTTCTTCTGTCTTTTCTTTTTAAGCGTGTAACTCCCATTTTCTTTATCTTTTGATGTTAAACGAGGTCGGAAGCGGATTCGAACCGCTGTAAAAGGTTTTGCAGACCTCTGCCTAGCCACTCGGCCACCCGACCCTTTTTCTAAAGGAATGCAAAGCTAATATAAATTATTGATAATTGGAAGTAGAAGATCGGTTAATTGTGTGTGTTAGGATAATTTGTGTGTTTTAGGGCGAGTGTATAATAATGCATACACTTTGAGATTGCATATTTTTTGTTTTTAACTTGCTTGTATTCAATTTGTTGTTTGTTTGGGTGACGGTATGGCGCATATCTTGTATCCTATTCTATAGTTTTAAATAGTATAAAATGAAGGAGAATTAATATGAAAAAGTTAGCATTAGCAATAATAGCAGTCGGTGTTTCAGTGGGCGCTTTCGCTCAGGGACAGCCGATGGGATTCGGTATCAAAGCGGGTGTGAATTTCCCGAAGTACAATTTTGCAGGGGATAACGCATCGTATCAAACCAATAATTCAACTAATTTCCATGTAACGGCCTTTTTGGATGCACCTATTTCAACGGATTGGTTTTCTATTCAACCTGGGGTATCGTTGCAGGGAAAAGGTGCGGAATTGGCAAGCAATGAATTTGGTACGGTGACACAAAACACAATGTGGATTGAAGTACCCGTAAATCTGGTGGCGAAATTCCCGGTACAGCAAGCAGGGCACTTTTTCCTTGGTGCTGGCCCTTATGTAGCTTTCGGTATATCGGGTAAAAATAAATACGATTCAGACTGGGGATCCACAGAGACTGAGTTTGAGTTTGACCGAGATGGCACGATAAAAGGAACCGATTTCGGCCTTAATTTTATCGGAGGATTCCAAATGGCCAATGGGCTGATGATTCATGGTGGTTACGGCATGGGACTTACTGACATTCGTGGATCGAACAACGACTTTTTTCCGGAAGACCGGCTGACCAATCGGGTTTGGACGGTTGGATTGGGATTTGCGCTGTAACAAAAGATAGATTAAATGAAGAAAGGCTCGCCATCTGGCGAGCCTTTCTTCATTTAATCTGAAATCATCACACTTTGATTTCCACTTCTACACCGCTGGGCAATTCAAGCTTCATCAATGCGTCCACTGTTTTCGAATTGGAACTGTAGATGTCCAATAACCTTTTGTAGGCGCAGAGTTGGAACTGCTCACGGGCTTTTTTGTTCACGTGTGGTGAGCGCAAAACCGTGTACACTTTCTTCTCGGTGGGTAAGGGAATGGGGCCGCTTACCACAGCACCTGTAGGTTTTACAGTTTTAACAATTTTCTCGGCAGATTTGTCTACCAAGTTGTAATCGTACGATTTCAATTTGATTCTGATTCGTTGGCTCATGATATTTGTTTGAAGGTTAAAGCCGGCACGTTAGAGCTATTTACAACGGCCAGCCAATTGTTATAATTATTAAGCGTTTACTTTACCTTTTGCCTTGGCAATCACTTCCTCTTGTACATTCTTCGGTGCTTCGGCATAATGATCAAATTCCATGGTAGAAGTAGCCCGTCCGGAAGTGATGGTACGTAGTTGTGTTACATATCCAAACATTTCTGAAAGCGGTACAAGGGCTTTAATCACCTGCGATCCAGCGCGTGTATCGATGCCTTGCAACTGGCCACGACGTCGGTTCAGGTCGCCCATTACATCCCCCATGTTTTCTTCCGGTGTAAGCACCTCAATTTTCATGATGGGTTCCATCAAGACGGGCCTACATTTCGGAACTGCCTCGCGGAAGGCAGTGCGGGCTGCGATTTCAAAGGAAAGTGAATCCGAGTCGACCGCGTGGAATGAACCATCAATCAAACGCACCTTCATGCTTGACAGCGGATATCCTGCTAATACGCCATTAGCCAAAGAACCTTCGAAACCTTTCTGCACCGATGGTATATATTCTTTTGGAATAGCACCACCCACGATTTCGTTCACAAATTGCAATGGCGACTTAGCAACATCCCAATCGGCATCCACGGGTGATACAACAATCTGTATATCAGCAAATTTACCGCGCCCACCAGTTTGTTTCTTGTATACCTCGCGATGTTGTGTAGTACCGGTGATGGATTCCTTATAGGCTACCTGCGGAGCGCCTTGATTTACTTCTACTTTGAACTCACGTCTTAAACGGTCGATCAGAATATCAAGGTGCAATTCGCCCATGCCGGAAATAACGGTTTGACCGGTTTCTTCATCAGATTGCACACGGAATGTGGGGTCTTCTTCGGCCAATTTACCCAATGCGACACCCAATTTATCCACGTCCGCTTGGGTCTTCGGTTCGATGGCTAATCCAATCACCGGCTCGGGAAATACCATGGACTCCAATACGATGGGATTCTTTTCGTCACAAAGCGTATCTCCGGTCTTTATATCTTTAAAGCCTACGACAGCACCAATGTCTCCCGCTCCGATATTAGGAATGGGGTTTTGTTTATTGGCATGCATTTGGAAGATGCGGGAAATCCGCTCTTTGTTGTCCGAACGGCTGTTGTAGACATAAGAGCCTGCTTCAAGGTTGCCGGAGTATACACGGATAAAGCAGAGACGGCCTACAAATGGATCAGTTGCGATTTTGAATGCTAACGCAGCGAAAGGTTCCTTCACATCAGGTTTGCGGGAAATTTCTTCCTCTGTTCTAGGATTGGTTCCTTTTACGGCCTCCTGGTCCATCGGCGAGGGCAATAATTCCATCACAAAATCAAGCATGGTTTGTACCCCCTTGTTCTTGAAAGAAGAGCCGCATACCATGGGTACAATGGAGTTGTCGAGTACAGCTTTGCGCAATGCATCTAGTACTTCCCTTTCAGTAATCGAATTCGGGTCGTCGAAGAATTTCTCCATTAGAGACTCGTCGTAGCTAGCTACGGATTCCAGTAATTTTTCACGCCATTGAGCAACATCATCCAGCATGTCATCAGGAATAGGTACTTCGGTAAACGTCATACCCTTGTCTTCCTCGTTCCAAACAATACCCCGATTGTTAATCAAATCGACAACTCCTTTGAAATTGTCTTCAGCGCCGATAGGCAATTGAAGCGGAACAGCCTCCGATCCCAGCATTTCTTTCACTTGTTTGACTACAGCCAGAAAGTCAGCTCCGGAACGGTCCATCTTGTTAACGAAACCAATACGCGGTACTTTATAGTTGTCGGCCAAACGCCAGTTGGTTTCAGATTGCGGTTCTACACCGTCAACCGCCGAGAATAGGAAAACCAATCCATCCAGTACCCGAAGTGAGCGATTCACCTCTACCGTGAAATCCACGTGTCCAGGCGTATCGATAATGTTAACGTTATACTTGTTTCCGCGGTAATTCCAGAACACGGTGACCGCTGCCGAGGTAATGGTAATTCCGCGTTCCTGTTCCTGTGCCATCCAGTCGGTTGTCGCAGAACCTTCGTGCGTTTCACCGAGCTTGTGGTTTACACCGGCGTAATAGAGGATACGCTCGGTAGTCGTAGTTTTGCCGGCGTCAATGTGAGCGGCAATACCGATATTTCTTGTGTATTTTAAATCTCTTGACATGTTGCTAATACTGTTGATTCTTTAAAAAAACACACCGATTTGAAGGGAAGATTATCTGGTCCTTTAAATCGGTGTAATTTCATGGGCGATCTTGCCAAAATTAGAATCGGAAATGAGAGAATGCCTTGTTGGCTTCTGCCATACGGTGCGTATCTTCCTTCTTTTTCACGGCCGCACCTTCGCCTTTGGATGCCGAGATAATTTCAGCTGCCAATTTCTCATACATGGTTTTTTCGCCACGTTTGCGGGCAAAGTTAATCAACCATTTCATGCCTAAAGAGATTTTACGCTCGGGACGTACTTCCGTAGGCACCTGAAAATTCGCTCCACCTACACGACGGGATTTTACTTCGACGGCGGGCATCACGTTGTTGAGTGCTTTCTTCCAAGTGTCCAAGCCGTTTTCGCTGGTCCGCTTTTCAACCAGGTCCATCGACTTGTAGAAGATGGTATAGGCAAGTGATTTCTTTCCGTCAATCATCATGTTATTGACAAAACGCGTTACCTGAACATCGTTAAACTTCGGATCAGGTAAAATGATTCTTTTCTTTGGTTTTGACTTTCTCATCTTTTATCCTCCGTTTAACTTATTTCTTGCCCTTACCTTTTGCTGGAGCTGCCGCCTGTCCAGGTTTCGGGCGCTTAGTTCCATATTTAGAACGACGTTGGTTACGTCCAGTAACACCTGAAGTATCCAATGCACCACGGATGATGTGGTAACGTACACCGGGAAGGTCTTTTACCCGACCACCACGGATCAATACGATGGAGTGTTCTTGCAGGTTGTGGCCTTCACCGGGGATGTAAGCGTTCACCTCTTTCCCATTGGTAAGGCGTACACGTGCCACTTTACGCATTGCTGAGTTTGGTTTCTTAGGGGTAGTGGTGTACACGCGGGTGCACACGCCTCTTCGCTGTGGACAGCTGTCCAACGCTGGGGACTTACTCTTATCCTCCAGAGCTACTCTACCTTTTCTAACTAATTGTTGAATAGTAGGCATTTACAGTTTTTAATTTTTACTTTTATCCTAAACTTATTTTAAGGACGGCAAAGATAGATATATTATTTTTGATTATCAAGGAGTTCATTTCATCTTCTTTATGTTTTTTCGAGAATTACTTCAATGTTCGAATAATATAAAGTGGTTTTACCTTCATAGCCGGAATCTGTGCCTATGATAATCCATAATACACCCTGGTGATCGGTTACCGCAGAAAATTCACCGGTTCGCTCGATCAGCGTATACTCGTATTCATCTTTGCCGTTTGCGACGTTCCCAATCACGACCATATCATCGCCGTCAGTACAACATTGTTGGATTTTATCGATGTTCATCCGATAGAAGTTGTTCTCATCTGGCGACGAGGTTGGTTGATCAACGGTGAGCCCTACGCCTAAACCTACGGATTCGCCGGGAGCCCCGCCGGCTCCTACACCGCCACTTTTCGCATCGGACGCGATTCGTACTGTAAATCTCCCATGGTAGGTAACGCCGGGTTGAAGACCCTGTACCCGTTTAGTGAGATACATGAAAAGATCATCGCTGCGATTCATGCCGGAAATTCGATAGGCCGTTTTGGTTTCGTCCAACGGAGATGGCAAAATTGCGATTCCTTCCTCCAGTTCATAACTTTCTACGTTATCACCGTTGTACTCTGAAAATCCCGCCTGCCAGCCATCTTTACCATCGGAGAAGTCAGAATGAATCGTTGTAGGTTGGTCGTTCCCTTCTTCTTTTTTACAGGATACAAAAAATAGCAGACTCACCGCTGCACTGAAAAGCAACCGTAGCATAATCGTCCTCCTCTTATCAGTTTACTGTCTATAGGTAAACCGCTGGAATTCCGGATTGTTTACCATTTATTTGTTTTCTGGGATTGCTGTTTTTGGCTCTCTTCAGGCAAAGAGCCCTTAAAATAACAAAACCCGGCTGGAGCCGGGCTTCTTTTGGTTTGGTGGAGTCGGAGAGATTCGAACTCTCGTCCAGTCATGGTGTAATATACGCTTTCTACATGCTTAGCTTCCGTTTTATTGTCGGGAAAGGGAAGGCCGGCTGCTCGCCTATACCATTTTCCTTAGTCGCTGTGTCTCGCCGGTCCGTCGCGACGCCGAATCGGCCAGTTCCATAAATCGATGTCCCTGATGCTACGCTACGGAACCAAGCGTGAGCGGAACAAAAGCTGAGCTAATTCTAAATTAGGCAGCTAAGGCGTAGTTATTTTCGCCATTTATAAAGTTGAAAGTTTGGATTAAAGCGCAATACTAACAACGCGCTGCATGCTTACATAACCACCGCCATCCTGTCAATTCCGGTCGACCCCATGGTATGAAATAGTGTACAAAGATACGGAGTTTTTCTGTTTATGTCAAGAAATGGAGGCTAAACGTAAAGATACCGCATTTTTGTGAGCCTGGAGGCCCTCCAGTTCGGCCAATACTTCCACCGTAGGACCAATGTTCCGCAATCCATCCGTGGTAATGTGCTGAAACGTGATTTTCTTGACAAAGGCATCCACCGAAACCCCGGAGTACGAGCGGGCAAAGCCGCTCGTGGGTAAGGTGTGGTTGGTGCCCGAAGCATAATCACCGGCACTTTCCGGCGTCAGGTGTCCCACGAATACCGATCCCGCATTACTAACTTTCCGCAACAGCGGCTCCCAATTGTCTGTTTCAAGGATCAGGTGTTCAGGAGCATACCGGTTACTGAAAGCGATGGCTTCCTCAAGATCCCCACATACTATCGCATAGGAATTGGCAAGGGCTTTTTCTGCTACTGTTGCACGGGGAAGTTGAGCTAGTTGGACTTTCAACGCCGTCTGTACCCCATCAATAAGGTACGGATCCGTACTCACCAGTATTGCTTGGCTATCTGCACCATGTTCTGCCTGTGCAAGTAAGTCAGCCGCTACGTATTCTGGATTGGCCGAGCCATCGGCGATGACTAGCACTTCCGATGGGCCAGCTGGCATGTCAATGCTGACGTTGGCCAGTCCCTGCACCAAACTTTTGGCTTTGGTGACGTATTGGTTACCAGGTCCGAAAATCTTGTCTACCCTGGGCACACTTGCCGTACCGTAAGCCATAGCGGCTACGGCTTGGGCACCCCCCACCAAATAGATCCGGTCTATCTTCAGCAATTGCAAGCAATAGGCGATGTACCCGTTTATCTTGCCATCCGCCTGCGGAGGTGAACAGACCACAATTTCCTTGCAGCCAGCAATGCGTGCTGGGACACCAAGCATGAGCAACGTACTGGGCAAAACCGCTGATCCGCCGGGAATGTACAATCCGACTTTTTCGATTGGGCGGGGTTCTCTCCAGCATTTAACACCAGGCATGGTCTCAATAGCGCGTTCCTTGCGCAATTGAGTTTCATGAAACCGGTAGATATTGGCAAAGGCTATTTCCAGGGCGCGCTGTTGCTCCCGCCCAATAGTCGAAGCCAGGGCGGCAATCTCTTCAGCCGTCAAATATAGCTGTGTCAACTGTACTCGATCCAGCTTTTCCGCATACTTCTTAAGTGCAACGTCCCCATTTGTTTTCACATCTTCAAGGATATCCGTGACCAACTGTTCGATGTTTCGCGACGGGTCAGTGTTGCGTGCCAGAAGTCGCTCGAAATCGGGCGCTTGTAGCGAGGAATAGCGGTACGTCTTTAGCATGCCTTATATGATAATCTTTTCCACGGGCATCACGACGATTCCCTGAGCGCCCGCAGCTTTCAGTTTGTTGATTTTTTCCCAGAAATCCTGCTCAGATATCACCGTATGTACGGCAACCCAGTTTTCCTCGGCCAGCGGAACTAGGGTAGGGCTTTTGACACCGGGTAGCAAGGATATGATTTCATTCAGGTTATCGCGTTCGACATTCAGTACCACATATTTGGTTTCCGCCGCCCGGAGAACGGATTGAATACGCTGCATCAGCTCACGGACCACTGGATTGCTGTCTATGCCGTTTTTACTGATCAGGATGGCTTCCGATGTCATAACGTCCGCAAACGGCACCAGCCCGTTGCTGCGCAGGGTGCCGCCTGTGGAGACAATGTCGAAAATGGCATGACTCAACTCCAATGCAGGTGAAATTTCCACCGAACCGGAAATCATTCGGATATCGGCGGTGATCCTGCTTTCGGTCAGGAATTTCTGAAGGATAACAGGATAGGAGGTAGCAATTGCTTTGCCGTTCAAATCGGACAGTTCCCGGATATCGCTATGGTTGGGTACCGCGATTTTAAGACTGCACTTGCCGAATCCGAGCCGTTGCAGGTAACGCACTTCCGCCTCGGTTTCTGCAATCACGTTTTCTCCCACAATGCCAAGATCAGCGATCCCGTCCTGTACATATTCGGGGATGTCGTCATCCCGAAGGAAAAGAATTTCCAGTGGGAAATTGGATACCGTGGTGATCAGCGAACTTTTGTAATTTTCAAAGTTCAGCCCGCAGTTTTTAAGCAATTGTACCGACTTTTCATTGAGCCTGCCGGATTTTTGGATGGCTATTTTGAGATTTTTCAAGGATTTAAATTTAATTATTAATAAAGACTAAACATCGGGATTCTTTGCTTCACGTAGAAACATACAGGTTTTCATTCGCCGCAAGGGCGATGATGGAAATGTACGTGATGAAAGAAGACACTCATGTTCACTATTAATAATCGCATGGTGGAATAATTTGGCAAATATAAAAGGTAAGTGCCGGGAAACAAAAAATATTGAAAATTAATTTGTGTAACGATAAATTGCAATAATTCATCAAAAAATGTACTTTGGCTAAATCAAAACAGGAAGTGAACATATGGCGAAGGATTTGACTAAACAACCGGAAACAGATACGGATAACGGAACACAGGTTCTCGAAGAGGGCATACACCATGTCAATAATCCGGTATTGGATCTGCCGGAAATCGTGAAAAACTATTTGGGGCCCGTGGCGGGATACCATCAGGAAAACAATAATTATTATTTTAACGATGGCAGTGCAAGTGTAGAGATAAAGGTGGTCAGTGACGAGATTATACGTGTACGGCTGGCACCCAGGGGGCAATTTTTAGAAGACTTTTCCTATGCGGTACCCCAATCGGACCAACACGTGGCCGTATATAATTTTGAAGAGGATCAGCAGGCTTATCGCGTGAAAACAAACACCGTGACGTGTGTCATTAATAAAGCCGATTTTCTCGTGTCCTTTGCCGACCGTGAAGGAAACGAATACAACAGAGATTTTGCACCGATGCATTGGGAGGAAAACCCTGATTTCGGTGGATACTATGTGTATTGTACCAAACTCGCGTTGGCCAATGAGGCATTTTACGGATTGGGAGACAAACCCACTCACCTGAATCTCCGCGGAAAACGGTTTGTTAATTGGAACTCCGATACCTATTCATTCCAGTTTCATCAGGATCCGTTATACCGGAGTATCCCCTTTTATATTGGTTTGCATGAAGGAGATGCCTATGGTATTTTCTTCGATAACACCTTTAAGACTTATTTTGATTTTGCCGCCGAGGCGCATGACCAAACGAGCTTTTGGTCGGAAGGTGGCGAGTTGCAGTATTACTACATCCATGGACCGCATATGATGGACGTGGTGAAGCGTTACCATACCCTAACCGGTACACATTACCTGCCGCCGCTATGGGCTTTGGGATTCCACCAGTGCCGATGGAGCTACTATCCCGAAAGCAAAGTGAAAGACCTCGCAAGGAACTTTCGCGAACGTAAAATTCCCTGCGATGCCATTTATCTGGATATCGACTATATGGATGGCTATCGTTGTTTCACCTGGAATAAAAGGTATTTCCCCGATCCGAAAAAGATGATTAAGGAGTTGGCCGACGATGGTTTCCGCACCGTAGTCATCATTGACCCAGGGATAAAGGTTGACGAAAACTATTGGGTATTCCGCGAGGGGAAGAAAAACCGTTATTTCTGTCGTCGGGGCGATGATTATTTCATGGAAGGCTACGTGTGGCCAGGCCGCTGCCAATTTCCAGATTTTACCAATGTTGAGGTACGTGAATGGTGGGGCGGGTTATTTAAAGGTTTGGTGGAGGCCGGCGTGGCCGGCGTATGGAATGACATGAATGAACCTGCCGTATTCGGCAGGGGTACATTCCCCAATGACGTGCGCCATAATTTCGATGGCTACCGCGGGTCGCACCGTAAAGCACACAACGTCTACGGTATGCAGATGGTGCGTGCTACTTACGACGGATTGAAAAAGCTGTTTCAGAATAAACGCCCGTTTACGATTACCCGTGCTGCATACGCCGGTACGCAGCGCTATGCTTCGGTGTGGACGGGCGATAATGTGGCTACGTGGGAGCACCTGCGACTGGGCGCGCTCCAGCTTCAGCGATTATCAACGTCCGGTATGCCTTTCTGCGGCACGGATATCGGGGGCTTCAGCGGCGAACCCGATGCCGAATTATTTACCCGGTGGATACAGTTCGGTGTATTTTCGCCCTTTATGCGCGCACATTCCGCGGGCGATACGGCGGAACGCGAACCTTGGAGTTTTGGAGAAGAATACGAAGCCCTCAACCGCAAATTTATCGAATTACGGTACAAGCTATTGCCCTACATTTATTCCGTATTTTGGGAGCATACGAGATACGGTTTCCCCATTCTCCGGCCGATAGCAATGATTGAACAACGGTTGGATGGCAACATTCAGCGGGAAGAGGAATTTTGTTTCGGCGATAAAATATTGGTGTCACCCGTGTTACATCCCGGGCAGCAAAACAAAATGGTATACCTGCCTGTTGGTGAGTGGTATGACTATTGGAACGATAGCCTGTTGGAAGGTGGTCAAGAACACGACGTGGATACACCGATCGATAAAATGCCAATATTCATCAAAGCGGGAACTGTATTGCCGGAATATCCCGTCATGCAATACGTCAGCGAGAAGAAAATAGATTCACTCAAGCTGGTTATTTATCATACGGTGCGGGAAGCCAATTCGTATCTGTATGAGGATCATGGGGACACGTTTGCATACGAACAACAGATTTATCTGGAAAAGAAATTTGTGGTAAAAGGTACTTCCGATAGTTTGAGTATCAATCAATATGTAGATGGCTTGTATTCGGAGAAATACGATACATACGATCTGCAACTTGTTGCCCTTCCCTTTAAAGTACGGCAGGTAAGAGTAGACGATACGGCGGTTCTAGTCGAATCGGATGCGACAGGAAGATATACGGTGAAGGTGTCCAAGGATTTCCGAAGTATACAGATTACAGGATGATGGATCGGGTTTGATACCATGGTTGTCCAATTATAAACGATATAGTTATGCAGGGCTTGGTAGAAGTTTATTCGCTGTTTACGGATTTTGATATAAGCCTTTTCCGGGCAGGTAGGCACTATAAACTGTATGAAAAGTTCGGTTCACACGCCATCCTGCGAAAGGATAAGGCGGGGACTTACTTTTCGGTGTGGGCTCCCAATGCTGAATCGGTATCTGTGGTGGGTAATTTCAACGGATGGAATCCTTATTCGCATATGTTATATGTCCGGTGGGACGGATCGGGCATCTGGGAAGGATTTATCCCGGACGTAGGCGTAGGCGAACTTTATAAATACCACATCCGTTCGTATCAAGGGGAAGTGCACGAAAAGGGCGATCCGTTTGCGTTACAATGGGAGCGGGCGCCCAAAACGGCTTCCGTTGTTTCCACTACCTGGTATGAATGGACCGATGACGCATGGATGAACAAACGGCATGAGTACAATGCACTCAATAAACCCATTGCGGTGTATGAAATGCATTTGGGTTCCTGGATGCGCAGTCCGGATAATCCCCAGCAATTGTTGAATTACCGCGATATCGCCGATCGCTTAGTCGAATATATCAAAGAAACGGGTTTTACGCATGTGGAACTATTACCGGTTATGGAGCATCCCTATTATCCCTCATGGGGATACCAGATTACAGGGTATTTTGCAGCTTCGTCGCGTTATGGTTCCCCCCAGGATCTGATGTATCTTATCGAACAGCTGCATCTTAATGGAATCGGGGTGTTATTGGACTGGGTGCCATCTCATTTCCCCAGAGATGCCCATGGCCTGTATCGGTTTGATGGGACACACCTGTATGAACATGCGGATCCACGGCAAGGGTATCATCCCGATTGGGGATCTTATATCTTTAATTATGGACGAAACGAGGTTCGGTCATTTCTAATCAGCAACGCATTGTTTTGGCTGGAGAGGTATCACGCGGATGGGCTTCGCGTAGATGCCGTGGCGTCCATGCTTTACCTGGATTATTCGCGCAACGAAGGCGAGTGGATACCGAACGAATACGGCGGCCGGGAAAATTTAGAGGCTATCGGCTTCCTCAAAGAACTGAACGAAGCGGTTTATAGCCATTTCCCCGATGTGCAAACCATCGCTGAGGAATCCACTTCCTGGCCGGGAGTGAGCCGTCCGACGTTCAGCGGTGGACTGGGGTTCGGCATGAAATGGATGATGGGATGGATGCACGACACCCTGCAATACTTCAGCCGCGATCCGCTGTACAGGCAGCATCACCATGGGCAGCTTACGTTTAGTATGCTGTATGCCTTCCATGAGAATTTTATGTTGCCGCTATCACACGATGAAGTAGTACACGGAAAAGGTTCGATGGTTCATAAAATGCCTGGCGATGAATGGCAGCGCTTTGCGAACCTGCGGTCACTATACTTGTATATGTATACCCATCCCGGTACGAAATTGCTGTTTATGGGATGCGAATTTGGACAGACGGCTGAGTGGAATCACAATCAATCACTGGACTGGCATTTAATGCAATATGAACCACATCAGGGAATGTTTGCATTCATCAAAGCGCTCAACTACCTGTACCGAAATGAACCGGCACTTTATGAACACAGCTTTAGTCAGGATGGGTTTGAATGGATAGAGGGGGGAGATGCGGTAAATTCGGTGGTGGCCTATTCGAGAAAAGGGATCGATGCGGAAAACGACTTGCTAATTATCTTAAATTTAACACCCGTAGTGCGTTATTTTTACCGATGTGGCGTGCCTTCATCGGGTGAGTGGAAGGTATTGCTCAATTCAGATGAGGGTACTTATTTTGGTAGCGGCATCGAGCAACAGACAGTGCAGGCGGAGCCGATTCGGTGGATGAATAAGGAGTGGTCGGCCAATTTTACACTGCCGCCCTTAGCAGGATTGGTATTTAAAAAAAAGAAGCGTAATGCCGAGTGAGCCGAAACATATCGTACACCTAAGTGCAGAATGCTATCCGGTTGCTAAAGTGGGTGGACTTGGCGACGTCTTGGGATCGCTGCCAAAATATCTTCAACGTGCGGGGTTACGTACGTGGGTCGTTATGCCCTGGTACAACAAACCGTTTGTGCAACAGCACGAATTTGAGCAAGTTTATACCGGAAGTTTCCAGCAGGGATCACGACCGTTAGAAGTACAAGTATATAAGGAAAAAGAAGACGTTTTGGGATTTGGTTTATACCTGATCAAAATACCTGGATTGCTGGATCGCGAAGAGCCCTATGGGTATACAGACGAAAGCGAACAATTTATGGCTTTCCAGCATGCTTTTCTGCATTGGATTACAGAAACCGGCATCACGCCGGATGTCGTGCACTGCCACGATCACCACACTGGGCTTATTCCCTTCTTGATGTATCATTGTGAGCGCTTTGCTGACTTAAGGCATGTACCGACTGTCGGTACCGTACATAACGGACAATACCAGGGATGGATGGATTGGAACAAAGCGATCCTGTTACCTCCATTTGATACTTGGAAGTGGGGACTGCTGGATTGGAGCGGGGTTATCAATCCACTCGGTGCACTGATTAAGTGCTGCTCGGTGTTCACAACCGTATCTGAAGGATATCTTGATGAGCTAATGACGCAGGCCAATGGCTTGGAACGTCTGTTTGCGATGGAACGTGCTAAAGGCGTCGGTATTGTCAACGGAATCGATACAACCATATGGGATCCTGCCGGGGATGCGATGCTCCCATACCATTACCGGATAGCTAATGTGCAATCCGGCAAGCGCAAAAACAAGGAATTTTTAAGTAAAGCGTATGGCTTGGACCCTGAAAAGCCATTGCTCGCGTTCATTGGCCGTTTTGCGGGGGAGAAAGGTGCTGATCTTTTGCCAGAAATTATCGAAAACTTATTGGACGACGCAGCTGTTTATCTAACGATCATGGTATTGGGCTCGGGAAATCCGCAGGTTCAAGCAAGCATCGCTTACCTTGCCGAAAGATATCCTGGAAAGTTGGGTGCTTACATCGGTTATCAAGAGGAATTGTCTCATCGCATCTATGCGGCGGCAGACTTTTTGCTGATGCCATCCCGGGTGGAACCCTGCGGGCTTAACCAGCTTTATTCCATGCGTTACGGTACTATTCCGGTTGTGCGAAGCACTGGGGGTCTGAAAGATACCGTGAGTGATATTGATGTGCAGAACGGCTATGGGATCACGTTTCTAGATGCTAACACGGCCGATGCCGCAGAAGCCATCCGTCGTGCCCTTTCGTTGTATGCTGATAATCAACGGATGCAACAACTTCGAAAACATATCATGAAGCTCGATTTTTCGTGGGACAAGTCGGCTGCCAAATACATGGAAATTTATCAGAATATAACCAATAAATTATGATCAAGCACAACGTGATTTCTGTCGTACTGGGAGGAGGAAAGGGGACACGCCTTTATCCATTGACACACCAACGCTCCAAACCAGCGGTTCCCATTGCCGGTAAATACCGGTTGGTGGACATACCGATTTCCAACTGCCTCAACTCGGGGTATAACCGGATTTTTGTACTGACTCAGTATAACTCTGCATCCTTAAATTCCCATATTAAAAACACCTACAATTTCAGCGTGTTCAGCAAAGGGTTCGTAGATATACTGGCCGCGGAGCAAACACATGAGGGTGAAAAATGGTATCAAGGTACGGCTGATGCTGTACGGCATTTACTGCGTTATCTACAGCACCATGATTACGAACATCTGTTGATCCTTTCCGGTGACCAACTCTATCAGATTGACTTTCAGGAAATGATCGAGAATCACATCGCTGCAGAAGCCGAAATATCCGTTGCGACGATTCCGGTGAATGCGAAAGATGCGACGTCATTCGGTATACTCAAATCCGATGAGGAAGGGAATATCACGTCCTTCATCGAAAAGCCGAACAGCTCGCTGCTCCCACCTTGGGTATCTGAGGTAAGTGAGGAAATGAGAACGGAAGGTAGGATATACCTGGCTTCCATGGGAATCTACGTGTTTAACAAGACTGTCCTGAAAAAGATTTTGGCCGAAAGTTCAGGTGTGGATTTCGGTAAGGAATTATTGCCAGAGGCGATCGGTAACTACCGCATTCACAGCTATCAATACCCTGGATATTGGACAGATATTGGTACCATCGACTCTTTCTTCGAGGCAAATATCAGCCTCACCGATGATATTCCGAAGTTTAATCTATTCGACAAACATACCATCTTTACCCGTGGGCGTATGCTGCCGCCCTCTAAAGTGTCGGGTACCAAATTGGAGAAGGTCGTAATTGCGGATGGCTGTATCGTTGCCGGTGAAGAGATCGAGCGGTCGGTTATCGGCATCCGTTCGCGCATCGGTGCCGGAACGGTGATTAAAACGACGTATATGATGGGAAGTGATTTTTACCAAACGCTGGAGGAAATCGCGCATACAAACACGCAGGACAGCCCCTTGGTGGGCGTCGGCGAAAATTGTTATATTGAAAATGCAATCCTCGATAAAAACTGCTGTATCGGGAATAACGTCCGCATCAAAGGAGGAGCACATTTGGAAGACGGCGATTTTGATACCCACGCCATCCGCGATGGCATTATCGTTGTAAAGAAGCGAGCTGTCATTCCATCGGGTACTGAAATCGGTTAATTTCGTAAGTTTGCCACATGGCAAATTATGATACGATTGTCGCGTTGGCCACCGCAACAGGAAGTGGGGCCATTGCTGTTATCCGCCTTTCGGGTCCGGAAGCGATACCCTTGGTCAACCGGGTTTTCAAAGGAAAGAATTTGGCAGAGCAGGCTTCACACACCGTGCATTTCGGTACCCTAAGAGACGGAGCCGAAGTGCTCGATGAGGTGCTGGTTTCTTTATTCATTGCTCCGCATTCGTATACCAAAGAAAATGTCGTCGAAATTTCCACGCATAACTCACGGTATATCATCGAGCGGATTATCCAACTGCTGATCCGGCAAGGTGCCCGTGCAGCCCGTCCTGGAGAGTTTACACTCCGCGCTTTTCTCAACGGACAGATGGATCTCTCCCAAGCCGAAGCTGTGGCAGATCTTATTGCATCTACATCGGCGGCTTCGCACCAAGTGGCTATGCAGCAAATGCGCGGCGGCTTTTCCAATGTGCTAAAACAGCTCCGCGAACAGCTTATCCAGTTTGCATCGCTGATAGAGCTTGAACTCGATTTTTCAGAAGAGGACGTTGAATTTGCCAACCGCGCTCAACTGAAGGCGCTCATATTGGAGATAAATAATGTCATCCAGAAACTCATCGCTTCGTTCGAGCAGGGCAACGTTTTGAAAAACGGCGTGCCGGTGGTGATTGCCGGGCGACCCAACGTAGGCAAGTCCACATTGCTCAATACGCTGCTTAATGAAGAACGGGCCATCGTTTCAGACATCGCGGGTACCACGCGCGATACCATTGAAGATGAAGTCAACATCCAGGGGGTGACATTCCGATTTATCGATACCGCTGGTATCCGGGATACGCTCGATGTTATTGAAGCCAAGGGTGTAGAACGCACGCGTGAAAAAATGAAAAAAGCGCGGCTTATCGTGTATCTCGCAGATCCCCAGCACGACGATCTCGAAGAAATAAAGAACCAGTTAGCCGAAGTGGAACAATTGGACGTACCTTATGTCACAGTGGTAAATAAGGTGGATTTGCTAACACAGGAGCACGTGGATACGCTATACACCATCGATCCGCTGTTCATCTCCGCCAAGAATAATGTGGGGGTTGAGGAACTGAAAGCGGAATTGCTGCACAAAGTAAATCTGCATGACTTGGGTACGGATGATGTGCTGGTAACCAATATACGCCATGTGGAAGCCCTACGGAAGACAGAAGATGCATTGCAGCGCGTGCTTTATGGCATTGATGGTGCTGTCACATCTGATTTTCTTGCGATGGATATCCGGCAGGCACTGCACCACCTTGGCGAAATTACGGGATCAGTATCTACCGATGATTTGCTGGATAATATCTTTTCGAAGTTTTGCATCGGGAAGTAAGGTGTCTTTCTGTAATTAGAGATGTATACAGAGATAGTACCCCGATGAGTTTATTAAAGAAGCAAACCCATAAATCGGGTGCGCGACGAATAATTGGTGAACGATGAATAATGGGTGAACTATTAGTTTTAAGATGAGAGTAAGTACCGGTTTATTATGTTCATGGCGATCCAATGCTGTGGACAGAGTAAAGAACGTATGAAGGCAAATGGCAACGGGCCAATATATCGACTTAAGGTAACGAGTTCCTTATCGTACACCATCCGGGTAAACGGAATAACGACGGCCAGCAAAAACCAAAACGCGGGAAACACAAGATGGTTTCTTATCAATAACTGCATTCCCGCGTCGGGCAGTCAGGAGTTGGAAATCACGATCCGGCCGGCGATGACCGATGACGGAATGAACCACGAAGTGGCTTTGGGAAATATAGGAGATGACCATGTATTTAATGTCGAGATCGAGCGCATGGTGGGCAGCGAAGGTGCCGGAGGGTCGGCGGTTATCTATCAGTATCAATTACCGGAAGGTAATTATTCCCGACGAGAGGCTTTTGTTCATAAAGCAACCTTTGAAGCAGATGTGCCTTATAGGCTTGAAGATTGGCGGAAAGGGAAGACGTTTGACACCACAGATAGCGTAATGCTGAAAGCGAAAGTTGTGGAGTTTTATCAAAAGCTGAAACATTATTATGAGCATCGCAACGGTGCTGAATATGTAAAACTTATTGAAAAAGGGATGTATAACTTGGCGCAGGGAGCCTATTTCGGGGATGATGCATTGGATAGGCTGAAGCAAAGCAAAATAGACTTCATTAACAAGCAGCCGCGAATATTAATGGATCTTGATAGCTACCAGTTGGAAATTTCGGGGAATGGAAAGCTTGTATCGCTAAGAAGAACCGATGGATATAACAGGGGAGAAGGTGTACTGCGGAGAAAATATACAAAGAATGGGCGGGAAACCGTACATGTGGATGATGTATGGCTCTACGCCCCCCGAGGCACTGATTCAACTGATGACTCGGAGATGTTTGAGATTATCGTATATCAAAACCTAGTTAAACCCTATTTACCCTGATCTAATAGGCTTCTGCTTCGGGCATGGCTTCCAACAATTTGCTTTGCTGGATTTTGTGTTGAAACACGTCATGAAATGCCATCCGGGCACTGTTGGTGAGGAAAAAGCCCTCGTTTTCGTAATGAGCTGAAGCATAAATTGTTTCCTCAAATTCCAACGTAAACCGCCTCACCTGCTCCGCCCACTTGGCTATTGCCGAAGGCTCATGCCGTAAGTAATGGAGTGTCAGCATGCCAACGGCGGTCTCAAAGTCGGCAGACAGCGACCAAGCCGTAGTGAGGGCAGTGGCTGCCGCGTCCCAATCCTGCCGTTCAAGATTGGCGTATCCGAGCAGTTTTAAGCTCGTACCGGCGGTGTCCAGTGTTACAGCGGTTTCTAAGTGCTGGATCGCTGCAACATAGTCGCGCGCAATATCCATTTCAGCCCATGCCAGATCGGCCCACTCTTTGGCAGATAATAATGGATTGCGCAAGGTGGCTTGACGTTCGGTGCTCAGCCGCGCATAGATACGGTCAATCTGCTTCAACACACGGCGAATCGGGCGGTAAGCCTTCGGTATACGGTACACAGCAGCAAACAATCGGCTAAGCTTTTCGGTATGGGGCTCAAAATCGGGTGCATTATCACACCCATACCTGATCCAGTTTTGCCCGTCTTCGTCGTCGAATAATATCATGACATGGTTTCTGGCGGCGTGTGGATCTTCGCCAAGGTAGTGCCGCGGCAATCCGCTTAAATTGCCGCTTTCCCACTCGACCACTTCTTCCGGGATAAGCGAACCGAATATAACGACGGCACCATATTCAGCTTGGATGCGCTCAATGTGACGGTTGAGTTTCGCAACTTGCTTCTCCGTTAAAAGCCGCTGGTTTACTTCGCCAAAGCCTAGTTTGGCATAGCCCACATCAGCATACCTTACCCGTTCGTAGTTTTTGAGCTCTTTTTGCGCGAAGAGGAGAGTGGGGATGAGGAAAAATATTCCTGTCCAAATGAAAGGGTGATTTTTTGTAACCGCAGGCAGCATAATGGCAAACTTACATAAAAAACAAAAAACCATTGGTTTATTTGCTGTGAATCAAATCGATTAGGTTGCATATAAAAGTAAATATAGCTAAGTTTGGCTTATTAATCAAAAGTTCGATCCACGTAGCATCAACGCTCATTCCTGAACGTGGAAGCTAAATTATTTTAATCAAAGGCTCCCCGTGAAGACGGTATAAGTACTGACAACTGAAAAACAAAACAAACAGATGAAAGTAAACAAAGCGGTTTCCCTGTTAGCGATTTGTGCGATCGTTCCCAGTTTAAGTATTGGACAGCCTTCAGAAGTGCGAGAGGTGGAGCAAGCGGTGCAAGCCCTGACCCAAGCCATGATCGATGCTGATGGCCCTACGTTGCGGAAGCTAACGGCTGAGGCATTGTCCTATGGTCATTCCAGTGGGAAAATTGAAACCCAATCTGAATTTGTAGAAACATTGGTCACGGGCATATCCGTCTTTGAAAACATCCAATTGGAAAACCAGACCGTAGAAGTAGTGGATAATACTGCTATTGTTCGACACATTTTTGAGGCAAAGACCAACGACAAAGGTAAAGGACGGGGTACCGTGAAGCTAAGTATCCTGTTGGTATGGGTGAAGGATGGGACGCAATGGGTGCTATTGGCACGTCAGGCTGTTAAGGGTTCCTGATTTCGGTATTTTCCTCTTCTTCTTCGGTCTTCCGATTTACGGTAAACAGGCGCCGGAGGAACTCGTCAAACGTGTAGAATTCCTGGCGATAAACCAGTCCAAGCGCACTGACGTAATTTTCGTTAATGGTAAGCGGCAGAAAATTCCGGCTGTTCAGCCGATTGGATCCGCGTAATACCAAACGCCCGTCTTTGCGGATTAAATAGAGCAGCTCGGCATCCGTTACGATGCGATCACTGAACACATTCAGGTCGTTGAGATTGCGCCTATCAGTTACCCCCCCTGTAAAAATTAGCCGGTCATTGAAAAGACGTACAGATGCGCTTGCGTCGTTTAGTGAGCGGATATTCAGGTCTACAAATTTAAGATTCAGTGACTGGGATATAAGGTTGTTTAGTTGATTGAAAGCCAGCTCAGTACCAGCACTCAATAAGGTGTTATTCAGTTCTCGGCTGAAGTCTGCTTCAGATCCCGGGACAAAGCTACGGCGCACAATCAAGCTCAGGGCTTGCTGATTTACATTATTGGCATCGCTGAGGTAACTCTGCAGCTCATCTTTCACATAAGGGTCGTTGGGAAAATTAAGAGCAAATGTAATGTCAGGACGCATCAGGTTGCCACTTAGGTTCATTACCGCATGGGCAAGTACACGCTGTTCAACGGTTTCCCTTCCGGCCGCGTTGTAGAGTGGGCCCAAGCTGGTGCGTTGCCCATATACGGCGGCTAGATTGACGGTTGCATCGGTGGGTTGTCCCGTCCAGCGTATATTGCCGCCTTGATTGATGTCAAATATTTTGTTGATGAAATCTTGTGCAGTAAACGTGAATTTTCCGTTGTTGAACGTGTAATCACCAAACATTTCAAAATCTCCGAGGCTTGATACGCGCATAGAAAGCAATCCTTCACCGCGGCCTGTCAATTCGCCCAAGTCGGTATATAAACTAGTTTCTGCGGCCGGTGTTATCTGTAAATCCATATTCATGCTCAACCCATTGAATAAGCGGGCTTGCGGATGTTGTGTGTCAAGGGTATCATGACTCACAAAGTGAATGAAGTCATTGTCGCTTACGGTGCCAGTTGCATTCAGCGGAATGTAGAAATGTGTGTTTTCTTCTGTCCGTGCTTGTATGGATATGTTGATGCCATTCGTGGGGCCGTTGAAGGCAAATTTCCCGGTTCCATAGGCTGTACCGTAATATAGTGGGTTGTCCCTAAATGTGGTGTTGAGAACGAGAAAATTGGTTGCATCGATATTCACCGCTATATTTGGGATCAGTGGATTGCGCATGTCTACACTTCCGTTGGCGATGGCTATATTATTTTTAGGATCCGTAATTGTCAGATTCTTAAGCAAGATGGTACTATTGGACAATGAAACTTGATCGTTAATCCGGTAAGGTGTTCGGAGGTAATTGACCGTAAACCCCGCGTTGTGCAGATAACAGGTACCATTGATTCGAGGTTCAGAAACCGATCCTGCAATATTTACATCGGCTGAAATCGTTCCGCTGATATCCGATACAAGTCTACTAAGAAAGGGTTGGAAAAGTACCAGTTCGGTTTGATCAAGGTTGGCTTTTATCGCCAGCTGATCTGTTGCACCAGTTGCGTCATACGTTCCCGTGGCCATTGCGGTCGTTGTTCCACCGCGCGTGGTCTCCATTTTTACGTTTACCAGCTCGCGGACGCGGTCGAAATCGGCTTGTAGGATCATATCTCCGATTTCGGTACGATTAACGTAAACATCTGCTGCGGCAATATCTGCCGACAAATAGGGATTCTTTAAAACCGAGGTTACTTCCATGTGACCATTAAGTACCCCGCTTAGCTGAACTCCGGAGGGGAGTGTGGCCGAATTGAAGGTGGCAAGATTGAAATTCTGAAATGTAAATAACACCTTATCCTCTCGATTTCCAGATATAAACCCTTCTAATTTAGCTATTTGATCGTTGTTTGAAATTTCTAGGCCTCGTATATCAAGTCTGCCACCTTCCAAATAGAGCAACGTCTTTTCATCAAGTTTCCAAAATTCATGGTTCAAGACCAGCGTCGATGGCAGTACGCGCATTTTTATGGGTTGATCTTTCTCGAAGCTTACCAGCCCGTTAAAATCCAGTTGGTTGCCGGCCGTCACATCGGCCAGTTTCAAATTGGTATGCAGGGTGTCGTTTGCCAGCGTATGAGAAAGATTAACATTGTTGACATACAGACTGTCTGAAATGCTGATCCGGTCGGCAGTAAGAAATAAGCGCAACGCACCGGAATGGGTTGACTCGTCAACAATCAACCGGTCTATAGTTAAGGTACCATTTGATAACTTGGGCACGAGTAGATTGATATTAGCCGCATTGTCGGCGGTAGAAAAATGCCCATTCACAAATGCTCCTTCTGGTAACATCAATTTTGGAAACCATAGTGCCGTAACGGCTTCAATATTTTTAAGTTCCAAATCGAAATCAAAAGCTTGTTTCCCTAAGGAACCAATCTTCAGGTCCATGGAAGGAGCATATTGCATCGCTACCGATTTAAAGTAACTGCCCAGGCTGGTTAAATCTATTTCGCCATGCAAAGTCGCATTTGCCAGGTCCGACTTAATAGCTAACGTGCGATGCTCTTGGTTACCATTGGCAGATAATGTCAGCGAATCGACTACATATCGATCCGTGTTGGTTAGAAACTGGACATTGTGTATGGCAATGTCTCCCTGAATATCGTTGATCGTACTGCCCTTGAAATTGCTGACTATGGAAGCATTTTCGACGGTGATCGGCGACTTTTTATATAGATGGATCGGATAGAGGTTCGCATAACCTACCTTCGCTGTGAAGGTGTATTCTGGGAATTTAGGATTGAGGTTGACATCGCCGTCGAAGTGTAGTTGTAAATTAGGATCATTAATCGCTATATCACCAGCAAATTGCATTTCAGCAAAGGTGCCTCCGAGATTGATGTTACGATATCGGTAGGCGCGGAAATCGAGGTAGTCAACCCGGCCTGTCACTGTACTGTTGATATCCCGTAAGGCAAAGCCACTTCCTTCTATCGTGATATCAAATCCGCTGGATCCGAGTTGTCTCTGTTGCAATAACGTACCTAAGTCAAATGCGGTAGTTAAAAGTTGGCCGGAGTAAGTGATTCCGTTGCGGATGTTGAGGTTGATGTCTGTAGTAACCGTGCCCAGTTGGGTTTGAAGCAATCCGTTGGCGACAAAATCGTAATAATGCCCCCGAAGTGCACCTTGATAGGTCAAATTGCCCATGTGGTCAACGAGGGTAGGCAGCTTTAATGTAGGTGAATTGCCCAGTTGCGGTACAAGCGTTTCAATATCATGACGGTTTGTCGAAAAGCGGTTTAGGTGCATATCGAACAGCGTTTGTTCGATATCCGGTAAGCCTTGAATTGTAAAATTGCCTGCCAGATAGGTATTGTTACCTGTCCGTAACATGACGTGCCTTGCATTGATAGCTGAAATTTTCCCGAAAAATGAACCTGATAAACGGACATCGAAACGTGTAGTGGCTACCTTAGGAGCGAAAAACTCGATGTCTTCTGAATGAATCCGCGCGCCGTTCAGGTTTAACTCAATATCAACCGCATCGATAAAGTTGCGAAAAGATGAAAAATCGTCGTATCCAAACCGAACGTAATCACCGAGTCGGCTCCGGTTGGTTTCTACATATAATTCGCGCAGTTCGATGCTGTTGGTATCTATCAATGCCAGTGTATTCATTTCGCGAACCCTGAATCCGCTTTGCTCGCGGAATTGGAGGTTTTTGACGGTCGATTTGAACAAATGGTTGGTAACATCGATGTCTGTGAAATCTCCGTCGAGTTCAGTGAGTTGAATATCGTTAAAATCAATGCCATTACTCACAGAAGGCCTTCCGACGCGTTTGTATCCGATCGAAGTATTAGCAAGTGTTACGGCGCGAAGATCGAGCCGCATGCGATTCCCTTGCTTTTTTTCCGTTGGTGTGGCCCGAAAGTAATCGATTATAAACGAGAGATTGGTACGATCACGGTCACGTTTGATGAAGAATCGGCTGTCGGTAATAGCCAGTTTTTTTATGATAACTTGTCTTTCACGTAGTTTCCAGAGATTTACGGATGCTGTCAGTTCGTTTGCATATAATAGGGTGTCACCATCCAAATCGGCTATGTAAAGGTCGTTGAGTATTAATGAAGAAAAGGGGCTGAAATACAGGCTCTCCAACGAGATGGTTGTGTGAAGCTCATTGGCAAGATAAGCAGCCGCTTTTTGCGCAAAATATGTTTGGACAGGTTTATATTGCAACGCAAAGATGAGACTCGCCGAAAGCAATAGAATTCCGGCTACTGTCCATAACGATATCTTTAATATTTTTTTGATATTTTTGCCCTTATTAAGCGTTCAAAATAGTATCCATGTCCATTATTCTAGGTATTGAATCATCCTGCGATGAGACATCCGCGGCCCTTTGTATAGACGGAAAAATCTGCACAAATATTATTGCAAATCAAACCGTCCATGAAAAATTTGGTGGAGTAGTACCTGAGCTGGCTTCGCGCGCACATCAGCAAAACATCATTCCTACCGTTGGACAGGCTATCCGCGAGGCAAAAGTACATAAAAATGACATAGATGCAGTAGCCTTTACGCGAGGACCTGGGTTATTGGGCTCATTACTCGTAGGAACGTCTTTTGCCAAGGCTTTTGCGCTGGCACGAAATATTCCGCTGATTGACGTCAATCACATGCAGGCACATATCCTTGCACATTTTATCGAAGAACCATTTCCGGGGTTTCCATTTTTGTGCCTGACGGTTTCCGGAGGACACACGCAATTGGTATTGGTGAAAGATTATTTTCAAATGGAATTGATAGGGCAGACGTTGGATGATGCGGCGGGGGAGGCCTTTGACAAAACAGCCAAGATTTTGGGACTACCCTATCCAGGTGGCCCGTTGATAGATCGATATGCGCAGTTGGGCGATGCAGAGGCATTTGCATTCCCAGAACCTCAGATTCCCGGCCTGAATTTCAGCTTCAGTGGTTTAAAAACATCGATTCTCTATTTTGTACAGAAAAAGGAAGCTGAATATCCCGGTTTTATCCAAGATCATCTAAACGATATATGTGCGTCGGTACAAGCACGTATTGTATCCATTTTGATCAATAAGCTAAAACGGGCGGCGAAAGAGACCGGAGTAAGGTATATTGCGGTTGCGGGCGGGGTCTCTGCCAATTCTGGACTACGTGCGGCCGTGACCAAGTTGGGCGAGGAGCAGGGATGGCAGGTGTTTATTCCGCGATTTGAATATTGTACGGACAATGCAGCGATGATTGCCATAGCAGGACACTACAAGTATCTCGCCCGCGACTTTGTAGGGCAGGACGTAGCACCGCTTGCTAGATATAATTTGTGAAAAATGGAAAGTTGAAAGAAAAATAACAGAATGCTGAAAGCCCGCAGCTGATAACTAAAAATAAAACAAATGAACTGGACACCCAATTCCGATCGTTACGAAAACATGATATTTAACCGATGCGGCAGAAGCGGACTAAAGCTCCCCGCAATTTCCCTCGGTTTGTGGAATAATTTTGGAGATAATGTTCCGCATCAAACGAAACAAGCCATATGCAGGCAGGCTTTCGATCTGGGTATCACGCACTTCGACTTGGCAAACAACTACGGTCCTCCTCCAGGTAGTGCCGAACAAGCGTTTGGTCGGATCCTGAAAGAAGACTTTGCCGGCTATAGGGATCAGCTGGTTATCTCATCGAAAGCAGGATATGACATGTGGCCGGGGCCCTATGGCGAGTGGGGTAGCCGGAAATACGTAATAGCGAGCTGTGATCAAAGTTTGAAAAGGTTAGGGATAGATTATGTGGATATTTTCTATTCACATCGGTTTGATCCGGAAACACCGCTCGAAGAAACGATGGCAGCGTTGGATCATATTGTCCGATCGGGTAAAGCGTTGTATGTCGGTATTTCCTCGTATAATTCGAAACGTACGCGGGAGGCGGTAGCGATCTTGAAAGACTTAGGTACACCCTGCCTTATTCACCAACCCAGTTATTCACTGCTCAATCGTTGGGTGGAAACAGATGGATTGCTGGATACGCTGGATGAATTGGGAGTTGGATCGATTGTTTTCTCTCCACTGGCGCAGGGTTTACTAACCAATAAATACCTAAATGGGGTGCCCGCTGATAGTCGGGCGAAAAATATCAAGCATTTTTTTCATAACGATTTTCTGAGTGAGCAAAACCTCAGGAATGTTGGGGAACTCAACGCAATTGCACAACGGCGTGGACAGACACTCGCGCAGATGGCCATCGCCTGGGTATTGAGGAAAGGGCGTGTGACTTCTGCGCTTATCGGAGCCAGCAGGCCGGAACAAGTAACAGATTGTGTTGGCGCATTGAAAAATCTTGATTTTTCCGCTGCTGAATTAGCCGAAATAGACACGTATGCCAAGGAAGGCGATATCAATATCTGGGCAAAGTCTGCGGAGCTGGAATAGGTTATTTGGGACGGTCTTTCCATTGTTGGCTGAACGACTTTTCAGCGAGCCGAGGTAAATCCCGATGCTTACCCCAGGCCTTTTTGAAAAACCGGCGAAGTAGGAAGTTTTTGACTTTTCCGCTGAAAAGATCGATGATCCCGCGTTTGGTGATAGCGAATGTAAAGCCCTTCCACGCCAACTTTTCGGTTTTGGCAACAATGCCGTTGTTGACGGCATCCCGCCGGTTAAGCAGCAACATCTGATGGATATCTATTTTGACCGGACACACTTCAGAGCATTTGCCGCATAAACTGGAGGCATAGCTAAGGTGTTTAAATTCTTCCATACCCCGCAGGTGGGGGGTAATGAGGGATCCGATTGGTCCGCTGTACGTGGTGTTATAGGTATGACCGCCTACATTTTTGTAAATGGGGCAACCATTTAAACAGGCACCGCAACGGATGCAATACAATCCCTGGCGTTGTTCTTTTTGCGCCAGCAGGGTTGTACGCCCGTTGTCTAGTAATACGACATACATCTCTTCCGGTCCATCCGTTTCCCCCTCTTGCCTAGGTCCACCGATAATACTATTGTATACCGTAAGACGCTGTCCAGTTCCATGGCTGGACAGCAAGGGCCAAAACAAATCAAGGTCCCCCAAAGAAGGAATAATTTTCTCAATACCTACGATGGCGATATGTATCTTAGGGAACGTAGTGGTAAGCCGTGCGTTTCCCTCATTCTCCGTTATGGCAATACTGCCGGTATCCGCAATGAGAAAATTACCTCCTGTAATGCCTACATCTGCCGATGTATAGGGTTCACGGAGCAATTCGCGTGCTTTGAGTGTGAGTTCCTGTGCACTTGCATCAAGCGGTGTGCCGAAGCGCTCATGGAAGAGCGCGGCAATGTCCTGCAAACTGAGATGCATGGCAGGGGTAACAATGTGATAAGGTTTTTGACCAAGTAGTTGTACGATGTATTCACCCAAATCTGTCTCAAGCGTGTTCACCCCCTTTTTTTCAAGGAAATCATTCAGTCCGATTTCCTCCGTGGTCATTGATTTTGATTTCACGACGGTCTTTGCACCGGCGCGCTGCATGATTTTCCAGATTTCTTCCCGTGCTTCATCTGCATCGTTTGCCCAGATAACCTTCCCGCCTTTTTGGATGAAATTCGATTCAAACTCGGGCAAAAGCTTATCCAGGTTTTCCATCATTCGCCATTTAATGATGTGTGCTTTACGTTTGGAATTTTCAATGTGGTGAAAATGGGTGAGCCCAATTTGGACCGCGGTATCGTATTTGTCAATATTGTAATTGATGATCTGCCGATGGCGCGGCTCAAATGCCTTGGCGGCACTGTCTTTCAGAAAAGTGGTTTCTTGTGCAGACGGCATATGCAGCGTATTTCTACACTAAATAACGTATGAAAATCAAAAGTGTTGTCATGGGCGCTTCGTGGTAATGGCCAATTCCGTCAACTGCTCATCGGAGATGACCGAAGGTGAGTCAATCATAACGTCCCTTCCCGAATTGTTTTTGGGAAAGGCAATCACATCCCGGATGCTGTCCAACTCGGCAAATATGGCTGCCAGCCGATCAAAACCAAAGGCGATGCCTCCATGAGGAGGTGCTCCATAGGTAAACGCATCCAAAAGAAAGCCGAATTGCTTCTGTGCTTCTTCGGCGCTGAATCCAAGATGCTTGAACATAAGTGATTGTAACTGACTATCGTGTATACGGATCGAGCCACCGCCTACTTCCGTGCCATTGATAACTAGATCGTAAGCATTGGCACGCACGTTGCCCGGTTGGCTATCCAGCAACGAGATGTCTTCAGGCTTGGGAGAGGTGAAAGGGTGGTGCATGGCGTGGTAACGGCCGCTCTCTTCGTCCCATTCCAACAGCGGGAAGTCGACCACCCACAGGGGAGTATACCTGCCTTTGTTCCGTAATCCGAGTTGTGATCCCATTTCAAGGCGGAGTTCACCTAATTGTTTTCTCACTTTATCGGTTTGTCCTGCCATCACCAGCAGTAAATCACCCGGCTTGGCATCAAAAGCCGCAGCCCACTGTTCAAGTTGCAGGGGCGTATAAAATTTGTCGACCGACGACTTCAATGTGCCATCTTCATTGTAGCGGAGGTATACCAGTCCACTCGCACCGATTTGGGGCCGTTTTACAAAATCTGTCAGGGCATCCAATTGTTTGCGGGTATAGGTTGCACATCCTTCGGCTTTGATACCTACGACAAGCTCTGCTTGATCAAATACAGGGAATCCCACTCCTTTAAGGGTGTCGTTCAGTTCGACGAAAGGCATACCAAAGCGGAGGTCAGGTTTATCTGAGCCATACAGACGCATTGCCTCTTCATAAGGCATGCGCGGGATATCTCCGAGGTCAATACCCTTCACCGCTTTGAACAAGTGCTTGATAAGGCCTTCAAAGACTCGCAGAATATCTTCTTGTTCTACAAAGGCCATTTCGCAGTCTATCTGCGTGAATTCGGGCTGTCTGTCCGCACGTAAGTCCTCGTCGCGGAAACACTTCACGATTTGGAAGTAACGGTCAAAACCCGACACCATCAGCAGTTGCTTGAATGTCTGCGGCGATTGCGGAAGCGCATAGAACTCACCGGGATTCATGCGACTTGGTACAACAAAATCACGAGCCCCTTCCGGTGTAGATTTGATCAGTACCGGGGTTTCCACTTCCAGGAAATCTTGCCCATCAAGGTACTTGCGCGTTTCCTGGGCAAGTTTATGCCGCAAAATCAAATTGTTGCGTACCGGACTGCGCCGCAGGTCCAGATAGCGGTATTTCATTCGCAAATCGTCACCACCGTCGGTGTCATCTTCGATCGTAAAAGGCGGTAGTTTTGCCGGATTAAGTATTTCAAGTGATGAAACCTTCAGCTCGATATCACCGGTCGCCAATTTGGGGTTTTTACTTTCCCGCTCAATAACCTGCCCTGTGACTTTAATGACATATTCCCTACCCAGTTCCCGCGCTTTGCTCCGCAACGCATCGTCGTCGGCTGCGTCAAACACCAGCTGGGTGATCCCGTACCGGTCTCGTACGTCAATAAAGGTCATTCCACCAAGATCTCGAGACTTTTGGACCCATCCACTCAAAACTACCGTCTTGCCCAAATCTGTAAGGGTCAGTTCACCGCACGTATGTGTTCTATGCATTTTTTCCGTTAGATTAAACGGCAAAAATAGCGGTTTTTTTGGAACAACCACAATACCATCAGCACAAGCATCCGGCATATGCGCGACCTAACGGTACATTTTCACCGTTGTTCAGCAAAATGTTGGATGCACTGCGCGCCCGGATCGCATCTTTATTGATCAGATAGGATTTATGTATCCGGATAAATTTTTTGTTGGTTAAGATGGTCTCGGAAACTTCCTTCAGGCATTTGCGGAGCACTATTTTTTTACTGGTCGTGATAAAGGTAGTGTAGTTTCCTTCGGCGTGGGCATAAATCATTTCATCTACCGGGATTTTTGTCTTGTGTTTCCCGTTAGGGAGAAAGATGTTTTGGTCATCTTCCGTTGTTTCAATGTGATTGAACGCAATTTCGATAGACGCATATACATCATTCCGGTTGAACGGCTTGACGATGTATCCGGCTGGCTTGGTCGATTTTGCGGCTTCAATGGTGCTGCGGTCGGCATGCGACGTAAGGAAAATAAAGGGAATACGGTAACTCCGGTTGATCTCATGCGCTAGATCAATTCCCGTCTTTTCCCCGGAAAGAATGATGTCAATTAATAGTAAATCTGGCTGATTACTCTTGATAATGGATACTGCGTCTTCATAGGTCGTAGAAATCCCACATACGTCGTATCCCAATTCTTCAAGCATATATTCCAAATCCATCGTGATGATGAGCTGGTCCTCTACGATAAGTATCTTTTTTCGTCTCATGTGATCGATAAAGGTTATATAATGACTTGTTTTGTTAAAATTCTGTATCTAATCTTTGATCGCAGACTAAAGTAGATAGACTTCGCTTATTTTGTTGTAGGATTTTGTCTACATTATTATAATTATCTATTTATCAGTTAGTTGGTAGGGTGGTTTGTGGCTGGTTATTGACAGGCGCCGTCTTTTAATACCCATACCCTCGAGGTGCTGCTACTACGAGGTGTCGGTACGTCTTCCTCCTGTATTTCATATCCCAAAACAATACTTCCTCGCTGAGGGTTGCCTATGGCGGTCAATACGACACGATCTCCCTTATCTAATTGGACACTTGCTGCAAAGGGAAATGAATCCGGCTCAACCGTAACCATCCCTTTGCCGGTTTGGTAAGTAATCGAAGATACCCTTGCGTCGTCATATGCGAATACCTGATAGGTTACTAAAGTTGGTCTGGATACATGCAAGGCTTCGATGTCGCAATCGCATTGCCGGGGATACAACTCTGTGCGCTTATCACAAGACAAAAATGGAGGAATGATTAGTAATAATGTGCTGACAACAGTGACTAAGTGCATAGTAGTCTTATAGGTGTTATACCGACAAAGATGCCTATAAAACAGAGGCAAACCTGATAAAATACCTTGCTATTTTTGGTTTTGTAGCGATTTCACTACAAATATCAAAGCACCCGATTTAGCTGAATATGTACGCGACTTATATGTGGAAAACTTTTTTGTGGGGAAAAGTGGGAGGAAGTGGAGTAAATTCCTACTTTTACATCATATTTATTGGGTAAAGTGGACATATGGGGCACCTCATTGGCGAATTTGATTGCAAGTTAGACACCAAAGGAAGGATGGTGTTGCCAGCTGCGCTTAAAAGGCAAATGCCTGAAGTAGAGCAGTCTGGGCTTGTTATTAATCGTGGTTTTGAGACGCATTTGGTTATTTATCCAAGAGGCGAGTGGGATAAGATTACGGCTAAGTTGGCAAAATTGAATCAGTATGTGGCGAGAAATCGGAAATTCATACGCGATTTTACCCGAGGGGCCACAGAATTGACGTTGGACTCAGCTGGCCGCGTGCTGCTGCCTAAATCCCTACTAGAATATGCAGGGATTGAAGCGGAAATTGTACTTTCCTGTCAGTTCAATAAGATTGAGGTTTGGTCGAAGGATGCATACAATAAGTTGTGGGAAAACGATGAAGATGACGACTTCGCCGCACTCGCGGAAGAAGTGATGGGCGGAGGAAATTTAGATACCGGCGAAGATGAATAGCACCTATCATGTACCTGTAATGCTCAGCGAATGCATGGATGCGCTGGCGATAAAGTCAGAAGGTGTATATGTCGACGTAACATTTGGGGGCGGAGGGCATTCAAGAGAACTGTTAAAGCGATTAGGGCCGAAGGGGAAATTATATGCATTTGATCAGGACCCCGATGCGTTGCGAAACGCGATGGATGATGAGCGATTCGTGCTTATTCACCAAAATTTCAAGTTTTTGAAAAGCAATTTGCGGCTTCATGGCGTCAGAGAAGTCGATGGCATACTAGCTGATCTGGGGGTGTCCTCTCATCAATTCGATAGTGCCGCGCGTGGGTTTTCAACCCGTTTCGAAGCAGTGTTGGATATGCGTATGGATCAAGCAGGTGAATTTGATGCGAAATATGTGCTGAATACGTATTCCGAGGCAGATCTTCATCGCATCTTTGGAATGTATGGTGAGCTGCATAATGCGCGTACTTTAGCGAAAACCCTCGTAGCCGCGCGCGCCAATCGGCCGATTCATACCGTAGAGACATTAAAAGAGTTGGTAAAAAAAGTAACGCCACGTGGTAAAGAGCATAAATATTACGCACAGCTATTTCAGGCGTTACGCATTGAAGTGAACGGTGAATTGGAAGCGTTGCAGGAATTTCTTCAGCAGAGTGTCTCCGTGCTTAACCCGGGAGGGAGACTGGTGGTGATGTCTTACCACTCGTTGGAAGACCGATTGGTGAAAAATTTTATGTCCAAAGGTAAATTTAGGGGAGAAGTGGAAAAGGATTTTTTTGGGCATGAAATCAAGCCCTTGAAGTTGGTTACCCGCAAAGCAATAGTGGCCAATGAAGAAGAGGTAGTTCTTAACAGCCGGGCACGTAGTGCTAAACTCCGTGTAGCGGAAAAGATATAGTGAAAATATGGCAAGGAACGTATATAAACAACAGCCATTAAGTGAAGAACAACAGGTCGAACTGCAGGAAACTGTAGAAGAAAAAGCTGATGCCACGCGTACGTTTTTTCAAACGCTGTTTGCATCCGATTGGTTTTCGTCTGCCGCATTTGTAGGGTATATTCCGTTTATTGCTTTTATCGGATTGCTAGCCATCATTTATATTGCAAACAGGCATTATGCCGAGCGGACGGTGCGGGAGATAGATCAGTTAGGGAGAGAGGTAAAAGAGATGAACTGGGACTACAAATCACTGTCGGCAGATTTTATGAAGTTGACTACCCAGACCGAAATTGCAAAGCGGGTGGATAGTTTGGGATTAAAAGAACGGACTGAGCCGCCCAAAAAATTAAGGATCGTCAAACCAAAAAAATAGCGGACGGATTAAATTACACAGACATGAATATCAGAACCGACATATTACTAAGAGTGTATCTGTCCTTCGGACTGATTGTATTGTTTGCGGTAGCCGTGCTAGTCAAACTTTTCCATTTGCAATATGTAGAAGGAGAAACATGGCGGGCAAAAGCCGATAGCATGTCTACCCGCTATGTAGATGTCGAAGCAGTACGCGGGAATATTTTTTCAAACGACGGCAGCCTGTTGGCGACATCCGTGCCGGAATATGATCTCCGGATGGATTTGTTGGCTCCAGGTATTGAAGATAACGATGTGTTTTATTCAAAGGTAGACTCTTTGGCAGCCAAATTATCTTCGTTTTTCAACGACAAATCTTCGGCCCAATATTCCCGGCTACTGAAAGAGGCACGCAAGAAAAGGAACAGGTATTATTTGATAAAACGTGACGTTGGTCATCAGGAATTGAAACAAATCAGGGAGTTTCCCATCTTCAACTTGGGAAAATATAAAGGTGGATTGATCGCTGAACGCAAGAACAAGCGGATTTTGCCTTTTACCAATTTAGCGGCGCGAACCATTGGCTATAAGATTCCGGCCGAAGACGTACACGTGGGGCTGGAAGGTGCATATGGCGAATATATCGACGGACAGAGCGGTAAGCGCTTGGTACAACGCATAGCCGGTGGTGTATGGATGCCTGTAAACCGTGAAATCGAGGTGGCACCAGTCGATGGTTCGGATATCATTTCGACAATAGACGTCAATATGCAGGATATGGCTCAGCGCGCATTGGAAAAGCAATTAATTGCGAGCGACGCCGATAATGGCTGTGTGGTTTTAATGGAAGTAGAAACGGGCGAAATACGGGCCATTGCCAATTTTACTAAGGATACAGACGGGAAATACCGCGAAAAATTCAATTATGCCATCGCACAGAGCGCTGAACCGGGCTCGACTTTTAAACTCGCGTCTTACTTGGTTGCATTGGAAGATGGGAAAATTGATACAAATACCATCATCGAAACAGGAAATGGCACGTATCAGGTGCACCGGCACACCATCAGGGATACGCACGCTTATGGAACAGTGACCGTAAAAAAAGCATTCGAAGTGTCGTCGAACGTGGCTATCACCAAAATTATCAATACCTATTATAGGGATAGTCCGGCAGCATTTACCAAGCACCTGCATGCGTTGCACCTCAATGAACCGCTTGGCCTTCAGATTCCCGGTGAAGGTAATCCCTTAATCAAAACACCGGAAAGCAAAAGCTGGAGTGGACTTTCTCTTCCCCAGATGGCATACGGGTATGAATTGAAACTGACCCCCTTGCAAACGCTTACGTTGTATAATGCGGTAGCAAATAATGGGAAAATGGTCGCCCCGCTGTTCGTGAAGGAAATCCGGCATCTGGGTAATACCATTGAGCGCTTCGAGCCTCGTGTGATCGACGAACAGATAGCCTCCCCGAGTACGATCGGTAAATTGCGTGCCATGCTAGAAGGCGTGATGATAGAAGGGACGGGTAAGCGGTTGCTTAATCCCCTCTTTTCAACAGCTGGAAAAACCGGTACCGCACAGATGGCCGATGGTGCCGCCGGATATGCCAACCGGAAATACCAATCGTCGTTTGCGGGATATTTTCCCGCAGACAATCCGAAATATTCGATCATCGTAGTCGTTCGCAACCCACGTAATGGCTACTACGGTGCTTCCGTAGCCGGGCCCGTGTTTAGGGAATTGGCAGACATGGTTTATGCCAATGACCTAAATCTACAGATTGATTTCGATAAGATGCGGTTTGTCGGAAATACCGAACTCCCTTCTTCACTGAAAGGGTCAAAAACGGCAACCTTACGGGTGTTCGATGCGCTGGGTATCAAAACTACCTACGCTTCCGCCGAACCTATGCAATCGATAGACACGGTTAAGGGCATCGCGTTTTCGGACGGCGAAATCAGGGAGGGAATCGTGCCGGACGTAAAAGGTATGGGATTGATTGACGCACTGTATGCGCTCGAAAACTCAGGGTGCCGCACGCAAGTAAAAGGTAAAGGAAAGGTGGTCGTACAATCATTGGCTGCCGGACAAAAGATTAAAATAGGTACTCCGATATCGATTGAATTGCAATGAAGGCATTGAAAGACATACTCCACGGCATTCCGGTGCGACAGGTGATCGGAAATCTGAACGTAGTAGTGGGCAGCCTTTGCTTCGATTCACGCAAGGTCAGGCGAGATAGCTTGTTTGTGGCGGTAGTGGGTACCCAGACCGATGGACATGAATATATCGACCACGCTATTGAGGCAGGTGCATCCGTCGTACTTTGTGAACAGTTGCCTGAAATAACGCGTGACGATGTTACCTATATACAGGTAGACGATACGGCATTTGCGTTGGGGGTATCAGCCTCCAATTATTACGAAAATCCGTCCAAACAACTGCGGCTCGTTGGGGTTACAGGTACGAATGGGAAGACCACGATCGCGACGTTGTTGTACAAGCTCTTTAGAAAACTAGGTTACGAAGCAGGGTTGTTGTCCACCGTTCATAATCAAGTGGGCGATCGCATGGTTGAAGCGACACACACAACACCCGATCCCATCGCACTCAATGCGCTCCTTCAGGAGATGGTAGAAGCTGGCTGCGATTACTGCTTTATGGAAGTAAGTTCACATGCCATTGTGCAGCAACGCATTGCAGGTCTTAATTTTGCCGGAGGAATTTTTTCCAATATTACACACGATCATTTGGATTTTCATAAAACCTTTGACCAGTATATCAAGGCTAAAAAGACCTTTTTTGATGGACTTGACCGATTTGCGTTTGCACTTTCCAATGCCGACGATAAAAATGGAATGGTCATGCTTCAAAATACATTTGCGCATAAAAAAACGTATGGCATCAAAAGTATGGCCGATTTCAAGGCAAAGGTGATCGAAAGCCATTTCGATGGAATGATGCTCTATCTTGATGGTCAGGAGGTCTGGGTAAAATTGGTAGGGGGCTTCAATGCCTACAACATCCTGGCGGTATACGGTGCGGCAATCCTACTGGAACAGGAAACCGTGAAAGTACTTACCGCATTGAGTAATATCACCGGTGCCGAAGGCCGTTTTGATACGATCGTCTCGCCTAAGGGGGTAATCGGTGTAGTGGATTATGCACATACACCGGATGCGGTGCGGAATGTGTTGGAAACCATCAATAACCTTCGGCAGAAAAACGAACACGTCATTACGGTACTTGGATGTGGCGGCGACAGAGATAAAACGAAGCGGCCTCAAATGGCGGCTGTTGCCGTCAACAATAGTGATAAAGTGATCATTACGTCAGACAATCCGCGTACGGAAGATCCGATGCAGATCATTCACGATATGGAAGCCGGAATTCCTGAAGACGGCAAGCGTAAGGTGTTTTCCATTGCCGATAGGCGGGAAGCCATACGGGCTGCCTGTCACTTGGCACAACCGGGAGACATCATCCTGGTAGCCGGGAAAGGCCATGAAAAATACCAGGAAATCAATAGCGAGCGTTTCGATTTTGACGATAAGCAGATTTTAATTAACGCATTTAACGAACAATAACGTCCATATGCTCTATTATTTATTCACTTGGATCGAACAATACGTACACATTCCCGGGTCGGGCTTGTTTCAATACATTTCGTTCCGTACGGCTGTGGCAGTTATTGTGTCGTTGATTATCACCACCGGATACGGCAGCCGCTTGATCCGTATCTTGCGGGCTAAACAGGTGGGGGAAACCATCCGTGATTTAGGACTCGAAGGGGAGAAGAAAAAGCAAGGCACCCCAACGATGGGTGGCTTGATTATCATCGCCGGGATTATGATCCCTACCTTACTCTTTGCTAAATTGGAGAATATTTACGTTATCCTGATGCTGATTACCACGGTCTGGATGGGTGCCATCGGTTTTCTGGATGATTATATTAAAGTGTTTCGTAAAAATAAAGAAGGGTTGGCCGGTCGTTTTAAAATCGTCGGTCAGGTGGGGTTAGGGATCATAATAGCCTGTACAATGTATTTCCACCCCGAGGTAGTAGTTCGTGAAACGGTACCGAACCCCGTGCCTGGGAGTCCGGTTGAGGCGCATGTACGGGAGGGTACCGGCGTGAAATACTATACGAAGGATGTGAAGTCAACGAAGACGAATATTCCTTTTTATAAAAATAACGAATTTGACTATGCGAAGGTATTGAGCGCATTTGGTCTCAACAATTCCGCTCTTACATTTGTGGTTTTTTTGTTGGTTGTCGTCGTCATCGTAACAGCGGTATCCAACGGGGCAAATATCACTGACGGCATCGACGGATTGGCAACAGGTACCTCGGCTACCATCGGCGGGACACTCGCGATTTTAGCCTATGTTTCGGGCAACGTAATTTTCTCGGATTACCTCAATATCATGTATATTCCAAATTCAGGAGAGCTGGTGATTTTTGCTGGAGCATTTGTGGGGGCCTGTACCGGATTTCTGTGGTACAATTCGTATCCGGCACAGGTATTTATGGGCGATACGGGAAGTCTTGCTATCGGTGGCATTATAGCGGCGTTCGCCGTCCTGATACGCAAGGAATTGCTCATACCGATCTTATGCGGTGTGTTTCTTATTGAAAATTTATCCGTGATTATGCAGGTATCCTATTTCAAGTACACCAAGCGGAAATACGGCGAAGGAAGGCGGGTTTTCCGCATGGCTCCTCTCCACCATCATTACCAGAAAAAGGGATACCACGAAGCTAAAATCGTTACGCGATTCTGGATATTGGGAGTGATTTTGGCAATACTTACTATCGTAACGTTAAAAGTAAGATAACAGTGGCAGCAATACCTACATATCACTATCCGCAGCAGGGCAAGCTAGCCGTGTTGGGTGGCGGCGAAAGCGGTGTGGGTACGGCCATACTCGCCCGAAGGATAGGGTTTGACGTGTGGGTATCCGACAGTGGAAAGATCGCTGAGCACTACAAAACTGAATTGCAGAAAGCGGGTATCCGTTATGAGGAAGGTGCTCATAGCGAATCCGAAATCATGGAGTCCGATCTCGTGGTGAAAAGTCCGGGAATACCGCAAACTGTACCCCTTGTGCAACGGCTAAGAGCTGCCAACATCCCGGTTATCGCCGAAATCGAATTTGCCGCCCAATATACCCATGCCAAGCTGATTTGCATCACGGGCTCCAATGGAAAGTCAACCACGACGATGCTCACCTGGCATATACTGAGCCGCGGTGGCCTTAATGTTGGCCTGGCCGGAAATATCGGACGTAGTTTCGCCCTGCAGGTGGCCCGTGAACAGTACGATTATTACGTATTGGAGTTGAGTAGTTTTATGTTGGACGACATGGAACACTTCCGTGCTAACGTGGCTGTGTTGCTGAATATTACACCGGATCACCTGGACCGGTACGACCATAAATTGGAAAACTATATCGACTCCAAATTCCGCATCATCCGGAATCAACAACCGGAAGACCTGTTTGTCTACTGCGCAGACGACCCGATGACGCTAAAAGGCTTGGAAAAACACCAGCCGACGGCCAGGACATTGCCATTCAGTATCGTTCAACGGCTTGAATGGGGAGCATACCTGAATACCGATAATGAAATAGAGATTAATATACCAAATCAAGATACATTTACAATGGACATCAACGAACTTTCGCTTCAAGGCAAACACAATGTGTACAACAACATGGCTTCCGGATTGGTAGCCAAAGCGCAGGAACTCCGTAATGCGACCATGAAGGAAAGCATGGGATCTTTTAAAAACATTCCCCATCGCCTTGAATTCGTTGCATGCATTGCCGGTGTCAACTATATTAATGACTCCAAGGCAACCAACGTAAATGCCGTATGGTATGCACTGGAAAGCCTTGCTCCGCAGATCGTATTGATCATGGGCGGCGTGGATAAAGGTAACGATTACGAGATGCTCCGTGACCTGATACGCACCAAGGTACGGGCAATCGTCTGCATTGGGAAAGACAATTCACGGATCTATGACGCATTGGAAGAAGATACGAAGATCATTGTAAATAGCTCAAGCATGCGAGATGCTGTCGAGATCGCTTCTCATCTCGCTCAAAAAGGCGATACAGTGTTGTTATCGCCAGCCTGTGCAAGCTTCGATTGGTTTAAGAATTTCGAAGACCGAGGCGAGCAATTCAAAGAAGCCGTAATGAACTTATAGGTAGCTAATAGCCGACCGTTGAAAGCTGATAGCCGAAAGCTAATTGCTGAAAGCTGATAACAAACAAAAACTATGGAAAAGGCATTTTCGAAACTAAAAGGAGACCGCTGGTTGTGGATCATCATCATTATTTTATCTGTTTGGTCACTATTAGCGGTATATAGCTCCGTCGGAACCTTGGCCTATAAAGAAGGGAAAGGCACGGAGGTATACCTTATAAAGCACACGTTGCTCATATTCGGTGGTTTTGCACTGATGTATTTTTCGCATTTGCTGGATTATCGCTGGTACGCAGGTATCTCCAAGATCCTGATGGCCATTACCATTCCATTGCTGTTATATACGTTGATTTTCGGCGAGACCATCAACGATGCAAATCGTTGGGTGACAATCCCGGTTATCAACCAAACTTTTCAGACATCTGACTTAGCCAAACTGGCATTGATTACGTTTCTGGCACGGACGCTGACACGCAAACAGGAGAATATCAAAGACGTAAAAAAAGCGTTTTTGCCGATCATGGGGTCGGTATGTCTAATTTTTGCATTAATTGCACCCGCAAACTTATCAACGGCGCTTATGCTATTTGGTGTCAGCGTGTTGTTGTTAATTATCGGACGCATCAGTATCAAGCAGATCGCTTACGTTTGCTTGGGTGTGTTTGTGCTGCTGGTTTTGGTGGTTTCATTGGGACCGAGAAGGCAGACGTATATGTCTCGCGTGCAAACTTACATCAACGGTGAAACTGCTGACGATGACAAGTCTTATCAGGCTGATCACGCAAAAATAGCGATTGCTACCGGCGGATTGTTCGGTAAAGGCCCGGGAAACAGTACGCAGCGGAATGTTCTGCCTCATCCATATTCGGACTTTATCTTTGCCATTGTCATTGAAGAATATGGAGCGGTTGGTGGTTTCGTATTGGTATGTTTATATGTGGCACTTATGTTCAGATGCATCCGCATTGTGACCCTTAGCCCCAAGGCCTTTGGGGCATTGCTAGCTGCAGGACTGGGCTTCAGTCTTACGCTGCAGGCATTTGGAAACATGGCGGTGGCCGTGGGACTCGGCCCAGTTACCGGAATACCGCTGCCCTTCGTGAGTATGGGCGGAACCTCGATATTATTTACCAGTCTGGCTTTCGGAATCATCTTAAGCGTGAGTCGCAACATCGACGAAATGAAGGAGAAAGCAGTGGAAAGCCGGGCCAAGAAAGTTGTAATCGGTGAAATTCCCGCAATGGGATAATAACAAGGAGAATCATTGAATCAGGTAAGGACCATGGCAAAGCGGATCATCATCAGCGGAGGAGGTACCGGGGGACACATCTTTCCCGCGATAGCAATTGCTAATGCGTTGAAACGGTTGGCGCCCGATACCCAATTGCTTTTTGTAGGGGCTAATGGACGAATGGAAATGGATAAGGTGCCCGCCGCTGGATATGAAATCGTAGGATTGGATATTCAGGGTATCGATAGAAAGTCACTCTGGAAAAATGTTACCCTGCCGTTTAAACTATATAAGAGCATCAGCAGGGCCAGGCAGATTGTCCGTGATTTCAAGCCAGATGTCGCCGTCGGAGTAGGAGGTTACGCATCGGGGCCATTGCTTCATACTGCTTCACAGATGGGAGTCCCTTGCTTGATTCAGGAGCAAAATTCTTACGCGGGTATTACCAATAAACGCTTGGGAAAGAAAGTTGATAAAATATGTGTTGCTTTTGAAGGCATGGAGCGGTTTTTTCCCAAAGAGAAGATCCTCTTTACAGGAAATCCGATCAGACGGGAGTCGGTAACCATTCGAAACAAACGGTTTGAAGCCACTGAGTTATTGAGCCTTTCTCCACATCGGAAAACTATTCTGCTGACTGGCGGAAGTTTGGGAGCGCGTACCTTGAATGAGTGCATGCGTGCTGGCTTGGATAAGCTGATTGATGCGGACGTACAGTTGGTTTGGCAATGCGGCGAATATTATTACGAAGGACTTAGTCGCGCGGTAGCGGGAAAACATACCGATTATGTGAAGCTGACGGCTTTTCTACATCGGATGGACCTTGCGTATGCTGCTGCGGATATTGTCATAGCAAGGGCGGGAGCTGGTACCATTGCAGAACTCTGCGTCGTGGGCAAGCCGGTCATTTTAGTACCCTCGCCGAATGTAGCAGAAGATCATCAGACAAAAAATGCGCTGGCATTGGTGAATAAAAATGCGGCATTGATGGTGAGCGATGCCGAAGCTCCGCAGAAATTAGTCGATACAGCATTGGATCTGTTGACTGACCGCAGTTTATGTGAAACGTTAGCAACAAATAGTAAACAATTGGCGATTTTGGACGCAGATGAAGTGATTGCACGGGAAGTGTTGAAATTGGCAGAAAGTAAGTGACATTTTAAATAAGACAGCTGAAGGCGAATGAACATTGATAACATCAGACAGGTTTACCTTATCGGGATCGGCGGCATTGGCATGAGCGCGCTGGCGAGGTATTTTCGTCACCTCGGCTGTTTGGTGGGAGGATACGACAAAACGGAAACGGCGTTGACGAAACAGTTGGTTTCCGAAGGGATTTCCGTTACATATACCGACGATTTTACATCGGTGGATGATTCCTTCCAGATTGCCGACGAACATACGTTGATCATTTAACACCCGCAGTTCCAGCGGAATTGCATATTCTCGATCAATTTCAACAATTGGGACATACCTTATTTAAGCGTTCCCAAGTGCTTGGACTAATTAGCCAAAATCGGTTTACCATTGCCGTAGCTGGAACACACGGAAAAACGACCACTTCTACGCTTGTAGCACACATCTTGACAGACAGCGGTTACGGTTGTTCAGCTTTCTTGGGAGGCATTAGCACCAATTACGCCAGCAATGTGCTTTTTTCTAATAGCGAGGTGGTGGTTGTGGAAGCCGATGAGTACGATCGATCCTTCCTCACGTTATATCCGGATATTGCTGTGGTAACTTCCGCAGATGCCGATCACCTGGATATCTACGGAGATAAAAGTCAGCTGCATGAATCTTTTGCTTTATTTCTGAATCAGTTGCATACAGACGGAACGAGTGTTGTAAAGGAAGGATTGCCGTTTAACGGCAACATACGGTATGCTGCGGGTATCCCGGCCGATGTCTATGCCGATCGGATACATATAAAAAACGGCGAGTTCTTTTTTGACTATGTTTGGCAGGGCGGGAAGCTAACAAATGTACATTTAGGAGTGCCGGGAAAACACAATGTTGAGAACGCGGTTGCTGCCATCGCAGTCGCACAGCAATTGAAAATTCCCGAGGCAAAAATTGTTAAGGCGCTATCGTCATTTTCCGGGGTAAAGCGTCGTTTCGAATACATTGTGAAGACCGACAGGGCGATCTATATTGACGACTATGCCCATCATCCGGAAGAACTGAGGGCATTTCTGTCGGCGGTAAGACAGCTTTATCCGAAGAGAAAACTGACAGTCGTTTTTCAACCTCATTTATACAGCCGCACCCGCGACTTTGTTGACGGATTTGCAGAAGTGCTCGCCAACGTGGATACCCTGTTACTGATGAATATTTACCCAGCAAGGGAATTGCCAATTAAAGGTGTGGATTCAAAAATGTTGCTTGAAAGGATCAACGTGGCGGATAAGCACCTCGCTACACCCGATCAGGTAAAGGAATATGTGCGCCAACACAGGCCCGAACTGCTGGTGACGGTTGGGGCAGGTGATATAGACTTATTGGTGGAACCTTTGAAAGTGATTTTGGAAGATGTTTAGACAACTGTCATATCGTTTCAATTGGCGCAATCTGCTGTATGCCGTGATTGGATTACTGGTACTGGCGGCATCGGTATTGCTAATGAGCTTTATCGGCACGAAAAGCAGTGAACAAGGCTGCGCTGGCGTGCGAGTTATCGTATTAGGCAATGAGTCATTTATCGAGCAAAAAGACATTACATCCCTCTTGGTCGAAAAGTACGGCCAACTGGAAGGACGTACGTTGGAATCGATCCCCATTCATGAGATGGAGTCCGATTTACGACAGATTCCGTTTGTTTTTTCGGCCATTGTCACCATTGATATGGACGGGCTGTTAACCGTGCGTGTTAAGCAGCGGGAAGCGGTGGTGCGTGTCATCAACGAAAAAGGAGTGGACTTTTACATCGATATGCAGGGGCATAAAATGCCTGTATCACTCAAATATGTGCCGCATGTGCCGGTTGTAAACGGACACATCAATGAACCCTATAATGGCAGTCTCGACAGCATCGAGAGTCAGCTGGTGAAAGATATATTCAAGACGGCTCAATTTATCAGTGACGACAGTGTTTGGAATAGCCAGGTCGTTCAACTATATGTAAACAAAGAGCAGGATATTGAACTGGTGCCACGGGTAGGTAATCAACAGATTATATTGGGCAATGCGGACTCACTGAACCGTAAGTTCGAAAAGTTGAAAATGTTTTATACCAAGATTGTGCCTAAAACGGGCATTGGAGCATATAAATCAGTTAATCTAAAATTCGCCGGGCAGATCGTTTGCGAACGAAGCGAGAAATTTAAACCCGGAGATTTCATCATTCAGGATTCAATACAACAAAATAGGAGCAACAATACACAATAGCGTTATGAAGACCAAAATGAAAACCGAAAGAGACTCGCCAATCGTTGTGGGACTTGATATTGGTACCACGAAGATATGCGTCACGGTAGGCCGGCGCAGCGGGGCAAAAAAGATTGAAATTCTTGGCGTGGGTAAGGCCGAATCATCGGGGGTAAGTCGAGGCGTAGTGGCCAATATTCAAAAAACTGTAAACAGCATTGCGCAAGCGGTGGAGGAAGCTGGTGGGCAATCCAACGTCGACATCAAGGTTGTCAACGTCGGTATCGCCGGACAACATATTAAAAGTATCCAGCACCGGGGCATTCTGACACGGAAAGACGACAACGAAATCAGCCGATGGGATATTGAACGATTGATTGAAGATATGTATAAACTGGTGTTGCCCCCGGGGGAGGAAATTATCCATGTGCTTCCGCAGGAATTCACCATAGATAACGAACCGGGAATCAAAGATCCCATTGGCATGGCTGGTCGACGGATGGAGGCTAACTTCCACATTATCTCCGGGCATGTGAGCGCCATTAAGAACATCAAGAAATGCATTGACAATGCATCGTTGGAAGTGCAGGATCTTATTCTCGAACCGCTGGCATCCTCCGAAGCGGTTTTGGATGAAGCAGACAAAGATGCGGGGGTCGTGTTGGTAGATATAGGTGGCGGGACGACCGATGTGGCTATTTTCCACGAAGGCATCATCCGCCACACGGCGGTAATTCCCTTGGGGGGAAATATCGTAACCGAGGACATCAAACAAGGATGTGCCGTACTCCGTAACCAGGCTGAGTTACTGAAAATCCGATTTGGTTCGGCGCTGGCAGATGAAAATAAAGAAAACGAAGTGATTTGCGTGCCGGGGCTCCGCGGACGTGAACCGAAGGAAATTTCTGTAAAAAATCTTGCCTACATAATCCAGGCGCGGATGGAAGAAATTATCGAACACGTTTATTACGAAATCAAATCTTCGGGATACGAAAACAAGCTTATCGGAGGAATCGTGATTACCGGAGGTGGAGCCCAATTGAAACACCTCGTTCAGTTGGTTGAATACATCACCGGTATCGATTGCCGGGTGGGATTTCCGAATGAGCATCTTGCCAAAAACGAAGTGCTGCCCAAAAATATTTACGACGAGCTGAAAAGCCCACTCTATGCAACCGGTATCGGGCTACTGATTAAGGGTATCCAAGCGGAAGAAGAACAAGCGGAACTAAATGAAAAGCAAGGTGTTCAGCTGTCGGTTAAAGATATCACGGAAAAAGGATATAAAGAAAAAGGATTTTTTAAGTGGTTTAAAGATATCATTAAAGATGGTAATGAAATTGATGACGAAAGCTACTTGGGTAAAAAATAATTTTCAACAAACGCTGTTTTTTCCACATTATTAACAGTTGTGGAAAACTATTGTGTAAAAAGTGCTAATATTACGCTACGATTGTAGAGTGAAATTGAGTTTTGTATCACGCTCTATTCGAGCAAAATACGATTGAGTTATGTCTTTTAAGTTTGAAATGTTAAAGGAACAATCGGCAATTATTAAGGTAATTGGCGTTGGTGGGGGCGGTGGTAATGCAGTCAACCACATGTATAAACAAGGAATCAGCGGAGTCGACTTTATTGTTTGCAATACAGACGCGCAAGCACTTGAATTGAGTCCCATTCCGAACAAGGTACAGTTGGGAGCCAGCCTTACCGAGGGAATGGGAGCCGGAGCTGACCCTACAGTAGGAGAAAACTCAGCAATTGAGAGCATCGAAGACATCAAACGTATGTTGGGCTCGAATACCAAAATGCTGTTTATCACTGCTGGAATGGGAGGTGGGACCGGTACTGGCGCAAGTCCCGTACTTGCAAAGGCGGCCAGGGAGCTGGGTATTCTTACCGTAGCAATAGTGACCACCCCATTTGCTTTTGAAGGTAAAAGAAGACGTGTTCAAGCGGAAGAAGGGTTGGGAGAACTGAGGAAATATGTGGATTCATACCTCGTTATCTCTAACGACAGACTTCGTGACATTTTTGGTAACCTCACCATGACGGCTGCGTTCGCGATGGCAGACGATATCCTTACCACCGCTGCAAAAGGCATCGCCGAGATCATTACTATTCCCGGTTATGTAAATGTGGATTTTAAAGACGTGCGGACGGTAATGAATGACAGTGGTGTAGCTATTATGGGCAATGCGGTTGCCGAAGGCGACCAACGGGCACTACGGGCGGTAGAAGGAGCGCTGGCATCACCGTTGCTAAAGGATAATGAGATCGAAGGAGCGCGTTATATTCTGCTTAATATCACTTCGGGCAAGCAAGAAGTGACCATGGATGAAGTAACGATTATTACAGATTACATTCAAGATAAAGCAGGTCTATCAGCAGATTTAATCTGGGGTAATTGTATCAATGAGTCACTCGAAAACGAATTGTCGGTAACCATCATTGCGACCGGTTTCCAAACATCGGAAGAACGGATAAAAGAAAAGGCAAATGAGCGTATTGAGATTCCGCTCACCCCTGAGGAATCAAAAACACCTTACGTAAAGCCCATCAATCGGTTTGTTCAGAAGGAAGCCGCAGAGGCAGACACGAGCAGCGCGCCGTTGATCAAACCGGAAGAGACAGAACGCAATAAGCCGCAACCTACTGCGCAGCAAGTCGATTTATTCAACAATCCGGTTTCAAAGCCCCAATTGCGTAATAGTACTCCGGATAAAGATGGAATTATCCGCCATACGTTAGCACCCCAAGAGCCGCAAATCGAAGAAAAAGAGACAGACGACGGCTACGAAGTGAAAACTACGCCATCGGCTTTCCATTTTGAACTTCCTTCGGTGTCCGACGATCAGGTGCCCGAAATTGACGATGTATCGGTCGATAACGATCCTCCTGCTGCAATTCCAGATCCGGCGGTGTCCGCCTACAAAGCTGATGAGCACAAGACCCCCGACTACGTAGAAAAGGAATTGTTAAAAACCAAAGAACGTATTTTGCGCCTGAAGGAATTGAGCATGAAGTTGAAGTCGGCAAACGGTCTCCAGGAATTGGAAACCGAACCCGCTTATCGACGAAAGCAAATGGCATTGGACGATGTGCCCCATTCTTCAGAGTCGCAGGTTTCGAGATTTACGTTGTCCACCGATGAGGGCATCACAGAAATTCGGCCAAACAATTCTTTTTTGCATGATAATGTAGATTAGGTATCCCTGTTACCTATTCGTCAACATAACTGTTTGGTAGAGATTCGGTAGAATTGCACACCAAACAGTTTTTTAGTTTTAAAAAGATATATTTTGTGTAAATTTTATGTAAACAACCCAGGTGCAAGGCGATAGTAGGGGCGCCGTGTGTTGGTAACAGTTGATTTAAAGTTTATCTTTGCAACGATTTTTTTTACAATTAATATTAAAACACGCTTGGACTTATTTGATAAAATCACGAAAAATTTCGGACCGATCGGTCAACATTATGAATGGTCACATGGCTATTTTTCGTTTCCAAAACTGGAAGGAGAAATAGGGCCTCGCATGCTATTCAATGGAAGGGAACACCTGATCTGGAGCTTGAACAACTATCTGGGGCTGGCGAATCATCCAGAAATAAGGGAAGTAGATGCCCAAGCGGCAGCAGATTTCGGATTGGCGTACCCCATGGGAGCCCGGATGATGTCTGGAAATAGCTTGCATCACGAAGAGCTTGAGCAGGATTTGGCCACTTTTGTCGGTAAAGAAGACGCGTTTTTGCTTAATTATGGTTATCAGGGGATGGTATCTATCATCGATGCACTGTTAGACCGTAACGATGTGGTGGTTTACGATGCAGAGTCGCACGCATGTATTGTAGACGGTGTCCGGTTGCATCTGGGGAAACGGTTTGTCTATAGACACAACGACCTCGAAAGCTGTGAAAAGCAACTGGCCAGGGCCAGCAAATTAGCCAGTGCCAGTGGCGGATCGGTTTTGCTGATCACCGAAGGTGTTTTCGGGATGTCCGGTGCACAGGGGCATCTAAAGAAAATTGCAGCACTGAAAAAGCAATACGGATTCCGTATGTTGGTAGACGATGCGCATGGGTTTGGTACGATGGGGCCTACAGGGGCCGGCACTCACGAAGCTCAAGACTGTATCGCGGAGGTAGATATTTATTTCGGAACGTTTGCCAAGTCAATGGCTGGAATCGGTGCTTTTGTAGCTTCTACCCGCGAAGTAGTTACCTACTTAAGGTATAACATGCGCTCACAGACATTTGCTAAGTCGTTGCCCATGCCGATGGTGATTGGATTGAAAAAGCGATTTGAGTTATTGAAAAGCAGTCCCGAGCTAAGGGGGAAACTGTGGAATATAGCCCTGGCTTTGCAAAGTGGCTTGCGCGAACGAGGATTTGATATCGGAGCAACAAACACCATGGTGACACCTGTATTCCTTAAAGGCGATCTTAATGAAGCTACGGCCTTGACACGCGATCTGAGGGAAACACACGGTGTATTTTGTTCCATCGTTGTGTATCCAGTGATACCCAAAGGACTTATTGAACTGAGGCTTATACCTACGGCCGTCCATACAGAGGAAGATGTTGCTTATACCCTGGATGCCTTTACAGCCATTAGCGAGAAGCTGAATGCAGGCTATTATAGACAAGCGGTTTCTTTACAATCGGAATGAAATTGAGTATATTTTTATAAAAAAGGCCAATAAGCGATTATTTTAAGCTTTTTGGCTTTTTTTGTTTTTGTGGAGCTATTTTTGTATTATCTAATTGATTTTCAGTGTGATAGTTGCTTAGAAGATGGTTGTATTCAGCGTGTGTTATGTTGATTGTGGAAAAAAAAGTGCATTTAAAGCCTGTTCTGCGCGTTTTTTTGTTTTTTTTTCCGAAAAAAGATTCTACTTTTAACGCGCTGTAGATTATTAACTTAATTAAATTTAAAACTAAAGGAGTATTTATTATGGCAAGTATTCAAAAATTCAATGAGCTTAAAAGCTTAATCGAGGGGTTAGACGGAGATGCTGACAAATTCTTCAACAAAGGCAACAACGCTGCCGGTACCCGGGTAAGAAAAGGTCTGCAGGACGTGAAGAACCTGGCACAGGCAATCCGTTTGGAGATACAAGACGCAAAGAACGCAAAATAAGCATAATCATTGACGATACGTCAAAGTCTTATTGAGCCCTGGTAACCCCGGGGCTTTTTTTTGTTATCGTCTCCTTTACCATTTCTTCTATTTTTTGTATTATCGCTGCAAAGATGTATACGATGACCAGCAAACGAAACAATCCGATATGGGTAATGAGTTCAGCGTTCGATAAGCTCGGATTGCCTGAACTGATCGAGGCAACGCAAGCTATTGGTGCTCAAGGCATCGACTTATGCGTTTTCCGCCGCGACGGGACCCGGCAGGATCATATCGCTACACATTTGGATTATGATTACTTTACGTCGGATACCGCAAAGAAGCTCATCGATGATTTCAATACGGCGGGCTTACGGTTATCGGTAGGTTCTTTCGAAAACCTCATCGGCGGCGATCCTGCTGAGCGTATCAAGAACCAGAATCATTTGCTGAAACTGATCCGGATTGCTCATTTACTGGGCGGTGACGCCAATGACGTGAAAGTAGGGACGTTTGTCGGGTATAATCACGAGCTAGGCGCAGAAGATGGAGGATTCCAGAAGAACCTGGATGAATATCAACGAATTTTTACACCCATTATTTCCTATGCCGAAGACCTTGGGGTGACCGTATTGTATGAAAACTGCCCCATGGAAGGATGGCGCCCTGCCTCGTTTACCACTACGTACAACAATCTGCCGGGCGTGCTGGCAGCTCGCAAGCTCATGTATGCGCTTATTCCTAGTAAAGCACATGGCGAAATCTATGACCCTTCGCACGACGTTTGGCAGCACACTGATCCGGTGGATGTGATTGCGCAGAGCGATATCTCACGTATCCAACGCATTCATGTGAAAGCCACACGTAATCTCAGAACCCGGGCACGTATCGATTGGGGCGGGATGTATCCCATGCAGTCTGTAGACGCGGATCTGGCTGAAAAGGCAGGTGTCGATGTGCCAAAAAATGATTGGGACCGCCATCATTACGAAGCCATGTTGCCAGGATTTGGAGGGTCGGATAGCATGGATTGGCGGGCATTTGTCGAGCTGCTTTCCAGTAGCGGGTTTACCGGTCCGTATGAAATCGAGAACGAGGCGGGAAATTCAAAAGACACAGGCAATTTGGCAGCCACCATACAGGGGTTCCAAGCAGCCAAAACATTTTTAGCACCTATGCTGTGGGATATGGATACCGAAAAAGGATATCAATATCGCGCTTCCAGCCCATTGTCTCAGCCTAAGCTATCCGATGTGCCAGTAATGACCATCGACAGGCTCTCATAGATTAAACACCGGAATGCAGCCGGAATGTTTCGATCAGTTCAGCAATATTGTCTACCTGTAATTTTTCGAAAATCCGCGTTTTATACGTGCTTACGGTGGAAGTGCTGAGATTCAGTGCTTTGGATACTTCCATGATGCCCATGCCCTGTACGAGGTATTTGGCCACATCAACTTCCCGGTTGGAAAGCTTATTCAACGGATTGTCCGCTTTCAAGACAGATTTACCCATCGTGAGGGTATTGTAATACAATTCCCTAACCTCCGGACTCATGTATTTGCCCCGTTGGATCACCGCAAGTATGGCGTCTTTCAGGTCCGCCTTTGACGTGTTTTTGTTCAGGTAACCGGCAGCGCCGGCTTGTAGGTATCGAAGTGCATAGAGCGTTTCGTCATACGAGGAAAATACCAATATTTTAATGTTGGGCTGCACCATTAATACTTTCTCGACCATTTTGATATTATTGCCGCCCGGCATGTTAATGTCAAGGAGCAATAGGTCATATTGCCGTTCCGATAACAAATTGATCATTTCGTCGAAATCTTCAGCCTGGGTTACCTTGGCTAGTGGCAACGCCTCTTTTACGACGATTGATGTGCCCAGCCTAACGATGCCGTGATCATCTGCTATCAGTATCTCTGTCATGTGCAAGTAATGTTTGTCTTAGATGGCACCACCCATATCTGTAGCGCTTGGTTATTCATAAGCAGTGAATGTAACCATTCACATTGTTGCAAATATAGGGTAAAATATATTTGTATTAACCTTTTAGGTTAAATTTAGCGGGCTGTTAATAAAAATATGTTCTAAACGGTTAATTTGAAAAAAAATTTGATTAAACGCCAAAAATGTCCACCTTCGGGTTGAGAAAATAATTTAATTAACAAATTAACCTTATTGTTTATGGGATTTTTAAAGGAGTTTAAGGAATTTGCCATGCGTGGAAGCGTGGTCGATCTCGCCGTGGGTGTGGTCATCGGCGGAGCCTTCGGCAAAATCGTTACCTCATTGGTAGATGACATCATCATGCCTCCTATCGGATATCTGACCGGAGGGATCGATTTCTCGCAGATGCGGTATGTTATTCAGCCCGGAAATGAGGCTAGTGGTACGGCCGAGGTAGCAATAACTTACGGTAATTTCATCAACGTTGTGATCCAGTTTATCATTGTCGCCTTTTGTATTTTCTTGGTGATTAAAGGGATCAATGCACTTAAGCGCAAAGAGGAAGAAGTTCCAGCTGCACCACCGGCACCTTCCAATGAGGAAGTGTTGCTGACGGAAATCAGGGACCTACTCAGAACAAAACAGTAATGAACACCATACGGCGCCGTAAGGCGCCTTTTTTAGTAAAATGTTTTGGTTGCGTCAGGGTCGGTGAGAATGATAAATCGTGCCAGGTTACTGAAAGCAGACCAATCTGGATGCGCAAAGGATTCATGTGGGAAACAGGAAATATTGGCTACAACCTTTCGCCGGAGGTAGTTACGTAAATGGGCAACCGTTCCGAGTTGCTCATCGCTGTGAAACCGTCCGTTTATATGAAGAATTTTTTTGACAGCTTTCTTTTTTGCCAGTTTGCTGATCCGATAGGCCATGGTCGCATCCCATAGATTTTGGCTTTGGTATATTTTTAGGTTTCCCATCCCTTCATGACCACCCATCAGGCGTGCGAATTTCTCGAAATAGGCCCCCGACAGCGTGTCTATTGGAAGCGGGGCAAGCAACAACCTGGCAGATTTATCCAGCACGTTGAGACTTTCGAGCCCTTCGCGGGTTACCCGGTTGGTATAACGGCTTGGCGCATTTGCGGCCAATACAGGTATGCCCTGTGCCTTGGCATATTCGACCATCGGGCGGTAGTCTTTATAGTTATTCCACAACACGGCATCTTTCGAAAGGTTACGCTCGGTGATGATATTCGACAAGTACTCATCCAATACCAGTTGGTCATCGCTGACAAACATTTCCATCGAAAGCGCTATTCCGTCGTAGCGCTCATCCATCGCTTTCAGCAGTTCGTATTCCAGTAGATGGGCCACGGAATCGTTATGTTCTTCACCAAAAAACACAACATCCGTAGCCTGCAGTGCATCCGCCAATTGCGGTAACGTGATTTCTTGTTGCGTATGGGTGTCGTAAATGCGATATAACGAACTGTCCACTTGAAAAGAAAGTACCGTTAAAGGCAATAAGCTAATCACGCAGCAGAACATTGATCTGGTCATACTGCGAATATACAGCTTTTCAAACGCTTAGCTCCCTTTGAAAAAATATCAGCGATAAATTTGATATTTATCTGATTAACCCGTACATTTGCGCTCTCATTTTCGAGAGTTATTACTAAAGATATTAAGCGTCATGAAGAGAACATTTCAGCCATCGCTACGGAAAAGAAAGAATAAGCATGGGTTCAGGGAGCGCATGAGCACCGCAAATGGCCGCCGTGTGCTGGCCGCAAGACGGGCGAAAGGCCGCAAACGTCTAACCGTATCGGACGAAAGTCGTCACAAAGCCTAATTTCGCTATTGCCGGTGACTGCTTGCGTCCGGAGCCATCAACCGGTTTCGGATGGGTCATCGATGATGAAAAAGAATACATTTTTAAAAGAAGAACGATTGTGCAGTAAGAGGTTGATCAATAGCCTTTTCCACAAAGGTTCTTCTTTTTTCATTTATCCTTATCGGATCATTTTCCTCCGCGTGGACGAGCTGCAACCTGCTGTCCAGGTATTGCTCTCGGTATCCAAGCGCAGGTTCCGTCATGCAGTGCATCGAAACCTGCTGAAACGACGCATGCGGGAGGCTTATCGCGTTCAGAAAAATGAGCAGCTGTATCCGGCCCTTGAAAATCGGTCTTTCGGATTACTGCTAGCCATACAATACGTGGGAAAGGAAGTGCTTGATTATGCAATTATGTGTAAGCGGATGGCCGACGTGTTGAAAAGATTGGAGGAAGAGACGCAATGAACCCGCTACGATTTGCATGGAAAAAACTGATCCGGCCAGCAGTGGGTGGTATTTTTCTGCTGTTGATCAGGGCATATCAGTTATTAGTATCGCCCATGCTCGGCGCATCCTGCCGGTATACACCTACGTGTTCGCAATACGCTGTGGAAGCTATCCGCAAATATGGCCCCTTTAAAGGCGGATGGCTTGCCGTCAAACGCATAGCCCGCTGTCACCCCTGGGGCGGACACGGGCACGACCCCGTTCCTTAACTCCGCAAAATTCGTTACCTTCGCACTTAGCTATGTCCAACCATCATATCCTTCAGATCGAAACGGCCACCCCAGTATGTTCCGTAGCGTTATCCACCAACGGAGAAACGATAGCATTCCGGGATGTCAACGAGCCCAATATACACGCCTCACGCCTCACTTTACTGATAAGTGAATTGCTCGAAGAGACGGGCTTGGGATTCAAGGACCTCGCAGGGGTAGCTGTTAGTAAAGGTCCAGGATCGTATACGGGATTGCGGATCGGCGTTTCAACGGCCAAGGGATTGTGTTATGCCACAGATTTGCCGCTTATCGGCGTGGATACCTTAGAAGGCATGGTAGCAGGATTTAAGGAGCTTTATCCCGGAGTATGCGCGGGATATGCCCGTCTGTGCCCAATGATCGATGCCCGCCGCATGGAAGTGTATCTGGCCATCTATGATCAAACATTGCAGCCGGTTATGCCGGTTTCTGCCGTCGTCATCGACGCGCAATCCTTTAGCACAGAAGAAACTGATCGGAAGATTGTCTTATTTGGCAGTGGTGCAGATAAATTGAAAGGATTGTTCTCCGATAACGATGAGGTACATGTAGTGACCGGTTTTCTGAATTCCGCAAGATTCTTAAGCCACAAAGCCTATCAAGCTTTCTTGGCAGGCGAATTCGTGGATGTAGCTTACTTTGAACCTTACTACCTGAAAGAGTTCGTTACCACGGTACCAAAAAACCTCACAACCAACCCTTTCGCTTAAACCAAAAATAGATTCCAATGGAGAGACCCACCATAAGCAGCATGACAGCAGGATAACCGTAATACCAGGCAAGTTCAGGCATATGCCTGAAATTCATTCCATAAACGCCAACAACGAAGGTTAATGGCATGAAGAATACTGAAAAAATGGTCAGTATACGCATGATTTCATTCGTACGCTGCGAGGCGAGTGAAAAATAGACCGATAGTAGTTGAGCAGTATTCTCCGATAGATTGTCAAAAAAAGTCTGTGTACGTACGTAAAGGTCGCGAAGATCGCGTGTGTACACATCACTCTGCTCTTCCGAGTCGATGTTGTCGACGATTTCGTAAGAAAGCAGCATCACCCGGCGAATCACGTCGATTTTCCGTTTTACAAAGTATAGGCCACGGAGTATTGGAGAGGTTCGTTGGCGTAGAAAAACCCGTTCTTCATAGTAGTCCAGCGACTCGGATAGTTTGAACCCCGGCTTTTCAAACGTGAGGATTGATTCCCGGATCATAGAATTGAGCAGACACATGGTGTTGTTGCATTTGCCGGTATCGATTCGTTTGGTTTTGATCAAGTCAATAAGGTTGCCTTCTGCACGGTGGACGGTGACGATGTAATCGGTGTTAAAGAAGATAGAAATTTTATTGGTCAGCTCCTGTATGGTGTCCGCCTCGTGTACGTGGTTGGGGCTGAATACGCGGAAAATAACGAATGTATAATTATCAAACAACTCATACTTGGGCAGGTGGTCGGGTTGCATGCAATCTTTGATGGATGCTTCATGCAATGTGTATTTTCCAGCGACTTCCCGAATTTCATCGTCGGTAGGAGCAGATAAGTCTACCCAGTCGAAGCCGTTTTGTTCTTTAGAAGCCAATAATTGAATCATTGTCAGTCAACGTTAATCGGGCCAAACGCAGGTGGGCCAGATGCCTAATCACCGAATGTCTAAAAAAAACTTGGCTTTTGTGCTATTTTTTCTGATAAAAATCCGTTTTTTGCCCAGTGGAAGCAGAGCCAACAGTTGAAATACATGCCAGTATCAGTAATCAGAAAAGAGAAGATATTTGAACCGGATTCCAGCCGGGTTATTACACGGTTTTTATTTGCAGGCGAGGAACGTGCAAAGCGGTTAATCATGGCGGTAATGGAGCTTCCGGATAGCCAGCAGCGGGAAATACTTGGTCAGGTATTGCGTAAATTTTCAAAGCGCCATCGGAGTATTCAAAGGATATTCGCCAATCATTTCAAGCGTCTGCTGCCCATCCTGGAATTGATGGAAATCGACTATGGCCGATTGCCGGACCATTCGAAACAGCTGATCGGGGCGTATTTCACCATGGAATATTCCATAGAAGCGGCTGCGTTTTTCAATCCTTCCATCATTGAACACCCCGATCAGACTTCGCTTGCGCGCGGTCAGAAGCGTATCATCATCAGTTTCCGGGCAACTGGCGAAGGGCATATTTCATCCATTGTTTTTAGGCAGGGTGTGTTGGAAAATAACATGGATATCGATGTTGAACCTCCCGGCAAGATGCTGGAAGTACCGGAGCACGTAAAAAACCATACGTACCATAAAAAAGCCTTCCTTCGTAAACTGAGGGAAATGTGGAGCGACAGTGGATATCGAAATGACGAAGCGTACGAGATCATCAGCGATCAACTTCATGACACATTTACCTATGAAGAGCTGAAGCAGGCGCTGAAGGAGGTGCAGGTAAAATTGGAACCCCGGCAGGAAAACCTCGCATTCCTGCAAGAAGTCCGTTGGCTGGCCTCTTCCCATTATGAAATGACCTTCTCGGCCGATACTTCGGTATGTGAACGCGTTATCTTTCCGATTGCCGACACAGAAAAGAATGGAATAGAGGATGCCCGGTTTGTCCGGTTTATTGGAGACAAGGGAGCGGTTACGTATTACGCAACCTACACCGCTTACGACGGGATATCCATTCTTCCCAAATTGTTAATGACCAAGGATTTCCGGCACTTTAAAGTGATGCCGCTGCATGGTTACATCGCACAAAACAAAGGCATGGCGTTGTTTCCCCGGAAAATAAACGGCAAGTATGCAATGCTATGCCGGATCGATGGCGTAAATAATTACATCGCCTATTCAGATTCAGTGAATGTATGGCGCGAGGCTAAACTCATTCAAACCCCAAGTCAGCCTTGGGAATTGGTGCAGATGGGCAATTGCGGCTCCCCGCTGGAAACCAAGGCAGGGTGGCTGGTGCTGACCCACGGCGTCGGCCCCATGCGGGAGTATGTACTGGGGGCATCACTGCTGGATTTGGAAAACCCCGAGCGTGAAATCGGTCGGCTCAGACAACCCCTGCTTGCACCTAACCGGAAGGAACGCGAAGGATACGTGCCCAATGTGGTCTATTCCTGCGGTGCCTACATCCACGAGGGGCAGGTAGTTATTCCCTATGCGATGTCGGACTACGCTTCTACGTATGCGGCGGTCGATCTCAATGAATTGCTGGATGCATTGCTCAAAAGTGGCCCATCCTCAATGAGCTAGCACTTGCTTGTACACTTGGATATATTGGTCTACCATTGCATCCTGCGAAAATCGTTCTTTGGCCCATTGGGTGCAGTGCTTTCTGGAAATCGCCGGAAGGTTGTCAAGCAATGGAATGACCTCATCTATATGGGCGGAAAGGAATCCTGTTTTGCCGGGAACGATCAATTCGGACATGGAACCTCGGTTGAACGCAATTACCGGCGTGCCGCACAGCATGGCTTCCGCAACACTTAATCCAAAGGGCTCCTCGAAGGAGATGAGGTGCAGCAATGCGGTTGCATTGCCCAATAACTGGTTGCGATCCGCGGGGCCGACATTGCCAACATATTGGATTTGGCTGCCGTCGAGGTAGGGTGCTACCGCAGTCTCAAAATAACGCTCATCTTGTACGAGCCCCGCAAGGATAAGACGCCTGCTCGAGCGCTTGGCCGCTTCAATGGCCAGGTGTGCCCCTTTTTCCGGATGTATGCGTCCAAAATATAACAGGTAGTCGCTCGGGTGCCCTACGTACTCGAACTGCGAAGTATCAATGCCATTGTATACCGTGGCCAGGTAAGTTAATTCCGGAGACCGATCTGCATTGCTGATGGAGACGTAAGAACACGTGTCATTGTATTTTCTGTAAACCGGGATGATCTTGGGCGACGAAAAACCATGGATTGTCGTCACCATGGGAGTGGGGATCAATCGTGAGAAGGAAAGCGGAAGAAAGTCGAAATGATTATGGATGATGTCAAACTCATGTGCGCTTTCCATTACCTGGCTGATGTGCAGGCATTCCTCCACTTTCGGATCCAAACCTAGGTCTTCCGCATATCCACGGGGAGTGCTGTATCGGAGATGTGCCCCGGTGAGGGAGTCTGCCGTGGCAAATAGCGTTACATCGAATCCACGTTTGATCAATCCTTCAGTGAGCGTAGACGCTACCTGCTCCCAGGGCCCGTATTTACGAGGTGGCGTGCGCCACGCTATAGGAGCTAGTATCGCTATTCTCATCGTCTTCTTTTTCATCAGAAAATAATCTACCATTAGCGGCCTAATGGAACCTGCATTTTCATCGCCTTTCGAATCAGGCGTTGACATGGCAGGTTTCGTTTCGTAATAGATGGTTGGCAGATTTTTCAAAAGTTTGCTGTACAGCAAGGTGCGAGATCAAGTAGGCAAGCGTGCTCTCTGCACCCTGGTTGCGGTTTACGCCATCTCGCTCCAGTCCATCGCCGCATCCCCCGGTCTCAGCGTCATAAAGGCTCATCCGTAGGTCGTTCTCGCCCAGAAACCACATAAAAGCGGTTTGGACCGACCGCAGGTAATGGGGATCTCCTGTATTGGTATAAACTTCGAGAAATAGCAGGACCGTTGCCATGGCATCAACGGGTTGCTGGTCAAACTGGGAGATCATCCCGTCCCGTTTGAACCAACCTTCGTTTCCCACCAAACTCAAGTGACCTCGGCTCATGGTGTGTTTCTCAAGAAAAGCCATGCTTTCAAACCCCACTTGGCGGAACAATGCGTTGTTCAGCAGTTCGCCTGCCCGCAGCATCGCAAGCGGCAATAGCGCGTTGTCATAGGCCAGGAGCGATTCAAACCAGTGCCAGTCGTCGTGGCGGTGTGCTTCGTATTCCCGAAGAAGCCGATGCGCAAGCCGGTGCGTCAATTCCATCATGCCGTCGTCCGTAGAATGGCTTTTAAGGTAGTGGTATAATCCGAAAATGGTATTAGCAATGCTGCGGATGGATTGCAACCGCTCAAATTGGGGAACCGCCTTGAAGAACATCTGGTGGGCCACCCGGAAATAGGCATCTTTGGGCGCTTGAGCCAGGGTATAGCCGATTGCCCAGATTGCCCGGCCAAACGCGTCCTCCGACCCGACGTCGTCTAAGAATTTACGGTCGAAGCTCATGAAATTCCGGAAGGTGCCGTCTTCATTCTGTGCATAGTGGATATAGGCCAGATACGTCGGGATGTAATGCAATGCCGTTTCGTCTTTCATCCTTCGATACGCCATCAATGCCATTAACAGCGCTCGCGCATTGTCATCCAGACAATACCCTTCATGATAGTTGGGGATGCCGTAGGTTGCATGTTGGAAAATACCCGTGCGATCGGTAAGTCGGGCTACATGATCAAGTCGCCAGGGAGGTAACATACTGCGGTCAACTAAGGAATTCTTCATCGGTGAAATCTTTATCTTTTTGGCTATGGTAAACTTACTTGTTATTGTAAAACCTATAAGAACCCAATTAGTTTGGATGGCCCGGTTTTTCCTGCTGCAGTACCCCATAAAAAAAGCCGCCTGGAGGGCGGCCTTTGAAAATTCAGTCATGAATCTCGCGGACTCATACAGATTAGTTGGTGTTTCGTGGCGAATCTACTTTTTTTCTTTAGCGTATTCCGAATTCAACGCAGCGAGCACCTCATCGGTGATTTCCAAACTCTCATCTGCATACAATACCGCGGGATTGGATGTCGAGTAGGTCAATACCAATTTGTATCCATTTTCCTTGGCGTGCTTTTTCAAATATTCGGTGATTCTGGAATAGAGTTTTTCGTTTTCAGAAGCTTCTTCCTGGGCAAACGATGCGCTGGCATTCTGATTGTGGCGTGCCAATTCATCCTGTTTACGCGCCAGCCGCTCTTCGGTGCTTTGCCGGTCGGCTGCGCTCATGGTCGGCGCCTTCTGTTGGTAGTCGGCCACCTCGCGTTGGAACGCGTTGCTCCGCGACTGAAGGTCAGCCTGTGCTTTCTTCGCCTTTTCCTCCAGTTTTACCCGTATATCTTTGAAATATTCGTATTTTTCAAGTAGCGTATCCGCGTTTACATAGACGATTTTTTCAATATTTGCTTGGGTGGAGTCGCCACCGACGGTGGCAGCAGTAGGCTTCGTTCCTTGGTTGTTGCAGGACGCCACAGCAGCTGCCAGCAACACACATATCCCTGCCTTTGCGAAAAAGGCGAATGCATTGTTCATGGTTTTTGTGATCATTTTTCTCATACAAAGCGCAAACCTACTATAAAAATCCCAATTTTCCGCACTAAAAATTACGAAAGATTGACGAAACACCGTTGATACGGAAACGGCTGATAGCTGCCGATTTTCCGATACATGGTTCTTTGCCCGCTGTCTGTGGCAAGTCTTCGGTAATCCGCTGATTCATGTTATCCGTGTACGTAATGGCGTGCCAAATCTATTTCATTTCTCCGACAAATTTTGTATCTTTGGGCACCGAATTTAACAACAGTAATGAGCGAAGAAAACAAGAATAAATCAACCTATACAGCAGATAACATACAGGTATTGGAGGGATTGGAGGCCGTTCGCAAACGGCCTTCCATGTATATCGGTGATACCGGGGTCAAGGGATTACATCACTTGGTATATGAAGTGGTGGATAATTCAATCGACGAGGCGGTTGCCGGTTACTGCGACGATATCCAGGTTATTATTCACAAAGACAACGCAATTACCGTAGAAGATAACGGTCGGGGTATCCCTACCGGCATCAATAAGAAAGAAAACAAGTCGGCGCTGGAGCTTGTAATGACTGTACTCCACGCAGGCGGCAAATTTGACAAAGACACGTATAAAGTTTCCGGCGGTTTGCACGGTGTGGGGGTATCCTGCGTCAACGCGCTGTCTACGGTACTGATAGCAGAAGTGCACAACGAGGGAAAGGTGTTCATGCAGGAATACCGCCAGGGAAAACCGCAATACGATGTGAAGGCGGTAGGAGAGAGTAGTCGCACCGGTACCAAGGTGACGTTTCACCCCGATCCGGAAATTTTTACCACAACCACCGTTTATAACTACGACACCTTGGCCAGCCGCCTCCGGGAATTGGCTTTCCTTAACAAAGGAATACGGCTCACACTCACAGACGAGCGGGAGGAGCAGGCAGATGGGGCGCTGTTGAGTGACGTATTCTTTTCAGAAGGGGGGCTAAAGGAGTTTGTCAAATACCTCGACGGTACCCGCCAACCGCTCATTCCCGAGCCCATACACGTGGAAGGCATCAAACAGGGAATTCCCGTTGAACTGGCGTTGCAATATAACGACACGTACTCCGAGAATGTGCACTCATACGTAAACAATATTAACACCATCGAAGGCGGTACACACGTAGCCGGTTTCCGTAGGGGGTTGACCCGCACGCTGAAAGCGTATGCAGATAAATCGGGTTTGCTTAAGAATATGAAAGTCGAGATCACGGGCGACGACTTCCGCGAGGGGCTTACCGCAGTGATTTCGGTTAAGGTAGCTGAACCGCAATTCGAAGGCCAGACCAAGACTAAGCTGGGAAATAACGAAGTGATGGGTGCCGTGGATATGGCTGTCGGCGAAATCCTTTCCAATTACCTCGAAGAAAACCCGAAGGAGGCCAAAACCATCGTGCAGAAAGTGATCATCGCTGCGCAGGCGCGGGCGGCGGCACGGAAAGCCCGTGACATGGTGCAACGCAAAAATGTGATGGGCGGAAGCGGTTTGCCCGGAAAATTGGCTGACTGCTCCAACAACGATCCAACCAAATGCGAAATATACTTGGTGGAAGGGGACTCGGCCGGTGGCACGGCCAAGCAGGGCCGTGATCGCGAGTTTCAAGCCATACTGCCGCTTCGTGGTAAAATCCTCAACGTAGAAAAAGCCATGGAGCACAAAATCTACGAAAATGAGGAAATAAAAAATATGTTTACAGCCCTCGGCGTAAGTATCGGTACCGAAGACGACGCCAAGGCATTGAACCTCGATAAACTGCGCTACCACCGGGTGATCATCATGACAGACGCCGATGTGGACGGGTCCCACATTACGACGCTGATTCTTACGTTCTATTTCCGGTATATGAAGGAACTCATTGAAAATGGATATGTGTACATCGCTACACCTCCCTTATATTTAGTTAAGAAAGGGAAGGAGCAGCAGTATGCATGGAACGACGACCAACGGGATGCAGCGATACAACGGCTCAAAGGGGCGGGCAAGGAGGACAGCGTGCACGTACAGCGTTATAAAGGTCTCGGTGAAATGAACGCCGAACAACTTTGGGATACCACGATGAATCCAGAAACCCGAACACTCCGTCAGGTAACCATTGAGAATGCAGCTGAATGTGATCGCATCTTCTCCATGCTCATGGGCGATGAAGTGGCGCCGAGGCGTGAATTTATCGAGCGAAACGCCAAATACGCAAAGATTGATACTTAATAGCTATCAACTGTCAACTATCGGCCGTCTGCCAATAACGACTGCCGATAACTGATAGTTGACTACCGAAAGTCGATCACCCCACGGCAGGTAACTGCCGGTTAAAAAGGTATTTCTTCTTGTATTCCAGCGGAGTCATATCAGTCACTTTCTTAAAGTGACGATAGAAGTTTGATACATTGTTGAATCCGCATTCAAAGCAGATAACTTCTGTGGGCAAGATATCCTCCACCAAAAGTCTGCACGCGTGGCTGATGCGTATTTCTATAAGGAAATCATAAAACGTTTTTTTGGTCATCAGCTTGAAATAACGACAAAATGAAGTAACACTGAGGTTGGCAATCGAAGCAATTTCCTCCAGGCTAATTTCCTTTTTATAATTACTCAACGTATAGGTGCAGACCTTGTTAATACGTACCGCATCGATTTCATTGGATTTATAAAATGCATGAGCTGAAGCCATCGGCGTGTACTCTTCCGATTCCGCGATGGTTTTAAGAATGGACAGGAGGATGATCAATCGTTCCATGTCGGTAGCAACCGTAGCCTTATGCATCAGATCGACTAGCTTATCCCGGCTCCTCCCGTTGAATTTCATCCCTTTACGCGCCTTCTCAAATAATTTGGGAATGAGGTACGTTTCCGGTAAGTTCAGGAAATCCCGGCCCAGGCAGTCGGGAAGAAAATGGATGACAATTGCCTCCACTTTGCGGTCCGGATGGTTTTGATAGTACTCTTCATTGCATTGCCACATATGTGGAAGATTACTGCCCAGCAGCAATACTTCGCCCTCCGAAAAGTTGCCGATATTATCACCGATGAAACGTACACCTTTACCCCGAATAACGTGGTGAAGCTCCAATTCCGGATGGTAATGCCACAGCGATCCAAAGTTTGGCTGCACGTCGTGCCGTGCACTGAATGACGATTGAATCTGAGTCGGTACCTTATGAAAAAGCGGTTTCATAGTTCATAATCATTGTTTTTCCTTTTCTTTCGGCCGGAAAAGGAAGGATTTATAATTCGTTTGACTCCTCACTTGGAATATTTTATTCCCATCGTGAGTACTAAATTATGTAATAGAAAACCGATCTCCAAAGAAATGATAAGATTGTACAATAAGAAGGCAATAAGTTCCAATAATCACCCATCCTTTCACTACATTTTTGTACCGTGCCGATGAGCAAATTTCGGCCACCACTTTTTGTAAACCAATAGACCATGGATAATATCGATAGTAAAAAAGAAATTTGGCTGGTGGCAAGCGGTGATTTGCGACTGGCAGCCAACCAGTTGTGTTGGCAGGCGCAGGAAGCGATGGAGGCGCAGTTGGCCGCAGCGGTAGCAAGGCAGGGCTGGCATCTCAAACGGGCACACGCCTACGACGCTGTGAAACAGCATGGGTTTATTGACTCCCAGCGGATGGGCATTGACGTATTTAAAAATATTCCGCCCGATGCCCCGCTGATTGTCGCCGAAAGTGTGTGGCAGTATACACACCATGTGCTGGCCGGCCTTACCACGCACCGGGGGCCTGTCCTTACGGTGGCCAACTGGAGCGGCCAGTGGCCCGGTTTGGTAGGTATGCTTAATCTGAATGGTTCGCTTATCAAGGCCAATGTATCTTATAGTACCCTATGGAGTGTGGATTTCACCGACGACTTCTTTAACAATGGCCTCTGCGAATGGTTGGAAAAAGGCTCGATCAAGCATGACCTTCGGCATGTGAAACCTTTTGAGCTGGTGAAGATTCCGACTGCCGATGAAGATGCCGGCCGTTCTTTTGCGCGTCGACTCCGTACGGCGAAAGCGATCATGGGCGTTTTCGACGAGGGTTGCATGGGCATGTACAATGCCATTGTGCCCGACGACTTGCTTCATGCCACCGGCCTGTTTAAAGAGCGGCTCAGCCAATCGGCACTCTATGCCCGGATACGCACGGTCGACGATACCGAAGCGGAGGCCGTATTGCAATGGTTGATAGATCGAGGAATGACATTTAAATGGGGTGAAGACGAGGAAACCGAACTCACCCGAAGGCAAACCGTCGATCAGTGCAAAATGTACATTGCCGCTGTACGCATTGCGGCTGAGTTTGGGTGCGATACCATCGGCATCCAATATCAGCAGGGGCTGAAAGATCTGACCGTAGCCAGCGACCTCGTGGAAGGGCTGCTCAATAATCAGGAGCGGCCGCCCGTCTATTCGGAAAACGGAGCGGAGCTTTTTGCCGGAGAAGCAATTCCCCATTTCAACGAAGTGGATGAATGTGCAGGCATCGACGCACTGGTAACATACCGGCTGTGGAGAGAACTGGGAATGAGCGGTGAGAATACCCTGCACGATATCCGCTGGGGCGAACACTATACGGATGGTGACATCGATGATTTTGTGTGGGTATTCCTGATATCTGGAGCGGTACCTGCGTCCCATTTTGAAGAGGGCTATGCATCGGCAAGCAGCTGGCGGCAATCACCTATGTATTTCCGGCTCGGAGGGGGCACGCTACGTGGGGTAAGCAAGCCGGGGCCAATCGTCTGGAGCCGTATCTACGTAAAAGACGGGCGGCTGCAGGCCGATCTCGGCGTAGGCAGGGCGGTAAGCCTACCGGAAGCGGAAACGCAACGGCGGTGGCAGTCGACCTCACCGGAATGGCCCATCATGCATGCGGTGCTTCATGGCGTTGATCGCGATCAACTGATGGCACGTCATGCCGCCAACCACATACACGTGGTATATGCGCCCGACGAGCAGGCCGCTCACCAAGCCTGCCGCGTCAAGGCTGCTGCACTGGATGAGCTCGGGATCAACGTACATTTCTGTGGCGATGTAAACTGTTCAGGCGAATGAGCAAGGCGGGTGAAAATTGGGTGATCGGACTGGATTTTGGTACCGATTCCGTACGTGCGTTGTTGGTAGATGCCGCCACAGGTGAGGAACAAAAGAGCGCGGTACGTAGCTATCCCCGCTGGAACGACGGACTTTATTGCAATAGCCGGCTGTCACAGTTCCGGCAGCATCCATTAGACCACATCGAGGCGATGGAAGCTGCTATCCGGGAAGTGCTGTCCGGCATTCCGGGCGATACAGTGAGCCGTATTCGCGGGTTATCTGTCGATACGACTGGCTCTACACCCGTTGCGGTAGACCGCAACGGCACACCGTTGGCCTTGCATCCCGAATTTGCGGAAAACCCGAATGCGATGTTCATTCTATGGAAAGACCATACGGCCATTGCCGAAGCCGACGAAATCAATCAGCTCGCGCATCGGTGGGAAACCGATTACACGATGTACTCCGGAGGTAGCTATTCGTCGGAATGGTTTTGGGCCAAAATGCTGCATATCTTCCGTACCGATCCCGAAGTGGCCCAGCACGCTTATTCTTGGATGGAACATTGCGATTGGATACCTCATCTGCTTTGTGGCCACGATGATGTATTAACCATGAAGCGCGGCCGATGTGCGGCGGGCCATAAGGCCCTATGGCACGAAGACTTCGGAGGGCTTCCCTCAGAAGCATTTCTTACGGCATTGGATCCCTGCCTGAAAGATATCCGTAGCCGACTGTACCAGCAAACTTATACCTCAGATATCGCCGTTGGTACGATATCGCCCGAATGGGCCAAGCGCACCGGACTGCCCGAGGACGTCGTTGTCGGTGTAGGTGCAATCGATGCGCACATGGGAGCCGTGGGTGCCGCCATCCGTCCATATTCACTGGTGAAAGTCGTCGGTACCTCAACCTGCGACATGCTGGTGGCACCCGTTGAAAGGCAGGTCAACTCATTGGTAAACGGAATCTGCGGCCAGGTTGATGGTTCTATTGTGCCCGGAATGCTCGGGTTTGAAGCGGGACAATCTGCCTTTGGCGACTTATACCAGTGGTTTGCCCGTTTGGTGACTTATCCCGTCACCACATTGCTTAGCGACTCGCTTAATCAAGAAGAACAACATGGACTCGTCAGTCGCATTTTGGCAACCTTGAACCGAGAGGCCGAAGCACTTCCGGTAACCGACGTAGACGAAGTGGCGCTCGACTGGATCAATGGGCGGCGTACGCCCGATGTCAATCCGGCACTGAACGGCTGGCTCACTGGCATTACCTTGGGAACGGATGCGCCACGTTTATTCAAGGCACTGGTGGAAGCTACAGCATTCGGCTCAAAAGCCATCGTCGATCGTTTTGAGGCAGAAGGTATACCCGTGCGCGAAATCATTGCCACCGGGGGCATTGCAAAAAAATCACCGTATGTGATGCAGGTATTAGCCGACGTGCTGGGACGGCCCATCAGGACCGTAAAAACCGAACAATCCTGCGCTTTGGGGGCGGCGATGTATGCCGCGGTGGTGGCAGGTGTACATCCCTCCATCGATGCCGCTCAGGAAGCCATGTCTTCCGGATTTGAACACGAATTTCGGCCACGCCCGGATCGTGTGGCTGTATATGCAACGCTCTATCAACGCTATCAAACGCTAGGAAGCCTCCAAGAAAAGGCAACATCCTATAGGCAGCCGCAAAAATAGTAGAATGAATTATCTTCCCGAGCGATTATATTTGTTTCCATGAAGAACCTTCCCCTTATTGATATTGCCGTCATTATTGCGTACCTGCTAGCCATGGTGCTGGTTGGCGTGTGGTTTTCACGGAAAAACAAAAGTGCTGATCAATTTACCAAGGCCTCAGGGATGATTCCCGGATGGGCAGTGGGGATATCGTTGTATGCGACGTTTCTCAGTAGTAACACGTTTCTCGGTGTTCCAGGTAAGGCATTTGGTAGTAACTGGAATTCCTTGGTCTTTAGTCTGTCAATGCCCTTGGCCGCTTGGGTGGCCGTGAAATATTTTGTACCGTTTTATCGCACAGCAGGTGGGGTGTCTGCATATACCCATTTGGAACACCGCTTCGGGCCGTGGGCACGTACATATGCAATGGTCTGTTTTCTGTTGACGCAACTTGCGCGCATGGGATCCATTTTTTTTGGAATCGCCCTGAGTCTGCAGGCGCTAACGGGTTACGACATGACGACTATTATGGTAGTAACGGGTATATGCATCGTTGTTTATACGGTACTCGGCGGCATGGAAGCCGTTATTTGGACTGAGGTCGCTCAGGGAATTTTACTAACTTTTGGTGGTTTATTGATTCTATACCTAATCCTTGCCAACGTAGCGGGCGGTGCAGCCGCGGTTCTCGATATCGGGATGGCCGACCAGAAATTCAGTTTAGGCAGTTTTGCCCCGGATTTTGTCGGGTCCTCCTTTTGGGTGATATTACTTTATGGTTTCTTCATCAACCTGAATAACTTCGGAATGGACCAGAATTATGTGCAACGGTATCATACAGCACCTTCAGCCAAGGAAGCTGCAAAATCTGTATGGCTCTGCGTGAAGCTGTATATTCCCATCTCCCTGTTGTTTTTTGTCATCGGCACGGGCTTATATGCTTATTATGATCAACATCCGGAATTAACCGAAACCATCCGATTGCAGGCCGCAGCGGAACGTTTGCCCGTAGGTACGTCTTCCGACGAGATACAGCGGTTTGCATCTACCTTGGTGCCTGCGGACTATGGAGATAAGATTATGCCTCATTTTATGGTTAATATGATACCTGTGGGGTTGCTTGGGCTTGTTATTTCTGCAATTATGGCCGCGGCTATGAGCACCATCAGTTCCGGTATGAATGCTTCCGCTACCGTATTTACCGAGGATATTTATAGGCGATATATACGCCCGGATAGCTCCGGCTCGCAAACGTTACGCGTCTTGTTTATCGCCACGGCTGTGTTTGGAGTGTTAGGTATCATTACCGGGATAAGTATGATCGGCGTAAAAAGTATTTTGGATGTTTGGTGGGAACTTTCCGGGATCTTCGCCGGCGGCATGCTGGGTTTATTCCTATTAGGGATCATCAGTAAACACGCCCGCAACAGCGATGCAATTATTGCCGTGATCGCGGGAGTATTGGCGATCCTGTGGATGACGTTTTCGTATCTGATACCCGAGCAATACGATTACCTGAAATACCCCTTGCACGCGAATATGATTATTGTGGTGGGTACGTTGGTGATCTCGCTGGTGGGAGCAGGACTGGCTAGGGTTCGGCGCTTTAGGGATTAATCTTCCATTCTTGCTTCGATGTCCATTCGTTGGTATGAAGTAGAACGTTTATTTTTTCTTTTTCGCCATTTTTTCTTTAAATCGTTGGATGTCTTTCAGGATGTTGTTAGTGTTGTTGCCGAACTCAGCAATGTAGCTGGTCGAGATAGCAAAACCCGCTTTTTTTCCCAGGACAGCCATCTCGTCTGTCACGTGGAATGCTTCCAGTATGATGGTGGGATAAAATGCTTTGTCCGTTATCTGTACCCGTCGCCCCGCCCAGTTGGCAGAGAGGTAGCGTAAAGAAAATGTAACGATAACAATGGCACCTTTGGGCAATCGCCGGCTGCTTGACCAATTAATTTCCGCTTGTTGGTCGATGTTTTTGAAATCGAACACCTCTTTGTCAATAATCCGGGCGTATTCCTCAAGGAAGTGAAAAGCAGTGATGGCGATCAGAAAGCTGGGATGGTACCGCACGTAACCCGGTGGATAGTGGATGTCCTTCATTACATTGAAAGAGGGGAGGCTAAATTCGAATCGGCCATTGGGACCTACACTGAAACTTGGCCGCACCGCAACCAGCTTTTCGAATGGTGCAGCCGTGTTAAACGAAAAGCCTTTCAATGGGTCCAGATTGACGTCGTGTAGATTCCGGTCGCCGATATCCCTTTCCGAGGCACGGATGCAGGCTGCCACAGCAGCTGTTAACCTGGCCGCCATTTTGCCGTCAGCTTCCTCATATAAGCCGCTGAAGAAATTACGGAATACTTTTGCCTGTGCACTAGCCAATCCGAATTCCAGGGCGTTCAGCTTAGTGGCATAGGTTTGCTTTACACGGGCCGGGGCGATTTGCAAAACCTGTTTATCGCCCAATTCCCGATAGACGATGTTATTGATTTTACCTCGGATTTTTCCGTTTTTGTCTTGTGTTGCCATAACGTAGATTTTGTTTTTTTGTTTGAAATTCGTAGTTTAGCTAGCTCGTTTAGCCTGATCGTCTTATTTTTTCGCTTCGCTCCCTACCGTATTCGTAATCGGACTATATCTGGTCAGTACCTTCTTCGTCATGAATTAAAAGAGAAGCTGTGGTGTATCCGTGATGAGTCCAGGTATTTGCAGTAAAAAGTCGGACTCACCTCGGACTCATGTCGGACTCACCTTGGATTCACTCCGAAGAAAGTAGCAAGAAAGTACCTGCATGGTATATAGCTAAACATGAATAATATCACTGCTGATTTTTAGTTGTTCTTTAGTTGGTCGATCAAATATAGCCAGCCGATTTGAGAAAAGCAAATATCATTGATAACTTTATCCCCGATTGCATGATCCATAGTCATTCAGATCGTCGATGTTAAATAAACGTGTTTTTTTGCTTCTATGTGTCATCGGTATCGCCGTGAATGGAATCGGTCTTTTTACCGGCGTAATGATGATTGATGGCGCACTTTATGCGCTTATCGCAAAAAACATGGTATTAAATGCTAATTTTGAGTTTCTCACCCTTCATGGTTTTGATTGGCTGGATAAACCTCATTTCCCTTTTTGGTGTACGGCTTTAAGCTATCGGGTGTTTGGTATCACGGATTTTGCCTACAAGCTACCCGCATTTATTTTTTGGCTTATCGGGTTATGGTATACCTATCTGCTCGCCCGCAGGTTGCATGGCAGGAACGTGGCGCGCATAGCTGTGCTGATTTACCTCAGTGCCTTACATTTGCTATTATGCAATTCAGCCGTGAATGCCGAGCCGTACCTGACGGGAATGATCGTTGCCGCAATCTATCATTTTTACCGTGCCTACCGTGGCAACGCATTCAGCCAGCTCCTGATGGGCACATTGTGGACAGCTATGGCGGTGATGACCAAAGGGATTTTTGTGTTGATTATTATCGGCAGTGGTTTCATGGTTCTGTGGCTCGTCCGGAAAGAATGGCGGCAGTTCCTCAACTATCGATGGTACCTGGCCGTGGCGCTGCTGTTGGTCTTTATCCTGCCGGAACTGTATTGCCTATACTATCAGTTTGATGTCAGGCCAATGGCAGAAGTATTCGGACGGACTCACGTGTCCGGCATCCGTTTCTTTTTTTGGGACAGTCAGTTCGGCCGCTTCTTTAATTCGGGGCCCATAACGGGCCACGGCGACCCTTTTTTTACCTGCATACCCTGCTATGGGCGTTTCTGCCAGGGTCGCTGTTAGTGCCCTTTGCCGTCTATTTTTCCGTTGCCAAAAGAAAGCCGGCAATCGGGCATCCATTGTTGTGGGGCAGTATACTGATTACCCTTTTGCTGTTTTCCGCATCGCAATTCCAGCTGCCGCACTACCTCAACGCACTCTTTCCACTGATGAGTATCTGGGTGGCCCAGCTCCTGGCTGGTATGGACCGATTGCCGCTGAACGGCGTCATACACCGCGTACAATGGTATTCGGGCTTGTTAATTGTGATCCTGCTATGCACGTTGGTCTTCCTGTTCCACGATGACAACTGGTGGATGTTTGGAATTGGTATTGCAGGGATGGGAGGAACGGCGTTGGTTTATGGGCGTCGGATTTCAGCAAATCATACACTTTTTGTAAGCTATGCCCTGTTAATTGGAATCTTTTATGGGGCATACCTGTATCCGGGACTGTTAAGCTACCAAAGCGGTGATCAGATGGGGCGTTTCATCAATGCTAATCTTACAGGCGAAAGTCATCCGGACCGTATCTATGTGCTCGACCAAGAAATAGAAAATTTTACGCTCGGTTTCCGGTGTGAAATGCCATTACGAGCCATTCGCTCCGGTGAGCAGTGGGAAACCCTAAACGACGGCAGCCTGCTCGCCGTAAGCACGGAGCGGCTGAACGAAATACCGCGTGACTACGAGGTGGAGCCGGTAGCTTCTTTTGTGGGTTACCGTGTCAGCCGCTTGACACCAGAATTCTTTTATTACCGAACCCGCGATGCGCAACTCAGTAAATTCCAGTTAGTGCGGCTAAAAAAGCGCTAACATCCTATAATACCCAGCCAATTTGCTATAGAAGCGGGATGGTTTAATAAGATATCTTTGGGTGTATCAATTATAAGTTAAACAGTTACCTTTATAGCAAATGAGCGAGAAAAGCCGAGAATATATTCCCCTATTCAACGATCAAAAAATAGTTGCGTATTGTTTTATTATAGTAAGTTGTCTTTTTTCGGCAGTTAGCACCGGTTTTTCGCAAGTCGCTGGTCCGGAACGGACGGATTCCGTGCCAAGGCGTATCATCTTAAATGTAACCGAAGATTTAACTTCTTCGGTAGCAATTAATTGGCAAACGGCCGATCAGGTTAAGGAAAGCTTTGCAGAAATCGCAATCGCCGATGCGGATCCCCGGTTTGTGGATAAGGCGATCCGGAAAAAGGCAGAAACCGAATTTGTGAGTTTGGGAGATACCGTTTCTTCCAATTATCATTCACTGACATTTGATGGCCTCATTCCCAATACAAAATATGCGTATCGCGTCGGTCAGGGGAAACATTGGAGTGAATGGTTTCATTTTGTGACGGCCAGTGATAAGCAGACGGATACGTTTCAGTTTATTTATTTCGGAGATGTGCAGGTAAATATCCGGTCGCTTTGGTCGCGGGTTATACGAGAAGCGTTTGCTAAAGCGCCGAATGCTAGGCTGCAGCTTTACGCCGGTGATATCATCAACCGCGCAAATCGGGATGAAGAATGGGAAGACTGGTTTGAAGCAGGAGGATTTATACACAGTATGATACCCGGCCTTCCTTCGCCTGGCAATCACGACCACTTTAACCTGCCGAACGGGGAAAGGGCGGCATCGGTCTTTTGGAGGCCGCAGTTTAACTTGCCGTTAAATGGTCCCAAAGGATTGGAGGAAACGTGTTATTTTGTCGATGTGCAGGGCGTGAGATTTATATCCCTTAATTCGGACCAGGCGGAAGAATCGGATCGGTATCTGGAGGCCCAACGCGTGTGGTTAGATGGTATTCTAAAGAACAACCCAAACACCTGGACGGTTGTGACCTTTCATCATCCCATCTATTCGCCGAAGGGAACACGGGATAATAAGCGGATGCGTGAGACGTTTAAGCCGCTGTTCGATCGATATGGTGTGGATCTTGTGCTGCAGGGCCATGACCATACCTATGCACGGGGCATGAGTAAAATTCCGATGGATGGCAAGGGGAAATCCTCCGGAACGATGTATGTGGTTTCGGTAAGCGGCCCCAAGATGACCGGCAGCCATGTGGAGAAAAAATCTTGGATGGATCGGTCTGCCATCTATACACAATTATTTCAAGTCGTCGATGTGTCTCCCCAGAAGCTTTCGTTTAAGGCATATACGGCTACCGGAGAGCTTTATGATGCATTCGATTTGATAAAACAGGAAGGAACGATTAACAAATTGGTTGACCGGGTGCCCGGCGGAGTACCGGAACGTCAATAAGTAACACCTATCAGGATGAAGAAAAGTATAAGTATTTTAATTGGAGCTTTATGGATTGGAGCGATCGGTGCCACTGCCAAAACAACGGTACCGCGACCGAAAATTGTAATATGCATGGTCGTGGACCAAATGCGTTGGGACTACCTATATCGCTTCCACGATCGTTACGGTGAGGGTGGTTTCAAGCGATTGTTGAAAGATGGGTTCAGTTGCGATCAGACGCTGATCAGCTATGCGCCTACCATCACCGGTTGCGGACACGCATCCATCTTTACGGGCGCTACGCCCGCAGTTCATGGTATCGTTGGCAACGATTGGCCCGATTTTGAAAAAGGATATTCGGTCAATTGCGTCGGAGACGAAAATGTGTCACCCGTGGGTACCGATTCAAAAAGCGGCAAGGCGTCCCCACGTAACCTGTTGACGACGACGGTTGGCGACGAACTGAAGATCGCTACCAATTTCAGAAGCAAGGTAATCGGTATATCGATCAAAGACCGAGCCGCTATTCTCCCGGCGGGCCATACCGCCGATGCAGCATTCTGGTTTGATAAATCCAACAACAGTTTTATCACCAGTACGTATTATATGAACGAACTGCCGGAGTGGGTAACTTCGTTTAACAGCCGGGGAGTTCCGCAGAAATACCTCAGTCAAGGGTGGGAAACGCTATACCCGATTGATTCATATACCCAAAGCACGCCAGACGACATGCCCTACGAATCCAGATTTGCCAATGAGCGGCGTCCGGTATTCCCGCACAAGCTGGTCGATACCGTTACCGGTTTTGACGTAGGAATCAGCAACACACCATTCGGAAACAGTTTGTTGCTTGCATTTGCCAAGGAAGCCATTGAAGCCTGCCAACTCGGTACAGGATCGGACACCGATCTATTGACCGTCAGCCTCTCATCGCCCGATGCCATTGGGCATCGCTTCGGCCCTAACTCAATTGAAATAGAAGATAATTACCTTCGTCTCGATCGGGATTTGGCCGACTTTTTTTCCTATTTAGACAACGCTTTTGGCAAAGATCAATACCTGTTTTTTATCACTGCCGACCACGGTGCTTCACAATCGCCCGGATATTTGGCAGCAAATAAACTCCCCTTTGGTTTTATGAATGAGAAGTACTTGCTTGACTCCATTCAAACCGTTATCCGTGCTGAATATGGGCTTGACTCGGCGATTATCGCAGCTACGAATCAACAGGTTTATTTGAATAATAAGGCGATCTCCAGACAGGGGCTTTCAAAAGCTGCAATCGCCGATCGGATTACCGAGCTGCTGATGGAAAGTCCGGGGATCACCGATGCTTTTGTAACCAAAAAATTAGGTAGTGCCACCTTGGCAGAGCCGATAAAAAGCATGATGATCAATGGCTTTCACTTGAAAAGAGGGGGAGACATCGTTTTTAGTGTGCAATCCGGTTGGAAATGGGGGTCAATATCCGGCGCCTCCCATAGTCACTGGAATGCGTACGATGCACATATTCCGTTGGTTTGGATGGGCTGGGGGGTGCAGCCTGGGAAAACGAACCGGTTGGTTCACAATACAGATATCGCTTCTACCCTCGCTTCGCTGCTTCATATACAGATGCCCAGCGGTAACATCGGCAGCGTTATTTACGAGTTGACAGACCTGGAATAGAAACGAATCCAAAACATGACTAAATCAATTATGAGCGGGGAAAAATCGGCTTTCGGGGGCAAAAGAGTATTGTCTATTGATGCGCTGAGAGGATTCGATATGCTGTTAATTGCTGGTGGAGGCGCATTCATAGAGCGGTTGCATGGATTGACGGGTATAAAATGGATAGACTGGCTGGCGACACAGCTCACGCATCCGGCTTGGAATGGTTTTACCTTTTATGATTTTATCTTTCCGTTGTTCCTGTTCATCGCTGGTACCTCGCTGTCTTTTTCCCTGCAATCCGGACTGGAAAAGGGAATTTCGAAAACGGCACTGTATAAAAAAGTGTTCAACCGGTTCGTTATCTTATTCCTATTGGGAATTATTGACAAGAACATCCCGTTAGACGTGTTCCATCCTTCCAATATTCGGTACGGAACTGTGCTGGGGCGTATCGGTATCACCACGCTCATAGCTGCCATTTTGTATTTGAACTTCGGAGCAAAGGCCCGCTTGGCCTGGGTTTCCGGCATCTTGTTGGCCTATTACGCGGCCGTTTTTCTGATCCCCGTTCCCGGATTTGGAGCCGGTGACCTTTCGTTTGAAGGCAACCTCATCGGATGGGTTGACCGTACCTTTATGCCGGGGATTTTATTACAGGGAATCTATGATGAAAATGCGTTGCTCACCACATTTCCGGCTGCCTGCCTACCTCTTTTGGGAACGATCGCGGGCGACGTGCTGCGCGACGCCCGTATGTTTGAAAAATCGAAGGTCATCTACCTTTGCAGCTACGGTGCCATCCTTGTGGTGGTGGGCCTCATATGGGGTTTGAGCTTCCCGGTCAATAAACATATGTGGTCCAGCTCTTTTATTTTGCTAACGGGCGGAATGGCATTTTTCATGCTGGTTTTATTCTATGGGGTTATTGATATACTTGGCTACCGAAGGTGGTGCTTCTTCTTTGAGGTCGTCGGCAAAAACTCCATCGTCGTATACCTGGCCTATCGTTTCATTTCTTTCGATTATACTTCCAAACTGCTGTTTGAAGGTGTATACATGAATTTTGATGAAAAGTGGCATCCTGTATTTAACGCAATAGGATCCTTAGCTCTCGTTTGGCTGTTGCTTTATTTTCTCTACCGCAACCGGATTTTCGTAAAAGTATAAAAGTCAACTATTCCTGGATTGTGACGTCAGAATTAATAAGATAACTTCTGAAAATAATCCGACAAAATCGTATAAGAATCAGCCGCTTATTAAGGGGATGTTTGTATACCAATTTTACAATTTACGAATCCAAATTATGATGATTTTAAAAAAAGCGGCCTATATGCGGAGATTCCTGCCGGGTGTCGGACTTTCTTTTGCTAGTGTTTTCTTGCTGGTTTTTTTTACCGCAAACGCAAATGTGCGGCGTTCTCGCGAACAGCCAACGTATGGAGGGTTTCCTGAACAGGAATACCGGGTGAGGGGCAGCGTCCACAATGCCAAATCCGAGCCGTTGGAAGGGGTTTCAATCAACGTAAAAGGAAGCAATGCAGCCACGCGCAGTAATGGTAAAGGAGAGTTTGAACTCAACGTTCCGACACAACCGGTTACTTTGATCGTGTCTTACGTTGGATACGAGGCGTACGAAGCCACCTATACCGGACAGGACTACCTGGCTATTACGCTAACGGAAGCAAACCAAAACCTGGATGAGGTCGTAGTTACGGCCCTCGGCATTAGAAAAGAATCAAAGGCGTTGGCATATGCGGTGACCAAGCTCGATGGGGATGAGTTTGAAAAAAATAAAAATGTAAATTTTGCTAATTCGCTCAGTGGTCGGGTGGCGGGTGTTAACGTAGTAAGCACAGGAAATGGGCCTGGAGGCTCAAGCCGGGTAACGATCCGAGGGAATACTTCCATTTCGGGTGATAACCAGCCGCTGTATATTATCAACGGCATGCCGATGGATAATTCGCAGTTCGGTACTACGAATACAGTGTCCCCGGACTGGGGCGACAATATGTCGAGCATAAATCCGGACGATATCGAAGAGATATCGGTGCTGAAAGGCGCAACCGCAGCAGCACTGTACGGTTCCAGGGCAAAGAACGGAGCGATTATTATTGTGACCAAATCTGGGAAAGACCAACAAGGGGTCGGAATCAGTGTCAACTCCAATACCACCTTTGAGGTGCCTTATTTTCTATGGGAAATCCAGGATGAATACGGGCAGGGTTACGGTGGCTTCCGTCCGGCAAGCATGCAGGATGCAGCCAACCACGGCCAAAATCACTGGGGTGAAAGATACGACGGGAAGATGACGATACAGCTGGATGGCGTGGAAAGGCCCTATTCCTTTGTGAAAAATAACGTGCTCGAAGACTTCTATCAAGTAGGCAGCACGATAAATAACAATGTTTCTTTCAGCAAAGGAAATGAAAATGGATCTTTCCGTATCTCGTATACCAATTTAAGGAACAATGCGATTGTCGATAATTCGAAGCTTCAACGGAACAACCTCAGTTTGGGTTTGCAACAAAATCTGACAAAAAAAGTTACCATCGGAGCCAATATTGACTACGTCAAAGAAAAAGCAAACAATCGCCTGATTACTTCAGGTGGGCGCGCAAGCATGACAAGCACCATTCTTTGGGTAAACAGTAACATGCCCACCGAAGCACTGTCTCCGGGGTATGACGAAAATTTTCAGGAGAAAACACTGGGAACAGACCTGAATGCGACAAACCCCTATTTTGTGTTAAACAGGATGAGGAACAGCTCTGATAAGGATCGATACCTGACGACGGCCAACATACGCTGGGAAATAGTAGACTGGCTCTATGTACAGGGTAGGGTTGGGCAGGATTATTATGGTGTGACCAACACGAATATCATCCCCGACGGAACGGGCTTTCTTAAAAACGGTGAAATACAACAGCGGACTATCTCCTTTTGGGAGCGGAACTTCGAAGGAATTATCGGCATCGATAAGAAATGGAGTGACTATTCAATCACCGTGAATGCCGGAGGTAACCTCATGTCGCAGAAAAGAGGTACCACGGATGTGGATGCGTTTGGCTTTGTTGTTCCGCAGTTACATGTGATCAACAATACGTCCGATCGTCAGACGATTACGGAACTCTATCGGAAAAAGATCAACTCGTTGTTTGCCACCACTGAATTTGGGTACAAAGACTTCCTTTACCTGAACCTCACGGGAAGAAACGACTGGTTTTCGACCCTCAATCCCAAATCGAATAATTATTTTTATCCATCGGCCGGTATTAGCTTTGTATTCTCCGAGGCCCTTGAATTACCTTCCCAAATTAATTTCGGTAAACTACGGGTGGCTTATGCATCCGTGGGTGGAGATACCGACCCTTACCTGCTGAACCTTACCTATGGGTTGCAGTCTTACTCGTATAACGGCAAATCACTGGGAAAAATAAATCAGGAGAATGTACCGAATGAGAATCTGCGGCCACTGAGTGTAAGTGAGTTTGAAGTGGGATTGGACATGAAAATGTTTAATAACCGACTGGGCCTGGATATGGCATGGTATCATAAATTAACAACCAACGATATTGCCATTGAAACGATTTCCTCGACAAGTGGCTATCAAGGGATGTCGGTAAATGTCGGTGAAATAGAGAATAAAGGGTGGGAGCTTTTACTTACGGGAAAGCCGCTGAACCAAGGGAATCTGAGGTGGGATGTGGCGGCTAATTTTGCGTACAATAAAAGCAAAGTGCTGAAAATATCCAATGCATCAAAAGAGCTTGTGCTGGAAACCGTAACGCGGGGCTGGATAAAGCATATCGAAGGAATGGAGTACTCGCAAATTGTGGGACGAACGGTGTTGAAGAATGAAGCAGGCCAAGATATCATTGATGCTACGGGGTTGCCTATTGTGCCCGTGGATGTGGTGCCTTTTGGCTCTGGTATCCATAAATATACCGTAGGCCTTACCAATACGTTCAGCTACAAATCTTTTGCGCTTTCTTTCTTGATCGACTCAAAGTTCGATGCCAAAATATATTCCGGACTGAATTATGACTTGGATCACAGAGGAATGTCTTGGGGTTCGCTCTTGGGAAGGGCCGATGGGGCTACCTTAGATGGCGTTACCGAAGACGGCCAGGTCAATACCGTGCATGTGTCTGCAGATCGGGTAAACAACCGGGCGATCGTCGTCCGGCGAAGAGATGCGTTGGACGATTACCTCTACGATGCAAGTTTCATCAAACTCCGTAATTTTGCGTTGACCTATAACCTTCCCCAACGGCTTTGTAATAAGATTGGATACCTCAAGGGGGCAAGCCTGTCGTTTGTCGGCAACAATGCGCTGATTCTCCTGAAGCATACGCCGGGTATGGATCCTGAAACAAATTTCAGCGCCGGAAACGCACAGGGTTATGCAAATTCAGCCCTGCCTCCCACCCGCAGTTTTGGGTTCAATTTAAATGTCAAGTTTTAAATTAAGTGATCATGAGAACATATAAAGCAGGTATCGCATCTTTATTTTTTATTGCCTTACTGGCAGCCTGTGACAAAGGATTTGAAAACCTGAACAAAGATCCGAATGCAGTAACCGGCGACCGGTTTAATCCCGCTTATCTATTAGCGTCAGCACAACTTCAAACAGCGAAGTATGAAGGCGAAGTGAATACCAGCCTCTATTACGGTGAAGGGTTCGTTCAGCATTTTGCTTCGTTGAGTAATGTAGGGATATTTAATTTCCATGGGGATAAATATGTATATCACAAAGGCAATAACGAGGCCCTGTGGTTCGCCTCGTATGAAATCGTGAAGTTGTTGCAGGATATCATACAGAATACGCAGGAGATGGCTGAATACAACAACCTATTGCAAATGAGTAGGATCTGGAAGACTGTTGTCTTTCATCGGCTCACAGATATGTATGGAGATGTTCCTTACTCGGAAGCCGGTTTGGCTTTATACCAGCATATTTACAAACCTAAATACGACGCACAGAAGGCGATTTATGAGGATATGCTGGCTGAACTGGAGGATGCGACGGCTAAGTTGAATCCGGATATGCCGCGGTATCCCGTTGGCGACATCGTCTACAACGGAGATATCCAGAAATGGAAAAAGCTCGGTTATTCGATGATGCTGCGGTTGGGAATGCGGTTGTCGAAAGTGGAGCCCGAAAGCGCCAGGTCTTGGGTGCAAAAAGCGTACAATGGTGGTGTTTTTGAATCAAATGACGATAATTTGTTTATCAAGGGTACAGACCCCAGTGGAACAATTGAAGCACTCAGCAACGCCGATAGCTGGGTACTGAGTGTGTCTACCCGCGATCCGGGAAAAATCAGTAAAACCTTTTTCGATTTCCTGAAAAATCACAACGATCCAAGGTTAAAACATACGGTAGCGGTCTATACAGACCCAACCGATGTAAGTACAAAGAATACGGATCCTGCTCTTCAAAAAGGACTTCCGAATGGATTGGATCGGAATACGTTGGAAGCTGACCCCAGCTACGACCCGAATGCGGCCGGGCAGGAGCACCAATATTCCGGTATCAACAGGGATGTATATGGGAAGCTGGATGGCCCACGGATGTTTATTACGCATGGAGAAACCGCACTATTGCTCGCTGAGGCCTCCATCCGAGGCTGGGTAACCGGAAATCCAGCGGAATATTATCAAGCCGGCGTGCGGTCAGCCATGAAGAACCTGAGCATTTATGATGCATCGGCGCTTATTTCCGATGCTGAAATCAATGCGTATTTGGCGGAAAATCCATTTGTGGGAGTACAGGATCTGCAAGCCGCGCTGGAGCAGATCAATACCCAATACTGGGCAGCGACATTCATGAACGGATATGAAGCGTTTGCAAACGTAAGAAGATCGGGTTATCCGAAACTAATTCCGGTTAATTACCCCGACAACGAAACGGGAGGTCTGTTTCCCAGAAGATTGAGGTATCCAGAAAATGAAGCCGTGCTGAACACCGACCATTATAAAGAAGCGGTTGCAAGGCAGGGCGCAGACAATTATATCACACGGCTTTGGTGGGACAAAGAAGATTGATGGTGAGTAACACTGTTAACGGTGCTTGTTCGAGGCGAACCTTCCTAAAAGGGTCATTTGCATTGGGCTTAACCGGACTGGCTGGCATGAACAAGGAGTCATTGCCGATGCCCCGTACCGTTGAACCTGTGTTGGTTCCGGTTATGCTGACACCTTTCCGTCAGGACCTGTCTTTGGATACCTATGGCTTGGAAAAGCTGATCGAATTTTACAGGAAATCGGGCGCAGGGGGACTCTTCGCGAATTGCCTGAGCAGTGAGATGTATGAGCTGACTCCGCAGGAGCAACTGACTATCACTGCGATAACGGTGAAACATTCCCGAAGCGATATTCCGGTTGTTGCTACGGGCTCTTTCGGTGGAAATCTGGAAGATAAAATCCGGTGTACAAAACAAACGATGGAAACCGGCGTAGATGCCGTTGTGTTGATTACCAGTCACTTTGCTGACAAAGAACAGGAAACACCGGTTTTCCTTGACAATGTGCTCACGCTGGTTGATCGGACTCCGGGCATTCCGTTGGGTACCTATGAATGTCCTTCGCCTTACAAGCGGCTTCTTGATGCATCGGCATTCCAAACGCTTAATGACACAAAAAGATTTACCTACCATAAAGATACTTCCGAAAATATTGAGCAGTTGACCCAAAAGATCGAAATAAGCAAGGGAGGACCTTACAAAGTGTTTAATGCGCATTCGGGAACGGCGGTTCCTTTCGTACAAGCCGGCGGAAACGGCTTGTCTCCGATAGCGGGCAATTTTTTCCCTGAAATATTTGCATGGATATGTAAGCATGCCCACAAACCGGATAAGTCGGCACAGCTCGTATACATGCAACAGGAATTGATACGGGCTGAGAAAATTGTGTCGCTGAACTATCCGTTAAGTGCGAAGTATTTCCTTCGAAAACGCGGACTGCCCATTCAGATAAACAGCAGAGTGCGGCGAGATGAACTGACAAAAAGTGACGTTGCGGCCTTAGATGGATTATTTGGTGAATTTGAAATATGGTGCAATAAGCTGGGGATTTCCCCTACAAAATTGATATAAACGTAAGTTAAGTATGTCGAACGTTCAAGTGAATTGGTGTGGTTTGATGGTGGGGTTATTCCTTTTTACCAACTGCGGAACTAACCCATCCGGCAACACATATCAGCGGTTTCCACCCGAGGTGGTCACGTTTACCGCATACTCCGATTCTTCATTGTTTTCCGGAACGGATTCCTCCACGTGGGATAAGGAAATCCGGGAACGTGGATTTATTATACACGATGAGGGGCAGTACAAAATGTGGTATACAGGATATAATTCGGATAGTTCAGCGGTTAAATTCCTGGGGTATGCCATCTCAGATGATGGAATAAATTGGGAAAGGTATCCAAAGAACCCGATTTATCGGGAAAAATGGACCGAAGATGTCTTTGTGCTGAAAGACGAGGGTTTGTACTACATGTTTGCGGAGGGAGAGAATGATGTTGCCCATCTGTTGACTTCTACGGATGGGATTCGATGGGAATCCAAAGGCAGTTTAATCATACAGTCCACAAAGGGAGACACCATACCTGAACCGTACGGAACGCCGGTGGTGTTTAGTAAAGAGGGCACCTGGCACTTGTTCTACGAACGGGAAGATTCCGCCATTTGGGTAGCTACTTCAGTAGATAAGCTGCATTGGCGTAACATCCAGGATGAGCCGGTACTGATTCCGGGACCTAAGGAGTATGATAAGGGGGCGGTTGCCGCGAATCAAATCGTTGAATTTGACGGGAAGTATTATATGTATTACCACGCTACCTCAAATCCGGACTGGAACAAAGGGGGGAGCCCCGTTTACTGGAATTCCAACGTAGCGGTATCCGAAGACTTGATAAACTGGGAGAAGTATCCGAATAATCCGTTGGTGGAAAACAATGAGTCCAGTCCGGTTACCGTGTGGGATGGGAAGAAACCAAGGTTGTATACAATGCATAAAAATGTGCATCTTTACCTTCCCAATTAGACCCGCTATGTTATGAATCGAGTGAGCAACCGCTTAGAATCGTTGGACATTCTTCGGGGATTTGATTTATTTTGCCTGGTGTTCTTCCAGCCTGTGCTGTCTTCGTTAGCCAGGGCCCTGGATAATGACATACTGAACACGGCAATGACGCAGTTCAGGCATGTGCAGTGGGAGGGATTCGTTTTCTGGGATCTGATTATGCCGTTATTTATGTTTATGGCAGGAGTGTCCATGCCATTCGCGTTTCATAAACACCTCCATGAAGGCAGTAAAAAGTTCCTGTATAAACGAATCTTGAAGCGTGTATTGCTACTGTGGTTTTTTGGAATGATATGCCAGGGAAATCTGTTGGCGCTGGACTTCAGTAAAATCTATCTTTATTCGAATACCTTGCAGGCTATTGCCATGGGGTATCTCATTTCGGCCATCTTACTGATTAATCTGGATGTCCGCGGGCAGCTTATCGTTACCGCGGCACTGCTACTAGCGTATTGGGGGGTTATGACATTTGTGGGGGCAAACGGATATGGAAGAGGCAATTTTACGCCTGACGGAAATTTTGCAGAATACCTGGACCGGACGATTTTAGGCAGGTTTAGAGATGGGGTTAAGCTGACCGAAGGAGGGCTGGATTTTGGAAATTACCGATACACCTGGCTATTGAGCAGTCTTAATTTCGGCGTCACTGTAATGACCGGTGTTTTCGCAGGACATATTTTAAGAAGTAGCAAAATCACGAAAATTAACAAGGCCGTATGGCTGTTGGGTTTCGGGATTTTACAGCTTGCCGTCGGTCTTTTGTGGGGATTGCAGATGCCCATTATTAAGAAAATATGGACGAGTTCGATGACACTTTACAGCAGTGGCATCTGTTTTATCTTGATGGCATTATTTTATTACGTCATCGATTATCTTGGCAAAGGAAACTATTTTGCATGGCTCAAAATCTATGGGATGAATTCGATCTTGGCTTATATCATATTTTCAATTGTTGATTTCAGTTCGATTATCCATTCGTTGTCTTTTGGCCTGGAGCAGTTTCTGGGAAATGGCTATCAACCGTTCGTTAAATTGTGCAGTGTGAGTTTAATCTTCTTATTATTATATTTTCTGGATAAAAGAAGAGTGTATCTCAAAGTATGACCCTTATGCAAATATCCTACAACAACAAGGTAAAATGAAGTAACCTTCCACGTCGGAAAATATAGAACTTCGGACTGTTATAAGCTAACTGATTTATAAACCCTAAAATCGACATGGCATTTAATATAAACAGCAGTAGAGACAAATACGACGTCATCATTGTTGGATCGGGCGCAGGGGGAGGTATGGCCGGTTATGTGCTGGCAAATGCGGGTTTGAAGGTATTGATGTTAGAATCCGGTCCGTTTTTCGATCCAGCCAAAGATTCATTACAGTTACGTTGGCCTTGGGAATCGCCGCGAAGGGGCGCATCTACAAACCGTGCCTTCGGAGATTTCGATGGTGCTTTCGGAGGGTGGGAAATTGACGGGGAGCCTTATACTAACGACGAAGGAAGTGAATTCCGATGGTTCAGATCACGGATGCTTGGAGGACGGACAAACCACTGGGGGCGCATTTCCCTGCGTTTTGGTCCGAAAGATTTTAAAGGTGGAAGTTTAGACGGGGCTACAGATGACTGGCCGATCACCTATGAGGAAGTCAAGCCTTACTATGATAAAGTTGATGTATTGATTGGCGTGTACGGCACCAATGAAGGGCTGGAAGACGATCCCGACGGTGTTTTTCTAAAACCGCCGAAACCCAGGCTCCACGAAATGCTGATTACGGAAGAAGCCAAGAAAAAAGGGATTCCCGTGATTCCGGGCAGGGGGTCCGTGCTCACCGAACCGCTGAAAAACAACAGTCAGCGGGGCACCTGTTTCAATTGTGGCCAGTGTGGCAGGTCCTGTAAGGTATACGGAGATTTTTCGTCGTCGTCCGCGTTGGTCATTCCCGCTATCCGGACCGGTAACCTGGAAGTACTCCCAAACTCGTTGGTTCGCGAAGTGCTGGTAGATGGGGATGGACTGGCCAAAGGCGTGTCCTACATAAGCAAGGAAGATATGCAGGAATATCAGGTGTATGGCGCGCAGGTCATATTGGCCGCCAGTGCCTGCGAATCAGCCCGTATTCTACTGAATTCGAAATCAAGACAACACCCGCAGGGACTGGCCAACAGCAGCGGAGTGGTGGGCAAATACTTGCACGATTCCACGGGGGTAAGCGTAGCGGCATACCTTCCTCAATTGAAAGACCGCAAGCGGTATAACGAAGATGGGGTAGGTGGCCCGCACGTCTATGCACCCTGGTGGTTGGACAATTCGAAGCTGGACTTTCCGAGGGGCTATCACATCGAATTCGGTGGTGGGATGAACATGCCTTCCTATGGGTATTTGAACGACTTGCCCCGGTTTAACGGAGCGTTAGCCGAGGCAGACGGGAAGGCAAAGAAAAGTCGGGGCTACGGTCGGTCCTTGAAAGATGAATACCGTAGTTATTTTGGAACAAAAGTGGTGCTGGCCGGCCGGGGCCTGGCAATTGCGCGAAAAGACAATTACTGCGAAATAGACCCCAACGCTGTCGATAAATATGGTATCCCTGTACTGAAATTCCACTATAAGTGGCATGACGCGGAAATTAAACAAGGCAAGCACATGCAAGATACGTTTCACGACCTGTTCACCGGTATGGGGGCGGTAATCACTTCGGAGTATGTGGGGGCTGACCGGAGTTATGGACTCAAAAAGCCCGGCGAGATTATCCATGAGGTGGGTACCGTGCGGATGGGGGATGACCCGAAAACATCGGCACTGAATAAATGGTGCCAGGCCCATGATTGCAAGAACCTGTTTGTCGTAGACGGTGCGCCTTTTGTACAGCAGGGCGACAAAAACCCGACGTGGACCATATTGGCGTTGTCCATGCGAACCTCAGAGTATATTTTGGAACAACGGAAAAGACGCAATCTGTAAGTACAATGAATAAAATGAAACGAAGAGATGCCCTGAAAGCCATTGGCGTGTCCATGGTGGCAAGTGGGCTGCTCTTTCACCGATGCAGTAACGAAAAAGCGGATCGGGTGATCTCCCGGGTCAATCTGGAACTGAAGGAGGGCAGGGAACTTTGGGAATGGGAGCGGCTTGATGAATTGAATTCCTTTACATTTTTCGATCGGCAGGAAAGAGGTACGCTTACGGAGCTGGTGGATCTGATTATACCCGCGGATGAAGATTCCCCGGGTGCGTCCGAAGTGGGCGTTCCCGATTTTATCGAATTTATCGTAAAAGATCAGCCGGAATTGCAGCAGCCGATGCGGGATGGGCTGAAGTGGATCGACGATTATTCCAGGCAGCAGTTCGGGAGTGCATTTATCGGAATTACGACCAATCAGCAGACGCAGATCCTGGACCGCATCGCCTACCCGGAATCGAAAAGCAGCGAGTTGCGACCGGGCATCGCATTTTTTGCGCTGCTCAGGGAACTGACGGCCTCGGGATATTTTACCACGAAAGCGGGCATCGAATACCTGGGGTATGTGGGTAACCGGCCGAATGTGTGGGAAGGAGTCCCAGCGGACGTTCTCAGACAATATCACCTGACGCATTTAATTACGTAAACCAACGAATCCAAGAATATGAAGCAAGACAGTAAAAAACAATCCAGAAGGGATTTTATCAGCACCGCCGGCCTCGCAGTTGCAGGCGTAACCATCGTGCCCCGCCACGTATTGGGCGGTAAGGGATTTATTGCACCCAGTGATAAGCTGTTGGTCGCCGGTGTGGGGGTAGGTGGCAAAGGGAGAAGCGACCTAAAGAATTTTTACGATAGCGGCAAAGCGGAAATTGCCTATCTGTGCGATGTGGACGACCGGATGGCGAAAGAATCCCGGGAACGGTTCCCCAAAGCGAAATATTACCACGATTGGCGGGAGTTATTCGACAAGGAGTCCAAAAACTTCGATGCGGTGTCGGTGTCTACGCCCGACCACAACCACGCCATCATCGCGATGAATGCCATGCAGCTTAGAAAGCATGTATATGTGCAGAAGCCGATGACGCACGACATCTATGAAGCAAGAAAACTTACGGAGGCAGCGGAAAAATACAAGGTGGTTACCCAAATGGGCAATCAGGGCGCTTCTGGCGATGGGGTGAGGCAGCTTAGGGAGTGGTTCGACGCCGGTATAATCGGCGATGTGCATACAGTTTATACCTGGACGAACCGTCCCGTATGGCCACAGGGCATTCCCTGGCCCGCGCAGTCGCCCGCCGTTCCCAAAGAACTGGACTGGGATCTCTGGTTGGGCACGGCCCCCTATAAAGAATACGTAGACGGGCTCATCCCGGGAAGCTGGCGGGGATGGTGGGATTACGGAACCGGCGCGCTGGGCGATCTGGGTTGCCACCTCCTCGAAGCACCTTTTTCCGTGCTGGACCTGAAGTATCCGACAGATGTACAGGCAACCGTTGGCAGCGTGTATACGGCCTTCGGAGAGCGTGGCTATTTTGAGGACAGCTGCCCGCCGTCGGGCTACGCCATCTTGACTTTCCCCAAAACCAGTAAAACGCAGGGGGAAGTAAAGCTGCACTGGATGGATGGGGGGATCAAGCCGATGCGGCCGGACGAACTGGAGCCGGATGAAATCATGGGCGACGGTAACAGTGGTATCCTGTTTATCGGTACAAAGGGAAAAATGATGGCCAGTGAATATGCTGCCAATCCGAGGCTTATCCCGGTGTCGAAGACCAAGGAAGTAACCGTTCCGCAGCGGTATGAGCGGGTGAAGGGCGGTGCCGACGGACATTATGCGCAGTGGGTCGAAGGGGCGATTGCCGGATATGGCAATGCCAAGCTAAGTGCACCCTTCGAACTTTCAGGTCCGCTAACAGAAACCGTGCTGATGGCCAACCTGGCAATACGGGTAGCCGACATTCCCCAGCCGCGGCCCAATGGTAAAGGCTTCATGTACCCGGGAAGCAACAAGCTGATGAAATGGGACAGCGGAAACATGCGGATTACCAATTACGAAGCCGCAAATCAATTCGTGAAGCGGGAATACAGAAAAGGTTGGGGACAATTATAAATTAGTGTATATGAAACCGAAATTTTATATAGCCTGTTTTCTTGCCCTCTGGTTTACCGGTGCGGCAGCACAAACAGGCCGCTGGATATCGCTGTTTGACGGCAAGACGCTGAACGGATGGAAAGCGAGTGAAAATGAATCGTCCTTCCGTGTGGAAGACGGCTGTATCGTGCAGGAAGGACCGCGGTCCCACCTGTATTATATGGGTGATGTAAGTAGCCATGTGTTCAAGAACTTTGAATTCAAGGCCCAGGTGTATACGTTTGAGAATGCCAACTCGGGCATTTATTTCCATACCCGTTTCCAGGAAAAGGGGTTTCCCAATTACGGATACGAGGTACAGGTGAACAATTCGCACCGAGATGCGATCCGCACGGGCAGTTTATACAACGTGGTAGATATCGCAGATAAGTACGCGGTTGATGGCGAGTGGTTTGAGCTGTATATCAAAGTGGTGGGTAACCACGTTATTATAAAAGTGAACGGTACAACCGTGGTAGATTATACCCAAATGACCGATAAAAGCCGGCTGGTAAGGCAGGAAGATCATTTCGGCCGCTATGTGGATTCCGGAACATTCGCCATCCAGGCGCACGATCCGGGTTCGAAAGTGAAGTATAAAGATATTCAGGTAAAGATTTTAGATTAAGCAACGTAAAAAATGAAGCCAATTGTTCAGATCTCATTGGATCTTACGGATATTGAGGAGGCGGTAAAGACCGCTCATGTAGCATTGCAGGCCGGTGTAGATTGGCTGGAGGTGGGGACCCCTCTGGTGCTTGCAGAAGGCCTGCATGGAGTACGGAGGCTGAGAAGCGAATTTCCGGATACGCCGTTGGTGGTCGACCTGAAGACCATGGATGGCGGCTACCTGGAAGCAGAGATGATGGCTAAGGCAGGCGCAACGCACGTGGTGGTCATGGGCAGAGCTCATGCGGAAACCATCAAATGCGTGGTGCAGGCTGGTCGTGATTTTGGCGTTAAAGTGATGGGAGACAACCTTGCGTGCGACTCGATGGTGGATGGTGCGAAGTTTTTGGAAGACCTGGGGTGTGATTATGTGATCCACCACATTGGTTACGACGAGCGGCGGGGGTTGGTTGCACAGGGCTTGCCCTGCCCCAGTCCGTTGGACCAGCTTACCGAAGTGGTGGAAGCGGTAAACGTACCGGTTCAAGCCGTTGGTGGGTTGTCCATCGACCAAGCCATCTCATGCCCGTCTTATGGGGCACCGCTGGTGGTACTTGGAGCACCTCTTACAATTGATGCCGACTCGTTCAGAACCTCGAGCAGCAACGACCTACCAAGTGTATTACGGACCATCTGCGAAAATATCCATTCGCAACAAATCAAAAAGAAATATAAACAATCATGGAGTTTTTATCAGTCGTAAATTTTGATCGCCAAAAGGGTTCGGTGGAGCTCCGGAAGGTACCCAAACCTTCCCCGAAAAGCGGGGAGGTTATTCTGGAAGTAAAGGGCGTGGGCGTATGCGGAAGCGATCTGCACCAATGGACGGCCAGTCACAGCTGGGAGGTGAACTATCCAGTTATCCTGGGCCATGAGTTCGCAGGGGTTATCGATGAAATCGGTCCGGATGTGAAAAATTGGGAAGTCGGTGACCGGGCAGTGAGTGAAACGGCCGCTGTGATCGATCTGGACAACCCGCTGTCAAAGGTGGGACTGTACAACCTTGATCCATCGCGGAAGGGATTTGGTTACGGTGTTAACGGCGCGATGACCAAGTATGTGGCCGTGCCTGCCCGTTGCCTGCATCGCATACCGGATTCCTTGGCGTTTGAAAAGGCCTGCCTGACTGAACCGTGCAGCGTAGCCTATAATGCGGTGGTAAACAATGCCGATATCAAGCCCGGCGACCGGGTGCTGGTCATCGGCCCGGGTACCATCGGGATGCTTTGCGCACTGATGGCCCAGCTAAGGGGGGCTGAAGTGGGGATCGTGGGGCTGGAAAGTGACCGCGTGCGGCTGGACATCGCAGCGGCCTACGGGATACAACCCCTCACCGACAACGCCGGTGCATGGGCGAAGGAACTGGACGGAATGGGGGCCGATTGTGTGATCGATTCCGCGGGGATCAGCCATACCCTCCAGAACGCCATCGACTGGGTGCGCCCCAACGGACAGGTGGTTAAAGTAGGATGGGGGCCGCAACCCATCGGATTTTCACTGGATCCCATCGTGCAGAAAAACGTACGGATCCAGGGCAGCTTCAGCCACAACTGGCCGGTATGGGAAAAAGTGATCCGGCTGTTGGCTACAGGCCGCCTTGACATCAGTAAAATCGTTGGCGGGATGTGGCCCCTGGAGGACTGGGAAGTGGCGTTCCGCAAGATGAAGGACGGAGAAGTCATCAAAAGTGTACTGATACCGAAATAACAATCAATCGGGAGGAACAACCATGCAAAACGATTTATTAAAAGATAAGGTGATCATCGTCACCGGCGCATTCGGGGGAATCGGGCTCGCGATTGCGAAAGCCTGCCTGAATGCCGGCGCGCAGGTGCTGCTGCACGGGCGAAGCGAACGAAACCTAGCCGACGCACTGGGCTACCTGGACGGTGGGGATCGGGTCGAACCGTTTGTCGGTGACGTGACGCGCGACAACTTTGCGACGGATTTGGTGGAAGCCACCGTCCGCCGTTTCGGCAGAATCAATGGCATCGTCAACAATGCGGCTTATGTGGTCTCGTCCAATGTGAACGATACGACGCTTGCCCTGTTCCGGGAAGTGCTGGAAGTAAATTCGCTCGCCCCGTTTTCCATCATTCAATCGGCGCTGCCCCACTTGGCGGAAACCAAGGGGGCGGTGGTCAATATCGGCTCGGTCAATGCCTACGCCGGAGAACCGGGTCTGTTGGCATACAGTGTCTCAAAGGGGGCGTTGATGACGCTTACAAGAAACCTGGGCGATAGCCTGCACCGGGACTTCGGCATCCGGGTAAACCAACTGAATGTGGGATGGGTATTGACAGAAAAAGAACAGGAGCGGAAAGTAGGTCACGGGTTGCCCGCCGATTGGTACACCCTGATTTCGCCGATGTACGCCCCTGCCCGGCGGTTATTGGATCCGATGGAGGTCGCGAATTCCGCCGTATTGTGGCTTTCGGATTCGCTGGGCCCGGTAAGTGGGCAAGCCGTCGAACTGGAGCAGCATCCCATCATTGGGCGGAATCCGGAAAAAAACTTAGACGCATTAGACATCGAATAATATGCCCAAATTAGCTGTATTCCCGAAAGCGTTTATGAAAGCGCTTTGCGTAACGGGAGAAATGACACTCGACGAATGGATCGATCTCGCATCGACACTCGAAATCGACGGACTGGAATGGTATGCAGGCTTCCTGGGGATGAAAAATCCCAGCGACTGGAGCCGCTATCGGAGCCGGGTCAGCGATGCCGGACTGGAGATACCGATGATGTGCTGCTCGCCGGATTTTACGCATCCCGATGCGGCGTTCAGGAGCGAACAGATCCAGAAGCAGAAACAATGGATCGATATGACACATGCATTGGGAGGCCGCTATTGCCGTGTCCTGTCGGGCCAGCGGCGGCCGGAGCTTTCGATTGAAGAAGGCGTAAAACTGGCGGTGGATTCGATCCAGGAATGCCTCGAATATGCCCGGACGCTTGACATCACCCTGATCCTTGAAAATCATTACAAAGACGATTTTTGGAAATTTCCGGAATTTGCACAGAAGGCTGCGGTATTCTGTCAGATCGTGGAGGCTATCGACGATCCCCATTTCGGTGTGAACTATGACCCGAGCAACACATTCCTTGCCGGTGAAGATCCGTTGGAACTGCTGGAAAAAGTGAAATACCGCATTAAGACGATGCACGCCAGCGACCGGTACCTGGTGGGCGGAACCCTAGCGGACCTGCGGAAGATGGAAGACAACGCCGAAGGGTATGCCTCGGTGCTGCGGCATGGCGAAATCGGCAAAGGACTCAATGATTACGACGCCATCTTCACAACCCTGAAAGCGGTCCGTTTTGATAGCTGGATCAGTATTGAAGACGGTGTGGACGGCATGGATCAATTGAAAAGGAGCGTGGATTTCGTAAACCGGAAGATCAGGCAATACTGGTAGCCTAACAGCAGGGTTATGGGAAAAAGCAATCGAATATTCTGTTTCGGGGAAGTGTTATGGGACGAAGTGAACGGAGAAGATTTCCCGGGGGGTGCTCCGTTGAATGTGGCGTACCATATGGCGAAAGATACTAACTTTGACGTCTACATGATCAGCAGCGTTGGCACCGATGCCCCGGGTAAGCGCATGCGGTCGCTCATCGGCGGTTGGTCTATCGATACGCGGTTTATACAATCCATCGACGACTACCCCACCGGTCGGGTGGTCGCCAATGTGTCGGACAAAACGAACGTGTCGTATGATATCCTACGGCCCGTAGCGTGGGACCATATCCGGGAAGATGGTGACCTCGGTACATATATTCCGGAAAACGCGTGCTTGATCTTCGGCAGTCTTGCCTGCCGGAATTCGGTTTCCAGGCATACGCTGCACAACCTGCTGTCCACAAAGTGTTTACGTGTGTTCGATATCAATCTGCGGGGCAACTTCTATGACAGGCAGACGTTGTCCACATTGTTAAGCAGTACTGATCTGCTGAAAATCAACGAGGAGGAACTCGCCGAGGTGACGCGTATTTTCCAGCCTGCTTCGGCACAGGCACCCGAACCGGTACAGCTGCGTGCGCTGATGGGGCGTTTTGGCATCAAGGAGACAATTCTTACCCGTGGGGCGGATGGTGCCAGCTATTACACATTCGACGGACGGGTGGATGTGGCGGGCATAACGGTGCCAGTAGCCGATACCATCGGCTGTGGCGATGCATTTTTGGCCGCCTTTCTACGGTATCGACTTGCGGGTACGACGGTACAGGCTGCGCTGTCCCATGCGGTATTGATCGGAGCGTTCATCGCAAAGCAAAAGGGCGGTTGCCCGGCCTATGCACTGGAAGATCTGGACGTATTTACAAAAGAAATTTGAGGTAGCATGCAATTACTGCACAACATATTCCAGGTCAGCGGTGACCTGGTGGGGCTAACCGTGGATGAACCGGGAGCTATCTGGAACGATTGCAACAGTTACGTGATCCGCCTGGAGGAAGGATTGCTGCTGTTCGACACGGGCTGTGGTGACACGCTGGATCAGCTGTTTGCCAATATCCGTTATTGGGGGATGGACCCGGCGGACATTCGGTATGTTTTTCTAACGCATGCCCATTACGACCACGCAGGGGGTGGCCATTTGCTGAAAGATCTCCGGATTCAGTTCGTTTCAGGGAACGAGACGGCCGATGCGGTGGGCAAAGGCGACAAGCGGTGCTGTGGCTACCTATATCACAAAGTGTTTACTCCATTTGACGTAGATACGGTCCTTAACGACGGTCAAAAGATTGTGGTATTGGGCTTGGAAATTGAAGCCCGGTTAATGCCGGGCCACAGCATGGGCTGTACCATCTATTCCTTTGTGTGGGAAGGTAAAAAGGTGGTCATCAGCGGAGATGTGATCGGTACGAAGCTTAGTGGCGATTTTGGCTGGTCCGGTTCCATTGATTTCTGTCGTACGAAATACCTGGATTCCCTGACACAGATGGCCGATCTTGAAATCGACTATATGCTGCCGGGACACGGCATGGTTTATTTCTCGGGTGCCAAACGGCGCGTTGAGGAAGTACTGAATACGGCACTCATGGAGTGGCGGCAATAAAAAAACAACATCATCGATGATTCACAGAAAACAATTATTTCAGGCCAGTTGCCTGGCGCTTCTGGTTACCTCCCTTTCTTTCGGTATCCGGGCCGGTGTACTCAATGACCTCGGTACCAATTTCCAGCTTAGCAATGCGGCGCTGAGCCAGATCACCGCAGCGGCATTCTGGGGATTCCCCCTTGCAGTGATCGCCGGAGGCTTTCTGGTGGATGCCATCGGCATGAAACGCATGGTACTGTTGGCTTTCATCTTTCACATAGCTGGGATATTGCTGACGGTCTTTGCTTCCGGCTATTGGTCGTTGTTTATTTCCACACTACTCATCGGCATCGCCAACGGCAGCGTGGAAGCGGCATGTAATCCATTGGTCACCGCCCTGTATCCGGAGAAAAGAACCACGATGCTTAATTATTTCCACCTTTGGTTCCCCGGTGGCATCGTAGTCGGCACATTGATCGTTGTATTGTTCCATGCGATCGGACTTGGCTGGCAATGGCAGGTAGGGATGATGCTGCTGCCGGCCCTGCTATATGGATATCTGTTCATTAAACTCGATTTTCCCGAAACGGAACGCGTGTCTTCGGGTATACCAGCCAGCCGGATGTACCGGGCCGTGTTTTCGCCCTTGTTTCTGTTCATGGTCATCTGCATGTTCGGCACCGCGATTACCGAGCTCTTTACGGGGCAATGGATCGACGTATTGTTGAAGAACGTGATGGACAATGCGATTCTGATCCTCACGCTGACCACCGGAATCATGGCAATAGGCCGGGCTTTCGCTGCGCCGATCATGAAGATTATGCGCCCGGAACGGGTGTTGCTGGCGTCGATTCTCACCACGTCCTTGGGGCTTTACCTGTTAGCCACCGTGAGCGGTGGTACGGTACTTTTGGCGGCCATCGTTTTTGGTGTGGGGGTATGCTACATCTGGCCGACGATGCTTGGATTTGTGGCCGAATATGTTCCCGAATCCGGCGCACTCGGAATGAACCTCATGGCGGGAGCGGGAATGTTTGCGGTGACGCTTTATACGCTATTCATGGGAGGGTATTACGATTCCCTGATCGTGCAGGAGCTCCCGCCATCGGCGGTAATTGAGAGCTACCTGACTGCTGCCCCTGGAACGGACGAATTCGTTCAATTGGAGGCGGCAAGGGCCATTGTAGGGCCTAAGGTTCTGCTGAAAACGCTGCAGATCCCGCTCGTATTAATCATCGCATTTATCGGGCTGAATATTTTTATGGTCCGGAAAAATGCAGTAAACATAACGACACGGTAAAAATGAATAAAGCTAACGTACTCATTGATGGGCAGAACCTATTGGGCGAAGGGCCGTTGTGGTTAGAAAAGCACCGGCAATTAGCTTGGGTAGACATACTGAAAAATGAAGTTTTTCTTTATGATTTTTCACAGCCAAAGTTACGACGCTTCCGTTACGACAAGCCGGTTACGCTGTTGGTCACAACGGATGCTGCCGATAAACTGATCGTAGCGATGCAGGGAGGAATCGCGGAACTGAGCCTGCATGACGGTGCCCTGACACCGCTGTTGCCGCTGGAATCCGATAAGCCGAACAACCGGACAAACGACGGTGGATGCGATCCGTATGGCAGGCTCTGGGTGGGAACCATGGATAAGCAGTTCAAAGAAGGAGCGGGTAACTTATACATGCTTAATGATGGCCAATTCGTTTCCAGAGTGAGGAAAACAACCATCGCAAATGGATTGGTTTGGTCGCCCGATGGGCAAACAATGTATTTTATCGATTCACCACGGAAAGCCGTCAGCGCATATGCCTATGCTTCAGATGGCGGTATTACGCCCCTTGGGGATGTCGTGCGGATACCTGAAATGCTGGGTGGCCCCGATGGAATGGCCATCGACGAAGAAGGTATGCTGTGGATTGCCCATTACGGTGGATATTCGGTAGGCAGGTGGAATCCGCATAATGGAGAGCTGCTTGAAAAAATAGCGGTTCCTGCCCCCAATGTAACCGCCTGCACTTTCGGCGGAAGTGAAATGAAAACCTTATTTATTACCACGGCCAGGCAGGAAATGTCTGCTGATCAGTTAATGGAATACCCGTTAAGCGGCAGCCTTTTTTACACAGATACAAACGTAGCAGGTGTAAAAAAAAGCAAGGCATTGATAGGGTAACATCCTATAATATCCCGCCAATTTGATACAGAACTGTTACAGTCGCTTCATCTATCTTTGTTTTTATCAATTACAATACAACATTACCCAGATATCAATGAGTAGAAAAAGTAAGGGATATATTCCCGTTATGCTAACTCCTTTTACGGAAAGCGGAGCGGTTGATTTTGATGGATTGACCAAACTCACAGAGCTTTATCTCCAAGCCGGAGCGGCCGGCCTGTTTGCCAATTGCCAATCGAGTGAAATGTTTAATCTATCATCCGAAGAGCAGCTTGCTGTTACCAAGCAGGTACTGCGAGTAGCGGATGGTGCGGTGCCGGTAGTAGCCACCGGTACATTCGGTGGTCCGGTGGAACAACAGGCGGATTTCGTGAAGCGGATGTACGAAACGGGGGTGGAAGCCGTCATCGTAATTACAAATATGCTGGCAGAAGAATCGGAAAGCGCAGAAATATTTGACGAACGTTTTGGGCAATTGCTGGATGCTACACCGGGCATACCATTGGGATTCTATGAATGCCCAGAACCGTTTAAGCGTGTGCTGACCGCGGACCAACTGAAGCGCTTCGTGGGCACAGGTCGTGTTATTTACCACAAAGATACCTGCTTGGATATCGAGCAGATCAAGGCAAAACTGGAAGCAACAAAAGGGGTGCCCGAGTTTGGCTTATACGATGCGTATATGGTTCATGCGGTGGAGTCATTAAAGGCTGGCTCTGCTGGCTTGTCTTGTATCCAGGGGAATTATTACCCAGAGCTAATTGTTTGGTTATGTAACCACTACGATAGCGACGAACGGGCAAATCAGGTTGAAATCCTGCAGCAATTCTTTGTCGATCATATGGATGTGATGCACGCCGTGTATCCCGTCGTGGCCAAATATTTTTTGCAAAAAAGAGGACTGCCTATTTCAACCTTTACACGAAAAAATGTGGGTCTATTCGATGAAACCGTCAGAAAACAACTGGACTCACTTTATGTCCAGTTTCAGCAACTGTTGGAGCAGATTGAATTAAAGCCGGTATTGGCCTGATGTAAATAAGCGGCTTCTTGTGAGACGGTCAAGATTTTTTTGCTTCTACCTTTTTATCGGAATACTGGTTTTCAATTCCTGCGCAAAAGTGGATAACAACGCGCGGGATTTTTCTTTCGTTTTTATGACGGATCTTCATTTGAAGCCGGATTCGACTATATCGTCTGCTTTCGACCGGGTGATTGACACCGTAAATAGTCTTGGCGTTGACTTTGTCATCTCGGGAGGTGATCAGGTCTATGACGTGATGCGCGGAAATGTTCAACGGAGCGATTCGCTCTTCCAGTTCTTTCTCGAAAAAAAGAAACGGTTTAACGTACCCGTTTACACAACGGTAGGTAATCATGATTTATTCGGAATCTATGAAGAAAGCGACGTGGATTCAACGCACATAGATTATAAAACCGGTATGTATCAGCGTTATCTGGGTGAACCCTATTATTCGTTCGATCATAAGAATTGGCATTTCGTGGTGTTGAATTCACTAGATGTTCAGGATAAAAAATATATCGGGAAAGTTGACAGCGATCAAATGAAGTGGTTGAAGGCGGATCTCGCGGAGATTCCTGCTGAAACCCCCGTTGTCGTTGCCTTGCACATACCGCTTGTCTCTGCTTTTAAACAGGTTTATCCCGCTACCGGATCGGATGAGGCTTACCATAAACCGATGGTTATCAATAGGAGCGAAATTCTTGAACTATTGCAGCAGTATAATGTAAAGTTGGTGCTTCAAGGACATTTGCATTGGCTGGAAGATCTGGCGATTGAAAACCGTACGCACTATATTACCGGAGGTTCCGTGGCGGGAAGACCGTCGTGGCGTGGCACACGTCACGGGCCGCAGGGCTTTCTTCATTTCCATGTCAGCGGAGACGAGGTGACGTGGGATTACATCGATTATGGCGGCGGAAAATCCTTCCGTGTTAATTAGCTGTTTCCAAAAAACATTTTCTTGGTTTTTTTTATAAGTATCAGATCATGAGTGTCTTGCGTTTTGTGGATTGATTTAAATTTTTCGATAAAATCCTACAATACTGCGCCAATTTTTTATAGAAGTGACTGTACTGCTTGATTTACCTTTGCTTCATTGACTCCCGGCTAGTGCCGATTGTTAACCAGTTTATATTAATCTTTTGATTTTATGATACAAACTTTTGCAAAATTCATTTTCTTGTTGGTTGGTCTGAATTATGCACAGCACGCTTGGGCACAACAGTTGACGGTTAAAGGGCAGGTAACTGATGCTGCCAGTGGCGAGCCGCTATCTGGTGCAACCGTTTCGGTTGTTGGAAGTACGGTGAGCACTACATCAGATGAAAATGGCCGGTATTCCCTAGTTGTCCACGTGACACCTGAAAAAATTTCGGTTACCTTTTTAGGTTATCAAAAACAGGAACAGCCTCTTGGAGGACAAACGGAACTGGACTTTCGGTTGGTTAAAAGCGATGCGTCTTTGGACGAGGTCGTTGTAACGGCGCTGGGTATTAAAAGGGAACGTAAATCGTTGGGATATTCCGTAGGAAATGTGGATGGTGAGGCGCTTAATGAAACTCCCCAGGCGAACGTATTGAATGCCTTGTCGGGAAAAGTAGCTGGCGTACAGATTTCCCAAATGGATGGAACCGCGGGTTCTTCTGTCAACATGGTCATCCGGGGAGCCAACTCATTGAATGGTGATAATCAACCCCTGTTTGTAATCGATGGGGTACCAGTGAGTAACCAACTGAACAATGGATTCAGCGGTGCCGATATGGGCAATGCGATATCCGATATCAATCCTAACGATATTGAAAACGTGTCGGTGCTGAAAGGCCCGAGTGCCGCAGCACTTTATGGGTCGAGGGCGGGAAATGGGGTGGTATTGATTACGACAAAGTCTGGAGCCGGGTCAAAACGCGGTATCGGTGTGTCGTTAAGTGCCGCGTTGACGGCAGAAGTCCCTTATCGTTATGTGCCCGTACAAAATAAATTCGGCAACGGAAAAGCGGGAGCTCATCTTTTGGAAGAAAGTGAAAATGAGAATTGGGGCGCTGAATTGGACGCGGGTGAACAATGGGTACAATGGAATAGCAATGGCCAGGCCGTACCCCTGGTTTCCTATCCCGATCGATTTCAAGACTTTTTTCAAACCGGTTTGACGTCTACCAACAATGTTGCGGTCGACGGTAGTTACGATAAGGGAAATTTTCGTTTATCTGTCGGTAACATGGAAAACAAAGGCATCATACCAAATACCGATCTTTCACGGGTTACGTTGGCTTTGAATACCTCGTATCGTCTAACCGATCGGTTACGAGCTACGGCGAATTTCGGTATTACCGAATCCGGTTCAGACAACCGTCCGGTAATCGACGGAGAACGGAATTCTCCCGTCAGAAGTCTTTACGAGACGGGAGCCCAGGTAAACATTTTAGATTTAGTGAATTATTGGATTCCGGGTATGGAAGGAATCCAGCAATTGAAATACAAGGACAAGCAAAACAATCCGTATTTTCTGGCTTACGAAAATCCGACCTCATTTAAGCGTAACCGTACGGTAAGCAAATTGCAACTTGATTATACGATTTCCGACGACTTCGCTTTTTTGGTACGTTATGCACGTGATGAAACGAACGAGAATCAGGAAGCGAAGCGTGCCTACAGTAATTTCAACAACCTGAAAGGCAGTTATCAATTGGATGATAATTATCGTAAAGAAGACAACATCGACGCAACCCTGTCGTATAAAAAGGAATTTGCTTCGATCTGGAGCATCAATGCGATGGCTGGTTTCAATCGCATGGAACGACAGGTACAGATAATGAATAATTATACATCAGAGCTTGTGATTCCGGACCTGTATTCCATATCCAACGGCGCTCCCGGAACCGTTGTGTATGACAGTTTCAAATCAAGGAAATTATTATATGGTGTCTATGGTACCGCGTCGGTGGGATTTGCGGACAAAATCTACCTGGATCTAACCGCCCGGAACGATTGGTCAAGTACCCTTCCAAGCAACAATCGGTCTTATTTTTATCCGTCGGCTTCGCTTAGCTTTTTGCTTCACGAACTAGTGGCGCTTCCCGATTGGCTAACTTTCCTCAAATTGAGAGCGGGCTCGGCACAGGTCGGTAACGACGTTGAACCGTACAGCCTCCGGGCTACTTATTCCAACGATTCCGATTGGGGATCGGCCAAAAGGTTGTACATGGGCAATGAATTGCGGAATGCCACACTTGAACCAGAGATATCAACTTCCCATGAGGCGGGTTTGGAATTTCAGTTTCTCGGCAACCGTCTCGGGTTTGAAGCTACTTATTATACCGTCAATAACAAAAATCAGGTCTTGTCTATCGGATTGCCGATCGAGTCTGGCGCGGGAAGCAAGCTGATTAACGCAGGGTTGGTGCGTAGCCGGGGAATTGAGGCACGGCTAAGCGGCACACCGATACAGAACCGGAATTTTAGGTGGGACATGAATGTGACGTTTACGCGCAATCGAACGGTTATCGAAGAATTGGCCGAAGGAATTGAATATTTTAATTTCACCTCTTACAGCGGTCTGGAAGTCCGGACCTATGCGGGTGGGGGTATCGGAGACATGTACATGCGGCCTATGTTGACCGTCAAGGATAAAAACTCTCCCTATTACGGATACCCGCTGCTGACCAACTCGGGGGTTTACCAAACGGACAACGATATCAGCAACTTAGTGAAGATCGGAAATTTCAATCACGACTTCATGCTCTCTTTTCAACCATCGTTCACCTATAAATCGTTCAGTTTGTATGCAAACATAGACTGGCGGCAGGGTGGGATGTTTTATTCCAATACCATGATGTTTTTAGGAAACAATGGCCAATTGGAAGAAACGCTATCTGGTGCTTCTTACGATCGTTCACGGGGTATTGAAGAACAGGTTAAAGCAAGTCCGGAAGCCTATTTTGGAAAATGGATAGGGGGAAGAAACGCCGATTATGGCGGCCTGCCGTGGCCGGGTGCTGAAAGCGAGGTAAGGAAACAGGATGCGAGCTTCAATATTGGCGTGCGAGAAGTAATCGATGAAAATGGCCACTCTTCTTACGTTGAAAACCTGGGCGGTGCCACCACAGTTTGGTTAGATCCGTTCAATGCCTATCGGTATTCAACCCGGCCATTCCCCGATCGTAATCTCTATAGCGCTACATACGTTAAATTACGGGAAATTGCCCTGACTTACCGATTGCCCCAATCATTTTCAAGCCGGTTGAGGTTGCAGCAGACTTCAGTTTCGTTTGTGGCCAATAATGTCTTTCAATGGAATGCTGCCGGTATCGATATTGATCCCGAACGTGCATATAGGCAATCGGCAGCAGGATGGATACAGGGGGTTGAATATTACAACGTGATGCCCTGGACGGCATCCTTCGGGTTAAAATTAACTGTCAATTTTTAAACTAGGTGATATGAAAAGAATTGGTGTCATCGCTACCGCTTTGTTGGTTAGCTTATTTGTATGTATATCCTGCGAAAACTTCGACGAAGTGAATGTGAATCCAAACCGTGCGGAGGAAGTTTCATCCAATTACCTGCTGTCTTATGTGCTCACCAAAACGGCGACCAACTATTACCAGTTGACAGTGCCGGGTTCGATTGTTTCTGGCACGATGCAATATATTCAGGTCGGGACGAATTTCCGGGCTGATGAGGTGAACTATTATGGTTGGAAGCCGGCTTCGTGGAATGGTTATTACGATATCCTGCGAAACAATCAATTGATTTATGACAATTCATTGGAAGACAATAACCACTTTTTCAGGGCTATTTCACTGACGATGCGTGCTTTTGTATTCGGGTTATTAACAGACCTATACGGCGACATCCCTTTTACGTCCGCATTGCAGGCCGAAAAAGGAATTTTTTTTCCCGCCTATGATGAGCAGCGTGTGGTTTACGCCGGTGTCTTAACCGACTTGCGCGAAGCGGATAACCTGCTCGCCAGTTTGGGGGATGGCGATATCGTGAATCCGACGTCGGACCTGATTTACCAAGGGAATCCGGCGAAATGGCAGAAATTTGTGAATTCGTTGCGTGTCCGCTATGCGTGGCGGCTAAGTCTCAAGGCATCAGAAATGGCCGGGTTAGGTGTAGACATTGCGGAAGAAATGCGTAACGCTGTACCGAAAGCTTTTGCTGGTAACAGTGACAATGCCAACATCGAATTTTTGGGTTTAACGGCTGAAAATTCAGCAGAAGGAGGAAGTTTGAATTCCGCTAACCCACCCTATGGCTATAAGCCTGCCCAACCGCTGGTCAGTTTATTGCTTCAGACAAACGATCCGCGGTTACATCGATGGGTTTCGCCGGTTCTTCAAAAATGGGATTCCCATGTCGGTACGATTAGAGATTCGACAGTGACTAATATATACGGAGAAAGCTTTTCCGTCCAATTCCGGCCTGCGCCGCAAAATTACACGGTGGATACTTCGTTATATGTCGGCTTGCCGGTTGGCTTGGCCAACACGGTGGCCATGAACTATAACAAGGGGAACGATCAGGAAGTTTATCATTCGGAACGCAGTCCTTATATTTCCATGTTACATCCCCGTTACCGCGAAAATACCGATGCGCTTCTGCGCATGGAACTGATGACGTATGATGAAGTAGCGTTTATCCTAGCAGAGGCCGCCTTAGCGGGAGGTTCCGGTGTGGAGGGGAGTGCCGCGCAATATTATCGGTCGGGAATCGCTGCGTCTATGGAGCGTTGGGGAGTATCGGCAGCACCTTCGTTTAATTTCGAGGAATTTTACAGTCAGCCAAGCATCGACCTTAATGCAGCTGCCGATCCCCACAAGCGGATCATGGAGCAGAAATGGGTGGCAGCATGGCTACGGGTAGACAGTTGGTTTGACTGGCGGCGTACGGGTTTTCCAGATCTGAAGACAGGGCCGGTTGCGCAGTATGGTCCACGGTTGCCAATCCGATTTATGTATCCGACGCCCAATTTGGACCCGAACTACGTAGTTAACTATAACGAAGCCGTTGGCAGGCTGGAAGCGACAGATTATGTGCCCGAGGGTCAGACCAAAGATCATCCCTATGCCAAAATGTGGCTGTTGCAGGAAACTTCCAAACCTTGGTAGCGATGCGGTTAGAAAAAGTCCTAATATTCGCAGGGCTGTGGGCTATACTGACAGCCTATGCGGTTTTCGCCCGGGCGGCTGAACCGTCGTATATTGACTTGTCTGCCGGCGGTATCTGCAATTTCGTCGCGGATAAACAGGAGTTACTGCGGACGCAATCGGTCTTACGGGAAGAGATCGCCAAGCGGAGTGGCATTGACCTTCCGATGCTGTCTTCCCGGGAACTTGGAAAAAGGCCTAGCATTATCTTAGCACTCGAATCGGATACGAAAAGGTTGCCTCAGCTGGTGCAGGAAGCCGTGGGGCAGCTGGAACCGATCGGAGCCGAAGGATACCGGTTGGTTGCATTAGACCAATACCAGTCTGTTGTTGTGATGGGAAAAGATGCAAGAGGATTGTTATATGGCGTCGGGAAATTGCTGCGAAAGGCGACGATCACGCCCAAATCGATTTGGTTTCCGAAGGGGTTTTCGCTGACCACGACGCCTAAAAACCTCGTCCGCGGTCATCAATTGGGGTATAGACCTAAAAATAATGCATACGATGCATTTTCTGTTGATCAGTTTGATCAGTATATCCGGGACTTGGCGCTCTTCGGCGTGAACACCATCGAGCTGGTACCGCCCCGTACGGACGATGATCCGACGCATATGCTCATGAAGCTGTCACCGACACAGATGATGGTCGAGTTATCGAGAATTTGCGACAGTTACGGGTTGGATGTCAGCATGTGGTATCCCAATGTGGGAGAAGATTATCGCAGTCCGGCCGGCATTCAATCCGAACTGGCTGAGCGGGAACAGGTGTTTGCAGCGTTACCGCGGCTCGACGCATTGTTTGTACCGGGGGGAGATCCGGGTAACCTGGAAGTGGATACGCTATTCCGTTGGGTCGGACAGGTAGCCCAAGTGCTCGCTAAATATCACCCGGATAGCAAAATATGGATTTCTCCTCAGTCGTTCAATACGGACCGACAGTACGCCATGTTTTTTGAACATGCAAACCAACACGCTGAATGGTTGGGAGGGATTGTTTTCGGTCCGTGGGTAAGCATGCCGATCGATGAAATCAGGGACCGGCTTTCTCCGGAAATCCCGATTCGTCGCTATCCGGATATCACCCATAATATCAGTTGTCAATATCCGGTTCCGGATTTTGATTTAACCTGGGCGTTAACATTGGGCCGGGAGAGCATCAATCCCCGTCCACGTGAATTTAAGCATATTCATAACCTATTTGAGCCATACGCCATCGGCGGCATTACTTATTCCGAAGGAACAAATGACGATGTAAATAAGTTCGTTTGGTCCGACCAGGATTGGGATTCGTCAACACCGGTGGTAGAAACCCTGCGCGATTACGCTCGGCTGTTTTTAGATCCGCTGCATGTCGAACCCTTTGTCCATGCGATTCTGGGATTGGAGGATAACCTCCGCGGCTCACCGTTGATTAACGACGGGATCATCCGCACATTGGACCAATGGCGTTATCTGGAAGTACATTCTCCGGCGGGGAAAACGTCGAATCCCCGTTTTCAGATGGGATTGATACGTGCCTATTTCGATGCGTATACCCAACGGAGGTTGACATGGGAGACCTACCTGGAACAGCAGGCATTGGACGTCTTAAAAAATACGAAACAAGAGACAGTGGACAACGCGCTTGTGGAGGCAATTGCCTTGTTGAAGCAGGGAACGCGGCAATCGGTTTGCTTGGATTGGCGGCAACGGTGTCTGGAGCTAGCAGATTCGCTCTATGAAAGCATCGGCACGCAGTTGACGGTTGCCCGTCACCACGGATACGAAGAGCGAGGTAACTTCATTGATCACATCGATATGCCATTAAATGACGCTCCCTGGCTGTTGCCGCAACTCGAGGCGCTGCTGTCCCATTCCTCCAGTGCCGAAAAAACAAAGCAGTTAGCCGCTGTTTTGCAACGGACAGATCCTGGTCCTTGGGGGATATACGATAATTTTTCAGAAGCTGGGTCGTGGCACCGGGTGGCGAAAGGAAAGGGATGGTTGTCCGACCCGGGGAATTTGCGGTCGGCGAGCCATGGCTTTAACATCAAGGTAGAAGGGCCTTCGGAAAGAGCAGCAGAACCCAAAGCATGGATGAAGCAGGCAACAGTTCTGTATGATTACCCATTAGTTATTGACTATATGGAGCTGGATACCACTGCGGATTATTTGGTGAAAATAGCCTATACCGGGCGGTTTAAATCCCATATATCGTTGTATGCGGACGGGCTGCCGGTGCACGGTTATCAATTGGTTACGGGAAGTGACGTATATGAATTTGAAGTACCGAAAGCTGCGACATCGGACGGAAAAGTGACCTTTCAATGGATATGTAAACCGGGCGAACGCGGATTGCAGGTCGCCGAATTATGGTTAAAAAAGAAAACAAGCAATTAATTGGTTATGGACACGAATGGCTTTTATCATAAAATCAAGACCGGGACCCAGGTATATGGAACCTGTGTAACGGTATGTAATCCCCAATGGCCGGCGATGCTGAACAAAGCAGGCCTTGACTTTGTATTTCTGGATACGGAACATATCCCGTTGGACAGATCTCAGCTAGCCTATTTATGCCACGGTTATCGGGCACTGGGAATTGCGCCGATCGTGCGGATTGCGACCGCTGACGAGACACTGGCTGGCCAGGCCGTGGATGCCGGAGCCCAGGGGGTTATTGCCCCCTACCTGGAAAAGGAAGAACAAATAGACTCGTTGGTCTATGCATTGAAATATCGACCATTGAAGGGAGTCTTATTAGAACAGTATAGGATGAGGCCGGATACCTTGCCTGACTCGCTTAAAACGTATTTAGCCGCATATAACAGCGGAAATGTAGCAATAGCCAATATAGAGAGTGTCCCTGCATTAAACAATTTGGAGCACCTGTTGGCTGTTAAGGGGCTGGATGCGGTTTTCATTGGGCCGCATGACCTGTCTGTCAGCATGGGGTTGCCGGAAGAATACGACCATCCCGATTTTGAGAAGGCAGTTGCTCATATCATTCGGCTATGCCGTTCCAACGGTATATCGGTGGGTATTCATTTTTCTTTGGAGCCCGACAGGCAGGTGAAATGGGGGCAGCAGGGTGCTAATATCATTATGCACAGTTCCGATGTTGCACTGTTTAGTCAGCGGTTGGCGTCCGATATGAAACACATCAGAAGTATGCTGGGCGATACGCAGCATGCTGGAGAACCTGATTCTATTTCCGCTATTATCTGATAATTTGCACGAATCATCCGAATCATTTGATATTTTTGATGCAGGACCAATGAACAGGATTATGAAAAGATTTTTGTGGTTATTAGTGGTAAATTTTGGGTGGATTGTTCCGTCGATATCGCAAAACAGGATGGTGTTGACTGGTATAAGGGGTACGATTATTGCCCATCAACCCGCCTCCACGCACCAATACATTGGGTCACCAAGTATTGCCATTTTACCGAATGGCGATTACGTTGCATCCCATGATCTTTTCGGGCCTACTAGTTCAGAATTTGTGCAGGCCATGACGCATGTTTACCGCTCTTCTGACAACGGAAAAACATGGCGGCGGGTCAGCGAAATCCGGGGTGCATTCTGGTCCAGCTTATTTGTTAACCGCGGTGCATTGTATCTGCTTGGACCCGACCGGCACCACGGTACGGTATTGATCCGTCGGTCGGACGATGGGGGAGATACATGGACCCATCCAACCGGCACAGAAGACGGGCTGCTGCTAAAAGGCATGTTCCATTGTGCTCCCATGCCCGTGATCGAACATAACGGGCGCTTATGGCGCGGGATGGAGACTGCGCATGGCCCCATTTTGGAATGGGGTAAGCGCTATGGCGCCATGATGATGTCGGCGCCCGTTGATGCCAATTTGCTGAAAGCCAGTAGTTGGACTACCAGCAATTCACTACCGTATGACTCGACTTATCTGAATGGGAATTTTACCGGTTGGCTGGAAGGGAATGCCGTTGTGACGCCGGATGGTGGCATAGTGGATATCCTTCGGGTAGACGATCGCACCACGCATGAAGAAAAGGCGGCAATGGTCAGGATCAGTGCCGATGGGAAGGTGGCTTCGTTCGATCCAGCGACCGGTTTCGTACCTTTCCCCGGCGGCAGTAAGAAGTTTGCCATCCGTTTTGACGATAAGTCCGGCCGGTATTGGACGCTCAGCAATAGCATTCCCGACGTGTTCCGGAAGCAGTATCCGAAGAGAAATGCTGCAAGCTTCCGGAATACGCTTGCGCTCATGAGCTCGGACGATTTGCTCAACTGGCAAATCCATGAGCTGGTCCTGCAACATCCCGATGTAATTAACCACGGTTTTCAGTATGTTGACTGGCTCATCGAAGGCGAAGACATGATCGTGGTCAGCCGGACGGCTTACGACGACGGGAAAGAGGCTGCAAACAACAACCACGATGCGAACTTCCTGACATTTCACCGGATTGAAGGTTTTCGCGAAAAAGTACAGCAAACATTGTAAACATAACCAAAATAGACATGAAGAAGCAAACAAGCATCTTTTTACCCCTTCTAGCCATTTTTTGCCTGGAATGTTCACCACCCAACGGCGTTGCCGGACACGTCAATTTGCCACCTAAAGCCGATAGTACGGACGCAGCATATGTAAGCGGCGAACTCCTTTATCCCTTGGATAACAAACCTACCCCCGAATGCCATGCATCGACAATTGTTGAAACGCCCGATGGGTTGGTTGCGTCCTTTTTTGCGGGCACTTACGAAAGCCATCCCGATGTGGGAATTTGGGTGTCCCGTATGGTAGACGGCAAGTGGACCTGGCCGGAAGAGGTGGCAGACGGTGTACAGAATGATACGCTGCGGTATCCCTGTTGGAACCCGGTGCTGTTTCAACCCGAAGGTGGAGATCTTATGCTGTTCTATAAGGTGGGGCCTAGCCCGCAAACCTGGTGGGGCATGGTGATGACATCGAAAGATAATGGAAATACATGGTCGGAGCCGCGGAAATTGGGCGAGGATCCAAAAGTGGGACATCTCCTCGGACCCGTCAAAAACAAGCCGATTCAATTGGCAGATGGGACGATTATTAATCCGACGAGTATCGAGTATCCGAAGAACGACGGTGAAGACCAAGATTGGCGTGTTTACTTCGAAATCAGCAAAGACCTTGGGCATACCTGGGAGGTGGTTGGACCGATTAACGACGGCCTGGAATTTGACGCCATTCAACCCAGTATTCTAACCTATCCGGATGGTAAATTGCAGGTGGTTTGCCGCAGCCGTCAGGATGTATTGGTGCAAAGCTGGTCCGAAGATCAAGGACGGACATGGAGTAAAATGACGGCTATGGAATTGCCCAATCCAAATTCGGGAACGGACGCTGTGACCTTACAGGATGGAAGGCAATTGCTGGTATACAATCATTCCACAAAGCGGGGCGAAGAGCCCAAGGATAGGAATATCCTGAATGTGGCATTGTCAGATGATGGAAATACATGGAAACCGGTAATGACACTGGAAAATGAACCCATTGAAGATGGTTATGCCTACCCAGCCGTCATCCAGTCAGCCGACGGAATGGTACATATCACCTATACGTATAACAGGAGGTCTGTAAAACATGTGGTGCTGGATCCGCAGCGGTTGTAATCTTAAGATAAGATGCTATAATCTCTCGGCAACTTTTTATAGAATAGTAGGCGAATTCTCCGGTATTTTTGAGCGTTGAACCGTAAGAAAGAACAAATGAAGGATGACAGTGGTATTAACCACTTAAACTTGAAGTAACATACGGCAATTAACTTAGCACCTGAATAAATCGATTGCACCATGCGTTGTATCAATATGACTTCTCTGCACGCTCACACATTAAAACGTGTCATCGGAAAAGTTTTTTTAGTATTTTTCCTGGTCTGGTCCGTAGTCGCGGCCGGTTTTAGTCAACAAGCCGCTATTACACCCGAGACAGCACTTCAAAGTTACCTGGATAACGGCGACCCGACCTATACATGGGAAATCAAGGATAGCCTGGTGTATGACAAGGGAACAATTTTCCAGGTATTGCTTACGTCGCAGCGCTGGCGGGAGCACACGTGGAGACACCAGTTAAATGTCATCATTCCCAACGAAGTAACCTACGATGGTGGATTACTTTTCATCAGCAGTGGCCGTATGCAGAAAGAAGATCCCGATATGCCTGAATGGCACAGCCTGGCGAAGGACGGTCTCATACAGGGCATGGCGCGGATAGCTGAGGAAAACAAGGCGGTGGCCGCTGTCATCCGGCAGGTGCCCAACCAACCGCTATACGGAGGCCTGGTTGAAGACGAGTTGATATCCTATACACTCCATCAATTTCAGGAAGACGGCGATTTTTCATGGCCGTTGCTATTTCCTATGGTTAAAAGTGCTGTGCGTGGTATGGATGCTGTACAGGAAATCGTGGCTGGCCGCTCTTCCAGACCGGTAAGGCGGTTTGTTGTTTCCGGCTTGTCCAAACGCGGGTGGACCACCTGGCTGACAGCCTCGCAGGATGATCGGGTGGAGGCGTTGGCTCCCATGGTCATCGACATCCTGAACATGCCCGTCAACCTTAATTACCAGATCGATGTATGGCACGATTACAGTCCGCAGATACAAGATTATGTGGCCCTTGGCCTTGTGCAGGACATTGAAAGTGACCGTGGCCATACGTTGGCACAGATGATCGATCCCTATTCGTATCGGAAATTGCTTGACAAGCCAAAGATGTTATTTATGGGTACGAATGATCAATATTGGGTTATTGACGCGGTAAAGCATTATATTGATAGTATACCCGGCCGTTACTATATCCACTACGTGCCTAATGAAGGGCACGACTTGGGCAACAAAGAACAGGCATTTCAGGCGTTGTCATCTTTCTGGAGCTTCACGCTGCAGCACAAACCTTATCCGATGACCGATTATAAGACCGTGGAGAAAGAAGATGCACTGGAACTGAAGATCAAGGCAACGAAGCCGAAGCTTGAAGGAGCGGTTGTTTGGAGTGCTTCATCGGACGATCAGGATTTTCGGGATGAAACATGGACAAGCCGTGACCTTCCGATTGCCCACAAACGAAAATTCAGTGTAAAAGAGATGCTGCCGGATTCCGGCTACAAAGCCTTTTATGTGGATCTGAAATACCGCGATGCCAATGGCGAACTATATACCCAAAGTACCCGCGTCTTTGTATCGGACAGCCATTCGTTTTTTTTGAATTGATGTAGTTATCAACTATTAGCAGTCGGTTAGTAGTACGTAGCGGAAGATGAGATAATTCGTATGGATAGGCAATTGATGAATGGTATGATGAGTTTGGACAACATAGCGCGGAAAGTGAGGCAAATTGCCAGGTGCTTGTCGTGGAGCGTGATTTTGATGACCGGCTGCACACGCGAGCATCGGCAACAAGATGTCACCGTACAACGCGTGATGGATAGCTTGGTAACGCGCATTTATGCGCAATGGGATGCGCGGCTGATCAATGTCTTGGATGAAAATCTAGTGTTGAAATTCGTGGACCCTGAAGAGCGCACAGCGCTCGCGGAGAACTACTGGCGGTTTCGGGTGGACGTTCCCGTAGTTGTTTCCCTGATGCGCGATAGCGCGCAGGCGTCGGTACCTTTTTGGCTGGTTGAGCGTGGTTTTGAAAAAACCGGGTATACCGTCCGGAATGAACTATACACGTATGAGGTATGGCAGAAGAGTTTTCCGGCCGGTGAGATCGGGCTTGGAATAAATGGGTTCGATAAACACCGTCCGGTTTATTTCGTCGGAGTGGCTCCTCAACATTCTGGAAAAAAAGTCAACATTACTCCGATTATACCCCAGAAGCAAGCCATCACGGTGTTGGATACGGGCGCATTTACCTACCACGATTGGGACGAGCTTGTACTCACCGAAGTGCCGCAGACCCTGAGTGGACAGCTCTTGTTGCCTACCATACGCGGACGTGCCCGTGAAGCGCATTTAATCGGTGCTTTCAGAAGAACCGAATTTCCATCAACGGCCATACCAGACCAGGTAATCCTTACCCTGCCTGACGATGCAAAACACGGTATGACGGTTCAATGGCGATGCACGCCCGATGTACAGCACGGATGGATCAAGTACTGGCAGCCGGGAGCGGAAGATACCGTACGGGTTGATGTGGATGGAACATTGCTGGAAGACCGCATGCTGCGCAACGATCGATATGTAAGCCGATTCCGTGTGCAACTTGATTCCCTGCAGCCCGGCACTGTTTATCAGTATCGGGTTGGACATGGAGCCGTTACCGGAGAAACCGCCACGTTCACGACACCGGATGCTGTCGATACGTTTGCATTTACGTGGTTTGGCGATATACACAACGACCCGATGTGGGGAAAGCTTGCGCAGGATGCCGATGTAGCACACCCGCAAACGGATTTTTACCTTTCTGTGGGAGACCTCGTTAATACCGGCCTGCATCGCGACGATTGGGATGCGCTGTTCGCATATTCAGGAGGGATTTTTCGGGAAAAGCCCTTAATGGCTGTTCCCGGCAATCATGACAGCCAGGATGGGCTGGGTGCAGGAATGTTTCGTGAATTACTATCCTATCCGGAAAACGGTCCCGACGGACTGCCGACCGGCTTTACCTATGCATTCCGGTATAAACACGCCTTGTTTTTAATGATAGACGTCGTTAGTTTTTCGGTGTCGCAGCAGGCCGCTTGGATTGAGTCCCAGTTGTCCAAAACAGACGCGACCTGGAAGTTCGTTGTTTTTCACTTTCCGCCCTATACCTTAGAAGAGCCGTATCCCGATATCGTCAAAAGCTGGGTACCTCTATTTGACAAGTATGGTGTGGACATGGTGATGAATGGACATTTCCATTATTACCTACGTACCCGCCCCATGAAGGGTAGCCAGCCGGTGGGACCGGAAGGTAACGGCACAAAGTACGTGATGTCTGTTAGCACACGAGGCAAAAATGACGACTCACCAGCGGAACCTTACGGAGAGAAGGTATTTAAAAAAGGGTATCTTTATCAGCATGTTCAGCTAGATGGCCGTCGACTATCATTTATATGTAAGGATGCTGAAGGGACTGTTCTGGATCGCTTTGAGTTGACTAAATAACTAACCGATAACCCTAAATTGAATCATGAAGAAGCAACTATTGACCTGTGTTTTTTTGTTTTTGTTGATCGTGGCAAAATCGGAGACGGTCCGACATCCTGAGCTAGTGGATTCGGTTCTCGTATTTCCGCTGCAGGCGCAGCATGTACACGGAAGCAGTGTGGTGGAACTGCCCGATGGAGATTTTCTGCTGGCCTGGTTCCAGGGAAGCGGGGAGCGGACGGCTGACGATGTCCGGATCATGGGGGCACGTTTGAAAAAGGGAACTAAAAAATGGAGTACACCCTTTGAATTGGCAGATACCCCGCACCTGCCTGACTGTAACCCGGTTTTGTTTATGGCGGAAGGGAAGCTATTTCTGGTGTGGATAGCGGTGTTGGCTAACCAGTGGGAGCATTCCATTCTCCGGGTGCGGTCTACCACAGCATTTGGGAAAGCCGGGGCGCCGGAATGGCAATGGCAGGATAATATCCTGCTGAAGCCGGATGAACGTTTTGTAGAAGAGGCGGTCAACAGGTTCCGTGAATTACCACCCTTGCATCACGGTTGGTCGGCCTATGCGCCGAAATATGATGAGCTTACAATAGAGGCAGCGAAAGACCCCGGAAAACGGAGTATCGGTTGGATGACACGGATTAAACCCCTTGTATTAGCGCATCGGATTCTGTTACCACTCTATTCGGATGGATTCAATTTTTCCATGCTAGCCATCTCGGAAGATGGCGGTCATTCCTGGAAGCCCAGTCTACCCATTGTGGGGCGTGGCCCCATCCAGCCGGCGCTAGCGCAGCGCACCGATGGTACACTGGTAGCTTACATGCGGGACAGCGGCGATGCGCCGGCGCGCGTCCAGGTCAGCGAATCAACAGATGGCGGGTGGAGCTGGACGGCCGCGCATAAGTCTGACATTCCCAACGGCGCAAGTGTCGACGTGCTCGTGCTTGACGATGGCCGTTGGGCCATGCTAGGCAACGATGTGGACGATGGACGGTATCGGTTGAGCCTGTATTTTTCCGATGACCAGGGAAAAACATGGCCCGTGAAGCTACCCATCGAATACGATGTTTCTAAACGAGGACGCTATTCATATCCATCGCTGATACAGGGAAGTGACGGATTGCTCCATATGAGTTATTCCTATCACCTCCATGGTGAGGAAAAAGCCATCAAATATGTTACTGTCAAACCGTAAATCTCATCCAAAACCACATACGATGAAACTAAATTTATTAGGTATTCTTTCCTTAACGTTGTTTGCCGGTGCGTGCAGTAATCATGCCTCCACAGCCGCTTTTTCCTATGCGGATACGGTGTTTACACAGGATTACAGCGTGAAGTATCTGGCGGACGAAGGCCAACAGGGAATATTCCGGCGGGTGCACACCGACCGGGAAGGAAAAGTGCAGGTATTGGCGGTGGATGGACTGAAACAGCCTTCCAACGGGCATTTTTTATATCCAGGGCATATTGTAGCGGATCATTCCTATCGATTTATGTCGGCCAAGCACCTTGTTGACATGGCAGTATGCAAGGGCCAACTCATCTACCTGGATAGCCACGTTATCTTCAGCAACGCTTGGTCGGGGAGGCTATCCATCGAACATCAACTGGCAAACCCCACCGCATTCGCGGTCAACGACAGTTTGGAATTTTTGGTAACCGACGGCGAACAGGTTCATTTCATCGACGACAACGCCGTGAAGTGGAAAGGGGAGGTGCCCGGAGGCAAGGTGCTGCAATTGATCAGTCATCCTACCGATCACACATTTTTCTTCGTGTTAACCCCTGAAAGTATATACCGGTTTTCCGCAGTAACCCACCAATTGGAGAAAATGCACGGCGGCAGTGGGTTTACATCCGCTGATGTGGACGCGCGTAACAACCAATTGGTCGTCGGTACATCCGACGGGTATTTCAAGTACAGTCTGGAAGAGAGACAAGTCAAGGGAGGGTTAAATAGGCAGCTGCCGTGGACCGATATTGGCGTTGTCAGGGTAATCGATGGAACCTATTGGTTTGGCACCGACCGAGGTGCATTTGCGGTACGGGAGGATGGGAAAATTGATTACTACGCGGGTAAACGATGGCTGTCGGACGATCTGGTGACGGATATCGCACGAGGTGCCGGTCAGTCGGTTTTATTGTTGACCCAAAGTGGGCTCGCCAGTATACATTTCAAACCGATGACGCTGCTTGATAAAGCCATGTACTACGAACGGCAGGTAAGGGAACGGCACATCCGCAACGGATTCAATGCAACGCTGACCGGCATGACCGGCGGCGATGTAAGCACAGGTTACCTGGGGGATTCCGACAACGACGGCCTTTGGACGTCCCTGTATCTGGCGGCAGAGGCTTTTCGCTACGCCACTACCGGCGAACAACAGGCGCTGGATATCTGCATGGAGTCACTGGATGCCATGGCCCGTTTGTATGATGTTAACCCCGTGCCGGGGTTTCCGGCACGTTCGTTCGAACGCCGTGGCAGCGGCGATACCCGTCCGATGCTTTCCGACCCCGAACGCTGGCAATTAGCGGAGCACCCCGATTGGTATTGGAAAGCGACGACTAGCAGCGACGAAGCCATCGGACATATCTTTGCCTTTGGCGTGGTCGCCGAATTAGTCGACCATCGGGAAACACGCGAAAAAGCGATCCGGTTAATTGATACGCTGATGGGACATATCGTCAAAAACGACCTTTACCTGGTTGACTATGATGGGAAGCCGACAACCTGGGGGCGATGGAATCCGGAGTATGTCAACGCTTTCCCCACCAATGTAGGAGACCGGAAACTGAACGCTTCCAATATCATTGCGATGTTGCAGACTGCGTATCATTTTACAGGTAAGCCCATATACAAGGAGAAAGCATTTGACCTGATGGAAAACCACGGATACCTCGAAAACCTGCTTCGCCCCATGGACGAAATTGGAAAAGCTGCTGAGCATGCCGACGATTGGAGTCGGATGCTTTCCGGTGCGTGGAACCATTCCGACGATGAAATGTATTTCGCAGGGTATTGGGGCTTATACCGCTATGCATTCAACGATACGCTGAAGGCACAGTACAAAGATGCCATACTGGATCACTGGGAAGCGGAACGTCCCGAAAAAGAAGGTGCCTGGAATATCTTCACTGCGATCACAGGGACGGACCACTTCGATCGGGACGAAGCAATCTGGTACCTCAAAGAATATCCCCTGGATCTTATTCAATGGACCATGCACAACAGCCATCGCCAGGATATCGCACCACTACCGCCAAATTTCCGGAATCAAACAACCGAGGAGGTGCTACCGCCCGACGAGCTGAAGATTTCACGCCACAATGCAAACCGTTTCATATTGGATGGTGGCAGTGACGGTACTGCAGAAAACAGTGCCGGAGACATTTGGCTGTTTCCGTATTGGATGGGCAGATACCTGGGAGTGATCGAGGCTCCAATCAACGAATGAATAGCTGCGGGGTAAAAGCCTTATTTATGATTTATTGATATAGAAATTACATAGAATTAATATATTTTACATTCTGAGAATCAATAGGTTGTTGTCGTTGAAATGCTAAAATTCGCCATGCAAATGATAACATCCTATAAAGATGATAAAGGTTGTTCGATTACTTTTGAGTAGTTGGAATAGGGAGATGAGTTATATGCGAGAAGGAAAACCTGCATTATTTTATCGTATCAATCGTTACCAAACAATAGAAAATGACACACCAAAAAACGAGTCAGCGTTTGATTTCCCTGGATGCATTCCGGGGGTTCACCGTGGCTGCCATGATTGTCGTTAACACACCTGCTACCGAGGAACACGTTTTTGCACCATTACGGCACGCGGCTTGGAATGGCTTTACCCCGACAGACGCCGTATTTCCCTTTTTTATTTTTGCGATGGGCATTTCGCTGACCTTATCCTATGGCAAACTAAGGGCGAAAGACGGGCAGACGAAGCGGGTATTGCTCAAAACTGCCAAACGAGCAGTACTCATTTTTCTTATCGGGGTGTTGCTGGGTCTGTTTCCCCAGTTTGACTTTTCGGAAATCCGGATTCCGGGTGTATTGCAGCGCATTGCGCTGGTCTTTTTTTTCTGTGCACTGTTATTCTGGTATACCACGTGGAAACAGCAGGCAGTCATCGGAAGTTTTCTCTTGTTGGCGTACTGGTTGGCGATGACCTGCATCCCCGTTCCCGGGGTGGGCACCGGTATCCTTGAGCCAGGGAAGAACCTTGCGGCTTGGATAGACAGCCTGGTGATACCTGGCAAGATGTGGCAGGGTACGTGGGATCCCGAAGGGATACTGAGTACGGTGCCGGCCATTGCATCTGGCATATCTGGCATGTTGGTTGGCCACTTGCTCGCCAATCCGCAGCACACGCCGGAGCGGAAGGTAAGCTGGATGTACCTTGCCGGCTTCGCTTCGTTTCTGCTCGGTTCGGCCTGGGGTTGGGTTTTTCCGATCAACAAAAATCTGTGGACAAGTTCCTATGTACTTTACACATCCGGTTTGGCTACGATGGGTTTTGCTTCTTTGTTTTTCGTAATCGAAATACTGGGGAAAGGGAACTGGGCGAAGCCGGGAGTCGTGTTTGGTTCGAATGCAATTACCGCCTATGTGATCGGCGGCATTTTGCCCGGTCTGCTGTATGCGGTTAACGATTGGTATGTACAGGCAATCGTGGATGTTTCAGGTCGCCCGGAGTGGCCGTCTTTGGCGTGGGCCATCTTTATCTGCGTGGCGTGTTATATCCCGGTTTATTTACTTTACCGAAATAAAATATTTATCAAAATCTAACTTTCTATTAATATCAAAGCGCGTATTTGCGGCTTCTTAAGCCAAGCACTAAAAGCTCAATAAATGACTGAATAATCGAATAAACCAAGAAAAATGTAAAAAGTATGAGAATGGAAAGTTTTACAATCAAGAGAGACTGGGTAAAGACATTTCTTTGCCTGGTGATTGGCCTGTGGGGATACATGGATGTACTCGCCCAGGATCGATTGAATGTGTCGGGAACGGTGACCGGCCCTGATGGCAACCCCGTTGCCGGTGTGACGGTCAGCTTGGAGGGCACGAATAGCGCTGCGGCCACCGATGATGCAGGGAGGTATGTACTCAACAATGTCGTTTCAAACGGGACCCTGGTATTCAAGGCGGTCGGCTACCAAACAACATCGGTAAGCATCGGCGGCAAGACCGTGATCAACATCGAACTGACCCATGGTCAGGAGGCCTTGGACGAAGTGGTGGTTACCGCACTGGGTATCAAACGGGAAGAACGGTCGTTGGGATATTCGGTCGGCAGGGTATCTGGAGAGGAACTGAACCGCGTGGCCAATGAAAACGTATTGAGCGGTATGGCGGGCAAGGTGCCCGGCGTGGCGATCAGCTCAACAGGCGGTACCGGATCTTCCGTCAGTATGGTCATTCGCGGTGCCACGTCGCTAAGCAGCGACAATCAGCCACTCTTCGTGGTAGACGGGGTGCCGATTGCAAACACGCTGAACAACGTGTCACAGGTGGGCAACGACAACCGGGTGGATTATGGCAACGCAATTTCAAGCTTGAATCCCGATGACATCGAAAGTATATCCATTTTGAAAGGGCCGAGTGCGGCGGCGTTGTACGGTTCCCGGGCCGGAAATGGTGTGGTGCTCATTACCACCAAATCGGGTGCTTCGGTTAACAAAATGACGGTATCCGTAAACAGCAATACCGTATTCGACATGCCGTATAAGTACCTGGACATGCACACCAAATTTGCGACGGGTGTATTTCCGTTTACGCCGGAGTTTAATCCGTTCGCGGGAGGTATTTTGGAGATTGAAGAAGGGTCGGCAGGTGGAGTAGGGCCAGAGTTGGACAAAGGATACAAAGCCATTCAATGGAACAGCCCATTGGATGAAAATGGCAATCCCATTCCGACAGAATTGAAATCCTATCCCAACAACGTGCGGAATTTTGTGGAAACAGGAATTACCACTACCAATGGTATATCCATAGCGAATAGTACCGAGAAGATGAACTATCGGGTGTCGTATTCTAATATGACGAACCGCGGCATCATTCCGAATACGGACCTTTCGAGAAACTCGCTCAACATGAGCTCCACACTGAAGCTTCACCGCGATTTCTCGATTTCTACAAACATCGATTACAGTCGGAACGGATCGAACAACCGTCCGGCAACAAACCGGGGTGCTAATCCCATGCAATGGGCATACGGTGTATCGCCGCATATCAACATCCTGGATCTCAAAAATTATTGGGTGGAAGGGAAGGAAAATATTGAGCAGCTAACGCCGGCGCTCGGTGAAAAAAACAATCCGTACTTTTTGGCATACGGGGTGAGCAACCGTTTTGTCCGGGATCGGGTATTCGGAAACGTACGTGCCGATTGGCAGATTACGCCCGAACTCGACGTAATGGCCCGGTACGCGTTGGATACCTACCAAGAACAGCGGGAGTCTAAAATCCCCTATAGCTACACCGAAGATTCACGCGGCGCTTACGGCATATTCAACCTGCACCGGCAGGAGCAGAATATCGATTTCTTGGCCACGTACAAAAAAGGCTTTAACTGGATAGACCTGTCGGTATCAGCAGGGGGAAACACAAGATACGTAAACAATCGCGACGAAAACAACTCCAGCAAAGGTGGGTCGGGATTGGTGGTGCCCGGTTTGTATACGTTGTCAAACATCAGCCCTTCGGGGTTAAATTACGGCAGTTATCTGTCGGAAAAATCCGTCAATAGCGTATACGGAATGTTGAACCTCGGGTTTAACGATATGGTTTATTTGGATTTGACTGCCCGGAACGATTGGTCGAGTACGTTACCGGCAGATAACCGGTCGTATTTCTATCCGTCGGCATCACTCAGCGTATTGCTGGACGAAGTGTTCAGTTTACCACAGCAGGTAAGCCTGGCGAAATTACGCGGTGGGGTGGCACGTGCCGGAAATGATACAGGACCCTACAACCTGATTAACGTGTTGGCTAACGCGGGTGCGTGGGACGACGTGACCCGCCTCACCAAGCCGGGAAATTTGTTATTACCGAATCTGAAACCGGAAATCGCCACATCGTATGAGTATGGCCTGGACCTGGGATTATGGGACAACCGGTTGCGTTTTGAAGGCACCTATTACCAATTGGATAACGAAAACCAGATCATTCCAACGAAGTTACCTGGTTCCAGCGGCTTTACATCGAAAAATATCAATGCAGGGTTATTACGAAGCAAAGGGTTTGAACTCTCCCTTGGCGGTACACCGGTATTGACGAACGACTGGCGCTGGGATATCAACGTAAACTGGTACCGCAACCGCACGCGGATCGTGGAATTGACCGAAGGACTCGAGTTTTACGATCTGTGGGGCGATGCGAAAGGCGGTGCCCGGACCTATGTTGGTCAGGAAATCGGTGATTTGTACGACGCGCAATTGGTAACCGTCACCGATCCCAATTCGAAGTATTACGGCTGGCCGTTACTGGATGAGTCAGGGTCGTGGCAGTCGGTTAGTATGAATAATACGACCAATAAGATCGGCAACTTCAATCCGGATTTCACGATGGGCGTTATGTCGTCGCTGAGTTACAAACAATTTTCGCTAAGCTTCTCGTTGGATATGCGTTTTGGAGGCGACTTTGTTTCACAGACCTATCGGTACTCGGAATCGGATTTACGCACGCAACGTTTCCTGGATAATCTGATTAATCCAAATGGAATGACCGGTACGGAACTTGCCAATTACTTGGTGGATAATGACTTGGTTGTGGTTCACGGCAATCGGTTTAACATTGTGGGCGGTCCTACCCAAGAGATGGGCGGTTTTCCGTTTGAGCTGGAAGATGGCTCACAATTCCCTTATGGCGGTGTTTTTAACCCCGGTGTGATCGCAGCGTACGATGGCGAAGGGAATATTACCGGTTATACCGAGAACCTGGGTGGCCCGGGCACAAAATACATTGCATATGGGGATAATTATCCGTGGGACTTCATGCGTGCCGCTACATTTGATGCGTCTTACATCAAATTACGGGAGATTTCGCTGGGATATGAACTGCCGACAAACTTTGTCCGCCGACTGGGAATCAGCAACGCGAATATCGCAGTGTATAGCCGGAACATTATTTTATGGACCAAGTCAAAGATTGGCATTGATCCCGAAATGGCATTCCAGCAGGAAAACAACGGGCAGGCGGGAACCCAATTCAGACAGGGAATTGAGCGTTACAACGTCACTCCGTGGGTGATTCCGGTCGGATTTAAATTAGGTGTTAATTTCTAAACAGAGAAACCATGAAATCGAAGAATAGCATGAACTATTTTAGCGCAGGGAAAGTGTTGGCGTTGACCATCGGAATCCTGTTTTGGGGTGGTTGTAAAGATCTAACTGAGTTAAATATTAATCCGAACGGTGCCAGCGAAGAGGAGGTAAATCCCAACCTGATTATGCCGACGGTGCTGACGGAGGGAGCAAAACTATACCTGAATCTAGGCTATCAGGATATTGCCGGCGTTGTGCAGCATACGCAAAAAGATGCTTGGGCCGAAGGTCATAACGATTACGACTGGGGTGGCGACCAGAGCTGGAATGCCTATTATGACGTGTTGCGAAACAATGCATTGTTATACAAACGCGCATCGGAAGAGAACTTGGAGTTCCATCAGGGAGTGGCGTTGGTGATGCGTGCGTTTATGTTTGGCCTCATTACGGATTTGTGGGGCGACGCTCCCTATACCGATGCACTGCGGGGTGATGAAGAAGAATTAACCTATATTTTCCCCAAATTCGATACGCAAGAGACCATTTATACCGGAATTATCGGTGAGCTTGAGCAAGCGAATAGCTTGTTGTCCAAGCCTTCGTCGGAGTATGCGGGGATTATTGGTAATGCCGACGTGTATTACGGAGGAGAACCTGCACAGTGGCGCAAATTTGCAAATTCATTGCTGCTCCGGTATTACATGCGCATCTCAGAAAAAATGCCGGATGTCGCCAAAGCAGGCATCGAAAAAATAGCAGGCAATCCCAGCCAATACCCGATTATTACCGAGGCTGCCGACGATGCCACCCTGGCATTTGTGGGAAGTTCGGCGGCAGATTCGTGGCCCAATAACCTGCAATTCGATGACACGGGTGGTAGCAATTACCGGCGGTTGAAAATGTGTGCTACGCTGGTCAATCAGCTGCAAGCGTTGAATGATCCTCGATTGGCTATATGGGCAAATCGGGTGCAGGTTTCACTGAAGGTTGACGCCAGCTTGCCAGCAGGCACCGACAGGGTGGAAGGCAACGTACGGTATCTTTCGCCCGATAAAGTAGCCGGTGTATCCATTGATCAAGATCCGGATTATGTAGGAATGCCCCCAAGCTGGTCATCGTCGGTACCTTCAAGCTATAATCTGAACCCAACACCGGGTCAGTTGTCCAACAATCCACATGTGTCGTTCCTCAATGATATGTACAAGGAGGCTTCCGGGCCGCTTTTGAAAGCACGTTTGTTATCTGCTGCAGAAGTTCATTTTATCCTGGCAGAAGCTGCCATTAAGGGCTGGTCCGTGGGCAATGGCCAAGACCATTACAACCAAGGCATTGAGCAGTCTTTAGCGGCTTGGGCAGCGGGGGATGCATACGGAGACTACATCAATAATGCAGGCGTAGTTTACGACGGAACAATCGCACAGGTGATGGAACAGAAATGGATTGCGAGCTGGACGGCCGCAACTGAAGCATGGTTCGACTACCGCCGTACGGGATATCCCGATCTGAAAGCTGGCCCTGCGGCGTTACGGAGAGTGCTTCCCGTTCGTTTCTACTACATGCAGGATGAATTGAACATTAATCGCCAGAATGCCGAGCAGGCATTGGAGCGCTTGGAAGTAACCGGGTACTCCCAGGCGGACGATAAAAACAGCGCCTGGTCTAAGCCTTGGCTATTGCAGGGCACGGGAAAACCGTGGTAATGACTAAATGAAGCACAAGTTGGTCAACCTGTGCGATGACTTATTAGGTGGTGTTCATCGGATAGATGGGCACCACCTACTTATTAAACGCCCGCAAATTCTCCGAAATTTTCCCGTCTGTCAAGCGGTTTTCTAGATATCTCCTCGCATCCGCGTAATTACGCGATTTCTCCAATTCTTCGTAAAATATGGGGGATAGATTAAAAAATATCTTTCTTGAAGTGATACACAGGGGTTTTGCTATGCCAAAACAATTAATATATGCCGGAACAAAATTTAATACTTGTAAATTTTTTTTATTTTAGTTTAGTTTGTAGCGGTTATAAACATAAAGTAAAGATTATCCCAGGTAAGCAATTTCGTAAGTCTTGGCATTGGATTCTCATATCATATTAGTTCAGCAAATCAAGGCATCTAATCGGAAGGCGTTTCAAAAGCTTTATGAATCTTGTTGGCAGGATTTATTTATCAGTGCATTTCACTTGATTGCTTGTGAAGAGCTAGCAAAGGATTTTACGCAGGATGCCTTTGTAAAACTGTGGGAAAACCGGGACAAGATAAACAGCTTCCAATCGCCCAAACCTTACCTATATACCATCCTGAAGAACAGCATCCTTAATCACATCCGGAAAGAAAAGACGCTGGCCGAAAAGAAAATCCATATCGTTGCGCACACCGCGCACGAGATTCCTTCTCCCGTCGAACAGTTGGCTGCCAAAGAGCTGGAAAGTAAGATGCTGGCGATCATCCGCGAACTGCCTCCGGCGGCACAACGTATCTGGAACCTGAGCCGACAAGAGAACCTTTCTGTCAATGAGATAGCCGGCAGGTTGGAGATCTCGCCGCTGACCGTCAAGAAACAACTCTCCAATGTACTGCGGGCACTCCGAGCCCGTTTTGCTGCCCATTTACGAAGCTAATCAGTAAAAGAATAAAATTTTAAAATGGTATACTCCTTAGGGGGCACTTTTGTGTATTACATATACCATGAGCGGAAAAGGTAATTTCAGGAAACATGTCGACCGGTTGAATCGCCAACTTCCGGATCCGCTTTCGGAGGAGGAGGAAAAATTAATCGCCGATTGGCTCGACAAGCGGGACGGATACACACGGCTCGATAGGGAACAGGATGAATCCTACCTGAAACGTGTTAAAGCCGAACTATACCAGCATATCAGCGATAAAATAGCAGGCAGCAAACCGCAAATGTCCAGAAGAATGTGGCTGCGCATCGCTGCATCGGTCATTTTCTGTGCATTTATCGGGATCGGGAGTTATCTGTTGACACGTAGCAAGGGCGAAAAGTTGATCGCCGTTCAGAACACCGGCCGAGTAACGAAAAAGTCCGTATTGCCAGATGGTTCGGTACTTTGGCTCAACGCCGCAAGCAAAGTACGGGTTCCGCTGAAATTTGATGGGAAACAACGAAATGTTTACCTGGATGAAGGAGAAGCGTTTTTCGATATCGCCAAAGATGAAAAAAAGCCATTTTTCGTACATACGCCCACGTTGACAATCAAGGTGCTGGGCACTGCGTTTAATGTGAAATCCTATAAGCAACTGGAGGAAGTACGTGTAACTGTCAACGAGGGAATGATCAGTGTAGCGAAGGGGGGCGACGAACTGGAAAAACTGGCGAAAAATAAAGAGCTAATATTTGATAAAAGAGCAAGCAATTATTCCGTCAGGGAGGTGGAGTCACAGAAGCTCAGCAGGTGGCGGGAGGGAGAAATCTATCTGCTGGATGCTCCCCTGCAAGACTTGATTCTGGCAATGGAACACAAGTACCTGGTAAACATCGGGTGTCCGGATGAATGGCTTGACAAAGAACGGATATCCATCGAGATACCTCCCGAACAGACCTTGGAAGAGGTAATGGCAGTTTTGGCGAAAATTTTCAATGTCCAATACGATCGGATCGGAAAGGAGGTAGTGATTCGTCCCCGATAAGATAGGGATGAGCCCTTCTGAACGGAAACGTTGAGACCGGAATTTATAATAACCAATAGATACCTTTTATTAACAGACCAAATTATGAGAAAACAGGTAAAGCCCACCGCTGCCACGTTGTTATTGTTGCTGATATCGGTAGGCTGCTTTTCAATCAGCCAGTCCGTGGCAGCAAAATCTTTTCGATCTACACAAAGCTTAAAAGAATTGCGGTTCAGCATTTCATTTGAAGAACAAAATCTTCATGAAGCGATCGTCACATTGTCAAAAACCCATCACATTCGGTTTTCTTACAACCCCAATGACCTGAAAAAATACCGCATCCAAAAAAGATCTTTCAATGATACCAGCCTTGGCCGTATCCTTGAAACCCTATTTACCGCGACGGACCTGACGTTTTCCGAAAACGACCGATCATTGGTCATCTATAAAAAAAGGCGTGCGGGCCGGAGTATGTCGTTCCTGCCACAGGTCAGGACAAAAGCCACCGTGCTTGCGCAGGCGGTTATCACCGGTCAGGTGATGGATGAAACGAACCGTCCCATATCCGATGTCACCGTTTCGATAAAAGGTACTAACCGAGCCGTATCTACGGATGTCGACGGAAGGTTCCGCATCGAGGGGGAACCGGGTGTAACATTGGTGTTTTCCATCATCGGTTATCAAACCCAGGAAATCCCATCGGGAGAGAACAACGAAGTGAACGTAGTCCTTCGTCAGACATTATCTTCCCTGGATGAGGTGATCGTCGTGGGCTACGGCACGACACGGAAAAGCGATCTCGTCGGTTCGGTTGCGACCATTAAAGGCGACGCAATTAAGGAAATGCCCGTCGTATCGGTCGACCAGGCTATCCAGGCACGCGTTCCGGGTGTCGTGGTTTCGCAGGCGTCTGCGGCACCGGGAGGGGGATTGAGCATACGGGTACGGGGAGCCAATTCAATCAATAGCGGCAGTGAACCGTTATATGTTATTGACGGGTTTCCGATGTATCCAGACAATGGCGCGCTCGGAACAGGCGGAAACCGCCGCCCGGCGAATGCGATGGCCAGCCTTAATCCCAATGAAATTGAATCCATTGAAATCTTAAAGGATGCCTCAGCGACCGCTATTTATGGTTCGCGCGGTTCGAACGGTGTCGTATTAATCACCACTAAACGGGGGAAAGAAGGGGCTACGGCGATTGATTACGATGGTTCTTACTCCTTCCAGAACATCGCGAATCCGGTAGCGGTATTGAATGGTGCCGATTATGCACGCTACATCAACCTGCTGGAAGAAAGCCAGGGCGGAAGCCCGCGGTTCACACAGGAGCAGATTGCCCAGATTGGCAACGGTACCAATTGGTGGGATGCAGTCTCGCGGACCGGCGGAATGTCAAACCATCAACTTTCGTTTACCGGAGGCACGGCAGTGACACGCTATGCGTTTGTTGCCAACTATATGGATAACACGGGTATCATCGAAAATACCGATTTCAAACGGTATGGTTTCCGGTTAAACCTCGATAACGATTTCTGGGCCGGACGGGCGACCCTCAGTAACAGTTGGTCCTACAATCGTACGGGTAGTAGCAACACACCAACCGATCGGGGAGGCCCGGGGGGAATCATCATTACCGCACTTGGATTGGACCCTACCGTTCCGGTATTTAACGAATTCGGCGATTACAACTATCCGAGTTATGACCAGCGTTTTCTGACCAATCCACTTGCCGAAGCCCGGGAAGGATATGACCACGACAACGCCAACCGACTTTTCGGTACCACAGCGCTGACCTTCCGGATCATCGACGGATTGCAGTTCAAAACAAGTATTGGTGCGGATGTGATGACCGCTGAACGTACGACTTTTTACAATAGCTATACGTATATCGGACGGCAATACAACCGGCAGTTGGAAAAGGCAAATAGGAACCTCGGTAACGTATTGAACGAAAATATTTTGAGTTTCAACCGCCAGTTTGGCGATCGTCATACGATTGACCTCACTGCAGGTTATACCTATCAAAAGGAACTCAACCAGTTTGTGTCGAACGTAACCCGGGACCTTCCCTCCGACGATGTGTCTTCGGTGAACCTCAACAATGGGAATCAGCCCCTTGTGCCAAATTCGAGCCGCGTGGAGTGGGAACTGCAGTCATATCTTTTCCGTGCGAATTATAATTTCGCCGATCGGTATTTAGTAACCGGTACCGTCCGTCGGGACGGTTCGTCGAAATTCGGTCCCAACAACAAATGGGCGACCTTTCCTTCGGTAGCGGTCGGATGGCGCCTGATCAATGAGCCTTTTGTCAAAAATTCGGCGTTTGCCGATGTATTTGATGAGTTTAAGTTCCGCGTCAGTTATGGCATTACCGGTAACTCGCAGATTCCGGTTTACCGATCGGTGTCGGGACTTGTTCCATATAACTATGTGATGGGAGGTACCTTAACGGCTGGGTATGGACCTAACCGTATTCCCAATTCAAACCTGAAATGGGAAAGCACGGCCATGTTCAACGCAGGGATCGACTTGGTGCTGCTAGCTAACCGTCTTTCGTTTACGGCCGACGTATTCAGCAACCGTACAGATGACTTATTGCTGGACGTATCCATTCCTCAAAGCACTGGTTTCAACAGTGTGATGCTCAACTCTGGGTCGCTGACCAACAAAGGGGTAGAGCTTTCGGCTACGTACCAGATGGCGAATAAAGAAAACTTCTTTTGGGATGTAAGCGGCAACATCAGTTTCCTCGACAACCGGATTGATAACCTGGGATTAAGCACGCCGTTCTTTTCCAATTCGACAAGCGGACACCTTGGCGTGTTGGGCAGTTGGGTGGAAGCCGGATACGCAATCGGCGTCTGGCGCGGATACCAGTATACCGGGCTGTTCCAGTCGGATGCCGAGGGAGCGGATTACTCCGCATTGGCCGGTTATCCGAAGTATCAAGATATCGATGGGGACGGAGCCTACACGGCGGATGATTACGTGGTAATCGGCGACCCGAATCCCGACTTCATATGGGGACTGAACTCGTCGGTACGGTTCAAAAATTTCGACCTTTCACTATTGATACGCGGTGTACACGGAAACGACGTACGCAACTTGCAGCAATCCGAAATGGGTGATGGCGTGCAGAAGATCAACCAGATCGGGACCATCCTGGAAGACTCCTGGCGACCGGATAATGTGGATGCGCCGCGTCCGGTAATTGACGGACGACGGGATTTTATTTCGTTCAGGCGCTCGTCGTTCTTCATTGAAGACGGCTCGTTCATCCGGCTTCAGAATGTGTCATTGGGTTATACACTACCCTTAAAGACGAAATTCGTACGGCGCGCCCGTCTCTATGCAAGCGGCCAGAATCTGTTCCTGATCACGAACTACTCGGGCTTCGACCCGGAGGTGAATAACCAAGGGCAGAACAACCTGAACCGTGGGGATGATTACGATGCCTATCCACGGGCAAAGATGTTTACATTGGGCGTTAATGTTGGTTTCTAAATAATATGGCCATGATGATTCAGCAAATAAAAAAAATAGCGTTTTCCTTGGGTATCTTCCTGATCGCTGCGTGCTCCGAGTTGACCGAGGTTCCCGATTTTATCAATCCCAATACGTTCTATCAATCGGCTGCCGAATTGGAACTGGGCGTAAATGCTGTTTACGACGACTTAAATTCGAGGGGATTCGGATACTTTTACGACCGCTATGTGTTTGAATGCCTGGTAGGCTACCAGGTTGGCTGGGAGAAGGGCCCCCTGCAGTATAATCTTGGAAATGTAGATCCTGCCAATGAATATATTGAGGATTACTGGGGGATCTGTTACCGTTCCATCAACCGGGCCAACGCAGTCATCGAAGTAGCCGATCAACTGGAAGATCCGGGAAACGAAGCGCTGATTCAGCGGTTAAAGGCCGAAGCGATGTTCTTGCGTTCGTTCTACTATTACAGCCTCCTTAGCTACTTCGATAACCCACCGCTTTTGGTGGGGTCCACCCAGAACCTGGACAATCTCCCCTCCAATAGTGGTGGTAAACGTGCGGTATTGGATCAGATTATTGCCGATGCCCGGACCGCCGGTGAGGTATTGCCTGAATCCTATCCGGCTTCGGATGCGGGTCGTGCAACGAAATGGGCCGCTAAGGCGGTGTTGATGAAAGCACATCTCTGGGACGAAAATTGGTCTGCAGCCCGTGAAACCGCGGAAGAGATTATCAGCACGAGCGGCATTCAATTATTTGAAGATTTCAGCCATAATTTTGATTTGGCACACGAGAATCAGGGTGAGCGTATCTTTGAGGCCCAAGTATCGGCTTCTGCAAACCCAAGTGAATACAGTGTGCATTCCGCTCACTTTAATCCCGAGGATTTCCCAAGCCAACTGGGCGGATCAGGTTGGAGCTGGCTGAGTGCCACACAGGAATTCAGGGCGGCCTATCACCCGGATGACAAACGGATTGAAGGAACCTTTATCGAGTCCTATCCGACAGGTCGGCTGGGCCTGGTGAATGGGACGTATCCCATGGTACATTGGAGTGCAACCGCCGACTATAACCTTTCCCGTTTTGGGGGGGTCGTCAGAGCCGATGCCAATCCCAACGATCCAAAACAGATGGTGTTCGGGAAAGCGTGGTCCGCCAAGCTGACAGAATTGGATAAGCACAATGCGCAGACGGAAAAAAATACGGTTTATATTCGTTTCGCAGATGTACTACTGGGACATAGTGAAGCGTGTAATGAAAATGGACAAGGTGATCCACTTATGGGAATAAATAAAGTCCGTACACGGGCCGGACTGGCGTCACTTCCGACCGGTATGGGACAAGACGAATTACGCGATGCCATCATTCACGAACGCATGCAAGAGTTTGTTTTTGAACAAGTAATGTATGCAGAATTGCGCAGAAAGAGTAAATTTGGAGGATCGCCCGATTATTTAGGAGATCAAATAAGACATTTTTCGGAAAAATACAATCTGGGGCGTACGGTGAAAACAAGTGATTATGTTTTGCCGTTACCTTTAAAAGAGTTGCAGGGTAATCCGAATGTTACCCAAAATCCGGAATGGCAATAACGAAATACATAAATTATGTGGTATAAATCAAAGCTTTTTATCCTTGCGGTTATTGGAGTGGCTGTTGTGCTGGTGGGGGTGTTTAGCCTGTCTTCGGAAGACGAAGTGGATTTCAGCGCTGAGATAAAGCCCATTATTAATAAGCATTGCATCTCGTGCCACGGTGGCGTAAAGAAAAACGGTGGGCTAAGCTTTTTGTTTGAAGAAGAGGCGTTTGCAAAGACCGAATCGGGAAAACCTGCCATTGTACCCGGTGATGCGGAGCATAGTGAACTCATCCGCAGACTAACCGCTGAGGACCCCGAGGAGCGCATGCCCTACGACGCGCCGCCGTTGAGTAAAGAAGAAATTAAGCTGCTGACGCGATGGATCAACCAAGGTGCGAAGTGGGGGGAGCATTGGGCGTATACGCTGCCCAAAGAGGTGGAAGTACCTCGCACGAATTTCGCCTTCGCTTCCCTATGGAACTTCGGGAGCGGTGAGACCCTGCACAGTGATATCGACTACTTTGTCAAGGCCAAACACAAAGAGCGGGGGCTTGAATTTTCGCCGGAGGCCGATCGGGCTATCCTGCTACGCAGGTTGTTTTTAGATCTGGTTGGCCTACCGCCGTCGCCCGAACAGGTGGAAGCGTTTGTGAACGATAAGCGATCGGATGCCTACGACCGGCGTGTTGACAGTTTGCTGGCATCGCCGCACTTTGGCGAACACTGGGCTTCGTGGTGGCTGGATATGGCACGTTATGCGGATACCAAGGGGTATGAAAAAGATCAATCGCGGAGTATTTGGCGGTACCGCGACTGGGTCATTAAGGCATTCAACCACGATATGCCCTTTACCCAATTCACGATTGAACAATTAGCCGGCGACTTGCTTCCGAATGCGTCAAAGGATCAGCTCATCGCGACTGCCTTCCATCGCAACACCATGACCAACGACGAGGGCGGGACAGATGACGAAGAATTCCGTGTAGCAGCGGTCATTGACCGCGTCAATACCACCTATCAGACCTGGTTATCGACCACCATTGAATGTGTGCAATGCCACAGCCACACCTACGATCCCATCAAGTTCGAAGAATATTATGAGTCGTTGGCATTCTTCAATAATACACGCGATGAAGATACACCGGCAGACTATCCAACGCTTCGGTTTTTTAACCAGGAAGACAGCCTGCAGATCGAACAGATCAAACAATGGGTAGGCGAATACGCCAATGCGGATCGGGCGGCAGCCACCGATCGTTTCCTGCACACGCTGGAACCCAAAATCCATGCCCATGCGTGTGATCAGCTGGTCAACGGCGCGTTGGTGGATACCAAATGGCTCGGAATACGCAACGGTGGAAGTGCGCGGATACCCGCTGTCACGGTGAATGACAACGATGTATTCTACCTGAACTATCGAACGGGTACTCCAGGTGGGTTGTTGGAGATGCGATTGGGGAACCTCAATGGGCCCGTGTTGGCGCGGACAAAATTAGCGGTCACTCAGGGTATGCAGACCCTAGCCATCCCGACAACCACTACGCAGGGAAAACACGACATCTACCTGATCTTCCGCAATGCTTCGCTGCCGGCGGGACAGGTCGTCTGCCTCGCCGAATGGATGGCCTTCCGGCAGCCATTGCCGGGTAGCAACAAGGACGGATATGCTGCACTGGATGAAATGTTCCTGGAGCTGGTCAACCGCCAAACACCTTCGGTACCGATCCTCATTGAAAATCCGTCTGAGATGGCCCGCGAAACACCTATTTTTGAGCGTGGAAACTGGTTGGTGCATGGTCCGGTGGTGGAACCGGATGTTCCCGAGTCGCTCAATGATTTCCCCGAGGGCGCGCCCCGTAACCGTCTGGGCTTTGCCCAGTGGCTGGTTAGCGAAGAAAATCCGCTTACCGCCCGTACACTGGTCAATCGCGTCTGGGCACAGCTATTTGGACATGGGATTGTTGAACCGCTCGGCGATATGGGCACACAAAGCGATCCGCCTACGCATCCCGAATTGCTCGATTGGCTTGCCTTGCAATTTATGCATGAAATGGACTGGAGCGTGAAACGCCTGCTGAAAGAACTGGTCACATCCACTACCTATCGGCAATCGTCCGTATTAACCCATGAGACGGCAGAAAAAGATCCCGACAATACCTATTATGCACGTGGACCGCGGTTCCGGCTTTCTGCCGAACAGATCCGCGATCAGGCACTTGCCGTAAGTGGTCTGCTTAGTGATAAAATGTACGGCCCCAGCGTGATGCCCTATCAACCGGAAGGCGTCTGGATGAGTGTTTATAGCGGCGAAAGCTGGAGGACCAGTCCGGGGGAAGATCAGTACCGGAGAGGGATTTACACATTCATCAAACGGACCAGCCCTTACCCTTCTTACATGACATTTGATGCGTCCAGTCGGGAGGTATGCCTGGTAGACCGCATACCGACGAATACGCCACTACAGGCGCTTACCACGCTGAATGATCCGGTGTATATGGAAGCCTCTGTTCACCTGGCCCGACGGATGATCGAAGCCGGAGCGGGGGATATTAGTCGTTCGATCCGGTCAGGATACCGCTATGTGATGCAACGGCCGCTTTCCGACGATAAGCTCGCCGCGCTGGAAAAGCTTTACCAGGAAGCGCATACTCATTACCGCGAACAACCTACGGCGGCCGGTACGTTGATCGGAAAGTCATCCGGCACTGCCGAGGCGGATGCCGCCACGGCGGCGTATACAATGGTGGCCAGCGCGCTGCTCAATCTGGACGAATTCCTTACAAAATCTTAATGAGTGACCATGGATAAATTATTGAAAGAAGTACAGGAAGCCGAATTAAAGGCTGTGACAAGGCGTCATTTTCTGCTGGAATGTGTGGCGGGTGTCGGTACATTGGCCCTGGGATCCATGTTGGGCGGATGTTTTGGTGGGAATACCGGAGGCAAACAAGGGGTGGGATTATCGGCCGATGCCTTGAATCCAATCGCTCCGCGGCTTCCGCATTTCCCCGGGCGCGCCAAAAGCGTCATCTATTTGCACATGGCAGGCGCACCATCGCAATTGGAATTATTTGATTACAAGCCTGAATTGCATAAGCTCCATAATCAGTTATGCCCGCAATCGTTGCTCGAAGGCAAGAAGTTTGCTTTCATCCGTGGCACTCCCAAAATGCTGGGGCCACAAGCGACTTTTCGGCAGCATGGCGAAAGCGGAGCCTGGATATCCAATCTTTTGCCACATTTTACAAAAGTGGCCGATGAGGTAAGTTTCTTAAAGGCCGTTCACACCGATCAGTTCAACCACGGACCCGCACAGCTCTTCATGCACACGGGAAACGCCCGGCTGGGAAGGCCAAGCATCGGATCGTGGGTAACCTATGGGCTGGGTACAGAGAACAGTAACCTGCCAGGCTTTGTTGTGTTGACTTCCGGTGGCAAAACCCCGGATGCCGGAAAAAGCGTATGGGGTAGCGGTTTTCTTCCATCCGTCTATCAAGGGGTGCAATGTAGATCGCATGGTGATCCGGTATTGTATATCAGCGATCCGGACGGAATGAACCGCGACATGAAACGAAAGGCGATTGATGCCATCGGTGCGGTAAACAGGGAGGAATATGCGACGTATAAAGATCCGGAGATCCTGACGCGTATCGCCCAATACGAAATGGCCTACAAAATGCAGGTGGCCGTGCCCGAGGTAATGAACATCAATAATGAGCCTGAATACATCCACGAATTGTATGGTACGCAGCCGGGCAAGGAATCCTTTGCAAATAATTGTCTGTTAGCTCGTAAGCTGGTGGAACAAGGTGTACGCTTCGTACAGCTGTTTGACTGGGGATGGGATAGCCACGGTACAGGCGCGGATACAGCGCTCGATCTGGGTTTCCGGAATAAATGCCGTGAAATCGACCGACCGATGACTGCGTTGTTGTTGGATCTCAAGCAACGGGGATTACTGGATGAAACATTGGTCGTATGGGGCGGCGAATTCGGCCGTACCCCGATGCAGGAAAACCGCGACAACAAGGATATGCCTTTCGCAGGCCGGGATCATCATCCCGATGCGTATACGATATGGATGGCAGGAGGGGGTGTGAAAAAAGGAGTCACTTGGGGAGAAACCGATGAAATCGGCTTCTCGGCTGTTAAGGGTAGCACGTCGGTTCACGATGTCCACGCCACGATGCTGCACCTGCTGGGCTTCGACCACGAGAAGTTGACGTATGAGTTTCAAGGGAGGCCCTTTAGGCTCACCGACGTAGAAGGAAACCTGATCCAGGCACTTATTTGATAATTGATGTTGCGAATACGAATGAAACCTGCCCCTATTTTAATTTATGTGTTGTTCCTGACCTTCGCTGCATCGCTTGCGGTCAACGCCCAGCAATCGGATCTTGCAACCGACATTACGTTCTTCTGCACCGACTGGGGACGGGATGTCCCGTGGGACGAATATTGCAAACGAGTGCGTGACGCAGGTTTCGATGGCATCGAAACCTGGGCTCCCACTGATATTGCGGCGCAGGAGGAGATGCTGAATGCGTTTAAAAAATATAACTTAGCCTATATTTTTCTCTGTACCGGATCGGGTGCCGACTTCAACACGTTTCTTGCCACCTATAAGCAGCGTTTGGAGCATGCAGTTGCCCTTCACCCCGTATCGATCAATAGCCATACAGGGAAAGATCATTTTGATGCGACACAGAACGAAGCGCTGATCAACCTAGCCGATTCAATCAGCCGGGCAAGCGGAGTTCCTATTGCACATGAAACACACCGGGGCCGTTTCAGTTTCGCTGCGCATATTACACAGGAGTACCTCGAGCGATTACCTCATCTGCGGCTCACCTTAGATATTTCACATTGGTGCAATGTTCATGAGTCAATGCTTGACGACCAGCCCGAAGCGGTGTCGCTGGCGCTGCAGCGAACCGATCACATCCATGCACGCATAGGACATCCCGAAGGCCCTCAGGTAAACGATCCCCGTGCTCCCGAATGGGAATCCGTTGTACAGCGTCACCTCGAATGGTGGGACGCCATTGTTGCGGCCCACGGTGAACAACGTAAGCCCTTAACCATTACGACGGAATTTGGTCCGCCGAACTACCTGCCAACGCTGCCTTATACGCGACAGCCAGTAGCTAACCAATGGGATCTTAATAAATACATGCTTGATCTTTTAAAAACCCGTTACGAAAATTGATGGAAAATAACGGTGATTTGCTCCTTTTCCTCGGGAAATGGCATCCGTTGCTGGTGCACCTTCCCATCGGAATGTTATTTATGGCGTTTGTTCTTGCGCTGCTCAGCCGGAAAAAGGCCTATACGTCGCTCGCCCCGGCAATAGCACCCACCTTACTTTTCGGGGCTGCTTCGGCTGTTTTGGCAAGTATTTCGGGATACCTGTTGTCGCTTAGTGGCGGTTATAATGTCCGGACGCTTTCGCTCCATCAATGGATGGGCATCAGTGCGGCACTGGTCAGCGTACTGTGCTGGCTGCTCTATCGCCCCGCTGTTCGTACGAAAGATATACTTTCTCCAATCAGAAAGCTGCGCTTTGCAATACTTAGCCTGATGGTGGCCCTCCTTTGCATCGCCGGACATTTCGGCGGGACGCTCACGCATGGTGATGGGTACCTGACCGAGGCCATGCCTACTCCGATGCGAAAATTGTTTGGTTGGCAACCGGACGTGTTCACCCTGGAGAATGTCCAGGAGGCGGCCGTTTATGCCGATATTGTCCAACCCATTTTGCAACAGCGGTGCCAAAGTTGCCACGGACCGAAAAAGCAGGAGGGGGAATTGGCGCTGCATACGTTCAACGCATTGATGGAAGGAGGTGAAAGTGGGCAAGCCATCGTGGCCGGCGATACGGTAGGCAGTGAACTTTTCCGGCGGCTCACCTTGCCGGCAGGCGACGAAGACCGCATGCCTCCCAAGGGGCGCACGCCCATCACTGACGATCAGATCCGTCTGATCGCCTGGTGGATCGCTGCCGGTGCACCCGCCGATAAATTGGTGAAAGAACTGGCACAGCCCGAAGAAATCCAACCGATCTTGCTGGCTTTGGAGAGCGGCAATGCAGGCGGTGCTGCCGGCGATGGTTCTGTAGTCGCATACGAAGACATTCCCCCTGCGAAGCAGGAGGTTATAAACAAATTGCTCGCCAAAGGAATCAAGGTGGTACCGGTTGCAGAAGGCAAAAACCAACTGATGGTAAATGCAATAAATTATCCGGCATTCAATGACGATGACCGTGAACTGCTGCTGGGATTGGCTGCCAACATCGCCGAGTTAAAACTGGGAGGGACGCAGATTACAGACGCTACACTTGAGCACCTCGAACAATTCGCCGAGTTGCGGCAGCTCAACCTTGAAAATACCACAATAACCGACGAGGGGATAGCTCACTTGAAGGGATGTGACAAACTATGGTACCTCAATTTGGTCAATACCCAGGTAACAGACGAGGGACTCAAGACGTTGAGCGATCTACCGGAGCTGCGTAGGGTATATCTCTATCAAACCAAGGTGACTACTGAAGGGATCGCATCACTCGTCCAAACTGCACAGGAATTGGAAATAGATACGGGTAGCTATCGGTTGCCTGCATTGCCTTCCGACACGATTGTTTATTGAGCTTATTAATTTGGCGATTACAGCCAATCTCACTAACTTTATCGCTTACAATTATTAATCACTTATTGACCCTCGTATAAAACAATGAACAGACTATCCTTTATCCGTTCCGCTTTCGCTATCTGCGGTGCCTTGTTTTTGGCGCTGACGTCATTCGCCCAATCCCGTCCGCCGCATCCCATCCAAGTGCTTGTATCACCCGATAAGCCGGATTGGACATACGCACCCGGTGAGGAAGCAACCTTTACGATACGGATTTTAAAGCATCAGGTTCCGATGGAAGATGCAGCGGTAACATATACCTTGGGGCCGGAGAAGATGAAGCCCGTCAACCAGGGGACGTTGAAGTTGAAAGGAGGTACAGCAACGGTTAAAGGAAAGCTGACCGACCCCGGCTTTTTACGGTGTGAGGCACGGATTACGGTGGATGGCACGGATTATAGGGGGCTGGCGACCGCCGGATATGCCCCGGAAAGTATCCAACCTACGCAAACCCTGCCTGCCGATTTCTGGGAATTCTGGGACCATGCCAAGGCGGAGGCAGCAAAGATGCCATTAGATGCCAAACTGACGCTGCTTCCGGAGCGCTGTACGGAAAGGGCCGACGTTTATCAGGTAAATATCCAGAATTATGAAACAGGGAGCCGTATCTATGGGATACTGGCGAAACCCAAAGCGCCGGGTAAGTATCCCGCCGTATTGCAGGTGCCGGGTGCCGGCATCCGGCCGTATTACGGAATTGTTGATCTAGCAGAAAAAGGGGTGATCACGCTGCAAGTTGGTATTCATGGTATTCCGGTGATTTATGAAACGGGTCTGTACGATGATCTTCGCGCTGCGGCATTGAAGAACTATCAGTTCTTTAATATGGACGACAGAAACCAGTATTATTATAAGCGGGTTTACCTGGGTTGTGTACGTGCGATTGACTATCTTTTTTCGCTTCCTGAATTTGATGGCAGTACATTGGCGGTTTGGGGAGGAAGTCAAGGAGGAGCGTTGTCTATCGTGACCACTGCATTGGATAACCGCGTGAAATATTTGGTATCGCTGTATCCGGCACTCTGTGACCTCACAGGGTACTTACACGGCCGCGCGGGCGGCTGGCCGCATATGTTTAACGAGTCCAATGCGCCTTTCATGGCCAAGGATAATAAAATTAAAGTTTCTGCCTACTACGACGTGGTCAATTTCGCAAAGTCTGTCAAAGTGCCAGGCTTCTACACCTGGGGATATAACGACGAGACCTGTCCGCCTACCTCGTTTTATTCGGCATATAACCAAATTAAAGCACCCAAGGAATTATTTTTGATGCAGGAAACCGGGCATTGGACATTTCCCGAACAGCAGACGAAAATACAGGAATGGTTGCTGAAGCAGTTGGTTAAGTGATAAAATTCCCCCATCTTTGAGGGTATGCGAAAGAAATTCAGTTACGGAGCCTGCCTTTTGGTAGCCTGCCTCGTGTTGGTAAGTGTTTGGTGGCCGCCTATTCTTTGGAGTTTTGTAGTTGTCGGTCCGCTGATTCTTTTGGGGGTGTTGGACATGATCCAAACCAAACAAGCGATCCGGCGGAACTTTCCCTTGTTTGGGCGATTGCGATACCTGTTTGAGAGCATACGCCCGGAGATCCAACAATATTTTGTGGAGAGTGACACGACCGGACGCCCGTTCAGCAGGATGTTCCGGAGTGTGATTTACCAGCGATCCAAGCGGGTCTTGGATACAACGCCTTTCGGCACCCAATTGGACGTATATGACAATAATTACGAATGGCTGAGCCATAGCATCGGTGCGCTCGACTATTTCAAGATCAACGAACATCCCCGCGTAACCGTAGGTGGGCCGGAATGTGAAAAGCCTTATTCAAGCAGTGTCTTCAATATATCGGCTATGAGTTATGGGTCGTTGAGCAAAAATGCTGTCATGGCATTGAATGAAGGAGCAAAAATCGGTGGTTTTTACCACAATACCGGAGAAGGCGGACTCACCGACTACCATTTGGAGGGTGGAGGAGATGTGGTTTGGCAAATCGGGACGGGTTACTTTGGATGCCGGCACCCGGATGGCAATTTCAATCCGGAAGCTTTTGCCCAAAAGGCGGTACATCCCCAGGTAAAAATGATCGAGATAAAACTGTCCCAGGGAGCAAAGCCAGGGCACGGCGGTATCCTTCCGGCCGTGAAGGTTACGGCCGAAGTTGCCCGTATACGTTTGGTTCAGGTCGGTAAGGAGGTCGATTCTCCTCCTTACCATCGGGCGTTCTCGACGCCATTGGGCTTACTGGATTTCGTTAAGCAATTGCGTACCCTCTCCGAGGGTAAGCCGGTAGGGTTTAAGTTGTGTATTGGCCATCGCAGTGAATTTGTAGCGATCTGCAAAGCGATGGTTCAAACGGGCATTTACCCTGATTTCATTACGGTAGACGGGGGAGAAGGCGGAACGGGTGCGGCACCGCTGGAATTTTCTAATTCCGTAGGTATGCCATTACGGGATGCACTCGCATTTGTCTACGATTGCCTAACGGGATTCGGCCTCAAACGTCACATTAAAATCATCGCATCGGGTAAGATCGCCACAGGATTCGACCTCGTGAAAAATTTTGCACTCGGTGCTGATATTTGCAACAGTGCGCGTGGGATGATGATGGCGCTTGGCTGTATACAGGCCTTGGAATGCCACGCGAATACCTGCCCGACGGGCGTAGCCACGCAGGATCCTGCACTGGTAAAAGGATTGGTGGTAGCAGAAAAGAAGGTGCGGGTAGCTAATTTCCACCACGAAACCGTGAAAAGCGCAGGCGAGCTCATGGGAGCGGCGGGAATTAAACATCCCGATCAGATACATCGGGTATACATACATCGCAGGGTGTCTCCAAATAAGATTGAGACTTACCTCGATTCTTATCCATATATTCCCAGTAGTAGCTTACTGCAACCCCCTTATCCAAAATCGTTTGAACTGCTGATGAAAATCAGCCGTCCGGACTCATTTGAACCTGATTTCTCGGATATCGATTTTGTGGAATATGCATGGGCGAAGAAGCCGATGACGGGGTAACTCAATACCCTACGCCTGTGCGCCGAGGCTGCCGAATCACCGGCCATTGCCCAGGTTGACCCTCTCTGCCCAGCGGCATGATACGTTTTTCACGATTGACCAATTCGGGTTCTTCACTTGCCTTGTACGCAAGCGTAGCGATAAGGATCACGTTGTCACGCAAGTCGTCAAAAATGAGCTTATCATAGGTGTCCAAATTGGTGTGCCAGGTAATCGTACTGTAGCCCCAAGAAAGCGAGCTCATCATGAACGCCGGTATGCCAGCTGCGGTAAACGAGGCATGGTCAGACCCACCGGTGCTAGGAGAACCGGGAAAATGGGTTTTAATATCCGCTGTGATGTTGCGGGGCGCGGCAGCCAGCCAACGGCCCATGAAATCGTAAGCATGAAGGAAACCCGATCCGTCAATGTTTGCCACCCGGCCGGTGCCGTTATCTTGATTGAAGACGGCCTGTGTTTTCTCGACGATATCGGAATGATCCAATACAAATGCACGAGAACCATTCAATCCTTGCTCCTCACTCCCCCAATGGCCAATTAATATGGTACGCTTAGGATTGGGGTATACTTTTTTCAGGATGCGGGCGATTTCCATCATCGTAATGGTGCCGGTGCCATTGTCGGTGGCGCCGGACCCGCCTTCCCACGAGTCGAAGTGGGCTGAAAGGATCACGTATTCATCCGGTTTTTCGGTTCCTTTGATTTCGGCAATGGTATTGAAGGTAGGTACGGTACCCAAGTCTTTGGAGTCGGTTTCTACCTGAATGCGGGGTTTGTGTCCGTTTTCGGCCAGCCGATAAAGGATTCCATAGTCTTCCAACGAAATATCAAGTGAAGGAACTATGGTGGTACGTGCACCAAAAATCTTGTTCGAGCCAAACTCGCGCGACCAATAACACTGAAGGATTCCTGCAGCACCTGCTTCTTCCAATATCCAGGGCAACGAATTGCTGGAAATCCCCATAGTTTGTATGTTTTGGTTCCAGGCCTCCGTCAGTGAGTCACGTTCTTTTTTCATCCGTTCCACAGACTCCGGTCGGCCAAACTCTTCCCAGTTGTGATCGGGCCTGCCAGTGGGCTGGGGCATGGATACCAGTACATACTTCCCTTTGACGGTAGGTAACCATGCTTGGAAAGCCTGCGAATCTTTCACATTGGGCAGCGTGATGACCTCGCCTTCCACTGCTTTTCCCCCGGTGGTTGGACTCCATGCCAATTGGGTGCCTGCCAAGGTTTTCACCCGGGGATAGGTCATGTCGATATGGGAAATGCCGCGGTCCCATCCGCGCCACTCGCCGAATTCTTCATACCTTGCTTCGATACCCCAATCTTTATATTTAGACACCGCCCATTCGTGCGCATGTTTCATCTGGGGTGTGCCGACCAAACGGGGACCCACTACATCCAATAGTTCATGGGCCAACTGTTTCAGTTGTGAGTTGTGGTGTGCTTCGTTCACAATCTGTTGTACCACCGGATCCAATTGCTGTTCCGATGGCGCCCATTGTGCGTGTACAGCTGATGGAAGTAGGCCAATGGCCAATAGTAAACTAAAGATTGCATAATTCATGTGCTTCATGTCGTTTCATTTAACGGTTACCTTGCTACAAAGAAACAATTTATTTCAATGAAACTGCCATTGAAAGTATCGTGATAATGACTTTTACAAAAAGGCGGATTGCATATAATTTCCATTTTAGCTATGTTTGCCGCTTAATTTATACCAGATGAACACCGTCTTATCTGAACAGGAATTGCAACGCAGGGATGCGTTGGCCAAATTGGAAGCACTGGGAATCGATCCTTATCCGGCCGAGGCTTTCGAAATTAACGCCACAGCCAACGATATTTTAACAAATTATGAGCGTGATAAGCTCAACTATAAAACGATCAGCATTGCGGGTAGAATGATGAGCCGCCGTGTGATGGGTAACGCCTCTTTCATCGAGTTGCAGGATGCTACCGGACGGATCCAGGCGTATCTAAAACGCGACGATCTCTGCCCGGGCGAGGATAAAACGCTTTACAACACCGTTTTCAAAAAATTGCTCGACATCGGTGATTTTCTTGGTATCAAGGGATTTGTGTTCACCACCAACTCCGGAGAAATCTCCATTCACGTCCAAGAGCTTACCTTGCTGGCGAAGTCATTAAAACCCCTACCAGTCGTTAAATCTGCCGATGGCAAGACCTTTGATGCGGTAACGGATCCTGAATTCCGGTACCGGCAGCGTTATGTAGATCTGGTGGTCAATCCGCAGGTGCGCGAAACATTTGTGAAAGTATCCAAGGTAAAGACTGCCATCCGGGACTTTCTGAACGAACGTGGTGCCCTGGAAGTGGATACACCGGTATTGCAGAGCATTCCCGGTGGGGCAGCTGCAAGACCGTTCACCACACATCACAATGCGCTCGACATCCCATTGTATCTGCGCATCGCCAACGAACTTTATCTCAAACGGCTCATCGTTGGCGGATACGATTGGGTATATGAATTTAGCCGGAATTTCCGTAATGAAGGGATGGACCGGACACACAATCCGGAATTTACCGTGTTGGAGTTTTATGTCGCCTATAAAGATTACCAATGGATGATGGATATCACAGAAAAGCTTTTCGAGCGGGTGGCCATCGCAACCAACGGAGCAACATCCTTACAGGTGGGCGATAAAGCCATCAATTTCGCAGCTCCCTATCCCCGCGTAAGTATCTACGATGCCATCAAGGAACATACTGGTTTTACGGTTGATGGGTTGGACGAAGCAGGTTTGCGCAATGTATGCAAGCAATTGGGTATTCCTACAGACGAAAGTATGGGCAAGGGAAAGCTAATTGACGAAATTTTTGGGGAGAAGTGTGAACACCATTATATACAGCCTACCTTTATCATCGACTATCCGGTTGAGATGAGTCCACTCACCAAAAAACACCGCAGCAAACCTGGTTTGGTGGAACGGTTCGAATTGATGATCAATGGCAAGGAACTGGCCAACGCCTACAGCGAATTGAATGACCCCATCGACCAGCGGGCCCGCTTTGAAGAGCAGCTCCAGTTGATGGAGCGGGGCGACGATGAAGCGATGTTCATCGACCATGACTTCCTTCGGGCATTGGAATATGGTATGCCTCCCACCGCAGGTATCGGTATCGGCATCGATCGACTGGCCATGTTAATGACCAATCAGCAAAGCATCCAGGATGTGCTTTTCTTCCCACAGATGCGTCCGGAAAAAGTAGTGAAGCAAGCGAGCGTCGCAGACTATCAGGCACAGGGAGTACCGGAAGAGTGGGTGCCTGTATTGCAGAAGATGGGACTTACAACCATGGAAACGTTGAAAGCAGCCAATCCGAATAAAGTTTTCAATGATCTCGGAGGCTTACGCAAAAAGATGAAACTGGAAATCCCCATGCCGAAGAAGGATGAGGTGTTGAAGTGGTTTGAATAGTTGGAAATTGAAAATGAGCATATTTTCTCATTTTCAATTTTTCACGGTGAGCGCTACCGCATATAGTTTCATCTGTTTGACCATCGACAGCAGACCGTTGGCGCGTGTTGGCGAAAGGTGTTCCTTCAATCCGATTTGATCGATGAAATAGAGTTCACTGGAAGCTATTTCCTCAGGTGTGTGTTCGGATAATACCTTGATCATCAATCCTACCAATCCTTTGGTGATGATGGCGTCGCTGTCGGCGGTGAAAATTACCTTTCCGTTTTGATAATCGGCATGCAGCCACACCTTTGACTGACATCCCTTAATAAGGTACTCATCTTTTTTGTAGCTGTCCTCAATCAGCGGCAATTCTTTGCCTAATTGGATGAGGTATTCGTATTTGGCCATCCAATCTTCAAAGAAAGCAAAATCATCAATTAATTCATCCTGTATTTCGTTTATGGTCATTTTTGGAGCTATGAGATTTGAGACATTGGCCGTCAGCTATTCGCTTTCAGACATTGGCTATCAGAATGGGTTTGTCTTACAATAGCATCGTAGCTGCCCGCCGGACCGCGGCAACCAGTATATCCATTTCTTCGCGGGTATTATACATCGCGATGGAAGCCCGTACGGTACCGGGAATATTAAACCGGTCCATGAGTGGTTGCGTGCAATGATGACCCGTACGTACGGCGATACCTAATTTATCCAGAATCACACCTACATCGTAGGGATGGACGCCATCCAGCAGAAACGAGATGACGCTTGATTTTTCTTTTGCCGTACCTACTAGGCGTAAGCCGGGTATTTCAAGTAGCTGGCTCGTGGCATATTTCAGGAGGTCGTATTCATACGAGGCAATGTTGTCCAGTCCCAGCTCCGTGATGTAATCCAGAGCATGCGTCAAGCAGATGCCCGCCTCGATATTGGGTGTACCCGCTTCAAACTTAAATGGCAATTCGTTATACGTAGTTTTAGCGAAGGTCACTTCCTTGATCATCTCGCCCCCGCTTTGATAGGGAGGCATGGCGTTGAGCCATTTTTCTTTTCCATAAAGTACGCCAACACCCGTGGGACCGTACATCTTATGGCCGGAAAATGCCAAGAAATCCACATCTAATGCCTGCACATCTATCGCTATGTGCTGGATGGCCTGTGCGGCGTCCAACAATACGGGCGCGCCGACGGCGTGTGCCAATGCAACGATCTCCTTCACTGGGTTGATCGTTCCGAGTGCGTTGGATACATACGTCATGGCGACCATCTTCGTGCGTTCGTTCAACAAAGACCGATAGGTCTCCATATCCAACTCTCCGGCATCATTGACGGGAACCACATGCAGGATAGCCCCGCGTTCTTCGCAAAGAATTTGCCAGGGTACGATGTTGGAATGATGTTCCATGGCTGAGATAATTAGCTCATCTCCGGTGTTGACAAATGCCTTGCCGTAACAACTAGCTACTAGGTTAATGCTTTCGGTAGTTCCCTTCGTGAGAATGATCTCATGCTCGTGCGTTGCATTAATAAAAGACTGCAATTTCCGGCGTGTCACCTCAAAAGCATCCGTTGCCAGCTGGCTTAAATGATGCACACCCCGATGCACATTGCTATTCAGCTGCGTGTAATAGTTTACGATTGCGTCAATTACCTGACGGGGCTTTTGCGTAGTGGCCCCATTATCAAGATATACTAAAGGTTTGCCGTTAACGGTACGGGTAAGGATAGGAAAGTCTTTCCGGACCCTATCAACGTCAAACCGCTCCAATACTGCTGTCCGTTCCATAGGATACAAAGGTACGAGTAATTTGGTTAGGTTTTGCATGTTGCTGACTTAACAGTAATTTTACATAACGAAGCCGTGACAAGCCTGACTTAACGACATATTTCATCAATGGCGGTCTGATATTTGTGCATTTGCCCGCAGATACTAAAATAATATTCATTAATGAAATACCTATTTTTTGCGGTACTGCCGTTTCTTTGTATTCAATTCGTCCAAGCACAACAGTACCGCATCCAAGGGCGGGTATTTGCCGCCAATGATAGTGTTCCCTTTCCGAATGCGACCGTCTCTTTATTATATAAAACGGATTCACCGGCTGTCAGTGAAGCTGTAAGCCGTATGGATGGCACGTTTGAGTTGAAAGCGATTAACACGGGAGCATACGTGTTACGCATACAATACCTTGGATACGAAAATACCGAGAAGCCGATAAACGTGACCGGTAATACGAATGTAGGTTCCCTGTACCTTAGCGAGGGAGCTCAGTTATTGGATGAGATAACCATTTTAGGTCGGCCCCCCGTCGGTAAACAGCGCGGCGACACCATTCAATTCAATGCGGCTGCATTCCAGACTATGAAAGATGCTACGGCACAGAATCTGATCGAAAAAATGCCCGGGATGGGCAGTGAAGATGGTAACTTACAGGCACAAGGCGAAAATATTGTGCAAATTTTGGTAGATGGTAAACCCTTTTTTGGTACGGACGTCAAGGCTGCCTTGCAAAACCTGCCCGCAGAAATTATCCAAAGTGTCGAAGTATATGATAAACTTAGCGATAAGGCCGAATTAAGTGGGTTTGACGACGGGGAACGTCAAAAAACCATCAACATCATTACCAAACCCAATAGTCGGCGGGGACTTTTTGGTAAATCTTCAGCCGGATATGGCGATGGCGACCGCTATTTGGTAGGTGCGAGCATCAATGCGTTCAATGAGCAACAGCGGCTTACGATAACCGGGCTAACCAATAATATCAATGCGGTTGACTATTCAGCGGATCCAAACAGTCAGGGGGAGGTAAACCCGCAAAACGGTATCATCAATACCAATCGCATCGGATTAAACTATACGGACACGTGGGGTGAAAAGGTGGAAATCAACGCCAGTTATCTTTTCAACCATCGCAAGAACATCGGTGAGGCATCGCTTTTCCGTAAGTATGTGCTTCCCGATGACGACGGACAGCGCTATACCGAGTCGAGTACCAATACCCGTCGAAACATGGATCACCGATTTAACATGCGTTTCGAGTACCAGATCGATAGCAACAACCGCATTTTATTCCTGCCCAATTTCTCAGCGGAAACAGACAAAGAGAATAGTTTTTTTACCGGAAATACGTTGGCAGATTCGGGACCGGTAAATCAGACGGAAAATCATCGACAGGCAGATAATTCGGACATAGATTTCAATAGCCGGCTTTATTACAGCCATCGGTTTGCCAAAAAGGGTCGAAGCCTGCGGCTGGGTTTGGAAACCGGCGACCACCGAAACGATGACGATGCCGACCGGCAAACGGAAAATGTGTTTTATGATCCCGCTGAACGACTCGAAACCATCAACCAGCAAATCGTGCGGGCCCGCAAAGGGTTCGACTGGGAGGCCAGCGCCGGCTATACCGAGCCGATTGGCAAACGCGGCATGGTTGAATTAGAATACGAAGTGGGTAAGCGGAATAATGACTCAGACCAGCTTACTTACGATACGGACGAAATGGGGACACGGCTGCGTCTCGATACGGCGCTCAGCAACACCTTCAATAGCAAATATTTGACACAGGAAGCAGAAATAGGCTACCAATATAAGGGCGAGAAACTGCGTGCGCAGGTGGAGGCGGAATTTCAGCTTGCCAAGTTGGCGAATGACCAAGAGTTTCCAGCCATGTTTGATCTGCAACGTACCTTCCGAAGCGTATTACCATCGGTACGGCTGGATTACAAATTTACCGATTCCAAAAATCTGGAATTTGATTACGACGCGCGTACCAATGCGCCCGGTATTGGCGATCTGCAGGCGGTTATTGATAATTCGAATCCCCTGCATTTGCGTACGGGAAATCCGGACCTCGATCAATCGTATAGCAATCGCTTCAGCCTGAGGTACCGTAGCTACAATCCCGAAACGGAGCGAAGTTTCTTTGCGATGATACGTTCTACGGTTACCGATAACAACGTAGTTACACATACCACCATCGCCCAAGAGCCGATCGAACTAGCAGATGGAATTGTGTTGGAACGAGGGTCCCAACTTTCCCGCCCCGTTAACCTCGACGGCTATTGGGACCTCCATTCTTTTTTCCATTATGGACTGCCGGTGCGTTTCCTTCCGTCCAATTTCAATTTCTACGGAGGAATTCGCTACAGTCATAGTCCGGGGATGATCAATGAACAAATCAATACAGTCAATACGACCCGCTTTTTTGGCGGCGTTTCGCTGAGCAGCAACATCAGCGACCGGATTGATTTTAACATCTGGAGCCGTTCTGGATACAACATAGCCGAAAATTCATTACAGCCCACACTCAACACGAATTTTTTCAATCAAAATACCCACATTAATTACAATTGGATTCTCTGGCAGAACTTGGTGTACCGGTTAGACCTGAACCATCAATTCAATACCGGACTTTCCGAAGGATATGACAACAGCATTTTTCTGGTCAATATGGCCATCGGTAAGAAATTTCTTCGAAGCGAACGTGCTGAGGTGAGCCTGAATGTCTATGATTTATTTGGCCAGAATAATAACATTCGGCGAGACATCACTGAAACGTATATCCAGGACTCACAATCGAACGTATTACAACGGTATTTTATGTTGAGTCTTACCTATAACATCCGTTATTTTGCGCGCGGAACGACGATGAAAGACTACGAAGAGCTATACAATTGATGCCGGCATCCGGGTTATTTACGTAAGAGAAAGATTTGCAAAAAACGGTCGTTGTCTTGATCTATATAGCGGTTGTATGCTAGGGTTTTTCCGTCGGGCGACCAATTCGGTGCACCAATTGGTTTTTCGAGATCGGTGAAACGCGGTGTAATGCGTTCCGTTATACCTGTTGCTATCTCTGTAATAAATAGGCTGTTATCAGCCGGATAAGCAATCCATGTTCCCGAGGGGTCGATGTTGAATGGGCCCTGTACCGGAAAGCGATTTTGCGTGATGGATCGCGGAGTGCCGCCATTTGGAGAGATGCCAAAAAGCTGGATGATGCCTTCCTCGTCTTTAGCCAGGTAACAGATAAGCGCTCCGTCGGGTGTGGTACGCAGCCAATGTCGGGGCCCCTCAATGCCGTAGGTCAAATGGGTAATACGGCGTTGGACGATGCTTTTGGGAACTCCGGGGCGCAGCGTGGCGGTTCCTTCCACCGGCTGCCCATCGGTTTCGGCCGTTAGCTCATCCGGTAGATCAACTACAAAAATTTCGGTAATGGATTTACCGGCCGTATTTCTGACATTACCTTGAAAAGCAATGGCGCGCCGTTGACGACTGCCATCGGGTTTACGATATCCGTTTTTACCGATCCAGCATTCATCAAACGCTTTGTCAATCGCATCGCTTCCGGGTTCGGGGTTTTCGGTGACATGCGTCACGATGACCGAAAAATAGGCTCCACTGTTGTTTTCCATGCTGCTGTCGGATGCAACCGTCACAGGTTTCGGCACCATGATTCCCACCATGCGGAGGTCCTGTACCGACGCGTCTATTTTGGCTAGTTGCTCCAGCACATAGTCGTTGTACGTAAAGCTGATCCACTTTCCGTCGCCACTCCACGAATGCGCATGTGTGCCGCCCCGTAACGCACCCGGTGTAAAGGGGGGCGTGATGTCCCGCGCATCCATGAAAATGGGATGTCCGGGCCGATCGATGTCGATCGAGACACCGGTACGTCGGGTGGCACTATAAGGGTTTGTGCTATCTGCATTGCGGATACCGTGAATAAATAATACCCGGCCCTTAGTCGGTGAAAACGTTGCCGCACCAACACCGGGGCCATAAATCGTTTGATGTTCTGTGTGATAAAGTGGTTTAATCTCACCGGTCCGCACATTCGCCATCTCGATGGTACTGGTACTACCGATCTTCGTGTCGTCATTCCGTGTGTCGTATACGACCCATTGACCGTCTTCCGAAAATACCTGGGTATTGTGCAGGGTATGACCCTGCGGCGATTGGGTAAGTTGAACTTCCTGGAATTTCATAAATGATTCTTCATTGCGATGGCATGCATCCGCTACGAATAGCAGGAAAAATATGCTTAGCATCCGATATTCCATTTGCAATGCCATCGCAGCAAAAATAGGTATCCAGGTGGTATAGTTTACTATGATATCTTATTACAGGGTTATAGGATGTTGACCTGTTGGGGTTGGGAAATGTTTTTATGTCGGTTTGTGTAGCGTTTCAATTCCAATCTACGTTTACCAAATAGCGTGATAGAAAATTTGTATGGTTTGTTTTTCGTAGGATTGGCTACATAATAGGGGGAATTGGGCGTATATTTGCAAGGTGAATCCATGAGCTAATTAATAGTAGTGTAGCCGCGTAGTGAGTTTTAACATCCGACACTTAAAGGGGAAGCATGCGTTGTCATTGGAGAGCGCGGTGCGGGGGTGTGCCCGGATGGGCGACGAACGGAGCAAGGAATTTATCTACAAAACCTGCTACGGTTACGTTCGCGCGATCACCCTGCGATATGTCAAAAATGAGTTCGACGCGGAGGAACTCACCAATGAAAGTTTCATCCGGGCGTTTAACAAAATTGGGACATTCAACAGTGAAGAACTGGGTGATCGATTTGAAAAATCGTTCCGGGCATGGCTAGCGAGGATTGCAGCGAATATTTCCATTGATTTCCTGCGCGCTCAAAAGCAATTTGTGGCATTGGATGATGTGAGCGAATTGGAGATCGAACACCGCTCGGTAACCGTAGCAGGCGATTTACATGTAGAAGATATCATGAAGTTGTTGCTGCAATTGCCGGAAATCCAGCGGACTATCTTTAATCTATACGAGGTAGAGGGATATTCACATGAGGAAGTTTCGGTGTTATTGGAAATACCCGAAAGTACTTCCAGAACCTACCTGACACGGGCAAAGAAAAAATTGAGAGAACTTTATCTGGCTTCAACAAATATTACGGCAGGATTTTAATACGTATGGCGGAATGAATGGAAGTGAAAAAAATAAGGAACTGATTCAGCGGATTGCGGAAACCCTGCGCAATCATGCCGAACCTTATAAAGAGGGAGCATGGGAGCGTTTTTCTGCGGCGCAGGGTATCGTCCGAAAACGCGTGATATGGCCCTATTGGAGTGCGGCGGCAGTGTTGCTGGTGGCGGCAGTGCTATTTTTGGTTAATTCTACATCAGACAGCCCCACGCCTACGATAGCAAATCTAGACACCAAAAAAGAACAACCCATCACTTCAGCACCGGCTGAACCTCTCGCATCTACCGAAAAGGAGCAAACAACGGTTACACGGCTTCTCGAAAAGACCGAGGCGTCTCCCCAACGCGTGTCCCGTCCGAAACAACGGAGTACTGCGGTTGATGAAACACACATGGAGCCGTTGGTCGTGGCACAAGCAGCGGTACCTACTGGTGACATTTTTAAGGAACATGTTGATGAAGAAAATATCGAACGCTACAAACCGAGTATCGCTACGGAAACCGAAAGCGAAGCGCCAGGTTCTCCGGAACACCGTGTAGTGGCTGTCGAACAACCCGTAGTACCAAAGATGCCTGTTGAACACTTTTCCAAAAGGCAGGAATACGCGGCGATTGATGAAGGGGTACACGTTGGTGCTGGGCGCAAATGGGATCTCGGGGTGGCGGTGGCGCCATCAATGACTAGTGAAAAGTTAAATTTGAGCGGCGGAATTGCCGTTGCCTACCAGTTATCGGATAAATTTTCCGTGGGTTCCGGTGTCTCGATCGGGCGATTGGGCATGGGCGAAAACCCGAATTATCAACAGTCATCTGGAGAGCCGCCCGTTTATTCCCTTGAGCCGGTAGGCGGCGAATACGTGCAAGGGCTTGCCAATAAACGCGAACAGTATAAGCGGGATATTACGTTGACAAGTAGTGTGGTCGCATTGGATATCCCGTTGGATCTCCGCTACGAAGTTTTCAACGGTTTTTACACCTCGGTGGGCGTTTCCTATGTGGCGGTACTTAGCGAACAGCGTACCGAGCATTTTATCGGCGGCCTAAATGAGACCACTTTATCGGATAAAGTAGCGGGTAAGGACTTAATAGAATCTACAACCGTTGGCTATGTGTCGGAAAAAATGGATGTCCAGCCACTCAAGGGCAAAGGATATGCGGGTTTTATGAATTTTTCCGTCGGCCGCAAAGTTTCTGTTTCCAAGCATCTTTTCTTTTCAATAGAACCCTATTTTAAACTTCCCATCGGACAGCTTTCCAAAGAGCAAATGGATTTTACCAACGGCGGAATACGTATTGTCACCGGATTTTAACCCCCAACGCTTGTTTTGTAATTATTTGATGCCAATTAGTTAATTACTTGACAAAAGTATTATATTTGGGTGCCTAATTAAACATCTGTCTATTGATTTTTTTGGATTTGTCGAACATGTCGATATGATATATAGCGACATTGTAAAGACATGGGCATAAAATAGAGGAAAATGGAACGTAATACTGTGCGTTTTTGCTTGGTTCTCCTGTGGATGGTGCGTCTGGGGAGTGCTGTTTATGCTGTTCAACCTCCAACGACTCCGTCTGCCAAAGATACGACGATTATCAATGACTGGTACAAACATGCGTATGAGTCGCTGGACGACAACTTGAAAAAATCAGAGGATCTCATTAATAAGGCATGGAAGACGTCCATCGATATCGCTTACGATCAGGGTATTGCAGATGGATACTATTACACAGGATGTGTATTTGAGCGAAAAGGCACATTGAATATCGCTAAGCGATATTTCGAAAGAGCGGTTTCGTTGTATGTCCAAGGGAAATTTTTAAACAATCTGCCAGATACATATCGGCGTCTTGGGGTCATTGATATGAACGAAGATAGGCATTATTCTGCCTTCGAATATTTCCTGAACGGATTACGCGTTGCCGAGGAGAACGGATATTTGCTAAACCAGGTTGAATTGAGTATTGAGCTTGCCAGTTACCACAATAAGATTTCAAAAGATTACAAAGAGGCGGTGGCTACGTTGAAGGACGCGGAACGATTGGCGAGAGAGAACGGTTACGTAACTACCTTGGGGCCTCTCTACCTTCAATACGGTATCGCCTATGGCAAGTTGAGGGATTATGAAGTCGGTTTACGGTATTGCAACCTTGCGAAACGGCAGTTTAATACTGCTTCGGATCCTGCCGTGAAATGGCAACTGAAAACGTTGCTGGTAGAAGGGGAGATTTGCAGCAAGACGCACGATGTGGTCAGGCTAGCTGCGATATTGGAACAAATCGGCTCGATGGCCGAACTGGTTGATGATTCACAACTGGAAACCACGTATCACCTGTTGCAGGCAACTCAACTGTACTTTCAAAGAGATTATGAAAACGTCCTGAAAATATGCGCTGAACTCGATAGCCGCTTAGCGGATAAGAAGCCGCCCGAAGACGACTGGCATCGCCTCCGGTTGCTCCAACTGAAGGCATTTTATGCGTTAGGTGACGTTAACCGCGCAGATATTCTTTTGGACGACTATGAATATTCCAAGGATAGTCTCTATGCAGCTCAATATATTGGGCAGGGGAGAGAAATGAATGAGAATTACAAATTGGAAAAATTTGGGCGACAAATCAAAGAGCAGCAATTGAGGTTGGCCAATACCAACTATCAGCGATATGGATTGACTGTTGGAATTGTGGTATTGCTTACTGTTTTGACTATCCTATGTCTCCATTTTCGAGAAAAAGATCGACTTGTTCATCGGGTTGCGCTGAAGAATGCAGAAATCTCCGTTCAAAACGATATACTAAAACAGGCAAATAAGCAGAATGAATTGCTGCTTCGTGAAATACACCATCGAGTTAAGAACAGTTTGCAAATCATCAATAGCTTGCTGAGTCTTCAATCCAGAAAGACATCCAACCAGGAAGTGGTCGCAATGATGCAGGAAAGCAGTAGCCGGATCAATTCCATAGCGCTTATCCATACTAAACTTTATCAGCAGCAGAGTCTCAGTCGGTTAAATATTCAAGACTATGTCGAACAGCTGGGGATGCATCTGTTGAGTGTTTATAATGTTGCCAAAAAAAATGTATGTTTTCATGTGGATGCGAAGGACGTTTACCTCGATATTGACACAGCGATTCCTTTGGGATTAATATTGACTGAACTGATGACTAATTCATTGAAATACGCTTTTGTAGACCGGAGCGACGGCGAAATTTACGTTCAGGTAAAGCATGCGGGGGCTAAAGAATACGAATTGATCTTTAAAGATAATGGAGTAGGTATACCCGAAAGTAAATTAAAACAGACGCATGAGACGTTAGGATTCCGGCTAATCCATTCGCTGACACGACAACTGGCAGGTATTATCCAGTATACGTTTGGTGAGTTTTCGATGTACAACATCCGTTTCAAGGGGCAGGCATAGCCTTCCGGGTTCATTTAGTTATCATTTTTTTACAAAGAATTAACCTTAAGCTATTACTTTTGGCTCTTGGACCTGCGGGCGCCGAGGGGGAATGCAAGCTCCATCACCGCTGAAAGCAAAAAGCGCCGATGAAAATGCAGGTTCCACGAAACCATTAAAGACAAATAATGAATCAATAATTATTATCGAATGAAACGTAGAGATTTTTTCAGGAATACGGCTCTTGCGGCGGCTGGTTCGGCTGTGATTTCGCCCTTTCAATCCGTTGCAATGCCTACCCATAGGTTGTTGAATCATGTGGCCGGAAAAAGGGCAAAAAACATCATTTTTATGGTCAGCGATGGCATGAGCGTTGGTACGTTGAGCATGGCTAATATGCTCAGTGAGCGGCGGGAAGGAAAGTTGTGTGCATGGATGTCATTATATCAGGAGAAAAAGGCGGTACGTGGGTTGATGGATACGGCGTCGGCTAATAGCTTGGTGACCGATTCTGCGGCAGCTAGCTCTTCGTGGGGTGGCGGCGTGCGGGTGAACAACGGAGCGCTGAATGTTACGCCGGAAGGTGACAGACCCGTCCCCATTTTGCAAAAGTTTAAAGCGGTAGGGAAATCCGTTGGGTGTGTAACCACCGTTCCCATCACCCATGCAACACCGGCGGGGTTTTGTGTCAATAGCGACAGCCGCGGTGACCAGGCAGAAATCGCACTGATGTACCACGACCTACGCTTTGATGTAATGATGGGCGGCGGCACAGAGTTTTTTAGTGCCGATAATCGCAAAGACAAACAGGATGTGTTCGGCAAATTTGTTTCAAGCGACTTTTCCGTCGTAAAAACCAGGGACGAGCTGCTCGCAGCCGATGTTTCCGGAAGGCCGTTTCTCGGCGTCTTCTATCCGAATGGCTTGCCCTATGCGTTGGACCGGGAACACGATGAAGCGTTGAAGGCAAATACTCCCTCTTTAACAGAAATGGTTACGGCTGCAATCAAGCGTTTAGCGCAAAACTCCAAAGGATTTGTCCTGCAAATTGAAGCCGGTAAAGTGGATTGGAGTGCACATGCTAATGATACCGGTGCATTGATCTACGATCAATTGGAATTCGACAGGGCGTTGGCGGCGGTACTTTCTTTTGCGGAAGCAGATGGCGAGACATTGGTGATCGTAACCACTGATCATGGAAACGCAAATCCGGGGTTGTTTGGGGCGACGGCTAACTTTGAGAAGATTATAGACTTTAAGCATACCAACGACTGGGTATTACAGGGGATCGACAGAGACTTTAATGCGCATCAGGTTCGGGAGCGTATTGAATATGCTCAAGGATACGCTATCAATGCAGATGAGGCGGTACGGTTACTTGCCCATTATGTAACCGATCGTGGAGAAGATGGATTGTATAATCCTTATAAGTTACCATTTGCTGATTTTGCCGATATTCAGCGGAAATATACGTCGATTGGCTGGGCAGGAACTGGCCATTCGGGCGATCACGTGGAAGTCGCCGCTTACGGTGCTGGTGCTGAGTTGCTCAAGCCTTTTGTCCGGAATACAGACCTTCACTACCTGATGCTGGAGGCTGCTGGGGTGAAAAGCGCTCAGATTTGATCGATGCGTACCCAATCCATGCCGGCGGCAATGGCTCCCTGCACGCCTGGATTGCCATCTTCAAAGACCAGGCAATCTTGGGGTGCAACGCCCAATTGCTGAGCCGCACGTAAAAATGGGTCGGGGTAAGGTTTTCCCCGGTCAGTATCATCGGCGCAGACCAAGGTTTCGATGGTATTAATTAACCCAATGGCGGTGAGTGTACGCGTGACGGTCTTCCGGCTGCCACCGGATACGACACCGATATGGACTTTGCCCAGGTGGTTTTTCAAATGTTGCACAACGAAGTCTATGGGCTGGGTTTTCAGTACATACTGCTCCAGGAATATGGCCGATTTTGCGGCCGCAAATTCATGGGTTGGAACGTGGGTGCCATATCGCTTATTGATTTCGGCTGCGATCAGTACCGTTGGCCAACCTGCTAGTTCATCAATAATAGCCGTATCCAGATCGATGCCGTAGTGGGCGGCGGCGTGATGGTATGCCGCCCGGTGCATGGGCATATTGTCCGCTAGGGTACCATCGCAGTCGTACAAATAGGCGCGATAATTTTTCTGATGGCTGATCTGGGTGAGGATCTCAAGTTTGTCCTGTATGAATGTGTCTGTTGTCATTTATTGAATTTCCTTCGTTTTTTTTCCTGAGTAATCAATGAAAGTTCGCGTCCGGTTTGTCCGGCTACAGAAGTGTTTTCCTGCGCCCTTCGGAATAGATAGGGCATTACAGCGTTAACCGGCCCGTAGGGCATGTATTTTGCAACCCGATAGCCCGCTTCTGCCAGGTTAAAGCTGAGGTTGTCGCTCATACCTAAAAGCTGTGCAAAATAGAGGTGCGGATGGTTATGCGGCAGCTGTCGATGGTCGATCTCTTCGGCTAATAGCCGGCAGCTGGTCTCATTGTGTGTGCCCGCCATCATACCGATCCGATCGACATGATCTAAACAGAAGTGTGTAGCGAGATTATAATCCCGGTCGGTTGCTTCCTTATCGGGCTGAATGGGCGATAGGTATCCTAGCTCTTCGGCTCTTTTCCGCTCGATTTCCATATAAGCTCCGCGTACCAGCTTTGCTCCCAGGAAAAATCCGTCGGTCTCAGCTAGGTAATAATCGGCTTGGAGGGCTGCCAACTTATCCGTGCGGTAAAGCTGGTAGGTGTTGTATACCACCGGTGCGGTACGGTTATATACGCGCATCATATCACGGGCAATGTCGTCGATCGCATCCTGTATCCAGGAATGTTCTGCGTCGATCAATACGCGGACATTGCCGTCGTGGCAGGCCTTACATATGCGGTCGATACGTTGTTTGACACGATTGTATTCCCTTTTCTCTTCCTCGTCAAGGGCTATATTGGCATTTACCTTTTCAAATAATGAAAAGCGTCCCAGGCCTGTGGGCTTGAACACGGAGAAAGATATGTTGGGATTACGTTGAGCATATTCGACCGTACGCAACAGCTCATTGCATGTTTCATCGAAAGCCACCTCGGCCTCTTCGCCTTCTACCGAATAGTCAAGGATGGTTTCTACGCGTTGATTTGCCAATCGGCCGATGGCAGGAAGACAGCCCTCGATGGTTTCCCCGCCGCAGAAATGGTTGAAAATAGAGTTACGGATGATGCCCGTAATGGGTAAGCCTATTTTTAGTGCGAAGTTGGTGATGGGCGGCCCCACCTTGGTCAGAAAGTTGCTACCGATGATTTTGAATAGCCAGTAAGCTTTATCCAAATCTCGATTGCTTTTACTTCTGAACGCAATTTCTGTATTTTCAAACGAGAATGTATCTCGTTGCTCCGTTTGTTGGGACATGGATGTGTGCAATTACGGGGCGAAATTAAGGATACTTTGTGTGCTTTACAAGTTGTTAGTTTTCGCCAAGATCGTAAAGTTTCGAAACCGCAAAATCGCGGCAACCACGCCATTGCAACTCAGTGTCTTGGCGTTGGCCGGCATTTTTATTTGCATACGAAAGAAATAATTTATGTACCTTTGTACACTCAAAGCATAACATGAGTGACGCTATCAAACACGAGTGCGGTATCGCACTGATTCGCCTGTTGAAACCCCTTTCATACTATCAGGAAAAATACGGTACGGCCTTATATGGCATTAATAAGCTGTACTTATTGATGGAAAAACAACACAATCGCGGACAAGATGGAGCGGGTATTGCGACGATCAAACTCGACGTGAAGCCCGGTAGCCGCTACATCAGCCGTTATCGATCCATGGCTCCCAACGCGGTGGCCGATATTTTCGAGTACGTGCAAAAGAAGTTTGCTGCCGTGCAACGGGCTTATCCCGATCGGTTTTCCGACAGTCAGTGGTTAAAAAACAATGTGAGTTTTACCGGTGAGGTATTGATGGGACACCTGCGGTACGGTACACATGGCAAGAATAGTATCGAGAGTTGCCATCCTTTCCTGCGCCAGAATAACTGGATGACACGTAATCTGGTTCTCGCAGGCAATTTTAACATGACCAATGTGGACGAATTGCTGGAGCAACTTTACGAATTGGGCCAGCATCCAAAAGAAAAGGCCGATACAGTGACCGTATTGGAGAAAATTGGCCACTTCCTCGATGCTGAAAATCAGGAGCAATTTGATAAATTCAAGCAGAAAGGATATAGCAACGTCGAAATCAGCGCCTTGATTGCTGAACACCTCGATGTAGCACGTATTCTGCGTAAATCGGCCAAAACATGGGATGGCGGGTATACCATCAGCGGCATCGTCGGCCATGGCGATGCCTTTGTTATGCGCGACCCAGCGGGTATCCGGCCTGCCTATTATTATGTCAATGACGAGGTGGTTGTTGTCACTTCCGAACGGCCAGCTATCCAAACGGCTTTCAATGTGAAGTTTGAGGAGATCAATGAGATAAAGCCGGGGTATGCACTGATTGTGAAAAAGGACGGTTCAATCACCGAAGAGATGTTTAGGGAACCGGTGGAAAAGAAATCGTGCTCATTTGAGCGGATCTATTTCTCCCGTGGCAGTGACGCAGCTATTTATCAGGAGCGTAAACATTTGGGGCGGTTGTTATGTCCGCAGATATTGCATGCGATCGATTACGATATCAATAACACCGTTTTCTCTTATATTCCAAATACCGCGGAAGTTGCCTTCTATGGATTGGGAGAGGGGATCGACGAATATGTTCGCAAATTGCAGAAGGATACGCTTCTTAATCGGGCCGATAAAATATCGGATGAAGAATTGAATGAGATGCTGAGCATCAAACCGAGGTTTGAGAAACTCAACATTAAAGATGCGAAATTGCGCACATTTATCACGCAAGATGCAGACCGGCAGGATATGGTACAACACGTATACGATACGACGTATGGTATCGTGAAAGACCATCAAGATACGATTGTAGCGGTAGATGATTCAATCGTACGTGGTACGACGCTCAAGCAAAGTATCCTTACCATTCTTGACCGGCTCAACCCGAAAAAGATCCTTATTGTATCTTCTGCGCCTCAGATCCGGTATCCCGATTGTTATGGCATCGATATGTCCCGTTTAGGGGAGTTCGTGGCGTTTGAAGCAGCGGTCTCGCTACTGTATAAGCACGGAATGGGTGAGGTTGTTGAAAAAGTTTACCAACAATGCGTGGCTTCGCTGGAATTGCCTAAAGAGACCGTCCAAAACTACGTAAAGGCTATTTATGCTCCGTTTACGGATGAGGAGATCTCGAAGGAAATTGCTGGCATTATTCGCGGTACGCATATCCAAGCAGAAGTAGAAGTGATTTATCAAACGCTGGAGAACCTGCATATCGCATGTCCGGAGCACAAGGGCGACTGGTATTTTTCCGGTGATTACCCGACCCCGGGAGGCAATCGGGTCGTTAATAGGGCTTACATGAACTGGGTGGAGGGAAAGAACGTCAGGGCGTATTTTAGTGCGTAGCGGCTTTCTGCTATTCGCTGTCAGCTTTGGGCAATCGGCTAAGGACTATATACCGAACAAATCCCTTATTTTCCGTTCGTCTTTTGCCATTTGATCGATCATCTCTTGCATGTTTTCAAACCATTGGTCATGTCGGATAAAATGGAGGAAATTCACCTGTAACGTCTTTCCGTAAATGTCCGAATGAAAGTCGAAAAGGTGCACTTCAATGCTTCTGCTGATACCGTCTATGGTTGGTCGAGTGCCAATATAACCCATACCCTTTACTACGTGTTCGGGGATGTTGGGCTGATAAGTACCGGTAGTAATGCCTGCAAGATCGATAACGGCTGCCTCCACTGCATAAATTCCATATGCCGGAATAAGTTTGTGATTTTCGAGCACTTGCAGGTTAGCGGTGGGATAGCCAATGTTGCGCCCTAACTGATTGCCTCTCACGACTTTGCCGGTCAGTTGAAAGGGATGTCCCAAGTAACTGTTTGCCGTGGCAATGTCTCCTTTAATTAATGCTTCCCTGATTTTAGTAGACGAGACGGCCACATCATTGATGTCCTGCTCGGGAATCTGTTCCACGGTATATCCGTAGATTTCGGCATGGTCCAATAGGTCTTTGAGCGAACCGCTGCGGTCTTTTCCAAAGCGATGATCGTATCCAATGATGATTTTTTTGGTGCCGATTTTGCCGACAAGCACGTCACGGATATAAGCTTCCGGCGATTGGTTAGAGAAATCACGAGTAAAGGGCGTGATGATGAGGTGGTCGATGCCCGCGTCGGCAAGTAGTGCTACTTTTTCTTCAATGTCGCTGATAAGTCGCAGGCTATCATCTTCGGGATGCAGAATCATTCGAGGATGGGGAAAAAACGTGAGCAATACCGTTTCTCCACCACTGTTCCTTGCGCACTCCTTAAGCGTGCTCAATATCTTTTGATGGCCCACATGTACCCCATCAAATGTGCCGATAGTGACCACCGCATTGTCCAAGGGAATGAAATCCTCAAGATTTCGGTATATCTTCATGTGTTGTCGTCAAGCTAAATTCCTTTATACAGTTCGTTAAATCTGCTACCTGCCACGCGTCATCAACATGGAAATCGCCGCTTTTCGTCCTTCGCAGGCGGCTTAGGTAGGCACCATTATTCATTGCTTTACCGAAGTCGTGTGCCAGCGATCGGATATAAGTACCCTTGCTGCATACGACCCGGAAGTCTACATCGGGTAGGGCAATGCGGGTGATTTCGAATTCACGGATATATATACGCCGCGATTTGACATCGACCGATTCTCCGCGGCGCGCTTTTTCATAGACCCGTTCCCCATCCATTTTGATTGCGGAATGGGCTGGGGGAATTTGCTCGATCTCACCGATAAAGGAAGCGGCTGTTTCGATGATTTGGTTTTCCTGGATACCAGACCAATCAAACCGCTGATCGATGTCCCGTTCCAGGTCATAAGAAGGTGTGGTGGCACCTAAAGTAATGGTTCCGGTATATTCTTTTTCTTGCGCTTGAAATTCGTCGAGGCGTTTGGTGAATTTTCCGGTGCAGATAATCAGCAACCCTGTTGCCAGCGGATCCAGCGTACCGGCATGTCCTACTTTTACTTTCAATGGTTTGATCGTATTACGGATTTTTCGTACCACGTCAAAACTGGTCCAGCGGATCGGTTTGTCGACCAGTAATACTTCGCCGTCAGCGAAGTTGAATACACGAGGTGATCCAGCCGCTCCCATTTATAGAATCTGTAAACTGTGTCCACTCAACAGCATGATCAGGATGATTCCTCCCACGATGATACGGTACCAACCAAACGCTTTAAAGCCGTATTTAGACACCACGCCGATGAATGATTTGATGGCGATGATCGCTACCACAAATCCGACGGCATTGCCAATGATGAGTTGATTGATTTCAGGGTTAGTTAACCCATTCCCATCGTCGAAATGACCTTTCAACTTGAGTACGGTGGCACCGAACATCATCGGTACGGCTAAAAAGAAGGAAAACTCAGCAGCAGCCTTACGGGTCAGCTGTTGGGTCATGCCCCCCACAATGGTACTTGCCGAGCGCGATGTACCGGGTATCAATGCCAGGCATTGGAATAAGCCGATTTTCAATGCCTGCCAGTACGTGATATCGTCCGAGTTGTCAATATTCGGACGGTTAAACCATTTGTCGACAAATAACAAAATAATGCCTCCCACTACCAGGGTGATGCCAACCACCAGCGGGCTTTCGAGTAATCCATCGATTTCATCGCTGAACAAAAAGCCAAAAATGGACGCTGGGATTGCTGCCACGACCAATTTGTAGTAAAACGAGAGCGACCGCAAAAACCGCCGGTAATACAGCACTAATACGGATAAAATAGTGCCCAGTTGAATTGCAATCGTAAACAGTTTGACAAATGGCGTGGGAGATATGCCCATCAATGCCGTTGCAATAATCATGTGGCCGGTCGATGAAACCGGTAGAAATTCCGTGAGGCCCTCGATAATGGCCAACACAATCGCTTCGAATAAGGTCATTAACTTTTTTCGGAATTTTTAGGTTTTATCAAAATAGATACTACGCCTAAAGCGAAACCAAGCACTACCACGAGAGGTGCCAAGGTAATTTTGGTAAAACTATAGATGTCTTCCGTACCCATCATCAGTATAAATCCAAGGGCAACTACCGCAATGCTCAGAAAAAAAAACTGGTAATTCCGTTTGCCGAACACAAAGGATGCTTTTTGTTCCTGCTGGGATTTCTTGTATAGTGACATAAGCTATAATTATCGATACAGTTCGTTTGACTTCAACCGTAAGTATTTGCCGACTGCGAAGTAAGTGCTTAATCCCGAGATCAGGATGCCAAGCAGCGTTACAATCACAAAGATGGCGATAAATTCAAACCAATTGCGGAGGAATACCAATTCCGGGACTTCCCGTTGTCCGAGGTGCAACGTGAGCAACAGCAGCAAAATGGCAATCAGGGCTCCCAGCAATCCGTGTAAAATGCCGTAACCAATAAAGGGGCGTCTGATAAATCCTTTGGTCGCACCCACCATCTGCATGCTTTTGATCAAAAAGCGCTGCGAATAGATGGCCAACCGGATGGTATTGTTGATGAGTGCAACCGCAATGACCAGGAGGAGGGCAGTAAACGCTAGAATGACGATGCCAATGGTACGTATATTCTTATTGACCATGTCAATGAGCGACTCCTGGTAGACAACTTCTTTAACCATCTCGTTGGCCGATACCTTTTTGATAAACGTTTGAATGCTGTCGGTATTGGCATATTCGGCTTTCATATATATGTCGATGGAAGAGAGTAGCGGATTATGTCCGAGAAACTCAACAAAATCTTCTCCCAGTTCCTGTGAAAGATTCTTGGCAGCCAGCTCCTTACTGATGTACTCCGAGCGCAGCACATAGGTGTCAGACTCCAGTTCTTTCTGATAGGCGAGCACATTCCCTTCGGTTACCCCTTCTTTCATGATGATGTTGAGCACGATATTCTCCTTCACATAATCCGATAGATTTTTTGCGTGTACAAGCAACAACCCTAACAATCCCGTCATCAGTAGCACCAAGGCGATACTGATGACGGTGGATATGTAAACAGATTTTGTCTTCTTCGCGGATGTACTTACTTCGTATACTTCCATTTGCCGGGTATTTACGTTGCGAAAGTAGTGAATTGCGTTGACAAATTAAAAAATATACCCGGTTTATTGCCAGCCACCTCCCAACGCTTTGTACAATGAAAATCGGTTCATCGCTTTCTCATGACGGATTTCCACTAAATCCAATTCGGCTTGCAGCACATTACGCTGCACGGTGATCACATCCAGGTAGGATGCCCTTCCCGCTTTGAATAGCGCATTGGCAGCTTCTACCGCCTTCAGCAGGGCGGATACTTCACCGAGGCTATGGATGCGTCGTGTATGAATGTATTGTCGACCGGACAAGTTGTTTTGCACTTCTTTCCATGCATTCAGAACGACTTTTTCGTAGTCAAGGAAGACTTCTCCGTAGGTTGCTTTTGCTACTTCATGAGCCGATCGAAGCCCCCGTTGGTTAAAAATCGGTGCGGTGAGCCCACCCAGCAGACCATACGTCATCGAATTGGGCGTTTGGACTAGTTTGCTGAGGCCGAACGCTTCAAAACCGATGTAGGGAGATAAAACAATGGAAGGGAGCATGGCCGCTTGCGTAGCGCTGAGGTCCGAAGCCTGGGCTAGCAAAGCAAGTTTGGCTTGTCGCACATCGGGCCGGCGATCCAATAGCTGTACCGGCGATCCCAGGTCCATAATGTCGGGCAGCGTATCCGTCATCCAGTTAGCGGAATTACGGGAAATCGTTCCTTCGAAGCGTCCCAGTAACGCGTTCAGTTGGTTTTCTACCAGCGCAATTTGTTGCAATACGGTTTGCTCGCGGGCTTTCGAATTGTGGACAACCGCATCAAACTGTTGTACACCCAATTCATTGGCCCGGCCTGCGTCCTTTTGCACCTTAATGATGGCTAGGGCATCCTCTTGCAGGGCAATGTTTTTTTGTAAGATGGCAAGTTCGTTGTCTAGTGCGAGCAGGTCATAATAGGCGGTAACAACCTCTTCGATGAGCGTTGTTTGCACCAGTCGACTGCCCTCATAAGAAGCAAGGAAACGTTGATAGGCCGCATTTTTTTGGTTACGAAGCTTTCCCCATAGGTCAATCTCCCAGGAAGTTTGCAGGCCGACGAAATAGTTAGGCAAGGGATCGGGTAACTTTTCGTCTGCTTCTAGGTTGTCCGAAAAGTTCGTGTCGTAATTGCCAATGCCATCAGCGGTGTAAAAGCCGAATTTGCGCAGTCCAGCTTGCGCAATGGCGTCTACATTCGGGAATAGCCGGCTTTTGCGCATTCGCAGGTTAGCATGGGCGATTTCGATGCGACGTAGGGCTTTTTCCCCATCGGGGTTGTTGGCTAAGGTAGAATCGATGAGGTCGACCAGTTTCTCGTCTTTAAAGAATGAGCGCCAAGGTATGTCGGCTATTGTGGTTGTATCGGTGGCCGCATCGGGCGTACGGGTCAATGTGTCACGGTAATGATCGGGCAATTGCTGATGCCGGTCTAGCGGCAGCTGTTTCTGCGGCGAACAACTCAGCAGCAAAGCCCCTGCAGCTATAGAAGCGACGATGGTTGTCACCAAAGGGACCTTCTTTTTCAGGCGTTTCTGTTTGGATACAAACAACACATACAAACCGGGAATAAGAATCACCCCCACCAACGTTCCAACGATCATTCCCCCCACGGCAGTGGTCCCGATCGACCGATTGCCCAGAGCCCCTGCACCGGAGGCCATGGCTAAGGGGATCAGACCGGCGATAAATGCAAAGGAAGTCATTAAGATGGGGCGTAAGCGGGCCACGGCTCCTTCTACGGCGGCCTGTAAGACCGTTGCTCCCTGCTTTCGTTTCAAAACGGCATATTCGATAATGAGAATCGCGTTTTTGCCGAGTAGACCGATAAGCATAACCAAGGCTACCTGTGCGTAAATGTTGTTTTCGAGCCCCAGTAATTTAAGCAATAGGAAGGCACCAAAAACGCCTGCGGGTAACGAAAGAATAACCGGAAGTGGCAATGTAAAGCTTTCATATTGCGCAGCTAAGATCAGGTAAACAAAGAGTAGGCACAACGCAAAAATGTAAATTGCTTGGTTTCCCGAGAGGATCTGTTCGCGCGTCATACCCGACCACTCAATCTCGTATCCCGGGGGCAGCATTTCGTCGGCAACCCGTTCTACGGTGTTAATTACTTCGCCGCTACTGTATCCCGGGGCGGCATCACCGGTTACAAGCGCGGATGTAAACATATTGTAACGGGTTACCTGTTCCGGACCGTAGATGCGTTCCATATTGATGAACGAAGAAAAGGGGACCATCTCACCGGCCTTGTTCTTGATATACAAACGAAGTACGTCTTCGGGCTTTTCACGGTAGCCCGGGCCTGCTTGCACCATCACTTTATACATTTGGCCGAAGCGGATGAAGTTGGTCGCATAAAAACTACCCATTAGCGTTTGAAGCGTAGTCATAGCGTTCTCTACGCTGATTCCTCTTTTCGCAGCGATGTCATAGTCTACTTGGATGAGGTATTGTGGAAACCGTGGATCGAAGCTTGAAAATGTGTTGCCGACCTCAGAAGTCATTTCCAGCGAGTCCTGAAAGGCCCTCAATATGTCGGCGGTATGCGCCAGGTCGCCCGAATTGGATCGGTCCAATAAACGAAGTTCAAAGCCGCTGGAGTTACCAAAACCCGGAACAGTGGGCGGGGGGAAGTATTCGATGTTGCCGTCTTTCAGGTGGTCGGTGTGTTCAACCAGCCAGGCAATCACATCCGATACCGATTCATTGCGGTGTTCCCAGGGTTTGAGGTTAATCATTCCCATGCCGTATGAAGCCCCGGATACTTCTGTTACGATGCTGTATCCACCAAGGGTGGATACCGTTTCGACCGCTTCATGTTGCCTGGCAATGGAATCGATCTCGTTCAGCACGGCCATGGTTCGATCTACCGTAGCGCCCGGCGGGGTGGTTACATTGACATAGATCATACCTTGGTCTTCCGTGGGAATAAAACCCGATGGCAGCACACTGCTGATCCCCCAAGTGGCTACGAAGAAAAAGGCTAGTAGCACCAGGGTAATGACTCGGCGACCTGCAATACGGCTTACCAGTCCTTTGTACCGGTCCGAAATCCGGTTGTAACCCCGGTTAAATCCGTTGAAAAATCCGTTTAATAAACCCCCTTTCTTTTTTTTATCGTGAATCGGACGCAGCATGATGGCGCACAGGGCGGGTGTCAAGGTGAGTGCGTTGATCCCGGATATGACGATAGACGCAGCGAGCGTGAGTGAAAATTGCCGATAGAAAATTCCGACAGGCCCGGATAAAAATGCTACGGGAACAAACACTGCTGACATTACCAGCGTGATGGCTACGACTGCACCCCCAATTTCGCGCATGGCCGCGAGTGTGGCCTCCATGGGCGGAAGATGTTCTTCTTCCATTTTTACATGAACGGCTTCCACCACTACAATCGCATTATCCACAACAATGCCGATCGCAAGCACCAGGGCAAATAAGGTAAGCAGGTTTATGGAAAATCCCATCATCTGCATAAAAAATAAGGCCCCGATAAGGCATACAGGCACGGCTAAGGCCGGGATTAATGTCGATCTGAAATCTTGGAGGAAGATGAAAACCACTAAGAATACAAGAATAAATGCCTCGATCAGCGTGCGAATTACAGCACTAATGGATGCATCCAGGAAACGCGACACATCATAACTAACCGTATATTGCATACCCGATGGAAAAGACGATTCCTTCAGTTCGGCCATCCGTTGTTTTACTTGTTCAATTACGTCCTGTGCATTTGAACCAGGGAGCTGTTTCATCATGATGGACGCCGATGGTCTTCCATCCGTCTGGGATTCCATTTCATAGTCGAGTGAACCAAATTCGACGTCAGCGATGTCACCGATTCGTAAGATGGAACCGTCTGAATCGGACCGGATCGGGATATTTCGATATTCATCGGGCTCAGAGAATTTACCCGGGTATCGGAGGACATACTGCTGCATGTTGACGCGTTTATCCGAGCCAATACCCGTTTGCCCGGGGGCTGCCTCCACGTTTTGTGCGCGTAATGCGGCAATCACTTCTTCTGTTGAGATGGAATAGGCTGCCATGCGATCGGGCTCAAGCCAAACGCGCATGGCGTAGTCGCGAGCTCCCATGATTTCGGCGCGTCCCACGCCCTCAATACGTTTAAGTTCCTTCAATATGTTAATATCCGTGAAGTTATAGATGAACCGTTCGTCCGCGGTGGGATCATCGCTGTAAATATTGAGGTACATCAACATGCTATTTACCTCTTTTTCGGTTGTCACACCCGCTTTGATAACCTCTTCGGGCAGTTCATCCAGTACGGTGGTAACCCGGTTCTGGACATTCACGGCTGCAATATCCGGGTCGGTTCCTACCCGGAAGAATACCTGGATCATCGTGGTGCCATTATTGGTAGACACCGAAGTCATGTAAGTCATACCGGGAACTCCATTGATGGCTCGTTCCAAGGGGATGGCTACTGCGTCTGTGCAAACTTCGGCGTTAGCACCGGTATAGTTTGCCGTGACCACCACAGAAGGAGGGACGATGTCCGGAAACTGGGTGACGGGTAATGTAAAAAGTGAAAGAGCTCCTAATAACGTAATAATGAGTGATATGACCAGCGATAACACCGGTCGTTTAATAAATATATCGAACATGTTAATTGCGTAAACCTAAAGATCTAATTTCATTTATCCATGTAATCGTTGGAAGCTTCGGTAGCATTTAGTGTATGCTACTCAGCATTTTTGGTTTTTCCGCATTTTTGGTCAACGGTTCAATAGCCATTCCGTCGCGAAGATTCTGTACGCCTTCAAACACAATACGTTCCTGCGCTTTCAATCCGCTTTCAACGAGGTAATAGTGGCCGATACGCTGTCCGGCCAGAAAAGGGGTCATGGTGACGGTATTGTCTTCATTGACCCGGTAGACATACGTACGGTCTTGGATCTCGAAAACGGATTTCTGGTGTACAACCAGGATGGACTCCTGTTGCATCGGAACATTCACCCTGCCCGAGGCGCCGTGTTTGATCAGCCGGTCGGGATTGGGAAACCGGGCACGGAGTGAAATGGTACCTGTGGTTGCTTTAAATTCGTTTTCCGCAAACTCGGCTGTTCCTTCATGCGGGTAGCTGGTGCCGTTGGCCAATGTCAGTGTAACTGGCGTACTGAAATCCCATTTGCTTTGGTCGTGTTTTCCGACCACGCCCAGGTATTCCTGTTCGGAAATGTCGAAATAAGCATAGATTTCATCCAGGTCGGAGATAGACGTCAATAAGGTTCCTTCGTCGAGTAGGCTGCCTTCTTTCATCGGGATACGGTCGATTTGCCCGTCAAATGGTGCTCTTATTGTTGCATAGGAAAGGCGTCGGTTCGCGTGTTCCAGCATGGACTGCGCTTCTTTGATATTGGCCTGTGCCGCGTTCAGTTTAGCAATGGCTACTTCCAGATCGGTTTCGGATACGATGTTTTGGTCTACCAGTAAACGGGTTTGTGATACCTCCAGCTCGGTGGTCTTTCCTTCTGCAATGGCGTTTTCCAATACGGCTTCATTGCGAGCTACCTCCGATTTCAATTCGATATCATTCAATTTGAATAAGGCTTGGCCTTTGGTTACGGTGCTACCCTCGTCTACATATATTTTTTCTAGAAAGCCAGAAAGGCGACTGCGTATTTCGACATTTTTGGTTGCTTGAATACTGGCTACGTACTCGTTGTATATAGCGGTGTCTAATAGGTGTACTTCGGCGACGGGGATTTCGGGTAAACCCGAAATATCGGTCACTGAGGGAGCTTGATTTGTGCATGCGGCGAGTGCCATCATCACTGTAGCAGATAGCGCGCCGAATGAAGAAGTTGTTTTAGTCATCATCTGTTTGTTTTTTGTATCTGTTGTTGTGTATTTGTTATTTGTAACATGTATGCTGACTGCTTGATACATACTGTTTGTTGCTAGAAAAGCAACTATATGTGCTCAAACACCGTCCCGGCATGGGACATGCAAACAAATATTTCCTCCGGATTTAATAAAGATTTCCTAGGTCAGCGGAATAGGCGGTTTTAAAACGGCTTTAACCGAAATAGGTACTGATAATAACCGGGTAAGCACCTGATTTTGGAGTAGACTTTGGGCAGTACCAATGTAATCCCCATGAGGGAATCATCACAAGATACCGTACTCGTCAATCTGTCTGCCAATTCTGTTGAAAAAGTTGGAGACGAAACCAGACGGTACTTATCGTATTGGAAGTCGGGAGTGGCATCGTTTTTAACAGGTAAATCGAGCACGTCATCCAGGATGATTGCAATCAGCGTTGATCCATCAATAATCTGTGTATGCTTTTGGTCGTTGAATGCACCATCCTGATAGAAGACAGTGTTCAAGTAAGCAATGGAAAGAAGTATGTAGATCAGCCTCAAAACCATACTGTCAGCAAATATAAAGTTTTTTGTCCATTTTTTGCAGTTTTTTGACTTTTAGCGTAACCCCTTACGGCGAAAAGTACGAGGGCGTTTCGGCTATACATACAAAAGTTGTATTTTCGCCGTTCTTATTTAAATTTCCAGGATTCATGGATTATCATCATCGAGCGATTGAACAGAAGTGGCAGAAATTTTGGGCGGACTATCGTACGTTCCGGGTAGACAATACCTCAGAGAAACCGAAATATTATGTGCTGGACATGTTTCCCTACCCGTCGGGTGCGGGGTTGCATGTAGGCCACCCTTTAGGGTACATCGCTTCTGATATTTTCAGCCGTTATAAGCGGTTGAAGGGATTTAATGTCCTACATCCGATGGGGTACGATTCGTTCGGCCTTCCTGCTGAACAATATGCCATCCAAACCGGACAACATCCGGCCATCACTACTGAAACGAATATCAACCGGTACCGTGAGCAGTTGGATCATATCGGATTTTCGTTTGACTGGAGCCGCGAGGTGCGAACAAGTGATCCGTCGTTTTATAAATGGACGCAATGGATCTTTATGCAACTTTTCAATGCCTGGTATGACAAATCACGAGACCGGGCGGTATCCATTGAGGAACTTGTGACACATTTTGAAACCCACGGCGCACCGGGCATTCACGCTGTTTGCGATGACGATGTCCGTTCGTTTACGGCGAATGAATGGAAGGCTTTTACCGATGGGGAAAAACAACGGGAACTGCTGAAATACCGATTGGCTTACCTAAGGGAAAGTACCGTCAACTGGTGTGCTGCATTGGGTACCGTACTAGCCAATGATGAAGTGGTCAACGGAGTGTCCGAGCGGGGTGGTTATCCGGTTGAACAGAAGAAAATGATGCAGTGGAGCATGCGCATCACAGCGTATGCCGAACGCTTGCTCAAAGGCTTGGAAACCATCGATTGGCCTGAGCCATTGGTGGAGATGCAGCGCAATTGGATTGGCAAAAGCGTTGGCGCCAGTGTGCGTTTTGCCGTACCTGCTTTGGGCGACCGATCTATTGAGGTGTTTACGACCCGCGTAGACACCATTTACGGAGTGAATGCATTGGTACTCGCCCCGGAACATGAAGGGGTGGGGAGACTGACCACCGATGCGCGAAAAACCGAAGTGGACGCCTACATTGCACAGACCAAAAAGAAGTCTGAGCTGGACCGCATGGCCGATGTGAAGGCGGTTTCCGGTGTATTTACAGGCAGCTATGCTGTACATCCACTTACGGGCAAAGACGTGCCGATCTGGATCGCTGACTATGTGCTGGCTGGATATGGTACGGGAGCGGTTATGGCGGTACCTTCGGGCGATCAGCGAGATTATTTATTTTCTACGCATTTTGGCTTGCCGATCGTTCCCATCTCAGATGCACAGCGGTTGGATGGACAGGCAGATCCAACGAAAGAAGGCCGGTACATCAATTCCGATCTGATTAATGGCATGACCTATGCGGAAGCGGTGGATGCCTTGATTACAAAACTCGAATCAATCGGCGCGGGCAAGGCAATGATCAACTACCGGATGCGCGACGCGATTTTCGGTCGCCAGCGCTATTGGGGGGAGCCCGTACCGGTGTATTTCGAAGGGGGGATACCCCGGTTGATCGATGAACAGGACCTCCCGCTGTTACTTCCCGAGGTAGACAAATACCTGCCTACGGAAACCGGAGAACCACCCCTGGGACGTGCTAAGGATTGGAAGTATCACGGCACGTTTGACTACGAATTAAGTACCATGCCAGGCTGGGCAGGATCGAGCTGGTATTGGTACCGATATATGGATGCACAGCATACCGAAGCGTTTGCCTCAAAAGAAGCAATCGGCTATTGGAAGGATGTCGACCTGTACATCGGCGGATCAGAACATGCGACCGGGCACTTGTTATACAGCCGCTTCTGGAACAAGTTCCTTAAAGACATGGGGTATGTGATGGAAGAAGAGCCCTTCAAGAAACTCATTAACCAAGGAATGATTCAAGGGCGGAGCAATTTTGTGTACCGTGTGTTGGACGGGGAAGGCAAGGGTACGAACACTTTTGTATCCCATGGGTTGAAGGATGATTATCGCACGATTGCCCTGCACGTGGATGTCAATATCGTTAGCAATGACGTGCTCAATCTGGACGAGTTCCGGAAATTCCGACCGGATTTTGCGGATGCGGAATTTATCCTTGAAAACGGCAAGTACGTCTGTGGCCACGAGGTTGAGAAGATGTCGAAATCCAAATACAATGTGGTGAATCCTGACGATATCATCGAACAATACGGTGCGGATACGCTGCGCATGTACGAGATGTTTCTCGGCCCCTTGGAGCAAAGCAAGCCCTGGAATACCAATGGGATTGAAGGTGTCTACAAATTCCTCCGGAAGTTCTGGAAGCTGTTTCATGATGGCGATGGTAATTTTGCCGTTAGCGACGAGGAGCCCAGTCGGGCGGAACTGAAGGCGCTGCATAAAATTATCAAGAAAGTTGAAGAGGATATCGAGCGGTTTTCATTCAATACCTCAGTATCGTCGTTTATGATCTGTGTCAATGAGCTGACCGACCTGAAATGCAACAAGCGGGCTATTCTGCAGGAACTGTGCATCGTGCTGCATCCGTATGCACCGCACATTACCGAAGAATTGTGGGCGTTGCTCGGGAATGCCGCCGGTACCATGTCCTATGCATCCTATCCGGTTTTTAATTCCGATTTCCTGGTGGAAAGCGAATTTGCTTATCCGGTATCGGTTAACGGCAAGACTCGGATGAACCTTACTTTGCCGCTCGACCTAGCACAATCGGAGGTTGAAAAGGCAGTACTGGAGAACGAGGATTTGCAACGTTATTTGGAGGGGAAGCCTGTGAAAAAAGTAATTTACGTAAAAGGAAGGATTGTGAATGTTGTTGTATAATTCACAACTTACGGATGAGTTCGTCGGGAGGAAAACGGGTATGGCGGCGGTTTTGAAATCTTTGATGTTTCTGGTAACGATGCGGATTGGCACATAAACACGAGCGATCAATCCACCGGATGAATAACGCAACAACTAGCATATATGAATAAACTACATTTAGCCGCCAGCATGTTTCTATTATTGGGGAATCTGGTGTCGGCACAAACCAAGCGCTTGGACCTGGAACAATCCCTCGGTCTTAAGTCTTCACTTACTAAGCCGATCAATTGGGTCCGCGGCTGGGCGGATGCCCAGCATTACATTGAATACGACGCCCAAACGGGCCAGACGTATCAGGTACACATAAAAACCGGCAAGTACGATTCCTACACGCCTCCACCAACCAGCGATGTGGAAGTGTACCTGCAGAATAACGATGTTTTTATCCGTTGGGGTACCGGTGCACCCAAACAGCTAACTCACTCGCCAAAAGTTGAGGAAAAGAATCCGACATTGTCGCCCGACAATCAATATGTGGCTTTTACCCGTGAAAACGACCTATATGCCGTGCAAGTAACGGATGGCCGCGAAATCCGCTATACTTCGGATGCCACAGATGTTATTTACAATGGATGGGCATCGTGGGTGTATTACGAAGAAATTCTGGGAAGGGCCTCCGAATACAAAGCCTTTTGGTGGGCTCCCGATAGCAAGTCTCTTGCATTTATGCGCTTTGACGATACGCGCGTGCCGATGTTCCCGATTTACAATGCAACTGGGCAGCATGGATTTTTGGAGCAGACCCGTTATCCGAAAGCCGGCGATCCCAATCCGGAAGTGCGGGTAGGGTTTGTCCCGGTGAAAGGAGGAAGCGTCGTTTGGGCAGACTTTGACGAAGAAGCCGACCAGTATTTCGGACAGCCCTATTGGAGTTACGACAGCAGCAACCTGATGGTACAATGGATGAACCGCGACCAGACTGATCTCAATTTCTATCAAGTGGATCCCACTACCGGGGCCAAGCGGGAAATCTACCATGAGCATCAGGACTCCTGGATCGATCTGAGCCATGAAGAACGGATTACTTACCTCAAAGACAATAAACATTATATTCTGAAAAGTGACAAGACCGGTTGGGCGCACTATTATCTTTATGAACTGGACGGAACGTTGTTGAACCCCATTACCTCGGGTAAGTGGCAGGTCTCTTCCCTGGAATTGGTGGACGAAAAAAATAAGGTTGTTTATTTTACGGCTCGCAAGGAGCATTCCACCACGGTAGACCTCTATCGCGTTGACTACAGCGGCAAAAACCTCAAACGGCTCACTTTTGGCGACTATACTCACGAAGTGTCGGTAGCCCCCGACGGCAAGCATTTCATCACGACATATTCCAATGTAAGTACGCCAACCAAGGTAGCCTTATTGGATAACAACGGGAAATTAATCAACGAATTAGCTGATAGCAGAGCTACGGATTTTAAAGACTACCTCTTCGCCAAAACGGAGATGATCACTATTCCCACGCCGGATGGCTATCAATTGCCTGCTGTCATTACTTGGCCCACTGATTTTGACGAGACTAAGCCACATCCAGTTATTTTCAATATCTACGGCGGCCCGGATGCCGGTACGGTGAAGAACACGTGGAAAGGTACGGCCAACCAGCATTGGGCCAATGAGGGCATCATCCAGATCAGCGTAGATCACCGCGCGTCCGGTCATTTCGGCAAGGAAGGGGTCGCCTTGATGCATCGCAACCTCGGCCACTGGGAGATGATTGACTACATCACCGCCGCCAAATGGCTCAAGAGTAAGTCGTGGGTTGCTACGGATAAGCTGCTAATTACCGGGCATAGCTATGGCGGTTACATGACCTGTCTGGCACTGACCAAGGGAGCCGATTATTTTGATTATGGCATTGCGGGGGCACCTGTGACCAGTTGGGAATTGTATGATACCCATTATACGGAACGGTATATGGATACCCCTCAGGACAATGCCGAAGGTTATAAAAACGGATCTATACTGACCTATGTAAATCAATACAAAGGTGTGCTGCGCATCATGCATGGTGATATCGATGATAACGTGCACTTGCAAAATACCATTCAGCTTGTGGATGCGTTGACCGATCGCGATCGGCCGTTTGAACTAATGATTTATCCCGGAAGTCGCCACGGTTTTTCGCGTGAGAAGTCGGCTTACGACCGCAAGGAGCGGTATCGGTTTTACTATCAATATTTGTTAGAGAAACCGATGCCAGCCGGATTGAGGTAGATAACCAGACCCAACGCTTATTTACGGCGAGTTGTACCCTGCTATATCCACCCTTTTTCTACCGCCAGTGATATCAGCTCGATTAAGCCGCGTGTTTGGGTTTTTCGGAAAATATTCCGGCGGTGCGTGGCAACGGTCAGCGAACTGATGAATAAAGCCGCAGAAATTTCATCGGTTGTCTTGCTTTGAGCCAGTAGGTTCAATATCTCCAGTTCCCGTGCTGTTAGCTCAATGTTATCGGGAATCGATGTGTTCCGTTGGCTGGTATGGAGGAATTTCTTCCGTGCATGTACCAACGACAGGTTGAGCGTGACCAATAGCTGGTCTTTGTTGAAAGGTTTAATGAGGTACGCATAGGGGCAGGTCACTTCGGCCCGCTTAAGCGTGGGAAGGTCGCTGTATGCGGTTAGGAATACCACCGGCACTGAATCCCGTACTACATTTTCCACAAAGGTGATGCCGTCGGTTTCGTGGTTCAGGTTAATGTCGCACAGCAGAATATCGAACGGTAATTCACCGAACAGCGCTTCTGCATCCACCGGGTTTGTGGCGATTTCAGCGTCGTATCCATTTGCCTGAAGGTGAAGCTGAATGCTGTTAGCAATGATGATCTCGTCTTCCAGGATTAGGACTTTCTTTTTCATAGGGTGATAATTTTGGGAAGATAACAGGTAAACACGGCCCCCGAGTTGTTTTCGAGTTCAATGGTACCTTTCAGTTCGCGGGCCAGGTTTTTGACGAGGTTGATACCCTTCTTTGTTCTTCTGTCGTTGGCGGCCTCGGCTTCCTGGAATCCCTTTCCGTTGTCGCGATAGACGAATTTCAATCCGCCATTTTCTTCATGCAGTGAAATCCCGATTCGCTTGACTTTCTGCTGTCCGTCGAACGCGTGTTTGAAAGAGTTGGTAATCAATTCATTCAGGATGAGTCCGAGGTGTGTCAATTTGTTGATTGGAAAATAGATCGGTTCAACGTTTACCTCGAGGTCGATAGACAGACCTGAAAAAACAATCAGGTCAGTTGCCAGATCGGTGATGAACCGGTCGGTACGTACACTGTTCCTGGCATCTTTCTGGTTAAGGATATCATGGATTTTGGATACGGTAAACACCCGTGATTGGAGGATCCTCAGTTTATCCTGGATATCTGCATCTTCAATTTCAAAGCTCTGGATGTCAATCAGACTGGTAATCAGTTGGAGGTTATTCTTTACGCGATGGTTTAGCTCCTGCATCAGGAAGGTAATGTTTTCCTTTTGCTGTTGGGTGGTTTCGAGTGAGTCATTGAGTGCCGTGTTGGCTTGCCGAAGTTCTTCGGTACGTGCGCTGACCATAGCAGACAGCTTCAGGTTCATTTTTTTCTGTTGATAGTTCTTATACGCGAAGGTACTGGTAACTATCAATACCAGTAGGGCACCCGCCGTTACCCGAAACCAAATAGACGCATACCACGGCGACTGGATGATGACCGTCATCGTATCGGTATCGCCCCACAAGAGCTCATTGTTACTTCCCTTCACCCGGAAGGTGTAGGTGCCCGGATCCAGGTTGGTGTAGGTGGTCGACCTGTCCAGAGTGATCGGTCGCCAGGTTTTATCGAATCCCTCAAGGATGAACTGGTACCGGTTTTTCGTTGCCCAAAGGTAATTGAGACTGGCAAAATCAAACGTAATGACGTTCTGGTTATGAGAGAATACCAACGTATCTGTGTAGGGGATGTTCTCTGGAATGGGCATGCCGAACAATTGGACGTTCTCGATCAGTGTTTTCCCTACTTTTCGATTTACATAGACGCTGTCTGGATGAAAAACGTTGAAACCGTTCATCCCTCCAAAATAAAGATAGCCCAGCGCGTCCCTATAACCGGCTTTTCCATTGAACTCGTTATTCTGCAGCCCATCATCCTCGGTATAATTTTTGAAGGTCTGATGGAGGCGGTCTAATACCGAGAGACCGTAGTTCGTAGACACCCATATATTGCCCTTTGCATCGGATTCCACGCTGTAGATAAAGTCGTTGGGTAATCCAGCTTGTTGCATATACGTGGTGATGTGTCCGGTTTGGGTATCAATGCGGTTCAGTCCCTTGGCGGTGCCTACCCAGATGTTGTGCGCTGGATCTTCGGTAATCGCAAACACCCGTTCGTTCGATAATGAGTCGTAGGAAACAGACTGATTGCCCCTTATCTGATATAATCCTTCATCGCTCCCAATCCAAATCGCCCCCGAAGCATCGATGAAACTGGTGCGCGACCGGACCAATTGCTGACCATGAATCGGACGGGGTGTAACTCCGAAATTGTGTACATTGAGTGCATAAATACCGCTTGACCAGGTGTGTACCCAAACCGTATCGGGGGAAATGGGGGTTATTTCTATGACATCTTTATCGGCAAATGGTAGTGGAATCGGATCGAAACGATCTTCCTGCCGATTATATTTCAGGAGGCCCTGCCCGAATCCGCCCGCCCAGATGGTGTGATGTACATCTTTAGCCAGTGCATATTCGAGAAGGTCGGTCCGGTACAGCTTATACCGGTCGGTCCGTAGGTTATGTTTGACAAACCCGAGGTCTGTGGCCATCCATAGGTCGTCTCCGTCCCGTAGGAAATGAAAAATGCTGATAAAGTCTTTTTTCGGTGCGTTGTTGACGGTGATGCGGGAGGGCGTAAACTTACGTTGATGGGGGTGGTAGTAAAAGACTCCCCGTCCAGCGGTGCCCATCCACACCCCACCCAGTCCATCTTTCCTTACATGTAAGATGCTTGCCTGCAGTTCTTTTTCCGCATCATCCAGAAAAACTACCTGCTGCCAATCCCCGTTGTTCCGGATGAAGTAGGCTTCGTTGAACCCGCCGGCCAGTACCGTATGGTCATCCCATTGATGCAGGCTTTTTACCGTCGTATTTCCGATTTTCCGAAGTGTACCGCCGTTTTCATGGTATTCATATAGTCCATCTTCTGTACCGATCCATAGTTCATCGGGAGACCGTTGAAAAAAGGTGTTTACCGCCGTGTTTGTTAGCGGCGCCAATGCCGATACGGGTTGTATGGACCGGTTGGCAGCATCCAAGGAATACACGCCGCTTGCATTGGTTCCGATAAGGAATTTTCCTTCAGGTAATTCGATGATAGATGTGACGTAGTCATTATCAGTAACTTCAGGAATAGGCAGTATGTCGAACGTCAGTTTACTTCGGTCGATCAGTACGCAGTTGCCGATGGTTCCTGCGATCAATAAGCCTTCCGAAGCCGGATACAGTATATAACCGAACTTGACAAATGGATGGCGGTCGGTATCAAGTTGCAGCTGGAAATCAATGAACCGATCTTCCGCCATAAGGTACGCACATATCGAGCGTGTATTGGTGGCCAGCCACAGGGTATCGTTTGCGTAGTACATAGATCGGATGTGGTCATCGGGCAGGCCGCCGTCCTCATTGCTGGCCTTGTATACGTTCATTTGATATCCGTTGAAACGATTTAGGCCATTTTCGGTTCCCACCCAGAGGTAACCATTGTCATCAAAGTCCATGGCCAGCGCACCGAGCTGCGACAGGCCCACTTCCTGCGCGATGTGGACAACCGATAGGGAATCCGGGGCATTTTGCCTGATCACGGCCACTGCTGCCTGCATGCATACAACAATCAACCCAAACGATAGAAAAAAGCTGATATAAAATAGGCGCATTAAACGATGGATGACATATGGTTCATGATAGGCAAAGATATTAAACTGAATTTTCCGGGTAAATACCCGGTGTAGGGTATTTAATTCAACTTAAATAATGCCGTGTTCTTTGGCGAAGTGATACAGCGACATGTTGCTGGAAGTACTGCCGTTGAGATCGAGTTTTTTGAGAATGTTACGGCGGTGTGTCTGTACGGTAAATGCGGAAAGATAGAGGCGTTCCCCGATTTCTTTGGCGCTGAGGTTTTGGCAGATCAACCGGATGATTTCCAATTCGCGGGAAGTCAGCTTAAACTTCCGGACAAATGTATCGTTTTCGTTGAAATGTGCAAGGAGCTGGGCTGGATTTCCCAATGTGGAAGTGGCGGGGAAGAAGCGCTCTCCGGCGATCACTTTCCGGATAATCGCAGCGATATCTTGCAGGTCGTTGGTTTTGATCACATAAGCCATCGCTCCACGCTCGCGACAAAGGTCAATAAGCGTCGGCGAATGGTAGCTGCTAATCACGATGACCTTCGGACGTGCCGACCGCTGTTGGAGTGCTTCCAGTACGGCCAGTCCGTCCATGTCGGGAATATTCAGATCAAGTAGCAAGATGTCGGCATGTGGCAATTCAAAAGATTCCACCAGTGTGCGGCCGTTATCAAACGTGCCTATCACCATAAATTCCCCGGCTTCGGCGAGCATTTCCTTTAATCCCTGAATAATCAGTGGGTGATCATCGGCGATTAGGACTGTTTGGTTTTGCATGTAATCGGTGTTTCTGGTAGTTAGCTCTGAATTGCAATGATACTTATTTAGCGGGATAATGCAAAATTAATCGAAAAAGTGGGCAATCAGCACGTTCAATCGAGCCTTTGAAAATTACCCACTGTTAAGTATAGGAACCCCGGGATTGACGTTGTATTTTTGAGGCTGATGACTGTCCGATTGAATATTGTCCTGATATGTCTTTCTTTTCTCGGAGGGCGGTTTTTGGTTGCACAAGAACAACCTGCCGCCATGGAGATGCATCAAATCGGACAGGTATATTTGAAAGCAGGGCATCCAAAAGAAGCGATTCAGTATTTCAGAAAAAGCTCGGGAAAGGCGGAGCAACCTGCCGATGCCAAGCTGATCGCGATGAATGAGCTGTATATTGCGGTCGCTACGGGTCAGACAAGGCCGACAAATACACAGCTCGACAGCTGTTTTAAAGCGGTTCTTGAGCGGTTTCAGCACACGAAGGATTCCCGAGGTGAATACCTTGCCCTTCACGAGTATGGCTTGGCATTGGAACGCCAACATCGTTATGACGAAGCTGTACAGGCGCTGAATAGCGCGTTACAGGGCCGTGAAAAATTGGCGTTGGAGCAGGAGACCGCACAATCCTTGACAGCGCTTGCTCGGATCCATCACGAACAGGGCGATGACCGTGAAGCTGTACCGTATTTACATCGTGCCGAGCAATTGGTCAATGTTAAAAAATATCCGGAGACCTTGATGGATATATACCGCCTGCTGCATCGGATATACCTTACCGCCGACAATGAGGAACTTGCTGCGCCATATCGGCGTAAATTACTGGGGCTCGAACGTCAACGGGATGAAACCATTGCGGCGCAACAGGCGTTCAAGACCGGCCAGCGGGAGGAAGCTGAACGACTGGATTTGCTGCATGCACTCGATCGGGCCGAGCAGGCAATGCAATTTAACCGGCGTATTTTCCTGGCGATCGTTGGAATGTTGCTATTATTGGTTATCGTCGGCATAATGATTCTGCATAGGCGGCAGCGGGAGAAACTCCATCGTGCTCAGCTCAATCAACTCCAGCAGGAGCAGGCGCTTAAAACTGCCGCCGCAATCATGGACATGCGTGAACAAGAACGAGCCGCCATCGCCTCGCATCTGCACGACGAAGTAGGTGCGCTGATTGCGGTTGCCAAGTTGAATCTTCGTAAGGTAGCAAATGACCATGCGCTGCTTGAGGGAAAAACTCGTCTGGTATCAGCACAACGGCTATTAGATGATATTGGTACTACCGTAAGGCATGTAAGCCATGGCTTGATGCCACCGTTGCTGGAAAAAGTAGGGTTAAAGGCGGCTGTTACAGAATTTGTTGAGGAGATCATGGCTACGGAGGCAGTGTCGGTATCCATCCTTATCGTTGGGTTGGATGACACGTCTGCTTGGAAGAAATCCGACCAGATCACGCTCTATCGGATGGTTCAGGAGCTGATCGCCAACGCCCTCAAACATGCCCATGCATCGAAAATCGATGTGCAGTTGGTTGAGCTGGAAAACGAAGTAACGTTGATGGTGGAAGACGATGGCCGCGGAATGGAGTCACCCAACGCGCACAACAAAGGTATGGGGCTGGCATTAATTCGCAAGCAGGTGGAACATTACGGTGGTCAATTGGAGATCAGCGGCCGCCACCCTCGGGGCACGGCAGTCGTGGTTGTCCTTCCGTTGCCGACTGTTTCCTGCTAATTTTCATTGCTGCGTAACCTCGCAGTTCTGCTGTCAATTGGTGATGAGGATAAAATCACTGTAGCTGCTTCCCCAGTTTTTGACGACAATCTTGTAGTCGGCCTTGTTCGATGGCGTAAATTGGACCTCGCAGGCATCGGTATGGCTGTCGTCCTGTGCGATTATGTTATTGTGCTTGTCGAACACAAACAAGTCCAGGTCGTTGTCGCCATCGCCGATTACCGATACGATTGCCTTTTCACTGCCTTTAAACGACCAAGTGGTTGCAAACGAACTGCCACCTTTCACCTGTGCGGCCATGGTTTTTGGCCCTTCTGTGCGGCCGCGGGACCGTAGGCCTAACTCCCAATCGACTTGGTCGGCCAGAGTGAGCGCTGCTGTATTGTTTTGAGACAACCGGCGTCCCCATGCCAACAGGGTATCGGCATTGAGCATAAAAGGATGTTGCCGTAGTCGTGCGGATGTATCGGACAGCGAAATCTCAATCTGGTTGTTCGGGATGACTTCGACGGGCTGCTTTGCAAGCAGCCGTGCCGCCTGTATAAAGCTGAGGCCGTCCTGATGGGTATGGCCGTATCTCGTTAAGTATGCCATGGTCTTCAACGTCTGTATTTCAGGTGGTACTTTTGCTGTAGCGGCACGTTTTTGAGCAATTCCCAATGGAACAGTTGCAAACCATAACAAGATTATAAGCGAAAAAAATTTCATGGTTAACCCTAATGGATCCAAAAATACAAACTTAAACCATTGCTCAAAATACCTTGTAGTGGGTATTTCGCGTTTCTACAAAATTACCTGACGTTCGGTATTTATTCTGACAGATAGCAATCGTAATTTTGGTTTTCCGAAGTTGTATATGTTATTTTAGCTGCTGATGCGCAAAAGTATATATTATGGTTTGCTATTGTTGATGGGGTGTAGCTGTGTGGTGTTTGGAGTCCGTGCCGACGAAATTAAACCGGTATTGATTGATTCGGCAGCAACCTACAGCCTTAACGGGTATGTAGCGTATTACGAAGACAGCACGCTGAACGCTACACCGGAAGGCGTACTTGCACTTAAAAATACGGGTCGGTTTACCAATATCAACGGCGATGAATACATCAGCTTCGGCTATACCGATTCGTACTATTGGTTGGTTATCGAATTAAAAAATACACTTACCGATTATGTGAATTTATTTCTGTCGGTTCCGAGTCCGAGTATCAATATATTGGAATTATACCAATACCGGGCGGAAGACAGTACAATCACGCTGGTAAGCAGAACCGGCGATCGATTGCCATTCGCTCAACGTCCATGGCCGGTATGGGAGTTTCTTTTCCCCATCCGATTAGGCGGACTGGAAACCTCAACGCTGTTATTCAAGGTGGATAAGCGCGGTCAAAATTTTCTAATTAAAACCAAATTGGGTAAACGGGCACCTATTCTACAGGAAAATATCCCTATTTATGCAGCGTTTGGATTTTACGCGGGGATATTCGTATTTGCATTGCTCTTCAATATCCTCATGTACCTGTCTGTGGGGGATCGAATCCATCTATACTATTCACTGTATATTTTTTGTTCGGTTATCCTTGTGCTCGATGAAGTGGGATTAACGAAGGAATGGTTATTTCCTGACCTCGGCCGATTTCACGATTATACGAAGGCAACAAGCGGTATATTGAGCTGTGCCTTACTGATTCAGGTGATGCAGTTGTTTACCAACCAGACCGCAGCAAACAGCAAACTTTATTACTTTACTAATTACTATAAATACGTGCTCTGGGTACTGGGAATGATGCCTTTTTTCGCACTGCTTTTTCCCATAGATATCCGGGTAGAAAAAGCAATTTTCTTTTCGGCCAATATACAGGGCATCCTTTCGATGTTGATGATCCTGGTTTGTGTTATCGAGCGCATAAAGGGAGGCTTTATACTCGGCTATTATTATTTGCTGGCGGTATTACCACTGATCGTGGGTGGTATTAATTACGTTTTGCAGGTAATGGGTGTGGTGGGAGCACAACTGTTCAAACCCAATGGCGTGATCGTCGGGTTTGCTACTGAAGTGGTAATCCTCTCGTTTGCTTTTACCCAGCGGTATAACTTCTTGAAGCGCGAGAAAGCACTGTTAAAAAAGGAGAACGACCGTATCAAGCTGCAGGCTGTCCGGCAGGTCTTTCAGGCGCAGGAAGATGAGCGTGACCGGTTGGCCAAAGACCTCCATGATGACTTAGGCGGTACGCTTTCGGTCATCCGTTTAAAGGCGACTGACTTCCAAAAGAAGTTGGACCTTCTCCGCCCTGAGGAACGTACCGTTTACAGCGAAACCATACAGCTTATCAGCCGGGCATGCGACGATCTACGCGAGATATCACACAGCCTCAAACCCAAGTTTTTTATGGAGAATGGGCTTATTGGCACCATACAAGAACGACTTTCCATCCTTAACCGGGTAAGTGCGGTCAGCTTTGAATTTGTGTATCAATATACACAGCGTCGGGATTCCGAAATGGAGTTGTCCATTTATCGTATCGTCAACGAGCTTATCAATAACGTGGTGAAGCATTCTTGTGCAACGCAGGCAACCGTACAGTTGGTCGAGACGGTTCAGGAGCTTGTTGTTACGGTAGAGGACAACGGCATCGGATTTGATGGACATGAAACTTTTAAGGGCATCGGGCTCAAGAATGTATACTCACGTATTCAGTATCTAGGAGGACGCTATGCCATTGATACCAATCAAAATGGAACCACCATTACGATCGAAATACCCCTGCAAAATGACAGAAACCAGGCCAATTGATTCCCCGAAAATAAACCTCCTGCTGGTAGATGATCATCAGCTTTTTATCGATGGATTGCGTTCCATTTTGGATAACCATCCGCGTTTTACGGTATGGCGTACGGCGCGGGACGGTCGTGAGGCACTTCAATTACTTCAGCATCATACGCCAGACGTGGTTATCATGGATCTAAACATGCCGAAGGTCGATGGACAGCAAGCGGCGGCCAAGGCACTATCCATGTACCCCCAATTAAAAATCCTGGTGGTTTCGATGTACTACACGGCGTCGCTACAAGATACCTTGCAGGGGGTGGGTGTAGCGGGCTTTTTACCGAAAGATTCGGACGCCACGGTTCTTATACAGGCTATTGAAGAAATCCATGGCGGTGGACGGTATTTTACAACCTATTTGGATCGTCCTTCTGCCGACGGAGAAAACGATCAAAAAAGTGTACGGCAAAAGTACAACCTTACCAAGCGGGAAGTGGAAATCATCCGGCTGGTTAGGCAAAACAAAACAACCCAGGAAATAGCCGATCAGCTCTTTGTTAGCCCGTTTACGATCGAAACACATCGAAGGAACATTTGTGTCAAGCTGGATATCAAAGGAAACAATGGTCTGTTTGTCTTTGCCCAGCAGCATGTGGAGATTTAAGGAGACACTGGTGGAAAAATACACCTAAATAGGTATTGTTCGGATGGTTGTTTTTTTCTTTTTTTGTCTGGCGTAAAGCCGTACAGTAACCGTCGGCACCTGTGACACTCAATATCAAAAGCACAACATCACCATGAATAAAACTAGAGTCAATGAAACCGTAATGCAAAAAGCCATCCGTGCATCTGCAGACGGGAAGCGGGTATGTGATATTTGCAAAGAATTGAATATTCATCGGAATACGTTTTACCTATGGAAAAAAAAGTACCAGAAAATACGTGAAGATGGGCGACGGCGACTGGATGAATTGGAAGCGGAAAATGTACGGCTCAGACAACGAAATTCGGCCTTAGAGATGAACAACCGCGCCATTGTCGACCTGTTGTTGTCTTAAAGGATTCAGCGAATTAAATTTTATGCCACTGCTTGCAAGTGAAATCAATTTTCTCTATGTTTGCAGTCCGCCAAACGGGGGTTTAGCTCAGCTGGCTAGAGCGCTTGCCTGGCAGGCAAGAGGTCACCGGTTCGAATCCGGTATCCTCCACTTGATTAAGCACTTACATCATGTATTTGTAAGTGCTTTTTTTATATGCATACATTTTGCATACTTTTTCATTTGTTTGCAACAAGCCTGAAAAATATTAAAAAAAAAGTCGCTTTAAGACCCCATAGTCTTGATTTTCAATAAAACCGTATTTTCCGATTATACAAAGCGCCTCGGATGTTGAATTTTCAGCTTCTAGTTGCGTGACGAAAACTAAGGAATATGAGCATTTATTTATCAAATGTAAATGTCTTAGACACAAATTGCCTTTTATAGCCATATTCAGTCACATAATGAACCTCAAATCTTTCAACCAGATTGAAAAATTCATCAATGGTAATATCATTAGGTGTAATTATAAGTGGGCAAGGCCATTAAGCCTTGTCGGCAGTGGCTATGATACTTTTGTTCTTCCGTCATTGCCAGACAGGCACAATAAGACCATCCCATTTTTCCGGGTGGTCTATTTTTTGGTTTTTTCCGATACTGTTTCGTTGCGTTAAAAAACCCCATTTAGGGGGTATCGCGGGAAATGTTGCAACGGTAACTTTGCTTTTATTAATGAAGGTGTAACGGTAATACAAGCCGGATACGATAACCGGACAACATTATAAACGATAAAAATAAAAGAGATGAAAACAACAATCAGAAAAACACTCGGTCTGCTCACTATAGCCTTAGCCGTGGTATCTTGCTCCAAAAAAGATGATCCAAATCCGGAGGGCACTTCGGAGTGCTGGTACAAAGTTACGATCGATGGGGAAACGACGAGTCCGAATCAGTTTGGTCAAGACAAGGTCGTCATCACCGGAGGAGTAGATCCAGACTCTGGAATAGAGAACTTTATTTTTGCAATATATCAAGAAAAAGGGGGGAATAGCCAAGAAGTTGCATTAGGAACCACTGTTCACGGCCTTTTTAACAGCAAGAGTGCTACAGGAATTTATCCTGCAGGATCATTTCAATCAGGCTCCTTTAGTACACCGAGATATGAACTTTACCCCAGATATTATATAGGTAACTACAATGACGATCATATCGAACACAGTCTCACGTTTACCTTGCTGGAGAATTCTGATCAGCGGATACACATGAAAGTATCAGGGACAGTAATAAAAGAAGATAAGGTAGGAAACGAGGTAGTAGAGATCGGACCTGTTCCCATAGAGACAGAAATAAAGATTGATCGAAGCCATTACATGGAGACCATTGTTGAAGGCGCTATAGTTGGCGGGGCTTACTGCGAGTGTCAAGAACAATAATCATAAACCATTTTAAATCTATAAACTTTAAAAGCCATTAAAAAAGCAATCTTTACCCTTATGCTGCAAAAGATTCAACGCAATCGTTTGAGGCAACAAGTTAACCTTATGGAGACTCTGATTTCATTCAACTATCGGTTCGGTCAGGGCCAGCATGGCTGCAATCGCCGTTGAGCTATCCATCGGTTCAGGTGCAACGGCTTCATGTTCCGGATTTGAAGTAGTGGGACCGAAAGTTCCGGACAATGCAATCACTTGGTTGTCCTGATTATCTATATGGGCTAGCCTAATGTACAGCTCGTACCGCCAATCACCTTTTTCATTATTCCTGTAACGCAGGGCAAATACGTTCTCATAAGGTGCTTTCCCCAATCTTCCATCAGCAATTTCCTCCATATCGGGGAACATATCCAATATTTCATCCTTTGTCTCCTTTCCCATACCTGACTGTGCGTTGACGGAACGCCAAGCATACACATAGCCATTAATATCATCTTTGAAGTTCACTGTATAAAAGTAAATATGCGGTATTGTCGGATAATGCCCTTCATCTGTAAAGCTGCCTGTTTCCTGCGTTTCATATCCCTGCATTTGGGATGTAAGTAATGCGGACACCTGGTTTATCGTAGTGAGGTGTTTCAGGCGCACACCGGTACCCCTTGTATCCGGTTCTCTGTCCTCCTTACTGTCACAGGCAGACAGCAGGAAGGTTCCTGTAAACAATAACGCGATCGGTGCCCATACAAATTGGTTTTTGAGTTGTCTAGTAATTCTGGATTTAGCCATAGTTCTGTTTTTTAATGATTTTATCAACTCTTTCAGCAGGTTCTTTAAAAGTAAAGCGATGATTAGATGTATTTCATTTCGGTTGCTTTATGGATAAGTGCCACAGCGTTGGATTACCGTTTCTCCTTCAATAGCCTTGCGAACACCCATGATGACAAGCGTAAAGTTAATGATTTCAACTTCGTCTATGTATATCGCTATATTTACTCCACCCAGAACGTCGGGCCATCAACCGCAGGAAGGATCTCTTCCCCTTCAGGTTGTATGACAGTTACTTCTTCGTCACTATCCATGTTATACACCTGGCCGTCGTTCGGGATAATGGCAAGGTTCCAGTAAAAGAACGTAGGCCCGATTTTTTTCGCTACCAGCAGGTGTTTCCCGTCGGGAGAGAAGTCGGCCTGGATTTCACCGCCGCTACTTTCCGTAACCTGCCGTAAATCATTGCCGTCCACATCCATCACGTATATATGATTGCTCACCATCATCGCAAGCTGTGTGCCTTGCTTGTTTGCCCGCAGGTTGCCCCATACCGTATAAGGCATCTCTTTTACCAACGTAAGGTCTGTATAGGGTGGGTCAGATCGGAAAATATACCGTTCGTTTAAGGTAAAGACAATACGGTTGCCCGGAAGCCATCGCACCTCATCACTGATCCCGAAAGCCATGGGGCCCGTTTCGGTGTTCACCGCCTCCAAATGAGTGAGCACCTTCCCGTCCAAATCGGTTATGACGATGCCATTGTCAAATGTCGGGCTGTACAGCACTTTCTTATTATCGGGCGAGAGCAATGCTTTTACGTCTGTGTCTACACCCTTCGGTGAAACATAATCAAATTCATCGGCGATCGTTCCATCCGAATTGCGTATTAACGTGATTTTGGCCACATCGAATACACCGGCTTCCCGTTCGCTGGTCAGCCTGAACTGTCTGTCCAGGCCCATGTCCCAAGAATTGAATCCGTAGGTGTTGAATGAGAAGTAAGTGCTTTGCCGGTTTGTCTGCAAATCCAGCTGATACACATTTCCGGTAAAGGTGTATAGGAGTTTGCCGGTCAGACTCCTATTTCCGCCATTTTCATTATCGGGATTGGCACCCTTGTTTTTGCTGCACGACAAAATGCCGAACACTGCGACTAGGACGAGAGTAATGGTTTGTACTTTCCTTTTCATATATCAATTAATGTATGAAAACAAAGTTATCAGGTGCTTTTGTTCTGGGCAATCCACGAAAACAAGGATTTATGTTCCCATTTACCAATTGAAGCCTTTGGAATCGTGGATCAACAACTGGAATGTGGTTAACCTGTTCAATTGATTTTAACAAATATTCCTCTTCTGTCCGTTTTGGTTCTCAGTTCTGATAGAATTGTTCAAATACTGGTTAATTCTGTGAAAACAGTTCTGTGAGCTCTGAGATATCTTTGTATTAAGATTAGTTGCTAGAAAAGTCAATAGTTTTACTTCATTCAAAGAGATGTATTTTTCTTTTGTCGAAAACGATGACGATCAGGTTTAGCTAACCAATGAATGAAATATTATTCGGTATCCGCGCGGCCAACGGAGTGATTATCGTGTTCGAATCCGGTATCATACACATGATTATCAAGCACTTATGATCGAATCGTAAGTGCGTTTTTTGTGCTTATTCGACAACTATTTTACCGCACTCATAGTTCCACAGTAATTGCGGAACCACCCAGATTTTTCAACGCCTGCTGTACGGAGTCTATCATTGGCTCCGGGCCACAGACATAAAAATCCTGGTTGAAATCCTGTATCTTATCCTTTAAATAGGCCTCGTCGATGCGGACATGATCATAGCCGGGAGTATGATCATCCGTGATCGTGTTGATGAAATTTCTACCCAACATGTCAGTGAACTCATCCTTCAATATAATATCCGCCTCGGTTTTGTTCGAACAGAGCAATTTATTCGCGCCGATCATTCCGTCCTGATACAGCTGCCGGAAAATGGCAATGAACGGCGTAACGCCTGCTCCGCCGGCAATAAAGGTTCCTTCCCCTTTGTATTGGATGGCGCCCCATACGTCGTGCAGAATCAGTTCATCCCCGGGTTTCAATACTCCTAGCTGATGCGTAACTTCCTCATGCTCATCGTATATCTTGATCGTGAATTCCAGGAAATCCCATGTATTGAGCGAGGTGAAGGTAAACGGGTTCCGCTTGTCCAGCCAGCCCTCCTTATTGATGGTAACCTCGGTGGCTTGTCCGGGAATAAAGGTGTAACCGTCGGGTTTTTCCACCCGGAATCGCTTTACATTGTGCGTATCGGGCTCAACTGACAAGATTTTGACAATATGCTTTTCTTCCATGTTTTTATCTGTTTCTAATTGTAGGAATGGAATTCTTTCATTTAAGGTGGAGTTCCTTTAAATATAGGGGCAATGTACAAACTTTTTGCGGTTAATTCAAGTGTAAACAATCCTACTGGGGCATAACTTGCCCTTCGGTAAAGCTTTCTTTTTTATATTTGTAGTCATGCAATTTTACACCCCTTAATTCGGGATCATGTAAATTACACGGCGGTAGAGAGACCCAACGAACACTATGATTACGGATAACCATGGACGCGAGATCAACTATTTAAGACTGGCCGTTACCGACCGGTGCAACCTGCGGTGTAGTTATTGCATGCCTGCCGAAGGGCTTGACTGGCTACCCCGGAGGGAATTAATGACGTATGAAGAAATGCTCCGGATATGCTCTCTGTTCATAACCATGGGGGTCGAAAAAATCCGAATTACGGGTGGGGAGCCGCTTGTACGAAGGGATTTAGTTCCTTTCCTATATAAGCTTTCGGAAATCGGTGGACTAAGGGAACTGACACTGACCACAAATGGCTTATTGACTGGAGACTTCGTTTCCGATTTCAAGGAAATAGGCATCAAGTCCGTTAACCTCAGTTTGGACACATTGGATAAGGACCGCTTTTTCCAGATTACGCGTCGGGAAGGGTTGAATAAAGTGCTGGAGACGATGGACAAGCTTCTGGAAAATGACATCAGCATAAAAATCAATACCGTGGTGATGGCAAATAAAAATATCGCAGACATCATCCCGTTGGTGCGGCTTACGCAACACCTCCCGGTAAGCGTACGCTTTATCGAAGAAATGCCGTTTAATGGAGGTACCCATCAAGTTACATTGGATTGGGATCACCGGCATATATTGGATCATATCCGGAAGCAATTTCCTGCGATGGAAAAGCTTCCCGATGCACCCTATTCCACTTCATACAACTACCACATCCCGGGGTATAAAGGGAATATCGGCGTCATCGCCGCTTATTCGCGTTTGTTTTGTGGCTCGTGCAATCGCATCCGTATTACCTCAACGGGCGTATTGCGTACCTGCCTCTATGAAACCGGATCTTTGAACCTGAAAGATGCCATCCGCGAAGGATGCACGGATGCTGAGTTGCGAAAGCGGATAACGGAGACCGTGCTGAAGAAGCCAGCGGATGGCTGGGAGGCGCAGGATACATTGATGACGCAACATCGGGAACAGGAATCGATGGCTACAATCGGAGGATGAAATTAAAACGATGGAACTTATCACGGTAGAACGGGCAGAACAGATCATCCAATCCCAAACAAGGGACTACGGCACCATACGGGTCCCTTATGAGCACTCCCTGGGCCGGGTTTTGGCAGAAAAGCTGGTTGCTGACCGGGATTTGCCGCCCTTCAACCGCGCTACCGTAGATGGTATCGCCATAGCTTACCGAGCTTATAAGGAGAACGGCTTACGTTCCTTTACCGTCAACGCTATACAGGCTGCCGGAGAAACACCCGCCGCTATCTCGTCAACAAGTGAATGTATCGAAATCATGACCGGCGCCGCATTGGACAGCTCCTTGGATACGGTAGTGAGGTATGAAGATATTACCGTGGCAGACGGAACGGCCACGGTAAACGACATTGAAATCAAGCAAGGGCAAAACATACATTTACAGGGAAAAGACAAAAAAGAAGGCGATGTTGTAGCCGATGCCTGCCGGCTTATCACGCCGGCGTTGGTAGGCTTAGCGGCTTCCGTCGGTAAAACAGATTTGTTGGTAAAAAGACTGCCCAAGGTTGCCATCGTTACCACAGGCGATGAACTGGTCAATGTCGAAGAAAATCCTTCGCCCTACCAATTAAGACGTTCCAATGATGTAACGATACAATCCGTTTTAACGCGTTACGGTATTCAGGCCGACAGGCTGCACGTAAACGACGATTACGAGACGATGAAAGGTACGTTCCAACGATGCCTGCAATCCTATGATGTGCTGCTGCTGACCGGAGGTGTTTCCATGGGTAAATTTGATTATATCCCGCAGGTGCTGGAACATCTCGGTGTGAAGAAGCTATTCCACAAAGTCAGGCAGCGTCCTGGAAAGCCATTCTGGTTCGGTACATACCAAGACCAGCAAGTGATTTTTGCATTTCCAGGCAATCCGGTTTCCGTATTTATGTGCCTGCACCGCTATTTCCTTCCCTGGCTGGAACGTTCCTTGGACGTGAAAAAATCGCCACCTCAATACGCCGTTTTACAGCATGATATGGACTTTCCCTATCCCTTACAGTATTTTGCACAGGTGAGGCTGGAGGTGGATCACCAAGGGACAGTAACCGCACAGGCAGTGGAAAGTAACGGTTCGGGAGATTTTTCCAACCTGATTTATACCGACGCTTTTATGGAACTGCCATTGGAAAAAAACAAATTTAAAAAAGGCGAAGTGTACAAAGTATGGCCGTATAACGTTTAATTTCAACGCTTACCGATGACTGAATTTTCTCATTTAAATCAAAATTCCCAACCGAGTATGGTGGATGTGGGTGGCAAGAAAGTTACCCATCGAAAAGCGGTTGCCCAATGCATCGTAGCCCTGCCGGAAGAAGTTTTGGAAGCGCTTCAGAAAGATGATTTCAAAACCAAGAAAGGTTCGGTATTCCAAACAGCCATCATCGCGGGAATCATGGCAGCCAAGAAAACGGGTGATTTGATTCCGTTGTGCCATCCATTGGGATTGAATAACTGTGAAATCGATATGGAGCTGAATGGCCGGAAGGAAATCATCATTCATTGCACCGCAAGCATTGAAGCCAAAACGGGTGTGGAAATGGAAGCGCTTACCGGTGCTTCGGTAGCTGCGCTGACGATCTATGACATGTGCAAGGCATTGAGCCACGACATCGTGATCAAGGAAATCAAATTAATGGAAAAAGCCGGAGGGAAAAGTGACTTTCAAAGACAATAGCATACCCTCTGTGAATGGATTGGTGCTGGCCGGGGGCAGAAGCAAACGGATGGGTAGCAACAAGGACCTCATAAAGTGGCATGGAAAAGAACAACGCTTTTTTGCGGCTGATTTGTTGAAAAACCTTTGTCAGGACGTTTTTATTTCGTGCCGGCAAGACCAGTTGGCGCACTTCGATCCCGCCTATCATGCGTTAACCGATACGTTCCTGAATATGGGCCCTTTCGGGGGCATACTTTCGGCGCTTCGTGCTGATAGGGATAAAGCCTGGCTGGTTGTTGCCTGTGACCTGCCGCTGCTGGATGAGGAGTCCCTGCGTTTTTTAATCGAAAACAGGTTGCCGGACAAAGTCGCTACCACGTACGAAAGCCCTTTTGATGGCTTGCCGGAGCCGTTGATCACCATTTGGGAACCGGCAAGCTATCCGGTATTGTTGCGCTTTCTGGGAGAAGGGATCACCTGTCCGAGGAAAGTATTGATAAATGCCGATACGCATATGCTGACACCCCGTAACCCAGACGCGCTGCTGAATGTCAATACGCCCGAAGATGCAGCTGTTGCCAGCGAAATCCTGCGGCGAGGAAATGCTGTCCCGGATGCTCGAAAACCCGACATGAATGACTGAAAATTTTGAACGATACCATTGCCAGATGGCATTACCCGGATTCGGAAAGGATTCGCAGCAGCTTTTGCAAAACGCTAAAGTATTGGTTGTAGGTGCTGGTGGATTGGGGTGCCCCGCCGCCCAATACCTTGCGGCTGCGGGTATCGGTACCATCGGCATCGCTGACGATGATGTCGTTTCTTTAAGTAATTTACATCGTCAGATCCTATATACCCCAACCGATGTGGGATTTCCGAAAGTGGAAGTCGCCACAGGGAAACTGCAGCAACAAAACCCCACAATCAAGATCCTCCCTTACCGACTGCGGGTCACTCCGGATAATGCCATGGAGCTGATTGACGGATTCGATCTGATCATTGAGGGAACGGACAATTTCGAAACCAAACTCCTGTTAAACGATGCCTGTGTATTGTCGGGCAAACCGCTGGTTTACGGTGCCATTTATCAATACGAAGGACAGGTAAGCATTTGGAATGTGTTGCAGAACGATGGCACGTATTCCCCGAATTACCGGGATGTGTTTCCCGATGCTGAAAAAGCACAGGTGCCGAATTGCGCCGAAGGCGGTGTTATCCCCACGCTGGCTGGCATCGTTGGCTGTATGCAAGCAAACGAAGCGATAAAGTACCTGATCGGTTCTGAGAACATATTGGCTGGTAAACTATGGATCATGAACGTCCTGGAAGGTCAAACACGTACCATTAAATTAAAGAAAACGGATGTTCAAATAAATAGGCTTCCTGACATCGTCAGTACCATCACATTGGATGAGCTTACAGACATGACAGGAAATTTTGAATTGATCGATGTAAGAAATGAACATGAGCATAAGGCCTTTCATATCGGCGGCCTGAACATCCCGTTAGCGGATCTGGAAAACCGGCTAACTTCGATAAACCATGCTGTTCCGATCGTGTGTTACTGTACTACCGGGAAAAGGAGTGCTTCAGCCGCTCTTTTGATTAAAAACCATTTTCCGGCGGCAACGGTCTATTCCTTAAAAAATGGAATTGAAAAAATAGCGATTGATAAATAGGCATGACGGTTTTATCCGCGTATTAGCGCAGGATCATGCTTCCTGATCTTAATCTTCACATATTTGGATGCCGGCATATTGCTTCCTTTTACCACGTTATTCACGGAGACCAGTACATTCGTTTCGGGAAAATAGGTCATCGTATTCCGTTCCGGTATGAGATAAGGGACGATGACGAATAATGGCGCAACACGCTCGATACCATCATCATAATTGAATAAATCTACTTTGTCGCCCGGCTCAAACCCCGCCTGTGCGATATCTTTTTCGTTCATCATCACCACCCTTCTTTCATTGAATATACCGCGGTACCGGTCATCGAGCCCATAAATGGTCGTATTGAACTGGTCGTGGGTTCGGGTGGTAGCCATCAGGTATTCATCCGGTGCAAGCGTATTCTCAGGGACCGTGGTCAATGTAAACGGCGCACGACCGTTGAATTGTTTGGCGAATCGCTGCTCATCGCGTGCGGCATTGGGTAGGTAAAATCCGCCTTTTTGCTTTACCCTTACATTATAATTCTCAAAACCGGGGATGCATTTTTCAATGTCATCCCGCACGGCGTCATAGCTATCGTGATACCGTTGCCAATCAACAACCGTTCTGTCCCCGATAGTCGCCTTCGCCATGCGGCATACAATTTGTGTTTCATTGATGAGGTCATCCGAGATGGGCTTCAACATCCCTTTCGACCACTCTACCACACCCATCGAATTTTCGGTGCTGACAAATTGCTTTTCCCCCTTCACCATATCAATCTCGCTCCGCGATTTGGTCGGTAATATCAACGACTCCTTTCCATGGATCAGATGGCCTCGATTAAGTTTGATGGACACAAATGCCGTCAGGGCCAGTTTCCTCATCGCCTCGGCGGTATACGTGGTGTCTGGCGTGGCAGACAGGAAGTTGCCGCCCATGCCAAAGAAGACGTTGACCTTACCGGCATGCATCGCCTTTATAGCGTTTACGACATCATAACCACCCGTCCGTGGCGGATTAAATCCGAAAACCTGCTGCAGGCGGTCCAGCTGCTCCGCCGTGGGATGGTGATTGATCAGCATGGTACGGTTTCCCTGCACATTGCTATGGCCCCGGACGGGACAGGCGCCCGCACCCGGCTTGCCAATACTGCCCTTTAGCAATAGGATGTTAACGATCTCCCTGATCATATCCACGCCATTATGTTGTTGCGTGAGGCCCATCCCCCAGCAAAAGATAATACGCTTTTTAAATGCGATCAGTTGGGCTGCTTCATAAAGCAAAGCTGTCGATACACCGGATGCGGCAGCGAGATCATCCAGCCGGTAGTGATCAAACTGCTTGATAAAGGCGTCATAACCAACCGTTTTCTGGGAAATAAATTCGTGGTCAAATACTTCACCCGGGGATTTCTTTTCAAAATCAAGTAACAACAGCTCCAGGGCCTTCAATAAAGCCAAATCACCGTTTATTCTTACCGGAAGGTATAGGTCGCCGAGGTTAACTCCACCGCCAATGACGCCGGATAGTTGTTGCGGATTACGGAAGCCCATTAATCCGGCTTCGGGCAATGGATTGATTGCAATAATTTTTGCACCCTTCTTTTTGCCTCTTTCCAAGGCGCTCAACATGCGGGGAGCATTGGTTCCGGGGTTTTGCCCGATGATCACAATGACATCCGTGTCGTAGAAATCATGCAATTTTACCGTCCCTTTTCCAATTCCGATGGTGGGTGAAAGGGCAAATCCGGAGGTCTCGTGACACATGTTGGAGCAATCGGGAAAATTGTTGGTGCCGAATTCCCTTACAAAAAGCTGGTAGACGAACGAGGCTTCATTGCTTGTCCTTCCCGACGTATAAAATATCGCTTCATCCGGTGACGCCAGCCCATTGAGGTGTTCGGCTATTTTTTTGAAGGCGTCATCCCAGCTTATCGGCTGGTAATGTGTACCGCCTTTGGGCAGATACACCGGTTCGCTCAGCCTGCCCAGGTGCCCGATCTCGTAATCTGTTAATTTAGCCAGATCATAAACCGAATTGTTTTTAAAAAAATCCGCCGTAATTTTTTTGGTTGTGGCTTCTTCCGCAAGTGCTTTCGCGCCATTTTCACAATATTCAGCGATGGGCGACCGGTCGTCATCCGGATCGGGCCACGCACAGCTTGGGCAATCAAAGCCATCAAACTGGTTCATCTTGAATAATGCTTTCCCACCGCGAAGAAGGGTCTTCTCACCGATCAGGTCCTTCACTGAAGCCACCACTCCGGGGACGCCCGCAGCCCATTTTTTTACCCCGCCAACGGTAAGGTCCAATAATTCATGGGGTGGCTCTGCGGAAGGCTTTTTGTTAGCTTCCGGTCTGGTTTCCTTTATATCGTTTTCTTCTTTCATGGTGTTGGATGTTAATCACATGATAGCGAAGGGTTGGGGTAATGATCACTTTGGTCTTCTTCTGTATTGTCAATACAGGCAAAATCTTTCTCCACCAATAAACTTACCGTGCCGGACGTATCTTCGAAACCCACTTTATCGGTGTTATACAATTCATCAATCATGGTCCTGGGCATGTTCAGCACAATCTTGTTTTCAATAAAATCAGCGGTCAGCCGATCACTGTTGCCCGTTTCGATGGCGTAGGTAAATGTCTTGCCATCAAACGCAGTATGTTCCTCCAAGCGACCCGCTGCTTTCAGGCCGGCTACTTCCGACCGGGTCAGTCTGTATCGTAATGAGTTGCCTTTAATCCGTATTTTCATTCGAATAAATTGTCTTTTTAATGGTAATGAAACTTGCATAAATTATTTTTCACCTCTTGTTTGTTTTCAGCGGCGTTCAAGAGATCGCGTCGCTTAGTCCATGTTCTTTTGTTTATGGCAATTTATGCAGGTTTCATCTAATCTGTCCGTATTAAAACGTTATCACTTAAATTGTAAATGTTGAAGCTCTCTTCTTTGAGAAAGCCAATAAGCGTTATACCCAGTTCCTCGGCCAATTCCACTGCCAGGCTCGACGGGGCACCAATGGCAGCAATAAGGGAAATACCGGCCATAGCTGCTTTTTGGATCAATTCAAAGCTTGCCCGTCCACTTAACAGCAAAATATGCTGGTTCAACGGCAGCGCATTATTCATCAGGGCGTTCCCAATCAATTTATCGAGTGCATTATGCCGGCCAACATCTTCCCGTAAATCCACCAGCTCGCCCAGCATGGTAAAAAGTCCGGATGCATGAATCCCTCCGGTAGCAGCAAAACCACTTTGGGCCGCTCTTAATTTCTCCCGCAACGGATAAAGAACATCTTTGGATAAATCCAACTTCGGCTTTTTGTTGGTGAGAAATGGGCTCACTGTTTTTATGGATTGTATCGAGCTTTTCCCGCAAACGCCGCAGCTCGAAGTGGTATAAAAATTCCGGTCAGCCTGATGAAGCCGGGGAACAAAATCTTCTGTAAAATTGACCAGCACAATATTCTCTTTTTGCACCGAACAATTCATGCCCGCATGTTGCGTGCTTTGTATCGTTTCGTAAGAGGTAATGATTCCTTCCGTGAATAAAAAACCAAGCGCGAGCTCCGGATCATTGCCCGGTGTGCGCATGGTTACGGAAATGCTTTTCTGCATCCGTTCATGCCCGGGGCCATAGCTGATTCTTATTTCAAGAGGTTCTTCAACGGAAAGCACATCGGGGAATAACGTATCTGCGTGTCCGTTCACCTTCGTCACCTGTATGGGTTTAATGGAACCTGCCGTAAACTCCCTCATTTTCGTATCGATTTGTAACGATGTGTAAATTTACTAAAAACTCACGCATGTGGGGATACCCATACCTCACCATTTTCAAAAACTTCCTTTTTCCAGATGGGCACGGTTATTTTCAAGGTATCTATCGCGTAGCGGCAGGCATCAAAGGCCGCAGCGCGGTGTGCAGCGCCTACGGCAATGATCACCGCAACATCTCCTACGTTCAAAACCCCCACACGGTGATGGATTACTATATTATTAATTTTCCACGATTCGACAGCATGCGCTGCAATTTTTGCCAGTTCCTTCAATGCCATTGATTCGTAGCATTCATATTCCAGTCGTACAACCTTTCGCCCATCTGTCTTGTCGCGGACCACGCCTATAAAACTTGCCGTACCTCCGCATGCAGCATCCGTTGCATTCCCGATGCAACTTGCTGTATCCAACGGCTCGTTTAAAATTTTAATGTCAATCATTTCATCTGATTATTTTTTTGCCGGCCGATGAGCGCTCGATGTGAATTTTAGCCGCCGCTTACCGGCGGAATGATTGCAATTTCATCTTCAGGACGGATAACCAATTCATCTTCGGCATATTCATCGTTAACGGCAACCATGTATGTCCGTAGCCTTTTCAGGTCCGGGTAAGTTGCTTCCAATTTTTCCTTTAACCCGGCAACAGTAAGCCTGCCCTGTAATTCCAATGCGATGGAAGGGCCACCGAAGAACTCCTTTACAATACCGAACGCCAGTATATTTATATCCATTTCTGTTAAAACAATTGTTCAAAAAATAAAGGGAAGTGCTTAACTAACACGTTTACCCCCGCACTACATACTAGCACCGCCGTCATGCGGCGAATGATTAACGGGTTAAATTTTATGGCCATTCGGGAACCCGCTTGCCCCCCGATAAGTACCGCAACGCATAACAAACCGATCCGGGAATAATTGATGTTTTCGGGCAAGCCGGTAAGCTGTCCTGCAATACCGGAGATGGAATTAACCAATATAAAAACACTAGCGGTTGCAGCTATTTTCTTAGGTAGATCCCATTTCATTAGGTTCAGTACCGGCGATAGGAAAATGCCCCCACCAATACCCACCATACCCGACAGAAAACCGATGGACCCGCCCAAAGTGCTGTTTTTCAAGAAAGCATGTCTTTTCGGTTCGTTCAGTTGGTCAATGGTGGCGGGGCCCGTTTTTATCCAAAGCAATATGGCAGCGATCACCAGGCTGCATCCGAGGATGACAAAAAAAGTGTGCTGGCTGATACGCACGATAGCACCCAAATATGCCATCGGTATACTCAGCAAAACAAATGGAACAATCTTTTTCCAATTTACTTGTTTATTTTTTACATAGATATAGACACCGCCGGAAACGACGATGATGTTACTTATCAATGCAATCAAACGTAGTTCTTTAAACGGCAGTGCATAGAGGGCTAAAATCGCCAGGTAGCTGGAGCCACCGCCGAACCCCACCGAGGCATATAGAAAAGCGATAAGCAGAAAAAAAAGTAACAATTCCCAGTGTTGCATGATACGTATTGACGATTGTAACAACTATACCAACCACGACTGTTGTCATGGTTTGAAACTTGTATCCACAAAGAGACCGCAAAATAGCGTTTTTTTGTCTATTTGCTTTCTTTCTTGAAAAGAGAAGGGGAGATATTCATTTCAAATGCAATTTCGGCGACGGTTAGACCGGTTTCTTTGCGTAATTTACAAGTTTTTTCCAGCTTGAAATTAAGGAGGTATTGGCCGGGGGAAACGCCGATAACTTCTTTAAACGCCTTCCTGAACCATGTATAGCTGACATTATGTTCGGCGGCCAGTTCGTCGAGGTTAAGATGATTATTCAGGTTGTCATGCATTATCTTTTTGGTACAGTCGCGTGGCCATCGGTGATGATGAGAGGAAGTTATTTTTAAAATAAAAAACTTTATCCCACCTTTGTCCTGATAATTGGCCGATCCGATGATTCAATTTTTGAAGGACAGTACATTTGCGGTAAATGAAGTGATCAACAGATCGTGGGATCTGCTTAGACACCATTATTTTTCAATTGCGGGATTATGTTTCCTGCTTTTTCTCACGTCCAACACCTCAGGAATTCTGGCTTTTTACTTCAGCGAGGTTAATACCTTCCTGAGTGTATTTATGGCCTTTCTTTTTGCTATATTGTATTTCGGTACCCAACTTACACTCTTCAAGTATATTTTTACCTTAATAGATCACCGGGAAAAAATTCAATTTATCCAAACCATACCCAGTACCAAAGAGCTGTTATATTTTTTTACCGGCATGTTTAGCATAGCTTTGCTTGCCCTGGTATTTTATTTGGTAATCTCTATCATCGCTTTTCCGTTAGTCTACGCCCGCATTGAGGTATCGCTTATGGTTAACATAGCACGTGTTGTTTCCGCAATCGTCATCTTTGCCTTTCTGCTCCGTGTTGCGTTTTATCCGTTTTTTATCATCGATCGGAATGCCGAGCCTTTCCGGGCCATACGGCTTAGTTTTGCGCTAACGAAGGGAAATGTGACCAAACTGTTGCTCATCTTGGCATTTTTTGCCATTTTGCACCTTTTATATTTATATTTCAACTATGCTGGATACCCGATGGTGTCCACGGTGTTGAGCTTAGTCAATTCGTTTCTAGTCGGGCCGTTATCCAGTGTGGTGGTTGCCGTAGCCTATCGTAATATGATGGCTGACTATCAAGGAGGTGATGATCCGGAGTTGATGAAGAATATTTTGTGAACGAGGGAGTAAGGGATGCGATTGTAATATTGTGAATATTTAAGATTATTTTGATAAAGAAGCAGATAGCCTTATTGGGTTCCACAGGGAGCATAGGCACGCAAGCGTTAGAAGTGGTTCGTGCATATCCGGAACGATTCGAAATACAGGTAATTACCGCGGCGACAAATGCCGAGTTGTTGATTCGGCAAGCGTTGGAGTACCGCCCCCACACGGTGGTCATCGTAGATGAAGGGAAGTACAGTGAGGTAAAAGAGGCGCTTTCAAGTGTAACCACTACCGTGTTGGCGGGTAAGGCAGCTCTTGAAGAAGTGGTCACTTATCCCGCCGTTAACTTGGTCATTAATGCCCTGGTTGGATCGGCCGGTCTACGTCCGACGGTCGCAGCCATCAAGGCAGGCAAGGACGTTGCTTTAGCCAATAAAGAAACCCTCGTCGTGGCTGGCGAATTGGTGACGGATCTGGTTCGGAAAAACGACGTAAAACTGTTGCCGGTGGATTCGGAGCATTCAGCCATCTTCCAATGTTTGGTGGGGGAAAGCGATAATCCCATCGAGAAGATTTACCTTACTGCATCAGGAGGGCCGTTTCGGGGGAAGCGCAAGGAATACCTGGCCACCGTAGGACCGGAACAAGCATTGCGTCATCCCAACTGGGTGATGGGAGCCAAAATCACGGTAGACTCCGCTACGTTGATGAATAAGGGACTGGAGGTTATCGAGGCAAAATGGCTGTTTGGGTTAGAAATGCGACAAATTGACGTAGTCGTTCATCCCCAATCTATTGTGCATTCCCTGGTGCAGTTTGCCGATGGTAGCATCAAAGCTCAACTCGGGTTACCCGATATGAAACTGCCTATCCAATACGCGCTTACCTATCCCCTGCGCGTCAAAAACAGCTTAAAGCGCTTCAATTTTATGGATTTTCCAGCGTTGACATTTGAGCAAGCCGATCGGGATACGTTTCGTAATCTGGCGTTGGCTTACGATGCATTGGATGCACGAGGCAATATGCCGTGTATTCTCAATGCTGCCAATGAGGTGGTCGTGGCAGCATTTTTGAAAAGCGAGGTTGGATTCCTGCAAATGAGTGACATCATTGAAGAAACGATGCGGACGGTTCAATACCATGCGGCGCCGTCGCTGGACGACTATGCGGAAATCGATCAGATCAGTCGTAAGGTTGCGAAAGAGCTGGCAGCAAAAAGCAAAAAAGTATATCAAATAGCAAAATAAATTAAATGGGTGTATTGATAATGATTGGGCAAGTGATATTGGGCTTGTCCATTTTAGTGGTACTGCACGAGTTCGGTCACTTTCTGGCGGCCCGTGCATTTGGGATTAAGGTTGAGAAATTCTATTTATTTTTTGATGCCTGGGGGATTAAGTTGTTCAAGTTTACGTATAAAGACTGTGAGTACGGCATCGGATGGCTTCCGCTGGGTGGATACGTAAAGATTGCCGGGATGATAGACGAGTCCATGGATACGGAGCAGCTTAAGGGCGAGCCCCAGCCGTGGGAGTTCCGTTCGAAACCGGCTTGGCAACGCCTTATCGTAATGATGGGGGGGATTATCGTCAATATTATTTTGGGGATGTTTATCTTCTGGATGCTGACCTACAAATACGGTGAGACGTATGTAGATAATACGAAGTTGGTTAACGGTATTGCGCCGGGTGTTATCGGCAAGAAGATCGGGCTGCAGGCGGGTGACCACATTACGGAGATCGATGGGCAACCGGTATTGCGGTTTGACGAGCTGCTAAGTTCCAAGGTACTGATGGGTAATACCACCCTCACGGTAGAACGGGATGGGCAGACACTTTCCCTCGAGGTGCCGGGTGATATTCTCAACGATGTGGCCGATCACGACCGCAATGAGTTTGTCGGACTCCGTTCACGTACGATGGCCGTGGATTCCGTGGTTGTGGGGAGTGCAGCGGAGAAGGCGGGAATGCGTTCGGGCGACAGCATCCTGATGATCAATCATACCACGGTTCCATTTTGGGATCAAGTGAGAGGACTAATCAGCGAAAGTGCAGGCGAAGAGATCACCTTAAGCGTACTACGTGATGGGGATACCGCTACCGTCCGGGCAACGGTTCCCGAGGAGGGTACGCTGGGCTTCAGCATCCATCCAGACACGGATTTCCCTTCGGTAACCACGCATTATGGATTCTTCGAATCGCTGCCCATCGGCTCGGCTAAAGCTTGGGGTACCCTGATAGACAATGCCAAGGGGTTGGGTAAGATTGCCACGGGCGAGTTAAGGGCTGATAAGGCGATTTCGGGCCCAGTGCGTATCGCAACGATGTTTGGTTCCGAAGTAAATTGGGTGAAGTTTTGGACACTGGTGGGACTCCTATCTATGGCGTTAGCATTGATGAATTTCCTGCCGATTCCTGCGCTTGATGGCGGACATGTGTTGTTTTTATTGGTGGAAATGATACAGGGCAAACCATTGAGTGACAAATTTTTGGAAAAAGCCCAAATCGCGGGTTTCTTTATCCTATTGGCACTGATGGTATTTGTCTTCGGTAATGACATCTTGAAAATTATGAATAAATAAACTCAATATGGAAAGACGACGTTTCATCAAGCAGGCCGGAGCAGCAATTGCTGTGGCTGGAGCGGGGGGCGGCCTATTGGCTGCGTGCGCCTCACCGACCTCCAATCAGGAAAATGATCAAACTAGTGAAAACCCAGAAACCAACACAACGATGGAAAACAACGAAGTAATTGCACATTACGTACTTTTTTGGCTCAATGACGGGCTCTCTGAACAAGAAATTAATGATTTTGCCAACTTTTTTGAAGAACTGAAGACCATTCCGGAAATTAAGTCGCTTCATTATGGCCGCGCCGCAGCGACACACGCCCGAGACGTAGTTGACAACAGCTTTACCTATAATTTGCTGGTGTTTTTTGATAGCTTGGATGAAATTAACGTCTATGAAACGCATCCTACCCATTTGGCCGCTATCGAAAAATATTCCAAATTCTGGAATAAAGTGGTCGTGCACGATTCCGTGGTAAAGCAAGCGGTGGTTTAAGGTCGACCCCGAAAGCTGAAAACATGAACGGACAGCATCGCAAGGATATCTACCCGGGGTTGGAGGTAGCTATTATTCTCAAAAAGGACCAACGTACCGGAAAGCTAACTGAGGGTGTTGTAAAAGACATCCTCACTTCAGCACCTTTTCATTCCAGGGGCATCAAAGTGCGTTTGGAGGATGGCCAAATCGGTCGTGTGGCGGAGATCTTAGCGTAAAATCCGGTGCCGGTTTTCAAGAGGATGTACTTACGTCGGCAAGAGTGCTTCTTTGCGCTCGCCGATCTGTTGCCGCCACATGGCATAGTAGAGCCCTTTTATATCCAGCAGTGCTGCATGATTTCCTGTTTCCGCAATCGTTCCTTTTTCCAATACAAAAATACGGTCGGCATGCATAATGGTCGATAGTCGGTGGGCAATCATGATCGTAATATGCTGCCGTTCGGCCGTGATATGACGGATGGTATTGGAGATTTCTTCTTCGGTTATGGAATCCAATGCGGAAGTAGCCTCATCGAAAATCATCAAATGTGGCTGCCGCAACAAAGCCCGTGCGATGGAAAGCCGTTGCCTTTCGCCCCCCGATAGCTTCAGTCCGCCTTCGCCGATCACGGTATTCAACCCGTTGTCTGCCCGTGCGAGGATGTTTTGTCCCGCTGCTTTCTGCAGCACATCCATAATCTGTTCATCGGTTGCACCGGGGTTCACAAAGAGCAGGTTTTCCCGTATCGTGCCGGAAAATAGCTGGGTATCCTGAGTCACGAAGCCGATTTGGTGGCGGAATGTATCAAAGTCTATGCGGTCGCCACGGAAATCGTTGTAAAAGATACGTCCTTCACTGGGATGGTATAGGCCCACCAGCAGTTTTACCAACGTGGTTTTGCCGGCGCCCGAGGGACCTACAAACGCAATGGTTTCTCCCCGTTTTACTTCAAATGAGATTCCTTCCAGTGCGGGCCGGCTGGCCGACTGATGTTGGAAGGATACATTGTCAAACCGCAAGCTTGTTATGGCGTTGATTTTTTCTGGGTTTGCAGGCTGAAACTCCGGTTTACGGCTAAATAGCTCCTGCAGGTTATTTAACGATGCTTCTGCCTCTCGATAAGAGAGGATGATGTTGCCCAGTTCCTGTAATGGGCCGAAGATGAAAAACGAGTAGAATTGCATCATCATCAGTTGCCCTACCGTGATCTGGTCCCTGAAGACAAAAAACAGTAACGAGAACATGATGCATTGCTGCAGGAAATTCACAAATGTGCCCTGCACAAAGCTTACTGCCCGGATGCTTTTTACCTTGCGCAATTCCAGCTTTAGGATTTTGAGGGTGGTGCTATTCAGTCGCCCGATTTCCTGTTGGGTTAAGCCAAGGCTCTTGACGAGCTCGATGTTGCGTAGCGATTCGGTGGTAGACCCAGACAATGCATTGGTTTCTTTGAGGATGTTTTTCTGGATGAACTTGATTTTCTTGCTCAGGTAGCTGGTTAAGAATGCCAGTGTGAACGCACCGACAAGGTAGATCAGTGGCAGCGACGGACTTAACCGGAATGACACAATCACCACGAAAACAATACCCACTAGCGTAGCAAATAGGACATTTACAAAGTTGGTGATAAACTTCTCGCAGTCTGCCCGTGCTTTTACCAGTACAGACAACGTCTCACCGCTACGCTGGTCTTCGAAATCCTGATAAGGCAACTGCAACGCATGTTTGAGGCCATCGGTATAAAGCTTGGCACCGAACTTTTGGATCACCACATTGACGACATAGTCTTGGAAAGCTTTAGCTATTCGTGACACCATAGCGACACCAATGATGAGCAGGAGCCCGATGGTTATTCCCCTGAAAAAAGTTGCATCGGCCCCCTCGGCCCGAAAATCAGCCGCTTTATTGGCATAAGGGTCAATAATCAAGTTGCCAAAAATATAAGGGTTCAGCAGGGAAAAGACTTGATTGATAGCTGCCAGTAGAAGCGCCAGCAGGATCAATCCCTTGTATCTACTTAAGTAAGACAATAGTAATTTCATCGCGAAAGGACCGGACAATTATGAAACCATTTTTTTCGCATGTCAGTAAAAAGCTATCAATTTGTATCCTGTGTCGGTTTATTTTTACGACGAGCAGACAATAGCCGGCCGTTTTGGCACGCTTTTAAAAATGCCTATGTTTGTTTCAAATTCCAAAGTTAGCATGTCCAATGTATTAAAGGCCCATTTAAGCAAATTTATCGTCATCGATGACGACGAGTTTGCCGAAATATTGTCCTATTTCGAAGCTCAGAATGCAAGAAAGAAAGAAAACCTGCTAATCGAAGGAGCGATCTGTAAGCGGCATTACTTTGTTATAAAGGGAATCCTGCGCAAATTTTTTGTCACGGATAAGGGAGTGGAGCGGACCACCGAATTCGCGATCGAAAACTGGTGGATGACCGATCATTTTGCTTTCGAAGCCGGATCGACATCGCAGTTTTATATTCAAGCGGTGGAACAGGCAGAATTGCTCGCCATCACCCGGGATAAACAAGCGGAAATGCTGCGGCGACATCCCCTGATGGAGAAATATTTCCGATGTATTTATCAAAAGGCTTACGGGGCAGCTCAGATGCGGATGAAATTCCTGCATGATTTTTCGCGGGAGGAGCTGTATCATCATTTCCGTAAGAGTCAACCTGATTTTTTGCAGCGTGTTCCTCAATATCTGGTTGCTTCCTATCTCGGATTTACGCCGGAATACCTAAGTGAAATCCGCAGGAAAAGCATTTCTTAAACCCGTTTAAGTTTTTTCGGTTTGTTGTTTTTCAACTTTGTGCCATCAAAGTTTAACAGAATAGAATCATGGAAAAACGTATCAACATCAACACGGTAGCCCCCCAAGCCTATAAGGCTATATTTGCATTGGAAGGTTACCTGGCAAAAGCTGAAATCTCGAAAAAGCTGAAGGAACTTATCAAAATCCGGGCCTCGCAGATCAATGGTTGCGCCTTTTGCATTAATATGCATACCAAAGACGCGTTAAAAAACGGCGAAACCGATCAACGTATTTTTTTACTGAATGCATGGCGCGAAGCGCTTGGATTTTTTACCGAGGAGGAGCAGATTGTCTTGGCGATGACTGAGGAGATTACGCTGATCAATAAGGAAGGACTGACGGATGATACGTATGATAAGGCTTCGGCTGTTTTCAGTGAAAATCAGATTGCTGAAATCATCACAGCCATCGCGACCATCAATGTATGGAATCGGATCGCCATAAGCACGCGAATGCAGCCGGGGGAATAAGGATTACGCGCTTATGTTTGGGGAACGACTAAGGTTCGCTGAAACCGTGGTATAAATACAGCGCTCCATACGTCCAGTTCGGTCCTTCCAATCCGGGATAATTGAATCGGTCCATCATCAGCGCTACATAACGGAACGGATAGCCATCGGGCAATTCCACTACATTGGGCCAGACCCGGGTGCCGGATTTTTCATCCCACGGGGGGAGATCCATTTTGAGTGTGCCTGCTTCGTGGAGGTCGGGATATGAATAGACAAAGATTTTCCGTTCCTGGCTTCCGGAAAAACAAAAGAGTTTTCCGCCGATGCGCTGGATGGATGTTCCCGTCGAATTATGGCTTACAGGACCGGCGATGCGTCGGTAGTCTTTATTCCACGTATCGGATTCCAATAGGACGGCTTTATAGCCGTCGTTGTTCTCGCAGGTTAGTATCCGCCATTTTTCGGCCTTGGCATCATATAGAATATGTGGATCTTCGATGTCACCCACAACGCCGAAAGGCGTAGCCCGCATACTGGAGAATCCAAAACGGGGGTCTTTCACGCTTTCTACGGCCAATAGTTGCTTTTGCTCATCGGGACTGGCATAGGCACTAAATCCGGTGGTAATACCCCGCCAAACCTTGTGATTTCTGTCATAGAAAATATGGGACGCAACCTCATTCCGAAGGATGCCGTCCTGCCGGTCGAACACAATAATTCCCTCAAACCGGAGATCAAACACGGAAGGATCCATGCTGAAAACACCCTGTATGTGTTGGGGCAATGCGCGTCCCCGGATGGTCATTGTGTACCAAATCCGGCCCTGGTCCAGCAGCGGCGTCCCATCTTCGTAGGTGATGGCACGGATGTCTGCGAGGCCCATGCCGCTGCTGAGTGCGGATGTCACTTTGTTTACCTGAATGGCCCCGTATTTGATCTGCACAAACAAGTTTGATTGGAAGGTATTCAGGTATTCTTTCTTCCGTAGGTCAATGTGCTGACTGAAATCCGACTGGGCGATTGGCAGGGGAAGGCCATCGCCTTGGCAATACAAGGTCAGACCGCTGCCAAGCATTTGGAGAATGAGCTTTCCGTTGGCAGCTGTGTTAGCTTGGGTAGCGATGCAGATTGACTTACGCGAAATCACCTCATCGCCTCTCATGATCAGTTGGTGAACATCGGTGATGTAGTTGTCCCGATAATCGATGGTGATGAGGAAACGTTCCATTTTGGTGCCATCCGAAAATTCAAATCCAATGGCACCTTCCCCTTCACAGGAAGCCAGATCTAGCGTGTATGTTGAAAATGGATTGAACCCACCAAACCAAATAGACGTTTCCGTTTCGGTATCCGCCACAATCTGCAGTTGCTCGTGGCGTACGTTTATTTGCGCATGGGCTTCCCTATGGTGGGTGATGGGATACATGGCAGACATTCCGATAATTTCACGGGGGTTGAGCGCGGCCAGCGGAATGGTATGTAAGTCGTCAAAGATAAATCGCCGAACTCCCTGCCGTACAAAATTGATGTCATCGGGAGCCGGTTGACTTTGAACAGAAACAGCCATCGACATGAGAAATATATGGAGTACGGAAAAAGCTAGTCTGCGTAATTTGTTCATAAGAGTAATGACCATTGGCCGGGTAAAAATAACGTTTTGCCGGTAGGTTCCCAAGCGTTGCTGTTTGGGAGTACTACTCGTAACCAAAGCATGTTTTTCGAGTTCTGTTGCATCGAGTCAAACTTTTACCTAAATTGCGGATTGTAAGAGAAAACATGCCTGATCGGATGATTAAACTGATAATAAGCTTGCTCATAGTGACTTCATGCAGCGGAGCCGCCGAGCGGTCGGACGAAACCACCGGCCAACCCGAGGCAACGGAAGCGATTATTACCGGTGCCGACCAAGTGGAAAGCTATGTGCCTTATCTGATGGGGAAACGTGTGGGAATGGTCATCAACCAGACTTCCATCATCGGCGATCAGCTGAGTGTGGATAGTCTGCTTGCGTTGGGAGTCGATATTAAAGCGATTTTCGGGCCTGAACATGGATTTCGTCAAAATGCGAGTAACGGTGCGGCAGTCGGAGATGAAATTGATCCACAGACCGGCATACCCATTGTTTCACTGTATGGCAAAAATAGAAAGCCCTCCCAGACACAGATGGAAGCGCTGGATGTGATGGTTTTTGATGTTCAGGATGTAGGCTGCCGATTTTACACGTACATTAACACCTTGGCGGACATCATGGAAGCCTGTGCGGAATATGGAAAAAAGCTGGTTATCTTAGACCGCCCCAATCCCAATGGATTCGTGGACGGTCCGGTGTTGGATATGCAGTTTAAGTCGGGTATTGGGAAGTTTCCGATACCGGTTGCACACGGGATGACCATGGGTGAGTTTGCCCGCATGTTAAATGGCGAAGGCTGGCTCGCCAATGGTATCCAATGCGACATTAACGTTATTCCCATCAAGAACTATACCCACGATCTGTATTATGAGTTGCCGGTACCTCCATCCCCAAATCTCAACACACAGGCATCCATTATTCTCTACCCGTCCTTATGTCTGTTTGAAGGTACGATTATCAGTCAGGGGAGGGGTACCTACATGCCTTTTACGGTGCTGGGAGCACCCGCGTTGAAGGGACAATATGATTTTTCTTTTAAGCCGGTAAGTATACCCGGTATGTCTGAAGCACCGTTGCACCAGGGTAAAATGTGCTATGGGATAGACCTGAGAGATTATGATATTAAGAGGTTGCATGCCAGCGGCCGGATTAATTTGCAATGGATGCTTGAGTTTTATAAAGCTTTCCCCGAGAAGGAACGTTTTTTTGATTCCTCACAAAGCCCCGCCATGGGGCGAATTGAGGCATTGATTGGAAATAATGTGTTTAAAAAGCAGGTGATGGATGGCCTGAGTGAAGAAGAAATCCGGAAATCCTGGGAACCAGGATTGAGCGACTACAAAGAAATGCGTAAACAATATTTATTATACAAATGAAGAAATCATTGATCGTATACATACTGGTCGGCATGTGCTTTCTCGGAGGTTCCGTGAGAAGTTATGCGCAAACAAACAAGGGAAGTTTCAACCACATTGCGTTATCCGTTTATGACCTTCAGAAAAGCGCGTCGTTTTATCGGGAAGTCTTGCAGTTGGATACCCTTCCTGAACCGTTTAAAATAGGGAAGCATGTGTGGTTGGAGATTGCTCCGGGGTTTTCGCTGCACCTGGTTGCGGATGCAACCGAACTGAAAGAACACAGTCGGAATACCCACATTTGTTTCAGCGTAGCATCTATGGATGAGTTCGTTGATCGGCTTGGTGAATTTGGCATTGTTTATTACAATGTGCAGACTGAACCGGGTAAAGTTGGAACCCGTGTGGATGGAGTTAAACAGCTTTATATCCAAGATCCCGATGGTTATTGGATCGAGGTCAATGACGAAAAACGCTGAGGCGGTTATTTTGACCTGTTCCAATAGATTTTCAGGTTGTGGGTTGAGCTGCCATAGGCAATGATGTCGGGTTTCCCATCGCCATCCATGTCTTCAATATCGAGATCTTCGCAAGCGATACCACCTCGATCCACCCAGTAGACGTCGATCGCTTCCCAGTATGGGTTAAATGGTACATACAATTTGATTCCGAAAAGCCCATCTTCATTGGGCCTTTTCCATCCGGCGACTACCTGATCTCGCCCTAAGTCCAAAAAATCAGCCATTCCCAATCCGTATCCTGCTTCCATCTTCCGTTCAAGTACTCTCCTTTTAATTTTGTCGTATACCAATACGCTATCGGCGAGTCCGGGTGTATAGAGCGTTATCCGATTGCCATGAGTCGGTTCAATAGCTGCAAAAACATGTGTATTCCGGCTCGCTAGGGCGCCAATGCGCGCCCTGCCCAGCCGACGGCCTCTGGCCAGCCAATCGGCTGTGTTACGGATCCAACGTCCATCCCTAAAGAAGAATGCCATCATACCGCCCGCTCCGCTGATATAAAATACTTCCTGGTGGCCATAGTTGTACACTTCCAAATCATTGGCCCGCGGTAGGGGAAGCCCGATGAACCGCTGCTTCCACGGTAAGGTTAGGTCCGTCGGTTTTTCATACGTCCGTATAGTTGGAGCTTGCGTTTGGCTGTCATCACTTTCCATGCTGTATTTCGGCAATACCACCAATTGATACGTGCTGTCGCTCACCTTCACCCATTGCATCCGGTGGGCAGGAGGGACCTGACGGAGCTGGACCGACGTCCACAAGTGGGTTGGGTTTTCGGGACAGATCAAATAATAGACAGAATCGGACGCCACCGCGATCTCGGCTTTTCCATCGCCGTCGATGTCACGCGCGGCAATGCAAACACCGTCATCATTAGTAAGGTTATCCACCATCACGAATCGTTTCCAATCCCCGTTGCGATACCAGACAACCCGATGCGAATCCGCGAGTATAATATCCGGCTTGCCGTCACCATTTACATCGCCAATTGTCAAGTCATGTCCCCCGTCGATCCGATCGTCAATGATTTCCGTTGCGAAGCGGGGTTCCTTCCCAATGAGGGAAACCATACCAGTAAGCATAATTAATGACGGGTAGAACATAGGTTATTTAAAGACTTGCGATGCTGTTTGTTTTCATGTCACGAATTTAGTAAAATTGCATAAGTAACGATCCATGAAACAAAGTGCCGGTATTCTACTGTTCCGCCGAATAGATCGGAAACCCCAATTTTTTCTGGTGCATCCCGGTGGTCCCTTTTTTGCCAAAAAAGATGCCGGGGCATGGACCATTCCCAAAGGAGAGATCATCCCGCCTGAAAGTCCGCTGGACACCGCTATCCGTGAATTCGAGGAAGAAACAGGACGGCGTCCTGTCGGTCCTTTTATCCCATTGGATGCCATCGTCCAGAAGGGGGGCAAACACGTGTTGTGCTGGGCGGTGGAGGGAGATTTGGATCCGGAAAAGGTGGTAAGCAATACCTTCGAATTGGAGTGGCCACCGCGTTCTGGCACAAAGGTTTCTTTTCCGGAAATAGACAAGTCGGGTTGGTTTACACTGGCGGAAGCCAAGCAGTTAATCAATGAGCGGCAGGTCTCCTTGCTGGAGCAGCTTGTCATGTTTCTGAATGGATAATAAAAAAAAGAGTATTTTAGCCCGTAAGAATCATTGGAAGTTAAGTTTTGTAATTAAAGTTTAAGATATGCGGAGAGGTTTGTTGACGTTAGTATATACAGTTGTGATGGTCTGGAGTGCGTTGGCGCAGGATCAAACAGATCGGGCTAAATACGAGCTCATCCGGGAGACCATCAATTTTTTGGCGACAGATAAAGCCGTTTCACCGGATACCAGTTTCAGGATATCCTGCGAAACGTTGGATTACGACTGCTTCAAACAACAGTTATCCAGCAATCCCGTAAATGGTATTGAGCGGTGGTACAATGCGTGGCGATCTATGAAAGCCACAGATGAAGCGGGATTGGCTACCTTGCGTAACCAAATATTTTCAGATATCTTCGAAAGGCCGGGGAAGGGGTATCGAAAGCAACTTGCCGGTTATAAAGCCTACGTTGAACGTGCCGAAAATCTGATACGTCCATCGGTGAATGAAGTGCCGGTGGACCAAATAGCCATGGATTCTGATGAGGCACCGCAGCAACACCCTGCCCAATCCGACATCATCTATCCTGAACAAACAAATGAAGGAAACGAAAACCCAGAAAAAGAAGATACTATGATTGCTTACCTCGCTATCACCCTCGCCATCATTGCGCTAATCCTTGTCGCCCTGCCGCTATTCAAGAAAAAAGAGCCGCAGCCAGTTGCTGATTTCTACGGATTACAAGAGCGCCTGGATGAATTAGCCGTGCGGATGAAACACTTGGAACAAAAACTGTCGGATGGCCACGTAAAAGATGAGGCCATTACTAATTTAATCGAAATCATGGAATCGGTCGAAAAGCGGGTAGTGGAATTGGAACACAGATGTATGTAACCTTATTGGCCCTGCACTCGCTGGTTCGCTGGTTGGTGTTGGCGAGTTTGCTTTTCGCGATCGGCTGTGCATACCGCGGATGGTTGGCTAATAAGCAATTTTCGCGTTTCGATAATTCGGTTAGGCACTGGACGGCAACCGTCGCCCATATTCAATTGCTTGTGGGGGGTGCACTATATGTCATCAGCCCGATTGTAAACCATTTTCTGCACAATTTCAAAGAAGCCGTGCACCAGCGGGATCTCCGTTTTTTTGGTATGGAGCATATTACGATGATGCTGTTGGCCGTTATCATGATCACCATCGGTTCGGCCAAGGCCAAGCGTAAGCCAACCGATCGGGAAAAATATAAGACCCTGGCGATCTGGTTTACCGCTGGCCTGCTTATCATCCTGTTGTCCATCCCCTGGGCTTTTTCGCCATTCACGAGTAGACCTTACCTCAGGCCTTTTTAGTTAGATATATTACCTGCTTAACTCCCTACTTTTTCCTGCCTATTTCCTGCCGTTTACTATGCGGGGAATAAGGTTCATCTAACCTGTATCTATTAAATTGATAGCCACCGGACGGATATGGCATAAATACCGCTTACATTACGGCAGGAGAAACGCAAAAGAAAGGCAGGAAAAAGTGGCCAATTATGTATGGCTAAAAAGCATGAATAAAAAAAATGAAAAAAGTTCTTGACTCTTACCTTACGTCATAGCCTACCTTTGTCGGGACAATGGATAAACACATGACAAAATACACGGTAAAGAAGCTTGCAAAGGCGGCCGGTGTGAGTGTGCGCACGCTCCATCATTACGACCGGATTGGTCTGCTGAAGCCGTCGATCCGCACCGCTGTAGGGTATCGGTTGTACGGTGAAAACGAACTGCTGCGGTTACAGCAGATCCTTTTCTATAAGGAATTGGATTTCGGACTGAAGGAGATCGCTGCATTGATCAATCGTCCAGATTTTGACCGGATACGTGCACTTGAAAGTCAAAAGCAGCTGCTGAAAGCACGCAGGAAGCGTATCGACCGGCTTATGTCAACATTGGATAAAACTATCTTACACATAAAAGGAAAAATCAAGATGAATTACGAAGAATTGTATGAAGGGCTCCCGAAGGAGCAGGCTGCCGCATGGCGAAAGGAAGCCTTGGAAAAATGGCCGGACCAAGTGAAGCAATCGGAAAAAGTACTTATCGGCATGAGCATGGAAGAATTTGAGGTGCTGAAATCCGGTTTCAAGGAAAACTTCGAAACATTGGCTTCCCTTTGTGGCCACGGTGCCGATCCCGCTTCCGAACGGGTTCAGCAAGAGATCGACAGGCACTATCATTATATCCTGCGTTTTTGGGGTAAACCGGGAAACCAGGTAGAGGCTTACAAAGGACTTGGCGAGCTCTATCTAGCCGATCCCCGTTATACGGGAACGGGGGGTGCGCCTTTTGGACTGTTTATGAAACAGGCAATTGATCATTATGTGACGAGCCTACCGGCCTAATCCTTATATTTGTCGCAAACATATTGCATATGTCTACGCTTTTCAGTCCCCTAACCATTAAAAGCATCACATTGAAAAACAGGCTCATTGTGTCGCCTATGTGCCAATATTCATCTGTGGATGGATTCGCTGACGATTGGCATTTGGTACACTTGGGAAGCAGGGCAGTGGGAGGGGTATCCATGGTTATCTCTGAAGCTACGGCGGTAGCTCCGGAGGGCCGGATATCGCCGTATGACTTAGGCATCTGGAAAGATGAACACATCGGAAAGCTGGCGCAGATCACTGCTTTCATCAAGAGTCAAGCGTGCGTGCCGGGCATTCAGCTTGCACACGCTGGCAGGAAAGCCAGTACCGCCGTACCCTGGAAAGGTAGAGGCAAAGTGACCGAGGAAGCAGGAGGATGGACGCCGGTGGCGCCTTCGGCTATAGCATTTGCCGGTCACTATCCGACGCCCGTTGAATTGGATGCGGAAGGCATCCGTAAGGTGATCACGGACTTTACGGCGGCCGCGCAACGGGCACAACGGGCGGGTTTTCAAGTGGCTGAGATTCATGCGGCACATGGTTACTTGTTGCATCAATTTCTCTCTCCGCTGAGCAATCAGCGCATGGATAACTATGGTGGAAGTTTTGAAAACCGCATCCGGCTGCTGCTGGAAGTCATCGAAAGCATAAAGACGGTATGGCCGGCCGATTTGCCGCTGCTTGTCCGCATTTCAGCCACAGATTGGGCCGAAGGTGGATGGAATGGCGACGATTCGGTACGGCTGGCGGCCATACTGCAAACAGTGGGTGTGGATCTGATCGACGTGTCAACGGGCGGACTGGTAAGCCATCAGCAGATTCCCGTGGGACCCGCTTACCAACTGCCGTTTGCCGCCCGGATCAAAAAAGAAACGGGTATATTGACTTCTACCGTTGGATTGATTACCGATGCTGTGCAGGCAGAGACGATACTGGCCAACGGTGATGCCGATGCCGTGATGATGGCTCGGGAGCTGTTGCGCAACCCCTATTTTCCACTAAAAGCTGCTGCTGAGCTGGATGATAGCATCGTATGGCCGGTACAATATGAGCGGGCGAAGTCGTAATAAGCATCATGCGCAATGGCATGTTAGAATTGTCATGCTGGGCAGACTCCGTCTACTAGTAGTTAATGTCGGTAAGTGTAGATAACGTTTTATTGGTAGAATTCCTGATGATCAGTGAGGTCTCCAATACGCGTATCTCCGGACGATAGTCTTCGCCCTTTTCGATATGTTCTAATAATAGGTTGGCTGCCACTTGGCCGATCTGAAAAGTTGGTTGTACGACAGAAGTTAGCGGGGGATCTACAAATGCGCTGTGAGGTGCATTGGAAAAACCTACTAAAGCGATATCATCTGGAATGTTTAGGCCATTTTGCTTAATGCAGATCAGCGCCTCGATTGCTGTAGGGTCGTTAACTGCAAATATCGCATCGGGTTTATCGTCCATGGCAATTAATTGCTGTGTACATTCTCTTGCTTTGTCATCGACAAAATCTGCGTGGAGGATATAATTCTCGTTGATTGGAATTTGATAATGATTCAACGCATCTAAATATCCTTGCAGTCTACTCTCGCACATGGTCAGGTTTTTGGGCCCTGATATATGGGCTATTCTTCTGCAGCCTACTTCAATTAGGTGCTTCACCGCTTCATAGGCTCCTCCGTAGTCGTCAACCAAAACTTTAGAACCCGATATCTCGTCCGTTATTCGGTTGAAAAAGACGATAGGTGTTTTCTCCTGTACTTTTTTGATGTGTTTATAATGATCCGTTTCGCGACTTAACGCCATAATAAGACCGTCTACGCGGCTGGACACGAGCGCCTGAAGGTTTTTTTTCTCGAGATCGAAGGATTCGCTTGACTGGCAGATCATTAGTTTATATCCTGCTTTATTGACAACATCCTGTACGCCCAATATAACACTTGGGAAATAAACATGTACGAATTCAGGAACAATGATGCCAATGATGTTGGTTTTATTATTCCGGAGGCTGGCGGCAACCGTATTGGGCTCATAACCTATTTTTTCGGCCATTGCCAAAACCGCTTTTTTGGTATGTGTATTTACATCAGGCGCGTTGCGTAACGCTCTGGATACAGTAGATATGGACAGGTTCAACCTGACCGCAATATCTACAATCGTGGGTTGTTTGGTATGAGTTGCTGTCGACATAATTGGTTATTATTTTCAGTTTAAAGATACGAAAAATGTACAAACTGTTTATCGAAACGTTGCCGGTAACGTTTTCATTTGGTCGAGATTGCAGTAGTTAAGTTATTCTATTTATCATTGTTACAGAATTATAAATCGCTGCGGCGCGAAAATTATGAGAAGCGAAATTTCTGGACTACGCTATTTGGTGTGGATAATCATTACGCGATAACTTAAAAACTATTCGGATAACTTAACTAACAGTAGATGAACTTAAAGCGATCAATTATTAATGGAAGCTTAGCACGTGCAAAACACGTTATTGAACATTTTGGATTAAAACTTCCTCCTTTTGGTTATTGGAATGTAGCAGATTGGGATAAAGCTGGAGTTGAATACGATGAAATCAGAAATTGTTTGCTGGGATGGGATGTTACGGATTTCGGAAGTAAGGATTTCCATAAAATTGGCCGTACATTATTTACACTACGGAATGGCAGAAAGGGAATTGCAGGCTACCCAAAGGAGTACGCGGAGAAGCTACTGATCGACCCCGAAGGGCAACGGGCGCCAGCACATTATCACTTATCTAAACGAGAAGACCTGATCTGTGTAGCCGGGGGAAATATTTTGGTGCAATTACGGAAAGCTGACAGAGAAGGCAACGCATCCTCCGAAGCGTTTACCATACAGGTGGATGGTTGTGAGAGACGGTTGCAGGCCGGTGACATCATCCGCTTGAAGCCGGGGATGAGTGTGTGCGTTCCCCCGCGCACCATCCATCAATTCTGGGGCGAGGAGGGAACCGGCTACCAGGTAGATGGAGTGGGATATACACTGAGCAGCGAGGTATCAAGTGTTTGTGACGACTATAACGACAATGTTTTCTTAGTGGATTATGCTGTTCGGTTTCCGGAAATAGAAGAAGATGAACCCAAAGATTGCTATTTATGTCATGAATACCCTAAAGCAACTTCTTATGAAACGAAGTAATCAATTTCAAGCATTGCTGACCGTTGTTTTGTTTTTGTTACTCGGTAACGTGTCAGCCCAGCAGACAGATTGGCGTAACATCCGTTCCGGGTGGGTCATTCCGGATGAAAGTTACAGCGACCAACCCTATGTTATTAAAACGGATGATGGCGCCTGGCTCTGTGTACTTACTACCGCGCTGGGGCATGAAGGTTCGTCGGGGCAACACCTCATTACCCAGCGTAGTTTAGACAACGGAAAAACATGGGAAGACCGGATTGCTGTTGAGCCGTCCGATGGGCCCGAAGCTTCTTATGCGGTATTATTAAAGGCCCCTAGCGGGCGCATATTTGTATTCTATAACCACAATACCGACAATACCAGGTGGGTTAAGGGAGATAATCCGCCTTACAGGGACGGTAAGGTAACGCGTGTTGACAGCCAGGGACACTTTGTCTTTAAATATTCGGACGACCATGGCAAGACATGGTCCGCAGCCCGCTATGATATTCCCATGCGCGCATTCGAGATCGATAAAAACAATCCCTACGGTGGTTCAATCAAGTTCTTCTGGAATGTGGGTAAGGCTTTTACACATAAAGATAAAGCATATGTGCCCGTGCACAAGGTAGGTGGATTTGGGGAGGGATTTTTTACATCAAGCGAGGGAGCCCTGCTGTGCAGCGGTAATCTGTTGACCTTGGCCGACCCCGCAGCGGCCACATGGGAAACCCTCCCCGATGGTGAAATCGGTTTGCGGGCGCCTTCTGACGTTGGGGGGCCGATTGCCGAGGAACAGAGTTTCGTGGTATTGAGCGACGGGAGTTTCTTTTGTGTATATCGTACAATTGACGGCTATCCGGTTTATACCTACAGCCGCGACGGAGGACATACCTGGGACCCGCCGCAATATATGCGCTATGCCGATGGGCGATTGATGAAACATCCCCGTGCAGCTAATTTTGTATGGAAATGTGAGAATGGTAGGTATTTATATTGGTTTCATAACCACGGCGGCCGGTTTATCAGGGAACACCCGCAACGGCGTAGCATAGCTTACAACGATCGCAATCCGGTATGGCTGTCGGGCGGCATAGAAAAAGACTCACCCGAAGGTAAAATCATTGAATGGAGTCAACCGGAGATTCTTTTTTACGATAACGACCCGCTGATACGGATGAGCTATCCCGACCTGATTGAAGAAGCAGGTAAGTACTATGTGACGGAAACCCAGAAAGATATTGCAAGAACCCATTTAGTCGACACGCGTTTATTGGAGCATCTGTGGGAGCAACAGGAAAATATCACAAAAACCACCCGCGGTGTGCTGTATCATTGGGAAAGTCAACGTTCCAAACCGGGAGATGTCGTGGAAGTGACCTGGGGCGGCTTTCCGGAATTTTACAAGCGAGACCTGACAAAAATTGACCATGGCGGAAAGCGAACCAACGGGGGCTTTTCGATTGATATTGCTTTTCATGTTCCATCACAGAAGGGGAACGTAAAGTTACTAGACGCGATGGATGAACAGGGGAGGGGATGGCAGATCACGATCAATGATGAACAATGCCTTGAAATCGCGTTTAACGACGGTCAGACCCGCGCCATATGGGCATGTGATAAAGGTCAGCTTCGGGCAGGGGCCGATTGTTACGCGAGCATTATCGTAGATGGGGGACCAAACGTTATCTCTTTCGTCGTAAACGGATTGCTGAATGACGGCGGCGACAGCCGTCAGTTCGGATGGGGGAGGTTCAGCCCATACATAAAGTCAGCTAATGGTAATCCGGCAATATCAGTCGATAACAATGTCAGGGAGTTTACACTTTATGATCGCGCTTTGCGGACCTCGGAAGCAGTTGGTAATTACCGGGCGCCTAAAAATTAAATGGTAACGAATATGCACAGGTTCCGTAAGCTTCTACTGTTATTTTCCGTGGCGTTGACTTTTTGTGCGGGTTTGGTGTTTTGGTTGCGCAAGGATACATCAACTGGACCTATTCTGCTGTTGGTAGGTTTGGTGTTAACAGCACTCGCTTTCCTTCGATTTAAATCGCTCAGGGGTTTTTCTTACACGGTTTGGATACTGGTTGCTGTCGCAGCGGCCATGTTCTATCCCCATCTCTTCCACCGTATTGGCAGTTTTGAACTAAAGAATGTGATTGTTCCGTTCGTGCAAGTCACGATGTTTGGAATGGGCGCCCATATGAGTTTCAGCGATTTCAAGGGGGTGGTCATGATGCCGAAAGGAGTGATTATAGGCGTTTGCTGCCACTTCCTTGTCATGCCGCTGGTGGCATACGGTCTCTCCCATATATTTCCGTTTCCAGCAGAAATTGCCGGTGGTGTCATCCTGATCGGATGTGTTTCGAGTGCAATGGCTTCAAATGTTATGTCTTATCTTTCCGGTGCCAATTTGGCACTTGCAATCACCGTTGGCGCTGTATCAACGATTGTGTCTCCATTTGTTACACCGTTTCTGATGCTGTGGCTGGGCGGTCAGTATGTTGAAATAAATACCATTCATATGATGATCGATATTATCAATATGATCATCATTCCCGTGGTAGCGGGATTTATATTCAACCTTTTTTATGAAGCCTCTGCATCGAGGGGCCAAATGGTAGTACAACTTGTTTCGTATGCCCTCATTATGTTGATTACCAATAGTGTGTTGACATTCATAACGAAAGGTTCACTGCTTGATTTTGTTTACGCGACACTTTCCTCTTTTTTCTGGTTTTATCTGTTACCAATGTTGGGTGCCATCTTTTTCCGGAAGGTTAAGGACACCGTTTCCCGGCAGCAGTTGGAAGGAGGCTTATCGTTTGCTGCGATGTTGGGAATTGTTGTGAATACCGTGGTTATCACAGCTTCCGGCCGTGATAACCTGCTGGAGGTAGGCGGACTGCTTATCATCACCTGTTTGCTCCATAACGTCGCCGGATTAAGTTTAGGCTATTTTCTGGCCAGATTGTTCGGTTTGCCCGAAAAAGATCGCCGCACCATAGCCTTCGAAGTGGGAATGCAGAATGGAGGAGTAGCCACAGGATTAGCCCTCCAGATGGGCAAGGTTGCTACATTGGGTTTAGCGTCTACGATTTTCGGGCCGCTACAGAATATTACTGGATCCGCATTAGCGAATTGGTTCAAAAAAAAGGACCAACGTGGGGAAGACAAGAAACCCCCGGTATAAAGCAGTTCGTCAAGCTGTAATTGGTGAAATTGCTAGCAACTAAGTTTGTATAAACCGTTTTGCTACGAGTAAGACGTGGATTTCTGACTTGCGTCTGCGATATCAGAATAAATATCTCGGTGATTTATGTCAGTTGACAACTGTTGAAAAATCGAGGAAATCGACGGAACAAATTGTCGTCAGGGACGATCCGTTTGGAATTAACTAACCAATAGAGAACATGAAAATTAGACTACAAAAAAAGGACGTAAGACGAGTGGGACTATTGCTCGCCATGCTGTTAGGTGTCATAAGCAACCCTCTTCATGCGCAACAGACCGTTACGGGTACAATCTTCGATCAGGATGATCGGCCCCTGCAGGGCGTGAATGTTCGTGTTATCGGAAAAAATCAAAGTACGGCTACCGCTGCTGACGGGCAGTTTGCGTTGGATAATGTGGACGCAGAGGCTACCCTTACTGTTTCCTACTTAGGATACCGGACACAGGAGGTTGCATTACAAGGACGGACGAATATCTCGGTGATATTGCAATCCGACGCCGAATTGTTGGACGAAGTCGTGGTGATGGGCTACGAATCCAGAAGCAGGCAGTCATTAACCGGTAGCGTGGTCAATGTGAATACAACGGAGTTGAAAAAAATGAATCCGGTGAATAACATTACCAATGCCTTGCAAGGCATGATTCCGGGGGTAGTGGCAAATAGTGGGAATTTGCCAACTTCCGGTGCAGATATCCAGATTCGCGGAATCGGTACAATCAATAATACATCGCCGTTAATTATTGTAGACGGGGTACCCTCAGGAATCGGGCAACTGAATCCGGCTGAGATTGAATCCATGTCCGTTTTGAAAGACGCAGCATCTACTGCCATATACGGTGCCCGCGGTGCAAATGGGGTCATTGTGGTAACCACCCTCAAAGGAAGACGAAATCAGGCTCCCAAGGTGGCTGTAAACGCACGGACAAGTATCAGCGGGCTACCCCCGCAATACGATATGCTCAATCCAACCGAATTTGGTGAAATGCTTTGGATGTCATTTAGAAACGCGGGAATACAGCCGAACCATCCTCTCTATGGGAATGGAGAAAATCCCGTTATTCCAAAATACATTTATCCAGCGGTAACAAACGACATCGATCTAAGCAAATACCATGCGTACGATTATCAGATTGTAGAATCTACTCCGGAAGGTACAAATTGGTTTGACCACGTTTACCAAAGGTCGGTAAAGCAAGATTATGATGTAGCGATAAATGGCGGTACCAACAATCTGTTGTATAGTTTTGTGCTTGGCTATACCGATAATACCGGTTCGGTTAAGCAATCGGGCTACGATCGGTTCAATTTCCGAACCAATTTATCGGTTAACTTGACCGACTGGTTGGAAATTGGTGAAAATCTAGGAATTAGGTCTCAGAATATTTATGGGCGGCAATCGGATGGTGGCGAAGGAAGTACAATCGGGATGACGTTACTGATGCCGCGTCTGAGTCCGGTATACGATATCATGGGCAACTGGGCCCCCGTGACGAAGCTGATCGGATTTTCATCCAATCGCAGCGAACCTTCTGAAATTTGGAGACAAAGTGATTATACCCAGAAACACCTCGCTATTGACGGGAACGTATTTGTGAATATCAACGTTCTGAAGAACTTGACTGCAAAATCCGTGGTGGGAATAAACACCGGCAACGGCAACAATAACTATCCAACGGAGGCAAACCCATGGAATTACGCGGGGACAACGCTGGACAAGCTTACTGTTTCTTCCAGCAATAACCGGAGCTGGAATTGGGTAAATACACTAAACTACCGGCAGGACATCCAGGATCATACGTTTGATGTTTTGCTAGGCTTTGAAACCGGCGCAAGCAGGTCTGAGGATATGGAAGCCGCGCGGGAAAAATATTTTCTACAAACTCCGGAGTATTTTGTGCTCAGCGCTGGTGAAGGGACCCAAACCAATAGTGGCGGTTATTCAGAAAGCTCGTACGCATCCTACTTCGGACGGTTGCATTACAATTTTAACAATCGCTATTTTTTTGATGGCGTGCTAAGACGGGATGGTTCGTCTGTTTTCGCAGAAAACAACAGATGGGGGACATTTCCATCGATCGCCGGGGCTTGGGTTGTTTCCGAAGAACAGTTTATGAATGGGATCAACTGGTTAAACTTTTTAAAGCTCCGCGCCAGTTGGGGGCAATCAGGAAATAACCGTATAGGCACCTATAATGGGTTCTCTACGTTCCAAACCAATATCAACTTTTCATACTATCCGATTGATGGGTCAAGCAACAATCCACAGTCGGGCTTCGAAACCAGAGGTTTTGGTAACCGCGACGCCAAATGGGAAACTACTACAACGATTAATCTCGGGTTGGATGCCAACTTCCTTGAAAATTTCTCCCTGGGGTTAGACCTGTGGACGAAGCAGACAACCGATATGTTGTATCCGAAAGCAATTCCTGCGGTTTATGGCTATGCTGCCGCGCCTTCGGTAAACATCGGCGACATGTTAAACCGGGGTATTGACCTGTCGGTCGGCTATAAGGGAGTGGCGTTGAACAATGATCTTTCTTTTGACGTGAATTTGGTGGCGTCAACCTATAAAAATGAAATACTTAGGTTATCAGACGCTGTTGATGAGGTCAGGTATGGGACTATCTTCCGGGATCAATATTATACGTTTGCAAAAAAGGGTACGGCATTTCCTGAGTTTTATGGCTATCAAGTGTTAGGAATCTTCCAAACCAGCGCCGAAGCCGATGCGTATGCTCCCAATGAATTGGATCCTTCCTATAACAAACCGGGCCACTTTAAGTTTGCAGATGTCAATGGTGATGGGGTAATAAATTCGGACGACCGAACATCTATTGGTAATCCACACCCCGATTTGACGCTGGGGTTAAACCTAATGCTACGGTATAAAAATTTTGATCTTCTCGCATCCATCTACTCCAGTATCGGCAATGATGCAATGAATTTAGATAGACGGATCATGGACTTCAACTATATGGATTTCTGGAGAGGAACGCGGCGGTTGTACGAATCTTGGGGCAGTCCACATCTTTCGGACAATGCCAACGCAAAAATGCCTATCGCCGAAATAAACGACCAGGTGAGCCAACTACCTTCTTCGTATTATGTGGAAGATGCGTCCTATGTACGGGTCAGGAATCTCCAGTTAGGTTATAACATTTCAGGCGATTGGTTTAAAAACATCGGGGTAGAGAATTTGCGCATATATGTGGTCGGATCGAATCTCTTTACCTTCACTTCATACGAAGGATTGGATCCTGCGTTTTATAATTCAGGTATAAACCTCGGTATTGATGGAGGTAGATGGCCTACGGTCAAATCTTACATTGTCGGAGTGAACATAAATTTCTAGTTTGTTACCCCCTAAATTTTTGATGATATGAAAAAAATACTAAAAAATAGCAGTGGTAAAACCTCACTGGTATTACTGCTGGTCGTGGGATTATCGTTGTCATGTAGCGAGGATTTTTTATATAAAAAGCCAACCGGCGTGGTATCGCTTGAAGATCTGTACACAAAAGAGGGTGTCGACCTGCTGCTAACGGCCAGTTATTCGTTAATCAAAGGCGCCGCCATCAAATCGGGGTGGCCCGCCGAAGCGTATTCGGCCTCCATTACCAACTGGGTCTGGGATCTTGCGTCGGACGACGCGTATAAAGGGTCTACCTTATCGGATCTCGCAGACGGCGGAGAGATCGAACGTTTTGTGGCTTTACCGAATAATGCACACATCATCAATAAGTGGGTTGTCATGTACGATGGTGTATCAAGGTCTAACGATTGCATCAACGCAATTTTGAATGCCAAGGACATGACTGATCAGGAAAGAAGCGAGGCAATGGGGCAGGCAAAATTTTTACGGGCGCTCTTTCATTTTAGAGTGCAGCAAATGCATTATCAGGTGCCGTTTATATCGCATGAGGAAAGTAATCCCGGGTCAGTTCCCAATGATCATCCGATTTGGCCGGAAATCGAAGCCGACTTGACCGAAGCAATTTCGTTATTACCTGAAAGATTCCCTAGCGAACCGGGACGAGCAACAAAATACGCCGCGCTGGCATTGAAATCTTATGTGTTACTCCATCAAGGAAAATATACTGACGCCAGTCCATTACTTGACGAAATTATAAACAGCGGCATATACAGCTTGGCACCTCATTTTTTTGATAATTTTGATTACGACCACCGAAACAATTCGGAGTCCATCTTTGAAATACAACGTGCGGTCAACGACGGTACGGCGCAAGGTTTCAACGGGACTCCCGATATTTGGACTACAAATCCGCCTACTACTTCCGGGCTCCCCGTTTGCTGCGGTATGTACCAACCCTCAATGGACTTGGTGAATGCGTTTAAGGTAGATGGAAACGGATTGCCATTATTGGGATATGAGGGGCCCAGGTATGACGAGTCTAACTTAAAAAATGATATGGGCTTGGGTCCCAATGATGAATTTATCCCACCTACCGATTTGCTGGATCCCCGCCTGGACTGGACCGTTGCCAGACGTGGAATTCCGTTTTTGGATTGGGGGATATGCACAGGGTGGGCACGCGACCAGATAAATGGAGGCCCCTTTGAACTGAAAAAGAGGATGTATCCTAAGTCACTCGAAGGGATTGCATCCCATACCTCTTTTGCAAGGTCCACGGCGCTGAACACCCGGTTTATTCGATATGCGCATGTCTTGCTTTGGCGGGCAGAATGTGCAGTTGAAGCAAACGACCTTGAACGGGCACGGAACCTGGTCAATCAGGTAAGGGAACGTTCATCCGACGACTTCGTTATGGGAAGAACGTTGTCTTACACGTTTCCTAACGCCCCTGGATCGGAAGGTGCCGAGGTGGACTGGGATCAGCCAGCTGCTAATTATCTTTTGGGAACGTATGACAGCTTTCCTGATCAGCAATATGCAAGGGATGCCGTTCGTATGGAACTTCGGCTTGAAACGGCAATGGAAGGAAATCGTTTCTTTGATCTGCGGAGGTGGGAAATCCTGGATGAGGTTATTCCGGCCTTTATCGAAAAGGATGCTAACTTCCGGTCTTTCATGCAGGGAGCCGTATTTAATGCTGAAAAACATGACTATTGGCCATTGCCGGAAAGCCAACTAGACATTCAAGCAGGTGTTTTACAGCAGGATCCCGCTTGGTAGTTGTTTTTAATAGGTGTAATACCATGGATGACATGAATAATCGTTTGAATAGCGCCACCGTAGGCGGCCACAGATATCCAGCGTGTTTATTGCTGACGTCTTTATTCATTATAATAACTTCCTGCACAGGCGGGACAGGCGGTGAAAAGGAAACTTCACAGGAATCCGATCTGAAGCCGCTCTTCAGTCGGCAGGAACTGATCGATATGAATTATCCATTCGGCCGATACGGAAAAGATGTGCCGTTGGGCGATCCGGATGTAGAATGGAAAAGAAGTAATCCCGACATTCTGGTGTACGTACCTACCGGCTCGGGTATTTATAACGGTGACAACGAACATTTTCTTGTTTTTAAAGCTCCCAAAAGCGAGGAACTATTGGCACTATGGACGCAAAGTTCGGTAGAAGGTAGCGGAAATAACCACCTGGTGTTGGCACGTAGCGCCGATGCCGTCAATTGGTCGGCCCCAGCATATTTGGTAGGTGCCAACTATGGCCGGAGTGAGCTGCAGGCGAGCTGGGGGTTCCCCGTTGTATCAAAAAGTGGTCGGATTTATATTTTTTACACAAAGGAAGTCGAGCCCTGTGATAACAATCGCCAGGGCAGCGGTACAATGGGATGTATTTTTTCGGATGATAATGGCGTTACCTGGACACCGCCTGAAGAAATCCCTATGCCACGGTCCAAGTACGATAACCCCGATACCACTTACCCCAAAAACTGGATTGTGTGGCAGCGTCCTACCAAAGACAGCGAAGATAAGTGGATAGCCGGGTACACGTTGATCACATCCAACACCGTGATGAAAGATGAACCGAATTGGGTGAATGCCGATTCCCGGTGTTATTTTATGCGATTCATGAATCTGGATGAAGATCCCTTTCCCAATGAACTGGAAATCGACTGGTATCCGGAAAACGACCTCGGCCTGGAGGTGCAAAACCCGGTATATCCACATCTTTCGGTAGCTCAGGAGCCGGCTGTGGTCCTCTTGCCTGATGGGCGGCTGTTTACGATTATGCGGAACATGACGGGGTTTATTTACTATGCCGTTTCTTCCGACCAGGGGAAGACTTGGACAGACCCGGAAATGCTCAGGTATTCGGACGATGGACCGGGGATTGAACACCCCATGTCGCCTTGTCCAATTTATAGGCTAACTAATGGGAAATTTGTGCTGTTTTTTCACAATAACACGGGCGAGCGGCTGGGATACGACCAAGCGGCCAAGCATTGGGATATTAATGTGGCTAATGTGGTAAGGAATCCAACTTATTATGCGGTCGGTGAATTTAACGCAATGGCAAAACAACCCATATGGTTTGGAGATCCCGTCGAAATATTAAATACAGGTGACGTTGCTGTACCACCGAAAATGACCGCGGAGATAGGAACATACCCCAGCGTGACGGAATTCGGTGGCAAAACAATCCTTTGGTATCCCGACCGGAAGCGATATCTTCTTGGGAAATACCTTGAGCTAGGTGATGAATGATGAATTCGGTAGCTGAGGTCTACGCTTTTGGGTTACTTGTTATATCCTTATACATTTTATTCAGTTAAATCTTAGTCTTATGATCCGCTTGTTGATGTTATTCGCATTCGTAACGGTGCTCTTACCGTCAGCCCTACAATCGCAAACCATTGAGATAACCAACACCGATGCCAGGTACATTGGTAATGGAAGTGAACTGCCCAGTGAGCATTATGCCGATCAGCCCTATGTAATAGTTTGTGATGACGGGAGTTGGGTATGCACAATGACCACGTCTTCCGGAGTAGAATCTGCGTACATGAATCACATTGTCTCTACAAAAAGCTATGACCAAGGAAAAACTTGGAGTCGACTTACCGATGTAGAGCCTTCCGGAGTTCCCCAGTCGTCTTGGGCTGTTCCGCTAAAAGTCCCCAGCGGCCGAATCTATGTGTTCTACAATTTCAATCGGGATCGTCATCCCGGGCTTGCTGGAGTGATGAGCGGACCGTTTGCGTTTCGGTACTCAGATGATCACGGAAAATCGTGGTCAACTGAGCGATATGAAGTCCCCATGCGGAAAACCAAAATCGATTACGATAATTTCTCGAATGGATCGTATCAATTTTTCTGGAGCGTCGCCAAACCGGTCGTCACTGACAAAGCTGCATATATTACTTATTCAAAATTGCTTGTCGATAATCCCGAAGCCAAGGGGTTTCACCGAAGGGCAGAGGGGTTTATTCTCAAAAGCTCGAATCTATTAACGGAGAGCGATCCCGAGAAGATCCGTTGGGATTTACTGCCAGAAGGAGAGATAGGAATTAACAATCCCCAATTCGGTGACGTGCAGGAGGAACACCACACCGTTGTGATGGAAGACGGCAGTCTGTATGTGGTGTACCGTACCGTAGAGGGCCATATGGCTTATTCCATAAGCAGGGATGATGGGCGGAATTTTTCGCTTCCCCAGCAACTGACGTATGCTTCCGGTGGGGTGATGGGCAATCCGCGAGCCTGCCCACGGATACATCGTACCCGCGACGGAAAATACCTGCTTTGGTATCACAATAACTTTAGAACCCGTACCTACCAAGGCAGGAATCCAGTATGGTTGTCTGGCGGAGTTGAAAAAGATGGAGAAATAGCATGGTCACAGCCCGAAATCGTACTTTACGACATGGATCCCGAAGCTTTCGGAATGAGTTATCCCGATTTTGTTGAACAAGACGGCAAGCTATGGATCGTGGAAACACAAAAGAATTATGCACGGGTCCATGAAGTGAGCCAGGATTTGCTGGACGGAATGTGGTCGCAGTTTTCAAAAAACAAGGGGCGTATTGTAAAAGAGGGATTGGTTATGGAGAGCAACGATAACATGCTGAAAGCAGGAAGCGTCAACTTTCCCGCACTGCCAAGTTTGATGACCGGTGGCGGCTTTACGTTAGCGTTTTGGTTTACGGCGAAAGAATTGGAGCCTAACCAAACGATATTGAGTACGTTTGGCTCCAAACATAAGGGATTGGAAGTTTCGCTAGCTGAAAACCGTGCCATCCAAATCAAAATCCACGATGGCGAAATGAGGGATGCGGACGGCCCGTATATCGGAGGACAAGTTTTCGTGTCGGATGAAGAAGTCATTTTTCCTAATAAACTTCACCACGTTGTATTTGTGGTAGATGGGGCATCCGGCATCGCGTCTATCATTGTTGATGGTATGTTGAGCGACGGCTCGTTAGGTACACGGCCTTATGGCTGGGGTCGCATATACACGTTCATGGGAGATCTCAATGACACCTACCAATGCAAGATCAATCCTGATTTTAACGGGCAACTGCGGCATATGAGCGTATACAATAGGTACCTAACTACGTCTGAGGTTATAGCGAATTATCAGGCTGGATTATAAGAAATGTAGACGAGTATGGAAAGCTGGAAATCAGATAATGAACTGTTCAAGCTGATACGAGCTGAATTGTTCACGGCTGTTGTGGGCGATATTATGGATAAAATGGGCTACTTATGCCAATTTTTGCCGCCTCAAATTCAACCGTTGCGCGGTGACATGTTGGTCGCAGGGCGGGCGATGACCGTTCTTGAAGCGGATAGTTTTGGTGATTCATCAGCAAGCACGAAGAATGCGGTTCTGCAGCAGCATTTCGGTCTGATGCTTGATGCGCTGGATGACCTGAAGGAAAATGAAATTTATGTATGTACGGGCTCCTCTCCGTCATACGCGGTATGGGGGGAGTTGATGAGTGTAAGGGCGATGAAGCTCGGGGCGGTGGGTGCCATTGTCAATGGCTACTCTCGGGATACCGATAAAATATTGGAATTAGGGTTCCCTACGTTTTCCTTAGGTAGGTATGCCCAAGACCAGGCACCCCGTGGAAAGGTTATCGATTTTAGGGTGCCGATAAAGATAGGTGAGGTCAGCATTTACCCAGGTGATATCTTAATCGGGGATATCGACGGCGTTTGCGTGGTTCCGCAGGTAGCAGAAAGCGAGGTAATCCGAGGAGCATTGGAAAAAGTCCGTGGAGAAAGGGCGGTAAAAGATGCCATGCTGGACGGGATGAGTGCGAAAGCGGCTTTTGGTAAGTTCGGAATCATGTAACCGGGTAGTGGTATGAAAATAACCGAAGTTAAAGTCTGGTTGGTGGAAGGCATCAAGTACAATTGGACACTGATAAAAATTTATACGGATAGCGGCTATACCGGTGTAGGCGAGGCTACCAACTGGCCGGGGAGCCCAATTGTATACCATGCCGCTAAGCACGTCGGCGAACGCGTTGTAGGCCTTGATCCCATGCGCACCGATTTTATTTGGACGAAGCTATACCGCGATCTGAACTGGGTAGGTCCTTATGGCGCAAGTATGTGTGCAATTAGTGGCATTGACATGGCACTACTTGATCTAAAGGGAAAGGTACTAGGCGTACCCTGTTATGAACTTTTGGGTGGGTGCTTTCGTAAAGAAATACAACTTTACGCTAATTATTGGTTCATAGCGGGTGGCCACAATGAAATCGACTACGCAAGCCAGGCGGCAGCCGTAAAAAAGGCGGGTTTTACGGGGTTGAAATTCGATCCCTTCGCACATACCTCTTATTTGTATGATACGGATCTTTCTACCAATCTCAGTTTAACGGCCTCGCAGCAAAACCGGGCATATACCATCAGTAAATCGGTTAGGGATGCCGTAGGTCCGGATATCGATATCATGATTGAAACGCATGCCATGCTCAATTTCCGAACGGCCATAAAAATGGCGCAATTGCTGGCCCCGCTTGATATCGCGTGGTATGAAGAACCCGTTGGCCCTGAAAATGTAGCGGCGTTGAGGGCGGTGCGTGATCGACTTCCCGGCAATATGGCCATTTGCGTGGGCGAACGATTGTATACGCGCTTCGGGATACGTGAAGTCCTCGAAAAACAATTGGTAGAAGTGGTGATGCCAGATATTACCCGATGTGGGGGGCCATCCGAATTAAAACGTATGGCGACGTTGGCTGAAACGTACAACGTGCTGATTGCGCCACATAATCCAAACGGTCCACTGTCTACGTTGGCAAGTGCGCACGTATGTGCCAGTATCCCCAATTTTTTTCGTCAAGAATTTATGTTTAACGACGTTCCTTGGCGGGATACCGTCATTGATCATCCCCTGTCTCATATGATATCCGAGGGTCATTTGATACTGTCAGAACGGCCCGGACTTGGGGTCGATTTAGTGGAAGATGAAATGGAGAAGCATCCCGGGATTCTCGAAGAAAAGGAAGGGTTTTATGTGTAAGATATCCGGACGGGGAGAACTCATTGAAAGCGTGTAAAAAGAACAATGAATCAAAAACAAAAGGTGTTGATCACCAGACGCGTGCCCCACGAATGGCTGTCGGTACTTGATGACATTGCCGAAGTAACCATTTGGGACGGGAAAAATGCATCCTTGATGCCCAGGGAGATGTTGATGGATTTAATTGGCAATTACAGTGCGGTGATTAATTTCACCGATATAAAAACAGATGAGGAATTCATTAATCAAGCCCGACAACTAAAAATTATTGCTAACGTATCCATTGGACATGACAACCTGAATTTGCCGCTTCTTACCGAAAATGGTATTTGGGCAACGAATACGCCGGGCTTTTTTACGTATCCAACCGCCGAATATGCATTTGTGGGCATGATGATCATCCTAAGAAAGATGTTGGAAGCCGACAGTTTCGTCAGGAATGGTGATTGGCACGGCTTTGAACCGGGCAGATGGGATGGCGTTAGTCTGCATGAATGCAGCGTGGGAATAATCGGTCTCGGAAGCATTGGAAGCCAGCTAAAGAAGCTTGTAAAGGCCATAGGCGCTGATGTGGTATATTATACAAGAAAAAAAAGCAACGAGAAGGATTATCGGCCATTGGACGAATTACTGAGGAGTTCGGACATTATCTCGCTACACGTTCCACTTAATTCTTCCACGAAAAAAATGGTAGACGCCAATTTTATCTCGAAAATGAAAGATGGGGCCATATTAGTGAATACCTCGCGGGGCGGTATTTTGGATTTAAATGATTGCATTGCGGCGCTAAAAACCGGGAAGCTCGGAGGAGCGGTGCTGGATGTTTTCGAGGATGAACCGCATGTGCCTGCACCGCTAAGAGCGATGAAGAATGTATTGTTAACACCCCATATGGCTGGTGGCACGCACACGGTAAGGGAGTTGAGTGTCAGTGCGGCTGCAAGGAATGTTGCAGATGCGTTGAGTGGTAAAAAGCCCCAGCATGCACTTAACAGCATTTAGATTCAACTTAGATTCAACCTAATCGATTTCGCTAAGACCCATCTTGATAAAATCATTGACAACACCGTTAAGAATCATCATAACGGGTGGCCCCCCGTCTGCTACCTTTGCTTCGTAACTTTTTAAATCTAATAGTATGATCAGCGTTAAATGTATTTTAGACAGGGCGCTGTGCGATTCGCGGTTAAAACGGATCGTACATGTGATTCTTGTGCTGGCCTCTGTGGGATGGGCGGGGGGAGTAGGGGCCTACGCCGCCTCAGTCCAGCAGCGAACGGTAATCGGCACAGTTGTGGATGCAGACGGACAATCGTTGGAGGGGGTAACTGTAGCTGTGAAAGGAACTGAAACAGCAACACAAACGGATGCTTCTGGCCGGTTTTCGCTGCGCGCAGAAGCCAGTGCCGTATTGGTGTTTACCTCAGTAGGATTCCTCACACAGGAGGTGGTAGTTAGTTCATCGGATGTATACCGTGTAACACTTGAGAGCGACCGCGAAGATCTGGATGAGGTTGTCGTGGTAGGATATGGCAGCCAACGGAAAATCAACCTGACGGGTTCAGTGGCGAGCGTCCCGTCCGATGTATTGCTGAAACGACCGACACCCAATGTGAGCAATATGTTGCAGGGACGGGTAGCAGGGTTACAGGTAACACAAGGTACGGGGCAGCCGGGTAGGGAAAATACTTCGCTTAGCGTCCGTGGTCAGGGTTCATACGGTGCTTCGTCGGCGCCAATGGTGCTGATTGATGGTGTATTGGGCAACCTGGCAGCTGTAGCTCCTGAAGATGTCGCCTCCATCAGTGTGTTAAAAGACGCAGCGTCGGCGGCTATCTACGGTGCGCGAGCGGCGAACGGGGTCATCCTTGTCACTACAAAGCGCGGTTCTTCCGGTGCACCCAGTATTACGTATTCCAACAATTTTGCCATGCATGAAGCGACCCGGCTGCCGGATTTGATCTGGAACTCCGCCGAAACGATGGAACTCTGGAATAGTGCGGTGGCATTTAGTGGCAGCGGCTATGCAACTTTTACGGAAGAAGAGATTGCTGCCTACCGAAACGGTTCGGATCCGCAATATCCGAATTACAACTGGGTAGACAATACGTTCAAGAAAGCTTTTGTCCACAACCATCACGTGGCAATAAGTGGTGGCGGTGAACGTTCTACGTACCAATTGTCTTTGGGATACTTAAATCAGGATGGAGTACTGCCCGGTCACGACCATCAGCGGTATACAGGAATGATCAGTGTCAATACCGACATTAGGGACTGGATCAGCGTGGGCTCCAACATTGCGCTTGCGCAACGCGACCTTCGGGCTCCCTCGTTTGAAAACGATGAATATGTGCTGATGATCTATTCGCAGACGGGCCTTTCCCGTCCCTATCTACCTGATGGCAGCGGTCGGTATTCGGCAAGGGCCTACGAAAAAGTGTGGCAGAACCGTAATCCCATGGCTATCGCTAACGAGGGGGGACGCAACCGCACGGACTACAATATCCGGGCACAAGCTTATGTAGATGTTAAGCCGTTGCCCGGCTTAACCTGGAGTACCAAGGTGGCTGTAAACCTTGACGAAGTTCACGATAAACTGCGTGCATACGATATCGATGCCTATTATTATCAGAAGGTGAACGCAAACGATGTGGATTATACCTATGCCGGAAACCTATGGCCCATCATCGACAATGGCCTCAATCAAGATAATTATCGAACCAATTTGTACACATTATTCTCTACCGTGCAGTATGATAAAACGATGGGTAGCCATGATTTTTCTGTATTGGGCGGATATAGCCAGGAATATCAGAAATACAGTCAATTGGGCGGTTCACGGATCGGCATCCCGTCGCCCATATTGAATGAGTTAAATGCAGGTACGCCGCAAGGACAGTCTACCCGCGGTACAGCCAACGAATGGGCAATCCAATCGTTGTTTGGTCGGGTGAACTACAGTTATGAAGGAAAGTACCTGTTGGAGGCGAACCTGCGCTACGATGGTACCTCACGAATATATAGTGATAACCGCTGGGGCTTGTTTCCGTCGGTTTCCGCCGGATGGCGGCTCTCTCAGGAGAATTTCATGCAATCACTGGATTGGCTTGACGACCTGAAAATCCGGTTGTCGTATGGGAAATTGGGTAACCAAGAGATCAATAACTACCCCTATCAGGACATTCTCTCGCAGGCTAACTATGCGTTCGGATCGAGTCTCACACCGGGCGCTTATGTAACCCGGCTAACGGATAAGAATTTGGTCTGGGAATCTACCGAGGTATTCAACATCGGTTTAGATTACAGCATGCTCAACGACCTGTTTGGCTTCTCACTGGATGTGTATCGTAAGAATACAACGGACATCCTCTATACGCAGCCTGTACCCGCCAGCGTGGGATTGGATGCACCTACCGTCAACTTCGGGGCGATGCAGAATAAAGGTATTGACCTCGAATTGCGCCATCGCCATCATATCGGTGAGGTCAACTATCGGATAAGCGGAATATTCAATACCTATCGCAACGAAGTAACCCGGTTGCTGTCGCCAGCTATCGGCACCTATACGCTGTCCCGCGAGGGTGAGCCTTGGAATTCGTTTTACATGCTGGAATGGATCGGGGTATTTCAATCGGACGAGGAAATTGCCAATTCGCCTACGCAGCCGTTTAATCCCAAGCCGGGTGATCTGAAATTCAAGGATCAGGACGGTAATGGCTCTGTGGGACCTGAAGATCGTATTATCGTAGACGGAGCCCACCCGAAGTTTGCGTATTCTTTCGGTCTTGACGTAGAATACCGGCAGTTTGACCTGACTGCTTTTTTTCAGGGGGTAGAAGGCCGTAAGCTGTATGTAAATCAATTTGGTAGCGAACCGTTTTACCAAGCCGGGGCTCCGCCCGCAAAATGGCGTAACGCCTGGACGCAGGAAAATCCAACCAATGAACTGCCGCACATTTACGTAGGAGGAAACAGCGAGTATAGTCCGGTTAATGGCAATGTATCCACCTTTTTCCTACAGGATGCCTCATACTTTCGGCTCAAAAACGTTCAGATCGGCTACAATTTCCCCACTGCCCGTGTCAGCAAAATCGGGCTTGCGGGGCTGCGGCTGTTCGTTGCAGGCGACAACCTGCTTACCGCTACGAAATACGACGGGGCAGATCCCGAACGTGCAAGCAACGGACGCTATGCGCAATACCCGCAAGTACGGATATTTTCTGCCGGACTGAATGTTAAACTCTAAAATGCGATCAACGATGAAAACGAATAAATTATATACGGTTCTGGTGGGCGCACTGGTCACGATAGGGAGTATCTCATGCTCGGATTTCCTGGACCGCGCACCTTTAGACCAGATGTCAAGTGAAACATTCTGGCAATCGGAAGTCGATGTGGAAATGGCCCTAACCGGCTGTTATCGCAGACTCAGGGATGAGCAATATTTTGGATGGAAACGGGTAGATTTGGACTGTCTGACAGACAACGCCCAGCAACGCCATAACCATGGCGCTGTGACCGACATCAGTCGCGGTGTGATTGAAAAAACGACTGGAGGAATCATTTCTGCGATATGGGGCAGTGCCTACAAGGGGATCAACACGTGTAATTACTTTTTGGAAAACATAGCGCGCGTACCTGGTATCGACGAGCAGAAAAAGAATCGCTATATGGCTGAAGCACGCTTTTTAAGAGCGTTCTTCTATTTTGAGCTGGTGCACTTCTTTGGCGACGCGCCGCTTTACCGGGATGTGCCGACCGTTGAAACCGCCAGCATCCGGCAATCGCCCAAAGCCGAACTATTGGCCTTTATCCACGAAGACCTCGACTTCGCCATACAACAACTGCCTGATGTACCCTATACAGACGGACATGTAGTGAAAGGAAGTGCGCAGGGCTATAAAGCCCGTATCTTGATGTACGAAGAGCAATTTGCGGAAGCTGCTGCGCTCTGTAAGGAAATTATAGACGCTGGAAATTTTCAGCTGGGCACCAGCTATTCAGGACTGTTTATCACGCCAGGGCAGGCTAACAATCCCGAAATCATGTTTTCTACCCGGTACGTGGCACCCGACGATTATACGGAGATGGATATTCAGGTGAACTGGTGGTCGTCAAACAATCCACGCCAGGAGTTTGTGGATGCCTACGAAACAACAGACGGTAAGGCCATAAACGATGCAAGCGGCATTTACGATCCGGACCAGCCCTATGAAAATCGTGACCCCCGGTTGGAAATGACGGTAATGCTACCCGATGAGGTTTGGTTGAATCCCGATGGCTCGCCGTATACGCCCGAGCACACCACCACAGGTTACCGGCAGAAAAAGTACATCGATCCGACCATCGTACCGATTGATTATGCCACCAGGAGTGACCAAGATTACGTGCATCTCCGCTTTGCCGATATCCTGTTGATGTATGCAGAAGCTCAAAATGAGGCAAATGGACCAGATCAATCGGTGATAGACGCGATCAACCGCGTCAGGAACAGGGAGGATGTGCAAATGCCTCCGGTGGAAATGGAAGCGTCCAAAGATGTTATGCGGGAGGTCATCCGGCACGAAAGGCGCATCGAACTTGCGCTGGAAGGCTTGCGTTATTTCGATCTCAAGCGTTGGCACATCGCGCATGAGGTGATGCCAAACGTGCAGGATGCCGCGGGCGTGCCCATCCGGTTTGACAATCCCAAGCATTACTTGTGGCCGTATCAGCAATCTGAATTGGACATTAACCCGAATTTGGAACCTAACCCGAATTACGAATAATATGAAACCATTGCTTAGGAACTCACTGACATCGCTTGTTTGCCTGTTGGCATCCTCAGCCTGGCTGCAGGTTTATGCGCAATCAGCCATCCATCCCATATCGGCCTATACGCAGGCAAAAAAGCATGCTATCGTTTATGACAAGCCTGCGCCAAATTTCTTCGAGGGCGCCCTGCTTGGAAATGGAGGGATGGGTGTGGTGGTAACTACGCGACCCGATGCAGTGGTGCTGTATTTCGGTCACAACAACGTGTGGGATATCCGTATTGCCGAAGATTTCAAAGATGAAATCGGCACATTTGCTGAGGTTTTTGAGAAGGTGCAGCAAATTCCGGATACCCTAGAGAAACTGACTGACGACCCTTGGTACCGGGAATATAATAAGCTTACCACAGCAAATTATGCCAAGCCCTATCCCCGCCCGTTTCCATGCGGCCGCGTGGTACTCGGCTTTGACCGGCGGGAAGCGACATTGCTGGGACATAAGCTGGATATTGCCACGGGAGTGTGCGATGTATCGCTGCTTACGAAAGACGGCAAGCACCTTACCCTACGCGTGTTTACAGAGATGGAGCATGATAGGTTGTGGATGAGGTTGTTGGATGCGGAGGGTCGAGATGCTTCCAATGTGTTTGACCGCATTCGGGTGATACCCGACCCATCTACACCTAAGGAATTTCCCACGTATGCAGTAACGGAAGCGTTGACCGCAGGTACGCTGGCATTCCGGCAGGTATTGCCCCGGCAGGAGCCTGCCGATTACAATCCTTCAACCGGGGATCCGGGAGACCGGGCGTTCAGCCTGATCGCAAAAACCAACGTACCACTGGAGAAAAAGCCGCGTATCAATTGGGATGGCAATCAAGAGGAGATGCATGAGCTTGAGGCGGCGCTGGGGGATGGCAATGAATTGTTAATCTGTGTGGCGTTGGCAGAAGGCCTGGATAGTCAATTACCAGCACGTGTAGAAAAACTGGATGTTCCCTCGGTGGAGGCAGCTTCTTTCCGCTTGGCAGCAGAGCAAGCCACCGCTAGTTGGCAGCAATACTGGGATAAGTCGGGCATGCGGCTGGCTGACGAATTTCTGGAATGTATTTGGTACCGTAACCTGTACTTCTTCAACTGTGCCGCGAAAGACGGTGTGACGCCTCCGGGACTCTTTGCCAACTGGAGCTACAACAACATCGGCACAGCGTGGCATGGCGATTATCACATGAATTACAACACGCAACAGCCTTTCTGGATGACCTTCTCCAGCAATCACCTGGAAAAGAACCTGCCGTATGTACAGCTCGTTGAAAATCTGATGGATGTGAGCCGAAAATGGGCGCGTGATTATTACAACTTGCCGGGGGCATATTTCCCACACTCGGCCTATCCCGTGACCATGACGATGAATCCTTACCCGGCGCCCGATTGGGGGTGGGAGATCTGCGAGACACCATGGACCGTACAGGGGCTTTGGTGGCATTACCTGTATTCGGGCGATGTGGATTTCCTCAAAAACCGTGCTTATGAACCCATCAAGGCTGCCGTGGAGTTTTTAGTGGCATATATCAAACGACCCGAAGCGCGTGGTGGCGACCGGTGGGACGACGACCGCTATCACATTTTTCCAACCATTCCGCCCGAGCTATATTCGCTGCGGCCGGGGTTTGCCTTTAATTACGATGTGAATATCGATCTGGCGCTGACGAAATTCATATTCAACGCATTTAGCCAAATGGTGCAGGTGTTGGGCACGCAGGCGGAGGATGGGACTATTGTTGAATCCATCCGAGACATCCTTACAAATTTTCCGGACTATCCCATGGCCAAATCACCCGCTCTTGGACCGATTTTCGTTTCCGTACCGGGCGAGCATGACAAAGTGGTATATAATGTGCCACTGCCGCTGACGACGGTTTTTCCGGGCGAACAGCACGGTTTGCATACTTCCCCGGATACCTTGCAGTGGTTGGAAAACACCTTCCGCAACCAACAGAACGAGGGCGGGAATGACTTGGTGTTCCTCAACTTACAGGCGGCACGCATCGGTTTGCTCGATCTGGAGCAGTTTAAGCAGCAGGTGAATTACTCCCTCCTGCCGAACGGAACAGCCACCGATATGGTTATGCAGGTACATGGCCGATATAGTGACCAGACAAATTTTGATTTTATGGCCGGCATGGGCATTTGGTTTGAAAACTTCGGATTGCCTGCCGTGATCAACGAGTGCCTGATGCAGAGCTATACAGGAACCATAGAGTTGTTTCCCAATTGGCCGATGGATAAAGATGCACAATTCACGACCCTCCGGGCGGTAGGTGCCTTTTTGGTGAGCGCATCCCTCGAAGGAGGCCAGGTGCGGTGGGTAAACGTTATTAGCGAGAAAGGAGCGACATTGAAGATAAAATCGCCTTGGGGTAAAAAAGGATTCATCGAAACCGCTGGAAAAAAGTGGCCGATCACAACAGAACTCATTGAACTTGAAACGACTTCTGCAGAGGAAATTATATTGACACTGGAATAACACACTGCAAACACATGAAGGATTTACCATTGAAAAATATATGGGTGCTGGAGTTTTGCCAATACCTATCAGGCCCTTGTGCCACCCTGCGGCTGGCCGATCTCGGGGCACGGGTCATTAAAATCGAACGGCCGAACAAAGGTGAAGCAGGCCGTAAATTGGCCATAGAAAATCAATGGGTCGGTGAAGACTCGTTGCTCTTCCATACCATTAATCGCAATAAAGATAGCTTTGCGGCCGATTTGAACGATCCAAAGGACCGGGAATGGGTGGATAAATTGATCGCTAAAGCCGATGTGCTCATTCACAATTTTAGACCGGGAACGATGGAGAAAAAAGGGCTCGACTACGCATCTGTCAAAAAGTTGAACAGGAGCATTATTTACGCGTCCATCAGTGGCTATGGGGAGGAAGGGCCTTGGAAAAATAAACCCGGGCAAGACCTACTCATCCAGTCGCTTTCAGGGCTTGCCTATACGACCGGAAATAAGCAGGACAACCCCGTACCTTTTGGCTTAGGCTTGGGCGATTATCTGTGTGGTAACCAGGCCGTCCAGGGAATATTGGCTGCGCTGATCCGGAAAAAACGGACCGGACAGGGAGCGAAGCTGGAACTTAGTCTACTGGAAAGTGCGGTTGATTTTCAGTTTGAGTTGTTTACCACCTATTTTCAGTCCAAGCGCGTGCCGATCCGGTCCAGTGTAAACAATGCGCATACCTTGCTGAGTGCCCCATATGGTATCTATAAAACAGCCGATGGATACCTCGCCGTCGCTATGATGCCCCTTCAGCGGCTCAATAGGGCCATCGATTGCGTTGCATTGGCCGGGTTTACGGAGGCGGAAGCTTTTACAAAACGTGACGAGATTAAATGTGTGCTGACGCATCATTTTAAGACGAATACGACCGCTCATTGGCTCGAACGGTCGCAACCTCATGATTTGTGGATGGCACCGGTGATGAATTGGGATCAATTGCGGAGTACTCAAACTTACCGTCAGCTTCAAGTGGAACAGCATGTGGCCCTGAACGGTGGCAAGACCCTGACCACCACCCGTTGCCCCATACGTATGGATGGTACGGTTGTCCATGCCGCAAAGCCAGCACCTGCCGTGGGTGAACAAACCGATGTGATTAAAGCCGAACTCAGTCGAAAATGAAGTTGTTGGAAGATATTTTAGTACTCGATTTCAGCCAATTTCTTTCTGCGCCGTCGGCAAGCCTGCGGCTGGCAGACATGGGGGCAAGGGTCATCAAGGTGGAACGGCCCGATACCGGAGATATCTGCCGTTCGTTGTATGTATCCGATGTGGAAGTACATGGAGAATCAACCATCTTCCATGCAATAAACCGCAACAAAGAAAGTTTTGCAGCCGATTTGAAAAAGCCGGAAGACCGGGCCAAGCTCAATAAGCTGATTGCTCGGGCAGACGTTATGCTGCACAATTTCCGGCCTGGAGTCATGGAACGTCTCGGACTCGACTATCAACAGGTGAAGGAGCTCAATCCGACGATTATCTACGGTTCCATCTCCGGATACGGAGAGGTGGGCGAATGGAGGGAGATGCCCGGTCAGGATTTGCTGTTACAGGCTGTTTCCGGAATTACTTACCTGAGCGGTAGCGCAGACGATCCCCCCATACCCATGGGAGTGGCTGTCGGCGATATCGTCGCTGGTACACACTTGGCACAGGGCATCTTATCTGCGTTATACCGGCGCTTGGTTACCGGCCAAGGTGCGCATATACAGATCAGCATGCTGGAAAGCTTACTGGATTTCCAGTTTGAAGTGATCACCACCTATCTGAACGATGGATTCCAATTGCCGAAACGGAGCTCGGTAAATGGAGCCCATGCCTACATCGCCGCGCCCTACGGCATTTACAAAACCCACGACGGGTATATGGCACTCGCCATGGGCAACATTCCAAGGCTGGGTGAATTGCTGGACAGCCCACCGCTGCAACGCTATAGGGATGAACGCAGTTGGTTTGACCAACGCGATGAAATCAAACACATCCTGAAAGAGTTACTGGTTACGAAGCCGACCGCCGAATGGCTCGCGCGCCTTGAACCCGCTGACATCTGGTGTGCGGATGTACTCGACTACGAAAAATTGCGCCGCGAAGAAGGTTACCGGGTACTCCAAATGGAGCAGCAGGTACACAATGAAGCCTTTGAGCTGACCACCACGCGCTGCCCGATACGGGTAGACGGAGTGATTTTGAAATCAGAAACGGCTGCTCCCCACTTGGGTGAGCATAATGAAGAGATTGAAAATGAGTTTGGACTGTAAATACAATTAAACCGAAAGAACATGAAGAATCCCAATCCTGATCCGGCATCGCACGGCGATATTCCAATTTGGAATGCCGAAAACTGGTTTTACGAAGACATTGAAATCGGACTGCGCATACGCTCTATCCGGCGCACCATCAGTGAGGGCGAAAGCATGCAGTTCAACACGCTGGTGCAGGACCTTCATCCCTATGTGGCAGACGAGTTATTTGCCGGTCGGGAAGGCATTTTCGGCAGGCGGTTGGTGGCCGGTGCATTTGTATTCAGCCTGGGACTGGGGTTGGTGGCCACAAACTGTGTAAATGCTTTCAGCTATGGCTATGATAAGTTGCGCTTCATTAAACCCGTCTTTATCGGCGATACGCTGTATTGCATCAAGACCAACCTCGCGAAAGAACCCAAGTATAAAGATATGGGACTGTATCGCGCCAGCTATGAAGTCTTCAAAAACGAAGGCGAGCTTGTGTTGTACTGCGAGCACCTGCAAACAGTCAAGTATAGGGAAATCTCCAGCTTTGCTGAATAAAAACAACAAACGGCATGAATGACAGGAAATTTTTTGAAGAGTATAGGACGGGAGAAACGCGGGAAACCACGGGACGAACCATCACTGAAAGCGACATCGTACTGCATGCGGGCCAAACCGGTGATTTCTATCCGCACCACATGGACGTGGAGTGGTGCAAAACTCAACCGTTTGGGCAGCGTCTTGCACACGGAACGTTAATTTTCAGCGTAGCCATCGGGATGACGGCAGGAACCATTAATGAAGAGTCGTTGACCTATGGATACGACCGCCTGCGGTTCCTGCGCCCGGTCTTCATCGGTGATACCATCCGTGTAAAGGTAACCATCACTGACAAACGGCCGCATAGGCAGCCGGATAAAGGGATGGTTGTGGAAGGCGTGGAGGTGGTCAACCAACATGGGCAACCGGTGATGGTTTGCGAGCACCTGTTGTTGGTAAACCGTAAATAGACAAGGTATGAAAAAACCGATTACATTGCGTGGTATTACATGGAACCACAGCCGGGGGTACACGCCGCTAGTGGCAGCCGCCCAGCGGTACGGAGAGTTGCATCCCGAGGTGTCCGTCACGTGGGATAAGCGTACCTTACAGGAGTTTGCAGATGCGCCGCTCGATCAGTTGGTGCCACAGTATGATTTGCTGATCATCGATCACCCATGGGTGGGCCGTGCGGCGGCAGTGGGATTGGTACTCCCCCTGGATAGTTATTTGTCCGGTGGTGTACTGCGAGATCAGGCCCGTCATTCCGTTGGCTTTTCGCACGCCAGCTATCAATACGATGGACACCAATGGGCGTTGGCCATCGATGCCGCCACGCCTGTAGCAAGTTACCGTAAAGACCTGCTGGACAAACACGACGCAGCGCTACCGATGGTATGGGACGATGTACTATCGCTGGCTAAAGCAGGCAAAGTGGCCGTTCCGTCGATTCCCATTGATCTGCTGATGTACTTCTACACATTTTGCCTCGTAGTTGGCCAAGAGCCATTCCTTAGCGAAGAAGAAGTGGTAGGCCAAATTTCGGGCATTGAGGCATTGGAATTAATGCGGTCGTTGTGGTGTTTGATCGATCAACGGTTTTTTGAAATGAATCCCATTCGGGTGGCAGAATGCATGACTGCAGAAGCTGGTTATTGGTATTGCCCGTTTTCCTATGGTTATTCAAACTACGCACGTACGGGTTATGCGGCAAATGTACTTGCTTATACGGATGTTGTAGGTTTTGGAACTTCAGACAATAAGATGAGAACGACATTGGGGGGTACGGGACTGGCCGTTTCGGCCACTTCCCGACATCAACAAACGGCGCTGGATTTCGCGACGTGGATTACCTCCGGTGTTATCCAGTCTACCCTGTATGCCGAGGCAGGCGGACAACCCGGCCATCGCAGTGCTTGGGAAAATGAACGCGTCAACTTATCTTGCAACCACTTTTTCAAGGATACCCTGCCAGCGCTGGATCGGGCGTATGTAAGACCACGGTACAACGGCTACCTTTCTTTTCAGGATCGGGCTGGAGAACCGTTACAGCGCTACCTTCGCCATGGCGGAGATCCTACACGGGTACTCACGGAAATAAATACCATCTATCGCGAATCACGGAAGAGACTATGAACGCTATAATTGATACGCATGTGCATTGCTGGAATCTAGAACGAGCCCGGTACGACTGGCTTGAGGGCAACGGCACACTACTGAACCGGAATTATGCATTTTCGGAGCTGCAGCCGGAATTCCAGCAGGCCGGAATTGCTGGTGGCATGTTGGTACAAGCCGCCAATAACGTGGACGATACGGAGTTGATGCTGGAAATCGCACGAGCATTTCCCACCGTTGTGGGGGTGGTAGGGTGGTTGCCGTTGGAGGCACCCGAAGATGTACAGCGACTGATCGAGGGGCAGTTTCGGCAGGAGCCACATCTCAAAGGGGTGCGGCACCTGATACACAACGAAACGGACGCAAAGTGGCTGCTGCGTGAGCCTGTGCTGGATAGTCTTCGCATATTGGCAGCCGAATGCATACCGTACGACGTAGTAGGTGTCTTACCGGAACACCTCGAAACGGTGTTGGAGGTGGCCGAACGGATCCCCGGACTTCGCCTCATGCTTGATCACCTTAACCAGCCACCCATCGCGGCCAAAGAGACGTTCGGTCGTTGGGGTGAATTGATGTCGGAAGTGTGTCAGCATACGCAGGTTTGGTGTAAGATTTCCGGCTTAGGTACCACCACCGGAAAAGGGAATGCGTGGACGGCGGAAGACATTAAGCCTTATGTAGCTTATGTGTTGGAACTTTTTGGGGTAGAACGCTGCATATGCGGAGGGGACTGGCCGGTTTCACTGCTGGCCGGATCGTATGCACATACGTGGCAGACATACCGGGAAGTGATTGGTAATCTGTTGCCTCCCGGTGAGCAAGCACAAATATACCGCGAGAATGCAATAGCTTTCTATAAGTTGGAGATGCCATGAATCTAACCGAAGGTATTTTATTACATGCAGTTGGGGCTTTTTCCGCGGCACTTTGTTATACTCCGCAAAAGAAAACAGTCAGCTGGTCTTGGCAGACGTTCTGGCTGGCACAGGCCGCCGTTTGCTGGTTGTTGCTGCCCATCGTCGTAGCAGTATTAACTATCCCCGAACTGCTCACCGTGCTGCGTGAAGCACCGGCGGATGCCATGGGTAAGTCGTTTGCCCTCGGCGCGCTTTACGGAGTAGGTGGCACGGCTTTTGGATTGGCGATCAGGTATGTAGGGTTTTCGCTGACTTATGCCGTGTCCGTAGGTCTTTCGTGCGTACTGGGTACACTCCTGCCACCCCTGTATCACGGCACGTTAATGACGACATTAGCAGAAGCTGGGGGTGCATGGATCGGATGGGGCGTGGTCGTCGGCACGGCAGGTATCGCATTTTGTGGTTTGGCCGGTGTTGCTAAAGAGAAAGATCTAATACGGGGAAACAACCTATTTCAGTTTGATGTCCGGAAAGGGCTGCCGCTTTGTATATTGGCCGGTGTACTGTCGGCTTGTTACAGTTTTGCACTTGACCAGGGACAACCGATAGCCGAGGTGGCCCAGCGGTATGGTGCAGGTAGTTTTCAGGGAAATGTGATTTATCTGTTTTCGAATACCGGTGCTTTCTTGGTCACTTGCCTGTATTGTGTTCACCTGCACCGGAAGCATCGTTCCTTTGCGGAGTATCGGTTGCTGACGACGGCCGAACCGTCAAACAGGCGACGGCTGGGATGGAACTATCTGCTGGCCTGCCTGACTGGATGCATGTGGTACACGCAATTTTTTTTCTATGGCCTGGGACATGTACGGATGGGTAATTATAAATTCAGCAGCTGGGCTATTCACATGATTATGCTGGTTGCCATCAGCCTGATTATCGGTTTGCTGATGAAGGAGTGGTCAGGCGTACGTCGGCCTACGCTCGTTGCCCTGTATGTGGCTTTATTGACGTTAGTTGCTTCGGTACTATTGCTTACCTATGGGAATTACCTGGGCACCGTTTAACAGCACAGAATTTATGGATTTATCACGCATTGCTTACCAAATTCCGAAACCTGCACTGCACACGCCAATAGTATGCATCGGCGCCGGAAATATCGTCCAGCAAGCGCACCTGCCTGCGTATGCGCTGGCAGGATTTGAAGTAACCGGGATCACCGACCTGAATAGTGAGCTTGCCCGAAAAGTCGCTGATGACTTTGCGATTCCCTCCGTTTATGACAGTCTGGATGAGGCCTGCAGGCAGCACGGCAATGCCGTTATTTTCGATGTAGCGGTTCCGGGCAATGCCATCCTTGGAATCTTGGAACGGCTGCCAGCAAATACTTATGTGTTGCTCCAAAAGCCAATGGGAGAGAACATCGCTGATGCCCAGCGAATCCTCGATATATGCCGGAAAAAAAACATTACCGCGGCCATGAATTTCCAGTTGCGTTATGCACCCTACATGATGATGGCCAAAGAAATGCGCCGTCAGGGTGTGTTGGGTGAAGTATGCGATATCGAAGTGCATGTGGACGCATACACACCGTGGCATTTATGGGATTTTCTCCGGGAGGCTCCGCGCGTGGAGATAGTATACCACAGCATCCATTACATCGATCTCATCCGCCACTTAATCGGCACCCCTAGGGGAGTGCTCGGCAAAACGGTGAAACATCCGCTTATGGCAGACCTCGATTCTGTACGATCGGCGATCATCTTAGATTACGGAGATATGTTGAGGGCTAACATCCTGACCAACCACGCCCATCGATATGGGGCCGCATATGAAAATGCGTATGTGAAAATAGAAGGTACGTTGGGCGCCGTGCGGATCCAGTTGGGACTGATCATGAACTATCCCGATGGTGTAGAAGATAAATTTGAGTACGCACTGCTCGGAGAAGACGGAAGCCGTACGGGCTGGAAATCCCTGCCGATCAACGGTTCGTGGTTTCCGCATGCCTTCATCGGTAGCATGGCAGAGGTGATGGAAGCCCGGCACACGGGAAAGCAGCCCGACAACTCCGTGGAGGACGGTTTTGAAACCATGTTGTGTGTGGAAGCGGCATATCGTACCGTGATCCCGCCGCTAGCGGGGTTTATGCCGTAGTTACAACGCAGATTGGTTCAACGATTCCCGGTATTCAATGGGGGTGACCTTCATGATTTGCTTGAAAGCGGTATGAAAACTGGTGGGATTGTTGTAACCGCAGCGATAACAGATCTCCTTGAGTGAATAATCATCGGTCTGCAGCAGCTTGCACGCATTGCCGATACGGATTTCATTGAGAAATTGGATGAATGTTTTCTGAGTTTTTAATTTAAAAAACCGACAGAAGGAGTTGGGAGACATGTGACTGATCTCGGCCATTTCCTTAAGTGAGATATCTCGGGCGAAGTTTTGCAGTAGGTATTGGTATACATCATTGAAACGCTTCATGTCCCTTTCATCGATCGATGTCCGGTAGGAAACACTCGCCAACGCTTCGCTGTGGTCCGTGTTGGATAGCAAATCGACGATTTGCAGAAACAGGCCGATACGTGACAATCCTGTACTGGCGCGCAAGGCGGCTATTTTTTCCAGAATGATCGATTTGATACCGCCGAAGAACCGGATTCCACGTTGCGCACGAACGAGCATCTTTTGGTACCGGCTGATGCTATCGGTATCATCGGTGATCCGGGCGATCAAATTCGATGGAAAATAAATGGCTGTGGCTTTGGTGTACAGATTGAGTGTTTTTTCGTAATAGACGGCATCACTCCGCCACAGATGTGGCATTTCGGGACTGATAAGCACCAAATCTCCCGCCTGATAATTGCCCACATAGTCGCCCATGATGAGCTTTCCATGACCTTTTTCTATCCATACCAATTCACAAAGTTTATGGAAATGGAATGGGTGATTGAAATGGGAATGGTTAATTTCTTTTACCCATATTTTTTTCTGCCCGACAATGGGTGCGTCAACAATTAACTCAGGTTTCATAATTTCCACATTGGTTAGACTGTGATTACTTGAAATCGATCTGAAAGATAACTTTTATCGAGGAAATATACTGAAGTTTTCTGGATGTACTTTACCATGTGCCTAAATCCTTTACAGTTTGGGTAAAATTGAGCATGAAAAACAAGAAGAGATTTGCTTATTTTGAGGTGACCAATTTAAAGAAAAGATGATCCGAAAAATAGCCTTTAGTGGTATCTTATTCGTTCATGCTTGTGCGTTATATGCACAGCCTGTAGAAACGCATAACCTAACATTTAATCGCATTCCCAATCGTTGGGACGAAGGCCTGCCATTGGGTAATGGGATGCTGGGTCAACTGATCTGGAAGAAGAGCGACTCGCTGCGTTTCGCGTTGGACCGGGCGGATCTCTGGGACGAGCGGCCGATGGAAGGACTGGACAGGCCTGAGTTTAATTTCGAATGGATCCGGCAACAGGTACTAAAGAACGATTATGGTATCGTACAGAAATATTTTGATGAGCCGTACGACAAACTTCCGGCTCCCAGTAAAATTCCCGGCGCGGCGCTGATGTTTCCTATCGATGATCCGGTGGTGTCTTCATCGGTCGATATTGCATCCGCAATGGCGCATATACAGTACGCGGGCGGCATGCGTGTAGCGGCTTTTGTGCATGCAGAGCGGCCAATCGGATGGTTTAGAATATCGAATGCACCGGAAGGGCTGTCGCCTGTTATTGCGCCACCGCCCTACCGGGGAGGCGATAAACAAGAAAACGACAATGCTCATAGTGGCGACGACCTGAAACGCTTGGGCTATCCGCCGGGAACGTTAAAACGGACAGACAGTAGTATGTATTACATGCAGGAGGGCTGGGGCGACTTTGTGTATGAAGTGTACGTGGCGTGGAAACGCGAAGGCAGTACCCTCGTCGGTGCATGGAGTATCACCACTCGTAAACAGTCGCTGAGCGCCAGGGAAGAGGTCGCACTAGCTTTTGCACGTGGATGGGAGGTCGACTTAGCTACCCATCAACGGTGGTGGGACACCTTTTGGGCTTCGTCTTCCATCCAGATACCGGACAAAGCGCTGGAAAAGCAATGGTACCTGGAACAATATAAATTTGGTTGCGTAGCGCGGACGGGGGCACCGGCAATTTCCCTGCAAGCCATCTGGACAGCGGATAATGGACGCATACCGCCCTGGAAAGGGGATTTTCACCACGACCTGAATACGCAACTGAGCTACTGGCCTGCCTATGGGGCTAACCACCTCGTGGAGGCAGAAGCCTACCTTGATTTTCTTGAAAGCGGCAGACCGGCGTTCGCGCGGTTTACCAATGGGTTTTTCGGAACGAAGGGATTGGCGGTACCGGGTGTCACTGCGTTGGATGGTAGCTATCTCGGGGGATGGGTGCAATATTCGTGCTCACCCACTACTGCGGCATGGCTGGCACAGCATTATTACTTGCAGTGGCGTTATAGCATGGACCGTGAGCTGCTGGTGCAGCGGGTTTATCCCTGGTTCCGTGATGTCAATACTTTTTTTGAATCGATAGTAAAGAAAGATGCCAACGGCAAGTTGCAGTTGCCGCTAAGTTCGAGTCCGGAAATCAACGACAACCGTATCGACGCCTGGTTCCAGGAAATGACCAATTACGATCTGGCGCTGATCCAGTATGCCTTTCAATACGGAGCCGAGGTCGCGCGAGAGGTGGGGTTTACCGAACAGGCACAGCATTGGCGGGAAATGTTACCTCAGTTACCTGAATTTGCAATAAGCGAAAACAACGAGCTGAAATTTGCACCCGATTTGGCTTACCAGGAATCGCATCGGCATTTTTCACACCTGATGGCGATTCATCCGCTGGGGCTTATCCAGTGGGAGCAGGGTGAACAGGCGCAGCACATCATTAAGAACAGCATTCGGCTGCTGGAAACGGTGGGTCCTGACTATTGGGTGGGGTACTCTTGGTCCTGGCTGGGTAACCTGAAAGCCCGGGCTAAAGACGGAAGTGGAGCAGCTGAGGCATTGCGGATATTCGCCGAAGCATTCTGCTCGCCTAATACCTTCCACCTGAACGGCGACCAGACGCAATCGGGTTACTCGAAATTTTCGTATCGGCCGTTTACACTGGAAGGAAATTTTGCTTTCGCGGCAGGAATACAGGAAATGTTACTGCAAAGCTACGCCGGAGCGCTGGAAATATTTCCGGCGATTCCCCCCGACTGGGCAGATGTTTCCTTCCGCGATCTGCGGGCCGAAGGGGCGTTCCTCGTTTCCGCGATGCGTAAACAAGGAGCGCTGGATGAAGTGCGTATCAAATCCGAAAAAGGAGGCAAGCTGCGCATTGTCAATCCCTTCGCAGATGAGCAGTATACGGTTTCCGATGGGCGGCAACCCGTCGGCGACGATGGGAATATCATCGAGTTTGATATGGATGCCGGTGATATGATCCGGCTAACACGTCGGTAAACCAAGAGTTATCTCTGACATTACAGGAGCTTGATACGTAGATTTGTGACCATGATATACAAAGGAATAAGCCCAAACGATATCGCGACGAAAATTCCCACACGCACGTAATTCAGGACGCGCCATTGAGAAGTACGAGCGAGCAAATCTGTGTCTGCTGTACCGGATGTCGCAATTTTTTGAAAATCGATGATATTCGGCGCAAAATACATCAACGTCCAAGCCCGCACGGCAACATGAAGTAAAAACAAAAGCAATAGCCAATTCCTGACCGGATCTATCTTCCAACAGAAGAGGAGAGCCAGTAGGAACGTAAGTTCATGAAGCGAATGCGTGACGATCCAAAACATCTTGAGGTCGAGCCCATATTTCCCGCCCAACATCGCGAGGGATTCCGGCGGAGAGGTCGTCCATTTGGGTATGATTACCGTCGTTTCAAACAGTTGTGCACCATTCATCATGAAATAAGCCAGTGTGGTGATAAACAACCAAATTTCGGCTCTTGTTAAGTAACTTGCTGTTAATTGTTCCATCTTATGCATGATTAGTTAATTTCACTAGGGTTTCCTCCATAATCTGCACAGCCGAGCGGAAGTATTTTTCGAGTACTTCGAGCTCCCGATCTGAAAAAGAAGTAACCAAGGCCGTGGTTTTTCCATCTAACTCCAAAAATAAAGGCTGTAAGAGTTTTATCACATTTTCTGTACGCGGCACAATGATTACCTTACGTCGGTCATGCTTGTCAAATTCCCGCTTGACTAATTTTTTTTTCTCCAATCGGTCTACCAAGCCTGTGACCGCACCCGTGGTTAAGGCTGTCAGTTTTGAAAATTCCCCGGCGGTCATGGCTCCTCGCGCTATCAATAGTCCCAAGTATTTATGATCAGTGCCTGAGAGGCCTGCTTTTCGTGCAATGGCCTCATGCATCAGTATGGACGTGTCTGAGTAACGCCTGCTTAATGCCCGTAGCTCCGATATCTTTTCAGTATCCTGTAATTTGTTTATCATCTAAATATTTTTTGTAAAAAGTATCTTTGTTGCAAAGATATATGTTTTGTTTATATAATGCGGTGTTAAAAAAAAAATAGAAAAATGATCCATAGGAAAATGGCTATGTTTGTACTGCAAATACAATCGTATATGAAGGACTATAAAGCATATTTCATCATACCGGCTGCTCCAGAGCTGGTTTATTTGGCGTTAACCACTGCGGAAACCATTCGGCTTTGGACAGGCGACGAGGTGGTGATGGCTGCTGAACCAGGGACTGAGTTTTCATGGTGGGATGGAGCGATTGTAGGCAAGAACCTTTCTTTTGAGCCCGGTAAAAAAATTGAGCAACAATGGTACTTCGGTGAACAGCAGGAGCCTTCCATCGTGACCATCAAACTACATCCGCATAAACAGGGGACTTCCATGGAAGTAAGGCAAACCCACATTCCCGATGAAGACTACGCTGATATTGTGGATGGCTGGCGTACAGTATTTGCAGCGTCGCTCATTGAGTTTTATACGGAATAAAATAGCGGTTCTACCGATGCAATTTTCTGCGTCGGATTATCACCGACGGCCTGCCGATTAAGACGATTACCTAATTTGTTTCAAAACCAGCTTTCTGGTGACGTTTATTTTTCTATTTTTACCCCTGCGGTAGGTGTTGCTCAAAGTAAACCTGCTGCATTGGGAGTTGCCCAATGTATAAACCCTAACGGAATATGAAATTTTTTGGTAGAGATGCCGTGCTGGCCCTTCAATTGGCTTTTCTGGTGACATTGTGGGCATGCCAGCAACCAGCGGCTGATTATGATACGTTAACGGAAGACGAAAAGCGCTTGCCTGAAAATGCGGTGCTCGGGCTCGAGGCAGCCGCCGGTTTGCAGGTGAAATTGATGGCGTCAGAACCGCAGTTAGTGAACCCAACTAATATTGACGTAGATGACCGCGGACGGGTTTGGGTAACCGAGGCGTACAATTACCGGCCGGCGTTGAATGGAAACCCTACGACGGATGCAGGAGACCGCATACTTATTTTCGAGGATACCGATCACAACGGCACGTTGGATAAGCAGACGGTTTTCTATCAGGGACCGGAAATCAATGCGCCGCTGGGAATCTGCGTATTGGGAAACCGCGTCATTGTATCGCAAAGCCCATATGTATGGGATTTTTATGACGACGACGGTGACGGGAAGGCAGACCGGAAAGAAATTCTTTTTCAGGGCACCGGCGGAGAACAGCATGACCACGGTGTGCACGCGTTCGTTTTCGGCCCGGATGGTAAATTATATTTTAATTTCGGAAATGAATGCCACACGTTGCAGGACCGAGAGGGCAATGTTGTGCGGGATCAGGATGGGGATGAAATAACGAATAAAAAGTACCGGCAGGGCATGGTGTTCCGATGCGATATCGATGGTACAAACGTGGAGGTGCTGGGCCACAACTTCAGGAACCCGTATGAACTGGCGGTAGATAGTTACGGTACCATCTGGCAGAGTGATAACGACGACGACGGAAACCGGGGTGTGCGTATCAACTATGTGATGGAATATGGCAATTACGGGTATACGGACGAGCTGACGGGAGCTGGTTGGCGCAAAGAACGGGTGAATCTGGAGGACTCCATTCCGCTGCAGCACTGGCACCTGAATGATCCGGGCGTGATTCCCAATCTGCTGCAAACGGGTGCTGGTTCACCGACCGGAATAGTGGTTTATGAAGGTGCAGCGCTTCCCGCGGTATATAGGAACCAACTTATCCATGCCGATGCGGGGCCCAACGTAATTCGATCGTATGCCATTGAGAAAGAGGGGGCGGGCTACCATGCAGAACTAACAGAACTGCTACGCGGAAAAGACCGATGGTTCCGGCCGTCTGACGTATGCATTGCTCCGGATGGTTCCCTGATCCTTGCAGACTGGTATGATCCTGGGGTAGGCGGGCACCAGGCAGGCGACCAAACACGGGGGCGGATTTATCGTGTGGCACCGTCGGTGTCGGAATACCAGGTGCCCGCGCAAGACTATTCGACGATCGAGGGATCGATCGCGGCGCTACAAAGCCCTAATCTGGCGGTTCGGTACAAAGCTTGGACCAGCTTAGTGCATCGAGGGAAGGAGGCGATTCCTGCCTTGGAAAAGCTGTTTCATAGCCAAGGTAACGATCGGATGCGGGCGAGAGCACTGTGGCTGCTTACCAAGATCGACTCCGGCGACCGTTACCTGCTGGAAGGACGGAACGATGACAACCCAGATATCCGGATCGTGGCCATCCGTGCCGCGCGCCAGGCGGGCGTGGATCTGGTGTCCTTTCTCATGCCGTTGGTAGAAGACTCGGATATGCAGGTAAAACGGGAGTGCGCGCTCGCATTACGCCATGTAACCGATTCCCGGGCGGCAGCGTTATGGGCCAAGTTGGCTGGACAGCACGAGGGAAGGGACCGCTGGTACCTGGAGGCGCTAGGAATCGGTGCCGCCGGGCAGTGGGATTCGTTTTTTAACGCTTTTCTCCAAGGAAATGAACAGCCGATGAACACCCCCGGAGGACGAGATGTTATCTGGAGGTCGCGGACTGAAGCAGCTATTCCGATACTGACGCGCCTCGCCGTCGACAACAGGGAAACCTTGGAGTCACGTCTGCGCTATTTCCGGACATTCGATTTTATGCCGGAAAGAAGCAGATCGGACGCCTTGTTCGCGATGCTAACGGATCAGTCGGTTCACGGGGCTTTGTCGGTGAATGGGGTTCTTTTCCATATGCTTGACCCAGAGAAAGTCCTGCATTCAGCACCAGCCAGGCGTGCACTCCATGCAGTCCTCGATTCGTTGGCTGGCAAGGCGGCGTATCTCTCGCTGGTGGACAGGTACGACCTAGTCTCCGAAATACCGGCTTTATCGCAAATGATTACTGCGTCAGCGAGTCCCGAAAGGGAAAAAGCGCTTGGCCTATTATTCCGCTTTGGGGCTACAGAGCAGATCAAGGCAGCGCTGGTAGCGGTACCCGACAGCCTGGTGGTGGCCACCGGAACCATCGGTACGGAAAATGCAGTTGATCTGTTAAAGGATTTACTGCTATCGCCTGCGTCGCCGGCAAAAGTAAAAATGCTTTCCGCTGCAGCATTGGGGCGGACTGAACGAGGCGAAGAGGCTGTGCTGGCGCTGTTGCAGTCAGGTGCGGTCCGGGAAGAACTTATTCCCGAACTGGTGGAAGGTCTTCAGAATACACCAAGAGTGGATCGGTATACGGAAGCTCGCCGGTTCCTGCCGGACAGCGAGGAAGCAAGCACCGGAATAGAACGTGAGAAAGGCGCCGCCTTGACTTCCGAGGAACTACTTGCAGCGAGCGGCGACCCCGAGAAAGGAAGTACACTATTCCAGACTCACTGCGCGCTTTGCCATGAGGTGAACGGCAAGGGGCATGATTTCGGACCAAAACTTTCGCAAATAGGGGCTAAATTGCCAAAGACCGCATTGCTGGATGCGATCGTTGATCCCACTGCCGGAATCAGTTTCGGCTATGAGACATCCTCCATAACGCTAAAGGACGGTTCCGAATTGATGGGGATTGTTTCCAGCAGGACAGAAACCGAAGTAGAGGTCAGATTTGTGGGGGGTGTTTCGCGGAAATTGATGACCAGAGATATCGTGTCTATTGAAAAAAAGAAAGTATCCCTAATGCCTCCGTTGGCAAAGGCAATGTCCAAGGGAGACCTGATTGATCTCATTGAATACCTTGCCTCACTAAAATAGTCATGGATGTTTAATGTTTCCTGTGCTACCTGCATTTCATGATGCGGGCTAAATAGGCGCGCGCCCGTCAGCTGCTTGAAGCTGCCTGAAGATGGCTCCAAACAAGCTCCTGAAGATTCCTATTCTAAATCCCAACGGGAATAGTCGCCTTAATAATCCCCCAAGCTTCTTAATAGCATAACGCAACTAGATTTTATTAATCTGTATGATTTCGGGAATGAAATGTACGATTTTGGACCCGTAAAAATCGTAGGCCACCTACTTTTGACCAAACAATAAAACCCGTTGAAAATATGGTCATTTTTACGAATTAACCAAAAAATTAAAACCGCTTATTATGAGAAAACAACTAATTTGTTTCACTGAAGCTTTCCTGTTGACTGTAGCTTGCATGCTTTGTACAAATCATGTAAATGCCCAAAGTCAGCACATCGTTTCGGGAACTGTCACGGACAGTGAAGGGAAACCCATCATCGGGGCTACCCTGAAATCGGTAACCGCGTCTTCCATCCATACTACAACAGACGCGAATGGGGTATATACGCTAGCCAATATTACTGCAACTGATGATGTTGAAGTGTCATTTGTGGGCTATCAATCGCAAGTAGTATCCGTAAACAACCGGAGGGTTATCGATATCGTATTGCAAGCAGACGACCAGGTGCTGGACGAGGTGGTCGTCGTCGGCTATGGCACACAGAAAAAAGTCAATCTAAGTGGGTCTGTCGTGGCCATCGACATGGAGGAATTGGTGGAAAGCCGGCCGATCAGCAACATTTCGCAGGGGCTGGCCGGCCTGGCTGCCGGGGTTTCCATCAATTCGCCGAACAACAGGCCGGGGGAGGACAATGCGTCGATTACCATCCGTGGACAAGGAACGCTGAATAGTTCCGCTCCATTGGTTATCATCGACGGCACGGAAGGGAACATCAATAGTGTAACCCCGCAGGATATCGAAAGCATGTCTGTCCTGAAAGACGCCGCATCATCTGCGATCTACGGATCACGGGCGGCCAACGGGGTTATCCTGATCACCACGAAGCAGGGGAAATCGGGAAAGGTCCGGGTCGACTACAATGGCTACGTATCGCGGGAGTCTGTGGCCCGGAATTTCGAAATGGTGTCGAATTATGCCGATTTCATGGAGCTGATGAATGAAGGCTACCAGAATTCGGGATTCCCCGCCAATTTTACCGACGATGTGATCCAGCTGTGGCGCAGCAACGAAGGCAAAGATGAGCTGAAATATCCCAATACGGACTTGATGGATGACATGTTCTCGCCATCTGACGCTACCAATCACAATGTCTCCGTAAGCGGGGGCAGTGATAAGGTGCGCTTTTTTACCTCATTCGGTTACCTGAATACGCCGGGCGTCATGGATAATTCAGGTTTCGACAGGTATAGCACCCGGGTTAACCTCGACTTCGATGTGGCTCCGTGGCTCACGCTGGGTACCAACCTGAACGGATATTTCTCCACCACGGACCCCGGTACAGATAAAGTAGGCGATACGTTCGGTTTCGCATTTGCCACCACTCCGGGTATGGTATTCCGGGCGCCGGATGGCCGGTATGGTGGGATGAATAACGACCAGGACGATGGACAGGCGGCGGGGAACAACCCGCTCTTCCGGATGAACAATGGAAAAGGGCTGAACGAGCGGAAGAACATGAAAATGCGCTTCCATGGGACATTGACCCCGTTTAAAGGGTTTTCGCTCACCGGATCTTTTAACTACGATTATACCAACAAGAAAGTGGAGGCGCAGCCCAACTTCATCGACTTATGGAACTTCCAGACCGATCAGATCCAACGATTGGGCACCGGCCGTACGTCGATCGCGAACCGGGATTACAATTGGAATCGTTACCTGATGGATGCCGTGGCCACGTATGAAAACAAGGTGTCCAAGCTCAACTACAAAATCATGGCAGGTGCAAACCAGGAGCTTTACCGGTACAATTGGTTTACCGTCCAGCGGTTCGATCTGTTAAGCCCGGATCTGGGAGCCATCAATGGCGCCATCGGCGAATCTTCTTCGAGCGGAAACACCACCGAGTGGGCGATGCATTCGTATTTCGGACGCATGAATCTCGACTGGGACGATAAGTATTTAGTGGAGTTCAATCTGCGTGCGGATGGGTCCTCGCGGTTCTCCAAAGCCAATCGATGGGGCTACTTCCCATCTGCATCGGTAGCGTGGCGGGTAGAACAGGAGCCTTTTATGGCGCCGCTTCGCGATACCTGGCTCAGTAACCTGAAGGTGAGGGGCTCCTACGGGTCACTCGGGAATAATATCTTGGATAGCAGTAATCCGAGTACCGGCGGCAACTACATCTCACAGCCCACATACAGCCAGAGCAACTACATCCTGAACGATGTGCTGCAAATGGGTATCGCCCAGACCAATATCTCGAACAGCAACGTGACGTGGGAAAAAACGTACATCGCTAATGTCGGTCTCGATTTCGGTGTGTTTAAAAACCGCTTGTCCGGTACGGTCGAATACTTTCACAAGAACACGAAGGATATATTGATCGGTCTGCCGGCCCCTTTACTGGTCGGCACGGCGAGCATACCGCCGCAGAATGCAGGTATCGTGTTGAACAAAGGCGTTGAAATCACCCTTGGCTGGCAAGATCAGACACGGGATTTTTCCTACTTTATCAATACAAATTTCACCTTTTTGAAAAATGAGGTAACGAAATTTAAGGGTAAAGAGAGAAGCCTGAGCGGTGCGAATATGATCCTGGAGGGCTATCCGATCAATACCCAGTTCGGGCTTGTGGTAGACCGATTGGTACAGAACCAGGCCGATTTGGACTACGTGCAGGGATTGATAGACAACGCACCTGTTAATCCGGGTACCGGCCAGCAAGTTAATCCGTTTAGTTCATTCAAACGGCCTGAACTGGGCGATTTATTGTACAAGGATATGAACGGAGACGGGATCATCAACGATGACGACCGTGTGGTAATCGGCAATGGCCCCAATCCGGAGTTTGTATTCGGAGTCAACCTGGGCGCTGCCTATAAAGGATTCGATTTTGCCGTTTTACTGCAGGGGGCGACAGGAGTGGAAACCTATTTTAACAACGAATACTTCCGCCCTGTGGTCCGTCATGGTTACCAGATTAACAAGAAGATAGCCGACGGCAGGTATTACACGGGTATGACAGGGAATGCAACATACCCCCGTCTGCTGGAGCATGCGGATAACCGCAATACACGCATCAGTGATCTATGGCTGCAAGACCGGTCATTCCTGAAGGTGCGTAACATCCAGCTGGGATACAGCTTGCCGAAACAATGGGTAGGGCGCGCCGGGATCGAACGGATCCGGGTATACGGAAGCCTCGAAAATTTCTTCGTGTTTACGAGTTATGATGGGCTAGATCCCGAGATGGGGTCGATTAATTATCCGACGATGAAGCAGGCGGTTTTAGGAATTAATGTATCATTTTAAATCGACACGATCATGAAAAAATATATCCAAACGATCATGACACCTTTGCTGGCGGTCTTGCTGCTGAATGGTTGTTACAAACTGGACCTGAATCCCTACGATGAGGTGAGTGAAGCGATATTCTGGAAAAACGAAGACCAGGTTAAGCAGGCCATGATGGGTGTCTATAACCAGATGAAGCCGGAGCAGTCCTTCGGCCTGAAGTTTAACAACGACTGCCTCGCCGATCTTCAGGTGGGCAATAGCAACGGTACGGGATACAAGCCGATGATCACCGGCACGGCCACTGACCGGACCGCACAGATCAGCCAGAAATGGCAGAATTTGTTCGACGGCGTCCAACGGGCAAACCTGGTTATCCGCAAGGTCACCGAAATGCAGACACTCGATCAATCGAAAAAGGCATTGTATGTCGCCGAAGCCAGGTTTATGCGGGCACTCTACTATTTTGAATTACATGTATTCTTCGGGCAGCTTCCGTTGTACGACGAAACGGTCGACCTGAACAAGGATTACATGAATCTGATGGGTGCGAGGAGTTCGGTCGACGACGTCCTGCAATTCATCGTTGACGACCTGACCGCCGCCGCGGAAAGTTTACCGGTACATTGGGATGCGTCCGACTACGGCCGCGCGACAAAGGGTGCCGCTTACGCATTCCGCGGCAAGGTTCATTTGTTCCAAAAGAAGTATGCGGAAGCGAAAAGTGATTTTGAGGAAATTATACTGGACCCAAACGGCCTGGGTTACAACTACGCCTTGCATCCGAGCTATGCCGAATTATTTACTCCCGAGGGTGATCAAAGCAGCGAAATGATATTTGCAATACAAAATAAAGGCGGCGTAGGGATGAACTACGGAATGCCCATGACGTTCTATTTGGGCAGCCGTTCCAGCTTCGGAAGTTGCTGGAACGACATCGCCCCATCCGTCACCTTGGTCGATATGTATGAATGCAAAGATGGAAAGCCGTTTGTCTGGAATGACTTTATACCGGGGTACGATGACAGTGACGAGGTGAAGGCAAAGACCTTCCATTCGACACTGACGAACGGCGTGGTAAGCGCATATCCCGAATACAAGGAAGCGCTACTGGCCATGTACACCGAGCGCGACCCCCGCATGGGCGAAACCATTCTGTTGCCGTACACGTTCTATGACGGGAACGTTTCGAACAGCAATCATACCTATGAGTATGTGATCGGCGCAAACGCCGCCCCCCATGAAAAAGACGGTTATGTACGGGTACAGGGCAGCTATAAAATATACTTGTACCGCAAATTTGTGGCGGAAGGGGATATGGGTGGAACGATCACGGACCGCGCCCATACACCGATAAACTTTCCGTTGTTCCGGCTTGCGGATGTATACCTGATGTATGCGGAATGCATGAACGAATTAAATGATCAGGCTACGGCCGTCGAATACATCAATAAGGTGCGCCAACGCCCATCTACCAATATGCCGGCACTCAATAGCGGGCCGGCTTGGTTGAACGCCTCAACAAAGGAAGCTGTTTTTGAGCGCATCATGCACGAAAGAGCGGTCGAGCTGGCCGCCGAAGGCCATCGTTATAACGACCTGCGCCGCTGGGGACTTGCCATCGAAATGTTGAGCGGTAAACCCGAAAAGGAAATAACAGGTAAAACGCTGTATACACACGAATTTACCGAAAAGCAGCTATTGTGGCCTATACCTGGGGTCGAAACGGACATGAACCCCGCCCTGAAGCCGAATAATCCCGGATGGTAGGAGCGGGCTTGATCTGCCCTTATTGAGAAGAAGGGTCATAAGTTTGCTTATGGCCCTTTATTTTTGCCATGATCAAAAATACCTTTTATCAACCATTGAAAGTCAGTATCTTGGTTTCTATTATATGCCGATCAATAAAAAGATATTACTGTATCTGATTGTATTAGTTGCGCCGATCGCTACGGTAGCCCAGCATTTGTCGTTCCGTCATTTTTCCATTGCTGACGGGCTATCCCATACCTACGTGAATGAGCTATATCAGGATCAGACCGGTTTCATTTGGATCGGCACCTATACCGGGTTGAATTGCTATAATGGGCTGAACATCGTCAATTTCAAGCATTTCGAGAATACGTTCAATAAAACGAATTCGGTGTATGTCCGTTCGATCTGTGGTAACGATAAAGACCGGATATTCATTGCCTATGAGGAAGTTTTGGCCGAATACCGGGTCGATGAAAATAAGTTCAGCATCCTTATGGAACTGAATAAGATCCGCACGCTTTTCTACCGGGAGAAGTTGTATGTTGGGTACGGGAACAACATCCTGACCTACGATGAGCGGACCACCGAAAAAGAGTTGCTGTATACATTCCCCACACACATCGAGATCCACAAACTGTTTTCAGATTCGAAAAACCGGATCTGGATCGGGACCGACCATGGTCTTTACCGATGGGATCCCGGCACAACCGGGCCGAAGCGCATCCTGGAAACCGGTACCTTCTCCAGCCTGTATGAAGATACGAAAGGGAACATCTGGATCGGCAGCTGGCAACAGGGATTGTTTTTATACCGAAACGACGAGGTTAAGCAGTTTGTCCATGCGTTTGGCAACCCCAATTCCCTCTCCTCCAATTTTGTGCGGTGTATCCAGGAAGATGATACCGGAAATTTTTGGGTAGGTACCTATAATGGACTCAATAAGTTGGATGCAGAATCGGAGCGGATCGAGCGGATTTACGAATCCGGTCAGCCGGAGGGTCTTTCGAATTCATCCATTTGGTGCATGTTGAAAGACCATCAAGGCACGTTGTGGATGGGAACATACTTTGGCGGAATCAATTATTTCAATCCGGCGCACGAGGTTTTTACACACTATCGCCCCGCGGCGGAGGAGTCAGAGGGGTTGAGTTCAAATGTTGTCGGTCGAACCGTTATCGATAAGCGAAACAATCTCTGGATCTGTACCGAAGGTGGTGGCTTGAACCGGTATGACCCGAAAACGGGCAAATACAAATGGTATAAAGCTGACCCCAGCCACGCGAACAAGGTGTCCAGCGATGGGGTGAAGTCCATCTACTACGATGAACAGGACGACCTGTTATGGATAGGAACACACATGGGCGGACTGAACAGGCTCGACCTGAAGACCGATCGGTTTACTTACTTCCGCTCCAGTGAGGAAGCGGATGCCGTCCTTCCGCACGATAATATCCTGGACATCATACCCTATAAAGACAACCTGCTTTTAGCGACGCATAAAGGCATCAGCGTGTTTTCGAAAAAGACAGGGGCGAGCAACCAGTTGTTCAACCGGTTCCAGAAGGAAATGCCGCGCCAGATGGTGACGGATCTGTTTCTGGATAAGGATACGGTGCTTTGGTTCGCTGTTCCCGGCGTAGGGGTATATGCCTATTTCTTCGATACCAACACGCTCAATCTTTTTCAATACAGTCCCTATAAGAAGAATACGATCTGCAGTAACCACATCAACAATATCTATCAGGATAGTGAGGGCTATATTTGGTTTTCGAGTGCCGAAAGTGGTCTGGATCGATACAATCCGGGTACGGGTGAAGTCACAAATTACAACGCATCCATCAGCAGTTTGATGGATGATTGCGTATACGGCGTGGCAGAATCCCCACTGACGCACGAACTGTATATCGCCACGAGAGCCGGGTTGATGCGTTTTTCCAAAGCGAAAAATGAGTTCCGGGATTGCCATATCCCGCAAAAAGTAGTGAACGAGAATGCCCTGTACATTGACCGGCATGCAACGATTTACATAGGTGGCCTGAATGGGCTGGTTTCCTTTGCAGAAAAAGATCTGGTGAATGATACCGCAACGTACCACATCATACCCGTTGAGTTGAAAGTAGACAACCAAACCATTGCCGCGGGCGACGGGACGGGGATTTTGCAACAACCGCTGGCTGATGCTTCGCGGATTGCCTTTCGCTGCAACCTGTCTTTTTCCATCAGCTATGCCACCGATGACTACCTGTCGCCCGTGCACGATAACATCGTTTATAAATTGGAAGGGTTTTCTGACGAATGGAGCCAGGCAGACGGCCATAACGTCATCTCCTATACCAATCTGAGCCCGGGCACCTATACGTTGATCATCAAAGGCCAGGCCGGCGACCGGACAACCCTGGCAGCTAGGCAACTGGAGATACGGATATTACCCCCTTTTTACCGAACAACGAGTGCGTACCTGCTCTATGGCGCTCTTTTGGGTACCCTGCTGTATTTCGGTATCAAATACTACAAAAACAGGGTCCGACTGGTAGAATCGTTGAAGTATGAAAAGAAGCGAAATAAAGACGTTGAAGAATTGAACCGGTTGAAGCTGGATTTTTTCACCAATATCTCGCACGAACTGCGGACCCCGTTGACCATCATCAACGGGCAGGTTGAAATGATGCTGAAACGGAAGGAACTGACCCTCAAAAATGAATCCAATGTGCGTTCGATACAGCAGGTAGGCAACCAGATGCACCAACTGTTGAATGACTTGCTTGATTTCAGGAAACAGGAAAACAAGATGCTGAAGCTGCATGTCCGCAAATACAATGTGGTCGACTTCATCCATGAGATTCAGCTATTGTATGCGGAATATGCGGTTTCCCGTGGTATCGATTTCACCTTGAGCCCCGGTACAGCCGATATCGACCTGTGGTTTGATGCCAAGCAACTGCAAAAGGTCATCAACAACGTCCTATCCAATGCGTTCAAACACACCCCCGATGGGGGCGTGATCTCCATGGGCATACACGATACGGGTAGCGGGGTTGTTCTTGATATCGAAGATAACGGAAAAGGCATCGATGCGGAGGACATCAACAGCATATTCGATAATTTTTACCAAGCCCAGGATGCCAGTTCGGGAACAGGTATTGGGTTGGCATTGGTCAAAAACATCATCGAGCTGCATCACGGGCATATTGCGGTGGAAAGCGAGCCGGGCATGGGCGCCAAGTTTACCATCACCCTGCCGAAAGGAAACAGTCATTTCCATGAATCGGAAATCGATACAGCAGGCGAACAGCCTGACGCATTATCGGCCGTTGTTTTGCCCGAAGAAATAGATTATAGGAAGGCTGCTTTCATCCCATACGACACCACCGTGCTCATCGTGGAAGACAACGATGCACTCCGAAAGATGCTGGAGGATATTTTTGCGCCGATATACGTCGTATTGAGCGCTTCAAATGGAGAAAAAGGGTTGGAGCTTGCGATGAAGGAGAAGCCGGATATCATCATCAGCGATGTATTGATGCCTAAGCTTTCGGGCATCGATCTTTGCAGGGCCATCAAGGACAATTTCGATACGTGCCATATCCCCGTGATATTGCTTACCGCCCGCAGTGCAGACGAGCATACCGTCGAAGGCCTGCATAGTGGCGCCGATGATTACATCATCAAGCCCTTTAATGTAAATATCCTGGTCAATAAGTGCAATGGGTTGATAAACAACCGGATTTCCCTGAAGGAGAAATTCAGTAAAGAGCCACGATCGGATGCCCGGATATTGGCAACCAATAAGCTCGATAAAGATTTCATCGATAAAGTAACTGCCGTCATCGACGCCAATATCGCAAACGTTGATTTCAATATCGACGATTTTGTTCCCGAAATCGGAATCGCCAGAACCAATATCTATTCGAAGATAAAAGTGATAACGGGACTTACCCCCAATAAATTGATTTTAACGATCCGGTTGAAAAAAGCCTCCGAACTGCTGGTTTCCCGACCGGAACTGACCACTTCCGAAATTGCTTATATGGTGGGTTTCTCTTCGTTGAAATACTTTAGCAAGTGTTTTAAGGATACGTATCACATCATTCCCTCTGCTTTTCGCGCTGAACACACGGCGTGATAATGGACGAAGGTTGAATATGTACAATTTTGCCTCCCAAATGTACGATTTCGGAACCACAGCAAACCTGTAATGGTTACCTTCGCCTATCGGTAGCACTTCAACAGGATAACAGTAACATACCAACTAACGTAAACATGAAGACACCTACTTTCTTACTACTGCTAGTTCTAGGCACGGTTCCGCTTAGCAGCAAACTGGTTGCGCAAGATTTACTGGGCGCGGCAGCCAACACCGAGCAACTGGAAAAGACGTTGGTGATGAACCGTGCGTGGGTACCCTATCCCGCATACGATAACCGTACAGGCTGGGCCGATTTGTTACAAGGCAATGCCCAAAAGCTGATTGAGCGGGGAGATCAGCAGCTTGCCTACCCATGGCAACCCATCGTGGCATCGGCATACCTAGAATACGAGCGCAGCGGCGACCGGAACATCATGCAGGAGCCGGATAGAGCCAATGTGGAAGCATTGGCCGACCTGGTGCGGGCGGAGCTCGCCGAGGGGAAAGGCCGCTTTATGGATAAAATTATAGACGGTGTATTTTTTCAATGCGAGCGGACGTCATGGGTGATATCCGCCCATTTGCCCGGACAGCTGTCGAAGCGCACGCTCCCCGACCATACGGACGAATACATCGATCTCGTTTCCGGCGATATCGGCTCCTTATTGGCGTGGACCTATTATTTCTTCCATAACGAATTCGACAAAGTCAACCCGATTATTTCGAAGCGGCTGTACGATGAGCTTTACAAAAAAATCATCGTGCCGTACCGCACCGAAGATCGCTTTTGGTGGATGGGGTACCACCTGCAGAAATCGGGTATCGTAAACAACTGGAATCCGTGGTGCAACAGCAATGTCCTGCAATGCATGATGCTGCTGGAAGATGATCGGAAACAGCTGGCGAGCGACGTTTACCGGACGATGCTTTCGGTGGATAAGTTTATCAATTACATCAAGAAAGACGGTGCATGTGAAGAAGGGCCGTCTTACTGGGGGCATGCGGCTGGCAAGCTGTACGACTACCTGCAGCTGTTGCATTGGGTAACCGGCGGGAACGTTTCCCTCTTCGACCAAAAGTTGATCAAAGACATGGGCGAATACATTTCGCGCTCTTATGTTGGCAATGACTGGGTGGTGAATTTTGCAGATGCGTCTGCCAGGTTCTCCTCCGACGCCGGCTTGATATACCGTTATGGCCGGGCGGTCAACAGCCGGGAAATGATGTCGTTTGCCGCCTATCTCACCGCCAAAGGGAAACCATCGGTCAGCTACGGCAGGGATATGTTCCGGTCACTGGAATCGCTGGCTTACGACCCGGCGCTTCATGCAACCGTTGGCGAGCATACCGCACCCGATGTAACCGAATATCCGGAAACCCAATTCTATTATGTAAAAAATGCAGGTGGTTTTTTCATGGCAACCAAGGCGGGGTTCAATGAAGAGAGCCACAACCATAACGATATCGGGTCTGTCTCGTTATTTTATAAAGGGACACCCGTCCTGATCGACGCCGGGGTAGGCACCTATACCCGACAGACCTTCGGCCCCGAACGCTATTCGATATGGACCATGCGCAGCAATTACCACAACCTGCCGGCGATCAACGGTGTTGAGCAAGCGCACGGCAGGGAATACCGCGCTTCCGACATCGAATTCGACGCGCAAAGCCGTGCATTTTCGGTTGACATTTCGCGTGCTTATCCCAAGGAGGCAAACGTGGATTACTGGAAACGCCGTTATCAGCTAACGGACAACGGGTTGACGATTAACGATCAGTTTTCGTTGAATGCGGCTACGCAGCCCAATATCGTCTATTTTATGCTGTGGGGAGCGGTCGACCTGTCGGAACGTGGCCAGGTTGCGATCACGGTCGAAGATAAGCAGCTCATCCTGGACTATGATGAAAAGCAATTCGAAGTACACCTCGATCGCATTGCCCTCGACGATCCCCGGTTATCGTCGGTATGGGGCAAGGAACTAAATCGATTGGCTTTCAAGGCAAAAAGCCAGGAAAAGCAAGCCGCTTACGCCTTTAAAATCCAACTTCCTTCATATTAAATTCATCCCTTTCATGAAAAAAAACCTTTGTTGCCTCGTGTTATCGTTGATTTTATTGTCATGCGGTCATAAAACGCAAAACTGCCTGCCCGATTTGGATCAATTGACGGAGCAGGGCATCCAGACCGCCGCTGCCCAGCTGGGTTACCAGGTGAAATTGATCGAAGCATCCGGCAGGTTTCTGAATCCCCGAACGATAAAAGATGAACAGGTAAAATACGTCGATCCAGAAGATTGGACGAGTGGTTTTTTTCCGGGGAGTATGTGGTATATGTATGAGCTGACCAACGACAAAAAATGGAAAGACGCCGGTACCCAATACACGGAAAAGCTCGATACGGTAAAATACCTCACCTCACACCATGACATCGGTTTCATGATCAATTGCAGCTTCGGGAATGCGTATCGTATCACGCAAAATCCGGCATATAAAGCGGTGATTGTTGAGGCTGCAAAATCATTGTCCACCCGTTTCCGTCCGCTTGCAGGTGTCATCCAGTCGTGGGATGTCGACCGCGGATGGCAAAGTCAGCGGGGGTGGAAGTGCCCGGTGATCATCGATAATATGATGAACCTGGAACTGCTGTTTGAAGCCACCCGGTTTTCCGGTGATTCCAGTTTTTACCGCATCGCGGTAAGCCACGCCGACGCGACCATGAAAAACCATTTCCGCCCCGACCATAGCAGTTATCACGTCGTGGATTACGATGACCTAACCGGTGCGGTGCGGGGTAAATATACGGCACAGGGCTACGCCGACGAATCGGCATGGTCGCGCGGCCAGGCATGGGCATTGTATGGTTTTGTCGTGTGTTACCGGGAAACAAAAGACCCTAAATACCTCGATATGGCAAAAAACATCCATACATTTATCTTTAACCATCCAAACATGCCCGAGGACCTGGTTCCTTATTGGGACCTGGATGCACCGCATATCCCGAATGAACCCCGTGATGTATCGGCTGCGGCGATCCTAGCATCTGCATTATACGAACTGGATAAGTACCTGCCTGAAATACCGGAATATAAGAACACGGCCGACAAAATCATCGCCTCGCTATCGGGCGATGCCTATCGAGCCATTGTAGGAACAAATGCCAATTTTCTGCTGATGCATTCCGTTGGTAGCATCCCTCATGGACATGAAATCGATGTTCCGATCAACTATGCTGATTATTACTACCTGGAGGCGTTGACGAGAAGAAAAAAGTTGTAACATTAGGCGGGAAAGCGACGGCGCGGAAAAGCAATCGTTGCAAAACCTTCGTAAAAAATTTTTAAAAAACCATGAAAATCCCTTACCTTTGTCCCTCGTGAAATTTGGAGTACATTGCTTCATGACGAAATGCCCCAAGCCCGGAAATGTTTCCGACATATTTTGCATTTCTAACCATTTTAGGCCCGTTGAGGGCTTTTTTTATGAACATATGTACAGCCTTATCGACGAGCAAACCATCAACAACAGGATAACGAATGACTAACTACAGCAAACTTCCGGCGATTTTGTTATTGGAAGACGGAACCGTCTACCATGGCAAGGCAGCGGGAAAGATTGGTACCACGACGGGCGAGATCTGTTTCAATACAGGTACTACGGGTTACCAAGAGATTTTTACCGACCCGTCTTACTATGGGCAGATTATGGTCACCACAAATGCCCACATTGGCAATTACGGCATAGCGGGAGCCGAATCTGAGTCAAACCAGATTCAGATTGCGGGGCTGGTCTGCAAAAATTATAGTATCAATTACAGTCGCAAAATGGCCGATTCGTCGATCCAGACCTACTTCGAAGACGGCAAACTGGTAGGCATCTCTGATATCGACACCCGATCACTGGTACGCCACATCCGCGACAAAGGGGCAATGAATGCCATCATTTCTTCGGAAATACTGGATGTAGACACATTGAAGGAAAAATTGGCAGAAGTGCCTTCGATGGCAGGGTTGGAATTGTCATCAGTAGTTACCACGGAAACCCCGTATTACTATGGCAACGAGGATGCGCCGCTTCGCGTAGCCGTATTGGACCTGGGCATCAAGAAAAACATCCTGCGTAATTTCGACGTACGGAAAGTGTACGCCAAGGTATTTCCGGCAAAGACATCATTTGCCGAAATGGACGCTTGGGGTGCCGATGGCTATTTCGTTTCTAACGGCCCCGGCGATCCCGCAGCCATGGATTATGCCATACAGACGGTTACCGATATCCTCGCCGCAGACAAGCCGCTCTTTGGGATTTGTTTGGGACATCAATTATTGGCACTGGCCAATGGGATACGCACAAGCAAAATGTTCAACGGTCACCGCGGCATCAACCATCCGGTTAAAAACATCGTGGCCGACCGATGTGAGATCACCAGCCAAAATCACGGTTTCGGGGTTGTGGCTGAAGACATCGAGCAATCGGATAAAGTAGAGATCACACACGTGAACCTGAACGACCAATCCATCGAAGGTATCCGCGTAAAAGGCAAAAATGCGTTTTCGGTACAATACCATCCCGAGTCGTCACCTGGACCGCACGATTCGCGCTATTTGTTCGACGATTTTGTGCAGTTAATGGAAGAAGGAGAACTGAGCTTGGAACGTTAAAAGTTTTTCAGTAAATTTGACCAGCAGAATTAATGGTGTATAATTCACACTAACTATACAATTGTTTTTGCAAACTTTAAATAGAAGAAATACATGAGCTTGATCATCGACGTACATGCGCGGCAGATACTGGATTCGCGCGGTAATCCTACCATTGAGGTAGATGTAACTACTGAAAATGGATTTGTGGGCCGTGCGGCCGTTCCATCGGGTGCTTCCACAGGAGTGCACGAGGCCGTAGAATTGCGGGACGGAGATAAAACAAAATACCTTGGTAAAGGGGTATTGAAAGCAGTGGAAAATGTAAATACAAAAATCGCTGAGGCACTGCAGGGCATCGATGTCTTCGAACAGAACGCGATCGATAAAGTGATGATTGATCTGGACGGTACCGAAAATAAAGGTAATCTGGGTGCGAATGCCATTTTGGGTGTTTCATTGGCGGTAGCCAAAGCGGCTGCGCAGGAAAGCCGTCAGCCCGTGTACCGTTATATAGGCGGGGTGAATGCCAATACGCTGCCGATTCCGATGATGAACATCATTAACGGTGGGTCGCACTCCGATGCACCGATTGCGTTTCAGGAGTTTATGATCATGCCGGTAGGGGCACCTTCATTCTCCGAGGCACTACGTTGGGGAGCGGAAGTATTCCATAACCTCAAGAAGATTCTGCACGATAGGGGCTTATCGACCGCTGTCGGTGATGAAGGTGGATTTGCACCTGCATTCGACGGTACGGAAGATGCCGTGGAAACGATTTTGAAGGCCATCGAACAAGCGGGATACAAACCGGGCAGTGATATTTACCTGGCGCTGGATTGCGCTTCATCCGAGTTTTACAAGGATGGCAAATACGATTACACGAAATTCGAAGGTGATAAAGGAGCCGTGCGTACTAGCGAAGAGCAAGCGGCTTACCTGGCCGAATTGTCCAGCAAATATCCCATCATCTCGATCGAAGATGGCATGGCCGAAGACGATTGGGCAGGATGGAAGCTGCTGACTGACAAGATCGGTGCAACTGTACAGTTGGTAGGTGACGACTTGTTTGTAACCAATACCAAAAGGTTGCAACGGGGTATTGATGAAGACACTGCGAACTCGATCCTCGTGAAAGTAAACCAGATTGGTTCACTCACCGAAACAATCAATGCGGTATCATTAGCACAGAACAGTGGCTACACTTCAGTAATGAGCCATCGGAGTGGTGAAACGGAAGATTATACCATTGCGGACCTAGCGGTAGCGCTCAACTGTGGCCAGATTAAAACCGGTTCTGCATCGCGCTCCGATCGGATCGCAAAATACAACCAGTTGCTTCGCATCGAAGAAGAATTGGGTAGTAGCGCACGGTTCTTAGGCAAAAGCTTTAAGTTCGCGAAATAACGCGTTACCACAAATCAGTTTATAAAGGGAGGCTAAGCGTACTAGCCTCCTTTTTTTGTTCGCAATCGTAATTGTTCCAGCCGGTCATACAGCCGGAAGGCCGTATCCAGGTAAGGGGCGGCACGCAGGTGTTCCCTTTCTTCCGAGAATATTTTTGTAGGATGTTTGGCGTGGAATGCCGACCGTCTAGCTGCTTTTGCTAGATAGGTGTCTTCAAGTGCTATGCCGCAACTGGAAGTAACCGTACGCAGTAAGTCCAGCGGCCCGTCTGCGTAGTTGAGGAGCGTAGCACGGTTATCTTCCGATGCAACATCCAAGTATACTTCGAAATAACGTTCCAGTACACGCGCCAAATAGCTATCCAGATTGAGGGAATGGATGTCTTTGGCATGGAATCCAAAAATAGCCGGTTCAATCAATCCCGGTACCGCATGCATACCGCGGAGCTTTTGGTGCGATCGCACCACCTCATCCGGTCGCCGATAGAGAAGTATGAACGGAACATCGGGATAACGTGCACGGAGCAACCTCCAAAAGAAAATATGCCAGCTATCCAGTTTAATGATTAGGTGCTGCTCGTTACCTTTCCGTTGCTGTCCATACAGGCGGATGGCGGCTGCCAATGTTTCGGAGATGGCGAAGTCCGGCAGGGCTTCGGTTTTAAAGGGTGTCCGAATAATGTCGTCGAAAAAAGGAACCTCTGCAAGACTGATGCAACGCGGATGAAGCGCCAGTAGCTGCGACAATAGGGTAGAACCGCAACGGGATACATGGAAGATGAAGGCCTTGGGAAAAACATGCGGCAACGACGTGCTCCAATCAGCCAGCAAGTCGATGCTGCTCACCGGACGGAAGCGGCTGGAATTGCAGGGCTTGCTGCGGGCCTTAGCCAAGGTCTCGTCAAAAAATGGATCCGTAAACGGAATGTCTTCCAGTTGAATCCACTCACAGCAAACGAGTTGTTGATGAATTCGAAGACGGGAAGGGTACCAGTTTTTAAGGGAATGCATCGATCAGCTCGTTAATTTCGATAGCTCTTTTTCCATTTGGTCGGCAAAGCGGATCGCACTGGGTGTATTTTGCAGTCGTAATGCTGTAATCACCTGCTTTTGTTTGTCGATATCGACTTCATCGTCTTTCATCTGTTTATGAGCGCGGTCGAAGAGATCGCGTAACCAATCATTTACCAGGCAATCGACCACCAGGTGGATTCGGTCTGTGGTACCCATATTGCTTACCCAATGCATCAGGTTCGCATTAATATACCAACACGCTCCCAGCTGCATCTCTACACGTGTCTCTTCCACATAAAATTCCACCTGTGGATTGGTCACAACCGGGAAATGCAAGCGTGCTTCTCCCTTTTCAAATGCCAATTCATGGTCGCGATGCGGTTTAATCTTTGCACCTGCTTTTAAGTTCAGGAAGCGTACCGATTGTACCGGACATTTTAGGGATTGAACCAACTCCCGGGCAGATGGAAAGTGTGGCATGTGTTTCGTGTCGGCGTAAGCTCGTTCACTCATTAGATCCGGAATGGTGCAGTCCGCACCACCCGGTGTACGCAACGGCAGTACTGTCCACCCGCCCCTATATTGCAGCGTGTTGAAATGCGATTGCCATGTGGTACTGACAGAGTATCGCGTTAATTCATCGGCGATGGTGTTGGGGACGGTGAATGGCAGTTTAGCGAGTGTAATCATTCTTGCAATTAGCGGTTAATAAGCAGGTATTATTTTTTGATTTATTTTTTGGATAAAAATATATTCTAATATAATAAGTTTTTTATTAACTTGCACAGCATTTATATTATTCTTCTACCACTAAAAACTAACTGTATCGCCAAGTTTCTTATTAACAGGCATTTGAGAATTATTTGCATTGGCTGGGAAGTATGGGGCTAGATTGGGCTGATTTATTTCTATACGCAGAAAACGCAGATATCTTTTTAGAAAATTAGAAAAAAACATAATTAATACATCAGTTACACTTAATTCATCTACCTATGGACGAGTATATGGCAATTATCAAGCTGTTCGCCGGCAATTTCGCGCCGCGTGGATTTGCCTATTGCGCCGGACAGATTTTGTCTATTTCAACAAACAGCGCCCTGTTTTCATTATTGGGTACAACTTATGGCGGTAATGGCCAGACTACCTTTGCGCTACCTGACTTGCGGGGTCGCGTTCCACTGGGCGCCATGGGGCAGGGCCCGGGACTGAATGATTACGTTTTGGGGCAGATGTCCGGAACGGAGACGGTGACATTGATCATCACGGAAATCCCCCAGCACCACCACCTTTTCCTAGCGAGTACGGCTGCTGGCACGACCAATACACCGACAAGCACTAGTGTGCTGGGTGCTCCACCGGCCACAGGCAGCGGACCGAGTGCTTCGCAAATAAAAACATACGTTGAAGACGGTACTGCGAATACACCTTTGTCGCCCACAACGATAGGTCCTGCTGGAGGCTCCCAAGCGCATGCTAATATGCAACCGTATACGGCGCTTAATTATGTAATCACAACCCAGGGCGTTTTCCCCTCAAGGAACTAAAAGAAAAAGAAACGGGTCGGCTTCTGCCGACCCGCTTAATTTACTTTACAGTGAAACGACCTTTACGCATCGGTTTTTTGACACCGTATTCGGGGATTTATCCGTTTTATGCTCAGCACCTCTCTGCAGGATGGCTGTTGGGCATGGGGCTGCATCCTTTTCAGCAGAATCAAATACAATTTATCCCGGAATACACGAAGATGGGAAGTGGCAAAGATACATTGGAAGCGATCCGCAAGCTTGTGTTCTTTGACCGAGTGGATCTGGTTTCCGGTTTGGTAGGCTATAAAGCACTGGCTGATAGTATTCCGGTATTGGAACAGTCTAATCAAACCGCCTTCTTTTTTGATCTGGGTGAGTACATCCCTTATTTTCCGTATTTGAGTCCGAATGTATTTTACGCCTCTCATCAACTGTGGCAATCCGAATATGCACTTGGCTATTGGGCACAGCAGCATTTCGGCGATGCGGGGCTCGTCGTGATGCCTGTCTATGAAGCCGGTTATCACTTTAGCGCGGCTTTTCGTCGTGGCGCTATCGCTGCCGGAAATAATGCGTTACATCTCCATATTCTACCCTACGACCCCAAGCAAGGCGGCACACTCAACTTAGCCAATTTCTTCGCATCACTAGAAGAGAAGCAACCACCGTATGTCCACGCCATTTTTTGCGGCAATCACGGTACCGCGTTCTTGGCGGAATGGGCAACAAGCAAGTGGCATAAGAAAATTCCTTTGCTGATCAATGAACCCATGGCTTATGACGATATTTTACAAGATGTGGCGCATCTGCATTTGGAGGTTTATTCTTCGATGATGTGGGATAATCAACGTGAAGATCGATTGAGCACCGAATTTGTTAAGCGTTTTGAAACCCTTTGTGGACAAAAAGCCAATGTATTCGGGCTGATGGGCTATGAAGCCGGATTGGTGTGGAAGGAATTGTGGCCGCAAGTAGAAAAAGGCGATTGGGATGAGATACGTAACCTATTAAAACAGGAAGTCATTGTGGGGCCGCGGGGTGAGAAGAATTTTTATCCCCAGTCGGGATTCGCCCTGCCCCAAACATCTATATATAAGATCAGAACCAGCCAACAGCAGCTACAGAAAATGGTGCTCGATCAAGGCAAAGGCATGCCGTTTAACGCAATCGCCTTTGAAGAGATCCATCGAGACAATGTGTCGGGTTGGCAGAATCCGTTTATGTGTATTTAACCTGCTTATAAACACTAAAACCAAAAGGTATGCAACTTTCTACCCGATTTAAAACCGCAGTTTGCTGTTTAACAGCTTTGCTGTTTGCGATAAATACGTCACTCTTTGCACAGACGACCACAATTACGTTTGATGATCAAGGGTTCACTCACAACGATCCCGTCGATGACCACCTATATAGTGCGTTGGGCATGCAATTCAGTATATATGCCGCAAATTTTGATGGTACATTATCAACAACCGGTCATTTATACTACGGTGAAGGCTTTGACACAGATTTGTCTACGCCTGGTCTCGAAACCCCACCGTTATTTGGTGATGGTGGGTTTATCTTCACTTATCCACTTTCCAATGATGATTGGGACAAAGAGCCTAAGGCGCTTGTTATTAAAACGGTTGCCGGCGAGACATTTCGTCTAAATAGCTTTAAAGTACATCACTATCGATCTGACAGTTATGGGAATTACCTTCGCATTTCTGGTTATATCGACGGCGTATTGCAAGGTTATGAGAACGTAGTGATTGCATCAGATGTCGAGCCTTGGTATTCGACAGTTACTTTGACTAATCCATTGTTTAAGAATGTCGACGAGGTAAGAATTACACAGGATACGGAACATAACCCCGATTTCCCAGATTGGCCCGACTACGACGGCACCAATCATGCTTTTGATACTTTTGTAATAGAAATAGCAAATGCCACCCCCACCAATATCGCCCTCACCAGCACTTCCGTTAACCAAAATGCAGGCGCCAATGCGGTAGTGGGCACACTCAGCTCCACGGATCCCGATGCCGGCGACACGTTTACCTATTCATTGGTGAGCGGATCCGGAGATGACAACAATGCCAGCTTCAACATCAGTGGCACCTCACTACGGGCAACCAATCCACCGTCTTTGACCGCAGGGTCGAATTTTGTACGCATCCGGACCACCGATAACAAGGGCGGCGCGTATGAAAAGGAGTTTACCATTACGGTCGTGGATGACGTCGCACCGACGGTCAGCAGCGTAACCGTACCAGCAAACGCAACCTATGTTGCTGGACAGAACCTCGATTTCACGGTAAACGTATCGGAAAGTGTAACCGTGGCTGGTACACCCCAGCTGTCATTGACCATCGGAGCTACAACGGTCAATGCTACCTACAATGCAGGCGGTTCTACGGCAACAGCCCTGCTGTTCCGCTATACGGTCCAAGCTGGTGAGGCTGATGCTAACGGCATTGGCGTGTCTTCCATCCAATTAAACTCGGGTACGATCAGAGATGGTGCAAATCTACCACTCACGCTTACACTCAACAACGTAGGCAGTACCACAGGCGTACTGGTAGACGGCGTAGCACCGTCGGTAACCGATGTGGATGTACCCTTGGATGATACGTATCGTATTGGTGAAACGCTTAATTTTACGGTTAATTTTGATGAAACCGTCACCGTGAACACCAGTGGCGGAAGCCCTCGTTTCCCGCTGACCATCGGTTCCGGTACCCGCTACGCAACCTATCAGTCTGGTTCGCCATCCTCCGCCTTGGAGTTTGCCTACACAGTAGCGACCGGTGATAATGATAGCGATGGCATTGCGGTCGGCAGCCTCATTGAACTCAACGGCGGTACCATCTCGGACAATGCTGGCAATACGGCCACGCTGGTCTTAGCCGGCGTAGGGAGCACCACAGCTGTATTGGTGGATGGTATCGCACCTACCGCATCAGCATTCAGCCCATTGAACGGGGCTACTAATGTGACGCCAAATGCCAACCTATCGATTACATTCAACGAGAACATTATCCTGGGCACAGGCAACATCATTATATACGATGAATTAGCTACACCTATAGTTATTATCGACGTGGAAAGCCCCGGTGGACAGCTTAGCATCGCGGATGAAGTGTTGACCATCAATCCGACCGCTGACCTGCTGGAATTGACCGATTATTACGTACACATCGGGAACGATGCGATTCACGACTTGGTTGGCAACGCGTATGCAGGCATCAACAACAATACTACATGGGCATTTACCGTGGCCGATATAACGGCGCCATCGGGCTACGACGTGACTATAGATCAGGCGACCATTACGTTGGCCAACCATACCTCGCTAAGTTTTACTTTTAGCACGGCAGAATTGGGCGCCACGTTTGACTATGAAATCACGAGTAATAACGGAGGCACACCAGTGACCGGTAATGGAACCATCACCGCCGTCGGGGAACAGGTTGCTGGCATCGATGTGTCCGGCTTAGCTAACGGCACACTCACCCTGAGCGTCACGCTTACCGATGCATCCGATAATGAGGGCAATGCCGCCACGGATAACGTGACCAAGGCAGTCAGCTATCCGCCGTCCATAACCACCAGCGGTGGAACAACCACCTTCACTGAGTCGGTCAGTGGCAGTCCGGTACCGGTACCGATTGACGATGCCCTGACAATAAGCGACCCGGACAACACAACCTTGGCTTCGACTACAGTGGCGATTACGGGCAATTTCCAAAGCGATCAAGATGTACTTGCTTTTGAAAACGACGGCAGTACCATGGGGAACATCGACGGAAACTACAGCGCGGGCACGTTGACCCTCACTTCGCCGGGTGCCACTGCCACGTTGGCGCAATGGCAAGCCGCTTTACGCGCGATTACCTACAGTAACACGTCGTCGACACCGAATACCGCTAATCGCACCATCAGTTTTGTGGTGAATGATGGGCTTGATGATAGCACACCGGGCACAAAGACCGTGGCCGTACAAGCGGTGAACAATGCACCGGTCATCACCAACTTAGACGGCGATGCGGTCACCTTTACAGAGGATGGTCCGGCGATTCTGCTTGACGCAGGCGGGAATGCCACAGTCAGTGACCCCGATAGCCCGGACCTTGATGGAGGTAACCTCACGGTAGCTATCGTCACCAACGAAGTGGCGGGGGAAGATATCTTGGCCATCCGAAACGAAGGGATGGCAGCGGGGCAGATTGGTGTCGTAGGTGGTGACGTCCACTATGGCGGTACTCACATTGGTTTATTAATTGGTGGTACGGGAGGGGTAGATCTTATTGTTACATTCCTTCCAACTGCAACCCCCGCCGCAGTGCAGGCCTTGATTAGGAACCTGACGTATAGCAATAGCAACACCACCAATCCGTCGGTGGATCCGCGGACCATCCGCATCATGCTGAATGACGGAGACGGCGCGACGAGCTCGCCCAGTGACCTCACGGTAAATATTACAGCAGTAAACGATGCGCCCATTGTGACCACAAGCGGCGGCTCTACGACCTTTACCGAGCCGGAAGACGGTGACCCGGTACCGGAAGCGGTTGATCCGGGGCTGACGGTGACTGATCCCGACAATGCCACGCTGGCTTCAGCCACGATAAGTATAACCAGCGGTAGTTTCCAGGCTGTAGAAGATATGCTCGCCTTTGAAAACGATGGCAGCACGATGGGCAATATTGATGGCAGCTATGACGAAGCGACAGGTACGCTTATGCTTACCTCTTTGGGCGGCACCGCTACGTTGGCCGAATGGCAGGCGGCCCTGCGTGCAGTAGCCTACAGCAATAGTTCACAAAATCCAAGTACCGACACACGCACGGTCACGTTCATCGTCAATGACGGGACAGCTGATAGCGCGCCGGCTACAAAAGATATCAATGTGGTGGCGGTAAATACGGCGCCGGTTGCTGTGGATGACCCGGTGACGGTAAATGAAGATATACCGGCAACCGGAAATGTATTAACGAACGACTCGGATGTGGAGGGCAACGCACTGACGGCGTCTTTGGTTACCGCGCCCGTTAACGGCACGGTGGTATTGAATGCGGATGGCAGCTTTACGTACACGCCGAATAGCAACTATAATGGACTGGATAGCCTGGAATACCAAGTGTGTGATAACGGAACGCCTTCCCTGTGTGACACGGCCTGGGTACGCTTTACCATCGGCGCCATCAACGACGCCCCTGTGATTACGGCACCCGCTACCCTAGCAGCGGATGAAGACGTGCTGACGGACCTCACCGGTATTAGCTTTGTCGATGTGGACGCAGGCAGTGCGGATGTCACGGTAACTTTTTCAGTAGGCAGCGGCACGCTCTCCGCTACTTCGGGGGGTGGGGTAACTGTTAGTGGATCGGAAACGGCGGCATTGACATTAGTAGGGCCGATTACCGACCTCAATGCGTTTATCGCGGCGGGCAACGTGGGTTTCACCACTGTACTAGATGAGACGGATGATGTAACGCTCACGGTGCATATCGACGACGGCGGAAACACAGGAACCGACCCCGGTAATTCGGGTACGGATGATTCGGAAGCGGCGACCACAACGGTGACGATAACCGTGACCGCCGTAAATGACGCGCCGGTGAATAGCATTCCCGGTAGTCAGTCGGTTGATCAGGCAGCGACGCTGGTATTCAGCACGGGTAACGGTAATGCATTATCGGTTTCCGACGTCGATGCCGGCGGAGACGCAATTCGGGTTACGCTGACGGCCACCCATGGACAATTGACACTCTCCGGTACCGCTGGATTGACGTTCGTTGTAGGCAGCGGAGCGGCTGATGGAACGATGACCTTCGAAGGTGCCCTTGCCGACATCAATCTTGCGCTGAATGGATTGGCATTTGTCCCGACAAGCAGTTACCAGGGCCCCGCGGTCCTGCAGATCATCTCGGATGACCTCGGCTTTACGGGTACGGGAGGACCAAAGACCGACAGCGATGCCATCTCTATCGTGGTGAATCCCATTAATCCTGAGGTAACCGGCACAGGTGCCTCGAATCCGGATGGCACCTATAAAATAAATGATGCCATTGAACTGACGGTAACATTTGATCAAGCCGTAACCGTGGACGAGTCGGGCGGAACACCCAGCCTGTTACTGGAAACGGGCACTACGGACCGGGAAGCGGTTTACGCATCCGGTTCCGGTTCGAACACACTGGTATTTACCTATACGGTTCGGGCAGGGGACGAAAGTATCGATTTGGACTACGCCGCTACGGATGCGTTGGTGAGTAATGGCGCGACGATACAGAGTGCCTTGGGTAGCGATGCGGTGCTGACACTACCTGCTGTGGGTGGTGCAAATTCGATTGCCGGACAGCACGATATTGCGATTGATGGGGTGGCACCCGAAATAACATCCGTGGACGTGCCAGCCAATGGCACCTATCGCAGCGGCGATGTACTCTCCTTTACCGTACACTACAGTGAAGACATAGCCGTGGTTGGCGGCATGCTGACTTTGCCGGTAACTATTGGCACGACTACAGTGCAAGCGTCCCTTACCGATACCACCCGTAATACGCTTATCTTTAGCTATGCCGTGCAGGATGGCGAACTGGATACCGATGGCATTGGAATAGGGCCCGATGTTTTACTGAATGGAGGTGCACTGCAGGACGATGCTGGCAACGACGCTTCCCTCGTGCTGGTCGGTGCTGGCAATACCAGCAGTGTATTGGTAGATGCCGTAGCGCCGGTGGTTACTTCGGTATCGGTGCCGGAGAACGGCTATTACCGCGAAGCTGATGTGTTGCTATTTACGGTGCATATAAGTGAGGATGTGGCGGTGAATGACGCCGTCGGAACACCATACTTGGATGTCATGATCGGAACAGCTACCGTTCAGGCAACATATACCGGAGGGTCAGAAACAGCGATGCTCACTTTCAGCTATACCGTACAGGCCGAAGATGAGGACTTAGACGGCATTGCCCTTGGCGATGATATCATCTTGAGTGGCGGCACGCTCCACGATAATGCAGGCAATGAGGCCGTGCTTACATTGAATGGCGTGGCACCGACCAATAATGTCTTTGTCTATTCGAAGGGACCATCGATTACCTTGTCCACTGAAGCCGCGTCGCCCGTAAACGCACCATTTACCGTTAGGGCGACTTTCAGCGAAGCGGTTACCGGATTTACGCTCGATGATATTACGGCTACAAATGGCACATTGAGCGATTTGCAGACAAGCGACAATAGCTCCTACACATTCCTGGTTACACCCACCGTGGGTGGAAGCGTACAGCTTTCCGTTGCTGCGGATGTGGCTGTTAATATCGCAAACAATGGGAACGATGTGTCGAATACGTTGAGTGTCCAGTTCAACGAAATCATAACGGGCATCACACTGGAAGACGAGAGCTTTGTCTATGATGGCACGGCCAAGTCGCTAGCCATTACAGGCGACCTGCCTCCAGGTACGTCAGTGAGTTACACAAACAACAGCCGTACAGGCGCAGGCACACAGGAAGTGACGGCCACCGTCAGCGGTGACAATTACGAGGATCTGGTGCTGACAGCGGCGCTGACCGTAACGGCCGCTACACGCAGTATCGAATTCCCAGCGATATCAGCAAAAGCTTACGGTGATGCGGACTTCAACGTTGGGGCAACGGCCAGTACCGGAGAAGAGGTTAGCTATACCAGCAGTGACATGGGCGTTGCGAAAATCGTTAACGGTCAGATCCACATCACAGGTGCGGGGACAACCACAATTACGGCTACGGTACCTGAAAACAGCAACTATGGCAACCGGCCCGAGGCCACACAGGTGTTGACCGTGCGCAAGGCGGCACAGACCATCACATTTGATGCGCCAGTGGAAGTTTATCGCGACGCAGGCAACATCACGCTGGATGTGATTGCTTCAAGCGGTCTGCCCGTCGCGCTTATGCTGGACGATCCCGAGGTGGCCGTACTGAACGGCTCAACGTTGGATATCCTGCGCCTCGGCACGGTACGGATCACCGCAGTACAAGAGGGAGATGCTAACTACGAATCGGCTGATCCCGTGACGGTAACGATTCGGGTTATCGATCCCACGTCTAACATGCCGGTTCGGATACACAAGGCTGTTTCGCCCAATGGCGATGGCATCAACGAGTATCTTATTATCGAGGCCATCAAGGATTATCCAGAAAACCGTGTTATGATCTTCAATCGTAACGGGACGATCGTGTGGGAAGCAAACGGCTACAATAATGGATCTACCGCTTTCCGTGGCATCGGTACCGGGCAGTTGCGGGTAGCATCGGGTACCTATTTCTATGTTGCAGAAATCAAGGTGGATGGTAAGTGGAAATATGAAAAGGGTTGGTTTGTATTGAGGTATTAGATTAAACAGCAAATTGACAACTAATCGATAAAAATGAAAAGGTACTTGTTAACGACGATAATAGGCGTGCTGCTGGGCACGGCACTATGGGCTCAGCAACCGCTTACGCATACGCAGTACGGTCAGCTCCGTACGGTACTTAATCCGGCGGCCAGCCTGATGCATTTAGGCGGGGAAGTAGCGGTTCTTGGACGCCGGCAATGGGTTGGGCTGGATGGCGCACCTTCGGTATTCTGGGGCAGCGGCCACCTCGGATTCCAACAACTCGGTGCCACGGCGGGTATTAACATCCGCCACGAAAGCCTCGCGGTGGAGAAGCTCACGGAAGCATCGGTTTTCTTTGCCAAAGGGGTCCGGATCTCCGAGACTGAGTACGTAGGATTGTCGCTGAACGCAGGGATGAGCTACATGGACGGGCGGTTTTCGCAATTGGATCCTCAAGATCCGGCCTTCCGCGAGGATGTCAAGGAGACGGATGCGTTGATTGGTTTCGGGATCACGCTTTACCGCCCGGATCGGTATTATGTGGGTTTATCGCTTCCGCGGCTGATGCTGGGCAATCTGGGGGTGGGCAACGACAACCGCTATAATTTTAGGAACATCTACCATCTGACGGCCGGAGCCCTATTTGCCCTCGGGGCAGATTTTCAGTTCCGGCCGTCGTTCCTGGTTACTTATTCCGAAAGTCTACGGCCCCAGGCAGAAGTGTCGGCGATGTTCTTTGCGAAGCAAACCGTAGGGTTGGGTATCAATATCAGGAGTTATGGGAGTATGGCCGGGATGGTGCAGTTGAATGTCCATCGCTTTGGCATCGGTTACAGCTATCAGTTTGGTACACGCAATGAGGCGCTGAACCGCAGTATCAATAACAATACACACGAGATCGGGCTGAGCTACCGCTTCGGAGGAACGATGGGGCTGCTGTGAAAACGGTCAGTATTCACCCAATTGTTTTCATTGGCAATCCGTACCGCATCTGCTTTGGAGGTTACTTCCAATTTGCGGTATATGTTCTTGATGTGGGTACGGACGGTTTCCTTGCTGACAAAAAGGTCCTGCGCGATTTTTGAATAGCTTTTGCCGGCAGCAATGCCCTGCAATACCTCGGTTTCCCGTTCCGTCAACAGTGAATTGGGTTGTTTACGAAAGGATTCTACAACCATTTTCGCAATGGATAGGCTCATGGGCGCTCCGCCACGGAGGGCTTCATCGATGGTTTGGCCGATATTTTCAATATTGGAGTTTTTGACAATGTATCCGCCGGCCCCGGCACATAGGGATTCGAAGACCTTTTCGCTATCTTCCAGTACGGTGATGATCAATACGATGCAATTCGGTAGCTCTTTTTTGATTTTTGCGGTGCCTTCAATTCCATTTATACCGGGCAGCTCGATATCCATCAGGACCACATCCGGTATATCCGCGTGGAGATTAAGCAGGGCCGACTCGCAATTACCATAAGCATTCACCACGTGGTATTTTTCCGTACTCTCCAATGCCGCCACAAATCCATCGCGGATGGCGGCAATGTCTTCGATAATGGTTATCCTTTTTCTCATGATTGACTAGGTATTGCGGTGATCAATGAGAGTGGGGCACGCACACATACACAAGAACCCGACGGAGTGAGCTCCATCGTTAACTCCAGGTTGTTTTCCGCAGCCCTTTTCTTCATGTTGCTGATGCCAGAATGGCTCACATCCGGATCCGGGTCTTTCCATTTTCCGTTGTCTGTCAGGGACATCGAAACGCTGTCTTCCGCAACTTCCAGGACCAACTGCACTTCATCGCAACCCGAATGCCGGACCGTATTGGTCATGGCCTCCTTGAACATAAAAATCAAGTGTCTGGACACAAAAGGATCCAGTCGGCGATAGGTTGGCTCCGATGCGTGGTTGGTGGCCGAAAACGCAATATCAAACTGGTTGTAGAAAACCTGCCCGAACGATGTCAAATGGGAGAACAGCTCGTCGGGGCTGTCGCTGTTGTGGTTGATGCTCCACAGGAAATCTTTGCTGGAAGCATACAGCTTTTCACTGTTGGCGATGATGTTGTCGATAATGGGCTTGGCGTTGCCGTTGTCCTTGATTCGCAAACGTAAAATGCCAGCCTGCCGTGTGATCGCGGAGAGGATATTGCCCGTTTCATCGTGGAAATCGCGCGACAACGTTTGTCGCAAAGAAAACAGCTGCTGTGTCCGCTCCCTGACCGCCTTATCCAATTCGGCGATTTTTGCCCACTGCTGCTCCCTGAACTGCCGTTTGGTGTCGTCATACTGTTGGTACACCATCCAAAAAAACATGCCAAAGAAAAGCGTAATCCCTAAATGATAGACCAGGGCGGTTTCAAAGCGCTCCGGTGCGTAGGCGGTGTCCAATGCGCGGGCCTGCAGCACCGATTCTTGGTCGCTTTGACTATACAGATACAGGATGACGAGCAGGTTGCTGAAAATCATGGCTTTGCCCACGCGCCGATCGGCCCAGAAACCGGTCAACAACAAAAGGTAGAGCGCGGAGACCTGTATGGACAATATGCCACCGCTTTCTAAGCAGTTGACCGTAATGATGGCATAGCCGCTCAGCATGCTAGCGATCAGCATCAGCATATACCGGCCGGTCAGTTTGATATAGAGCAGTGTAGAAAGGCATATGGCCAGTTGGAAGTAGTAGCGTATCGCCAACGGCGAAAAGATTAGCACGGCAGATGGTAAGACGGCGAGCAACACCGATGACACAAAAAAGCCGTTGACTACGGTAACCAATTGGTCGTACCGGGGAGACATCGGATCGCGTAACGCAGCCGGGATGAAGTAATGATAGATGCGTTCAGGTATTACCATAACCCTACGAATGTACTTATTGTACAGCGATATTGGGGAAGGAAAAATAAAAAATCACCCAATTTGGGGGATACAGCGCCGTTCACCTTCCCGTAGTTTTGCTTCGTTTATTTTACCTAGGCGTATTAATGAAAAGATTGCCTCTCTACCCCTTGAAAAAACTAGCCGGTCTGTGGCTGTTTGTGTCAATAGTCTTCGCACAATCGGTGTATGCGCAGATCAGCCCAAGTGCCGGCAACATCCTTTATGTCAATCATCATGTATCGGGCGGTACGGGGTCTGGCAACAATTGGGGCAATGCCATTCGCGAACTTGCCGATGCACTCAAATGGGCGTACGACAACAAGCATAGCGGCATCTGGGATGAACGAAAGCCCTTGCAGATATGGGTGGCCGAGGGTATTTATAGGCCGCAATACAGCCCGGAAAGCGGCTTACCGCACAGTCCGGCCGATCCAAAAAGCAGAGCCTTCTTAATGCTCGAAAATGTAGCGATCTATGGTGGCTTTCCAAATACGGGCAACCCAGTGATGAGCGATAGGAACTGGGGTGAGCATGTGACCCTGTTGGATGGCGATAATGCCTACCATGTCGTTGTTGCGGTTAACAGCGTCAGCATGGAGGCTCGTTTAGATGGGTTCAGCATTACAGGAGGCCATGCCGACGGTAATCCAGCTGATCCCTTGACCGTAAACGGTACCTCGGTGGCCAAAGCAGACGGGGGCGGAATTTACTGCCATAATTCGTATTTTGATTTCTTCAATCTGCACATTTACGCCAACAGTGCTTCAAGGTCGGGCGGCGGGATATATATTCATGCCGGCACGATCGAACTCACCAATGTGCTCATAAGCAACAATACCGCAACCGAAGGTGGCGGGATGAAAGTGTCGGATTCGTTTTCGCAATTCACCAACGTGACAGTCAGCCGTAATACCGCCGATCACGGTGGTGGCATACACGCCACGGGAGAACCCGCTTCGATTTGTGAAAACAGCATCATTTATGGAAACAATGCACCCGACGCCGCAAATGTATACACGACATGGATCAATGGTAACCGATTATCGTTCGACTACTCGCTGATCGGCGAGCCTAGTGGGTCTATGACATCTGACGAACCGGATTATAATGGTAATATCATGACCGCTGTCAATCCGTTTGCCGATATGGATCACGATAATTTTGCCCTGCGGTTCCGTAGTATAGCCATCGATAAAGGAAAGGATAGCGAATACGATGTAAGCAAAAGTGGCGACAAAGACCTCGCTGGCAAACCACGTGTATACGGGATGGCTATCGATATGGGTGCTTATGAGCGGCAGCCGCCGGTATTAAATTACATGCCATCCACCGGTAATATCTTGTATGTCAACGAGCGTGTCGATCAAGTGGCACCGGGGTATATCCAGGACGGCAGCAGCTGGGCGAATGCCATTCCCGAACTTGCCGATGCACTCAAGTGGGCTGCCATCAACAAAGCAGAATGGGCTGGTCAACCGTTGAAGCTATACGTGGCCGCGGGTACCTACAAACCGCTATATAGCCCCGAGGATGGTGCCGGTTTTGTGGATGATGGCAGAAATAATACGTTTCTGCTGATCGAAGATGTGCAGCTTTACGGTGGTTTCCCCGCAATGGGCGATCCGACCATCGGCGATCGGGATTGGGTTGCCAACGAAACGATTTTAGATGGCGACAATCGTTACCACGTTGTCGTTTCAGCAGGCGAGGCTGGTACCGCACGACTGGATGGTTTCACCGTGACGGATGGTAATGCCGATGGGGAATCCAGTCATTTTATAACCATCAATGGGCGGGGAGTCGCCCCGGTGTCGGGAGGGGGAATAGCGATTTCTGGCGCTTCGCCCGGGCTGTTCAATCTCAATATCCATAGCAATAGCGCTAGTAATTCCGGTGGAGGCGTATACAACGAAAGCGGTGCGCCGCGTATGATCAATGGCATTGTCAGCAGCAATAGGTCAACCAGCGGCGGCGGGATGTATACCTATGCAGGCTCGCCAATCCTGACAAATGTCGTCATCAGCAATAATACTGCTGACGAACATGGCGGTGGGATGGTGTCGGGAACGTATGCTTCGGCGGTTCTCACCAATGTCACCATCGTAGGCAATACGGCTGGCGTAGATGGCGGTGGAATCTATAATGATCTTTCCTCTTTCGTTGCTCCCGCTCCAACCACTGCGTTTTACAACTGTTTGTTCTTAGGCAATATGGCCGGTCATTCGGGCAACGACCTGCATAATCGTCGCAACATCGGTGATAACAGCGGCACTCCATTCTTTACAAATAGCCTGGTGGGTGGCCATGCAACTTGGCAAGCCGCTTGGGGGACGAACGTAGGGGGGAGCAGTATGGCTACGACCGTTAACCCATTTATGGATATGGCCGGTGGTGATTATACCCTCCACTATGACAGCGATGCCGTAGATGGCGGAAGCAATGTGGCCTATGATGAGGATGAATATGGCGGAAAGGATCTGGCGGGCAATCCGCGTATGTATAAAGGTACGATCGATATCGGTGCATATGAATTTCAAGGCGTGCCGATTGCACCTACGGACAACATCCTCTATGTAAAAAAAGGCGGTGTGGGCAGCCAAAGTGGTGACAGTTGGGGAAATGCGATTGCTGAGCTTGCCGATGCACTCAAATGGGCACGTGAGCAGCACGATGCCGGCACCGGTTGGAACCAGGATAATCCATTGCAGATATGGGTAGCCGGGGGCAGCTACCAGCCACGCTACCACGCCGCGGATGGCAAGTACGGCACCGATGGTGGGAGGCATAACAGCTTTGTATTGGTGCCCAATGTACAGCTTTATGGCGGTTTCGATCCCGACAATGGCATTGACGACCTGACCGATGAACGCCTGCTCCCCGATGTTTCTTCCGGCGAATCGGAGGGCACGGTGTTGGCCGGCGACAACGCCTACCACGTCGTGATTTCAGCGAAGCCTGTTGGTGAAGCCCGTTTGGATGGCTTTTCCATTACCGGTGGAAACGCGGAAGGTAGTGCTTTCATAGGTGTCAATTCGAAATCAATAAGCCCGCGTCGCGGAGGAGGGATGTACATGGATAACTCATCCCCCACATTGGCCAACGTCGGCATCCACGACAACGTCGCTTACGATAGCGGCGGTGGGCTTTATCATGTTAATGCTTCCCCGAAATTGGTTCACGTCAGCATCAATGACAATGTCGTTACCGGTTCCAATAGTTACGGTGGCGGGGTGGATAATGATGCGTCGTCTCCAATAATGGATCATGTGCACATCAGCGGTAATTCATCCAATAGGGACGGTGGCGGGCTATCCAGTCGAAATGGTTCTTCCCCGGTACTGACCCGTGTTTACATCACCGGTAATTCGGCCGGTAGCGGTGAGACGTCTGTCACTTATGGTGGGGGAATATATAATAGCTCCGCTTCTCCTGTACTGATCAATGTCGAAATTAGCGACAACACGGCTACCTTTGGCGGGGGGATTTACAATCGCGCTTCTGCCGCCCGGTTACGGAACGTTGTGATTAGCGGGAATAGGGCCACTTCCGCCGGCGGGGTCTATAATGAGATTGCAGCCGCAACCGGAGCGTTGACACTAACAAATGTCACGGTCAGCGGAAATATAGCTACAATAAACGCTTTCGCTGGAGAGTGGTACAATAGTACGATCACCCCGAGTATCCCAATTATCCGCAATTCCATTATTTACGGAAATGGCATCGTGGGAAATCTGACTAACAGTCAATATAGTCTGTTGCAGGGGATTAGCAACACGGATAACGGTAACCTGAACTATACCGGCGCGGTGGGGGATTTATTTGCTGCACCTGCTGATGGTGACTACGGGTTGTTGGCTTGTTCGCCTGCCGTCGATAGCGGAAACAATACGGTTTATGAAGATGCTGATGGGGATTTGGAACAAGATAGCGACTTGGCGGAAGGTCCGCGTGTAGTAGGCGATGTGATTGATATGGGTGCTTATGAACTCCAGGATGAGAAAATCGATTACGACCAAATCGCCTTTACTGCCGCAGAGGTAACGTATAACCGCACCGCGCACACCATCACGGCAACAAACCTACCAACCGGCATTAGCGTATCTTATGAACTATTCAATGCGGAAGACGAGGAGATAACGGAGGCCATCCATGTGGGTACGTATACCGTTAAGGCGACCTTCTCGGGCTGTGGCCCGGAAAGGCAACTATCTGCTAGGTTGACTATTCTTCCGAAGGAATTGATCATTACAGCAAAAGACCGGAGTAAAATCTACGGTGATGCGGTTGCCTTTGACGGTACGGCATTCACCGTGGACGGTTTGGAGAACGATGATGCGGTCGTCTCGGTGACACTGGCTTCTGCGGGAGCCGCTGCTACGGCGGCGGTAGGTCAGTATGATATTGCTGCTTCGGATGCACAAGGCACGGGGTTGGACAATTACGCCATCGATTATGAAGAAGGTACACTCACCGTCGATAAGAAAGCCTTGACGATAACCGCCGATAACCGGAGCAAGACCTACGGCGAGGCGATTGCCTTTGATGGTACAGCGTTCACTGTGGATGGATTAGAAAACGACGATAAAGTCACTTCGGTTACGCTGACCTCCGATGCGGCTACCGCTTCGGCGGTGGTAGGTGAGTACGATATCGTTGCTTCGGAGGCCCAAGGCACGGGGCTAGACAATTATGCAATCGATTATGAAGAAGGTACACTCACCGTTGATAAGAAAGCCTTGACGATAACCGCCGATAACCGGAGCAAGACCTACGGCGAGGCGATTGCCTTTGATGGTACAGCGTTCACTGTGGATGGATTGGAAAACGACGATAAAGTCACTTCGGTTACGCTGACCTCCGATGCGGCTGCCGCTTCGGCAGCGGTAGGCGATTACGGCGTCGTTGCCGCTGATGCTCAGGGTATAGGTTTGGCGAACTACGATATCGAATACGTGATGGGGGTGTTGACTGTCGACAGAAAAGCATTGACGATAATCGCCGATAACCGGAGCAAGACCTACGGTGAGGTGATTGCCTTTGATGGTACGGCGTTCACTGTGGATGGATTGGAAAACGACGATAAAGTCACTTCGGTGGCATTGGCTTCTGCGGGAGCTGCTGCGACGGCAGCGGTAGGTAACTATGATATCGTTGCAACTAATGCCCGGGGCGCGGGGCTCGACAATTACGAAATCGATTATGAAGAAGGTACGCTCGCTGTCGATAAGAAAGCCTTGACGATAACAGCCAGCGACCAAAGCAAGACCTACGGTGAGGCGGTTGCCTTTGACGATACGGAGTTCACGGCGAGCGGCTTGGAGAACGATGATGCGGTTACTTCGGTTACGCTGACCTCCGATGGAGCTGCTGCCGTGGCGACGGTGGACGAGTATGATATCGTGGCCGCTGATGCCCAGGGCACGGGGCTAGCGAATTACGACATTATATACGTAAAGGGGGCGCTGGTTGTTGAAAAGAAGCCGCTGACCATTGCAGCGAAGGACGGAAGCAAGACCTACGGCGAGGAGGTTGTTTTTGACGGCACGGAGTTCACAGCGGACGGTCTGGAAAATGATGATGCGGTCACTTCAGTTACGCTGACCTCCGATGGCACTGCTGCTACGGCCACGGTAGGTGACCATGACATTGAGGCTTCGGGTGCATTGGGCACGGGTCTGGACAACTACTTAATCGGTTATGAAGAGAGTACGCTTACCGTCAAAAAGAAGCTGCTGACCATTACAGCGAAGAGCGGAAGCAAGATGTACGGTGAAACGGTTGTCTTTGACGGTACGGAGTTCACGGCGAGCGGCTTAGAGAACGATGATGCGGTCACTTCTGTTACGCTGACCTCCGATGGGGCTGTTGCTGCGGCGACGGTGGACGAGTACGATATTGATGTTTCGGATGCCCAGGGCACGGGGCTAGCGAATTACGACATTACATACGTAAAGGGGGCGCTGGTTGTTGAAAAGAAGCCGCTGACCATCGCAGCGAAGGACGGAAGCAAGACCTACGGCGAGGAGGTTGTCTTTGACGGTACGGAGTTCACGGCGGACGGTCTGGAAAATAATGATGCGGTTACTTCGGTAGCATTGACCTCCGACGGGGCCGCTGCTACGGCAGCGGTGGATGAATACGGCATCGTAGCTACTGATGCCCAGGGCACGGGGCTGGACAATTACGCAATCGATTATGAAGAGGGTACCCTCGCCGTCGATAAGAAATTATTAACCATTACAGCGAAGAGCGGAAGCAAGATTTACGGTGAAACGGTTGTCTTTGACGGTACGGAGTTCACGGCGGACGGTCTGGAAAATAATGATGCGGTTACTTCGGTAGCATTGACCTCCGACGGGGCCGCTGCTACGGCAGCGGTGGATGAATACGACATCGTAGCTACTGATGCCCAGGGCACGGGACTGGACAATTACGCAATCGATTATGAAGAGGGTACCCTCGCTGTCGATAAGAAGCCATTGACCATAACCGCACGCGACCGGAGCAAAACCTACGGCGAGGTGGTTGCCTTTGACAGCACGGCATTTACGGCAGACGGTCTGGAAAATGACGACGAAATCACCTCAATTGCGTTGCTCTCCGACGGTGAGGTAGCTTCTGCAGCAGCGGGTAACTATACGATCGAGGTATCGGATGCGCGGGGTACAGGCCTTGGAAACTATGATGTCAGGTATGTGAAGGGTATGCTCAATGTCGGGAAGAAAAGGTTGACAGTTACGGCGACCCGCCAAAACAAGACCTATGGCGAGAGCGTTGCTTTGGATGGTACAGCGTTTACGGCAGCCGGTCTGGAAAACAGCGATGCGGTAGCAGGGGTTACGTTGGTTTCTGCAGGGGCGGTAGCAACGGCGATTGTGGCTAATTATGTCATCGAGGTATCAGACGCCCAGGGCATCGGCTTGGCTAACTACAATATCGAATATAAAAAGGGTACGTTGACTGTCGGCAAGAAGACGCTGACGGTAACCGCAGTTGACCAAAGCAAGACTTATGGTGAAACGATTGCTTTTGCGGGGACGGAGTTCACGGTGAGTGGTCTGGAAAATGACGATGAAATCACCTATGTTGCGCTGACCTCCGACGGCGCGGCTGCCATGGCAGTGGTCGGTGACTATGATATAGAAGTATCAAGGGTGCAAGGCACACGACTTGGCAATTACAGGATTGATTATGAACGTGGTACACTGACCGTTGGTAAGAGACCATTAACGGTGACAGTGGTCGAAGGACAACAGAAGATTTTCGGTCAAACCGATCCGCAGCTAACTTATACAGTTACAGCGGGGCTGGTCGAAGGCGATTCCGTCACCGGATCACTTGCACGCAATCCGGGTGAGCATGTTGGCGAATATGAAATCACACAGGGTAGTTTATCGGCAGGCACTAACTATGAGATAGCTTTTGTGTCGGATATATTCACGATCACTCCGGCAGCGCTCACGGACATCGAGCTCAACAACTTGACAGTAACCTACGACGGTTTCAGGCATTCCCTCTTCGTGTCCGGCGCACCCGATGGAGCCACCGTTACCTACACGGGCAACGGGCAGGTGGGCGCGGGTACGTATACCGTGACAGCGTTGGTTCAGAAGACCAATCACAACGACTTGGAGCTATCGGCCACACTGGTAATTGGCAAAGCCACACGAAGCATCGCGTTTCCGGAATTGCCGGGGAAAGTCTACGGTGATGCTGACTTCGCACCGGGTGCTACGGCCAGTAGCGGGGAGGCGGTGAATTACGTAAGCAGCGACCCGATGGTGGCCGAAATCACGGCCGATGGCCTGATCCGCATCATAGGGGCAGGCACGACCACCATTGCGGTAACGGTGGCAGACAACCCGAACTACACCGACCGGCCGGAAGCGTCGCAGGTGCTGATGGTGCGCAGCGCTTCACAAACGATCACGCTGTCGGCACCAGCGGAGGCAGACCGGGACGCAGGTACGGTAGCTATAACGGCCACAGCCAGCAGCGGACTGCCGGTGAGCCTGTCGATAGACGATCCGGAGGTAGCCACCTTGAACGGCACCGTACTCAACATCCTCCGCTTGGGCACTGTACGTATCACGGCTACGCAGTCGGGCGACGATAACCACGAGGCCGCAGAAGCGGTGACGGTGACCGTCCGTGTGACAGATCCGGATGCAGATTTCCCGGTCCGGGTGAATAAGGCGGTATCTCCCAATGGCGACGGCATCAACGAGTACCTGATCATCGAGGGAATCAAGCATCACCCGGATAATCGGGTACGGATATTCAACCGCAACGGAACGATCGTATGGGAAGCCAGTGGTTATGACAACGACCGGGTGGCATTCCGCGGTATGGGCACAGGACAGCACAGCGTGCCTGCAGGAACGTACTTCTACGTTGCGGAAATCAAGATCGACGGCGAATGGAAATACGAGAAGGGTTGGTTTGTATTGAGGTATTAAGACAGGAGACAATAGACATTAGACAACAGACTATGAAACACTATCTTTTAACGACGATAGCAGCGATGTTGATCACTTATGGCCTTCATGCGCAGCCGCCGCTTACACATACCCAATACGGGCAGCTACGCACGGTGATCAATCCGGCGTTGAGCCTGATGCATATGAATGGGGAAGTGTCGGTCATCGGCCGCCGGCAATGGGTGGGCATAGCCGGTGCCCCCTCAGTGTACTGGGGAAGCGGTCATGCCGGCCTCCGGCATATGGGGGCAACCACGGGTATTAACATCCGTCATGAAAGCCTGGCGGTGGAGAAGCTCACGGAAGCCTCGGTTTTCTTCGCCAAGGGAGTCCGGATTTCCGAAACGGAGTACGTAGGGGTATCGCTGAATGCGGGGGGTGAGCTACATGGACGGGCGGTTTTCGCAGCTGGACCCACAGGATCCTGCTTTTCGTGAAGATGTGATGGAGACGGATGCGTTGATCGGTTTCGGGATCGCACTTTACCGCCCGGATCGGTATTATGTGGGTTTGTCGCTTCCGCGGTTGATGCTGGGCAACCTGGGTGTGGGCAACGACAGCCGCTACAATTTCAGGAACATCTATCATCTGACGGCCGGAGCCTTGTTTGCCCTTGGGGCAGACTTTCAGTTCCGGCCGTCGTTCTTGGTTACTTATTCAGAAAGTCTGCGGCCTCAGGCAGAGGTATCGGCGATGTTCTTTGCGAAGCAAACCGGAGGATTGGGTATCAATATCAGGAGTTATGGGAGTATGGCGGGGATGGTGCAGTTGAATGTCCATCGCTTTGGCATCGGTTACAGCTACCAGTTCGGTACACGCAATGAGGCGCTGAACCGAGGTATTAATAACAATACGCATGATATTGGGCTAAATTACCGGTTTGGTCGCGCGGTTGGATTGTTATAAAACACATTGCGCGAATCGTCGTAAATTTCCCGAATTGTATTATCTTTGGAAACACTTCTACCAATCGTTCGGTGAAAAAATGGCGTTTTCATATAAATTGCTGTGTTTGGCTATTGCTTGCTGCATCAGGTGGGTATAGTCAGGAGTATACCATCACCAAGCTGAAGCTGTTTCCCGACCGCGATGAGGTATTAATCAAGGATGTAACTACCGATAGTCTCGGCTTTATCTGGTTTTTAACCAATGGTGAAATTTATCGCTACGACGGCTATCGGTCATTGGACATCCTGAAGACCATCGCAAACCAGCGGCTCACAGACGATATGCCCCAGCGTATGCTGATCGATCATCGAAACCGGCTGTGGATGGCGGGCAATGCCAACCTTAGCTACCTCGATCTCAAAACGTGGAAGGTGTATCCGGTGGATTCGACGTTGCTGCCGCCCATTCAGGATCGTACGGTGGTTTGGATTAGGCAGCTAGCCGATTCGACCGTCATGGTGGCCTACGAAAATGGGCACCTTCTAGTCATGGCGGGCGACCGGTTTACACGTATAGATGAATTGTACGAACGGGGCAATACCGCTAAAAGCCGGGTATCGCCCCGGAGTGCTGTTTACTGGAAAGGAAAATACTGGGTGGGCACGACGGCTGGCGGCCTGCTGTCAATCGACGCAGCTAATACAACTGAAACCCAATACCATCAGTTGCCGGGCATCGATCGTATGGTCACAAACCTGATTGCACAGGATGATGCATTACTGCTGGACGTATTTGAACAAGACATTTATCGATTTGAGGGCTATGGAATACCCACAGCGTTTACGCCCGTACATTTTGCACTATCGAAAGATAAATCCTATGTGTTGGCAGTAGGTGACCGGATGAATATCTATGCCGATGACGAGTCGGCCTGTCTGCTGGATGCAGACCTTGGTCTGTTGCAGCGGCTGGCCATCCCATCGACTCATCGCTTTAATACCACCAACGTGAAGATATTTGGAAATGAAGCGTTGCTCGGTACCGACGAAGGTATCTTCGTGGTCTATCCTAAGACGAAGGGACTGTCGCAGCTCATTCCCACTAACCCCGGCGCGAATAAAAGTACACGCGGGATATACGTCTATCCCGATGGTGCGCTGTTTTACGGTACCTACAATGGTGCGGGACTCATTGATGCGGACGGGAAAGCCTTAATTTTCCAGGAGCTAAAGCACGCTTATGCGATGCTCCCGATGAACGATAACGAACTCCTGATCGGCACCGAAGGAGGCATGTTGAAAGTTTTTAACCGGAAGCTGCGTCAAGTTTCAGATCTTCAGTACACCCTTTCTAAAACCGCGAGCGATCAGTATGTCTTTAATTTGCCGACCTATGTGATGAGCCTCGCTGAGACCGAGGACGATTACCTCATTGGCAGCATGAGCGGCCTTTGGTTGTTGGATAAGCAGAACCACCAACTGGATAAGTATCCGTTGGAGTCGGGTGAAGCTAATGCGTTAGACGTCCAAATCCGGCATATCCGATTGTTGCCAGACAGCAGTTTGCTGTTAAGTACCCACCTCGGGCTTTATGAAGTGAGAAAGGGAGTGGTGACCAAGCGCTACCCGCAGTCAGGCAACGTGGGGGTTTTTAAGTCGATCGTGGTGGGTGATACCATTTGGTTGGCTACGCAGGGCGAGGGGCTGTTGGCGATCGATGTCGAAGGGCGCGTGCTGCAAACCATCACCACGAAAGAAGGTCTTAGTAATAACCTTGTTTACAGCTTGGAGCAGGTCGGCGGTTTACAGGTTGTGGGTACCGCCAATGGATTGAATATCGTGAACAACCGCCGCGTCCGGCGTATCGGTATTGCTGAGGGACTAAGCCAGTCGGAATTCAATTCAGGCGCATCGTTTTGGGATGCGGCACGAAAGCGGGTATATGTCGGTGGGCTAATGGGGTACACGGTGCTGGATATGAACCAGCCGTGGTTTGAGGATCAGAACCAACTGGAAAGCTATGTTACTGAAATACACACCGCAACGGGAGCCAACGGTGAAAAATCGGCCGATTATACCTGGCCTTACCGGGGCGAACGGGAGCTGGTACTGCAACCTGGTCAAAGCTTGACCGGCCTGTACGTCGGTACACCAGGGAACCATCGCGCTGATGGCGAAATCCGGTACTCACTTAATGCTGGCGACTGGGAGCCGCTTGAATTGGGACAATTCATCTCGCTCATCGAACCGTCGCCAGGCGATTACCGCTTTCAGTTGGAGACACGGAGCACGGCAGCTACCGGTAATCAACAGACATTAACCATTACGAAATTACCTCATTATTATGAAACATGGTGGTTCAATGCGCTGGTTCTGTTGGCTGTGGCCGGCGCCATTGGTGGCTTCTTCAAATATCGCGAGACTGTTCTGCAAAAGGAAAAGAAAATGCGGATTAAGATTGCAAGCGACCTGCACGATGAGGTGGGGAGCTCGCTTACCCGTATCTACTTCCAGGCAGATATGCTATCTTCAAAACATGTTGGCCGAGCAGACGATAAGCAGTTGCAGCAAATTGCGGATACGAGCAAACAAGCCTTGTTGACAATGAGTGATATGGTGTGGTCCATCGACTCGCGGTTCGATACGATAAGAGATTTGGTAATCCGCATGAAAGACTATCTCTTCAAACTCCGTGAAGAGCTGGAAATTACTTACCGGTTTGACGTGCGGGGCGACCAAACATCGCGGACGGTAACGCAGCTTGTGCGGCAGAATCTCTTTCTCATCTTCAAGGAAGCACTAACCAATGCCATTAAATATAGCGATGGTTCGGAAGTCACTATCGATTTGAACTTCGGTCGCACCATCCAACTTACCATCCGAAATAGGTATGCGAGCGGTAACGGACCCATTACTGATCAACAGGGGGGACGTGGGCTAGAAAGCATGCGGCTACGGGCATCTCGAATGGGCGGGGAGTTGACGTACACGGCAGTCGGCGGGGTATTTAGCCTTGATTTGGTTATCCCTTGATGTCCATTGACTCCGCACTACCCAAAAAGGGGGGGTGTATTTTAATAAACAATACCTACCTTTACCCTATGATACGCCTAGGCATTATTGAAGACGACGAACAAATCAGGAATATGCTGGTTGATTTTTTTAGGGAACAGCCTGGTTTTTCGTGTTTGCTGTCCGCACATTCGGTGGAAGCATTTTTCGAGCAATGGAAAGAAGATGCTTTTCTAGATGTTGTCCTTTCTGACATCGGCCTGCCCGGCGAGTCGGGCATCACGGGCGTGAAGCGCATCAAGAAACATGCGCCGAAGTGCGAGGTGATCATGCTGACCGTTTATGACGATGCTAACCGCATATTCCAAGCGTTGTGCAATGGCGCCTCGGGATACCTGCTTAAGCAAACCCCGTTGCAGAAAATCAAAGAAGCCATTGTGTCACTCCATGAAGGCGGTGCTCCGATGTCGCCGGGCATCGCACGGAAGGTGGTGGAATATTTCAACCCCAAGGGCACGACCGACCTTTACGAGAAATTGACGCCGCGCGAAGCGCAAGTGGTGGAAGCCATCGAAGAAGGGCTAACCAACAAAGAAGCGGCCATCCGGTTCGACATCTCGTTGGAAACGGTGAAATATCATATCAAGAACATCTACGAGAAATTGCAGGTCAACAGCCGCCACGCACTGATCAGCCGGAAATATAAATAGCTAAAGTTTCAGTGAACTCGGATCTTGGCGATTGTCCCAAAAGGTTAGCAGTTCGATTGTCTGGCCCTTTAATCGATAGTATAAGCTAACTTGTTTTACAAACTCCTTTCTTGTCCAGTTGTCGTGTAAGTAACCTAAAATGGAAAAATAGTTTTTTCTCGCGGTCGGAGACCATACGATTTCATAAGGCATAGGTTGAATTTTTTGTTTATTGCTTTAAAAACGCTTCGATGTCGTCTACTACCCTGTTGTGCGGTATTCCTAAACCTGCGTCTAATTCTGCCTTTGCGTTATTGATTTCGTTTTTCAACCCAGACTGTAGCTCTTGCCAGTAATCCGTGTCGCTTATACCCAAAACCGCTTTTACGCTATTCAGTAAAGCTTCGTCATCGCTTTGGATGATTTTTTCGATGAGCTTGTATTTTAAGGTAGTATCCATGACAATCGTTTTATATGGCAAATAGTAACAAATATAGTCAATTTATTTAATTTTTGCTGGTGTTTTTTAGCTGCCACACACTAATCGACCGGAAGTACAATTAACCGCTACCCTTCCTGCCACGGCCCCAACTGCCCGATGTACACACTCTTGCTGTATTGTTTTTTGCTGGCGCTGTGAACGAATAAATAGACGTGGAAAGGAGCCGTCCAAAGCTGGGGCGGCAGGTTGACCTTGATGTACCCCTCGTTGCGTTTACATACGTGGGTGTTGCGTGCGGCGATGCCCCTTTGCGGACTGTATACCACCAATACCACTTCATCGTTGGCCCGGGCGAGCGGGGTTTCCCTGCTGGAAAAATAAACTTCGAGTGTCTGCTCGCCGCGCACCACATCTTCCGCCAGCAGTCCGGGCAGGATACCTGTACTGATGCAAACGCGCTCGGGGATGACGTGCTGATCGGGATAATCACCTTCCAGCGCATCCTGCATCAGTTTTTTGAGCGCTTGGCCGAAAGCTTTCTTTTTGCTACCCTTGCCATGGCTCAGCCAGCTTTCGGCGACGACCGAACGTAAGGGGTTGAGGAATGCCATGGCGAGGCGCATCCGTTGTTGGACGGCAAGTTTGCCATAGGATTCCGCTGTTTTCTTGGGATGGTTACGATCGTAAAGGAGATCCATATCGGTTGGTTTTAAGATTCGCTTGATAGGGGAATGTATACCGTAGGAGAGGCCCGCTTCTGCAGTTTGTCAACGAAGAAAATCCATGTGTGTAGCTCGGTGGTACACTTATCGCCAATCAGATCGATAACAGCGATGCCATCCTGTCGGGTAACATCCGGCTCACTCCCATAAAACCGGTCGGCTTCGGGGTTGTATACCAATACATGGGCAGTATCATCCATTTCACCCCCCATGCCATAGGTTTCGGTGTGCCAGGTAACGGTAACGTAGCCGTTTGCGAGCCATGCCTTTTCCGCTCCGGCGGTGTATAGTGATCCGTGACTGAATTGCATCGCCTCATAGTTGAGCGATGTGTGTTCGCCATCAACCAAAAACGCATGGTCGTAATTTAGGCTGAATGCCGCGTTTACGCCGGTGGCTTTCGCTAACAGCGGCTTGAGGCTAACTTCAAGTATAGCGGAGAGTGGTCGGAAGAAATCGTTCAGCAATTTAAAACGTTGTTGCTGGATAGCCTGTTTGGGAGAGGGCTTACGCTTGGTTCCCTTTTTTAACTGCAATCCTTTGATGTAATTGACTTTTTTCCAGCTACTTCCCACCACGGCGCCTGCCTTTCCCTTGAAGGGGCCGTTGATGCCTTTTTTTATGATGCCCATGATTACAATGTTTTAAATACGGCCATGCTTGGTAAATGTACAGGGTCTTGACCCCGCAAGTATACACTATTCTCCCTCTTCCAGCAACAAATATTTTATAAAATTTATAGAGTACATTGTTATAAGCTATGAAAAAACCTTCATTAAACTTACATATAACCTATTTTTATCGTATTTAATACGATAAAAATACGATGGATTTACGATAAAAATACGATGAAATATAAAATAAGTATAGGAATAGTATATGTTGCTTATCATTTTTAATGACTAAATTGGATGTGGCCTGTCTTTACGCGTTTGGGAAATACCCCCCCAAAAGAGGGGTGGCGGGGTTGCCCTATTTTCCGTCAATTTGTAGCGCTATGGAAAGATTTCTACCACGTCTACGCATGCCATTGGCTCGGTTATGGTCCACCTTGCTGTTTCTATTCGTCAGTTTGGCCGCAATGGCGCAACAACCATTCATAACCACCTGGCAAACGACTACCGCTAACGAAGACATTACCCTCCGGGTCAACCCGAATGTAACGGGATATAATTATACGGTGGATTGGGGGGATGGAAATACGGATAGCGGATTGAGTGGTGAGGCGGCACATACATACGCGACAGCAGATACGTACACGATATCCATTACGGGTAATTTCCCAGCACTGCACCAGCCCGGTCCGCAACTTCTGTCTGTTGAGCAGTGGGGTGATATCACTTGGAAATCAATGGAAGAAGCGTTCATGACGGCCTCTAACCTGAAAAGTCTTCCTACAGACGCCCCCAACCTGAGCGACGTGACATCCATGGCCAGAATGTTCCGCAGTGCAACAAGTTTCAATGCGGATATTAGCGGTTGGGATGTGTCTTCTGTGCAGAACATGGAAGAGGTCTTTGCAGGTGCATCCTCCTTTAACGGCGATTTGAGCGGTTGGAACACATCCAACGTGACCAATATGGCTGGGATGTTCCAAAGCGCCACGTCTTTCAACCAGGGTCTTTCAAGTTGGGACGTGTCTTCTGTGGAGGACATGGAAAGAATGTTCCTAGCTGCGGCTTCCTTCAACGGTGATTTGAGTGGTTGGGTCCCATCCAACGTGACTACTATGGCTGGGATGTTCCAAAGCGCCACGTCTTTCAACCAGGGTCTTTCAAGTTGGGATGTGTCTTCCGTGGAAAACATGGAGGGAATGTTTCTAGCCGCCACTTCCTTCAACGGTGATTTGAGCGGTTGGGTTCCATCCAACGTGACCAATATGGTCGGGATGCTCCAAAGTGCCACGTCTTTTGATCAGCATCTCGGCGACTGGAACATAACGAGTGTCGAAAGGATGGATGGGATGTTGATTGATGCGGGGCTTTCGCCGGCAAACTACGATGCCACGCTCATCGGATGGGCCGCGCAGGATGGGCTGCAACGCGATGTTGTGCTCGATGCGGGGGAAATTGGTTACTGTGCTGGTGCGGATGCCCGGCAACAACTGATGGATGATTTTAGCTGGACGATTAACGACGCAGGAGAAGCGGACGATTGCGACGGTGGTGGCATAGGGCCTGCCGACCCCGATCATTTCATCACCGTTTGGAACACCGAGATTGATGCCGGTACCGGACCCTACGACATCAAGATACCGGCCACAGGCGAGTTCACCTATACTTGGGTGAATATCAACGAGCCGGCAGTTACGGGCTCGGGAAATGGAAGCGGTGAGACATTCGTAACGTTCACGAAGCCCGGAATTTATGAGGTACGTATCGCTCCGACGGGAAGCGATCCTTTTCATGCGATTCAACTCCATTATAATTTTGTCGGAAATGATGCAGCTAAGCTGCTGGAAGTGAGAAACTGGGGCACCGTACATTGGAGTAAATTTGTATTCTATGGTTGTGAGAACCTGAAAGTTACGGCAGCGGATATTCCGGACTTAAGTGGTGTGACGGATTTAAGTTTCACCTTCAGCCTCAGTGGAATAGATATAATACCCAATATCAATGATTGGGATATAAGCAATGTAACCGACCTGAGCAACATGTTTGAGGATGTCGCCGGCTTCAATCAATCCTTGGACAACTGGGACGTTAGCGATGTAACCAACATGTCGTTTATGTTTAAAGGGGCAACCAGCTTTAACCAACCACTGGATAGTTGGGATGTACGTAAGTTGGAAAACTTCGACTATATGTTCCGTGACGCCGCCAGTTTTGACCAGTCGCTGGCGGCCTGGAAGCTGGAAAGTTTGGGTGGAGCGGTTTTCGCTTTTACTGGGAGCGGCATGAGCTGCGAAAACTTCAGTTATTCCCTTTATAGCTGGGCTACGAATCCCAACACCAATCATGACGCTATACTTGGCGGGTCAGGCGTGACGTACAGTCCCGATGTCGCCCCCTATGTGGATAAGCTGAGGGACGAGCGGGGTTGGCGCTTTCAGTTACTGGAGGAAGGGACCTGTAGTGTTGTACTGCCTGATCCACCCATTGAACCCGGCGATAACCATATCCTCTACGTAGATGTCAACGTGAACACCGCGGCCACCGGCTATACCGGCGTGGGCGACAGCTGGGAAAATGCCATCCCCGAGCTGGCCGATGCACTGAAATGGGCGCGCGAGCAGCACGATGGGGGCAGCCCCGGTTGGACGGAAGCCGAACCGCTGCGCATCTTTGTGGCCAAAGGCACCTACCTGCCCTTATACCATGCGGCAGACGGTCAATATACCACCGACGGCGGCCGGGATAACAGCTTTGTGCTGGTGCCGAATGTGCAGCTTTATGGTGGGTTTGACCCGGTGGCCGGAATCGAAACCCTGGAAGATGCGCGTATCCTACCAAATATGAATAGCCTGGCACAGGGCAGTATCCTAAGCGGCGATTTCAACGGCAACGACAATACAGCTAATTATGATAACCATACCGAGAATGCCCATCACGTAACCATCGCATCGGGAAATGTAGGCAGTGCCCTCATGGACGGATTTACGGTAACCGGTGGCTATGCTCGCGGCAATACGTCGGGCTCGTCTGTAATGGGGCGGACAGTTTATCGGTTTTTTGGTGGTGGGACGTATGTCATCACCTCGTCGCCACAATTTACCCACATGGCGTGGTTTAATAATGTGGGCGATTGGGGAGGCGGGTTGTTCAACACGGTTTTCCTGTTAACAGAAATCAGCGCTCCGGAATTAGCCAACGTGACGTTCTATCGGAACATGGCGCCCGGCGGTGGTGGGGGTATACGTAATTTTGGTGGGTCTATTGACATCAAGCAGGCCATATTCGCAAATAATGGGGCCGGATTGGTTGAAGATGGAACGTCTTCCGGTCCGGGTGGTGGGATACACAGCAGTGGTAATGGCACGTCGTTGTCCGTAACCAACGCCACGTTTTATGGGAACTGGATTGTCGGGGTTTTTATCCCCCAGTTCGATGGCGGTGCAATATATGTGGAGCAGACCTCGACCCTGCTGAACAATGTGGTGATCTGGGAGAATGAAGTAGAAGGTGACCCGACTGATCCGTCCGCATCCATATCGATATCCAACTTGGGCGGCGATGTAACCGTTGCCAATAGCTTGGTCGCTCATTCGGGTGGAAGCGCGAACTGGAATCATGCAATGGGCATCCTGGACGGCGGCAATAACATCGACACTGACCCGGTATTCGTGAGCACCACGCCCGGCGACGCCGGTTATTTACAATTAAGTGCATGCAGCCCTGCCATCGGCGCGGGCAGCAACCAGCTATACATCGATGCGGGCGGAGACCTGGCAGACGACCTTGACATGAGCGGCAACCCCCGGGTGTATGATTTTGCAGGCGATGGTGTGATAGACATGGGCGCCTACGAGTACCAAGGGGAACGGATATACATCGAACAATTAACCATGCCGGATGCCGTGCAGGTGGTATATGGCACGGAAATGGGAGACATAGAAGGCTTACCTACCACCGTTGCAGCTAGGCTGAGCGACGAAACGGATGTTTCCCTACCATTGGATGGTAATTTGGCGAATTGGACGTTGGCCAGTCCGGCGGGTGGTACATACGATGGCGATGTGGCGGGTACCTATGTGTTTACCGTACCGCTGTTGATACCGGAAACGGAATGCTATCTTAACCCAGAAAACCTACAGGCTGAGGTCACCATCGTCGTGGCAAAGGGTACGCCGGTATTGACGGCTGCTTGGAATGGCACTTCGATTGACTTGTATGAAGGGCTTTCGCTAACCTATGGGAACGTTGGGGAACTGGCGTTTAGTACGACCGATACCGATGGCGACCTAACCTATGCATTCGGCGATGACGACGTACAGGTGCTCGATTTGGCTGACCTTGACGCCGTAGCGGCACGTCAGGCGGGAACAGCTACACTGACCATCGAGCAGGAAGAGACAGCAAATTACGAGGCGGCATCCATCGCACTTATGATCACGGTCGCACCGAAAACGATAGCGATTGTTCCATCGGCCGACCAAGGCAAGGTCTACGGGGCGGATGAGCCTGCGGGATATGGTTATGCACTGGCCGCTGGCAGTATGCTTGCGTTCGACGACGAATTGACCGATATCGTTTCTGCCGCTTTGCGCGAAGTTGGCGAAGATGTGGGTGCTTATGATATCGAACTGGCATTCGAAGGCGAGCTGGCAGACAATTACGATATTACGTTTGAAGCGGGCAACGATGCCTTCGTCATCACGCCGCTGGAAATCATGGTTACCGCGGCCGACAAAACCAAGGCGTTCGGTTCGGACGACCCGGCATTGACTTATACGTTCACGCCGGAACTGATCGGAGAGGATGCTTTTACGGGCAAACTCGAACGTGAGGGGGGAGATGATCTGGGCAGCTACTTGATTACGCAGGGCGACCTGTCGCTCAGCGATAATTATGAAATTACCTTCGAGGAAGGCATGCTGACGATTGCACCGGCGGACTACGAAGGGGTTGCGTTCGATGATGTCTCCTTCGTATATGACGGCACGGAACACACGCTGGAACTGACCGGCGAGTTGCCGGAAGGCGCATCGGTGAGCTATGAGATTGACGGCGAACCGGGTAACAGTGCGACGGACGCCGGTACGTATGCAGTAATCGCCTTCATCGACGGTGGGGCGAACTACGGAGACGTGGAACTGACCGCCACGCTGACCATCACGCCACTGGAGGTTACGGTGACGGCCACAGACAAAACTAAAGTATTTGGTGCAGATGACCCGGCATTTACTTATACGTTTACACCGGAACTCGTCGTTGACGACGCATTCAGCGGTAACCTGGCCCGTGCCGAAGGCGAAACGGTGGGCGACTATGCCATCACGCAGGGAGACCTTTCGCTCGGCGACAATTACGAAATTACATTTGAAGCGGGCAAACTGACGATTACCCAGCAACAGATCACGGGCATCGCCTTTAATAGTATTTCATCTACCTACGATGGCACCGAACAAAGGCTTATCCTCGCTGGTGAATTGCCAGCGGGAGCCTCGGTGACTTACGAAATCGAAGGTAAACCGGGTAATCGCGCGATGGATGCCGGTACGTATGATGTGACCGCTTATATCGATGGCGGCCAGAACTACGAGGACGACGAGTTGACCGCCACGCTGACCATTGCCCCATTGGAGATTACTGTCACCGCAGCAGACAAAACCAAAGCGTTTGGTACGGATGACCCGGCACTGACGTATACCTTTACGCCGGGATTGATTGGCGATGATGTCTTCGTGGGAGATCTCAACCGCGATGGAGGGGAAGATGTGGGTGATTATGCCATCACCCAGGGCGACCTGTCGCTGGATGACAATTATACGCTTGTCTTTGAAGCAGGCACACTGACGATTACACAACGACAGATTACCGGACTTGTTTTTGAAAACACCTCATTTACCTATGATGGTACCGAGCATATCCTTTCTCTCGCTGGCGACCTGCCGGCGGGAGCTTCGGTGACTTATGAAAACAACGGCCGAACCCATGTGGGACGTCAGATGGTAAAAGCCCTTATCGATGGCGATGGAAATTATCAAAACCAAGTGCTGGAAGCCATTTTGACCGTGCTTCCTGCTACACGTACGCTGGATTTCCCGGCATTGCCCGAGAAAACATATGGCGATGCGGCTTTCGATGCAGGTGCAACGGCAACCAGCGGAGAAGCGATCGTTTATATAAGCAGCAATCCCGATGTGGCGGAAGTAACCGCCGAAGGTGAAATCACCATCACCGGGGCGGGCGAGACCACGATTACGGCAATGGTGCCCGAGAACGCGAACTACAGCAACCGGCCGCAGGAAAGCCAAATACTCACGGTGCACAAGGCTAGCCAAACGATTACGCTGGACGGCCCGGCTGAGGTGAATCGCGATGCGGGCAGTATTGAATTGCCGGCATCGAGCACGAGTGGGCTACCGGTAACGCTGACCGCCGATAACTTTGAGGTGGCCACGCTAAATGGCGCTGCGCTGAATATCCTGCGATTGGGACGGGTCACCATTACGGCTACGCAGGCGGGCGACGCCAATCATGAAGCCGCCGAACCGGTTGCGTTGACCATTCGGGTGGTCGACCCGACATCCGACCTACCCGTACGCGTCCATCCGGTCATATCGCCCAACGGCGACGGCATTAACGAATTCCTGATGATCGAAGCCATTACGGACTATCCGGAAAACCGGGTAACCATCTTTAACCGGAACGGCACCTTGCTGTGGGAAGCCAGGGGTTACGACAACAACCGGGTGGCCTTCCGTGGCATGAGCACGGGGCAGCTACGGCTACCGGCTGGTACGTATTTCTACATCGTGGAGGTGAAGGACGGCAATACTTGGAAGCATGAGAAGGGATGGTTTGTGTTGAGGTATTGATTACTAGATATGAGACACGAGACGCTAGACATTAGACAACGGACGATGAAAAGGAATCTATTCATAACATTAACGGGCGTATTCGTAACTAGCCTGGCGCTGGCCCAGCAGCCGCTCACGCACACGCAACATGGGCAGCTGCGCACGGTGGTGAATCCAGCTGCGAGTTTGATGCACCTCGATGGCGAAGTATCGGTGATCGGCCGCCGGCAGTGGGTGGGTATCGATGGGGCACCTACCGTGTTCTGGGGGAGCGGCCACATGGGGTTTGATGGCGGTGCAACGGCGGGGCTGAACATCCGCCATGAGAGCCTCGCGGTGGAGAAGCTGACGGAGGCGAGTGCGTTTTTTGCCAAATCGGTTCGTATTTCCGAGAATGAATATTTGGGTTTGTCGCTGAATGCGGGCTTCAGCTATCTCGACGGGCGCTTTTCGCAGCTGGATCCGATGGACCCGGCGTTCCGAGAAGATGTCCGGGAGACGGATGCGCTGGTGGGCTTCGGGGTGATGCTTTACCGCCCCGAGCGGTACTATGTGGGCCTATCATTGCCACGGCTGATGCTGGGTAACCTCGGACTAACCGGCGACAGCCGGTATCAATTCACCAATAGCTACCACCTGACGGCTGGGGCGCTGTTCTATCTGGGGACGGATTTCCAGTTCCGGCCGTCTTTACTGGTTACCTACTCGGAGAGTCTGCGGCCGCAGGCGGAGGCCTCGGCTATGTTCTTCGTGAAGGAAGTCTTTGGGGTAGGGGCAAATGTGCGGACGTACGGAGAGGTTGCCGGAATGGCACAGTTCAATTTTTCCGGCTTCGGTTTGGGCTACAGCTACCAGTTCAACCCCGGAAGTAAAACGCTCGACCGGCGGATCAGCAACAACACGCACGAGATCGGGCTGAGCTACCGGTTTGGGCGTGATGCGAGGTTATTATAAAAATATGGGTCGTTCATTGACAGGATAGCTCATACGATTTCAAAAAAACGTATTCCATTGAATGGATAATATCCTTATCTTAGACAATTGGCAATTTGGAAATGTGAATGTTTTTGCGCTATATTTGTGGGTATGGAGCGATTACTGTCCATTATCCGAAACAAATACATCATTGCCGGCGTGGCTTTTACGGTTTGGATGTTGTTTTTTGACCGTAATGATGTAGCTACTCAATACGGTTATTACAGCCAGTTAAAAGAACTGAAAGCCGAAAAAGAATTTTATACCGCCGAAATAGAAAAAATAACGAAATCTCTTCACGACCTCGATAGCGACCCGCAGGCTTTACAACGGGTGGCCCGCGAAAAGTACAAGATGAAAAAGGAAAACGAAGACGTTTTCGTTATCATAGAAGAAGAAGGAGAATAAGTCAATCAGCCATCAGCCATCAGCCTTCGGCGGTCAGCCATGAGCCAAACTCCGAAAGCTGACAACCGAAAGCCGATTCCAGGCAGCTAGTTAAATTTATACGTAATCCCTGCACCAAATACTTGTCGTACTTGTAACGTTGGCCGTTCGGAGCCAGGCACGATTGCACCATTTTCCATCCGGGAAATCAATGTATTGTCGTCATAAAGCAATTGTACGCCACCGTTGACCGAGATGTAATCATTTACCTTCATGAATAAGTTGAGCGTATAATCCAGATCGACGTTCTGCGGATCTTCGAGGTAGTTTGAATACAGCTTGAGGATGTTTTCCACACTGATGTTTTCCATCAAATTCACTTTATAGTATGCGTCAAACGAAGCGCCAAACTCGAAGCGGGAAGTGGAACCCGGATCTACACCAAAAGCACCCGCATTCGACAGGGAATCGTGGGTAACGAAAATGAAACGGGCTGCTGCCGGTGAAAGATTGAATCGGAAATTATCCGACTCTTTATAGGCAAAACCGGGTCCGAAACTGAGGTATGCGGGAGCAAACGCAGTGGATATTAATGTCCGGTTGTCATCGCCGTCATACTGAAATCCATCTGCGAACTGGGTGTTGAAATTGAGGTAAAAAGTATATAACCATCGTTCAGCAGCTTGATACCCCAATAAACTGTTGAGGATAATGCGGTCGTCATTTTTGCGCCATCCGATTGATTTCTGCTTAGTGAGCCCGTAGGCGGCGATGACTTTATTATCCCAACTCCATTTGGCCTTTTTGTAGTTGAAATCGTAGTTGAGCACTAAATTGGCGGCAAAAGAATTGATACCCCCGGCAGCCCAATTGGAAAAGGAACTTTGGTTAAGTAACAGCGTGTTTTCGCCCGCGATGCGCCACGTGGTATCAGGAGTGCTTTCTTGTGCCTGTACTTGCCAGGTAAATGCAAGCGCAAAACCCAATAGGGATAGTGATTTCTTCATGGTAATTAAATTTTGTGAAAAATAGTTTAAAAATGCATTAAAAAAACAAAATGAATGCCAAAGATGTTATGAGCGACTTAATCGCTATTGGTTTTTCTGTTTGGTTCTCTGAGCGAAGCTTCAATAGGCAACCGAGGGTCGGCAGATTTGCTTTTCATATAAGGCAAATTTGTCTAAGTTTGTGAGATGCGGATCACGTTGTTATGTATAGGAAAGACGGATGAAACTCACCTCAAGGAGCTGATTGAGAAGTTTCAGCAACGGCTGAAACACTACATTCATTTTCAATTAGTAACGCTACCGGATGTCAAGAATGCAAAACATCTTAGTGCCGATGAGCAGAAGGTGAAGGAGGCAGCGATGATTGAAAAGCAATTATCGCCGGGCGACCAATTGGTGCTATTGGATGAACACGGCAAGGAATATCGTTCGATTGAATTCGCCAATTATCTCAATAAGCTGATGGTGGGCAGTACACAGCATGTGATTTTTGTAGTAGGAGGACCTTATGGATTCGATAAGTCCATCTACCAACGGGCTAACAGCAAAATGTCGCTGTCTAAGATGACTTTTTCGCATCAGATGGTTAGGTTGTTTTTTGTGGAGCAATTGTACCGCGCATTTACAATATTAAAACGAGAACCGTATCACCATGAGTGATCTGCGCGGAAATTCATTGGACGCGTATGGAAAATCCATAATTTATGCATCCAAACAAAAGATCATTTATAATTGTTAACAACGTGTTATGATAAATATTCCCAAACGTAAATATCATTATAAAGGAGCGGATACGACGAGCGAAAGCCGTTTATTCTGGCTGATGGTTATCATCGGCATTGCACTTGTAGCCGCCATTGTCTTTTTATTCTGATCGGTAGCTTATTCTAATTGGCAACTTTCTCGTATCGGTGATTCTACGCAGCACCGCCCAATTGGATCTGCTATCTGTTTAACGATGGTTCCGGTCCCTGCGATGCAATCCTATCCCGGCGTCGGTAACCCCGATGCGATTGAGTATCCCGACATAATATGCAGTTACAATGGCACCGTAGCCGGGAAGCTACGGTGCGTTTTTGTTATCTTTCGAATCGCTGTCTACCTCATCTGACGTGCTAGCCTCTTCATTGAAAAGCGGCAATTCCTTGATGATCGTATACCAGCTAATGATTTTTTTTATATCCGATGAATAGACGCGTTCTTCATCATGACCGGGAGCTACTTCCCTGAAAAATTCCCGCAGGGTTTTTCCATCGGATTTGGGATCCGGTGCCGTTCCTTTTTCTTTTATCCGTTTGAGTATATCAACCAGTTTCAATTCCTCCTCGTAGCCATAGATCGTGATATCCTCCAAGGTAGCCATTTTGTTGGTGGCTAGGTTCACGACAGATTTCTTTTTCTGGTCGTCTAACGTTTCCAGGATAAAACCACCTTTATTTTGGCCGATCAATTTAAAAAGTCCCGGTTTACTCGTGACGGATACAAGCGCTTTCAGGTTCATGTCGTTTGTTCTTCAAGAATGTCAATACCCAATATCTTGTCGCCTTGGCGGATGTCATCGATCACGTCGACGTTTTCAACTACTTTTCCGAAACAGGTATGATTTCTGTCGAGATGAGCGGTATTTGTGCGGCTATGGCAGATAAAAAACTGGGAGCCTCCGGTATCACGCCCCCGGTGTGCCATGGATAGTACGCCCCGATCATGATATTGGTTGTCACCATCCAGCTCGCATTTGATGGAGTATCCGGGACCACCCGCTCCAGTGCCTGTCGGGTCGCCCCCCTGAATTACAAAATCCGGTATCACACGGTGGAAGGTTACGCCATCGTAGTAACCAGACTTGGCTAGCTTCAAAAAGTTAGCTACCGTGTCTGGTGCATCTTTATCATAAAATTGCACCGTTAAGTCACCTTTTTCGGTCTTGATAATTGCTTTGCTCATGTTTTTAAAAATTGGACTGCAAAGATAGTATTTAGTTGGGAAGTCCGGAAGCGCGGACGATCGATAAATCGGTGTTGATTTTTTCAGACAATCAATGAACGATGAATTAACCCAATTTCTTCGATTTTTAGTATCGCAAAACTGAAGAAATCCGTATATTTGCTGCAATACAACGACCTTAACGATGCCAATGAACCAATTCTCACGAGTAGCAATCAAAGCTTGGGCCGAAGCCGATCGGCCGCGCGAAAAACTATTGGAACAGGGGCGGAGGGCACTTACCGATGCTGAACTGTTGGCCATCCTGATCGGGAGTGGTTCACGGGAAGAATCGGCTGTGGAACTTTGCCGTCGTATCCTTCATGATAGAGGGAATGACCTCAATAAATTGTCGCGTCTATCGGTATCCGAGTTATGTCGATACAAGGGAATCGGGGAGGCTAAGGCGATCAGTATTGTGGCTGCATTAGAGTTGGGTAGAAGGAGGAAAGACCGGAAGAAAGAGGCGCGCGAGACACTAAACAACAGTAGGCGGGTATACGAATATATGGAACACGTTTACAACGATTTGCCCTACGAAGAGTTTTGGGTGCTGTTTTTGGCCGGTGGCTGCAGACTGATTGCCAAAGTATTGATAGGCAAAGGCGGCAACGATTTTACACCGGTGGATATTAAACAGGTGTTGCGCCTCGCATTGGAATACCATGCTTCGAGTATTGTTCTGACACATAACCACCCTTCGGGTACCCTGAAGCCGAGCTCCATGGATATTCAACTAACCAATAAATTGAATGATGCCGCTAAGATATTTGACTTTTCCATCAATGACCATATCATCTTCACCAACAGTGGATATTATAGTTTTAGGGATAGTGGATTGTTATAAAACTGCGAAATTGCTAATTTGCTGATTTGCAAATTCGCGACTTTGCGATTCCGCGACTTTGCGATTTCGCAACTTCGCAAAATTGTTATCTTTGCACCAAATTCTGAAATCGGGGTGAAATCTGTCATGTCAGCGCCTACAGACTAAAAACGCGATGAAAGTGCAGGTTCCATGAGACCGTAGAGAACAAACAATTTCGAATGAATATATCATACAATTGGCTTAAAGATTTTATACAAACAGGTAAAACACCGGAAGAGCTTTCGGAGATTCTTACAGACATCGGGCTGGAGGTGGAATCGTTAGCAGTGGTACAGAGCTTGCCCGGCGGCCTGGAAGGGCTGGTCGTTGGAGAAGTGAAAACCTGCATGCAGCACCCAAATGCGGATCGGTTGCGCGTTACGACTGTCGATATCGGAGCGGAAATGCCACTGTCAATCGTTTGCGGGGCGCCTAATGTGGCGGCGGGCCAGCGTGTTGTCGTAGCTACCGTAGGTACTACGGTTTATCCCACAACCGGAGAGCCGTTTAAAATCAATAAATCCAAAATCCGCGGAGAAGTATCGGAGGGGATGATTTGTGCAGAAGATGAGATAGGTTTAGGTGCTTCGCACGAAGGAATTATGGTATTGGCGGCAGACGCACCGGTGGGCACCACTGCCAGGGATTACTTTGAGGTTCAAGATGATTTCGTTTTTGAAATAGGGCTCACCCCCAACCGTGCCGACGCGGCTTCGCATTTGGGAGTTGCCCGGGATGTTGCCGCTTATTTGCGCAGTGGTTATGACCTGCCGGATATGCTGGCATTTGCACCGGGTAATCATGACGCATTACCCGTTTCGGTGGAAGATGCAGATACGTGTCCCAGGTACAGTTCATTGACGATCAGTGGTGTTCAGGTTGGTGAATCTCCCAAATGGCTAACAGATCGTTTGAAAGCTATCGGCGTGCGCCCTATTAACAATGTTGTGGATGTGACCAATTATGTGTTGCACGAACTGGGGCAACCGTTGCATGCTTTTGATGCCAGCAAGCTGTCCGGTGGTAAGGTGGTAGTGCGCCACGCGCGGCCAGGCGAACCATTTGTTACATTGGATGGTGTAGAACGCACGCTCCATGAAGAGGATTTGATGATCTGTGATGCGGAAAAGCCCTTATGCATTGCCGGGGTATTTGGCGGTATACATTCGGGTGTGACCGATAAAACCACCGAGGTGTTTCTGGAAAGTGCCTATTTTTATCCGGTTTCGGTGCGGAAAACGGCAAAACGGCACGGACTTAAAACAGATGCCTCTTTCCGCTTTGAACGGGGCACTGATCCAGATATGACTGTGTTTGCGCTGAAAAGGGCTGCTCAGCTCATCGCGGAAGTAACCGGAGGTTATATATCCACCATCATCTCCGACTTATACCCGGCACCCATCCGCCCGTTTACGTTTGATGTGCGATACGTAGCCGTGCAACAATTGATTGGAAAAGCTATTCCAGAAACGGAAATAAGGGGAATTATCGAGGCACTCGGCATTATCATATTGAGCGAAGCCGACGGAGTGCTGAATGTGCAGGTACCGCCTTATAAGGTAGACGTAACCCGTGAGGTGGACATCATTGAAGAGGTGCTCCGCATTTATGGCTATAACCGCATTGAGATAAAGCGGCAGATCAAAGCTTCCTTGAATACATCGCCTAAGCCAGATAAAGAGGTCGTACAAAATCAGGTGGCCGACTTGCTGATCGGCAATGGTTTTCGGGAGATACTTTCCAATTCGTTGACGAAAATCGACTATTTAGACGACGCTGATTCGGCCGTACGGATACTGAACCCTTTAAGTGCCGACCTGGAGGTAATGCGGCAAAATCTGCTGTTTTCTGCTTTGGATGCCATTGCTTACAACCAGAAGCGCAAACAGGCTGATTTAAAATTATTTGAATTTGGGTATACCTACCGGCTGAACAATGAGGCGTTTGTTGAAACCCAGCATTTAGCTTTGGCGATTACTGGCGGACAGCAACCCCAGCAGTGGAACCAGGTGTCCAAACCGGTATCGTTTTATCACATTAAGGCGGTAGTGGATGCGCTTTTGCGGCGGTTAAATATAACGGGATTATCCGCGGCGGACGTATCCGAAGATCACTACCAATATGGGTCGGCCTATGAACGGGGAGGTAAAGTATTGGTTTCCTTTGGTGCAGTAAATCCGTTGCTCTTGCAGAAGGCTGATGTGGATGGAGATGTATTTTATGCTGATTTTGACTGGGGGTTGATCGGTAAAGCCATTCGTAAGAACAAAATTACTTTCCGAGAAGTACCGAAGTTTCCAGCAGTGCGGAGAGATCTTTCGTTGCTAATTGATGCTGATGTGACCTTCGGCAAGCTAAAGGAAATTGCTGAAAAAAGTGAACGTAAACTGCTAAAGAGTATCAATGTTTTTGATGTGTATAAAGGGGATAAACTACCCGCAGGAAAAAAATCGTATGCGCTTCAGTTTGTAATACAGGATGAAGAAAAAACACTCAATGATAAGCAGATTGATGCAATAGTTAAAAAATTAATTTATAATTTTGAAAAAGAAATAGGTGCGGAAGTTAGAAAGTAAGTTGATAATTGATAGTTGATAATTGATAGTTGATAGTTGACAATTAGTTATCAATTATCCATTTTCAATTATCAGTTAAAAAGAAGAACAAGAATGTCATCGGTAGCTGCACAACTGGCAAATGTGGTGGACAACACGCGAAAATTGTTGGATTTGTGTGCATCCCTGCAGAAAGAAAACGATATGCTGAAGCTTGAGGTACAATCGTTGCAGGTTGCGTTTGACACCAGTAATGATAAAAATAAGCAAATTGAGGAGAAATTGAAAGCGCTCGCTGTGGCTCGTTCGTTGGAGGAAGGGAAAGTGGATAAAGCAGTAATAAATGAAAAAATACTTGACACAAAGCAAAAAATTAACGATTTTGTGCGGGAAATAGATAAGTGCATCGAATTGCTCAGGTAACGGGCGGGAGAGTGACGGATAGTGAATTAGCTCAAACATGGGAGAAATTTCCATAAAAATAAACATTGCAGACCGGATTTATCCCTTGCGGGTAGATATGGAGGAAGAGGAGGTGATCCGGCGAGCATCAAAATTGATAAACGACAGAATTAAAGAGTTTCAGGAAAATTATGCAGTAAGGGATAAACAGGATTTATTATCGATGTGTGTACTTCACTACGCTACGGGAATGCTAAAGGCAGAACGTAAATCGAGTGTGGACGAAGTTGGTGTCGTAAAGGCTGTAAATGAACTGGATAGCATGTTAACTGAGTTCTTTAGTAAATAACGTTCTTATTAATCAGAGCTTTAAACAACGAATTTACCGCAGTTAAATTCGGGTTTCACTATTTTAAACTTAACGCTTCAATATCACAAAGCGTAAATAAGATGTAGGCCATTTTGCAGATGCCATCTGGTCATGATCAATACGCTAAGCATGTGTAAGGAAGTTTATAATACATGAGACCTGGTTATTTAATTGCGGTTTTTTTTTGCCTCGTTTGTAGGTGTGTGAAACGGTAGACAAAAAATAAGGAAGGCAAAGCGAATAATTTGCAAAATAGTAGAAAACAAAAGATTAAATATAAATAAAATAAGCAAACAATGGAATATATATACATCGGCATAGCTTTCGTCGTAGGTGCGGCCGTGGGTCGCTTCGCTCTGCGATTTTTATTCAAAAAGCAGGAAGTGGCGGCCCAGAGTAAGGCCAAAAAAATTCTTAAGGAAGCTGAACAGGCGGGCGAACACCTAAAGAAACAGCGACTGTTGGAAGCGAAAGAGAAATTTTTACAGTTGAAGGCCGAGCACGAGAAAGAAACCAGCCAGAAAAACAACACGCTGAGTCAGCGTGAAGGCGGTATCCGACAGAAGGAACAGTCGCTTAACCAGAAAATGGAAAACCTGAACCGTGAAAAACAGGAGTTGGAAAATACACGGAAAAACCTGGAGCGGCTTACTGAGCTGAATGAGAAGAAACAGGAAGAGGTGGAACAGCTCAAATCTCAACACATCAAGCAGTTGGAGACCATAGCGGGCCTCTCAGCAGAGGAAGCTAAAAATCAACTGATTGAAAATCTCAAAGAAGAGGCCCGCTCGCAGGCGATAATCCAGATTAAGGACATTGTTGACGAAGCAAAACTAACGGCGACCAAAGAGGCGAAAAAAGTGGTTATCCAGACTATTCAGCGTACTGCTACAGAGAGCGCCATTGAGAATACTGTATCGATCTTCAATATTGAAAACGACGAAATCAAAGGGCGTATCATCGGTCGCGAGGGACGGAATATCCGCGCACTTGAAGCTGCCACGGGGGTTGAGATCATTGTTGACGACACACCTGAGGCAATTATCCTTTCCGGCTTTGATCCGGTGCGCCGTGAAATTGCGCGCTTAGCCTTGCACCGCTTGGTAACGGATGGGCGTATACACCCGGCCCGTATCGAGGAAGTAGTAGCCAAAACCAAACATCAGATTGAAGATGAGATCGTCGAAATCGGTGAACGGACTGTGATTGATCTGGGCATACATGGGCTTCATCCCGAACTAATCCGCATGGTAGGCCGCATGCGCTATCGCTCATCCTATGGCCAAAATCTGCTGCAGCACTCCCGGGAGGTAGCTAATTTCAGCGCTACGATGGCAACAGAGTTGGGTCTTAATGTAAAGCATGCAAAACGTGCCGGATTATTGCACGATATAGGCAAGGTGCCCGATGATAATCCCGAGCTTCCACACGCCATTCTAGGAATGCAGCTGGCCGAAAAATACAAAGAACATCCCGAGGTGTGTAATGCAATCGGTGCCCACCACGATGAAATTGAGATGACTTCGTTAATATCGCCGATCGTGCAGGCGTGTGATGCCATTTCCGGAGCCCGGCCGGGAGCCCGTAGGGAAGTTGTTGAAAATTACATCAAACGACTCAAGGAACTAGAAGAGTTGGCGCTGTCCTACCCAGGGGTGGAAAAGACTTTCGCTATACAGGCTGGTCGCGAATTGCGGGTAGTGGTACAAAGTGAGCGGGTATCGGATGCGCAAGCGGAATTGCTTGCGGCGGATATTTCCACACGGATACAAACCGAAATGACTTACCCGGGACAGATTAAAGTGACGGTCATCCGGGAAACCAGGTCGGTTTCTTATGCGAAGTAGCGAGCAGGTGAACGAGGAAGTAGGAGAATACGTGAAAAGAGGGATAAGTGATTAAAAAAATATAGAATACCGGAGGGAATGGCCAAAACCAAGAAGAAGCAACAGAAACCACCGATCACCCCGAAACGGGAGGTGGATGTTTACTTTGAAACATTCGATAGGCAATTTCAACATCCCGTTAATCGGGTCATTCAATACCTCGCTATTCCTGTTTTTTCGTTTGCGGTATTGGGCTTGGTATGGATGATCCCGTTTCCCGAAATCGGATTTCTGAAGAAAAATGGGTATGATACCTTTCTCAACTGGGGCTCGTTTTTCATTGCAGGTTTAATTTACTATTACCTTAAGCTGGCAACGACGTTGTCTTACGCGGTGTTGCTTACCGTAGGAGTATTTAGCTTTTTTATTGTGCGACTGGAGTATGTAGAACAGGCGGGTGGGCCCGCAGTTTGGTTGGTGTGTGCAATGTTGTTATTGATGTCTTTCCTGGTGTTGTATTTGGGCAAGCGCATGGAGAGGAATCCGGTGCCATTCAGTAGCTTTTTACGGATGCTGGCATTAGGACCCATATGGCTTTGGCACTTCGTTTTCAAAAAGCTTAACATTCCGTACTAACCGAATCCTGCGTTATCCCTATTTAAAAATTTAAAAGACACTTCCGAAGAGCGAGGCGCCCTCCGGAAATGTCTAAAACATCTACCGGCTTTTGTTAGGCAATAACTATACCATTTTTTGCAATGACTATGAAAATGATTCCATTCAGATCACTTCATAGCTTGCTGAAAAATAAACCTCCTATTCATGCGAAATGTACAGAATAACGCTGATTTCTATATGTGGCGTTGTTTCCCCAAGGTGGGGACAGACGTTGCAATGTGTGGAGCGGTTAACGATGCACAAATAAATTCAGCTTAAATTCGCTAATATCCATTGTCCGAAATCAGCAAATTTTATCAGTTGAAGTTCACGTTTGTCAATTGTTATTTCCTTCAATTTCACGCCAATCGTCTTGCGAGCCATAGCTTTCCATGCATTTCCTCTGCGTTTCGGATCTGCTGCGATGGTATTAAATATCAGTTTCTCGGTTTTATAGGCTTTCCCCTGTTTGCTGAACGCTCTTTTGTACGAGCGGATTTCATATTCAACATATCCCATGTCATCCATTTCATAACTGAGAAGAATATGGAGTAAACGGCCGGCCCGATATGCAAGGTGTTGCGGTGTTTGTTTCGCAGCGCCGATGAGCAGATTCAGCTGTTTCTTCGCCTTACTCCACTGTTGTAGCGTAAAGTGAGTGAGTGCTACAAAAAAGTAATATTCCAATTGTTTTTCGTGTCCATTGACGGTTCTCTGCATATCCCTATTGGCGGATGAATCGTCTATAAATTGAGCGGCTATCTCGTATTGTTTACAGCCAATAAGCCTGTTTAAACGGTATACCCCTGCGGTCAACGTCGCCACACTTTTAAAATGTTCTGGATAGGCGCGTTCTGACAATGCGGTTAGCTTATCGATAAAGGGAATCATCTCTTGATAATAACCAATGCTCCGAAGGCTGTCGAGGATTCCGTCGAGCGCAGACAGATAATCATAGGGTGGGTAGTCCCACATCGACTCATTGGCTTCAGTTAGTTTCGTGAGTTCATTGAAAATACGCAATGCAGAGCGGTATTCGCCCGAATGAATAAAAAAGAAGGATTGGAAAAGCAGGTGCAATTTCTGCGGTTCAAACTGATGCTGGCTGCCCCGGGTGGAGAGGCTTAGCTCACTCAGAATAAGATCATTTACCTGCTTATCCTGTTTGCTGCTTTCGGGGCGCTTGCCTTTTGTAAGGCGGTGGCTAAGGAGTTCGTAAAGGGAATAGTGTTCGTGGATCTGCCGGAGCGACTGCAGGGTATGTTTTGCCTTCATTTGCTTATCTACCAGTTGCTGTTCGCTAAGTCCGGGAAAGCCGAGATCGGAAAGGGCCGTCAATTCCATCCGGGCAGCTTGATAAGCTACCGGGTGATGCTGACTTGCGGTTGCTAATTTTGAGGCCTTGTGAAGCTCCTTGAATGCCCTCGTAGGAATGGAACGTTCAAAACACAACCTTGCTTTCAGAAGACATTGATATTGCTGATACCACATATCTTGCTCAATACGCACCTGCACGAGTAAATCGGTTAGTATTTTATATAAATACGCTGCCGTGTTTTCTAGTGATTTGGTTGGATAGGCCTCCTTGAATCGCTCCTGCCAAGAGATCCCGTCAACGGTACTCGCCTGTTCAGCGATTTGCTCGTATAGCGTAACATAGTCTTTGTCACCATTCAACTGTGTTCCGTGTAGCTGGAAGATTTTTTTCTCGGCAGCAGAAAGAGATTTTATGAGTTTTTCGAGTTCGTAGAATAACATAGGATGAAATCTAATCGATTATCGAGGAGTTTTTTTTGTTAAAAATCTATTATTAAATATCTTTATATCAATAATTTAGTTTGTATTTTTAGTATTTGTCTTGGTTTTATAATTCATAAAATTATACAAAAAAGGCTGATTTATCAAAAATATACCCACTACTTTTGACATTAGTTATAAACTAAATAAGATTCTTTAACCAATTATATGAGCAATAAAATAATCGTTGTAGGGAGTATGAACATGGATATGGTGGTTAAAACAAGCCATATTCCACAACCGGGAGAAACGGTCTTAGGTGGATCATTTTTAATGAATCCGGGTGGAAAGGGAGCGAACCAAGCGGTGGCAGTTGCCCGGTTAGGCGGGGATGTAACTTTTATAGGCAAAATCGGTGACGATATTTTTGGAAAGCAATCGTCGCAATTATTTGACGAAGAAGGGGTAGATACCAATGGCATTTTGGCCGATGACAACAGCCCTTCCGGTATTGCGCTGATTACCGTGGACGAGCGCGGCGAAAATAGCATCGTAGTAGCCCCGGGCGCCAATGCTCATTTGGAACCTAACGATGTAGCGTGTGTGCTAGAAAAGTATCCGGATAGTAACCTATTACTCATGCAGTTGGAAATTCCCATGCGGACGGTGGAATTTGCAGCACGACACGCAAGGGAGAAAGGTATGCAGGTAATTTTAAACCCGGCTCCAGCCAATGAACTCGTGCCAAGTGTATTTCATTTAGTAGATATTCTTACGCCAAATGTGAATGAAGCAGAAGTGCTCTCGGGGATAAGGATTGTAGACATTCCAAGTGCCAGGAGGGCGGCTGAAAGTATACACTCGCAGGGAGTGAGGCATGTGATCATTACCTTGGGAAAGGACGGCGCGACACTATTGGAGGATGGCGCGTTTCATCATATACCTGCGCCGGCGGTAGAGACCGTAGATACTACCGCTGCGGGCGACGTGTTCAATGGTGCATTGGCAGTGGCTCTTAGTGAAGGAAGGGGACTGAGAGATGCGACATCCTTCGCGTGCTGCGCAGCATCGATAGCGGTAACAAAAATGGGAGCGCAGTCTTCCATTCCATTCCGAAACGAGGTGTTATTGAAGACTTTTTCTTAATGTTTATCAGTTATTAACCAATTAAAAAAATTATGAAGAATTGGAATTTTACATGGCGACCACGTTTGCCACTGTTAAGTTTTTGCAGCAAGTTGTTTATATGCTGCTTAACTATTGCTGGGATCCAAGTCCATGGTTTACGAGCTCAGAGTTCATTTGTTGTTCAAGGTACGGTGAACGCCGAGTCTGGAGAGGTGTTGAGTGGTGTGAGTGTCAGTGTATTAGAAAGTAATCTTTCAACAACTACCGATGGAAATGGATCCTTTCACCTTAGTTTGCCTAAAGGAGGAACACTAATATTTACTTATGTCGGGTATTTTTCAAAAACGGTATCGGTAACCAGCGCGACAAATCTGGCGATTGTTTTGGAGCAAGATATCAATAATCTCGAAGAGGTTATTGTAGTTGGTTACAATACGCAGAAACGTACCAACTTAACGGGAAGTGTAACGACATTGCGGGCCGATGCATTGACTGCTAATCCGGTAGGTAACGCAAGCCAACAATTACAGGGAAATGTTTCGGGCCTCACGGTTACAACAAATAGCAGGCCGGGGACAGATGCTACGATATTTATCCGGGGCCTGGGGACAATCAATAATAACGGCCCATTATGGATTATAGACGGTGTACCTCGAACTGATAGACAAAACGATCTGAACCCGGCTGAGATTGAATCGATAAGCGTATTGAAGGATGCTTCGTCTACTGCAATCTACGGTGCTAGGGGTGCGAACGGGGTAATATTGGTTACTACCAAAAAGGGAAAAAGGGAACAACCAGCAACCGTTTCCGTGCGTTCAACCTATGGTGCAGCAGTTAATCATAGTCGCTATGATTTGCTGGATTCGGAAGAATATGGGGAAATGCTTTGGTTGCAAGCGAAGAATTCCGGGCAGGCGCCGAGTCATCCGGTGTACGGGAATGGTGAATCGCCGGTTATACCCAAATATTTACTCCCAGCCGGTGCCAATACGGTAGATTTAAGTTTATACGACAAGGTTAGCTATCCAATTACAGAAGTTAATTTAGCGGGTACGGATTGGTATAAAGAAATTCTACAGCCGGGTATTACTTCAGAAAATTCCATTCTTGTCAGTGGCGGGGGGAGCAAGACAAGCTATGCCTTTTCAGGTAGTTACTTAAATGAGGGAGGCATCGTAAAGCACACAAGTTGGGAACGTTATACGTTGAGTTCGAATGTAAATTCATCAATCAACGATTGGCTAACTTTGGGGCAAAACCTAAGATTAACAAATACACTGGATAAAGGATTGCAAGAGCAAGGGGAAAGTGGGGCATTTGCTGTAATTTCGCAACTGACTCCGCTTATGCCTGTCTATGACATCCAGGGTAATTACGCACCTTTATCAAGATTAACCGGTTTTGACCCCTTTATCAATCCAATTGGGGATATGGAGCGGGCGGCTGATTTCGTTACCGACCGGATGTCTTTAGCGGGAAACTTTTATGGAAGTGTCGATTTTCTGAAGAACTTTACGTTTAAGAGCCTGTTTGGATTTGATATTTATCGAACCAAAGTAAAAGAACCCTTGGAGGCAAATCCGGATAGTTATCAAGCTAGAGCCGACCATCAATTGTCCGAATCAGCATCGGATTTGAAGCTTTGGAATTTCACGAATACACTTACTTACTCAAAGACGTTCAATGACCAGCATACATTGAATGTCCTTTTGGGTACTGAAGCTATCAATAGTATCTCAAGTGATATCCGTGCGACCCGGACTGTCTACCTCGTGACAGACCCGGATTATTGGGTGCTAAACGCAGGAGAAGGAGTACAGACTAACTCGGGTTCCATGTCAGACTGGGCTACGTTTTCATATTTTGGCAATGTCCATTACGGATTTAAAAACCGCTATTTGGCTGATTTTGTTTTCCGGAGAGACGGATCATCTCGATTCGGTGCGGAAAACCGTTTCGGGAATTTTCCAGCTGTCGCATTCGGATGGGTAATTTCAGAAGAATCGTTTTTTAACCCTAATCCGGATATTCTTTCCTATTTAAAAATGAGATTGAGTTGGGGTAGATCCGGGAACGACCAGATCGGAAACTACAACGGATTCACTACCTTCAGAACCGACCACGGTTTTTCCAGCTATCCAATGGATGGATCAAATAATTCGCTGACAACTGGTTTTGAGTCACTTGCCTTTGGAAATGAAGCGGCAAAGTGGGAAACTACGACCTCATATAACGCGGGTTTAGATGCGGTGTTTCTGAACCGACTCAACGTATCGGTCGATGTTTGGAAGCGCACTACAAACGACATGTTGTATCCGCGTGGCATTCCCGCTGTATTTGGTCAAGCCACTATCCCATCTGTAAATATTGGTGATATGGATAATAAGGGGATCGATTTGGAACTTAATTATTCATCGCCATCTCAGAATCCTTTTCAGTATCGTGTTGGGTTAAATATATCACGTTATCGAAATGAGATAATCCGGCTGACAGAAGATGCCAGCGAAAGTATTACTGGCCCATCTTATCGCGATCATACTTATACACGCGCGGAACAAGGAAGGGCATTTCCTGAATTTTACGGATATAAAGTGCTTGGCATTTTTCAAACGCAAGAAGAGGTTGATGGATATGCCCCGTTTGGAAATTATAATGGCTTAGGAAGATTTAAATTTAGTGATGAAAATGGAGATGGAATTATCAATAGTGATGATCGGACATACATTGGTTCGCCCCATCCCGATTTTACCGGTGGTTTATATGCAAACATGTCTTATAGAGGTGTAGACTTATCTATTTCGTTCTATGCAAGTGTTGGAAATGATATAGCCAATATCATGAAAAGGCAAACAGATTTTAATTTCTTCCAAAAAAACAGAAGTAAAAGAAGATTATATGAGTCTTGGGGAAGCCCATATCTGTCAGATAATAGTTTGGCGACGATGCCTATTGCGGAAATCAATGATGCGACCAGTATGCTGCCATCGTCTTACTATATAGAAGATGGGTCGTTCCTACGTTTACAATCACTTCAACTAGGATATACAATCCCTGCCAAATTGACGAACCAAATTAAAATTGCAAATGTCCGGGTGTATTTTATGGCTACAAACCTATTTACCATAACCGGTTATACAGGATTAGATCCTCAAATTGCAACGAGTGGTACCAGTCTGGGAATAGATAATGGGATATGGCCAGTACCCAGACGCTTTCTGTTTGGGATAAATCTTGATTTATAAATTGAAATTTAAACATTAGTAAGATGAAAAATTTTGCAACTTCAATATGGATTTTGGTCTGTTTAAGCTTTCTCTCGTGTAGTGATGAATTTTTGGAAAAAAAACCGAAAGGCGTTGTCTTTGAGGAGTTGTTGGATCCACAAGACGTGCTTATAGGTGCATACGCCACATTGGGCGGAGGAAGTTCGATTAACAATCAAGCGATGTCAGGGGCTGCTTCCGTTCGTAATTGGGCATGGGATACGGCTTCTGATGATGCTTATAAAGGCACAGCCCAAGGAGATACAGATGACGTAGAGGAGATTGAGCGTTATGCGGTGCTTCCTACTAACCCTTGGATTAATGGAAAATGGCTGATTAGTTATGATGGAATTGCGCGAGCAAATGATGTGTTGCGGATCTTGGAAAAAAGGAAAGGTACCATTGATGCGCAGGAATCACTTATCATGGAGGCGCAAGCAAGATGTATCCGTGCTTGGTGGCATTTTCGGTTACTTCAAGTGTTCTATCAAGTTCCTTATATCGATCATAATGAACACGACCCCGGTTCCGTCAAAAATGACAGGCCTATTTGGGACGAAATTGAAGCGGATTTCCAATTTGCTATCGATAACTTGCCTGAAAGTTTCCCAGGAGAGCCGGGGCGGTTTACTAAATATGCGGCAATGGGATATAAGGCCTATGCACATCTTTTTCAGTCTGAGTTTTCCCAAGCGAAGCCATTGCTTGACAATATTATCAATAGTGGTAAATATGATTTGGTTGACGACCGCCGTGACAACTATTCCCCGCTTACAGAAAATAATATAGAATCCTTATTTGAGATTCAGTCGAGCGTGAACAATGGAACCAGCCAGCCACGGAATGGCAATTCGGATTCTTGGGTCACATTACCCATGAATCGTTTCCTTCCTACTTGCTGCAATGTTTACCAACCTTCACAGGATTTAGTCAATGCTTTTAAAGTAGATCAGAATGGATTGCCATTGCTTGGAATTAATGGGCCTAAGTATAACGATACCAATCTAAAGAATGATATGGGCTTAGCTTCTTCTGCGGAATTTATTCCTACGGACGAACTACTGGATCCTCGTTTAGACTTCACGGTCGGTCGAAGGGGTATTCCTTATCAGGATTGGGGGGTACATACCGGAAATGAGTGGATCCGCTCACAATCTTATGGTGGGCCGTATAGTGTTGTAAAACAAATGTTTTATAAAAAGGACCAAGCAATTGCTTCGCATGCTTCCTACGCTAGGGCCAATGCAATTAATTACCGAGCGCTGAGGTTTGCCCATGTTCTTTTATGGAGGGCAGAGTGTGCGGTGGAGGAAAATGATCTGGAAGGTGCAAGGCAATTGGTCAATCGCGTGAGAAGTCGTGCCGCTGACGATATCTGGATGGGTAAGGTAAAAACTTACATTTTCGACGGACGGGATATAGAAGTAGATTACACGCAACCGGCTGCGAATTATAAACTTGGTGAATATGCAACCTTTCCAAATCAATTATACGCCCGGGAAGCTGTGCGTATGGAACTGCGCTTGGAAACTGCATTAGAAGGGAATCGTTTTTTCGATCTGGTAAGATGGGGAATAGCTACTGAAGTTCTTAGCACATACATCCAGAACGAGTCTAATTTCAGACCTTTGATGAAGGGAACACAATTCATTGAAGGTAAAAATGAGCATTGGCCACTACCGCAAACACAATTGGATTTGCAACCCGATGTTTTAATTCAAGATCCAGCTTATTAAAAATGTATTATGAAAAGACGCACATTTATTAAAGGAAGCGTTCAACTGACTTTGGGAACAGTGGCTGCTCCCTATTTGGCAAAAGCCATGATGGTTGATACAGGTGAATTACTATATAACGGCATTCGTTTGGCTGAAGAGTGGCCACCGAAATATATGGACCCGGCGTCGTTTAGGCCGATGCCGGTGCCCTATCTAAAGAATATCCCTAAGGTAATTCCCGTACATGTTGGACGGCAGTTACTTTTCGATGATTTTCTGATTGAAAAAACCGATTTACAGCGGGAGTTTCATCAACCCAAAAAATATGAGAACAATCCCGTGTTTAAACCGGAAACACCGTTAGAAGATGGATACTATGGTGTAAAAACTGCAGCCCCCAAAGATGGAGGTGTGTGGTGGGACCCGAAAGATAGAAAGTTCAAAATGTGGTATGAAGCGGGCTGGATGCAAGACTCAGCGTATGCTGAAAGTAGAGACGGATTAACGTGGGAAAGACCCATTATTAATAAGATGGAAGGTAACAATCGGATACTTTCGTATCTTGTTTCCGATTCGACCACAGTCTTTCTCGACCATTTCACGGATAATCCCAAAGAGCGCTTTAAAATGTTTCTTAGGCCTTCAAATACCCCCGGTGTAAGGAAGGGTTTCTGCATGGTTTCTGAAGATGGTATAAACTGGAGTTTACCCATACAGACCGGTTTTTGTGGAGATCGATCAACAATTTTCTACAATCCATTCCGGAAAAAGTGGATATATAGTATCCGCTCGGATGGCAGTATCGGCAGCACGCCCATTGGCAGGGCACGGTATTACCATGAGCATGACGATTTTTTAAAGGGCGCACGCTGGGATCATAAGAAAATTGTTTTTTGGACGGGTGCTGATGAATTGGATGAACCAGATCCGGATATCGGGGATGCTCCACAGTTGTATAATCTGTCAGCAGTGGGTTATGAAAGCATTATGTTGGGTTTGCATGAGATTCATCTCGGGCCAAAAAATGAGATTTGTGCCAGTATAGGTTCACCGAAAATCACCGAATTAAAGATTTCTTTCAGCCGCGACGGTTTTCATTGGGATCGGCCGAGTCGGGAGGCTTTTATCAAAGCAGAGCGGAAGGATGGATTTTGGGATAAAGGTTATGTACAGTCGGTAGGCGGTATCTGCAATATTATCGGTGATAAGTTGTGGTTTCATTACAGTGGTGTGGCGGGGAATTCACAGCAGCTAAACGCAGATTTCTACAAAAACGGGATGCATTACGGCTGCAGCATGGGGGTAGCGGTGCTCCGGAGGGACGGATTTGCATCGATGAATGCGGGCAGCAAGCAGGGCGAGTTGTTGACCCGGCCGGTTACGTTTACAGGTCAATACCTGTTCGTTAATGTAGACTGTCCGAAGGGTACGCTACGGGTTGAGGTTCTGGACATGGATAATAAGGTGATCGATGGTTTCAACCTTCGTAACTGCCAGCCACTTGCGGTAGATAGTACGATACAGCAAGTGCAATGGAAAAAAGATTCTTCGCTGGCTCGATTGGCCGGTAAAGAAGTTCGCTTCCGGTTCATTTTGCAGAACGGCAAGTTATATTCTTTCTGGATCAGCGACAGCGAAAATGGTCGGAGTAATGGATATCTGGCAGCTGGCGGTCCTGGATATCAAGGAGGTACCGATATAGAAGGAATTGCTGCATATGAAGCTGCTAAGCCGTATGACAAAATATAAGGATTGGGATGAGTCGAATTAAACATTCAAAATATGTTAAACTTAACTGAGGAAAAAAAAATAACGGGTATTATAACACCGCTTGTGACCCCATTGCATGCCGATGGTACACTAGATAATGAAGGGTTAGGTAACGTCGTCAATCATGTTATTGAAGGGGGAGTGAAAGGTATATTTGTGTTGGGAACTACCGGAGAAGGCCCAAGTTTGACCTATGCATTACGAAGAGCAGTTATACAGGAAACATGTGAATTAGTCAACGGACGTATTCCTGTGTTGGTGGGAATTACCGATTCATCCTTAGGCGAATCGATTGAATTGGCAAACTATAGTAAACAGGTTGGTGCTGATGCCGTGGTATCAGCACCTCCATTTTATTACTATTTGAGTCAGCAGGAGTTGTTTCAATATTTCAAAGTCTTTGCAGAGCAATCGCCGTTGCCACTCTTCCTGTACAATATGCCGGGACAGACCAAACTAACCATCGACGTCAGTACGATTACTCAGTTGGCAGATTATCCAAACGTATTTGGCATTAAAGATAGTTCCGCAAATGCCATCTATTACAATACGCTGATCGAAAGGCTGAAAGAGAAATCCGGTTTTTCGATTTTCGTAGGCCCGGATGAGATGATGGCATCCACCGTGTTGGCGGGTGGAGACGGCGGAGTAAATTCCGGCTCTAACCTATTCCCGAAACTGTATGTTGCGTTGTTCGAGGCATGCCAAAAAGGAGATACTGACAGGGTCGCCCAGCTTCAATCATTGGTTATTCAGGTTTCTTTAGGGATTTACTCAGGAGTCAAATCGGAAAATAGTTTCCTGAAAGGGCTCAAATCAGCTCTACAGGCTAAAGGGATCTGTAGCAACCATCATGCATTGCCACTTTTAAGGCATACCGACTCCGAATATGAGTTGATAGAAAACAATTGTTTGGACTTGGATGGCAAGATTGGTCAGGTAGTATAAATCTTATGAAAACGATTAACACGGATTCTAAAGTCTATCCATGGATAGTGGTTGGGCTCCTCTGGTTTGTGGCGTTGCTGAATTATATGGATAGGCAAATGCTGTCGACCATGCGCGAAGCGATGCAGGTGGATATCGAAGAACTCCAGTCTGCCACGTCCTTTGGTCATCTAATGGCTATCTTTTTGTGGATTTATGGACTAATGAATCCGTTCTCTGGATTTATTGCGGATAGATTCAGTAAAAAGATGTTGATCGTTGGGAGCCTGTTTGTCTGGTCGTTGGTTACGTTTTTAATGGGGTTTGCAAATACATTTAGCGAATTATATGCATTGCGGGCAGTAATGGGGATAAGTGAAGCACTATATATGCCCGCCGCCCTCGCTCTGATAGTTGAATACCATTCCGATAAGAGCAGGTCGCTTGCTGTGGGGCTACACATGACTGGCCTATACGTGGGCCAGGCGTTAGGAGGCTTTGGTGCATTGGTTTCAGAAAATTTCTCTTGGCACAAAACATTTATAGGTTTTGGTTTTATCGGGATTGCTTACTCCGTAATTTTGCTGCTTTTTCTTAGGAATAAAAAGCGGGTGATAAGTAACACAGTTGAGCCCACCGTTAAATGGAATAGTAACCTTATAACTAGCCTGAAATCTTTCTTTTCGAAGCGGGAGTATCTCGTTGTCCTGTTTTGCTTTTTAGTGTTTAGTTTGCCGGGCTGGGCTACCAAAAATTGGTTACCTACCTTATTGTCGGATAGCCTGCAAATTTCATTGAGTACTGCTGGACCAATTGCCACCATCACAATTGCAGGATCTTCTTTTGTGGGGGTTCTGATAGGTGGATCGTTATCCGATAGATGGATATTGAAAAATAAGCGTGCACGTATTTTGTCGGGCGCCATTGGGCTACTGCACATGGTTCCAGCGTTGTTATTGCTGGGTTATGGGAATAGTATTTTGATGGTGGTAGGAGCGGGCATATTATTTGGTCTTGGATTTGGAACATATGACGCCAATAATGTGCCTACCTTATATCAGTATGTAAATCTGAAAAACAGGGCAACCGCTTATGGCTTTATGAACATGGTTGGAATATTTGGAGGAGCATTTATAACCAATGTTTTGGGGAAATATACCGACGAGGGAAATCTGGGAAAAGGATTTTCGATGTTGGCAATCGTTGTTTTGATTGCTTTCATCGTTCAGGTATCTTTATTGACAACCCGTAACATGGTGGAAGGAGATTAAGTAAATGGCTAAGTTTTGGAGTTATATTTTTTTATCGTTTTTAATAGCATCATGTAAATCAGAAATGCATTATACCGAACGACAAGTTACATTTGATAATGCCGGTCACACCATTCACAATACCCAAGTATTCTCCTCTGATGATCAATGGGTTGTTTTTGACTCGCGGAACGAAGAAAATCGAATTCCGGAAACGGAGTTTGTAAAAATGGTAAACACAGAATCCGGGGAAATCAAAACCTTGTATCAGACACAAAACCAATCAGAATATGGGCCGGGAGTGGGAGCAGCCACCTTCAGCACAACCGATCGAAGAGTGCTATTTATACGGGGACTTCTAAATTGTGATCGCAACAATCCCTATTCATTCAGTCGGAGAACGGGAGTAGCGATAGACATTGACAGACCGTTATTTCCGATCTATCTAGATGCACGAGATGTAGCATATCCTTTTACGCCTGGTGCCCATCGAGGCGGGTCTCATGCCCATACGTGGTCTGGAGATGGCAAAAGAATAAGCTATACCTATAACGATGAAGTTATAAACAGGCTATCACAAATAGATGATGATTTTCAGGATTTAAGGACCGTCGGTGTGATGTTTCCTAAACAAGTTACTGTGAGTAATGACGATGGTGTTGAAAATTTCAGCGGCCAGATGTTTTCAGTGATTGTGGTTAAAGTAACTGAGATGCCAAAGAAGGGGAGTGATGAAATAAATAAAGCGTTCGATGAAGGCTGGATAGGGAAAGACGGATATGTGAATCACGAAGGTAAGCACATTAAATATGCGATTGCTTTTCAAGGCAACGTTATTGATACCAGTGGAAATCAGAAAACAGAGGTATTTGTCGTTGATTTGCCTCAGGAGTTGGCTTCGGAAGAAAAAGGAGCACTGTTGGAAGGTGCTGAGAACTCGCGCATGGGAATACCTTCAGGAGTTAGCCAACGACGGGTAACTTTTACCGAAAAAGGTATATTAGGTCCGAGACATTGGTTAAGGACGAATGCTGAGGGAACTTTGATAGCCTTTTTGTCGGAAGACACGAACGGTATCATACAAGTTTTCGGAGTTAATACGAATGGGGGGGCTGTCCAACAGCTTACTCATGCAGCACAATCTATTCAAGGGCCTTTTAATTTTTCGCCAGATGGTCATTCGATTGCCTATTTTTCTGGAAATGCCGTCTGGATAACAGATTTGAGGGATGACGAGGAAATGAGATTAAGTAACGTTCATAAGCCAAATGAGTTGACAGGAGCACCTGTGTGGTCTAATAACGGAAAGATGTTGGCTTATAACAAGTACGTTGACGGGTTCGTGCAAATTTTTTTAATTGATTTTATCAAATCCGATGCTCCTTGAAAGTTTGTGCTTTTATTTACCGGATACTAGTGATAAACTAAGTAAGATCTCTTTAACCAATTATATGTGCAATAAAATAATCGTTGTAGGTAGTATGAACATGGATATGGCTCCAAACAAGTGAATTTGCTGGTTATAACCATGTTTATACGGTTTGTGGTAGGGTTGGGATTGGTAATAGCAGCGGGGGAATAGGATGGAGCAACTGGTGTTATTTTTGGTTTGAACACTTTCGCACAGCCGGTTAAGGTTATTTTTGATACTGACATTGACTCCGACCTAGATGATGTAGGGGCACCGGCGATATTACATACATTTGCAGCGGATAAAGTTGTGGAAATATTGGGTGTTATCGTGACCAGCGCGATGCCTATGCTCCTGGCTGCGTGGATGCGATTAACCATTATTTTATTATTAAAGAAGACGGTGCCTACGGAAATAGCAAAATTATTGATGCACTTATGGTGGATAGTTGTTTTTTTGTTATAAATTTAGTTATGAAGAGAAACATTTCGATAATTGGTGCCGCTGTACTTTTCTGTACGATGGCTTGTTCTACTCAATCAAACAATCAAATTGGAACGTCTACTGGGCAGATCCCTAAAATCATCTTCGATACCGATATGGGCCCTGACTATGACGACATAGGTGCCATATCGGTGCTACACGCACTTGCGGATAGTGGCGAATGCGAAATACTGGCGACCGTAGCCAGTGATGCACACCCATCCATCGCACCCACAATAGCCGTATTTAACCGTTATTTTGGCAGGGATAGTTTGCCTATTGGTGCAGCAGTTCAAGGAGCGCCCGACTTCACCGCTGAGAATGGGTGGAATGATACGTTGATCAATACGTTTGCACCAGATGTGCGGACAAAAGATTATCCGGATGCAGTAACAGTTTACCGACGTGTGTTGGCTAGCCAACCAGACAACAGCGTGACCGTTGTAACCGTGGGATTTTTGTCAAATATCAGCGCATTGTTAGATTCGCAACCCGACGAATATTCGGAACTTACCGGTATAGCGCTCGTTAATACGAAAGTTAAGCAGCTGGTTGCGATGGCAGGTACATTTCCCGAGGGTACTGAATTCAACGTAAACAAGCATGCTTCGGCATCTGTAAATGCGATTAACAGGTGGCCGAAACCGATATTGTTCAGCGGATTCGAAATCGGTGCCAAGATCTTTACGGGAGGTAAAGTAGCCCAGCAAACGGGAAATAATCCGGTAACCAAAGGCTATGCCTACAACCTTAAAACGTACACCGAGAAGGGAGAAACCAACCGTAATTCCTGGGATCAAACGGCAGTATTGGTTGCAGTCCGTAATCCAGAGGATTACTTTTATGTAAACGGACCGGGAAAATTCACGGTGCAGGAGGATGGTTCAAATACGTGGGATCCGACGGCCGATGCCGGCCATTATTTCATCAGCCATAAATATCCGTATAGTCACATTGCAGGAGTAATCGAAGGACTGATGTTGCAGGCACCAAGTCACTAGTACGGTAGTCAGGCCAATATAGTACCAGAATACGCTAACAATTTGTTGGAAAACCACCGAATTGTTGGCTTATTTTGTCCTAATATTTTGAGAACGTATAATCCAGTTAATTAACCAAGAACTGATGACAACGAGGACAGACAAACATGAGAGCGGATCGCCCACCTTATTGAATTGGGCCGAAGTTGAAGCATATATAAAACGTGCGAAAGATGCGTTTGAACCCTACAGGCAATCCGCTGTATCGCAACGTATTGACTTTTTACGGCAAATTGCTCGTGAAATTGATGCCATTCGGACTGATCTGATTGAAGCCAGCCACCGGGAGACACACCTTCCAGAGGGGCGCCTTGGTGGCGAGATCGACCGGACGATCAACCAGATCAACTTGTTTGCCGGGGTGTTGGAGGAGGGATCGTGGGTAAATGCAATTATTGATACGGCTAATCCACAACGTATGCCGCTTCCGAAGCCGGATATCCGGCAAATGCAACTGCCCATCGGCCCGGTGTGTGTGTACGGGGCAAGCAATTTCCCGTTTGCTTTCTCGGTGGCTGGGGGTGATACAATATCGGCTTTGGCCGCAGGGTGCCCTGTAGTATACAAAGTCCATGAGGGGCATCCGCAGACATCCTCGCTGGTAAGTGGTTGCATCGAAAGGGCTGCCCGCGAAACGGGTATGCCGGATGGTGTATTCGCTTCGCTGACGGTGGCGAGGGAGGTTGGCGTACAGGTGGTTACTCATCCGTCGATCGCGGCAGTTGCCTTTACAGGCTCTTTTGCAGGGGGCAAGGCGTTGTACGACGCAGCGGCAAAGAGACAGGTGCCGATTCCGGTTTATGCTGAAATGGGAAGCATCAACCCGGTTTTTTTACTGCCTGATCGATTGAAGCTTCATGCGGAGGCAACCGCCACAGCTTTGGCGGCGTCTAATACATTGGGGGCCGGGCAATTTTGCACCAATCCGGGATTGATGGTTCTGTTGCAATCGCCCGACACGGAACGTTTCCTGTCAATTTATGGAACGCAGTTGGAAGAACAGACCTGCCACGCTATGTTGACGCCGGGCATCTACAGGGCGTACTCAGCAGGGGTGGAGCGTTTAAAATCCATCGGTGCGCTCCGCCTAATGGGTGAAGGTAAAAATTCGGAATTGGCTGAAGCCGCCGTTCCGGTGGCCTTCCGTGTCAGAGGAAGTGATTTTCTTCGAAATGAATCCTTGCAGGAAGAGTATTTCGGACCGGCATCCATCCACGTGGTTGCCGAAGATGAAGCGCAACTGATGGAAATCGCAAACGCATTGGATGGGCAGCTGACAGCTGGAGTTTGGTGCACCGACACGGATATCGATGCATTCGAGCCGTTATTTCGGGTATTGGAGCACAAGGCAGGAAGATTGATCATCAATGGAGCACCTACGGGAGTGGAGGTATGCCACGCCATGGTTCATGGTGGACCTTTTCCTGCTACCACGGACGCCCGGAGCACGTCAGTAGGAACCCAGGCCATTTACCGTTTTACACGGCCGGTGAGTTACCAGAATTATCCGGATCGGTTACTACCTGTTGAACTGCGGGACGGTAACGAATCCAGCATTTGGCGGAAAGTGGATGGCGAACTGACCCGGAAATCACTTTAAAAAAATAGGTAATGGCTATCAGATCGTTACGGATACATCCACACGACAACGTGGAAGTGGCATTGACCGACTTGTCGACAGGAGAATGGATAGAGGCAGACAACGAACGGATTCGCCTATTGGACGATGTGCCGGCCAAACATAAGTATGCCATTAAAGATTTTGAGGTAGATGCGGATATCATCATGTACGGCGTGTTGGTAGGCAAAGCGGTTGTTCCCATCCGAAAGGGGATGTTGATTTCGACTTCAAACATTCGCCACGCATCCGGTGAATACCGCGTGAGTCAGCGAAAGACAGATTGGTTACGGCCGGATGTATCCCCATGGAAAGAGAGAACCTTCATGGGGTATCATCGGGCCGATGGATCGGTGGGGACGAGAAACTACTGGCTGCTCATTCCATTGGTGTTTTGTGAAAATAAAAATGTGAGCGTTATTCATGAAACCCTCGTAAAAGAATTGGGTTATCAGCGCGAAATATCTCCTTACGGTGGTTTGGTACGGGCATTGAAACAGCGGTATCACAACGGAGGTAACGGCGATGTATTGGAGCCTTCGATAGTCGATACCGTGTACGATGCCCCGGAAGATAACGTATTCGGCAACGTTGACGGCATAAAGCTGCTCACCCATACCCTCGGCTGCGGGGGAACCAAAGACGATGCACGGACACTGTGCGGATTGCTTGCCGGCTACATCACACACCCAAACGTAGCGGGTGCAACGGTGTTGAGCCTCGGATGCCAAAATGCCCAAATCCCATTGCTTGAAGCGGAGATTGCCCGCCGTGACGCACACTTCAGCAAACCTTTATACCTACTGGAACAACAGCGGATCGGTAATGAATCGGAGTTGTTGCGTGATGCCATTACCAAGACCTTCGCCGGATTGGCGATTGCCAATACATGCATGCGTCAACCTGCGCCACTTAGCAAATTATGTCTGGGTTTGGAGTGCGGCGGTTCCGATGGGTTTTCGGGAATTTCGGCGAATCCGGCCTTGGGTTATGCATCCGATGTCTTGGTGAGCTTGGGTGCATCGGTGATCCTTTCCGAATTTCCAGAACTCTGTGGCGTGGAGCAGGAGCTTAGCGATCGATGTGTAGATGAGGATACCGCGGATAGATTTGTACAGCTGATGCAGACGTACCAACATAGGGCAGAGGCCGTGGGATCGGGATTTGACTCCAACCCCTCGGCGGGTAATATCCGCGATGGTTTGATCACCGATGCCATTAAATCGGCAGGTGCTGCCAAGAAGGGCGGGACATCGCCTGTGGAGGATGTATTGGATTATCCCGAAAAAGTAAGCAAACCGGGGCTAACGTTACTATGCACACCGGGTAGCGATATTGAATCCACTACGGCAGAGGTGGGATCCGGTGCGACGGTGGTGGTGTTTACCACCGGGTTGGGCACGCCGACGGGAAATCCGATCGCGCCTGTGGTGAAGGTTTCGACAAACACCACGCTGTACGAGAAGATGAAAGACATCATCGATCTCGATGCCGGACCGGTGATCCGAGGAGAAGAGACGATTGAAGAGGCAGGAGAGCGGATTTTGGAGCACGTGATCCAGATAGCAAGTGGCGGGTCAATGGCCAAAGCAGAGGCAGGCGGACACGACGATTTCATCCCCTGGAAACGAGGAATTTCGCTTTAAAAGAACTAATCGATTGTTATGAAGCTATACAAAACTATGCGAAGTGTCTTGCTCCATGCAGCAGGCGGTTATTATCAGGTCGATCAAGATTGGGATCAACTCATCAACCGGGACCGGCTTTACGATTACCTCAACGATCAGTTGAAATCAGCGCGCGCGGTACAAGAGGGGGATGCCAAGGCATGGATCGCCAACGAAGTGTTGCCCCCGATCGGAAACCAGGAGGTGTGGGCTGCCGGAGTAACGTATTTCCGAAGCATGGAAGCCCGGATGGAAGAGGCTAAAGAGTCGGGCGGAGCCGACTTATACGATAAGGTCTACCATGCCGAGCGGCCTGAACTGTTTTTCAAAGCGTTGCCACATCGGGTAGCGGGTCATGGTCAGCCAGTGAGTATCCGCAAGGACTCGGCGTGGGATGTTCCTGAACCGGAACTGACACTTTTCATTAATTCGGCGGGAAGTATTCAGGGATATACCATAGGAAATGATATGAGTTCTCGGAGCATCGAAGGGGAAAATGCGCTGTATCTTCCGCAAGCAAAAGTATATGACCGAAGTGCGTCACTGGGTCCCTGTCTTTACGTGCCGGAACTGCCGATTGACCCCGAAACGACCATTGCGATGCAGATCTCAAGGGCGGGCAAGGTGATGTTCAGCGATTCGGTGCAGATCAATCGGATCAAACGCCCGTTGGGAGAGCTGGCGGCTTTCCTATACCGCGAATGTCAATTTAGGTATGGAAGCTATCTGATGACGGGTACCTGCTTGGTTCCTCCCACTGATTTTACGTTGACTCCGGGTGATAAAGTCGATATTACCATCGACTCCATCGGTACGTTGAGCAACGTCGTAGGCTACAATTGAGGATTGGCTGTGTAGGCTTTTACATACTGAAGCGGGGTAAGTCGCATCACCGACTTAAACTGGCGGTTAAAATTCGATAGGTTGTTGAAACCGGATTCAAAGGCGATATCGGAAATATTGCGTCTATTTTCAATCAGTAGTTTGCAGGCATAACCGATGCGCACTTCCAACAGGAACTGCCAATAGGTTTTCAGCGTGCGGGTTTTGAAATACCTGCAGAAAGAATGGGGGCTAAGGTTCACGGCTGATGCTACTTTGTGAATGGATAGCGGTTCTTTGAAATGGGTGAATGTGTAGTTAAAAATCTGATCGATCCGGTCTGTATTGCTGGCATTAAAGGTTTGGACAAATCCGGTACTGGACAATAATTCGTATTCTTCCGACGTAGCGATGCCGTTGAGTATATGAAGCAACTGTTCAACGCGGGCAATCCCCTGTGTGTGGATAATTTCCTCCATTTTTTTTGCGATATAGGTTCGCATATTGCCCTTGATTTTTATTCCATGTTGCGCGCGCTCCATTAGTTTTTTTACGGGGACCATCTCCGGTAGTGCCAAAAAAGCCTCACCCCAGAAATCGCCTTTGAAATGAATAGCAACGGCTTCAATGACTAAATCGGACGAGGGTTCAAAGTAACTGGCATCACTGCGCCACAGGTGTGGCACATTGGCACCGAGAAGGATCAGGTCGCCGTCTTCAAACGGTTGCATGCTGTCGCCGACCAGCCGCATGCCCTTCCCCCGGCGGATCAGGGTAAGCTCAACCTCCGGGTGGTAGTGCCAATGATGATATAAATACGGATGAATATCTTCCCGTATGCTGAACGAATAATCGGAACCTGTATCGATTTTTCGGAGGATGGGTTTCACTTTTGTATTGCTGAATAAATTTTATCAAATTTACATTAAATTATAAACCCTGAGCATACCGTCAGCGGTATTAAAAGAAAGAAAATGAAGCCACTATTGAAAATTATCAATAAGGAGCAACACGATGTGTTTCAATTGATGCGTGTGTGCGAGCCTCATTTCTTTCCGGCTTTGCATTTTCATCCCGAATGTGAAATTATGTTGGTACTTAAAGGAACGGGGATCCGTTTTGTGGGTGACAGTATGGAAAGATTTCAACCCGGCGATTTGGTGTTTTACGGTAGGGATATCCCACATTTCTATCAAAATGATCGAAATTTTCATCAGCAGGTATCTGATTCGGCAGCTCAAGCCATGGTGATTTACTTTAAGGAAGACTTTCTGAAGGAACTTTGGGATATGCCCAATGTTATTCAATTGAAAAAGCTGTTCGCTAATTCCAAGCGGGGAATTAAATTCACCGGCAGATCTAAAATAGCACTGGAACGCCAAATTAAACAGTTAGGTGAACATAAAGATAGCCTTGCTAAATTGATTGATTTGTTGTCGATTTTGCAAATCATGGCCGACGCTAAAGAGTATGACTTGTTATCCAGCCGTGGCTTTATTTTACCAGTTGATGAAGACGAATGTAAGCGGATGAATAACGTTTATCAATACATCATCAATCGTTATGCAGATAACCCATCACTTGAAGATGTATCAACGATTGCTAACATGAGCCCATCTGCTTTCTGCCGATATTTCAAACAACATTCAAACAAGACCTACACCCAATTTCTGAACGAGATAAAAATAGGCAATGCCTGTAAATTGCTAATGGATGGTAGGCTACCCATTTCGCAAATCTGTTTTGAAGTGGGCTTTAATAATTTTACCCACTTCAATGCCCAATTTAGGCGCATCGTTGGTATCACTCCAAGCCAATATCAACGACAACATCTTTCGTTGACCTAGATTTTTTTCTTGTTATCAGGTAATCGTCGTTGAATGATATTAAAGTATTTTACTGTCAAGGTAAAGTATTTTGCGTATATTCTTGTTAAAAAAGTTTAGATGTTCGGTCGAATACTTGGATTAGTGCATGTGTGTTCGGTGTAATTTAGCACCATAAATTGTCGTAGAAGCGGTGTGGTCTGAAAAGTCAACCAACTACGTGAACCAATTATAAGGTATTAAATCAACTGTTATGATTCTAAAATTTTACGTCCGACATCTATTAACGGTCATTATTTCGTTGGCGATTTCCTCACTGTGGTTGAACGTCTCGGCGCAGGACCACCGTCTTGCGGGCAGAGTTACCAACCTAGAAGGGGAAGCGTTGGCAAATGTTTCGGTTGTTGTGAAGGGAGCTTTGGTAAGCACATCGACGGGAATAAACGGTAGCTATTCAATATCCGTACCCACGAAAACCGGAGTGCTTGTTTTTTCGTCCATCGGGTATGTTACCCAAGAAATAACATTTGAGGATACGGGTTCATATGACATCGTACTTGAACCCGATAACAGAAGCCTGGACGAAGTCGTGGTAGTAGGGTATGGTACTCAAAAGAAAAGCCAACTGACAGGTGCCATATCTTCCGTGTCTTCGGCTGAAATCGGTGCGGTACCGGTGGTATCTGCGGGTCAAGCCCTTCAGGGGCGTAGTGCCGGTGTGGATGTCGTTGCATCCGGTCATTCGCCGGGATCTGGAGTGACCATACGCATAAGGGGGATAAACTCAATAAGCGCCAATAATGATCCGCTGTTCGTCGTTGACGGTATCCCTATTTCTGGAGGGCTGAATGATATAAATACGGCAGATATCGAATCCATGGAGGTTTTGAAAGATGCATCTGCTACCGCTATTTATGGTGCGAGGGGTTCCAACGGAGTCGTATTGGTCACCACAAAACGCGGGAAAGCCGGGAAAAGCCAGGTCACTTACAACGCCTATGCAGGCATTGCACAGCTGTTAAATAAGGTGGAAGTACAGGATGCTGAGGGATGGGTAAACTATCGAAAGGCTTCTCAGCGCACAGATGATATCAATCTTGTTCTTGATCCGATTGAATTAGAAAATTACCAAGCCGGAACCGTTGTCGATTGGCAAGATCTGGTTTTGCGGAACGGGATGCAGCAAAGCCATACGTTAGGATTATCCGGGGGTAGCGAGTCAACACGGTTCGCAATCAGTTCGGCTTATCTGCAGCAAGATGGCATCGTTGCCCCATCGGGATTTAAAAGGGGGTCCTTACAGTTCAACTTGGATCACCAGCCGAACAAACGGCTTCAGGTAGGCGCATCATTGTTTTTGAGTCATTCCAAACAGGATATTGTGAACACGGGCACCATACTGGGCCAAGCGATGCGTATAAGCCCTTTGGGAGATATTTACGATGCCGATGGCAATTTAACACTATTTCCTACCAGTGAAGCGCTGTTGGGAAATCCGCTTAACGACGTATCAAATGATATCAATCAATCGTTGCAAACGCGCTTGTTTGGTAGTTTATTTGCCGAGTATGAATTAGCGAAGGGGTTAACGTACCGACTGAATTTCGGTCCTGATCTACGTTTCAGCAATGCTGGCCGCTTTATTGGTTCGAAAACGAATGTAAAACAAGGAGGGTTAAATGAAGCTTCGACTACGAAGACAGCCGTTAGCGCCTATACCTTGGAAAACATCCTTACCTTCAATAAGCGGTTTTATGAGAAACATGCGTTAGATCTGACCGTTATGCAAAGTATCCAATACCAGGGCGAAGAAAGCAGCTTTGTGGCGGCAGAAGGTATACCGGCTGAAAATATGCGTTGGCACGATCTTTCCGCAGGCCAAAATATAGGGTTTGATTCTGATCAGGTAGAATGGTCGATTGTGTCGTATATGGCGAGAGCAAACTATGGTCTAAGCGACCGTTATTTGCTTACCCTTACCACACGGATAGATGGTTCATCGCGATTCGGTCAGAATAGAAAATATGGCTTTTTCCCGTCTGCAGCGCTGGCTTGGCGTATTGCCGATGAACCATTTATGGATCGCTTTTCAGCATTAGATGATCTTAAAATCAGGATTAGCTACGGAAGCATCGGGAATACCGCTATCAATCCATACCAATCATTGGGGGCTTTGGTTCGAAATGGTTACCTGTTCGGCAGTGAGCCAGCCATGGGATTCCAACCCAGTACACTGCCCAACCCGGGGTTGCAATGGGAAACTTCCTATCAGGCGAATGTCGGGATAGATTTTGCATTATGGAGAAATCGGCTTTCAGGATCTATAGAAGTCTATCAAATCGATACCAAGGACTTGCTGCTATACCAAGGCATTCCTAATTCAACGGGCTATTCCAGCGTTTTGTCAAATATTGGGGCCACCAGAAACAACGGCTATGAGTTGACCCTTTCTACCGTCAATTTGGATACCGAAGGTGATTTTCGGTGGAGTACAGACTTGAATGTCGCGATTAATAAAAACAAGATCATTGATCTCTATGGTGATAAGCAAGACGATGTGGGCAATCGATGGTTCATAGGCGAACCCATTAACGTCTTTTTTGACTATCAGTTTGAAGGCATATGGCAGGAAGATGAAGTCGAAGCCGCATCAGTTTATCAACGGTCACCTGGCCAGGTAAAGGTTAAAGACATCAACGGCGATAACCAGATTAATGCGGCCGACCGCGAGATTCTTGGTTCGTCAATCCCCGGCTGGAGCGGTGGAATCACGAATAATTTTAGCTACAAAGGGTTTGATCTTTCTGTTTTTATTAATACACGACAGAAATTCCTCATCAACAGCGCTATACACGGGTTGGATAACCTGGGTGGAAGGTATAACATTCCCACTTTTGTGAACTATTGGACACCCGAAAACCCCAGTAATGCCTATCCACGCCCCGTTAGTACTTTGGGGGGAAACAATCCAAATATAGATGTCCTGCGATATCGAGATGGATCTTTTGTGCGGGTAAGGAATATTTCCTTGGGTTATCGCTTCCATGAGGGCTTGTTATCTTCAATCAAGCTCCAATCGCTGCGGCTATATCTGAGTGCGCAGAACCCCTTCACGTTTACGAAATACGAGGGATGGGATCCCGAGTCCGGTAATAGCTACGAGAGCTACCCTAGCACCAAGATGTTCCTTATCGGATTGAATGCAAGCTTTTAACAAAACCACGACCATGAAACGGAAAATACAAATATTTGCGCTTTTGACAGTCTTTTGTTCACAAGCGTGCCAGCAATTTTTAACGGAAGAACCGGCTTCAGTACTTAATCCTGTAACGTATTATGTTGATGAGGCGGCGTTAAATTCGGGCGTCTATGCAGCCTATGCAAATTTGAGGGCTATTTACGGCCAAGACGAGTCTCCTTTTCGGCTCACTATTTTAGGAACCGACTTGTTTACCAATGGAAAAAATCAATCAGGACTTCCTTTTGATAACTATTCGCCGGATTTGAACTCATTCGCCCCCGAGGTAGGCTATCTTTGGAACAACTGCTACAAGACGATTAATCTTTGCAATACCATTACCGTCTCAGCACCAGAAGTGAGCATGAACGAGGTGACGCGCGCACGTGTGATGGCCGAAGCCCGGTTTATCCGTGCGTTGTGCTATTTTTGGCTGGTACAGTCATTCGGAGATATTCCATTGCCGCTTCAGCCGACAGCCGGTGTACAACGCGAAGTTGCAAGGGTTTCGGGGGAAGAAGTGTACGAGGTAATTCTGGAAGACTTGCGATATGCGGAGGCAAATTTGGAATCGACCTATCCGCAATGGGGCAGAATAAGGAAAGGTGCTGTGCAGCATTTGTTAAGCAAAGTTCATTTGGTACGGGAGGACTGGTCGGCTGCAGCAAACTATGCGAAGCAGGTCATTGCAGACGAAGCAAATTATGCGCTGCTTTCCGATTTCAGTCAGGTGTTTCATTATGAAAATCAAGAAAATAAAGAGATTATTTTTTCGATACAATATGAATACGATCCCATTAACTCGGGGAGTGGCAATTTAACACATGTTTACTTTACCAATTCTTATTCGGACATACCCGGTTTGATGCGTGCACTGCAATGGGGCAGACCTTTTACGCGGTATGCACCCACACCGTATCTAATGGGATTGTTTGATGACGAGAAAGATGCAAGAACGGATATCTGGAGAACTTTTGACGACTATTATTACAACGATCCTAATAACCTTCCACCGGGAAAAAATCTTGGGGATCCACTTGATCCCAGTCTGCGGGAGCGGCCGGAATTCCACCCTGCATTAATTAAATATTGGGATCCCACCCGACCGACCGTTAATGAGCTTAGGGGGAACAAAGATTTTATCGTATTCCGCCTTGCTGAAACATATCTTATTGCTGCGGAAGCCTTGATGATGCAAGGCGACAGGGTGGAGGCTACATGGTTTTTTAACGAGGTTCGGCGCCGTGCGCAACGACCGGGATATGATTTGACCATTTCGGCGGATGAACTGTCTGTTGACTTGATATTAGATGAAAGGGGAAGAGAATTAGCGGGAGAAATGCATCGGTGGTTTGATTTGATTAGATCTGGAAAAGCGTTGGAGCGTATAAAAGCGCATTCTGCCAGAGGACAGAGCATTCAGTCTTTTCATCTTTTACGTCCTATACCGCAAGCCGAAATCGATAGGGCTAATAACGAGGTTGCGCAAAACATTGGTTATTAAGTAGATAATTGTTATGAAAAGAAAGATTGGTTCAATTATTTTGGGGTTAGTATCATTTTATCTAGGGACGGCCCAGCCAGTTAAGATTATTTTCGACACGGATATGGATTCTGATGTCGACGATGTAGGTGCTTTGGCGTTACTTCATGGTTTCGCAAACTTGGGAGAAGCAGAAATACTCGGTGTGATGGTATCGAGCCTTAACCCTTGGTCTCCAGGTGCTGTAGATGTGATCAACACGCATTACGGAAGGCCCGATATACCTATCGGAAGTGTGCAGCGATTTGGTGTTTACCATAAATCCAAGTATACAAGGGTGTTGTATGAGGAGTTTGATCATGACGAAAAACTCGGAGAAGACACACCAGGGGCTACCACATTATACAGAAAGCTTTTGGCAAGCCAAGACGATAATGAAGTGATCATTGTTACGGTCGGTGATTTGACAAATTTATCCCGATTGCTGAATAGTAATCCGGATGAATACAGCGAATTATCGGGAATGGAGCTCGTAGCAAAAAAGGTTAAACATTTAGTATGTATGGGAGGAAGATATCCTTTAGACCAGGATCCTAGGCCTTGGGGTAATTTCAAGCCGGATCCGGCTTCTACACAACATATAGCGGAAGCGTGGCCTACACCTATTTATTTTACCGGAGGCGGTGTATTTGCCGATAACGTTCCGACAGGAAGTGTTTTTTTTAAAGAAGAGTATAGTCGGACGCCGATGGCGCGTGCATATGAGGTTTTTTTGGCTAGCTGGAATAGAAACTGGCATCACAGCGCTGACCTCATTGCTGTATATGTGGCGATAAGAGGGCATGAGCCCTATTTTAAATTAGAACAGCGTGGGTATAATCACATTTTTGAAAACGGCACGAATGTTTGGCGGTTGGAACCGAACGACGAACGGCACCTCTTGGTTAGTGAATTTGCAGACGGGATTGATCCAAATGGAATTGCCAAAACATTTGACGAAATCATGGTCGTGAAAAAGTAGTCATAAACTGATAGACAAATTATGACACTATCGTTGTTCAACTTAAGGGGTAAGCTTGCGCTGATTACCGGCAGTACCCAAGGCATCGGGTTGGCTATTGCCCGAGGACTGGGTGCGGCAGGGGCTAGAATCATCATAAACGGCCGCGATAATTATCGGGTGCAGGACGTCGCAGCGATGTTGCAAGCAGACGGACTAAATGCCGATGGCTATTCATTTGATGTGACGGATGAGCGGCAAGTTAGCGAAGCGGTTGCCGGGATAGAATCTGCTGTGGGTCCGATCGATATTCTCGTAAATAACGCCGGAATTATCAGGCGTGTGCCCACGGAAGAGCTGGAAGAGTCCGACTGGAATGCGGTTATTCAAACCAATCTTACCGCTCCTTTTTTGGTATCAAAGCACGTCGGCAAATTCATGATCAGTCGGAAAAGAGGAAAAATCATCCATATCTGCTCGCTGATGAGTGAGCTGGGGCGGGATACGGTTTCTGCATACGCGGCGGCTAAAGGTGGGTTGAAAATGCTTACCCGCAATCTGGCTACCGAATGGGCAGTCCATAATATTCAAGTAAATGCCATCGGACCGGGTTATATTGCCACACCCATTAACATAAGCTATCGGGATCCCGACAACCCGTTAAACCGATACATCATCAGCCGTACGCCGGCAGGGCGTTGGGGTACACCGGATGACTTGGTGGGTACGGCGGTTTTTTTGGCATCCGCCGCGTCGGATTTCGTTAACGGACAGCTTATCTATGTGGACGGCGGATTGGTCACCTCGTTTGGTAAGCCCTTTGACAACTAAGTTATTAGCCAAATGAACAAGCGTATCCGTATCAAAAATTTCCGTTGGTGGATTGTTGCATTGATTGCGCTGGCCACCGCGATCAATTATTTAGATAGGCAAAACCTGCCCGTTGCATTAAGCGAAATCAGAAAAAGCTTCGAAATTAGCGATGTCGATTACGGTCTGATAAATAGTCTTTTTCTGTTTGCTTATGGGACCATGTATGCCGTTGGTGGGAGGATCATCGACGTGTTGGGTTCCCGAGTCGGTTATTTTATATTGATTGTGTGGTGGTCCATCGCCAATATGTTTCACGGATTAGTGTCCAGTGTCATGGGATTGGGAATTGCCCGGTTTTTATTGGGGATAGGTGAGGGGGGAGCTTTTCCCGGTTCAGCAAAAGTCGTGTCGGAATGGTTCCCTAAAAAGGAACGAGCCTTAGCGTTTGGGATTTTCAATACAGGTTCAAGTGTGGGTGCGGTGGTCGCTCCACCAGTGATTGCACTGATCATAGCGACCTGGAACTGGCATTGGACGTTTTTTATTTTTGGTGCCGTGGGGTTGATATGGGCAGTTGTGTGGTTGATCGTATACACGGTACCCGCGCGCAGTAAATTGGTGACCGATGAAGAACGTGCATGGATTGCCGCCAGCCAAGCGGAGGAACAATTGGAGGATCAACACGCGACGCAACGGATCCCTTGGATAAGTCTCTTCAAATACCGGAAGCTATGGGGGCTCTTAGCCATTAAGTTTTTGCCAGATGCGGGTTGGTATTTTTTTATTTTTTGGCTTCCAAAATACCTGAATGACGTGCGGGGCTTGGACATTCAAGGTATCGGTTCGTATGCGTGGATTCCATATGCCATGGCGGGAGGAGGAAGTTTTCTCGGAGGTTGGCTAAGTAGCTTTTTGCTGCGGAAGCAATTTTCCTTGGATCTTTCCCGAAAAATACCCCTTGGCATCGCGGCTGCATTGCTCCCTCTTTCGTTGTTTATTACGGATGCTTCGTTGCACATGGCGGTATTCTTTTTCGGGATGGCGATGTTTGGGCATCAACTATACTCTACTATTGTGCAGACGTTGGTGGCGGATATGTTTCCTTCCCGTGTCGTAGGCTCGGTTTCAGGGTTGATGGGATGTGCAGCTACCTATGGAGCGATGTTATTCAGCTTGGTCATCGGATTTATTATCGACGATTATGGGTACAGACCGGCTTTCTTTATTGCGGGTTTATTGCATCCGCTGAGTTTTATTTTATTATTTATCATTATTAAACGGATAGAAATGATCAAAATTAGTGGATCTGTCATCAATCGTTAACCGGAACATAGCTAAAACTCATGATAAAATTATCCATTGCCATAGCCGATACTCACGCGCTACCTAGCGCTTTCGTTGTATTTCGAGGATTCGAAGCGTGCATACCTAAAGCAGCGCAATTGGGATTTGACGGCGTTGAGTTGGCGTTAAAACGACGAAGCGAAATAGACGAAAACCGATTACAGCAACTCTTAGGAGAACATCATCTAGCGGTATCCTGTATTTCAACAGGACAAGTATATGCTGACGGGGGACTTACGTTAACGGAAGAAGATATCGAAAAGCGGGAGGAAGTGATTTCGATCTTTAAAGAACTGATTGATCTGGCAGAAAAATTTGGAAAGCTGATCAATATAGGGCGGGTGAGGGGACAAATCGGGCAACGGCAAACCGAGGAAGTAGAAGTTATTTTTTGTGAAACCGTCCGCTTGCTGTGCGACTATGCGGCACCAAAAGGAGTGACCTTGATGCTAGAACCCGTGAATCGGTATGAATGTGATTTTGTTAATTCGATTGAAGAGGGAGTGGCATTGCTGAAGCGGATTGATAGACCCAATTTTAAATTGATGCCGGATGTTTTCCATATGAATATCGAAGACGTTACGATAGCCGACGAGTTGGCAAAGTATATCCGTTACATCAGTTATATACATTTGGCAGATTCGAATCGATTGGCACCAGGGCAAGGACATACTGATTTCAAGAAGATTTTTGATCGACTGGCTGCGTCGCAATACGATGGATGGGTGTCGGTCGAAATTTTGCCCCGGCCGGATCCTGACACAGCAGCTTTTCAGTCCGTCGATTTTTTATTACCTTTAATAAAGGCATATAACGAGACCGTATTTCAATGAAAGGGTAAGCGTAAGAACGAGGAGGTTTCTATGAACGTGAAAAAAATTATCATCGGAAATGATCATGGCGGTTATGATCTGAAGAAAGTCATAGTCAAACACCTGGAACAACAAGGGTATTCGGTTGAAGATGTCGGATCGCATTCGGATGCCATTGTGAGGTATCCGTATTATGCCGCTTCGGTAGCCCATGCCGTAGCTCAAAATCCGGAAGATAATAAGGGCATACTAATCTGCTCCACAGGAATCGGCATGTGTATCATTGCCAATAAATTTAGGGGAATTCGGGCGGCACTATGCAATACCTCGTATCAGGGAAAGATGACGTCAGCCCACAATAATTCAAACATCTTGTGTTTGGGAGGACGATGCATCGGCGCCTTTGAAGCAATTGATATTTTGGATGCATGGTTAAATACGCCTTACGAGGGCGGCCGCCACGATATATCACTCGGATTGATCGGAGAAGCAGAAAATACCAATTTTTCCGATGAACAATGGAACCCTGATATTCCGGATATCCCGTAGATCCGGCCTATTTATATTAGACTGATTACTGACCTTATTTTTTCTATAAATTGATTAATGAGGGCAAAAAACAGTTAGAATAGGATAGCAAATGAGTGGCTTGCCGCGTAGGGTGTTTTTATCTTTGTTATAGTAAGTATTACCTTAGTTAGCGAAAAGAGCATGCGAGTAGTTTTGATATCTTCCTTTATGGTAGTGTGCGCATATCTTACCCCTGTGCGCGCCCAACCGTCTGTTCAATCGGAAAAGACAATCAATTTATTTGACGGAAAGACATTGAATGGCTGGAGAACGGTAAACCCCGACGACGCGAAATATTGGAGGGCAAAAGATAGCCTGATTGTGGGCGGAGACGGTGACACCAATGTGCCTCAAAATACGTATCTGCAAACAATCGATGAGTACGATGATTTTGAACTTAGATGCCTTTTTCGGCTTTCCGGTGACCCCAATACAGGTTTCATCAATAGCGGCATCCAATATCGATCCAAAGTGGTAGCGAATGACATCATAGGCTATCAAGCAGATATCGGCGATGGGCATTGGGGCGATATTTATGACGAACATCGCCGTGGGTTATTACAATCAGGGGACTTGCATACCGTTTGGCGCATCCTCAAGAAAGATGGTTGGAATAGTTATATCGTCCGGGTTCGGGGGAACCATCATGAGCTTTACATCAATGGCGTCAAAACATGTGACTACATCGAAAAAGATGCGACTGTCCCCGTCAAAGGTATCATTGCGTTTCAGCTCCATGGCGGTGGGGCCGCAAAAATCGAGATAAGGGATGTGACAATAACCCCTTTGACTAAACGGTAACCAGTCTCAAATTACCTACAATATTTCTGTGAATTATTCAGCATACATAACCCGTTTATTAACAATGCAATCACGCCTATTTACCCTTTATTTTCTCAGTTTGTTTATCGCAATAGCAGGAATTTCCTGCACTGGTAATTCCGACTCAACGGATTCACACCAGATTGACCGCGAATATGTATTGAACGCCAAGATGGTTGGCTATACGGGGGTAGGTGGCGATATCGACGGACAGCACAATCCAATATTGCGTGCAAAGAAAGGTGAGCGGGTAAAGATTTCGTTAATCAACGGAGAGCTCATGGCCCACGATATTACGTTTGAAAAGCAATCGGATATAAAAAGCGAGACAATGCTCGAAGAGGGGGATACCACCAGCATCATTTTTATGGCGACGGAAGACGATACCTATTATTGTAGTTTACCCAATCATAAGCAATCCATGCACGGCGACTTTAAAATTGTTGACCAGATTGAAGCGGTGGCTGCAACGGAGGATAACTGGGGAAGCTCGCCGCGGAACGCCGATGGAAGACCATTGAATTTCGGATTTGAACGGGCAAGTTTACAAGATTGGAAAGCAACCGGCGATGCATTTGGCCCGAAGGCGGTAGCGTTTGACCCTAGACCTTGGTATCCGGACAGCGTGGTGCTGAAACAAGCGGGCGACTACTATGTAACAAGTGGAGGTACGTTGAATTATAAAGCAAAAGGAACACTTACTTCAACGTCGTTTAACGTAACACACCCATGGGCTTCCTTCCGTATTACCGGTGGGGCAATGGAAGGGTTACGAGTCGAGTTGGTGGACGCGAAAACCGATTCGGTTATTTTTAAGATTTCCGGCTATATCAACGATAATAACCCCGGCAATCCCGAACATGCAGCGTTCCGGCCGGTGGTCGTGGATATGACGCCGCATAGGGACAAAGAGATATACATCCGCGTGGTCGACGAAGAGACCGGTATGATGCCTGAAATTCCTTATGTCGGAGATAACCCATGGGCGCATATTTCGTTTGATGATTTCCGCTTCCATACTAAGCGGCCTACGTACCTTAACGAATTGCGGCCGGATGACGTGATTATCCTGCCTCCTCGCGATCCCGTTCCACATGCCGGGCTGTCCGGGAAGGAAGCGGCCGAGGCAATGGACGTGCCCGAGGGATTCAAAATTACCCTCGCAGCTGCTGAACCGGATGTTATACGGCCGATCGCCTTTACACTGGATGATCGTGGGCGCCTCTGGGTAGTGGAAGCCCACACATACCCCGTCAGGGCCGCGGAAGGGGAGGGCAAGGACCGCATCTTGATATTTGAAGATACAGATGGCGATGGTACGCTGGATAGCCGGAAAGTCTTTATGGAACAGCTCAACTTGGTAAGTGGCATTGCGTTGGGCTTTGGCGGTGTCTGGGTAGGTGCTGCTCCCAACTTATTGTACATCCCGATCGACAAGGAAAAGGATTTACCTGCAGGCGAACCTCAAGTAATACTCGACGGATTCGGTTACGAGGATACCCATGAGGTGTTAAACACATTCAGGTGGGGGCCCGATGGATGGCTGTATGGTACACATGGTGTTTTTACCCACTCGAACGTAGGTAAACCGGGTACACCTGACGATGAACGCACCAAACTCAATGCAGGCGTATGGCGCTACCACCCTACAAAACATGAGTTTGAGGTATTTGCCCATGGAACGAGTAACCCCTGGGGCGTTGATTTTAACGACTACGGTCACGCATTTGCGACGGTTTGCGTGATCCCGCATTTATACCACATCGTTCCTGGAGGAAGATATCTCAGACAAGCCGGTGCACATTTTAACGCCTATACGTACGGTGATATCAATACCATTGCCGACCATGTTCACTGGTTAGGAGATCAGGGACCGCATGCGGGTAATTTCCGGTCGGCCGCGGCTGGAGGAGGTCACGCGCATGCAGGAGCGATGTTTTACCTGGGTAATAAACATTGGGGGATCGATCGGAATGCGATTTTTATGAACAATATCAATGGCTTCCGCGTCAATATGGATGTAACCGAACGGTCAGGGTCGGGATACGTGGCCCATCACGGCAAAGACTTTATCTTGAATAACGATTTTTGGTCGCAATGGTTGAATTTCCAGATTGCTCCCAGCGGATCGGTGTATGTGAATGACTGGTACGACAAAAACCAATGCCATAGTCCAAATCCCGATGTGCACGACAAAACATTGGGGCGTATTTTCAAAATCTCCCACGAAAAGGATCAGTGGGTTACTGTGGATTTAGGGAAGAAAACAGATTCGGAATTGGTAGCTTACCAACTCCATGAGAATGAGTTTTATGTGGTGCACAGTCGCCGATTGCTGCAGGAACGGGGAGGCAATGCCGAAGTCCATGCAGGCTTATGGAAGATAGTTAACGACAATCCGGATGTCACCCGTAAACTGCGCGCGTTGTGGGCCTTGCATGTTACGGGAGGAATCAATGAAGAGCAGGCCGAGCGCTTGTTGGATCATGCCGACGAATACGTACGATCTTGGGCTATTCAACTGATTGCGGAAGATAAAACGGTGCCTGCGGGGGCGCAGCGCCGGTTTGAATCGATGGCAAAGCGGGATACATCGGCATTGGTACGCTTGTACCTCGCCTCAGCACTTCAGCGGATGGCTCCGGATCAGCGGTGGGAAATTGTCAAAAACCTCAGTATGCATGAGGAAGATGCGGCAGACCAAAATATTCCGCTGATGGTTTGGTATGCACTGGAGCCGTTGGTGGCTGAAGATGCCGAACGCGCGACCGAATTGGCGAAAAATTCGAAACTGCCAAATTTACAGGAATTTGTTTCAAGACGTATTGCAGATGGGAAAAAATAAATTTATCTTGCTTGTTATGGCACCTTTGGTTCTGGGTGTAGCTTGTGACGACGCAAGGACACAGGAGCGTACAGGAAGCGGAAGTGATGTAATATTTAAAAAACAGGTGCTGACCACCGAATTTATTTCGGAGGGAGTTGCGGTAGCGGATGTAAACAAGGACGGGGTTGTCGATATCATTGCGGGGGCCAAATGGTTTGAAGGACCGGATTGGAAGAATGTACACGCTATCTATCCCGAAAATCAGGTGTTTGACGGTACGACGGGATACAGCAATTCCATGTTAAACTTCACCGCTGATATCGATCAGGACGGGTGGATCGATTACATCCGCGTGGATTTTCCAGGCAAGGAGGTATGGTGGTACCGAAATCCGGGGACGGATGGTGGGTTTTGGAAACAACATACCGTCGCAAAGACAGCATCCAATGAATCGCCTGCATTTGTGGATATCGATGGCGATGGACGCGCCGATATGTTATGCGGTGATCCGCACACTGGCGAGATGGTTTGGTTCCGATGTCCTTCCACCAAGGGCGATACCTCGTGGGTTCGTCATACCATCAGTGAGCCAAAGATGCCCGGTACAGAAATTTTTTCCCATGGGCTTGGTTTCGGAGACATTAACGGAGACGGTCGTGCGGATGTCATCATCAAAGAGGGGTGGTGGGAAGCACCTGTAGACCCAACACAGCCCGGCTGGACGTTCCATAACGCTGAATTGGGACTGAACGCCGCCCAAATGTATGTAATGGACGTAAATGGCGACGGCTACTCGGATGTGATCAGTTCATCAGCCCACCGATTCGGAATGTGGTGGTATGAACAAGGACGTGATGCCGGAGGCAAGACGACATGGAAACTCCACGAAATCAACAGCGAATATTCACAAACCCACGCATTGTCCCTGGTGGATTTAGATGGGGATGGTGATCTGGATCTGGTGAGTGGTATGCGCTATTTTGCCCACCAGGGCCATGATCCAGGCGAATCCAACGACCCAACCCTTTTCTGGCTGGAATTTAAGGCGGGAGAGACACCGAAGTGGACCTTACACGTTATTGACAGCGATTCCGGAGTGGGAGTAAACAATGTGGTGGAGGACATAAATGGCGACGGGTTATTGGACATCGCCATTGCCAACAAAAAGGGTGTGTTTTACTTTGAGCGGGTCGCTCCGTGAACGGCCCGTTGCCGCAGCTGAAGCCTGTTTTTTCGGTAATCGATAACGCCGCCGTAACGTGCGAGGATATCGCCCCCAATGACTCCGATAACCGGCTCTACCTCCAGTTGTTCGTACGCAAAGTTGATCGAAGATAAATCAAGGATAGCCACCTCGTAATCGCGAAGATGTAATCCGCCAATTTGCAGATCAGGCACGTTTAGAACGAAGCTGGGCATGGAAGTGGTCCCCAGGCCAGTGGACAGCATGTCGGTGTGCCGTAGCACGCTGTCGGGGTGGAGATGGAGATGTGTTTCCACCGTTGCCTTATCAAATACCGTTTTGGAAGCACCTGTATCCAAAACAGCTTTGAAATGCTTGCCAAAAACAATGACTTCCAACAAAAGGTGGAAGCCATCGTCCTGTAGGTTAAGTAGCGTCAGGGGAATGTAAACCATGAATTACAAGGCCCCGATCTCTTTTAATACATTATTCATGTTACGTACCGCATCGGCGCTCTTTGCAAAGGTCGCTTTTTCGTCTTCATCAAGCGGAAGCTCGAGGATACGCTCCCAACCGTTTTTACCAAGGACTACAGGAACACCAAGGTTGATGTCTTCCTGGCCATATTCGCCTTCCAAATAAACCGAAGCCGTAAATAGTTTCTTTTGGTCGCGAACGATACTTGCTACCACGGCTGCGCTGGACGCCCCTGGCGCATACCATGCGGAGGTACCAATCAACTTAGTGAGGGTAGCACCACCCACCATGGTATCCGTTACAATCTGTTTCTGTTCTTCGTCCGTCAGGAATTGGGTCACGGGCAAGCTGTTCCAAGTGGCGTGCTTAATCAGCGGAATCATGGTTGTGTCGCCATGGCCACCGATGACAATCGCATTGAGATCAGCAGGGGAGGCCCCAAGCCGCAGACTGAGCTGGTACCTGAATCGGGAGGAGTCCAATGTGCCTCCCATACCGATAATCCGGTTTTTGGGTAATCCAGTGGCTTTCAGCGCCAGATAAGTCATGGTATCCATCGGGTTGGAAACGACGACCAGAATGATATCCGGCGAATGTTTCAATAGGTTTTCGGCAACGTTCCGCACGATGTTGGCGTTGGTGCCGATCAGCTCCTCACGGGTCATTCCCGGTTTACGCGGCAATCCCGAAGTGATCACAGCAACCGTAGAGCCGGCTGTTTGGCTGTAGTCGTTGGTCACGCCGATGATTTTGGAGTCAAATCCCAGCAATGCCGCCGTTTGCGACATGTCCTGTGCTTTGCCTTCGGCAAATCCTTCTTTAATGTCCAGTAATACAACTTCTTCAGCGAGTTCACTGCGGACAATGTTATCAGCAGTAGTGGCACCTACGGCACCGGCACCTACAACGGTTATCTTCATAAGTTATTTTTTAGTTGGTTCTCAATCGTGTTTAATGGAACGGTAGCTAAGGTAATTATTATAGTTGAAAATGGAAAGTGAATTGACAATGGAAGTGAATGGAAAGTGGAAAGTGAAGAATTGAAAAATTCAGCATTCAACTAGTTAAAATGGATATCCGATGGCCAGATTGAAGACAAGGTTATTCCGCCGCCAATCACTATTCCGGAAATTGATTTCATCGAATACCCAGCGATCGCCTTTGGCTCGGTACGGGATACGTAAAGGCATTGCCAAATCTGTTCGAAGGATTAAGAAGCTTAGGTCGAACCGAAGGCCTAAGCCTGCGCCCACTGCCATTTCATTGATGAAGTTACTGCTGAATGCCGCTCCTGGTTTTTCGGGGTCTGAACGCTGGAGCCATATATTGCCCGCGTCGATAAATGCGGCCCAGTGGATGATGCTTGCCAGCTTGGCCCGGTACTCGGTGTTCAGTTCAAACTTAATGTCTCCCGTTTGGTCCGCGAAGAAATTGTCTTCTCCATAGAATTCCGGCGTATACGAGCCGGGGCCTAATGCGCGGGCACGAAAGGCCCGCAACCCATTGGGACCACCCATAAAGAATTGCTTTACGTAGGGGAGCTGCGTGGAGTTTCCGTAAGAGTATCCGAAACCGGCCATGGCGCGGGATGCCCAGGTTGCATTTGCGCCGACTTTCATGTAGTGCCTGAAATCGGCCTCCATTTTTACGTATTGCGAAAAATTGGCATTTAAAATTTGGTATTGCCGACCTTTAAGTACATTCGCTCCGCGGATGATGCCATAAAGATTGGCAGAAAGATCCAGCCCACCCTTAAAATAATAGGTGTGTTTCAGGGTTGCGTTTGTGGTGTTCGTACGGGTATAATTGTATAGGGGGCCAAACGTGAACATCGGCTCGATCGCATGGCGGAGCGGAGGGACCGTATCGAGCATCGCCTGATACGATTCGGTGATATTCCGGGGTTGTACATATGCCACTTCCAGTACTTTCAGGTCGTGATTTTTCTCGATGCTTTCCTGCCACTGATACCCAAAGGAAAAACGCATGGAATTGAGGCTGTAGGCAGTCCGGCGATTGAGGTATTCGTAACCTACCTGGAAGATCGAACGGGGTACATACTTGCGCGTAGGCTGCCAATTGAACGGGGCGATCATACGTGGAAAGGAAAGACTGACCTCAGCCCCGTATCGATAAAAACTGGAATTGAGATTGACGTTGCCGCCGGTTTGTGTTTCAAATCCACCAAACACCGTAAATGTAAGAAGTTCAGCACTTTTGAATGCATTACGATGTTGCCAATTTACATTGATTTCGGAACCATTGTACACCGCCGCTGTTTTGCCCAACAGTTCCGTTCGAAGACCGTGCTTGGGCATGGGAGTAAGGTAGTAATAGGCATCCAGTCGATTGGTTTTGCCCGAATCGACGTCTACAAACTCATTACGCACAAAACTAAAACTCCCCATGCCAACCAACTGTCTGAGAGTGCGTGATTGATCGCCACGGGTATAAAGTTCGCCGGGATAAAAGATAATTGCATTGGCCAGGGCAAACCGCCGGAATGTGTACTCAGGGTCAATGAAGTACAGGTCGTGGTAGCGTTCCGCTTTTGTAGAGTCTGCCCGTTGATATCCGCCTTCTGTGAGCTTATAGTTGGGATAAATATATATGTTATTGATGTAATAGGGTTGTTTGGCCTTTTTTGGGGTTTCTTCTTTGACCCGTACATAGAGGTCTACATGGTGATCCTTGCCCGTACTGTCAACATCCACGATCAGATGGTCTGGACTGAAATAATAATACCCCGCATTCTTGATGGCCCAATCGATGCGCTCGCGTTCGGCTATAATGTTGTCCAAGTTGTACGGACGGCCCGGCTGGAGAAGCGACTCGGGTTCGGTGGCTTTGATGGCTTTTCCCAGTTCGCTGCTGTCCACTTCAAACGTAACCGAATTGATCCGGTAAATAATATTTGGTGTAGCCGTATAGGTCACTGTGGCTTTGCGATTCTTAATTGTGGTGTCTGATTTGACCGCGGCATTGAAGAACCCGATGTTTTCCAGTCGATTACGAAGTACGTTTTCGTTGTATTCCCGGTTGACATCACTGAGTAGCACCGGCGGTTGTCCCACTTTGTTTTTTAACCAATTGCGAAACCCCCGGTCACTTTTGGGTTCTCCCGCAATGTTGTATAGGTAGAGTTGGGGGCGCATTCCTAAAATCGTGGTGTTCGGTTTAGGCCGAAGTAAATCTTCCAGGTTTGTTGTCAACGGAGCGATGTACTGATCGGGTATGGTATCGGTGTCGATTTCCACTTCGCCTTTTACGTAGAGGTTCTCCCCTTCGGGCAAATATTTGATGTTGCTGCAACCGATGAAAAATAGGACAGCTATTATCAGATGACTTAAACGTATAAATGTACTACTCATTTTCATCTTGCTCGTCACGCCAAGCGATGACATCATTATTGTGTGATCGGGTATCCGTTGATCGGTTATTTTTCTGATTTTCCCGTTCACGACGGCGCCGCTCCATCCGCTCTCTGAACTCGGGATCATGCTTTTGCAGGCTATCAAGGATTACCTTTCGTACGCTATCTCGATATACAGAATCCGTCTCGATGCGTTCGGCATCCCACCGCCTTCTGAACCGACGTGAGTCTGTGTTAAATTCTTGTGCTTGGCGGTTGCGACGGTTGAATATTTCCCTGAATTCATCGTAATCCATGTTCATGATAAAGCCGAGGCCCGTTTCTACGAATTGTCCTTGCAGCGTTACTTGATATTGGTTTTTACGGTAAGCACGGACGAGGTAGCGCCCATCTTCCGTCAATTGATAATCTACAGAGATGTCTCCCGCTATGTTGGTAGTCTGCTCACCGGGGCGGGCATTTCCTTCCAATTCAAAATTTGATCCTACCGTTACCTTCATGCGGTCATTGAACAACATTTTGGATACGCCGACGTTCAAATCAGTTCGATTCTGGCCGACCCCGGTAGAATAGTCTTCTTCAGATTGCAGGTTGAAATCGAACTCGACACCCTGTATCAAGTTGCCTGCCAAACGATTAAGCTGACTGCTTAAAAATGAACTCACGGTACTACGAGCGATGGCTTCGGCACCGCCGCCCCCCGAAAGGCTTTCAAATGGATTGGACGCCATAAACCGGCCTAATACGATCAGCGAGAATACCTGTTTGTTCATTTCGGATTCATTCTCACGTAACTGTGTTAATCCGGTATTTACCCGGCTTACCACGTCTTGGGAAGCAACCGCGTTGTTTTCATCCAGATCAATGTCAAACTTTAGCTGAGGTTGAAAGAGCTGCTCCGTAATTTGCAGCTTTACGTCAAACGGAATACGCTGTTTATAGAGGCCGGACTGCTGATTCCCGATTTGCGCTTGGACAAGTTCTAACGTAGGAGCTTTCAGTTTGTAAACAGCGGTGATATCCATACGTGCATCCATCGGATCGCCTGACCAGGTGAGCGTACTTCCTTTTTCAAATTCGAAAAGCCGCTTTACGGGTCCGAAGGAGAACGAATAGTTGCCGGATTCAACGGTGTAAGTGCCTGTGAGCCGAATATCTCCGCTGGGAGTCATTCCCGCGTTCAGCTCGGCCTCGCCTTGAATCTTCAGGGCATCCTGGCTTCCGGGATCGATTACCACCGTAAATGCCGCATCTTTGTCGGTTGCGATGTTGACGGAGAGGTTGATACCGCTCAATTCGGTGTGTGTAAGTGAATCTACTCCAGCGAACACGTTTGTCTGCGTGGTGTCACTTCTATCGACAAAACGTACAATGCCCTGCCTATCCACCATCCCTGGGTCGTCATTAGGCAATACGAAGGTCACATCCGTCTTGTCGTCTACCCGCAATGTGCCGTTTACCGACGGGCTTTCCATGTCGCCTGTTATATTGAGGTTGGTAGATATGAACAGGAGGCCGTAATACATGTCGTTATCCTGCTGAGTGGAATTCAGTACCTGGAAATCATCCGTTCTTAGTGTCAGTCCGAATGCATAATCCGTATATGTTTTCGTATTAATTGTGCCGTTCAATACGGCCGTATTGCCTTTACTATCTTTGAGCTGGAACCGGTTAAAACGCAGTCCGTTGTTATTGAAATTAATGCTTTGTCCGTCTACGTTAAAAGTCGCATTCAGCATGGCTACGTTGAGACTCGCCTTGTCAAAATTGAGCGCACCGTTGATGCGGGGCTGATCCGTTGTGCCCGTGATATCGAGTTTCCCATTAATGGCTCCGGAAGTATTGCGCAGGTACCCCAAACTGAATGCCTCCAATGTATGCATAGAAAGGGGGTTCACATTCAATACAAAGTCTAGTTGAGCCGTGCCGCCGGGCGGACTGATGAAATCGCCGGTGAGCCTAACATCATTTCCATTTCCTGTGATACTGATGTCTGCGGCGAATACATTCTCACGCTCGTTGTTTACCTTAAGGTTAATGTCGCCCACCGTGTCTGCACCGAAGTAAAACTGATCGATCGTGATGTCTGATACAAAAACCGGCGAGGTTTCCAGCCGGGATACGGTGGCGGTCCCGTTGATGCCGCCGCCCATATCAAGCAGATCACTTTCGAGCATTTTGCTGAAGGTTTCGATCCTGAAATTCTTGAAAACCAGATCAAGTGGAGCGTTCAGTGTTGAGTCTTTAGATTGCAGCGTCATTTCCTGTCCGCTGTTGCTCAGGATAAACTGGTGCACACGGAGACCATCGTTTCCAAAGGTAATCGCATTTTCAGGATTTACCTGCCATTGATCGTAGTTAAGCATCAGACCATCTTCCCTCAGATTGAAGAGGAAATTGCCGGCATCTACTTTAAGCCCCATCCCCAAATGGTAGCGTTCTTTGTCTGCATTGTCTTTGATCCACAGGCCGAAATCCAGCTGGTTGTGCTGCACGCTTCCGCTGAACAATGTATTAATAAGCTCAATGTTTCCAACGCCAATCCGGTTGATTAATGCATTATAATACAACGTACTGTCATACGTGTTGATGTCAAATCCGACATGATCGACGGTCGTACCCGCATACACGATATGTGGTGCAACAGCTTTAACGAGAAGCAACTTATCCGTACTGTTAAACGACCCATCCAGTGTCACATCATCCATTTCGGTTAGATCAGGAACCAGACCCCGTATAAACCGGGAACGGGTAAACTGCGCACTGAAATCAAACCGCTGAGGAGAATATTCGTACACGGGTGCAATGGAATCCGGTTGATAATAAACGGCGATGATGTCCTGTATGGAAGTGCTCAACTCGCTCAATTTATAATTGCCGACCATATGGGCATTCAAAAACTCGGATTGCAGCTGCAACAGGTTTGAACTATCCTGAGCTACTGCACGCAGCCTAACGGTATCCAGCGTATAGCGTTCGTCGTTGTAGGCAATCGAAGAATTGACGATGTCGATAGTGCCGTTTAGGTGGTCAATATCTGCTGTTTCCAAATCGGCGATCAAGCGCCCATGATAGCGGAATTCATCATCCATCAAACGGAGATTTTTGAGGTTGACGCTGTCTATCATCATATTGACATTTACTTTCGGGTATCGTTCGCGCATATCTGCATGCGCATCCAGGTTAAAATTTAGATTCGGATCATCACTTATCACGGTTGCCGTAATGTCTCCACTTTTTGCAGTTGCATTAATACCTACATCTGTATATTCATATCCCATTGCCTCCAGGCTGATCAGTTTTCCCTGAATATCCGCGATGGCCGTAGCCGGATCCAATCCCGAACCTTTTGCATGAGCGGCAAACGATATTTTGCCGATTACCGAATCCATTTTCAGCAACTTTCCGATATCAATATCTTGAATACTTATCTGCGCATTGTAGGTGGTGTCGCCTGTTTGACCATTAGCCTGATAGTCGGCATCAACGCTGGCGCTGCCCATTGTCGTACGGAGCTCCATATCGGTTTGAAAGCTATTCAGTCCACCATTAAAGGTTCCGGTAAGCTGAATGTCCTGAGGGAAATTGATGCTGTCCGGTAGCATGCTTTTAGCAATCAAGCGATCCAAATCACTTTTTCCCGTTGTCAGTTCGCGTAAGTTGAGATCGATGGTAAATTTATCGACATCCGGCAAGCCTTTGATGTGCGCTTCGGCCGCGATGCGTGTGTTGTCGAGTGCGGTTATTTCCAAATTTGGGATTTGGAGGTCATCCAATCGCCCGCTGATTTCCGTATTGACATGAAAGGTGTGCGCCCAGAGGGGTTTCATCACCTCCATGGTATCCAGGTCGGGCACGAAATACAATACATCTTCCATCCCCAAATGGCTCTCTCTGATATCGGCGGTCAGTTCGATTTTATCCAGCTGTTCCGTAATGGTTTCCAGGGAGGGATAACGGACTTTTAGGTAATCACGGATGAGTGTGTGTGGCGTTTCGGCGTAAAGATCGCCCAATTCCACCCCCTGATTTGTATAAACGAAATCCGTTTCGAGTTGGTTCAGTACGAATCCGCTGTGATCTTCGGCTTTCAAGCCCGATACCTGCCCCCGGATGGTGTCGGCCGAATAATATAGATCGGTTAGCTCGCCCTCAAAGCCGGTGATTCCAATGTTGCCGTAGTCGAAGCCTTTGGCTATTCGTGGCTGGTTGGCATCTTCAAAAGCAAAATTCGTATTAGCAATCCGGATTGAACGGGCATTTACCCGCCAATTGATCGGTTCACTGGCGGATGAGTCCGTAGATGAAGTAGCAGGAGTGGTTATTTGTCCGAAGAAAATGCGCGAATCTGACCCATCCAAGTCGATTTCACGAATGTCTACTACTTCTTTATTAAGATCGAGCTTGTTTAGCCGTGCCAATAGTTTGCCTATCTTGAACCGGGTGTCCATGGCACTGGCTTCGTCCACGTAAGCGAAGTCGATCTCAGCGAGGTTAAATGTTTCAAAGTCCAAATCGGGTAGCAGAGAGGATTCGGTTGTGTCGGGAATACCAAAATCGCCCGCATCAGGCGCTTCTTCGGAAGCAGCAACCGCCCATTGTCTCACCGAGCCCTGTAGTCCGTTTATGTTAATGCGGGGTATGCCGAAGTGCATATTTTCTTCCAGGTCAAATGTTTCAATACGTGTATCCAGGTGATTGAGATTGACTTCTGCGGCCATGCCAATCACTTCGTCGCGATAAATGAAACGGATGCGGTCGAGGTTTACTTTGTCGATGTTAAATTTCATCGGGGCGGAGCTATCCGGTGATGCGGGTTCATCCTGCTCGCTGACAAATGCCCGGATGATGTAATCGAAATTGAATGAACTGTCGGGCAGCGTCCGGTTTATTTTGGCGGTGATACCCTGCAAATCGATTTGACTGATTTCGACCGTGTTTTTCAGCAGTTTCAGCATGCTGATGTCCACCCTCAATTTTTCACCCGCGAGTAGCGTGTCACGGGATTGATCTTCGAAATACACACCTTCAAGAACCAGCATTTTAGGGAGATCGAGGCTTACATGTGCAATCCGGACGGGGGTTTTGATTTTATTTTCAAGGTAGGAAGTAACTTTTTGAACTACATAGTTCTGTACGGCGGGAATGCGGATGAGTATAAAAACCAGCAATATCAGCCCAATGATGCCCCCGATAATCCAGAGGAGTGTTTTAATTGCTATCCTACCTATCCTGTTCAATGTCTACTAAATAACTTAAGCTTTCCCTTCTACGATAAACATAGTGCTCTTAAAAAGGTTTAGCGAAGATGCCTAAAACTTTCGATTTAGAAAAACGCAAAAATTAAACCGAATTTCTTAAATTGGCTTTTTAAAATGAAACAACCGATTCCGCTCCATAAAGGACATGTTCCCTTTGCCCGGTTTTTGATGGCGCTCGTTGCGGGAATAGCAGTAAGTTACGTGTATGTGCCAAACAGGTCTTTATATCTTATTGTATGCGGCGTGCTGATCAGCTCCGTGATTACTTTTGCTTCGCTGATTTTACTGACGCGGTTACGGCGACAACGGTATTATGGAGCAATGGGCTTTCTAGTGTTTGCAGCTTTGTTTGCCACGGGTGCTGTATTGACTTGGCAAACTCATCCGGAAATCGATCAACAGCATTTTAGTCATGGAAGATACCGTGCTTTAATCGGTAGTATTGCGGATGAGCCGGTGGTTCGCAGCGGTTATATCCGGTTTCCACTGGAAATCAGCCTGGCATATGGAGCAGACACCCTTACCGATGTGAGGGGTAAACTGATGCTAACGGTAACCATGCACGACAGTTTGTCGCAGTCGTTCAATTATGGGGATGAACTCGTGATACCGGCTACGTATGACGATGTGCCTCCTCCGTACAATCCCAGTGAGATGGATTACCAACGTTACCTGGCGAACAAGAACTGTTGGCATCGGGCCTATCTGTCATCAAATGAAGTGCAGCGGATCGGAACGGGGAAAGGTAGTTGGTTGATGGCGTATGCGCTCATGTTACGGAGGCAGCTCGTTGGTAAGTTTGAACAATATCTGCTTGATAAAGATGCCCTCTCGGTAGCGTCTACCCTGATTTTGGGATACCGTGCAGATTTGAGTGACGAATTGCTCCAAGCATTTTCGAATACCGGAACCATTCATGTATTAAGCGTATCGGGAATGCACGTGGTGATTGTATTCTGGATGTTCTCAAGACTATTGGGATGGATGAACCACGGCCGAAAACTACGAGTGGGTAAATTTACTATTTTGGTGACTGCTGTGTGGAGTTACGCAGCGCTTACGGGGTTTTCGCCATCGGTATTGCGTGCCGCAACTATGATCACCTTTGTGATAGCCGCTTCAACGTTTAGCCAGCAAAACAGAATCTACAACAGTATTTCCGCGTCGGCATTTTTTCTGTTGTTATACAACCCTAAATTTATCGTGGACATCGGTTTTCAGTTGTCTTATCTCGCTGTATTGGGGATTGTTTTCCTGATGCCTATATGGAAAGCAGCCTTCCAGACAGACTACCGGTTGATCAAACCTATCAGCGATTACGTAGGGATGTCTGTATCGGCTCAAACGAGTGCAGGACCGTTGGCCGCCTATTATTTCCACCAATTTCCGCTGTATTTCTTGCTTGCCAATCTGTTTATCGTATTGCCAGCAAGCGGCATCATGTATATCGGGTTTATTTTGCTGATCCTGCCATCAGGTATCGTTGCTTCTGTGGCAGGTGAAATACTTGAAAGGCTGATTTTGATAGTGAAATCCGGATTGCACTATATTGAGCAATTGCCCGGGGCAACTATTCGAGGGATTTGTTTGACCGGGTGGGATTGCTTATTGATTTACATGTGCTTATTTGCGGGAGCGATGGCGGCGGTAAATCGTAGTAAGCAGTGGTTTTACGCGGCTTTTATGTTTGTATGTATGTTGGTTGTTTTTTCTTTTATAGCAAATTTTCAGAAACTTAACCGTCACGAGGCTATCATTTTCAATGTCCGGCAAAAGCTATCCATCGGTTTAATGGACGGCGGAGAAGCATGGGTATACAGTGACCTAGGTTCTTTGGATGACCGAACGATGCGCTATGCGGTATTACCGGAATTGGAGGCTTATACATCGGCAGATAAGATCCACTTCGTGCCGAGCGACAGCAGCTATCGCAGCGATCGTATATATATAAAAGACCAGATACTACAATTCGGTAATCTGCGACTTATGGTATATGATGGCGAAAAAACTTACGGAGGAAAGTTCGAAACAGATATCTTGCTGATCAGAAACAATCCGTCGATTTCGTTGACTGAATTGGTTAAGAATATTCGTTGCAAACAATTGGTGGTTGACGGATCCAATTACAGTTCGACCATTAACCGACTATTATCCGAGGCCAAAATAGCTGCTATCCCCATCTATGTACTGAAGGATAATTTTGCATATCGTTATCGAATAACAGATTGATCCAATTGGTGTCTCCGTATTGGTTTTAAGCTGGTTAATGGTGGTGTCGAAACGGATGGTGTCACCGCCAATGGTTTATAGCTAGGGAATAAAAATGACTAACAGATAATTTTGTATGTTTGGTCGTTGGAATCCCTTTATGCGATGAATAGTGTAGATGTACTCCGAAAATACTGGAAACATGAGTCGTTCCGGCCATTGCAGGAAGAAGTCATCCAGTCGGTGCTGACTGGAAGGGACACCCTCGCGCTGATGCCTACCGGCGGGGGCAAGTCGGTATGCTTCCAGGTGCCTGCATTGATGATGGATGGGATATGTATTGTCGTGACGCCACTCATCGCACTGATGAAAGATCAGGTGGAAACTCTTAAATCGAAAGGTATTGAAGCAGTGGCCATTTTTTCGGGTATGAGGAAACGTGAGGTCGATATTGCGCTGGATAATTGCATCTATGGGCCGGTGAAATTTCTGTATCTCTCGCCGGAGCGACTCAGCAGCGACATCGTTCGCGAACGGATCCGTTACATGAATGTTAACCTCTTTGCGATAGACGAGGCACACTGTATTTCGCAATGGGGGTACGATTTCAGGCCTTCCTACCTCGATGTGGCGGTATTACGGTCTCTGCATCCCAACATCCCGTTTTTGGCACTCACAGCTACCGCGACGGCAAAGGTTGTGGATGACATTCAGCAGAAACTTACTTTCCGGGAATACCATGTGCTGAAAAAAAGTTTCTTTCGGGAAAATTTGGCTTATATGGCGTTTGACGAAGAGCATAAAACACGTCGTATGCTACGTATCATCCGTAAATTGGGCGGAAGTGGCATTATCTATGTCCGTAACCGCCGTGAAACGCAGGAAGTGACCCGGATCTTGTTGAACGAAGGAATTTCTGCAGACTTTTACCATGCGGGTTTGGAAACACCGGATCGCGCGCGTAGACAAGAAGGATGGAAAAGCAATGACATCCGGGTGATGGTAGCGACCAACGCTTTTGGTATGGGCATCGATAAGCCCGACGTCCGCTTCGTCATACATCTGGACTTACCCGAATCACTTGAAGCCTATTATCAGGAAGCAGGCCGGGCTGGCCGCGATGGCAAGAAGGCTTATGCGGTATTACTCCATCATCAGAGCGATCGCAATGAACTGCTAAAAAAGTACCAATTAAGCTTCCCCTCAATTGACTACATCAGGCAGGTATATCAGCAGTTAGCGAACTATTACCAATTGGCGTACGGCGCTGGGGAGGGGCTTACGCTTGATTTTGATGTGGCCGACTTTTGTAGTCGGTATAAGCTAGATGCCTTGATAACACTCAGCGCGTTAAAGTTTCTGGAACGCGATGGATGGATCAACGTAAGCGAAGCTGTGTATCTACCTTCACGGATCAAATTTGAGATCGATCAACCGGATTTATACAAGTTTCAAGTCGAAAATGCTACCTACGATGGATTGATCAAAGTTATTCTTCGAAGTCATGGCGGTGCGTTTGACCATTTCGTTCCCATCCGAGAAACGGAGTTGGCAAGGCGGGTAGGTAAGCCGTTGACGGCGATTGTTGAAATGATTGACTACCTTAAAAAAAGTGAGATACTCAGTTATCTCCCCCAAACAGACAGTCCGCAATTGCAATTTTTACGGCCCCGAATGGATAACAAGCGCCTACATATTGACAGTCAATACATTCGTGAACGGAAAGAAGTAAAGCAGCAACAGATGGACGCGGTTTTTCACTATTTAGATGACCTGAAATGCCGCAGTAAATTTCTGCTGGCTTATTTCGGTGAAAATAAACCTCAACGCTGCGGAATTTGTGATCGTTGCCTGAAAGCCGTGAAGACAGAAGGCTTGGAAGATAGATTAATGGACGAGCTAACCGAAATCTTGGCCGAGGGGCCCGCAACAATCGACAAACTTATCACTCGTATGGTGTCAGGTGATGAAGAGGCCCGTTTAGCGTTTACTCGCAAGTGCTTGGAAGAGGGGAAATTGAAAGTAAATGGGGATAAATATTATTTAAGCTGATTTACTAAATAACTTGTTGGTCGAGGTTAGATTACCTTCTATTTGAGGATAGAATTTTGTTGAATGTGACGTCGTTGTAACGTAAAAAAAACAACTGGAGCCGGAAGTTGGTTTGTTTTTTAAATCGGAATTCGCGAATGCAAAGCATTTTGCCTAAGTTTGTGGCCGCTCAGTGGCCATAGCGCCATCAAACCCTTAACATTGTTATACAGTAAACCATGTCTGAAAACGCCAAAATTCATTACACGAAAACAGATGAGGCCCCCTTGTTGGCCACGTATTCATTTTTGCCTATTGTCAAGGCTTTTACTGCTCCGGCTGGCATATCGGTCGTGGAAAAAGATATTTCATTGGCGGGGCGAATCCTGGCCAATTTTCCCGAATATTTGGCAGACGGCCAAAAGACAGGAGATGCCTTGGCGGAGCTCGGTCAATTGGCTACGACACCTGAAGCTAATATCATCAAACTTCCGAATATTTCCGCTTCTATACCGCAGTTAAAGTCGGCTATCGCCGAGCTGCAGGCTAAGGGTTACCCAGTGCCGAATTATCCCGAGGAGCCCAAAACCGAAGAAGAGAAGGCGATCAAAGCGCAATATGCGAAAGTGCTGGGGTCTGCAGTTAATCCGGTGTTGAGAGAAGGAAACTCAGACCGAAGGGCCCCGCGTGCCGTAAAGAACTATGCCAAGCAGCATCCGCATTCCATGGGCACTTGGTCCGCGGATTCTAAGACACAAGTGGCCTCGATGTCGGACGGTGATTTTTACGGTAGTGAACAGTCGGTTACGATACCACGCGAAACTACGTTCGCCATTGAGTTTGTCGGTGAAGATGGTGCCGTGGCACTCTTAAAGGCCCCCGCTAAATTGTTGGCTGGGGAAGTGATCGATTCGTCGCGCATGAATATCGGCGCATTGAAAAACTTTGTGGCCAAGGAGATTGAAGCAGCTAAGAAGGCCGAGGTATTGCTGTCTGCTCACTTAAAAGCGACCATGATGAAGGTATCGGATCCGATTGTATTCGGTGCCATTGTAGAGGTATATTTTAGCGATGTGTTTGTGAAGTACGCAGATCTGTTTGATGAGCTAGGTGTAGATACCCGAAATGGTCTAGGTGATGTCTATGCGAAAATTGCAGGTCATGCGCAAGAAGAAGAAGTGAAAGCAGCGTTGGCTGAAGCGATCGAAAACGGTCCAGACTTGGCGATGGTCAATTCGGATAAGGGCATCACGAACCTGCATGTGCCGTCGGATGTGATCGTAGATGCATCGATGCCGGCGATGATCCGTAATTCGGGCAAGATGTGGAATAAAAAGGGGGAATTACAGGATACCATTGCGCTTATTCCAGACCGCTCATATGCCGGCGTATATGTGGCTACGATTGACGATTGCAAAGCGCATGGCGCATTCGATCCGTCAACCATGGGATCGGTATCCAATGTGGGGCTCATGGCCCAGAAGGCCGAAGAGTACGGTTCACATGACAAGACATTCCAAGCCACGGCCAAGGGTACCATCCGGGTGGTGGATGCCGAGGGCAATGTGCTGATGGCACAACAGGTGGAAACCGGTGATATTTTCCGGATGTGTCAAACGAAGGACGCACCGATCCGTGACTGGGTTAAGCTCGCGGTAAACCGTGCGCGGTTATCCAATACACCGGCTGTATTCTGGCTGGATGAAAACCGTGCACACGATCGCCAAATTATTGAGAAGGTGAATACCTATTTGAAAGAACACGATCTGAATGGACTGGATATTCGTATTCTGAACCCAATAGAGGCTACAAAATTCTCATTGGAACGTATTCGTAGGGGGGAAGACACCATTTCTGTAACGGGCAATGTGCTTCGGGATTACTTGACCGATTTATTTCCGATTCTGGAATTGGGTACTTCTGCCAAGATGTTGTCAATCGTTCCCCTGATGAATGGTGGTGGTTTGTTTGAAACCGGGGCCGGTGGCTCTGCCCCCAAACATGTCGAGCAGTTTCTTCAGGAAGGGTATCTACGTTGGGATTCATTGGGAGAGTTTCTTGCGCTGGCTGTATCGTTGGAACACGTAGGGCAAACCCAGAACAATGCGAAAGCTTTGGTCGTAGCGGAGGCGCTGGATAATGCTACGGAGCGATTTTTGGAAAATGATAAATCGCCAGCGCGAAAGGTGGGGCAATTGGATAACAGGGGATCGCATTTTTACCTGGCATTGTACTGGGCTGAGGCCTTGGCTTCACAGGAGAAAGATACAGACCTAAAAGCTCAGTTTGCTCCGATTGCCGAAAAATTAAAAGCGAATGAAAGCAAAATCAACGAAGAGTTGATCGGTGCACAGGGTAAACCGCAGGATATCGGCGGGTATTATTTTCCCGACAGTAAATTGGCTGCCGAGGCTATGCGGCCAAGTGCAACACTTAATGCGATTATTGGATAGTTTATGCTTGGGGGGTGAAATACCCCCCAGCATTTTATGGCTTTCAATCTGGGTATTTTTTCCGCGTCCAGTTTAGGGAAGCGCTGATCAGCTTTCTCAGTATGTTTTCGTCAATATCTGCCAGTTTTTTTACATAAATGCAGGCCTTCCCGCTCTTGTGTTTGCCGAACTCACGAAGCATATCCTCCCGTCCGTCAAAATCATGTGCTAGGTAAAGCACCAGTTCCTTTTTGCGAGGAGAGAAGCCTATTAAGGGTGCATCTCCCTCTCGTCCACTATCATAATGGTAATGGTAACTTCCGAAACCAATGATACTGGCGCCCCACATACGAGGTTCAAAGCCAGTTTCGGTTTGCAGGATTTCCACGAGGCGCAAGCTATCTTTCCGCTTGGTTTCATCCATGACGGTGTCGATAAATTGGAGTACGCTATCGGTAGTTTCAACCGTTTTGTTTTTCGCTTGGGGCATTTGGTTATTTTTTAGGCTTATACTGATCATGTAATCCTACACCCTGCAGAATGAGTGGTTTGATTTTTTCAACCCTCGAAAATTTGGTGGTTTCCTGTTTCGCCCCGGTAATGTATTCGACGTACTCATTTTGTTTATAAGGAGGAAGGTTCTCAAAATGTTGCTTCAGGGCCTCGTTTTTTAACGCATCTTCCAATTGGGATGGAATGGGCAGTTTTCCTTTCGCTTCCGGTTTCCAGACTTTGCCCTGTTTTTCATTCGCTATTGCTTCATTGATATAAGCAATAATCAGTGACTCATTGATTTCTGTGCCAGAGTTGAAACGCCATTGCCGCAACGACTTAGTCTTACCCTCCTGTGCATTGGTTAAGACATGGGCCTTATCATCCAGGAAAACACCCTTGTAGAACCAGAGTGTGAAATGGGATTTAAAGCCTGCTATCCCTACGACATTCCGCCTGTTATAAGTGAATACGGGTATTCCCCATTTAATCGTTTCTTCAAGCTCAGTTTTCCGAAGGATGGCGATCAATAGTGCCAGTTCTTCTTCCCAGCCGTTTGCCGCACCCATACTATTGATTTTCCAAGACAGTTTTCAATCCCTTCAGGCCTTCATCGAAATCATCTCCCATATCAAAAAATAGTCCCATAAGGTTAAAGGGATAAGGAGATTTACCTGAAATTCCCCACTTTACCACGGTTTGATTGGGCCCCTGTGCTTCGGTAATCAGGTAACAGGAAGCCGTCGATTCAAACGGAGTTTTGAATCGGAGTTCGGTATCGACCCGTTCATTTTCCTCGATATTGGTAATCTCCTGTTCTCCCTTGCCAATTTTTTCCCCATCCCAAGCATATACAAAGCCAACGGTACCATCTGTGCCACGTGTAGTCGTTTGGGCTCCTGGATCCATTTTATGCCACGTGTCGTAGTTTTTTTGATTGTTAAGGTGTTTAATGTAGTCAAACACTTCCTCTCGCGGTTTGTCGATGGTAATCTGGCGTTCGCTGGTAAACTCCCGCTTGACAAATAAGGCGGCAATCAATGGAATTGCAATGATAATGGCCAGGATGATTAAGATTCGCTTCAAGGTTTTCATCGTTTATAGGGGTTAATTCCTTTGAACCAAATTACGGATTAATTCCAAATATGCAAAAAAATCCCCACTCCTGATGGGGAGTGGGGAGTATAGTTGTTACGTTAAGACGATTACTTTTTGGCTTTTTTTGCGCTTTCTTCGTCTTCCAACTGTTCTTTCAATTGAGCAAGAACATCGAGATCTCCCAACGTAGATTTTTCAACAGAATCCTTCACTTTCCGTACCGCAGATGTAGCTGCTCTGGCCTCTTTCTTACGATTGTTGAATTCTTCCATACGTGCTTCAGCCCGTTGATCTTCCCAGATGCGGGAATGCGAGATCACCACACGCTTATTGTCCTTGTTGAATTCGATGATTTTGAAGTCAGCAGTCTCATCCAATTTCAATACGCTTCCATCTTCTTTAACGCTGTGTTTAGCAGGGCAGAACCCTTCAACACCATAGGGCAGCGATACAATGTTTCCTTTTTCGCCTACCTTGATAACCGTTCCTTGATGGATGGAATCCAGCGTGAAAATGGTTTCGAACGTATCCCATGGATTCTCTTCCAATTGCTTGTGACCCAAGCTCAGCTTCCGGTTTTCTTCGTCAAGCTCCAGAACAACCACTTCTAATTCCTCACCAACTTTGGTGAATTCATTGGGGTGATTGATTTTCTTAGACCAAGAGAGATCCGAGATGTGAACCAATCCATCGATACCTTCTTCCAACTCCACAAACACACCGAAGTTCGTCATGTTTTTCACTACGGCCTTTTGCTTGGAGCCAATTGGATAACGCTCGGCGATGTTTTTCCAAGGGTCGGGCGTCAATTGTTTGATGCCAAGGCTCATTTTGCGCTCGTCGCGATCCAATGTAAGGATTTGAGCTTCTATTTCGTCGCCCACCTTCAGGAATTCAGACGGGCTGCGCAAGTTTTGCGACCAAGACATTTCCGAAACGTGAATTAATCCCTCTACACCCGGAGTGATTTCGAGGAACGCTCCGTAATCGGCTACCGTTACGATCTTGCCTTTTACCTTTGAACCCACTTCCAATGCAGCATCCAATGATTCCCAAGGATGTTCGGTCAGTTGTTTCAAGCCGAGCGCAATCCGTTTTTTCTCGTCGTCGAAATCGAGTACAACGACGTTGACGGTTTGATCAAGCTGCAATACTTCTTTCGGGTGTTCGATACGACCCCACGAAATATCGGTGATGTGCAACAGACCGTCTACGCCACCCAAATCGATGAATACACCGAAATCGGTAATATTCTTGACGGTACCTTCCAATACCTGTCCTTTTTCGAGTTTGGAAACGATTTCGGTTTTTTGATTTTCCAAATCATCCTCGATAAGTACTTTATGCGAAACAACCACATTCTTGAATTCATGGTTGATTTTCACCACCTTGAATTCCATGGTTTTGCCTACATAAATGTCGTAGTCGCGGATTGGTTTTATATCAATTTGAGATCCCGGCAAGAAAGCTTCCACGCCTTTGATGTCCACAATAAGACCACCTTTGGTACGGCTTTTTACAAAGCCATCGATGATCGTATCATTTTCAAGCGCTTCATTAATTTCTTCCCAAGATTTTTGCGTCTTGGCACGTTTGCGCGAAAGTACCAACTGACCGTTGGCATCTTCCTGTGACTCAACGAATACATCTACCGCATCACCCACTTTTAAATCCGGGGTGTCGCGGAATTCAGAAAGGGATACCAAACCATCCGACTTGAACCCGATGTTGAGTACCACATCTTTGTTGTTGATGGATACCACGGTTCCCTGTACAATTTCACCCTTGTTGACCGAATTGAAAGTACCGGCGTAGAGGTCTTCCAACTTAGCGCGCTCTTCGTCGCTATAGTTGCCAAAGCCCTTTTCATCCTTGTCCCAATCAAAATCATCGTCAGGTGTGCTCCAGGTGGTTGATTTGATTTCGTCCATGAACTTCGAATCGGCCTCCGATTCGATGTCTTCCTTCTCCTTCACCAAGGTATCCTCAGTGTCTTGAAGTTCAGCTTTTTTTGCTGCTAGTTCCTTTTCTGCTTCTTGTTTTTTTGCCATTAATTCATATTTCTCCTTTTTCCCGATTTTTATCGGGACTGCAAAGGTACGAAAACTTTTATTTATAGGGAGTTATTTGTTAAAAAAACATTTTTGGCATTAAGTTGGTATGATACCCTTGAATAACAAAACAAGGAGATAGTATGAAACGATTATCAATATACACAGGCATCGCGTTTATGGCGGTAGCATTGCTTCTGTCAGGATGTGTGAGCAATAAGAAATTCCGGTCACTGCAGGCAAGTTATGATGAAATGCGTACCAAGGAACAGGAGTTAAGCCGGAAATATCAAGATACCCAGCAACAACTTTCTGCTGCCAATACCCGCGTAACCAGTCTGGAAGATCAGATCGCATCCGAACGAGCCAATGTGAAATCGTTACAAGAAGCGCTCAACCAGTGTCTTACTTCATCCAATCAGGGTAATGTAAATATTTCGAAACTAGTAGACGAGATCAATGCTTCCAACCGGTACATCCAGCATTTAGTGAATACCAAGAATAAAAGCGATTCACTTAATATGGTGCTTACCAATCGGTTGACCCGCTCACTGAGTCGTGAGGAGATGCAAGATGTAGACGTACAGGTGCTAAAAGGGGTAGTCTACATTTCATTGTCGGATAACATGTTGTACAAATCGGGTAGTTATGAAATCTCTGAACGGGCGGGAGAAACGCTCAGTAAAATTGCAAAGATCATCATGGACTACCGGGATTATGACGTGCTGGTTGAAGGTAATACCGATAATGTGCCTATTTCGCAACCTAATATTCGCAATAACTGGGATTTAAGTGCATTGCGGGGCTCGTCGGTGGTCCAAGCATTGCAGGAAGAGTATGGGGTGGATCCCAAACGCCTTACTGCTGCGGGACGAGGCGAATACAATCCCATTGCAAGTAACGAAAGTGAAAGCGGCAAAACGCGTAACCGCCGAACCCAAATCATTATTACACCTAAACTTGATCAATTCATGGAGTTAATTGATAAGGCACCCGAAAACGGGTCGTCTACGGGTACAGCGGACGTATCGAGTGATACGACCACGGTATCACCTATTCGGCAATAGCGCGAAAGCAGATTGTTAATTTGCATAAAATCCTCGGCCAACCCGGCCGGGGATTTTGTATGCAGATTTGACGCAATCAAGAAAGTGCTTTTAGAATCGTTTTCACAATCTCCGCTTCTGTAAATGGCTTCTCAATAAATCCGTCAAAAGATGCTTCAACTTGGGCCTCTTCAGCATATTTCAGCGTAGAGATGTCTGCTGAAATAGCCACAACTTTAATGGATTTAAAGCGTTCATCCGTCTTTATTTTTTCAAGTAGTTGTATTCCGCTTATACCGGGCATATGGATGTCGGTGATGACCAGATCGAAAGGCCGCTCGTCCATCAGCACCAATGCATCTTCTCCATTATTGACAGTATATATATGTTCCATACCTTTAAAAAACTGTTTCATCAACAGTATATTTATAGGGTTGTCATCCACTACGAGTAGGCGGAGATGTGGCGGCAGATCCGATAAAGTTGCTTTTCGGTGTTCATGTGTCTCCATCCGACTATCAGAAAAAGGAATCTCGGCAAAGAAAATGGAGCCTACTGTCGATTTGCTCTTTATTCCAATGTTGCCACCTATTTCCTCAATCATGATTTTCGATATATACAGCCCTAAGCCGATGCCTCCAGCATTTGCATTGGTTGTGAAGTATTTGCGGAATACCTGATGTTGGTCTGGCTCGGTAATCCCGATGCCGGTATCTTCCACTTCCATATATAAGCGCTGGCCATCATTTGCCGTGGAGAGGGAAGCGCGAAATGTAATCTTACCTTTCTGCGTATATTTGATGGCATTACTCAGGAAATTGGAAGCCACTTGTTTCACCCTAAACTCGTTGTTTAACAAACTGAATCTAGGGTCTATGTCGATCGCTGTTTCCAGTTGTAGACCTTTCAGTTCAGCTTGGTTTTTGTGCAGTGTTACCAATTCCAGAAAGATTCGGTTTGGCGAAAAATACTCCATCGAGATATTGCCCTTGTTGGATGCCTCCAGTTTGCTGAGACTGAGAATGTCTGCAATGTTGTTGCTGACGATGTTGATGCTGTAGTATGCGGAATCAATGAGTTTCCTATCTATGTTATCCGATTTCGTACGGTTTTTTAATAAGTCAACCACGCCCAGCAATGAATTGAGCGGGGTGCGTATTTCGTGACTTATATTGGCAAGGACGCTGGTTTTTTCTTCAACGAGTTTTGCTGCGTAGTCTTTTTCCACGTGAAGCCTCCGTTCATAAGAAGTAGCATAGAGTTGATAATATACCAGGGCGGCAATCATGACCAGCATAAGCGCCAAGGCAAAAATCAGCTGCTTGCCGAACACGTCGATATTTTTTCGATAAAGTGAGAAATTATTTTCTTCCGCTTTACGTAGTGCATAGACATCAAGTGTTTTGATGATTTCCATGCTTTTTTTAAGTTCGTTCAATAAATCGAAGTTGGTCGTAACAAGCTCTCTTTCTTTGCCTCGAAGCTTTAAAAACGTACTTTGAAGCTTGTCAATGGTATTTATATAAGATTGCTCAATCCCCATCTGAACGGAGGAGAGGCTTTTTTTGAGTTCGGTTACCCGTTCCACGTCCAGCCGATTGTATTCGCGGGTAAGTACAATGGTGTCGTCTTTTGGATCAAAGATTCGTTTAAGTAAGCCCCGGCGTTTTCTGACGATGGTATCGGCAGTAATTTTTTTTGTTGTGTCTTTGAGAACATGATTAACTACAGATTCAATTTCAGGCGTATGAGGGGGGCTGAGGGAAATATTGCTGGTTAATAGGCCCAATGAATCACTGGTATGAATCACCAAATGATCTAACCGCATTTTAAGGGCGGCAAATTCCAGTGCAATTTTTTGTTGGTCTAATACTTTAAGTGCTGGATTGTTTTGTGGACTGTGGGCAAACGGAAATTTTAAGGAATCGACAAAGCTTTTAAGCAGATTGAGTTTATCAAGATATGCGTAATAACTGCTGTCGCTGAAATCCAACGTGTATAATCTGAACATGTTTTCAGCTTCACTATAGGTGGAAAACAGGTAATTTAAGTCTTCGGAACCGAGCTGTTGAGCTTTGTAAGCATCGGTCAGTCGCTTTTCAAGCGTACGGTATTGACCATATTGATACACGAAGATGGTTCCGATGAATAGGAATGAGATTACGAAACTGTACAGTAATATAATCCTTACTGTCGGCGTTTTTCTGGCTTTTTTTTTCATGGTTAAATGGCTGATGTGCCTTGATACCGTCATCAATGCCGTTACCTAGCACTTTTGAATAGGCAAAAGTATGGCAAAAAAATGTAATGGGGAAAATTAATTGAGATGCTTGGAACTCTTTGTTGTGAGTTTTTCCGGTTCCGCGTCGGATTTGAAGGTATTGAATTTACGTGGCCTTACAATCTTGATACTCTGTTTAGAAAGGGCGATACTGGCATTTAGTTCAAAACCCACCAACAAAATAAGCGAGTTAAGATATAACCAAATCATAATTACAATCAACGTACCTATTGAACCGTACAGTTTGTTGTACGCATTAAAGTTATTAATGTAAAAGGCAAATCCAGAAAATGTTAAAATGGCCAATATAGTAGCTAGCATTGCTCCAGGACTAAATAGCTTCCATTTTCTTGACGAAGCCGGGCCAAACTTGTAGAGAATGCTGACCGTAAAGAAGTAGATGCCGAATAAAATAAGCCAGCGAGATGCGGTGATGATAAAACCCCAAAATGCCGCATTGATTTTGATGTTATCCTGCAAATATCGGATGACATAGCCCGCGGCCGTGAAAATAGTCATTCCAGCTGCCAACGCAATGATAATCATCAATGTCAGGCCTATGGCAGCTAGACGTTGATGGCCCCAGCTGCGGCTTTCTATAATCAAGGAAGCTTTGTTGAAGGCGAGCATCAACGAGCTGACCCCATTGGTGGCAAAAAAGGTGGCTAATATAAAACCAATGGATAGTAAGCCACTATTTTGGTTTTTTACGATATCTTCCAACGTTGACTCAACAGTAAGGAAGGCATTTTCAGGCATCACCACTTCCATAAAGTCGAGCAACTGCTCCTGAAAATTGTCAATGGGTATATAAGGGATCAGCGTGAAGAGGAAGATAATACCAGGAAAAATAGCCAACATAAAGTTGTAAGCCAAAGAAGATGCTTTGTTGAGAATAGACTCTCTTGCAATTTCCTGAAAGAAAAAGGTGGCCACCGTGTATAATGGCAGCGAACCGAACCCTGGGAGCACAACAACCTTAGTCCACTCAATGAATTGGAAATAAGGTTTAAATTTTAACAGTGTTCGATGTGCCCAGTTCATGGTTTATCAAAGTACCTTCGCAGCCGAGCCAGGAAATCCGCTGGAGCCTTGCACGGTTTGTTACGTTTCATGTCGATGAAGACCAATGTGGTACTACCTGTATTTAGTAATTCCCTGTTCTGATTAAACAATTCATAATCAAAACGGATTTTGACCGATGGTTTTTCCTTCAAAGATGCTTTCACTGATATTTCTTCATCATATTTTGCGGGTTTCAGAAATTTCGATTGTAATTCGATGACTGGAAGCATGATTCCGCTGTCTTCCAACGCTTTGTAGGAGAATCCCAGGCTACGGAACAACTCGACACGACCGACTTCATAAAACATCGCGTAATTACCATAGTAGACGTAGCCCATTTGATCGGTTTCGGCATATCGGACTCGTACTTTTGTTTCAAACGTATACATTTAGCGCTTGATGTTTCGTTCATTCAATGCCTGCTGGAATTTTCGGGCATTTATATTGTGTTCGGCTTGGGTCACCGCAAAATTATGATAACCTGAAAAATCGTCCTTGGCACACATATACAGATAATTATGCTTCTTATAATTTAATACTGCATCGATTGAAGAGATACTAGGCATCATAATCGGCCCCGGCGGCAGTCCGCGATACAGGTAGGTGTTGTAAGGTGAATCTGTTCGTAGATGTCGATAGAGCACGCGCCGGATCGTGAAATCATTGTTGGCGAAAATCACGGTCGGATCAGCTTGCAACAACATCCCTTTCTGTAACCTGTTGAGGTATAGTCCTGCGATTGCCGGCATTTCGTCCGTATGCAGTGCTTCTCCCTTTACAATGGAAGCCAATACACTCACCTGTTGCGGTGTTAAATTGAGGTTGGCTGCTTTTTCTTTCCGTTCGTCGTTCCAGAATTTTTGGTATTCCTCATGCATTCGTTTGGCAAATGCGTCGGTAGAGGTATTCCAGTAAAACTCATAGGTATTGGGGATGAACATGCTGAAGAAATTCTCGGTGTCAAACCCGTAGCTGACCGCCAGGCTGTCGTTGTTCAGTACATTGATGAACGCAATGGAATCCGGTTCAAGTTGGTTTGCCAATACTGCCGCAAGGTTTTCTTTGAGTCGCACATTTTCAAAACGGAGCTTCACCGGCTCCTGAAATCCGCCGCCCAGCATGTTGATCAACGTACGGTTGTTCATGCCAGGGGTCAACTTGTACCTTCCGGGCTTCACGCGTGCCGGGTACTCCATTTTGTTTGCTGCCCATCGGAAGGAGACTGTATCATTCACAGCATGCAGCTCGCCCATGCTTTGTATTACATCTTCAAAATCCCAGTGCGAGTAAATGTAGAGGTACTCAACATCGGTGGTCACGTTGGGGGAGAAGAAGCCTTTATAATACTTGTAGCCAATAATCCCTCCAATAGCCACGATCACTACGGTAATCGCCAATATAATTTTGAATAGCTTACCCTTTTTCGCTTTTTTCATAGATCTGTTTCGCTATTACGGTTGCAATACTTACTGATTTGCAAGTGCAATATTAATCGGGGAGCCGATACTCACAGCGGGATCTTCCGGTGTCGGTGTTTGAGAGATAACGGTTGCGCTGGCACTGTCGGCTATCAATCCCATATAATTAACAGTTCCCAACGTTAGCGAATTCCCTTGAAGCGCAAAACGGACCTGGTCCAACGTCAGTCCAACTAAATCAGGCACCTGTACTTCACTAGCGCCTTTACCATTCCCCAATACCAGATCTATGGTTGACCCTTTGGGTATGGGGCGTCCTGCATTGAGCCGTTCGCCACCGAATTTAACATCCAGCACCACATCACGGGCTATATCCGGAATGTATGTAGTATCACCCAATTTGAGGCCATAGCTGTTTAAAACGGCGCGAGCCTCTACAAAAGTTTTCTCTACCAACTCGGGAAATGCCACTTCAGGAGCCATACGTGTAATGATGGTGAGGTAAAGTGTTCGATTTTTCTTTACCTTGGTATTCGGATCAGGGTCCTGTTCGATTACCAAACCGGGTTTTTCATCTACCTGATAAACGGAATCCAAATCGTATTCGAAACCGGAGGCTTCCAGTTTTTTGATGGCCTCATCTATCAAAATCCCCCTGAGTTCCGGTACTTGGACCGATTCATTATGGCGCGTATATTGACGAAGACCGAAAACTATGGCCAGGAAAAAAACGGTCAATCCAATCAATGCTCCGATAAGATTTTTTCGGAAAGTTTCAGTTCTCAGATATTGGAAAAATTTTACCATGTTCATCTTGTCGTATTGGCGGATACATGCAATTCAGCTGTTGTTTAGCAATATTAGCGCCATAGTTTTATACCTCCGTAACTTACCGGAAGTTAAGGCAACAAACTTAGATAAACTTGCTTTGATATGCAAGTCTGCGGATATGGAAACACAATGCCTTTGGGTTAGAAAAGGCAACTACCAAAACTAACTATCACACTGAAATAAAATGGTGTAAAATTTGATTTCACTTTTAGTTTATTCGGTTAATTACCGAGTAAACTCCGAATGAACTCCGAATAAAACCCAATGAATATCAAAGTTAAAAAGTGACTTGGGGTCAGTGAGGGGAGAGAAAGTATAAAGAGAAGGGGTATTGCATTTGTACCGTCGGTTGTCTATGTTTGCTGAATCATGAAAACAAAAATAGCCCTGATAATCGGCGGGTATACGGCAGAGTCCGAAGTTTCCTTTAAGAGTGCAGAATTCGTTTACGGACAATTGGATCAATCCAAATACGACATCTATAAAATCACCATTACTACCGATAGTTGGTTTCATGTCGGCGGGAATGGCATCAAGTACGTCATTGACCGCGATCATTTTACCTTACCTATGGATGAGCAGGTTATCCATTTCGATCTGGCCTTCATCATGGTGCACGGTTCACCGGGTGAGGACGGACGTCTTCAGGGGTATTTCGATATGGTGGGGTTGCCCTATACAACCTGTGATGCCCTTACTTCGGCATTGACCATGAACAAGGCATATACCAAGGCTGTATTGGCAGGGATTCCTGAACTTTATCTAGCTAAGTCCGTACAATTGTTTGATGCCGAACGTGCGGAAGCGGTCGATAAAATACACCGAAAACTGTCACTTCCGTATTTTGTCAAACCCAATGCCGGAGGAAGCAGCATCGGCATGACTAAGGTAAATGCCGAGCACGAATTGGCCGACGCCATAGAAAAGGCATTTAATGCAGAAAATACAGGTAAACAGGTGATCGTCGAAGAATTTGTAAAGGGTCGCGAGTTTTCAGTGGGTGTGTATCACCGGGCAGATGGAATCTTTGTATTGCCAGCAACAGAGGTGATTACCGAGCGTGAATTTTTCGACTTCGAAGCCAAATATGTACCGGGGTTAACTCAGGAAATAACGCCCGCGGATCTGACGTCCGAGCAGCGGGCACGCGTAGAGCGATTGGTGAAAGCAATTTACATCCGATTGAACTGCAAGGGGATGGTACGCATCGATTTCTTCTTAGAAGAGGGGACAGACCGTTTCTATTTTATTGAAATAAATACGGTGCCCGGACAGACTGCCCAAAGTTTCATCCCCCAACAAGTACGTGCCGCCGGTATGACGGAAACGGCCTTTTATGGTGAACTCATTGAACAAGCCCTCACTCCACCACTTCCACCCATTGGCCTGCGGTAAGGGCTTGTATCCGGTTGTCGTACATCGCTTCCGCGCTGACTGCAGGTAAAAAGTAACGCCCGATATACGCTGCATTGAGTAATACACGGTAAGTCAGCGATTCATTTTGCCGGATATTGAAATGGGTGAGTACACGATCATCACGGATATCCTGATACGTAGCCGGTGATGAGCGAATGCCTGATTCACTGTCATTGAGTCGGGTATTGATGATTTCCCAACCCGAAGGGAATAGTTGGGCAAGTGCCATGTGCTCGTATGTACCCATGCTTCCGGTGTTCTTGAGTGTAACCTCCGCAACAAAATCAGTGCCCTGTGTCAACGTTTCCGGATTGATCTCTTCCCCTTCTCGATCCGTGTACCGCACATTCATGGTCAACAACTCAGGGTTATTCTTGAGGGGGGGATTTTCTCCTGCGGGTAATTGCCCTTCACGTACGATACGTACATACAACTTGTTGTTACCCGGGTTTTGCACACGTATCTGATTCTTTTTGTTATTGAAGTCAATCGGAATTCGATGTAAATACGTATTCGCGGAAATGGAGTTTGACTGACCATTGAGCGTATAGGTAAAGTTATTCTTGCCGGCACCCTGGCTACCGAACTTACCGATGGCCAATAATGCATACGCTGTAGTCTGGGTACTGTACCAACTGTTATTATCCAATCCTGCGGCCACGCCAAGCAACACCTTTTCTGCTTCCTGCCGGCGCCCCATTAAATCCAGCGTTTCCAGGATCATGGCTCGGTCGCGCAGTGCCGATCCAAAGGTATATCCAGCATGTTCATAGGGTTTGCTTTCTGTTGGTCGATTTTTAACCAGCTGATTGGCAACAATACCTTGTCCGGCAAGCTGGTAGGCAGCAGCGAGCCGCCATGCGGCTTCATCCGAAAGATAAGGAAATTCTTTGAGGCGATTCATTGCCCCCAATTCGGGTGCCTTCGCCAGTGCAAGCAGGTAAAGCCGATAGGCCTGTACGAGATCCCCGCCCCGCCAGTTATACTGGTTGGGTGCCCAATTTTGTGCGGTATTCCGTTGGTAACGCAACCACGCCTCCAGGAAACCGGTTGGCAATGCATATCCTTTCGCTTGCGCTTCCAATAGGAAGTGCCCCGCATAGTTGGTACTCCACTCATTGGCTTCATTGGCACCCGGCCAATAGCCAAGCCCCCCGTTGGCCAATTGGTAATTACGAAGCCGGTTGATACCCGCTTTGATGTTTCTGTCCACAGCCGCCTTTTCCTGCTCTTTCAGCTCAACCAGCCGATCGAGCATGAGCTGCGGAAACACGCTGGATGTCACCTGCTCCACACAGCCATATGGATAGCGAATCAGGTAGTTCAACCGTTTGCTCAGATTAATGGGCGGCAGGGAAGATATTTCCACCATGGCGGTGTTGGCATTTCCAGGGCCTAACGGTACAATTAGCCCTTGCCATGCTGAATTGGCGTTGATTTCCTCTTTGTCAACCGAAGTAATGAATGGATTGGGGTTCCGGATGTCGATTTCAACTTCATATACCGCTGTTTCATTCCCGCTTTTGGCAACGGCACGCAGTTTGCCCACGCCGGTATTGCTGCTGGTTTTCACGGCGGCATAAGCCATTTGCTCGCCCTGCTGCGCGAAAGACAGTATCTGTTTACCGTTTTGTATAGATAAGCCACCCGAGGCTGTCACTTCGAGACTTACCTGTTTGATGTTGTTTTCCATAGCAAAGACCGTGAGGGGCAGCTTGAATGTTTCGCCGGGACCGATCACGCGGGGTAGGGTGGCCAATAGCATGAGCGGTTTTTTCACGGCAACTGCTTTCTCCGCAAAGCCATATGCGCCGTCCTGGCCGGCCACCACCATGGCACGCACCGAACCGATGTACTGCGGCAGGGTGAAGTCATGTTTGTTTTTACCCCCCTTTCGGAGTGTGAAGGGCCCAAGGAATTTGACCACGGGCTGGAAGCGGTTGGCCTTGGCCGGGTTAACATTCCGGTCGATCTCCCCGTCGCCACCAATACTTAAAATACGTTCGAGGTCGCCCCCCCAGGCACCGAGTACCTGATCAAACAAGTCCCAGGATTTGACACCCAGTGCTTCACGTGCATAGAAACTGGCGTGTGGATCGGGCGTTTTGAATCGTGTAAGATCAAGCAGCCCTTCGTCTACGATGGCGATGGTGTACGTCATCGCCTTGCCATTTGATTCGGATACGGTAATGCTCGATTTGGTCTCCGGACGCAGGGCATCGGCCATGGTGATCTGGGGGGTTAAGGTGGTTTTCGGATTTTCGACCAATAGCGGGATTACACCATACATCCGGATGGGAAGGTCATTGGCTGTCTGCTCGTGGGGTTGTAACAGGGTGACGTTTACGAATACGTTGGGTGCCATTTCTTCCGTCACTTTGAATTTGTAAACCGTTTGCCCCTGTTGGGTCTCGATCCACCAGCTTTGCAGCACCCGGCTGCCGTTTTCGATGCTGATAAGGCCGCGGCCATCCGCCGAAGAGGGAATGGTCAACGTCACTTCCTCTCCCGCCTGGTACGTTTCTTTATCAGCGGTAAATGACAGCATGGATGCTTCTGTTGGGTTGTTCTGCTGCTCGCGTTGGGCCCATCCGGGCCAGTCTATGTATAATGTCTTTCCGGTGGAGTGACCGCTTTCGAGGTCAACCACCCGTACCAGATAGCGCCCCCAATCGGGATAGTTTACGCGGATATTCCATTTTCCGCTGCCGTTGTTGAGGGTAATCGTTTCCTTTTTGAGCAATTGATTGTACTGGTCCTGCGTGAAATTTCCAAGGTATTCGTCCTCTTGGTTCCACCACCATTGCCAGCGGATTTTGTAGAATTCCACTTGGACGCGGCGGGTTCCAGCAATTTTTTTTCCATTTGCATCTACATCCACGATCTCAACCGTGTGGTCCTGATCGGTCAGCAACATGCCCGAAAGACGGTCGCCCTGCGGGGTGCGCAGCCCCACATAACTGGTATACGGGCTATAGGGCATGCTGATGTTGTCGATGCTGAAATTACCGCCCGGTTCAAAGACACGGGTGGTGAAACTGGCACGGAGCATACCCGGAGCATCGTTGGTGGCCGTGATATCAGCCGGAAAAGCCGCATTGCCCTGCTCGTTGAGCGTGCCTTCAAAGAGTACTTGGCTTTCGGAAGCAAAGCTACGGGTCGGGTCGTCAAATGTATACGACTTGTAATCGTTGAACGTTGTCTTGATCGGTGTGACAACGGCTTCCACACGTGCGTTGAGATGCTGTACATCGGCACCGAAGAGCCATTTGGCCGAGAGTGCCACCGGTGTATTGCTGTCTTTATTGAGTACCTTTCGATTCCCGAAGTCCAACGTTATCTTGAGCCGGTTAGGCATCACGGTTTCTATTTTCAGGGTTTTCTGAAATACCGCACCGCCTACGCTCACTTTTGCGAGCCAGTTGCCCGTTGGGGCAGTGGTTTCCGTTTTGGTCTTGAATGTGTAAAAACCGTTGGTATGCTTGGACTCGACCATGCGTTTGGCCAACTGGCCTTTGGGGTTGTACAGTTCAAAAGTGACCGGATGACCGGCAGGGAGATTGGCCGATTGGTTTTCCAGGATGAAGCCGACATAAACCGAGTCGCCGGGCCGCCAAACGCCGCGCTCCCCATAAATAAACCCTTTAATGCCTTTCTGTACCACGTCTCCTCCCACGTCGAATCGGCTTAGTGGCAGGGTAGAACCATCATCCAATTTGAGGTATCCGCGTTCGTCGTTTTTGGAGGCAATGAGCATAAACGGCTTACGCGGCGCTTCGATGCGGGCAAACCCTTCATCATCGGTGGTGCCTGTTTGGATAACCTGCTGTTGGTAATCGAGCAATTTCACTTCCACACCCTGCATCGGCTCGGTAGTAAGGATATCGGTAGCAATAACGGTTACACTGTTGTCGTTGCCACGCTTCGCAATGAGCCCGATATTGGAAGCCAGCATGTCGCGGCTGGCCCATCGATCGGTCGTGTAATAGGCACTGTGGCAGGGATTGTCCCGTTCGTTCCAATCGTAGTCATAGGGATAGTAGTTGTTATACCGCGACCAGAACTCGTCGTCCTCGTCGATCTCATCGGAATAGTAATCGTTACGTTGTTCGGCTTCAGCTTCGGCAATTTCTTCGGGGTCTGCATCCCCGCAGGGATAGACGGAATAACTGTGCCGGAAGCCTATCAACACGCGGTAAATCGCACCCTGTTCGGTTTTTAATAAATTGTCTATATCCAGCGAGAAGCGGTTTTTCTTACGCAAGTTCACGCTTTTATCCGCGTCGAGTGCGATGGTTTTCTGAACCACGGGCTTAGCGACGCGACGCAGTTCATATTTGCTGTCATACGTGTTTTGGAAATATTGGGGTACGTTGTTTTCGTAGATTTTCACGATGGTTACGTCTACAGCCCGAAGGTTTACCGCTTCAAACGGCATGGTGAGCCTACCGGATCCCGGTAGGATGGTGCCCTTTCCAGGGATGCTGACCGACGGTAGCCGGTTTTCAAAACTCACATTGGCTGAATAGACCGATGTGATTTTCTTGCCGCTGACATTTTCGATTCCCTCATTTACCGCAATTGCATAGTCACCTTCGAGCCGGTCAGGTGCATATACCTTTACTTCGCTGCCATCGATGGTGTATCGTGCATCAGTCACGCCGCTGATGCCGATGAGACCGTTGAGTTGCTGGGCCACGAGGATAGGGTCGGAAAACTGGACCAGCACAAATTGTTCAGGTTCGTGTACGGCACGGATGTCCAGCACCTTAAACACGCCTTTGGCCGGTACTTCCATGTTTTTTTGATCGCTTTTTTCCGATTTTATAGGGGCGCCGTCCCATTTCAGCGATACGTTACGAGCCTCCTTGCCCTTTTCGAGTGAATCAATCGTAAAGGAGGAAACACGTGTTTGGGCATTGTGTTGCCATTTGATGTTCAATCGCGTATCACCATCTGCTGTCGCCTCCAGAATTTTTTCAATGTGTTCCGGTGCTTCACTGTCAGCAAAAGAAAGGCTTCCTGTCAATTTCATCAGATCGGGAGAGGAACTGGTTTGGGACTTCAGTCCATCCAATTCAATGCGATAAGCTGGATCAATGATTTTGAAATCGAAGATGAAATGGGTGAGATCAGCAGGTACATCAACGACTTTTCCAAGGTCAAACGTTACCCGGTATTCTCTTGAGGGATCGAATTGCTTTTCGGGAATAAACTCAACCGTACGGGCATCTATCCAGCGTGTTTTGCCTTTAACCGCTGGGTGGAAGGAGAAGAGTTTCCGTGCATCTTCCGCGTTGGTTTCCTGAAAGGTGTTTACTTGCGATGCAAGACGCAGGCGTATGGTACTCTCACGCGATATTACGCCTGTCGTGTAGCCTTCTACATACTTCGCAAAGGCCGCATTGCCGGCGTTGGTAGCTGCGGGCCCACGGCACTGCCAGGTCAATGTTACAACGACTGCTAAAACAATCCAAGAGAAGTTCATGCGAGGCATCAAATTGGCGTTGTTCATCTTACGTAGGAGTTTGTGAAAGCGAAAGTAACGAATTTTCGAGCCAATTTCCCCATTCGCAGTTGCTGAAAAGAAAAAATAGCTCAACGCACGTCTTCCCACCAATGCGCGAATACGCGAGCGGAATCATTAAGGAATACGGGTTCTCCTATTTTCGGTGTCCAAAGCGGTAATCCCGGATCTTTGTTTGCTTCGGTAATTCGGACCAATGGATCGTCCCACGCATGCATCGCCAATGAAAATTTAGCGTTGTGCACCGGAAGAATCGACTGCGTGTCTAAATCCTGCGCTGCTTGCAGTACTTGTTCGGGAAGCATATGGATATATATCCATGCAGGATTATATTGTCCATCTTCGAGAATGGCCAGGTCGAAAGGTCCATATTGCTGGCCGATGTCGGCAAAATGCTTGCCATATCCACTGTCTCCACCGATGAAAATTCTCCGCGATGGCGTATTCAGAACGAACGACGTCCATAGCGTGCCATTTCGTTTGAAGCCACGTCCCGAAAAGTGTCTGGCGGGTGTAGCACGTATCGTAAATCCATCGGCCAAATTCGCCAGTTCGTGCCAGTCAAGCTCAATGATTTTTGAAGGTGGATAGCCCCAATATTCGAGATGGGCACCTACACCTAACGGACAGATGACCTGCTTCACCTGAGGCGCTATTTTCTTAACAGTGCGGTAGTCGAGGTGATCCCAATGGTCGTGGGTAATGAGGAGGAAATCGATGGCAGGTATATCTTCGACGTGGTAACCCGTCGTGCCCGGGAAGCTCTTGGTGGTAAACGACACGGGAGAAGCGTAGCCATTGAAGACGGGGTCGACCAGTAGGCGCTTGCCCGCTATCTGAATAAAATAGGACGAATGACCAAACCATATCAGCGCGTCCGTCTGAAGATCCAGGGCATGGATATCTGTTTGGACATGGGGAATGCTGTCAATGGGAACTTGTCTCGGCGTCTTGTCAAACAAAAAGCTCCATATGACAGAAAGCATGTTGACGCCTTCAGCCAAATCGGGTGTATTTTCCAGGTTTTGGAACCTTCCGTTTTTGTAGTTGGGAGAACTTTTGATCCGCTCCAACCTCGCACCGGTAGGTGCTTTGCCAAATTGTGGCTGTTGAAGGAAAATGATGGTGGCAACCGCCAAAACCGCACAGATAATAAGGACGTATAGAAGCATTCGCTTGATGATTTTCTTCATGCCATTCGAGCCGAAATCCAAACAAATTAATTACGCCGGATTTAATAATCCAATTTGTTAGTCAATTTTTACAATCGGCTGACCGCATGTTGACGGTCCGGTTAAACTAAATGCGGTTCAAAAAAGCATGCATCTCGCGGTTGAATAGTTCTGCGTTTTCCAGATTAGGGAGGTGGCCGCACTCGTTCATTTCCACATAAATTGAATCCGGTATCTGGGATGTCAGGATTTCAGCTTGTTCTTTGGTGGTGATACGGTCTTCGGCGCCCCGGATAACCAATGCAGGAACCGAAATATCTTTTAGGCTATCCGTTGTGTCCGTCCGGGAGGCCAATGCGAGTAAGGTCGCACATATGCTACTTTCGGTATTCCTGCGGATGCTACTCTTAATCAGATCTATTGCAGCCTGATTCTCTAATAAACTCTTTTTAGACAATACGTTATTCACAAAGCCGATGGAGAAGGGCCTTTTACCGTTTTTCAGTACAGATTGGATGCTATCAAACCTTTTTATTTTTGCAGCGTTGTCATCTGCAAGGGAGTGGGTGTCGCTTAAGATCAGCCCTGAGAAGGATTCCGGCTGTATTTGGTAGGCTCGCAGCGCAATGTATCCACCCATCGATACACCGCAAAGGACGGATTTTTCTATAGCTAATCTTTTAAGGAATGCCAGTAAATCTTTAGCAAATACATCCACACTGAAGAAACCATGACCTACTGTGGTGTTGCCATGACCCCGTATATCTGCCGCAATGCCCGTTACCTGAGGTGGCAACGCGTCCAACTGGGGAATCCACATATTTTTATTGAATGGAAATCCATGTATGAATATAAGGGTGTGTTCAGGAGCGGGAGATTCCTTTAATAAATAGCTTATGCTGATATCGCCAAGTCGAATTCTTTTCCGTTTGATCAGGCTTTTTTTGTATTCCATATGCGAGTCTAACAACTAAGAAGAAAGATATGTTTCGCTTTTAAAAGTAATAAAATCAGGGAACTAATCCAACTCCAGCCAATATGCGTTTATTTTTTCTAAAAATATTTCGTTGATGTCATTGAGATTTCTATCTTTGCAAACCGATTCGGGAATGCGCTTGTAGCTTAACTGGATAGAGCACCTGACTACGGATCAGGAGGTTAGGGGTTCGACTCCCTTCAAGCGCACATGTTTCACTTACATAGCCTAATCATAACGTTGGTTAGGCTATTATTTTTCACGCGTATATTATGCTAAACCTTGTTTTATTTGGCCCTCCGGGAGCAGGGAAGGGTACCCAATCGCAGAAGCTAATCGAGCACTATCAATTGGTACACATCTCAACGGGCGATCTTTTCCGGGCGCATATCAGCGACCAAACGGAACTGGGGCAGCGGGTGAGTAGGTTGATTGCCGACGGTGAATTGGTACCCGACTCCATTACTATTGCGATGCTGGAAGAAGAAATTGTTAAAAATCCCGAGGCAAAAGGGTTTATTTTTGACGGATTTCCGCGTACAGTCGCCCAAGCCGAGGCGTTGGATCGTTTTCTGGAATCTAAGGAAACGGCTATCGCCGGTGTGGTTGCGCTGGATGTAACCGAAGAGGAACTGACCGCACGGATTGCCAAACGTAAGGCAGTGAGCAACCGAGCAGACGATGATAGCGAGAAGCTGAAAAAGCGCATCGAGGAGTATTTCAATAAAACCATTCACGTGCTTCCTTATTACGAACAACAGGGCAAGCTAACGAAGGTCAACGGCATCGGTGATATTGAAGCCATTTTTGACGAAATCAAAAGCATCGTCGATACGTATTGATGCGTTGTATGTTCAAATAGTATTGTATTAATGAGCCCTTCGGGGTTTGAAGAGTTGAAGTATGCTAATAGCGGACGGCCGATAGCCGAAAGCGGATAGCCGAAAGCTGAATAAGTGGCCCAAGGATCAAATTTCGTCGATTACGTAAAGGTTTGCTGCCGTTCCGGACGCGGGGGGGCGGGTTCTGCACATTTACATCGTGATAAATTTACTGCAAAAGGTGGTCCTGATGGTGGCGATGGCGGCCGGGGTGGGCATATTTTATTGAAAGGGAATGCCCAGCTCTGGACCTTGCTGCACCTAAAATACCGGAAGCATATCCTTGCAGAAGATGGTCAGCCGGGCGGCAGTGCACTGAAACACGGAGCCAATGGAAAAGATGAAGTGCTGGAGGTTCCTTTAGGTACCGTAGCGCGCCACGCGGATACCGACGAATTGCTTTTTGATATCACCGAAGATGGCGAAACCAAGGTGCTGACCGCCGGGGGGCGAGGTGGACTTGGTAATTGGCATTTTAAAAGCCCGACGCAACAAACTCCACGGTTTGCACAGCCGGGTGAATCCGGAAAAGAAGAGTGGATGATACTTGAGCTGAAGGTATTGGCGGATGTGGGATTGGTTGGGTTTCCGAATGCGGGAAAATCGACCTTACTCTCTGTCGTATCTGCGGCAAAGCCTGAAATTGCCGATTACCCTTTTACGACCTTGGTGCCAAATCTGGGTATCGTCTCATACCGTGATAACCGATCGTTTATCATGGCTGATATCCCTGGTATCATCGAAGGAGCTTCGGAGGGGAAAGGGTTGGGGCATCGTTTTCTCCGCCACATTGAACGCAATTCCGTCTTGTTGTTTATGATTCCGGCCGACACAAACCGAACGATCGCTGAGGAATATCAGATCCTGTTGAACGAATTGATCGCTTTCAACCCTGAGTTGAAAGATAAACCGCGTATTCTGGCTATTACTAAATCCGATTTACTCGACGATGAGCTCCAACAGGAAATGACAAAGGAACTCCCCGATGGCATTCCGCACCTTTTTATTTCCTCTGTTTCAAATAAAAACATCCAACAGTTAAAGGATAAGATCTGGCAGACAATCACTGGTTAGCCTGAAATCTCGTCGGATAGAAAAGTGTGATCCCTTTGCGACGTGTAACCAGCCCGGTTTGGGATTGTTAGCGAAAAGTCGAATCAATGCATATTATGCCGGTTCAATAGTGTTCATTTTCGTTCGGAAAATCGGATGCCTTTACGTCGCGGATATAGCGGCCAACCGCCTCATTGATCTCCTCGTATAAATTGAGGTATTGCCTAAGGAATTTGGGTTTAAACCCTTTATTCAATCCCAGCATATCGTGTACGACTAGCACCTGTCCATCGCATTCCACTCCTGCGCCGATGCCGATTGTGGGGATGTGCAGACTGGCGGTCACTTCTGCTGCCAGCGTTGAAGGAATTTTTTCCAGTACTACAGCGAAGCATCCAGCATCTTCCAGGCATTTTACATCCGTTCTCAGCTTATTGGCTTCCGCTTCGTCTTTCGCCCTGACCGTATACGTTCCGAATTTGTAGATCGATTGAGGAGTAAGCCCGAGGTGGCCCATCACTGGAATGCCGGCATTAACGATGCGTTTCACCGTTTCCTGAATTTCGATACCTCCCTCTACTTTGAGGCCGTGTGCACCGGTTTCCTTCATGACACGAACGGCAGCTTTTAGCGCGTCGCTACTATCGCCTTGATAGGTGCCAAAAGGTAAATCAACAATAACTAATGCGCGTTGGGCAGCCCGTACTACCGCTGAAGCATGTATCATCATTTCCTCCAACGTAATCGGTACTGTGGTTTCGTAGCCAGCCATTACGTTGGCAGCAGAATCGCCAACCAATATGATATCAATCCCCGCATCATCCAATACCTTCGCCATGGAATAATCATAGCCGGTCAATACAGCTATTTTTTCGCCATTGTCCTTCATCGTTCGGATGGTGTGCGTAGTAATGCGCTTGATTTCTTTGTTTACAGACATAAGGCAAACGTAAGAAAAATCCGGGAAAACTTTATGACCACTCTTTATCGTAATTTCCTAGGGATATTAAGCAGGATTTTGTACCTTACACACCATAATTCGTATAGCGCAATGAAAACCATATTAGTTCCTACCGATTTTTCTGAAAATGCATATGTTGCAGCGGAATATGCTTGTGCATTGGCAAATATTTCCCAACAGAAAGTTCAATTATTGCATGTATATATCGCGTTGTATTCGGGATATGGTGAGGAAGGGAATAGTGTGAAGCAGATCCGTTGGGCGGAGACCGAATCGGCCGAAGCCATGAAGAACCTGGTTGAAAACCTGAACCGGCAGTTCCCAAAAGTAGCTATCGAAGGCGAATGTGTCAAAGGATTTATGATTGACGTGGTAACGGATAAACTGAAAAGAGGTGAAAATTCGCTGGTCATCATGGGTACGAAAGGGGCAACCAATATCACGGAAAGCATCCTGGGAAGCACAACCTACGAAGTGATTAAGAAGTCGCCCGTGCCCGTACTAGTGGTGCCTATTGATACACCTGATTTCGCTTTTAAGCGTGTGGGTTTCTTTACTGCGTATGATGATCACGAGCTAGATGCATTGTTTGCTTTTCAGCAAGCGATTAATCTCCACCCTCATTTGGACATGGTGCATTTTTTCAGGAGCGATGAAAAAGCTCCGGAAAAAGACTTAGAACGTTGGCAACGCAAAGTAACGGAGGCCTATCCCGACTTGGAAGTTTCTTACAAGATGGTGCCTGTAGAAAAGGCAGATATCAATGCGGTGACGCAGACAGCGAAATCCGAGCATCTGGATTTGCTGATGTTTGTCAGGCCACATAAATCATTTTTCCAAAAAATATTTGCACCGAGCCTTACAAAAGCCATTGCGAATTACCCTACGATACCATCTCTGTTTATCAAGACCTAGTACGGGGTTAATTCGCTTGTCCACGCGGTTTGCCCAGGTCGATTGTATCCCGTATATTTACCTGATTCGTAAAAAAATAGCATAAGATGGATGATACATTACGGTCCCCCGGAGCGCGATGGCGTGCTGCAATGAACATTGAACAGCCGCTACAAATTGTAGGCACACTAAATGGCAATCATGCATTGCTTGCAACGCAGGCGGGGTTCCGGTCAATCTACCTTTCCGGTGGCGGGGTGGCGGCGGGATCACTGGGAGTCCCCGATTTGGGAATTACGACCTTACAAGACGTACTCACTGATGTCGAACGTATTACCAATATCTGTGATACTCCGCTGTTGGTAGACGTGGATACAGGGTTTGGCCCATCGGCATTCAACGTGGCGCGTACTGTCAAAAGCCTGGTTAAGGCAGGCGCCGCAGCATTGCACTTGGAAGATCAGGCCGCAGCAAAACGATGTGGGCATCGACCCAACAAAGAACTTGTTAGCAAAACCGAAATGGTAGACCGGCTGAAAGCGGCTGTGGATGCGCGTATGGATGAGCAGTTTTTGATTGGGGCGCGAACCGATGCGCTGGCTAGTGAAGGCTTGGAAGCGACACTCGAAAGGGCGACAGCCTATGCGGAAGCTGGCGCTGATTTCATTTTTGCCGAGGCTGTGACTGAATTGGCTCAATACCGGGCGTTTGCAGACGTCACAGGTCTTCCGATATTGGCTAATATTACCGAATTTGGAATGACCCCCTTATGGACCGTGAGCGAATTGTCGGCCGCGGGAGTTGCGATGGCATTATATCCCTTATCTGCTTTCCGTGCGGCAAATAAGGCGGCGTTGAACGTTTACACGCACATTCGTACCGATGGTACGCAAAAGAGAGTGCTGGACACCATGCAGACCCGATCCGAATTGTATGAAAGCATCGGCTACCACGCGTTCGAACGGAAATTGGATGAATTGTATGGGAAGTAGTCGGAAGTCAGCTATTAGCAGTCAGAACTCGGATAGCCGAGCGCTGATAGTTGAGTGCTAATAGCCGATAAACAAATAAAAACACCATGAGCGATAGCAATCAACAAACAGTAAGTAAGCCAAAAAAATCGGTAGCATTGTCCGGTATTGCAGCAGGAAACACTGCATTGTGCTCTGTAGGAAGAAGTGGTAATGACCTGCATTACAGAGGATATGATATCTTGGATTTGGCTGAGGGTGCTTCTTTTGAGGAAGTGGCATACCTGCTCATCCATGAGCGCCTGCCCAACAAAATTCAGCTACAGGCCTATCAGCAAAAACTGAAGGCGCTGCGTGGACTGCCTCAAATTGCTAAAAATGTGCTGGAGCAGATCCGTGCGGCGGCGCACCCGATGGATGTTCTTCGCACCTATACATCGGTATTGGGGACGATCTATCCCGAAAAAGATGATCACAATCCGGTGGGCGCACGCGACATCGCTGATAAGTTGCTGGCATCTTACGCTTCTGCTTTACTGTATTGGTATCATTTTGCGCATCATGGAAGGCGTATTGACGTAGAAACCGATGACGAAACGGTGGGGGGGCATTTCCTTCACCTTTTGCATGGCCGGGAGCCCTCCGCGTCGTGGATTACATCGATGGCGGTATCGCTTAACCTTTATGCCGAGCACGAGTTTAACGCTTCAACCTTTACCGGAAGGGTTATCGCCGGTACTGGGTCGGATATCTACTCGTGCATTACGGGAAGTATCGGTGCACTCAGAGGTCCAAAGCACGGCGGTGCAAACGAAGTGGCGTATGAAATCCAGAGCCGTTATGGGAATGTAGCCGAAGCCGTAGCCGACATCAAGCAACGGTTGGAACGTCGAGAGGTGATCATTGGCTTTGGGCATCCGGTATACACCATTTCTGACCCAAGAAATGTCATCATCAAACGGGTGGCCAAGCAATTATCCGAGGAAACGGGCGATATGGGTCTGTTCTCCATTGCTGAACGATTGGAAACCCTGCTATGGGAAGAGAAAAAGATGTTCCCGAATCTCGACTGGTTTTCGGCGGTTTCTTATCACCTCATGGGCATACCTACTGCTTTTTTTACACCGCTTTTTGTCATTGCACGGGTAACAGGCTGGAGCGCCCATGTCATTGAACAGCGTCAGGATGGTAAAATTATACGACCAAGTGCGAACTACACCGGCCCGGAACCGAGGGAATTTGTGCCCCTTGATAATCGAAGGTGAAAAAATTGAGCGTTGTTTTTCACTTTGTTTTTATTTTCCATTTTAAATTAAGTTTTCCATTTTTCACTAGTAAGAAGTCTAAAAAAACATGTCATCGGATATTTCAAATGTACGACCCGAAACTGATCAAGTTATTACCGATATTGTCGACTATGTGCTCAACTATCAGATCACCGGCGACGAAGCTTTCCGAACCGCTCATTACTGTTTGCTGGATACGCTCGGCTGCGGATTTGAAGCGCTGACCTATCCCGCATGTACGAAAATGCTCGGGCCCATCGTGAGCGGGACGGTGGTACCCCACGGTGCCAAAGTACCGGGAACTGCCTACCAACTAGATCCGATACAGGCAGCATTTAACATCGGGGCAATGATCCGATGGCTGGATTTTAACGATACATGGCTTGCGGCGGAGTGGGGACATCCTTCGGATAACCTGGGGGGGATATTGGCTGTTGCCGATTGGCTATCACGTACTGCGGTCGCAAATGGGCAACAACCCCTTATCATGAAGGACGTATTGGATGCCATGATCCGTGCGCATGAAATACAAGGCGTAATGGCGCTGGAAAATTCCTTCAACAAAGTGGGCCTTGATCATGTACTGCTCGTAAAGTTGGCCTCCACGGCAACGGTTGGTAAGCTCATTGGGCTTACCCGTGAGGAATTGATCAATGCCGTATCACATGCGTTTGTCGATGGTCACGCACTCCGCACCTATCGGCATGCACCTAATACAGGAAGCCGGAAATCGTGGGCGGCCGGTGATGCCACTTCCCGGGCTGTAAGGCTGGCGCTGATCGCGAAAACCGGAGAAATGGGTTATCCGTCGGTGCTTACTGCCAATACATGGGGCTTTTACGACGTACTCTTCAAGGGCCATCCTTTCCGATTTCAACGGGAATATGGCTCATATGTCATGGAAAATGTGCTCTTCAAAATTTCATTTCCGGCCGAGTTCCATGCGCAGACGGCCGTAGAAGCTGCGATGATCTTGCACGGCAAACTGACGGACCTGGGCCGTACGGCCGCTGACATCCAACATATCCGGATCCGAACCCATGAGGCTGCCATCCGCATCATCGACAAAAAAGGGCCGTTGTATAATCCGGCGGACCGTGATCACTGCCTTCAATACATGGTGGCTGTGCCTTTGTTGTATGGCCGGTTAACGGCGTCTGACTATGAAGACAGCATAGCGGTCGATTCTCGGATCGATTCATTGCGTGAGAAAATGGAGGCCGAGGAAGATAAACAGTTTACACAGGATTACCATGACCCGGAAAAGCGCTCCATCGCTAATGCCCTCACGGTAACGTTGAACGACGGAACGGTATTGGCAGAAGAAATAGTTGAATATCCGATTGGCCACAAACGTAGACGCACCGAGGGGATACCCTTACTGATCGGGAAATATAAAACGAACTTGGCTCGCATATTTCCCACCAAGCGGCAGCAACAGATTTTAGCTGCATCGCTGAATCTGGAAACGTTATCCCGGATGCCGGTCAATGCATTTGTGGACTTGATGGTGATTCCGTAATTTCATATCTTTGCTCCATAAGTCAAGATACATTATGCCTATTACCGACAATGATGTCATCTACGAAGATAACCATTTGCTTGCCGTGAATAAGCGTGCAGGGTACTTAGTGCAAGCAGACCCCGGAGGCGATGAACCTTTGGAGGACATGGTAAACAAGTATTTAACCAAAAAATACGATAAGCCCAACGGAGCCTTCGTAGGAGTGGTGCATCGCCTGGACCGTCCCGTTAGCGGATTGATCCTTTTTGCCAAGACGAGTAAGGGATTAGAGCGGATGCAGCAGTTGTTTAAAGATCGGGAGATTCGCAAAACGTATTGGGCCGTCGTGCGGCAGCCGCCCGAGAATTCCGAAGGCAAGTTAGTTCATTGGCTCTCTCGCGACCGTACACAGAATATTACTAAAGTACATAAGGAAGCCGCTGAAGGGCGGGTGTACGCCGAGCTTGAGTATAAGTTGCTGGGCAAATTGGACGGCTATTATTTGCTCGAAGTATATCCACTAACCGGTCGCACCCACCAAATACGTGCGCAGCTCGCTTCCATGGGATGCCCTATCGTTGGGGACCATAAGTACGGTTATCCCCGGGGAAGTTTGAGACGATCCATTTGTTTGCACGCTAGGAAATTATCCTTTGTTCACCCGGTGAGGAAAGAACCCGTTGAATTATTTGCCAAGACACCACGGGATGGATTCTGGGATCGTTTCGACGTATTTAATGGTGTATAATCGTCTTCAGCAGCCGTCCAGTGGTCGGTAATTACTTTTATATACGGCGCAGTTATATTGCATATGAAAGTAAATTTAGTGGAACGATCTCATTGAAACCAAAAAAGACAATTAAAAGATTAATAATTTACCTAAGTTTGTATCATGGATAGGATAAAACGTGTTCTTGCAGTGGGCGTATTCGCAGTGATCTTGGCAGCGTCTATGCCTCATCGTGTACATGCTCAATGTGCCATGTGTACGCTCACGGCCGAAAATGCGACCGAGAATGGAAATACTCAGGGAAAAGGATTGAACAAGGGCATCTTGTTTTTGTTGGCAATACCGTACCTTGCGGCAGTAGGGGTGGGGGTATTGTGGTACAAAAAATACCGCGGAAAAAAGACGGTGAATATCGATAACGATCCGATTGTCTTAAACTGATACCTTCTGATGGCCATTACCCATACCCCAAAAGTAAAGGCAATGATGGCTTCCAAATGTCCCAAATGCCGTGTGGGGAAGATGTTTGTGGGCAGTACATACGGTTTCCGGCGACAACGAATGAATGATATTTGCCCGTATTGTGGGTTTCGTTTTGAAATTGAACCGGGGTATTTTTACGCGGCAATGTATGTAAGTTATGGCCTGTCCGTTGTTCAGGTGGTTGCTGCAGGGTTACTTACCTATGAACTGACAAAAAGTGAATCACCTTGGGTATATCTTGCGGTATTGATGGGGATTATCTTGATTTTCGCTCCCTTCAATTTTCGGTATTCACGGCTTATCCTCCTATATTATCTGACCCCTAAGGTAAAATACAATCCCAAATATGAAGATCACCCTTACGATGAAGCATAAGGGTTTTTTGTCAAAATGGGCTGACAATATCACTAAGAAACGGCAATTGCTGGTCTTTTTCGGATACGATGAGTTCATCACGGTCCATTGGCCAATCAATGGCTAGATCCGGATCATCCCACCGAACGCCTAATTCGCCTGTTTTATCGTAAAATCCCGTTACCTTATACGCAAACAAGGTGTTGTCTTCAAGAGATAAAAACCCATGCAAGAATCCAGGCGGTATCCACAAAGACTTCGCTCCATTTCCATCCAGGATAAGGGAAAAGCTTTGACCAAACGTCTCCGAGTGCTTCCGGATATCGACCGCTACATCCAATACACGGCCGTGTAATACTCGTACGAGTTTACCCTGGGCGTTGTCTCCTGCCTGCGCATGCATACCCCGTAAGACGCCCCGATGAGAACAGGAAAGGTTATCTTGTACAAACGTTGCGGCAATCCCCTGTGTCTTGAAAGGATTTTGATTATAAGTCTCCATGAAGAAACCCCGCTCATCCTTCCACACTTGCGATTCGATGATCAGCAGATCCGGTATAGGAGTGGTTACAAATTTCATCCGTAAGTAGTTTTGTTCTTAAATGGTTTGATGGACCCTGCGTTTTCATTGCCTTTTTAGTTAGGTGATGACACGGCAGGTTCATTTGTTTATGAATTGAGATATTTCATGATACTGTCAAAAAATAATATTTTTCCTGCGTACGCTGTTTCCAATTGCGTCCGGATCGCGGCCAAATGAGTTTCCTGAAACAATGTGATTGCATCCCGGTTTTCGGCACGTAACTGAATGCAGTAGGTGACGCCGTCGTGAGGAGAATCCAGCATTTCTAAGAAGAACAAGTCCGTACCTCCGCCTTCTGCTTCGTAAACCAGTCGCTCCGTGAGATACGTGCGGACAGTTTCTCCAATATCACTTTCGGCAATAAGGGTAGCGTTGTATAAATACATGGCGCGAAGATAAACAATCTCACCAAAATTTTGCTTCTTTGATCCGTTCGACGAAAAGACTCAAGGCGGGAAGGACACTTGTAAAATTAAGGTTGCATAAACCGGTTTTAATATAAAATTTTCCACCTTTGGAAGAAAGGAGTGGGATTGTTTTCTAATATGGTACGTTGTGTTCTATTTTTGCTAGTGACTGTAAGCGTCATTGGCCATCTGGTTAGCTGCGATGGCGGAAAGGACCGTATTATACCGGCGGCTGACTTCTTTTCCGAACCTGAAAAAACCAATTTCCGGATTTCACCCAATGGTAAGTATCTCGCTTATTTAGGCGGGTATGCCGGTCAGAAAAATATCTTTATTATCCATCTGGACGAAGGAAGCCGCCATCAGCGGATCACGTCAGAAACAGAACTGGGTATCCAGTCCTGTTTTTGGGCAAACGACGATGAATTGATTTTTACCAAAGACAAGCGGAACGACAGTTTGCAGGTATTCGCCGTTAACCGTTCTACGCTGGGGGTTAGGCACCTGATGCTTCCGTCAACCGTCAAGTTGCGTTGGATATCGCCCTCCAAAGTAATAAATAATGGGTTTTTGATTTCACTCAACGAACGGGATTCCTCTGTATTTGACGTATATCGCCTCCGTACCGACGCTTGTCAGAAGGAATTGGTTGCAAGAAACCCAGGAAATATCATCAGGTGGTATGCGGATCTCGACGGGGAATTACGACTGGCACTTGCCAGTGACAGCCTCAAGGAAACGATGTTATATCGCGACAGCGAAAAGAAACCTTTCAGGGCGGTGGTGAGCAACAGTTTTCGGAACTCGATTATGCCGCTGGGATTTTCGGCTGAAAACCGAAACCATATATTTGCACTGTCAAACATCAACCGCGATAAATTAGCACTCGTAGAGATCGATATGAACACGGGGAGGGAAGTGCGACTGATTTACAGCCATCCCGATGTCGATGTTAGCCATGGGGGGTATTCGACTGATCGGGGTGAAATGTCCTATGCAAGTTATTTCACTTGGAAAAAACAACGTCATTTTTTAAACGAAGAGACCAAAAATGTTTATCATAAAATCGAGCAAAAGTTACAAGGGTATGAATTGATGGTATTGGACCGAGATACCGCTCGTCGCCGGTTTGTCGTGCGTTCGTATACTGACAAGGATCCGGGTGCCGTTTACTATTATGATATGGCCAAGGATGAGCTAACCAAATTGGTGGCTAATAATCCTGCTTTAAATGACTGTGAGTTGGCGGAGATGAAACCTGTTACCTATTACGCACGTGATGGACGCCAAATACATGGGTACTTAACCATGCCTCCTAAAATACGAGGCAGAAAACCACCCGTGATTGTATACCCCCATAGTGGCCCGAGTAATCGTGATCGATGGGGCTTCGATCCGGAAGTGCAGTTTTTTGCCAATCGAGGCTATGCGGTATTTCAGGTTAACTACCGGGGATCTACCGGATATGGAAAAGAGTTTTGGTCTGCAGGTTCCAAAGAATGGGGCGGAAAAATACAAGACGACATCACCGATGGAGTGCGTTGGTTGATTCAGGAAAGGAAGGTCGATTCAGCACGTATTGGTATTTACGGAGCTGGCTTCGGCGGATATTCTGCATTACACGGCGCTTGTTTCCACTCGGATCTATATGCGTGTGCGGCATCCTATTCAGGGTTCATTAATTTGTTTACGTATTTAAAAGAGGTGCCGCCTTATTTCAAACCGTATTTACAGATGTATTACGAGACCGTCGGGAATCCGGAAACAGAGCCTGAGTTAATCAAATCGATGTCTCCTGTTTTTCATTCCGATCAAATCAATATACCGGTTTTTATTGCACAAGGGGGCAGGGATAGCTGGAGCACGGTTAATGAGACTAACCAGTTTGTGCAGAAGCTGAAAAAACGTAAAGTTCCCATTACCTACCTATTGCGAGAAGAAGAAGGACGATATTTCCGTAACGAAGAGAACCGCATTCTCTTTTATAACGAACTGGGTGAATTTTTCGATAAATATCTGAAATGACACACCGGCGCAATACATACCGCGTAAACTACTTGTTGGTTAGCGCCTTTATTGTTGTGGTAGTTGCCTCCTTCGTATTAGCCGCTTTTCTGGCCCGCGACCTTACAGTTACTTACGTCGAAAACGAATTTGCCTCCAGAAAAGTGGAGGTATTGGAACACAACATCGGGCCATTCAACGATTTTTTTCATAACCGCATTCCGGAGATATCCTTTTACCAAGGATATTTAGATTCAGCAGGGGTAGCCGTATATGCAGATAGCGTGTTTCATGCCTATCCGTTTGTAGAGCGTATTGTCTTTTACGATGTGTCATTGAGTAATGACGAATACATAAAATATGGCTTTTCGGCCGATAATTTGGTCGTTTACCCTAAAGGCGTGTATCAATTTAGTCCGGAAGGGATGGCAGAAGACGTATTGCCGGTCGTTTCGAGAAACGGACATTTGCCGCTTTCGTTGTCTGATGATTTTAACAACATGGCAGTGAAGTTTGCTGCGTTTATTGAGCGGGTAGACACCACGAAAGCGCTCCAGGACGATGACATATTCAAGGTGTTTTATACAGTTACTCCGGGGAAAATATGCTATATGAACATTCCACGGAGAGACGATCTGAAGACCTATAAAGAGTTGATGTACGGTAAGATTGAGCACGATGTGGTTTACGAGCAGGATATCCTTACCTTTTTTATAGATCCGAATAGGCTTTCGCTGACCAATATCATTCCTGAACTGTATCAACGCGTCCAGATCCAGCCGCTGGTTTATGAATCGATCGATACCGATCCGGACTTGCTTACTACGGAAACCCCGTTGCCGGGAGCTTTGGCAGACTATAAAATCTATTTCAGTTCCAGCCGCACATTCCTGCGGTCTGAAATCAATCGGAGGTTTCTCCCCGTAATGGCCGGTGTGATCGCCATTTATCTCCTGCTAGCTGTCATTGCTTACCTTATCTACCGGAATCTCTATGTGAACGAGCGGATGTTTAAGTTGCAGTATGATTTCATCAATAATTTGACGCATGAATTCAAAACGCCGGTGAGCGTAATCAAAATAGCCGGCAATAACATCCAGAGTGCCAAACAATTGTCGGATCCGGAGCGCAAGCATTATGGCAAGATATTAGATGAAGAAGCCGATAAACTTAATAATCTGATGAACACCTTGCTTTCTTTTACACAAATTGAAAATAAATCAATAAAAATAAAGCAGGAAGAGGTCGATTTGCACGAATTTTGTGATAAAGTGTTGGTAGCGTCTCAATTTAAATACGGAGATTTAGCGCTTCATTGTGAAGTAAATGTAAAAAAGACCCTGTATATTGATCCGGTTTTATTGGGTAGTATCTTTCAAAACCTGATTGATAATGCATATAAATATTCCAAACGGGATAATAAGGTACTGGATATAACCATTAAACAAGCCAAAAAACAGGTAATTATGCGGTTTGCCGATAAGGGCATCGGTATTGCGAGGAGGGAATTAATACACATTTTTAAAAAGTTTTATCGCGTGCAAAATCAATATAACCAACAAGGCAGCGTAGGCCTTGGATTGGCTTTTTGTAAGGAACTGGTTAATTTTATGGGAGGACACATCTCGGTAGAAAGTGAGTTGGGTAAGGGAACGACCTTTACCATCGTGTTTCCATTAGATTAGTGTTTTTTTTACTTTTCACTTTAGAAATCGTATCAACATATGTATAAAAATGTTAAAATAGCGGTCATTGAAGACGACGAAAATTTGCGTTTTTTGGTGGCGCATCGCCTTGAATCCGAAAATTACCAGGTGATTCAAACCGGTGACGGTGACGAAGCGGAGAAATTGATACTGGAGCAAAAGCCAGATATCGTTTTGCTCGATTGGATGCTTCCGGGAAAACAGGGGTCCGAAATATGCGCCGATTTGCGTAAGGCCGGCTTCGTTAATCTAATTATCATGATGACGGCCAAGTCACAGGATGTGGACAAAATCGACGCGTATAGCTTTGGGGTTTCGGACTATATAACGAAGCCTTTCAGTATGGATGTCCTCGTTGCAATGATTGAAAACAAGATAAAATATTTTGTCAGCAACCAGGGGGCGGATTTGTATACATTTGGAGATACTGAACACCATCCCAACATCCATTCCTTGGTTCGTGATGGCAAAAAAATCGAACTGACTATTCTTGAGAATCGTATTTTGCTATATTTTCTGCAAAATATCGGGCGTGTAATCGGCCGGGATGAATTGATGCAGGTGGTGTGGGGCTACAGCTCCAATGTCAACACGCGGACGTTGGACATGCATATTGTACGTCTGCGTAAAAAGATTGAGCTCAATGCTGACAAACCTACTTATTTGCAGACCGTCAGGGGAATGGGATATAAGTTTGTGGATAACCCTTAATCTTTTTTGTTTTTTTAAAAAACATTTCCTATCTTCGTCCTAATGAGCAAGGCCATACCACTAGGACGGTATGGTCTTGCTTCTTTTTTTGACTTTATTTTTTTAATTCATAACAGATTATGGCAGAAGTAACGTATTACAGTAAAGAGGGATTGGAAAAACTCAAAGAGGAGTTGCAGTATCTCAAAACGGAGGGTCGGGCAAAGATTGCAAAAGCCATTGCCGAAGCGCGAGACAAAGGTGATTTGTCGGAAAACGCGGAATACGACGCGGCTAAGGAGGCACAAGGGTTGCATGAGGCTAAAATCGCAAAGCTAGAGGATAGCCTGGCGAATGCCCGTGTAATCGACGAGTCAACATTGGACACGTCCAAGGTATTGGCGCTGTCTATCGTTAAGTTAAAGAACATAAAAAATGGCACTGTGATGACGTATCAGTTGGTGTCGGAGACGGAAGCAGATCTGAAAGCAGGGAAAATTTCGGTGAAGTCTCCGATCGCTCAGGGCTTACTCGGTAAGTCGATAGGTGATAAAGCGCAAATACAGGTGCCTGCGGGTCAAGTCGAATTGGAAATTTTGGATATTTCCAGATAAGAGCAAGTGACGGTTATGTGCGGGTCTGCCATAACCGCACATAGCAAAACAATATTATTCGGCGGCTGTTTCACAAGACAGCCGTTTTTTTATCTTTGTATCATTGATGACTAATGAAAACGATATGCCTACCATATTCTCTCAAATCGTTGACGGTGAAATTCCGGCTTATAAGGTGGCCGAAAGCAATGATTACCTAGCTTTTTTAGACATTAACCCCTTAACCAAGGGCCATGTATTGGTTATCCCTAAGCGGGAAACTGATTACCTGTTTGACATGGAAGACGACGATTACATGGGGCTTTGGGTTTTTGCGAAAATTGTGGCCCAAGGGATTAAACAGGTTTATCCCTGTGAACGGATTGGAGTGGCTGTGGTTGGTCTTGAAGTAGCCCATGCCCATATCCATTTGACACCGATCAATGAAGTAGGGGATTTAAATTTCAATCGTCCAAAACTGGAACTTAGCCACGAAGAGCTCGCTGAAAGTGCTGAAGCCATCCGGAACGCCATCTCGGCACTCACGCGGAAATCATGAGCCACACACCTTTGTCCATCCGACCAATTTGTGTAAGTTTGTAGGTGATAGTTATGCAAGAGTTCTGGGAGTCATTTTCACAGTTGTTGGATGCCGAAACGTTATTAAGGTCAGGTGGCTTCTATCTTGTTGTGTTTATCGTGTTTGCCGAGACCGGTTTGTTCTTTGGATTTTTCCTGCCGGGAGATTACCTGTTGTTTTTAGCCGGTCTTTTCTGTGCATCGGGCTTATTGGATGTAGATATTACAACCTTATGTTTGGGATTGTTTGCCGCCGGGGTATTGGGTAATTTTACCGGTTATTGGTTTGGTTGGCGAACGGGGCCGATGCTATTTAAACGAAAGGATACCTGGCTGTTTAAACGCCGGTATGTGGTGATGGCCGAAGAATTTTATCATAAATACGGTGGACCGGCGTTGATTATCGGACGTTTCGTGCCAATTATCCGTACCTTTGCACCGATATTGGCCGGAATTGTACAGTTGAATTTTCGGAAATTCGTGTTATACAACGTGGGCGGAGCGGCCATTTGGGTATCGTTGCTTACTTTATCCGGTTTTTTTTTGGGGCGCAAATTTCCACAAATCAGTCACTATATTGAATATATTATTGTCGGCTTCATAGCCATTTCTTTCACACCGATATTGATTGCATTGATTCGAAGAAAGCTTCGCCTGAATAAAGATAAGAAGGCGGAAATAAACAAGTGACAACCATAGATTCTTACCCCGATGAGTAAATCACACCCCTGGCATGACGTATCCCCTGGCGACGACCTTCCGTCTTCGGTGAACGCTATTATTGAAATTCCCAAAGGTTCTAAAGCTAAGTACGAAATCGACAAAGAAAGCGGCCTGATCAAATTGGACCGCGTATTGTTTTCTTCGGTAATGTATCCTGCTAATTACGGATTTATCCCCAAAACGTATTGCGACGATAAAGATCCACTGGATATTCTGGTGCTTTGTTCGGTAGATGTATATCCCATGAGCATTATTGAAGCCAAAGTTATCGGAGTGATGCACATGATCGATAACGGAGAGCAGGACGATAAAATCATTGCCGTTGCCAAAAATGACATGTCTGTCAACTACATCAATGACCTGTCAGAATTGCCACCGCATACCATGAAAGAAATCGTCCGTTTTTTTCAGGATTATAAAGCGCTTGAGCGTAAGAACGTCACAATAGAACGTCTTTTTGGCCGCTCATATGCCTATCAAGTTATACAGGAAAGTATCGATTTATACCAAAAAGAATTTGCTAACCTAAGAACAACCTGATGGGCTGGGAGATTTTCTGGACGTTTTTTTTGGTTGCTGCCAATGGCTTTTTTGTGGCTGCTGAGTTTGCCATTGTCAAGGTCAGAGCATCGCAGATTGAAATTAAGATCAAGACGGGCAGCCAGGTGGCTCAGGTAGCCAAGCACATTACCAGTCACCTCGATGGGTACCTGGCGGCGACTCAACTGGGTATCACCTTATCTTCTCTTGCATTGGGATGGGTAGGCGAGGCGGTGATGACCGATATCGTAACGGTAATTTTCGGGTGGTTCAACGTGGAATTAACCGGAACGCTGGCCAAGAATCTGGGGCATGTACTTGCTTTCGGAATCATTACGGTGTTGCACATCGTGTTTGGTGAATTGGCCCCAAAGTCCATTGCTATCCAGCGCCCTATTGGTACAACCATGAGTATTGCCGTTCCTCTGCGCTTCTTTTATCTCATTTTCCGGCCCGTTATCTGGGTGTTGAACGGTTTTGCAAACCTCATTCTCCGAGTAATGGGGTTTGAGGTCAATGTGGGAGAGGCTCACCATTCTTCCGAAGAATTACAGTACCTGCTTGATCAGGGGAGGGAAAGCGGTGCACTGGACACCACCGAACATGAGCTGATCAAAAATGTATTTGACTTCAATGAGCGGATGGTGAAGAGTATTATGGTGCCGCGTACGAAAATCTATGCCGTGGAAATGAATTGCCCCGGTGTTGAATTCATTGAACGGATTACCCGGGAGGGATATTCACGGATTCCCATCTACGATGATAATATCGACCAGATTATCGGGATTGTACATACGAAGGATATCCTGCCAATCATCGCAAAAGGAAAAGAGCTGGTACTCAGGAATATTATCCGAAAGCCCTATTTCATTCCCGAAACAAAAAAGATCAATGACCTGATGGCTGAATTTCAGCAGAAACGCCTTCAGATTGCCGTTGTACTGGATGAATTTGGCGGAACAGCTGGAATGGTCACGCTGGAAGACATCGTGGAGGAACTGGTGGGCGAAATTCAGGATGAATACGATGAAGAGACTCCGGTTGTGGAGCGCATCTCAGACACCGAATACATGGTGGATGCCAGTGCTAATGTGCACGACGTGAATGAATTTTTACCGAAGGAGTTACCGGAAAGCAATGACTACGACACCATATCGGGCTTGGTAAGTGATCTGTTTGATAAAATACCCGACGTAGGGGAACATAAAGAATTCCATGGTTATAATTTCATAATCATAAAGAAAACCCAGCAGAACATTGAGTTTGTAAAACTGGAGCTCGTACAGACGGATCTGGATCAGGATATGGAATAGGAATATAGTTTGGCGTGACGTTACAGCTATTTTATACACCGGATATTTCGCCCCACGACAAAGTCTATGTGCTGAATGAGGAGGAAAGTAAACATGCAATCCGTGTACTGCGGCTCGCTGAGGGGCACGCTGTATATTTGGTGGATGGTAAGGGAGGGCAATACAGGGGAATCATTACCCATGCACATCCCAAACGTACGGCGATAACAATCGAAGATTTTAAACCCGATTATGAAAAGCGGAACTATTATCTGCATATTGCCGTTGCACCGACTAAGAATATCGACCGAATCGAGTGGTTCCTGGAAAAGGCGACCGAGGTAGGAATCGATGAAATCACGCCGATTATCTGCGAACATTCCGAACGGAAAGAGGTGAAGCCTGAGCGTTTGAATAAAGTAATGGTAGCCGCCATGAAGCAGTCGCTGAAAGCCTATTTGCCTAAGCTTAATGAAACAGTGAAACTCACAGACTTTCTAAAAAAGGATGGAGAACCGCAGAAATTTATTGCCCATTGCGCCGATGGCGAAAAACGGTATTTAACGGATGGGATTAAGGTGGCTGGCCGCTATGTCATATTGATCGGGCCGGAAGGCGATTTCAGTGTGCCGGAAATCCGTTTAGCAGTCGAAGCCGGTTACATGCCCATAACATTGGGCTCTTCGCGACTTCGCACGGAAACAGCCGCATTGGTGGCTTGTTTGGAAGCGGCAATCGGAAACCGATAACGTTTCCCAGCTTTAGGCTATTCCATCAATTCTGCGTTAAGTACCTGAATCTCTGAATTGCCTTCCTGGGTATTCGGATTCAGGTGTATAGTGCCGGTTATTTTAATGGGTTCTTCGGTAAAACGTACTTTTTTGCCTTTTTTCATAAATATTTCGACCATGGGTGGGATATCACCCTGACCGCAGAACATGCACTGCATAACCGGTAACACAGAGAGCATGAATGTCTCATGGTCCCGCCCCCCATTGATAGGAACCAGGTAACCGGGAAGGGTAACGTTTTTTTTGTCAATGGCTTTTAATTCATCCGGAAAATGCGGGGTGTATACAGTTTTGCTGTCTTTATACGTTACTTTATACATCAATTTATTGATGGTCTCCCAGGTACCGTTCATCATCGGTGTATGGTCCGGAACTTCACCAAATGGAACGTCCTGTGCGTTTGTTAGTTGTGTGCCAAAGGCAATGAATGCAATAATTACGAAATACGTTCTCATGTCCTGTACTAATTTCCCGATAATGTTTGCGATATGGAAGTTTTATATGCTTTTACAGCGGGGATCACCGCAGCTAAAAAGCCGATGGTTACGCCGATAACTAACAACCAAGCCTCCTGGGGTAGTAAAACCAACGCCTCCAAAAGCGATGCCGTACTGCCTGTACGGGTGCCGATCAGGTAAACGGCTATGTGACCAATCCCGATTCCCACAATCGCTCCCACAAAGGTAAGTAATATTCCTTCGGCAATCACTATGCCGAATAGCTTTCCCTGCGACGCCCCAAGTGTACGCATAATGGCCAGGTCATATTTGCGGCTTTTCAACGCATTGTATAAGCTGATAAACACGCTGAGGGCAGCCATTAACATGATGACATAAGCCAGTATTTGCAGCGAATCGATCCCGATGCCCAGCAGCGAAAACAGTCGTGCACTTTCGATGGCCGGAGAGGCCGCTTGCATGGCTGTGTTTTGGTTTACGAGTCGGGGAAACATGCCGATGGCGGCGGGATTCCGGTATTGGATCAACATGCTGGTGATCTCGCGCTCGCGCGAGCCGACGTTGCCCATAATGTTTTTTACCAATTGGGGCTCTTTAGGGGCTACTGGGTCATGATCCTCGCCGTGGTGGTGTTCGTGTTCGTCCACGCCGGCCAAGTCGTGGCTATGGCTGTGTTCGCTTTCTGCATGCTCATGCTCGTCTTCGGAATGAGCCTCGTCTTCATGCGTTCCATGCATGCGCCACACGCTAGCCAAATTGGTTACTATGAGCCGGTCTGCAATGTGGTGAGCCGGCTTAAATATTCCGGTAATGGTATAGGCATTTTCGTCGTGTGTATGGCCTTCGCTGCTAAGGCCATGGGCGCCATATATCTTATCGCCGACTTTCAGCTGGTTCTTCCGCGCGACATCCGCCCCGATGGCCGCTTCGAAGTCTCCTTTCCAAATCCGGCCTTCAGCTAGTTCCAGCCCATATAACTGTAGGAATGTACTGTCGGTGCCGACAATTCGGTGGCCTTTGTAATTGTCGCCCAACGAAAGCGGTACCGCCAATTTGACCATGGGATTGGCGGCCAGTTTTTGGGCTTCCCTCAAGCTGATGTTGCCTGTCGGATTGTCCATGTGATAGATGCTGCTGAGGATGAGCTGAATGGGGCTTCCTTTTGCGCCGACGACTAAATCGATGCCTCGGCTATTGTTGCCGAGCTGTTCTTCGATTTGATGAGAAGTAAGCAGCAGCACGCACAATATACCCGTGCCGAAAGCGGTGAGTAAAATCCCCAGCAGCGATGTTGCTGTATTTTGGCGAATGTTTTTCCATGCGATCTGAATACTATTCATACCACACCTCCCACCTGATATGCATGGTTTATCCGGCTTTTGACCCGTTTATCGTGTGTTGCAACCACCAACGTTGCACCTTGTTGTTCGGCTTGAGTGAGCAGCAAACTTAATACGCTTTCCGTGTTCCGGTCATCTAACGATGCGGTGGGTTCGTCGGCCACCAAAATTGCGGGTCGGTTTATCACGGCGCGCGCAATCGCTGCGCGTTGCATCTGTCCGCGACTCAATTTTCCGGGGTAGCTATTGGCTTTGTGCGCCAGGTTCAGCAACGCTAACACTTCATCAATGCGGTCATGGTTTATCTTCGCACCGGCAAATCCCTGTGCAATCTGTAGGTTTTCTCTTACCGTAAGGCTTTTTACCAAGTGAGCTTCCTGAAAAATGAGCCCGATGCGTTGTCCGCGGAATTCGTCCAATTTCCGGGCAGGCAGTTCGTAAAGCTGCTGCCCGTCAACCTGTACCGTTCCGGTTTCCGGTTTCAGCAATCCACTTAGGATGTGTAGCAAGGTGGTTTTTCCGCTACCCGAATCACCGAGTATCAAGGTGTGTTGGCCGTTGGTTACTTCAAGATCTGCAAACTGTAACGATTCACCTCGTGGATATCGATAGGCGATATCATTCAAACGGATCACTGTCTGTTTATTATCCTGCATGTCTGTCGTACTTCTGTTCCGTTTGGCAAGTTTAAGGTATTCTGAGCAAATATGCATTCTATTAATGCAACTTTATTGATATTGTTAATCCGCGCAAAGCACCTAGCTTATCTTCCCATTCTTATGGTAACATTTAATTAACATAAAGCTAAGCATTCCTTCATGTAATACTAATGTTTAGGTAATGTTAAATTAGGATTATTGCAGGGAATTTTTATCAGACCATGCAAAATAGAAAAGTTAAAAGTTGTTTACTGTTTATCAGTTTTCTCCTAACCGTATTTGGCTCAAATGCGCAAGCCCAGCAAGGCATTATTAAGGGGACAGTTAAAGATGCAGCGACCGGCGAGGAAATTGTTGGTGCTTCGCTTGGCATCGTTGGGACCACACATGGCACGATTTCCGATGACAAGGGCGCTTTCCTGCTCACGGGAATTCCTGCGGGTCAGTATGTTTTTCAAGTAAGCTATGTAGGCTACTCGACGATACGTATTGAAGATGTTGTGGTAAAAGAAGGAGCGGAAACGAATCTGGATATCAATCTCGAAGAGGCCGGAGAAATGATGGATGAGGTGGTCGTGACCACCACACGACGGCGCGGCGCCGATATTGCCTTACTGGCCGAACAAAAGAAAGCCAGCTTGGTGATTCAGCGGATCGGTGCTCAGGAGTTGTCACGAATCGGTGCAAGCGACGCGGCAAATGCGGTCGCGAAGATGTCGGGAATATCTAAGGAAGAAGGAGGTACACAAGTGTATATCCGTGGCATGGGTGATCGCTATAACACCACTTCTTTCAATGGTTTGCCATTGCCTTCCAATGATCCCCGATTAAAGAACATTGCATTGGATCTATTTTCGACGGATGTCATCGAGTTTGTTGCCGTAGATAAACTTTACAATAGCAAAATGTCTGGCGATTTCGGTGGGGGAAATATTGATATCTACTCGAAAGAGTACTCTGGCGATGGTATGTTTGAGGTTTCTGTGTCGTCTACGTTGAATACCAACGCGATATCCCATGCAGGTGCCTTCGCGCAGCTTCCAAATGGCGATAAGTGGGGCTTCTCGCAATATACTATACCGGAGAATCCGCTGGGCGGATTTAACTTCACCAATAGTGCAAATCCGGTATCCCGCAATCCCTACCCGGCTAATGTGCGTGTATTGGGCGGAAAGTCATTTAACGTTGGTGGTACGGGTAGACTCAATTTGTTTGGCACAGCCAGTTTTGGGAATGGATTTGAATATCGTGAAGGCGTCAACAATGACGTCAGTGCACAGGGGGCAAGGATACGATGGTCCGATCAAACTCGCTTCGGGTATAAAACCAACACTACCGGCCTATTCAATGCAAAATACCTGATTAATCCAACGCATAAGTTGTCGTATAACTTTTTGTTTGTTAACAGCAGTGATCAATGGAACGATAACTATAATGGCTATTTCCGTGATATCACGGAAGGGACGACCGGCTTACGGCGCTTGGGTTCGTATGCACAAAATCGAGTTTTTGTAAACCAATTGTTGGGTACCCATCAATTGAGTAGTCGCATCGATGTAGATTGGGGAGTGTCGGCGAACCGGGTGTCCTATATTATGCCCGATCGGATTGAAAATATACTTCGATATGTGGACGGCGAAGGGTATAGGATCGCAGAATTTGCGGATTCGGATAACAACCGATTCAATCAACGGTTGGACGAAAATGAATATGCAGTCAATTTGAACGGAAGCTACAAAATCGGCAATACAGAAGCGCCGAGCGGAGTCATTCGTTTAGGTTATCAAGGGCGGCTCAAAGATCGTGAATTTGAGTCTATTCAATTTAATTTTGAACATACATCACAAGGAAGGGCTGTGGTTGTTGACCCCAATAACTTGGATGCATTATATAATCAGAATAGCTTTGCGAACGGCTATTTTAATATTACTGGATTTGCAGGCGAATCTCCGCAGTTGTATAGCGGCGACCAACAGATACATGCCGGTTATGTCAGCTTGGAGTATGATTTGACTGATCGGTTGACTTCTGTTGTCGGTGTTCGTTATGAAAATATCCGGCAGTATGTTGATTGGGTAACGCAATTCTTTCCCGATGGTGGTAAAAATACGTTAACCAAGAATCCGGTTTTGCCGAGTCTGAACCTGAAATACGAATTAAACGAAAGGCAGAACCTGCGTTTAGGAGCCGGCAAAACCTATACACTGCCTCAATTCAAAGAACGAGCTCCTTTTGTATTTGACGACGGTACCGTATCTGAACAAGGAAATCCATTTTTATATCCTTCTGATAACTATAATTTGGATCTCAAGTGGGAGATGTTCCCGTCGTCGTCCGAATTGATTTCCGTAGCAGCGTTTGGAAAATACATCCAAAATCCTATCAATGAAATCAGCATTTCGGCTACAGCGAATGATGTTTCATGGGTAAACATCGGGGATGTCGGAACCGTAATCGGTGTTGAATTGGAGGCAAAGAAAGATCTGATTAAATGGAATAGTGATCGGAATCTGTTCTCAGCTGGTTTGAATGTAGCTTACATGAAGACCGATCAGGATATCAATACGGATAAAGTAAGGCAGGAAACCAGATTCGACATTCGGCCTACGCATGATCGATCCAACTTTACCGGCGCATCTGATTTATTGGTCAATACTGATCTTACCTATACCAAGCGCTGGCGGAATGACGGCAATATTATGGCAACAGTGGCTTACTCCTATTTTTCAGACAAAATTTACTCGCTTGGTATCGAACAGAAAGGGAATTTGGTTGATCGAGGGGTAGGCACGCTCGACTTCATCATTCGGAGCAAGATTAATCGGCGTATTGGCGTGGATTTGTTGCTAAGGAATATGCTGGATCCAGAATATCGCAGGATCCAAGAAAATGCAAGCGGACATGTACCGGTATTGACGTATAAGAAAGGACGATTCTTTTCGCTTGGTGTTAATTACCAGCTTTAATTCAGGTTATTGTGTTAGTTAACAATTTGATTATGCGAAGTTAATAATCAGGTTACTATTAATATACACTTTTGTTGCGGAATACAGAATTATATAAAAAAACTGAACATGGAAATGAAAAAGACTTTTAGATGGATGATGGGAGCTACTGCGCTGGCTGTTGCAGTAGCAGTAACTTCTTGTAGCGACGATGATGATCCACAACCGGACCCCGATAATGGTTTCGTTGTCAATCGTGATGACCTGAAGGGCGAAATCACTAGCGGAGAAGTTGTGCTAGAGGAGGGCACGTATAAGTTGACAGGCGCCTTGGTCGTGAAGGAAAATGCGAAATTAGTTATTAAGCCGGGTGTAATCGTTGAGGCGACGGCGCTACCGGCAAATCAATTTGCTGCTGTTCGCTATATTGGAATATCCCGCGGAGCGCAGATTGATGTGCAGGGAACTGCAACCAACCCGGTGGTATTTACTGCCGCTGAAAAGAAGCCTGGTGCTTGGGGTGGTTTGGTGCTTTGCGGTGCGGCTCCTATCAATAAAGGAGAAACTGCGCAATCCGAAGTGGGTGACCTGGCTTATGGTGGCTCTAATGCAAGTGACAATTCGGGTTCCATTAAATACCTTCGAATTGAATATTCAGGCTATTCTTACAATGATGAAAAAGAATTCAACGGTGTTTCATTCTTTGGCGTCGGTAGTGCTACTGTGATTGAAAATATTCAGGTCCACGAAGGCTCGGACGACGGCTTTGAATGGTTTGGTGGAACCGTAAATGCGAAAAACTTAGTAGTTACAAACTATTCAACCGAATTCGTCGGCGATGATTTGTTTGACTGGACAGAAGGTTGGACGGGTTCGGGTGAAAACTGGTACGGCATACGCACCAATGACGGTAACCGGGGTATTGAGGCGGATAATAATAGCAACAATCATTTGGCTACTCCCGTTTCCAATCCAACAATCAAAAATTTGACGCTGATTGGCAATGGTGCCGGTGGCGAAAATCATGCGATCAAATTGCGTGTTGGAACGAAAGGGATGTTCGATAATGTGGTGTTGAGCAATTGGGGGACTGGATTTGATGTCGAGCATGATGAAGGTATTTTATTTGTAGGCGACGGATCGTTGAAAGCCACCGGGGTGAAATTTGACAACGTAACAAAGCTATCTACGGGTAAAAACACCGCTGGTACCTCCGTTGACATAAGCGCATTATTCACCGAGAACACAAATGCTACCGGTGCCGGAGCTGGTACGGCTAAGCCAGAATGGGCTGGTGGCTGGACCGTAGGACTGGATTAATCTCGATAGAAAACATCTATCTATGTAGACAGGCCCGTCTTTTGGAAAATCCTCGAACCAGAACCTGTGAGGTTATGTTCGGGGATTTTCCTATTTGTAGTTTTTTTGTTTTGTATGTGCTTAAGACATCCGCGAAAGGGTCGAGTTCCTATTACGGCCTAGCCATCTCTCGTTCCCGCGTGCAAGCACGGATTGCCTAAACCGGTAATGCTTTATTGATAAAAATTTGCAAACATCACCAAGGCCGCTAGAATCAACCCCAACCCAATCAGCTTTTCCAACACTTCATCACCGATGGTAGGGGTTAGCCGGTTGCCAGCGATGGCGCCCCCCGCAAAGCCGATCATTACCGGCCAGGCATGGGAAAGCAAGATGTGGCCCTGAATGTAATGACTCAGAGATCCTGTAATACTCGTAATCAAAATCATAAATAAGGCGGTTGCTGTGGCTACTTTGACAGGCATCTTAAAAACTCTTAGCATAATAGGTGTTTTCAGAAAACCTCCGCCGATCCCAAAAAGTCCCGCTAGTGTGCCGGCGGAAAGACCGAAGAATAGAATCAATCCTACACTGGCTCGATACGTCAAATTCATCTCCTTATGGTGAATGACAAGTCCGGGTTTCCATTGATTCATCCGGGAGAAAAGATCAGGTTTAGCGGAGGCATCACCTGTTTTTGCCTTTTTCAGCCAGAACGATAGACCCAGTATGAATACCAAAATAGAAAATAGGATCTCCAGTCCGGCGGTCGATATATAAGAGAGCAGGAGACTCCCAAGTATAACGCCACCCATGGTAGGAACTTCGAGGAGTATTCCCATTTTGAAATCGACATGGCCTTTCCTTCGAAGTCGGTAGGTAGCCATCAGTGACGAAAAAATAAGGGAAAACATGACGCTGCCAACCGCGATGGCAAGTGGATAATGGAAAATCGTAACCAGTATGGGAACCATAAAGATCCCGCCGCCAAATCCGATAAGGTTTCCGAATGAACTGACCGTAAAGCCGATCAGCACGATCAGTAGCGGGGTGATAATGTAAGGATCCATGGCGCTTTGAAATCAAAGGTATATTTTTTCCTTGTTTTATCCTGAAATGGCTGAACTTTTAGAGGCACATTTGATGATATGTTAATCAGTGCTTAATCCAGACATAATAACCCCCATTTACTTTTGTCGTAACAAAAAGCAGCATTCATTTTGTTAGGTTTGGTTAAATGGAAAAACCTCGTTGTGAAACGGGGTTTTTTACTGTCATGTATTTGGTTATAAGAAAAAATATTATTTTTGGGTACACCAATATTGTAAATCATGGAAATAAAAACATCAACTAAGTTCGTAGCCGAATTGATTGGTACCTTTGGTCTGGTACTTTTCGGCTGCGGAGCCGCTGCAGTAGCCGGAGCGGACACAATTGCGGGTCTCTCTGGCATAGGTCTTTTAGGTATCGCGTTTGCCTTTGGCTTGTCTGTCGTTGTCTTTGCTTATGCCATCGGGGGCATCAGCGGTTGTCACATTAATCCAGCAATTACCATTGCAATGCTGATCGATCGTAAGATTTCAGTAGGCGATGCAATTGCCTACATCATTGCGCAATTCATCGGTGCATTGCTGGGGGCTCTTGTATTGCAACAGATACTTAACGGACAGGTGGCAGGGTTCACAGCCGGTGAATGGGCTTATGGTTCGAACGGATGGGGAACAGGGTATCAAAGCGAGTATGGTATGACGTCAGCATTTATTGCGGAAACTGTGCTTACTTTCCTGTTTTTATTCGTAATATTCGGCACAACCTCAAAATGGGGTAATAGCACCATGGCTGGCCTGGCCATCGGATTTACACTCGTGCTCATCCATTTAGTAGCTATTCCCATTACGGGAACTTCTGTAAACCCGGCACGTAGCTTCGGGCCGGCAATTTTGGCGGGAGGTGCGGCGCTAGATCAGCTGTGGCTGTTTATTGTGGCCCCGATCGTCGGCGCAGCGTTGGCTGCCATTGTGTGGCGGTTGCTAGAGAAAAAAACTGAACATTAATAATGAAATATCGGCTACGAAGTATGCTATCTTCGGTACTTCGTAGCCTTTATTTTTGTAAAATACATTACTTCCTGTAGCTTGTCCGCTAACGACGATACTTCACACCCAGACTAAACCACCTTCCCGGCATGGGTACGGCCGCCGCTTCGATATACGTGACATCAAATATGTTTTGAGCGTCTAGGTAGATAGCTATCGGTCTGAATTGGTAAGCTAACCGCATGTCGCTTACAAAATAGCTTTTGTAACTAATGCGTTCGTTGAAGCGGGTCGCCGCTGTTGCTGACAAGCGGCCAGTGGTCAGTGTGAGGTTGGCGACCAGTTGATGTCGTAAGCTTTCGATGGCATATTTGGAGGTAAGGGGCTGTTCGGCACTTGTCACTGTTGAAGGCGAGAGCCAGGTATAGGAAAGACCGGCCATCCAGGCCACAACGGATGCGGGAGCGGACAAGCGGTAGTTTGCGGAAGCAGATACGCCGTGTACGCGGTTTTCTGACAAATTTGTGGGCTGATAAGGCATATCTGGGTTCTCCCGTATCCAGTCGATAAAATCATCGATATTCCGGTAGAAGTAATTTGCGTGGGCAATCAATCGTTGATCTGCATATTTTATTCCCCCTTCGGCATGCCAAGCCTTTTCAGGCATAACTTCCGCGTTGCCGATGTTGCCAGGTCGCTGATCCAAATAGAGGTCGGTAAACGATGGAATACGCTGCCCAGTACCGGTATGGGCCACCAATTTCCAATGTTCATTAAGTTGATAACCCAGGTCTATACCTGGAAAAATCTGCCAGCCGTAATCGGTGTTGTAATTGATATAAGCACCAGCATTAAGCAGAAAACGTTTGATTTTTTCCGTTTTGAACTCAGCGTACATTCCAAAGTTATCGCGTTTATGATTTCCGATGTTTGTGCTCCGGATCGTTTCATTCCGCATTTCCAGTCCAACGCCCACATCGCCCGCTGCGGTTTGCAGCGTGCCGTTAATTTCGGTATTGAGGGCATGACTGCGATGCTGGCTCCGTGCGCGGCTGAGGTCGTGCCCAAAGTACCGGTAATCGTCGTATGCATGCCGGTAGCTGATACGCGGGGATAATGTGAAACGTTCGGATACCTGCCCTTGATAACCTACAGCGGCCAATGCAGTTTGAACGATTTCTCTTGACTCCTTGTCGCCGGGGGCCGCATAAAAGCCGTTGGCACCAAAATCACTGGATACATATCCCCCCATCAACGAAAAGGCACTCGCGGCACCTGAAGTGATTTCTCCCTGGTAGAACACTTTGTGGTTGCGAAATGCCGTATTATAGCGGTAACCATTGCCGGATTCATGGCTGCCATACAAGGAGTGGCTGCCGAGTGCCCCGACAAGGGTACCTCCCAATTGGATGCCCCTACCATTAAAAAGGGCGTCATGGTTGGCCGTATCTTGCTTGAACCCTGATCCCGCGTAGGCGTGAGCGGATACACCCGAAACATCGGGTTTCCGGGTTACAATATTGATTGCCCCGGTAAGACTGTTGATGCCATAAATTCGTGCGGCCGGACCCCGGATGATTTCGATCCGTTCGATGGCGTCGGTAGGGATCGGAAGGTTGAGGCCGTTGTGTGCTGTCTGCGCATCTAGCACCTTCACGCCGTTAACAAGCAGGAGGGTTTGCTCAAAACTCCCCCCATCGATGCTTATATCTGCCTGCGATCCAAAGGGACCGCGCTGGCGGAGATCTACGCCGGCTACGTAACTCAACAGCTCGTTGAGTGAACGCGCGGGCAATGCTTCGATCTGCTGCCGGTCGATCACCTGGATATTGCGGTTTTGCTTGGTAAAGGGCAGTTGCAGACGATTTTCGGTAATAATGACTTCGTTCAACGAAATCATGTTTGTGTCTGTTTGCGATGTATGACTGCGCGGCTCGAACGTCGGTTGACCGATGGCGGCCGCTATGCTGATAAGTGTTGTGAAAAAGATTGTGATGTGAACTTGTAGAAGAAATTGCTTCATTTTGTTGATTTTTTTGCAAAAATCGTATCTTGCCGGCATATCATCATGTGCCGGTTTTTATTTTATGGCTAGTCCGGTTTTAGTGCCTTATGGAAGTTTCGTTCAGGTGGACCGCCAATCGGAAACGCCAGTTTATTTACAGGTGGCCCACCAGTTGATCGTTGCTATCCAGCGGGGTTATCTGCCGGATGGACACAAGCTACCCGGTACACGGCGATTGGGTAACTTATTAGGGTTACACCGGAATACGGTTGTAGCTAGCTACGCTGAATTGGAGGCTCAGGGGTGGATTGAAATCCATCCCAATCAGGGTACATTCGTACGGAATGGTTACATTCCACGTCCTGAAAAGCCAAAAAGTCGGAGTAATCAGCTACTGACCGGTTATCCGCAGGATACTGGCTTTTTCTTCAAAAAATGGAATGTGCTGGACAGTCCCTTTGTGCATTCCCCGGCACGACTCCATTTGGATGATGGCCTTCCGGATCCCCGGCTGTCCCATGTGGATTACCTCACACGGTTGTTGCGTACCAACATGAAACGCAGGGGGAATCAATCGAAGTTGGGATATGGTAACCTGCACGGTAATGAGTATTATAAGGAAAACCTGGCGAATTTTCTGAACGTGACCCGGGGATTGCGTGTTTCCAAAGGCAATATCCTCGTAACACGCAGTCTGGAACTGGGAATCTATCTGGTAGCCGAAACGTTAATTTCACCGGGGGACCGGGTGGTTGTGGGCGAACTGGGTTACTTTGCCACCAATATGATTCTGCAAAAGGCCGGGGCAGTGATCGAAACGGTGCCCGTAGATGCAGAAGGGCTGGATGTGCCAGCAATCCGCACATTGTGTGAACGCCGTCCCTTCCGGATGCTTTACCTGACTCCTCACCATCATTATCCCACGACGGTGACGCTGAGCATTCAACGTAGATCCGAATTGCTGGAATTGTCGGCCGAATACGGTTTTATTATTTTGGAGGACGACTATGATTACGATTTCCATTACGATGACAGTCCTCAGCTTCCCCTGGTCAGTGCAGACGCCCAGGGTAATGTAGTTTACGTGGGGACTTTCGGGCGCTCGTTGGCTCCCGGTTTTCGCTCCGGATTTGTTGTTGCCCCCAAAACGCTGATCGATGAAATGGGAAAATTGCTCGGTATTATCGACCGATACGGTGATGTACTAACCGAATTGGCACTGGGCGAGCTGATTGCAGATGGAGAAATTCACCGCTACTTAAAAAAGGCCACCAAACAATATAAAGAGCGTCGCGACCATTTGGCTTGTCTGCTTGTGGAGCAGTTGGGTAACTACATAGACTTTGTGGTGCCCAACGGTGGGCTAGCGTTCTGGACGACGTGGCCTTCCGACCTGAATCTCATGCAGATAGCCCGGGATTGTGCGAAGCGTGAACTGGATTTGCCTCAATATTTGCTGTATCAGTCGAAAAAACTAGCGGGTATTCGCTTGGGTTTCGGAAGCCTTACTCCCGATGAACTCACTGAGATGGTAGGCATCCTGGCAAGCGCATTACGACACTGCGAGCGAAGCGTGCGCTAATGCCATTCTTCTCGGCCGATAACTTTTTGTCCACTGATAGGATTCGGGATGGAGTCTGAAGTGGGCGGATCTGCGAGCAGATGGCGGATATCCGGTTGTCCGGCATCCACCCATGCCGAATACCAGAAACTACCTATTGAGTATATCGCACCCCGCATTCGCCGTTCGACCATCCCTGCTAACGCTCCGTGGTATGCCTTGGCATATGCATCCGAATAGGTGCGGATCAGGATGTGGTTCCGTTCGATGTAACCGAATTTGCGGTCGGGCGAAAATGCATTGTTCAACTTCGCTTCGATATCCAATACGGAATCTACCAACGCATGGCTTTCCCGTACGATACGCCACGCTTCGTTCACCGGCGACTCCACATAATGCGCACTTCCCACCAGGAAGTCATATTGGTCGGCGAACAGTTCCGGCAGACGGCTTTCCCAAAACGCATGGATGCCTATCTGGTTAGTTTTTTGTCCGTTGTAATTGCTGGTTGTATGCAGCGGTACATGCGCATCGGCAAGATAATGCCCAATATCGGACGAATGACGCAGGATTCGACCGAGGTTTCGTTCACTGAAAGCTTTTACCAGTGCATAATAACTTCTGTTTATCTGCCAGGGAAGGATACCCGATAAGAGCAATCGCCGCTCAGTGAATTTTTCCACAGCAGCGGTCCAATGTACGGGAATTGTGTCGAAGGGATGCGGACCGTATTCATCGGCATCGATAAAGTGTCGGGGTGATTCGGCGGTGTCTATGTAGCAGCGTTTGTCGGGGTCAATCGCATGTTCGGTCATGTAATCGACATGGATCTTGTAGAAACCAGCCATGTTTGTAGGCAGTGTAAATACGGCCATCCGATTGATGAGCTTATGCGCATGGAATCCCCACGAGCAAAGCAACACGACGGCAAAAACGGCGATTGGTAATAGGTAAATACGGTTCATAGTTAGATTCGGTTCATGAGTTAAAGTTAGCGTAAAAATGGAAAGATCACAAATTGTTTATTCGTTTTTAACGATGAGATAACTTTAATTAACGTTATTGGACTGAAATTAACATTCGGTATAATGAAGAGACTGATTCATTGGTTCGCTAGTTTGAAAAGCCGTATTTTTTTGCGTTTTTTGGCATCGGCATTTAGACACTGACAATTGAAAGTTAATAATTGAAAATTGAAAGTCGGCAATTATTGAGTTTCAATTTATTAAGTTTCAACGTTCAACTATGAAGATACTTTACGCAGTACAGGGTACCGGAAATGGTCATCTCAGTCGGGCAATGGATGTTGTTCCCTGCCTGCAGAAGCGAGCAGACGTCGATGTGTTGGTGAGCGGAATCCAGGCCGATCTAGCGTTACCGTTTGCCGTTAAATACCGGATGCATGGGCTGAGTTTCATTTTTGGAAGAAAGGGAGGGGTGGATCTTTGGAAGACCTTTATGAGCTCCACCGTTAGACGATTGGTTCAGGAAGTGAATACATTGCCGATTGAACAATATGATTTGATTATTAACGACTTCGAGCCGATATCTGCTTGGGCATGTAATACCCGAGAAAAGATATGCATCGGTCTCAGCCACCAAGCTGCCGCCATGGATCCCCAAGCACCCAAACCCAAAGAACAGGACATGCTGGGAAGATTCATTATGCGTAATTATGCGCCGGCGACGATTAATTATGGTTTCCATTTCAAACGGTATAGCGATCGAATATTCACTCCGGTTGTTCGTCAGCAGGTACGGCAATTGGAGGTATACGACAATGGCCACTACACGGTTTACCTCCCTGCGTATGACGATGCACGGCTGCTCAAGCAGTTGATGCGTTTTCCCGACATCAAGTGGGAGGTGTTTTCCAAGCATAACAAAACGCCTTTTGTCTTGCGCAATGTAAGTGTTCAACCCATCGCCAACGAAAAATTTATCCAAAGCATGGCGTCTTCGGCGGGGGTGTTGTGCGGTGCGGGCTTCGAGACACCTGCGGAAGCCCTTTTCCTCCGCAAAAAACTATTGGTTGTCCCCATGAAAAACCAATACGAACAACACCTGAATGCGGCTGCATTGGATGAATTGGGAGTACCTGTGATTAAAAGTCTGAAGCCAAAAAATGATGTGGCGATTGAAACTTGGCTCAATAGCAAACATGCTGTAGCTGTCGATTATCCCGATTGTACGCAAGCAATCGTCGATAATTTATTGGAAGTACACCAGCCGAAAACTTTGGTATAGCACATGGTAAAAGGAGATTTCGGGCCGCATTTCGAATGGGGTGTTTCCAGTGCCGCCTTCCAAACGGAGGGAGCTTGGGATGCCGAAGGGAAGGGGCAATCCATTTGGGATGTATTCACAACTCAGAAGGGTAAAATTAAAGATGCACACCACGCACGAACGGCTTGTAACTTCTACCAGGGTTATCAGGAGGATATTGCACTGATACGGACACTGAACATTCCTAATTTCCGGTTTTCCATCGCATGGCCACGTATTTTTCCAGCGGGAGTGGGACGACCTAATCCGAAAGGGCTGGATTTTTACAGCCGGGTGGTAGACCGTTGCTTGGAGCAGGGAATTACTCCGTGGATTACGCTCTACCATTGGGATTTGCCGCAATCACTTCAAGAAAAAGGGGGATGGGCCAATCGTGATATACTTTCTTGGATGGAAGATTATACAGCGTATGTCATTCGAAATCTTGGCGATCGCGTGAAACATTGGATGGTGCTTAATGAGCCCACCGTGTTTACCGGGGCTGGCTACTTCTTTGGAGTACACGCGCCCGGATTGACCGGTTTGCGCAATTTCTTTCCGGCGGCCCATCACGCGGCAATGGCTATGGGCCGGATCGGTCGATTGATGCGATCGGAAGTGATTGATGCAAGGGTTGGCACCACTTTTTCCTGTTCGAGCATTCACCCAGCAAGTAATCGCTATCGTGATGAGAAAGCCGCCGTTCGGGCCGATGCGTTGATCAATCGGTTGTTTATTGAACCGATCTTAGGGCTCGGATATCCTGTTAGCGACTTGAAGGCGTTGGCCGGTATCGAGAAATACATGCAGGCAGGCGATGAAAAGGCGTTACCATTTGATTTTGATTTTATTGGAATCCAAAATTACACGCGTGAAGTAGTGGCGAACTCGCTCTTCGTACCATACCTGCGCGCGCGATTGGTTCCGCCGGCAAGACGTAATGTATCCTACATCACGGCAATGGGATGGGAAGTATATCCGGCAGCGATTTACGAGATGATTAAGAAGTTTAATTCATACCCGAATATGCCTAAGCTGATCGTCACCGAAAACGGGGCGGCGTTTGCCGATACCGTGACGGGCGGTCAAGTGAAAGACCACGACCGAACGCAATACCTAAAGGATCATCTTGCACAGGTGCTTCAGGCTAAACGGGACGGATTCAATGTCCAAGGTTATTTCGTGTGGACGCTCACCGACAACTTCGAATGGGCCGAAGGATATCATGCAAGGTTCGGCTTGGTACATGTGGATTTTGATACTCAACAGCGGATTGTGAAAGACTCTGGAAAATGGTATGGCAGGTTTCTCTCCGACTAACTTTTTCCTGATCTAGATAGCTCAGAAAAATACCTACTAATAGGTATTTGATTAAATTTGAAATTTGTGTTTCTTTGCTTTAGGAGAAAAATCAAATTCAATTAATCTAAAAACAAAAGCGATGAAACATCTTATAACTTTTGTTGTTTTTGGAGCGCTGTTGATATTCCTTGGTTCGTGTTCAAAGAAGGAAAGACCTGCGGTAGACGATGACAATCTGTTGATAGGTACTTGGGAAGCGGTGAGAGCCGTTGAGCGCGGATACATCGGTGATCAAGTAACGTATGAAATTGATACGGAAAATCCCGATGATCATTTTACGTTGGATATAAAGATCCAATTTATTGATAAAAGTAGCGTTCGTATTACAGGGGACGATATAGACGGTACGATCGAAACAACCTATTCCTTGTCAAACGGAGGTAAAACGCTATCGGTTAAGGATCCCGAAGGCGCATCTACGATCATTCAAATAAAAAAGTTGACTGCCACGGATATGGAGTGGGTTATCGAAGGGGAGGACTTCCTAGAAGGAGATGAAGTTAGCTCTCAAGCTGAACGATACGAGACGGAAATCCACTTAAAGAAAGTCAATTAGTCGTAAAGAAAATCCATCAGCCAAATTACACGCTTACCGGCAGCAAGACGTAAAAGTTTGCTGCCGATCTTGTTTTGAGCTTTTGTCACTTCAATGACATTTCCGTTCGCCGACACTGAAAATTAGGCTAACTTCTACAACATGGCATGATTTTATACAGGATCTTTTCAGCATTCGTTCATTTCTTTGCGTTTATTTAGATAGTTTGTGGCTGAGTTTCTTGATTTTTTGAATAACCTAACCAATCCAGATTGGATTGTTGCACATGGCGGACTTTATTTATTGTTGTTTATTGTTTTTGCGGAAACAGGTATCCTCATTGGGTTTTTCCTTCCGGGAGACCCTATCTTGTTTATCGCCGGTATCATTATTGCCAATTTGACACTCGGGCCGGTAGATTCGGTGTTGACATTGCTGTATTGGATTGCGCTGATTTCGGTGGCAGGTATAGCGGGTAATTTTCTCGGATATTGGTGCGGTAAATATTTCGGACATCGGCTACTGAAGATGAAGGATAACTGGCTCTTCAAAAAAGAATACATTTTCCGTGCACAGGAGTTTTACGAAAAAAGGGGCGGGGTAGCCATTATCCTTGCGCGTTTTCTCCCCGTAGTGCGCACATTTGCCCCTATCGTAGCCGGTATCGTAGAAATGGATTTCAAGAAGTTTGCATTTTATAACGTGGTGGGCGGTATTCTTTGGGTAGGTAGTCTGGTCACACTGGGTTACCTGCTTGGTGAAAATGATTGGGTGCAGCGCAACCTGGAATATGTGATTATGGGAATTGTTATCGCTGCAACCGCACCGGTGCTGGTTAAGATGCTTACCGGGAGAAAGAAAAAGCTAACGCCGGTAAACGAAGAGGTGCTGGAAGAGGAGTATTGATATTGATTTCCTCCGTCTCTTAAACCGGCTATATAAGGGATATATACCGGCGATATATGGAAGGAAAATCGAATAAGGGATACGTATTGAAAATAGCCGGAATAAATGAAAGCATCAAGTAAAATGATTTCTTAGCTTTGCACAAATTTTTATTTCATTTGTGCTCATGGACACCGACGCATCCGCAACTGCCAAACAGGTTTCGGCAACCATTTATCCCGTATTATTTGCACTGAGTTTTTCGCACCTGCTCAACGATACCATTCAGTCGCTCATCCCGGCGATTTATCCGATTGTAAAGGATTCTTTTCATTTGAGTTTTTCGCAAATTGGTGTGATCACCCTGGTCTTCCAGTTGTCATCGTCACTATTGCAGCCGTTGGTGGGTGTACTTACAGACAGTAGGCCTTATCCCTACGCGTTGCCAGTGGGGATGGGCTTTAGCCTCATAGGACTTATTATGTTGGCAATGGCAACTTCCTATCTCTGGATGCTTGTAGCGGTGGCATTTGTAGGGGCAGGGTCGTCAGTGTTTCATCCAGAAGCATCGCGCATGGCCTATGTGGCGTCGGGCGGCCGCAGAGGATTTGCGCAATCGCTTTTTCAAGTGGGGGGCAATGCGGGTAGTGCCATAGGGCCGTTGCTGGCGGCTATGCTGATTGCACCTTTTGGACAATTCAATGTCATCTGGTTCTCATTTGCAGCACTTACAGCGATTGTTATTCTTTACCGCATAGGCAAGTGGTATAAACCGAAATCTATTCGGAACTACATTCTTCGAAAGTATAAAGTTAAGGAAGTGGTCCATCAATCTTTGCCTCGTAAAACGGTTGTTGTATCCATCATCGTATTGTTGGTGCTCATTTTCTCCAAGTATTTTTACCTGACCAGCCTAACCAGTTATTATACGTTTTATCTGATTGATAAATTTGGGGTTTCTGTCCAGCATTCCCAATTGTATCTGTTTGTTTTTCTTTTCGCCGTGGCTGCAGGTACGATGATCGGAGGGCCAGTGGGTGATCGGATTGGGCGTAAATACGTTATCTGGCTATCTATTCTCGGCGCTTCGCCGTTCACGTTGGCGCTTCCCTATGCCAACCTTTTATGGACAGTCATTTTGTCCTTTATCATCGGAGTGATCATTGCCTCGGCATTTTCAGCCATTCTGGTATATGCGCAGGAACTACTACCCGGTAATGTGGGAATGGTGTCGGGGCTGTTTTTCGGCTTTGCGTTTGGTATGGGAGGAATTGGTTCGGCGGTGCTCGGAAAATTGGCCGATAGCCAGGGCATCGACTATGTCTATCATGTATGTGCGTTTTTGCCGCTCATCGGTATCGTAGCCGCCTTTTTGCCGAACTTGAGGAAAAGGTCAGCATAATTTTACCTCATTTACTAGTGAGACATCAACAAGCTTGTATATATTTGTAAGCTTGTCATTGTAATAAATGAATTGAATCCATATGAAACCTGCCCTGTCGGCGCCTGATGCAAAAGGCGATGAAAGTGCAGGTTCCATGAGTTCTTTACGAGTAAACTATTTTCGAATGAAATTTTTAAGTATTGCCGCCGCCGGATGCCTGGCTGTAAGTACCGGTTCTCTATATGCCCAGCAGCCCAATGCCGTAAATCTGCTAAAAAGCCGCAGCGATTCCGTGGCTTACGCATTTGGCGCTTCAATTGCCCGAGACCTGAAACGTACGGGGATGGAAGAAATAAATGCTACTGTGCTGGCCCAAGCGGTAACTGATGTATTTGCGGGAAAGGAGACCACTTTCAACGAGACAGCGGAACGTGAACTGATTATGGAGGCTATTACGGCCGCCCGTGAAAAAATGGACGCGCAATTGAAGCAGGAAGCGGTTGCGTTTATGGAAAGTAACAAAGCAAAGCCGGGTATAACGACCACCGAGTCGGGCCTCCAATACGAAATCATCCGTGATGGAACAGGCGAGAAACCGACGTTAACGGACACGGTAACGGTACATTACAAAGGGCAGTTAAGCGATGGCAACGTGTTTGACAGTTCCTACGACCGGGGCGAACCTGCCACATTTACACTGGACCGCGTCATCAAAGGCTGGCAAGAAGGGATACAGCTGATGCCACAAGGTGCGCAGTATCGTATTTATATACCGTATGACCTTGGGTATGGAGAGCGCGGAGCCGGACAGGATATTCCGCCTTACAGCTCCCTAATTTTTGACGTTGAACTGATTTCGGTAAAAAAGCGCGTAGAAGAAGCGCCTAGCATAACCGATCCGGTCGAAGCGCAAGCTAAATAAATTGTACAGGTCAAGGCGCGTCAATGAACCCGTTAGGTAAATCGGATTTACAAGTAAGCCCCGTGAGCTTCGGCTGCATGTCGCTGGGGGAAAATGCCGCCCAGTACAAAGATCTATTACGAAAGGCAGCAGAGGCCGGGATCAATTATTTCGATACGGCTGATTTATATCAAAAAGGGCTGAACGAGCTTTATGTAGGGGAAACGCTTAAACCCATACGTAAAGATGTGATCATTGCCACCAAAGCAGGTAACCAATGGCGCCCCGATGGTACCGGGTGGGACTGGAATCCCAGTAAGGAATACATCCTGAAATGTGCCGAACAAAGTCTCAGACGGCTCAAAACCGATTACATTGACCTTTACCAACTGCACGGCGGCACAATTGATGACCCAATCGATGAAACGATAGAAGCCTTTGAACTGCTTAAGCAGCAGGGGAAAATCCGTTGGTATGGCATATCGTCCATCCGCCCGAATGTAATCCGGGAATATGTGAAGCGCTCAAATATTGTCAGCGTCATGATGCAGTACAGTGTGCTGGATCATCGCCCCGAAGAGGAGGTGCTGGACCTGTTGCATCAGCACGGTATCAGTGTGGTTTGCCGGGGTGCCGTTGCACAAGGTCTGTTGTTAGGCAAATCTGCCGCTAGTTATCTGCAGTTTACGGACGGCGAAGTAACAAGGGCAGCTAAAACACTGGCAAAGATAGCGGATGAATCGGGGCTGAGTAAATTGGAGGCCGCATTGGGATATGTGTGGGCACATCCGGCGGTGGCTACTGCCGCACTGGGCATACGGACATCGGCGCAATTGGATGATGCGATTCTTGCGTTGCGAAACGCGACGCCGCTATCCGATATACAACGGACCGTCCTGCGCAAAGCGGTACGCTCATTTCACTACGAAGCACATCGATGACGCAACTTTAGAGCGAACAGAGAATAATGAATACCGCCGAAGGCAGCATGAATGCGGTTGAAAATAGACAAGTAATGAATAAACAATTATGAATATGAAAAAGCAGTTAAGATTAGTGACCATGATGGGGCTTGTTGTGCTCGCGGCGGGCATAACCGCATCATACGCACAGCAGCCGGAAAAGAAGTTGGACTGGCATCTTTCCGCCCAGACCTACACGTTCAATCGATTTAGTTTTTTTGAAGCCGTAGACAAGACGTTGGAAGCTGGTTTGAATAGTGTTGAGGCCTATCCTGGACAAAAATTAGGTGGAGGAATGGAAGGGACGATGGATTATAAAATGGACGCCGCTCAACGGAAGGCTATTTTGCACGCATTGAAGAAGAAAAAGGTAAAACTATGTGCATTTGGCGTGGTAAACGGTAACACCGAAGAGGAGTGGAAGCAGATATTCGAGTTTGCCAAAGCAATGGGCGTTAAGGTAATCAATTCGGAACCCGATGAAAAGTTTATGCCGTTGATTGGCCAGCTGGCTAACCAATATAAAATCAAGTTGGGTATCCACAATCACCCCCAACCTTCCCACTACTGGGATCCAAAGGTGGTATTGGCTGCGGTAGCGAAGGCAAATAGCCCATACGTGGGTGGATGTGCCGATGTGGGACACTGGGTACGATCGGGGCTTGATCCGTTGGAATGCCTCAAACAGTACGAAGGCCACCTGGTGAGTCTCCATTTTAAGGATTTATCCGAAAAATCACGTGAAGGACACGATGTGCATTGGGGAACAGGTGTCTGCAATGTAGAAGGGCTGATCGCTGAATTAAAAAGACAGGGATTCAAAGGCAATATATCTGCCGAATATGAGCACAACTGGGAAAATAATGTGGGTGATGTTGCGGAAAGTGTGAAAAACTTCCGTGCGATTCTCACACAATAGAAATCCCGAAACCCATTTTAATTATAAAAAGCCACAAAACTCATTGTGGCTTTTTTTGTGTCAATAGTTTTTCGAGATCTTCGGGCGTGTCAACGGCAAGTGTTTCGAACGTGGTTTCAGCGGTTTGGATGTGATAGCCGTTTTCCAGCCAGCGCAGTTGTTCTAACGATTCGGCGCGTTCCAACGAGGAGATGGGCAATGCCGTCAGCTCTGCTAACACTTGCGTACGGTATCCATAGATGCCGATGTGTTTGTAATAAGTGTGCGAGTAAGGCCAGTCCTGAGAAGGTGCGTTACGGAAATAAGGAATGGTCTGCCGACTGAAATAGATAGCCTTTCCTGTACGATCGATCACAACCTTGGGGATGTTGGGATTAAATAGCACATCCAATGTTGTAATCCGTTTAATGAGTGTTGCAATCTGCACCTCTTGTTTCTGAAAACAGTCGACCAGTAAATCGATTTGCTCGGGATCAATATACGGCTCATCGCCCTGTATATTGATGGCAATGTCAAACCCGGGGGTGGCGGCGATAACCTCCGCACAGCGGTCGGTTCCACTTTGATGGGTTTCGGCCGTCAATACTACCGGCGCACCGAAAGCGCCTACATGAGCCTGTATGCGCTCGTCGTCGGTTGCGACGATGACAGCATCCAATCGCTTACTTTTGGTTGCTTGTTCGTATACACGTCGGATCATGCTCTTCCCTGCAATGTCAATAAGCGGCTTCCCGGGGAAACGGGTGGAGGCGTAGCGCGCAGGGATGATGCCGATGGATTTTAGCTGGGACATGAGCTATAAGATGACTTAAAATAACCCAAACAATTCGGTTTCTATTTTCTGGATCACAAATCCCAGGTCATCCCGATTGTTCGCGAAATCCAATTTATCTTTATCCAAAATGAGCAGTTTTCCATCCTTGTAATTTTTAATCCACTTCTCATATTTGGTATTGAGCTTTGACAAATAGTCCAGCCGTATGTTTGCTTCATATTCCCTGCCCCGGGTTTGTATGTTTTCCACGAGTGTAGGAACGGAAGCCCTCAGGTAAATGAGTAAATCAGGGGCTTTGATATAGGAAATGATACTTTCGAAAATATTGCTGTAGTTCTCAAAATCACGGGCGCTCATTAAGCCCATGTCATATAGGTTTTCGGCAAAGATGTACGCGTCTTCGTAGATCGTTCGATCTTGGATGATATTGGTTTCCTTTTGCTGTAATTGCACAATATGCCTGAACCTACTGTTCAGAAAATAAATCTGCAGGTTGAATGCCCAGCGTTTCATGTCGCTGTAAAAATCTTCCAAATAGGGATTGTCGTCAACTGCTTCAAATTGAGGCTCCCATTTGAGGTGGTTGGCCAGTAACCGGGTAAGTGTCGTTTTTCCCGCTCCAATATTTCCTACGATGGCAATGTGCATGTGTTAAGTCAAAACTTCTTAAAGCCAATGATTTCGCGTACTTCGGCCACGGTTTTACGGGCACTTTCACGTGCCTTTTCGTTTCCGTGTCTAATTACTTTGCTAATATAGTCGTTATCATTGGAAATATCATGGATGCGCTCGCGCACAGGCGCCGTTGCTGCAATCATGTCTTCGGCCAACTGTTTTTTAAGGTCTCCATAACGGATTTGGCAGGTGTTATATAATTCGTTGAAATGGGCTACCGTGTCGGGCGTGGATACTGCTTCCATCAGCGTAAAAAGGTTTTGAATTGCTTCCGGTTTTGGCTGGTTGGGAGTGGTCGGCCCACTGTCTGTCACGGCCCGCATGACCTTTTTTCGGATGATCTCCGGCGAATCAGACAGATATACGGCGTTACCTTCGCCTTCGGATTTCCCCATTTTTCCTTTACCGTCTAAGCCCGGTATCTTGACGAGCTGTTTGCCGAAAGAAAATGCATGGGGTTCGGTAAAATAATCCGTTTTGTATAGGCGATTGAACCGGTTGGCAAAGGTACGCGTCATTTCAAGGTGTTGTTCCTGATCTTTGCCAACGGGAACTTTGACGGCGTGATGCAGCAGAATATCGGCGGCCATCAGGACGGGGTAGGTGAGTAGCCCGGCATTTACGTTATCCGGATTTGCACGCACCTTGTCTTTGAAAGATGCCGCCCGCTCGAGCTCACCCATATAGGCGTTCATGTTGAGGTAGAGATAAAGTTCCACAACTTCAGGTACATCGGATTGAATATAAATTGTGGCCACTTCGGGATCGATTCCGGCGGCAAGATATTCCACCATGACCTGCCGGACATTGGCATATAGATCTTCCGGAGTGGGGTGGGTTGTCAGTGAATGCAGGTCGGCAATGAAAAAATAGCAGTTGTATTCATGCTGCATTTTTACAAAGCTTCTGACTGCGCCGTAGTAGTTTCCTAAATGAAGTTTTCCGGTACTGCGGATACCGCTTACAACTGTTTCCATATTGGCGGCGAAATTAAGGAATTATTAGCTAATTTGGATGTGCAGAAGCCGGCTGTTGGTCATTGTATTGTCAATGTGGAGAATCAAATCTTCGTTTATCACATGTTTGTGGGCTATTATCTTTATTTTTGTCATCGAATAGAAATAATCGGTGGGATATGGACACACTTGTAAAACCGACATACAAAAAGCCGGGACCAGATGACTTTTTTAAGAAACTTCAAAAGGAAGTACAGGAAAAGGTGCTGGGTGACAAACGCATCCAACGCCGGAATGTGGTAAAGACGTATTTCCTGCTTTTTCTGTATGCAGGTTTTTATACAAGCATCCTGGTGTTTGGAAACTATACACCGCTACTATTTTTGTTTTATATTTTGCTGGGCTTTTCGATGATCATGCTGTTCATCAATGCCTTTCATGATGCGGCGCACGGCGCTGTGTTTAAGAAGCGGAAACACAACCAGCGCTTTATGTATGTACTGGAGTTTTTCGGTAGCAACAGTTGGCTTTGGGGGAAGCGTCATAATGTACTGCATCACCCGTATCCGAATATCCAGCATTGGGATACCGATATCAAACAGAGTGACCTGGTCCGTATATTTCCGGATAGTGAGTACCTGAACCAGCATCGGTACCAGCATATCTATATGTTTCTGCTCTATCCACTATATACGCTCAATTGGTTATTTATCCGGGATTTCAAGGATTTTTTTGGTACCAAAGACAATTATGTGAAGCGGATCATGAAGATTCCGCGTGTCGAGTATTACAAATTGTTTGCTGCCAAAATCTTTAATTTGTTTTACCTGGTAGGAATTCCCCTATTGATATTGAATCAACCTTGGTATATCGTGGTTCTTGGGTGGTTGTGTATGCATATTTTTGGAAGCTTGCTGGGGGTTATCGCGCTTATATCCACGCACGTAGATGAAACGGCTGTTTTCCCTTTACCGCCCGCAGATGGGAAGATGGATGTAACTTGGGCCGAACATCAAATGATGGTGACTAAAGATTTCAGCGCAGATAATGGGCTGGCTAATTTCCTGTTTGGAGGCTTTACGCACCATGTGGCGCACCACCTATTTCCTCATGTGGCGCACACATATTATCCCTATATTACACCTATTATCAAGCGGTATGCAAAGGAATATAACCTGCCTTACACCTGCTATCCGGCTATTAAAGCGGTGCGATCACACTTTGTGCTGTTAAAGAAACAAGGGACAGGTGAGAATTTATTTCAGCACGGAGAGTTATAGCTTGGAAAGTTAGCGTTTTTTGGCTTCTTCCCAATACACATCCATTTCCGCCAGTGTCATTTCTTTCAGGTTCTTGCCCGTTTCTTTCGCACGGGTTTCAAGATGTGTGAAGCGTTTGATGAATTTTTTGTTCGTCCTTTCCAGTGCATTCTCGGGGTTAATCCCCACAAACCTCGCATAGTTAACTAGTGAAAACAGGAGATCTCCGAATTCGGCTTCTGCCTTTTCGGCGTCGATGGCGGTAGATTCGGCTACGTTAAATTCGTGCTTGAATTCTGCCAGTTCCTCTTCTACCTTTTGCCATACCTGTGCTTTATCTTCCCAATCAAATCCTACGCCCCGCACCTTATCCTGTATTCGGTACGCCTTTACCAGCGCGGGCAACGAGTGAGGAACCCCTGCCAATACTGATTTATTTCCTTCCTTGAGTTTAAGCTGTTCCCAATTGCGTTTCACATCTTCTTCGTTTGCTACATCCACGTCGCCATAAATGTGCGGATGCCGGGTGATCAGTTTTTCACATACCGTATTCAGCACGTCCACAATATCAAAGGCTCCTTGCTCTTCCGCAATACGCGCATAAAACACCAGATGCATCATGAGATCGCCCAGCTCCTTTTTCACTTCATCGAGGTCGTTATCCAGGATGGCGTCACCCAGTTCATACATTTCTTCGATGCTGAGATGGCGTAAAGATTCCATCGTTTGCTTCCTGTCCCAAGGGCAGTCTGTCCGTAGCGTGTTTAGCACAGTAAGCAGGCGTTCAAATGTTTTTGCCGGTGTGTGTTGGGGCGGGGGAGGAGTATGGGACATGATTAATTGTTTTGCGGCAAAGATAGTGAATTCCGCCTATCCAAAATTCGCTTCCTGAGGGGTTCCCTGAATTTGGAGCTGTAGGATGAGGTCGGTAAGTTGGCTGACGATGCTTTCCAATGCCGTCTCTCCGGGTATGTCTCCACTACGAACGTCGATCTCCATCTTTCGCAGTTGGAAGGCGATTTTGTCGGCACCGATTTGTGCAGTACGTCCGGCAAGGCGATGCAATAGCAGTTCCACGCTGGCTAAATTCTGTGTTTTATAGTTTTCTCTCAGTGCAGCAATATCATCTGCAGTGTCGCGTGTATAAAGCGCGATGATCTCACTGGCTTGTTTTTCATCATCGGCAAATTGCGGGAGGGATATCTCTGTCTGCTTGGATGCAGCGTCTGATGGTGCAATGTTCAGCAGGTGCAGTAAGTCGGCCTCCTTAAACGGTTTGAGCAACAATCCATCAAAGCCTTGGGCAAGAATTTGTTCCTGTTCTTCCGGTAGTACCTGTGCAGTACACGCGTAAATCGTTACGCCGTCCATCCCAATTTTTTTACGCAATTCCCGGTTCAACTCCATCCCATTCATTTCAGGCATTCGGATGTCCATCAACACGGTTGTAACCCGAGGATCCCAATCGGTCGACAGGACCTCGTTCGGCGAAGTGAAGCAACGATATGGAATGTGGCGTTTGCTGAGGATGTTTTTGCAAAGCCCGAGGATGAGGCGGTCGTCGTCAATGATCCAGATATGTCCCTCAAAGGGTTTTGCGGGTTGTCGGTTGGTTCGGAGAGAAGCTTCAGGGGTCGTGGTTCGGGAAGTCTGGAGCGGAATGTTTACCTTGAAAACAGATCCGTATCCTTTTTTGCTTTCCACGCGGATATCACCATGCATGCTTTCGCAGATTGCTTTCACGATACTTAGTCCGAGACCGCTGCCGAAATACACCCCTGAGTTGGCATTTTCCGATTGTTCAAAGTCGTTGAAGATGCGTTCCAGATCTTCAGTAGGTATTCCTTTGCCCGTATCTTTGACGACGATATTCAATTCGGTCTTCTCCGTATAGACCACCGTACTTACGTTGAGCGTTACTTTGCCTTGGTCGGTAAATTTAATGGCATTGCTCAACAGGTTAAACAAAATCTGTTTGATCCGGAATGCATCACCGATAACCCCTCCCAATCCCAGAATACGGGTGTTGAAATCTAACGTTAATCCTTTGGCCTGCGCTTGCGTTTTCATTACTGCAACCACACTGTTAGCCAAGTCTTCTACAGAAAATGGTCTTTCATTGAGCACGATCTTGCCCGAAGTGATCCGGCTATAGTCCAGAATTTCATTCACAATTTGAAGAAGGTGTTCCGACGATTGGTAGATGGCATCTATTTTGGCGTCTTCCACTGAATGCTCCTGTTTCAGTTGTTCGGAGTACCCGATGATGGATTGAAGGGGGGTGCGCAATTCGTGACTCATGTTGGCAAGAAAGCGTTGTTTAGCGGCAGCATGGTATTCTGCTTCTTCTTTCGCGGCTTCCAGCGCCAGCCGGTATGCATTGTTCCGACGGATATCGCCCAAAATCAGGTACAGCATGATGGCGGTGATAATGAAAAAGGCAAGGATAATCGCGCTGATCCGCCATACACTATCATTTACGACCGACTTCGCCTGCTGATTGTCCAATTCCATCTGCTGCATCGCTTCGTTTTCTACGGAATGGAGAATGCTAAGCATATTACTAATTAGCGTATTGCTAACTACGGTCAATTGTAATTCACGATCAACGAATTGTTCGCGCTGTTGCTGTTGAAGTGTCTGAAAACGCTGTACGATGCTGTCAATGCGTGCGAGCGTACTGTCGCGCCGCGTGGCATGAATGGTGTCTACCACTGTTTCCAGTTCTTCTTCCACCATCCGGCGTTCCTCGACGACCGGAAGCGGCTGCTCTTCTTTCTTTCGTCCGAACAGACGGGAGAAAAAGCCGCGGTCATCACTATCTATAGGTACGGCGGTGACGGTACTCGTATCTCCGGCAATGGTTGTGGTGCGACGTTTACGTTCGGTTGTTACCACTTTGCTGTCAGGTCCGGGTTCGTACAAAATATCACTGAGGGACTGCAATTGTTCTGAAAATACATGACTATCCACTACTTTTTCGCGGACCTTTACGTAAGATTTAAACAGATTATCCCGTTCCCGAAGTAGTGTTTTAATGGAGTCAATCCGGGCTTGCTGGATGGAGCTACCTTCGTACGAATGGCTCAGAGAGTCTAAAGACAATTGAATTTTTGCCGATTCCCTGGAGAAACTTTTGTACGATGTGCCATTGCCGATAAACGCCTGGGAACGTTGCAGTTGGTCCAGCCGCATAATGTCTCTTGAAATACGGCTAACACGTTCCAATTTCGGGTCGGGAATAGTGATGCTATCCACGGTATCCATCATTTCCGTGAATGCCACTCGGCTGATAATCCAAGCCAATACCAATGCAATCGCGCAGGATACGAAAACAAAAATAACCTTGCGTCGCACACTTTCTGTAGATTGCATGTTTCGGGTAGGCATCGACTATTCTCCCAATTTTAAGTAAAGCTACCAAAAATTGTGCTAAAGTGGTAATTGGCGGTCAGCAATCGGCTCTCAATAATCGGCAGTTCGCTATCAGCTCTCTTGAAAGTAGAAAGCTGATAGCGAAAGTCGATTACTGGTTCAAAAACACAAACTTGTTATCAAACATATCCAGCTTGATGTGGCTTTCTTTATCGACTTTGCCCGCCAGGATTTCCTTGGATAGTTCATTGAGAATATGTTTTTGGATCACACGCTTCAACGGACGGGCTCCATATTGGGGATCATATCCCAATTGTGCCAGCCAATCCAATGCCTCATCACTCGCAGTAAGATGGATGCCCATTTCAGCGAGCTGCTTTTGTACGTTGGCAAACTGCATGTGCACAATCTTGCCAAGTTCTTCTCTGCTTAGCGGGGCAAACATAATTACCTCGTCAATCCGGTTGAGGAACTCGGGTCGTATGGTCTTTTGAAGTAATTCATACACTTCGCCCTGCGTTTTGGCCATAATCTCGTCCTTATTGCTTTCGTCCAATTGGCTGAAATTTTCCTGAATAAGGTGTGAACCGATGTTAGACGTCATGATGATGATCGTGTTTTTGAAATTCACGATCCGGCCTTTATTGTCTGTGAGGTGTCCATCGTCCAGCACTTGTAATAAGATGTTGAAGACATCGGGATGTGCTTTCTCGATTTCATCCAGCAACACGACGGCGTAGGGGTGGCGCCGGATAGCTTCCGTTAGCTGACCACCTTCATCGTATCCGACATATCCCGGAGGCGCACCGATGAGACGGGAGACCGAGTGACGTTCTTGATATTCGCTCATATCAATACGTACTAGGGATTGCTCATCGTTGAATAGAAACTCCGCCAGTGCCTTTGCTAACTCGGTCTTTCCTACACCGGTGGTGCCGAGGAATATGAACGAACCGATGGGGCGGCGTTTGTCGCTAAGACCGGCACGGGATCGACGGATGGCATCGGAAATGGCTTCGATCGCTTCTTCCTGACCGGCAACCCGCTTGTGTAACTCTTCTTCAAGGTGTAGCAATTTGTCACGTTCACTCTGAACCATTTTGGTGACTGGAATTCCTGTCCACCGGGATACTACCCCTGCAATGTCTTCCGCCGTGACTTCTTCCTTCAGCATCCGGCTGTCGCTTTGCTTTTCGGCAAGCTCTTTTTTAAGGGTTTCCACTTTGTCTTGCGACTCTTTGATCCGGCCGTAACGGATTTCAGCCACGCGTCCATAATCACCCGCCCGTTCGGCTTGATCGGCCTCTATTTTATAGTTTTCGATCTGTTCCAGCTCCTGGTTGATCGTATCGACCAGCGTTTTTTCGCTCTGCCATGCGGCCCGTAAGGAATCCCGTTCGGCGCTGAGGTTCGCAATTTCCTTACTCAGTTCGTCGACTTTTTTCGCATCTTTCTCCCGTTTGATTGCTTCCCGCTCGATCTCCAGCTGCATGATGCGCCGCTCAATCTCGTCTACCGCCTCAGGCACGGAGTCCATTTCCAGCCGAAGCTTGGAAGCTGCTTCATCCATGAGGTCGATGGCCTTATCGGGCAGGAACCGATCGGCAATATAACGTTGTGAAAGCTCTACGGCCGCAATGATGGCCTCGTCTAAGATACGCACCTTGTGGTGGGTTTCATAACGTTCTTTTAATCCGCGCAAGATCGAAATGGCATCCTGTGTATCGGGTTCCTCCACCATCACCTTTTGGAAACGGCGCTCCAAGGCCTTGTCTTTTTCGAAATACTTCTGGTATTCGTTGAGTGTCGTGGCACCGATGGCGCGCAGCTCCCCACGGGCTAACGCCGGCTTGAGAATGTTGGCGGCGTCCATGGCTCCTTCACCTCCACCGGCTCCGACCAGTGTATGAATCTCATCAATAAAGAGGATGATTTCACCATCGCTTTGCGTTACTTCCTTCACCACGGCTTTAAGGCGCTCTTCGAATTCGCCTTTGTATTTGGCCCCGGCAATCAAAGCGCCCATATCCAGTGAGAAAACCGTCTTTGTTTTCAAATTCTCAGGTACATCCCCTTTGATAATCCGATGCGCAATACCTTCAGCGATCGCTGTTTTTCCCACACCGGGTTCACCCACCAGGATGGGGTTGTTTTTGGTACGGCGCGACAAAATCTGGATAACCCGGCGGATTTCCTCGTCGCGACCGATAACGGGATCCAGTTTTCCCGATTCGGCATCTTCGTTGAGGTTACGGGCGTATTTATTGAGCGCATTGTACGTAGCCTCCGCATTCTGGTCGGTTACCCGTGCGTTGCCCCGTAGATCGGTAATTGCTTTTTTCAGGTCTTTTTCCGTTACGCCCTGATCTTTCAGGAGTGCTGCGGTTTTATCGCCGGCATTCAGAATACCTAATAAGATGTGTTCAATGGATACAAACTCATCTTTAAATTCCTTTAAATAAGATTGGGCCTTTTGCAACGCGGTGTTGGTTGAGGAAGCAAGGTAGATGTTACTGCCGCTGACTTTTGGAAACGTACTGATCTGTTTGTCGAGCTCTTCCTCCACATGCTTCACATTTACATTCAGTTTTTTCAGTAGATGGCTGACCACATTTTCATCCACCAGCAACAGCCCTTTCAGCAAGTGTGCCGTTTCGATGGATTGCTGTTGGTTGCCCACTGCAATCTCAGAAGCTTTCTGGATGGCTTCCTGTGCTTTGATCGTATAGTTATTGAAATTCATCGTCTTGATTTTACTCATGTGTAATCAAAACAAATACCATGGCGGATTTGATTGCTAAATCGGAAATTTTGTCTTGATTTGTTTAGGTGATGCTGAATAATTGTCTGTTGGATAGTAGATTATACTGAAAAAATAGCAGAATATAGCCGTTAGCATGCGAATGCTCCTAAAACAGCATTAATGCATAATTTTCTTATGTATATTGGAAAACTGTATATTTGCTGTATGAGTTCAGCGAAATTATTAAAAGGCACCCTTCAAACCATTATTTTGAAGTTACTTGAAGATCACGATAAGATGTACGGCTACGAGATCACCCAAAAAGTAAAACAGCTAAGCCAAGGAGAGTTCAAACTTACCGAGGGTGCTTTGTATCCTGCACTACACAAATTGGAGGCAGAAGGTCTACTCGAAACCAGTACAGAGCTGGTGGATGGACGCGTGCGCAAATACTACGCATTGTCGTCCGAAGGAAAGGGGGAAGTAAAAGAAAAAATGAGTGAAGCTGCTATTTTCATTGAAAAGCTGCAATTAGTGTTGAATCTAAAGCCGACCGTATCATGAAACTGAACGAACAGCAACTAAAACACTTACGAACTTTCATCGGTCAGCAAGGCTTTACGGCGATCGATCTCCAAATGGAAATCGTCGATCACGTAGCTTGTAGCATTGAAGAAAGAATGGGCGGAAATCCTGCGTTAACCTTTGAAGAGGCACTGCAACAGACCCATGCGGAATTCGGTGTGTCTGGATTTAGTACGCTGAAAGAAGCGATGGCCAACTCGCTTCGTAAGAAATATTTCCGTCAGATGTCGCTTGAGTTGAAGCGGTGGCTGTCTTTCCCTGCTGTGTTGGTAGTAGGAGGTTTCGCGTTGGTATTATACCAGCTCTTTTTCTGGATAGCCACGCCTTGGCTCATGGCGATTACGGGATTTGTCTATCTAGCTTTTTCGGTGGTAGCAGTCGCATATAATCTGTGGTTGCAACGTAAATATCGGAAACTGATGGCCATGCAGTTCGCTAATCAATTTATCATTCTACCAACTTTTCTCCTTTACGGTGGCGGAGGAGGGTGGCCGACGATTTCTAATCAATTCGCCCGCTATCCGGAGGAAGCCTGGGTCTATGCGTGCCTTTTCGCATGCATCACCTTGTTTTTTACATTCCTTTTTGCGGTGTTTTTCAGAGTCACATCGTATGCCATCCGGAATTGCCGGGAGTTTGAGCGGCACGATGTTTTGTTAAAACGGATTGATTGATTTATCTTGTATTTTATATCGACTTTCGTTAATTTTGACTAACCAGTTGATTACCATAGATAAAAGCATGAAATATGAAAGCAGATAAAATCAAGAAAGTACTTCCCTATATCCCGGAAATTTTGGTGTTAGTAGCAGCAATGGTTTGTTTCCTTGGCGAATGGATTGGGACGTCTTCCTTGACGTCTTTTAGTGGAATAATGGGCTTTGGCATACTGGTGTTCATAGCCCTATTGATTTGGAAGAACAAGTATCTCGCACTTTCGATAGCTATTCTATTGGCGGGCGCGAGTGTTTATTTTCTGTTAGCATTACTTTCGGAGTTCCATGAATTTCGGGTGGAGAATCAGGAAAGGTGGCAAATGTTGCTGGTTGGCTGTGCCATTTTCGGTTCATTGTTGGTGGCCTCACTGATCATGCCTAGAAAATATTTTGCTAAATAGAATCCGGTGCCTTAAAGTACTGGCTATAAAGCCACCGTAGATAATGTAGTTAACGATGGCATTAACGATATTAAATGTTAAGTTGGACATGGCGGAGTAGACAATCATTACAGGAATTTTTGTGAATTTGCGGTATGGGATATTTAATCGTACATCCGGATACTAGCGAAAAATTAACGGCGATCAAGGTGGTACTGAAAGCATTGAAGGTTGATTTTGAGGAGAGCAAAGCAGCCTATAATACTGATTTTGTTGCGAAAATGCAGGAAGGCGAGGAGGATATTAAGGCGGGTCGTACAGTGAAAATGACACTGGACGAGTTATGGAAATAGAATTCACCCGACGTGCATTTAAGGAATGGAAGGAATGGAAGAAAAGCGGCAATGAGAAAATCATAAAGCGTATTGCCGAGTTAACCCAAGCCATTTTACAGGATCCGTTTTCAGGCATTGGTAAACCTGAACCCCTTAAGCACCAATAGGCATTATACCTAAAATTGGTCTTCCGATCAAATCAAAGTGGTCCCACTTTAAAAATTCGGTTTGAGTAGATACTTATCGTAGAACCGGAAGATATGGCCAGCCGCCTCTTCAGCAGTATCCACCAGGCGGTACAAGTTAAGATCTTCGGGACTGATATTCCCTTCTTCCAACATTCGGTTTTTTACCCAATCGAAAAGGCCACCCCAGTAGTCTTGGCCAACCAATACGATCGGGAACCGAGCGATTTTACCGGTCTGGATCAGTGTAATGGCCTCAAAGAGCTCGTCCATCGTGCCGAACCCTCCCGGCAGGACAATAAACCCTTGGGAGTACTTCATGAACATGACTTTCCGAACAAAGAAATAATTGAACTGAAGGAGTTTGTCTCGATCGATATAGGGATTATGGAATTGCTCAAACGGGAGCTCGATGTTAATACCCACCGATTTTCCGCCTGCCTCGTACGCACCTTTGTTAGCGGCTTCCATAATGCCCGGTCCACCGCCCGATACGACTCCGTAACCGCGCTCGGTAAGCAGTCGGGCGATGTCTTCGGCTAGCTGATAATTTTTATGGTCCTGCGGCGTGCGCGCCGACCCAAACATCGATACACACGGGCCTATTTTTGCCAGTTTTTCGAATCCATCGACGAACTCAGCCATGATTTTGAAAATCTGCCAGGAATCTTTCACCTTGATCTCCTGCCAGGTTTTGTTTTCAAAGGCCCGCATAATTTTATCTTCTCGCGTTCTCGCCATCGTTGGTGATTTTTGATTTTCGCTAAAGTACTAATTTTTCGAGCAAAGCGGTTATCCGCTAAATCTTGTTATCAGTGTTCAATCCGTCTTTACAAACTTTTCGGCCCAAACATGTATCTTTGCGTTATGAACTTTTCCTCCAAGCTGCTGGAACAGGCGGTGATTGAATTTGGGCGTCTGCCCGGGGTGGGACAGAAGACCGCCCTGCGCCTGGTGCTGCACCTACTGAAACAACCCGAGGCCGATGTCATGCGGTTTACCGAGGCGTTGAATCGCTTGAAACAGGAAATCCGGTATTGTACCACGTGCCATAATATTTCCGATCAAACAATTTGCGAGATATGTGCCTCGCATAAACGTGACAAGGGATTGATCTGTGTGGTTGAGGATACGCGCGACGTGATGGCCATCGAAAATACCAATCAATATCACGGCGTATACCACGTGTTGGGTGGACTGATATCGCCCATGGACGGAGTAGGGCCGTCTGACCTTCAAATTGACAGCTTGGTTGGCCGTTTGAAGGCCGGAGGGATACATGAGGTGGTCCTGGCGTTAAGTGCTACCATGGAAGGGGATACCACTATCTTTTACCTGTATAAGAAGCTCAAGGATTTCGGCGTGCAGATCAGTACGATTGCGCGGGGCATTGCCTTTGGCGGTGAACTGGAATATGTGGATGAAGTAACCCTTGGCCGATCCATCGCTACCCGCGTACCTTATGAACGGAGTATTGCCTAAGATGGAAGAACTGGATTACATCAGCAAAAACAGGCAGTCGTGGAACAACCGTGTGGATGTGCATGTTCAATCTGCATTTTATGATAACGAGCGTTTCCTCCAAGGGAAATCTTCGTTAAACGCGATTGAACTCGGATTGCTGGGTGACGTTGCAGGAAAAACCATACTGCACTTACAATGTCATTTTGGACAAGACAGCATCTCGTTGGCCCGAATGGGGGCTTCCGTCACGGCTGTTGACCTTTCGGATAGGGCCATTGAAAAAGGCCGGCTGTTTGCGGAACAGATCGGTGTAGCCGTTGATTTTATCTGTTGCGATATTTATGATTTAGCTGGTCATTTGGATAGGCAGTTTGACATTGTATTCACAAGCTACGGCACCATCGGCTGGCTTCCGGACCTGGATAAGTGGGGGGCACTCGTGTCGCGCTTCCTAAAACCGGGAGGTAAATTTGTATTTGTGGAATTTCACCCGGTGGTGTGGATGTTCGATGACGATTTCGACCGCATCGCTTATCCATACTCCAGTTCTGAGGCATTTGTCGAAACACAATCGGGTACGTATGCCGAACGTGATGCTCCAATTGAATCCCAATACGTCTGCTGGAACCATGGACTCGGGAAGGTACTGCAAGCATTGGTGGGTGCCAGACTTGAACTCATTTCCTTTGAAGAATTCGACTATTCTCCCTACAATTGCTTTAAACATGCGATTGAATACGAGCCGGGAAAATTCCGGATCGAGCATATAGGTAACAAAATGCCAATGGTGTATGCGTTGAAAGCCCTTCAAAAAAACAAACCTTGAATGAATTGAAAAACAAAACAGTCGTTATCACAGGTGCGTCATCCGGTATCGGCCTAGCCTGTGCGGAGGCATTTGCACGGCAGGGAACATCTCTCGTGTTGGGTGCAAGACGTTATGTCGATTTATGTACAATCAGCCAATCCTTAGAGTCGACGTATGGCATACGTGCGGTAGCCGTGCAGTGCGATGTAGCCAAAGAAACGGATTGCCAGATGCTGATACAGCAAGCAGTAACTACTTTTGGCGGTGTGGATGTATTGGTAAATAATGCTGGAATCAGCATGCGTGCACTGTTTGCCGATTTGGATCTACAGGTGTTACACAGGCTAATGGATGTCAATTTTTGGGGTACAGTGTACTGCACCAAGTACGCCATGGACGAGTTACTCCACAGTAAGGGATCTGTCGTGGCTGTGTCATCTATTGCCGGCTACCGCGGCTTACCGGGGCGCACGGGGTATTCAGCTTCCAAATTTGCCATTCATGGATTCATGGAATCATTACGCGTCGAAAACCTGAAAACCGGGCTGCATGTGATGCTGGCCTGCCCAGGCTTTACCGCCTCCAATATTCGGCAGACCGCGTTGGATGCCAAGGGCAGTACACACGGAGAAACCAGCATGGACGAACACAAAATGATGACGGCCGGAGAAGTTGCCGAGCGCATCGTGCAGGGAGTTATCCAGCGTAAACGTACCTTGGTCATGACCCGACAGGGTAAGTTGGCCGTATGGATGAATAAGCTGCTGCCTGCTTGGGTAGATGGGCAGGTGTATAAGCTGTTTGCGAAAGAAAAAAATCCGTTGATAAAGTAGGGAATTCGGACGTTACATTTTTCTTACGACGAAATATAGGCCGCCCGAGATGCTAACGAGCACCACCGCCGTGCCCCACCAGAGAATGTTGAATCCATAATTGTCGGCGACGTGTGTGCCAATGAACGGAGAAAAAACATGTGCGGCCGAAAAAGCCAATGCATTCAATCCCATATAGGCTCCTTGGTTTTGCTTAGAAGCGCGTTTTACCGCAACGGAGGCCATGAAAGGCATGGCTAGGATTTCTGAAATACTCATCAGGAAAATGGAAAGGTAGAGTATCCAATAACCTGTAGGAATGGGTAGCAATGCAAAAGAAACGGCACAAAGCGCCGTTCCCCAGAAAATACTGCTTGCATAGGTGAGACGGCGTTCCGCCATATGTACGAGCAACATTTCGAAAATTACAACGACAAATCCGCTGAATCCGAGGATAATACCTACTTGACCTTCCGTAAGGCCGTGGCCTTTTTGGTAAAAAAGTGGTAATGTGCTTAATAGTTGGAAAAAGCAGATCGCGTAGATGCAGCAGAGAAGGCTGAATACTAGGAAAATTTGATCTTGATAGGGTGATCGGGTAGGGGATGCCGGCGTTCCGGTCGTTTCAGTATGTCTCTTTATATTTCCTTTTCGCTTACGGAAAAATGCAACAAAGGTTAGGGTAGCGATAAAGGCTCCCAGCGCATTTCCATAAAAAATCCAGTTATAAGAAAATGAAGCCAGAAAGCCCCCCAAGGCAGGCCCGATGGAGAAACCGAGATTAATGGCCATCCGGTTAAGCGAAAAAGCGCGGGTAATATTTTCAGGTTTTGCATAACGCGCCACGGAAACGGAGTTGGCCGGACGGAAGGATTCGGTGGTTACACTCAAGATGTAAATAATAGCGGCAAGAGCTTCAACCGAAGTAAAATGGGGAATAATCAAAAACAGTGGAACCGATACAAGCAGACTTAGTGTCTGAACCCAGAAATTACCATAGCGATCCGTCAGCCACCCGCCTAACCAGGAGCCCGTTACTGCGCCTAGTCCGAAACAGGCTAGCACAACACCTGCTTCCGTAATCGTGAAGCCCAATGCTTGGGTCATATAGATACTAAGGAAGGGGAGGACCATAGCGCCCGTGCGGTTGATCAACATGACCAATGCCAACATCCATGCGGATTTTGACAACCCCTTGTATGAGTCTATGTATATGCGTAAAAGTTCTTTCATGATACATGCAGATAACAACGATCTGACCAATTAGTGCGGATTTCCCCGCTTACTGCCCGAATGCCACAATAAAAATCCGGAATAATTTTGCGCGTTATCCGCGTTCCATTACTGCAGACATCCGTTCCGATATCTTGTACCGCCCCGCAGTTACCAATTTTTTCTTTTTCGACTGCCGTTCAAATATGTAGTCCAGTCGGCCCAGATTAATACCGGCAAACCCTACCTGGTTGATGGTGGTCATCTGACCGTCGAGATTGCGGATATGTTCCGGTTCGGGCATGAAGGTATGGGTATGCCCACCGATGATCAGGTCGATGTTACGCGTGTTCCTTGCCAACACCACATCGGAAACTTTATTTCCTTGGTATTTGTAGCCCAAGTGGGAGAGGCAGACGACGAGGTTGCATCGGTAGTCCTGTTTGAGTCGTTCGGCAAGTACATTGGCAGTAGTGACGGGGTCGAGGTAGCGTACCCCTTGGCAACGTGTCGGATCTACTAATCCGGCCAGCTGGATTCCCAGTCCGAACACCCCGATCCGAAGGTCTTGTTTCTTGAAGATGATGTAATCGCGTGTCTTTCCTTTCAGAAGCGTGTCACTAAAATCGTAATTGGCTGTAAGGAACGGAAATTTGGCATAGGGAAGCATTTTAGCCAAGCCCTCCAATCCATTGTCAAACTCGTGGTTGCCAAAGGTACTCGCATCGTAGCGCATTCTACTCATGAGTTCCAATTCCACCTTCCCTCCAAATAGGTTAAAATAAGGGGTTCCCTGTACGGTATCGCCTGCATCGAGCAAGAGCAGGTTACGTTGTTCGCTCCGGATGCGCTCCACCAGGGTAGCCCGACGCGCCACGCCGCCCAGTCCCTGGTTGCGTGAGCCGTCCATCGGAAACGGATCAATACGGCTATGCACGTCGTTGGTATGTAGGATGGTCAGTGTGAGATGATCTTCATTGGCCAAAGCAGTCAACGGAATACTGCCGACCGTCGAAAGTGCGGCAAGCGTACCCGCTTGTTTCAGAAAACGACGCCTATTGATTGCGGATAATTCGCCCATCGAGTTGTGTATTTATGTGTTTACCTGCCTGCGTTTGTTCGCTTACATAGGTGATCAATGCTTCCCGTACTTTCTGACCCAGGTTGGTGCGGCTAACCGGGCTATTCAGTCCGCGGGAATTGTCGCCTCCGTTGGCGAGATAGTCGTAGGTAATCAGTTTATAAGTATGGAAAAGCTCCAGTGGTTTCCCTGCTACTGCGATATCGGTGGCTTTGCCGTCGCTGATTTTCATGCGCAACCCCGATACGGGCTGGCCGCCAGTGGCAGCGATGAATTCAGCCAGTTGCTGAACACTCTTACCCGAGAGCTCCAGCAGCACCAATTCGTTTTCAAACGGCATCAGTTCAAAAAGGTTGCCTACCGTGATGTCTCCTTGCTGCAATTCAATGCGCAGGCCGCCCTTTGTACCAAAGGAAAATTCAGCATCCGGGTATTGCTTTTTTCCTTCCGCCAGCAATGCATCGGTAAAAAAATTGCCAAGCCGTGTTTCGGGTACGTTGCTGGGTTTGGTAAGGGCAACATCGGTGTGGCCGATTACACGGTCCATTTCGGCTTCCAATTGTTGTTTATAGGGTCGATAATACTCCATATAGGCCGCGTCAGGCGTAAGGGTACTGTCAATCTGCTGTTGGGTGTATTGATGGCTGGCGGGGACAAAATACCGATGGCAGGAAGTCAATAACGCAACGAAGAGAAAAAAACCGAAATGCGAGATGGATACGTTGATTTGGAAATGTTTCATAATCTCCCTTTGAACCGCGCAAAGTTAGTCAACCTGGATGAAATCAGGAATAACTAATTGTTAAAAGGCATCGAGTTATCCCCTTACCTTATCGTCCGGCTGATCGTTGGTATGGGTGGTAAGGACTGTTCGGATCCGGGTCCGCACGTTTGTTCTATCCCGTACTTGCGGAAAGCTGCGTTTTTTGATAAATAGATTGGACAATTTATAGGCATCCCAATTAATCAGGAAGACACTTCCCAGAATAACCGCAAGTGCCGTTAATTGTGAATAACTTACTGTCTCGTGGGCAAACCAAGCGCCGAGTAATACAGCAACAATCGGATTCACGTAGGTATGTGTGCTTACCTCTGTAGCCGGTCGTACCTGCAGCAGCCAGATGTACGAGCTATACGCGACGATGGAACCCATGCCAATCAGGTAGGTGATAGCCCACCAGGCCGAGGCCGGTACCATGTCAAAACGGAAACCGGTGATTTCCCCCCGGCCGGCGGCGGTCAGTGTAAAGGCAATTCCGGCAATAAACATCTGCCATGCAGTGCCGACCAAGCTGTTTCCTTTCTCAACTTTTTTGGATTTTCCATAATATTTGGAATATAAGGAACCGATAGTCCACGCGAGCGCACCGAGCAGCAGGAGCGACATACCCATAATATTTGACTGCCGTTGAGCGGCATCCAATGCCTGGGCCAGACGGTCGCCGAATAACATGACCACACCGAAAAATCCCATAAAAAGACCGATGACAATTGATAAGTTGCTGAAATTGGTCTTCCAATTTGGTTTATCCAACACAATAAACCAAATGGCAGCAGACGCTGACATAATGGCTACAAGCCCGCTCGGCATGAATTGTTCAACCCATATAATGATGCCGTTGTCAACGTATAAGAGTAACAAACCCATCAGTCCGGCATGAAAGATGGTGGCGCGGTGGAAAAGCCGGTACCCCTGGAAATAACACCAAACCAGCATAAGCAGTCCCGCAGTGCTGAACCGTATGGCCCCCAGCAGGAATGGGCCGAAACCCGCCAACGCTTTGTGGATAAAAAAAAACGTTGACCCCCAGACTATGTAAATCATAGCAAATGCCACGATAATCTGTAATTTCGAATACCTGACTTGTGTTAGCTTTGTCGTCATATCACTTTATCCTTACTCTTTATCCCTCATCTCCCCGTTTCCTCATTCCTCTACGCCTTGTTCCCTCACTTTCTATCACTCGGGAATCACTAACTGCTGTTCTTCTTTAACCGTTTCCAGAACAATGGTCGTGCGGGTGGAAATAATGCTGGGTATCTTTGCAAATGAATTACGCATCAGCTCTACCAGCGCCGCCGAATCTGCCGTACGCACTTTCACTAAGTAACCATCGTCGCCCGCGATGTCGTGTACTTCCTGTACTTCGGGAATAGCCGCCAGCGCCTGCCCCGTGGTGGCGCATCCAATGCCATCGGCTGCGCGGATAAAAATGAACGAGAGTAACGTTTGATCCAATGCTGCCGGATTGATTTTCGTCCGGTATTGCAGGATCACTTCCCGTTGTTCCAGCTTTTTGATTCGTTCCAGGATTGCCGAGGGAGCCATTCCCAATTCGCGGGCAATATCTGCATTGCTGATTCGGGCGTTTTCCTGCATTAACCGCAGGATGGCATGATCGGTTTGATCCAAGTTGTATTCTATTTTGTTCATTGTTCTGCAAATATATATAATATTTGAATTATATTCAAAATTTACGATAAAATATTGAATTATGTTCTTTGTTAGTTGGTGTGAGCCGTAAAATAGTTTCGTAACAAATAAAAAGTGAGAAATAAGTTGATTTAATTAACGGTGTTAAGTAAATTTGCTTCGTTAATTTAATGCAATGGGAATCAAAGAAAGAAAAGAAAGGCACAGAGAAGATTTCAAGGCTCGGATTCTGCAGGCAGCTAAGAAGTTGTTTGTGACGGACGGCTATGAGGCGACTTCCATACGGAAAATCGCTGCAGAGATTGAGTTCAGTCCGACGACGATATATTTGTATTATAAGGATAAGACCGATATCGCTTACGCGCTTCATCAAGAGGGATTTGGTTTGATGCGTGAGCGGTTTTCTGCGCTTGCATACGTTGATGATCCTTTTGAGCGATTGAAGGCAATGGGTAGGGGGTACATTCAATTTGCGATTGATCATCCGGACTTTTATGAGTTGATGTTCATCATGAAAGAGCCGATGCAGTATTTGCAGGCACATCACCCGGAAGACGAATGGGAGGAGGGCGAGCAGGTATTTAATACGTTGATGCAAACCGTAGAAGGGTGTAAAGCGCACGGTTATTTCAGCAGTATGCCCACCGAAGAAATGGCGATGCTTTCCTGGAGTGTAGTGCACGGGTTATGTTCGTTACATATTACTAGTCATTTTAAACACATTGCAGAAAAGTGCAGCGATATCGAACTCGTTAAGCAGGATACGTTGCTGGAGAGTGTATTTGGCGCATATTTACAATTGTTGGAGCGACTCAAATAATTTTTTTTTGCTCATATATAAACACTGTTAATAATGAGAACAGTATTAATAATCATGCTGGGGTTTATCGTTGAACAAGGGATGGCACAAGGAGTACTTGATAATTATATCAGGGAAGGATTGGAAACCAACCTGGTGATGAAACAGCGCACAGTATCGCTTCAAAAGGCCACGTATGCATTGAAGTCGGCCAAAAGCATGTACCTGCCTACCGTGGCCTTGCAAGCAGGGTATCAGACGGCCGACGGGGGGCGGAACATCCCACTTCCGATAGGCGACTTGCTCAATCCCGTTTATCGCACATTAAACCAGCTGACAGGAACGGGTGCGTTTCCCGAAATTGAAAATGAAACCATCAATTTCCTGCCGAGAAATTACTACGATGCGCACATCCGCACCACCATGCCACTTATCAATACGGATATCGGTGCGAATAAACGTATTCATGAACAGCAGTTGCGACTCAGCGAACTGGACGTGGCCATCTACAAGCGGGAATTGATTAAGGAAATCAAGGTAGCCTATTTCAATTACCTCAGTGCGTTGCGGGCCAAGGATATTTACCGGGCTGCGGTAAACCTCGCCCGGGAGGGAGAGCGTACCAACGAGAAACTGGTGGAGAACGGAAAGGGACTGCCCGCATATGTGCTGCGTTCAAACAGCGAAGTTGCGGAGTCTGAAGCCCGGTTGACGGACGCCGAAATGAAGGCACGTAACGCACGGGCTTATTTTAATAGCCTGCTCAATCGTGCGGAAGAAGCGGAGGTGGATACCACTTTTGACCATGAAACCGCACTGTTACAGGCTGCGTCTATATTGCACAACGATAGCAACGCCGGCCGTGAGCGGGAGGAACTCCAATCGTTATCCACCGCCATTGGCATCCGTTCCACGATGTTGAAAATGGACCAACGGTTTGTCGTCCCCAAATTGAATGCCTTCCTGGATCTGGGATCACAATCGGAAGGCTTTCATTTCAACGGCCAGACACGTTATTACATGGCAGGGCTGCAGTTGGAATTTCCCATTTTCAGCGGCAACCGCAATAAATATAAAATCCAGCAGTCACGCCTGGATTTACAGGATGCACAGTTGCAATTGGAACAAACAAAACAACAGCTGCAGCTTGCAAATTCCATGGCATATCGCAACCTACAGTCCGCATGGAAGAACTATCAATCGTCGAAAAGCCAGCTGGAGGCTGCACAGGCGTACCGGCGGCTGATTGCCAAAGGCTACCAGGCCGGATCGAACAGTTACATCGAGACGGTAGATGCACGCAATCAGTACACCTCCGCCAGTATGGCACTGCTGATCAATACCTATCAGGTACTATCAGCAGCAGCAAGCCTCGAACGTGAACAAGCAAGTTATCCCCTTACCCAATAAAAACAGAAGACAATGGACATAAAATCATTCAGCTATTATCCCATGGCCCTTGTACTGATCCTGAGTGCGTGTGGCTCAGATGAGCAGCGTACCGATGACCTGGCAGACAGCGAGGTAATCCCCGTGCGCATTATTCAGCTGGCGGTGCGCGATACCAGCCAGGTAGTCCGTGCCACGGGTACCTTTACAACCGACGATGAAACCGTGTTGGCGTTTAAGAACGGTGGCGTGATCCAGCAGCTCCACGTAAAAGAGGGCGACTCCTTCAAGAAAGGGCAATTGCTGGCATCGTTGGAACCTACGGAAATCAATACCGCGGTGAGGCAGGCGCAGCTGGGGGTGGAGAAAGCTGAGCGTGACTACCGCCGCGCTCGGCAGTTGTTCCTCGACAGCGTAGCCACACAGGAGCAGATGGAAAATGCGAAAACGGCATTTGAAGCTGCCAAACAGGATGCAGACCGTGCTGCTTACAACTTGGGACATACCCGTATCCATGCGGCGTTCGATGGGTACGTATTGCAGCGCCCGGCCAGCACCGGGCAGGTGGTCGGACCGGGAGCCCCGGTGCTGTTGGTTAGCAGTACGGGGCGTAACGGCTGGTTACTTAAAGCGGGGGTGAGCGACCGGCAATGGTCGGCCATCCAATTGGGCGATAACGCGGAGGTAACCACAGATGCAGTCCGCGGCAAGCATTTTCCAGCGAAGGTATTCCGCAAATCCGAAGGAATCGACCCGCAGTCCGGAACGTTTACGGTATACCTGAAACTGGCAGGGAACGACGGACTTCCTACTGTAGCATCGGGTATGTTCGGTAAGGCTGAAATCCAGCTGTCGACCAAAACAGGTGCCTGGTTTATTCCCTATGAAGCCTTATTGGACGGCGATGCGGGTGCCGGTTATGTGTTCGTTACCGACGATGGGCAAACGGCACGCCGGATTCCGGTACAAATAGGGAGCATACAGAAAGACCGTGTCGTGGTGACCGGCGGACTGGAAGATGCAACCTCCCTGATTGTGTCGGGCAGTCCTTACCTTCGCGATGGTTCAAAAATAACGGTAAAATAGACAGTCATGGACCTGATCAAATATCCGATTAAGAATTATCAGTTTACGCTCATCATGGTGCTCATGGTGATCGCCATCGGTGTAAGCAGCATCCTGACCATGCCCCGTGCAGAAGACCCCGAAATGCGCCCCCCAAACTTTCCGGTGGTAGTGATCTATCCAGGTACCAACCCCAAGGACATGGAACAGCTCGTTGTGAAGCCCATTGAATCCCGACTTTATGACCTGGATAACATCAAACGTATTCGCACGACGATCGTCAACGGCTTGGCGGTGCTGTTTGTAGAGTATGAGCACGACGTAGACTACGATAATAAATATCAAGAGCTGATCCGAGAGGTGAGTGCGCTGCGCCCACAGCTACCAGCTGAGCTTTACAGCATCGATGTGCAGCAAATCGATCCCACGGGGGTTAATGTCCTGCAGGTGGCGCTGATTTCCGAAAATGCATCACGCAAGGTGATGAAAGATATATCGGATGATCTCAAGGAGGAGCTGGAGAAGGTAAAAGCGCTTAAGGAGGTGGAGGTAAGCGGGCTGACAGATCAACTGATCCGCGTAGACGTCGAGCCAGCGCGTCTGGCACAATTGGGAATCCCGCTCAATCAGGTGATGCAAGCCATCCAGAGCGAGGGCGCGAATATTCCCGGTGGCAGCGTGCTTGCAGGCGGAAGGATATTCAGTATCAAGACCAGCGGCAATTATCAAAGCGTCGACGGCATCCGTAATACCATTGTGTCGAGTGCGCAGGGGAAAAATATCCTGTTGCGGGACATCGCCGATGTGTATACCGATTTCGCTCCCGAAACACACATCACCCGCTTAAATGGACATCGGGCTGTGTTTGTCAATGCCGCACAAAAGGCGGGGGAGAACATCAGCCGCACGCAGGAGGCCTACCTCCAGGTGCTGGACCAATTCCGGGAACGTCTGCCCGACAACATCGACATGGTGCTGCACTTCGACCAGGGTGAAAATGTGAACAATCGGCTGAGCGGCCTGGGGGTCGATTTCCTGATCGCGGTAACGTTGGTACTCCTCACGCTGCTTCCGCTTGGCACCCGGGCTTCGCTGGTGGTAATGATTGCAGTGCCGCTGTCATTAGCCATGGGAGTTATCATGCTCAATATATTCGGCTATTCATTGAATCAGTTAAGTATTGTGGGTTTTGTGGTAGCATTGGGATTGGTTGTGGACGACAGTATCGTGGTGGTCGAAAATATCGAGCGATGGATGCGGGAAGGATTTTCGCGGGTCGAGGCAGCTATTAAGGGTACGCATCAGATTGCCCTGGCGGTGGTGGGCTGTACGGCCACATTGGCCATCGCCTTCATGCCACTGATGTTTATGCCGGAAGCTGCCGGGGACTTTATCCGCAGCTTGCCCATGGCGGTCATCGGATCGGTGCTCGCTTCCATGCTCGTGGCGCTGTTGGTGGTGCCTTTCCTTTCCAGCCGTCTGCTGAAACCGCATGAAAACCCGGAAGGAAATGCGGTGCTTCGCTGGCTGCAGCGGACCATCCACAGTACTTATTCCGTATTGCTCGACCGGGCGTTGAAACGTCCCTGGCATGCCTTGGGTATAGCGGCATTGATTTTTGCCGGCGCCCTGGCTCTTATCCCCATCATCGGGTTCAGCCTGTTTCCCGCATCGGAAAAGCCGCAGTTTCTGATCCGCATCAGCGCGCCGTTGCAGGCGAATATTTACACCACGGACAGCATTACCCGCCAGATTGAGAGGGAGCTCGATTCGTTGCCTGAAGTACGGTACTTTGCATCCAATGTGGGCAAGGGTAATCCGCGGATCTATTATAACGTGGAGCAGGCCAACGAACGGGCTGATTTTGCCGAAATCTTTGTGCAGCTGCAACCTGAAACACGGGCACGGGATAAAGAGGAGCTGATTGAGCGGCTCCGGAAGCGTTGGACTCCCTACTTGGGTGCCAAAGTGGAGGTGAAGAATTTCGAGCAGGGCGTGCCCGTCATTTCGCCCGTGGAAGTACGGTTATTCGGGGATAACCTGGATACCTTGAAGCAGCTCGCTTACCGGGTGGAACAGATGATGGAGCAAACGCCCGGCGCATTGTATGTAAATAACCCGGTGAGCAACGATAAAACCGATATCCGGGTAGACATCCAGCGCGATAAAGCCTTGGCACTCGGAGTGCCAACGGCCAACATCGACCGTACGGTCCGCATGGTGCTGGCAGGACTGGATGTAACGACGTATACGGATCCTGGATCAGACGACGACGATTACCTTGTGCGGCTGAGCGTGCCCCGGGCGGCGTATCCCGATCTGTCGGTATTCGATCAGGTTTATGTAGACAATGTGCAGGGAACCGCGATACCTTTTAGTCAGCTGGCTACGCTGCAACTGATGCCTTCGCCTCCCGCAATTTACCACATCAATCGCGACCGTACGGTTTCGGTTAACTGCTTCGTGGATGCCGGGTATTCCAACGACGAAGTCATTCAGCACGTCATTGATCAAATGGATGCTATGAAATTACCTGCGGGATACCATTACGAGATGGGAGGCGAGGTGGAAAGCCGGGAGCAATCGTTCGGTGGCTTCGGTACGGTAATTCTGGTTACAGTATTTCTATTTATCGCGGTACTCGTGCTTGAATTCAAGACGTTGAAAAGTACGTTGATCGTACTTTCAGTCATTCCGCTGGGTATCGTGGGAGCCGCGTTGGCACTGTTGGTTACGGGAAACACGTTGTCTTTTGTTGCTACCATCGGGTTGGTGGCACTGGCTGGGATTGAGGTCAAGAATACCATTCTATTGGTCGATTTCACCAATCAGCTGCGTAGAGAAGGTATGGAACTCAATGAAGCGATCGAAAAGGCAGGAGAGATGCGTTTTTTGCCCATCATCCTGACATCGCTGACTGCGATCGGTGGTTTATTGCCCATAGCGTGGTCAAGCAACCCGCTGATTTCGCCGTTGGCGATTGTAATGATCGGCGGCTTAATTAGCTCAACGCTGCTCTCGCGTGTGGTTACACCGGTCGTTTACAAATTGATGCCGCCTAAAATTAACATGAAAACAAATTAACTGTTTTCGTTGCCTTGGCCGTTGTCAATCTTGGTCTTGCCCGTGCGGACGCCGCCCGCATTGGGCAGGCCCTGGTGACGTTTGAGGGTCCGCGTATCTTTGAATGTTTTGTCGGAGGTAGGATTTCCCATTTCCGTGTTACGGCTTCGTTCCGGGGTTTCTGCGATGCTCTTTCTTTTCATGGTGTTTGCATTTAATTACATGAGAGTTAACAGATCACCATGCCAATTGTTCGGGAATTTATGTTTCCGGCCCATCGCCTTTATCCACCGGTGGGTTATTTTTTGCTTTCTGCTCTTTGGCTTCCAAAATATCACGCAGGTTCCATCGCTTGAGCAGAATTTTCGTTGAGTATCGCTTGAGGTGATACTTTTCCGGTTCTCCGATGAGAAAGCCGAATGCGTTCATTGACGGTACGGCATCAAAAATGACTTTAATTGTAGCCGTAAGCGGCAGTGCCAGAATCAATCCAGCAAGACCGAAAAGCATGCCGCCCAGTAAGATGGAAATGATGGCCATGAGGGGGTTGATGCTGACTTTGCTGCCTACAATATTAGGGGTAATCACATTGCCCTCCAGAAACTGCACAACCTGAAACCAGGCGATAACACCCACAGCATACCAGGCGCTGTCTTTGGTTGCCAACGCAAATAAAGCCGGAAGTATCGAACCAATAGCGATGCCGATGTAGGGGAGAAGCATAAGCAGGGAAGCCAGTGTGCCAAAGAACCATGCATATTGGATGCCCATAATCCACAGACCAACCGTGTTGAGTATCGCTACGATGCCCATTACGGTAACTAATCCCAGCAAGTAGCTTTGTACCACCGAATAAATCTTGTTAAGTGTGTTATGCACCACATCCTGTGGTGTTGAGCGGAATGCACGGAAAAAGAATTCACGGAAAAAAACCCGATAATAGAGCAAAAAGAAGGAAAACAAGGGAACCAAAATAGCACCTGCCAGCACATTGCCCAGTGAGCCGAAGGCGGCGGTGATATAGGATGTTGCATTGGATAAAATTTGATTGGCCTGACTTCTTAGTCGTTCAACCACTTCCGTAGGTTCCAGTCCAAAACGTTCTTGCAACCAATGCTGTATCGTGTCGAAAATGGATAGAAATTTGGTTTGGATTTCTGCCCCATCCCGGCCAATCACGATCACCTGATGAACAATGAACCAAATCAATCCGGATAAAATGGCAATGGCTAAAATAACCGCAAGTAAGGCGGAAAGCGCTTTCCCCAGCCGAAGGCGTTCTAAAGTTCCAGCCACCGGATAAAGCGAAATGGCAATGAGAATGGAAAACATCAGAGGAAGTAGCACGCCCTGCAGGACGTACATCAATGCGATGATAAGCGCCAGTGAAATCAGGCTTGCCGCCAATTCCATTGCATAGGGTCGTTTGGTAGGAGTTTCTTGCATATGATTCAGATAAGCCGTGTATATAATTTTCCCTCTTTCAAAGATAGTGAAATAAATACGATAACGCTATTTGTGAAGGATTCGGAGAAGGAACAAAAAATCAAACGGAATGTTTTGGCCAGCGGTTCAAAAAAATGCGGCTATGATAAGCTTGTCATTGTCTTCGGCGGTGATGCCACCTTTGTCGCAAGCTCGGTGCACCTTTGTTGCGGATTGTCCGCAACGAGCGTGGGCCAAGGTAGGGACAAAGGTCGGCTGATTGTGGGTTAATCACCGAAGCCGGTCCGAAGCCGTATACCGGTGGCATCTGATTGCGAGCTAAACCGTCACCATTCTTGGTGACTTTGGAAATTGAATAATCCTTCTCTTACATATGTGGGCAACTTAAGGTTGATTTCTTAAAAATTAATTTAAACTGTAAATTTCGATCGAAAGAGCCGGGGATAAAAAGCTAACGTTGGCCACTCTTTATGATTTCAACTATTATGCGAGACTATTGCGATATTTGCTGTCCGTCTTTATACATAAAAGGTCTTTCTTCCCTTCCTTTGGTTAGATTTCGAAGTAAAAGCAAACTGCCCTTCGGTACATTCTCAAACACCAAAAAATTGCTAACCTGACCTCGCTTGGATTCTAAAGGCTTCCATCGATTATCTTCCCAATATAGTAGCTGATAGAGCTCTCCAAATTTGATGAAGTTATCATCATTTCGGCATCAGAACCGTATCTTTTTTATGCTTTTTGGACTTTCAAAAGCCAAGCCTACCCAATTATTGTGAGTACTGTCTCCTTGAAAATAGGTAAGCGCTTCCCCATCAAATGCCCGTTCTCTAGTATTAGGGTTGCTGTCTCCTACCGTTGTCCCGATTACCGTTCCAGCCAACGTTTGTCCATTTTCATCATATGTCTCTATTTCGGCTATATCTCCCTGTGTGGAATCGGGAGCTAAATAACGGAAATATCGATATCTCTTCGAGGTGTCTATCAGTATATCATGATACGTCATTTCGGGGACTGAATCGATGACGTACAGATCATGTGAAGGGGAAAATCCGGCATTGTTGACTGCTTGGAACTTACCACCCTTTAAGGCCTGAGTGCGTGTGTTCCACCAATCAAACACAGGATACTTCCGTGTCAAATGGACTGTTTCCAAAAGTTCTCTGCTAGGCACCAACAATCTGGTTGTCCCGTTTGAATCCAAGAGCAGGGGAGGGACAATGGGAATAATTTTTTGCGACTGGTATAAGACGGGCAAATAGACAACTTGACGACCCATATCAGAAAATACAACTCGATTTCCATGTATTTTGCCAGCTTCGTATTTCTCGGGATCGCTATCATTTCCCGTGTAGTGATTCAGGACCTTCTCCAGCTCTCTTCTGTTGTCGCCTGCTTCTGACAACGTCTGTTCAAGACGATCATCGGCAAGATTACAACTGCACAACAGAATACCGATACCGAAAAAAAACTGCCAGTTTCGCATCGCTTGATTAAGCCTTACAGGGCATTTCAGAACGAACGATCCATTCGATACCCGCCTCGTTTATATTTTAACAGGCGCGATATCGGTAGTTCCCAGGGCCAATCGATGTAATACTGCTTTTGCACCACTTTTTCGAATAAACGGTCTGGTTCCTGATACCACGCTCCGATATAACTGTGTGCAAATATCTCTATTAAATCCATTTCATCATTGGTGAGCGGGACTTTGCCCCCATAACCCGTGAACATGAAATAGATTTCCTTGAACCTAGGCTCTGGAATGAAATACAGAATCGCGCCCAATTCGCCGTCTGGATTTTGCTGGCATAACTCCTCTGCCCGTTCTAAGGTGATTGCACGATCAAACATCCAGATCAATTCCCTGAAGTTGTTCTTAAGAAATTTTTGATCGACAGGCATTGCTTCGGCACTACCATCGTTCCGGGGCGTGCCATACAACCGGTTCTCTTCCCTGCCCACCACCATGAAATCAACCGAGTCAGAGACGTAGAAAATACGGAACCCCGGTGGAACGCGGCGGTCAATTGAATCGGGTTGCTGTGCAACCGCTGTTGCTACACCAAAAAAGATCAACAATAATGTTCTCATATAACAAATCAGTTAGACACACATTCACTGAATGTCAGGACGCGCTTAATCAGGAATGGAGATAAACCGGCAACGTGATCTTCATATATAAATACGTTTTCCTTACCTGCAAGTGGGGCGTCGTGTTTGTTCCTGAATTTGGCAAAGAAAGTAGCATACTCAGTGTTGTTCTGAACATCCATATTATTAAAAAACACCGTAGCGCCGTTGAAATTATCTTCTATCATTCTATTGAGAAATTTTCGGCAGGTTTGTTGGGGGCATCGTGAAAATCCGTTATACTTTCTCTTGCTCAAGGATGATGGTCATATACTCACGAAGTATTGGGACTTCCGAGATTACGGTATCCCAAACGATATCGTAGTCAATCCCAAAATAATGATGAATAATACGATTTCTTAAATCGTTCATTTCTCGCCAAGGAACGAAAGGGTATTTTGAATTGAAATTCGGATGTATTTTACTGCTCGCTTCGCCAATAATTTCTAAACTTCGGCAAATCGCTTTTGAAAGGCGTTGGTCCACTAAGAAATCGTCATAGCCATTTTGGGACGATTCTTTCAGAAGGTAATCGCATTCCGCTAAAATATGCCGGATAAACTCAATTGCCGAGAGATGCATAAGCAACGGTATCCAAGATGTGGGGGCCGATATAAGGACTAAGCGATTGTTTCGTGATCAAGTCGACTTTTGTGCCTAATAAATCTTCAAGGTAATAATTTAAAGCCAAAAAATTGCGGAGCGTCTTATGCTCCTTTTCGATATCCACCAATAAATCGACATCACTATCTCGGTGTGAATCACCCCTTGCATAGCTCCCGAACAATCCGATTTCTTTCACACCATAGCGCCTAAGCTCTTGTTTTTTTTCGGCAAGAGCATTAAGAATGGATTCTTTGTTTTTAACAGATGGCGCCATTTTCTTGTGAGTATTATCCACAAAGATACCAATAATTTACAACTTCAGCGCTCCTACGAAATCAACGTAAAATCAATCTGCCGTTTGGCCAAATCTACTTTCTTTACCCGTATTTGTACCTCGTCGCCGAGCTGATACCGCTTTTTCTTCCGTTGGCCGATGATGGCATAATTCTTCTCGTCCAGCGCATAGAAATCGTCCGTAATATCACGCAACCGGACCATGCCCTCGCATTTGTTTTCTTCAATCTCGACATACATGCCCCATTCCGTTACACCGGATACAATGCCCAGATACGTTTCGCCCACCTGATCCTGTAAAAATTCAGCTTGCTTGTATTTCACGGACGCGCGTTCGGCATCCGCTGCTTTCTTCTCCATCTGGGAGGAATGTTCGCAGAGTTTTTCGTAAGCTTCGGCATTGACTGATTTGCCGCCTTCGAGGTAATGTTCTAATAAGCGGTGTACCATCACATCCGGGTACCGTCGGATGGGAGAGGTGAAGTGGGTATAGTAGTCGAACGCCAGTCCATAATGGCTGGTTTTCTTGGTGGTGTAAATGGCCTTGGCCATCGAACGGATGGCGAGCGTCGTCAGCACATTCTGCTCTTTGGTGCCTTCCACCCGGTCCATCAGGGCATTGAGCGAACGGGCGGTTTCGCGGTCCGATTTCGTATTGAGCTTATATCCAAAGCGGGCGGCAAATTGAGCAAAGGCCATGATACTTTCCTCTTTCGGTACATCGTGCACCCGGTATACGAATGTCTTTTTGTTGTTGCCCTTTCCCTGCTTGCCGATGAATTCCGCCACACGACGGTTGGCCAGCAACATGAAATCTTCAATCAACTTATGGGCGTCCTTACGCTCCTTGACGTATACCCCCAGTGGTTTGCCATTTTCATCCAAGTTGAACTTGACTTCCGTGGTTTCGAAGCTGATGGCACCGTGCTTGAATTTCCGATCGCGCAGGATGTAGGCCAACTGATTTAACGTGAGTAATTCGTGGCTGAATTCGCCTTCTTTGTTTTCGAGTATTTCCTGCGCTTCCTCGTAGCTGAACCGCCTATCGGAATGAATAATGCTTTTTCCGAACCATTCGTGGATGACATTGGCATGCTCATCCATTTCAAATACAGCGGAAAAGACAAGGCGATCTTCGTGTGGCCGCAAGGAGCAAAGGTCGTTGGATAGCCGTTCGGGAAGCATCGGAATCACACGATCCACCAGGTAAACCGAGGTTCCGCGCTCGAAAGCCTCTTTGTCTAAAGGCTGATCCGGTCGCACGAAGTGCGTCACATCTGCAATGTGTACGCCGATTTCATAGTGGCCATTGGGAAGTTGCTGGAAGGAGATCGCATCGTCAAAATCCTTGGCATCGGCTGGGTCAATGGTAAAGGTGGTGACGGGCCGGAAGTCGCGTCGTTTGTCGATTTCTTCGGGAGAAATTGTCGACTGAAACGCAGTAGCCTCCTGCTCCACCGCGTGGGGGAACTCCAGGGGAAAGCCAAAGTCGGCCAGAATGGCGTTCATCTCCGTGTCATTTTCGCCTTTCTTGCCGAGAACGTGTTTTACCCTGCCTACCGGGTTTTTACTATCTTGAGGCCATTCGGTAATGGTTACCACGACTTTTTCACCGTTTTCGGCACCGTTTAGATCAGCGAGCGGCACGAAAACATCATTCAGCATTTTCCGGTCATCGGCGATCAGGAATGCAAAGCGTGGTGATATGTTGATTGTACCGGTAAATTCAGTGCGGGCACGTTCGAGAATTTCGACGACTTCCCCTTCCTTCCGCTTGCCGCGTCGTTTTTCATAGGCGTGCACCTTTACCCGGTCGCCATGCAGCGCCTGCCGTAATTTGCGGGGGGCGATGTAAATATCGTCTTCAAATTCATCCTCGGGCACAATAAACGCTGAGCCGTCTGCTGTCATATCTACCCGGCCTACGACGAATGCTTTCAATTCTTTCAGCGCATACTTCCCTTTTTCCACTTCTTTAAATGATCCTGCGCGGGTTTCTTCCTGTAGAATATTCAGAATGGCATTTCGCGATTCGGGATCGGTTAGATTCAGCTTTGCGGCCACCTGTTTGTAATTCAGGGGCTTATTTCCCGATTTTTCGATCACATCAGCGATCAACTGCGTGAGTATATGTTTAAATGCTTGGTTTTTTTTGTTTGACATGGTTTGAGTATTAAGATTAGTTATCGGCTGTCAGCTATCGGCTACTAGATAGTCTGTTGCATATGTTTTGTAATTGTTTTATGTTGTTTATTTTATCTTGAGTAATTCAATTGTAATTACTGACTGTTAACTACCATCTATTCAGCGAAGCTAATCGCCTCTGGTTCGATCAATGGTTCACCGCGCAACCTTCGCAATATTTGTGCCGTGGTGATAATGTCCTTTTCACAATAGACGCGGATCCGGTCCAAATTGTTTTCGGCGTGGTATACCCGGTACACATCCTCGCCGCTGATATCGTCTTTGGGTGTTGGGATATCCAGCACCGCCGCCATGAGGTTGAGCGAGGTATAGCTGCGGAAATCACCGAATCGCCACAGCTCCATGGTGTCCAGGTAATTAGTTTCCCAAGGCTTTTTGCCGGAGATATCCAGTTGGGCCGGAATGGATAAGCCGTTGATGAGCATCCGTCTGCATATAAAGGGAAAATCAAAGTTCCGGCCATTATGCGCACAGAGGATAAGATTCGGGGGCTGTGCCTGCAATACAGCTGCAAAAGCGGTTAGCAGTTCTTTTTCGTCGCTGTGTGCGAAGGATTTGATACGGAAGCCGGTCTGGCCTCCCCGGTAGTGAAATACCCCGGCCGATAGACAGATAATTTTCCCAAATTCGGCATGTAATCCGGCATTTGGATATACATCGGCGGCGCTTTCTTCTTCTTTTAGTGTATTGCGTACTTTGTGTGTCCATAATTGCTGGAAGTGATCGGGCAATTCGGCGTAAGCGGCTTTCTGGGATACCGTTTCGATATCCAATACCAATATTTGTTGCAAATCGATCGTTTCTAACATGGCTATTTTTGTAAAATTTCAAAACGCTGGCTGATCCGTATGCCCTGATCGTCTACTAAGGTGATGCGATGATTTCCGGTGGGTATATCGAGTGCCAGCTGGTGGAAGGTTTGTGTTTCGCCCACGAATGTGTCATCGAGGTGCCAGTATATCCGGGTGCCTCCTTTGCGGTGAGCAGCATTGAAGATAACCTGTCCGCGCTGTCCGCCGATTTCCAGCGGTATATAGATTTTTGCATTATCTTTTGGGTAGATCATTTCCATGACGCGACCCTCACTGCTTGGATAACAGCCAGCGGCGAAAGGTGGCAGTTCCCGGTAGTTGCTATGACGGGGTTTGTAATAATATTCCATGGCGGGCGGTAGCACAAACCATTTGGCCAACACCATCCGATCGGGAGCGGTGCAGTCTGCTGTTACCTGTAAGGTGCCCTCAAGATTTGTGTGTATGGTTTGGTGGTAGGGGCATGCAGCTGTCCGGTGGCCCGGCACGGGAATATACACCGTGTCGGCGTGCAGGCAATCCGGCCCGGCCAAGTAGCCGCTTTCAGGGCATACGGCCGTCTGCACCATCCGGTTAAGAGGTGCTGTAAACCACCCCGAAGATGGTAGCAGGTCGAATATGTCAAACAAAATAGGGGCTGCAGTTTGGATGCCGGTAAGCCCCGGTCGGCCTTCACCGTCGGCATTCCCTACCCATACGCAGACCACATGGGTGGGAGTGAGCCCCACTGCCCAGCCATCGCGGAAGCCAAAGCTGGTACCGGTTTTCCAGGCAACTTTCTTGGACGATGCAAACTGTTCCCACAAGGCTTCCTCTCCGGGGCGCATCACCTCATTCATGGCCTGAAATGTAAAATAAAGTGAAGCATGGTCGATGACGGAAGCCCGCTCTGGGGCTTTTTTAGGCGTTTGGACGTCGTTTTCCAGGTACGACGGTGCATGATAGTCTTCGGCGTTATAATTTGCATTGTATCGCCCGTAATGATTTAGCGTACGCGCCATACTGGCGTACGTGCCGGCCAGCTCCCACGGGGTGACTTCACAGCCCCCGAGGATCATCGAAAGACCATAGAAATCCGCAGGTTTATTGAGTGTGTGGATACCGACGCGCTTCAGATAGGGGTGAAAGCGCTGATATTTGTATTGCTGCAGCATTTTTACGGCAGGTATATTGAGCGAACGGCTCAATGCTCGGGAGGCCGGAATGGCACCGTCGTATCCAAGATCATAGTTTTGAGGCATGTAACCTCCGATTTGCGTCGGAATATCAGGAATGAGTGTATGAGGTAGCATCAATCCGTCGGTAAGCATGGCTGCATAGAGCAGGGGCTTCAATGTGCTACCAGGGCTCCGCAATGAAGTGATCATGTCTACCTGATTTTCCGATTCATCGGATCTGGGTGTATGTACGTTGCCTACGTAGGCAAGCGCATGGCCTGTTTCCACATCCAATACAAGTGCGGCAGCGTTGTGGATACCGTTGGCACTGAGGTTGCGATGGTAGCGGTCGATAATATCAGATACCTGCTGCTGCAATTGGATGTTAAGCGACGTACGTACGCGTGTCTGAGCAATTCCCAACTGTTCGTATTCTTTTTTGAAACGTTCCAGGAGATGCGGGGCCAGTCGTGGAAGCGGATGAGGTTTATTTGGTAGCGGTTCCAGTTTGGCAAGTTCAGCGGTGCCGGAGTCGATGGTGCCCTTGGAGGCTAATTTGTCCAATAAGGCATTCCGTTTAGCGAGTAATAGCGTTCGGTTACGACCGGGGTGAATGAGGCTTGGCGCATTGGGTAGTACGGCAAGCATGGCTGTCTCTGCCCATGAAAGCCGTTCGGAGGGGCGGCCGAAATAACGCCAAGCGGCGGCGTCCAGTCCCACCACGTTACTGCCGAAGGGAGCATTTGCACTGTACAACCGCAGAATAGCAGCTTTGCTGTAGCCTGCTTCCAGTCGGAGTGCCAAAAATGCTTCAATGAATTTTTGCCAGACGGTGCGGGGCTTATTACGGCTCATCCGAATCACCTGCATGTTGAGTGTACTGCCACCGCTGATTACCCGTTTTCCTGAAATATTTTGGAAAACAGCCCGCATCATCGCAATGGGATCTACACCAGGATGCAGGTAGAACCGCTTGTCTTCGAAAGCCACGATGCACTTAGCGAATTTTTCAGGAACCACATCCCTGGCGGGAAATCGCCATTGCCCATCTGTGGCGATCGACGCACCCAGTAGGTTTCCCATCTTGTCTTCGATCACATAAGATGTGGGGGAGAGAAAGAGATGCTTGGGAAGCGCGATGTAAAAAAGCAATCCTAAAACGGCTATGGAACCTATGGCAATTTTGCCTTTCGGGGTTTTACAAAAAGCGATGAAATACCTAAAATGTATCTTAATCCAAGCCATTACTTCGCTAAGGTACAAAAATAATAGCACCAATTCAGGGAGCGACACTGGTGTTTGTTTGCTAAAATTAATGTAGAACTAAAGAATAATATGATTTAATTTTTGTGTTGATTAATAAGTTTTTATAGTGTTATTTGCTATATTTTTAGCTATATATTTTGAATGTTTTTAGCAAAAAGATCTTACGTGTATCTTTTCAATGTTCATTTAGTTTTCGATCAATTTGAAGGATATTTGCTAAATAATAGCAGGTGAACTTTATACTTAGTTAATACTATAAAAAACCCTGATTTATAATTTTTTATAATTAAATAACTAAAATTTTAACTGAAATTATATTTTTTGTTTAGCAAGAGGTTGAACTATTTGTGAGCCTTGCATTCGGCACAAAGGCCTACGGCATTGATGCCGACGGACTGGAGTTGGTACCCTTCGGGTAGGTTGATTTTGGGTAGCTTAATGTCATCTAAGCAGTAGATGTTGTTGCATGATGAGCAGATGAAGTGTACGTGCTCATCGTGGTGATGGTGCTCATCGCATGCTGTTGAACACAGCGCATACGTAGCGGTGCCGTGAAGGTCAAATATTTTATGGAGAATACCCTTTTCTTCAAAGGTAGCCAATACCCGATAAAGCGTTACACGGTCCACAGCGTCACCCAGCATCCGCTCAAGCTCCGGTTGGGAGATGGCGGTCTCTTTTTCAGAAATGATTTTTAATACGCCGAGTCTTGGCTGCGTAACCTTTAATTTATTCTGGCGGAGCAGGCGGACAAATTTTTCGTCGGCTGTAACCTGATCTTTTTCAGTTGCTGTCCCCATAATGCATGCAATTGATATGCCCACGGTCGAAACCGTGGGCTTGGGGGTGAAATTACTTTCCTGCTGCTTTGGCATGATCCGCCAGGAACTGGGCGAGGCCATTGTCCGTAAGCGGGTGCTTAAGCAAACCTAATATGGCAGACAGGGGGCCGGTCATCACATCGGCTCCGATTTTTGCGCATTCTACGATATGCATTACGTGGCGGATGGAGGCAGCTAATATTTGTGTTTCGTATCCATAGTTGTCATAAATCAACCGGATGTCTTCAATCAAGGACAATCCGTCGGTTGAGATGTCATCCAAGCGGCCCAAAAAAGGAGATACATACGTAGCACCTGCCTTGGCCGCCAGCAATGCTTGTCCGGACGAGAATACCAGCGTACAATTGGTCTTAATACCTTTACTGCTGAAATATTTGATCGCTTTCACGCCTTCTTTGATCATGGGCACCTTTACCACGATCTTATCGTTGAGTTTTGCTAGTGCTTCACCTTCTTTAACAATATTGTCGAAGTCAGTGGCGATCACTTCTGCACTTACGTCGCCCTCCACAATGTCGCAGATGGCTTTGTAATGATTGATGATGTTGTCTTGTCCCGTAATTCCTTCTTTGGCCATCAGGCTTGGATTGGTGGTTACACCATCCAGTACGCCAAGATCCTGGGCTTCTTTGATCTGTTGAAGGTTGGCAGTATCAATGAAAAATTTCATATGTTAAATTAAATATAAAGTTATTGAACAATCTGTTCAGTTACAAGCGGTAAAATTACGCATAATTGTCTGAATTACCGAAAAAGTTTTCGCAGACTGTGGTATGGATTTTGTGTCAAAATGGCTAGCCCGGCACCCATCAATCGCCAAGCATGTATATCTTACGAGCATTCAGACATCGCAACTACAGACTACACTTTACCGGACAGGCCATTTCGTTGATGGGTACGTGGATGCAACGTATCGCGGTAAGCTGGTTGGTATATCGGCTCACGGAATCGGCCTTTATTCTTGGCTTTATCTCGTTCCTGTCACTGGTTCCTTCATTGGTACTGTCGCCATTCATCGGAAGCTTCATAGACCGCCAAAACAAGTACCGGATATTGCTCATTACACAGAGTGGGCTGATGTTCCAAGCCGGTGCGCTGGCCCTACTGGTATTTTTGGGAAACTACAGCGTCTTTTGGATCGGCGTGCTCAGTTTGTTGCAAGGGATCATCAATACGTTCGACGTAACGGCCAGGCAGTCGCTGATGGTGGAACTGGTGCCGGACCGGGCAGACCTGCCCAATGCGATTGCGCTTAATTCCTCGGCCTTCAATGCGGCACGGATGGTAGGGCCAGCAGTCGGTGGCATCCTGCTGAGTACGTATGGAGAAGCCGTGTGCTTTACTGCCAACTTCGTAAGCTTCATCGCTGTATTGGGTACGCTGCTCGCGATGAAATTATCGCTTTCGCCACCTGCGGTCAAGCAGGAAAGTGCGTGGCAGGGATTAAAAGAAGGCTTTAGTTACCTGCGTCATTCTCCTCATCTTTCGTCACTTGTCTTGTTGCTCGGTGCTTCGAGTTTATTAGTGATTCCCTACACGACGCTGCTTCCTGTGATCGCACGCGAAATGTTCAGCGGCGACGCCACCACGTTCAGTTGGTTTGAGAGTGCAGCAGGATTGGGCGCAATGACGGGTGCTATCTACATGGCACTTACGAAAGCGGGTACTAACCTGCGTTTTCGCGTCATGAAAGCCGCCGGATTATTTGCATTCGGGATTCTGATGCTTTCCTTTGCTTCGTGGTTGCCTGTTGCTTTATTGTGTACTGTGCTGGCATCCATGGGAATGATGGTTCAGAACTCAAGTATCAATACTTATATACAAACGCATGCCATGCCTGCTTATCGCGCTCGTGCAATCAGTTATTACATTATGGCCTTCCAAGGTGTCTTTCCGCTCGGAAGTCTGCTGATCGGGGCACTCGCCAATGCATGGGGCATACACTACACGTTGGTGTTCCAAGGGGTGGCAGGTGCATTGATTGCGCTTGGTTTCGTGGGATATATCCGTATCCATATCCTGAAACGGTAACGATAGCTAGGTGCCTTGGAAAGAAGGTAACCGTAATTCCATCCTGATATCGGCACGTTGATATTCGGAGGATTCAACGGGTACATCCTTGAAACCCATAGACCGGTATAGCGTCAACGCTGGTGCTAACTGATGGTTCGAATAGAGAATCAATTGCTTTGCTCCTAGTTCGATAGCTGCTTGGATGGCAGCGGCACAAAGCATTTTTCCGATACCCCTGCCACGGTAGGATTCTTCTAAGCCCATCTTGGCTAATTCAAATACAGCATCGGAAATACGTATGAGTGCTGCAGTGCCAACGATTTTTTCGCTCATCTGCGCCAGGAAAATTTTCCCACCTGTTTTTAAGATCGCTCCCTCGGGATTTGTGTGGACATATATATCCATGGGTTCCAACTGGAAATACTGGGTTACCCATGCGGTATTTATCCGTTCGAAATCTGCGCGAAATCTAGGTTCATAGGGAATAATCAATGGTTTGTCTCTGTTCATATCTTTGCTTTTTGGCGATAACTTTTATTGATGAAAAATACACCACCTAAGGTGACGATCAATGCCAACGCCGTAATTCCCGTGAGCCGCTCATGAAGAAAAAAGTAACCCAGCAGAAGCGCTATAAACGGATTGACATAGGCGTAAACGGATGCCAATCCGGGCGGCAGGTGTTTAAGAGCGTACAGAAAACAACCATATGACGCCAGAGAGCCGAAAATAATCAGGTAAGCCAATGCCCACAGGCTGTCGGAAGTAACGGTGGCCAATTGTGAATAGTCGTCTAGGAAAACACTACCCAAGAGCAATACCACACCCCCACTGGTTAACTGGAAGGCGACATTTACCAAGGTCTTGGCGGCGGAGGGCCGATGCTTGGTATATACCGTGCCGGCAGCCCAGCAGAAGCAGGCGAAGAAAGCCGCCAATACGCCGTAGCGGTAATTGGAGTTGCCCAGGTCCGCCACGTTATCGCGGAAGATAAGACCGACACCAACACATCCCAATAACAATCCGATCACCAAGTAGACATTGATCGCTTTGCGGTCAGTGCCCGCAATGTAGCCGATAAGCACGACATAGACCGGCATGATGGAAACAATGAGCGCCGCCAGTCCACTGGGTATATACCGTTCGGCCCACCCGACTACACCGTTGCCAAGCGTGATCATCAATGTGCCAGCAATAAACTGCCGGCCGATGTCGCGACGGCTGATGGCCAATCTCTGTCCGGACAACAACAAAAGCACCATCATCAACACACCGGCGATAACCTGTCGGACACCTGAAAACAGAAACGCGGGAACGGTCGCGACCCCGATGCGCATGGCAAAATAGGTGGTGCCCCATACAACGCAGACAACTGCTAAGGCCAAATATGCATTTATAGTTTTTCTATCCATGACGGTGTTAAAGTGATGACAAATTTCGGGCAGTGTGATGGAAGATAGCAGATACAATTTTAACTATTTATACCCGTACAGTTTGGGGAGATTTCCGCCGGGTCTCCATACTTTTGAAGGATGCTTATGTGCATAGTTAACGATCAGCTGCATCATGTACCGGTTGCTGATATAGGGGGTGAGCATTTCTTTCACTTCTTCTGGAGCACGGATATCTGCAAACTGGCTGATGTGACCCATGCCGTGCAATTTGCCGTTTTCCACCCAGATGCAACTGACCTCGGTTTCATCCCGCCCGCTATCGAAAATAGCAAACGTGGGAAGTTCATTCGCTAGGTAATCGAGCGCTTGTTGCACACGCTGGTTGTGGATGTCAGGTGTGTCGACCATCGGCTTTTCTATCAATTGTTTGGGACCACCAAAGGTACAATACTGTGGATGTAGATTAAATTGTTCAATTAATCGGAGAAGTAAGTTTACGGCATCTAATTGGTTGTGAAACAAATGTGTATGTTGGTGATTCCTGCTATGCTTCCCGATGGCGAGCCGGAGATACCCTGCGTGGTCTTCATAGGTGTACAGCGCATATTTGGGCTCAAATCGTTTCAACGAGCGGTTGTATGCGGGCCAATGCCGTTTGATTTCTGCCGCTTCCAACAGAAGCGCCATAAGTTCAGTGCCACAGCGTTCATAAGTGACGGAGTGAATGTGACGGAGAAAGTGTTGCCGCTGGGGGTTGGGGTTATGCCCGGAGAAGTGCTGGGCAACACGGCCGCGTATGTTATTTGCTTTCCCTACGTAAATGATTTTTCCGCCCAGGTCCCGGAAATAATATACTCCGGTATTTTCAGGTAGGGCGTCGAATTGATCTTTGGGTAAATTGGGGGGCAACTGTTGGTGTTTCGATTTCTTTTTCAGCATTTCCGCCAGGCTGCCATTGGTATCCCACTCCATCAACTTGCCAAAGAGAATGGCGGTGGCTTCCGCGTCGCCGCCTGCACGGTGCCGGTTGCTGATGGGGATTCCGAGTGCGTCGCACAACCTTCCGAGGCTGTAGGAGAGCAATCCCGGTCGGATCTTCCGGCTCAGCCGGACGGTGCACAGTTTCGGTGAGGTAAGTGAGAACCCCGCCAGCTCCAGGTGGTATTTCAGGAAAGAATAGTCGAAATTCACATTATGGGCTACAAACACACATTCGTCCAGCAGGTCGAAAATACGGGGCGCCAGTTCGCTGAACGTAGGGCTGTGTGCCACCATGTCTGGCGTAATGCCCGTCATGGCTTGGATGTAAAGGGGAATGGAGCACTGTGGATTGACCAGCGACTCGAAACGTTCAACTACCTTTTTCCCGTCGTGAATCCGTATGGCTACTTCGGTAATACTACTGCCAGCGGCATAGCCGCCCGTGGTTTCAATATCCACAATAGCATATAAGGTGATTTCGGAATGCTGCCCCATAGGGCAAATATACTAAAATAGTTAGTCTATTAAGGAATTGAAATTATTTTTTGAGGAGGCTCCTTACTTGCCATTAAATCGCTGCCAGACCGCTGCGTGTGGCTTAGCCGTCTTCCTGCGGTGAGCGGGCGGTCTGCTGCCTGTTTTTCGCACCCTTCCCGCAAGGAGACCGCAGTTTAAGCGCCAACTAACCCCTCCGAGATACGGAGCCTTTTAGCCACAGACAGGCGTGTCTAGTAAATATTACATCGTATCCGTAGGTGCGGACGCGCTGACAGATGGCTCAGCGGGAGGCTCGGTAGTAACTTCCGCAACCCGCTTTTTGCTACGTGGCGCAATCATGAAATAAAGACAGGAAAGCGACCACGAGCCCCAGAAAAGATAGCCTCCGCTATGAAAACTTTCCTTCATCAACCGGTGGGAGGTGGTGGTAAAATCCAGGTAAGTGAAGTAGGCGCCAATAAGCCCAAAAAGTAGTATCAGCAGGATGGTTGCCAACGCGAGGCGCTGTCCAAGGAGCCGCTTGACGAGCCATAGCACAAAAATTAGTATGAGCTGCAGCGCAAACAGCAAGACGGCTGTTTTCCACCAAATTCTGAAGATACCATACTCACTATACAATACACGAATACCCACTTTTCCAACGAACGACATTTGGGATACCAATATGCCGGAAATTGTAGAAAGTAACGCCTGTAGGGCAATGAGGGTGCCTAAGCCTTTCATCTTGTGCTATTTGATGACTTCCCAACCGGCGTCGCCATTAAATCGTAGCGAATAGGTTGTTTTAGTGAATGAAGCGTTGTTATCCGGATCCTTTTTGGCGAAATCCGCAAAATCAGTCTCGGCTTTCCGAAGGGTTACGGTTGCTTTTACGCGGCTTTTACCGGTTTGTTCCACGAGCACGCCGCCCTCCTCATCGAGCGTGTATTCAAATGTCTTCACAGTTGCCTTTTTGTCCGTTTTTTCCAATACAAAGGGGATGGACTTATCGGTTAGCTTGACGAGGTAGACGAATGTACTGTCTTTCGAAAGGAACCTTTTGCGCTCTTTCAGTCGTTCCAAGGTGACGTAACCACCCTTTTCCAATCGCTCGTAGGCAACGAGGAGATCGCTGTCCGAACGCTGGCTGAATTTTAGTTCCCCATAGTCCATTTCGGCGGTCTCATAGACCGGATTAGCTTCGATGTAATGCGCTATCTCGCCCAGTGCAATACGGTCGCTGATCGATTTTTCATGGCCACAGGCTCCCCAAAGGAAAGCAATAAAGAGCAGGGGGGTGTATCGATAGTAAAAGGATGCCATAAATGAACGTTTTGTCAAAGATAGGTGTTTGCAAAAGTTGTTCCAATACCTCACTCTCGGTAATAAATGGATCTTTCCTAGCACAATCATTGTGCTAGGAATACAAGTATAGGAGATCAAAGTCTTACCGGATCATAGTAACTCAGGTACCAATCAATAAAGTTTTTTACCCCTGTATCCACAGAGGTTTGAACCCGGTAATCGAAGTCTGTTTTCAATTTGTCGACATTGGCCCAGGTCTTTTCCACATCGCCAGCCTGCATGGGCAGGTATTCCTTAATAGCTTTCTTGCCGGTGTGCTTTTCGATGGATTCGATGAAATCCAACAGCCTGACCGGCTTGCTGTTGCCCACATTATAGAGGTTATATTTGGATGGACGTCCCTCTGGTTCGAAGGCGACGATGTGCTTGATGCTGTCGACTACATCGTCTACGTAGGTAAAGTCACGGTATAAGTTACCGTGATTAAAAACCTGGATGGGTTTGCCTTTTAGGATAGCATCTGTAAACAGGAACATCGCCATATCGGGCCTGCCCCAGGGGCCATAAACTGTAAAAAAACGCAACCCGGTTGTTTTCAGTCCATAAAGGTGACTGTACGTGTGGGCCATCAGTTCGTTGCTGCGCTTGGTAGCCGCGTAGAGGCTCACTGGATGATCTACACGGTCGTCTTCCGAAAAAGGAATCTTGTCGTTCGTTCCGTAGATGGAAGAGCTGGACGCATAGACCAGGTGGTTAATGCGATAGTGCCGGCAACATTCCAGCACGTTGGCAAACCCTACAAGATTGGATTGTATATAGGCGGGTGGGTTTTCCAAGGAATACCGTACTCCGACCTGAGCGGCTAAATGCACCACCAGTTCGAACGCTTCGCTGCGGAAAAGTGAATCTAGCTTGTCGGCATGGGTGATATCCAATTGCTGAAAAGAATAGTTTGGATGGGTTTTGCTGGGTACCGGTTTGCTTTCCTGTGTTTGCTCTCTTTCGATGCCACAAACCGACAACCGCGCATATTTCAGGTCGACATCGTAGTAGTTGTTAAGGCTGTCAAGGCCGACAACCGTGTGTCCTTCCGCCAGGAGCATCTGCACGGCATGAAAGCCGATAAAGCCTGCTGCTCCCGTTACCAATATCTTCATCCGGATTTTATTATTGATATCCCAATAGCCTGAGCACCTGCTTGCTGTTCTGTTCTTCACCGAATACTTCAAAGTTGAAGGTTTCATCGCGATTTCTCCGGATGAGCACATGCTTGGGCGAGGGGAGCAGGCAGTGGTGGATGCCTCCATATCCGCTTAGCACCTCCTGATACGCACCGGTATGGAAAAAACCAAGGTACTGTATTTTGCGGGTCTTAGGCATGAATACGTTGTTCATGTGGGCTTCCTGGTTGTAATAGTCTTGCCCATCGCACGTAATGCCTCCGAGGTTTACCCGTTCATATTCCGAATCCCAGTTATTGATGGGTAAGAGGATGTATTTCTGATTGAGCGCCCATACATCCGGTAGATTGGTGATGAATGAGCCATCTAGCATCAGCCACTTTTCCCGGTCGTTCTGCTGCTTGCGTCCAAGTACTTTATACAGAATGCCCGAAGCTTCCGCTACGGTGTATTTACCGAATTCGGTAATAATATCCGGCTCCATCACCTCGTGCTGGGCACAGATCTGCTTAATCCGGTTGACGATTTCATTGACCATGTATTCGTAGTCGAAATCGTGCACCAGCGAGTCCTTGAAAGGCATGCCTCCGCCGATATCCAGGGTATCGAGGTCGGGGTTTATTTTCTTGAACTTGCAGTACAGCGTGACGTATTTTTCCAGTTCGTTCCAGTAATAAGGAGTATCCGAAATGCCCGAATTGATAAAGAAGTGGAGCAGCTTAACCCGGAAGTTGGGGTTAGGCACAACTTTATTGTTGTAGAAATCCAGGATATCCTCCAGTCGGATGCCCAGCCGGGAGGTATAAAACTGTGAATCTGGCTGTTCTTCCGCTGCAATCCGGATGCCCAAATTACAGGGTTCATCCAACTCAACTTCGTCGTCGTAGATGTTGAATTCTTCCTTGTTATCCAGCACGGGTATGATGTTCTTGTACCCATCATGAAGCATATCCACGATGTATTGTTTGTATTGGTAGGTTTTGAACCCGTTGCAGATCACGGTGATGTCTTTGTTGACAATGCCTTTTTTTTCCAAGGCGTCAATCATTGGCATATCAAAAGCCGATGACGTCTCCAAGTGGATGTCATTTTTCAAGGCTTCTTCTACTACATGGCGGAAGTGGGAGCTTTTCGTACAGTAACAATATTTATAAGTGCCCCGGTAATTATGCTTTAAGATGGCGGTTTGGAACAATATCTTTGCCTGCTGGATCTTTTTACTGATGATAGGAAGGTAAGTGAACCGCAGCGGGGTTCCGTAAGTCTCAATCATTTCCATGAGGTTGAGATCGTGGAAATACAGCTCGTCGTCGATAATATCAAATCCATCTTGGGGAAACCCCACGCTTAGGTCAAGAAATTCCTGGTAGCTTTGCATTTTCTTTTTTTGTTCTAAATAATCCCCTGCTTTTCAACGGCAGAAGCGAAATAGACCAAACATCCATTTGCATATAAAGGCGTGTTTGTCTAAGTTTGGCAAAGATATGTTTTCGGTGCGAAATGAAACAGTTATCTAAATGTAATTTTATGATTTCGATACCGGTGCTAAGGAATTAATGCTTAAATACTTACATGATCAACGCCATACAGCAACAACTTATAAAATATACTAAACAGGCAGTCAGGGAATTATATCATTCAGACGTACCCGATCATCAAATCACGTTACAGGAAACACGGAAGGAATTTGAAGGACAATTGACGATCGTCACCTTTCCATTTACCCGGTTTTCCAAAAAAACACCCGAGCTGACCGGCCAGGAAATCGGCAACTACCTGTTGCCCCATATTCCCGCCATTGCGTCGTTCAACGTAATCAAGGGGTTCCTCAATATTAGCCTTTCCGATGCGTATTGGGAGGATTTATTTACAACAGCTATCACGAAGAAAAGTTTTGGCACCTTTTCTCCCAACGGCAGGAAGGTCATGGTGGAATATTCGTCGCCAAATACCAACAAACCGCTCCACCTCGGCCATATCCGTAATAATTTATTGGGCTACTCGGTAGCCGAGATTCTGAAGAGGTATGGTTACGAGGTCGTAAAAGCTAATTTGGTGAATGACCGCGGTATCCATATCTGCAAGTCAATGCTCGCCTGGCAACGATGGGGAAGCGGAGAAACTCCCGAAAGCAGCGGCCTCAAAGGGGATCACCTGGTGGGAAAATACTATGTGTTGTTCGACAAGGCCTATAAACAGGAGATCGATGCGTTACGAGCGCAAGGAATGACCGAGGAGGAAGCCAAGAAGCAGGCGCCGGTTATCCGCGAAGCGCAGCAGATGCTCCAACAGTGGGAAGCAGGCGACGAACAGGTTATTAAGTTATGGAAATTGATGAATGGTTGGGTATACGCCGGTTTTGAACAAACCTATGGCCAGCTTGGTGTAAATTTCGATAAGTATTATTACGAGTCAGACACCTATCTGCTCGGCAAAGATATCATTCAGGAAGGACTGGATAAGGGGGTGTTTTTCAGAAAAGAAGACAACTCGGTTTGGATTGATCTGAAGGAAGATGGTCTGGATGAAAAGTTGGTGTTGCGTGGAGATGGTACTTCGGTATACATTACCCAGGATCTGGGTACAGCTCAGCTGAAATTTGACGAGTTTGGGATGGATGAGTCTATTTATGTGGTCGGCAACGAGCAAGACTACCATTTTAATGTACTCTTTCTGATTTTAAAGAAATTGGGCAGGTCATGGGCCGAAGGACTTTTCCACTTGTCGTATGGCATGGTCGATTTGCCTTCAGGCAAGATGAAATCGCGGGAGGGCACCGTGGTAGATGCCGATGACCTGATGGATGAAATGACAGAAACAGCTAAGAAGCGGACGGAAGAGCTAGGCAAGACCGAGGGGCTGTCAGATCCGGAAAAAGCACACCTTTATCACATCATTGGCATGGGAGCCCTGAAGTATTTCCTGCTGAAAGTGGAACCCAAAAAACGCTTACTGTTTGATCCCAATGAGTCTATCGATTTTCAGGGACATACAGGGCCGTTTATCCAATATACACATGCTCGTATTCAGTCTGTCTTGACGAAAGGAAGTTTTTCGGAAAGTACCCCGTTGCCTGTTCGGGATGAGTTAACGGATAGCGAACGTGACTTGATTCGGCTCTTGGGCGACTTTCCGGCTGTTATCGAAGCGTCCGCAAAAGAATTCAGTCCGGCACAATTGGCCAATTATTGTTTTGAATTGGCCAAACAGTATAATAAATTTTATCATGAAGAATCCATCCTCAAAGCAGCCGTGGAATCCATCAAGAATTTTAGATTACACCTTTCAAAGGCTACTGCCCGGATCATATCAGACGGAATGAATCTGTTGGGTATTGAAGTGCCGGAACGAATGTAAGGAGAACTCGGAAAGATGCAGAAGTTGGAAAGACCGGAAATTCGGGAGATCCGGAAATATAGCAGCAAATGAGCAAATCTAATATAAACGTTGGCCTTATTGGCTTCGGCATAGGTGGACAAGTGTTCCATGCGCCGATTATTACTTCAGTGGACGGGCTGCGCCTGCATAAGGTAAGTGCCCGGCGTCCTGAACACCTGGAAATTCTTCACCGCCGGTATCCGGATACCCTGATCGTCGACAACGCAGATGCCATCATCCATGCCGACGACATCGACCTGGTGGTGGTGGCGACTTCCAACGACATGCATTATCCCTTTACGAAAGCGGCCCTCTTGGCAGGAAAGCATGTTGTGGTGGAAAAACCTTTCACTAACACAACAGCGGAGGCCGACGAACTTATCGCGTTGGCAAAGCAACAGAACCGCTTATTAAGCGTGCATCACAACCAACGGTGGAACAGTGACTACCTTACGTTACGGAAGGTGATTGCGAGTGGAAGGCTGGGACGATTGGTCTCTTTTGAAGCTCGTTTCGACCGTTTTCGCAATGCACTCCGTCCGAATGCATGGCGCGAAGCCAACCTGCCAGGATCGGGTATCTGGTACGACCTCGGGGCACACCTGGTAGATCAGAGTCTGCAACTTTTCGGTCTGCCGCTGGCAATAAATGCGGATTTACGCATCCAACGACCCGGTGCCGGTGCAGTGGATGATTTTGATGTGATTCTCCATTACCCCAAAGTTAAGGTGTCGTTAAAGGGAGCCATGCTCGTTAAGGAGCCTACCCCCCGGTACGCACTGTATGGAATGGACGGCGCATTTGTGAAACCAGGCATGGATCCACAGGAAGCTGCATTGCGGGGTGGTGCATGGCCCAAGGGTGATCCCGATTGGGGAAAAGAACCGCAGGAAATATGGGGCAAGCTCAATGTCCTGGAAAATGGCGAAGATCGCCTGGAACAGATAGAAAGTGAACGGGGGGATTATCCCGGTTTTTACCGGAATATACGGGATGCGATTGCTGCTGGAGAAGAGCTGGCTGTTACAGCCGAACAGGCTCGGAATGTCATTTACGTAATTGAGATGGGTGAAAAAAGCTGGGCGGAGCGACGAACGGTAGATTTACGATTTTAGGTTGGCGACGGAAGACAATCCTTACGATGCCGTGATCGTCGGCGGCGGTGCCTGCGGTCTCATGTGCGCCATACAGGCGGGGCTGCGGGGAAAACAAACATTGGTTTTGGAACGAAACGACCATCCGGGGGCGAAGATTCGCATTTCCGGCGGTGGTCGTTGTAATTACACCAATTTGAATACGGGCGTTGACAATTTTGTATCCGTTGATCCTTCGTTTGCTAGCCATGCCCTGTCGAGCTGGACGGTAAAAGATACGGTTGGTTTTTTTGAACACCAGGGAATCGTTGGTAAAGAGAAGACGCTTGGCCAGCTATTCCCAATAAGTAACAACGCGAAAGATGTCGTGTCTGTATTGACGCGGCTGATGCAACGGTACGGGCAGCGGTTGCAAACCGGAAGCAACGCATTGTCCGTCGATAAACGGATGGATGGCCAATTTGAAGTAACCTATGAAAGCAGTGGAGTGAGGCATCGCATGATCACCCCAAAAGTGGTTTTTGCAAGCGGTGGGTTGCCGGTAGCAAAGCTGGGTGCCAGTGACTTTGCCATACGGATAGCGCGCCGGTTCGGATTAGAAATTGTGCCGACGGCTCCGGCGCTGGTTCCGCTGACGATCACGGGCAAAGATGCGGAATGGTTTGCCGCATTGTCGGGCAATAGCGTGTTTTGCCGCGTATCCAATGAGCGTATTCACTTCGAAGAGAATATCCTGTTTACACATTGGGGAGTGAGCGGTCCGGCAATTCTGCAAATTTCTTCTTACTGGAGGCCGGGAGAAAGCATTGTCCTGAACCTGCTGCCGACACATTCCTTGGAACAGTTGATACAGACCGAACGGGCAGCTGGCGGAAGGCGACTGGTGGGACAGCTTTTGGGCGATTTTTATTCGCGGAGACTGGTAGAAGCACTTGGCCGTTTTCTTCCCATTCAAACTAAAATAGCCTCGTTGGGCAAGGCAGACGCCAAACGGATTGCAGACACAATTCATCACTTTGTCGTGAAGCCTGCAGGAGATAAAGGGTATGACAAAGCGGAAGTGATGCGTGGGGGCATTGCCACCCGGGAGTTGGCGCAGACAACGCTGGAAGCGAAGAAAGTACCCGGATTATATTTCGGCGGAGAGTGTGTAGATATGACGGGGTGGCTGGGTGGCTATAATTTTCAATGGGCATGGGCCAGTGGCTATGTCATTGCTCAGGCAATTTGATGTGATATTTTTTTTGGAAGGCTAAAACGGTTTATTATATTTGGGCCACTGATTTAAAACCTTACGAATGGAGAACACCTTACCGCCGGCAGCAAAGGAAGTGCCGGCTCGTCACGCCGCCAAACTCACAGAGCGCAATTATTTATTGGTATTTGGATTTGTCACGTTGTTGTTTCTGTTATGGGGCGTGGCCATCACCATGGGGGATGTTCTAAATAAGCATTTTCAGGCAGTGCTTGGGATCAGCAAAGCCCAGTCTGGCTTGGTGCAGTTTTCCATCTTTGGGGCCTACGCTGTCATGGGAATTCCTGCGGGGCTTTTCATGAAGCGGTTTGGTTACAAGAGCGGTGTATTGTTGGGGCTAGCGCTTTATGCCGTGGGAGCGTTCCTGTTTGTACCTGCGGCAGAGGCCGAATCGTTCGGCTTCTTCCGGATAGCCCTCTTTGTCTTAGCTTGCGGCTTGGCTACACTGGAAACCGTGTCACATCCCTTTATTGCTGTATTGGGCGAACAGGCGTCAAGCGATAGGCGAATCAATTTTGCCCAATCGTTCAACGGGCTGGGAACCATTATCGGCCCCACGCTAGGGAGCTATTTTATTCTAAGTGGAAACATCGGTACAACGGGAAGTCTTACTTCGGTGAAGTTGCTGTACATCGGTATCGGGATCACGATTACCCTCGTGGCGGTGGCATTTAGTCTGTTGCGTGTTCCGGCATTGCCTACGGAACACGTTCCTAGCAGTTCCGATCCGGCGGCAACGACAGCACCCAAAAAAAGTCTTTTCCAGCATCGTCATTTTGTTTGGGCCTTTGTGGCGCAATTTTTTAACACCGCAGCCCAGGGCGGTACCTGGGCGTTTTTCATTAATTACGGTCATGAAAAGATGGGGCTCAGCGACGAGATGGCCGGATACTATTTTGCCGTGAGCATGGTGATGATGACAGTCGGACGGTTTGTGGGAACATTCCTGATGAAATTCATTGCGCCAAACAAGTTGTTGGCTGTGTTTGCACTGTGTAACGTGCTGATGTGTTTGCTTATCGCGCAAAGCTGGGGATGGCCGTCGTTTGTGGCGCTGTTGATGCTTAATTTCTTTTTCAGCATTATGTTTCCGACGATTTTCAGTCTTGGTCTCAAGAATCTGGGACCGCATACGCAGCGTGCCTCTTCCTTCATTGTAATGGGCGTAGTAGGAGCGGCCCTCTTCCCGTTTGTTATGGGTAAGGTAGCTGATTACGATGTCGCTACGGCGTATTACCTACCGATCATCTGCTATTTGGTGATTTTCCTGTTTGGGGCAAAGCTGTATAAAACCGGTCCACGCTTCTGAATTCGTGACTTATTGTTTACCTTTGCAGCAAAAAGCAGGCCCGTTCTATCGCCGCGGCAGCAGCCGGGGAGGAAAGTCCGGACAACACAGAGCACCTCGCTTCCTAACGGGAAGGGCCCCGATGCAGATTGGGGTACGGAAAGTGCCACAGAAAACAAACCGCTTCGATTCGTTGGAGCAAGGGTGAAAACGTGGGGTAAGAGCCCACGGCTTTGTATGGCAACATACATCGCGGTAAACCCCGGGGGTTGAAAGGCCAAATAGGTTGCGGATTACTGGAGCTGCTCGCTTCTAATTTGCCGGTAGGCAAACACCGCAACGGGTAGGCCGATGGAGCCTGCTAGTGATGGCAGGCCTAGATAAATGATAGAAGCCCCGCTTGCGGGGAACAGAATCCGGCTTATAGGGTTTGCTTTTTTGTAAAATACAAATATGACCAAGATATTAATCATTGACGACGAACGGGCTATCCGTAGTACCCTCAGAGAAATTCTTGAATACGAAGATTATAAGGTAATCGATACGGACAATGGTATCGATGGTTTGGCGATTATCAAAAAAGAAGATATCGATCTGGTACTTTGCGATATTAAAATGAGCAAGATGGATGGGATGGAAGTGCTTACCGAAGCAATAGCCATCAAACCCGATCTACCTTTTATCATGATATCGGGGCACGGTACCATCGAAACTGCTGTCGAAGCGAGCAAAAAGGGTGCTTACGATTTTATTTCCAAACCACCCGATCTGAATCGGTTATTGATCACGGTACGTAATGCATTGGAACGCGGTACATTGGTTACCGAAACGAAGGTGCTGAAGCGGAAAGTAAGCAAAACGCGTGATATACTTGGTGATTCAGGTGCCATCCAACGCATCAAAGAAACGATCGAGCGGGTTGCTCCAACCGATGCCAGGGTACTGATAACAGGGGCCAACGGTAGCGGTAAAGAATTGGTTGCGCGTTGGCTGCATGAAAAATCGCCGCGGGCGGGAGCGCCATTGGTCGAAGTGAACTGTGCTGCCATTCCGTCAGAATTAATTGAAAGCGAGCTTTTTGGACACGAAAAGGGGTCATTTACATCTGCCGTAAAACAACGCATCGGGAAGTTCGAACAGGCGCATAACGGAACGCTGTTTTTGGATGAGATCGGCGACATGAGCCTTTCTGCCCAGGCAAAGGTGCTGAGGGCATTGCAGGAAAATAAGATCACCCGCGTAGGTGGAGAGAAGGAGATTACCGTCAACGTACGGGTGATTGCAGCGACTAACAAGGATTTGCTCAAAGAGATCGATGCGGGTAATTTCCGTATGGACTTGTACCATCGATTGAGTGTTATCATTATTCATGTTCCGCCGTTGACCGAGCGGAAAGGAGATATCCCTACCTTGGCCGAGCATTTTTGCGAGGAGGTTTGCAACGAATACAACATGCCGGTGAAGAAAATCACCGTGGACGCAATGGACGCCCTCAAAGAACTGCCCTGGACTGGCAATATCCGGGAACTGCGTAATATGGTAGAACGTCTGATTATCCTGAGTGATAAGTCGATTACCGACAGAGATGTACGGACGTTTGCAAACCCCAGTTTAGCAAGTGTGAGCCACGAAGAAGTTGCAAAAGTGGATGAAGCGGCTATTTCTCACCCCGCAGTAATCAACCTGATGACCCAATACGATGATTTCTCCTCATTTCAGGACTTCAAGGATCATACAGAAAAAGAATACATCAAATACAAATTGGAAAAAAATGGATGGAATGTATCCAAAACAGCGGATGAAATTGATATCCAACGCAGCCATTTGTATAGCAAGATCGAAAAATACGGTTTGAAAAGAGAATCATAGCCCACATGGGCTATGATTTCATTCGTTAAATTTTCTGTATTGTTTCCGAACAAGTACAATCACAACGATAACCAGTACAATTCCCCCAAGAACGATGTAGCCATACGTCTGCCAGGGGCTTGCAGCCGTTTCGGGTTCGCTGTGCTGAATAACGGCGATGAGGTTAAAAAACGCAAATAATAAGGCAATGGTACTGTGCATGATGGCATCATAATTTCCGTACAATATACAAATATAAATGCACAAATAACCGTTATGTTTTTTTTATTTCGCTTTTTGACAAAACGTATGCCCGCTAGGCAATTTCAGCGATAAATACGCCATCACGGTTGACCGCATCCCGGTTTTTAAGGATATTTCCCAAATTTACCTTGCCAATTACATATTTGAAATTGTTGGCGTAAAAACGTTCGCTGATGGACGAAAATCCGAGTGTTTCGATCAGCTGTTCATCTTCATAACGAAGGTAGACCTGAATGTCCCAATCGGTGCTATACGTCAGTTCACCCGCCCCAAGATGTTTTTTATATTCGTATTTGTATCCGTACCGGAGCGCAGCAATGTCAGACAACACCGCAGATCCGGTGGGATGCCCTCCAGCACCCTTGCCATAGAAAAATTGTTCATCAGCAAATGCAGCTTTAACCAGTACACCGTTATACTCGTTTTCCACGGCGTAAAGGATGTTGTCGGGAGAGACTAGTTTTGGCAGTACGTAGAGAATGACTGCTTTGTCGTTAATTTCCCGTGCGGTAGGAATTAGTTTTATTCTGAAATTTTTCTCCCGCGCAAATTGAATATCCGAAGCGCCCAACTTATCGATTCCGATGTTTAAGATGGCATCGGGGGATAAATACAAGCCATAAGCATGGGAGGCAACGATGGTCAATTTAAATTTAGCGTCAAATCCGCCGACGTCTAACGTAGGATCGGTTTCCGCAAACCCAAGGTCTTGTGCTTGTTTCAATGCGGTTGAATACGCTAAGTTTTCATTGAATATTTTCGAAAGAATGTAGTTGGATGAACCGTTGAAGATACCAGTTACCGAATGCAGTAGCTCGTTGTCATAGTATTCTTCCAGGTTTCGGATAATGGGGATACTGCCGCACACAGCACCTTCGTAAAGTAGGCTGGTGCCATGTTTATGCTGAATATCCACCAATTCTTCCAGGTGGGTGGCGATCATCTTTTTATTTGCCGAAACCACATTCTTGCCCGATCGGAGTGCTGCGGAAACGATGTCAAAGGCTGCCGCGGCGTCATCTATTAATTCGACCACGGTATTGATTTCGGGGTCGTCCAACACAGACCTCGCATCCGTGGTGAATAACGATGCGGGCAATGTTCTTTTTTTTTCGGGATGTTTGATGACGAACCGTTTGATGGCAAGGTTGAGATTTTTGGTCTTGATGATGTCGTGTAGCCCTTGTCCCACTACGCCGAAACCGAAAAGTCCTAAGGTAAGTTTGTTGTCCATGTTTGCTGTTATGTCAATATAGTTAGCTCACTTGTTGATAAGCTAGTTGATTTTGGGTCGCCTTGTTGTGACTGAGGAACCTTGAGATCTCTTCCGTAATCCGCTCGGTCTCTATAAGAAAGCCGTCATGTCCATAAAATGAGTTGATTTCGGCATATACCGCGTCTGGAATGTGGTTGGTTAGGAATTTTTGCTCCGTTATGGGGAATAAGAGGTCGCTGTTGATTCCAATGACCAATGTTTTTGCCTTGATCTGGCGCAAAACGTCACGTATATCCGCGCGTCCGCGTCCGATATTGTGCCCATCCATCGCTTTGCTCAGGAACCAATAGCTATAAGCGTTGAAACGCTTGACCAGTTTCTCTCCCTGATAATTCTGATACGAAGAAGCCCGGAAGCCATCTGTTTTTTCATTCGAAGTTTCCAGTTGAGTGGCCCCATAGGTGTCATATCCGCGATAAGACAGCAATGCCATACTGCGGGCCGCTTTCAGCCCTTTCGCCCCCCCGTTAGGTTTGTTCGCATAAAAGGTCCGATCGGCACTGATGGCAAGTCGCTGACTTTCATTGAATGCGATACCCCAGGGAGAATGGATGGCATTTGTCGCAATAAGTACCAGGCGGTCAATCCGGCTGGGATCCATAATAGCCCATTCCAACACTTGCTGGCCACCCAACGAGCCACCAATGGCCAACGCGATTTTTTCGATGCCTAAATGAGCTGCAAGCAATCGGTGAGCGGCCGCTACATCCCGGATAGAAAACGAAGGGAAAGCTAAGTAATAGGGTTGTCCGGTTGCCGGATTGATGCTCAAAGGGTAGGTAGTCCCGTAAGGAGATCCGATACTGTTTGCACAAATTATAAAATAATCTTTCGGATTGAAGAAATCAGTTGAGCCGAACAATCCCGGCCACCACTCGAAAACGTCCGAATTACCCGTAAGTGCATGACAAACCCATACCACGTTATCTTTCCGTTCATTCAGGCTACCATATGTGTGGTAAGCGATTCGAAGGTTTTCGATTCGCTTACCACTTTCAAGTGTGAATGTATCTGAACACGTAAATGTTTGTATGCTCATACGAGGCATAACTAGATTTTGTCGAATGCTTGTTGCAGGTCCGCTTTGATGTCGTCGACATGTTCGATGCCCACAGCCAGTCGCAACTCTCCCGGGAAAACACCTGCACTTGCCTGTTCCGCTTCACTGAGCTGCTGGTGGGTGGTTGCCGAAGGATGGATAATCAATGTTTTGGTATCGCCTACATTCGCAAGATGGCTAATCAACTCCAGGTTGTCGATAAATACATTAGCTTTCTCAGCGTCGCCTTTTATTTTGAACGACAATACGCTGCCAAATCCGTTTTTAAGGTAAGTTTGGGCACGTAAGTGGTTCGGGTGACTTTTCAATCCTGGATAGCTGACCCGTTCGACCTGTGGATGGCCTTCGAGCCATTTGGCGATTTCCAACGCGTTGTCCACATGCCGTTGCACCCGCAGCGATAAGGTTTCTAGCCCTTGTAGTAAGAGAAATGCATTAAAAGGAGACAAGGCCGGCCCGAAGTCCCGTAGCCCTTCCACACGGGCCCGGATGATGAACTGAATGTTTCCCAAGGGGCTATCTACGCCAAATACGTCGCTGAAAACCAATCCGTGATATCCGTCGGATGGCTCGCTGAATTGCTTGAATTTGCCGTTACCCCAATTGTAGTTTCCCCCATCAACGATGACGCCGGCGATGCTGTTACCGTGTCCGCCAATCCATTTTGTGGCGGCCTGTACGACCACATTGGCACCGTGTTCGATGGGCTTAAAAAGATAGCCGGCAGCACCGAACGTATTGTCAACGATCAAGGGAAGGTCGTATTTCTTCGCAACGGCTGCGATGCGATCGAAATCGGGAATGGAATAACTGGGGTTGCCGATGGTCTCCACATAGATTGCTTTGGTTTTTTCATCGATCAATGCCTCAAAGCTTTCCGGATCATCATTTTTCGTGAACCGAGCTTCTATGCCCAAGCGCTTGAATGAAACTTTGAATTGGTTGTAGGTGCCACCATACAGGTTTGCACTGGTAACGAAATTCTCTCCACTTTCCAAAATGTTGGTCAATGCAATGAATTGGGCCGATTGACCCGATGCGACCGCAAGACCGGCGACACCGCCTTCAAGCGCTGCTACGCGTTTTTCAAAAACGTCGGTCGTGGGGTTCATGATGCGTGTATAGATGTTTCCAAATTCCTTCAGGGCAAATAGATTCGCACCGTGTTCCGCACTGTTGAATACAAAGGAAGTGGTTTGGTAAATGGGCACCGCACGTGAGCCGGTGGTAGGATCTGCTTCTTGTCCCGCATGTACTTGCAGCGTTTCAAATTTTAGATTTTCGTTAGCCATGATTTATTGTTTTAGAATTTTAAATTTGTTTTAAAATGGATAATCCGATTGGATGCTATTTAGCTATAACCGCCTTAAACGGCGGCTACTCATGAATAGCTGGCAAAGGGCCTAGCAACATCCGCACATACCCTGTACGCCCGGGCACATTCGGCGGACTCCCGCCCTTATGGATGCTAAATAATGAAAGTTACTTGAAAAATCCGTATTCATCGTCTTATTATTTATATGCTCCCAATCGATATCGTTTGGGACAGGAATTGGCACCTTTTCCACCGTTTGCGAATGGTTGCCAGTGGGTCACTGAGCCAGTCTCTCGCCACTTCTTTATAAACCAAGACCTTAAAGAGGAATTGATTTGTATGTGCCTAAACACACAACGGATGCAAATATAGCGGGTGCGATTTGGTTGTGCAAAGTTTTTTTGATTTTTTTGCGAGGATGAGCATTACTTTTAATACTGCGGCGTTGTTATTCCCTGCGATCAGCTTGATTATGTTGGCATATACCAACCGGTTTCTGGCGCTGGCGGCGCTGGTCCGTAGCCTGCACGCGAAATACCTTGAACATAATAAAAGCGGGGTCCTGCATGGACAGATCAAGAATCTGCGCTATCGGCTTAAACTTATCAGGCAAATGCAAGCCTTGGGTGTAGTAAGCTTTGTTACCTGTATTGTTTGCATGTATTGTATTTACATGGAATTCAAGTTTTTTACGGAGCTGACATTTGCCCTGAGTCTGCTGTTCTTTGCCGTATCGTTGATTATTTCATTGGTTGAAATTCAGGTAAGCAATAGAGCACTGGAATTGGAACTTGGAGATATGGAGGGCAGGAAAAAAAGCGGCCCCCAGTAGGAGGCCGCTGAATTTAAGTTTAGAGGGGTGTTAGTTATCGTACGAATAGCAGCTCCCGCAATTTTGGCAACGGCCATTGGCCATCGTCCACAATCTGCTCCAACTTATTGATGTGATAACGAATCTTATCAAAGTAAGGTTTCACATTTTCATCGTAAGCAATTGCTTTTTCACGGACATCTTCCAGTATATTGGCTTTTTTGCGTTCCTGACGCATCGCTTCAGCATCGATAAGGATGGTGTTGATGTGGTTGGAAATACGCTCAATCAGGTTGGATTGTGAGCCGTAGGCCTCGGATTTAAAGCCGAGATCTTTCAATCCTTTTACATTGGTAATCAAATCGTTTTGGTAATGGAAAGCTGCAGGAGCCAGGATACTATTTACGATCTCCCCAATGACGCGGGCTTCAATCTGAATTTTCTTGTAATAGCTTTCCAGCAGGATCTCGTGCCGCGCTTCGCTTTCACGTTTGCTCAACACGGACAAACTTTCAAACAACTCCAGTGATTTTTCACTGACGTATACATCCAATGCTCTGGGTGTGGTCTTGATGTTAGAAAGGCCGCGTTTGTGCGCTTCTTCTTCCCATTCTTTGCTGTATCCATTGCCTTCAAAACGGATGGCTTTGGACTCTTTGATGTATTTGCGTACAACGTTGAGCAGCGCCAGGTCTTTTTTCGTGCCCTTTTTGATTTGTTTGTCCACTTCCGACTTAAACTCGATCAATTGGCTGGCAACGATCGCATTGAGCACCGTCATCGGACTCGCGCTGTTGGCAGAGGAACCAACGGCCCGGAATTCAAATTTGTTTCCAGTGAATGCAAACGGCGATGTCCGGTTGCGGTCGGTATTGTCTAACTGCAATTCAGGTATTTTCGGGATCCCGTGCCAGAGCATTGCTTCGTTTTTCACTTTTTTGGCTACTCTTGCCGTTTCCACTTCGTCAAGCACGGCATTGAGCTGGCTTCCGAGGAAGATGGAAATGATGGCGGGCGGCGCTTCATTAGCACCCAGACGGTGGTCATTTGCGGCGCTGGCAATGGAGGCGCGCAGCAGATCTGCGTGATCGTGCACCGCTTTGATGACGTTAACAAAAAAGGTCAAGAACATCAGGTTGGTCTTCGGAGTTTTCCCCGGGGAAAGCAGGTTGACGCCTGTATTGGTAATCATCGACCAGTTGTTATGCTTGCCAGAACCGTTTATGTCGGCATAAGGTTTCTCGTGAATGAGTACCTTAAATTTATGACGGAGTGCCACCTGCTCCATCAAATTAAGAAGCAATTGATTATGGTCGATGGCAAGGTTGATTTCCTCGAACATGGGCGCACATTCGAACTGCGAGGGAGCAACCTCGTTATGACGGGTTTTCAACGGAATACCCAATTTAAGTGCTTCTTGTTCCAAATCTACCATGAAAGCCAACACGCGCTCAGGAATTGCGCCGAAATAATGGTCCTCCAATTGTTGGCCTTTGGCCGACATGTGTCCGAATAAGGTCCGACCGGTCAGTTGTAAATCAGGCCTGGCATTAAACAATGCTAAATCCACCAGAAAATATTCCTGCTCGATGCCAAGTGATGCGAGGACTTTTGTGACCGATTTATCGAAGAAATTGGCGACGTCTACGGCAGCCTTATCCAACGCATTCACCGCCTTTAGCAACGGTGCTTTGTAGTCGAGTGCTTCGCCGGTATACGAAACAAATATCGTAGGGATACAAAGCGTCTTACTGCCACCGGTTTCGTAGATGAATGCGGGAGAAGAGGGGTCCCAGCCCGTATAGCCCCGGGCTTCAAACGTATTGCGGATACCACCACTGGGAAAGCTGGATGCATCTGGTTCCTGTTGTACCAGTGCGCTGGCGGTGAATTTGTCAATGGCAGATCCGTCAGGCAAGGGTTCAAAAAATGCATCGTGCTTTTCAGCCGTCGCGCCTGTTAGTGGCTGAAACCAGTGGGTGTAATGTGTTACGCCATTGCTGATCGCCCAGCTTTTCATCGCTTGTGAGATGTGTTCGGCAAGATCCAGACTGATTGTCTTTCCTTCATCAATCGTTTCCATCAATTCCGCGTAAGCGTTTTTTGGAAGAAATTCCTTCATCTTGGCGGTTGTGAATACATTTTTGCAGTAATAAGATGATGGTTTGATGGTTTCAGATGTTTTGTCGTTGTTTAATCTGGATATGGCAGTCTCTACTGCTTTAAATCTTAATTCTGACATTTAATTTTCATTTATTTGTTTAACGCGCTGTTATTTTTTTGAATTATGCTCCAATATTCGAAAAAAAAAATGACATTTCCTTATTTTTTTGTTATAAATGAAAATATTTTTCATGTTTTATGAAAAATTACTCTGTTTTTTCATTTATCGTTGCGTAATTTACAATGTAGAACTAATTGCCGAACCCCCAGTCGATCCCTTTCAGGGTTGCCGGAACACCCTTTTCTATCCAAGGCGCTGCAGGTTTCCCCTTTAGGAAATGGTCGAAAAACTCCAATTCACGACGCTGGATATCTTTGCGGTTTTGCCGTTGTACTAAGTTATGTGCCTCGCCATTGTAGTTCAATAGCCAAACGGGTTTCTGCAACCGACGTAGGGCGGTAAACATTTCGATACCCTGGTACCAAGGGACTGCACCATCGGCATCGTTGCTCATGATCACCACTGGCGTGGTCACATTGGGCAGGTGGAATAACGGAGAGTTTTCGATGTAAAGAGCTGGATTTTCCCACAGTGTGGCGCCTATGCGGCTTTGGGTACGCTCGTACTGGAACTGGCGGTTCATGCCACTTCCCCAGCGGATGCCTCCATATGCCGATGTCATATTTACAACCGGTGCACCAGACCATGCCGCCGCATACATATCGGTGCGGGTGATTAAGTGAGCCACTTGGTAACCTCCCCAACTTTGTCCCTGAATGCCGAGCTTGCCGCTATCGACCCACGGTTGTTTTTTCAATTCTTCCATACCTGAATTGACGTACTCTTCCGCCGATCGGCCCGGATAGCCGGTTTCATAGCGGATATCGGGCGCGAAGACCAAGTATCCGTTGCTTACGAAAAAACTGATGTTAAGGCGTGAAGGTGTGGGAGTAGGCGGAATGTACGTATGAAGTCCGTCAGAAAGTCTTTCATAAAAATAGGCGATAACGGGATATTTTTTATTGGGATCAAAATCTTCCGGTTTATAAAGAATGCCTTCGGCAGCATGTCCTTTCGGTGTCGTCCATTGCATCAGTTCAGCGGTTCCCCAATTGTAATTTGTTTGCTGGGGGTTAATGCTGCTCAATTTGGTTTCACTTGTGAAATCAGGCGACGTGTATAGATCGGGAGAACTTACATAGCTTTCTTTGGTGTATAGATAGTGCTTGGTTTCTGTGGCCCTTTGAACAGCCCCCAGGCGAAAAGGTCCCATGCTGATTTCCTTCGGGTCCCGGTTGTTCCGACCATTGGATACATACCAACCATTTTCTTTGTTGATATGATTAAATGCTGATAAAATCAAGGGCTCCTTCTTATCAATAATGGTGGGTTTCCTCGGCCTGCCTGGCAAATTTCTGTCATTGGCAAAATGGATGTATCGAAACGTAACCTGATTGCTTCTGCCGGCCCCGTTTGTGAGGATTCTGCGTTCGGTGCCATCGAGGGCAAACGCCCAGATGTCGTATTTATCATTTATGAACACGGCCGCATCGTCTTCCGTCCAACCGGCGATGCCATATCCATTGGGCTCATCGGGTACATCATTATCTTCATCTGAAAAGATTACAGGCAAGTCGGCGTTTAAACGCAGTGTGCTGCCCGACTGGATGGTGTGACTATACCAGCTGCTATCCGATCGATTAAACCAAACGATATAGTTGCCGGTTGGCGAAAGGCTGATGGAGCCTCTGATGTTAGCTGCTATTTTTTTTCGGCTTCCATCTGTGGTAGATACCGCGTAGATATCCTGAAATGACCCCGTTTGCCATTGCGTTTCGATGCGCCTTCCTATATCGGTCGTGCCCAATGCAAATTCATTGTCTGCATCATACGTCAATCGCACTTCGGGTAGCTGTTCATCGGCCAAAGGGATCACCTTCCTTCCTTGTTTGGGATAGGTGACAGCCAGGTAACTCCGGTTTAGCTCTTCCCGGAGGTTAACCAATTGCTGAGGTTGCAGGTAATCGTCTTTCCAATGCCAGATGTCTACATTGGCATGTTCAAATTCAACGAGGGTTGTATCTTTTACCCGTGGAACAGGGGCAATGCCAAAAAAGAGTTTTTTTCCGTTTTTACTAAATCTGACATCGCCGTCGCCGCTTATATACCAATTGGACGGCACGCCGTTGGTATACGCATCGGCAATGACAATGGCTGTATCTTGGGCGGGTGTATAGTAGTATAATTTGAATGCTTTCTGAAGGGACTTTTCAGGACTTTTGTCGGCTGTGAACGCAAGCTGCGAGGTCGATTCGTCAAAAGCAATGTTTTTATATACACCCTTTCCGCGGCTGATGTGATGAGCCGCATCGGACACCAGGTCGTAGTAATATAGTCCAGCGTCTGCGCCGATGCTATCTTTTTCGGCAGCAGTACGCACAAATACCAACGCGTTTCCGTCTTTGTTGAAGTGATACATGTCTACGCGTTCAAATGTGGTTTCGTTGCCGCTTGCCAGGTTCCGAATATGTAAGATAGATACAGGCTTTTTGTGAGAAGGTTTGTCGGTTTCAGCCGTGTCTGCTTTCGGGGTATCCGGGGATGGTGGAAGGCCTTCACGTACATAGGCTAGGTATTCGCTCGTTTCCTCGGGGATTTTGTAGGATTTTACGTTAGGTATTTTAATAAGGTTTGCGGTTTCCAGGGCAAATATCGCTAGTGAGTCCTTGGGCATTTCATCGGGCTTCTTTTTCCGGATGCGCGCTTCGCGGGATTCGCTGAAAAAAGGTTTGATCAAGGCGACCAGAAACCGGTGGTCTGCAGAAAAATCGGCTTGAAATCCCCGGTCGATCTTTCCAATCTGCTGCTTATGCGGCGTAGTAATAAACAGCTGTGCATCCCCTTCTTGGGGCGTGACCGTATAAAAAATAAAACTTCCGTCTGCCGAAATTCCCGATGAACCAATGCTTTGCCAGCCATCATATACGCTATGATCCAATGGTTTTTTTTGAGCAGATGTAGTATAAGGGACTAATAAAAAAGGTAAAATGAAGGCGATGTTTCGCCGAATAAAAGAAACTTGGGTTTTCATGGATGCAATATTGGTATAATTAGCTGTAATTGCGGGCAGCTGTACTATTTTTTTTACAAGCAAAGAAAACACGGTCAGGCAAGTTGGTGTTGCCAACGTAACAAAGCTGTTGAGAGCGTGTCAAAATTACTGTTTTTCGCATGATCCCGGAATGAGGTTTCTTGTCCTGAAGGCAAATAGTTTATTTTTACAGCAATCTTGGATTAAATGAATCATACGTGGCGGCTATATTAAGTGTAAAGGAAGTGGGCAAGACCTACGAAAGTGCAGGCAAATCACTAACTGTTCTGCATCGGATTAATTTTGAGGTGGAGGCGGCTTCAACCGTGTCCATCGTTGGACCTTCCGGGAGTGGAAAAACCACCTTATTGGGGCTGTGCGCAGGATTGGATCGCGCTAGCCTGGGGAGTATCGTGCTGAACGGAGTCTGCTTAGATGAACTTGGCGAAGACGACCGGGCTAAGGTGCGTAATCAGTATGTAGGCTTTGTTTTTCAGAATTTTCAATTACTCCCTACCTTGACTGCACTGGAAAATGTAATGGTGCCGCTTGAACTTCGCGGCGAGCGGGGAAGTAGAAGCCGGGCATTGGAACTGTTGGATAAAGTAGGATTGGCCGATCGGGGTCATCACTACCCGTTGCAGCTTTCGGGGGGTGAACAACAGCGGGTATCGATTGCCCGGGCGTTTTCCAATTCACCGCAGATTCTGTTTGCGGATGAGCCGACAGGAAATCTGGATGCTGAAACCAGTGAAACGATCGAGCGTCTCCTGTTTAATCTCAATCGGGATATGGGAACCACGTTGGTGCTGGTGACACATGATATGGAATTGGCATTCAAAACAAAGCGAGTCATTCGCATGAAAGGAGGAGGCGTGATTTCCGATGAGGTTACACAACCTAAAGAACTGTAATATGGCAATGCCTTCAACGCGTAATAAGCTGGCCGCTGATTGGATTGTCCGCATGGCGTGGCGTGATAGTAGGAGGAGCCGATCCCGCCTGTTTTTGTTTGTCTCATCGATTATTATCGGAATTGCTGCGTTGGTAGCCATTTACGCATTGGGCGATAATTTGGAGAAAGATATCGACAATCAGGCCGCTACGTTGGTAGGGGCTGATCTGGTGATCCATAGCAATCATTCTTTAGAAGAGGCAGAACAACGGCTCGTCGATTCGGTTAAGGGTTTGAGCGCGGCGCATTCCGAAGAGCGGAGCTTCGCATCCATGGTGCTGTTTGCGAAGAACGGTGGTACGCGACTGGTTCAGGTACGGGCGCTTGGAGGCGACTTTCCCTATTATGGGAAACTGGAAACCGTGCCGGAAGCGGCCGGAACTGATTTCAGAAACCATCGGCAAGCACTCGTTGATAAAACACTCCTGTTGCAGTTTGGTGCCGAGGTGGGCGACTCGATAAAAGTAGGCGATGTGCTATTTGAAATTGCCGGCCGCTTAAACCAAGCTCCGGGACAAAGTGGACTTTCCACCACCGTAGCACCGGCGGTATTCATTCCATTGGCGTACTTGGATGCTACGGGGCTCAATCAGAAAGGCAGCCGGATTAATTACAACTATTATTTTCAATTACCGGATGGCTCGGATGCAGACGAGCTTGCCGGCGGTCTTGATTCACTGCTGGAAGTGCATCGGATGGGGTATGATACGATTGCTACGCGCAAACAGGAAACCGGGCGGTCGTTTTCCGATTTAAATAAATTTTTATCGTTGGTCGGCTTCATTGCGCTGCTGCTCGGATGTATCGGCGTTTCCAGTGCCATCCATATCTATATCAAAGAAAAGCTAGGTAGCATAGCGATCCTGCGCTGCCTGGGAGCCAGTTCGCGGCAGGCGTTCCTGATTTTCTTGGTACAAGTCATTGGCGTGGGGTTTATCGGTTCGTTAATCGGAGCGGTACTTGGAACATGCATCCAACAATTTTTGCCGTTGGTGTTCAAAGATTTTGTTCCTGTTGACATCAGCAGCGACATCTCGTGGAGCGCCATTTTGCAGGGAATTGGCTTGGGGGTCTGGATATCCGTCCTGTTTGCCCTGCTGCCGTTGATCGGTATCCGGAATATCGCACCGTTGAATACCTTACGACTGTCGTTGGATTCCCAGAATCCGGTCAAAGACCGGCTGAGTTGGATTGTCTACGGCCTGATTGCGTTGTTCATCTTCGGTTATGCCTATTTGCAATTGAGTGGCTTTCTGCAAACCCTTGTATTTACCGCCGGTGTCGCACTGGCATTCGCGGTATTATTTGCGACAGCAAGTTTGTTGATCTGGTTGGTCCGGCGCTTTTTCCCCGCGTCGTGGAGCTACCTGTGGAGACAGGGGCTTTCCAATCTGTTCAGGCCCCATAACCAAACGGTTATCCTGGTCATTTCCATTGGACTGGGAACGGCCTTCATTGCCACGTTGTTGTTGGTTCAGGAAATGCTTATCGCACGTGTTTCGTTATCGGCAAGTGATAACCAGCCCAATATGGTGCTTTTTGACATCCAGTCGTCCCAAAAGGAGGACGTAGCTGAATTGGTTACGGAACAGGGGCTCCCGGTATTGGACCAAGTGCCGATTGTGACCGTACAACTGGAAGCGATCAACGGCATTACAGCAGAACAGGCACGGGCAGATAGTACCCTACAGGTGTCACGACGAGCATTGGGTGGTGAGTTGAGGACAACTTACCGCGCTGCATTGAGCGATTCGGAAAAAGTCACAGCTGGAACGTGGGTCGGCAAAACTGCTCCGGGAGATACGGCACGTGTATCGCTGGAAGAAGGATATGCAAACCGGATCCGGGTATCGCTCGGGGATACGCTCTTATTTAACGTGCAGGGAGTGCGTATTCCGACCATCGTTGGCAGCCTGCGAGAGGTGGATTGGAATCGTGTGCAGACCAATTTTCGGTTGATTTTTCCGATGGGCGTGATTGACAATGCCCCTCAATTCCATGTATTGATGACCCGGGTTCCAGATGATGCGGTATCTGCCCGGATGCAGCAAGCTGCGGTCAGGCAATTTCCCAACGTATCCATTATTGACCTGGGGTTGATTTTATCTGTATTGGATGAAATTTTGGATAAAATCGGATTTGTTGTCCGTTTCATGGGAGGGTTCAGTATGCTCACCGGTTTCGTGGTATTGGTGGCTTCTGTGATGATCAGTAAATATCAGCGAATCAAGGAAAGCGTTCTGCTACGTACCATGGGTGCCTCGAGAAAACAAATTTTAGTCATCACTGCACTGGAATATTCCTTTTTGGGATTATTGGCGTCCGTTGCGGGGGTATTGCTTGCGCTGGTCGGCAGTTGGGCGTTGGCTATTTTTAGTTTTGAAGTACCGTTCGTACCGGATCTGCTTGCCATGGGGTTGCTGATCGTAGGAATTACAGCCATCACGGTGTTCGTTGGCCTTTTCAACAGCAGGGGTATCACACAGCGACCACCACTCGAAATCCTGCGTAAAGATATCTGATTACGGATTACTTCAGCATGTATTTTAAGATGGCCAACGCGACGGAATCCACCGATTCCGCTGTATTCGACAAAACAACAATGGCCATTTTTTTGTCGGGTGTTAACGCGAGGTAACTACTGCTGCCAAATGTACCACCATTGTGCCAATAGATAAGCTCATCGCCAACTACGTTCATGTGCCAAGCCAACCCGATATCCGTTTCGGGGGGATTGAAATAGGTGAATTGCCGGGTGAGTGCCAACGCGTGCTCTAAATCGGTTTCAGGCATTTTGAAATGTGCTTTGGCGTACAAGAGTAAGTCAGATACGGTCGATTTTAGTGATCCGTGCGCAGTAAACGCATCAAATGTCCACAATGGAGTTTCTATGCCTTTTTCATTGTAACCTTTCGCCACATATTGACTGTCAGGATTAGGATGTTCTGTTGTATTTTTCAATCCCAATGGCTGACAGATAATTTCCTGAATCATTTCGTCGTATGGCTTTCCATAGATGGTCGAAAGGATATCACCCAGAATTCCAAAGCCGAGATTGCTGTATTGATAGATGGAATCCGGCGGAACCGTTGCTTTGTAGGATTTCAGGTAGGTATATAAGTGCGCTTTCGTATAACCGCTATACGGATTGAGGGAATGGCCGGCGGCCGTTGCATCAATATTGTCAGGCATCCGGGGCAAGCCGGAAGTGTGGTTAGCCAATTGCCTCAGGGTGATCCGTTGCAGGTCGGGATTTACGGCGACTGAATCGGGCAGGTAGTTGGTAATCGAATCATCTAAATTTACCTGCTGGGTTTGGGCAAGATAGGCGAGTAGGGTGGCGGTAAAAGTCTTGCTGATGGAGCCGATTTCAAACAGTGTGTTTTCATCGGGAAGCTGCTTATTGCCCTTTTCGGTTTCACCGTAATAAAAAGCACTGGTTTTTCCGGCATTGATGATGCCGATGGCCAGCGCATGGGTATGACCCTTGCGGCTGTAACTTAGTGCCACGGAATCTACATACCGATCAAATTCAGAGGCAGCCGTATTGCTTGATTCAACGGGTACGGTCTTCTCCGGTACCGGATCACCGGCATAAGGCTGGAAAAGAAAAACGTCGATTTTGTTGAGGCTGTCCAATCCCAATACCAATTGAAGGGGGGTACTGATAAAATTCAGCTTATAAATACCCGCACCTTTCTCGTAGGTTTTTAATTCGGCCGACTGAATCTGTCCCAATGGATACAGCTGTTGGGTCATCACCGTCTGGAACGCCTGCAGCGAAAGCGATTGCTTAAATTTCGAACTGCCCAATGCATAGATGGAATCCGTTTCCTGTTGATTAAAATGGTACTCTACCTTATTGAACACCGCCTGATTGATTCGTTGGGCCGGATCTTCCTCCTGGGCAAACACCGCAGCACATAAGGACAATGAAATAAGTAAGACACAGGTGGTTCTGATCATGATTCCAAACATCTCGCAAAATTACGTGAAACGTATTTACATTCCTAATAATTGTTTGAGACGTGTGTAGCCGTTTTTACTGACATTTACTTTTTTTCCGTTGGATAGGACGGCAATGTGGCTGTCTTTCTCGTGGGGTTCCAAACGGACAATGTGATCGATTTTGACGATAAACGAACGGTGCACGCGAATGAATTGGCCGGAATCCAACTGCTCTTCAAAAGAGGTCATGGTCCTATTTTTCAAAAATGTCCCTTCATCGGTATGGATTTTCACATAATCGTCATCGGCTTCCAGGTAAATTATACTGGCTGTAGGAATAATTTTAATTTTGGTGCCCGTCTTTACCACAATACGTTCAAGTTGGCCCGGCGTGTGACTGATATCGTCAATCAATTTTCGTGTGTTTTCCCGGTCGGTTGTCAGCTGGCGCGTATCAAGAAACTTGGCAACGGCCTGATCAAAGCGCGCCTTGCTAATGGGCTTAAGTAAGTAATCGACGGCATGCTGCTCGAACGCCCGGATGGCCTGGTCATCAAAAGCAGTCGTAAAAATAACCGCTGGTTGTTTATCGATGATCTCGAGCATTTCAAAACCGTTGATTTTCGGCATCTGTATGTCCAGGAATATGAGGTCTGGCTGGTGTTGCATGATTGCTTTGACGCCTTCAAAACCATCGTTGCATTCAGCCACGACAGTTATTTGAGGGTAGCTTTCGAGGTACTCCGCCACCATGCTCCGTGCCAAAGGTTCATCATCTATCAATACCGCTTTAATCATAACTGGGGAATCTTGATTATGCTGGTAAAGATATGTGTTGTTGCTTGAGTTTCCAACAAATCTGTTCGTCCGAACAACAAATACAAGCGACGCTGCACGCCACGTAGTCCAAATCCCGTACCTCTGCGCGGCTTGTTGCTTTGGCTGTCGTACGGGTTTTCGATTTGTATTTGCAGCATGTGGTTGTGACAGGAGCAAGCCACCCCGATGGTCACTTTTTCCGTGGTGTCGTACAATCCGTATTTGATCGCATTTTCGACCAGGGGCTGCATAATCATTGCCGGCAATGTTTTCATCAAGCATTCTTCGTCGTAGGTAACCCGCGTTTCCAGTCGATGTCCAAAACGTACTTTTTCAATTGCTAGGTACAATTGCAGATGTTCCAGTTCGTCTTTCAGGGCAATTAGTTGCTGGTCATCTTTACGTAGGGTTCCGCGCAGAAAATCCGACAATTGAAAGGTCATGTTCCGTGCTTCTTCCGGTTTACGCCCAATCAGCGCAATAATGGAATTGAGACTGTTGAAGAGAAAGTGGGGCTGAAGCTGTTGCCGGAGGTTGTAAAGCTCGGCTTCCCGTGCAAGCCGCTCGGCATCGGCTTTCCGTTGCTCGTTTTCTTTGTGCTCCTGTTGAATGTTCCAAAGGATATTGATCATAGCAATCCAGGCAATCAGCAGGGTATTGATGAAAAAACGCAGGGGTAGTGATAGATCGATATGGTTGAGGTAATTTTTGTCGTAAATAACGTATTGCAGTATCCAACGATCGAGCGACACACTGATGGCTGCCAATGCAAGCCCCCAAACGACAATGTAGAAATAGCCCTTTCGACGGGGGAGATAGTGGTTTAACGCATTGGCAATGATGTAGCAACAAAGTGAAGTCGCCGTTGCACTTACTAAACTGTCATTAAGCGCCAAATTGAAATCAACTTCAAACCACCAAAGCAGCACCGTTTGAACGAATGCATAAATGATCCAGATGATAAAGCAGCTGATATTGATCAATCGCTGTCTCGATGAGGTATATGGGATACCGCTCACTTGTGTCGATTATATGCTTTTGATGGTAATCCCTCCAAATAGGGAAGTACCTTTTATATAGACAACTTTTTGGTCATCGTGAGGGATACCTTGCGTAAAACGCTTGTCATCCACTTCGCCAAATACCGATACCACGTCTGAATGAATTTTCCAATGGGAAGGCACGATGATTTTTGTTCCTGCGAAAATCTGGAACACGTCGATTACAATGGGCTGTTGGATATCTGCCTGAATCAGGTTGATATCCGTACCGCCAAAAATATTGACCACTTCTCCACCTTGAAAATTCTTGGAAATGATCGTTTTTTTTACGTCGCCGAAGATCGAAGTAGACTTTAGGTAATCTTCGCTAGAAAAGCCAGCAAACTCCTCAGATTCTTCTGCTTGGCTAAATTCTTGGTTAAATGCCGGAGCCCCACCGGATGCAGGGCTGTCGGGTTGTTCGTTTACCACACGTTTATCCCATTCGTAGTAACCAGAATCGTATCGTCTACGGAATCGATGACGGCGATCAAACCTTGGCGGGTGAGGACCGGTTCGCCCTTTGCCCAACAGAAGCCATAACCCGATGCCAATAATAAGAGTGGGCCAAAGAAACGGACCGATATCAAAATCCGTTATGTTCCTGAGGAGAAAAAATGATCCGATTCCCAGTAATATATAGGATGATGGATTCCGGAAGTTCGAATTTCCACCGATAATCAGGCCGACAACAATCAGTATCATGGGCCACATATTGCCCCAATTGAATATCCAATGGGGAAAAAGCCAACCGAGACCCAATTTCCCCGCAAGCAGTATGGCGCCGATGCCTACGATAATAATTCCCGCCCACATTCTGCCGGTATTCGGACTATTATGTGTTGGACGATGTTGCTTATTCATGATATATGGTTAAAATATTTTACGTGCAAAAGAAATACTTGTTCAAAGGTATATGGATTCCACGCGTTCTGCAAGCCTGATTAGGTGATGGATCACTTTTTCTCGGTGAATTGCTGGTTTATTTCGGTGAATTCATAGCTAAAAAAATTTTTTTACAATTTAAGGGAAAGATTTGCATTAATAAACTAAATTCTTTTATATTTATCCCGATTCTGACAACAAGAAATAAATAAGCTTAACAATGGGAGATTTTGACAACAAAGAGCGTGAGGAGGTTTTTTCAAAAAAGGTAAGGGCAGGTAAGCGCACTTATTTTTTCGATGTAAAGGCAACGCGATCCAATGATTATTACATTACGATCACGGAGAGCAAGAAGCGGTTTGAGGATGGCGTATTCATCAAACATAAAATATTCCTATATAAAGAGGATTTTGAAAAATTTGCAGAAGGGCTGAGCGATGTGGTTGATTACATCAAGGATCATCAGGAGGTCGTGGAAAAGCGCTACGAACCCGGTTTTGAAGGCAATGGCGTTGGTGTGGCGGACGATGTAGATTCCAAAGACGACTTTTCTTATTAGCCAATAGGTGATCGTATTATCATAGAAAGCCTTGCATTCCTGTGAGGCTTTTTTAGTATCCACTAAGTTTTTTCAGTTATGCGTTGGAAAGGTGGCAGACAAAGTGACAATGTGGAAGATCGCCGGGGGATGTCTTCCGGAGGGAAGCTTGCATTAGGCGGCGTTGGCGGTATTATCGTGCTCATCGTTGGGTTATTGCTGGGTGGTGATCCGCAGCAGATGCTGGAACAGTTGCAAACCGGTACACAGACAACGGAGGGACCGGTTGAAATCAGCGCCGAAGAAGCGGAACTCACGGAGCTTGTGAAAGTGGTTCATGCCAGTACGGAAGACGTGTGGCAAACGATTTTCCACTCCCAGGGCCAGGAATTCCGGCCGAATACCTTGGTGCTTTACCGGGATCAGACACCCACGGATGGATGCGGTATGGGCGCTTCGGCTTACGGTCCGTTTTATTGCCCAGCCGATGAAAAAGTATATATCGATCTCAGTTTCAATGACGAACTGCATGAGCGTTTTGGTGCCACGGGTGATTTTGCGATGGCCTACGTCCTGGCGCACGAGGTGGGGCATCACATTCAGAAGTTAACCGGAGCGATGGATCGGGTAAATGCGGCCAGGCAGCGGCTCAGTGAAGTTCAATATAATAAGCTACAGGTGATGCTGGAGCTGCAAGCTGATTTTTATGCCGGTGTGTGGGCACATCACTCCAATAAAAATTCAGATGTTTACCTGGAGTACAACGATATACGAGAGGGGATGGAGGCCGCGGCGGCGGTTGGTGATGACCGGCTGCAGATGCAGTCGCAGGGCCACGTGGTGCCCGAAGCATTCACCCATGGTACTTCTGAGCAGCGGGCTTATTGGTTCAAAAAGGGATTTGATACGGGTGATATGCGACAGGGAGATACGTTTAATGATCCGGGTTTGCAGTAAGAGATTTGCTGTCTGCAGTAAGCGCCTACTGAATCAGTAGGTTACATCCCCGGACGTCACTTTGATCGAAGCGCCCCAGTACTTCAAAATGACCGTCGGAATGCGATTTCCCCAGGTCCTGGGTGGCGATGAACGCGCAGGATTGCACGTTGGCCAGGTCAATCACATTAATGCCCCCCGTTAACCCTTCTGGAAGGGTGCTAAAAGGGTCGTTCGTATCGCGGATGATAATCCTCATCCATGGGGGACAGCGAAATAAGCCATTTCCTGTCGAATAGGCTTGTGACAGCAGTTCGGTCATGCCGTACTCTGAGTGTATGGATGCTACGTTAAATCCGGCGCAAAGCCGTTCGTGTACCTCCTCCCGGACCATTTCCCGTCTGCGACCTTTCATTCCACCCGTTTCCATAACCACAAGCCCGGGGAAATCCATTCGGTAATTTTCCACAAAATCTAACAACGCATACGTAACGCCAATGAGCAATGTTTTACTGCTTTTTGCTTTCAACTGCTCCAAAACGTCAAACAACGCTGCATGGTCATACAGGAAGTAGCCGCTCAACGGCTCCTTGCTTTGGTGGATCAAATCGTCCACCATGTAGATAAGCGACGATCCTTCCCGCTCGGCATAAGCGGGGAGGAGTGCCAGGATGGTCCAATCTTCGGGCGATCCGTAGCAGCGCGTAAAAGCCGTGCGGAAACTTTGTTCATAAATAGCCACGTCGGCAACGGAGTGCTTGCTTTGCACACTGCCCGTGGTGCCCGAGCTGCTGAAGACCATTTGTGGCTCCCGATTTACGGACACGATAGTATGCTTTTTGAAAAACTCAATAGGTAAAAAAGGGATATCTTCTGGTTGTTTGATGATATCCGTATTTACACCCAGCAAGGCGAGGTACTTGGCATACACTGCGCAATGGCGGGACTGATGCCGAAAGATTTCCAGGCAGCTATCGTCAAACTCCTGCGGTGAAGCGATGGAAAATATGTGGTCTGCCGATAACATGCATCTCCGTCTCTATAGCATTCCGCCACACACGGAAAGGACCTGTCCATTGATGTACGAAGCAAGGTCAGACGCGAGAAATAGACACGCGTTGGCCACGTCTTCGGTCTCTCCGGCCCGTTTCAGCGGGATGTTTTGCTCCCAACCTTCCACGACCTTCGGGTCCAGTACATCAGTCATTTCCGTCCGGATAAATCCCGGTGCAATGACATTGGTGCGGATGTTGCGTGATCCCAATTCTTTGGCTACCGATTTGGAAAAACCAATGATGCCTGCTTTCGAGGCAGCGTAGTTTGCTTGGCCCGCATTTCCTTGTACGCCTACCACGGAGCTCATGTTGATGAATACGCCTTTGCGGTTTTTCATCATGATTCTGGAAGCCGCCTTCGTGACGTTAAAAACAGATTTCAAGTTTACATTGAGTACATCGTCCCATTGACCTTCGGTCATCCGGAGCAACAGACCATCTTTGGTAATTCCGGCATTGTTGACCACCGCATCCAGGGTTCCAAATTCTGATACAATATCGCTGATTAATTTTTCGGCTTCGTCAAAAATGGACGCATCAGACCGGTAGCCTTTTATTTTGGTGCCATGAACCTGGAGCTCCTTTTCAAGGGCTTCTCCTTTCTCTACAGACGACAGGTAGGTGAATGCCACATTTGCACCGTGCATGGCAAATGTTTCGGCTATTTTCCGGCCAATTCCCTTGGATGCACCGGTAATTAGTGCTGTTTTTCCTTCGAGTAGTTTCATTCGTTCTATATGCTATTACAAGGTATGAGCGCAAACTTAGAAAAAAATACCGACCTGTCATTGCAATTTAAATTATTGTGATCGCCTATTGCCATCACATTACACGTTGGTGGCAAAGATTTTAAAGGTGTGTCAAACGTGCTGTAATAACGGCGATTTTTTGTTGGTTGTTTTTGTATATATTTGATGTGATATTTCAACTGTAATTTATGCTTGATATCATTATAGAAACCCGGCAAGCCGAAATTGCACCAGGTTTTACCGTTAAGCGTATACTTCCATACCGGCTTCGGAGAATGGTGGGGCCGTTTATTTTCATGGATCATGGTGGCCCGGTGAATATCCCTGCAGCGTCAGTAAACAATTTAGATGTGCTACCGCATCCGCATATTGGCCTATCCACAGTCAGTTATTTATTCAGTGGTCATGTAACCCATAGGGATAGTCTTGGCGTGGAGCAGGTGATAAAGCCCGGTGAGGTCAACTGGATGACTGCCGGGAAAGGCATTGCGCACAGCGAACGATTTGAAGATCCGGCGATGCTGAACGGAGGTGAATTGGAAATGATACAAACATGGGTGGCACTCCCCGAAAAGGATGAAGAAAGTGACCCATCCTTTAGCAACTACAAGGCCGAACAATTGCCCATTTTTACGGATAAAGGTGTTTGGATGCGCTTGATTGCAGGCGATGCCTATGGCTTGAAAAGTAATGTCAGCACACATTCCCCATTGTTCTATGTGCATGTCGTACTGAATCCGGGTGCTCACTTTGGTCTGCCCACTGGACATAGTGAGAGAGGGGCATATATTGCTCGGGGCAGCGTCGAAGTAAACGGGATTACCTACACGGCTGGACAACTGATGGTATTCACTAAGGGGGTTGATCCATTGATTATTGCCCGTGAGCAAACCACGTTGATGATGCTTGGTGGTGAACATCTGGGCGAACGGCATATCTGGTGGAATTTCGTTTCCAGTAGAAAAGAGCGGATCGAACAGGCCAAGGAAGACTGGAAACAGGGGCGTATTGTGTTGCCGCCAATGGATAACGAAGCGTATATACCCTTGCCAGAAGGTCGCGGCAAATCTTCAGGTGATCCGCCCCCCAATGCGCTTTCCTGACCAATTTTATAATAAAGAGTTCCGACTAGGTCCTGGTTTACTTGCTTTATTTACTATGCTCCCGAAAGCAAGATAAAACAAAACTTGCCGCTGCTTGTCTTACGGGAAAGACCGCGCATATGACAGACAATAGAAATAAACCCTACGAACTAAGCTATCTGCAGGAGAAACTCGGCGTTAGCCCTGAACGGGTACAGGCAACAATGGATGCCCCGGGCAACGACCGCGACAAAGTGGAACAGTACCTCAAACAGAAGAGGTGAATCACCAGGGGAGTTTATTTCCCGAGCCGCAACGCATGCCAGATGGGTTCACCTATCAAGATGAGTTTCTGGAGGTCGACGAAGAGCAGGATTTGCTACGGATAGTCGGTAATGAAGTACTCCATCCCATGGTGTTCCGTGGCTTTGAGGCGAAGCGTAAGGTGAAAAGCTACGGCTATCATTACCATTTCGACAGCCGGACGATCACCGAAGGGATACCGATCCCGGAAGGGTACCGTTGGCTGCTGGACAAAGTGGCGGCTGCGGTTGGCCTGCCGAACACGGCCTTGAAAGAATTGCTGGTTACCGAATATCCACCCGGATCGGTCATCAACTGGCATCGAGACGCACCCCCGTTTGAACTCGTTATCGGCATTTCCCTACTGTCCGATTGCACGTTCCGCTTCCGGCCATACGGTGCCGACAAACGTACGCGACGGTCGGTAATCGACCTTCCGGTCAGGCGCCGATCCATGTATGTTATGAGTGGCGAATCGCGCAATGGATGGGAGCATAGCACCGCACCGGTTCAGACGGCACGTTACTCGCTGACGATACGGACGCTACGGTGATTCCAGTTTTCCAAAGCTTTTTGCGCATTTTAGTAAGGATAGTACCTGCACTAGTCAGTTTTAACACGATTATATTCTTCCGATTTCTCCACTACTTTACGACTAGCCGAGCCAGGGTTATCTTCTTAAGAGCTAACTTCCAGCTTATATCCTTTGCCACGTATAGCTATAAGCTTGACCTTCGGATCAAATTCCAGTTTTTTTCTGAGTTTTGAAATGAACATGTCTAGGCTGCGGCCGACAATAACACCTTCATCTTCCCATATCTCTTTTTGCAAGCGGCCTCTCGTTATCGTCTCATTAGGAGACAACGCAAAAATGAGCAATAGTCGCGTTTCAGTTCTAGTTAAGTCTATAGTTTCGTTATTAATTGTCATTTGTTGTTCCTGCGCATCAAACAACACCGAACCAAAAGCGAATATTTTGGTACGCTGACCCTCGGGTGAGGCTTTCCGAGACTTAACAGATCTCAAAAAAATAAAACCAACAAATGCTAAAAATGGCAGGCTGCCCAAAAGGTATCCATTCTTTGCTATGTATGTTCTTGTCGGCTTGAATTTAATGTTGATCCGATAACATGCTTTGGGTTGCTCTCTTCCTATGCATGCTACAATATCATCTTTTTTGTTTTTGGATATCGCGTATCCATAGGCTACGCTGGCGTTGCCACAGTTCAGCACATTCACTACATAGTCACGTATGAGCGGGTCTTTGGTTAACACACGTTTCGTCGTGTTCACCAAGGAGTCCGGTTGAAAAGTAAGCTCATTCTCAAACCAGATTTGGTATTCATTTTCTGCGATCTTTTTCACAGGGAGCACCCTTGACGTACTATCGCCCGCCTGCAAGAGCACTTCATGTCCGATCCTGCGGAGCAAAATTTCCCTCCGGACAATATCAAAGTCGTCACCGCCCTTCATGCTGAAAGCCACGCAGATAACGGAGATAGATAGGAGCAGTGTCAATCCGAACAGGTATTTGCATTTCTTGGAAAGGAGATTTCTGCTATCGACCATACTATGGAGGTTTTATTTACAAAGTTTACATTTTTATTTACAATCCTGATTCCTCAGACGGAAATATATCAATCTAATTTCGCCGAATCAAAGAAATATCTTTTACAGCCTGCTTACCATACCGGCAGGAGTTAACTATGGTTTTATATTATTACGATACAAAGAAAAATGAAAAAATTCGCACACATTTACACGTTGTTCCTACTATTTGTTTTTAACACTTCCTGTAGAGGACAAAACAAAACTGACCTGCCAGCAAGTAATTCCACGTCCGAGGTCAAAGATGTAATCACCTCCCACGAGCCCAACACAATGGTTCGTAATGTAAAAAAAGATAGCAATGGTAACATTTTGATCGCTGCATCATTTGATGGTGTTTTTCGATACGACGGAAAATCGTTTACCAATCTTACAAGTAAAGTAGGTTTACACAATTTCTGGGATATTCTGGAAGATAGCCATGGAAATTTTTGGTTCTCCTCCGTTGGCTCGGGTGTTTATTATTATGACGGGAAATCCGTTCGTAATTTTACCACCAAGGATGGGCTTGCTAATGATCGGGTTACTGAAATTTATGAAGATAAAGCCGGTACTATTTGGTTCAGCACGGAAGGTGGAGCAAGCCGTTACGATGGACAGTCTTTTCGAAATTTTACAATAAAAGACGGACCACCCAGTAACAATGTCAATTCGATCGTTGAAGACAAAACAGGGAAATTCTGGTTTGGCACAAGAGGGGATGCCTACCTTTATGATGGAAAAACATTTACTACGTTAATGCATCAGGGCAAACCTTTTAGGAATGTGCGTACGATAATCGAAGACAAAAACGGCAATATTTGGCTCGGTGGCAGTGATGGACTCTGGTGCTATGACGGCAGTACATTTACCAATTTCACGCAGAAGTTTGTTGGCTATGTCTACGAAGATAACAATGGAAACATCTGGACTAGCTCAGATAGCGATATAACGAAGAGTTTCAATGTTGATTTACAAAGCATGAGTAACCAAAACGGCTGGACGCTTTCCCGTTATAATGAAAAATCGTTATCCAATCCTGCGACGCTGCCCGAAATAATAAGAACAAATGAAGGGATGATTTTTGGAATCCTGGAAGCGGATGACGGAAGTATTTGGTTTGGCACTTTACATGGAGTGTATCGTTATGAAGGCAAAACCATTACAAAGAAATATTAGCCGCGGTCGAAGTCATTAGAGAAATTGTTTCCGTAACTAACGTTACAGAAAGGCTAAAGTTACTCCGATCGTAAAGACCTTACAGGATTCATCAGTGCGGCCTTCACCGATTGAAAACTCACGGTCAACAAGGCAACAACCACGGCCAGCAACCCGGCCAGCGCGAACGTCCACCACCTGAGCTCGATCCGGAAGGCGAAATCCTTCAGCCAGCTGTCCATGGCGTACCAGGCGATAGGGACGGCAATGACGGTCGCAATCAAAACCAGCTTGATGAACTCTTTGGACAGCAGGGCAGTAACCCCGGCAACTGAGGCGCCCAAAACCTTACGGATACTGATTTCTTTGTTACGTCTTTGTACGGCATAGGTTGTCAAACCAAATAGCCCCAAAGTGGAGATGATGATAGAAAGAACAGAAAAAATAGTGAACAATTTTCCCATCCGCTGCTCGGTCACATACAGTTGGATAAATCTTCATTCATAAAGCCATAAGAGAAGGGATTAACGTCTTTTACATTACTAAGCACATTCCTTAATCTTATGCTCAAAATCTGCGATGAATGTCGAGAAGAATTTACACCGGTCAAGTACTTTATTATAATTGAGCGACAAGAACAAATCAGGGCAATCAGACTCTTTGTATGGCCCTTTCAATTTTTGAGTCTTCGATTTTAGCCATTCCTTAGGCTCACGCAATGTCGAAGGATTTCCCGTATATTTTAGATCAATCTTGTAAAACTGATTGAAGGTATCGACATCGCCGAGTATGAAGGCTTCCAGTTCCCAGATATTTAGCAATAATACGCTGTCACAACTTACGTTTTTACAGATATTATTTAACCATTTTTTTCTGTTGTGAATTAAATGTGTCTGAGAAGGAAAACCATCCAAGTCTCTAATACAAACAACAATCTGACATTTTTTTGATTCGATTTTTAATGTTCGAAAAAACTTATCGGAATCTAATTGACATCCTGTGAATCTTTTGCTGATGGATACAAATCTCACCTGGGTACCGTACTTTTTGTTTAGTAGGTTTTGTATAGCATTTGTGTCGTATGGGTCTTCGCCGATGAGGCCAACTACAATCATGTTTCCAAATCAGAGTGTAACCAATAATCACTTAAATAACCTACCTCTTGCATATATTCTTTGGCTTTTTCTTCCTCTTTGCCATCGCATCTAGCCCGCGGGCATTTGGGGTTCTTTATGGGGCTTTGTCAATTTTCGCTAAGAACGATCAGCTGGCACTTGTCATTATTTTATTGTAATAATTAAACGATACTGTTGTCAAGATGCAAATTATTTGCGTCCTTAGCATGCCAACAATGACAATACGTAAACAATGAACGACGACTTTTTTAGTCAATTATACCGTAAACAACAAGAGATTAACGATGTACCCCCCAACGGAGTGATTGCAGGTTGGGCGTTGGGTTTGCTGGACTTGTTGTTTCCTGAACGCCAAACGCATCCCAACCGGACGGTTGACCAGCTTAAGATACAATATGCGCAATCTGAAAAAGAACTGATAAGTATTCTGAATAAAACCAAGGCGTGCGAAGATTGCAACAATGGCTTGGTTGCGACCCAGTTTTACGGCTCTCTTCCCGAACTACAACGGATGATGTATACCGATGCATCGGCGATTTATGAAGGCGATCCGGCAGCAACCAGTCAGTTTGAGGTAATCCGTACGTATCCGGGTTTTTTAGCGATAGCACTCTATCGCCTTGCACATCAGCTGATGGTGCTGGATGTGCCGCTTCTACCACGTATCCTGACTGAATACGGACATTCGCAAACCGGTATTGATATCCATCCGGCTGCGCAGATCGGGGAGTATTTCTGTATTGATCACGGTACCGGGGTGGTTATCGGAGAAACGGCAGTCATCGGCAACCAGGTAAAGGTCTATCAGGGTGTGACGCTGGGAGCGATGAGCGTTGAAAAGATTTTGGCAAATACAAGGCGGCATCCCACAATACAGGATCGGGTGATTATTTACGCCGGAGCGACCATACTGGGAGGCGATACCGTCATTGGCCACGATAGTGTAATTGGGGGTAATGTATGGCTTACAACGAGTATTCCGCCGCATTCCACGGCCTATCATCAGTCTACAGTGAAAATTGTTGACACCAAAGCAACTCACTAGATAATTATGCAAACGTTGATTGATTGCGTGGGAAACACGCCGCTGGTTGAATTAACCAAACTGAATCCGAATCCACGGGTCCGGCTGTATGTTAAGCTGGAAGGAAACAACCCCGGAGGGAGTGTGAAGGACCGTGCGGCGCTTAATATGATCCGTAGCGCGATGGACCGCGGCGATATCAAGCCCGGCGTGCGGCTGATTGAAGCGACCAGTGGAAATACCGGCATTGCACTGGCCATGATTGCCGGTATTTATGGCTTGGAAATCGAACTGGTTATGCCGGCCAATTCGACTCGCGAGCGTACGTTAACGATGGAAGCTTTCGGTGCGAAAGTGACACTGTTGGATTCCATCGAAGCCTGCCGCGATTACGCAGAAGCGAAAGGGCAGCAGGAAGATCATTTCCTCTTAAACCAATTTGCCAACCCCGACAATTACTTGGCGCATTACAAGACCACCGGACCTGAAATCTGGCAGGATACCCAAGGACAGATTACACATTTCGTGAGCGCAATGGGAACCACCGGCAGTATTATGGGCAACTCCATGTACCTCAAAGAGCAGAAGCCCGATGTTCAGATTATCGGATGTCAACCCACAGAAGAATCCTCGATACCGGGCATCCGGCGCTGGCCCACCGAATACCTTCCTAAGATTTACGACCCACAGCGGGTAGACCGCGTAATGGACGTTTCGCAAGCAGAGGCTACGGAGATGACCCGGCAGCTGGCACGGATGGAAGGAGTGTTTGTGGGAATGAGCAGTGGAGGCGCCATGGCCTGTGCAAGCCGGTTGGCAAAAGAGCTGGACGAAGGGGTAATTGTGTTCATCGCCTGCGACCGCGGCGACCGTTACCTTTCAAGTAACTTGTTTGGCTAAGAAGTTCGGGGCGCGTTTCTTCACGACCCAAACTTGCTCTTCAAGGCGGCTAACTTGGAAGCCATGTCCGTTTCTTCGCGTTTCGGGCGGTCTGGTTTTCCGTTTTTGCGGCCTTCCGTCTTTTTGAAATCACCTCTTTCCGTCTTCCGGTCTTTCTTGTCCGGTTTCCCGGTGTTTGGACTTTCCGTTTTCATCGAAAGACTAATCCGGTTACGCTTTTCATCCACTTCAATCACGGTTACCGTTACCTTTTGTTGAACTTTCACCACATCGTTCGGATCTTTGATGTACCGGTTTGCCAGCTGGCTGAGGTGTACCAATCCATCCTGATGCACGCCGATGTCGACAAAAGCCCCGAAGGCAGTAATGTTGGTGACGATACCCGGCAGCTTCATGCCGATACGCAGATCGCCCACACTGTTCACACCTTCTGTAAACGAAAATTGCTCAAATTGTTCACGTGGATCCCGGCCGGGCTTGGCCAATTCAGCAAGAATATCCCGAAGCGTGGGCATCCCCACCGAATTGCTTACGTATTTTTTTAGATCGACTTGCTTACGGAGTTTTTCATCTTGTAGTAAGTCCACCACACGGCAATTGAGGTCGGCGGCCATCCGTTCAACCAATGCATAACGTTCGGGGTGTACCGCGCTGGCATCAAGCGGGTTTTCGGAATTCCGAATCCGTAGGAAACCGGCAGCCTGTTCGAAAGCCTTGTCGCCCAAACGGGGCACTTTTTTTAGCGACTCCCGATTGCGGAACGCTCCGTGGGTATTGCGGAAATTGACGATTTGTTGGGCCAATGATGGGCCCAAGCCGGAAATATACGATAGGATTTGTTTGGATGCGGTGTTGAGCTCTACACCGACTGCATTGACACAGCTAATCACCGTATCATCGAGCGACGATTGAAGCTTGGTTTGATCAACGTCGTGTTGGTATTGCCCTACGCCAATGGATTTCGGGTCTATTTTGACCAATTCAGCCAGCGGATCCACGAGCCGTCTACCGATGGAGACGGCCCCGCGTACCGTAACGTCGTAGTCGGGGAATTCTTCACGGGCTACTTCTGATGCTGAATAGATGGAGGCACCACTTTCATTGACCATGACAAGGGTTACCCCGGGGAGGGCCAGTCTGCGGATAAACTCTTCCGTTTCGCGGCCAGCCGTACCATTACCAATGGCAATGGCCTGTATGCGATGTTTTTCAGCAAGGAACCGGACGGTCTTTGCCGCTTCTTCGGCCTTTGCCGCCCCGGTGTGCGGAAATATAGCTGTATTTTCCAGCAAAGCCCCCTGTTCGTCGAGGCAGACGGTTTTGCAGCCCGTTCGGAATCCCGGATCGATGGCCATCACCCGTTTCTGTCCCAAGGGCGCTGCAAGCAATAATTGCCGCACATTTTCAGCAAATACCCGGATGGCTTCGTCGTCTGCACGTTGGCGAGTCAGCATCCGTACCTCAGTTTCCATAGCGGGTTTGAGCAGTCGTTTATATCCGTCCAGCATGGCTATGCGTACCTGTGCACTTGCCTCTCCGGCACCTTTTATATACGCGTTGTCTAACAGCGGAAGTACTTCATTTTCGGGTATATCAATGTCGAGATAAAGCATCTCTTCTTTTTCGCCCCGACGCATGGCGAGTACGCGGTGTGAGGGTGCTGTTTTCAGCGGTTCGGACCACTCGTAGTAGTCCTTGTATTTGATGGCTTCCTCTTCTTTGCCGGGAACCACACGTGATGCGAACTGACCTTTTTCCATAAACGTTTGCCGTACCTGTGCCCGGATACTTGCATCTTCGGCGATGGTTTCAGCAATGATATCACGGGCTCCGGCGAGCGCTTCCTCCAGATCCTGCACCCCTTTTTCTGTATTTACGAAGCCCTGTGCCGCTTCGATAACGTCTGTGCCATCCTGCGCAAGAATAAGTTGCGCCAGTGGTTCGAGACCTTTCTCGCGCGCCATGCTTGCGCGGGTTTTGCGTTTGGGTTTATAGGGCAGGTAAATATCTTCCAGGTTGGCCATCGTTTCCGCGGCGTTTACCTGCTGTTCCAGCTCGGCGGTCAGCTTGCCTTGGTCGGTCAACGATTTAAGGATGGTTTCCCGGCGTTTATCCAAATCCCGCAATTGCTGTGCACGGTCGCGGATTTGTGTCAGTTGCACTTCATCGAGACTACCGGTCATTTCTTTTCGATAGCGTGCAATGAAAGGGATGGTGGCGCCTTCCGCTAATAACGTCAGGACAATACCCACCTGGCGCTCGGATAGAGCGAGCTCATTGGAAATACGAATTTCGTGGGTCACGCGTTCTTTTCTTCGCTTACGGGATGTTGTGGATCTTGATTAGAAGTTGGGGGGGTATCGATGTTGCCCGCGTCCGATGTGTTTTCGGTTGTGCCGTATTCACCATCGTGATAATAGGGGCCTTCACTGCCATAATAATCAGGCTCACGTCCGGGATTATGTTCGTACGTGCCCGCTGGCGTGGAAGCATTCGTTTCGTTTAGCTTTTTGGGCTCTTCGTCTTTGACGATCACATCTTTTACTTCGATATCTTTCTCAAAATTGTTGATCTGGTCACTGATATCCCGCTTAATACTCTCTGATGCGTCTTTAAATTCACGGATTCCCCGGCCAAGCCCTCTTGCTAGTTCAGGTAATTTTTTGCCCCCAAAAAGCAATAGCGCCACAAATACGATCAACATCATTTCGCTCGTGCCGATATTCAGGAAAGCCAATACTGTACTCAACATAATACAATCTCTATTTTTACCACAGCTAAGGTAGGGGTAAATTTTGTGAAATCCATACGTTGCGAAAAAAAAGGCCGTGAATGCACTCCCGGCTACCGCGTCTTTTTCTTCATTTTATTGAGCCAGATAAGCGTACCGGTAACGGGTAAGCTGGTGGCCACCAAACAAGCCAAAAAATAGAGCAGCTTGGTAAACTGGCCGTAGACATTGCCAACGTGCAGGGCTTTTATGGAGCTGGCTACCCGCTCGTTGAATGGTTTGTCGCGAAAAATCTGCGTTTCTGTCACAGTAGCGGACGATGCATCCAGGGTTACCTGATCGCCCGCGGCTGGTGCAAAAAAGCCAATGCGGTTCTTACTGATAGATAACGGGGCTTTCGCGTCTTGGGGCAGACTGATGCGATAGTCGCCTTTATACGGTAATACCCGATCGGCCGCGGCAAGGTAGGTTGCGAAGGGGAGGAGCTGCGGCGACCTCGGCTTTTCGCTGCTTTCCGCGTGGCGACGGTCACCACCCCGTTCAGCTCGTTGTTCTTTATAGGTGCCCAAGGTTTTTTGTAGGCCGGTACGATACCAGGGGAAGGACCATTGCGGGCCGGTAATGCCCATAAGAAATAAAAAGATGAGTGAATAAAACGCCAACGAGTTATGCAGGTCGTGGTTGATCCGCTTCCAGCCCGCTGACCACTTGACGTTCAAGCCTTGCCTCCAGTTTTTTAACTTATTTGGAAACCAAATGATGAGGCCCGTCAGCACGCCCAGCGTGAATAGAATGGTGGCCGTACCGGAGATATAGCTGCCTAATTGGCGGTTGGGCAATTCGCCGATCAGCGGTTTTTCAATTTTATCCAGCAACAACCAGCGGTGCAGGCTAAACATCGTTTGCATAAACTCGCCGGTTTTAGTCGTTTCTTTGGAGGTGCCGGTAATTTCCCCGCTGTATGGATCGACGTAATAGGTAGTGCCAAAACGGCTGTTGTCGCCCGCAATGCGCGCCGTAAATTGGTAGGTGCGGGCGGGGTCTGCCGATAGGGCAACGGCGATTACCGTGCCTTCGGATACCCGGGCAATTTTTGAGACAAGGGAATCGGCTGGAAGCCGCTTTCCATCTACGGGAATAGCTACTTTATACAGATGTGGCGAGGCCCATTCGCGTAGTTCGGTATTATAGGTGTAGATGGTGCCGCTGAAGCAGATGACAACCACCACTATGCCGCTGATGAGGCCCGTCCAGAGATGGATATCGTTAAAAAATTTCCGGGTTTTTTGCCAGGTTGTTTTCTTGCGCGTTTTTTTAGTCATGATCAGTCGCTGGAAATAAGAACGACGGTGTCCCGGTATTGCACAGGCAATCCGAGACATAGCCGTTTCTTAGGTAGGTGTTTGTATTGTTAATAAGCACCGATATAATGGCTTCCCGAGCCGTTAATTAATTTGGCACCTTTCGTGATTTCCTTGGTTTTCCAGTTGACCACATATAGGTTCCCGTTCTTGCCAGTGGGGGTTAGCGGTACATAAATGTAATCGCCATCAGCACCGATATTTTGGAATTGGCCAAACGCCGTTGCCAGCGCTTCATCTCCCTCATAATCTGTTGTCAGCGGGGTTGCCGTATGGTTATTGAGGTCTACGAGTGCCAGGTATCCACCTTCAGCCGTTTCCCGGGTGTACAGTACCAGGCCGATCCCATCCTGAACGTAACGGAAAGCTCGGATACCGGCGTCATTGATATTCAGTGCCGCATTCAAATCAAAATTATAGGAGTTATCATACTCATTGGTCGATTTATCGATACGCAATATCTGGTGTCCACTACCCATAGCGGTCGCGGCCTGATAAACATGCCCATCCGTGCCTACATACTGGGTCATGGTCCGGTAGGAAAGGTTGTCCGTTTGGGCCACCGTAGAGGTGATTGTTTTTGGATTCCTCAACGAGGGGTAGTCAACCACATAGGTAACGGTACCCAAATCCCGTTCGTCGGTCGTCGCCCAGCTCAACGCTCCACCGCGGCCAGCTTCCAGTTCCCGGTTGCCAAGGTCGTGCCGACGGATGCCCACACCGATAAAGAGCTTGTCTTGTGCCTTGTTCAATACCGGTACATCCGCCCGCCATACATGGTAACCTTGTCCTTCCAATTCCGCTCCCAGATCCACTTCGATGACACCGGTATTGGTAATGGCGTTATTATTCAAGTCGATGTTCGCCATTCGGATTTCGCCTTTTGGATGCTGGTATTGGTGATTAGGCACCTCGCCGGTATAGGAATCCCGAGCATTGATAAAAGATACGCCTACGCCGATATTTTCAGCAGCCTTGGTCCAACGGGGCGAGGTACCTAAAATGATAGCCGTATTGAGCTCAAGGCCGTCTTCTACGTATTTACCTTCGCCAGATACTTTGTATTTGTTGAAAACACCGCCTTCTGCTCCTGTGTACTGGATGTTGTAGAGGTATTGGCCGTCAGCGGATGCCTGTACACGTGCCGTGCGTTCTGATTTAAGCGAAAACCCGTTGCCTGCATCAAATATCTTTACTTCGTAATTCGGATCAGCCGCATTCTCGGGAGTGATGGCATAGGCAAGTGTGCCGCCATTGCCCGCTGTGCCGTTATCGTCAGGGAAGGCTGCTGTAAGCGTAATCCAGCGCGTCCCATCGTCAACAGGGGAGGTGGGGCCGGGCGTATCATTCTTACTACAGCTGCTTAGCGTTACCGCTGCAAGCACTGCCGCATACATCACTTTTGTTAGTCGATTGTTCATGCTATTTGTTTTTAGAGAAATTTACTGATGGTATAATTCAATTTGAAATAAACACCTCGCCCCGGCTTCTGGACCATGAAATTGTCGTACATTTCGGCGTTAAAAAGGTTCTTGACGTCTACACTGGCAACCAGTTTTCCGTTCGGAAACCGGTAGCTGGCGCCCAAGTCGTGGGTGAACTGCGTTGGGGTTTTCGACCATTCGGGCTGCCCCCACACAATGTAAAATTCGCCGACATATCCGGTGTTGTAATACAGATTCATCACCGACTGCCGCTGGAAAACATGATTCAGCCGGTATTGAATGTTTGTGTTGATGGTAAAAAAAGGCTCATTCGGCACCTGCTCGTTGTAAAGGTCGTGGTCTTCGCCAGCAGCATCGTTGCCGCCTTTGAACAGGTTGTTGAACTTAGAAAAATTCACCGTAGCATTCAGGCGATTGCTATATATGTAGTTGATTTCACCCTCTACGCCCCGTGCCTGGGTTTTGCCCAGGTTGATGTAGCGCGTAGTTTGGATATCGGCATCCGACTCTTCCTCGATTTCGTCTGCATCCACTACTTGCTGTGTGATTTTATCAAACCCGTTCCGCCAGAAAGCACTGCCGTAGATAGATAGGCGGTGTTTGCCGAAATCAACCGCCCCCCAACGGAGTCCGAGATTATAATTGACGTTTTTTTCCGGCATCAAACGGAGATTGGGAAGGATATTGATCTCGGGATCACCATATAATTGCCGTTCGTTGGGCATAATCTGGGCATTCTCGCCGGAGGCAATCACGAACAGTTTGGAAATTACATTGTACGATACCGTGGCACCGTAGCCGAAATTGTCGGCAAATGTGGTGGTGTCTCGCCGCAAAATCCCAACCTGCCCGTTTTGGGTGACGAATTCAGGCCTGCTGGTGCTCGTCCGGTTGGCGGTATATTTAACAAGCAGGTTCGTCCGCAGCCGGTCGTTCAAAGTCTGTGCTTCGTAATTGGCAGAAAGGATATTTTTAGCCAGTTTGCTAACGGTTACCAAGTCTTTATTAATCGGGTTCAGGAGGTCGTTGTCGTCCCGGTCTGTTGTCTCAAACTTATGGTTCAACGAGATACGATGTCCCCGAGCGAGGGTGTACCCCAGGTTGGAGCGCACATTGGTGATCTTCCGGTCGATCTGCGAAATGGTCTTTTCGCCCTGTTGTCCGCCGCCGGAAGTCCGGAGCGGTACCCGCTCGCCAAATTCAATCACTTCCCTTACCGTCCCGTCCCAATTGTATGCAAAGCCGACGGTATCCTGTAAGTACGTGCTACGATTGCTGTGTACTGCATTCACTGTCAATGCCAATCCATCCACCAGCAGGTCATTTTTGTGATAATTTAAACTCAGCACGTGTGCCTGGAATTCCGAAAAGCGGCCTACATACGGTACGGCCATGGTAGTGCCGTGGGGGATTTCATTGTACGTCTTTGAAATGTTGTATCCGATGAAGAACTGATCGGCCCAGCTAACATCGGTAAATCCGGCCTGAAACCGTCCACCAATTGACTTATAGGTATCGTTGAATCGTTTCGCGCGGTATGGCCGGGTTATCTGCTGCAGGTGGTTGACATAGGTAGTCGACCGTCCCCACGTGGTGAAGCTATTGTCTGTATACGTATAGAACCCCGAGGCCCGAGCTGAAAAGCCACTTTTTCTATCGCGGAAGGTAGCCCCAATGTCTGTCTGAAACGTATTGAATGATCCATAAGAGGTAGCAAGGGTGAGGTTGTTCTGCGACGCATCCTTCTTCAATACCACGTTGATGGCACCGCCTACGTAGTCGCCGGTCAGGTGTGAAGGTAATACGCCCTTATATACCTCAATCCGCTCGATCATGGCAGGTGGGATGTTGTTTAAATTAAAAGAGGAGCCATAGGTCGATATTTCAATGCCATCCAGGAATAGGCCGACAGCGCTGCCAGACAACCCATTCAGGTTGTATTCCACCTGAGATCCGATCCCACCATTTTGCCGAACACGTACCCCGACGGTGCGGTCCAGCAGTTCATTGGTTGTTAGGTTCCTAAGCGAGGCTTCTTTGGTTTCAATAACGGCTACAGCAAACCCACTGGTTTCCATGTCTTTTTTTTCTGTATTGCGAACCACCGATACTTCCTCCAACCGGCTGCCTTCGTTGGGCTCCGCAACGACGTTTTCGTGCAAGCGGGCCCGGTTCAGAATCACCCGAGCTTCCACAGTCTGTATCTCCAGGGAAGTGATTACGAGCTCATATTCGCCAAACGGGATGCCAGCGAAGGCATACCGACCGTTTTCATCCGTCATTGTCGCTTGCTCACCGGGTTTCAGGCTAACCGAAGCACCCACAACGGGCTGGCCGGTAGGCGTGGTAACCATACCTGAAAGTCCGCCGGTTTGGGCAAAGGCAACGGAAGTTGTGAGGAGTAGTAATGCAACGGATAACAGGCGGATCATATCTTTTTTTAAAACTATTATTTATATGTAGTCTAAATAGTTTATTTTTGGCGCAAATATAGAGTTACGTACGACCTGTAAATTATAAATAAGGGAATACAAATTATATATGACGGAATTTTCCTCGGAGCGCGACGAATTCACGCATGGTTTACTGGCAGACGGAGGTGTTCACAAGGAGGCATTGAAGGAAGGCACGGTTACGATAAGTCGTTTTGGTGTTTTTAGTTATTATCAAATCAGCACCTTCTATGCGGTTGATCGTTGTCGTATAGTAGCGCAGCCGAGACCCGAAGTCCGTTTAATTTTTGTCTCAAAGGGACAGCACATCCACATCGGATGTGACGGAGAAACAAAGTCTTTTTCGGCTGGAGAAAGTAATTGTCTGTTGGTGATAGAAGGCTGCACGCAGGACGTGGTTATTCAGAGTGATGGAGCTGTTGAACTATTTATGCTTGTTGTCGGCCTTTCAGATATTTCCTTGCCGATTGCCGATAGCCAGCCACGTCTCCTTGATTTTCTGAAAGCCAAAAGCTGCACCTGGTTATTGGATGAGCTAAATATGGTGTTAGGAATGAGGAAAATCGGTGTCATCCAACAAATACTCCATGAAAAGAAGCCTACCTATTTGCAGGCGGCCTACATGCAGTTGAAGTTGGCCGAGTTGTTCGTTCTATTTTTGGAGAAAGCGGATAAATTGGGTAGCTCGGAAGTGTTGACGCAGCTACGGCCGGATGAGTTAGAACGCGTCCGGAAAGTTCGCGATATGCTGCGCGATGATCCGGCCGCTTCTTATTCGCTGGTTGGATTAGCGCATACGGTCGGTACCAATGAAACGACCCTGAAAACTCACTTTAAAGCGGTGTATGGAGTGACGGTTTTTGGCTACCTAACGGCATGCCGCATGGAGCGCGCAAAGACCTTATTGGTGAAGGAGAATCTGAAAGTAGCCGTGGTGGCGCAGGAAGTGGGCTATAAATATGCATCACATTTTTCAGCAGCTTTCCGCAAATATTTCGGTTATCTACCCACGAAACTCCTGCGAATGGTTGTATCTGTTCCTGCCTATTTGTCGACTGCTGCGTTTTCAGAAGGAAATTATTTAAGTTTGCCGCTCCTAATTTAAACAGGGAGGGGCAAACGTGCGTCAAGGATTCAAATCATACAAACCGTACGCGCTCAGTACACTTGTACTGGCCGGGCCGGTCGTGATTTCCCAATTGGGCCAGATGTTGGTGCAGACCGCAGACAGCATTGTGGTGGGACATTTTGCAGGTACCATTCCGCTCGCAGCGGTCTCGTTAGTGCACAGTGTATTTATGATCGTAATGGTCATCGGCATTGGTATTTCCTATGGCCTTACGCCATTAATAGCACAAGAAAACGGTCGTAAAAACCATGCAGAATGCGGAGTGCTGCTTTCCAATAGCCTATTCATCAATATCCTATCCGGGCTCTTGCTGTTTTGCTTTGTCTATTTCGGATCGATGGCGGCGATCGATCATCTTGGGCAGGACCCGGCTGTGGTACGTGAAGCGAAACCCTATCTCTTCATCCTCAGTCTGTCCATCGTTCCATTAATGGTCTTCAATACGTTCAAGCAATTTGCCGAGGGATTGGGATTTACCAGGCAGGCGATGAATATCACCATATGGGGAAACGTGCTGAATGTGCTGTTGGCGATCGTTTTTGTGAAAGGCTTGTTTGGCGTGGCGCCGATGGGGGTAAGCGGGGTGGGGTATGCAACACTCATTGACCGTTGCCTGATGGGGATCGTAATGGGCATGTATGTGTTTCGATCTGTCAACTTTACACGTTACCTCGCGCAATTCAATGTTTGGCACGTAGGTTGGGTACGGTGTTTCGCGTTATTGAAAATCGGCGCCCCGGTAGCGATGCAATATGTATTCGAAGTGGGAGCTTTCGCCGCCGCGGCAGTAATTGCTGGGACGATCGGAGCCAACGAACAGGCTGCCCACCAAGTAGCCATCACCCTCGCTGCGACAACGTATATGATGGCGAGTGGAATAGCGTCTGCTGCCACCATCAAGACGGGCAACAGTTACGGAAACCGGAATGTTTTCCGACTGCGACGGTTTGCTTCTTCGAGTTACCTGATTGTGTTGGTTTTTATGGGGTTATCGGCCTTGCTTTTTACCGTATTTAACCATTATTTACCTTGGATTTTTACCAGCGATACGGTTGTTATTGGCATAGCAGCCCAATTGTTAATTATTGCCGGACTGTTCCAGCTTTTTGATGGCACACAGGTGGTCGGCTTGGGCATTCTGAGGGGGATGGGAGATGTGAATATTCCCACATTAATTACTTTTGTAGCCTATTGGGTAATAGGACTTCCGGTTGCCTACCTGCTGGGAATCGTAATGGATATCGGCGTGTCGGGGATATGGTATGGGCTGACACTCGGCCTGCTTACTTCGTCGGTATTACTGTATGCAAGATACCGCAGGGTAGTGGCGAAGTTCAGATTATTCCATCACACTTAGACCTCTCGATTCACATTCCAATTTTCCAGGTAGTCAGCCACTCGTTTGACAAAACGGCCTCCGAGTGCGCCATCTACTACACGGTGATCGTACGATAACGATAGGTACATCAGGTGCCTGATACCGATGAGGTCCCCATGTTCGGTTTCAATAACTGCGGGTTTCTTTGTGATGGTACCGACAGCCAAAATAGCCACTTGCGGCTGGTTAATGATCGGCGTACCCATGATGTTGCCGAATGCGCCGATGTTGGTCAGCGTAAACGTTCCATCCTGGATATCATCGGGACGTAATTTATTTGTTCTCGCGCGATTCGCCAAATCATTTACCGCTTTGCTGAGCCCCACGAGACTCAGTTGATCGGCATTCTTAATAACCGGAACAATCAGGTTGCCCGTAGGCAAAGCCGCCGCCATTCCGACATTGATGTTGCGTTTTTTAATAATCTGCGTTCCACTGACAGAAATGTTCACCATGGGGAAGTCCCGCAAGGCCTTGGTTACAGCCTCGATAAAAATAGGCGTAAAGGTAATTTTCTCCCCTTCGCGCTTTTCGTAAGCGTCTTTTATTTTGTTGCGCCAGCTAACCAGGTTGGTTACATCGGCTTCCACAAACGAGCAGACATGGGGCGAAATCTGTTTGCTACGAACCATGTGTTCGGCAATCAAACGACGCATGCGGTCCATTTCAATGATTTCGTCTTGAGGAGATAGGGTAATGGCTGCCGGAGGTGGGGCCGAATAAACCGTCTCGGTTGCGACGTGGGATACCTGAGATGCTTCGTACGCGTCGGATCCTTGTTGCTGGGTAGCTTTTTTTGTTTCCAGGTAGTTTAGTATATCTTGCTTGGTTACCCTTCCTTCACTGCCAGTACCGGAGATGCGATCCAGTTCTGCTAGGCTGACTCCTTCTTCGTTGGCGATATTTTTGACCAAAGGTGAATAAAAACGCCCTTCTCCACCTCTGGAAAGGTGTCCATCCGCTGCGTCTTCCAATTGCTCGACCCCGGGAATGTTAGGTGCAACGGCATCGTCGTCAGTCATTTCAGACGGGGCGTTCTGTTCGCGGGTCACCGGTTCCTCATCGCTCCCCTCGGTTTCAATGATCGCAATGACATCCCCCACTTGGGCAATGTCGTTTTCCGCAAAGCGTTGCTCTTTTAATATTCCGGATACGGGAGAAGGAACGTCGGAATCCACTTTATCCGTGGCAATTTCCAATACCGGTTCGTCTTCTTCAATCGAATCACCGGGATGCTTCAACCACCTCACTACAGTTGCTTCTGATACGCTTTCGCCCATTTTGGGCAATTGTAGGTTATATATTGCCATATTGAATGCTCGTTTTATCCGCGCAAACCCGCATACTAATTACGTCCGTTTGCCTATCAAAATCGGCCTAAGTTACATAAATAATTGATTAAAAAATAAACATCAAAATTTAATTTCGTTTATATGTGTATATAAGAAATTTAATAATGTATAATTAGGGGGAATTCAGGTCACTTGCGGTCTTTTTCGGAATTTAACAATTGCCAAAGCATCCCTAAAGCGGCCATGGAGGAGCGCTCGATGTTGATGGCCCGATCCTGGCCAAACAGGTATTTCCGGGCAGTTACATGGTCTTTTCCAGCTACAGCGATCCATACCAGCCCAACAGGTTTTTCGGGTGTACCGCCTTCGGGGCCAGCGATTCCACTTACCGCAATGGCATAGTGGGTGCGGAAAACTGTCTTGGCGCCAACAGCCATTTCCCGTACCGTTTCCTCACTTACAGCTCCATACTGATCGAGTGTCTCCTCTTTGACACCAAGTACGGAATGTTTTACGGCATTTGAATACGTAACTGCACCGCCTTCAAACATGGAACTACTGCCTGGCAAAGAGGTGATGAGCCGTGCAATATTTCCCCCCGTACAGCTTTCGGCGGTCGATAACAAAAGTTCGTGTTCCTGCATGAAATCCCGGATCAACTTTTCGAGGGTCGTGTCTTCGTCTGCAAGAAAATATTCCCCAATGCGTTCCTTCAATTGATCAGCGAAGGTTTGTGTTTCTTGTTTCAGCCTTTCCTGATTTTCTCCGATCGCCGTGAGTCGCAATCGTACCAATCCGGGTTTGGGCAGATAAGCGAGATGGATATGAGCAGGTAATGCAGCTTCGATATCTGCGATTTTTTCGGCTAGGAAAGACTCTCCGATGCCGCCTGTCAGCAGGGTGTGGTGCCACACAGGTACGCGCCCATCCAAGCTGCGGAGGCGGGGCAACACGCGTTCCCGCATGATATGCTTCATTTCGAAAGGGACACCTGGCATAATCACATAGGGTCTTTCCTTATGGGTTATCCACATGCCGGGTGCCGTGCCCATTTCGTTGAACAATACCTCGCTTTTCTCCAGTACATCGGCTTGCCTTCGGTTAATTTCCAGCATGGGACGGTTGCCTCGCCGGAAGATGGCCTCGACATGGGCCAGTACTTCGGGAGCGCGGCGCAGACCGCAGTCGAAATAAGTGGAAAGTGTTTGTTTGGTCACGTCGTCTTTGGTAGGACCCAATCCCCCGGTTACCAGAATAAGATCGGCTCTACCTGAGGCCAATGTCAGCGCTATGAGGATGTCTGACGGGTCGTCCGCAACAGAACTTATTTGTTTGACATGGATGCCGATCGAATTCAATTGCTGTGCAATCCAAGCCGAATTGGTATCGACGATTTGACCGATGAGGATTTCATCGCCTATGGTAATGATCTCTGCTTGCATATATTAGAAACCTCCGAAGTTATCGTTTCGCTTGGTCAATTTCAGATCCTGCAGAATAGAAGCCTTGGCGCGGATGGTTACATTATAACTTTGGAACCGCCCGAAAGGCACCCATCCGAAAGACATATCCCAGCAATGCAAATCGCGGTAAATGCTGAAACGCGTCATGGAAACCTCCTTCTGTCGGAAATCGTAACCCGAATTGAATTGAACCTTCCATTTTGGAGTCAGGCTGAAGTCACCATGTACATTTAATGTCGCGGTTACCCTCGATTGGTTTCCCGGATTCGAGTACTGAAAACTAAACGAACCCGCCAAGTTCCAGGGAATATTGAAATCAACAAATGCATTAGGATCTGAACTGATACGGGCCAATTGCTGCTGCTGTTCGGGCGTCATGTTGGGTTTCTGTGCGTCCAGCGAATCAAGGCCCTGTTGACGGCTTTTATTGGCGTCGGGATTGAAACTGTAGTCGAATGATAAGCCAAATTGCGTAAGACGGGCAAGCTTGCCATCCTGGATGGCGTACCGGTTCACCCGCCTTTCCGCCATTCTATCATAACTATATGGGTCAAATGTACCATTGAAATTGAGGTTGATTTTCTGATTGAATAATGCGGTACGCCCAGAAAAGTTGATGTTGGATAATTTAAAAGAATCCGCAACGAAATTATAATTTCCACTGAAAGTTAATCCCTGTAAAATGGGGACTTTCTTAACTCCACCATCGGTTGTGTCCTTTTTGCTTAAGATTTTTGCTTCCAGGTTATTGTCAATGGAAAAGCCGATCCCCATGGAGCGGCCACTTCCCGGCGACCCATACTTGCTTCCCTGGAAAATGGAATAGAGATTTTCTTCTCCCCGTGCATCAATATACCGGCGATAAAATCCATACATCGGATCGGAAAAGTCCGGGCGGTAATTAAGGTTAAATGAGGGAGTGATGACATGCCGCATCGCTTGGATCTTTCCGATTTTTGGATACATTCCATAAATTTTAGTCGATAAGCCCGAAGAGACAGAATAATCATATGACCGACGGAACCCCTGGACGGTATCCCGGAGTTCCTCAAATCCATTTACGGTATTTTCCAGCCTCCGGCGGTAGGTCTGAAAGTGCCATCCCTCGTTGTAGCTTACACTGCTATTAAACTGGAAGTACTTCAGCACATTCAGTGAAAGGCTTACGGGAATGCTGTGCTGGAAGCCATGCTGGAACTGCCCCAGCGTCTCTTTACTGAACAAACCGGTTTCCTTTGCATTCAGTGTATTATCTCCGCGCAGGGAATAACTGACATTGATCCGTTGATACCACTTCTGTTCACCTACACGGTCTTTGGAATCAAATGGATTGAATGAAGCAACGCTTAGTGAAAACGTAGGAAGATCTAAAGAAACCGTCTGGTTCGCCATATCCTGCGAATGCCGCATACTGGCGGTAAAATTTACTTTCCCATCGGCGAAGGTCCGGCCATAGCTGATACTGGAATTCATGGTATTCCGGGTGATTTCCTCGTAATTGGTCGAGCCTGCTGCGGCCGTGTTATGTGCGTATCCACTCGTGCCGAATTGTACGCTAGCACTAAACGTAGTGCCGGGATTGGCTTCCTGCAACTGCGTATGGTTCCAGTTCACACGGAAATCGTGCCGTGCTCGGTATTGGTCTGTTCCTTCCACGCCGCTTTTCGTATTGGCAAAATTGATGTTAAATCCACCATTATACTTATAATTCACGCGGTAGCGTGTTAGCACAGAAGTTTCCCAGGAACCCTTCGAATACAGGGTTCCTCTCAATTCACTGTCCCAATAGTCGTTGAATGCAAGATACCAGCCAATGTCTCGCATGTAGAAGCCCCGATTGAATTCTTCGCCAAACGTGGGGAACAAAAAGCCTGAGGAACGTTTGTTCGGTTTAGGGAAAAAGCCGAAAGGAATGGTAATGAATCGCAGTGGAACACCTTCCATTACGAGATAGGCCGGTCCTGAAATAATCTGATTTTCGGTAACAATTCCCTTGCTTATCTGGATGCCGAAATGTGTATGCGGTTGGGGTAAATTACAAGTGCTATACATGCCGTGGTACAACGACATCTCATTATACTGATCCTTGCGCACCCTGCTTGCCTGGATAAACCCTCCATCGACCTCGGTAAAGATGCCAAAGGTGACGCCATTTCCGGTATCGAAGTTGTACCGGAGTGAATCGACGGCTTTTGGGGGTTCATTCGGAAAGATGACTACCGGGCGACCTGAATATTTGTTATTATGGTCAATGAGCCCGCTGGCAAAAACTTCGTTGATCGACTGATCCACACGGATATAGTCGGCTGCAAGTTCAAATCCTTCATATTTAACTTTGGCGTCGCCGTATAAGTGGATGATGTTGGTTTTGAGTTCCGTGACCTGAGAGTCTGCTGCGGCAATCGTAACCATGGCCTTCAATCCATCGGTGGAGTCTCTTCGGGCAGTGTCGGCTTTGTTACCGAGCGAATCGGTCGCCAGTGTATCTGCAAGGGCATTTCGCGTGGTGTCAGATGGAAGCGTTGCGGGGGAACTTTCCTGCCCATATAGGGTTATACAGGAAAATACCGTTAATAATAGTAAAAAAAAGACAGCAACAGACCTCAAATTTGACAATGAATACTATTTTTGCAATAATTCAAAATTGGCACAAAATTAATTAAAATAGTTAGGATTTTGGTGTATTACATCGACATGATAAAACATCTCACAACATATATTCTTTGTTTCTTTTCCTTATACCTACTAATTCCAACGATTTCTTTCGCAAATAAGTATCAGGATACGCTTTATACCGTAAAAACCATCGTGCTCGATGCGGGGCATGGCGGAGATAAGCCGGGTACGAGGGGAGCCATATCATTGGAGAAAGACGTGGTGTTGCAGGTAGCGCTGAAGCTGGGAAAAGCTATTGAGGCCAAAATACCCGGTGTGAAGGTGCTTTATACACGTACCACAGATGTTGATGTGGAGTTATATAAGCGCATCGAATTTGCCAATGACAAGAAAGCGGATTTATTTATTTCCATTCATTGCAATGCTACACCTGCGCGGAGAATACGACGACGTAACAGCAAAGGAAAGTATTATTATGTCACCAGCCAAAACAAAACAGTTAGAGGCACGGAAACCTTTGTTTCAGGATTTGGCAGGCTGGGAGAGCAAGATGCGGCACTGCGCGAAAATGCTGATATTCTCCTCGAAGATAATTATCAGGAAAACTACCAGGGTTTCGACCCCAATGATCCAGGTAGCTATATCGTATTTTCATTGATGAAAAATCAATACCGGGATAAAAGCATCCGGCTGGCATCATTCATTCAGGAGCAGTATGTCAAGTCTGGGCGGGAAGATCGTGGCGTACAAGAACAAAGCCTAGCCGTGTTGGCACGTGCAGGAATGCCTGCAGTATTGACTGAAATAGGGTTTTTAAGCAACCCAAATGAAGAGACGTTCATGAATTCTGAAAAGGGCCAGGCTGAAATCGTTGATAACTTGGTAGAAGCAATCAAAGCCTATAAACGGCAGGTTGAGCGTTGACAGAATCGCGCTAAACAATATGGACGGGAACGTTGTTTTATGGATGGACGGTATCGTTTTTGCTTGTCTTTTTGCAAAAACAAAAACGGAAGCATAGAAATACAAAAACTCGGCGTGTGAAGATAGCAAATGAAACGAAAGTGGGCATATTGGCGGTCGTAGCCATTGCCATCTTAATCTTGGGATATAGTTTTCTGAAAGGAAACGATGTGTTCAGTAGCGACCACACGTTTTACGCAACGTATGACCGCGTGGATGGGCTCACCGAGTCCAAGCCTGTTCTTGTAAATGGTTACCAAATTGGCCGTGTGTCGGATATGCAGTTGCAATCGGACGGTCGCATTCGAACCGAATTCAAGGTACAGCGTAATTACGCCATCCCCGCCAATACGGTGGCGCTTCTTGCCAGTACCGATTTGTTGGGAGGCAAAGCCATCGTTTTTGAGTTGGGCAACGGATCGACGTATGCCAAAGATGGCGACGAATTGACGGCGGGAATACAGAAAAACATTATGGAGCAGGTTGAGCCCATCCAAAAAAAGGCTCAGGATATCGCTGCCGTATTGGATTCGGTATTGAGCTCCATTAACAACACAATCAATAAAGATTTCCAACGGGATTTTAATCGAAGTATCAATAGCATTGCCAATTCCCTTCAAAACCTCGAAGGTATTACCCGCCAATTAGACGGACTGGTGGTCTCCGAACGGAATCGCATCAGTCATATCATGGGGAATGTGGAATCCATTACCGATAACCTTAAAAATAACAATGAACGAATTGGCAATGTCTTGGCCAATTTGGACAGTATCACCGATCAAGTGGCCAAAGCTAATTTTGCGCAAACCATTCTTAGTGCCAATAAGGCGATGGCCGATTTCCAGTCGATTACAGATCGAATCAATCAGGGGCAAGGGTCAATCGGTATGCTGTTGAATGATGAACAGCTATACAACAACCTCAATCAGGCTTCACAAAATCTGGAAGAACTGATCGCAGATATGAAAGCGCGACCGGGTCGGTATGTGCATTTCTCCGTGTTTGGCCGTAAAAAAGATTGAAAAGTTGAAGATTAATTGAACGTTGAAAGTGAAAAAAGGTATTGTCGTTTTAAAGAATTAACTTTACCTTTGCAGTCCAAATAAAATCCTACTGCGGAAGTGGCGTAATTGGTAGCCGCACCAGACTTAGGATCTGGCGCCGCAAGGCGTGGGGGTTCGAGTCCCTTCTTCCGCACTTCGATCCTCCCGAAAGCATCGGGAGGATTTTTTATATATGCGATAAACGCTTAAAATTGAGTATGAACATTTCACACCAAAACATCGACGAAATCAATGCCGTCATTACTGTAGACCTCGGTCCCGAGGATTACAATCCCCAAGTAGACAAAGCCATTAAGGAACAAGCAAAGAAAGCTAAATTACCCGGATTCCGTCCGGGGATGGTGCCTACTTCCCACATCCGACGCACCTATGGGAAGGCCATTCTCTTTGACGAAATCAATCGGTTGGTAAGCGATCAAATCAATCAATACATCAGCGAAAATAAACTGGACATTTTAGGACAGCCGCTGCCCAAGGAAGATGATAAAAACGATTATCAATGGGATTTCAACGATACCTTCTCATTCAATTACGAAATTGGGTTGGCACCGCAGTTTGACGTTCCGTTCAACGAAAAGTCAAAGTTCCCTGAGTATGTGATCAAAGCCGATGAGGAAACGTTGGAATCCCGCATTAAAAACCTTCGCCGTAGCTACGGAAAAATGACCAATCCGGAGGTCTCTGAAGATGGCGACGTACTTTACAGCGAGCTAAAGCAATTGGATGCCGACGGCAATGAGCTGGAAGGGGGAATCGTTAACACCGCTTCGGTGCGCACGGATCTGGTGGATGATAAAAAGATTAAAAAGACACTGATCGGGCTGAAAAAGGATGACGAACTGACGTTGGACGTCAAGAAGGCCTTTAAGAACGTATCTGATGTCGCACGTATCCTGGGTGTTAAGGAAGAGGAAGCGGAGTCCCTGGAAAACACGACGTTTAAGCTGACCGTGAAGAATGTAAACCGGCTGGAGGAAGCGGATTTGACGGAAGACTTTTACGACAAGTTGTTCGGCGAAGGAACCGTAAAAACGGAAGCTGAGTTCAAAGAAAAGGTAAAAGAAGAGGTTGAAAGTAATTTAGCACAAAATGCCGCCCAGAAATTGCAAAATGATCTGTATTTAAAAGGTTTGGATGCAGTGAAAGTCGATTTTCCAGAGGCGTTTCTGAAAAGATGGTTGAAAGCAACTAATCCGGAGATTAAGGAGGATGAGTTGGAAGAGGGGTTTGCTGATTTCATTAAAAATCTGAAATGGACCCTTATTGAAAACCGCATCATTACACAAAATGGTTTGGAGGTGAAATACGAAGAAGTGTTGGCACTAGCCAAGGAACGTATAGCTGCTCAAATCAGGATGTATAGCCCAGGACAGGAGCCTACCGACCAGCAATTGGCACAATATGCGGTACAATTGCTCGGTGATAAAGAACAAGCCAATCGCCTGTTTGATGAAGTGAAGGCATTGAAAGTGTTTGATTACCTGAAGGGATTGGTGAAACTCGAGAAGAAGGAAATCGAATACAATAAGTTTCTGGAATTGAAATAATCCCATTAACGATTATCGTAAGCAGGGATGCACGGAGAACCGCGAAAAGTAACTCGTTTCTCTATGCATCCCTGATTTATTTATTTTTCTACCGCAACAAATCGCGCGAGGGGAGCCATCCGCGCCCGGAATAACTGAAGGGTATCTCCCTGCAGGTGATAACTGTCTGCAGATTCCAATGCACGTCTTAATCCATTTTCCACTTCCATGTTTTCGCAGGCCATCATGGTGCCGATCAGTTGCGAGAATTTAATCCGGTTTGGATCGGATAATTCATAAGTGCCGCCCATACCATTGCAACCGCCACTTGCTTCGACTCGATTCTCTTCCGTATTCAGGCGTATATAAGGCTCTTTTTGGGTGGTTCCATCCACAACGGCCTTACCCTGTATTTCCACCAGCTTCCAATACCTTCCGGTAATGGTTGCTGTGGCTTTGCTTAAGATGTAATGTTCAGCCAAATCCCCGGTGATCCGATTGCCTTCCATATCGAGGTGGAACAGGCGATTTTCGCCAACCTGAAATTTTTCACCCCGGTCGGCAAGCGTAATTTGGTTGCCATTTTCATTCCATGTGAATTTGCCGGATTCGGTAAATACGGAATCACCACGCTCAAGATATTGCGTTTTCAGTTGATAGGAGTTGTCCTCGTTCAACGTCAGTACATACCGGATGCCGGGGCAATCGGCGCAGGGAAGCGTTCCTTGATAGGTACCGCTCCAATCCAGCGAATTCTGGCTGTTATGTGCGGGATCTGCTCCTGGGTTTGAGGCTGTCCGTTTGGTTTGGCATGAGGTAGCAGCGACTGTCACGGCCATCATGCAATAGATTGTCCATTTTAGATGTTTCATCTGTATTAAGTGTTATTCATCGTCCTTTTTAAAAATAACAAAAAAAGTACCACGTTATCAAACAACTCAGTTGTTTGATAGTTTGGCAATCCATAATTTCGAACTCTCGATACATGCTACGCAGGAAACCGATAGCAAGATGGTTAGACCCATCGCTTCCGCCGGCAATGCGACGGTTTTGAATACAGGTTGGAGGAAAGGCGTATACACCAGCAGTAGTTGCAATCCGATCGAAAACAGAACGGTAACGATTAAGAACGGATTCCTGAACAAGGGAAGCCGGAACAGAAACGTATTGGAACTTCTAACTACCAAGGCATTTCCCAATTGGACGAAACTTAGCATCGAAAACACCATGGTCTGTTGGTATGCAATATCGTAGCCCTGGTTCATAGCCAGGAATTGCAGAACAAATGCTCCGATGGCCATCAGTACCCCGGTAAGTACGATACGTGGGATAAGCCCGCCTGCAAAGAGGTTTTCATCCGGCCGGCGTGGCGGCCGTTGCATGGCGTTTTTCTCTGCTGGCTCGGATGCCAGCGCTAATCCCGGTAGGCCGTCTGTTACGAGATTTATCCAAAGGATATGGATGGGAAGCAACGGAATGGCCAAACCCAACATGGGGGCGAAGAAGATAACGAGGATTTCGCCGAGGTTGCAAGACAGCACGTACAGGATGAATTTCCGGATATTGTCGTAGATGCGGCGACCTTCTTTGATGGCTTTCACGATGGTAGCGAAATTATCATCAAGCAAAATCATGTGTGCGGTTTCCTTGGCGACATCCGTTCCGGTTATCCCCATGGCTACGCCGATGTTGGCCTGCTTCAACGAGGGGGCATCGTTGACACCGTCTCCGGTCATGGCGACAAACTCACCGTTTTGTTGGAGGGCTTTTACGATGTTGAGTTTCTGTTCAGGGGAAACACGCGCGTAAACAGTGGTTTGCTTCACCTTAGCTTTCAATTCATCGTCCGAAAGTTTATGGAGGTCTGCGCCGGTAAGTGCCTTTTCCTCTGAGTTGGTTATCAGTTTCAATCGTTCAGCAATGGCTACTGCCGTAAGCGGCTGATCGCCGGTGATCATAACCGGTTTGATTCCCGCCGTTCGGCATAGATCAATGGCTTCCACGACTTCCTCGCGCGGAGGGTCTATCATACCGGCCATACCCAGGAAATCCAATTCCGCTTCCAGCGAGGCGTCCAATTTTTCCGGGCGCTTATTCAGCCACCGATAGCCAAAAAAGAGTACCCTTAGGCCTTCACGTGCCCATTCACGGTTGGTGTCCAGCCACTTTTCTTTTTCGTTGGTGTAGTTGGCCGACAGGGCTTCGGCAATTTTTCCCGGCGCACCCTTTACCAATAAGAGGTATTTATCTCCGTGCTGATGCAGCGAGCTCATCCGCATGCGCTCCGAATCAAAAGGCAATTTGTCGACGATTGGATATTCTTTTTCAGCCTGTTGCCGTGCTATGCCCTCCTTTAATGCATGCGCGACCAAGGCGATTTCCGTGGAGTCGCCCATGGGGGTTTCGTTTTCGTCAAACCGGATTTCGTTGTTCAGTAAAAATGCATGCAAGAGCAATGCCTCCTGTCCGTCGGGTTGCCAGACCTTTTCTACTGTCATTTTATTTTTGGTGAGCGTGCCGGTCTTGTCGCTGCAGATGTAGGTGACCGATCCCAGTGTTTCGACGGCAGGCAGCCTTCTAATGAGTGCCTCTTGCTTGACCATCCGCGCTGCGCCGTTGGCCAGGGCAATGGTGATTACCGCAGGTAGCGCTTCGGGCAATGCCGCGACGGCCAACGATAAGGCGGTCAGGAAGATTGTTAGCATTTCTTCGCCGCGGTATAAGCCGTAGGCAAATATTGCTGTACAGATCACCAATACGATAATCACCAGTTGTTTGCTGAATTTTTGAAGCCGTCGCTGTAATGGCGTCTGCTGGGATTCCCCTTCGAGCAGGGAAGCGATTTTTCCCATTTCGGTGTTCATGCCCGTTTCCGTGACGACCATCCGGGCCGATCCATTGCTTACTACCGTTCCTTTGAAGACCCTATTGAGCTGATCGCCGGGTAATAATTCGTTCCCTTTGATGGGGTCGGTATGTTTTTCCACGGAATGGCTTTCGCCCGTGAGCATAGCTTCTTCCATTTTGAGGGCGCTGATTTCCAGTAGTCTTCCGTCTGCCGGAACGATATCTCCGGCATCAAGCAGCACCACATCCCCTGGAACCAATTGGCTGGCCTCGATTTCCATAGGGGTGCCTTTCCGCACAACCATCGTATGCTGGGCAGCCATCTGCTGGAGTTTCTGGATGGATGCTTCCGCCCGGCTCTCCTGGATGTAGCCGATGATCGCGTTGCCTAAAATGATACCCAGGATGACATAGGCGTCGGTATGCTCACCGACGAAAAAGGAAATGGCTGCAGCCACAGCAAGGATGGCAATCATTACATCCTTGAATTGGGCAACGAATAGGGCAAGTTTGGAGGTTTGCTTGCCGGCTTCGAGCTGGTTCGGACCATGCCGTTCCTGCCGTGCCGCGACGGCAGCTTTGCTTAGTCCATCCATGGAGGAATCCAGGTGTTCCAATACCTGTTCAGTAGTTTGCTGGTACCAAGGTGAGGCCATACATCGAGCGAGCTAATTGTTTCAAGGATAACTGTTTTTAAAGCTAACGGTATCGGGGCGATTATGTTTGTCTGCAGGATAATTGGTATCTTGTTTGCCGAATTGATGTGATGGAGAATTACGATACATTAAGTATTACGGAAGCAACCGTGTTACAGCAGGAGTTGCGCAAGCGTACGGATACAGCAGAAAGGGAAGTATCCATCCAGCTTATCGGAGGTGCAGATATTTCACTGAATCTATACAGCTCCACGATCTATGCCGGTATCATCCTGCTCTCGTTTCCCGCATTGCAGCCTGTCGGCTGGTCGCTGGTCAAGGCTGAAACGCACTTTCCTTACGTACCGGGATACCTGGCTTTCCGTGAAGTGCCCGCGTTGAAGGAAGCCTGGAAACGATTGGCGGAAAAACCCGATGTATTGGTCGTGGATGGGCATGGCATTGCGCATCCACGTCGATTGGGCATCGCTACACATTTCGGTGTCGAGACCGGCCAACCGAGTATGGGTTGTGCCAAAAAACTGTTAACAGGTAAATATAACGAACCCGGCCTATTAGCGGGCGATCATAGCCCCATTATGGCTGGTAGCGAACAAATCGGCTATGCATTCCGCAGTAAAAGCAAAACTGCGCCGGTATTTGTTTCACCGGGGCATCTCTTGGGCATGGAAAACAGCTTGCAGCTCATCCGGCAATGCCTCGGGAAATACCGGATTCCCGAACCGACGCGCCTGGCGCATGAGCTCGTAAACCGCTTCCGGCGCGGGGAACTGCCGGAGGGCGTGAGGTGATTTACGGCAACTTCACTTTATAAATCTGATACGGATATTCCACCTTGTCTTCGCCATCGTTCCATTGCGGGTCACGCTGCAACTGGGCACACGAGAAATAAAGGTAGCCATCCGAGCCAATCCCAAATGAATCCGGCCAAAGCAGGCGCGAATCCTGTACGAGCGTATGCAGCTTGCCGTCGGGAGAAAGGTACTTGATGCTGTAATCCATGGACGAGGTTAAATAGATGTTGCCTTTATCGTCAGCTATCAAACCGTGCGTTACCGTAGTTTTACCCATATCTTCCACATGCGACGCCAACTCAGCGTCCGTTAGCGATGCATCAGCCAGGTGCCGGGTTTCGATGCGATAGAGGTTGAGCTTATTGATCGGCTTGAAGTAAAAATACCGATTGTCTTTGGTCAGTGCAACGCCGTTGACATTCGAGCGGAAAGGATTCCCGTTTCCGTCGCGCATTTCCTTGCCATCGTAGGTAAGGATAACGTCCGGATCAGCCGTGGTAAAAGGCCGGCCTTTGAGTACCGTGCGCGTCGTGCCGGATGCTAGATCCAGCACAACGATCGCTGCGCGGCCGGGGTCAGAAAGGTAAGCCAACTCTTTATCGGTATCAATACGCATATCATTGAGCCCGGCCGTATTTTTGTCTAGATCGTCAAACGTATATACCCGTTCCACCTGATTGGACGCAAGGTTGATTTTCAGTAGCTTGAAAGCACCCATCGAACCCTTCCGAGCGGGCTTTGAGTCCAATACCCAGAGGTTATCTTCGATATCTACATACAAATCCTGTACGTTGGCGAAACGGGTGGCGGAATCGCCCGTATGGGCATTCCACGCTTCGTCCGGAAAGGGCAGGGGCTGGCCATCCACAATCTCCGTGAGCCCATATAGGTAATCCCTGCCCTGGTGAGGAAAGGAGACAAATAGCCGATTATCCGAAGACACGCTGACGCCAATGGCCCGGCGTTTACCCAGGTCGGCAACGGGAATAAGTTTGTCACTGTGATGGGGTTGTTGACCGTGACCTGCTACGCTCGTTAGCGTACTGAATGCCGTAATGGCCAATATGATTTTGCTGTAGATCTTAACGGTTACCATAGCTAGCTTTTTAGGTGCCTACAGGACAGTCCGGATGAATAAGTTTTTCGTCCTTCAGGGTCTTCCACAGTTCTGCGGGTATGTCGGTATGAAACGATTGCACGTTTTCTTTTACCTGTTCGGGGCGGCTGGCACCGGGAATAACCGCAGCCACTACGGGATGTTGGGCTGCAAATTGCAGGGCAACGGTCGATAGGCTCACTTTATATGGGTCGGCGATGGCTTTTATCCGGTTGCGTTTTTCTACCATGTCTTTGGGTAGACCGGGACCGTAATTCCAGCGGTCTAAGCCGGCAGCAAATCCACCGTTCAATGGCCCGCCGATAACGGCCTTCACTTTTTTTGCGGCCATCGCGGGAAAAAGGTTTTTAAGGGCATCCTCGTGTTCGAACAGGGTATATTGGATGGCAACCAGCATGACATCCGGATCAGCTACCTCCAACGCCTTTAGGATAGGTTGTGGCCGGTTTACGCCGAGCCCCCAGCCCTTGATGATGCCTTCTTCGCGCATTTTTGTCAATGCAGGGAAAGCACCTTTGGTTGCCACATCAAATTGTTCCGTCCATTGGTCGCCCAGGTCCCCATTGTCGGGCGACAGGTCGTGCACGAATACGATATCGATGGATGACAGCCCCAGTCGTTGCAGGCTATCTTCTATGGAACGCTTCACGCCATCGGCCGAATAGTCGTAACGGAATTTGAAATTGAGCTGACCCTTCCACAGCCCGGCCGATCCGGGTTCGAAGGTTGGGTCCGCCTCGAATATCCGGCCGATTTTGGTAGACAGCAGGTACTCCGAACGGTCTTTCTCAAAAAGGAAATGACCAAAACGGCGTTCGCTCAGCCCGTATCCGTAGAACGGAGAGGTATCGTAATACCGGACGCCGGCTTCCCAAGCGGCCTCCAGGGTTTGATTGATCTGCGCGTTGGTGTTGGTATGCCAGCCATTGCCGGGACCTACACCACCCAGCCCATAGTTCTGCGGGAATGTTACGTTGTTTGATAAGATACTCATTGCTTGGTGTTCTTTGGGTGTGGTTTGACTTCGATTGCGATGTAAGATAGCCGATGCTTGCTCAGGGGCGAGCACTGCACCGGTTGCGGCCATCACCGCTGCCTGCTGGATGAATGTCCTTCGCGTTGTCATTCCTTACTTGTTACTTGCTTGGTCTAATCGTTCGAGGTCTTCGTGATCCAGTTTTAATGCAGGTGCGGCGAAGATGGTTTCCAGTTGGCGTTTGCTGGTAGCGCTGACAACCGGTGCGCCAATATGCGGCTGTGCGAGCAGCCAAGCCAGCGACACAGAAGCCGGCGTGGATTGATGCTTGGCAGCCACTTGGTCTAACGCGGCCAAAATCTCCATCCCTTTCGGGTTAAGGTATTTCTTTACACCACCGCCACGTACACTTTTGCCGAGGTCGGCTTCGCTGCGGTATTTCCCGGTCAGGAATCCCGCTGCCAGCGCCCAATAAGGAAACACCGTCAGATCGTATTTTTCTGCCAAAGGGGCATAGTCGGTTTCATAGTCCGCACGTTCCACCAGGTTGTAGTGCGGTTGCAACGCTACATAGCGGGGGAGGCCCTTCTTTTCAGCTAGGTCAAAGGATTCCGTAAGCCGCTCAGGAGAAACATTCGATGCAGCGATGTAACGCACCTTGCCCGCTTTGATGACCTCGTCGTACGCCAGGAGCGTTTCCTCAACGGGTGTCTTATTGTCATCGTAATGCGTGTAATATAGGTCGATATGATCGATTTGTAATCGCCTGAGTGACTCATCCACAGATTTCAGGATATGTCTTTTACTGATGTCAAACCCGTGTTCCTTGGTTTCGGATCCCACTTTGGTGGCAATGACTACCCGGTCGCGGTTGCCACGGATCTTGAGCCAGTTGCCGATGATGGTTTCCGATTGGCCTCCGGTACCATTCAGCCACCATGCATAGGTGTCTGCGGTGTCAATGAAATTGAATCCGCCGTCTACGAACGCATCCAGTATTGAAAATGACTCTGCTTCGTTGAGTGTCCAGCCAAATACATTGCCGCCAAAGTTAATCGGTGCTACTTCCAGGTCCGATGAGCCTATCTTTATTTTTTCCATTTATTTGCCCTCTCTGCTATGTTAACAATGGCAAGTTAATAAGGTTTGAGCAGGTATGGGAAGGGCAAATGCCATGTTTTTGTCAAAAGGCTTTCATGGCCTTTTTTAACAGGCATAGACATTGCAGGTTTTATTTTAGCGTAATGCTCCGGAGCTGGATTTTTGGATGCCCCGGCGTACCGGACGGAGCAAAGCAATAATGTTCTCCGTTCAATGTTTTGAAGGTAATTGAAACAGTGATCCCATTTTTCTGAAACTGCTCGTTTAGATTTACAGGGTAGTAAAACGTGTCGTCTACCTGAAACAGCCAACCGCAACCATCCAAAGCCGGCGAACCGGTATCAACGATGGTTCCCGTTAACGCCTGTAGGTCGTCGTTCTTTTTGCACCCGAGGATTAGTGCGGTGGAGGTAAAGATGAAAAAAGTAATAACAAGAGATTGGTGTTTCATATTAATAAGGTTTGCCCAACTAGTATAGATTAAACGTGGCCGATGTCGTTAACGCTACATCCTCTGAATCCCTGAAAATGACTATTGGTCACCATTTCAGATTGCCTTATCTTTGGATGATGAAAATCAGACATGCTTGCTGGTTGATCGGTCTAATTGGTGTGATGATTGCCACGATAGCATGTGATGGACAACGGAACACGGTCGACGCTTCGTTTTATTATTGGAAGACCGCGTACGAACCCGACAGTATCGAAAAACATGCACTTGCGCAAATCGGCGCAAAACGATTGTTTGTCCGCATCATGGACATCGATACGCAAGGGCCGCAGGGTGAAGCCGTCCCGGTTTCGGCAGTCACATTCCGGGAGCCGCTTCCGGATTCGGTAGCCATTGTTCCGGTGGTATACGTCGTTAACAAGGTGCTGAAAGACATGTCCGCCGTGCAGCAGGACGAGCTGGCCGGCCGACTGATAGATTTCGTGACAGCAAAGGTAAAGCAGGCGGGGAAAACGGGATTTGATGAACTCCAGATTGATTGTGACTGGACGGCATCGACAAAAGAAGCATATTTCGGACTGTTAACAGCATTGCGCACACGCGTGGCAGATTCCGTTCGGTTAACGGCTACCTTGCGCTTACATCAGGTGCGCAACCGGCGAAGTAGCGGCATACCACCGGTAGACCGTGCACTGCTGATGTGCTATAATATGGGTAATTTGAGGAAACCAGGAGTACACAATTCCATTATGGACCTGCGGGAGATGGAGATTTACCTGAAAGATTTCCTGCACGAATATCCATTGCCGATGGATATTGCATTGCCTTTATTCAACTGGTCGGTCGTATTTCGCAATGGCGAATATGCCGGCATCAGCAAACGACTCGATCCAACCATGCTATCGGATACCGCGGTTTTTGCCCGGAATGCAAAGTCGTCGTTATATCGATTGAAGGTTGCCCTGCCCGCCGCGGGATTACGTCGGGGCGATGTGGTACGAAGAGAGGAAACCCGGTGGGAAGATCTATCTGCTGCTGCAGATTTCCTAGTCAGGCATAGGCGGAAGGAAAAGTTTACCTTATTGTTTTATCACTTGGATAACCAGGTACTTAAATCATTTTCTGATGAACAGCTTCAAGCGATTGTGCATCGTTTTTAGTGTATTTCTGGTGAGTTATTTCGGCGAGATAGCCATCAACATCGCTTGTGGTCCGGAACCGGATCCGTACGATTATTACGTGTCATTTTTCCACAATAATGTGCCAGGTAATGGCTATGTGCCTTTTTCATTTACGAACATGACTTTTCTTTACGAAGAAACCGAACCCGAATCCGAGGCGCTGATCAATAGCCGGGAATGGGCGGATTACCTTGGAAAGGGCGTGCAAGCGGTGGATGTGGAACACTTGATGTACCACACGGACATCGCAACGGATTCGGTTATCCTGCGTTACCTTACCGGAAAGGATACTGTGCTTCCTGACAGCCTCGCAGCCAACACGTATCTCAAGGGGTTGAAAAGAAACGAAGCGGCGGGCAACTATTTCCTATTTGCCAAGGAGCTGGAGCCCTATGCGGCGGTAACTTACAACCACTATTGGGATCCGGATCCCAGAGATACCATGGACCTTAGCCGGATGGCGGGGCTTGCAGACCGGGCGCTCGAACTGGCCGACGAATATCCGCGGAATAGCTTTCTTCGCCTCCGTTATGCTTACCAAGCTGCTCGAATGTATCATTATTCGGGCTCGTTTGAACGTTGCCTGGAAACCTATAACGGATATATCGATCCGTCGCGGGAAAAATCTGCGGTCAAAGGATGGGCACGTGCACTCAAAGCAGGTGCAACCAGGCGCCTTCATGAGCCCGCTGAGGCCGCATATCTATTTTCAAGGGTATTTGCCACGAGTCCTGAACGACGGGTACAAGCTTACAAGAACTTCCATTACATAGACGTTCCATTCGAAGAGGTACTTGCCCTCGCCCAATCAAACAAGGAACGGGCAGCCATTTGGGCAATCCAGGGATTCAACAACGGCGACTTTGACAGGGAAACGCTGGCATCTGTATACAGTCTTTCCCCGAAAAGCCAGCTTGTGGCGGTGTTGCTTACCCGGGAAATCAACAAATTGGAAAGCCAGCTCACGGAGGCCTCGCAATACTACGGCGGGGGATGGTGGACCACCTATTACCGGCCCGATTCGACTCAGGCAAAAGCCCGTGATCATGCGGTCTGGGTAGCTGATTTCGCTCGACGACTGGCGTCTGAAAGGCAATATGCTGAGCCTGGATTGGGGATTGTGAGTGAAGCGTATGTAGAATGGCTGCTAGGCAATGTTAGCGAAGCGGAGACGTTGCTGGCAGGCATAAAAGTGGACCGGCTTTCTGAACGGTTGGCTGACCAGTACCGTATTGTTGAACTGTTGATCAAGATAAATCAGCTGGCCGTAACGAATACCGTGGATGAAGCCGCTATATTACCAGCATTGCAATGGTTAGACCAAAAACGGCGTGCCGAAATCGACCAGGCAAAAGCGCGTTACGGAAGCGAACAATATTCCTGGATGGGCGCAGGCGACCTTCGATTCAACCGCACCGCAACCAATTTGTACCAATCCGTACTGGCACCGCATTATATGCAGCAAAAGGATACCGCCATGGCTGCCTTGTTGATGTGGAAAGGGGAATCTCCGTGGGAAACCGAAACTGAGCAGACCGGAGAACTATACGGCCGCCTGGGATGGCCTACACAAGCCTTTTGGCAAGAACAATTGCAGCCAGCAACACTTGAACAACTGGCGACCTGGAGTAAAGAGGGGTTGAATAGGCCATGGGCACCACTTTTTGCGCAACAATTGGGTGGGTTGGAATCCGACCAATTCTGGGATTTACTCGGAACGGCCTACCTGCGCATGCACGACTATCCCGCGGCGGCAAGGGCGTTTGCTAACCTTTCGGCAGGTTTCGCCCTCCCCACACCCGTGAATTGGTACAGCGCAGAGGAGGATACGTTATGGCCCGATCCGTTTGTGGCGACACTCAATGACTATCCGAAGCAATTTGGTGATGAAGCGCTAACCAAAGCAGAATTTGCAAGAAGCATGGCCGATTTGCAGCGGCGGATTGTGGAAGATCCGGGTCACGCCGCTGATTATTACTTCCAGCTGGCCAATGGGGTCTATCAGACCGGGGCATTTGGCAATTCCTGGCAACTGATCAGCTACAGCTGGACGAGTTCTGACAATTATGTGAAAGGCACCTACTACTATTCCGGTGATTTCCACGAGGCCCGGCAAGCGGCAGTATGGTATAAGAAGGCACGGGAGTTGAGTAAAGATCGGGAGTTCCGGGCCAAATGCACATTCATGCTGGCAAAATGCGAGCAGAAGTCGTATCTATTCAACAGCGTTAGCGACTATTACAATGCACGTACGTGGGAGCGGGATCAACCCGATCCGTACTGGCTATTCAGTCAACGTAATCAGTATTTCAAAGAACTGAAGGAGGACTACCTCGATACCAAGTTTATCGGCAGCGCAGTTGCGGAATGCACCTACCTAGCGGATTTTATTAGGCCAAATTCCCCATAAAGGATGTCGTACCTGAATAGTTATGTCCGGTTTTTAGGAGTATGGATGATTTTGTTGATCGGATTCCCGTGGACAGCGTCGGCACAATCCGTATGGACGGGAACGTGGTCCTTGTCGTACAAGCCATGGCCGCATATCCCGGCGATCGACATAACGTTACAGATCGCAGATCCTACAGCCAATATGCTGTATCCTGCCAAGCTGGAGTTGACGCACGGTACATTCAACGGTGAGTATGAGCTGTTACTCGTCAAGAAGAACGATGGCCAACTGGGAGTAGGGCGCAACAAATACCCACTGGTAGAGGAGCCTTTCGGACTCGGACCCTGGATGATGTATCTGAATGGCGTATTGGAATGTCAACAAACGGATACCACAGGGGAACGTTTGGTGCTGAAACGGCTTTGGCTGGATAATTTCGGGATTTTCATGCGGGGGCTTTACGATAATGAATTTTACACCAATACCAAGGCATTTCTACGGGATTTCTTGTATCGGGTGGACATTGCACTTGAGCGAGTAGATGATAAGCCCTGGGAGCACCCGCATACGATCCGAATGATCAATACCGATACCATCTACTACGGCGTGTACGATCCGATCAAGAGCGATCGGGATATTTTGAGCTTGACCATTCAGGACGAAGAACGTTACGATCGCGATACCGTCAGCATTGTACACAATGGCAAAATACTGGCGGACAGGTTGCCCTTGGAGCAGGCAATGGCGTTGGATAGCATAACCTTGGACACTGGTGAGAATTACTTGGCTTTTTTTGCTGACAACTACGGTGATCTACCACCCAATACCGCTAAGTTTATTATCGGAACCGATGGCGACAATGGCCAACTGTATGGGTTTGATTTCAGTGATCGTAGCAACGCCTATTCAACGGTAATGGTAGCACGTTTCCAATATCAACCAAAAGCTCCTATAACAACCCAACTACCTGTAACGCCAGTACCCGATGCGCTACCCCGTACCATCGACCGCGACGAACCAGCTACCCCGGGAACACCTGTCTATACGAAAGGCCGACGCAACCAACGCATCGGGCAACTGACAGTCAGTGCCGAACAGGTGATGCTGGAATTACGCGACGAGCAGGTGGAAGATGGCGACGTCATCTCGTTGGAGGTCAATGGTGCGGTCGTTGCGAATGGGATGGAAGTGACTCAGCAAGGGCGTCGGTTTGGCGTAACATTGAAACGCGGTCGCAACCGTATCGTCTTCCGTGCGGAGAACCTCGGCCGAATCCCGCCAAATACAGCGGTATTACTGGTGGATGCGGACGGAGAACAGCGAAAATTCCACCTCAGTACAGATTTCGAACGGAATAACGTGCTCGATGTGATCTTTCATCCCTGATTGTTCATCCTGTGGGCAAAGCCGGCTGAGATAACCCAAGATTTTCGTTGCAAAGCCCGATTGGATTAACGACTTTTGCCGAGGACAAATCTCCATTCATGATGAAGAAAGCGTTATTCGGGTTGGCGGCTTTGGCATTGCTTTCCTGTGAAAAGACAGAGTATTCACCTGACCCTGCAAAAGACGTATACGAATTAAAAGCCATTACCTATACAATGGAGGAAGGAGACCGTGTGGAAACATTTGTTAGGCCTCTTCATTCAGTAAGCTATACCAACCACACGAGCGTTACACAGAAAATAATTATAGACCCATTAGCAGGTGTAGTGGAGTCTTCTCAGTTTTTCAGCAGTAATGAAACCGCTTTTCAACTGGTAGATCCATTGGCAACCCGCGTGGCGGTGCCGATTCAATTTAGCGATGGTGTGGCTACCTTGAGTGCGCCGAAATGGACCTATGGCAGCGCATTGGTGGAGCTCCCGCCCGTAATCAATTTTCGCGATACACTCGAAGTATCCCCGAATACCAGCCTTATGGTGACCATGAGCGTCTACCTCAATGAGTACAACCTTACTTATACCGCCGCATTCGAAGGAAAGCCTTCTGGAACATACACAGAAATCAGCGGAAAGTGGAGAGGTGTTACGGTAGCCAATGTGGATAAACAGATTCAATATCAGTAGATCACAAAAATAGTTTGCCCAATGGTTTTGGAAAACGGATTTCTACGAGCGGAAGTCAACGCGAAGGGAGCCGAGCTCAAAAGCTTGAGAAGTACCTCAGATGGATATGAATATCTATGGAGTGCCGATCCGGCATATTGGGCGAAGACGAGCCCGGTGCTATTTCCCATCGTTGGAGCGTTGAAAGACAATAATTATTATTACGCCGGCGAAAAATACGAAATGCTACGTCATGGCTTTGCGCGCGATCATTTTTTTGAAGGGTCGCAGTTATCGGATGACGAGGCGCTGTTTGTCTTGAAAGATACGAAAGAAACCCGCATTTCCTATCCATTTGCCTTTCGCCTTTCCCTGCGGTATGCATTAATAGATCATTCCCTTCGTTGCACATACGAAGTACATAATCCAAGTAACGACCATCCGTTATTTTTTTCAGTCGGTGGCCATCCTGCTTTTGCTGTCGGCAGTTCGGGAAAAAAGCCGGTATATCAAGATCATTACTTGGAGTTTTCAGAAGATCACGTATTAGACTGTCATGTCATTGACCAGAATCTTATTTCGGATCATATGGAGATCATTGCATTAGATCACCATCGGCTGCCGCTCAAGCACGATTTATTCTACAACGATGCGCTGGTGCTGAAAACGCTGAAAAGCCCAATCATTACCCTGCGTAACCGTATCAATGATCACGGAATACATGTTAGGCGTGAAGGTTTTCCATATTTCGGTATATGGGCGGCCAAAGATGCTGATTTTGTGTGTTTGGAGCCGTGGTGTGGAATTGCGGATTCGATACACCACAACCAGCGGCTGGAAGACAAGGAAGGAATCCAACGCCTGGACGCTGGAGAGACGTGGATGCGTAGTTGGGAAGTAGCGTGCTTTTAAGCAAATAATCTTCAAGAGATAACAATGAATAACTGGAAAACCAATCACATAGATCGGGTGTACGATAATCCCTGGATACAAGTGGAACACCGTGAAGTGATCACTCCTGCGGATAAACCAGGCGTTTATGGGGTGGTGAAATTCAAGAATAAAGCCATCGGTATTGTTCCCGTAGACGATGAAGGATTTGTTTACTTGATAGGACAATATCGCTATCCGTTAGACGAATATTCGTGGGAAATCCCCGAAGGGGGAGGGCCGCTGGGCGAAGATCCATTGGCGACTGCCAAACGTGAACTGAAAGAGGAAACCGGTTTAGTAGCTGAAAAATGGATGCACCTCGGACGTATCCATACCTCTAATTCCGTCACAGACGAAGAAGGGTTTATTTATTTGGCAACGGGATTGCAATCCGGCGAAGCCGAACCCGAAGAAACGGAAGAACTGCAATTGAAGCGCGTGCCACTAACCGAGGCGGTGGAAATGGTGATGCGGGGGGAAATCACCGACTCCATTTCCATGTGCGGTATTTTAATGGTGGCGCGGATTATGCATATATAACAGCGCTTGCTACCACCCTGTCCATTACATAAAACGATAATTTATTAAGGAGGTTTGCCTCTGCTGCTCCTCAGGTTTACGCCAAAACTATTGTTTACTCGGTGTATAGTCGAGTTTTATTCGGTATTCATTCGGGGTTTATTCGGGAGTTAACCGAATAAACTAAAAGTAAACTAAAAAGGATAAATGAATTTTCTGAAATGTATTGGTGTGTTTGGTTTAAGAAAAAGGTAAGGCATAGTTGAAGCGAATCAGGTTACTTTTATTAAGCGATTATAATTGCAGAAAAAGGCAACTTTATCTAAGTTTGTTTCATTATATATGAAGCATATCGTTGTTTTTTGCGGTTCGAGCATGGGAACGGATCGCATTTATGAAGAGCAAGCCTACCTACTTGGCAAAACACTGGCCGAGTCTGGCATCGGATTGGTATATGGCGGTGCCAAAGTGGGACTCATGGGGGCCGTAGCCAACGGTGCGCTTCGGCACGGTGGGAGGGTAGTGGGCGTGCTGCCCTATTTTTTACAGACCAAGGAGATTGCCCACGAAGGACTCACGGAACTGGTTATCGTCGATACAATGCATGAACGGAAGACGAAAATGAACCAACTTTGTGATGGTGTCATCGCATTGCCCGGCGGCTTCGGTACGCTCGAAGAGTTTTTCGAGATGCTGACCTGGGGACAACTGGGACTGCATCAGAAGCCCATGGGATTGTTGAATACGGATGGGTTCTACGACGAACTGATCGCGCTTGCGCAGCACATGGTCAATAAGGGGTTCTTAAAGGAAATCAATCAACGGATGCTGTTGTGGAGTGCAGATATCCCGGATTTACTGAATAAGATGCATAATTATCAACCCCCCGCCGTGGGTAAATGGATTACCCAAGAAACCACTTGATGACCGCCTTGTCTTATTTCTTTCGTCTGCAGGTGAAAAGAATGCACCGTACGATCAGCGATTGGGGGTTGAATCCTTGGTTGATCTATATCGGTGCCCCCCTGCTATTTGCAGGTGGGTCCATCGCGTTATTTTCACGCACAACATACGCCAATTGGATTTATGTAGGCATCGCAGCCATTGCGCTTGTTCAATTGAGTGGCTCGGTGCGTTTAGGCTTTCTCCAACAGGTCTTCGATCAACAGACTTATTGGCGCATCCGTATGCTCGAAAACACGCTGATGGTTATGCCATTTATGGTATTTCTTCTATATAGGGGCGAAGCGTGGTTTATTTTGGGCCTGTTGGTGTTGGCGGTGATCACGCTGCCGCTCCGGCTTGGTTCGAAAGGATCGACCCCATTGCCTACGCCGTTCTCCAACCGTCCTTTTGAATTTGCCGTGGGTTTTAGAAACTCCGTCGGGCTGCTATTCATCGCCTATGTATTGATGATTGTCGGTATCTCGGTAGGCAATGGACATCTCAGCATAGCTACGTTGTTGTTGGTTGTGTTAATATGTTCCAATTATTATGCATGGAGTGAACCCTCGCTGTATGTTTGGATTTACCAGTTGACGCCCCAGGCTTTTCTTTGGCTGAAGGTAAGGATAGCATTTGGACACCTGACCGTCGTGTTGCTTCCCTTGGTTCTGGCTGTTGCCTGTTTTTTTCCGGGTGATTGGCTTATTGTGCTGGCGATTGTTGCAATGGGATATGGTTATCTGGCCTTGGTTGTGCTGGCCAAGTACGCAGCTTTTCCGCGGGGTGTGAGTTTTCTACAGGGTATTATCATGGCTGTGTCGTTGATGTTTCCCCCCTTGCTATTGGTTTCTGTGCCTTATTTCTTTCGTCAGGCAAAAAATAATATATCATTGATTCTATGAATGTTGAAGTACGTGGTTTAATGAAATCATTCGGACAGAATGAGGTGTTGAAAGGGATCGATCTGGATTTCCGTTCGGGGCAGGTATATGGCCTGGTGGGACGAAATGGCGCGGGAAAGACTACCTTTTTTAATTGCCTGGCGGGGCTGGAAAAACATCGCGGCAGCATAGCCGTCGATAGCGGGAGGCTGAAAGACCGATTGGGTTTTTTGCAGACTGAACCTTATTTTCCGTCGAAGCTTACCGGACGCGAGTATTTGCGGTTATTCTGCAAAGCGCGGAGGGTGCCGGATGAAGGCCTCGACGAACAAAATGTATTTGACCTTCCGCTTGACCGGTATGCGCAGCAGTATTCTACCGGTATGAAGAAGAAGCTTGGCCTGCTGGCAGTTCTTTTGCAGCGGAACGGCTTTTTTATCCTGGATGAACCTTTTAATGGCGTAGATATCCACAGTGGGTTGCTGATTACTGAAATTATCCGGCGGTTGAAAAGAGAAGGAAAAACCGTCTTAATCTCATCCCATATCTTTTCGACGCTCAAGGAAACCTGCGACACGATTCACGTACTGGACGAAGGTAAGATTACCGAAACCATTGGAAAAGACGAGTTCGATCGATTGGAACACGATATGGTTGCCTTTGCCGTTGGAAATAGATTGGATGCGCTTCGATTTTAGGGTTTTTATCTGCAGGGAAAGTTCCCATAAAACCGAAAAGTTCACCATAGATAATCCTTTTTTAATCGGCATCTTTGTACTACCTTTCCATTAAGATGAGCGAAACAAACAACGACATATTGACGAGAGGCGAGGAGATTACCCAAACTTACTTTCAGTTTTTGGATAAACACATTGCTGACGTCATTTCGGGTACGGTAGGCGACTTTATGGAAATCAACCAAATAGCAGGTGAGCTGTTCATAACCCACAAACATCTGACGGATACCGTACAAAAAGAAACGGGGAATCATCCCTGTTATTTTTATGATCTCAAAATCATCGAGCAGGCAAAACAAATGCTTTCCGAAACCGATAAATCCGTTTCCGAGATAGCCCGCATACTGACGTACGACCCTTCCAATTTCTCCAAATTTTTCAAGAAATTTACCGGACAAACCCCAGGGCAATTCCGGAAAGTAAACAACAGGTAAAAGTTCCGAAAAGTTCACCACGAAATAAATAAAGCGTCTTGCCATCTTTGTAACATTAATTGCAAACATTTAATATTCAATGAGATGGCAAGAAATGATTTAAACGGAAAAGTAGTTTTAATTGCAGGAGGTGCAAAAAATTTAGGGGGCTTATTAAGTCGTGACTTTGCGGCCAAAGGCGCAAAGGTAGTTATCCATTACAACAGCGACAGTACAAAAGCAGATGCTGAAAACACGTTGGCGGCTATTACTAATGCAGGCGGAGAAGCCATTTTATTTCAGGCAGACCTGACCGATGTACGGAACATTACCAAACTTTTTGACGCGGCTATCGAGAAATTCGGGGGTGTTGATATTGCGATTAACACCGTCGGTAAGGTGTTGAAAAAGCCATTTGGGGATACCACGGAAGCGGAATACGACAGCATGAGCGACATCAATTCCAAGGTGGCGTATTTCTTCATTCAGGAAGCCGGTAAGAAGTTAAATGACAACGGTAAAATCAATACCATTGTCACTTCGTTGCTGGCTGCATTTACGGGATATTACTCAACGTATGCAGGTGCAAAAGCGCCGGTAGAACATTTTACCAGAGCGGCATCCAAAGAATTTGGTCCACGCGGCATTTCCGTAACGGCAGTTGCCCCCGGTCCGATGGACACGCCTTTCTTCTACGGACAGGAAAGCGAGGATGCGGTGGCTTATCACAAATCGGCATCTGATTTGGGCGGACTGACGGACATCAAAGATATTGCTCCGCTGGTGGAGTTTTTGGTAACCGATGGTTGGTGGATTACTGGACAAACCATTTTTGCAAACGGTGGTTATACCACGCGGTAATTAACAAGACCGGTTATATGATTGTAGGCGGCCGTCTCACAAGCAATGAGACGGCTTTTTCGTTTTGTCCGCAAATGGACAGCAGCTGTTCGATATCGAACATAGTATTTGAGCTTTTAATGCGCAAGTTTTTGACTGTCAATGGTTTTTTTTGTTTGGTAGCCTTCTTGATGCAATTCTATGACGGCGTAAATCGGATTCTATAAATACGCTAACCACACTCAAAACGAACGTGATGCTATACAACCACTTCAAAATCGCTTGGCGGAACATTATCAAAAATAGATTTAATACCGGATTGAACATTCTGGGGCTCGCCATTGGATTATCCGCGTGTATACTCCTGTACAGCTATATCACCTTCCATTGGAGCTTTGACCGCTTCCATGGGAAAGCTGAACGTACCTTTCGGTTGGTCAACGAGTTGCATCTCGAAAAGAAGGAGTATAGCAAGGGCGCTTCGTTTGCTATGTCAGACGCGCTGAAAAAAGGAATCCCCGAAGTAGATCAATCGGCCTTATTGATGAGCGATCAAGATTTCAACCTGAAAATTGGAGATGCGTATTTCAAGACAGAAAAGAAAGCCGCCCTGACCAATTCGGATTGGTTCAATCTGTTTGATTTCAGGTGGTTGAAGGGGAATCCCAAGGATTTGGATCGACCCGATGCGCTTGCACTGACGGCCGGTGCAGCAGCGACCTATTTCGGTGAGGAAGATCCCATGGGGAAAACGGTCTTGGTAGACGGTGAGCACCCATTTCGGGTGGTAGGCATTATCGATGATCGCCAAACGAATACCAGTCTCAGGTATGAAGTGTATCTTTCTATAAATGCTGTCAATATATTGTATCCAAATATGATGTCGGAATATTTTACCTCCTGGGGATTTATTACTTCGTCAAATAATGTGTTTGTCGCTTTGAAGGATGCTTCCCAGCGTGACGTGGTGGAGCGGAAGCTGGCGAAACTGGCTGCCCGGAACCTCGACCCGAGTGTGGTGGATGCATATGTTTTCAAGCTTCTTCCGCTCACTGAATTCCATTTTGATGTGCGTTACAGCGGTACGGTCAAGAAGTCGCTGCTGCTCACGTTGGCCCTGATCGGTGTTTGCATCGGTATGGTAGCAGCGATCAATTACATCAACCTATCACTGGCCCAGCAAACCCGCCGGCGTGTAGAAATCGGTACGAGAAAAGTATTGGGTGGATCGTCCCGCCAACTGTTCAGCCAGTTTCTGACCGAGTCGGGTATTACGGTATTTTTAGCGCTCTTGTTTTCGCTGGGGCTTACCTATTCCACGCTGCCGTTGATCAATCAGTATTTGATGGGTGCTGAGCCCATCCTACTTCCACCATGGCCCCGCCTGACGATCTTTGCATTATTACTCTGGATGGCACTCAGCTTACTTTCGGGTGTTTATCCGGCTTGGTTGCTGGCGCGTTTAAACGTACTTCACACGTTGAAGGGGCGAATGGCAATTGGTGGCCGGCAAGGTGTGCGCAAGCCTTTGTTGCTTGTACAGAATGTGGTCGCTCAGGTCCTATTGATGATGACCGTTGTATTTATCCTGCAAACACATTATTTGAAAAACACCGATTTGGGGTTTGACCGCGAGTCTGTGGTGATGCTGCCTTTACCGAAGGGATACGAATCTGCCTTGCAACGTTTTACCGACGGCCTCGCGGACGATCCGCGCATCCAGTCCTACAGCCAATGCCTACAGGCACCGGCAGGAAAACAGCGATGGGGCGGATCCGTATTATTTGACGAACGGGCGGATTGGGAAACTTGGCAGGCACGTTACGTGTTTGCCGACTCAGGTTACCTGAAGACGTTTGGCATCCGTCTCTTGACTGGAAGGAACGTGAGGGAGGAGCCTGCCATTCCGGAATACCTTGTTAATGAAAAAATGGTCGACCGACTGGGCTACGAAGATCCTGCCGACGTGCTCGGAAAGATGCTGCATGCCGGGGGACTCAACGATCAGGAACCGGGTGTTATTGTCGGTGTGGTGAACGATTTCAACACCCATTCACTGCTCTCGCCCATTGAGCCGGTCGTGATCGGTAGCAAGTTCGATCAACAGCGCATGCTGGCCGTAAAGGTCAATCTGCGCACGTCTGATGCGGTGCTGGAAGCTATCCAAGCGCGCTGGCAGGAAGTATACCCTACCGAACCCTTCACCTACAGTTTTGTAGACGATGACATCCGGGCGTTGTATGAAAAAGAGGCGACGTTACAGACGCTCATCTGGCTTGCAGCGATGGTAGCCATCGTTATCAGCTCGCTGGGATTGCTGGGCATGGTTATGCTCACGGCGTTAGCGCGTACCAAAGAAATCGGAATACGCAAGGTACTGGGCGCTTCGGTGAACCAGCTTGTGCGCCTGCTGTCGGCTGATTTTGCGAAACTGGTGGGGGTATCATTCTTGGTAGCCGCACCTATTGCCTGGTGGGCCACGAATCGATGGCTGGAAGATTTCGCCTATCGGGTTGAGGTGTCGTGGTGGGTGTTTGTGTTGGGAGGCATGACTGCGATGTTCATTTCCCTGCTGATGATTAGCTGGCAGGCGATACGGGCGGCGGTTGTCAATCCTGTGGACAGCTTGCGGGACGAATAATGTTCGGTATTACACATTGTTATTTCTTAAAATCTAATCAAGCAGCAGAGCGACCTCTATTACAAGTCATTCGGTAGCATGACGCAGCTTGTTACGATGCTCATGTTTGAATATTTACAATAAAATTTTGAAGTGTTTTAAATGTACGTAAAAATAACGTACATTTGTGTAATTAATTGATAGAGTTATGGCTACGTTAGTAAATGATAGGATTGATGTACGCATCAGTAAGGAGCATAAAGAGCTTATAAAGTATGCCGCTGAAATCAGTGGTTTTAAGACTGTATCAGAGTTTATCGTGACTTTGGCAAAAAATGAAGCTAATCGTATCATAGAAGAGGAGACTAAAATTCTAAAATCTATGGACGACAAGGTTCTTTTTGTCGAAACCTTACTGAATCCGCCAGAGCCAAATGAAGCGCTAAAGGCAGCATTAAAAGATTACAATCAATTCTCCAATTTATCGCCCAATGACCTTAAAGGTTTTAGAAAAAAAGCATAACCGAAAAGGTTTTTCTTGTGGAGTTGTCGAATTAGATAACTATATTAAGCAATACGTTAGTCAAGATGTGAAACGCAAATTGGCTGTCTGTTACATCCTGGAAGATGAGGATGCAAATGTAATTGCCTATTATACGTTATCATCTAGTAGTGTTGAGCTGAACGATATACCTGACGATCTTAAGAGTTCATTAACGTACGCTGAAATTCCAGTTGTGATTATCGGCCGTCTCGCGGTTCACGTTGATTATCAAGGTAACAAATTAGGACAAATCTTATTGATTGATGCACTAAAGCGCATTATTGAGATCAGTGCCCTTGTTGGTAATCATGCCGTAATCGTGGATCCGATCAATGAAGCCGCTGAAAATTTTTACTCCAAATTCGGCTTTATCCAATTGAAGGACGCTAAGCGTATGTTTCTTCCTCTAAAAACAGTAGCTACATTATTTGAAATAGAATAAAGATGCAATGGTGCATTAAGTACAAATGATCGACCGTATCAAAACGTATGAACTGCCGGGAAGTACAATTCTTCAGGATTTTCAAATCTATGAGGTCAAAGGTGGTGAAATAGCCAATAAGCGCTATCCGCACAAAACGGATCGGCCGCATCGGCATAGTTATTACGAAGTTTGCCTTTTTATGAATGAAGCGGGCAAACACGAGATTGATTTTAATACGTATCCAATTTTGTCCAATAGCGTTCATTTTCTTTCCCCAGGTCAGGTACATCGTATTTTTAGAGATAAAGATTATCATGGTTATTTGATCGTCTTTTCAAGTGAGTTTTTCCCGTTGGGGACTTCCCGCCAGGAAAATCCGCTCTTTTATTTTCCATTTTTTAACAACCCGACCATGCTGCCCGTTCTGGATCTAGACGGGCAAGCTTTTGATGAAATCCTGCTGCTCGTACGTCAAATGAAGAAAGAGAGTGATCTCGAACAGCAGTCAACCAGCGAAATATTACGAGCGTATCTGCAACTACTGCTGCTGAAATGCAAGCGGCACTACATGTGGAAATTTGCAGAGAAGCAACATATAGGTACTTCTTATTTCGCCCACGTTCAACAGTTCAATATGCTCGTGGAGAAAAAATTCATGGAGCACCTCTTGATTCAGGATTATGCAGAAATGATGGGGATATCGCCGGCGATCCTCAATAGAGCCGTGAAAAAAATAATCGGAAAGACAGCGGCGGAGATTATTGTCGACAGACTCATCTTGCAAGCCAAACGTCTGTTGATTTACACCGATCTTTCCAACAAGGAAATCGCTTTCAGCTTAAACTATGCAGACCCTTCTTATTTCACGCGCACATTTAAAAAGAAAACCGGTAAAAGCCCTTCCCAATTCAAGAAGGAGCTAAACGAAAAGTACCAGTATTAATTAAAAAAATGCTAGCCATCTTGGTGGAGATCGGTAATTTTGAATCCGATTCGGTAAATTGCTCATCGATCAAAAAATCGTGGCAATTGTTCTGGAACAATAACTGATTCATAAACTTAACAGCACTTATAGCACTTTGCTACGAATTTGACATGTAAATTCGGAAAAAGAAATGGCTAGCGTACATAAACGGCTTTTTTGGTGGGCAGCATTGTTCTTCATGCAGACTGGTTGCGGAGATCGGCGTCCGGCTATTACGACCAATGATTTCGATACGGCCGAAATCGGACCCTTTGTCGAGGCAGGGTTTCCCTTTATCACGGGACCGCTAAATTCCGACAAGCTGGGGCCGGGCTTCCCGGAGCGCAACCGCTCCGCCAGGACGCTGTCAATCCATCTGGGTGACAGTGCCTACGTAGGATTCGATATGGATTTACTGCGGTGGTCGGTGGCTTGGAACGGTGAGTTCTTGCCCATGGTAACCATGTCCCAAATTTCGTATGACGATTTTTTCAATAAAGGTGATCGGATCCCGTCAATCCTGGGTACGCCTAAAATAGCTACGGGTGAGTACGCTGGGTGGACGATTGACACCCCGAATTTTCGCGACCCGAGGAATCCAATCGGCGAGGGGGGACGGCATCGATACGGACCGTTACCTGAGCAGATCGGCAGGTGGAATGGCCTCTATCTCAAAGGAGATGATGTCGGACTGTCTTATACGATTGGAACGACAAATATTCTGGAATGCCCAGGCAGTACACGTTTCGGAGCCGAAACTGCCTTTTCAAGGACGTTCGCATTAGATGGATTGCAACACGCATTGTATCTCAATGTTGCCGAAGTCGGGAATGAATTGGATACCGAAGTAACGGGCTCCGTCCTGTATATTTATCATGGAGAGGCGCGGGACACCGTTACTGCAATCGGAGTAGTAACCAATCATGCGGAAGGCTTGAGGCCGTCGATCGTCGACAATAAATACATTACAGTACGTTTCCCACCGACCGATGCTCCCATTGAGGCTACCGTGTTGATGTGGAATGGGCCGGTAGCAAAAAAGGACGCTTTTCTGGAGCTATTTAGCAAAGCCAAAATCGAAATGCCAGATTTCGGTCGTGGTGGACCGGCTTACTGGACGGAAACCGTTTATACGCAGGGTGCGTTGTCACCCGATACGGCCGCATACGTTACGGATATATTGACGCTTCCGCTACCTAATCCCTGGAAACGGAACGTACGGGTCGCTGATGCAGCTTTTTTTGACGGCAAGCGTGCCGCTGTCGTTACGTTTTCGGGTGATGTTTGGATCGTAGAAGGAATAGACAAGAACCTGGAGCGTCTGAAATGGCGCCGGTTTGCCTCGGGGCTGTACGAACCGATGAGCATCGAGGTGGTGGACGGTACGGTTTACGTCTTCGGGAAAGAAGGGATTGTGCGGTTGCATGATTTGAACGATGATGGCGTGGCAGATTTTTATGAAAATTTCTGCAACGAAATGGAGCAATCGCTCCACTCGCGTGAATGGGCGGCGGATATGGTGTTGGCGCCGGGGGGCGGATTCTACGTTGCAAAGGGGGGAATTGGCGGCTCTTCGCAGCGAGGCACCATACTCAAGATATCGGCAGATGGGCGGCATGTGGAGACCGTGGCGACGGGTTTGAGGGGACCCTATATCGGTATTCACCCAACGAAAGGTACGCTATCGGCTTCGGATCAGCAGGGCAATTACGTGCCCTCTACTCCCTTGCTGTTGGTGGAAAAGGGGGACTACTTCGGTTTCCCTACCACGCCCGAGGCGCATCAGGCAACCATCAAATCCCCGCTTATCTGGATTCCGCACCGTGTAGATCGCTCGGGTAACAGTCAGACATGGATTACGGGTGGAAAGATGGGGCCGTTGGATGAACAGATGATCCATTTCTCATTTGCGCGCCCCGGCTTGTTCAGGGTACTCATCGATACGACCTCAAACGCACACCAGGGAGGAGTTTCGTTTTTGCGCGCAAATTATCCGGCTCCTACACAAAAAGGTACCATAAACCCGGCCGACGGCCAACTGTACATAACCGGATTTAATTTATGGGGTTCAAGCTCCCAAGGTATAGCGGCTTTTGTCCGGTTGAGGTATACCGGCTTGCCGTTCTATTTGCCTGAGCGGTTCAAGGCAGGTGCGCAGGGAATTGTACTGCGATTTGGTGTGGAGTTGGATTCGGCAGTAGCTAAGGATCCGTTGAGTTTCCAAGTCAAGAGATGGAATTACAAACGTACAAAGGAATACGGGTCAGGCCATTTCAAGCTAGACGGTACGCCGGGAGAGGAATCGATGCCCGTATTTTCATCACACCTCTCTGCCGACCGTAAGGCGGTTTTGCTGGTTGTACCCAAGATGGAGCAGGTGATGCAAATGGAGGTGCTGTATAACCTTCGGTCGGCGGATGGAGCCGTGTTGGAAGATGGCTTTTGGTTTACCGTGAACGAGGTGGACGAAATCGATCTGACCGGAGAAGGGTTTAACCAGCCGATCGATTTGTCGATAAACCTGGCTGCGGATCGTTCAGGGAGAACCGCTGACGAGCGTCCTTCCGAAGAAAAAGGCGCCCAACTTTTCAAAGCGGTGGCATGCGCAGGTTGTCATTCCACCGGTGTCAAGACCGACGGATTTTACGGCCCGCCCTTCAAGGATCTCTTCCTATCGGAGCGCCGGTTTGAAGACGGCACATCGGGAAAGGCCGACGCGGATTATATCCGTGAATCCATTCTAACGCCCGCTAAAAAAATTGTAAAAGGATACGATGCCGAGATGCCTTCCTATTTAGGAATGCTCTCCGAGAGCGATGTCGAATCGCTGGTGTTATATATTAAAACCCTATAATTGATCGCATATGTCACATCGTAAACAGCCCCGCCCCTTATCGCGCAGAAGCTTTATGAAGCAAGCCGCAGTTGCAGCAGCCGTATTGCCGGCGGTCTCAACCGGTTTATATTCAGGTGGTCCGGCAAACGGAAAAAAGGCGGAAAACGCATTGGAAGTGCATATTTTTTCAAAGAGCCTACATTTTCTCGACCATCAGCGCATGGCGGAGTTTGCTGCAAAAGTAGGTTTTGACGGCGTGGATCTCACCGTGCGGCCCAGCGGACATGTGGAGCCGGAAAATGTGTCTGCAGACTTACCGAAAGCGGTCAAAGCAATTCATCAAGCAGGTTTGAAAGCCAAGATGATCGCTACGGCCATGGCAGATCCAGCCGATGCTGTGGGACGTAACGTTTTAGAAGTGGCAGCCGGTCTCGGCATTCGCTTTTACCGGACAAACTATTTCCAATACCTTAAGGATGAACCTGTGCCCGAGTCGATCGCTTTTTTCCAGGATCGTGCGAAAAAACTAAGCGAATTGAATCGAAAGCTGGGTATTGTCGGATGCTACCAGAACCACGCCGGATTGATGATGGGGGCCTCATTGTGGGAACTGTGGGAGATCCTGCGGCATGCAGATCACGACAGCTTGGGGGTGCAGTATGACGTTCGCCATGCCGTTGCAGAAGGAGGTCTATCTTGGGTAAATGGCCTGCGGTTAATCCATCCCCATATCAAAACGATCGTGTTAAAAGATTTCAAATGGGTCGAACAGCAGCGTGGGCAATGGCGTCCCGTCAGCACACCGATCGGGGAGGGAATGGTTGATTTTAAAAAGTATTTCCGAATGTTGAAAGACTTCAATATACAGGTACCGGCGTCGTTGCACATGGAATACCCGTTGGGCGGGGCCGAGTCGGGCGCGAAACAATTGACCATCGGGCAGGAAAAAGTATTTGACGCGATGAAAAGCGATCTGTTGGCGATTCGTAAGCTATGGCAAGAAGCTTAGTAATAGTATGGGTAAGCCGAACTAAACAAAAAGTACCAGTTTTAATTCGAAAAGTGCTTACCCTCCTTCCGGGTGAACGATATATTTGAATGCTATAAGCTAATTATTAACATTAAACGCAAAAAAAATTATTGAATGATTAGGATCGATTTTAACCTCATGCCGGTTGATTTGTCGGGTCAGTTACAGCGATTTTGGGAGCTTTCGGGTAAAAAAATCAGCGCTATCGAAAGGGAGTATGAGCTCGGAAAAGGGACGCCCGTATTTACTGTTGAAGGTAAATATACCACCCGCGGTTGGACGGAATGGACCCAGGGGTTTCAGTTCGGGTCTTCCATCCTCCAATTTGACGCTACGGGAGGCGACGAATTTCTTGAAAAGGGGCGGACAAAGACATTGGTGCTCATGGCTCCGCATGTAAGTCATACCGGTGTGCACGACCACGGGTTCAATAATGTCAGTACCTATGGCAACCTGCTTCGGTTAATGGTGGAAGGAAAGACCCCGTTCAATGAATGGGAGAAGAATTTTTATGAGTTGGCGCTGAAAGTGTCCGGTGCGGTCCAGGCCAGCAGGTGGACGCCGATCAAAAACGGTGGATTCATTTATTCCTTCAATGGTCCACATTCCCTTTTTGTGGATACCATGCGTACCATCCGGATTCTGATGCTTAGTCATAAACTCGGACATGTACTGCAACAGGAAAATGACGTGAAAGTAAATCTGTTGGTCCGTGCCTTGCAGCATGCCCGGGCCACCGCAGATTACTCAGTTTTTTATGGTGAGGGCCGGGATCGTTACGATCTTTGGGGGCGAACTGCCCACGAAAGCATCTTCAATACCAACGATGGGAATTTCCGCAGTCCCAACGCGCAGCAAGGGTATACCGGTTTTTCTACCTGGACAAGGGGCCTTGCGTGGGCGATGGTCGGATTCGCCGAACAGCTGGAGTTCCTCGATACGGTTTCCGACGAGGACTTGGCGGCTTACGGAAGCCGGGAGGGAGTTGCGCAATTTATGCGCAGGGCTGCGGAGGCGACCTGTGATTTCTATATTGAACATACACCTATAGACGGTATCCCGTATTGGGACACCGGTGCACCCAACCTGCATAAACTTGGCGATTACCTTTCTGTTCCGGCCAATCCTTACAACGACTTTGAGCCGGTGGATAGCTCGGCTGCTGCTATTGGGGCACAGGGATTACTCAGGTTGGGCAATTACTTGAAGAACAAAGGTGAGCAGGAAAAGGGTACGAAATATTGGCAGGCGGGACTGACGGTTTTACGGTCGTTGCTGGCAGAACCCTATTTGAGCACGGACCCCGATCACCAAGGCATTATTCTCCACTCCATTTACCATCAGCCGAATGGATGGGACCACATCCCAGCGGGCCAGAAGATTGCCTGCGGCGAATCCAGCATGTGGGGCGACTACCATGCCCGCGAGGTCGCACTCTACGTGCAGCGAGTGATCGAAAATAAACCTTATTATACATTTTATAATGGCGTGTTATGAGTGCGGGGAAGATCGTAGACCTCAATAAACTATGTATCCATACGATAACCACGAAGCATTGGTCGATCGAGGAAGCGGCCGAAAACTATAGCAAGGTCGGCGTAAAAGGGATTTCGGTATGGCGGCAGTACCTGGATGGACGGAATATTGCGGGCACGGGGGAAATGCTCCGTGCGCACGGCCTGGAGATCGTATCCCTCGTGAGAGGTGGGTTTTTCGCTTCGACTTCGCTGGATGCGAGAAATAAAGCATTGGCAGCTAATAAAAAGGCGATTGATGAGGCTGCGGCGTTGGGTGCTCCGATGATTGTGTTGGTTTGTGGGGCGGATCCGGGACAGCCGTTGGAAGTGTCGAGACAGCAGATCCAAGCCGGAATCGAAACCCTTTTGCCGCATGCGATCGAAAGCGGCGTCAAATTAGCCATCGAACCCCTGCATCCGATGTATGCCGATACGCGGTCGGCTGTGAACACCCTGGCACAGGCTAATGACATGGCCGAAGCAATTGATTCGGAATATGTTGGTGTAGCGGCGGACGTCTATCACATCTGGTGGGACCCCGATCTCGAGCAGCAGCTCATGCGGTGTGGCCGTAACAATAACCTGTTTGCTTTCCACATCTGCGACTGGATGAGCCCGACAGTTGATTTTTTAAACGACCGCGGACTTATGGGTGAAGGTTGTATTCCCATCCGTAAAATCCGCGGGTGGGCAGAAGCTGCGGGATTCCGTGGCTATAACGAAGTGGAAATTTTTTCCGATCGATTGTGGTCGGGGGATCAGCATGAGTTTTTAAAAAGAATTGTAGAAAGCTATTATCAAAGTTGAGTTAAAGTATATGAAACATCGTGTAGGAATTATTATGAATGGTGTGACGGGCCGTATGGGCACCAACCAGCATTTAATGCGAAGCATTGTTGAGCTAATCAAGCAAGGCGGCGTGAAGCTGGCTAATGGTGATACCATTATGCCCGACGCGGTGCTGGTGGGAAGGAATCAAGCCAAGCTGGAGGAACTGAGCAAACGGTCAGGGATTACTAAAATATCCACGGATCTGGATGCCTTGCTCCAGGATGAAAGTTATACCGTTTATTTCGACGCCCAGACAACCGGGCGCCGCGCAGAAGCCATCCGGAAGGCCGTACAGGCCGGTAAACACATTTATTGTGAAAAGCCAATGGCAACCGACACGGCCACTGCCTTGGAGCTATTTGAGCTATGCAAGAAAGCCGGCGTAAAAAATGGCGTGGTGCAGGACAAACTGTGGTTGCCGGGTCTCAGGAAAGTAAAGCGGTTGATCGAAAGCGGTTTCTTTGGGAAAATTCTTTCCGTCCGGGGAGAGTTCGGTTATTGGGTGTTTGAAGGGGATACCATTCCTGCCCAGCGGCCTTCGTGGAATTACCGTAAAGAAGACGACGGCGGCATTATCGTGGATATGCTCTGCCATTGGCGGTATGTGCTGGACAATATTTTCGGAAAGGTAAAAGCGGTTTCCTGTCTGGGCGCAACTCATATCCAAGAACGGGTGGATGAACAGGGGAATACCTATGCGTGTACGGCCGACGATTCGGCCTATGCCACATTCGAACTGGAAGGCGATGTCATCGCGCATTTCAATTCATCGTGGACCGTCAGAGTAAGAAGGGACGATCTGCTCACCTTGCAGATTGACGGCACCAAGGGGTCGGCGGTGGCTGGGCTGCGGGAGTGCTATGTGCAGCACTACGGCAATACGCCCAAGCCGGTATGGAATCCCGACATTCCGCAACCGATTAACTTCTATGAAGGATGGTCCAAGGTCCCCGATCAGGAGACCTATGACAACGCGTTTAAAGTACAATGGGAACTTTTCCTGAAGCACGTCGTGCTGGATGAACCCTTCCCATGGGATATGAAAGAAGGTGCGAAAGGGATCCAGCTCGCCGAAAAGGGGATCGAAAGCTGGGAGAAGCGGGCTTGGGTTGAAGTTCCGGAATTATGAAAAAGGTAGCATTGATAACCGGTGGGTCCAGGGGAATTGGACTGGGTATCGCGCGATCTCTCGCCGGGGCTGGATTCGATCTGGCCATCAACGGTATGCGGGAAGAAGAAAAGGCCGCAACATCGCTTGAAGCATTGCGGCAACTGGGTGCCGATGTGATGTATTGCCGGGGTGATGTGGGTGACGCGCAGGCCCGGCGCGAAATTATGGACCAGGTAAAGACACATTTTGGGCGGCTGAATGTGCTGGTGAACAACGCCGGGGTGGCACCGAAGGAGCGGAAAGATATTTTGGAAGCCACGGAAGAGAGTTTCGATGATGTATTACGGACGAATCTGACCGGTCCGTACTTTTTATCGCAGGCTGCCGCAAACTGGATGATTGAACAAAAATCGGCGGATGCCGGTTTCGAAGCGGCAATTATCAACATCTCTTCCATCTCGGCCACGGTCGTATCCACAAATAGGGGGGAATATTGTGTTGGTAAGGCAGGCATGAGTATGGCCACGCAACTGTTTGCGGCGCGATTGGGCGAATACTATATACCGGTATATGAGGTTCGCCCGGGGATCGTTGCTACAGATATGACCGCAAAAGTAACGGAAAAGTACGATAAGTTGATCGCAGAAGGTCTTTGCGTACTGCCCAGGTGGGGGATGCCAGACGATGTGGGAAAAGCGGTTGCGGCGCTGGCTACCGGCTATTTTCCCTATACGACGGGGCAAGTCATAATGGTTGACGGAGGGATGAACATCCCCCGGTTGTAGGTCATTCATAAAACCCAAGAAAATGGATAACAGCATTCAATTGAACCCGATGAAACCAGGGCTGAGAAGTTCAAAAAGGTACATCCTTATTACCGCGTTTTTGGCGCTCTTTGCCGTTGTAGGATTTGGATTCTATGGCTTGCCGTTCTTTTTTGATTTCATTATGGAAGAGCGCGGTTGGTCCAGAACCGTCATCACATCGGGTAACGCTGTTGGCAAACTGGTTGTGGCCCCGTTGTTTGGTTTTTTTGCGGGCTGGTTGATCGATCGATATGGGCCCAGGCAGCTGATGATGACAGGCGCTTTGATGTTGGCCATTGCATTGATCGGGATTAGCTATTCCAGCTCCCTGGAAATGTTTTATCTCTTTTACGTATTTAATGCACTAGGTTATGTTTTTGGAGGGCCTCTGCCGTGCCAAGTGTTGATTTCCAGGTGGTTTAATAAAAATAGAGGCAAGGCGATGGGCATCGCCTATTTAGGTATAGGCGCCGGTGGTGCATTAGCGCCTTTGCTCGCAGCCAGACTTGAACAGCGGTATGATTGGCATTTGGCACTGGCTATTTTGGGGATACTCGGGTTTCTGATGGTCTTTATTTTTTCCTATTTTATCAAAGACAAACGGGAAATGCCTGTGCCGGCGGTTGAGCGAAAAGTGGATGGTGGCTGCATGCGGCAGATTCTCAGAAGCCGCAATTTTTACCTGCTGGCCATCGGTAGTATGTGCTCAATCGGGGTCGTAGGCGGCATAGGCCAACATATCAAGCTATATTTGAGTGATCTGAACTATTCGCAACAGGAGGCCGCAAATGTGATGTCGTTTGTGTTGCTGTCGAGCTTGATCGGCCGGGTCATGATGGGCTGGTTGGCCGATCTAATTAACCGAAAGTATGTCATGTTACTGATATACCTCGTTGTCATGGGATCGATCCCGCTGCTCTTGGTCCCGGAATTTCCAGGACGCATCTATATTTTCGCGATTATTTTCGGTATCGGGCTTGGTGGCGATTACATGATCATTCCCTTGATGGCCGGTGATTTGTTCGGCTTGAAGGCACTTGGCAGGACGATGGGGATTATTCTTGTAGCCGATGGGGTCGCGGAGGCAATTTTCCCGGTTCTCCTGGGTGCATTATACAATGAAAGTGTAGGGTATACCGTAGGGTTTTCGGTATTGATCGGAGTTGCCTTGCTTGGAGCGGTGTTTATTGCACTTCTCCCCAAGCCCCAGCAACAGAAATAGTAATTTCCGTAACCATTCCGTAGTTTTAGCGTCTTAACGGTGAACGATACGTTCAAACACCTAATTCGTTTTAAACATGCACACGCGTATACCTTTATCGCTGCTATTTTTTGTGGGGCTTTCCCAAATTGGATGGACACAAACGACGACTCCAAAAGAACGATTGGCGGGGATCGATACCTTGCTGGAGCAGGTATTGGATGATTACCACGTTGCTGGATTTTCGGTTGCCGTTGTTGATAAGGATAGTATTATTTATGCCAAAGGGTTTGGTTACCGTGATTATGGACAGAAACTACCGGCCACGCCGCAAACGCTCTATGCCATTGGTTCTTCTTCCAAAGCGTTTACCGCAGCATTACTGGGCAAGTTATTTGGCGATAGTCTTTCACTAGATGATAAGGTGACCCAGCATTTACCACAGTTGCAATTCCAGGATGGGCGAGAAGCGGATGTGACCGTACGCGACCTGATGACCCACCGTACTGGATTGACTCGGTATGACTTTTCGTGGTATGTCTTTAATTCCGATTCACGTGATAGCTTACTCCACCGTGTAAAATACATGAAGCCAAGCGCTGATTTACGCGCGAAATGGCAATACAATAACTTTATGTACCTGGCCCAAGGAATGATTGCCGAGCGGATGACGGGAAAAACCTGGGAAGAGAATATCCGGGAGCATTTTCTCGACCCGTTAGGTATGACGCGCACCAATTTTGACGTTAAAGATATGGCAGACGATGCAGATGCCTCCCTGGGTTATACCGTCAACAAACAAGATTCCATTAAAAAGATGCCCTACTTCGCGCTCAGGGGCATGGGGCCGGCCGGCAGCATCAACAGCAGCGTGGAAGAAATGGCCAGTTGGCTTCGCTTATGGCTTAAGGGTGGATCGATAGACGGCAAGGACATCTTAGACAGGGACTACATCAAGGATGCCGCTAGTTCACAAATGGTGATGGCTGATGGGTTACCCAGTATGTACCCCGATATCCACATCAGTAATTATGGGTTGGGCTGGATGATAGGTTCCTACCGCGGGCACTATCAAGTACAGCACGGAGGCAATATCGACGGATTTTCCGCCAATGCTTGTTTTTTCCCGATGGATGGGTTGGGCATTGTCGTGTTATGTAACCAGAATGCTTCTGCCATCCCCAGTGTAGTACGCAATCTGATCGCTGACCGTGCGCTTAATCTATCTTTTATCGATTGGAACACCAACAAAGTAAAAAAGGATTCCGCCACTGTGGATACTACTGGTGAGCAGGAGGACCTGGCACGTGTCAAAGGGACGCGGCCATCCCATGTGCTGGCCGATTATGCCGGTGCGTATAATCATCCGGCTTATGGCACATTCAACCTGAACCTTCATGGCGATACACTCAAAGGTATGGTGGGCAAAGAGCGTGTATGGCTCAGCCATTATCACTACGATGTATTTGAACTGAAAGATGTTGACGAGGAAGGAAGAGCCGATACGTCTACGGGAGGCATAAAAATCAATTTCCGAACGGGTTTGGACGGGCAGGTAGAAGGTGCCGCTATTTCGATGGACGATCCGTCGGGAGATCCGGTAACGTTTAAGCGACAGCCGGAGGTAAAAGAGGTTTCTGAAGAACAATTGCAAGCCTACGTTGGTCGTTACGAAGTGTCGGGCATGCGCATAACCATTACGGTAAAAAACGGCACACTCTATATGGACGTGCCGGGCCAGACCAACTACGAAACCATCGCTAACGGGGATCACAATTTTAAATTGAAGGCGCTAAATGGTTTTGCACTTCGGTTCGAAATAGATGAATCGACCGGTAAGGCAAACGTGCTATATTCCATCCAACCCAACGGAACTTTTAAGGCCACACGAGTGGAAAGTGGTGGTTAGTAACCATTCACCACTCTTTCGCGCTCGTTTTTCGGTTGTCAAGTTTCTAAAGATCGATTTGCTTTAATAATTCCTGGATTTGCTTTTCGGATATGTCGGCCTGTTCAGATTTTTCATAAATGGACAGCAGGATCACGGTGTAAGCTCGGTTTTAAGTGAAGGAAATTTTTTCAGTAGCCGTTTGGCCTGCCGGTCAAACGACCGGATGGTGATGACATTATAGCTCGTAGCATACTCGTTTCGGGTGTGGTTTTTCTTTTGCTAATTAACTTATCATTTTGTATGTTTGCAGGTAACGGATGCCATCGAATCACCTCTTATGAAAAACTGCTTAAACTATGGCCGACATCCCAACCGTACATGACAGTTTCTTCCGCGCCATCTTGGCCGACAAACAGGTGGCGATAGCCTACTTCAAGTCGGTGCTGCCTGAACACTTGGCGCAACTGCTGGATTTTTCCACCATGGAACAGGTTTCGGGTACCTATGTCTCCGAATCGCTCGCCAAGACCCTGGCCGATGTGGTGTACCGTTGCCAGCGCAGGGATGGCAAGGGCAGCGTGGACATCTCGCTGCTCGTGGAGCACAAAAGCCGGCCCGACAAATATACACCGGTACAGGTTGGGGGATACATCTTCTCGGGCTACCAACAGCAAATAGAAGAAGGCAGGAAGCAGCTGTCGCCCATCATCCCCATCCTGTTTTACCACGGTGAGGAGAAATGGGAATATTGGACGTTGGATAGGCTGTTTGCCGGTTTGGAATCCGAGTTGCTTGGATTTCTCCCCAAATTCGATTACCTTTACAACAACCTTCGCGATGCCAGTGACGAGGAAATCAAAGCGTTGGGCCACCATTTCCTAGTGGCATCATTGTTGTCGCTCAAACATGCGCATGACAAGGCGTGGTTGGGCAGTAATTTTTCCTTCGTGATTAAAATCGGGCTAGCCGGTGTAGAGGGATATCTGGGGCAGAAGTTGGTGATGTATTGTTTGCATCAGGCGGAGTTATCGCCGGAGGAAGCGAGGAAGTTGACTAAAAAATTACCAGAAACGATAAGGAGGCAAGTTATGAGTACGTATGAATTGCTGAAAGCAGAAGGAATTGAGCTGGGTAGGCTAGAAGAACGGGCATTGGCCCAACGGTTGATTGAGCAGGAGCGTGCCAAGGTAGAACAGGAACGCGCTAAGGCATATGCCGAAAAGCTGAAATCTGCTTTGAAAATGAAAAAAAGCGGATTTGACAACGCGATGATCGCGGATGTATTGGAGCTGCCGATTGAAGAAGTGGAGAAGCTGCAGGGGTAGATTTCCTTTCAACAGTGACTGATAGCCATTTGCCAATAGGTAGATGGCTTTTTGCTTTTCTACAGGTTCAGCACCGATCGGCCCTTGTCGGTGAAAGGATACAGGTGGTCGTCTTTTCCGGCTGTTTTAACGATGGCTATGAGTGCCGAGTCCAGTAGTGGGGCTAGGTTATTCCAAACACTCAGATATTCGAGCGTATTTTATTTGTAAAATATTTACCGATCAGCCCACTGCCTTTTCGAAAAGAAGCTGTCATGACCCCTTCCCAATTTTCGGGATTATTCTGAAGTAGAGAATTAGCTTTGTTGATTTGATTTTTATTGACATTTCCGGTAACGGAGGTATATGCGCAACTTTCCGCTGCGAATGTTTTCATGGTGGAAAAGGATGGGATAATTCCTGAATACCTCTACGTACTTCACCGGTTTGGAACCGGAGAGGAAGAATATCTATTATTCCTTCATTCTTTGCTCAATATAATCTTTATGGTTACGGGAAATCAAATTTACAACTGAAAAAACTTCTGATTCACTTAATTGCTCCCCGTATCGCTTATTAAGAAAATAATCGTCGTTGATGACGCTAACATTATAGCCTCGTGCGAGCGGTAGGTCGATTTGTATAATGCTTTTGTACTGAAATTGATTGAAGCCAGTCCGATTGAACCCGTCATAGGTATATTCGAGAAGTATCATTTCTACATCGGAGTTAACTTTATCCCGCATTTCAGCGAGTGCATTAGGTTGAGTCGAAAGTTGAAAATGGTTGATGTAAAGTTTTGAGTACGTTTTGAGGTAAAACCTGTCAAACTTCCCGCAAGCCTGCAAAAACTTATTCCACAGTCGGGTAATACTATCGTCATACAGCTCAAGCAATATCTCTTTAGTGCGTGTGATTTCCAACTTCTTGCCGTTAGTTTTAAGCCGCTGTTCGAGTAAAGCTATTTCTTTGTCGATATCATCCGGTTCCTCGATACTTTCGCCTTTGGCCCCGGCAATCATGATTTCGAGGGAACGCACAAGATTGGTAGCAATGTAATTGATAAACGGTTCAATGGTGCCGGCGTCGGCTTGTTGCAGGGCAAAGAAATAATTGTCCTTATCTTCGGTTTTGATAATGACGGGTGGGTAGTTGAATTTCATGAGTATGAAATTCATGAGGATACGGGCAGCGCGGCCATTGCCATCGTCAAACGGATGGATGCGGATAAAATCCTTCTCAAAGCGGCAATATCCTAACCCGTTTTTTGTGTTCGTCCAAAATCAATAAAGCGCCCTCCTCTAACAAAGCGGCGTGTTCCAACAAGGTTTTTATTACCATGCTTTTCAGATGGTTTACAGTTACATCCTGAGTTCTTACCTGTATTACACTTGGCTTTTCTGCCTTGGTCAGCGCCAGCGCTGTGCCAAAATCAAGGTCATGAGTGAATACGACATAATCATTATCCCGAGCCCATTCTATCAAAAGTACATCTGGAGCATCAAATTTACCTACTGATGTCCAATGTATTGCTTCGATGCCATAGTTGCTAAATTCATCCACCCATTCGGGCGATAGGTTCATGTCGATGAGTATTTTCATGCCGTAGCCAAGGGCACTTCGATTTCTTCAGATCGCCAAGCCGCATAGGCTAAAGCCTCTTTTAAATCTTCCTCAACTAAATAGGGATACATTTTCAGAATTTCAGCATTCGAATATCCCGATGCCAACAAACCGATAATCGTACCTACGGTTACACGAACACCTTTGATACATGGTTTTCCCCCCATTACATTTGGATCAAGCGTAATTCTTTTTAACTGTTTCATTTCCTTACTGACTTACTTAACGTAAAGATACGGATTATTTATGAATTTACACCCTTTACCATTTTGTGGTCATACCTCGGCATTACTTTCCGGTTTCCCGTAATGTCATCACCATTCCTCAGGTTACCTTTGGGTAATCACAATTTGTAATTCTCAATCCGATGTTTTATCTTGCATGTTATAACGACTATTATAAGCCAATAGGCCTAAGAAAAACAAGTTATAAATCAATAATACCATATAATCAATAACCGAATTCACTAACCGCTAACCGTTAATAAGAAAACAAACACCAACCATCATGCGTAAGCGTATCCTTTACCTTTTTCTCGTCTTCGGGCTTTTGCTGCCTGAGGCTTCGGATACGCAGGGCAGGGCAGCCGGTTATACCGTCGCCGAGCAAAAGGATGCCACGGTGTACATCACCAAATCGGGGGAGAAGTACCACAAGGTACGGTGCCGGTATCTGAGCAAAAGTCAGATCAAGACAACAAAGAAAGAAGCCGTCCAGAATGGGTACGGGGCGTGTAAGGTTTGTAAACCATGAAATTTAAGCTAATTATCTCACTAGTCTAGGAGTTGTCACAAGCTAAACTGTCGCCACAAGCTAACCAAAGACCAAACCGTATGGAAAAGATCATTATTGTTTCAAAAACACACATGAAAAATACATTTTGTGTTGGAGGAATAACAACAAAAGGTAATTATGTCAGGCTGCTCAATGCAGGTGGACATAATCAGCCGATGAATACAGATTTTGAGGTTGGACAGATTTGGGACATCGAATATATTAAAAGAACGGATATAACGCCGCCGCATGTGGAGGATATAATAATTACTTCAAAAAAATTAACAAGTGTCCTTAAAGAAGAAATAACGATGCTTCAGGTTATTCAAGGCCTAAACGCGACTATTTGGAAAGGAAGCCCTGATATGTGCGTGATTCCTATGGCCAGAATATAAAAACTACCGTAGATCGTATCTATAAGGAGGTATCCTTTACAAAATCCCACTTTTGGGAAAAGGAAGATGAAAGACGTTTAGTGGTATTTTCTGCAAACGATATTTATATCCCGATTAAACAATCCCTCAGGCGGGTTTATGTGGGGTTGAATTTTGATCACCAGATTCGCCTACCTGAATTATATGATGCCGTTGATCAACTTGGTTCGGAACTGGCAATGTTAATTTACGAAGATTATAAATTCAAAAGATGGGGATTACGTAAGGAGGCCGGTAAGATAAAATCTTATGACATAGATTGACCATAACTTTCATTTATGAAAAAGCGACAAGTATATCTTTTGGGTGCGGGTGCTGCAATGGATTGGTATAAAGCTCCGAGTACTGCGAGTATCACTAATGATGTCATCAATTCGGGTTTCAAAAATAAGGAAGGCGAATATGTTACGAAAGTCATATATGATTGGCTAATCGGTGAAGATCAATGGAATAAAGTTAATGTGAATTTTGAGACGATCGTTAACGTATTGGAAGATTTTGTACAGTACTGGTCATCATCTCAAAAACAAAGAATATTTGGGCTGTCCTTTTTTGTAGATGAGCGCGATAAAAAATGGGATCGAGTAATAAACTACGAGTTAAAGTCTTCCCATAGTCACTATGAAATACGTATACCCGAAGCAGGGGAGGCTTTCGACAGCAGATCTGATTTTGTCGGTAACCAGATTCATCCGACAGCAAAGTACTTTGAGCTTTTATTGATGGTAGTTTTGGACAATATCGTCTCTACGATGACAGAGTATTCTTTTTGTACCATAAATAAACAGTCGGTGGATTGCAAGGAAAACTCTGAAATTAATGAATTGGCTATTTCCTATTTCAAGCAGGTCGTCACTAACAATATTTTGCGTATATATTCCCTGAATTATGACCGATTGCTGCAATACGTTCTGTATAAAGCTGATATTCCGGTTTTTCAGGGATTTAATCTGAAAGGTCATTTTCCGGATGTAAACGAAAAACCTTGGGTTGAACTTAAAAGAATATTAGAAGATGTTGAATCCAACTGTATATATCATCTCCATGGCAATGCTTGGTGGGAAGTAGATGCCCACAATGCTAATGGTTTGGATGCATATAACTTCTTTCTCGAATATGGTAACGGAGGGTACATTTTCAATAGTGGATTTGCTGATATTGAAATGGAGAAAGGTAAACGACTGCTAATTTCTGGTATTATAACAGGCTACCAAAAAGCGCAGCGAACAGCTCTATCTCCGTTTCGCCAAATGCTTTCAGCATTCGATCGAGATTGCATTGTCGCAGACGAAATTATTATAATTGGATACTCTTTCGGCGATGAACATATCAATGATATTATTCGCAATGCTCGAAAGTACAATCCGAAATCAAAACTCGTGGTTATTGATCCGGCATTTGATGACCGCCAGTTCGTTTATGGCTTTACTTCCCACTGGGGACATGTCCAACAATTTATTTTCGAGAACGCCGGTGATAAACGGGTTATTAGTGAACAATATAATTTGGAGATATTTAAAATGGGTTTTAAAGAGTATTTATCTATATAGGAAGTTAAAAACTAGACGCTAATATCTATTATCCGCTTTTTTCACAAAAGATTAAGCTTTGAGCATGAACAAGAATTGAGGTTAATAGAAAGCCGAAGACACGATAGTGTCATTTCACCGGGAAAAAACATATCGGTAAACTTGGAAACTCTAATCGGCAGCATAATGGTGGCGCCGACTTCGCCTGACTGGGTATTGGAATTGGTAAAAAACGTAACGAAGCGATACGATCTGGATGTTGAGGTGAGTAAGTCCAGCCTTTACGATCCTGTAAAGTGAAGTGGGTGATTAATTATCTAGCTCCGCCGACATTCCGGCTATACCATTTGAAAAATAACCAGGTCACATTCTTATGAAAATAGTTTCTCTATTTGGTTTTTTAGATTTGTGTAGTATTGCTTTTTTTCTTGGTTTAGTTTCGTTTCTAGCGAAAAACATTCATCAACGATGGAGAGTAGTTCTTCCTTGGATTTCAAAACAAATAGGTTATTGAATTCTACACCTAAAACATCGCATATTAGCATTATTTTATACCATGCCGTATTGTATTCAGCTCTTTCAATCCTTCCGACAGATATATTGTCAGTACCACTTTTAACGCCGACTTGATGCTGGGAAATATTTCTTTTTAATCGCGCAAGGCGAAGAGCGCATCCAACATGGATACTAATAATTTTGATATAGTTTGGAGTGTCTTTCTTTGACATTCAGTAAAGGTTTTGATAATCAAAATTTTTATTCGACACATATTTGTATCAAATAAGCTTTTTTCTTATATTTGCATTAATAGATAAGTATCCCGTAGGGGATAGGTATTAGACAAAGAGTCTCGAAAGCAAATTCCGACAATTTGTATTCAGAACGAGACGATGGATTAATGCCCGAGGTGATATTTTGTGTACATTCGTACCGCTATAGCACCGAGGGCTCTATCGTAATTCCGTTTCTGAAAGGCGTCGGAACCTTGCTTTGCGGTTGATAGAGCCTGCTATAGTACTAGGTTCTATATACCCAAGGAGGCTCGTTTTCAACTAACCATATGGAAACGAGTTTTTTATTTTTACAACCGGCTGCTTTTTCTTCTCAAATAGGAGAGGGAGAAGCTGTATTATCCAAGGAGTGGGAGATTTCCACGTCAAACCTTCAAAAAAATGTAGTAAAGAGCCCGGTTTGATCTAGTGTGGAAACCTGAACTAATTCATTTTTTTACACTTAAATCAAACATTAAATGAAGCAAAATATACGCTTTTGGGGCTTCTATTGCCTAAGGCGAACAAGTCCGGATTTTCTTCGTACTTTCTTCTCACTTTCTCTTGGCATCTACTATGAATTCATTACGGCATATATAGCCCGTACCTATCAAAACCTTAGTCAAAACTCGGATACAGGTTACCCGTGGCTTAGGAGATGGCAGAACAAGGGCAGGAAAAAGGCAGGAGTTGGTATGCTTAGTCTCCGGAAAGCCCGGCCAACCCCGTGCCTTAGCCCACCTTCCCTTACCCTTCCTTCGGGTCCCATCCCCATATGTCCCGCATATACTTCGGTAAAAAACCCGAAAAGCGGCACTTTAGCGAAGGGTAAGCGGCTACATAGCGGGAGAATGGTATATACGGAAAGGAGTGGGATAGCAGACGGATCGGACAGGGCTGCTACTGGAGTCTGCTTCGGGTCGGCTTCGGAGCTCAATGCCAACTCAGAGCCACCTCGGTTTGCGCTTGATCGCCTCCGACCAAACCAAGGTACGACCAAGTCCAAACGAAGACCAAACCAAGGTACGACGAAGCTCCGAAGCCATCTCCAAGAATGCCCCGAAAGGGGGTTGACCGTGGCGCGCCCGTCAACCGCCTGGGATTGGTTCGACTATGGCAATACACGCGTCCGGCTGTTGCTCGGCTGTGCTTCGGCATTTTCCCGAAGCATTGTCGAAGGTTTCCCGAAGCCGAGTCGAACACTTGTCGAAGCGCTGTCGAAGGATTGTCGAACAAGTCCCGAACAACAGTCGAACACCTGTCGAAGAAATCCCGAAGAATCATGTGTTTGGACCCATGCGAAGGCTCCAGCCCGTAGCGGGCTGGGCCTCGCTTTGGGGATGCTGCTACTTTGCTTATTCGCATTTCACACCGGCGTGTGTGCCCTAACGACCGCAAAGCAGACGACCGGATCAGACCGAATTACGCCGCTGCAAATAGGCGACACCATCCCCGACGCATTCTGGAATATGCCCCTGCAGGTCGTAAACCATCCGGATGGCAGGGATGTCATCACACTGGCCGATTACAAAGGCAAGCTCATCATCCTCGACTTCTGGGCGACATGGTGCACAAGCTGTATCAAAGCCATCGAAAGGAATGAGCCGATCGGTCGGGAGTTTAAAGACAAGCTACAGTTTCTTCCGGTGACAAGCCAGGACAAAGCATTGCTTTCAAGATTTTTTGACAATAAGGAGCTCTTTTTGAGCGTTCACGGTGACACGCTGCTTTCCCGGCTTTTTCCCCATAAGCTTATTCCGCACTGTGTCTGGATAGCAACGAACGGCGAAGTGTTGGCTATTACTCCGTCTTCGGCCGTGACCCGTTCAAGCATCCAGAATGCATTGCAAAACTCGACATTGGATTTCCAGAAAAAAGAAGACCTTGATCTATCACGTCCGCTGTTTTTGGCTGGATTGCCTACCACTGGTGCCGGTCTCAACCGGTTCGAAATCATAGTGCAAGGCAGTGTGTCCGGATTGCCATCGAGTTCCTGGTCGGGCATTTATCAGGATTCGCTCAGGAGGCTCTTGCTAACGAATGTTTCCGTCAAAAAGGCTGTGAGGATATTGATGCGGCTCATGTTGAGCGGATATGACGATAAGAAATTGATATACTCAAACGGCGCAGGGGAAATGGAGGATAGCCTGCAGACGGTACTCAGCTATGATCTGATCACGGCTGCAGCGTCCGGGAATCTATATAGCCAGGCACTGAGAAGGATTAATGAGTTGGGGCCACTGACATACCGGATAATGGAACGGCCGATGGAGTGCATCGTGATTTCGACCCCGGAAGGACATGCCTTTGTGCCTGCCGAAAAGGCAAATGATACCGTAACAACCAAGCGCCTGATAAATCGGCTCAATGCGCTTAATCCCGCCGACCCGCTTGTTATCGATGAAACCGGAAAGCAATATCTCCCCGGTATGGATATTGACTCCATAACCAGCCTGAGGAGCGCCCTTGGGCTAATACGCAACCAATACGGGCTGGATGTCCGCAGGGAACAAAGAAACGTGGAAATCTGTCTAATCTCTATAAAATAACCTCAACCCCACATGAAAATTTTATTTATTATCCTATCCGTGTGCTGTGTGACACTATTGTACGGACAGCAGCAAATTACCGGACTCATAGTAGATGAAAGGAATAAGCCTGTGCCACAGGTAGCGATATATGATGGCAACGAAAAGCTGATTGGCCAAACCGATGAAACAGGAAGGTTTATCATCCGCGTCAATAGCACCGGTAAATTCAAATTGTCCCTCCTTGGTTACGAACCATTGATCGTCGATACCGATACGGTAGAAATCAGGCACGATTTATTGCTGACACTGCAACCGCTGCTCCATGAGCTCCAGGAGGTAGAAGTTTCTACCGGTATACAACGGCTGCCTAAGGAAAGGGCAACCGGCTCATATGACCACATTGATAACAAACTATTTAATGAGCAGGTATCAACCGATGTACTGGGCCGGCTGGAAGCGGTGGCCAATGGGTTGCTATACAACCGGAGCACCAGCAATTCGGACGGTCCTAAGAATATCGAGGTACGGGGACTCAGTACCATCATCGGCGACAGGGGACCGTTGATTATACTGGACAATTTCCCCTATGAGGGAGATATTAACAACATCAATCCCAACGATGTGCAGGATATTACCGTCCTGAAAGACGCCGCAGCATCTTCGATTTGGGGCGCCCGGGCGGGCAACGGTGTAATCGTGATCACAACAAAGAAAGGGAAGCTTGGCCAACCAGTCAAAATCTCCTTGAACACCAACCTGAGCATTCTCGCCAAACCGGATCTGGGGTATCTGGATCATCTGCAATCAAACGAGTTCATTGATGTGGAGCAGTTCCTGTTTGCCCATGGATTCGGGCTCTCCGATACATCGAGCCGGAACAGGCCGCCCTTTACCGAGGTTTATGAGCTGTTGTTAAGACAGGAATCGGGTCTACTGACCGGAGAAGAAGCGGTCCGTGGGATCAATGAACTGAAGAACTACAACTACCTGCAACAGCTCCGGGATCAAGTATATCGGACTGGTCTGCGCCAGCAGTATGCGCTGAACGTAAGCGGCAGTACCGAACAATTCGTATGGTTGACTGCGGCGGGTTTTGATCGAAATATTAACGAACTTCATGCAACCGGCAATCGTTTTAACCTGCGATTTGATAATACCTTCAAACCGATTAAGCGGCTCGATATCAATACTTCGGTTTACATCACGCAGTCAACAGGTAAAAGCGGTAGGGATGGTTATTATGACATAATGACTGTCAACGGTGCGCTTCCTCCCTATACACGATTGATGGATGATGCCGGCAATCCGTTGCCGTTGATCAAAGATTACCGTTCCAGCTACCTAGCTTCGTTGAATGAAAGCTTCGGAGACCGATTACTTGACTGGAATTATTATCCGCTTACAGATTACCAACACAGGAACGCACTGCAAATCACCCGGAATATGCTTATAAACGCAGGCGTAGGCTATACGCCCATAGCGGGGTTGAACTTAAACATTCGCTACCGCCATGAGGGGGAGCAAATCAATGGTCGTGTACTGAATGGACTAGAAAGCTACGCAGTGCGAAATCTGGTGAACCGTTTTACAATGCTTGAAAGCAGCAACCTGTTGAGACAAATTCCCAATGGAGATATGCTTGATGCCTCAAGCGGCACGATGAAGAGCCACCAGTTGCGCGGGCAATTATCGTACGAGCGAACGTTTGGTGAGCACTCCTTCAACGCGCTACTCGGTGGGGAGATACGGCATACCGAACGCTCGGGCGAACGTTACAGGACCTACGGGCTGGATAGTGATATCCTGACAAGTGCGACCGTCGATTTCACCAGTCCCAAGCCGGTTCTGCTTCCGGTGGGCCGCACGGCTTTTATCCCGAACAATGCCGGATTTACCCAAACGACCAACCGTTTCGTTTCCACGTTTGCCAACGCGGGCTACGCCTATCGCAACCGATACACGATCACCGTCAGCGGGCGACGTGATGCTTCCAATTTGTTCGGTGTGAACACCAACCAAAAATGGAGACCGCTTTGGTCTGCCGGTCTTAAATATGATGTGCACCGAGAAGAATTTTATCAAAGCGATTGGGTTCCTTACCTATCGCTCAGGGCTACGTACGGGTTCAGTGGAAACATCGATCCCAATCGGTCTTCATTAACCACCCTAAGCTATACTAGGACAAATCCTTACACCCAGACACCGATTGCCACGGTGAGTCAATTTGCAAACCCAGAACTCAGGTGGGAGAAAGTAGGCCAGTGGAATATGGCGGTTGACTTTGCGTTGAAGAATCAACGTCTTTCCGGCACAGTGGAATATTATGGAAAAAAGGCTAAGGATCTGTTTGGCTCTACGCAGATTGATTACACAACCGGCATAAACACTGGCCTCATAAAAAATGTCGCCGCTATACGGGCACGTGGTATTGATGTAAGTCTTTCAAGCAGAAATTTGGTTTCGGCTTTTAAATGGACATCGGTATTGAATTTCAGTCATAACGCAGAGAAAATCACTGACTATTACCTCAATTCGGAAATCGGGAGTACCTATGTGCGGTCCCCTTCATCGGTTTCATCGTTGGTTGGCAAGCCGGTACATGCCGTATTTTCTTATAAGTGGAACGGTCTCGACCCCGCTACCGGAGATCCGTTGGGTGATATTAACGGGAAATCATCGGTAAACTACAACGCCATTACCGGGGATTCCACCCACATCGCCGACCTGGTATATCATGGGTCATATTCGCCTACTGTTTTCGGTTCGCTCGGAAACGAACTTTCTTACGGCGGCTTTACGCTTTCCGTGCGGATCATGTATAAGATGGGTTATTATTTAAGAAGATCAGTGCTCAGCTATACACAACTGTTTGAAAACCGGAGAGGGCATCCGGACTATCGCCTAAGGTGGCAGGAACCCGGTGATGAAATGCGAACAACCGTGCCCTCGATGGTCTACCCGGCCAATAACTCGCGCGACGAATTTTACGAAGGTACGGAGGCAAACGTATTAAAGGCCGATCACATCCGGCTTCAGTATGTTAATCTCTCGTATGCTCTTCCCCATGCAGCATGCCGTGCGATGGGGATAGGTGCGGCTAGCTTGTATGTAAACGCGAGCAATCTGGGGATATTATGGCGGGCAAATAACTACAACATCGATCCGGAATACTTACCGGCGTCCAACTATCCACCGAGCAGAACTTTTGCGATTGGAATGACTGTCAGTTTTTAACAAACACCTAATTACCATGAACAGATTAATAACGTTTTCATTTTTGATCGGGATCGTAGCAAGTCTTACATCGTGCGAACGGTTTCTTGACTTAAAGCCAAATAAAGCGCTTGCAGTTCCGAATAAATTACAGGACTTGCAAGCCTTGCTGGACGATAATAGTGTGATTAACTCAAGTGGCGTCAGTGCAGGCGAAGTGAGTTCCGATGACTATTACCTCACGGAAAGCACATGGGCTGGTATAACGCAGGAAGTGGACCGCAGGATGTATATTTGGGAAAAGGATTACGTCTTCCTGGCTTCGGCGAATGATTGGTTCAGATCATATCAGATCATTTACTCGGCCAATATCGTGTTGGATAACTTAGCCGAAATCGAAGCCACGTCTTCAAACCAACAAGCGTGGAATAACATCAAAGGACAGGCCCTTTTTATCCGGGCAAAGCAGTTCTTCCAAAATGTTTTGGTGTGGTCTAAAATTTACGATTCAAGTACGGCGAAAGAGGATCTTGGTATACCGCTGCGAGTGTCGCAGGATTTCAATGTTCCGTCGGTGAGACCATCTGTGGACGCCACCTACCGACAAGTCATAAAGGATCTGAGGGATGCCATGGGTCTGTTGCCGGATAAGCCCTTGGCAAAAACAAGAGCATCTCTGCCTGCGGCGTATGGCTTATTGGGGCGAGTTTACCTCGCTATGGGCGAGTATGATAGTTGTTTCCACTTCACGGATCTCGCTCTGAAAATGGAAAATAAACTGCTGGACTACAACACCGAAATTGACCCGGATACTGCCCAACCTTTCCAGCAATTCAACGATGAGGTAATTGTGGAGGGGTATATGCGTCGACCGACAGCATTATACCCAAACAATGCCAAAGTCGATTCTGTTCTTTATGGTATGTACAAACCCGGAGACGTACGCACGCTGGCGTTCTTTCGGGATAATCAGGACGGCACTTATGGTTTTAAAGGGAATTATTCGGTGGGGTTATTCGATGGGATAGCAGTGGATGAGCTGTACCTGATGCGGGCGGAGTGCAATGCCCGGTTAGGTGAAGTACGCGCAGCACTCGACGATCTGAATACGCTATTACGGCATAGGTTTGAGTATGAATCGTTTACGCCTGTCGACGTCAGCGACTCTAATGATTTGCTCCAGCTTATTTTGGATGAACGAAGAAAGGAATTATTATTCAGAGGGATTAGGTGGATGGACATTAAGCGGTATAATCGCGATGGTGCCGGGATTGAGCTCGTGAGGAACATCGGCGATATACAGTATAAATTACCTGCAAAATCCAACCGCTTTGCCCTTCCGATACCCGAGCTGGTCATCGAACGCTCGGGTATGCAACAAAATAGGTACTAAAAAACACCGCGATGGCTTACAATCCATCGCGGTGTTGGAGTTTGTCTGGACCAACTTGTTCTACAACTTGCTGGTAATGCCAGGGCCGTTCGCTACATCATCATCGCTGGCAAAATTCTGCGTGTCGAGATATTCTTCCATATCGTCGAATTGGCTCAGATCCAACTGGATTTTACAAGGAACCGGGCCCTCTTCACCACAGTTGGGCTCATTCTCAGGGGCGGTAGGTATCCAGTTCGCTGGATTCCTAGCCCCACTGCTTGTACTATTTTGGTAAACGTACAGCTGTGTCGCAACAGTTTCCTCTTTCACTATCGGTTCTTCCCCAACCTTGGTGACTTCGTGCTGACTAGTACCCAGTACACTCAGCACGGCGGCTATCAATAAGCCTGTCATTGTTTGTAATGTGATCATCTTTCGATGTATTTATATAGTTGTTTAGCAAGTTTTATGGATGACCTGCCGCATCTGCTTATTATTCTGTCGACCGGTCGTCCGCTGCCTGGGCGGGCTGACCGGAAATACGGTTCACGGATCCATCTGAATACCCCCTTTCTTACTTTTCAATCATGGCAATCTGCATCGCTCTTTTCATTGTACGCTGAATATTTACTTCTTAAAAATGGCGGGCCGCCGACACCCCTGCGGCGACCGGCCATATCCCAGGACTTTTACTACCTACCTCGTATCCCGGACTTCTTTTGGTTGGCTTATTGAACATTTGATGCTGCTTACCCGAATCGTCCTGCCTGTATTTTGGGCAATAAAAGACAATTATCACTTTTGTGTAATTCATTTTAAATCAATTATTTATTTGTATTTTTCTCTTGTTTTTCCGGTTGGTTGTCCTTACCTTTGATTTGCGTTAATACTCCGATTAATATTCCTTTTCATTCTGCGTTTATACCCCTTAACTGGTTTGGGAATGCGATTTATACCATCGCTAGGTTGATTTTTTTTATAACTAACTGTAAAACAAAAGGATAATTTCTGATGCAGCGGAGCGCGAAAGACCATAATACCGATCTTTTCCGGGAACTGGGTATCCCGGAACGGGCCAGTGAGGCCTGGGGCGCAATCTATGTGTTGTATTGGGATATTCTGATACGTTATATCTCCATAAAATTCAAAACGATAGAGCAGTATGCGGTGGAAGATATCGCCGAAGGCGTGTTCCTGAAACTGTGGTTGAAACGCTGGGCTGTTGCGGCAATGGATATCCCGAAGTACTGGATATTCAGGGTGGCGCGGAACGATGTCCTGGATTTTCTCAAAACGCAAAAGCGAAAAGGGCTTCAGCCGATTCAGGAACATCACTTGGAGATACCGGATGATGCGGGAACGGAGTTGGATGAACGGTCTGAGCAGATCAGGCAGGCCATGGCACGGCTACCGCCCGAAACCCATAGGGTACTGGCGATGAAATATGGTGAAGGACTGGGAAACCAAAAAATTGCTGTGGAACTGGGCAAATCTCCCCAAACGGTGGCAAACCAGCTGTTGGAGGGAATCCGCAAATTAAAAAGATGGTTGCATGTAAAGCAGTCTACATATAAAGAAAACGGCAAATCTAAAGGTCAGAACGATGATTGATAATGCAGCATATGTAAAGGGGTTGATTGGGCAGTGGGCTGATGGCACACTGTCTGAAGAAGGGCAGGCCGAATTGCAGCTGGCAAGGCACCTTTACAGCGAAGAGGAATGGTTACGGATGGAGGCGGATGCTTTCTGTGAACTTGGAGATGCGCGGCAGGGAGATCGGCAGCGCGATTGGCGTGCGGCATTCGAACGGGTAAGAAGAGGGGAACGGAAGGCGCGGGGTAGGGCCTTAGCCGGTAAGGCCGCTTCTGTTCTGGGTGCCGCAGCCTTACTGCTGCTTGTGATATGGTGGGGAGGGCGCATGCTGCCCAGTCGTCCGCAACCGACGGACCTGGGCAATAACTGCCCGGTATGGGCCAGCGATGAAGAAATACCGGGATCGGAATTTGCCGCTACAATCTGGTGGGGCGATTCGATCAGTATTACGGTGGACCGCAGCAGCCGGGGCCGCCTCGGCGTAATCCGTAACCTCGAAATCTGGCGAGATGCCGATGGTTCGCTGGCACTGTTGCCACGTGGCAACCCAATTCCCGCAGACACCGCGGGAACACCGGCTATCCGTGTGGCAACGCATCCTTACCAGCAATGCCTGGTGCGACTGCCGGATGGCACCGAAATCCGGTTAAATGCAAGCTCTGTGCTGGAATATCCGCTGTGGAACCTCGATCGGGACACAACATTCCTTCGTTTGGGTGGGCAGGCACTGGTACGCTTGGAGGAGAAGGAAAAAAGCCGGAAGACGAAAGTGAAACTGATCGTTGAGACGCCCAATGCTCAGTTGCAAATGGGTACCGGTACCTATACGGTATTGGCGGAACGTGGCGAAACCCGGGCGGTGTTGCTGGAGGGGAGAGCGGTGATGTTCAGCCGCCCGGGTGATGAGCGGCAGGAGATGTTTATCCCTGGCGACGACATAACCATGAAGACAGTGCGCACGAAGGATGGGGCCATCAAGACAGAGACAGCTGTATCCTGCATCGAAGAAAAAGAAGCATTGGGCTGGACCCGAATGAAAAGAACCTACCGCAACACGTCGGTGCGGGAATTCGTGGCTGACATGAGCCGCTGGTATGGATTTAAGGTTGAAAACATGAACTGTGTACCCGAAGGGTTGAATATCACCGCTACGGTGTGTTACCGGGCGCCGGTAACGGAGGTATATGCGCAACTGTCCGCTGCAGATGTTTTCATGTTGGAAAAGGACGGGATGATCAGTTTCTGCGGGCCACAGATAGATCCACTGCAGCCCTCGCTGCCTGTGCCGATGCCGGATGAACGGGGATTGTTGGCTTTCAGTGAGATGGGACCGGGATGCTGTGGAAACCGTCATTGATGGATATAGAGGTAAAGATGCGCCGGAAATGCTACCATACAGGAAAGATATGCTACGCGAGCCGCGAGAAAGCGGTGTACGCAATGCTAACCATGAGATCCGCTCACAAACGACGGGATTTTTACGGCAAACCCTATAAGCACCGAATGAGGAAACCTCAACAGAAAAGGGTGTACTGGTGTGCCTGTTGTGGCTATTTCCACCTCACTAAGATGAGTTATGTTTGGTATCCGATGTAGGAAACGGTGATGCTATCCGAAGCACTTGACCGGGAAATATCCAAAGTAAACGTTCCGTCACTTCGGGTGACGACCCGTTGATTCTGGTCAATGATGGAGATGGTTGCATAGCGTAATGGTTCCTGCGTTTCCGCATCCCGGACGGTACCCTTTATTGTTTGACCGAGGCCAACGAATGTAGATAACAGCAGGGTGCTAACGAATAGCCATGCCCGTTTTGAAGTATTTACTGAGGCCATTGTAATCGATCATTTTTTAGCCGACACTTCTTATTCATCCCGTAAACTATTAACCGGATTGGTCAACGCGGCCTTGATGGCCTGCGAACTCACGGTGACCAGCGCGATGAGCAAGGCGCCTAGACCGATGGTGGCAAATACCCACCAATGGATATCAGTATGGTACGTGTATTTATTCAGCCAGCTATCCATTACCCAATAAGCGATGGGAAAGGCCACGAAGCAGGCGACGCTGATGAGGATCAAAAATTCCTTATTGAGCAGACTGACCAACGACAGTACCCAACGTAGTGCGCCGAATCCAGACGGTGTGTAACAGGCTGGAATTCAAACATTACTCATCCCGCAAGCTATCCACCGGATTGGCCAATGCTGCCCGTATACCTTGCCAGCTCACGGTAAGCAATGCCATCACCACCACTGCCAATCCTGCCACGGCAAACATCCACCACTGGATATCGATGCGATAGGCGAAATCGGCCAACCAGCTGTCCATCATCCACCACGCGATCGGCGACGCGATGACGACGGCCACCAGTACCAGTTTCACAAAATCTATAGACAATAGCCTCACGACGCCGGTTACGGTCGCCCCTAATACCTTGCGGATACCGATTTCCTTTACGCGCTGCTGAGCAAAAATCATGGAGAGCCCAAGCAGCCCCATGCTGGCGATCAGTAGAATCAGTAACGCCACATAGTTGGTTACCTTCAATATGCCATCCAACAACGTATATTGGTTTTCCACGCGTTCATCCATCCATTGGTAGCTGAACGCTTTTTTGGAAGGCAACTGCTTGAACGAGTCTGCCAGTTTGGCCATCACTTGTTCCCTATGGCGGACATCAATGCGAATACTGAGGTAGCTGTTGGATGCAAGACCGGATTCACCCTCATAAAAATGCATTATGGGGGCTATTGAGTGGTTCAGACCTTGGTAATGGAAATCTTTCATGACGCCGATGACGGTCACTACCTGATCCGATCCCTTTTGCCGGAGTCTTTTTCCAACCGGGTCAATCCAACCAAATGCTTTTGCTGCCGTTTCGTTAAGCAGTACTTTGTCCCGTTCGGTTGCCTGAAAGCGGTCATCAAAATTGCGTCCCGCAACAATGGGGATCTGATACACATCGGCAAAGCCCGCATCGGCTCGGGCGTATTGTATGTGGACTTCCTTATCGCTTTCAACGTCGGAAAAGCCGTTGGAATTATATGAATAGGCGGTGGGTATCTCCTGTGTTGTGGAAACGGATTTTACGGAAGGATCCGTTTTCAACGCCTCGAGGATGACGTCAAAATGGTTGTCCGCCTGTTCGGGATTCTCGAAACCGAGATCCAGTATCCCCACTACAACGTCTTCGGCATTGAAACCCAGCGATGCGGTTTTCATGTAACGGACTTGGCTGTTCAGGATCACCGCCATGCACAAAACCGTAATGCCCAGTACAAATTGCGTGGTAATGAAGGTGCTTCTAATACCCCCCAGCGCCATCTTGTCGCTGATCTTTCCCTTTATGGCATTCGTCAGCTTGAGGCTGCTCAGGCGTGCGGCGGGAATGATCGCGGCGAGGATAACAATCCCGGCGGCAATCCCCAAAACCAAGACGGTCACCACATATCCTTGTGCCAAGTCCAGTCCGCCCAAGCGCTGCCCGACGACCTCGTTGACCAAGGTGAGCAGCACCAAACGGAAGATAGTGAATCCCAATACCAGCGATATTGCCATGACTAACCCGTTCTCTATACAGAATTGGATTATAATATTCCGTTTCGAAGATCCAATGGTACGCCGCACGGCAATCTCCTTTGTCCGGGTTAATGCTGTAGCCATGTTGAGGTTAACCAAGTTAACCAGTACAATCAAAAGGATAAAAATGGCAGCTGCGATGGCTCCGATGATAATTTTATGCACCGTGTCGCCGAGCTCCTTCTTCAGCTGCGTGAAGGGCATCGCTTTTACCACACTGCTCTTTTTTTCGTCGATGTAATGCTGTCTGACGATTCCGGCTATTTTTTCGTTCAGTAGTTCAACGTCGGATCCCTCCCGAAGTAGTAGGTACCCGGGAGCAAAGACATTGTACCAATTAGCGATCTCCTCAAAATCATCCATGTAATCCCATAAAAACTGCACAGGCAAAAACACGTCGGCCTGTAAGGAAGAGGTCGTCGGAATTTCCACTACCCCTGTTACGGTACGCGGAATGCTGTCTGATACAATAACCGTTTCGCCCAGCGCAGGTTTGTCACCGAATAATTGGGTCTTTAGGCGTTTTGAGATCACTAACGATTGTTTTTCCTGCAAAGCATTCGTCCGTTCTCCTTCCACCAATTCAAACGAAAACAGCCGTAGAAAACCTGGATCCACAAAAGTGCCATTCGCCTGGACCGTATGTTCGCCAACCGACAACCACGGGTTATACCCGCTTTGCCAGTGTGTGATGGCCTCCACTTCGGGACAGGCTGCTTCGATTTCATTTAGTAGGGGAAAGGTGGTTTGTTGGTGTCCACTTCCATCCGACGAGAATGTCTTCAGGTAATACATCCTGTCCTTCTGATCGTGAAATTCGTCGCGGGTGGCATACTGATTCACCAGCAATGCCAGCGACAAGATACTTGCCATGCCGAAAGATAGCCCGACTACATTTATCAGACTGAACGCCCTCTTGCGCCAAAGGCTCCGCCATGCGGTTTTGAAGTGGTTTTTTAACATTTTTTAAACATTAATAACAGACTGATTTATCCTTATTCGTTTTTTTTATCTTTTTTGCATTAATCACTCATCCCTCAACGAATCCGCCGGATTGGCCAAGGCGGCCCGTATCGCCTGCCAGCTTATAGTGAGCAGCGTGATCGTTAAGGCTGCCAGCCCCGCCGCCATAAACATCCACCACTGGATAGCAATCCGGTAGGCGAAATCTTCCAGCCATTTGTCCATGGCCCACCATGCGACGGGCGAAGCAATGACGACGGCGATGAGTACCGGTTTTACGAAATCTTTGGATAGCATCGTCACAATGCCCGAGATCGATGCACCAAGTACCTTGCGGATTCCGATTTCTTTTGTGCGGCTTGCGGTCATCAAGGCCACCAGCCCGTATAAACCAAGGCAGGAAATCAAGATCGCCAGCAACGTAAAGCAACTGAATAGATACATCGTGGTGGTATCCTTTCGGTACTGCGCCGCATATGCATCGTCAAGGAATGTATAATCAAAGACTTTATTGGGGAACAAGTCCTCCCATACTGCCTTTACCGTTGGAAGATCGGTGGGGTTTATCCGGATGGAAATAAACCACGGAGCATCCGTGTGATGGACCATCACCAAGGGCTCCACGAGATTATGCATCGACTGATAATAGAAATTTTTAACCACACCTACCACTTCGCCTTTGCGGCCAAAGGCTTCCAACCGTTGCCCAATCGCATTCGACCAACCCATAGCACTAACAAAGGCCTCGTTTACTAAAAAAGCCGCTTCTTTATCGGTAGGAAGGCTGTCCGAAAGGTTCCGGCCTTCTAACAATTGAACGTGGAAAAACGGCACGAAATCCGGGTCGATAAAAAAGTAGTTGGCGAATAAATGGCGTTGCTCGCCATTGCTGGAACCTAACGTTGTTGATTTGGCGATATCGGTTCCCTGCACACCGTTTCCTGCCGTTATCGCCTGTACTTCGGGGAGTTGGTGCAACGCCTCGTAAAAGCCATTCACCGTTCCCCGGTTTACCGAGTCCGTAGGAACCCGTATACTCACTACCTGATTGATGGTAAACGGTTGGTCGGGATGCGTGATGTGCCTTACTTGTTGGTATACCACCAATGTGCCGATGAGTAATATGATCGCGATGCCAAATTGAAAGACCACAATTCCCTTGCGGAGTAACATACCCGTTGGCTGGATTTTTCGATTCCCTTTCAACACATCCATCGGACGATATCCTGCCAGCACAAATGCCGGGTATAAGGAAGTTAAAAACGTGGTTAGCATGAACGTGCCCGCTAGGAATACGGCATGATCCTGCCAATGAAAGGAAAGGTCAGTGCGGAGCAGCTGGTTGACGTAGGGAATAGCTAACAGCACAAGACCGATTGTCGTTACCCAAGCCAGTCCGATGAGGAGAAAAGATTCGATCATAAATTGCCCGACCAATTGCAGGGGGCGGGCACCACTAACTTTCCGGACGCCTACTTCCTTGCCTCTTTCGGAAGCCTTGGCGGTAGATAAGTTGATGTAATTGAGTAAGGCAATGACAAGAATAAACAGTGCAAGTAAAGAAAATACGTAGTTGAATTTCCTGTTTCCTTTCGGGGTATCCATCAGTTTTCCTTGGCTAAAATGCACGTCGGCCAATGCTTCAACCGAGAAGCTGACATGGTAGCCTGTTGCTCCCTGGGCATCCAGCTCAGGCTGTATATATTGAACCGCCAGTTGCTGTATTTTTTGTTCGAAGTCGGGAAGCATTACCTGCTTTTTGAAGCGTACGAACGTATACACTGAAAAGTCGTCCGCCATCCACGAAGTAACATCGGAGAAACTTGCGGACAACAACCCTGCTACCCGTATATCCGAATTGGTAGGTGGGTCGGCTATAACCGCTGTTACCCGTAGTGGCTGATTCCCAGAGACTAGTGTTTTTCCAATGGCCCGCTGGGGGGTATCAAAATACTTTCTTGCCATCTGTTCCGTCAGCACCACACAGTTGGGATCGGTCAACGCACGGGACTTTGTTCCGGCAATGATAGGGTGCGAAAATACTGAAAAGATACGTTGGTCGGCCTTGTAAAAATCGGGTTCACTGATTAAATCGCCATCGTAACGAACGGTAAGCGAAGATGATTCCATGCGGACAGCAGCTTCAACTTCCGGATATTTTGATAGCAATGCATCAGCAAGGAGGCAGGGGGATGTGGCGAGTGACGCATCGTCTGCCTCTGGCGTATGCAGCGTCGTTGTGATGCGCGCTATGTGATCGTAATGTTCATGGTGTTGGTCATACGTCAGCTCATCGTGCACAAACAGAAAAATCAACAGGCAAGCGGCTACAGCGATGGCTAAACCGGTAACATGGATACATGTATAGAGCCGGTACTTGTTTAAGTTTCGACAAGCGGTTTTAAAGTAGTTCTTTATCATGGCGTTCGCTTTTTTAGCGGCCTGTTTTTCTTTACCTTTCGGGAAGCACGATATTATGACGACTACACAGTTATTAGGCCAAACCGTTAAGTTGTTGCTTATTATTGATTTATGTCAGGATAAGTATGTGAAAGTGTTCGATATCGGACACCCGGTTGTCCCATATCGTACAGTATATTAATGGATGCTCAATCGGAAGCAGCGTACCCGTCGCATTACCATCGAGGTATATAGAATCAGCTGGAGATAATACGTCAGGTATTGCGACGTTTTAAGTATTGCTCGGCGTTCATTACCAGAATTCGTGATACCCCTACGAGGGCTACGGCTACGTATCCATTCCCTGTTCCTCGGGTACCGGCTGTTCGCTCGTTTTTAAGCCCAGCTTCATCAGCTCCGGTACAAAAAACGAGACAATACCGATAACACCGATCACGCTGCCCAGTATGACAAACGTCAGACTGATGCCGATCGTATCGGCTAGGAATCCGGTGCTCAACAGCCCGATCATCGACGGAAGCAGCGCAATGCTGAAATACATGGAAAATACCCTTCCGAGCATGGCGGGATTTATCCGTTCCTGCAAGACGGTCGTGAACGACGCATTGTAGATAGAGGCAGCTACGCCGCCCAAGATGGTGAGTGTCACAAAAAGAATGAATCCGGAAGGTGGCAATAAACCAGACGCTGCCAGACTGATACCCAACAATAGGTGCATGGTGTTGATGATAATGATTTTATTCAATGTGGGTTTGAATATCCCAAGCACGCCGCCACCAACCAGCATACCGATACCCCAGACTACTTCGATGATACTCATTTCGAATTTTCCTCCTTCAAAATGCTGTAACGTCAACAGGGGAAACAATACAGCAACCGGCATGATACAAAATGTTGCCAGGATGGAAAACCCAAAGAGCCAGGATATTCCCTGATTTGAGGTGACAGCCGTAATGCCCAACTTCAGATCATGTAACACCTCTTTTATTCCTGTTCGTTGTTCCGTTGTAGTCTTTTCAGGATTGGGAATATGTACCAGCAGGAGGGAAGTGATCGCCATGATCGCCCCGGCGATATCCAATAGCAACACATACCCGATGTCCATCAAGCCGATGGCAAAAGCGCCCAGTGCCGGGCCGCCGATGCTGGAAACCGACTGAATGACCTGGTTAACGCCTCCGATACGGAGCAGTTCGGATTCGGGAGCTAGTAGGGGTACGGATGCTTGCATCGCGGGCATATGAAATGCAGAGCCTACCGACCGCAGCGCGAGGAGGATGTACACAAACATCAATTCGGAATATCCCAGATAGAAAAGTACGGATAGGATCAACGTACAGATGGCGATGAATCCATCGGCGGCAATCATGGTCCGCTTACGGTCCCAGCGGTCGATGAAAACACCGGCAAACGGTCCGATAATTGTTTGAGGGAGGAAAGCCGCAATCGCAGCAAACGCCAATACTTCAGCCGATCCAGTCTCTAAACTGAGCCAGATGATGATGGCAAAATTGACTGCCGAGCTGGTTAATAAAGATATAAATTGGCCACTCCAGATAATGGCAAACGTTCGTTTCCACGTAGGTGTCATGGTATCAATGATTCGTTTTTTGCCTTTCCGGATCGTAACAAAGCTACTTCGCAGAAAGGTAAATGATTAAAAATAGGACGTAAAAAAACAACTGATTGTTTCAGAGAAAAACCTGAAAAAGGAAAGTGCCAACGGCTTCGCTGCCTATGGCCTCAAGCCCGATCCCGATAGTAGCGGGCTATTTGGACGCTGTATGCTAGTTTCATTGGGTTAAATCTTGTGAATGCGAAGATAAAATAATTATTTCCTAATTTTGCTTTTTTTTAGTAAATATATGCACACATGAAACTGCCACGTCAGTGACTTTGGTTAAAGGCGATGAACGTGCAGGTTCCATGTGACCTTTAAAAACAAATTATTAACACATGAATAAGAAGTATTTGGCAATGGTGGCCTTTGTAATCGCCACTGTAACAGCTTTGGCCCAACAGCATCATGCTATCAACCCGGATTTTATGGATACCTCGGTGCGTCCCCAAGACGATTTTTATAATTACGTGAACGGCAACTGGATGAAAACCGTGGAGATCCCTTCCGACCAGTCGCGCTGGGGAAGCTTCAATGAACTAGCCGAGAATACCAATGAAGCGACGTTGAAAATTCTCAAAGAGTCGTTGGGACAAACTTATCCGAAAGGATCTGATGGACAAAAGATAGCTGATTTATACCGCAGCTATACCGATTTCGAAGCGCGGGATAAAGCTGGTATCGAGCCGATCAAACCATTTCTCCGGGAAGTGGATGCTATACGGAATTTCAATGATTTATACCAGTACCTCGTGAAGATGGCCCCGATAGGAGGCAACCCACTTTTCAGTGTCGACGTGTCGGCCCACATGAAAAACAGCGATGTGAATGCCGTCTATCTCAATGCAGCAAATTTAGGGCTGGGACGTGCCTATTATCAGGAAGACGATGAGGCGAATGCAAAGACATTGGCAAATTATCAGGACTATATCAATATCCTGCTCCCTAAAGCGGGGCAACGAACACGCGATTTGAAAGGTCCCAAAATTGTTGCTTTCGAGAAGGAGTTAGCCAGTCACATGCTTACGGTGGAAGAGGTGCGTGATGCCTCCCTCCACTATAATCCCGTAGCAGTAGCCGACCTGAAAAACCTGGTGAAGAATATCGACCTCGCACAATACCTTGCAGATCTCGGATTTAAAGCGGATACGGTTATTGTCGATGAGTTGAAGTATTATGAAGAGCTGGACCGCGTGCTGAAACCTGAAAATCTCGAAGCGATCAAAGAATTTCTCCGCTACAAGATCGTTGAGGGTGCAGCTACGAGCCTGACCCGGGAACTGGATCAAATCAGTTTCGATTTTTGGGGAAAGACGCTAAGAGGACAAAAGGAACAGAAATCACTCGATAAACGTGGTCTTCAATTTGTGAACGGCGTTGCCGGTGAATTATTGGGGAAATTATATGTTGCTGAGTATTTTCCAGCGGAGGCGAAGGCTGCCGCTGAAGAATTGGTTTCCTACCTGAGAAAATCTTTTGCGCACCGAATCGGGCAACTGCAGTGGATGTCGGCGGAAACCAAGGAAAAGGCCTTGGAAAAATTGAGTAAATTTAACGTTAAAATCGGATATCCGGATAAATGGAAAGACTATTCCAAGCTTGAAGTCGGCACATCGCTGTTTGAGAATGTGTTAGCTACCCGTCGCTGGCGATTTGAAAAAAAACTTGCTGAGCAGGACAAGCCGGTTGACAAAACCGAATGGGAAATGACGCCGCAAACGGTCAACGCCTATTACAATCCGCCTTATAACGAAATAGTCTTCCCCGCGGCGATTTTACAACCCCCGTTTTATGATTATAAAGCCGATCCCGCCGTCAACTTTGGCGGTATTGGTGCAGTCATTGGCCATGAATTATCGCATGGGTTTGACGACAGCGGTTCACAATACGATGGAGAGGGCAATCTGAATAATTGGTGGACCGAAGCGGATAAGACAAAATTTGAAACGGCTACTGCTGCACTGGCAGCCCAGTTTGAAGCGTATGAGCCGGTACCCGGTGTTTTTGTCAATGGGCGGTTTACCCTGGGCGAGAATATTGGCGATCTGGGAGGTGTATCCGTTGCTTACAACGCATTGCAGATGTATTTGAAAGACAAAGGCAATCCCGGGAAGATCGATGGCTTTACCCAGCAGCAGCGTTTCTTCCTCTCTTGGGCAACGGTTTGGCGCACCAAGACCACTGAAGCATTTGTGGTCAATCAGGTGAAGACCGACCCGCATTCGCCTGCCGAATACCGGGCGATCGGACCACTCGTAAATATGGATGCGTTTTACGAAGCATTTGACATCAAAAAGGGCGATAAATTGTTTGTGCCAAAGGACAAGCGGATTGTGATTTGGTAAGCGTGAGATGAGGTAATCGAAAATCACTTAATCGGTTTCGTGTTTCTGGTACTTGCCGTGTATTTTATTTTTAAAAAGTAGGGATGCGCTTATAAGACCGATGCCCACATGGGCTTCGACTTCAATATTTCAGTATGTATGGGGCAGTTGGGGGCATGTGCGCCCGGCAGGTAGCCTGTACTCATCAGGAACTCGTTGACGATTTCGCCGCCCGTGAATTTGAAGGTTTTCTTGAACAGCTTCATCCATTCGGGAAGTGTTTTTGGGTGATGGTGCTCCAGCCATTTTTCAAACGATCCAAATTCGTTTTGCAGTTCAACAATCGCTTTCGCATTCTCAATGGCTGCATTGATTTTAAGCCGGTTGCGGATAATGCCGGCATCGGCTAATAGCCGTTCACGGTCCGCTTCCGTATACGCAGCTACTTTTGCGACATCGAAATCGTCGTACGCATTCCGGAAGGCTTCTTCCTTACGCAGGATGGTCTCCCAACTGAGTCCGGCCTGGTTGATTTCCATGATGAGTCTTCCGAACAATTCATGGTCATCGTGGATTGGGAAGCCGTAGTGGTTGTCGTGATAATGTTTGTGCAATGCCCGGCGTGCTTCGGGCTGCATAGTCGGAATGTAATCGCAGTAGGACATTGTCGTAACGTATTGGGATATGGATGCGAATTTAAGCAAAAAAATTTAGCAAGCCAAGGTGATCGTCCGTCCGACGTGAATCTGCTGCAAAAAATAATCATCGTGAGACACGACAATCAGGGTACCCTGGTATTCGTTGATGGCCGCCGTTAGTATTTCGACGTTTTGTATATCCAGGTTATTTGTAGGCTCATCTAACACGATGACATCGGGTGATTGGCTGCTGATCGTTAGGCAGCAAAGCATCAGCCGCATCCTTTCGCCTCCGCTTAGCGCATAGCAGGGTTTGTCCCATTTATCTTTTGCAAATAGAAATCGATTGAGCCGGATTTTGATTTCGTGTTCCTGCAATGCAGATGTATTGAACGTTTGTGCTTGCTCATAAACGTTGAGGTCGTTGTCTATGAGCGAATAGTCTTGATCAATGTACACTGCATGATTGATGGCCCGGTTGATGGTACCGGTCTGCGGTTCCAACGTACCCAGTAGTATCTTGATCAGCGTGGTCTTGCCGGAACCATTATTCCCTTTCAAGGCTATCCGTTCGCCGCTCGAGATTTGGAACGTTAATTTTTCTTTCCAAAGTAATCGATTTTTATAACTAAAATCGATGTTTTCGGCTGAAAAAAGCAGTTTCCCATGATGCGTCGCCGAATTGTCAAAACCGAATTTCATTTGGTCGATACCCGGTAATCCTTTCCGTAGGTCTTGCAGTTCCTGCGAGATTCCACTGATTTTTTCAGCATGGATACCTTTTGTCTTGGCCGTGCTTTTTTCGGCACTGTTCCGCAGCGTATTCATCATGATCCGTGCAACACCGGCTTTTTCCTGTTTCTTCTTTCCGCGTGCATCCAAGCGTTGTTGTCTTTCCTGTGTTTGGCGTTCCTTTTCCTTGGCTTTTCGAAGTGCTTTTTCCTTGGAAAGTATGTCGTGGTGCAAGGCATCGTTTGCCAATTGCTTTTGCTCGGCATAAAAATCGTAGTTGCCTCCATAGGTAGTCACGCCATAGCTGTCCAATTCGCAGACGGTATGCAACAGGTTCAACAAGATCCGGTCGTGACTTACGATCATTAATGTGCGGGGTGTGGATTCAACAAAATCATATAACAGGCGTCTGCTGGCTGTATCCAGGTGGTTGCTGGGTTCATCCAATAAGATGAGCTGCGGTTGATGGATGTGAATTCCGGCAAGAAAAACCCTGGTCTTTTGTCCGCCGCTTAGGGTTGACAGTGGCTGGGATAAATCCAGATCCGTTAGTTGCCACTTATTGAGGGCCTCGATACATCGGTCTTCGATCGTCCAGTCGTCATCCAATATATTCAGGTTGCCCTCGGTCATCTGGCCACCAAGGATTTCGTGAAGTGCATGGATCTTTTCTGCCACATGCAATGCCTGGGCAATAGTCAGGTGATTGTATTGGCCAAATAACTGTGGCACATAATAGGGCAGGACGTCAAGGTGCAATTGGCCTTCCGAGGGTTGCAGTTCCCCTGCGATGATTTTCAGCAGCGTGGATTTCCCGGCGCCATTATTGCCGATCAGTGCCATTTTTTCGGTCTTGTTTACCGATAAACGGACGTTGCTGAATAATAAATCTTTATTAGGGAGCAAATAAGCTATATTTTCTAGTGTAATCATCATTTCTTTCTTTGCGTGAGGAAGTTGATAGCAGACCGCTGTTTCCGATAGCGGGGCTGATATAGCGCGAAAGAAATGAATATTACATAAAGCTTGTCTGTCGTACGGGTGCAAAGATATTGATAATTATCAATTATCAGTTATCAATTTTACGGCGTTAGTCCATCGCGAGCTTCTTGATGTCCTTAACCGTGATCACTGTTTTCGGAAAATCACCCTACCATTCCGGTGCTTCCTGTTAGGATAATTTTCATGGGTTATGTCATGACAGGTATGTAAGTTACAAAGATTAAACAGAATTTCGTTGGCAACTCACAAATTTCTAAGTTTGTTAAAATTATCTCAACTATGGCGACAAAAGAAATAAGAGCATTCGGCACGGAGGCTGCGGAGGCCCCGTTGGATTCGTTGAATATCCAACGCAGGGACGTAACCCCGCATGATGTAGAAATCGACATCCTGTTCTGTGGCATCTGTCACTCCGATCTGCATACGGCTCGGAACGAATGGCACGGCAGTGTCTATCCCGTGGTGCCGGGCCACGAAATCGTCGGGAAGGTTACCCGTGTGGGCAACCACGTTTCGAAATTCAAAGTGGGCGAGCTGGCTGCGGTGGGCTGTATGGTGGATTCCTGCAGGGAATGCGAATCGTGCAAAGACGGTTTGGAACAATACTGCGAAGCGGGAAATACCTTGACATACAACTCGCCGGACAAACATTTGGGCGGCCATACGTATGGAGGCTATTCTGAGAGCATTGTGGTGGACGAACATTTCGCACTCCATGTGCCCGAGAGTCTCGATTTGGCAGCGGCTGCCCCGCTGCTTTGTGCAGGCGTCACCACGTATTCTCCATTGAAGCATTGGGGCGTGGGGCCCGGTGTGAAAGTAGGCATTGTAGGCATTGGCGGATTGGGACACATGGGCGTTAAGCTTGCAAAGGCCATGGGCGCTCACGTTGTGGTGATTACCACGTCTGCATCCAAAACGGATGATGCGAAACGATTGGGCGCTCACGAAGTGATCTTATCCTCCGACGCGAAGCAAATGCGGGAAAATGTGAATAGTTTGGACTTTATTTTGGACTGCGTATCCGCCAGTCACGATATCAATGCGTACCTCCGCTTATTAAAAAGGGACGGCACGTTAGCCTTGGTGGGCGCACCGGAGCACCCGCTTCCGGTAGCGGCATTCAGCCTGATCCCCTCGCGTAGAAGCCTGGCGGGGTCGACCATCGGTAGCATCGGAGAAACACAGGAAATGCTGGATTTTTGCGCACAGCATAACATTACAGCGGATATTGAGTTGATCAACATTCAGGACGTCAATAAAGCGTACGATAGGCTGTTAAAAGGCGATGTACATTATCGCTTCGTTATTGATATGGCGTCCCTGAAAAATTGAAAACCAAGCGATAAATAGGTATGATACAACGTGCAAATAGATTACTGCTGTTCGTTTTCGCGATACTGCTTGGCGGGTTGTGTGCGGAGGCACAGGAACGGCCTAATGTCATTTTTATATTGGTGGATGACATGGGATATGGGGACCTGGCCTGTTATGGAAATCCGGTAATAGAGACTCCATTTCTTGATGCCATGGCTTCAAAGGGCGTCCGGGCAACTAATTTCGTCCTCGCTTCCCCGACGTGTTCCCCGTCGCGGGCCGCATTGCTGACCGGCCGTTATCCAACCCGGTATCCGGTGCCCCATCCATTGAGCCCGGGGTCTAATCTTGGGTTACCGGCTGCTGAAATAACCATCGCCAAACTGTTGAAAGACGGTGGATACAATACCCAGATGATCGGTAAGTGGCATTTGGGTGATCAGCCGGACAACCTACCGCGGAAGCATGGGTTCGATCATTATTACGGGTTGTTGTATAGTCACGATTATCGCGCGCCGTATGTGCAAACCGATACAACCATCAAGCTATATCGCGATGAGACCCCGGAAGTGTACCGTCCCGCCGACAGTCTGATTACGCCGCTGTACAATCAAGAAGCAATCGCTTATATCCGGAAGCAGCGCAAAGGGCAGCCTTTCTTTTTGTACCTGGCTTATAATATGCCCCATTTGCCGGTGTATTTTGCGGCACACAAATCCGGTTATGACGAGCGTGCTGGTGGCGAACTCGGTGCGGTAATCGGAGAGATGGATGCCGGAATCCGGCAGATATGGAAAGCATTGGAACAGCAGGGGTTGGCCGACAATACGATTTTTGTGTTTACTAGCGACAATGGCCCTTGGACCAACTATCCCGATCGCATGGCAGGCGACGGAGAGACCCGTGCAAACCACCCCGGTTACGCAGGTATCTTCCGGGGAAGTAAGGCAACCACGTATGAAGGAGGAGTGAGGGTTCCGTTTATTGTCTATTGGGAAGGACGTACGCAGGCGAAAACATTGAAGTCGCTCGTAAGCGGTGTGGATGTTTTGCCAACGCTGGCCCGATGGTGCAGCGTTGAACCGCCGCAAGGGGTGGCAATTGACGGACAGGACGTGGGAGCCCTGTTTACCGAACAGGCAGCTTCCCTACACCATAAGCCTGTATATTATGTGCATAATGGCGTGCCCGAAGTAGTCCGAGACGGTGACTGGAAATTGCGGCGTGTAACCGAAAATAAACGGGAAATTGTTGAATTATTTAATTTAGCGGCAGACCCGGCGGAACGGGTTAACCTGAAGGATGAAAACCCGCAGCAATACCAACGCTTGGTGGACATGCTTGATCGCTATCCTGACGGCGACAACGACGGTAATTAAGCAGACTTGATAGTATCGCATGCTTTGTGTATGTTTGAATTTCGCAAATAAGTATGCCGTATGGAAGGTGTCAAATCTACGTCGCTTGACGAGTTCTATCAAGAGGCAGCAGGCTTTACGGGAAAGCATGTTGGTGAGTTGTTGCCACCGGGTATCCACAAAGAGATCGGACATTTTAATGTTTTTGACATCGCAGCGACCATTGCCGATGTAAAAAGGAAGAATGTCATGCCTTATAATCGTCGGGCTTATTATAAAATCAGTCTCATCCGCGGGCGTAACCGGGCCGAATATGCCGATAAGGTACTGGAAATTGAACAGAACGCATTGCTGTTTGCCACGCCAAAAGTTCCATACCATTGGATTCCTTTGGATCCCAACCAGTCGGGTCACTTCTGTGTGTTTACCGACGAGTTTCTGATCAAAAATAAAAGTGGCGTCATTTTGGATGACTTGCCGATTTTTCAATCAGGAGGGTATCCAGTATTCGAAATTTCCAATGAAGAGGCGGATGAAATTGAGTTCGTTTTGTTAAAGATGAAGAAAGAAATTGCATCTGATTACGCGTTCAAATACGATTTGTTGCGTAATTATGTACTGGAGCTGATTCATTACGGGCAAAAGCTGCAGCCTGCGGCGGCGGTATCCACCACGCAAAATGCCGCTACCCGCGTCGCATCGCTATTTGTGGAATTGCTGGAACGTCAGTTTCCCATTGACTCGCCCCACCAGCAGTTGAGGCTGCGCACCGCGAAGGACTATGCCGAACGTTTGGCGATTCACGTAAACCACCTGAACAAAGTGCTAAAGACACAAACCGGAAAGACGACCACCGAAATCATTGCCACAAGGGTGATGCAGGAAGCTAAGATTTTGCTGAAACAAACCGATTGGAATGTTTCGGAAATTGCATATAGTCTCGGTTTCGATGAAACTGCGCATTTTTCAAACTTTTTCAAAAAACAGACCACGTTATCCCCGCTGGCATTCCGTGCTTAATGCGGTTGGTTTGAATTTTGTAAACTATTGTTTGTTCCTTGCAAACAGATCCTGTCGTTATGTGCCATCTTTGTCTCATCAAATTAAAAATGAAAGATGAAGACAACAGCAAGTAAAATAGCACTGGTTACCGGGGGTAGCCGGGGCTTAGGCAGAGACATGGCATTGAAACTCGCCGCCAGGGGAATCGATGTAATATTGACATACAATCGCAACCAAGCGGAGGCGGACAATGTGGCGGCAGCGGTGGAGGCAACCGGACAGCGTGCCGTGGCTTTCCGGCTGGATACACGCGATACGCAGTCATTCGCTGGTTTTTTCAGCAAAGTTTCTAGCTATTTGACCACCCACTGGGGGAGCCCAAACATTGATTTTCTAATCAATAATGCTGGCACCGCGCTCTATGCCCCCTTTGAAGAAACAACCGAAGAGCAGTTGGATGCGATGTTCCAAATCCATTATAAAGGTGTTTTTTTTCTTACTCAACAAGCCCTGCCTTTCATCAACGACGACGGGCGCATCGTCAACATTTCTTCGGGTCTTGCCCGATTCTCATTCCCAGGTTCGTCGGCATACGGTTCGATGAAAGGTGCTGTGGAAGTGCTTACACGGTACCTGGCCCGCGAGTTGGGAGCACGTGGCATCGCCGTAAATGTGGTGGCACCCGGTCCCATCGCAACGGACTTTGGTGGCGGGCGTGTCCGCGATAATCAAGCACTTAACACCCAACTAGCTGGCCTAACGGCATTGGGTCGTGTGGGATTGCCTGATGACATTGGTGGAGTTGTCGCATTTCTCTGCTCGGATGAAGCAAGATGGATTAACGGGCAACGGATCGAGGTATCGGGTGGAGTAAATCTCTAACAAATTTCCCGTACCTTTGACGTTGGCTTTAGGGGTATTCTGAAAGGAATTGAGAAAGACCCTTTGAACCTGATCCGGTTTATACCGGCGTAGGGAAAAGTTCAATCGTCACGTTTGTGTGATTACGTTGCGCTTCTTAATCCTTCCGATGGAACCTCTTTAGCCGTTGAAATTTTTTGGTCCGTTCGGCGGATAACTCCTGATGCGGCTACAGAGCAGAAGGGATTTATAAACAGCGCAATATGAATACGAAGAACTATCAATACCCTTCTGTGCTGACCATTGCTGGATTTGATGGCAGTGGCGGTGCCGGTATACAGGCAGATATTAAGACAATCTCGGCGCTCGGATGTTATGCTACCTCGGCACTAACTGCACTGCCCGTACAGAATACGCAGGGGGTACGCGCCGTCTACCCAATTCCTTATCGGGTCGTGGAGGAGCAGATCGAAACTATTCTCGACGATATTTTTCCCAACGCCATCAAAATCGGTATGGTGCATACCGGTGAGCTGGTGTATACCATCACGGATACGCTCGCGCGGTATCCGGATGTTCCGGTGGTGTTCGATCCCGTGATGGTTGCGACCAGCGGCGACACGTTAATTGAGGATAAGACGATCGCAACAATCGTCGAACGATTGTTTCCCTTGGCAGCCGTGATTACCCCGAATATGGATGAAGCGGCCATTCTTGCGGAAATGCCGGTACGTACGCTGGATAACATGCATTATGCAGGGGAGAAGATCCGCAAACTGGGATGTCGTTCAATCTTGTTAAAAGGAGGGCACTTGGATTCGCAACGCCTTACTTCCTTATATTTCGATACGCAGGGTAATGTCCACGAGTTTAGCTTTGACAAGCTCGAAACAAACAATACGCACGGCTCGGGCTGTACCTTATCATCGGCGATAGCAAGCTATATCGCGTTGGGTGATAGTTTTTTGGAAGCAGTGGTCAAAGGGCAGGAGTATGTGCATCAAGCTATCCTTCATGGGTGCGACGTACTTGCCGGTAAAGGCAACGGTCCACTGAACCATTTTTTCAATCCACAGCAACTCACAAAATATGGCCTAGCCTGACATTTGCCATCTGACCAAAATACCCTACATTTGGTGCCATGTATAACATGAAAAACTTACTTCTTTTACTCTGCTTATGGGGGATTTCCGTATCAGCTTCGTGGGCTCAGCGCTATCAATATACCGTGGATTTGACTCAGCTTCAAGATGATAAATTCAACGTATCACTTCTGGCGCCCAACGTGACGGAGAGCAAGGTGATTTTCGCCCTACCGAAGATTATCCCGGGTACATACGCTATCAGCGACTACGGCGCGTTTACATCCAACGTGGTAGCGACCGACCGAAAGGGGAGACGCTTGCCGGTGAAGCAGCTAAATACCAATCAATGGGAGATCAGCAAAGCTAAGAAACTCTATAAAATCAGCTATCAAGTGGAAGATATCTTTGATACAGACAAAGAGCACCAGATCTACCCGATGGCCGCAACTAACATCGAAGATAAGAATATTGTTGTCCATACGCCCGGTATCTTCGGGTATGTCGAAGGACAAAATAACTTGCCCATTGAGCTAACCTTTGAAAAACCGGCTGATTTCTATGGATCATCGGCTAAGCTGCCCGTGGAAAGCACGGCTACCCGTGATGTTTTTCATATGGAAAGTGTGGATGATCTTTACGACACGCCCATCATGTATGGTATTCCCGATACGACAACAGTTCAAGTGGGCAATTGCGAGGTGTTGGTTTCTGTCTATTCCCCGAATAAAGTGATCCAGTCGCGGGAAATTGCCAATTGGTTGACTGACCTGCTCCACGGAGCCAGGAAATACCTCGGAGGCAAACTCCCTGCCGATCGCTATGCGTTCCTTTATTATTTTAAGGATATGAAAATCAAGCAATCCTTTCCATTGGGACTGGGTGGCGCATTGGAGCATACGACTTCGTCTTTTTATTATATCCCTGAAATGCCATCGGATGTGTTAAAAAATATGATTGTCGATGTCTCTTCGCATGAGTTTTTCCATATCATTACACCACTTACCATCGCTTCAAGGGAAGTGAAGGAGTTTAACTACGACACGGCAGTTTTGTCCAAACACCTGTGGCTATACGAAGGTACGACCGAGTATACAGCCCATCATGTGCAGGTACAAAGCGGTATCAATACTCCCGAACAATTTCTGGATAAGCTTGCCGAAAAAATTACGGATTCACGCGAGAACTACAACGATACGCTGGCATTTACTCAGTTAAGTAAATACGCGGCCTCTACCTATGCCGATGAATACGGAAATGTATATCAGAAAGGAGCGCTGATTGGTGCCTGTCTGGATATCTATCTACTGCATCTGTCCGAAGGGGGATATGGGTTGAAGGATCTGACTCATGACCTCGGAATCCGGTACGGAAAAGATCGCTTTTTTGAGGATGATGAGCTTTTCGACGAAATCGCAAAACTGAGCTATCCCGAAGCCAAAGAGTTTCTTGTAAAGTATACGCAGGGAAATACTCCCATCCCTTATGTAGATTACTTCGCGTTAGTGGGAGTACGTTATCAACCAAATGAAAAGAAGAAATTGGTCCTTGACGAGTCGGCATCCCCTCAAGCACAAAGACTGAGAACCATATGGCTAACAGGTCAGCCGCCTTGTAACTAGGTAGTGTTGCCTGACCTGCTTGGTACCATGGAGCTCACGGCTGCCTGCAAGAGATCGCCTAAGTTAACCGCATTTAAAGGAGATATTCGTTACATTTGAGTCTGACTAAGTCAGGGAACCGGTAGATTAGATGAAAAAGATATTAGCCTTTAGCTTCGCTGTCATTGGGTGGTTTGCCATCGTTATGCAGTACGTGGTTATGGTGGAGAACCGTGTGATTCCTCTTGGAGAAGCAACGATTCGTTTTTTTAGCTTTTTCACCATATTAACCAATCTGCTGGTTGCTGTTTACTTCAGCTTTGAGCTTTTTCAGGCAAAGCATCCCGGAGCCTACACCCGTCGCCCGGGAGCATTGACTGCACTGACGGTGTATATCACCATCGTCGGCCTGGGTTATCAGATTTTATTGAGGCATTTGTGGTCTCCAACCGGCTTACAATGGTTTGTTGATGAACTTCTCCATTCCGTTATCCCTGTTTTGGTGATTCTGTACTGGTATCGATACGAACTCAAAGCCGGCGTTCATTTCAGGCAGATCGGCATTTGGCTATTGTATCCATTCACTTACTTGATATATGTTTTATTAAGAGGCAGTCAATCAGGTTTTTATCCGTATCCGTTTATCAACGTCACCGATCTTGGACTGGCTCAAGTATTAATCAATTCGTTTTTGTTTGCGTTGGTGTTTGTGTTGGTTGCTGCTGTTTTTATTGGCCTTGGCAGGAAGATCGGACGGTAGAGATAACCGCAAAAACCTTTTTACGAGTGTTGCGGTTCTCTGCCGAACGCTTTCCGCAGTTCATCCTTTGCGCGTTCCAATCTATCCTTTTGCTTTTTATCCAGATTTTTTCCGGCACGGTTAATATAGAACGTTAGCATGGACATTGCTGAACGAAACGGTGCCGATTTCTTGCGGTCACTCCGTTCAGCCGAATGTTTCAACGACTGCGCAATTTTTTTCGGGTCTTTTGCTTCAAAGATATTTTGCTCCAGATCTAGGGCGTCGCTTTTTTCAGTCACCTTGGCAGACCATTTTCTACCGGTATCAGTCTTCTTCTTTTGTGCCATCTCGTTACACTTTTTCGGCAACCGCTTAACGTATCGGCTACCGTTCAAAAGAGCAAACCATTTGTGCAAACAGATGTTTGGATTTTTGGAAAATTCTGAGCTATCTTCAATCAATTTCGATCCAGACGGGCGCATGATCACTGGTTTTTTCCCACCCTCGCACATGTCGATCCACCCCTGCAGCACGAAGCCTTGGTACAACTGCAGGGCTGAGTAGAAAATGGTCGATGCGGAGTCCGGCATTACGGCTGAATGCATTGCGGAAATAGTCCCAAAAAGTGTAAATGGTTTCATCGGGATGTAATTTTCTCAGCGCATCGGTCCATCCTTGAGCAACCAACCGACGGAAGGACTCGCGGGTTTCCGTACGGAAAAGTGCATCGTCCACCCAACGTTCGGGTTTGTATACGTCCGATTCCGTGGGGATCACATTGAAGTCGCCCGTTAATATTACCGGGAAACCTTGTTCGAGAAGCGACTGACTGTGGTCGATAAGGCGGTCCAGCCAACGGAGCTTATAATCAAACTTCGGCCCGGGAGCCGGATTGCCATTGGGAAGATACAGACAGCCGATCACTATTTCATTGACCTTTGCTTCGATATAGCGGCTATGTGTATCTTCGGGATCTCCCGGAAGCGCACGGCAAATCTCCTCTGGCTGTCCAATTCGTGAGAGAATGGCAACCCCATTCCAGCTCTTTTGGCCATGCCAAATAGCGTCGTAGCCTGCATCCTTCAAAGCTTCAGCAGGAAAATTTTCCTGTATTGCTTTTAATTCCTGAAGACACACAACGTCTGGCTGGCACTCCTCCAGCCAACGCAATACGATGGGGAGCCGTGCATTGATGCTGTTTACATTATAAGTGGCGAGTTTCATCGAGAAATAATTGTTCAGGCGCTAAATATGGTAAAAATTTCTTTCAATTCAGGTTGTCGTAGTCTATTTTCATTCCGGTAACCGTATCAACTTCAGCGATCAGTTGTCCGACGACCTTGCAATACCCCAATCCATTCGTTTGACAGAAAAGCGTTGCTTCTTCCCATGTTGGCGCATCAATATGCGGTCCACCATAGGTTTTTAACTTACCGTTTATGGGGTCAACAGCCATGATTTCGGTTGCCCATTTTTTCATCTTTCGTGTTATCTGTTAATTTGTTCACAAAGAATAATGGATATTGTTTGAAAAAGAGAGATTGCCGCGATCTTTCGGCATTTGTTTATAGACCGTTACACCGCCGAATTTTTCATTGAGATCCGATTTCAGCGTTTCAAAGTAACTTTCCGAAAAGCGATTACCATCGTTGTCTGTTAACGGTACAAATACTTGAACGAGTTTCATATAAACAATTGATTCCGGGGCGACAAAAAAGCGCTGGCGTTCAGTCCGTGTTACGGTTTCAGCATGGTGTAATGTGTCTCGATTGCCATTCCGATCTCATTAATAGTTTCTTGATCGAGCGAATTCTCCACTGAACTCCAGGAGTTATCGCCATTGTTAATCAGGCTGATCTGTACCGCTCCGAGATCGACGTCGAACGTTTCCGTTTCGTGATGTATGGACGCCACACAGGATTTACCCGTAACCGGGTCTGTGAACTGAACGGTAAAGGGTAGGTTAATCTTGTTTATGCGCTTATCCATATTTAGGCAACGTTTCCCTGGTGGAATTGTTTTGCATGCTTAACCGGCTAAAGTATCTCCGCAATTAAACGTACATCTGAGTAAGGAAAAAGCCCTTTTTGTGAAAAAAGGGCTTTTAAAACCGGTGACCCCGGAGAGGCTCGAACTCTCGACCCACTGATTAAGAGTCAGTTGCTCTACCAACTGAGCTACGGAGTCTACTGCATTGGCGGACGGTTTGTTTGAAACCGCTGCAAATATCTTTGGCGGTGAGGGAGGGATTCGAACCCTCGGTACCGTTTCCAGTACGACAGTTTAGCAAACTGTTCCTTTCGGCCACTCAGGCACCTCACCGTTTTGCGCCTGCAAACGTACTACAAAAAAACGAATTTGAAAAACTAGATCGCAAAAAAAGCAAATTTTCAAAAAGACGTTAATTGGTATGTTGGGGGGCTTCCGTGTCTGATTTCTGAATTACAGCGCTCTTCTTGTTGGCTTCGTAGTCAATGCGTACATGATAGATGCTTTTCAACATGTCTTTGAAGATTTCGCTGACCTGCGTAATATCCTTTAACGTAATGTTACTATTGATCAGTTGCTTTTGATTTAATTTGGATTCGATGATTTTATCCACTAAATCGTTGAGGCTTTGGGCGGTGGGTTCTTTTAAACTTCGCGACGCGGCTTCCACCGAATCTGCCATCATCAGCACAGCGGTCTCCCGTGAAAACGGAATAGGGCCGGGATAATGGAATATCTCTTCGTCCACAAATTTTTCGGGAAACGATTTAATGTAGGATTGGTAAAAATAGTCGACGCGGGTGGTGCCATGGTGTGTGCGTATGAAGTCGATGATTACATCTGGCAGTTGGTGTTTTCTGGCCAGCTCGACGCCTTTTGCCACGTGTGAAATAATAATCTGGGCACTCTGTTCAAAGGACAGGCCATCGTGTGGGTTATATCCTTTGGTTTGATTCTCAATAAAATACTGCGGATTTGCCATTTTTCCAATATCGTGATACAAGGCACCTGCTCTTACGAGTAGGGTATTGCCTCCAATTTTATATATTGCTGCTTCGGCAATATTGGCTACTTGCATAGAATGCTGGAAAGTTCCGGGAGCTTTGAAAGAGAGCTCTCGCAGCAATTTGGAATTGCTGTTGGTCAGCTCCATCAAGGTCACATCTGAAATGATACCGAACAGCCGTTCAAATGCATAGATGAGTGGGTAAGCCAATAACGTGAGCAATACGCTGAATATGAATGGAGCAAGATCGGACCAGTAAAGGTTATTGAAAGAACCGTCTCGCATCAATCCCATGCCAATATAAGCTACGAGATAGGTGCCTAGGATAATGGCAGATGAGATCAGAAACTGCTCCCTTTTAACCAATGTCTTGATACTATATATAGCTACCATACCTGCTGAAAATTGCAGAAATGCAAATTCGAAACTGTTAGGTACAAAAAAAGCAGCCAATAAAACCATCAAGAGATGAATGTTAAGCGCCAGCCGCGTGTCGAAAAGAATCCGTATAATAATTGGAACAATGCAGTAGGGGATGTAATAGAGGCTTGGAAGATTGATTTTGATTGCCCACGATAGTACCAACAACATGCCAGTGATGACAATCAGAATGAGGAAAATCAACCGATTGTTGTAGTAAATATCCTTGCGGAAAAGATAAATAAATACGAAAAGGAGCGAGACGACCAGCGCGACAATGAAAAACTGCCCGAGCATGACCAACGTCCGGTTGCCACCAATACGAGCCTCTTCTTCGTATGCCTTACGCAGCGATTCGATTTTCTGATACGTCTCGTTATTGACAGTAGTTCCATTTGCCACAATGAGTTCGCCCCGTTGCACCATGCCCCGGGTGGTGGAAATACTCGCCAATGCGTCTTCTTCCAGCCGCGCTGTCAGGGATTCGTTGAACAGGTAATTTACACTGATGTAGTCGCCCAGTACTTCAGCCAACCAGTCTTTTTGCTTGATGGCTGATCGCCGGGAAAGGGCCTTTTTAATAAATTCAAGGGCCGACTCGCGTGTAAACACCGTTGCCGTGTTTACCTGTTTAGCCACGTTATCTGTGAGCAAGGTGAAATTGTAATGTGTTTGCTCTCCCTGAAATTTGTTGTTCAGCGCAATCACGCCCTTTTTATAGATGTCGGTAAGCAGTTGTTTGCCTACCTGCTCATAGCTGTCCGCATTTTCCTCCAGCGTATCCAAACCGCCGGTTTGCCATTTTTCAGGCAGATCTGTTTCGAACTGAGTGAGTTGCTGTTCACTGACCTGGGTGTGGTTGTCATAGATGGGATAAACAGATTTCAGTACATTTTCGCGGTCTTTATCAAGTTCGGCTTGGGTTTTTAGCACGGCAAAATTGTAAGGGGATATCAGGTCCTCGTGCATCCATACTTTACCTTTTTCAAATTCATATCGAAATCGGGGTTGTTTGGGAAGAAATACGGTGATTAATATGATACTGGCCAATATCATCCCATATTTGGGAAGAAATGAATAGCTCCCACCGGCGTCGGTTGCCTTATATTTGATCTTTAATCTTGCCACATCGTCTATTTTATCCCAAAAGTAAAAAAAAATGCCGACTTTGTTCGAAACCGCAAAACTGCGATTCGGCAATTGTTTTTAACAGTATGATAAATCAATGTTAATAGTAACTTATCATTTGAGGCGTAACTTTTCCGCAAATTAAATTGCTCGCAATATGACGACGAAATCAAACATCGAAATTACGGATAATGCCTACTTAATTACGCTGGATAAATCAGAATTTGAATATCCATTCGTACGGAAATGGTTGAACAGGTTGCTCAGTGGTAGTTTGTATCACGATGCCTTGTACCACAATGAAATGGATCCAGCTGATAGTCATTCACCCGAATTGGGCGACCGTTTCGATTTTCTTGCTGACAAGTAGGACTGATAAATTCTGTTTGGCAAAGAATCGATAGTAATTCGTTATCTTTGCGGAAAAAGAACCATGTCCAAGCGCAAGCATTTTGTTGCTCCTTCTATTCTTTCCGCGGATTTTGCTCATTTACATGACGACATTGTTATGGTCAACCAGAGCGAAGCGGATTGGTTTCACATTGACATCATGGATGGGGTGTTTGTACCCAATATTTCTTTTGGATTTCCGGTGATGGCATCCATTGCCCATTATGCGCGGAAGCCATTGGATGTACATTTGATGATTGTCGAGCCCGATAAGTACATTAAGCAATTCAGGGAAGCTGGTGCCGATAATATTACGGTACATTTGGAAGCTTGCACCCACCTCAATCGTACGGTACAGGCCATCAAAGAATTGGGATGTACAGCAGGGGTGGCAATTAATCCAAGTACGCCGGTATCACACCTGCATGAAATTATTGAAGACGTGGATCTCGTTCTCGTTATGTCCGTCAATCCGGGTTTTGGTGGCCAGAAATTTATCGATACCACCTACCGGAAAATACGAGAGCTAAAAGATCTCGCTGCCGATCGGAATGATCAGTTGCTCATTGAGGTAGATGGGGGCGTAAACAGTCATAATGCACTGGCATTACTGAAAGCCGGTGCGGATATACTGGTGGCCGGAAATTCCATTTTCGCAGCGAAAAATCCTATTCATACCATTGCCGAATTGAAACGGATTACGCCCGATTTGATTTCTGCCTGATAGCGTTGGCTTGATGGTTGTTTAGAAGATTTCCAAATTGAATCGATAGGCTAGCATTCATCGTTATAACTTGATTTTTTTGTAACTTCGCGAAGTTTTGAAAAACAACGACACCTTGTCATTTGTTGTTTTCTCCTTATTATACAATAACATTCTTTTGATAAATGGCATTTGATATCGACATGATTAAAAAGGTCTACGCACAATACGGCGAACGCATAGCAGCAGCCCGTAAAGCGGTAGACAGGCCTTTGACACTGACAGAAAAGATTTTATACACCCATTTGTGGGATGGCAATGCAACCCAACGTTATGAACGGGGTGCATCTTATGTGGACTTTGCGCCCGATCGCGTAGCGATGCAGGATGCAACTGCGCAGATGGCGCTTTTGCAATTTATGCAGGCCGGAAGACCCAGAGTGGCGGTTCCCTCTACCGTTCATTGCGACCACCTGATCCGCGCCAAGGAAGGTGCAGAAAAGGACCTAGCAGTAGCGACAACTGAAAGTAAGGAGGTTTTCGATTTTTTGGCTTCTGTATCCAATAAGTATGGAATTGGCTTTTGGAAACCCGGAGCGGGCATCATCCACCAGGTGGTGTTGGAAAATTATGCATTTCCCGGTGGCATGATGATCGGAACGGATTCACACACTGTGAACGCCGGCGGACTCGGTATGTTGGCCATCGGTGTCGGCGGTGCGGACGCATGTGATGTAATGGCGGGGCTTCCGTGGGAGCTTAAGTTCCCGAAATTGATAGGAGTCAAATTGACCGGTAAACTCAACGGTTGGACAGCTCCTAAGGACGTTATCCTGAAAGTAGCCGGTATCCTTACCGTAAAAGGTGGAACGGGCTGCATCGTCGAGTATTTCGGCGAAGGTGCGAAATCCATGTCCTGCACTGGAAAAGGTACGATCTGCAACATGGGCGCCGAAATCGGCGCTACCACGTCTACGTTTGGCTACGATGAGTCCATGGAGCGTTACCTGCGGGCAACCAACCGTGCCGACGTGGCTGATGCAGCGAATGCGGTTAAAGAACACCTAACGGCCGATCCAGAAGTATACGCAAATCCGGAGCAGTATTTTGATCAGGTAATTGAAATTAATCTTTCCGAGTTGGAACCGCATTTGAATGGTCCGTTTACACCCGATTTGGCAACTCCGGTTTCCAAAATGAAGGAAGAGGCAGAGAAGAATGGCTGGCCCCTGAAAGTGGAATGGGGGTTAATTGGTTCGTGTACTAATTCTTCGTATGAAGATTTATCACGTGCTGCATCAGTAGCCAGACAAGCCGTTGAGAAAGGTTTGGTAACCAAAGCGGAGTTCGGCATCAATCCGGGTTCCGAACAGGTACGCTACACCGCAGAACGGGACGGTCTGCTGGATACGTTTACTGATTTAGACGCAACCATTTTTACCAATGCATGCGGACCCTGTATTGGAATGTGGGCTCGCGTAGGTGCAGAAAAAGCGGAAAAAAACACGATTGTTCATTCGTTCAACCGGAACTTTGCCAAACGGGCGGATGGCAACCCCAATACGTATGCGTTTGTGGCATCACCGGAATTGGTGGCGGCCATAGCTATTTCCGGCGATCTATCTTTCAATCCGATTACCGATACCTTGGTAAACGATAAAGGGGAATCCGTAAGGCTGGACCCACCTTCCGGAGATGAGTTACCACAAAAGGGTTTTGATGTGGAGGATGCAGGCTATCAGGCACCGGCTCAGGACGGTAGCAGTGTAGTCGTGGCGGTGTCGCCCACCTCAGACCGTCTGCAACTGCTTGATCCGTTCCCCGCATGGGAAGGTACAGATATCAACGGGTTGAAACTGCTTATTAAAGCGAAAGGTAAGTGCACGACCGATCATATTTCAATGGCCGGTCCCTGGCTGAAGTACCGAGGTCATTTGGATAATATTTCTAACAATTTGTTAATTGGAGCGGTCAACTTTTTTAATGACAAAACGGATTCCGTAAAAAATCAGTTGACCAACGAATACGGTCCGGTACCAGCTACCCAACGTGATTACAAGGCAGCTGGGATCGGGTCCATTGTGGTAGGGGATGAAAATTACGGAGAAGGTTCTTCGCGTGAACATGCGGCTATGGAGCCTCGTCATTTAGGAGTTCGTGCGGTATTGGTGAAGTCGTTTGCTCGTATCCATGAAACCAACCTGAAAAAACAGGGGATGTTGGCGTTGACCTTTGTCAACAAAGACGACTACACTAAAATTCTGGAAGACGATACCATTGATATCATCGGGCTAACGGAGTTTGCTCCCGGCAAGCCGCTTACTCTGGTGCTTCATCACGCAGATGGTTCAGAAGAACGGTTTGAAGCCAATCATAGTTACAACGATCAGCAGATCGGTTGGTTCAGGGCCGGAGGTGCGTTGAATATCATCCGCCGTGGCCAAGCCTCGGCATAATCGGTACACTAACTAAACTAACAAAGCCGCCGCGGAAGCCCGTGGCGGCTTTTATATTTACAGCCATTCAGCTAATGAAAATGTATCTTTCAGTCGATACCCCTTGTCTGTGAGCTGTATGGTGCAGCATTCGTTAACCGGGTCGTGTTCAAGGAATAATGCATAGTCATGGTCCACGGCTTCCTGCCAGTAGTTTTTCCGTTCTTCCATCGTAGTGAGCGGCCTCACGTCGTAGCTCATCACATAGGGTAGCGGGATGTGGCCGGCGGACGGGAGCAGATCTGCCATGTATAATAACGTTCTGCCTTTATAGTTGATCTGCGGCAGCATCATGGCGTCCGTATGCCCATAGGCAAAGCGGACTTTGATGTTCGCTGAAAAGCTGACTCCGTCTTCGGCTTCTACAAAGCGGAGTTGGCCACTGTCGTAGATCGGAATGATGTTTTCCTGTAGAAACGAGGGTTTTTCGCGGTGATTGGGGAACAATGCCCAATCCCAATGCTGCTTATTGCTCCAATACGTGGCATTTTTGAAAGCGGGAACGAGAAGCCCATTTTCCCTGGTAATGGCCCCGCCTACATGATCAAAATGGAGATGGGTAAGAAAAACATCGGTAATGTCATCGCGATGAAAGCCATGTGTGGCCAGTGAACTGTCTAGCGTTGCCTCACCGTGCCGGTAATAGTGGCTAAAGAATTTATCTCCCTGTTTATTGCCGATTCCCGTGTCTACCAATATCAATCGCGTATCCTCTTCGATCAACAGGAGCCGGGTAGCCCAGGTGCACATATTCCGTTCATCGGCGGGATTGGTCCGTTGCCAGATGGATTTGGGAACTACACCAAACATGGCACCGCCGTCGAGTTTGAAAAATCCGGTATCGATACTATATAAGTTCATACGTGTTACAATGTTTGTTGGTAAATGCTAAAGATAATAAAAGCGGTTAAAGTTCAAAACAAGCAATTTTTTTTATAATCCGGCTAAAACGATAAATGGTTCTGTGATACAATTGATTGACTTAGTGTAATATTTACAATTGATTGATTTTCAGTAATTTTGTATTTATTTTATGTGTTTTTAATCCCTACATTTGCGGCACCTGTTTTATAAAATATGTAAATAAAATGCTATGAATGCTTCAAAAACAACGATTCCTGACCTCAATTACCTTTTTATCCAAGGTGAAAATAATGTACACTATCAAGCAAGTGTTGCAGAATTGGTTGAATATGCAATAGTTAACAGAGAAGGAAGTCTTTCTGATGCGGGTGCATTAGTTGCTGATACTGGGCATTTTACGGGGCGGTCGCCCTTTGATCGGTATGTTGTAAAAGACGAGGTTACGGAGGATACGGTGTGGTGGGGCAACGTTAATCAACCCCTCTCAGAGACATCTTTTGCGTACCTGTTTAAGCAAATGGGAGTGTATTTTACTGACCGGGATCTTTTTGTCCGCGATGGCTTAGTAGGAGCAGATAGCAACTACGGTATTGGTATTCGAACGGTTACCGAAACTGCTTATCAGAATATTTTTGCGCATAATCTGTTTATCCGGCCCACAGCACCCGACTCAGCGGTACGTCCGGAATGGTCTATCTTGGCAGCACCGGGATACACCTGTACACGGCCCGAGGAGTTTGGGTTACGTCAATCCAATTTCGTTGTCATCAGTTTTAAACAGAAAGTAATTCTTATTGGAGGAACTGGCTATACAGGGGAAATCAAAAAGGCCATTTTTTCTGTTTTAAACTACCTATTGCCACTTCATAAGCGCGTGTTATCCATGCATTGCTCGGCGAATACCGATATCCATGGAAATACCGCACTTTTCTTTGGGCTATCTGGCACGGGTAAAACCACACTTTCGGCTGATAAAGACCGGATGCTTATCGGAGATGATGAACATGGCTGGGATAGCAAAGGTATTTTCAACTTTGAAGGCGGATGTTATGCCAAATGTGTCGGACTTGACGAAAGCAAAGAGCCTGAGATTTTCCGTGCGATCCGTTTTGGTGCGCTGCTCGAGAACATCTGTTTTTTCCCGGGTACGCGCATGCCGAATTACGATGATGTTTCAAAAACGGAAAATACCCGGGTGGCGTATCCGATCCATCATGTGCCCGGCGGCGTGGTTTCTGGAAAAGATGGTGCACCGAAAAATATATTTTTCCTGACGGCCGATGCTTTTGGCGTGATCCCTCCGGTTTCACTTCTTTCTACGGCACAGGCAATGTATCACTTTATGTCTGGCTATACCGCTAAAGTGGCGGGTACCGAAGTAGGAATTTCGGAGCCGAAGGCTGTTTTCTCCGCATGTTTCGGCGAAGCCTTTCTGCCGCTGCACCCTTCGTATTATGCCGAACTTTTAAAGGAAAGGCTCGCGACCGGGGCGATCGACATTTGGTTGATTAATACCGGATGGATTGCCGGACCTTACGGAATCGGCCGCCGGATTAAATTGCGCTATACCCGTGCCATCATCCAAGCGGCGCTGACCGGAGTGCTCAAGGAATCTACGTTCCGGACGCATCCGATCTTTGGGCTCCGGTATCCATTGAGTTGTCCCGATGTACCCGCTGCTGTCCTTGATCCCGTACAATTATGGCCGGATGAACAAGCATATTACGCACAGGCGAATCAACTGGCAAGACTTTTCAGACAGAATTTTGAGAAATTCGTCAATGAAGTAAGTGACGAGGTACTGGCCGCATCGCCGGTTGTATCGGAATCTGCTTTCCTGATTTAATTGTTTAATAATCGTGCAAGTTGGCCCCCATAGTCTAAAGACTGTTGGGGGCTTTTTTTTGCGATGTCGTGTTCCCTTCTTTTAAAATAACGCAAACGATTGTGTGTCGAAAAGGCATGGTTATTACCTTTCGAATGTGCATATTGCGGACTGTTTTTCAGGCAAAAGACGATAGTTCCTTTTTACATGATGCGCAATTTTAATTTAGAACAGGTATCCGTATTAGCAAACCGATTTGATATTGATGGCAGTGTCACGGATATTTCGCCGTTTGGATCCGGACATATCAATGACACGTATCGTGTGCTGACCAACGGGGATAAAGTGGATGGCTATCTTCTCCAGCGGATAAACCATCATGTCTTCAAAAATGTACCGGCGGTGATGGAGAATATGCAGCTGGTGATCCACCATTTGAAGGAAAAATACAAGGAGGCAGGAGATCAGGGGATGCATGTTGAGAAAAAGGTGCTTACCTTGGTGCCAACAGGGGAAAGCACTCCCTACCTGGTGGATGAAACCGGGAATTTCTGGCGGATGCTGGTCCTGCTCGCCAATACACAAAGTTATGATATTGTAGAAACGCCTCAGCAAGCGCGCGAAGGTGGATTGGCGTTTGGACACTTTCAGCGATTACTGTCAGATCTTGATGTCAGTCGTATCCATGAGGTGCTGCCGGATTTCCATCACATTGGAAAGCGTTTGGACAAACTTAATCAGGCAATTGCGTCGGATATGGTAGGCCGGGTTTCGCTCGTGTCCGCTGAATTGGACGCTATCAAACGCCGGCAGAGGCGCATGCATACCATATTGGATTTGGCAGCAGACGGCTTGTTGCCGGTCCGTATTACCCACAACGATACCAAGTTTAACAACGTGTTGCTGGATATGCAAGACAAGGCCCAGTGTGTAATCGACCTGGATACGGTGATGCCCGGATACGTCGCTTATGATTTCGGTGATGCAATCCGCACGATTATAAATCGTGCTGCCGAAGATGAGGCTGACCTGGACAAGATTACCCTCAATATGCCGCTGTTTGAAGCCTATGCTTCTGGATATTTTGAAGAGGCACATCACTTTTTGACACCGGAAGAAGTGGGTTCGCTCATTGAAGGGGTACTGCTGTTGCCCTATATGCAGGCTGTCCGGTTCCTTACCGATTTCCTGGAGGGAGACCACTATTATAAAGTTCATCATGTGGATCATAACCTCCAGCGTACCCGCGCTCAGCTTAGGCTGGTGGAACAGCTTGAAGTCCATGAAGCCGAATTGAAGGGAATTATTGATCGCGTGGTAAACCGGTATCAAAAGATAAATTAATAAAATGAAACCTGCCATGTCAGCGCCTAACGCAAAAGGCGATGAAACCTGCGGAATCGCAAGCTTCATTACCGCCGAACCAAATGGTGCCAATGAAAATGCGGGTTCCATTAGACCATTCAAGAACAATTTATTTTCTAATGAAAAGTTTAGTCGTTCCCTATTTGGGTCGGGTAAATCATCATTCGTCACCTACCGAGCTATTGTCGGCAATGGCGGTGGTGGCGGATAATGACCTGGAAGAAGTGTCGTGGCCTGCATTTCCTTATAAACCCAATGTGCGGTTTAAGTTGGCCCATACTGAAGATTGCTTGTTGTTAAGCTACGTGGTTCAGGAAAAACACGTCAAGGCTGTTTATCGGAACACAAACGATCCGGTTTACAAAGACAGCTGTGTCGAGTTTTTTCTGTCTTTTGACACCGCGCATTACTACAATCTCGAGTTTAACTGTGCCGGTATTGGATTGATTGGTTACGGGAGCGCCATTAAGGAAAAGCGGAGACGACTGCCCAATGACCTGATCGAAACAGTAAAGACCGTCCGCAGCGCCTCTCCAAAAGAAGATGCAACGGCGGAAACGGAATGGGAATTGCTGTTAAACATTCCGTTTACTGTGTTTGATGTTCACCTTGTTACATCGTTTGCCGGTATGCGTTGCACGGGTAATTTTTATAAATGTGGAGATGACTTGCCCATCCCGCACTTTTTGGCGTGGAACCGGATCGATCACCCGATACCGAATTTCCACTTGCCGCAGTTTTTTGGTGAGCTCGTCTTTCAATGATGGCAGGGAGAGAACGGTAATTGATTGGAAAATAATGTTGTGAATTAATTTCAAATAGTCTATCTTTGCACCCTTAATCAGGGTAATAGTAATACATAAATAAAATGAAGAAAGATTTGCATCCATCAAATTACAGGTTAGTGGTTTTCAAGGATATGTCAAATGATTATGCGTTCATAACCCAATCATGCATTGACAGTAAAGAAACTATCCAATGGGAAGATGGAAACGAATACCCTTTGGTGAAGCTCGAAATTTCGCATACTTCCCATCCGTATTATACCGGTAAGATGAAATTGGTTGACACCGCAGGCCGTATCGATAAATTCCGTAACCGCTATAGCAAGAAGTAGGGTTTACGCAGATAAAAAATATTAGTCCCGATATTTTATCGGGACTTTTTTATTTTAGCCGTTCTAAATGGAAACCTATGCATATCGTTCTGTTCGATAAAGCGGATTGGCGGATGGGACTCTATCCTTTATCCTTGACACGTCCGGTGTCCGATTTGCGTGTCGGGATATTAACGATTGCCGAAAAATGGGGAAAATGGCTGGACGCTTCCTATTCGTTTCTAACGGAGGATTATTTGGCGGAAAAATATCCGCTGGGTGACCTATCCGGCGACGTATGGGTTATCCGTGGTAACTGTTGCCCAAACAGCCGACTGTTCGATGCCATCATGGCTTTGCAGGTAGGGCAGATGTTGATGTCAGGAGCTGAATTTATTGCGTTTCGGGGGGAGGCTGAATCCTTGTTTCCCTGGCACCCATCGGTCGTTCAAAAATATTCGCCGGTAGCCTACGAACACAGCGTGGTAATGATTAACCATCCCGAAGACTTGTTTCTCAACAATGGCCAACAAATTGGTGTGGACTTCGACCTGCTTACCGGGGGGCGGTCTTCAGCATCGCTTTCATCCAGCAACCGCTTTCTCGGTGAGCAGATTTTTGCTGAGGAAGGAGCTCAAGCCGAATTTGCTACGTTCAACAGCACGAAAGGTCCCATTTATCTCGGCAAAAACAGCGAAGTGTGGGAAGGTAGCCATATCCGTGGGGCATTTGCACTGGGCGACCATTCGCAAGTAAAAATGGGAGCAAAGATATACAGCAACGTGACCGTAGGTCCTTATTCACGGGTAGGCGGTGAGCTGAATACCTGTGTTATATGGGGAAGGTCGGCCAAAGGACACGACGGTTATCTTGGCAGTGCCGTTATGGGTGAATGGTGCAATTGGGGGGCGGATACCAACAATTCCAATTTGAAGAACAATTATAAGTCCATACGTTTATACGACTACCGGAATTCGGGGTATCGCGATTCGGGTTTGCAGTTCTGCGGCGCAATCATGGCCGATCATGTGCGTTGTGCGGTTAATACTACATTTAATACAGGTACGGTGGTAGGAGTGGGAGCCAATGTTTTCGGCGCAGGAATGCCGCCGACGTACGTCCCTGATTTTTCGTGGGCCGGCCCCGATGGTTTTTCTACCTACCGGTTGGACAAATTCTTTGAAACTGCATCCTTGGTATACGAACGGCGTAACCTCGAATTTAATGAAACGGAAAGGAAACTGTTGACCGCTGTTTTCGAATTGACAAGGAAACACCGGAATCAAGTATATATTAGTTAATTATTTTTATATAGAATATCAACGTCATGCGAAACAAAATCGTAGCTGGAAATTGGAAAATGAACCTCGATCATCAACAAGGGGTGAGTCTTTTTTCCGAAATTGTAAACATGGTTAAGGACGAAGTAATCGGTCATCAGCAAGTGGTCATTTGCAGCCCTTTCATCCACCTGCATTCCATTGCGCAATTGGCAAAGGGAACACCCGGAGTGGCTGTTGGCGCACAAAACATCTACTTCGAAGAGGCGGGTGCATATACAGGCGAGATTTCGGCCGCACAGGTGAAGTCTACCGGAGCAACCCACGTGATCCTTGGACATTCCGAGCGTCGCGCCTATTTCGCCGAAGACGACTACGTTCTCAGCAAAAAGGTCGACGCCGCTTTGAAACATGGATTGATTCCTATTTTCTGTATCGGCGAAACACGAGAGGAAAGGGAATCTGGCCGATATTTCGAGGTGATCAACGAGCAATTGAAAAAAGGTATTTTTCATCTTTCCAACGAAGCTTTCGAGAATGTGGTGTTGGCTTATGAACCCGTTTGGGCAATCGGTACGGGACTGACCGCTTCCCCTGAGCAGGCACAGGAAGTACATGCGTTCATCCGTAACACATTGGCAGAGCAATACAATCAGGACCTTGCCGACGGTACAACGATTTTATATGGCGGAAGTTGCAACCCCAAAAATGCACCTGATCTTTTTTCACAGCCGGATATTGACGGTGGTCTTATCGGTGGAGCATCGCTGAAATCGCGTGATTTTGTGGATATTGTGAAAGTCTTCAACTAACCGCTAGATTGCCGTGCCCATGAAATACAGTGAAGTGAGGCTTATCTGCAAGGGTGGTGAAGCCTGGCATCGGGATGTACTGATGCAAGACTTAGCGGGTATCGGATTCGAAACGTTTGAATCACATGAAGATGGTTTCGCTGCATACATCGCTTCCGAGCAGTTAGATTTGCAGGGATTGGAATCGTTGCTTATCCATCAGCCCCTTGGGTTCGAGGTAACGTACACCGTACGGGAAATTCTTCCTCAAAATTGGAACGCGGTGTGGGAAAGTAACTTTGAGCCAGTGATTGTAGCCGATCAATGTTATGTGCGGGCTACGTTTCATCCTTCCATACCTACTTATCCATATGAGATCGTTATTGATCCCAAAATGGCATTTGGTACAGGTCACCACCAAACCACTTCGTTGGTTATGTGTTACATGCTAGAAGAGTCATTCGACGGAAAGGATGTTTTGGATATGGGATGTGGTACCGGCATATTGGCGATATTGGCCGCGAAAATGGGCGCTTCGCGTGTGTGGGCCATTGACAATGATCCTGTATGTATCGATAGTGTCGTGGAAAATAAGACGTTGAATCATACACCGCATATTGTAGCCAAATGCGGAACTGCAGACCTACTTCCGAGCGACCGGTTTGACGTGATCCTAGCCAATATAAACCGTAATGTGTTACTGGATCAGTTGAATCGTTACGCGCAATCCCTGCAGGAAGGCGGCAAACTGTATATAAGCGGCTTTTACGATGGTGTCGACTTGGAGACACTTAAGGCTGCCGGAGCCGACTATGCATTAAAATACGTCAGCCATCGGACGCTAGGTGGATGGGCGGCGGCGTGTTTTAGAAAATAAAAATAACTATGCGCGTACACTTTATCGCCATCGGTGGAAGCATTATGCATAACCTTGCGATCGCATTGGCTAAAAAGGGGTATATAGTCAGTGGTTCGGACGATCATATCTACGAACCATCACGGACTAACCTTGTCAGGGAAAACCTGCTGCCAGCACCTGGTTGGGACCCCGAGCGTATCACAGCTGATATCGATGCAGTTGTGCTCGGCATGCATGCAAAGGCAGACAATCCCGAGCTGGTGAAAGCGCAGGAGCTCGGACTCCGCATCTGCTCTTATCCAGAGTTTATCTACGAGCAGACCAAGGAAAAAACGCGGGTGGTCATCGGTGGAAGCCATGGAAAAACCACCATCACCAGCATGGTTATGCACGTACTCAGATCCATCGGACGTGATTTCGACTATTTAGTGGGGGCAAAGCTTGATGAGTTTGACCACATGGTAAAGCTTACAAAGGATGCCCCACTTATGATTATCGAAGGCGACGAATACTTGGCTTCTCCCATTGATCAACGCCCGAAATTTCACTTGTATAAGCCGCATATTGCCCTCATCAGCGGTATTGCCTGGGATCATGTTAACGTATTTCCGACATTTGAAAATTACGTGAATCAGTTCCGTTTATTTATTAAAACCATCGAACCAAAGGGTACCCTGGTTTATAATAAGGAGGACCAGACGCTCCGGGAATTGGTGCTTGAAGACCGATCTAAGATTAATAAACATGGCTATCGTACGCCTGAGTACACCATCAATAAAGGGATTACCTATATGCATACGCATGGCGGCGATGTTCCTTTGCAGGTTTTCGGTAGGCATAATTTATCTAACATTGCGGCTGCTTTTACTGTATGCGAATGGTTGGGGGTAGAACGCGATGCTTTTTATGCGGCTATTAAGCAATTTAAAGGTGCTTCCCGCCGACTGGAATATGTGGCGAGCAACAACGATAGTGTTGTTTATCAGGATTTCGCGCATACGCCCGCCAAACTGAAGGCTAGCATTCATGCACTTAAAGAGCAATTTCCGGATAAAGCGCTGGTAGCCATTGTAGAATTGCATACGTATAGTAGCCTTAATGAAGCATATTTGAAAGAATACAGGGACACGATGCATGATGCTGAATATCCAGCAGTATTTATCAACCAGGAAGCACTTAAACAACGCAACGCCGAATCCATTTCGGAGGATATGCTTAAACATACGTTCAATCAGCCCAACCTGGTTTATTTCAGTAACGTGGAAAGCATGAAGCAATATCTTCTTGCAATGAATCCAACTGGCAGAAACCTCTTGCTTATGAGTTCAGGGAATTATGGCGGTATAAATCTTGTTAATTTTGCCGATAAGTTCTTATATAAGTAAAAACTTTAATTATATTAGTTTGCCAGAAGAATATCGTATTATGACAACTACTTAGATTTCATATATCATCTTACCAATGAATGCATTAGGAAAAAAAATCAGACTCTTACGACATCAAAAGGGGTGGAGCCAGGAAGATGTGGCCAAGCGGTTGGATATATCCATACCGGCTTTTTCCAAAATCGAAACTGGCATAACCGATGTCAATTTATCCCGATTGGACCAAATATCCCGCTTATTTGGCTTGACAGTTGTTCAATTGCTGGCCACCAATGACTCCGAAGAGGAGAAAAAATTTATTTCAGAACTGACGACTGCGAATAAGAAGCTCCAGGAACGTGACGCTGAAGTGATCGAACTTCAGAAGAAAGTGATCGAACTTTACGAGCAGCTACATAAAAAGGGGGAGTAATCTTCAATAGAACACACACATCTACCAAGGTCTGATCATAGACGTAGTAGATGTGTGTGGAAATCAGTGCACAGTACAGTAAGGATACGTGAGCATCCTATGTTCTTGCCAGGTATGGTTTTTGTTCAAATGCGAAACTTTTTGTCAAAAATCATCCTCGTCATCGAAATCATCAAATTCATCCAGCGAGTCCAATTCATCTAATTCGAAATTGTCCCCGTCCTCGAAAAGGTCATCCGAATCGTCATCCTCATCATCGGGACCATTGTCAAAAGAGACCAAAACGTCATCCTCCAGAATCGCTAACTCATTGTCATGCATCATTGGCGTTTTCATAATCATTAAAAAGCATATTGTTTTTGATAGGATAAAAATAACAAGTTTTTGATATCAAAACACTTTTTTTAAAAAAAATATATTGAGTCGTTACTCACTGATTTCTCCGATCGTGTTGTCCTCTTTCTGCACGATCTCTTTGAGCTTCGGCAGGTCTGCCGTGCTGGCGATTCCGAAATGGTCCATGAACAAGTCGCTGGTTCCGTATAGGATGGGTTTGCCTAACGTGTCAGCCTTGCCAACGATTTTGATGAGCTCTTTTTCGAGCAGGCGTTGCACGGAATAGTCACAATTGACTCCGCGGATCTGCTCGATCTCAAGTTTAGTGATCGGTTGCCGGTAGGCGATGATGGCTAGCGTCTCCAATGCTGCTTGGCTGAGTTTCTTCTTCGATCGATGAGCCTGCAGTTGATTAACCGCACCGTAATAGAGCGGTTTTGTCAGAAACTGATAGCCGTTATTAATCGATTTCAGTTCCATCACATGGCTATCGCTCAGGTAGCGGTTCCTGATGTCTTCCAGTGCTTCAAGGATTGCCCCTTCGTCGACAGGGACACCCGCGATTGCTTCAAGCACCTGCCGAATTTCGGATACGCCGATTCCATACTCCGAAGCGTATATCAGGGCTTCTACCTGTTGAACTACATTTTCCAAGTTGGTTTCTATTTGTTAATAGTCAATAACCTGCTCGACCATGGTATTCGGTATGTCCCTGAATTCGTATTTCTGCGTGCGGAGCTGAGGTTGGAACCCCGCTTCACGGATGGCCTCCTGGATGGACTTGGAGGTAAAGCGGTGTGGAGCTCCAGCAGCCGATACGACATTCTCTTCGATCATGATCGATCCGAAATCATTCGCCCCGGCGTGCAGGCAAAGTTGTGCCACCTGTTTTCCTACCGTAAGCCAAGAAGCTTGAATGTTTTTAATGTTAGGTAACATGATGCGGCTTAATGCAATCATGCGGAGGTATTCATCGCCTGTCACATTGTTGGTAATTCCACGGAGTCGTCTGAGGAGGGTACCGTCGTCTTGAAAAGGCCAAGGAATAAATGCAATAAATCCGTAGGCATCCGCTGGTCGCTCTTCCTGTACCTGCCGGATCCAAGTGAGGTGTTCAAATCGTTCTTCCAGGGTTTCGATATGGCCGAACATCATCGTAGCCGAAGTAGGTAAATTAATCTGGTGCGCGGCTCGCATCACATCGAGCCACTCTTTGCCACCACATTTACCTTTTGATATCAACCTTCGCACACGGTCGTTCAATATTTCCGCACCTGCGCCCGGTAATGAGTCCAACCCCGCGTCTTTCAGTGCGCGCAACACATCGATATGAGACATCTGCTCCAGCTTGGCAATATGCGCTACCTCGGGGGGACCAAGCGAATGTAACCGCAATGTGGGATATAGGTGTTTTAGCTTCTTAAAAAGATCGGTATAAAATGCCAAGCCTAGGTCCGGATGGTGCCCACCCTGTAACAATAACTGATCCCCACCGTATCGGAAAGTTTCCTCGATTTTTCGCTTGTAAGTTTCGATATCTGTGATATAACTTTCTTCATGCCCCGGCCGGCGAAAAAAATTACAGAACTTACAGTTAGCGATGCAGACATTGGTTGTGTTGACATTGCGATCAATCTGCCAGGTAACTTTGCCGTGTGGCACCTGTATTTTACGCAATTCATTAGCCACATAACCTAGATCTGCAATTGGCGCATGCTTATACAGATGAATTCCTTCTTCAATCGAAAGAAATTCGAAATCCAATGCACGTCCAAGCAATTTGTCAACGTTCATGATCGCAAAGATACGCAGTTTTTAACAAATCAATTCACTCCTTTTTATTCCGCGTGAAGGAAAAATACGGGGCTACGTGAATTAATAATTGGAATTCTTGCATAAGTGTAATCAAATTGATAAGTTTGTGTCAACCAAGGAGCTAAATTATCTTGTTGAACAAACCTACGGTCGACACAGATTCGGAATTGCTGATTCGCTTAGGCAATGATGACCAAGCTGCGTTTGAGGAGCTGTATAAACGATATTGGCAACGTTGTTATGCGCAGGTGTTACGTCGGTCTGGAGATACTAACCTGGCCGAGGATATTACACAAAGTGTATTTGTATCCCTGTGGGAAAAACGAAAATCCGTCGAGATCCGTAATATTGGAACCTACCTATTTGCTGCAGTACGCTTCCGGTTTATCACGTACCTGAAGGCACAACCCCATGAGGAGGCTTACTCGTTGCATGTTCTCCGCGATCAATACGATGGCCAAAATCCTGTAGAAGTGTCCGTCCGCATCAAAGAACTTAATGAGGCTATTGACAAGGGTGTAGCCATGATGCCGCCCAAAACCAAAATTATCTATACGTTAAGTCGTGCGGAATACTACTCAGTGAAAGAGATCGCAAAAAAACTGAACTTGTCTGAAAAGGCGGTAGAATATCATATCACCCAGTCACTGAAGACGCTGCGCCTTGTTTTGAAAGACTTCCTCACTGTGGCATTGCTACTTCCCGCATTTTTCTAAAAAAAAATTAGGGATTGCCCCGCTTCAATAGACTACCTAATACTGGCGGATAACAAACACCACAGCAAAATGGGTAGAAAAAGTTTTCATCAGTTATTGCAACGCTATTTAGACGGCCGGTGCACACCAGCGGAGGAGCAGTTGGTGGATCATTGGTATCGCCTGCTTGATGATGGAAACGAGCAATTCGGAATTAATCCCTCGAATTTACATACCATTGAAGATGCGCTGTGGAAAAAAATTCACGACCAGGTAAATGATGCCCAAGCTGCAGCCAATGAAAATGTAAGGTCGATGACGCCGTACCGGCGCATCCGATATGGGTTGGCAATCGCCGCTGCCGCCATTTTGCTAATTGTGGGTGGTACAGCCGCCTATCTTCGTCTGGTTTGCTATCCCGTAGTACCTACGTTTACTTCAGGAACTGCGAAGGTCGATAGCAACATCGTATTGGTAAAGAACGACACCGAACACCGTATGAATATTATCCTGTCTGACGAATCACTGGTTGAGTTATACCCGGAGGCCTCGCTCGAATACCCAAAGCGCTTTACCGAAGGTCGTCGGGAAGTCCGTTTAGTGGGGAATGCTTTTTTTTCGGTAGTGGCGAACAAAAGTAACCCTTTTTGGGTTTTTCATGAGGGAATGATCACTAAGGTACTGGGAACGAAATTTAAGATAATGGCCCCCAAGGGCAATGCCAAGGGTGAAGTCATTGTTTATTCGGGCAAGGTGGATGTATTCTACAATGCAGGAAGTCGTAATATCGTGGAACGGATTTTGTCCACTCCGCCAAAAGCATCGGTTACGACAAACCAAAAAGCGGTATTGATGCCCAAAAGCCTGAAGGAAACGGTAACGGAGAACCCACTGCCGGTTAGCGAACGGGGGGATGCAATATGTCGCGGACCATTCTACGACATCCCCATGACGGCATTGGCTGAAACACTCAGTGAACTGTATGCATTGGATGTGGTGGCAGATAATGGATTATCACATATTACGTTCACAGGGGATATCAGCGGTATCGGATTATTTAAACAGCTGGATATCATCTGTATGGTTACCGACACCCGGTATGAGGTAATCGGCACGACGATTTTCCTGAAGGATAAATAATGATCACAGAAAACACAGTTATATAACCAAACACACTCATGCACAAAATGATGAAAGATAACAAAACTTAACCCAAATGCTAGGCAACGGGCAGGCGTTGCCAATCAATATATTTAAATAAAACTGTTTCCATACTCCAACCTTGTTAGGGTATTCAAGGCTTTTTTTGGTGTTTTTTCAAACAAAAGCTATTGACGACAGCCAATTATGTTGAACCAAATAAATATGAATATGGGAAAACCGAAGACTTGATAACAAAAACCGGCAATATGGGGGTATTGCCGGCCGTGATCCGGAACCGATTTGTTCCGGGTTTAATTTACAGTTCAAAAAATCCGTTTACGAACCATAATTTTTCAAAAATATGAAAAAAGATCGAATTATTGCGTTAACCAAAACTGCGATGAGACTAACCTTTTTATATGCCCTTATCACGTCGATTGTGGTATTTTCCACCCATGCGAAAGAAGCGGACGCACAGGGTGTTTTAGACAAAAGGATTGAATTATCTGCCAAGCGTGTCACCATTAAGCAAATGATCGCGTCCTTGGAAAATCAATCGGGTGCTCATTTTATCTACAGCTCATCTGCGATTAAAGCCGATCGTAAAATTAAGACCGCAGATCTTTATGGTGATTTATCAGATGTTCTTAATCAGGTTTTTAGGCCGTTGGGGATTGGGTATAAGATCGAAAACGAAAAAGTTCTGCTATTCAGTGTTTTTCAGGATATAACCATTGCCGGCAAGGTTACTGATGCGGCCAATAACGGGCCGATTGTGGGCGCGGCCGTGAAAGTGAAGGGGACAGACCGGGGTACGAGTACCAACGATGACGGCCAGTTCTCTTTAACCGTACAACCCAAGGAAGTGGTGGAAGTCAGCTACGTTGGGTATGTGCCGCAGGAATTTGTGGTAGATAATAACCAGCACGTCTATGAAATTGCTTTACAGCCGTCACTCAGTACGTTGGACGAGGTGGTGGTAACCGGTTACTCGGCGCAACGTGTGAAAGACTTGACCGGCTCTGTGGCCGTTGTCAGTATAAAGGACCTAAAACAACAACCGGCCGCCAGCCCCATTGAAGCCCTTCAGGGCAAAGCCACCGGTGTGCAGATCATCAACGACGGCGCACCTGGCGCTACGCCCCAGATACGCATCAGAGGATTCAGCACCATCAATAATAACGATCCCCTGTATGTGATTGACGGGATGCCTTATGAAGGAAAACTGGGATGGCTGAATGCAAACGATATCGAATCCATGCAGGTATTGAAAGATGCTTCCGCCGCTTCCATTTACGGGGCCCGGGCAAATAACGGTGTCGTCATCATTACCACCCGAAAAGGCCAGAAGGGTGCGCCGAAAATCACCTTTGATGCCTATTATGGTACGCAAAGTCCGCAACGGAATCGGTTTCCTGAATTCCTGAATCCGCAGCAGTTTGCGGAGTATGTGTACCAGCGCTTCAAGAATACCGGTGATCCGGCGCAAGCTCCTGGTATGAGTGAAACAACCGGTACAAATTATGGTTCGGACCCGGATAATCCGGTACTGCCCGATTACCTTTTGGCGGGTACGACGACCGGTCACAATATCACAGAAGCAGATGCAGATCCTGCTAAATATAATTACGCGATGGATCCGGCCCAGTTTTATCAGATTACCCGTGCGAATAAAACCGGTACCAACTGGTTTGATGCCATTACACAAAACGCGCCCATGCAAAATTACCAATTGAGTATACTGGGCGGGGGTGAAAACTCCACATATGCCATAAGCGGAGGGGCATTCAAGCAGGAAGGTACCTATAAATATACCGGATTCGAGCGCTATACCATCCGTAGCAATACGACATTCAGCTTTTTGGACGACCGGGTGACGATCGGCGAAAACATGCAGTATTCCCACACCCGGGGCAATGGCTTCGGCGTGAATGTCAACAGGGCCGGAGACTATCAGGGAGAAGGATCGCCCATCGGCTGGGCGTACCGCATTCAAACCATCATCCCTGTTTACGATATCATGGGTAATTTTGCAGGTACGCGCGGCGATAAAATGGGGAATGCGGACAATCCCCTGTCCGTGCTGTATCGCGCAAAGGACAATAGCAACAATAGCGGCCAGTTTTTCGGTAGTACATTCGCAGACATCAAATTGGCGAAAGGCTTGAGCTTCCGGACTACTTTTGGGCTGCGCTACGAAAACTACCACAGCAAATCCATCGGGTATCCCAACCCGGAGCGTTCTGAAGGAAGTTTTACAAATAATACGTTGCAAGAGCCGCAAGGGTATAATTCGGAATGGACATGGACCAATACCGCGACGTATAAGAACGTGTTCAATGATGCGCATGACCTCACCTTGCTGGTAGGTACCGAAGCCGTGGAATCAAATTGGCATGAAACCAGGGGATATGGTAATGACTTTTTCATCGCCGGTGACCTGAATTATTACTACTTAAACACGGCGGCAACCACCCGTTCCGAAAGTGAAGGTTCTGAAGGTTCGCTGTTTTCGATTTTCGGGCGGGCCGATTACGCATTTAAAGACCGGTATTTGGTATCGGCAACCCTCCGCCGTGACGGGTCTTCTGCATTCGGGCCAGATAATCGGTATGGCCTGTTTCCTGCTGCGAGCGTTGCCTGGCGGTTGTCCAGTGAGAATTTTATGGCGACGGCGGCTTGGATGGATGACTTAAAGCTCCGGGCAGGTTATGGTACTACGGGCAACCAACGCATTCCCACATTCCAATACCTGAGAAGGTATGCTTCGGGTGTCAATCAGTCTTTTTATCCCATTGCCGGCGGCAACGACCTTTCCAGCGGGTTGTGGACCAATAACTACGATAACCCATCGGTGAAGTGGGAAGAGCTGAAATCGATTAACGTTGGCCTTGACTTCACCCTTTTCAACCGCACGATTGACGGCGCAATTGACTGGTTTGACAGGCGGACGAGCGGCGTGCTGTATCCGGTTCCACAACCTTCTGCGGCGGTAGGAACCGGTTCGTCACCGTTTGTCAACTCCGGCGATATTAAGAATGCTGGATTTGAGGTATCGCTGAATTACCACTATTTTTCCCCGTCAGGCGACGACGATGCCTTCCAGTTTGATGCGGGGGTGTTTTTCTCCCGGTATACGAACGATATTGTCGAACTAGCACCCTCCGTTACCGAACAGCCTTATTTAACACTGCGTGGAGTGACCACTTCCGTATTGAAAGCCGGTGCGCCATTGGGTGCCTTTTATGGATATCAAGTGACAGGTATTTATCAAGACGATGCCGATATCGCCAACAGTGCATCGTATGAAAATGCCCGGATAGGCGGCTTTAAATTTGCCGATATATCAGGTCCGGATGGGACTCCCGACGGTGTAATTGATGGGAATGACCGAACGGTTATCGGAAATCCACACCCGGATTTCATCTATTCCGTCAGCTTGGGCGCTTCTTACAAACGCTTTGATATCAACATGTTTTTCAATGGATCGCAAGGTAACGAACTCTTTGATCTTACTCGCCAGTATACCGACTTTTATGCGTTTCCCGGCGCCGTGAGCACCCGTACACTGGATGCTTGGAGCCCGAGTAATCCCAACAGTATGATGCCTTCACCACACGCCAAGGCGCCAACTATTGAGTATCAATCATCCAGCTATTATGTGCAAGATGGTAGCTTTTTCCGGATGCGAAACCTTCAGCTGGGTTACACACTTCCCGCGGATCGCATGTTTCAGGGCAAGGTTTCCAACCTAAGAGTATATGCCAGTGTCACCAACCTGTTCACGGTCACGGGTTACAGCGGCATGGACCCGGAAGTAAGCCAGTATTCATCTGATTTTACTGCTCCGGGCGTGGATATGGGGGTTTATCCCGTCCCACGCCAGTATCTGTTGGGATTAAGTGTCACTTTTTAAGGGAATTTGTTCTACATATCTCAAACGTTAAAAATTTTCAACATGAAAAGATATTATAAAAGATACTATAAGTTGGTTGTTGTCATTGTGCTACTGGGCTTGGGCGCGTGTAGCGAGGATTTTTTAAATCGGAGCCCACAAGGGCAACTTACAGATGAGCAGGTGAGCAACACCAAAGCGGTGGAATGGATGCTGATCGGGGCGTACGGTTTGATGAATGGAAATCGCGATGGAACCTGGGGAAACTATGCATCTGCACCCAGTCAATGGGTTTTTGGGGAGGTTGCCGCAGATAATGCCCATAAAGGAAGCGAGCTGGCAGACCAAGCCGTGCTGTTTGATATTGAAATGCATAATACCATCCCTGTCAATGAGCACCTTTCTGCCATGTGGAACAATTACTATGAGGGCATTACCCGCTGTAATGCGACGTTGCGTCAACTTAAAGTGGTGCAGGAATCCACTGACGGCGAGAAGTTTTCAGCGGAAAGGGCGGCTGAAATAGAGGCGGAGGCAAAGATGCTACGGGGCCACTATTATTTCTTCCTATGGCGGGTATTCCGAAATATTCCCTATATCGATGAAACCGTTGCGACCGCCGATGCACCAACGGTTCCCAACAATGTGGATGTACTGCCCATGATTGAAGCTGATTTCCAGTTTGCCGTTCAAAACCTCTCCGATGCAAAACCGCTTGGAGATGCTGGAAGGGTAGACCAAATAGCTGCCAAATCGTATCTCGGGAAAGTCTATCTCTATCAGAAAAAACACGCCGAAGCACTGGTGTTATTTAAGGAAGTCATTGCCGCACGACCTGCGCTTGAAAGTCTTCCCTTTCTGAATAATTTTGATGTAAATACGGAAAACGGGCCAGAGTCTATTTTTGCCGCACAACATGCGATCAATCCGGATGGCGGCGGGGATAATGCGAACGTGGGCGATATGCTCGGTGGACTGTATGGGTCGGCTCCAGCCAATTGCTGCGGTTTCTTCAATCCCAGCTTTGACCTTGTTAATTCGTTTAGGGTAACCGCACTGGGCCTGCCCATGCTTGACGATTCCTATCGGAATAATCCCTATAAGTCGGATTACGGACTGAGCGGAGATGCCAAGGCCAACTATCAGGTGGATAAGACCCTTGCTGTGGACCCGCGGCTTGATTACACCGTGGGTAGGAGAGGCGTGCCCTACCATGATTGGGGAGTCATGCCGGGCGACGGCTGGTTACGTGACCCCGCTTTCGGCGGCCCATTTGTGGGGTATAAGCATATGATTGACCAAGCAGATTTTCCGGGTAACACCCAGTCGGGTGGCGTTAATTATGTGACATCTTTGAATGTAAACATTATCCGGTTGGCAGACGTATACTTGATGGCGGCGGAGTGTGCCGCAGAAACCGGAGACTTGGATTATGCGTTGGCCAGGGTAAATAATGTGCGGGTCCGGGCGGCAAAAATACCGCTCAAAACAGTGGGGGGCGCCAATACTGCCGCATATAACGTAAAACCCTACTTAGCGTTTGCCAACAAAGAATACGCGCTGGACGCCATCCGCTTCGAACGCCGGCTGGAACTTGCTTTGGAAGGGCACCGGTTCTTTGACCTGGTGCGTTGGGGGATTGCCAAAGAAGCGCTGGAAAGTTATTCGGCTTTTGAAGGGGGAATTATAAGCGCGTATAGTGGACTTGATTTTGCAGAAAAAAACAATTACTTCCCGATTCCCCAAGACCAAATCGACAGGAGCGGGGGAGCGCTGATACAAAATGATGGATATTGAGTGGAGGTGGCGATGAATAAAAGAAGGAGATTCGTTAAACAAATGGGTATGGGTGCTGCTGTCATCGCCGCATACCCATTCGTGCATTCGTTGCTTTCCTGCAGGGGCTCCCGGGCCAAAAAGGGGCAGGAAGCCGAGGAGAATGACGCGCTGTTTTTTAAGATTTCGCTCGCCGAATGGTCACTGAACCGGGCGATTTTCGGAGGCCAGCTCGACCATTTGGATTTTCCGCTGTATGCGAAGGAAAATTTCGGAATAAATGCCGTTGAATACGTCAATCAGTTTTTTATGGACAAGGCCACCGATCAAACGTATCTCGGTGACATGAAAAGCCGATGCGACGACAATGGTATTACCAGTGTACTTATTATGTGTGACCTGGAAGGAGATCTGGGGGATGCCGATGCCACCAAGCGGAAACAGGCTGTAGAAAACCACTATAAATGGGTAGAAGCCGCACAATTTCTCGGGTGCCACGCCATTCGCGTAAATGCGGCCGGGCACGGTTCCGCCGAGGACGTGGCACGTTACGCGGCAGGAAGTCTGACAGCCCTGGCAACGTTTGCCCGCGACTACGGCATTGCCGTCATCGTGGAAAACCACGGCGGATACTCCTCCGATGGCAAGTGGTTAAGCCAGGTTATGCGAGAGGTAGACCTTCCTAATTGTGGGACATTGCCAGACATCGGTAATTTTTGCATAAAACGGAGCGAACCGGTGGAACAGACGTTGGAGGCTTACCTGAATGCCGAGTGCCTGGAAGAATACGACCGCTATCAGGGTACGGCGGAATTGTTGCCTTTCGCTAAGGGTGTGAGTGCAAAAACATACGATTTCGATGCGGATGGCAATGAGACCAGCATCGATTACCGGCGGATCCTGAAATCCGTGAAGGAGGCTAAGTTCACCGGGTATGTAGGCATTGAGTACGAAGGACACCGTTTATCGGCCAACGAAGGCATCCTGAAGACCAAGACGATGCTCGAACAGATCGGGCGATCATTGACCTAACCTAGTTAAAACAATCCCGCGCGAGCGGAGGGGGTATCCGAAGGCATGTTTGCTGGGAGATACCCCTTTTATTATCATAGATTTTCCCGGTAAATCCAACTATTTCCTATCTTAGCTGACTCAACAAAACGAATGACGATACAAAAAAACGATACCCCCACCATTCGTGCATGGGCGATGTTTGATTGGGCAAATTCTGCGTATAACCTGGTTATCACCTCCACCATTTTCCCAGCGTATTATACCGCCATCACCTATACAGAGGCACATGGCGATCGGGTTACATTCTTTGGGCTCGAAGTAGTCAATACGGCATTATCCAACTTTGCGTTGTCGGTGGCTTACCTCCTGATGGCCCTAGCCCTCCCCATCTTGTCGTCGGTGGCCGATTTCAAAGGAAACAAGAAGACGTTTATGATGGCGTTTACCTACCTCGGAGGCATTGCCTGCATGGGGTTGTTTTTCTTCAAGCTCGAAACATTGGAGTGGGGGATCGTCTGTTTTACGTTGGCTGCCGTGGGGTACGTAGGTGGGGTGCTGTTCAATAACTCGTACCTTCCACAGATCGCCACGGTCGACCAGCAAGACCGAGTGAGTGCCCAGGGATTTGCCTACGGGTATATCGGTTGTGTGACCATCCAGATTATCTGTTTTGTATTTATCTTGAAACCGGAATGGTTCGGCATTACCGATCCAAGTTTCGCTCCACGGTTATCTTTTTTGCTGGTAGGGTTCTGGTGGATCGGTTTTGCACAGATTCCTTTCATCAAGCTACCTAAGGACCAACGGAATGGGCAGCGTGTTACCAAGCATGTGCTGCAAAAAGGGTTTGCCGAGCTGCGCGACGTATGGGCCCGACTCAAAAAAATACCAGCGATCAAGCGTTTTTTGCCCGCTTTTTTTTTCTATGCGATGGGCGTTCAAACGGTAATGATTGTTGCGGCAGCCTTTGGCGAAAAAATATTACACCTGGGGGCACCCAAGCTGATCGGTACGATTTTGATCATCCAACTGGTTGCCATAGGGGGTGCCTACCTGATGTCGCTGCTTGCCCGTTACATTGGCAACGTGCGTGTGCTGATGCTCATGGTCTGTATCTGGATCGGAATATGTGTCTCGGCTTATTTTATCAACGACGAAGTGCAGTTTTATATTTTGGCTGCGTTGGTCGGATTGGTTATGGGAGGCATACAGTCGCTGTCCCGATCTACGTATTCCAAACTATTGCCTCCCGATGAGGCTGATACCGCTTCATTTTTCAGTTTTTATGACGTTACAGAGAAAATTGCCATCGTTATAGGACTTTTCTCCTTTGCTATCATTGAACAGCTAACGAATAACATTCGGTATTCGGCATTGTGCTTAGGTATATTTTTTGTAGTAGGACTGACGCTTTTGGGAAGGATGCAGGTTTTGGTTAAAAATAGCTAGTAGATTTGTGTATGACGGTTCAGCTCTTTATCCCTTGTTTCACCGATCAATTATTTCCTGAAACGGCGTTTAACACCGTCCGTATTTTGGAAAAGGTTGGATGCAACGTAATTTATAACCCCCAGCAGACCTGTTGCGGACAGCCTGCGTACAACGCCGGCTTTTGGGACGAGGCCAAGCAAGTTGGTCATAAGTTCCTGCATGATTTTGCAGACGACCTGGTCATCGTATCGCCATCGGCATCGTGTACCGGCATGATCAAGAACGCTTATAATAATTTATTTACCAATACAATGGTTCATAACCGCTGCCGATCAATACAGGGGAACATTCATGAACTTTCGGATTTTTTGGTGAATGTACTCAAAAAAGACTACTTTGGGGCTGAATTGGAGGGACGTGCCGTGTACCATGATTCCTGCTCCGCCCTACGCGAATGCCATATCCGGGATGAACCGCGGCAGTTATTAAGCAACGTAGAGGGCCTTGAATTGGTAGAGATGAAGCATACAGACACATGCTGTGGCTTTGGAGGCACCTTTGCCGTGAAGTTTGAAGCTATCTCCAGCGCCATGGCCGAACAAAAAGTGCATCATGCGCTGGAAAGGGAAGCTGATTACATTATTTCCACCGATTCATCCTGCTTGCTGCACCTCCAAGGTTATATCGACAAGCATCGGTTGCCGATCAAAACGATGCACCTGGCAGACGTGCTGGCACATGGATGGGCAAATATTTGAAGACAACGTCATAAACGTAAAATTACTACTAATTAAATGTATAGATAACAATGACAGATAGAAGATCATTTTTGAAGCACCTGGGAGTAGGTGCCCTGAGTGTTTCAGCACTTCCTGTAATGGCCAAGTCAATATTTCCCGCTGTAACGGGCAAAAAGCCATTTTTCGATATTTCGTTGGCCGAATGGTCGTTGCACCGTACCTTGTTCGGGGGCAAGCTCGACAACCTCGATTTCGCCGAGACGGCGGCAAAGAAATTCGGCATCCACGCTGTGGAGTATGTGAATCAATTTTTCAAAGACAAGGCCCAAGATAAGAAATATTTGGCAGAGCTGAATCAGCGCGCCAAGGATAACGGCGTCAAAAATGTGCTAATCATGATCGATGGGGAAGGCCCGTTGGGCTCAACGGATGAAAAAGAGCGTACCCAGGCAGTGGAAAATCACTATAAATGGGTTGAAGCCGCAAAATTTTTAGGCTGCCATGCCATTCGCGTGAACGCGGCGGGAAAAGGTACACCCGAAGAGGTGAAAGCCGCAGCCATTGATGGTTTAGGGCGGTTGAGTGAATTTGCGGCGCCACATGGTATCAGTGTCATCGTGGAAAATCATGGTGGCATATCTTCCCATGGCGATTGGCTAAGTGCTGTGCTTCGTGGAGTAGGCAAGAAAAATTGCGGTAGCTTACCCGACTTTGGGAATTTTTATGAATATGACCGGTACCAGGGCGTGCAAGATTTGATGCCCCTCGCGAAAGGCGTCAGTGCGAAGAGCCATACATTTGATGAAAACGGTAATGAACCTCAAATTGATTACCGGCGGATGCTTCAGATCGTCAAAGATGCTGGTTACAAAGGGTATATCGGTATCGAATACGAGGGAGATCAACTCAGTGAAGAGGATGGTATCTTAGCTACCAAGCGGCTGCTCGAACGCGTCGGCGCTGAGATTGGCTAGGCGGTTTCTGAAATTAAACGACAACATTTCCAAGGCTCTCATTGTTATACTTTCAAAAAGTACGACAATGAGAGCAATATGGACAGGAGCCATCGGCTTCGGATTGGTCAATATTCCAGTAAAAATATTGAGTGCGACGACGGACAGCAGACCCGATTTGGACATGCTCGACCGTAAGGATCATTCCCGCATTCGATACAAACGGGTGAATGAACGAACGGGAAAAGAGATTGGATGGGATCAGATCGTGAGGGGGTATATGCTGGATGACAATTATATCGTTCTTGATGAGGCAGACTTTGAAGAAGCCAGTCCGGAAAAGACCAAAATGATCAACCTTCAATCCTTTGTTAAAGAAGCCGATATCGACAGTATTTATTTCGAAAGCCCGTATTATCTACAGGCACAGAAAGGTGGAGAAAAAGCGTATGTGCTCTTGCTAAACGCACTCGAAAAGACCAAGATGGCCGGTTTGTCCACTTTTGTGATGCGTAACGCTGAAAATCTTGCAGTTATCAGACCCCACCAGGGTATTTTGATGTTGAATAAACTTCGGTTTGAGGAGGAAATCCGATCTGTTGAAGAAATTAAGCCCAGCCAGCGTATTAAGATTTCCAAGCCAGAAATGGATATGGCTGTCCAGTTGATCAAACGGCACTCCAGTGACTTTGACATCACGGCGTATCGCGATGAATACAGTAAAGATCTGATGAAAATTATCCGGGCGAAGGCAAAAGGGAAAAGACCTACCGTACGCAAGATCAAGCCGCGCAAAGCTCCATCTGAAGATCTGTTGGAACAATTGAAAGCAAGCCTCGCATAAGATTATCCTATTGCGATAAGTTTGGCATTAGAATTGCTGTGAAGGGAATAGGTTTAGGTTGATAGCCCCCTAACCCCATTGGGGGCGGCCGCTCGTCGCAAGACGGGCGGTTTTTGTTTTAAGGGACAAGGTTATATAAACGCAAAAGCCGCCTCGAAAAATAGCGAAGCGGCTTTTGCGTTTATTCAGGTTTTTTTTATCGGGCGATGTCCTGATACCCTTCGTTTTGCGTCAATTTTGGATTCCGTTGTAATTCGTCCAACGAGATCGGCCAAAGCAAATCGGTTTCCTTGAATGTAGCGCCGGAACCGTTTTGTGTGCCAACGAGCGGTTGGTAGTCAACCTGTCCTTTTACGGATGCAGAGATCACCGGGAACATGCCAGTACGTAGGCAGTCATCCCACATTTTAAACTCTAAGGGTAACTCCCGTAAGCGCTCGGTCCAAACCGCTTCTACAAAATCATCCTCCGGTAGGCTTTGTAGTTCTGCGGTATAATCGGCAGCGGTTTTTCCGTTGATATCCGCCCGCGCTTTAACCTGCGCCAGATACCCGGCTGCGTCTGCATTAACTCCCGACGAACGGGCTATCGATTCTGCTGCAATCAACAAAGCTTCTGCATACCGATATAAATTCCAATCTTTTGTTCCCCGTCCGGTGTTCAACACTGCGTCTTCGTCATAATAATACCAGATGCCGGCCTGTGCTGACGTCCATTTCGTGCCGGTGTTGGGGTTGGTGTATTTCCAGTGAAAAAACTGGTTGGGTTGTATCCGTAGGTCTTCCGCTTCATACACATTCAGAAAACGATCAGTAGGTCCATATACACGCTCGAAGATGGAATACGTTGTAAATATGGAAGTAGCTGACGAACTGAATGCATAGGTTGTCCACCAACCGCTGTTATTGATCGTGCCGTCGTATTCCAACGCGTAGATCGATTCATCCAGGTCGTCCGATTTACGCAGCTTGTTATAGGCGCTATTCAGCGCCAAGTCGCTGTTTGTCGTCAGGCCATGGGGCGAATCCAATACGAGTTGTGCGTAAGTTGCGGCATCGCCATATTTTCCTTGTTGCAAATACACATCGGCCAAGGCCATCGCCGCTGCATACCGGCTGATGCGGTGTGCGTTATTGGCAAACGTACTTGCAGGCAGTGCATCTACAGCTTCTTTTAGATCTGCTTCTATCAACGCATAAACCTCTGCCGTGCCCGTGCGGGGTAGGTATAAGTCATCTGTTGTTGCTTCATAAGGCTCGGTGGACAACGGAAGGTCACCGAACGTTTTTACCAAGTAAAAATAGTTGTATGCTCGGAAGAATTTCGCTTCTCCCACCAATTTTGATTGCAGGTTTGCGTCCATCTCAATTTCGGGGATGTATTTAATCGCTGCGTTTGCAATGTTAATTGCCCGGTAGCAGTCATTCCAGATGCTATTCATCGTATTGGAAACGATCCGTGTATTGTTTTGACGGGTCAGTTCCCGTGAATACAAACAGATCAATTCCTGCCCTTCATAGCTATTGGTGAAGTATCCCGTCAACATGCTATTGATCGAAGCATTCGGTCCGATGTAGGCACTTCCTGCCGATGCATAACGTAATGGTGCGCCCATCCGGTATAGCGAATTCACCTGTCCTTGTGCCTGTGCTTCATTCTGGTAGTACGCAACTGACGTAACGGCAGAACGGGGCGCTTCATCTAAAAAGCTTTCACAGGCGCCAAAGGTAAACGCGCTGCCACACAGTAAAGCAATTGCTATATTTTTAGTTTTCATAATAACGTCTCTCTTATGGATTATAAAGTAATATTCATTCCCAACATAAACGATTTTGCCCTGGGGTAGGAGAAGAAAACCATATTCTGTCCGAATTTATTCGAGTCTCCCAGTGAAGTGCCTTCCGGATCGTATCCCTGAAATTCTTTGGAGGTAATTAACCAGGGGTTATTGGCGTTGGCATAAACCCTAAGCGCAGCGATACCCAATCTTTTGCACAGGCTGGAATCAAAGGTATATCCCAGTTGAAGCACGTTGAAACGCAGGTACGAACCGTCAGTAACCCATTGGGAATCCACGTTGGTGTCCTGACCGGCATGGCCGTTGTTGGTGAGGTAAACGGCTTGCTGCATGGTATTGGGGTTGGAGCCATTATATGCATCGGTCAGGATGGTTTCCAGACCATTCGTGATGCCAAATCGGTCGTACGTGGAGTGGAAGAATTGTTGCATGGTCTCAACTCCATATACAAATTGCAAATCGACAGTCAGGTCAAAGTTTTTGTAATTGAATGTGTTGATGAAACTTCCTGTCCAGTCAGGCATACCCTTGCCCAAGATTTCCTGTGTAGTTGAACGTTTGGCTCTTCCCACCTGGGCCAGTGTAGCGTCCCCCGCTTCGTAATCCTCAACGGTGTAAACGCCGTAGCGTTTGTAGCCGTAAAAGCTGTTTAGGTTCTCGCCTACGCGGATAATGCTATTTGGCCCGCCAACCCAACTGTTCTGCGGAATATCTTCATCGTTCTCGCCCAATTTCAATACTTCGTTTTTGTTGTAATTTGCATTGAGCGTGATGTTCCAGTTGAAGTCGCTTGTGGTGAATGGAGTAGCCGTTACCATCATATCCAACCCTTGGTTCCTTACTGAACCGATATTTCGCATAACGGAAGAGAAACCGGTGGCGTAAGGAAGCGGTGCGGCAAGCAGTAGGTCGGTTGTTGTCCGGTTGTAATAAGACACGTCAAAATTTAGCTTGTTTTGCAGGATTCCCAATTCTACTCCTACATCATACGTTCCTGTCTTTTCCCATTTCAAATCCGGATTTGACATGGAGCCAAGGTACGAATAGGGCGCACGTGCGCCATCCAGTAAATGCGTGCCAGCAGTCACATTAGCGAGAGACGAGTAGGGGTCGATTTCTGAGTTGCCGGTTAGGCCATAGCTGGTATGCAATTTCAAATTGCTGATCCAAGTATTGTCTTGCATGAAATCTTCGTTGGATACATTCCATGCCAAACCTGCTGAGGGGAAAAATGCATATTTGTTGTTGGCTCCGAATTTGGACGACCCATCATAGCGTCCGGTAAGGGTAAGCGAATACCGGTCATTGTACGAATACGCGGCGCGTAGAAAATAGGAGTTCATTCGCCATTGATCCCAGTCGGACGACGGCGATGAAGGCGTTCTTCCCACTCCCATGTTATTCCATTCATAAAAATCATCGGAGAATCCTTCGGTACGTGAAGCATCATAACCGTACGTACGCTCCTGCCATGAAAGCCCTGCCATCGCATTGATGCGGTGTTTATCGAATGACTTATTATAGGTCAGGTAGGTTTCTTCCTGCCAGTAAAACGTATTGGTGTGCTGGATTTCAGCCCAACCATTTGGCCGGGATATGTTGTTCAGTATAATCGAAGAATAGCCTTTGTAGTCTTTTCGGTGAGCATCGACCCCGAATTGGGTCTTTAAGTCCAGCCCATCTGCCAAATGGAATGTCAAGGCGGCGTTTCCGAAAATCTGTGTATTGTAGCGCATGCGTTTTTGCTTATCCAGGATGGCAACGGGATTGGACATGCCTTCGAAGCCCAATACATCGGTTATCGATGAGGAAGAAGAAGAAGTATATTGCCCGTCTGGCTGATAGATCGGAAGCCAGGGTAGCATTTCGATCATGGTTCTTCTGGCATCCTGACCCCCACCATCCTCCGGCGTATAGCGACCCCAGGTATGGTTTACCAACAGGTTTACATTGGTCGACAACCAATCCAGCGGTTTGGAATCATACGCCAATTTACCGTTGATCCGCTTGCTGTACGTGTTGTTAACAATGCCTTGTTGATCGGTATAGTTTAAAAACGCACCGGTTGACGATTTTTCATCCCCTTGCTGGATATTCAATTGATGGTTGTGTGTTACACCGGTGCGGGTCGCTTCTTCCTGCCAATGGGTGTTGTACAGTGGATTACCGTTGCTATCAAAATAGGTGGGATCGTTGAACCAGTCCGTTTTGTCCAACGACCAGGATTTTCCTTGGTACGTATTTTCGTTTTCCAAACCGGTCATAAAAGCTTCTACCCATTGGTTTGCATCCAGCACTTTCATGAATCGCTGCGGCGAGCTAAAGCCGACGGATCCCTGGTAACTAACCGTTTTCCGCCCATCTTTGCTACCTCGTTTGGTCGTGACCAGGATGACGCCGTTTGCGCCACGTGCTCCATATATAGCGGCCGATGACGCATCTTTCAGCACTTCAATGCGTTCGATATCATTCGGGTTAATCAATTGGAAGTCTTCCATCACAACGCCATCCACTACATATAATGGGTTAGATGAAGAATTGATGGTAGCCGTACCGCGAATGACCACGCGGTTTGCATAGGCACCCGGTTGGCTGGAGTTCGAGAAGATGTTCACTCCCGCAGCTTTACCGCGAAGGTTATCCAATGCGCTGAAATTCTGTGCCTTGATCATGTCCTCGCCTTTAGCGATGGAAATAGAACCCGTTACGTCAGACTTGCGCATCGTACCGTAACCTACTACAACCACCTCTTCTAGCGCCTGGGCATCTTCCTGTAACACTACGTTCAGTTGCAACTGATTGCCCACCGTTTGTTCTGTGCTGGTATATCCGATAAAACTATATACCAATACATCGCCAACCTCGGCTTCTATCGTATACTGCCCCTGCTCGTTGGTAGTGGCACCCTTTTGAGTGCCTTTTACGACGACTGAAACGCCGGGTAAAGGAGCCTGGTCGGTCCCGCTGGTTACAATGCCGCTTATCGTGTGTTGTTGATTGACTGAAGTGTAACCGCTTTTTGCGGTCGTCACGTGAAAAGAAGAAGCCATTGCCTGATTGCCATACAGCGATCCACCAATGGTGAACAGCATAGCCATGCTACTGACAAACGTTATACGTCTCATTTAGTTGGTTTTAATTGTTTATAATTACTCTTGCGATCAACAAATTTTAGATTTATACTAAAGCGTTTTAGCTATTAGCTAGCTTTTTATAAGAAAATTAGTTTTTCGCTAATGCGTGTTGTGAATGTGTGTGTTGCGAATGTGTGTGTTTGTTTGGTGTTTCTATTTTTCCATTTAGTGTTTCATTAGGGTTCTACATTGATCATCAATATAGTATGATGACATTTTAATAAAAACCAAAATTAATAATAACTTATTAAAAAAATAGAAAAAGATTGAATAGTTTTTTCAACCGAAGAATTTAACCATCTTCTGTATGCGATAGCCATAATTAAACAGAAATCGAAAATATTTATTCCAAAGCTGGCTTTCAAGGGATATTCGGCGTTTATCAAAAAAAAGGTGTACCTGATTTCGATACACCTTTTCTTTCTATGGGTGAGCCGACGATGGGATTCGAACCTACGACCTACGCATTACGAATGCGTTGCTCTACCAGCTGAGCTACGTCGGCTATTGAGTTTTTTTGCGGATGCAAATATATAGCGATACCCTGCAATTACAAAATATTGCAACATTTTTTTGCGTAGTCCGCGCTTCTAAGCCAAAGCCGTGCTTAACTCAATGGTCGTATTCAGTAATTTGGATATGGGGCAGATTTCCTTCGCTTTTTGTGCGATTTCCCTGAACTCAGATTCGGAGATACCAGCCACCTCACCTTTGAGATCCAGGTGTACCGAAGTAATGCTGCCGTCTTCAAAGGTTACCTTGGCCTCGGTATCCAAGCTGGTTGGCTCGTATCCCTTTTCACTGAGAAGAAAACTCAGTTGCATCGTGAAACAGCCTGCGTGTGCTGCGCCGATCAGTTCTTCGGGATTAGTCCCTATACCGTCCTCAAACCGGGTCTTATACGAGTAGGGGGTTTGATCCAGTACGGTGCTTTGGGTGTTAATGGTTCCTTTTCCGTCCTTTCCGGTGCCCTGCCAACTGGCACTTGCCTTTCTGGTAAATTTCATATGCGTTAATTAATTTTAGTTTCAATGGTGAAATAGAGACCCTTAATGATTGTTTTAATCCGATCGGTTTCGTCTTATTCACTATTTTTATGTAAAGTTATGAAGAGAGAACAAGTGTTACGCTAAAATTGTTTATAAATTCGCAACATGGATAGGCTCATATACCTCGACAACAATGCGACTACACCACTCGATCCGCGGGTGTTGGAGGCGATGATGCCGTATTTAACTACTCAGTTTGCCAATGCGTCCAGTGTAACCCACCGGGCGGGCCGGACAGCTGCCGCAGCAGTGGAAAATGCACGGGAGCAAGTGGCTTCGTTCATCGGGGCTAGTTCTAAGGAAATCACTTTCACATCGGGGGCTACCGAAGCTATTAACATGGTATTAAAGGGCGTGTTTGAGCGGTACCGGACCAAGGGTCGGCATTTCATCACATGTCAGACAGAACACAAGGCCGTGCTGGATACCTTTGCCTACTTGGAAAAGCGGGGCGCCGAGGTTACGTATTTACCCGTATCCAGGGAGGGGGCATTAGACTTGAAAGGGCTGGAGGCAGCTATTCGACCAGACACCGTATTGGTTGCATTGATGCACGCCAACAATGAAACCGGTGTATTGCATCCCGTGCAAGACATTGCGAAAATTACCGCAAGCCACGATGTGTTGTTCTTCTGTGATGCTACGCAAGCAGCAGGTAAAGTGCCAATAAACGTAGGGGAAATAGCGGTAGACCTACTTTGCCTGAGTGCTCACAAACTTTATGGGCCGAAAGGAGTGGGAGCGCTCTACGTCAGGCGCAGACGAAAACGTATTCAGACCGGTGTGCTGCTGCATGGTGGGAGCCAGGAAAATAAACTTCGAGCGGGGACGTTGAATGTACCGGGTATTGTTGGGTTTGGAGAAGCAGCGGCACTTGCGGGACAGGAGGGCGCTACGGATTCGCTGCGGCTGGCAACGTTACGCGATAAACTGGAGAAGGGATTGATGGCATTACCTGCGACTTTCGTAAACGGGATGGGCACAGCCAGGTTGCCGAATGTCAGCAACATCGCGTTCAAGCATCTCAAGGCCGATCAGGTGATGGTCAGTGTGCCTGACATTGCGCTGGCATCCGGATCGGCATGCGTAAGCGGCACACGGGATCCTTCTCACGTACTGAAAGCAATGGGGCTTTCAGATGCGGATGCACACGCTTCCATCCGGTTTAGCCTGGGACGGTTTAATACCCCCGCTGATATCCGTGCCTGCGTCGCACAGGTTACGGCAAGCGTCAGCGAGCTGCGGGCAGCTTCGCCCATCTGGCAGTTGCATGAATCGGGACTGGTTAACTGAATGATTCGTTACTCATATAAAACACTCGTATATTGGCAACAAAAAGCAATGTTTTAATCGTCGGAGCATTCGATCGTTTCAACTACGGAGACCTGCTGTTTCCGTTGGTTATCGAGGCGCAACTCCACACGTATGGACAACCGTTTGATGCGTCATTTTTCGGTATTATCAACAGCAATCTAAGCGAATTGGGCGGCAAGCCGACGGAAGACATCCGGGCGTTCTATCGCCGGTGCAACGAGGGCCGGGAACATACAAGTATCATTGTGGCCGGAGGCGAAGCGGTGGCGGTTACCTGGAGTTCTTTGCTCTTGGCACTAAATAATGTGTTTAAGCGTACCCACCGTTTTCATCACCGTATCAATAAGGTATTCGATTTGAACGCGTTTGCCAAGCGGGTATTGCATGGGCAGACCGACCTTCCTTTTGTATTCACCTCTTCGGACTTTCAGGGTGTAGACAACGTTATTTTCAATTCACTCGGCGGCTCTGAATTGGATCCTGCGATTTTCGATCGGTTCCCGGGTTTGGGAGACAAATTACGCCATGTGGATTATTTTGCAGTTCGGGATGAGGCGACGCAGCGTAACTTGGCAGCTCAGGGTGTGCGAACATCGATGTATCCCGATTCAGCCATCCTGATGTCCAAGTTTTATCCGGGTCCGATACTTGCTGGTCGGGTTTCTCCACAGATTGGGCAATATGTGGCTGAAAGACAGGGAACCTATCTGTTTTTTCAAATTAAAAACAACCATGCGAAAAATAACGAGCTGCGGATCGCGCAGCAGTTGGATGCTCTTGTTGAACGACATCCGGATGTCCACCTTTGCTTTTGTCCGATCGGAAAAGCACTCAACCACGATGACCACCTGGCGCTCCAGCGCATCGCTCCATTGCTGAAACATCCGTGTACCGTTTTTGATGAGGTGACAATCTGGGATATTATGTACCTGATTGCCCACGCTAAGGCCTACATGGGCACCAGCCTGCATGGCGCCATTACTGCAATGAGTTATGCGGTGCCTTATGTCGGTTTGACTGTACGTAAACTCAATAGCTACCTGCAAACATGGGGCGTAGAGGGTATCAATCACACCGTTTCCTTTGAGGAGTTGCGCGAAGGATTCGAAAAGGCGATTGGCGTGGACTCCGCATCGCTTAATCAATCACGAGAACAACAAATCCAGGCTGCAGAGGACTCTTTTTTACGTATAAAGCGTTTGGTGCTGCACGGATAAACAACACGCATGAATTCACATATTCTGACTCCAGAAGTACAGCATTACCTGCGGGAGCATGAAGCGGCGCCGCCCGCCGATGTCGCATTGCGGAAGAGTCCATTTCCGGCAGTGTCATCGCTGGAGCTTGCCCAACAACTCGACGCCCGTCAGCGGTGTCGGAAAAAACTGCCGCACTGGTATGAAACACCGTCTATTTACTATCCCGAAAAGATTTCGATAGAGCAAGCCTCCTCTGAGTCCACTGCCAGCTACAAGGCAACCTTGATTCAGCCGGGGCAGCGCGTTGCCGACCTCACCGGTGGTATGGGGGTGGATGCATTCTTTTTTTCTCGCATAGCAAGAGCAGTGGTCCACTGCGAAACAAATAAAGCGCTTTCACAGATAGCCCGGTATAATGCTTCTCAATTGGGAGCAACTAACATCGATTTTGTCGTGTCCGATGGTATGGCCTATCTGACAGAACGACCCGCTGATAATTTCGACTGCATCTACGTAGATCCTTCGCGGCGTGTTGCACAGCGTAAGGTCTTCCGGTTGGAAGATTGCGAACCGGATGTGGTAGCAGCGCAGGATGGGTTACTGCAAAAGGCAAAAAAAAACGTCATTAAATGCGCTCCACTACTCGATATCTCGGCGGCACTGGAACAGCTGCGCGAAGTCAGCGAAATACACATCGTCAGTGTTGACAACGAATGTAAGGAATTGCTGTTTGTCCGTACCCGCGGATTTGACGGTATCCCTCAGCTCGTTGTCGCAGCGCTGCAAACTAGCAGTATCGGTACACTTAGGCTCGATATAACCACGGAAAAATCAGCGGTCGCCGAATTGGGTGATCCCGAAAAATACCTGTATGAACCCGACGCAGCGCTGCTGAAATCGGGTGCTTTCAAATTCATTTCGCAGCATTATGGCATTCGCAAGCTGCATCCACATACTCATCTCTACACGTCGTCTCAACGGATAGCTGATTTTATTGGTAAAACGTATGATGTGGATAAGGTGCTTCAATACGCTGATTTTAAGAAAAGTAAGTTTCCTATTCAGGCAGCGGTCAGCACCCGGAATTTTCCGTTAAAAGTAGACGCACTGCGTCAGCGCCACCGGATCCGTGATGGGGGTGATGAACATCTATTTTTCTGCACGGGGAAGGATGGCCAGCTTTTAGTCATCTTTGCATCAAAATGCTGAAGCCGCCTTGCTTCCCAGGGGTGCAATGTGGTAATTTGCATGCATGGCTAAACAACTCAAGCTTTCAGCATTGGATCTTTCCGTAATCATCGAAGGAGGGAATGCCGCAACGGCGATTGCCCGTACGGTAGAAATTGCCCGCCTGGCAGAACAGTTGGGCTACGAGCGGATCTGGCTCGCGGAACATCACAATATGGAATACATTGCCAGTTCGGCAACGTCTGTCCTTATCGGTCACGTAGCGGATAAAACAACACAGATACGCGTGGGATCCGGAGGGATCATGTTGCCGAACCATGCACCTTTGGCCATTGCCGAGCAGTTCGGCACATTGGAAACCTTATACCCAGGGCGTATTGATCTCGGGTTGGGCCGGGCACCCGGCACCGATCAGCTGACCGCCATGGCACTGCGCCGTAACAACCTGAATACTGCCTATCATTTTCCGTCGGACGTCAAGGAACTGCAGCTATATTTTGGCAATGACAATAGTGATGGACGCGTCCGCGCATTTCCGGGTGAAGGGCTAAATATTCCGATCTGGATATTGGGTTCGAGCACCGATAGCGCTTATCTGGCCGCAGAGATGGGCCTACCTTATGCGTTTGCCGCACATTTTGCACCGGCGCAGTTCCGCACTGCGATTTCCATCTATCGTGAGCACTTCAAACCATCGGCCCAATTAGACAAACCTTATGTCCTTGCCTGTGTGAATGTGATCGCTGCCGACACGGATGAAGAAGCTCATGTATTGGCCACAAGCATGTACCGCATGTTTCTAGGAATTGTGACCAACACACGTAAACCTCTGCAGCCACCGGTGCCCTCCATGGATCCGTATTGGTCGCCGGATGTCGAAAATGCCGTCAAGCAAATGACCGCCTGTACGTTCATTGGGGGGGCGGGAACTTTGGCATCGCAGCTTTCAAGATTCGTGACAGAAACCGGCATCGATGAGCTCATGACTACGGGCAACATTTATGACCAAGGGGCAAGATTAAAGTCTTATCGCATACTCAAGGAAGTGCTATCGTAAGTAGTTAGTTTCTCATAGTCAAGTAAGGCAAGCAAGTACGGCCTGCCTTATTCGAGTCCACTTACACCGCCAGACACAACGAGCTTCATGGCGTCCGTAGCGCTCATGTTTAGCGGCTTTACGCGCTCGGTCTTTACAATCACGACCTGTCCGGCGAATGAGTAGGAGTACGGGAAATATACAATTACTTCACCCGTCAAGCCGATTTTATGGAGGTCACGCTGCGTCAGAAAGCCGATCTTTTTCAATCCGGTTTCATTCACTTCCACCAGCACCGGTTCATTAAATTTCTTTGCATCTCCGACAAACGCTTCTGTAAAATCTTTAATGGACGAATATAAGGTGTTAAACAGCGGAATCCGGTTGATAAGGCTGTTGAACCAATTATAAATCGGCTCGGTGACGACATTGGTAAACACCATGCCTACGACAACCAAGACGACAATCACCGTGAGAATACCCAATCCCGGTACGTAAAGCGGTCTCCCGGCTTCATCTTCCCAAAACCAGCCACTTAAGTTGAGCGCCGAATCAACACTCGCCACGATCCAGACGATTAGAAACAACGCACCGGCCAAGGGCAATGTCACCAACGTGCCTTTGATTAAATAGTTAAAAAATAAACGTATTGTTTTATTCTTCATATTTTTTGTTTTTGTCCTTATGAATCTTGTTCTTTCACTCCCTACCCATAATAATATACCCGCTTCACGCGCTGCGATATTCCCGTCAGCAACTCATATGGAATGGTACCAATGGTCTTAGCTAATTTCTCCACATTGCCGAAGACGGTTACTTCGTCACCTTCTTTCACATCCAGTCCACTGACATCCAGCATGGTCATGTCCATGCAAATGTCGCCCACGGTGCGCACGGTTGCATTTCCTATGGTCATCTGACCCACGCCGTTTCCGAAGCGCCGGTCATAACCATCGGCGTAGCCGATGCTGACCGTAGCAATTACGCTGTCTCTTGATAAAAGACCGCGCCTACCATACCCCACACTTTCCCCAGCTGCCACCTTTCTGGTTTGTATTACCGTCGTTTTCAGAGAACTTGCCGGTTGCAGGAATAGCATTTGTCCGCCCTCATTGCCGATGCCGTATAGTCCAATACCCAGCCGTACCATATCCAAGTGAGCCTGTGGCCAACGCTGAATACCGGCAGTGTTGGCAATATGCCGGATAACAGGATATCCCAGGGTCGTGCTCAGTCGCTCGGCAAATTCTCCAAAACTAGCCAGTTGGGTTTCTGTAAATGAATCATGTACGGGTGTTCCGGCGGCTGCTAAATGAGAAAATATAGACTGAACTTTTACAGCAGATGTGTCCTTTAAATAGTTAATTAGTAAATTGATATCTTGTATTGAAAATCCCAATCGGTGCATTCCTGTGTCCAGTTTAAGATGGATGGGATAGTCCGATAGCCCTCTCTCAATCAGTACTCCGACAAAATCAGTTAAAATGGCAAAGCTGTATATCTCCGGTTCCAACCGGTGCGCCAACAGGGCATCAAAGGATGTTGGCCTCGGACTCATCACCATAATTGGCAATTGAATGCCCGCTTTCCGCAATTCCACACCCTCATCTACATACGCCACGGCCAAATAATCGACCTTGTTGAACTGGAGCAGATTGGCCACCTCAAAACTACCGCTCCCATAGGAAAAGGCCTTTACCATGACCATTAATTTAACTGACGGGGATAGGAGGGACTTGTATTGATTGAGGTTATGCTCTACCGCATTCAGATTGATTTCAAGTACAGTATCGTGCGATTTCGCAGTCAGCAACCGACTAATCCTTTCAAATGCATATTTTCTTGCACCTTTCAATAAAATAGCTTCATCTTGGAATGTCAGTGATGGAAATTCGGATAAAAATGATTGGGTGTCGAGAAATGCTTCGTGGGTTAAAAAAGCAAATTTGGATGCGTGTTTCAAGAGTGTGGGGCCAATGGTTATCAGTCGGCTTATTCCACTGTTTTTTAATAAGGTGGATACCTTTTCGTAAATATTATCTTCATAAAAAGTAGCACTTGGTATATCCGACAATACTAATGTAAGTTTAGTATGTTGCTGCTGCTGTTGCAAAAAGTCTAGGGCAATAGCAAGCGACGAAAGGTCGTTGCTGTAACTGTCGTCTATCACCGTGCATTGGTTGATGCCCTTTTTCATTTCCAGCCGCATTTCGACCGGTTGAAGCAGAACCATTCGCTCGCTGATCACCTTTTGTTCGTAGCCCATGGCAAGCATTACCGCCCAGCAGCACACGGCATTTTCGCGGGCAGCCGCATCGGTAAATGGAATGATAACTGTTAGCTCTTCGTTCTGATACCGCGCGTGGATCCGGCATCGGTTCCCGTCCAACAATTGATGCGCCGTTACTCGCAACTTCCCTTCGTCCACGCCCCAAGTTAGCTGCTGTTTCGCGGTCGGCATCGGGATACCACGAAGGTGAACGGGCGGGAAAACGGCAATTTTGGCGCCTTCAAAAAGCTTGAGCTTCTCAGTGATTTTTTCGTCGATCGATGAAAACCCTTCGTCGTGGGCGGATCCGATGTTCGTCAATACAGCAATATCCGGTCGAATCATGCGCTGCAAGGCACCCATTTCGTTCGGCCGGCTGATACCGGCTTCGATAATCGCCAGATCGGAGGTGCCATCAAGCTGCCACAATGATAACGCGACTCCAATTTGGGAATTGTAGCTTTTGGGGCTGCGGGCAATGTGGTATTCGGGCGACAGCAATTGGACTAGCCATTCTTTGACAACCGTCTTTCCGTTGCTTCCGGTGATGCCGATTACGGGGTGCATAAAACGATCACGATGACGAGCGGCCAACGTTTGGAGTGCTTCTAATGTATCTTGAACTACTAAAAAGTTCGCATCCGGAAAAGCGGATACGTCGACTTTACTTTCGGCTACCACAAAATTCCGTACCCCTTGCGCATATGCATCGCTGATATATACGTGGCCATCACGCCGTCCCTCCAACGCAAAAAACAACCCATGCACGGTGTCCGATAGTTTTCTGCTGTCAAAGAGCAGCGTAGCCACGGTTGCCGTGTCGTCCGCGATGGAAATGCGGACAGTCGGTATAAGTGCCGAGATCTGCCGGATGGTGTAAAGCCGTTCGTCTATATCCATGGCACGAATTTCAACATTTTTTAGGTACTGATCTAATTTTTTGCCATTTTGGCTAAATGGAGCGTATGGCTGCAAAAATGAAGGCGGAAGCCTATTGTGCTTATCAGGAACGGTCGCAGCAGGAAGTGCGCGACAAGCTTTATAGCTGGGGACTTCATCAGGGAGATGTGGAAGCGGTCATTGCCGACTTGATTGCGGATAATTTCCTCAACGAAGAACGATTTGCGCTGGCTTATGCATCGGGCAGATTTCGTATGAAAGGATGGGGAAGGTATAAGATTAAGCAGGGTTTGATTCTGAAATCGGTGTCTGCGCCACTCATAGGGACGGCATTGTCCAGCTTGGATGAATGGGAATACCGGGAGAAACTATTTGCCATTCTGTGCGCAAAGGCACGGTTGGAAAAAGAAAAGCAACCCCATAAGCGGAAAAATAAACTGTTTCAATATGCATTGAGTAAAGGGTATGAGAGCGAACTGATTCTTGAACTCTTGAATGACAACGAATTGTGAATTTTTTTAAAAAAATGTTGACAGAAGTGGAAAACTGCACTATATTTGCATCCACAAACAGCAAGCGAAAGTAGCTCAGTTGGTAGAGCGCAACCTTGCCAAGGTTGAGGTCGCGAGTTCGAACCTCGTCTTTCGCTCCAAGAGATCCCTTCTTCTTGCAAAGAGAAAAAGGGATTTATTGTTAAAAGACCACCCAAGCCTGGATGGTGGAACTGGTAGACACGCAGGACTTAAAATCCTGTTCGCCCTAAAGCGAGTGCGGGTTCGATTCCCGCTCCAGGTACTGATACAGTAAAAGAGGAATAATCCAGTCCTAATTCTGGGATTCCTCTTTTTTTTATTTCTTTCTTGAGATTTGACACTCATTGGTTTTTTGTTGTATTTGACCCTTAGGAAAAAGCCAAAACTAGATACGCCGCTTGGCGTTAGTTTTGCTAGCGTCCCAAGATAAAACGCAGATAGGGCAAATTGCACCGGACTTTCGGCAACAGACACCGAAGGGGGACACAATAAGGCTTTCCGATTTCAGGGGTAAATACCTACTTCTAGATTTCTGGCTAGTTGGTGCGGTCCTTGACGGGGGGAAATCCAAATCTGGTCAAAGCTTATGATCAATATAAGGACAAGGGGTTCGAAATCCTGGGCGTTTCCATGGATAACCCGGGCCAGCGTGATGCCTGGCTGGAAGCCATAGAGGCAGACGGGCTCACCTGGGCACAAGTTTCCGATCTCAGGGGTACGAAAAACGAGGCGGTTGTCCTGTATGGCATAACCATGATACCAGCTAACTTTTTGCTGGACCCTGATGGCAAAATTATCGCCAGGGACCTAAGGGGACAGGTAATGACGGATAAACTTGATGCCATTTTTAATGACGGTGGAATGTAATGCCCTATTTTCTGTTATAATCAGTATTCTTCCAGAGGATTTTTGGTAGGAGGCAACGCCTGTCCGTACTCATCTCTGGTGCAGGGTTATTCAAATCACCGCAGTGACGTATAACGCCGTTTTCTCAAATACCCTCGTGCGAACCCGAACAGCAACAACAGCGCAGGTGGCAAAGCGACATTGAGGAGCTGCCAATACTGGCGTTCTTCGTTGATCTTTACCTGATTCAACAAACGCAACTTGATTTCTTTTCCTCGGAGTGCAATGATGCCCGCATCGTCGGTCAGGTAGTCGATCGCGTTGAGCAGGAAGGACTTGTTGCCATACTGCTGCTCGGTATAGCGGTCCCAACCTAGGGGGTAGGGCGATCCGTCGTTCGGATTGACCTGTCCTTTGAATACATCGCCGTCCGCAATAGCAATCATTTTTGCGGGTTTTCCCCGTTCAGGTATCTTGATGGGTGCTTTGATTCCAGGAGGTGCCGGCCGGTTTAAAAACGCGGATGGGAAAGGTCCTTCCAGCAGTGCTGCTACTGCATAGGGTTTGTTTTTAAACGCTGCGGGATCGGGAGACTCTTCAACCATTTGCAGGGAGATCGTTGCCGGGAGATTTAGCAACCGTGAAAACGGGGACGATTGGAGGACGACAGATTTGCGTATACCCGCTACAGTGATCGTATCCACTGTGCCTGCAAATTCACTACGGATACCCTCCAGATTCTTTAGGACCGGGTGCGACGTCACTGGCATAAAAACCGGATAGAACAGCCACGGAGCGAGTTCAATCTGCGCTTGGTTTCCTAAGCGTCCCATTGCGAGCGGTATCTGTGCACAATTCATATCGGCGAGGAGGTCATAGTTGAATCGTATCCCGTAGGTAAACAATAGGTCGTCAAGGTTCAACTGCCTGGTGATCACCGTCTGGTCGCCGGTTGTACGCATGCTGTCCAGTTCAGCATCCGTTTGGTCGATCGCCCACAGTACACTTCCGCCATTCATGACAAATTGATCAATCTTGAATTTTTCAGTTTCGGTAAATGCCTGAGTTGGCTTGGCTATGACAAGTGCTGCCAGTTGGTTAAGCCCTTCAAACGTGATGCTGTCCAGGTTGACAAAACCTACCTGAAATCCGGTTGTAAGGGTCTGGATGGCATCAAAAAGCGCTAGGTTGTCCAATTCGCCGTGCCCTTCGGTAAACCCAATCAGGGGGCGTCCGCCCGAACTGACTTTGCGCAGCGCAGATACCACGGCATATTCCAAGTTTTGGATGGAATTGTTCAGTACGGTTTCATGGGAGGCCCCGATGCGGCTTAGCAGCAAATTTATAGGGATTTCATGATCCCCATAAGTAATTAATGCCGCAGGGAAGATCAATTGTTGGGAAAATCCTGTCTCGGTACGTACATTGAGGTTGGTTGGCGTGATGCCCCTGTCAGCAAGAGCTTCCGTATTGGTTTGTTGTTGCTGTATATCTACATCCAATGGGTTCACAACTTCGAAGGTCAGCTTGCCAGCGGAATAAGTAGCTAAATCATTCATTAAATCCACAGTGGATCTTTTCAACCGCTCAAAACCGGAGGGGAGCTTGCCATCGAGCAATAGGATAATGTGTGCCTGCTCCTGGAGATTGCTTACGGTATGTTTTGCAAGTACCGATAGCGTAAACCGTTTTTCGGCGGTAAAATCAATACGGGAAAAATAGAAAGACCCGAGGATATTGATCAATATTAATCCCCCGATAAAAGCGAGCTCAATGATTGCTATTTTTTTCCACGTATTCCGATTTCTGTTTAATATGACATGGGTACATCCGAGAAATACCGTTATCACGCTGATGAAGTACAAGGCATCGCGACTATCCAATACACCCCGGCTGATGGCATCGTAATGGGCTTGGGCACCCAAGCGGGAAGTCAAATAGCTGTAGGAGTTAAAAAAAGGCATCCTGCTGAGTGCATCAAATGCATAAAACAGCAAAAAAGACAGCAGCATCGCGAGCAAAAAGGAAACGATCGGATTGCGGCTGAGTGCAGAGGTGAATAGACCAATGGCCACAAAAGCGGCGCCCAAACATACCAAGCCGAGGTAAGATCCTACCATTGCACCGGTATCTATATTCCCCTGGGGAAGCGCTAACTGATAAACAGTGACCACATATATCAACGTGGGAAGCAACGCTAACAGTACGACGGTAAGGCTGCCAAAGTATTTGCCAAGTATCAGGTGCCACATCCGTACGGGCCGCGTAAGTAGGAGTTCCCAGGTTCCTTCGGCCTTTTCACCGGCAATACTTCGCATGGTAATCGCCGGAATAAGAAACATAAACAGGTAGGGGCTGAGCTGGAAAAAGCTCTCAAGCGTTGCATATCCGTAATCGAGGATACTCGTATCCGGAAAAACCCATAAAAGGAGACCGGTCATCAGTAGGAATAGGCCAATTGCCAAATAGCCCGTGAGCGAATTGAAGTAGGCCGCTATTTCCTTTTTGTAGATACTCAGCAAATCGTTGGCGATTTAATGCCCCGAAAATAGGGAAAAACGTTTACGAAACAAACAGCGGACGGGAAGTGCTTGAGAAGTTTCGGAGCAATGTCCTAAATCAATAGAATAAATAAACAGATTAAGTTTTATAAAAATCCAATGATTTATATTATAACAAGACTATAAAATAAGCTTAAAATCAATATAATCAAATTTTTTTGTCTAAATTTTAATTCGGAAACATCTTTGAAATGGGGTGAATAGATTTAAAAAAAAGCGCGGACAAAGATCATCCGCGCTTTCGTGGTTAACTTTAATTATGTAGATTTTATCGCTGTCCGGGAAGATAAACCTGGAACCCCAAGGCTACACCCAAGCCACTTTGGCCGGTTGAACCCGAAACGGTGGCTTTGCTATAGTTATAGCCGGCAGTCACTTCAAGTGCTACACTACTGGTAATAAAATGGGCATAACCTACATTAGCACCAAGTGCCAGTGAGGCACCAGATCCAGGTGAGCTACCGGAAATACCAACGTCACCCTGTGCAAAAAAACGGCCCGTTGCACTGGAACCTTGCGGGAAGTAATAACGAACAAAGGGTGAGACACCATATCCCCATACGTCATCTTCATCAGGTACGGTGGCCAACGAGCCGATCAATCCCAACCCGATTGCAACACCGTCTGAAATGAAATATCCTGCCCGAGGATTCAACATAATGTTGAAATTTTCCCCTTCAAAACTGTATCCCAAACTACCTAAACTTCCGCCGACAATCCAATTGCCCTTTTGAACAGGGGTCATTCCTACGTTGGCAGAGGTTTGGGGTTTATTGATGTCTTGGGCATTCACTGCAAAGACCCCAGCTAAAAATAGTGCTGAAAATAAAAATACATGTTTCATGGTTTTCGCTTTTAGTGTTAAATCTGATTTTAATGTAGTTTTTTAACTACATTGATATTAACACAAAACATGCCATATTGTTTAAATGATGGGAGAAGAGGGAGTAGTAAGCCGCATGAAGAGTGATTCCAGGTCCAAGTCGGGGTATCTCACAGCCAGTTCTTCCAACGGAAAATCAGCAACGATGTGGCCCTGATGGATGATGATCACGTCGTCACAAACGGCTTCCACTTCCTGCATAATATGGGTGGACAGCAGAACAGTTTTCTGAATACCCAGCTGTTTGATAAGGGAGCGAATATCCTGTAGCTGGTTGGGATCCAGCCCTGATGTAGGTTCATCTAAAATCAGTACTTTAGGGTCGTGCAAAATGGTTTGCGCCAACCCAACGCGTTGCCGGTAGCCCTTGGACAGTTCATTAATTTTTTTATATTGTTGGGATTCCAGTCCGGTTAGGGAAATAACTTCAGCTATTCGTTCACGAGCACGGGTAATGCGATGGATTCCTGCGGCGAAGGCCAACATTTCGTGCACATACATGTCCAGATAGAGTGGATTATGTTCCGGCAGATAGCCAATGTGTTGACGAGCAGTCAAGCTGTCTTGGTATACGTCGAAGCCATATACAGACGCATGGCCGGAAGTGGGAGGAATGCTGCCCGACAGAATTTTCAATGTGGTGGATTTGCCCGCACCGTTAGGTCCCAAAAATCCCAGTACCCGTCCCGGCTTGGCACGAAAGGAAATGCCTTTTACCGCGGCATTCGTACCGTAAGACTTGTGGAGCGTGGTAACCTCGATGGACATCTGTATTTATTTAATAAAACGGGACGTTATTTTATGTTTAATGCGGTAGGCCTGTAAGGCCTTACCCGCTTCGAGGGGCCGATCGGTCGACAGAATATCTGCGCCTCGCTCTATCAATGCGGTGTAAACTGTATCTCCACGCACGGCAGCCTGTTTATCCAGGTTGCCCAAGGTGCCCAGAATGCAAAGAATGCCGTGTCCGTGGAGCAGATCGTAGAGTTCCTTGTCTGCCTCACGTGTGCCGACAAAGGCGACGAGGCGGTTATCGGGAATACTGTGGTCATTCAATCTAAGCAGGTCGCCGGCCGACTGGATAGATGCGGAAATCATGACGTTGGGTGCGAGCTGGTGAACGACAGCCGCTTGATCTGCACTGTACGTGATAACTACGCTGTAGGCTTCGGCTTTATTTCGGCGGATGGCATCAATGACCGAAGCATAAGACACACCACGTTTGACATCCAGCGTAAAAATCACCTTCCCTGCACCCCATTGTAGCGTTTCATCCAAAGTGGGTATTCGGTAGGGGGTAACGTTGCCTTCTATGTCTTTCAGTTTCAGTTTTTTTAATGCAGAAAATTCCACATCTTGTACCTGTCCGGTTCCGGTGGTTGTTCGGTCGAGGGTTTCATCGTGCATAAGCACCAACACACCATCTTTGGTGGCACGTATATCACACTCAATGATGATGGGTTGTTGGCGAAAGTTGTTTTCAAAGGTTTCCAGTGCATTTTCCGGAAAGCCTTTGGAAGCTCCGCCCCGATGCACACTGATCAAAGGATAACGCTTTTCGTGATAGGTGAGGAAACGGTACAATTCATCGACCGAGATGAGATCTATCCGATGATTATTGTACCGAAAGTCGCCTCCTATATTTGATGGCAAGCAGGCTACGAAAAGCGAAACCAATAAAGATACGATCAAGAGCGGGATAGTGCGCCACACCATCATAAGGGAAATTTTGCTAAAATGGTAAACGGCTATAAAGGTAGCGAATTCCGTGCGGAATTCAACGTATCAAGTCTACCAATTCATCCAATTGCAGCGATAAATGATTGACGATGTGTGTCGCCTGTTCATAATAGGATGTGCGGTCCGCAAGTTTCGACGTGATATCCGCTAATAACTCTTGCCCAGATAATCCTTTTAAGGCCGGACGTGAAGCAATATCGGTTTGGACGAGTCTGTCCCATAATGCTTTAGGGGGTAGGTAGAAATAGACAGTCGTACCTGTTTCATTCATCCACGCCATATTATCAAAATAACAGGGCGTACCACCACCGGTGGAAATCACTGTCGGTTCGCTCAGCGGTAGGTTTTTTAACGTTCGGCTTTCGACTTGTCTGAATGCCGCTTCGCCATATTTGGTGAAATATTCGGCGATGGGCATGCCGATTTCATGAACGATAACCTCATCCAAGTCGACGAATGTCCGTTCGGTTTTGGTAGCGAGTTTTCGCCCCCAAGTGGTCTTCCCGCTTCCCATAAAACCTATCAGAAACACGGGCTTCATCTCATTCATTTTGGTATGCTTTGCTAAAATACAGTTTATCTAATGTATCGAAACCGGGTAATGTATTGTAGTGCCATTTGTCGATCACGGTGCCATTTTGCATCAATAGGATGCCCGGATTTGCCCGGACCATGCTCTTAAGGGGCACAGCGTCGGCATAAAATATTTCCGCGAGTAGATTCAGTTCGTCACTGATCTGCTCGGCCTCCTGCGTACTACTGGCAGTAAGCAAGACAGAACGTATGTTATAAGCTTCGGCTGCATTCATGACCAATGCGTTGATTTTGCGAAGGGCCTCTAAGTTGGTCTTTTCCAAGTCCCAAGCTACTACTATGAGGTTGTAATATGGATTTTCAATTAGTTCATGGGTCATGTCATCTCCGTTGGCATCGCTAATCAGCAGATCGGATATCGGAATCTGATACCCTTTTTTGACAAGTTTGCTTTTCGGATCGCCGATGATTTCCCAATTTTCATCTTTCCACAATTCTTCGGCAAGGTAAACTTTGTCGGACACCTTTTTTTCTTCTCCCGACGCCTTATTTTTCAACGTGTAGATAATCTCATATTGATCACCCACCTCTCCTGCTGGTAGGGTCATCAATCTGGGCAAGTTATTTCCCTTTTTATAAGGTAAGAAATCAATAAATGGAAGAAAGTTGAGGGTATAAATACCTATTCCCAAGGAAACTACGACCACCATCACGGTAATGATCGACTGAGTGAACCAACCTGAAATAAGTGGATTAATCTGATTCCGGTTGACAAAGATCACTAGAATCAGCAGCAGCAACACGAGGTCTTTACCAAACGATTGCCACGGGGTGAGCGGAATGGCGTCGCCGAAGCAACCACAAGAAGTTACCACCTCAAAAAATGCGGAGTAGAAGGTAAGGAAAGTGAAGAACAGAATCAATAGTAATAGACCCCAGGCCACCGTTCGGCCCCAAAACCCAAGCAGTAGAAGCGCGCCGAGTAAGATTTCCAGACCACAGATGACCACTGCGAGGGCGATGGCATAATCATTGAGGAAATGGGTGCCGAAAACGTGAAAATATTCTTCCAATTTATACCCGAATCCAGTCGGATCATTGGCTTTGATAAAACCGGAGAAGATAAATAGCATTCCGGTGACAATCCGGGAAATTATCAGCAAGTAATTGGTACGTGTATACGTTTGGGTAGTTTGCATCTATGGTCTGCTTTAAAGAATGATTATCTATTGGATAATCCCAATTTAATGAGGGCAAAAACAGCATAATTGAGCATATCCTGATAGTTAGCTTTCACACCTTCGGAAACAACGGTCAGCCCCTCGTTGTTTTCGATTTGCTTTACTCGATAGATTTTTGTCAGGATTAGATCGGTGAGCGAGGTGAGTCGCATTTCCCGCCAGGCTTCCCCGTAATCGTGGTTTTTTGCAAACATCAACTCCTTGGTTTCTGCGACCACTTGGTTATACTTTTCCATCACTTCATTCAGCGGGAGGCTTTCGTTCCGGTTGTCAGCCATAGTCAATTGCATGATAGCGATCACGCAATAGTTCACAATGCCGATGTATTCTTCCTGCACGCCGTCGCCTACTTTGGATACGCGTTTCTCTTCGAGCGTACGTATGCGCTGGGCCTTGATGTAAAGTTGGTCTGTGATGGAAGGCAGCCGCATAATGCGCCACGCGGTGCCGTAATCGGTTGTTTTCTTTTCAAATAGTTGCTGGCAGTGCTCGATGATGCGGTCGTATTGTGCTGAAGTATCCATGTAGGAGCAAATATAAGAAGATTTGTCTTATCAATATGTTCAAGTTATTTTCCTGCACACGAAGCCCCTTTTCTTGAAGTGTCAATACGGTCTGTATGAGCCAACAATTGTTTGCAATTGAGATGCAAGATGTCTAAGTTTGGGCGTGGATAATTCAACATTACGAACCGTACAAGTGACGCGTTATGTCACGCCGCTGCGGGAAGGAGGATCGTTGCCGGCCATTGCCGAGGCGGATGACGGATTTTTGTATGCCCTCAAATTCCGGGGCGCAGGGCAGGGAAGTAAAGCCTTAATAGCGGAATTACTGGGAGGTGAGATTGCCCGTGCATTGGGTTTTCGTGTACCCGAAATCGTATTCGCGGAATTGGATGAAGCCTTCGGCCGCACCGAACCGGATGAAGAGATACAAGACTTGCTGCGGGCGAGTAAGGGGCTGAACCTCGCTCTGCATTACCTTTCGGGCGCGATTACATTTGATCCGGTGGTCAATAAATTGGGCGAAGACTTGGCTTCGCGCATTGTATGGCTGGACTGCCTGCTTACGAATGTCGACCGGACGGTCAGGAATACCAACATGCTAATGTGGCATAAGGAGTTGTGGCTGATTGACCACGGAGCGGCGCTATATTTTCACCATACCTGGGACAACTGGCAGGAACAGGCCGCTAAGCCGTTCGTTCAGGTGAAGGATCATGTCTTGTTGCGGTGGGCATCGCGGTTGGAAGATGTAGAAAGCGAGTTGAAGGGCAAGCTTACCGAATCGGTGATTGAGCGCATTGTGCAGGCGATACCGGATGATTGGCTCGATGGTAGGGAAGGCGTATCACCTGGAGAAGCCCGGGGGGTATATATACAGTTTTTGAAGATGCGGGCATCTGCGTCGGGGATTTTCGTTAAAGAAGCACAAGATGCCAGGGAAAGAATTATTTGAGTATGCCGTGATCCGCTGGGTACCGCGGGTGGAACGCGAAGAATTTGTCAACGTTGGGGTGGTGCTTTATTGCCGGAGCCAGCGTTTTCTGGATATGAAGTATGCATTGCCTTCCGGTAAGCTGCAGGCTTTTTGCCCGACGTATGATCGGGATGAATTGGCATCCTGTTTGGCAGCGTTTCACTTGATCTGCAAGGGCGAGCAGGCCGGCGGATCCATTGCTGCGTTACCGCCGCCGGAACGGTTCCGTTGGCTCACAGCTAAGAGGAGTACAGTTATGCAGTTATCCGCCGTGCACCCGGGACTTTGCATGGACGCAAACCGGACACTTGATCACCTGTTTAACACGCTGGTATTGTAGATAGATAAACCGGAGGTTTTGGTTCATTATATTTAATCACACACCGCCAAAGCTTGTTGCACTTCCTCCAAAGTAAAAATACCCATTTCATTGCCAAACGAGTTGCCGATGTACGTAAGGACATATGCTACCTCAATGGGGGTAAGCTGCGGATTGGGAGGCATCTCGGAACCACCATTTTTGACGATGCAGGGCAGCTGTTCCCGATGCTTAAGCAAGAACGTGCTGTCGGTTAGCGGAGGATAAAGCGTACCCAGTCCTTCACCTTTTGCACCGTGGCAATTTTGACAATGGGCAGTAAACAGCTTTTGCCCATTCACCGTATATTGTGCCGTCCGGATTGCTTGTTCACTTTGACAGGCGTGGAAGAGCAGGTAAATCACGAGCAGCGCTACACCTGTATATAGGGATGTATTACGCGTCATTCATATTCTTTCAACAGAATTGCCAATTCATCGAGCAGCAGCTGTATTTGCTCGTCGTTTGTGCCGTCATAGGCTCCGCGGATATGCCGGTTGCTGTCTATTAGTAGCAGGTATCCGGAGTGGTCGTAGCCGCCGGGGATATTGCTGTCTTCTTTGGTATATACCATATAGCTATCGGACAGGCCATATACGGCCGCCTTGCTGCCGGTAACAAATTGCCACTGATCGTTGGTAACACCGAGCTTTTCGGCGTAGGATTTAAGCACCGACGGTGAATCGTGCCGGAAGTCAATGCTATGCGATAGGAATTTTACGCGCTCGTCGCCTTTATATTTTTCATACACCTTCAGCAGGTTGCGCTGCATAGTAGGGCAAATACTGGGACAGTGTGTGAAGAAAAAATTGGCAATGTATACACCCTTGCTAAATAGCTCATTGGTAATCAGTACGCTGTCTTGATTGAGCAATTGGAAATCTGGTATACTATGGTATAATGTATCTGTGATGGTTTTCCCGTCCACAACTTTTGTTATAGGATCCCGGGATCCCAAGATGGGAAGCGTTTTTGACGTCTTGCTGTTGCATCCCGCCACATAGGCTAGTACACAAACGCCCACCAATAAGAAAAGACTTTTACGCATGGCCACTTAAAATTTTGCCAGTTTATCGGTGGCCTCTTTTGATACCTCGTCAAACAACTGTTTCATCTCCGTTACTTTCTCAACTTCTTTCTTGTAGTATGCCTCTATTTCCGCATCAGATTTGTCTTGAGGGTCTACATCGAAAGCTGTCATCCAGTTCATCATGGAGTCAGTGGCCAGCTCCAGCCGATTTTTTAGTCCTGATAAGTCTGTGCGGGTTTGAGCCGTATCTATATCGGGTTGGGTTTTCTGCAATTGGGGTAAATTAGCCAATATCGAGTCGATCTTTATGGTGTTGCGATCAAATGCACTGATCTGGGGCATAATTTCGTCGTGCACGGCAATTGCTTCCTCCCGAAGCCGGTCGATTTCACCGGTTTCATGGTTGCCATTGTTGCATGCTGCCATCAGTAGTAAGCCGATACTGATCGGTAAGATTGTATGTTTCATAGTACTCCTATTATGGGTTGCCAGACAAAGATAGGGAAAAATATTCTTCCCGGTCGCCGCTATGCACCTCGATAACGCCCGCAACGATTAGGTTGACAAGGATTCGCTGGGTTTTCCGCCTGGATAAGCGGAGATGTTTAGCTAGTTCCGGAAGTCGAGGGTTGGAGTGAACTTGCAGGTATTCCAGCAATTCTTTGGCTTTGTCTGTATAATTGATCAGGACCCCATTGAGCTGGCTGCTTTGATGCAGCACGTCGACAACCACTTTACTTGCCAAAATACTTTTATCCTGAATACGGATGTATACCCACCATTTTTGGTCTTCGCCGAGGGCATAATGCGGCTTGGAATCGCTTTCAGTAATTTCGGCCAGCAATACCAATTTATCATCTACATAAATTTCTTCAAAACGGATATCTATTGCCGGGCGGCAATACTGATGCCCGGCGCGTTGGAGCATGTACTTTTCTTCGTCTTCGTTTTTTACCCCCTTGATGGAACCGTTGTCGGCCACCCCCACCAGCAGTTTCCCACCTTTGTTGTTGGCAAATGCCACCAGCGTTTTCGCGATTTTTTCACAGCTGCTGATTTTGTTTTTAAAATCAAGCTGTTCGCCTTCACCTTGCAATATCAACGATTTGATGGTCACGACCACTAAATTAGCCATAAATAAAAACTTTGCGAACTTTGCATGAAAAAAAAAAGTAGAATCCAATGAAAAGCTTAATTTAGCGGCGTAAATTCTCAAATTCATGACCAAAAAGAACCTATCAGAAACCAAAAATACCTGGTTGTTGGTACTCGTGGCTGCCTTGGGTTACTTCGTTGATATTTATGACTTGGTGATATTTTCGATCGTTCGTGTGCAGAGTTTTCAGGACATCGGTATACCGGAGTCCGACATGCGTATGGATGGTGAATATGTGCTCAATATGCAGATGGGTGGATTGTTAGTGGGAGGCATGCTCTGGGGGATACTGGGTGATCGTTTTGGGCGAATTAAAGTGTTATTCGGCTCCATCCTGATGTATTCGCTGGCCAACATTGCCAACGGATTTGTGCACGACATCCATTCGTATGCCGTGATTCGTCTCGTAGCCGGAATCGGGTTGGCGGGTGAACTGGGGGCGGGCATAACCCTGGTGAGTGAAAGTATGCAGAAAGATAAGCGCGGTTATGGCACCATGGTGGTGGCGTCCGTGGGCGTGCTTGGAGCCATCGCGGCATACTATGTGTCGGAATTTTTCGATTGGCGTAGCGCTTATTTTGCGGGTGGAGGAATGGGATTATTGCTGCTCATTCTACGGGTAGGTGCCTTTGAATCGAACCTATTTAACGGCGTGGTCAGCAAACAGGTAGAAAAGGGAAAGCTGAGCATGTTATTTGCCGATAAAGAACGGTTTAAGCGTTATGTCTACTGCCTGCTGATTGGATTGCCCATCTGGTTTGTGGTGGGTATATTAGTTACGCAGGCGCCGGAATTCGGGAAGGCGCTGGGCGCACCGGTGACGTTGAGCGCCGGTAAAGGGATCTTGTTTACCTACCTGGGGTTGTCGTTTGGTGATGTATTCGCAGGTTTATTTGCTCAGCTGACCAGATCACGGAGATTGGCCGTGTTTCTATTTCAGGTGCTCATTATCGCGACATCGGTGTGGTACCTAAGCAGCGAGGGGCTTACCGAGCAACGGTTTCACTGGATAGCGTTCTTTATGGGAATCGCCATCGGATATTGGGCCACATTTGTAACCATCGCGTCCGAGCAATTTGGTACCAACCTTCGGGCCACGGTAACCACTACGGCGCCTAATTTCGTGCGGGGTGCCTTGATTCCTTCTACGTTACTGTTTGAGTTTTTCGTCAGGCATTCGAATATTGTTACGGCTGCTTATATCATGGTTTTTGTGCTCACCGGCGTTGCGATATTTGCGCTTAGCCAACTAAAGGAAAGTTTTGACAGGGATTTGGATTTTGTGGAACGTTGATTACCGCTTTGGGCATTTTTTACACTGCTTTCCGCGTTTATACTTTTTACAGCATTTCTTGAAATCGCATCCGCAGCCCTCTCGGTAAGGGTTCAATCCTTTGAAATTTTGTGGGTCGACCGGCCGGAAAGGGCTTGTCGATTGTTCTTCAACAAAAAAAGGAATTTCCTCAAACATCACGCGACAAATATAGTATTTATTTAGAAGAAGTCCAATTAAGGGCTGTAAATTTTGCATTTCTTATTTTAACTTGCGGGGTAGGAGCAACTTTTGTATCTTGTCGAATATCCCGGCGGGAATGACCTGTTATAAAGGATGAAAACACATGATCAATAAAGTAGTAACGGATGCGGAAGAGGCCCTTGTTGACGTTATCGACGGGATGACATTGATGTTGGGTGGGTTTGGTTTGTGTGGTATTCCCGAGAACTGTATCAATGAATTGGTAAAGAAGGGCGTTTCGAGCCTGACCTGTATTTCAAACAATGCGGGAGTGGATGACTTTGGTATCGGGTTGTTACTACAGCAGCGTCAGGTAAAAAAGATGATTGCTTCCTATGTTGGCGAAAATGCTGAATTTGAACGGCAATTGTTGAGCGGGGAGTTGGAAGTGGAGCTGATCCCTCAAGGCACATTGGCCACCCGCTGTCTCGCGGCGGGGTATGGGATGCCAGCTATTTTTACGCCAGCGGGGGTAGGGACCGAAGTGGCAGAAGGGAAAGAAGTACGCAATTTTGGTGGTAAGGACTACTTGCTGGAAATGGCCTTTGAGGCCGACTTCGCCTTGGTAAAAGCTTGGCGGGGAGATACGGCGGGCAATCTCATCTATCGGCAAACGGCCCGTAATTTCAATCCGGTTATGGCGATGGCGGGCAAGGTGACAGTGGCCGAAGTGGAGGAACTGGTTCCAGCAGGCACGCTGAACCCGGATCACATCCATACACCGGGTATCTATGTTCACCGGATTTTTCAGGGGGCGAACTACGAAAAGCGGATCGAACAGCGAACAGTCCGCAAATACGAAGGTTTGGACGTAACCAAAGCAGAAGATTATGCTGGATAAAGACGGAATTGCGAGACGGATCGCGAAGGAAATCAAAGATGGTTATTACGTTAATCTTGGAATCGGTATTCCGACTTTGGTGGCCAATTACATTCCTGAGGATACCCATGTGGTGCTTCAGTCGGAAAATGGTCTGCTGGGTATGGGGCCTTTTCCTTACGAAGGGGAAGAAGATTCAGACCTTATCAACGCGGGGAAGCAGACCATTACCATGCTGCCCGGTTCCGCGGTTTTCGATTCAGCGATGAGTTTTGGCATGATCCGGGCGCAGAAAGTAGACCTCACGATATTAGGTGCGATGGAGGTATCGGAATACGGGGATATCGCCAACTGGAAGATTCCCGGTAAATTGGTAAAAGGAATGGGCGGAGCAATGGATCTGGTGGCTTCTGCGAAGAATATCATTGTGGCTATGCAGCAGGTGAGCAAGTCGGGTGATAGCAAGTTGCTCCGGAATTGTACCTTGCCGCTGACTGGCATACGCTGTATCCGCAAGGTAGTGACCGAAATGGCAGTTTTTGAAATCGATATTGAAAATGGCGGGTTTCAGCTGATTGAACGTGCTCCGGGTGTGAGTGTAAACGAAATACGGAATGCGACAGCGGGGCGTTTTTCTGCAGCAGACAACGTGCCCGAAATGCAGTTAGGAGGTTGACGGGCTTAGTCCCGGCACAAGGGTTCTCAGTTCAGCGGATATTTCATCGGTGATGGCGATAATCGGAGCTGGGTCATCGGTATTGTTGATGAGGATGCGGTCGCATTGTTCCCGAAACGGGAGGAGGTATTGACGGTACGCTGGCATTACGTGATTTACCCATTTATACCGTACGTCTTCTTCGAGATACCCACGTTCAATAAAGTCCCGTTTTAATCGCCGCTGCAGGGCAATATCCTCTTCAGCATGCAAGAATATCCGGTGATTGAGTAAGTCGTTGATTTCCTCGTAGAAGAAAATGAACAAACCTTCGACTATCAAGACAGGGGCGGGCTTGATTTCCATTATTTTTGGCTTCAAGGCAGGATTATTGAAGGTATATTCTTCGCGGTATACCGTCTGTCCTTCGAAAAGCAAACGGATATCCCTATAAAAAGCATCTCGGTCGATAGCGGTTGGCAGATCGAAATTATAAAGCTTGTTTTCCTCCTGAGTTTTGGTGTGGGCGGGTATATAGTAATCGTCCTGTGAAACCAGGGCCACCTCGTGCTTGGAAAAATGGTTGATAAAGCAATTAAGAAAAAACGTTTTGCCCGATCCGCTGCTTCCGGCGATGCCGACTACGTAGGGCTCAATTGCCTTCATTGGGGGCACCGTATGCGATTTCAACTTGGAAGCGTCTATCTAGCACACCAATAAGGGATGCAGCAGATTTGGAAATGACAATAACAGCATTTTTGGTTTCCGCGGTGTCGGCAAATTTGCCGACAACTTTGGCGAAGGTCGTGCGGTTGGTCATTGGGTTGGTGATTTTTATTACCGTGCCGATAGGAGCAGTTTTATGCAGCGCCAACATGCTTCCACTTTCCTGATTCAGGTCGTCTATCCATACACCGATCCCTTTTTCTGTCATTTCACGGATGCCATACCGGTTTGTTGGAATTTCCATATTTTCTCCCTCCGCGTCCGTATCGGCGGTGTCTGGCACGATGATTTCACTCATTTTGGGAGGAGGAGGAAGCTCTTCGTTAGGAATCTTCAGGATTTGACCTATTTTCAATGAGTCGCCGGTGAGTCCATTTGCCCGCTTGATGCTTTCGACGGATATGATGAATCGCTTTGAAATAGTAAATAGCGTTTCACGTTTTCCCACTTTATATGTCGTATACTCACCCTGGGCTAATACAGGGGACTGTGAAGGCTGTTGCTGCGCAGCGCTAGCAGAGGTATTTGCGGCCGTAACCGACTCGTATGAGCCCATCGGAATTTGCACGGTGTCACCCACTTTCAGGGGTTTATTTCCGTTTGCGGCAATAATCTGTTTTACTGGGATACCATAATGACGACTTAGTCCAAAATAAGTCTCCTTGGCTTCCAATTGATGAATGATAATTTTTTTGCCGTTCTCATATTTTACCCCAATTGAATCCAATGGTGTTGCGATGGCTTTGGATACAGCGCAACAACCTAACAATAGGATGAAAAAAGATGTCCGATATAGATAGGCTTGATATATGATGCTCATGTCAAAATTTCGTTTCCAATTATACTAAATACGCTACAATTTCCCGTTTATTATCACCGATAAAGAAAAGCTGGTTACTGATTATAAAGAACAGCTCTGGTGCCGCTTTGGCTAGATCGGATATGATAATCCTTTCTGTCAGCAATTTTAACCCACGTGACACGATCAATCTAATGCGGTATGTATCGTCGGTAGTCTCGTGAAACGCCCAAACAGTCCGGTCTTCCACCTGGCAACAGAATAAGTCACCTTTCACATCATAACTTTCCAAAAACGGGGGGATATCACCCACATACCGTTGAGGTAAGACGATGTCCGGCCCGGTAGGTTTATTGGGCAGGTTGTTTTTTTCTGTTAAATGTCCGTTGAGCGGGTTTAGGTATTGTTCGTAACCACTGGCAAAATTGCGATGCCTCACTACGAGCAGCTGGTTTTCGAAGGAAACCAGTGTATAATTGAACTGTTCCCATAAGACTCCACCGGTTACAGCATCAATACAGACGACGCCTGCACCTTCGGGCGTGTTTTGGCCCCATGCGCGCAAAATCAATTTTTCGCTAATGATTCCTGCCAGTGACCAATTCCGGTCGCCATATCGTTTTTCATTGACGAACGATATGCCGGTTTTGTATTCGATCACTGAAAACGAAGGGCTACCTGTGTCTGAATCCCGTGTTTCGATGGCCAGTATACCTGCCGTGATGTCAGCCTCGATCCGCCAAACCACCCCTAAAAAACTTTTTCTGAATGCGGTTTTTAATGTATATTTATCCATTGTTTGGCCTCAAAATTATAACGTTTTGAACGATATGCACAAAAAAAAGCGAGGAAAGATGTCAATGCTCCGGTCAGCACTGATAGTCGGTTGGATCCTGTCTGTCTTTGCGGCGGAGGCCCAGCATGTTTACCAATTTGATTTAGAAGGAGATATCGGTCCCGGTTCGTGGCGCACGGTTAAAAATGCTTATTTGAAAGCAGAGGGTGCCGATGTGGATTTGGTGTTGATTAAGATGAATACATTCGGAGGGATGGTCAATTTTGCGGATTCCATCCGCAGCCGAATATTGGATTCGCCCTTGGAGACGGTTGTCTTTATTAATCACAATGCAGCTTCAGCGGGTGCGCTTATTGCGCTGGCATGTGATCGCATTTACATGAGTAAGGGGTCCGGTATCGGGGCGGCCAGTGTGGTAGATCAGTCGGGCCAGGTGCTGCCAGAAAAACACCAATCATATATGCGAGGCCTGATGCGGGCTACAGCGGAGGCCAAGGGGCGTGATCCTAAGATTGCCGAAGCGTTTGTGGACGGGGATATCGATCTGCCAGCGATCAAGCCTGCAGGTAAAATTCTGACACTTACCTCGTCGGAGGCAGTAAAAATCGGATTAGCGGAAGCGGAGGTTGCGTCAACGGCCGATTTGTTAAAGGCCGAGGAAATCAGTAATCCGCAAATTACCATACATCAGATTACGGTGATTGACCGGATTATTTCGTTCCTTATCAACCCGGCGGTTAGCGGTATCCTAATCTTGTTGATCATTGGAGGGATTTACTTTGAAATGCAAACGCCGGGTATTGGGTTTGCCCTAGTTGTTGCGGTCATCGCTGCTATGTTGTTTTTTGCTCCGCTGTATATCCAAGGGTTGGCAGACAATTGGGAAATCGCTTTGTTTATTGCGGGTATCGTATTGATTCTGCTGGAACTGTTTGTGATTCCAGGCTTTGGTGTTGCGGGAATATTGGGTATTATTTGCCTGGTTTGTGGGTTGGCATTTAGTATGGTGGTCAATGATTATTTTAACTTCTCCATCTCTGAACCCGGTAGGTTGTTCAACTCGTTTTTGTTGGTTATTGCTTCGATGGTGACAGCGACAATCCTAATGGTTATTTTTGGTAAAAATATCCTCAAAACTAAAGCGTTTAAACGCCTGGTGCTACAGGATGAGCAGCGATCTGAAGAAGGGTACACTTCTTCGCGGCGGAATACAGAGCTGGTAAGTAAGGAAGGGGTGGCAAAAACGGTCCTTCGCCCGTCGGGCAAAGTGGAAATTGATGGGAAATGGTACGATGCGGTGGCATTGGATGGTTTTATCGATATCGGAGAAGATATTTATGTGGAGAAGCATGAGAACTATAATCTTTTTGTCAGAAAAAAGCGTATTTCCTGATGCTGCGATAAACTTTTTATAGCTTTAACTGTTTTATGGTTGTATTAAAATCGAATATCATGAACCCAAAAGTAATCAGTTTAGAAGAAAAAAAATTAAGACCTGTTGTTGATCACTTAAATGACTTGTTAGCGAACTATCATATTCATTACCAAAAGCTGAGAGGATGCCATTGGAACGTACGGGGAAATCATTTCTTTACCTTGCATGCCAAATTTGAAGAGCTCTATACCAACGCATTGACCACCATCGACGAGTTGGCGGAACGCATTTTGACATTGGGAAAGTCTCCTTTCAGTACGTTTAAAGATTACGTATCACATTCGGAAATCAACGAGGTAGACACAATTGGTATGAAAGATATCGATATGGTAAAGGCTATTATTGAGGACCTGGAGGCGCTGATTGCCATGCAGCGGGATCTGCTCGAGATTACTTCCGAAGCAGAGGATGAAGGGACTAATGATATGATCAATGCGTTTATGCAATTTAACGAGAAACAGAATTGGATGTTGCGTGCATTTGTGAATAAAGCTTAGTATTTCTTTAGGTTATAAAAACAAAATGGGTAGTAGTGTTTAACACTGCTACCCATTTTGTTTTAGTACCTGATGTTTCAAAAAGTCAATTTCAAAATTTAAGGCCCACTGACAACAATACGTTGTGCCGTTGGTTTTTCACCTCCACAACGGGGCTGTATTGACCTGCTGCATCATCCAACAAGTAAGGAATCATGTTGTAGCTTCGCTGGAAATTCTGGTAAGTCAGATCAACATATACGTTGTTGATCCGATATCCAAGCCCACCGGAAACGGTTTGTCCGCTGTAATCGATACTTTCATCGCTGTAGGGACTTCCCATATATCCGTATCCAGCTCGCACCATGAATTGGGGAGCAATCATGTATTCACCACCTACCCTTACATTGACAGCGTTGGTATAGGTATCGGCAATCCCGTCGTTAAAATCCTGATCGTAGGACGCGTCGGACGATGACATGGACATGCTCGCATAGTCGACGTAGTCAATATCTGCGCTCAGTAGGCCGCCAGCTTCGAAGATATAAGCCAATCCTGCGCTAAGTTTATACGGGGTCCGCAAATTATAATCGTAATAAACGGGATCGCTGGGGCTTTCGTCCGAATTGTCTGTTCCATCTGTTAGGTAATTGGTTATGCCGAAATAGTCCTTGTAGTCATTTGTAAGATTATACCAAGTCGGGGTCATAGCCGTAACGCCAATGTTTAATTGAGGGACAGGTTTAAAAATTACTCCGAGTTTTGCATTGACACCGTTTCCGGAGGTATTTGACCAAGACTCGTCATCGAATACAAAATCAGATTCAAGTAACGGATTATAGGTGTCATAGCCATCCGTAGCTGGGTTTACAAATCGGCTATTCGGATTCTGGGAAAAAATATAACCATAATTTTCGATACTGCCTTCTTCGGTGAACAGTCGATTCATCCGGTAATTGACCCGTGTGAAGCCAATGCTTGCACCAATGTAAAATTTGTTTCCATAGTTTGCACCGAAGGAAAGGTTTGTTTCGGATTGATGGCCCTCCTCTCGATAAAAGGCGGTTTGTAAGTTATCAAGTGTAGTCATGGGTACTAACTCACCTGCAGCATTTTCATCGACCATACCAAATTGCCAACCAATATCCCCCGCTAGGAATCCATCTTCCAACACCATAAAATCACTATAACTGCTTTCATTATTTACGCCCGTAAAGCCCATGGTGGAATTGAAGTTGTTCGTGCGGTGGTATCCAATGCCAATGTTGAAATTTAACCAACCGGATGAAAGGTTGCTGCCCTGTGCCTTCCGCATAGGAATGTGGAATACCGCTGCAGCTTGATTTATCCCTAATTTATCGACATTGTTTTTGCTGTTTGTGCCGAAGTATAGCGCTTTGTTCATGTCACTGCTGAAATCAAACGAGAGGCCAATGTCTGATTGGCTGAAAAAGCCGAGACCAGCGGGATTGCCGGAAATGGAACTTAGGTCGCCTCCGAGCGCTGTTTGCGCATTGCCCAATGCTTTAAAACGGGCGGATGCGCCCTGCTCGGGCTGAGTAAACCGGAGAAATTCATCAAGTGACTGGGCTTTAACGTATGTAAGTGAGCAACTTAATAACAACAAGGAAAGGGGTATATACGCTGATTTTGTCATATGTAGTTAACGTGTAGTTTATGAAGAAGGTCAGCCAATCTGCCTTACAGACTGAAGCTGACCTGTCAATTGAATTTTGTTATCTGCCTCTTCCGCCGCCACGGCTACTTCCGCCGCTGCTTCCACGACTGCTGCTTCCGGATGACGAACCAGAGGAACGGGATGGTGGCGATACGGAGCCGCGGGAACTACTTCCCGATGAGCGGGGTGCTACGCTGCTTGGCCGTGAGGGGCGAGACGGTGCTGCACTGGGTCGTGAGCTTGACGGGCGTGCGGGACGGGCGCTGCTGCCGGATGGGCGTCGTGAGGACGATGGCCTGACGCCATTCGATGGCTGCCTTGAGCTTCCCGGTCTAACAGCTTCTCCACTGGGTCTACGAGACGTGCTGCTTGGTCGAATTGCTTCCCTTGTACGGGTGCCGGTATTGCCGCGTGTCACAGATGTGCGTGTACTACCTGCAGTACCACGAGTTGCCACGGAACGTGTAGAAATACGGCCGTTTGCGTCACGGCTTATCGCTGTCCGGGATGCAGTACGCGTCGTGCCTGCTGACCGACTTGAGCGGCCGGTTCTTACATCCATGCGAGAGCGCGACGCAGATCGAACACCTCTTGTACGATTGTCTACAATAATAGTACCCGGGTAGTAACCACCCCATCCGCCCCAACCCCAACGGTTGTAGGCATAGGGGCCTCCGAAGCCACCACCGTAATAAGGTGATCCCCAACCCCAATAGCCGCCATAGTAAGGACTATAGTAAGGATTATACCAACTGCTGCCCCAACCGAGACCCCAGCCACCCCAGCCAAAACCAAGGCTCCAGGCACTACCCCAACCCCAGCCGGGGTTGTACCATGAATTGAATCCATACCAAGGGTCAAACCATGGATCGTAATAGCTCATACCCGGAGAATTGTAATAAAACCGGTTTATCCGGTTGGCATATTCGCTGTCGCTATATTCGTCTGAATAGTAGTCGCCTGCATAGGCTTCATCCGTATATTGGTCGGCATAATAGCCTTCGTCTGAATATTGCTCGTCTGGAGCTGTTTCCTCATCGTAATAATAATCCGGGCTTTGGTAGCTTTCTTCCACCGCCCGGGCTTGATTATTATAGACGTCGTCGCGGAAAGCTGTCTGCCTTGAGGTGCTACATGACCCCAGAAACAAAATGCTTCCTACAGCTACTGTACTGACTATTAATCTATTGCTTTTCATCTTAACTGTCCTTTCGTCTGGTTAAACCCAACGCTTTCTTGTATAGACGCTTTTTTGAACGTTTGGTTTAATTGTGCTATACAATTTTTTATTCGGTAATTTGCTAAAACCACCTACCTTTGCTGGACAAATATCAATACGTATCCAATCGCAAATGTTATACTAATTTTATCGACGATCAACTATGAGCAAAGGAATTACAAGCCGTGAAACAGATTATTCCCAGTGGTACAATGAATTGGTTGTGAAAGCTGACCTTGCGGAGCATTCGGCAGTACGGGGTTGTATGGTGATCAAACCTTATGGGTATGCCATTTGGGAGAAAATGCAGGCTGCGTTGGATAAAATGTTCAAGGATACCGGCCATAGCAACGCGTATTTTCCGTTGTTTATCCCCAAATCGTTCTTTTCAAAAGAGGCATCCCACGTGGAAGGCTTTGCAACGGAATGTGCGGTGGTTACTCATTATCGGTTGAAGAACGATGGAACGGGTAATATTGTGGTTGATGAAGAGGCAAAATTGGAAGAAGAGCTCATCGTAAGGCCTACGTCCGAAACGATAATCTGGAATACCTATAAAGGGTGGATTGAGTCTTATAGAGATTTGCCTATTTTGGTAAATCAATGGGCCAATGTAGTACGCTGGGAGATGCGAACCCGCTTATTTTTGCGCACGGCAGAATTTCTGTGGCAAGAGGGCCATACGGCGCATGCGACGAAAAAAGAAGCGATTGCAGAAGCCCAACAAATGTTGGCCGTTTATGCCGATTTTGCGGAGAATTGGCTGGCGTTGCCGGTGGTGCGTGGTCGTAAGACAGAAAATGAGCGATTTGCGGGTGCGTTAGATACCCTGTGCATTGAGGCGCTTATGCAAGACGGGAAGGCGCTTCAAGCCGGAACATCACATTTCCTAGGACAGAATTTTGCGAAGGCCTTCGATGTTAAATTTACGGCAAAGGATGGGAAACTTGACTATGTTTGGGCAACCTCTTGGGGTGTATCTACACGGTTAATGGGGGCATTGATTATGGCGCATTCCGATGATCAAGGATTGGTGTTGCCCCCGAAATTAGCTCCGATTCAGGTGGTTATCATTCCGATTTTTAAGACAGAGGATGAACGTACGGCAATTGGAGACTTAGCCGATACGCTGATCGGCGAACTGAAGTCGAAAGGTATTTCCGTTAAGTACGACGATCGTGATACCCAACGTCCGGGATTCAAATTTGCCGAGTGGGAGTTGAAAGGGGTGCCCGTCCGTATTGCAGTAGGTACCCGGGATATGCAGCATGGAACGGTAGAGATTGCACGCCGCGATACCCAAACGAAAGAAACCGTATCTCAGGTCGGATTAGCAGACCGGATCGAACTGTTGTTAACGGATATCCAGCAGCAAATCTATCAGAAGGCAGCGGTATTCCAGGAAGCTAACACGATAAGGGTAGACAGCTACGAAGAGTTTAAACAAGTGCTTGAGGAAAAAGGGGGCTTTATCTCGGCCCATTGGGATGGAACTGCGGAGACTGAACGGTTGATTAAGGAGGAAACGAAAGCAACCATTCGGTGTATACCGCTGGACAATCCTTTCGAACAGGGTGCGTGTATCCGTACGGGAAAGCCGTCTATACAGCGAGTACTGTTTGCACGAGCTTATTAACTAAATAGTACGAGGAAAGCAGATGAAGGTACTCATCGTGGGATGTGGATGGGTAGGCACTTACGTGGTATCTTGCCTGCGGGACGAAGGGCATCGCATATGGGCAACTTGCAGGACACCTAAAAAAGCGCTGGAACTGGACTTCATAGGGCTTCGATCGTATGTAGTTGATTTTGATCGCGACGATGCCGTTGGGCATTTGAATGAAACCACATTTGATGTCGTTATCATCAGTATACCCATTACTCATAAAGATGCGTTTGAAACGGTGACAATCCGTTTCGAACGACTCGTTTCGTTTTTGAGGAATTTATCTTTCGGACAGTTACTGTTTTTTGGCTCAGTGGGCATTTACCCGAAAGTGAGTGGGGTGATCGTTGAAGATACCTTTGCAGCGGATGAACTGGACCAAAAACTATGGACGGGGGAGTCTATGCTGCGCTCAGCTTTTTCCAAATTGAACGTTTTACGGCTGGGAGGGTTGTTTGGTTTTGAACGGACCCTAGCTAAGTATTTTGTTGACAAAGTTTGCGAAATTGGCTACCAAACAGCCAATTTTGTGCATGTGGAAGATATTTACGCAATTATCCGGCTGATGATGGAAAAGGAAGTTCAGAGTAAGACATACAACGTGGTTTGTCCTGAACACCCGCTGAAAAAGGACGTCATCACGGCGTCTGCTGCCAAATATGGATACGGCCTGCCAGCTTCGTTTACAGCCACCGATCAAACTACCAAAATGGTATCGCCCAAACGATTGATGGCAGATTTGGATTATTCGTTTGTTTACCGCTCACCACTTCAGTTTTAGGAGAGGATTTCATAACTTTACGACATTTCCTTATTAAATTACCTGACTATCATGGGATATAAATTTGCGACGAAAGCTATTCATGCTGGGCAACAGGCCGACCCGACTACGGGAGCGGTAATGACGCCGATCTATCAAACATCCACCTACCAACAAGCTGCACCGGGCAACCATAAGGGCTATGAGTATTCGCGCGGCACCAATCCCACTCGCAAAGCATTGGAAGATTGCCTGGCTGCTTTGGAAAATGGAAAATATGGGCTGGCTTTTTCCAGCGGTATGGCGGCTACGGAGACCGTACTGAAATTATTGAGACCCGGCGATGAAGTAATTACCGGTGACGATTTGTATGGTGGGTCGTACCGGATTTTTACGAAGGTTTTTGAACACTACGGCATCAAGTTTCATTTTGTTGATACGTCAGAACCGGATCGGATCGCTGAAAAGATATCTCCTGCAACCCGCCTGATCTGGGTGGAAACCCCTACGAATCCGACATTGAAGCTCGCGGATATCGAAGCAATCGGGCAGGTGGCAAAGCATACAGGAGTACTTTTTGCGGTGGACAATACGTTTGCTTCTCCTTATCTGCAAAATCCATTGGATTTGGGTGCGGATATCGTGATGCACTCCGTGACTAAATATATCGGTGGCCACTCAGACGTGGTGATGGGTGCGTTGGTCATGAACGACAAGGCGTTGTACGATCAGTTATTTTTTTACTACAATGCCTGCGGGGGTACTCCGGGTCCACAGGACAGTTTTCTGGTATTGCGGGGTATCAAAACCCTACACCTGCGGATGAAGGCGCATTGCGAGAACGGCAGAAGGGTAGCTGAATATTTAAAAGATCATCCCCGTATCGAAACGATTTATTGGCCTGGTTTTGAAACGCATCCAGGGCATAACATTGCCCGAAAACAGATGCGCGATTTCGGCGGAATGGTATCCATCGTATTGAAGGGCGCATCACTCGAAGATACATTTAATGTGGCGGCTTCATTTAAAGTGTTCACACTGGCTGAATCCCTTGGCGGTGTGGAATCGCTGATCAATCATCCGGCGACGATGACCCACGGCTCCATTCCCCGGGAAGTGCGGGAAAAGGTAGGTGTGGTAGATAACCTGATTCGCATCAGTGTGGGGGTCGAAGATATCGATGACTTGCTAGCCGACCTGGAGCAGGCACTTGGTTAGGTGATGGGATGCGGATGACACAGATTGAACGGATTCTCACTGATCGGCAGGATGGCATTAAGGGCTTTCTGGACCGCAAGGTCGATGAATATAATCGGCCAGGGTTTATTGAAAACGATCCGATTTGTATTCCTCACCGGTTTGCAGATAGGCAGGACCGGGAGATTGCAGCATTTTTTGCGGCCGTACTGGCTTGGGGGCAGCGGAAGACGATCATCAATAAATGCACAGAATTGCTTGCACGCATGGATGACAAGCCTTTTGATTTCGTCAGGAACCATCGGGAAGGAGATTTGAAACAGTTGTTGGGCTTCAAGCACCGCACGTTCAACGATACGGACCTGCTTTATTTCGTCAGCTTTTTCCGGGCGCATTATATGCGATACGATTCGCTGGAAGATGCTTTTCTACCGCCGGCGGCTGCCAACGCCGAATTCAGGATGGAGTACGCAGCGTCATATACGTCTTTTCCGGACGCCGGTACCTATGCTTCCTCGGCATGCATGTTGGGCAATCTGGGGCAATCCAATTTTACCATAGAACAGGCATTGAATTATTTCCGGAATTATTTTTTCACCCTGCCGGATGCACCTTTGCGTACGCGGAAGCACGTCAGTTCCCCTTTGCAAAATTCTGCCTGCAAGCGGTTAACGATGTTTTTACGCTGGATGGTACGGCGTGATGATAGAGGAGTGGACTTTGGACTGTGGCGGCGGATGGTGCCATCGCAATTAATCTGCCCTTGTGACGTCCACGTGGAGCGCGTGGCGAGAAAACTTGGGTTGATCCGGCGGAAGCAGTCCGATTGGAAAACAGCCTGTGAATTGACAGAAAACCTGCGTAAGCTAGATGCAGATGACCCGGTACGATATGATTTCGCTTTATTTGGGTTAGGGGTGGAGGGAGAATTATAAACTGTTTGGTATGAAGAAAATTAAAATTTCGACGATTATTACGGTTATTTTGGGTGCATTTGTCGTGGCTATGCTTTTCAGTCCGGACATGAAGGCCTGGGTGAGCAGAGGATTAATGAAGATCGGTCTTTTCAAGCCGGATCTGGAACATCCTGTACAAGATTCTCCTGCCGTGTCGGCGGGAACCATTGGTAAGCCACCCATGTTTGTCAGTGATGGCAAGGGAAACCCCATTGACGTGGCCAACCAGACGGGTAAGGTAGTGTTCATTAATTTCTGGGCTACCTGGTGTCCTCCCTGTATTGCGGAATTGCCTTCCATTGATAAACTGTACCAACAGTTTAAGGACAATGAAGCTGTTGTTTTTGCAATCGTAGATGTGGATGGCCAATATGACAAATCCAAACAGTTTATGGACAGCAAGAAACTGGGGCTTCCGGTACATGTCGTTTCGGGAGAGATTCCAGCCGGTTGGTTGGGCAACGCGATTCCCACCACCCTGATTCTAGACAAAAAGGGGCAGATTGCAGCGAAGCACGAAGGAATGGCGGATTACAGTCGGCCGGAAGTGGCCGCATTTATCAATCAATTGATCGCCGCGGAATAACCGGATCAGTGCTCCACTCCGTATACCTTTGGATTGACGCAATAGGGTAAGCGTTGACCATTTAGGCCCGCAAGTATGTTTTCTACTGTTAGCTGCATCATTTTCATCCGCGTTTCGATGGTCGCTGATCCAATGTGCGGTAATATGGCCACAGTGGGCATCGCCAGCAATGGATTACCGGGCGCCATGGGTTCGGGATGGGTTACGTCCAGACCTGCACCCCAAATCTGACCTTCTTCGAGCGCCAACTGGAGATCGGTCTCGTTATGGATGGCACCTCTGGCAGTATTGATGAAGATGGAAGAAGCTTTCATTTTTGAAAAAGCATGACGGTCGAAGATACCTTCCGTCTCTTCACTGAGATTGGCATGTACACTAAGCACATCGCTTTGCTGCAACAGCTCATCGAAAGATACCCGGCGTGCATTTAATTCATGCTCCGCACGTTCGTTATGGCTGCGGTTATAATAGATGACGGGCATGTCAAAGGCATAGCGACAACTCCGAGCCAATTCAAAGCCAATGCGTCCCAATCCATAGATCCCCAAGGTTTTGCCGTGTAATTCGATGCCCAGATTGGCCATTGGATCGAAGAATCCCCAATTGCCCCGCAGAATTTCCTTATGATTATAAATGGCTTTTCGGGCCACATTCTGTATCAATAGAAAGGCTGTATCTGCTGTTGCCTTGCTGAGGACTCCAGGTGTGTTGCCGATGGGAATACCAAATTTGGTAGCTTCATCGACATCCACATGATCATAGCCTACGCTGCACAGGGCAATGACGCGGAGGTGAGAACATGCTGTTAAAAAATGTTTGTCGATTTGATTTTTGCCTATGCTGAATAGCGCATCATTAGCTAGGCTATAATCAGTCAACTCGGCGGGTGAAAGGTCCCGTTTTTCGGTCCATTCAGAAACGATATGGCCCTCGTTCACCAACGACTGTTTAATGATCTCGGGTAATGCTCGGGTAACAAATATTTTCATCGTAATTGCAGCGTAAATATACGGTTTTTGTTTTTTAACCGTAATTTTTGTCTTACGTTTGCAGAAATCAAAAAAGCAGCCGGCAAGATATGACACGAAATGAGCTCATCCATCAAATCAAAGTCAAACGTTCTTTTCTCTGTGTGGGGCTAGATACAGATATCCAAAAAATACCTACCCATTTACTTGATTACGAGGATCCTGTTTTTGAATTCAATCGTCAGATTATCGAGGCTACTGCGGACCTGTGCGTAGCTTACAAACCCAATATTGCATTTTACGAGAGTATGGGGGGCGCTGGCTGGGAAAGTCTTCGGAAAACGTGGGGTATTTTACCCAAAGATTGCTTCAGCATAGCGGATGCCAAACGTGGTGATATCGGCAACACTTCAGAACGATATGCGAAAGCTTTTTTCGATCAGCAACATTCCGGACTTGGCTTCGACGCCATTACCGTAGCCCCATATATGGGGCACGATTCGGTTCAACCTTTTCTCCAGTTTCAGGGAAAGTGGACAATTATTCTAGCATTGACTTCAAACACGGGCGGGATGGATTTTCAGGCCATCACTGATGCGGGGGGGGTGCCGCTTTTTGAACGGGTTATTCAAAAAGCCAATACTTGGGGTAATACAGCAAATCTGATGTACGTTGTCGGTGCCACCCGGGGGCAGGCATTTGAATCGGTTAGGAAGCATGCGCCGGATCATTTTTTATTGGTGCCGGGTGTGGGGGCACAGGGTGGGGACCTTCAGGAAGTATGCAAGTATGGCATGACGGCCGACTGTGGTTTACTGGTAAATGCAACACGTTCTATCATCTACGCGTCCAATGGGACCGATTTTGCGGAGCGGGCGCGGCAGGAAGCGCATATTTTACAGCAACAGATGGAGCGAGAGCTTGTTGCAAGAGGGGTTGTCTAGTAAGTAAGCGGGATCAGGTGCCCAAGAATTTGACCAAAATCTTGTCGATCCGATTGCCATCCATATCCACGACTTCAAACTCATGATCTTTCCATTGCATGCGTTCGCCTGCTGTGGGCATATGACCCAACTTCAACAATACCAGTCCGGCAATGGTATTGATACTCGCTAACCCGACTTCTTCCTCTTCCGAAATATCGATATTCAGCGCGGTAAAAAGATCGTCAATTTGGTATTGCCCGTCAATCAGCAAGCTGCCGTCTTCCCGTCTGATGATTTCAGGTCGCTCGGCAGTATCACTGTCAGAAATATCACCAACCAAACTGCTCAGTATATCGTTGATGGTCACAATACCTTGTAGTGCGCCGTACTCATCGAGCACGATGGCTTGATGTATCTTAGATGTCTTAAACTTATTTAGTATACTATATGCCGAACTATTTTCATGTACATAGTTGAGCGGATGCGTCAATTGCTCAAGCTGGATGGGTTGAGCAATAAGGTATTGTTTGAGCAACGATTTGATATGAACAACCCCTATAACGTTGTCCAATCCGCCCTGACATACCGGATATACGGTATGTCCATTTTTCAGTATAATTTGCTTATGGATGTCATATCCATCGTTTATGTCTAACCAAACGATATTACTGCGATGGGTCATCAGGTTAACGGCACGCTTGTCGCCCAGACTGAAAACCCGGTCGACAATTTCGTGCTCAATATGCTCGATGGCACCTGTATCCGCCCCCTCGTCAACCAATGCTTTAATTTCCTCTTCCGTTACGGCATTTTGCGACGTTTTTATATTCAGCAATCTGACAATCCCTTCGGTAGTCACGCTAAGCAGCCAGACAAACGGCGCTACGATCCTGCTAAGGATATTCATTGGAAATGCGATAATCGTCGCATATTTTTCGGGCATGGCCAATCCGATTCGTTTGGGGACCAACTCCCCCAAGACGAGGGTAAGAAACGTAATAACGATTACGACAATGAGCACAGAAACCTGGGAGCTGTATCCGTCCATCCAGGTGATTTCTGAAAGGTAGACATCCAGCCGTTGAGCTAGGGTTGCACCACCGAAAATACCCGTCAGAATCCCGATCAACGTAATGCCGATCTGCACGGTAGAAAGGAATTGGTTGGGGGAGTCCTTGAGTTTAAGTACTTGTTTGGCGGCGGCGTTTTTCCGGTCAACCAGCACCTGTAATCGAGCTTTCCGACTGGATACAATCGCGATTTCGGAAGCTGAAAAAATGCCATTCAACAGGATCAACGCCAAGATTATCAGCGACTCAGTAAGCATGAAGCTAAGATAAAAATTAATTTAACAATTTCTTAGCGTTTTTCACCCGTTGTTTGAGTAAGGCGAGATTAACGACTTCATGCATTTCTGCGACATAATGGAACGTCAGGTCTTTAATGTAATCTTCCTTGATTTCCACAATGTCCTTTTTATTGGCCTTTGATAGGATCACCTCTTTGATATTGGCCCGTTTGGCGGCCAATATTTTTTCCTTGATACCGCCTACTGGAAGCACCTTTCCCCGCAACGTAATTTCTCCCGTCATGGCCAATTTTTCTTTTACTTTCCGCTGGGTGAAACTAGATGCCAATGCAGTAAGCATGGTTATGCCCGCTGACGGACCATCTTTGGGAGTCGCCCCGGCCGGCACATGGATATGTACGTCCCATTTATCGAATACGCTATAGTCGATACCAAATTGCGTAGCATTGGCGCGGAGATAGGCTAACGCAATGCTGGCAGATTCTTTCATCACATCTCCCAGATTGCCCGTCAGCGTCAGTTTTCCTTTGCCGGGACTGAGGCTCGATTCGATATACAGAATATCGCCGCCCACCTGTGTCCATGCCAGACCGGTAACTACGCCCGCAACTTCGTTTCCTTCATAAAATTCTTTATCAAATATGGGGGCACCCAGAATTTTTTCTGCGATCTCCCCATCAACAGGCTGAGGCAGCGGATCGTTCATCACCATATGTGTTGCGACGCCGCGAATGATGGATCCGATTTTCTTCTCCAAACCGCGTACACCAGACTCGCGGGTGTATTCATCGATAATTTTTTCGATGACCTTAGCCCGAAGGGAAAAATCTTTGGCCGCCAATCCGTGTGCCTCACGTTGTTTGGGAATCAAATGTTTTTTGGCGATTTCTATTTTTTCTTCGATGGTATATCCATTGACCTCAATGATTTCCATGCGGTCGAGCAGGGCAGGCTGGATATTATTCAAAGAATTGGCAGTTGCGATGAACATGACGTTTGATAAGTCGTAATCCAATTCCACATAGTGGTCGTAGAATGCATTATTCTGCTCGGGATCTAGTACTTCAAGCAATGCTGACGACGGATCGCCACGAAAATCGCTGCCTACTTTATCGATTTCGTCTAATACGAATACCGGATTTGAGGCGCCTGCCTTTTTGAGCGACTGGATGATGCGACCCGGCATGGCACCGATATATGTCTTACGATGACCCCGTATTTCGGCTTCGTCGCGTATTCCGCCCAGCGCCATACGCGTATATTTACGCCCCAAGGCTTTGGCTATGGATTTTCCAAGTGATGTTTTTCCTACTCCCGGCGGCCCTACTAAACAGAGAATAGGGGCTTTCATATCGCGCTTGAGTGTTAAGATGGCGAGGTATTCGATGATCCGTTGTTTTACTTTATCCAGGCCATAGTGATCCCGGTCCAGCACCCGTTTGGCTCGCTTGAGATCGAAATTGTCTTTGGTAAATTCATTCCAGGGAAGCTCTAATAACAATTCGAGGTAGTTGACTTGTACCGAATAGTCAGCAGCGGCGGGATTGATTCGGGCTAGTTTATCAAGCTCCTTGTCAAAATGCCCACGCACTTCGGTGGGCCATTTCTTTGCCTTTGCGCGCTTGCGCAGGTCTTCTATTTCGAGGTCGGGCGTATTACCGCCCAGCTCTTCTTGAATGGTTTTTAACTGCTGGTTGAGAAAATAATCCCGTTGTTGCTTATCGAGATCGCCCCGGACCTTATTTTGTATCTGGGTTTTTAACTCAAGCAGCTGTAGTTCCACGTCCAGTTGTTCCAACACCTTAGCAGCACGTTTGTCGAGATCGGCAATTTCCAACAGTTGCTGTTTGAAGGACAGATCTGCATTGAGGTTGGAGGAAATGAAATTGATAAGAAACCCCGGACTTTCGATGTTTTTGATGGCAATGCCGGCTTCGCTCGGAATGTGTGGGGAAAGCTGAATAATTTGAAGCGCCATTTCCTTAATGGAAGAAATCAATGCATTGAACTCCCGGCTGCCTTTGTGTTTTTTCTCCTCAAAGCGCTCGATGTATGCCTTAATATAGGGTTCGCTCTGAATGAGTTCACGTAATCTAAAACGCTGTTTTCCCTGAATAATAACCGTAGTATTCCCATCAGGCATCTGCAAGATTTTGATGATCATAGCTACGGTGCCGACCTTGTTAAGTTGCTCAAATGTCGGATCCTCTATGGCCATGTTCTGTTGGGACACGACACCGATGATCCGGTCGCCTTTGTACGCCTCCTTGACTAATTTAATAGACTTGTCTCTGCCCACGGTAATCGGTATGACAACACCTGGAAATAATACCGTATTGCGCAGCGGCAGAATGGAAAGTGATTCCGGAAGATCAGCGTTGCGCATTTCATCTTCATCTTGCTGACTTAATAACGGGAAAAACTCCGTGTCTTCATTTATAATGGGGATTGCTTGGTTAAAATCAAACGGATCGAAATTGCTCATGAATATCTTGTTTCTTCTATACCGGCGCCATATTGGCAGCCGTTAATCATTGCGTAACTTAAAAATCTGCTTTTTTAGACAAGTGCAATGCCTATGCCAATAGCAAGTTTTTCCTGAATTTCATTATAAAGTAATACCCTCATGGTACTCCAGCTGAAAAAAAGTCAGCTATCGGAACAGGACGGCTTGGTTGCTCCCTCGCAAACTATCAGCTAAAATAGAAAAATTATTGGAAAAGCAAGATCAGAAATAATAAAGGGAGCTTTTTGGAGTTTAACACAGAAGGACAAATTGTATTTGCGTGCAATTATGGTTATGTTTGTAGCACGGAAATTGCAGGGATGGTCAGTCAGGTAGGAATTTTGTTTAATATGAAAGTGATGAAAAGAAATGAATTGAGCTTTTTTTTAGGAAAATCGAAACGAGGGATTATCGGTGGAATGTTATGCTTAGCAATATTTACAGCGCAGGCACAGACCACCGAGACGGCGCCCAGCAACCCCAATGTACGGTTAGGACAGAAAGCGTTGATCGACGGTGATTTTAAAGCTGCGGCCAACCATTTACAAAAAGCATTGCCAGCCGAGAGCGGCGATCCGGATGTCATGTATATGCTCGGATATTCGCAATACCAAATCGGTGAATATAAGAAAGCGCTAGCGTCATTTGGTAAAGTTATCCAGTTACGCCCAGACCACGAATCGGCTTATTATTATCGCGGAAAAGCGAATAATATATTAGCGGTTCAAACCGATTTAAAAATCGGTTCCAGCAGCCGTGAAAAGATGTTGAATGAAGCGTTGGCAGATTATACGAAAGCGATCGAGTTGAACGCCGGTGATGTAAAATATTATCAGAATCGTGGCATTGCTTATCGCGATTTGGGAATTTTGCGGGGGACTTCAGGAACGGCAAATTACGATAAAGCATTGGCTACTGAAGCATATGATAAAAGCATAGCCGATTTCGAGCAGGTATTGACAATGACACCTGGTAAGAAGGATATTCAGACGGAAGTCAAAAAGGCAAAAGTATACCGGGATAACCTCAAATAACGTAACGATATTCTCCTTTTATTGTAGGATACCCCTTATCGAATACTGGCTGTCACCGATGACGCGGACTTGTTGTTGTTTGTTGATCTGATAAAGTGAATCGGGATAATAATCAAGGTGTTCGGTGGTTTTGTAAAGCATATTGCCGGTGCTATTACTAATGGCAATATGCTTTATGTTTCCGTTTCTGTGCTTATCTATAATGATTTTTTGGGTACGGAGTTCAGGATCAATGCTGGTGTAAATAAGTGAGCCTTCCGTGCTGTCTGCCCGGTAACTGTTCTGCCATGCCGGTTTATTTATATCTGAAGCGATAAATAACGCCAATTCGTTTTCCCAGTCATCAATTTGCACACGCTTATTCTCGGGCGCACCATTCCTAGATACGGTCTTATCCACAGTCGGTGCCAATTTTGCCAAACGGTTGGCTTCCTTTAGGAAAAAGTCTTCCAGACTGAAATAGGAACCTGTTGTCACCAATGTCGGTTTGGTGCTATCGGAACTTGTGCAAGATGATCCTCCTATCAACCAAAAGAAAAGCAAAGTGGTATGAAAAAGTCTGTTGCGCTGTACCATATGTCGTTAGACCAATACATTGCCGTTCATTTCATGTGGGATGGGTAATTCCATGAGCTTCAAAATGGTTGGCCCGATATCGCCCAATTTTCCATCCGATAACGTAGCATGTGTACGATCGATCAAGATACAAGGGACTAAATTGGTGGTGTGAGCGGTATTGACAGAACCGTCGTCGTTGACCATAAATTCCGCATTGCCGTGGTCGGCGATAATGATAAAGGTATATCCCAGATTCAGACCGCATTCAACGACTTGGCGAAGGCATCGGTCGACTGTTTCCACGGCTTTGACAACCGCATCGAACACGCCCGTGTGACCAACCATATCTGGATTGGCAAAATTCAGGCAGATGAAATCTGGCTGACGGGTGACAATATCCTCGCATATTGCGTCCGCTACACCTTGGGCACTCATTTCGGGCTGTAGATCGTAAGTAGCTACTTTGGGTGAGGGAATAAGTATCCGGTTTTCGCCAACAAATTCTTTTTCGCGCCCCCCGGAAAAAAAGAAGGTCACGTGCGGGTATTTTTCTGTTTCGGCAATACGAGTTTGTGTCTTGCCGTTGGCTTCCAGTACTTCACCGAGCGTATTTGTCAGATTTTCTTTAAGAAATAATACGTCAACTCCGTGGAAGGTTTCATCATAGGTGGTCATGGTGAGGTAACGCAATTTCAAGGGATGCATGTCATATTCAGGGAAGTCACGTTGTGTGAGTGCCATCGTAATTTCGCGCCCCCTATCTGTCCGGAAGTTAAAGCAAACCACTACATCGCCGCTTTTTATCGTTGCTATTGGCGTTCCGAAAGCATCCGTTTTAACAATCGGTTTGACGAATTCATCCGTAACCCCATCGCGATACGATTGCTCGATGGAATTGGTGAGCTGCTGACTTGGCGTCCCAATGCCGTGTACGAGCAAATCATAAGCCTGCTTTACGCGCTCCCAGCGATTGTCGCGGTCCATGGCATAATATCTCCCTATTACTGAAGCTAGTTGGCCACCATTTGCCCGCAGGAACTGCTCCAAATCGGTCACGTAGCCAATGCCTGAATTCGGATCTGTATCGCGACCATCTAAAAAAGCATGTACAAACACTTGATCACTTTGTATTCCGGCGTTTTTTGCAGCAACGCATAAGCCCCTGAGGTGTCGTGTATGTGCGTGGACGCCACCGTCGGATAACAAGCCAATGAAATGTACGGCCGTGCCGTTAGCTTTGGCGTACTGAAAGGCTGCTTGTAACGGTTCATTACGATCAAACTCGCCGTCCTTCACAGCTTTGTGTATCCTGCCTAACTCTTGGTAAACGACTCTTCCGGCGCCCAGGTTCATGTGGCCGACTTCCGAATTGCCCATTTGGCCTTCCGGCAATCCCACAGCTTCACCTGAAGCTTCTAATTTTGAATGAGGGTATCGAGCGAGCAGCTCGTCCAGGTAGGGGGTATTTGCCGCTAAGACGGCATTTGAGCGATCTTCCTTGCCATAACCCAATCCATCCAGGATTATGAGCGCAACTTTCTTCTTGGTATTCACGGATACAAACTTAGCTAAATTGCAGTAAAGTCGCAAAAGTGCGGAAGCGCAAAGTCGATGATGCTCAATTTTGCAGCTCTCGATTTCTGCAATTTTGCAATTTCGAAACGGCCATTTTAAATATGGCATGTTTTTAGCTATAAATTTTTTCGGAGGAAAAACTTTTTCTAAAGATGAAAAATTTGCTCCCCCGAAAGGCCCATATAGAATTGATAAAACTTAATACGGTAACATTTGAATAAACTAGTACTGTGAAAGCGAATCGAATCAGATTGATTAATAGAGTAAAGTTGATGGGGATGATGTGTTTATTTGCGGTGACGAGCGTTGCCAATGTGAATGATGTCATCGATGACATTTCATCCTGTATCAAAAGTGCTAATACGAAGGAGTTATCCAAATATTTTTCTTCGACCGTAAGCATGACTTTATTGAACGACGAGGGCATTTATTCGCGCGTACAGGCTGAAATTATTCTGCGTGATTTTTTCGGAAGAAATACACCCACGAACGTGAAAATATCGCACCGGCTGGATTCCAATCCGAATTTCAGGTATGTCGTACTTAATTTGGAGACGTCTAAAGACTCATTTCGCGTCTCTTACAAACTCACCAACAACGACAATACGTTTCAGGTTACGGAGTTCCGTATAGAGCCTATCTACTAACGTTTAACCAAATTTTATTTTTATTCGCTGTTTTTTGTTTTAAATAGGCATCTTAGCAGCGTTTTAATTACTTGAGACCATCGCTACATTCAGATGTAGTGCTGGCTACCTTAGTATATAATCCATAACCAATGACTGAGAAAGAAAAAGGAGAGCTGACCCACTTCATTAAAGCGGCACTGGCGGAAGACGTAGGGGATGGCGACCATACATCGCGATCTACCATTCCCGAAGGGAAGAAAGGAGTTGCTCAATTGATCATTAAGGAATCAGGAACCGTAGCTGGTATCGAAGAGGCGTTGGCTGTTCTTAATGAGGTCGACAAGGAATTGGAAGCGGAAGTGTTCCTATCAGACGGGGAGTCAGTACACGCAGGGGATATTGTGATGTGCGTAACCGGGCGTATTCACAGCATTTTGTTGGCCGAAAGACTTTTGCTTAATATCATGCAACGCATGAGTGGCATTGCTACGGCCACTCGAAGAATTGTCAATACCTTGGCAGGCACGAGAACTCAGGTATTGGACACACGAAAAACAACCCCATTGCTCCGGTTTCTTGAAAAGAAAGCGGTACGCGTAGGCGGTGGCATAAACCATCGCTTCGGCCTATATGATATGATACTGATCAAAGATAATCATGTGGACTATGCCGGAGGGATCAGGGAAGCGATTGAGCAGGCTAACCGTTACCGTAAAAAAATGGATAAACCTATTGACATTGAAATAGAAGTACGTAATCAGGGAGAGGTCGCCGATGTGTTGAATGTGGGAGGAATAGAACGGATCATGCTCGATAATTTTAGACCCGAAGAGATACGTGAGGCAGTGGCACTTATCAATGGGCGATTTGTGACGGAAGCTTCGGGGGGAATCACTGAGGAAAATGTACGTGAATATGCCGAGGCCGGCGTGGATTACATTTCCATGGGTGCGCTCACTCATTCGGTAAAAAGCTTGGATATGAGTTTAAAGGCAAAAACCGTATCTTGCGATTCATGATATCGGGTTATTTAGTCGGCGCAGTCATACTGGCTTATTTGTTTGGTTCCATACCCACAGCTGTATGGTTGGGGCAGTCTTTTTATGGGGTTGATGTCAGGGAATATGGGAGCGGAAATGCCGGAGCAACCAACACATTTCGGGTGTTGGGAACTAGGGCTGGCGTGGCAGTGATGCTGATTGATATTCTGAAAGGGTGGACGGCAACTAACTTGGCTTATTTTATTGGCCCATCGGTTACCGGCCCCCAGGCAGCGGCACAATTTGTTAATTTTCAATTGGCCTTAGGCGTAATCGCTGTGGTTGGCCATCTATTTCCTATTTTTGCCGGTTTCAGAGGAGGGAAAGGGGTTGCTACGCTTTTCGGGATGATATTGGCGGTGCATTTTCAGGCCGCATTGGTATGCGTTTCGGTATTTATTGTGGTATTACTGCTTACCCACTATGTATCTTTGAGTTCGATCAGTGCCGGGTTTGCATTTCCTTTTAGTATTGTCTTTATGTTCCATACATCCGTAAAATCTGTGCTGCTTTATGGGATGTGTATCTGTGTGTTGATATTGATCACACATCAAAAGAATATCGAACGATTGTTGAAGGGAAAAGAATCCAAGGTATATTTGTTTAGAAAACGGGCAAAGACCTGAAGTGAAATTCGGCATGTATATTGCTTTAATTTCCACCGAATAGTTGTCAATCCATGTAATTAATTTGTACTGTAATGAAAGCAATGGTAAAACGTACCTGCTGGCTGCTGATTTTTGGAATCGTTGTGTCTTGTGCAACGGTGCCACTCACCGGTCGGCGGCAACTGAGCTTGGTAAATGAAGCGGAAATCCAGCAGCAGGCAGCGCTTGTCTACCAGGATTTGCTTAGCGACTCCAAGACGAAAGTAATCAAAGGCAATTCCAATGCCCAACTGGTGCAGCGGGTTGGTAAAAACATTGCCGGGGCCGTAACCCGATTTTTGCAGGAAAATGGGTATGGCGATCAATATGATTTTAACTGGGAGTTTAACCTGATTCAAGAAGACCAAATCAATGCTTGGTGCATGCCGGGAGGTAAGGTTGCTGTGTATACAGGTATTTTGCCGATTACAAAAAATGAAGCAGGTCTGGCAACCGTAATGGGGCATGAAGTGGCACATGCGATAGCCAAGCATTCGGCCGAACGCATGTCACAATCGATTATTGCGCAGGCGGGAGGCGTGGCGGTTGATGTAGCTACAGCAGAGAAGTCAAATACCACGAGAGCGGTACTTAACACCGCCTACGGTTTGGGCGGACAGCTTGCCTTACTGAGCTATTCGCGCAATCAGGAGAGTGAGGCAGACAGGCTGGGGTTAGTCTTTATGGCAATGGCTGGATATAACCCGAATGAAGCGGTTGGATTTTGGGAGCGCATGGCGCAGGCAAAACAATCACAGGGAGGAGGTGCGCCGCCCGAATTCCTGAGCACGCACCCAAGCGATGCACGTCGCATCAGCAATATCCAAAAGCTGATTCCCGAAGCGATGGGTTATTATAAGAAGTAGCATATACTTCCAGTTTTTCGTATGTTTGTACATCGTTAAGAAACATACGAAAAGATGTTGAACAAGACCGATATCACGGACATCCGTACGGAATATAAAATGGGGCAACTGCACGAAGAAGAGGTAGTTGAGGACCCGATTAAGCAATTCCAGGCGTGGTTCGGTGATGCGATTGAAAAGCAGGTTATGGAACCCAATGCCATGACGTTGTCTACTGTATCCGCTTCAGGATGTCCGTCTTCAAGGATTGTACTGTTAAAACATGTGGGCGAATCTGGATTTGGTTTTTTCACGAATTACCAAAGCCGGAAAGGTCTTGAGCTGGCGGGAAATCCCCATGCAGCGATCTTATTTTTCTGGCCCGAACTTCAGCGGCAAGTCCGTGTGGTGGGGCGCGTAGTGAAAATGTCGCCGGAACTGTCTGATGCATATTTTGTATCCAGACCGAAAGGTAGCCAACTCGGTGCTATCGTTTCTCCACAAAGCCAAGAGATCGCCGATCGAAATGTACTTGATGTTGCTTTGAGCACCTTAGAAGAACAATATAAGAATTTGGATTCACTACCCAGACCCGCTCATTGGGGAGGATACTGGCTTGTTCCGCACGAAGTGGAGTTCTGGCAGGGTCGGAGTGGCAGGCTGCATGATCGGTTGCGCTACAAGAAGCAGGATAACGAGTGGGGAATAACCCGGTTGGCCCCTTAATCCTTAACCCTATACAAAGATGGAAGAACTGATCATACGTGTGAAAACACTTCTGGCGGCACAATTCGGGGACGAAGCAGCCACTATTGAATCGTCGGGCTTGCAACCTGCATTGGTAGTCGAATCATTGCTATTACGACAAGTGTGTTTGTTTCTCCGCGACCATGTGGATACCTATTTTGATTTTCTTTCCTGCATCAGTGCAGTCGATGATGGTGTGCCGGCAGGTACCTTCACTGTCGTTTATCATTTGGCGTCCATTCCGTATAATTATCAACTTACACTTAAGGTGATCGTGCCGAACGACCGGCGGCTGGACAATTTGCCTTCCGTGCCTAGTGTGAGCTCGGTGTGGCGGACAGCTGACTGGCATGAGCGGGAAGCATTTGATCTGATGGGGATCTATTTTGAAGGACACCCGGATTTGCGGCGGATCTTACTGCCAGAAGACTGGGAAGGATATCCGCTGCGAAAGGACTATGAAGATGCCGAAATGTACCATGGTATTCCGATTAAGTAGATAAGTAATGGTAATAGATAAAACCTATCAACAGGCACAGCGAGCCTATGAGGAGCGGTTAACTGCCATAAGCGCCGAGGAAATGGTTATTAATATGGGGCCTCAGCACCCATCCACCCATGGAGTGCTCAGGTTGCAATTAATTACCGATGGCGAATTGGTAAAAGAGGTGATTCCACATATCGGTTATCTGCACCGTTGCTTTGAAAAACATGCTGAATCCATGAACTATGGAAAAACCATTCCGTTTACCGATCGGATGGACTATCTGGCTTCGATGAACAACAGTCACGCGTTTGTAATGGGTGTTGAGCGCATGTTGGGCATCGATCATCAGATTCCCAAGCGGGTTGAATACATCCGCGTATTGGTGTGCGAGTTAAATCGTATTGCCTCTCATTTGATAGCCATAGGTACGTATGGTATCGATATCGGTGCATTTACACCTTTTATGTGGTGTTTCCGGGATCGGGAACATATTATGAATATGCTGGAGTGGGCATCCGGTTCACGGATGCTGTATAATTACATTTGGGTTGGGGGGCTGTTTTATGACCTGCCGGTAGATTTTGAATCCCGCTGTGCTGAATTTATAAATTATTTCAAACCGAAGCTGGTCGAATTGGATGAGCTTCTTACCGGGAATCAAATCTTTATTTCGCGTACGGCAAATATTGGAATATTGCCTGCTGATGTGGCGATTAATTATGGCTGTTCCGGTCCAATGCTCCGCGCATCGGGCATTAGGTGGGATTTAAGACGGACGGATAATTATTCCGTTTATCCGGAGATTGAGTTTGATATTCCCATAGGTAAAGGCGAGCAGGGGAGTCCTGGCGATTGCTGGGACCGCTTTAAGGTTCGCGTCGATGAAATTAGGGAGTCCGTAAGGATTATTGAACAATGTCTTGCACGGTTGACCAAGGAATTAAAACGAACGGTGGATTTCGATCCCCGTGCATTGGTGCCAAAAAAGGTGAATTTAAAAGCGCAGGATTACTATGTAAGGGCCGAGAACCCTAAAGGTGAACTCGGATTTTATTTTGTGACGCAAGAGAAAAGTGATATTCCGAAGCGGGTGAAAGCGAGGGGGCCAAGTTTTAATAACCTATCCGTATTACCTGAATTGGTAAAAGGGATATTAATAGCAGACTTGGTTGCGATTTTGGGATCAATTGATATCGTATTAGGTGAGGTTGATCGTTAAGAAAATAAATTTTGATTTGTAATAAATGATGCATACCTTTGCGGCATCATAATTTAGGTTTATAATTGGTTAGTAAAGGTTTCCATTCTCCCCGTTTGGAAACCTTTCGTTTTTAGGAGAATTGTAGTGTGTAGTAAGTTAGGAAATAAAAAAAACCGCTTTGGTGTTTACCAAAGCGGTTTTTTCAGATTAACTCTTTTTAGAAATAAAATTGAATACCTATGCGTGGTGCTAATGAATTAGCATTCAAACCGAATGAATTTGTAGAAACTTTCTCGCCTCCTTCTAGTTTCAATGAAGTGTTTTGGTAATACAAGCCTCTAACTGAAAATTCGATACCAATTTTGCTGGTCGGAAAGTAAGCAAAACCGGGTGACAATTCAGCACCATAACGTTCCGTATTTCCTAATTTGGTGTCATTTTCTTTAGAAGTTCCCCAACCCATTGGTACAGAAAGCTGGCCAAAAAACTTGAAATTGCCGTCGCCTTTATAAAGCCTAGCATACGGCGCTGCTGAAAACTCACCAACCTTAGTTTTATCAGTTCCATCATCTTCTTGGTTCCAAGTGTAACCAAACCCTAAGCCGACGGCTAAATTGTCGCTAACAAAAACACCGACGCTAGGTAAAACAGAAAAACCTTGAAGGCTTCCGTCATCATCTTTCACTTTGGTATAATCGTAAGAAACATTTCCTCCAAGGATGGTCTTTCCTTTTTCCGTTTGTGCATTGGCAGCAAACGTAACGGCAATAGCAGCAGATAAGGTTAAAAATAATTTTTTCATTTTTTGTATTTATTTAATTAAACCATTTATCAGTTCGTCCGCTACAGTTGGACTATCTGACTTTAAAAGTCAATATGCAATACCAGTGCCAAAATTCAGCCCTAAGGTCTAGCGTGTGTCATGCTTATGTCTGTTTTAGAATAAATCGCCCTTGATTTTGATTAATGTAAATTTTGAAGCTTTTATTCGAGAAAAATTAAACACGCGATTCAGGTAATGCACGGATTCAAGTCAATATGACGGGGTAGATATTTATAGTTGACTTTTTAACATTAATTGTCAGTTGATGAATAGTGTCAAAAATGGCTATATTTAAAATGCAGAATCCGGAGGAAATAATTTCTCCGGATTCTGCTGATTATGTTTTCAACGGATAAGGGGACTATTCGAAATATTCTTTTATCCGCTCGAAGAAGGTTTTCTCGTTTTTGCCAGGTTGGGGTTTGAAGTTTGGCGAAGTGCGGAGACGTTCTAATAATTCCTTTTCTTCGGAAGATATAGCCTTAGGTGTCCATACATTTACATACACCAATTGGTCGCCTTTATGATATGAATTTACCTCAGGCACTCCCTTTCCTTTAAGTCGCAGAATTTTACCACCCTGAGTACCCGGTTCGATTTTGATTTTGGCTTTACCATCGATGGTCGGGATTTCTGCACTGGTGCCCAACGTTGCATCTACAAAATTAATATATAAGTCGTAGATGACATTTGTACCATCTCTTTTAAGTGTTTCATGGGGGATCTCTTCGATGAGAATGATCAAGTCGCCTGGTACCCCGCCACGTGGTGCGGCGTTTCCTTTTCCACTCATAGACAGCTGCATGCCTTCGCTCACACCAGCAGGAATGTTGATGCTGATGGTTTCTTCGCCGCGCACCAACCCGTCGCCATGGCAAACCGGGCATTTGGCGGATATTTCCACGCCTTCACCGTTGCAGGTAGGGCAGGTGCTGGTTGTCTGCATCTGACCCAGGATGGTGTTCGTTACCCTTCTGACCGTTCCGGTGCCACCGCATGTCCGGCAATTGTGAAACGATGATTTGTCCTTTGCACCACTTCCGTCGCAGGTTGTACAAACCACCTGTTTGTTTACTTTGATTTTTTTCTCAGATCCCTTGGCGATTTCCTGAAGGGTAAGCTTCACCTTGATGCGAAGGTTAGAGCCTTTAGTTACCCGCCGTCCACCGCGTTGGCCGCCGCCCCCGAAAAAACTTTCAAAAGGGCTGCCGCCCCCGCCGAATATATCGCCGAATTGGCTGAATATATCCTCCATATTCATGCCGCCGCCGCCGAAACCGCCCGCACCGCCCCCAGAATGGCCGAATCGATCGTAACGCTGCCGCTTTTCGGGGTTGCTAAGTATTTCATAAGCCTCAGCGGCCTCCTTGAATTTATCCTCCGCTTCAGTGTTGTTTGGATTTTTGTCGGGGTGGTACTTGATTGCCAGTTTCCGATAGGCAGATTTTATCTCTGCTTGATCTGCATTGCGCGAAACACCCAATACATCGTAATAATCTCTTTTTGACATGCGATTTATGGATTAACTGCCAACAACAACTTTCGCATGGCGCAATACCTTACCATGTAAAAAGTACCCTTTTTCAATTTCGTCAATTACTGTGCCTTTGAGGTCGTCGCTTTGGGCGGGTATACTGGTGATCGCTTCCTGCAATTCGGCATCGAAAGGTTTGCCTACCGATTCCATTTCCTTCAAGCCTTGATTTGTTAATATGCTCTTTAGTTTTTGTCCGACCAATGATACGCCTTCTTTCACCGGCTCAAGTTCCGTCGCTGTTTCGAAGGCCTTTAGTGCTCGATCGAAGTCATCAATTACAGGCAATAGGTTTGCAATTATTTCTTTTCCAGCTGTTTGCATCAGCTCAATCCGTTCTTTTGCTACCCGGCGTTTGTAATTGTCAAATTCTGCATATAAACGAAGGTACTTGTCATTGGCTGCAGCCAACTCTGCCGCCTGTTGCTGTTCGGGCGTTGGTCCTTCCGGGGTAGCCTCGGATTTTTTTTCGACTTGAGCCGTTGTGTTCGCCGCCTGTGTTTCCGGTGCAGTAGATTGATTCTCTTCCATTATATCGTTGTTATCCTGATTTTTTCTCTTCTTGTGTTTTGTCATAAGTTGTCTTATTGCCTAATCAACCATCCTGTTGCCGTCGCAATTTCATTGCCATTACCGAAAGACCGCCAGCCTGTCAGTTTTTTTAGCAGCCAAGCATACAAATTGGCGTGTTGTGTGGCAGATTCTGTCGGAGCGCTATATTGTAACGTTGTCCTGTAAGGCGCCGTCAATTGTTTTGACGATTCTTGAAGGCATGTTGCGGATGATTTGGTAATCGTGTGTTGCCATGAGAATGGCAGTGCCAGAGCGGCTGATTTCTTTTAATAGCAATACAATTTCCTCGGATGTTTCGGGATCTAGATTTCCCGTGGGCTCATCTGCGAGGATGACTTCGGGATTGTTCAATAACGCACGGGCAATGACTACCCGTTGTTGCTCACCTCCCGATAGTTCATGCGGCATTTTTTTTAGCTTCGAGCGAAGTCCCACTTTTTCGAGGACATCCAGCATCCGATTGTTGATTAGCGCTTTGTCTTTCCATCCGGTAGCCCGGAGGGCAAATTCCAGATTTTTTTCCACGGTACGGTCGGTAAGCAGGTGGAAGTCCTGAAAGACAATACCTAATTTCCGTCTCAAATAAGGAACTTCACGTTCACTGAGCTTTTTTAGGTCGAAATCCGCCACCATTCCTTCTCCGCTGGCGATGTGGAGGTCTCCATAGATGATTTTCAACAGACTGCTCTTGCCACTTCCGGTTTGGCCAATGAGAAACACAAATTCACCTTTGTCGATTTTGAGATTTACATTTGACAACACTAAATGCTTAGGTTGGTAGATGTCAACATTTTTGAGTGTAATTACCGTATCACCGATCATAAATTTGTGATTTCTAGTTTTTTAATTTGTCCGAAAGGCATTTTTCTGACAACCTCCATAATCTGTTCCGCGTGATCGCCCAGTCCTAACTTTTCAAGGGACTTGTCGGGACGGTCAACCCGGAAATAGGCAAGTAACGTAAACGCGTCGTCACGTAATTGGACATAGTCCGGTATTTTAGCCACGCCCTTGACCTTCATGACATACATCGTGTGGCAAAGTTAGCATTAATTGGGTGAAAGCGAAAGGCTTCATTGGTGTTCCGCCAAAAAATCAAGCGTATTCACACCATCAGCATAATCGTCTAATGCGGGTTCCTGGCTTTGGCCGGGCGCAACCACGGGCGTCGTAAGGGGGAGTAGCTCCCTACTTACTATGCATTGCAGTTGAGGGGCCAACGCGGTCAATCGATCTGTCAATGTCTCTGGATTGCCGTATTCTTCGACAAACACGACAGCTAACGGAGAAGCCATGCGTTGATCGGACTTGACCAACAAAAAACCATTGTCATAATGTGTATCGCTGTTGACGAGATAAATAGACTTGTTATAATCGTAATTATTGGCATACTTATGATGATTGATTATCCCGGAAAATTGAGCTATCGCTTCGAAAAATGCGGAGATGTCATAACTTTGGGGTATAAACAATTTGGAAACGCTACGACATCCAAGGCCGAAATAATCGAAGATATCGTTGCCAAGCAGTTGAAGATCCTTTTGTGTTTCCCTGCCTGTTAGCACCGCAGCGCTGTTTCGGTTTTTCCGAATGATATGTGGCTTTTGACCAAAATAATAAGAAAAATACCGGGAACTATTATCGTTTCCGGTGGCGATTACCAAATCGAAGTTTTTAAGCCGCTCACTGACTGTTATTTTTCGGGAAAACCGGGGTTCAATTTCTGTTAATCGGTCCAGCAGGTGTGTGGTCAGAACCGGGTCATTAGCCGAAGCCTTTACCTCAATATTGAATCCGGCGCAAAGTGCGCACAAAATATCATGAAATCCTACCAAGGGAATGTTGCCAGCTAAAATCAATCCGACGGTTTTGTCTGTTTCATGATCGAAAGAATAGGGGGTCAACCAGTTGGTTAAACTGGGTTCGGATAATGACCGCCCGATAGTGGTAAATGCTTTTGCTATATTGGATGGCGTAAACCAAGCATTGTGATGGTGTGCCTGTTTACCGGCCTGTTGCAGCTCTATGTGGTCGGAGAGCAAGTATTCTCCCAGTGAGACGAATGCGTCGATGCGTTGTTTCTTTGTCAAAATGTCAATCTTAGCGCCTGTATTTAGACAATATTGTTGTATATTTGCAGGGAATTGCAATAATTAGCAAAAAGACTACTAACTTTGTAGTGAAATTTTGCATGAATTAGGTTGCAAAAATAGGTTTTTTATTTTATCAATACACGGTAAGAGTTAGATGGCAATAAAGATAACAGATGAATGTATCAATTGCGGGGCCTGTGAACCGGAATGCCCAAACAACGCAATTTATGATGCGGGAGTGAGCTGGCGATTTTCGGAGGGTACTGAGCTCAAGGGAGTTATAGATTTCGGTGACGGAACAACGCTTGATGCTGAGGAAGAACAGGCCGCAATTTCAGACGAGGTTTACTATATTGTTTCGGACAAATGCACAGAGTGTGTGGGATTTCATGACGAGCCCCAATGCGCCGCGGTTTGCCCGGTAGACTGTTGTGTGGACGATGAGGATGTTCGCGAGACCGAGGATGAATTATTGGCCAAAAAAGCTTGGCTGCACGGGGAGTAAGGGCGGTTACTTTCTACGAGAATCAAATAAAAGGCCTTCCGTCCAAACGACGGAAGGCCTTTTATTTGGTGCAATGTATAACATGCAACGCTTAACATTTACTGGGAATAACCAACACTGGGCACGAAGCTCTTCTTATGACACTTTCGGATACACTGCCCGATATAAAATGGTCAAAACCGGTACGTCCGTGTGTGCCCATGATGATGAGATCTGCTGCCCATTCACTGGCTACGGTGAGTATTTCCTGCTTGGGTGTGCCGATGCGGCTAAATGTAAATACCTCTTTTACGTCGAGAAATTTCCTGCTGATCTCGTCCAACAATTTTTTCGAATTTTCTTCCTGTATCTCCGTCGTTTCCGGAATGATAATGGGTTGCTGTCCCATGAGTGGATCTGCACCGTAATTGGTCGGTGAAGCGGGTTCGATCACATGGATTAATGCTACCGAAGATTCCATGTTTTTAGCAAGGCTATAGCCATGCTGCAACGCTTTTTTTGAGCATTCACTGTCATCAGTGGCAATGAGTATGCGTTGATACTTTACGGGTTTTGTTTCCATAACCATGGGGTTGAGTCTTTACCACATGTAAAGATAACAACTATTTGTCAAATTTAGTTTTTTTGGCATGCGATAAATTAGCGATTTCTCCCTTACGTCAATTCCTGCATGAGCTTGTCAAATTCAGCCCGAAGCGCTGCTAATTCAGTTTCTACCTTCGCCAGACGGTTGGCCAGGTCAGCCGATGCCCCCGCGTCTGCAAAATCTACCTCATCATCTTCCGGGAGTTCCCCACCGCCCAAAAGGTGCATATAACGGGCTTCTTTTTGTCCCGGACGCTTGGCTAATTGCCTGACATAAGGTTGTTCTGTGTTGGCCAGGTTGTCCAATACCGACTGGACCTCTTCGAGCGATTCAAATTCATACATCCTGCCTGCATTGGTGTTTAACTCACCCGGGGTCTGCGGACCACGCAGAAGCAGCAGGCAGATGATTGTTACTTCTACTGGAATAACGGGATATACAACCGCGAAATTGTGTTTATACTTGGTCACGCGGCTTGAGCCGCCTGTTACAGTCGACACCAATCCCTTTTTGCGGAGTAAATCCAGGGTGGTGATGATGGTATTATCGTCATAATTTACCACGGGTTTCCTCGATGTTTTTTGATTGCATGCGGCAACCAGCGCGTTTAATGTAAGCGGATAATATTCGGGCGTTGCCTTTGCTTTCTCCATCAGTGCCCCTAAAATACGCTGCTCTTCGGCAGATAAAATAGGAAGTGGCGGTGTCGTATCCATGATTTTGGGTTTATATATTACTTGTCAGTTGCCAAAAATGATATTTTTATCAGAAATAAGCAAGCCGGTCTTTGTTGTTTGCTATCTTCGCCCTGTGTTGAAAATCGCCTATCATCCGAGCTATTCGCATCCGTTGCCGGACGGTCATCGTTTTCCCATGGAGAAGTATGAATTGATTCCTGCTCAGTTACTTTATGAGGGCACGGTACAGGCTGATAGTTTTTTTGAACCTGCAGTGGCCGATTTTGAGACCATTATATTGGCACATGAAGTCGATTATTGCCAACGGTTAGTTGATTTGACGCTTTCGGCGGCGATGGTCAGGCGTATCGGTTTTCCGATGTCGGCCGCATTGGTGACACGTGAGCTCCGCATCGTTCAGGGTACGATAGACGGATGTGCATTTGCAAATCAATACGGAATCGCTTTTAATATAGCAGGAGGGACTCACCATGCAGGGCGCGACTGGGGCGAAGGATTTTGCTTGCTAAACGATCAGGCGATCGCCGCAGCTTATCTGGTTCACCGCAGGGGTTTTCAACAAGTACTGATCATTGATTTAGATGTACACCAAGGGAATGGAACGGCGCAGATCTTTGCCAACGATCGCCGTGTATTCACGTTTTCCATGCATAGCGAACGTAATTTTCCCTTTCGTAAGGAGCGTTCTGACGTCGATGTTGGGTTACCTGAGGGGACTGGCGATGAAGCTTATCTTGCTGTGCTAAAACGTCAGTTGCAGTCTATTTTTCAACGCATACAGCCTGACTTTGCGTTCTATCAGGCCGGAGTTGATGTGCTGGCTACAGATAAACTGGGAAAGTTGGCATTGACCCGGGCAGGCTGCAGCCGACGGGATGAGTTGGTATTCGAATATTGCCGGGCATATCAGGTGCCCCTTCAGGTGAGTATGGGCGGGGGATATTCTTCTCGCGTCCGTGATATTGTGGATGCACACTGCCAGACGTTCCGAACCGCTGTACGCATATATGATTGAAAACGTTTATTAATTATAAAATACTATGTTTTACTATACCGATGCTATCATTGAGCAATTGGCCATCCACCGGGTAGGCAATAAATTGCAGGATGAGTTTTATGTGTTAAGTGAAAAGCCTGTGGATGTATCAGATGGCGTGCTCAGCCAATTACTGATGCACTATTTTCTGAGTCCATTTGCCAAATTAGATGAAGTTTATCGGCTATCCCATCCGAGTAATACACGTTCGCTGAATGAAGTTTTTCATTTTTCAAATTCCTTTTTTTCGGGTGAACTGGAATTCCTGGAGTTAAGCCAGCAACTATCCAAACACCTGTTTGAGGTATCCAACCATCCCAATATCAAAGGTGGGGAGCTGTATATTGTGCACCTGCGTGACGTTCAATTGGAAGGAGAGGTACATGAAGCCATCGGAATATTCAAGTCTGAAAACAAGGAAGCATATTTGAAGATTTCACCGGTTCAGGGTGCGTTTGGACTGGATTATGAGCAAGAGGCCATCAATATCAATAAACTGGATAAAGGATGCCTAATTATTAATTCAGAGTCCGACGAGGGTTACAAAGTATTGGTTATAGACCAGACGAACCGACAACAGGAGGCCGTATACTGGAAGGATGATTTTCTCGGTGTACGGGTACGCAACGATGCGTTCAACCAGACGGGAAATTTTCTGAAGGTGTACAAGAAATTTGTGAACGAAGAACTGGATGAAACCTTTGAATTGGAACGCGCCGATAAAATCGATCTTTTAAATCGTTCGATGGATTATTTCAAGAATAAGGAAACTTTCCAGCAAGATGAATTTGCAGAAGAGGTGCTTGGCAATCCGCAGGCAGCAGGGCTTTTCAATAGCTATCGCCAGCAGTTTGAAGAAGAATTTGAGTCTCCGTTTGGTGATCAGTTTGCGATTTCGGGCCAAGCCGTAAAAAAAGCCCAAGCCACTTACAAGAGTGTGTTGAAATTGGATAAAAACTTTCATATCTACGTGCATGGAAAACGGGAATTGATTGAGAAAGGGTATGACGAGGAAAAGGGTATGAATTACTATATTTTATATTTTACAGAAGAGCATTAATTTCAAGAATTGTTTCCAGATTCTTTCCAGATTTTGCCGCTACTTTGGCCATCCTTCAATCAAGGCAATAGACCTGGGAAACTTTATGGGTAAGAATAAGGATAATGTATTCAGCGAAGTGATTAAAAAACCTTCGGATTTTAAATTTGGTGCCACGGTAGCCAATGCATTTGATGACATGGTGGAGCGGTCTGTTCCGTTTTATACCGAAATACAACGGATGATCATTGAACAAGCGGCAGAATTTGCGATACCGGGCACCAATGTATATGACTTGGGTTGTTCAACGGGAACCACCTTTCTTAACCTGGATCCGTATGTGGATGAACAGGTCCGTTTTGTTGGTATCGACGATTCGAAAGACATGCTCGGAAAATGTGCAGCCAAACTTCAGGAAGCAAAGCTTTCCAGGGAATACGAATTAAAAAATGTTGATTTGCACGATGATTTTGAAATTGAAAATGCGTCGGTCGTTATTTTGTGCCTAACCATGCAATTTGTGCGTCCGATATACCGGGAGAAGCTGTTAAAGAAGATCTATAACGGCCTCGTTCCAGGAGGCGTCCTCATCATTTCAGAGAAAATATTGGCGGAAGACAGCTTGTTTAATCGTAATTTCATTACGTATTACTACGACTATAAACGACGGAATCACTACAGTGATCTGGAGATTTCCCAAAAGCGGGAGGCCCTTGAAAATGTGCTGATTCCCTACAAACTGAGTGAAAATCTCAAGCTACTAATGGAAGCAGGTTTCAGCCATACCGAGGTGTTTTTCAAATGGTATAATTTTTCGGGATTCACAGCGGTCAAATACTGATATATGGTCCAGATTGGTAATTTTTTCTTTAGGTACCGCAACTACCTATTTATCTTCCTTTATTTAGCATTATTTATTCCTTCACCACCCATTTTCAGTGAAGGCAACGCAGGCCCGAAATTTTATCTTTATCCGTTGATTATTGGTCTTTGTATCACGATTGCAGGTCAACTCATCCGGGGCGCTACGATTTCGTTGGCTTATATTGTAAGGGGCGGGAAAGATAAGAAAGTATATGCGGAACAGCTGGTCACGAACGGTATTTTCGCACATTGCCGCAATCCGCTATATGTGGGTAATATTTTAATGCTGGTGGGGGTAGGTATTCTTGTTAATTCGTTGCTTTATCTGTTGGTTTTCATTCCGCTGTTTCTATTTATCTATCAGGCCATTGTGTTGGCGGAGGAAAATTTTCTGCGGAATAAATTCGGTGATCAATTTGATGCGTATGCAACCCGTGTACATCGTTGGCTGATCAATCCTTCCGGATTGGGGAAGACACTGTCGGAAATGCATTTTCTTTGGAAAAGGTGGTTGATTAAAGAGTATAATACGCAGGTAATCTGGCTAACAGGTATTGCTGTGATTTTGTTTTTCAAGTATTCGCATTGGCAATGGGACGCCGACACCCGGAATGGGTGGTTTGTTTTGGTGCTGCTGGTATTGGCTGTATACTACCTCACCGTCCGATATCTCAAAAAATCGGGCAGGTGGACGGCTGCTTAATGCGCTGCCGATACATCTATTTTCTCTTGACCGGTTTTGTTTTTCAGCATCAGGATAAAAGGTACGCAGATCAGGAACATGATGCCGATGTACAAAAACACATCCATATAAGACAATACCGCGACTTGCCCCATGATGGAACCATCCAGGGCTTTTAGCGCCGCCGCCTGTGCCTGATTAGGTGCCATGCCATGATGCATGAAATTGGCAACCATTCCTTGGTAGTTCTGTTGGAAAGCAGGGTTGTCCGGTGTGATGTTGGTAATGAGATCGTTTCGGTGCAGCGCATTGCGGCGTGTCATAAATGTGGTGATCAGCGCAATACCAAACGATCCGCCCAACTGCCGCATCATGCCGGTAAACGCGGCTCCTTGTCCGATTTGTTTTCCCTGCAGCGTAGAAAGTGACAAGGTGGAAACCGGAATGAACAGCATACTCATGCCAAACCCGCGGAGCATTAGCATCCAGAAAAATGCATCACTTCCTGTATCCGGTGTGAGAACCTTATATCCCCATATGCAGAAAATAAAAAACAGGAACATGCCCGTAGCGGCGAGGTATTTTTGTTTTACGCCCCGCTGTATAGCTTGTCCGATGATGGGCATCATAAAGGCCGTCATCAGCGAAGAAGGCACCATGAGCAATCCGGCCTGATAGGCCGTCCAACCCAATGAGTTCTGGGTATAGAGTGGAATGATAAACGTAGAACCGTATAAACCAAAACCAAGGATAAAGGAAAGGATGGTTCCTACTCGTAGGTTGGCATTTTTGAGTACGCGCAGTTCCACAATCGGGTTTTTGCACACCATCTCCCGCCAGATAAATAGGTATAAGCAAACAGCACATAAAACGACGAAAAACACAATCATTGAGCTGCTGAACCAATCTTCTTCCTGGCCGCGTTCAAGAATTAGTTGCAATGCCCCCACGGCACCGGCGAGAAAGACGATCCCCCACCAGTCAATTTGGTTGGCCGCTCGACGTTCGCCGTATTTGGGACTTTTGATAAACCGAAGGGTCAACATGGTCGCAATGACGCCCACCGGAATATTGATGTAAAAAATATACGGCCAACTGAAGTTGTCGACAATATATCCTCCCAATGGAGGGCCGAGGGTAGGGCCGACGATGACGCCCAGCCCGTAGATGGCTTGGGCCATCCCTCTTTTTTCGATGGGGTAAACTTCGGTAATGATGGTCTGTGATGTAACCAGCAACGCGCCGCCGCCTAGGCCCTGCAGAAAACGGAATAAGATGAGTTCCCACATGGTGGTGGCATTACCACATAGGAATGAACAAATGGTGAAGAGGATAATAGATCCGGCAAAGTAGTGGGTACGACCAAATTGTTGCGATAGGAAACTGGTAAGTGGGACGATAATAACGTTGCCAATGGCATACGCGGTAATCACCCATCCGATTTCGCTTAGCGTGGCGCCCATACTGCCTCGCATATCGTTAAGGGCCACGTTGATGATGGTGGTGTCTACGATTTCCAGCAACGCGCAACACACTGCTGTGATGGTCACGATTGCGCGACGAAATCCGTATTCTACCAGAGAGTCTGGTTCCATATTAGTTTAAATGGACGTCTACCAACACATTCATTCCGGTTCGCATCTTTTCGATGAATGCAGGGTGATCACCCTCCTGGAAATCGATTCGCACCGGCACCCGCTGCACCACTTTCACAAAATTGCCGGAAGCATTGTCGGGAGGTAGCAACGACTGAGCGGCTCCGGTGGCGGGGGAGAACGAACTGACTGTTCCTTCAAGTGTAGAATCGGGAAAGGCATCCACTTTAATCGAAACCTTTTGTCCCACGTGCATCTTGGTAAGTTGGGTCTCTTTGAAGTTAGCCACTACCCATTTATCGGTGGTAGGGACAATGCTAAACAGTGCCTGCCCGGCATTTAGAAACTGACCTGCTTGCAGATTTACCTTGCCAATCTGTCCATCGATGGCGGCGGTAATGACAGTGTAAGAAAGATTGAGGGTTGCAGCTTCCACTTCGGCTTCGCGTTGCTTGATCGTCGCCGCTGCCACGGATGCTTGACTGCTGCTTACGGACTTCTGTCTGCTCACGGTATTTGCCTGGCGTATAGCTGCCTGTTTTTGAGACTCCAAGACGACCAAGCGTTGTTCGGCCAGTTGTTTGGCAGCCAGCGCCTGCTCGTATTGCTGTTGGGTGATGCTGTGATCAGCGATCAGATTCTGGTAGCGTTCAAAATCTTTTTGAGCCCGCCAAAGATCGACTTTTGCCGATTCGATCTGCGCATCAGCTGTGCTAATGCTGGTTTGCGATGCGTCTATATTGGCCTGTGCAACGGCAATACCCGCACCTGCCACATCGATGCCACTTTCGGCCGACGCCAGCAGTGCTTCCGCTTGTGCCAGCTTCACCTGAAAATCGCGGTTGTCTAAGACAATCAGCGTGTCTCCTTTGTGTACCAATTGGTTGTCTTGTACGTATACTTCCTGGATATATCCGGCAACACGCGGTATCACGGGGCTGATCGTCGATACAATCTGCGCATCATCGGTTTCTTCATGTCGCTGCGCATGTAGGAATTTGATCACGCCGTAAGTTCCACCGATAAGGATAAGCAAGCCGAACACAATGGCGAAGCCCTTGTTGCCTGATTTTTTCTCCTTCGTTGTTGATTGCTGATTATTGGATTGCATGATGTATGATTGAGATAATATCGTTTGTTTTATTTATGTTGTGCAGTAAAGATTTCGGCTTCCACACCGGCACTTTCATGCAGCTTGTGATAGGCTACTGCGGCGTCTGCTTTGGCATAGGCATACTCCAATTGCGCCTGTAGCTTGGCTACATCCGCATCGAGTAGGTCAGTGGTAGTTGCCAGGCTATTATCGTGCTTGTTTTTTGTTATCCGATAGTTTTCATTTGCCTGCTCCGTGGCTTTGCGATATACTTCGATTTTTTTCAAACTTTGTACATAGTTCAGGTACGCTTGATGGATTTCACTTTTTATACCCTCATTTAACTGCTGGCGATGCCACATAAGCTCTTCTTCTTGGGCCTTGGCTTGTTTAACCTTTGCACTCGCCTTATAAAGTGAGCCAAGGTTATAACTCAACCCTAATCCAGCATTGACAGCGTTGGTAATGGTCAGCGCATGTGGAATATTAGCTCCCATATAGCTTACACTGATTGCTAAAGCCGGATAATAGGCACTTTTTGCGATTTTTACGCCAGCTTGTGCGGCTTGTTCCCGTTTTGCGAGTGCTTGGTAGTCTGCACGGTGATCCAAAGCGTTGATTTCCCACTTGTCTTCCGATTGTGTGGACGGAATCTCCGCTAATGACACGGTATCCAAAACCAGCGCGGTATGGCTATCCAATCCTAGCATGAGATTAACATTATAATTGCAGACACTGGCGTTGTTTTCCGCATTGATCAACGCGAGCTCCAGGTTACTTTGCTGCAATTGTACTTTCAAGAGGTCATTGCGGGCAACGATGCCGTTTGCCTCCAGATTTTGGAAATCCCGTACACGCTGTTGTGACGATTTTAGGTTTTCCTTTACCAATTCCACCGCAGCCTGAGCTTTGTAAAGGTTATAATAGGCGGCCACTGTGTTTTGAATAATATGTTGCCGATCCTGCAGGGCATCCAGCCGTGTGGCTGTTTCAAGGAATTTAGCCGACGCAATGCTTTGATTAATTTTGCCTCCGGTAAACAAAGGTAGCGATGCGGTAGCCATTCCAAACATAGCTTGGTTTACCGCCGGAAACGACCCTGCGGCGCTCCCTTCGTCATTGCTGTTTTCACCGGAGCTGGCAAACTTTATTTCCAGGTGAGGCTCATTGACCCGGAGGTATTGTCCCGAAACATCGATGTCGGGCAATCGGCTATTTTTTGCTTCCTGTACGGCGGCGGTTGCCCCGCTGATTTTGCTGTCGTCTATCTTCAGTTCGTTGCTATGGGCCAAGCTGGCGGCAACTGCATCTGCTAACGACAGAGGCCGGGACTGCTGTCCCAGCGCGATTCCTCCGATCAGTAAACTGCCGATTACGAATCCTGATTTTATAAAACTGATCGATTTGTTCATTTTAAAATACTATACTTTTTCCAACAGCGGTTTTATACATTGCTGGGGTCGGTCAGGTAGGCAATAAACATACGTTTAAGATGCGTGCGGAGGGTCTCCGTACGTTCATGTTTGATTGTTTCCCTTTGTTCCTCGGTAATATTGCGGTGTTCCAATTCGTACCGTGTATTGGCCATATTCTGGTGTACGCTGCCTATCAGTACCGACGACATAAAGAATACATCTACATCCGTACGGAAAACGCCCAACCGTTGGCCATTCTTCACGGCCTTTTCCACTAGCCGCCTGTTTACCGTTTTCATTTCTTTGATCATGTCAAACAGGGGACCTTGTTTCAGGATACCGGATTCACGGATCATCAGCCGGTGGAAAAGCTGGCGGTCAGCCAGCATGTCGACAAACATGTCAATGATTTTACTTACTTTTTCAGTTGCTGAATCGTTGCGTTGGTTGAGGATGGTTTTGAAGGCAGACCGGATGAATTTAAAATGATTGATAAACACAGCCTCCAATAATTTATCCTTGGAACCAAAATAGTAGGATACCATCGCTACGTTTACCTCCGCTTCCCTCGCGATATCGCGGATAGAGGTTTTATCGTATCCGTTTTCGGCAAAGAGACGGAGCGCAATAGCCATGATTTGTTGTTGTTTTTCGTTGTATTGCACCATTTCCGTCATAATGGAGGCAAAGTTAAACAAACGTTTAATTAAAACATTCGTTTAAGAACAAATAAAATGGATTTACTTTAGGTTATGTGCTGCAATAAATTGTATTACAATAAATTGTTTATTGTCATTTGTGTGTAAATACCGAGGAGAGGTATCAGAGATTTAATTCGTGACGCTTTCCAGAGGCACATGCAGCATAGATTGCGTCAATGATTTTCAGATCTTTTACCCCTTCAGCTCCATCCACAGCTACCACGGGGCTGTCGCCATCGAGGATGATTCCGGCCATGGCGTCCATTTGCAGCGTTTGGTGGGTAACGTGAGGTTGTGTAAGCGCTCCTTTATTTGTGCGTCCCTTGATTGGGCCGTATCCAGTGGAAGGCTGTAATTCGGCGAATCCCTTTTCGCCGTTTAAAAAAAAGCGATCTAGGTAGTTCATATTGTAGGTGGATAAGCAAGACGCTACGGCACCGCTCGGAAAGCCCAGCTGGAATTGAATGGTTTCATCGACACCCTCTTTAAATTTAACCGTATCCGTCTTTGTTTCCTGAGCGGTTACCCAGATAGGTTCTTCATTGACCATGTAACGTGCACCGTTGATGGAATAAATGCCAATGTCCATGAGCGAGCCACCACCTGCTAACGCCTTGTTCAGTCGCCATTGGTTTGGATCGCCGATCCGGAAACCGCTTAGGCCTTGAAAGAATAGGATCTTTCCAAACTCGTCCGCATTGCGCATCCGTATCACTTCAAGCGTTTTAGGTTCAAAATGCATTCGGTAGCCTACTAATAGTTTGACACCGGCTTCCGAACACGCGTCTACCATTTCCTGACCTTCCTTCGCATTGAGCGCCATGGGTTTTTCGCTAATTGCATGCTTTCCCGCACGGGCCACCCGGATGACCTGGTCGTGGTGCAGTGCATTTGGAGTGGTCACATAGACCACGTCGATGTCCGGATTATTCTTGATGTCGTCGAAATTTTCGTAGTTATACCTGCTTTTTTCCGGAACATTATATTTTGTACCCCATTCGGAAAGTTTGGAAGGTGTACCGCTAATAAGGCCTGTTATTTTTGCCCGCTTACAGTCCTGCATGGCTTTTGCAACTATCGACGCATATCCACCCAGTCCCATGAGTGCTACCCGCAACACGGGGCCGTCTGGATTGCGGACAAGGTTGACCGGTTGATCCCAGGCATTAGCGGATGATAGGAAAGGGATTGCGATAGCGGAAGCAGTTAATTTCTGCAAGAAGTCGCGGCGTGAGTTCATCATTCAACAGTTTAATGGTTCTTTAATTAGTAAGCTAACACCCAGGTGTCTAAATAGTTTGTTTGATGCAGCTTAGCAAATATACAAAGAACTTCTTATCGCTGCTCTTGATACCACTCGATAAATTCAGCTTCATCAAAGGCTTCGGGATGTATGTGTAATTTTTGTCTTATTTGCTGTTGCAACAACCTGTCTAATTTTGCGCTAATCTCCGCATATGCGGGGTCGTGTACCAGGTTTTGATATTCGAGTGCTCCGTTATCCCTCAGGTCATACAATTCAAATTCTTCGGGGTATCCGCCAAGTGCATCGAAGTACCGGCTGTATTTCCACTCCGCTGTGCGTATGCAACGTATCCGGTTTGCTGCTTTTACCACGCTGGGTTTATCAGCGGCGCTTGCTTTTGTGTCGTCGAATGTGAATAGAATGGCTTCTTGAACGGGCTTGTCCTCATTCAGCAAAGGCGTAAGGTTGGTACCTCGCACTCCTACCGGTGGGAGTGAACCGGTGATAGCCGCGATGGTCGGCACGATATCGATCAGTGAAGCCAGTTGACGGGTGCTTTTATAGGTAGCTGTTTCAGGAAAGAGTATCGGGTTGGAAAAGACCATCGGTATGCGGATTGCTTCTTCATAAGCTACAAATGCCTTTTGACGCATGCCGCCATGTGCCATACCCATTTCGCCGTGGTCAGCAAGACGGATCACCAGCGCTTGGTCGGCCAGTTTGCTACCCTCCACTTCCCGGTAGAGCTCATCGATGAAGAAACCGATTTCGGTGTCGATCAGACGCAGCAAATTACCGTAGAAGTTGAGGTAATTGGTTTGCTTTTCGGGCGTATTGAGTAAGCCTAAACCTAGGGCAGCGGAGGTCTTTACCTGTGCTTGCGCAGCAGGTTTGCCGTTGGTAGTAAGGTCTTCGTTTACCGTTTTGGGAAGTGTTATTGGGCCCTTGAGGAACTCATCGTTGTAGCCATATTTGAACCCCCTTGGGTAACACAGCACATCGTGCGGATTAACCAAGGAGAGAACTAGGCAATACGGTTTGCCTTTTCCTTGCGCGCGCAATTCCCTGACATTTTTCAGGAAGTCAATGGCCTGTTTTATATAGGCTCCATCGTGGTTGGCGAAGCCGCCGCCAAAATTCTCGGGCGCGGTGTCTTCCCCCGCATCGGGAGCCTCCCAGCCCCTGAAACCATACATAGCGATATCCGATGGATCGGGGCTGCCGCCGTCTGCACCCTTGCTTACGTGCCATTTGCCACGGTAGTGCACATCGTAGCCATTGTCAATCAGCATACGCGCCACATTAGGTATCGAACTGTCTAGCGTAACCTCTCCCGGAGAATATTTCCCTCCTTCGGTAAGGGTTTGCGTCACATGATGCTGCGCAGGGTAAAGACCGGTCAACAGTGTAGACCTGCTGGGCGAACACATGCATGTATTGCAAAATGCCCGGTCAAAGCTAAATCCGTTTTGTTTCAGGAAGGTCAGTGTCTTTAGATTGTCACGTTCCCAGTTCTCGGGGAAATGTTGTGTGGCCCGTTCCTGGTCGGTAATGATCATGACGATGTCAGGCTTCCCGGAAAAGCATGCAAGGCGTTCGCTGAAATCCGTAATCGCCTCTTTGAGGTGTTTTTTCATGGTGGTAGAAGTTTGTGTAGACGAAGATAAAAAAATAAATTCAACCGTGAAGAGTTTAAGCAATAAGCACCACGACGACTAGCTGATTAGGTACTTATCGCATATCACGACATGCAAGATAATGAGACGAATGATCTAGAGGAATTGTTATTCGGGAACTTTGTAAAGCACCTGACAGTTATCACAAAAGAAGCTCCTTCGGTTGGTTTTGCCTGTGTAGGCTTTGCTAAAAGGAATGTGGCAGCGTGGACACGTTTTTTTAGTATGTGCTAACCAATGTTTTCTTAAGGTAAATTCCTTTTTCCACTGAAGAAATTCAAACGCATAGCTCCGGACCTCCCGTACCATTTCTTTTAATTTGGTGTTTGGTAAGGATCCCAAAATAGATAAAGGATGTACCCGAATCCGGAACAACACTTCATTCTTGATGATATTTCCGCTCCCAGCGAATACATTTTGATCCAATAATGCATCACAGGCAAGCATATGGGGCAGGCGTTTCAATTTTTCCAAAGTGTTTTCGGCATCCCATTCGTTGGCCATTATATCGCTGGACCAATCATAGACTTCATCCACAGGTTTGTCGATAAGCTTTACCGAGCATGCATAAAAGTTCAATTCATCGGTCATAAACTGTAAGCTTAGTCTGACGGGAGAAGGCTTTCGTTCGTTGATGCGGTAACTTCCGAATAAAAGAAAGTGAATCCGAAGGGTATTGGTTTCGAAGCAAATCAAGAAATGCTTGCCCCAGGAACGGAAGCTAAGCACGGTTTGTCCCGGAAGTACATGTTGGTCTATTTTGCTGTTGCCTTCCACTGCACAGATTTGTTGTCCTTCCAAGTGTAGGGACTCCACAGCTTCTCTCAATATTACGATTGACGGTCCTTCCGGCATAAAAAGTAAATTAGCGCATTTAAATTGTAACGTATAGCTTCTCTGACCAGTACTAACCGGTACTCGACGCCAACGAATTTTCGTTACAACAATTGGCTAACAGGAATGTTCGCTTATGCCGTTTATCAATATTTTATATGTTCATCCACATCATATTTCATACCCAGATAATTCAGTATCCTACGCATTAACCCCATTTGGCCGCAGAGGGAATCTTCTCTGCCGATGCAAATACCAATAAAGTTGAGTACAGTTTCCGGAAAAAAAAGAGACATTCATATGTAAGGGAAATTCCTCGCTCAACCAGGCATCAGTAATCGCTAGCAGTGCGCCATAAATAACCGGAGATATTTTGTGAAAATTCTCTTTGAGCTCCTTCAGCGTAGGATATGAGTTGTTTTCGTCCAACGCCTTCGCTTGGAAGAATAAATCGTTGTTCGGGTCCGTTTCCTTACCGCCCCGGGCTAAATAAAATAGAATTTGCTTACTATTGTAAAAATACACTTGCATATGCCTTGGAATCCAGAGCTATATAATCAGTTTAAGCAAATCCGTTACAAACCCTTCTATGATTTAGTGAATTTAATTTCAGCCGAAAATGTGAAGAACTGTGTAGACATCGGCTGTGGAACCGGTGAACAGACTTCAATCCTGTCTGAAAAATTTGAAAATGTTAATTTTCTGGGAATTGATTCCTCGGAAGAGATGCTTAATGAGTCCAATCAATTTACGAAGGATAACCTACATTTTGAATGGGTTACCATTGAAGAGTTTGCCCATTCCACATTAACATGGGATTTAATTTTTAGCAACGCGGCTCTTCAATGGTCAGACAATCATGCAGTGTTGTTTCCGAAACTTATCGCTAACTTGAATTCAGGAGGACAATTTGCCGTGCAAATGCCCTTTCAGCCGGAAAATGTTTTGAATACTATCCTGCTTGAAATAGTAACTGAAAAGCCGTTTGTTGATTTACTGAGAGGTTTTATCCGAAATTCTCCTGTGTTAACAATAGATGACTACACAAAGCTGTTGTTTGATTGCGGGTTAAAAGGGTTGAATGTATCATTAAAAGTCTATCCGATCATTGCAACGAGTGAAATAGAACTGTATAACTTTATTTCAGGATCGGCGCTTATCCCCTATATGGAGCGATTGGACAGAGCAGGGCAAGAATTATTGAAGTCGGTCTTTATACAAAGAATACAAACTCATTTTATTTCCTTTCCGGCAATTTATCCGTTCAAAAGAATCCTAATGTACGGAGTCAGCGGATAAATGTGTGCCCTTGCCGGTGGCTACTGAAATACTGTAGGCCATTGTAATCAAAACGTCTTCGTCCGGAAATAGGATGCTAGTAAACAGCTCCTAAGAAAAAAATAATAAAAAGTTTTCACAACCAAATGGTTGTATTTATATTTGACAACCATTTGGTTGTATTTATGGTAGAAAGAAGAGACGTTTTCCAGGCAATCGCAGATCCGACAAGGAGGATAATCATCCAGAAGCTATCCCGTGGGCCGCTAAATATTGCTCAGATTGGGGTTGATCTTGAAATGAGCAGGCAGGCGATAGCCAAACACATCAAGATTCTAAATGAGTGCGGTATGATCTCGATGACCCAAAAAGGTCGCGAACAGGTTTGTGAAGCACGGATTGAGCGACTAGAGGAGGTGATGGATTGGGTGGCGAAATCCCGCAAGCTATGGAGCCAACGGTTTGAAAAATTGGATAGATTTTTTAATGAAACAAAAAAACGATAGTATGAATTCAAGCAACAAAGAACTCTTTATCACGCATCTAGTTGATGCTCCTAAGGAGGCCGTATTCCAAGCCTGGGCGGATGCTGAGCAATTAAAGCATTGGTATGCACCTGATGGATGCACCATCGAATTTAAAACCATTGATGTTACGCCGGGTGGCGGTTTTTACTCTTGTGTTCACGATCCGATATACGGTGATTGCTGGATTAAGGGAAGGTATATAACGGTCCTGCCACCTGAAAAGCTGGTTTTCACCATGGTGCTCTCAGACTCGGATGGAAATTCCATTACGTCGGTTAAGGCAGGGAAACCCGAAGACTGGCCCGAGGAGACGGTCACCACTGTCATTTTTGAAGCCGTTGGAGAACAGACGCGAATATCGGTACACCAGACTGTTTCAGAAGAGGAGGCGAAAAAGACCGGCGCTTACCAAAGCTGGATTAAGATGTTTAATCGACTTAATTTACTCTTAAACCCAGAAGCGGCTCATTAACAGATAATACGAAGCCTTCCTTTGAGCGGAAGGCTTCCTTTATATCCAGCTGTAAATCCCAAGTGAGTTATGGTGTTATCGGGCTACGGTCGTGATTTGGGCCAGTGCCCTTTTTGCTTTGTTAAATTCTTTCTCTTCTTTTTTAAGGGCTACTTCCAACTGCTTTTTCAGTTTTGCGATTTTCTTTGCCTCCTGGGTATCGCGCTCGGCGTGCAGTTTCGCGTAGCGGGTGTTAATCTCATTGATGGCCTTTTTGCTTTGCTCCACGCGGATACCTTTATCGATGTCTTGCTGATACAGACCCACAAAAAATTTATGTTCACGTTCCAGCTCGGCGTGGTTGCCGCGGCTTGTTTCAATCCGCGTTTCAGCGAGATCATATTGGTTGTAAAGTACTTCCATGTTGTATTGGTGGAAGGCGGCGGTTTCTTTCAGCATTGTCGCTCTGCTTTTGTTATTTGACGGGTCAGGCGGAGTTGTGGCAAAGCTATTTCCAAGGGCTGTTACACTGATCAGGGTGCTTAATACGAACGTTTTCATGATGATATCGTTTTATGTTATTTAATTATTGTTTTTATGTTCTTTGTAGAAGAGACGCTGGTAATGGAAAAAAGTTGCAGTGCAATTGGGCGTTTTTAGACGAATGACAGATATGGCTCGACCAACGGGTAGTGCTTTAGATTAAATGGCTAATTTGATAGACGAATAGCAAGTTGACGGTCGCTAAATCCATAACTATTCGTGAGCACTTAAGGAAACATGTCGCAGCGAATAACGTTGCCTATATTTAACGTGAGTTATAATTGCATAAAAAAGCAACTTTATCTAAGTTTGACGCAACGTATGAACATTCTCCACACAGCCGACTGGCATTTGGGCCAGCTCTTCTACGAGTACGACCGCACGTATGAGCACCAGCAATTTCTGGATTGGCTGGTACAGACATTGCAACGTGAGGAGGTGGATGTACTGCTCATCAGTGGCGATGTGTTCGATCTGTCAAATCCGTCGGCCGCTACCATCCGCCAATTCTACACGTTCCTCAACCGGGCCATCCGCGCATGTCCGGACATCCAGGTTGTTATCACGGCAGGTAACCACGACTCGGCATCGCGGCTTGAGTCGCCGAAGCCACTGCTCGAATCGTCCAATATCCATATTATCGGAGTTATTGAAAGAGACAACAAGGGAACCATCGATTATGATAAGCTCATCATCCCGCTCGTTAAGGATGGGAACGTAAGAGCGTGGTGTTTGGCAGTCCCATTTCTGCGTATGGGCGATTATCCGGTCCTCGCAGATTGCGATAATCCCTACGCAGAAGGCGTGGAAGCGCTGTACCGCAACCTATGCCAAACCGTTAAAAGCAGATGTCAAACCGGACAGGCGCTTATTGCCATGGGACACCTCCACGCCAAGGGAGCAGAAACGTCTGATCTGGACAAAGCCGAGCGGCTTATTATGGGAGGGGTGGAATGTATAGCTGCTTCTGCCTTTCCGGATGAGCTAGCCTATGTGGCACTCGGCCACATCCATAAGGCACAACGGCTCGGGGGCAAGGAGCATATCCGGTACGCTGGCAGCCCCTTGCCGATGTCATTTTCAGAGATCAATTACAAGCATCAGGTTATCCTCTTCACCTTGGAAGAAGGGCAAGCTACTCGACCCCGGAGCATCGAAATACCCGTTACTGTGCCGCTGCTCAGGGTGCCGACTGCTCACAGCCGAGTGGGGGAAGTGCTGCTCGCCCTGCGCCAACTGCCGGTAGCTATAGGAAAGGACCGCAGCACAGCTCCTTATTTGCAGGTATCCGTTTTGCTTGATGCTCCAGAGCCGGGTCTTCGCCATAAGATCGAGCAAGCCTTAGTCGACAAATATGTTCGACTGGCACGTATCGATACACGGTATCCGATGCAAAAGGATCTGGCAACAGCCGAACAAATCCAGCAGCCCGACCCACTTCAAACGCTGAAGCCGGTAGATATTTTCAAGCAGGTATACGAATCGCGCTATGCCAATGAAGTGCCTTCCGTGTTGATAGAGTTATTCAACGAAGTAGCTCAGCATGTCGATGAAAAAGAAAGAGGCCCGGCATGAAGATACTAACCATCCGTATTAAAAATCTGGCTTCCTTGGAAGGCACCACGGAAATCGATTTTATGCAGGAGCCGCTGTGTTCCGCCGGTATCTTTGCCATTACCGGGCCCACCGGGGCTGGCAAGTCTACCATCCTTGATGCACTCTGCCTTGCACTTTATGCAAAGACACCGCGGTATATGCAGGCGCGCGAAACCGGCATTGAGATCGCCGACGTACGGGGCAGCACTATCAACCAAAGTGACGTTCGTGCTATTTTGCGCGACGGTACTGCAGATGGCTACGCCGAAGTGGATTTTGTGGGCATCGACGGCCAGCGTTACCGCGCCAACTGGAATGTGCGCCGTGCACGGAATCAGGCAGCGGGCAGCCTCCAGCAGGCAACTACTACACTAAAAAACCTGAGCACGGGCCACGATATCGGCGGCCGGAAAACGGAGTTGCTGTCCGAAATTATCCGATTAGTGGGACTTAACTACGAACAGTTCATCCGTTCCGTACTCTTGGCGCAGGGCGATTTCACTGCTTTTCTGAAAGCCGACAAAGACCAGAAAGCATCGTTGTTGGAAAAGTTGACCGGCACACATATTTATTCTGAGCTTTCAAGGCGGATATTTGAGCGCTGTCGGGAGGAAGACCAACAGCTTAAGTTGCTTCAGCATAGTCAAGAAAACATTGTTACCCTCACGACCGAGGAGCTAGCCGACCTAAACGAGCAAGAAATTGCGTTGGCCAAGTTACTTGAACAACTCGAAGCACGCATCAACACGACCCTTGCAGAACTAAAATGGCACGGAGATCTGGATAGCCACGAAGCTCAGGTGCAGGAAGCTGAGCGTACCTTCCAGGAGCGTCTCACCCAAAGGGAACAATCCACCGATCGCGGAACGTACTTGAAACACGTAGAGCAGGTACAGCCTACCCGCACGTGGGTAGATGCACTGCACGAAGCAACCGGGCAACTTGCCCAAAAACGGGAAGCACTCGAACAAGTCCGGGTGCGCCAGCAGCTATTGGCTCAGCAGACCGCGGAAATCGAAACAGTCGTGGCTGAAGCAGCCGGGCAGCTGGAGGCGCAAATCGTTGCACAGGAGGAAGCCAAACCCCTGCTGGACGAAGCTAGGAAGCTTGATATACAGTTGCAGACCAAAGAGGCCGAAGTCGCCGCTGCGCGTCAACAACTGGACGCCCGCAAAGTAAAATGGGAAACCAGTCATAGGCATCTTATGCAACAGCAGCGAGAAGCCGAAACATTGGCTGAGCAAATCAGTAGGCTACAGGAATGGAGGGAAAAGCGCCGCAACCGCCAGTCTGTTGCCGAAAATAGTACACTCATTGCTGCCAAGCTCAGCGACGCCCGCAAGCAGTTGGAAGCGATCGAAAGCGCCGCGGAAAATACTATTCAATTCGAAGCCGAAATCAAGGTAAAGATTGTCGAACATACACAACATGCCCAGCGGTCTGAACGTCTCGCCAAGGAGATGAATGGAGTAACAGCCCGGCTGGAAATCCTACAAAAGGAGCTGTCGACGATTCCTGTTGAACAATTGCGTGAAGAAATTAAGGCGGTCAGTGCCAATGTGGAAGATATCCGCAGTGGCGCCGCCCACTGGCGACAACTCTACCAAGTGTTGCGAGCCGAACGTATCTTAACGGAAAAAGCCGAAAATACGCAAAGAGAATTGGCCGATAAAGAAGCACAGCTTGCAGCGGCAGCCACAATCCTGCAGGCTGTCACCGAGCGGCGGAAAGCCTCGGCTACAATGCTGGAGAAAGCCAGACTTGCCGCCTCCGAAAATGTAGAAGCGCTGCGCGCAGAATTGGCAGAAGGGCAGCCCTGCCCCGTATGTGGCAGTGAAACACATCCCTATGCCCATGAAAATCCCCGGCTAAACCATGTGTTGGATGAGTTGAAGAATGCTCATGAAGCCCATGAAGCAGCTTATAGTGAACAATTGACCCGCCATAGCCAGTTGATGCAGTCGATCATGTTATTGCACCAAACGATCACCATGCTGGAAAACGATCGGAAAACAGACGAAGCCGAACTCCGGTCACTTACGGCCGGTTGGGAAGCTTTTGCGGTTGCCCACGCCAGCATGGACATCGCGGAGGAAGAACGGGAAAGCTGGTTAGCCGAGCAGCTTGCCCAGACGAAAGCCAAGCAGGAGGCTATCGCCCAGCATCTTGAATACTATCAAACGTTGCAGTCCCAGCGCGAAGCGATCCGGCAAACGTGGCAGCACCTGCAAACCGAACATACGGATGCTGTCAATGCGGTGAAAGATTTGGAGCGAGCTAGTCAAATACTCAACGAACGTCGTGCTCACGCCCAATCGGTCCAAACTGTCGGTACAGCGAACCTCGAAGACATACTGGCTTCGTTGAAGCCCAATTTTCCGGACGACCTGTGGATTGCCAACTGGAAGAACCAGCCCGATGCTTTTCTGGAAAGCATCGATGCTTTTGCCGACGAATGGAAGCAAACAGCCGAAGCGTTAGAACGTGATCGCAACATACTCGATGTGTTGCGGGCTACACTTGCCGGTCTGCAATCAGAGGAACAAGCGCTTGCCACTGATGTTGCTCAAACCGAACAAGAACTTACCAATAAACAGGCTGCTTACACAGCGCTTACGGAAAGCCGTCAGTCCATTTTTAACGGAGAAGCCGTTGAAACCCTCGAAGCGCAGTTGAAGCAGCGCGCTATCCAGGTACAAGAGCAAGTAAATGTCCATAAACAACGGCAAGCACATCTGCAAACCGAAAAAGTACGAACGGATGCAATCGTCAAAGAAACGCAAGGGGAGATCGCCCGACTGGAAAAGCGTACGAACGAGCTATCCGGAAAAATAGAACAATGGCTGGAAGAATACCAGACCAAGCATCAGCATTCACTGGATCGGGCCACGCTGCAAGCCTTACTTTTGCATCCTTCGGAGTGGATCGCCAAAGAGCGGGAGGTGCTTTCTGCCATTGAACGGGCCGTTACTCAAGCCACATCGATATTGGAGGAGCGCCGGCGTCAGCTTGCTCACCACGAAAGGAAACGACCGTCCGATCAAACCGTCGATGCCTTGAAGCAGCAACTGGACCAACAGCAGGCCGACAGATCCGAATCCCTTTGGAAACACAATGAAATCGGGTTCCGGTTAAAGCAAGACGAAGCCAATAACCTGCAATTGGGCGACTTACTTACCACCATCCAGGCACAAATAACCGTGCTGGAAAACTGGTCTAAGTTGAACGAAATGATCGGCTCGGCCGATGGCAGGAAATTCCGGCAGATCGCGCAGGAATATACATTGGATGTGTTGCTTAGTTACGCCAATGTACATTTGGAAGTACTGTCGAAACGCTACCGCTTGCAACGGATACCAAATACCTTGGGGTTACAGGTGCTGGATCAGGATATGGGCGATGAAGTACGTACGGTATATTCCCTTTCCGGGGGTGAATCCTTCTTGGTCTCCTTGGCTTTGGCACTTGGACTCGCCTCTTTATCGACCAACCGGATGAATGTCGAATCGTTGTTTATTGATGAAGGCTTCGGCTCGTTAGATCCAAATACACTTAACGTAGCGATGGATGCACTGGAGCGCCTGCATAATCAAGGCCGCAAAGTAGGGGTGATTTCACACGTGCAGGAAATGACCGAACGGATACCGGTACAGATTAAGGTAAGTAAGGAGCAGAGTGGGAAGAGCAGCGTGAGAGTTGTTTAACAATTTGCTATCTTAGTAACGAAAATTATGACACATGATAGAACCATTTGATATCGAAATTTTTGATTATACTTATTCCGTTTTTCCGGAGGAGGAGGGGATATATACCATTTACAAGGAAGGAACAGAATACCTGCAAATACAAAAGGACACCGAAAGCCAATGGCTGAAACTTGATCCTGAAACAGGGATTCCGCTTTTCGGGTTGGATGAAGAGGTAAACGCCATTGGGCAGGCTATTGCCGCCCTCGAGAAAAATAGCCAGTAAGGGCGTCAAGGTCCAGCCCTTTCTTTTGCCCAAAATTCTGCTTATTTTTGTACGCAAATTAAGGGGTGGGAAAATAGCATGCCAGTAAAGATACCAGACAATCTTCCAGCGATAGCACAACTCAAAAAAGAGAATATATTTGTGATGAATGACTTGCGGGCAAACACGCAGGATATTCGTCCGATGCGTGTCATTATTCTGAATCTGATGCCTTTGAAAATTTCAACGGAGACCGATTTCATCCGGTTATTGTCTAATAATCCTTTGCAGGTTGAAGTCGAATTTCTACGTTTGGATACACATACGCCCAAAAACACGCCACTTGAACATCTGGAATTGTTCTATAAAGGCTTTAAGGAGGTTGCGGAAAACTATTACGACGGAATGATTATTACCGGCGCCCCGGTAGAAATGTTGGAATTTGAGGAGGTTACCTACTGGGATGAAATCAAAATGATTTTTGATTGGGCCAAAAAGCATGTTACATCCACATTGTATATCTGTTGGGCTTCTCAGGCGGCGTTGTACCATTTTTATGGCGTCAGAAAAGTTCCATTGGATAAAAAACTGTTTGGTGTTTTCAAACACACTGCTCCTGACAAACAACATCCGTTATTCCGTGGTTTTGATGACGAGTTTTATATCCCACATAGCCGTCATACTACCCTTATGGATGTCGATTTGGTGGGCTTAGATGAAGTCACCGTGTTATCCGAATCGAAAGATGCCGGTGTGGCAATTATAGCGTCAAGGGGAGGCAGGGAGTTCTATTTGACAGGGCATTCAGAATACGCTCCGCAGACACTCCATGAGGAGTATATCAGGGATCTGGAAAAAGGAGCTTCCATCGATATGCCTCAGCATTACTATGCCGGAGACGATCCGAAAAACCCACCTGTTGTCCGTTGGACCAGCCATGCAAACCTGCTGTTCAACAACTGGCTGAATTATTACGTTTACCAAGAAACCCCATTTGATTTAACCGAAATAGCGCATTTGGAACAAATCAAACCGCACGGTTAGGGGAGGCCAGGGCTCATTTTATAGGCAACGAGCAGAACGAGCCGAAAAAAACGGTATTCAAAAGCTTTTCATTTCGGAAGCGATGATTTCCGCTGCTTACGGTTGTCCGTGGTACAAATTTAAAATCGATAATGCTCGCTTAAACTCGGATTGGAGGGGCGCATCAATAACCACATCTTGTCCCGTAATGGGATGTTTGAAGTGCAGGTTACTTGCATGCAGCAACATTGTATCCATGTTAAACGTTTGCTTCCAAAGTTTATTCTGTTTGTTGCAGCCGTGGGGGCGGTCTCCGATGATAGGGTGCAGGATATGTGCGAAATGCCGCCTCAACTGGTGCATCCGGCCGGTCACTGGTTTGGCTTTCACAAGGGAGTAACGCGAAGTCGGATGCTCGCCGGAGGGGAGTGCTATTTCGGCTGTTGCTAGCGTCTGAAACCGGGTCAAAGCGTCCTGTATGCCACCATTTTCCATTTTTAGCGGATAGTTGATTTCACCTTCTTGCGGCGCATAACCCCGCAGTACCGCTACGTATACCTTATGTATCAGCCGGGTGGCAAACAGCTGTTGTATCTTGCTGTCGATAGCCTTATCGAGCGAAAAAAGGAGTATTCCACTGGTTTTCCGGTCCAGCCTGTGTGCTGGATAAACCCGTTTTCCGATCTGGTCGCGCAACACCTGAAGCGCAAACAGCGACGCATCGTGCGCAATCGGCGACCGGTGTACCAGCAATCCTGCGGGTTTATTAATCGCGATTAGGTGCTCATCTTTATATAGGATATCGAGTGTCATTTTACGGTTGCGAATATAGCATTCCCAGGCAGAATTTTTTAATGTGTAGCACTTCAATGGATTGTATTTTCGGATATGGTTTTCTCCAGCCAGCCGCATATGTCATCAAAAACCAGTTGTCGATCGCCCTCGTTAAGTATCTCATGACGCATACCTTGGTATAGCTTCAAATCGACCCGATAAAACTCACTGTTTCGTAGTGCTTTTACAGTCTTTTTCACGCCTTTCCCGAAATCACCTATGGGATCATCTGTGCCACTTACAAACAGAAACGGCATTTTTCTGGGGACGCTTTCTGCCCAGTTTGATCGGGTTGCCTCAACATTGAGAGAAATGAGACCAAAGAACGCATTGTTGCTGAAATCCACACCGCATAGCTCATCTTCCAGGAATGCTTGTCTATGTGCTAAGTCAGCACTCAGCCAATTTACGCCATCATTGGGCTTTTCATGCTTGAATTTTCGGTTGTTTACCGTTGAAAAGAGTTCGTTGAGCCGCCTGCTGCGTTTTTCTGGTGCGATTAGATTGACCATGTAAAGTACCGGACGAAACAAGGCAGCTAATGAATTCGGTCCGCCTGTCCCGATCAGGATTGCACCATCAAAGAGCTGCGAGGCTTTCTTTAACAGTACGCGGGCAACAAACGATCCCATGGAATGCCCCATCAAGATCAACTGTACGCCCGGGAAATGCTCCGCTAAGAAGCGCGACATGTGTTCGGCCTCGTCAACCAAGCGGTTGCCGGGTCTGTTCTTGCGAAAAAAACCCAGTTGTTCTTTCGTTTTTGCAGTGCGTCCATGCCCTATATGATCGTATGTGAGCACGGCATATCCCACCTGTTTTAAATAATTTGCAAAGCCTTCGTACCTTCCACTATGTTCCTGCATGCCATGCAGCAGTAGGATAGCGGCCTTGACGGCAGTCCCTTGCGGCTCGTATAGCGTATAGTGAATATGATCGGGCGCAGTATTTTTCATAATTTACAGATAAAGGTCGTCAAGCTAGCATAGTTATACAGGTTTACGACCTAAGGGCAGTGCAGGGTCTCATGTCACGTTTAATTTTTGGTAAGATAGTGTTTTTAATCCTTAATTCTGCCTTTTGCACCCACGACGGTATTTGCTGGATTGGAGGTATTCGTTGGATTTCGTAATTTAGCATAATCATGGTTAGACGGTATCGTAAGTTACTTATTGGATTAGTTATTGTTATTTTCATTACGTTGTTAATTCAGGATCTCTTACGTCATCGTGGCCCTGCTGATTTAACGGGTGGATTCGAAGAAATTGCATTTGTACGCAATGACCAAAATAAAGGCGGTATTATACGCATATACGCTTTCCGCGTAGCGGACACCGTTGGTGCGAATTATATGGAATGCGGTGAGCTGCTTCCCCATAATGATTATGGTAGCATCACCGAGGCCTATTTCTTTGAGTCAGGCGCATCCGCGCCCATGTCCATTCAGCTTGAACCACCTCATTTCGATACCTTACGATTTCGTCCGGTGGCAGTATATACCAAAGGCGAAGATGGTGTGGGAAGAGTGACACGGTAACCATCGATTCCGTTTGCCTGCTCAGGATTTGTGCAATTATTGTTTGGTTGACTTTTTTCTCGTCGTTTTTAGCGGTTCTCTGATCTTAATGTAGACGTGCTTGATTTTTGTTTTTTCCGTTGATTTTTCTTCTACCATAAAGTATTTATCCAGCGATTTGAATAACGGTGTAAGTTTCAAAAATCCGTAGATCCGAGGATCAAAATCAGGTTTCCGCTTGCTAATTAGCCCGCCTATTGCAGACAGCGGCGCCCATCCACCCTCATCGGCCACGTCATTAACGGTTGTCCTCAGCAGATCAATCGTTTCAGCGTTGATGGGTTCATATGTTTTCACGTCGCGAATTGCCTCTTTTAATGTCAGATCGGTGGTTGCGTTTGTTGTTCCGCTAGGTGTCTTTTCTTTGGCTGCCGGCAAAACAGCAGTTTCTTTGCTCAGTATTTCAATGTATATAAATTTGTCGCAGGCTGCGATGAATGGTTTGGGCGTTTTTTTTTCTCCGACGCCAATCACCATTTTCCCAGACTCCCGTAGTCGAATGGCCAATCGGGTAAAATCACTGTCGCTTGATACAATGGTAAATCCATCTACTTGGTGGCTGTGTAGGATATCCATGGCGTCAATGATGAGCGCTGAATCCGATGAATTCTTGCCACTGGTATAGCTATACTGCTGTATGGGAGTGATGGCATGTGTGAGCAGGGGTTCTTTCCAACCCGTCACGTGTGGCTTCGTCCAATCCGCATAGATTCGCTTGATGGAAGGGATACCATACCGTTTCACTTCATCCAGAATGTTCTCAATTGTCGAGCTCGACACATTATCGGCATCGATCAATACTGCTATTTTTAAATCGGCAGTTTGAGCCATATAAGAGACAGACTAATCTTTTCTGTTTTTTTCCGCCTGCTTTTGTTTTTTATCGGCTCTTTTTTCCTTCAGGTTCTTTACAGCAGTTTTTTTTCCGCTATCCTTTTTTGCTCCTTTATCCTTAGCCATGGCCTTATGTTTAATTTTTGGTAAGGTACTGTTTTTAATCCGTAAATACTAATGCTTATTCAATAAAAAAGCTGATATTCAATAATTTATTTATCGCTTCGTAACAATATGTTAAGCGATTGTAAGGGTTATTATTTTTTGTAAAATGAAATCGTTTTGTAATTCCCCACTCGCTCTCCATTGACTGGGCCAGTGGTATACAACCTGAAATGTTGTCCTGTTTTGAATGGGTCTTTGCTGGCCGGGTCAAATGGCCAGAAATACCAAATCCGTATCTCGTCGGCCATGGCGAAGTCTTTGGATGTCCAATTTTGCTTTTCCATGTCATCACAAAAGGCGATATAAGACTCATGTGTTACCGAACCACCGAACAGCACAAATTTATCGATATACGTATTGTAGGTGATGCATACCAGATCCGTTTCCTTGAAAATGTAGTCTTCTTTTCCATTGATGCCTGGCTCTTGGAAGGCACCCGCGTAAAACTTAGTCCATGAGCCCGGCTTAAGCTTGGCGGTAAGCGGTGAGCGCGCGACAGAAATATTTTGGATGTCTCTGATCAGCGTAGAGTTGTCGTAAAAGCCGGTCTTGTAGTAGATATATGCATACCCGTCGTCCGCGATGAAGAACGAAATATCTCCCGCTCCATTATAGGTTTTGTTGGCGGGTGGTGCATCCTGTTTATTTTGGGTAATGATATCGCCAAAGTAGCTCCATGTCTTCCCTTTATCAAACGATTTGGCTAGTCCTAAGCGCCTTTCTTTTGCCTCAGACCGCCATTCATTTTTGAAATTATACTCTGTGTAAGCAATGGTATAAAAGACGCCTTCTTCATCGATGTATAAGCCCATGGGCCAGTAAAACTGCCAGTCACACCAATAGTTGCCTGCCGACCCACACGATTGGGTAATGTAATTGGGGAAATTTTTCTGGAAGGTAGGTGTGGGTAGTTTGGTCATGTTATCCACGTCGGTGCCTGCCCATAGTTCCCATTGATAAGAAGATCGATCCCACGTAGAACCATTGCCGCCGATCAGGAAAATCGTATCGTGATAACGGGCCGTACCACCATTTACATCAAAATGTATGAACGGGTGAGATCGGGGTTCGCTGATTTCCCAGCAATAGCCGGCGCCGCCGCAGACCCGATCTTCTCGTCCATCTAGGGTTTCCGAAGGTTTTTTACATTGCGCAAGCAGCAGCAACGTGATTATATTGAAAACTAATATATTAAGTGATTTCATCAGTCTGATTTTAATCGTGTCCGCTTCATAGCCATCATCTGCTGATTCTGCTTTTTAAGAAAAGCGGTACTAAGGACGGGAAAAAAAAGACACAAATCAAGGAATCCCGAAAACTGGTAATCTAGTCACGGCCCTTCAGATTCCAGCTATAAATGCGTTCCAGCTTTGGGTTTTTTCGCAGTTTGCTGATCCCCGCTGCTGTTACCGCTGTGGCATTGAGGTTGAGCGCTTCCAGGTATTGCATGTTTTGAAGATAGTCTGCAATACCATCCGTTAAGGGATTGTTTTCCAGCCGAAGCTTTTCAAGGTTTGGTAAGTCTTTGAGGAAGGAGAGGTCTTCGTCTTTAAAATCGTTGTCAGAAAGGTTCAGCCAAACAACATGATGCCCTACGTGCAGCAATTCTTCGCGGAAGTCCTCCGCTTTCAATCCGGAGTGGTCGGGTAGGGTAACATCCAGCACAACGGGTTGTTGCAGGTTGAGGCGGACATTCAGCCCTTTGTTACGCAACGATTCTACCAGCGTAATGTCCAACGTTTCAGGAATATGCCCATATTCATTTGCGTTATCCGAAGCAGACACCTTGGCCGGTCTGTTATCCAGGCCTAATACGCGAGCCACCTGCATGAGCAACGTGTCGTTTGCCTGAAGTGCTTCCATCGATTGGGTGGGTTCCGCATGCGCCTGTTCTATCCAATAGGCGATGAGGCCGATTTCATCTGCTGTAAGAGGTGTTTTGCCATCTGTGGGCATGAATTCTTTATGCCCCGGATCGAGCGTTATCCGGCGGAACAGCTCGCTTTCCGCTAGCTTACCAGGTACCACTGCAGGGCCGCTCTTACCGCCGTCCATGAGTTTTGCATGGTTGGCGACCGAGAATTTGCCTTTCATCTTGCCGGGGCCATGGCATTGTCCGCATTTTTGCCGAAGTACCGGATGCACCACATCCTCAAACAGCAGGGCCGCGGATACGGACACCGGTTTCTCTCGTTTTTCCTCAAATAGTGCCTGCATGCTGAGGTAATCGCTGCCGTGTGTAAGATTGCCGCCCTGATGGCCACTGTAGGTGATCAGTGCCATCATCGCAATGAGCATGCCCGAAAATATTTGCGGGGAAAAGGTGCTCATCCGTATTCTGATCCATAGGAGGGCACCTGCGCCTACAGCCAATGCAATGCCCGATACTTTGTGGCGGTTTAGCAGGACCGTATCATAGTCGCCCGTCAGAGACAGGAGGTAACCAAACAGGCAAGCGGCCACAGCGGATAGGAAACCGAGGAACAGTACGAAAGGCACCGCTTGCCGCAAATAGTGGAAACGTGGATTCCAAGCTGTCAGGTCTAGCGAAACAGCCAATAGCAAAAATCCGATTGGAAGGTGGACGACAACCGGATGCAGTCTACCGAAGAAAGTAAGGATATCTAGCATGAAACGGAAAATCAGGTGAGAATATCCTTTACCACATTCCCATGTGTATCCGTGAGCCTGAACCTTCGTCCCTGGAACTTATACGTGAGCCGTTCGTGGTCAACGCCCATCAAATGCAGCAGCGTTGCCTGAAAGTCATGTACGTGTACGGGATCTTTCACGATGTTGTAACTAAACTCATCGGTTTCTCCATAGGAGAAGCCCGCTTTGACACCCGCTCCGGCCATCCACATGGTAAAGCACCGCGGATGGTGGTCCCGGCCATAGTTGGTCGGGGTAAGCTGTCCCTGTGAATACACCGTACGGCCAAATTCCCCGCCCCAGATGACGAGCGTGTCTTCGAGCAATCCCCGCCGTTTGAGGTCGGTGATCAGCGCCGCCGTGGACTGGTCTGTCTGGCGGCATTGATTTTCCATACCGGCGGGCAGCCCGCCGTGATGATCCCACCCTTGGTGATACAGTTGTACAAACTTCACATCTTTTTCCAATAGCTTCCTCGCAAGAAGGCAATTCGCGGCATAGGTGCCGGGGTCGCGGCTATCTGGACCGTAGAGGTCAAACACCTCGTCCGGCTCATCAACCACGCTCATCACATCGGGCACGGATGTCTGCATTCGGTAGGCCATTTCGTATTGGGCAATCCGTGCATCTACTTCAGGATCGCCGTAGGCGCTGTTTTGCAGCTTGTTGAGGCGGGTAAGATAGTCCAGCATTTCGTCCCTGTCTGTGCCATCGTATCCATCCGGATTATTCAAGTAAAGGACCGGGTCTTTGCCTGCCCGGAATTCCACCCCTTGATACTCAGACGGAAGAAAGCCATTCCCCCACAGCCGGGTGTATAGCGGTTGATCTTTGGGTGCATTTTTCGATACCAGCACAATGAACGAGGGTAAATTTTGATTATCCGTACCAAGGCCATAACTAAGCCATGAACCAATCGACGGTCTTCCCGGAAGCTGATTTCCAGTTTGGAAAAAAGTAATGGCAGGGTCGTGATTGATGTGCTCCGTATGCAAGGATTTGATGATGCAGAGTTCATCTATCACCTTAGCGGTATGCGGTAGCAGCTCACTTACCCAGGTGCCATTCTTACCGTGCTGGTTGAATTTGTAGCGCGATGGCACCATCGGAAATTTGCTCTGGTTGGCACTCATGGCGGTAAGGCGTTGTCCCTGGCGGACAGAACCGGGTAGATCCTGGCCATAGCGTTCAACAAGCGCCGGCTTGTAATCGAACGTTTCGATTTGGGAGGGTCCCCCGCTCATGAACAGGTAGATCACCCGCTTTGCCTTGGGTGCAAAATGCGGCAACGCGCTGATCACGTCATCAATCGCAGCATTGGAAGCCGTCGCCGATGACGCTACCTTGCCTGAGGCCCCGTTTTTACCCAATAAGGAGCCCAGCGCCAGCGCACCAATGCCGAGGGAGGTTTTCGTTAAGAAATTACGGCGGTCCAGCCGCTTGTTCAGGCTGTCAAATGCCGGCGTGTGCAAGCGGAAATTATTTTCATTGTCATGGTGGTGTGACATAATCTCAACTGTTTTGTGTCGTATTTATCTTTTCGTCAATGCTGCATCGGAGTTTAAAATCGTGCTGGCTACTACCGTATTTGCCGCTAGGAGGGAGGCGTCCAGCTTCTTGGAAGACCGGTGCTGACCCAGGGTTAGCCATCCCTGTGATTTATTCGGATCGGTGGCAAATTTCCTACGTTCGGCCGCCTGTAGGTTCATCAACAAGTCTAGTTCTTCACGCGCGGGGTGCCTGCTGGTGAGGCGCCTGTAGGCTTGTGTGATGGCTTGCCTGGCGTCGGCAATTTTTGTCATTTCTTCGCCCATTGCGCGGGAAGCCTCCACAAATGTGGGGTCATTCAGCATTACCAAGGCCTGTAACGGGGTGTTCGTTTTCTGCCGCCGGACAATGCAATAGCTACGGGAAGTGGCATCAAAGGTGCTCAACGTCGGATGCGGCACGGAACGCTTAATCATTACGTACAAGCTGCGGCGATACAGGACATCTCCCGTATCCGGCACATAGGTGGTATTGTTTATTTCCCAAAGACCCGGTGGCTGATAGGGTTTCACACTTTTACCGCCAATGCTGTGATTGAGTAGTCCGCTGGCCAGCAACGCATTATCGCGGATCATTTCGGCCGGTAACCGGTAGGATGGGCCGCGCGCGAGCAGCCGGTTTTCCGGATCCCGGTCCCTGAGTTCGGGCGACGTATACGAATGCTGCCGGTAGGTGGCAGACATGACCATCGTTTTCATTAATTTCTTGACGTCCCAGCCCGACTCCCGAAACATCACCGCCAGCCAGTCCAATAACTCCTTATGGCTGGGCATTTCGCCCTGATTGCCGAAATCTTCTGCCGTTTTAACCAGGCCGGTGCCAAAAAGGTTTTGCCACATCCGGTTTACCGCTACACGGGCGGTGAGTGGGTTATCTTCGTGGGTCAGCCATTGGGCCAAACCATAGCGGTTTTTGGGGAGGTCTTTGGGAAAAGGAAGTATGGAAGCAGGCGTATTGGGGTATACCTTTTCGGTGGGCGCATCATAAACGCCACGGTCCAGTACATAAGCCTGTTGCGGTGTGTCCATTTCCTGCATCACCATTAGTTCTTTCAATGCTTCGACAGAGTCCGCCTGTCGGGTTCTCCAGTGCTCCAGCTGTTTATTGGCTGCCAACACGTTGGGGTCTGCCGTGGAGAGGTAATACGTTTTCAATACATTTATTTCTGCATCTGTAAGGCGGCTCCGATCTTTATCTGCGATGGGCTTCCACGTAGTTTTTCCGGCAAGCACGGTCACTTCGTAAGGGGTCAACGCGCGGTCATATACGGAAATGTTGTCGGCCAGCCCGTCCTTGAGGCCGAGGCCTCTTGCCCACCCGCCGATCTGCAATCCATATTGGGGCATGCCTCCGGTGAAGATAATGTCCTTATATAGGTTGTCCCTTTGGGTATCCATCGCGACCGCTTTGCCGTCGAGGAAAAACCGAAGCCCCGCGGCGCGCGAGGAACCATCGTAGGTCAGTGTCATTTGTACCCACCTATCGCGGGGAATGGTATCGCGGCTGATTTTTATGATTGCATTCCCGGGAGCGGCGTGGGCCATGCCCATTTCGATCTTTCCGTTTTTGAGGTAAAGATGGTATCCCTTGAAATTAAAGTGCCGCTCTCCATAGCTCTTATGTAGGATGACGCCTTCCTTCATTCCTGAAGGGATAAACACGTCTATCCCGACACTGAATGGCTGCGACCTACGGAAGATGCCTACCTGGTTAAAATCCAGCCAGGTATCCCCATCAAACGCTAACGCAAGTCCCGCTCCGCGTTTTACGAATGTCGGTAGCGTTTTTGCGTTACCGGCTTCTATTTTCAGCACACCGCCATTAAGGCTTTTCTGGTCGAAGGTATACCGGGCTTGAAGACCTTCCTTTGGCACGGTCATCTCTTTCAGTTTTTTGTAGGTGCCAGAAGCCAACCAGTGCTCGAAGTCTGTGTTGGCATGCGCGATGGCCTGCTTCACCTGTCTTTCAGATTCAGCGACATGTGCATCGATGAAGCGCAATATGGCCTCCTGCTCTTCCGTAGGCAGCAAGAGCGTCGGCGCGGGAGGCGTATTGTCCCAGGATATCTGTCCGGCCTCGGGGATGTTATTAAAGAAGCTGTAAAGCTCGAAATAATTTTTTTGGGTAACGGGATCAAACTTATGGTCATGGCAGCGGGCACAACTGACAGTAATGCCCAGAAAGGCATCCCCAAGTGTATTTGTGCGGTCCATGACGTACTCCGTTTTGAACTCTTCCTCAATAATCCCGCCTTCCATGTTTTGCTGGTGATTACGGTTAAAGGCCGTTGCAATGATCATGTCTTTGGTCGCATTGGGCATCATATCACCCGCCAGTTGCCAGTGGACGAACTGATCATAGGGCAGGTTCTGGTTAAAGGCCTTGATTACCCAATCGCGGTAGGGCGACATGTCACGAATGCGGTCGACCGTATAGCCGTATGAGTCGGCAAAGCGGGCGACATCCAGCCAGTCCATTGCCATCCGTTCGCCGTAATGCGGCGATCGTAACAGCCGGTCTACCTGTTTTTCGTATGCATCCGGCGACTGATCCTGCAGAAACGTTTCGATCTCTTCCAATACCGGCGGCAGCCCGGTGAGATCGAGGCTGAGCCGACGTAATAAAACTTCTTTATCGGCTTCAGCGGAGGGCTGCAACCCTTCCCGGTGCAGGCGGTCGAGGATAAAATTGTCAATTTCGTTATGAGCGCTCCAGTCCTTGTTGCGCACTTTAGGCGGGGTAGGCTTTTCGGGTTTTACAAATGCCCAGTGCGGCTGATATTCGGCGCCATCCTTAATCCACTTTACCAAGATTGCTTTCTCTTCCGGGCTGAGTGTAAGGTGAGACTGTCGGGGTGGCATCCGGTAATCGGGATCGGCCGCCACGATTCGGTGAAACAGCTCACTTGCGTTGAGGTTCCCCGGTTTTATTGCTACTTTTCCGGGTGTTTCGGGTAGCTCCGCATAGGCTATTTCCGCAATATCTAACCGAAGTCCTGCCTCCTGATTGGCTTTGTCGGGGCCGTGGCAAGAAAAGCACTTATCGGATAATATGGGTTTGACGTGTATGTTATAATCCACTTTATCCGGTAGGGTGTCGTATGCCTCCGCTACGTCGTCCGGAAGTGGGGCGGAACAACCTGTGCAGACAACCATCAATAAAAATATGAAAGAAGAATGATTCATCGTTTCCTATCGAGCGGATGTATTAATAATTGCTCTGTTTATACAGTTAGCCCCGTGCTTTATAATGATTAGCTGTTATAAAAGTACTATTATTTTGGGAAATTAATGCAAAATATCGGATTTGGAAGAATATTCGTTGACACATGCTGCCCAAAGCGGATTTTTATTGACGCATAACATTAGGCACTCTTATTTGAATGTAGCACTTGGTAATAAGATGACCAAAGAATGAAAATCGTCAATTTTCCACTATGCGCATTCTTTCAAAAAAGGAAAGAATTCCTAAGTTTGCGTTTATTCGAGTCATATACAATGGAAGATTTCAGCCACTATACTGATCCAGAGCTCCTGCGATTGCTAGAAGGTGGAGATACCCGGGCAATGACAGAAATCTACGATCGGTATTGGCTGCTTTTGTACCGTCATGCATTGCGGATGCTTCATTCCGAAGAAGAAGCCGAAGACATACTTCAGGATACTTTTTCTACCTTATGGGGAAGGGTAGGTGACCTGAATCTCGTGGGTACCTTATCCGCATTCCTTTATGGCATGCTGCGGAATAAAGTACTCAACCGCTTGGCTTATCACAAAGTACGTGAAGATCATCTCCGTTCATTGGGCGCGTTTGAAGAGTCGGGAGAAGTGATGCCGGACCAACTATTGCGAGACAAGGAGTTAGCCCGCATCATCGAAGAAGAAATCAGCCGGTTGCCAGGTAAGATGCGTGCGATCTTTGAACTCCGCCATCGCGAAGAACTATCGTACAAGGAAATTGCCGAGCAACTAAAAGTAACGGAACACACTGTCAGAAAACAGGTAAGCAACGCACTTCATATTCTACGCAATCGTCTCAGACGCATGGGGTTATCCTTTTCTACACTTCGATTTCTTGTTGCAATGATCTAAGAAAGTCCATTCAAGGCTGTTTTTCAGCAAAGAAAAAAAAATCTTACACATTTTCTTCTTTCAGCTTACTTATAGTTAATGATGGAAGAAAAGGATCCTAATTTAGTACGAGGTATAAAGCTATTGCATAAATACCGAAAAGGTACAGCTACACCTGAAGAGCGTGCAGTGATCGAATCGTGGTATACAAAATATGCTAGTGAGTTGCCTAAAGTGATAGGTGAAGACGAATCCGGGGTACAAACGCGGGTATGGGCACGGCTAAATAACCGGTCGAAAGTAAATTATCTCCGTAGATGGATTCCCTACGCGGCCGCCGCTGTTTTGACCGTAATCGTCGTGTATTTCCTTGTAGACGATAGGCAACAAACGTTGGATGCTACCGTTGCCATCGAAGAGATCCAACCCGGCGGCAACCGAGCCACTTTGACGTTTGCCGATGGGCGCAGCATAAAACTTGATGAAGGGATGAACGGTATCGTGGTAGGAGACGCTGTCACCTATCTGGATGGTCGTGAAGTCCTATCAGAAAGAAACACCGCCTCCGGTGATGCCAGCAATACAATGACAATTTCCACCCCTCGTGGTGGGCAGTATCGGGTCGTCCTTGATGATGGAACAGAAGTATGGCTTAATGCGGAGTCGACATTGCGCTACCCCGGCAAATTCACCGGCAAGTATCGTCAGGTTGAAGTTGAAGGAGAAGCATATTTTGCAGTAGCCAAAGATTCGGAGAAGCCATTCAGGCTCGTTACCCGGGGTCAATTAATCGAGGTAGTTGGTACTGAGTTTAACGTCTCGGCTTATGCAAACGACGCCGCTATCCAGACAACCCTGATAACGGGAAAAGTACGCGTCCAACCCGATGGTTATGATGCCGTAATCCTCCATCCGGGACAACAGTCAATTGTCGATTCGGCATCGGTTAGCATCGAAAAGGTAAACGTTGGACAATATTCTGCGTGGAAAGAAGGAAATTTCTATTTTAACGGAGATTCCCCAGAAGTTGCATTTGCGCAACTAAGTCGATGGTACGATATTGAGGTGGTTTATCGCAGTCAAGTTCCTAAGATCGCGTTTTATGGCGAAATTGAACGAGACAAGACCTTGGGCTCGTTATTGAAAATCCTGGATAAAGCAGGGCTTGAATTCCAGGTTGTCCATAAGGGAGGCAGAAATCAACTTATTATTGGACACGATTAACACATAACTCTTTATTAGCCTTTGTTACCAATTAAACGCAATAAAATAACCAATTAAACTAAAGAAAGAATGAAAACAGCACCCGGATAACCTATAAATATTTTTATGGATGCGAAGAATCCGGATGGCGCTACAACACCATCCGGGAAGTGTTTGGATAGCAAACACCTAATATCGCTAGAAGGATTTAACCAATTTATTTAACCATCCAAACAGGACAAATATATGACTTTTTCACAATGCGTGAAGGGGGATCTTCATCCCTTATTTTACCGATTCATTCTCATGATGAAATTGACGGTTTTTCTCAGTACCGTATTCGTATTGCAAGTTGTTGCCGAATCCAAGGCACAAAAAATTACCTTAAGCGCCCGCAATGTTGCGCTGCAAGAGGTAATGCATAAGCTGAAACGGCAGCAAGGTTTTTCGTTTTTCTTTTTAGGAGAGCACATTGCTGAAACGCGCGTCAATATTGACATTCGGAACGCGACGCTGGACGATGCGATGGAGGCCATTTTGGCCCGGAAAAATCTTGAATGGTACATCGAAGACAAGACAATTATCATCACGCGATCCGGCAGCACTTCCGGACCTAACCAACCGTCAGACCCTATTCCCGAAGAAATCCAACGACGTACCATTACCGGTCGGATTACCGATGAACACGCCAACCCTTTGGAAGGGGTAACGGTTCGAGTAAAGGGAACAAACGTAGTCTCCACGACTGATGTCAATGGTATTTACGAAATTGACATCCCTGAAAATGGAATGGCATTAACTTATAGTGCCATTGGATTTGAAGCAGCCGAATCAGCTATTGGAAGCAGGACCGTCATCAACGTGTCATTGAAAGCGACGGTGAGTGATTTAGACGAGGTTGTCGTCGTCGGCTACGGTACGCAACGTCGGTCGGACATGACCGGCGCGGTTGTTTCCGTAAAATCAAAAGATATACAGAATCTCCCGGTCCGCAGCATTAATGAGGCGTTACAGGGGCGTGCAGCAGGCGTGCAGGTGACACGCAATGACGGCGCTCCGGGCTCGAATTCAGACATCGTAATAAGGGGCGTCGGATCCATCGGCGGAATGGCACCTCTATACATAGTAGACGGCGTACGAATGTCGGCAGGAAGCAATTTTAATTTACAGGACATCGCGTCCATTGAAATTTTAAAAGACGCCAGCGCAGCTTCTATATATGGAGCGCAGGCTGCGGGAGGTGTAGTGTTGATTACTACAAAGCGAGGGGATGTACACGACCGGATGGACATAAACTTTAGCGCAAACTACGGCGTACGCGAATCTTTAAATCTGTTCGAAATGCTCCGGACACCAGACTACTATATTGCAAAAACCAATTTCGGTGTGGCTACAAGCAATTGGGGAGACCCCGCATCGTTGCCAGATCATGACTGGGTCAACTCGCTGTACAAGAAAGGTGCAGAGCAAAGTTACTCGCTGTCACTTTCCGGCGCCACCACCAAGACAAATTACTACCTGTCCGCGAATTATCTCCAAGAGGACGGAACAATCATCGATAACTCATTTAAACGGTTCGGCCTCCGTTCCAATGCGGATTTCAATATAACGGATAATTTCAAGGTGGGCGAGACGTTATACGCTTGGGCAACCACTACTAATCCCACGGTTAGCACGACGTATCCGTTCCGATCGGCGCCAGTAGTTCCGTTGCGTGATGCTTCCAACCCCTATGGTGGATGGGGTAAGACCGGTAGCTTTTTCGGAGGTCCCAACCCGGTAGGTCAAGAATATTTGAATCACATACTGAATAAAACCTATGCCTTGGAGGGCAATGTGTATGCCGACTGGAACATTCTTCCCGGATTGAACTTCCGCTCCACGTTCGGTTTGTCGATTTTCAGCATAAGCAACAGGCGGTTTAATGAGGCATATGACTACGGAATCTTAGTTAACCATGTAGCAGCGCTGATTCGGGACAACGATAATCAACGCAATTTGACCGCCAATTTCGTGCTAACCTATGATAAAGCGATCGGGCAGCACAGCTTCAAAGCGATGGCAGGTTATGAAGCCTACCGTTCGGATCTCACCTCGCTGCACGCTGAGGCGCAAGGGTTTCCCTATGTGACTTATAATTTTGCGTTATCAAACAATCCCAGTAGCTATGTAGCCAGTGGAGGGGAGTTTCCTCAAACCCGCTTGCTTTCCCAATTCGGACGTGTCAATTACGTATTTGCCGACAAGTATCTGGCATCGTTCAACATCCGTCGTGACGGATCTGATCGCTTTGGGCCCGCCAACCGGTTTGGTGTGTTTCCATCAGGGTCAATAGGATGGCGGGCGAGTGAAGAACAATTCATTAAAGACAATATCCCACACATCAGTAATCTGAAGTTCCGGGCCAGTTATGGAAAATTAGGCAGCACCAGTAATATCCCGCAATACACGTATCAAGTATCTTATGGGGGCGCGGGCGGCACGAATAGTATGGGGTTGGCAGATGGCTCGCGATTTAAAGGCTATGCGTTAACCGCACAACTTGCCAATCAACACATCCGATGGGAGACCGTGCTCCAAACCGATATCGGTCTGGACATAGGGCTACTCAAAAACTCCTTAAATTTTACGGTAGATTGGTACAGCCGGCAGACACAGGGAATGATATACCGTGTGCCTGTAGCCCAATCCGCAGGTTTCGGGAATACCTCCGTGTTTACCAATATCGGGCAGATGAGCAACAAAGGTGTAGAACTCGCTGTGGATTATCAAGGTAAAGCGGGAGAGGTCAGCTACGCCGTTGCCGCAAATGCATCGTTCAACCGGAATCTGGTGAAGCAGCTTGACGGCACAAACAATAACCCTATCAGTGACGGCTCCGCTAGCGCAGACCTTGATGGAAATGCCGGACGTACCGAAGTGGGCTATCCCATGAGCCAATTTTACGGCTATCAGGTCGAAGGTGTTTTTCAGAACAACGAAGAAGTCACTTCGCTTAATGAGCAAGCCCGGCAGGCCACCGGAAACCAAAGTCTTTTCTACCAAAATGCTGGCACGGCGGCTGGCGACCTCAGGTACAAGGACGTCAACGGAGATGGGCGAATCACGACGGCTGATAAGACATTTATCGGCAATCCATGGCCGAAGATGATCTACGGAGTTACGCTAAATCTAGGCTGGCGCGGCTTGGAACTGGTTGCACTATTACAGGGTGTGGCAGGCGTAGACGTTTATAACGGAAATAAGCACGTTACGGAATACATGTATGGAGATTATAATACGACCAAGGATATCTTCAATGCCTCGTTTTTCAATGGAAATGGTCTTACGGATCAGCCAAGGGTGGGAGTGACGAATGAAAACGGTTCGTTTTCGCGCGATCCCAACTCGAATTACGGCCGGGTCTCCAGTTATTTTGTGGAAGATGGATCGTTTCTAAAACTTCGGAATCTGGAGGTTGGCTATACATTCAATGACGCACTCACGAAGGCGTTGCGGATTTCCAATCTGAAGATATACGTGCAGGCACAGAACCTTTTTACGCTGACAAACTATAGCGGGCTTGACCCTGAGGTGCTTGGAAGGAATGGGACAACTGCCCGGGGAATTGATGCAATTAATTCGTATCCGCGCACCCGTCTGTTCTCGGCCGGCGTGAATTTGAACTTCTAAAAAGATAAAACATGAAATTACCAAAATACATATTGATTTTTTTGTCCGCATTCGTTTGTTCTTGTAGTCCTGATTTCGTCGAAATAGACAATGCGACAGCCATTTCAACCGCAAATTATCCGAACACGGTAGACGACCTGGAGCAGCTGTTAGCCGGCGTATATGCCACGCAGCACGCGGGAGGGATTTTTGGACGAGCAATCGGGCCCTACAGTACCTATGTGCTGGATCATACCTGCGATTTAAGTTGGCAAGGGTCGCCGAACTGGATTCAGATGGGACAGAACAATACGCTGCCTAACGATGCATTTCTGAGGCAGATATGGCCTGATTTGTGGCGTGGAGTGCAACGTGCCAACACCCTACTTGCCGGAGTAACTCGTGTCCGAGAGAATGCCAGTGAGGTCGCGTTAGCCGAAATCGACCTCATCCGTGGGCAGGCGTTTTTTTTACGTGCTTGGTATTATTTTTACCTCACTGCTTTCTGGGCGGAGACATTTATTGTAGATGGAGTAGGCGGAGAAAAGATGGGTATGCCAATAGTCACGGAAGCAGCAAATAGTCTCAGTGAAACTCAAATATCGCGGGCAACGGTAAAGGAAACGTGGGATTTCATTATCAGTGATCTGGTGACTGCAGCGGAACTGCTTGACGGTAAATCATGGACATCGCTGCCCGATAAACACAAGGCGGATGAGTGGTCGGCGAAAGGTTTCCTAGCTAAGGTATACGTTTTTGTACAGGATTGGGAGTCTGCAAAAGTACTGTTGAACGAGGTAATTTCCCAAAGTAACAAGGCGTTGGTGCCGTTCGACGTATATAGCACGATGTTTAATGGCGAGCATGAATTCAATTCTGAATCGTTGTATGAATTGAACCTCAATGTGGATATAACTTATCCTGGTGCCGATGACCGTTCGATGGGATCCCATATCGGGACGATGATTTCACCGTCCTATGTGAGCCCGACAACTGGGACGGCAAGTGCATCTGCTTGGTGCAACGTCTTCCCGCACGCAAAAAATATCACCCGCTTTGGTTTTGATCTCGGACACTATTTCCCTCCGGGGACGACAGTCGCTAATGTTTCAAATGTAGATCCTCACTATGTTGCCGCCTCAAAGAAAGCGAAGTCGGACAAGACAGTGGACCCACGGCTTTGGGTGGCTTGTTTACAGCCTTATGTTGATTCCATGGTGGTTAACGGCACAAAATATCCCATCTCTCACTATCTTGATATTAATGAAATTAATATGGAGGCATGGAGTTTCCGGAAATACATCAATCTAAATGGTACTGAGCTGGAAATAAATAGGGCAAATGGCAGCAACATCCTGTGGCTGAGACTCGCCGATATTTACTTGCTTTATGCGGAAACACTCATTCGTACAGGAAATAACGCCGATGCTTTGGAATATATCAATAAGGTAAAACGACGTGCATATGGCTTTGCGGTTGATGTGCCTTCGCCGTTCGATTACAAAAGCCTGACTGACCGCACGATGGCATCGGATCCTGTCTTACGGAATGATCCGTTGAAGTACGAAAGATGGGCGGAGTTTTTCGGTGAGTTTAACTGGTGGTTCGATGTATGTCGCTGGAAGATAGGGGCGAGCGAGGCGGCTTACTATGAAAAGATTCGCGGGGGTGCTATCGAATGGGCCGATGATTCGGATTATGCACAACCGATTCCTATCGATGAGCTGAATGCCAATCCGAGTATGGTACAAAATCCAGGGTATTGAAACTGGGATTAGCATATCGGGTCCTGGAGGTGTTTGGCCTCCGGGATCCTCATGTATCCATTAATTTACTAGGCTCAAAAAGATAAACCCTTGGTACCTATAATGCAGGAAATTGGAAAATTAGGCTAGCGGCAGATATTTTTTATCTGCGTTGGTATTTGCTCAATTTTATTGGTACTTCCCATTAGAGGGGCACGGTACTCCCAATCCTGAAGAGCCAATCTTTGTGGCTATTGGAAATTGCATACGAAACCGTCGAATGACATGACATCTTCATCATTAGGCTATAAAAATTGTCTCTCAATGGAAAAGGGCAGTCATCATGTAATAAATACCCTATTGGGCGAACTAATAGACAGACTAACGACGAACTCAAGAGGATGAAGAAAAAATGGACATTGCCGACAGCGGTGTACAGGTGTACCTGATCCAGATGCCGGGGCGAATGGCAATGTATGGCTATAATAAGCTGATAAAATTAAACCTATTGACCGATACAACTAAGAAATATATTCTTGCAGGGCATTCGCAGGGAGCAAAGATGGCCGCTCGGTTCGTTTACGAACATCCCGATCTGATCGATAAGTTGGTGCTGATCGGCACCACCCATCCGCGCGACATTTCACTGGCTGGCCGTACTTTACCTGTCCTGAAGATCTACGGATCTCATGACGGAGTGGCCAATGAGGCGGATATTTTGGCGAATAGGGATAAGCTGCCTACCACTACTGAATTCGTTCGGATAGAAGGAGGTAATCACGCCCAATTTGGCTATTACGGCTTTCAGTTAGGCGATAACAGCGCTACCATCAGTCGGGAGCGACAACAGGGTGAAACGTTAAAGTACCTACTTGGATTTTAACAATTGAGCGGTTATCGCATGCGATCTATCGGCTCGATGTGGACGTTAAGGCTCTTATAGCCTGCGGCTTCAACTGTGCCATCCTATCAGTAATTTTTCGATAGCCTCATTTTCAAAGCGAAATTAACTGACGGATTCCTTCGGTCTGGGTAAACCACATGCTTTCATTTCAGGTTAATGTATCAGGTTTATTGGATTTCAAAATCGGATTATTAAAATGCTGTAATACAAATATATATCAAGAGTTATTTAAGTGTGTAATTTTTACACTAAGCATACAAATGATGTAGTAATAAAGCGTATATTTGCATCAGTTATTAGATACTATATATTAACTTCATTTTAACTTTAACATGATCGACGAGATTTTAGAACAAAGCGCACAAAAAAAACAACCTACCATTTCAAACACAATTTTATCAGTTAGAAGCAAATCTACTTTTATCCCATCTCGTTTCTCAGTCAGAAGACTTAGAAAACATCCGGGAATACAAGCTAACCGAAATCCCATTGTCATTGGCTGACGTTAAATCCATTTTTGATTAGAGGGGCTGGCACAGCGGTAATCCATTGTGGCAGCCCTTATTAAATCCGCTATCCCAATCTAAGACCTTTTATTCTTGTTTTAATTTGTCCTTATACAAATCCCGGAACTTTTCCAGTTTTGGGTTAATAATGGTAAGCCTTAACGCCATGTCCTGTCCGTATTCGGACACCTATTGTCCGGTTACGAACACTAATAAAAATCTAAATCGTTGATTTCTTATTTCTAACATGCTTTTTTACGATGGCAGATTTGTTGATGCTTACAAAGGGCATTCAGCCACTAAGCACGAAGGGATGTTAAAGAACTATTTCAAAATCGCCTGGCGCAACCTGGCTAAGAGCAAGGGTTACAGCGCCATCAATATCGGGGGCCTTGCCGTGGGCATGGCTGTGGCCATGCTGATCGGCCTATGGGTATACGATGAGCTCACATTTGATAGATACCATAAAAACTACGACCACATCGCTCAGGTAATGCAGCATGTCAACTTTAACGGCCGACTCCAAAGCCAAACTTCCAATCCGGGATTGATGGGACCCGAGCTGCGGACGAAGTACGGGAGCGATTTCAAATACGTAGTGCAAGCATCTTGGCCGGGTGGCCATATGCTGTCAGTCGGTGATAAGCATTTCTTCAAAGAGGGGATATTTTTCGAAGCAGATGCCCCCGAAATGCTTACGCTCGATATGCTGAAAGGAACACGCGATGGATTGAAAGATCCGTATTCCATCCTGTTGTCGGCCTCCACTGCGGAAGCCCTGTTTGGCGATGAAGATCCCATGCATAAGACCATCACATTCGACAGGAATTATCAGGTAAAGGTGACGGGCGTCTATGAAGACCTGCCAAACAATGCCTCATTCAGGAATTTGAAACTCATCGCACCCTGGGAGCTTTGGCTCATCCAGAATCCCTGGGCCAAAGAAATGCAAAACCCCTGGGGAAGTAATTTTTCCCAAACCTTCGTGCAAATCGCCGATCGTGCGGATTTCGAAACTGTTTCCGCTAAAATCAAAGACACGAAACTAAACAACGTTAGCGAAGGTGAGAAAAGATACCAATGGCAGGTTTTCCTGCACCCCATGAGTAAGTGGAATCTCTACAGCGAATTTAAGAATGGGCAAAACACGGGTGGGAATATCCGCTATGTCTGGTTGTTTGGTATTATAGGCCTATTCGTGTTGCTGCTGGCCTGCATCAATTTCATGAACCTGGCCACCGCCCGGAGTGAAAAGCGGGCCAAGGAAGTGGGCATTCACAAAACGGTAGGCTCCCATCGTTGGCAATTGATCAGCAGGTTCTTTGCCGAATCTTATTTAATTGTATTGCTAGCCTTTATATTTTCGCTGCTATTGGTCATCGGGCTATTACCCTTATTTAATGAAGTGGCAGGTAAAAAAATAGGTATTCCGTGGCAAAATCCCTTATTCTGGACGCTCAATCTCGTCTTTATTTTCATTACAGGGTTGCTGGCCGGAAGCTATCCGGCTCTTTATCTGTCCGCTTTCAAACCGTTGAAAGTATTGAAAGGAACCTTTCGTGTAGGCCGGTTTGCGAGTGTTCCGCGTCAAGTCTTGGTGGTTCTGCAATTCACCGTTTCCGTCATGCTGATTATCGGAACGATCATTGTCTACCAGCAGATCCAGCACGCAAAAAACCGGCCGGTAGGCTATACTAAACAAGGGTTGGTAAACCTCAATCTCCAGGATGAAATCAAAGATCATTTTGAGGTGATCAGAACCGAACTGAAAAACGCAGGTGCTGTTGAGGAATTGGCAGCATGCGTGAGTCCGTTGACCAGCGTATGGAATACCAACGGGGGATTCGAATGGGAAGGCAAAGACCCCAGCCTGGGCGTAGATTTTCCGACTAACGCCGTGTCCTATGATTTCGGTAAGACTGTACAATGGGAGATCAAAGCGGGCCGGGATTTTTCAAAGGAGTTTGCTACAGATTCCGCCGCGTTTATCATCAATGAATCGGCTGCTAAGTTTATCGGCTTTGAAGAGCCTGTGGGCAAAACGTTGATATGGGAAGGCGAGCCTTTCACCATTATCGCTGTGGTGAAAGACATCTTACAAGAATCGCCTTTCTTCCCTGTGCGCCCCACACTGTACCGCATAGCGCCCATGAGTGATATGGCAAACCTGGTTTTAAAATTGAATCCAAACCAAAGCACAGCCCAATCCATCGGCATAATCGAAAAAACCTGGAAAAAGTACATTTCCGACGTGCCGTTTGATTACACTTTTATCGACGAGGCTTTTGGCGATAAATTCATGGCCGAAGAACGTATCGGTAAACTGGCTTCTTATTTCGCTGTACTCGCTGTCTTTATTTCCTGTCTGGGGCTATTCGGTATGGCGAGTTTCGTGGCTGAGCAACGTACCAAGGAAATTGGTATCCGTAAAGTGCTTGGGGCCAGTGTGGCCAACCTGTGGCGGCTGTTATCAAAAGAATTCATGCTATTGGTGACGATTTCCTGCATCATCGCTATACCGATCGCCTGGTATTATCTTACCCTATGGCTTGCAAATTACGATTACCGAATTGCCATCAGCTGGGTGGTTTTTGTACTGGCAGCTGTACTGGCACTTTTGATCACCATCGTGACGGTCAGCTTCCAAGCCATCAAAGCGGCGTTGGCCAATCCGGTAGACAGTCTGCGGGACGAATAGAAGCAAGTTCGTATCCGGATGAAGGTATCGCACGTCTCAAGGTGTGATACGTTTGATGCCAAAAAAAAGCGATAAAAATTTGTGAAACCGAAAGGTTGCACGTATATTTGCAACTGATTGGTTTCGTAAATAAAGGCAACAAACATGAGACGAGATGTTTTTCAGGCAATTGCAGACCCAACAAGGCGAGGAATTATCGCCTTAATTGCATTACAGGCAATGACACCAAACGCCATTGCCGAACACTTTGATACAACCCGACAAGCGGTATCTAAACATCTACGTATTTTGACCGAATGTGAACTGATAAGACAGGAACACAAAGGCAGAGAAATCTATTACCAACTTGAAATTGACAAAATGAAAGAAATAGATAGCTGGTTAGATCAATTCCGCAAAATCTGGGAAACGAGATTTAATCAATTAGACGACTTATTATCAACGATTAAAAAACAGAAGTCATGAATAATAATCTCTTGTTTGATTTTTCCGTAGATAAGGAAAATAAAGCCATTCACATAAAACGTGAATTTGATGCCAGCCTTGGAATGGTTTGGCAAGCTTGGACAACGGCCGAACTGCTTGACCAATGGTGTGCTCCAAACCCGTACAGGACAGAAACAAAAACGATGGATTTTCACGAAGGTGGCTTTTGGCATTATGCAATCGTAAGCCCTGAAGGGGGAAAGCATTGGAGCCGGTATGACTACAAAAAAATTGAACCTCAAAAAAGCATTATAGAATTGAGGGCATTCAGTGATGAAAACGGAAGCGTTAGTCCGGATTTTGCGTGTACCGAATGTACTTTAATTTTCAGCGAAGCAGATGGCAAAACACTCGTAACGATTACAGAGAAATACAGGAGCCCTGAAATGTTCGGAAAAATGGCTACAGATAGTCACAAAAAGGGCTTTTCATCACATCTCAGAAATTTAGACAAATTTTTATTAACCCTAAAAAATAAATAAAATGAACCCGACATTGTTATTTGACTTCACCGTCAACAAAGAAAACAAAACCATTCACATCACACGTGAATTCGACGCAAACCTTGAATTGGTTTGGGACGCCTGGACAAACCCCGAACTGTTGGACCAATGGTGGGGGCCGCAGCCTTGGAGAGCCGAAACGAAAGCAATGGACTTTCGGGAAGGTGGCTTTTGGCTCTACGCAATGGTCAGTCCCGAAGGGGAAAAACATTGGAGCAAATCCAACTTTCTTTCTATTGTAAAAGAAAAATCATTTGCCTCAAAAGGCGGATTCAGTGACGAAAACGGAACGATAAATCCGGCGTTTCCGCAAAACGTATGGGAGAATACCTTTACCCTCAAAGAAAATAAAGTACGGGTAGATATGCTGCTGACCTACGATACGCTTGCTGACCTCGAAAAAGAGATAGCGATGGGCTTTAAGGAAGGCATGATCATTGATTTTAAGCAGCTGGACGAATTGCTGTCGACGCTAAAAAAGTAAAAACCTTGTCTTATGGCGAGTTGAAAGAACGGCATATTTTACCTGAAAATTATATAGCAAGCAAACATATTACAGTCCAAACAAATAGAAAAATTCCTTGGTTACGCAATTATAATTTTTTAATCTTAATGTTACGGAACCAGATCGGGCTCGCATGATCCTGCAGGGCAATGTATCCACTTTTGAATTTACCATAATCTGGACTACTTTTCCACTTGTCCGAGTTCTTCTTTTCGTACCACGCTTCATCCCAGGGAACAAAAGATAAAATCAGCTTTCCATTCAGCCAGTGCTCCACGCGTTCCGGAGTAAAAACAATTTTGGAGCTGTTCCATTCGCCTGCCGGATGTAACGTCTTGTTGGGATCGGGAGGATGCATGGCGTAATCGGCACCGGTTTGCTGCAAGGGTTTCAGCTCTTCCGGTTTTTCCGTATAACCCAAACTGGTATTGTAAGCGGTAAGGTCATGTATACGGGCATAGTTTTCATCATCAATGAGCTGGTATTCAGGTGCCACACCAGATGGAGCCCGATATCCTTCCTTTACATGGTAAAAAATGCCGCTGTTTCCTCCTTCGGGAAGTTTCCATTCCAGGTATATTTCAAAATTATCGAACTCTTGAGCACCATAAAGGATGTCTTTTCCTCCTTTGTAATCCTGTTCCAAGCCAAGTTCGGTATCAAACGTCAGTGTGCTGTCTTTGATAGTCCACCCCGGTGGTAGCACCTCTGCATTATACCCGCGCCAGCCCTCGGTGCTGGTGCCATCAAAAAGATCAATCCATCCGGAATCCGAATCGGGTTTCTGCGCGTGGGTAGTAAAGGAAAAAGCGAGGGTAATAATCATCAACAAAGCACGCTGTTTCATCAAGGATATTGGTTTATTCTTCATTTTATACCTAGTTCTGTTCTGTATAGCGTAAAGATGGGTATTACAACTAATTAAAACAATTAGATTATAAAAAAAACTTTCCCATTTGAATGAGGCTGACGAAATCCCTACTATTCCATCTATCTGCTTTTGCGATGTAAACAGCTTGCAAATCTCAAATCGATGTTTTATCTTGCACCTCATAACGACTTTTATAAACTAAAAGACCTAATAGAAAAGGAGCATAAAGATTCTTACAGATTAACCGCTCGGGGAAACGATATGTACGCGAGATCAACCGGTATGTTCTTCCTTTTTCTTAGTATGGCATCCATACTTTGTGCACAGCAACGCCCACAATATACACAGTACATCTTCAATGGATTTTTGATGAATCCTGCCGTGGCAGGCATCGAACGCTATGTTGATGTAAAGCTAGGAGGACGGAGTCAATGGCACGGTCTGGAGGGAGCTCCGCAGACGGCATACCTGTCCGCACATCTGCCTATCGGCGCCCGGCATATTCAGGATGGTGCCACCTCCTTTGGGGAAGGAGGATACAATCCGTACAGCCGCGGGTACAGCCACAGGTACCGTGCTTCAGAACCACACCATGGTGCAGGTATTATTCTGCAGCATGACCGTGCGGCACAGTTTGTCCGTACCGATGCACTGGTAGCTTATGCCTACCACTTGCGTATAACCGAGACGATGAATCTTTCGGCCGGTGTAAATGCTGGCTTCTCGCAAGTGCGGTTGGATATGGCCGGTATCAGTACACCGAACGACCCCGTGCTAGCCGGTTATGCTGACAGTCGCATAGCTCCGGAGCTGGGGTTAGGGCTCTGGCTGTATGGTGCACGCTTTTTTGCAGGCGTTTCCGCACAGCAGTTGCTCGGTAACCCATTGGCATTTTCGGACAATGCCCAGCGCCTTGGTGGGTATCAGCAATTTTTTCTTACGGCCGGGTACAAACTACACCTGGGTAGTGATATGGCAGTTGTGCCCTCGGTGTTGTTCAAACAACTAGCACGGATGCCGTTTGTGGGCGACTATAATGTAAAGTTGGCTTTTCGCGATCGCCTTTGGGTGGGCGGCGGCTACCGCAACCACGAGTCCTTTTCAGTGATGGCCGGTGTCAATATCAGTGCGCTGTTGAACCTCAGTTATTCCTACGATTTCAGTACCGGACCGGTGCGCACATTGGCCTACGGCAGCCACGAAGTGGTGCTGGGTTTCCTGCTCAACAATCGGTATAAGGTATATTGCCCGCAGGTGATGTTTTAGGCAAAAAAGGATGAAGCAGCTTTCTATCATATGGCTTATACTTCCCCTCGTATTTGTGTGTCATCCCGTGGTCGCGCAACTTAGCCTGCACATCGACGAGCATTTCTTTGCGGGTAAGGAAATCCGGAAAGTAGAGACTACCAACGATGGCTGGGTCTGGGTGCTTGGTGAAGGTAATTTCCTTGCACGGATATCGCCAAATAATGTGGTGGAGGATTTCACCGCGCAATTTGCCACCTATTCAACAAAATCGTTTACCGATATCAGCTCACATATGGCCGATACATTGTTGCTGGGCACAAAAGGCGATTACGCCTACCTGTTTGCCAATGGAGATATTAGGCAGATAGGACCTAATCAAGGATTATCGGAATCCATAATCACCTCAGTAGTTATCAAAAAACAATATTATCATCAATATAATTATATTTCCGATTACAATGATGTAGGAAAAATTTCATTGGTTACCAATCTATACGTCTATCGATCAATGGACTTCGAATATTTTAATAAGCATCCGTCCGAGTCATTTCTATATAATAAGAAAGTGTCATTTCATCAGAATGACAGGAAGGGATTTGCTCTTTCCATTTTCTACGGAGATGGTGTAGGTGGCGGGGCTTGTTATGGCGCCGATGTGAGTAACATTGATTTGGTAGCCGGTCATCAAGGGGGATCCTTGCTATGGAATACACCCATTGATGTCTTTGCGCACACGCCCGATTCCATACGCGCGGTTTACACTTCTTCACGCGTGAAGGATATGTTTGATTATAATTTCGTTAAATATTGGGCAGGAAGAACAGGATTGAATTACCTAGCTAATGCACCAAATTGTCACCAACCGTCGGAGCCAATTCATTTTTTCGATGACAAAGAAGTCTCAAGCATCGGCGAATTACATTTGCTTGGAGCGGCAACTGAAGATTATTTGACCTATATACTCGTGGGTACTTCAACAGGATTATTTGTATCCAACGAAAGCCAAAAGCAGTATTTCAGCACAGCGTATAGCCGAGCAACTGTGTTAGGCGAGGTCGCCATCAATGATATGGAATCGATGAGCGATGGTGTGCCGGTTGAAATAAATGGCTGGTCTGTCTATTATCCATTTTCATTTTGCGAACAGCGCATGTACGTTGCAACAGCCGATGGCCTATTCAAATTGGATTATTCGATTGCCCCCGCATCGTACGAACAGTTGGGTAACACCCTATATTATAACGACAATTACTTAGATAGTGACACTTTGATAACCTGCGGCGGCGATGATCATCTGCTCAGGCTTCCCTTTTCGATAGGTGTAAATAATTCCATCCAATGGCAGCGTAACGGACAAGATATTATCGGCGCTGATAGCAATGCTGTTTACTTTTCCGAATCCGGCACATATCGCGCCGTCATGTGGTTTGGCTGCGAAAACATCGAAATCTATTCTAAAGAAGTCACGGTTGAAATGACAGACGCACCGAAGTTTACGTTCGACTATCCGGATACGGTGCATATTTGCGAAGGTGATACGTTTCCGATGGAAGTAAAAAACGCTCAGTCAAACTACTCCTATCAATGGTTTCAAAACGGAGAGGCATTGACAGGCGAAACCAGCCCCGCTTTTTCTGCAACGGAGGCCGGAACGTATGCCGTAGGAGTCAGCGCATGCGGCGACAACTTTGTTTTCTCAGACTCGGTAACGGTCCGTTTGCACCATTTGGAAAAGCCGATTTCGTCCGATAGAGACATTCTCATGTGCGAAGGGGAGCCGGGGACGATTACGGTAACCGGCTATGCCCCGGAGACGATCAAGCGCTGGTATCGGGATGGGGTACTTTTACCCCGTGAGTCTGATCCGATATTAGTAGTGAGCCAGCCCGGAGCATACACCGTTGAAATCGCGATCGGCTCCTGCTCGGTCATGTCCGACGAATTGACCGTCCGCTTCGTGGCCTTGCCGATGGCGCAAATCCAGGCGGCCAACGACGAGCCATTATGCTATGGAACATCAACAACCCTCACGGCTGATCATGAGGCCAACGAAACCTACACCTACCAGTGGTCAACAGGGGAGACCACCCGAAGCATCCTGGTAAGCAATCCCGGTGTGTACACGCTTGTGTTGACGAACGCAGCAGGTTGTTCTGATACCGCGGCCTTCGAACTGCATGTTTACGATCCCATATCGGTACCACAGATAAGAGATACCGTTCTCTGTGGTGCCGCGAACGAAGTAATCCGTCTGGAAGCGCCAGCCGGTTATTTGGCTTATCGTTGGAATGGAGGAGCCAGTAGCGGTCGTTATTTTGACGTTTCTGCCCCAGGTATGTATTCACTGGAAGTGCAGGACGAGAAGGGCTGCATAGCCACGACGACATTTGAGGTAAAGCCTTACTGCAAGGATATCCTCACTCCAAATACTTTTTCCCCCAACGGGGATGGTTTCAACGACACGTGGATAATCGGTGGTTTGGAAGACATGGCCGCCGTGGTAACGGTTTTTGATCGTAATGGACAGCTTATATTCCAGTCTCACGGCTATAGCGTCCCTTGGGACGGTCTATACAAAGGCAGGTTAGTACCGGTTGGGGCCTATTATTATCACATCACCACTTCAGTGGGCAAAGATTTTAAAGGCGCGCTAAACGTGCTGTATTAACACCGGCGCCAGGTACGCGGGTCATGTCCAGAATACCCCGCCAGAAAGTCCAGTAGACACCCCTTCAAAGTACGGAATAGCCTCTATTTTTGTTAAATGAATGGACGACGGGACACAATTATAAAAATCGCTCAAACCTCGGATGAACGTGGAGCCATCGATGCATTAACATTGGCATTCAGTACTGATCCAATGGTCCGCTGGTCTCTACCGGACCCAGTAGTCTATTTGGCAACCTTTCCTTCGATCGCGAAGGCTTTCGGCGGAAGCGCATTCCAGGGCGGGACAGCCTATATTGCCTCTGGTTTCGCAGGCGCTGCTCTGTGGTTGCCGCCCGGTGCCGGATCTGATGAGGAATCGCTGAAGAGGCTGTTTGATGAAAACGTCGGTGACGATGTAAAGGAAAATTTGCCGGCAATTTTTGAGCAAATGGAAAAATTTCACCCTACCGAACCGCATTGGTATTTGCCAATGATAGGTGTCGACCCAGCATATCAAGGTACGGGTGTAGGCTCAGCATTGATGGCTGAGGCGCTCAAAGCCGTTGACCAGGACGGATTAATTGCGTATCTTGAATCTTCAAACCCCAGGAATATTTCATTATACGAGCGTCACGGATTCGAGGTAATTGGCGAGATTCAATCCGGCTGTTCGCCTGTTGTACATCCGATGCTACGGAAGGCTCGACGAATTATCAGATGATCTGTTCAAACTCGGGATTCTTATGAAAATGAAACAAGGTGAGTTTATAGCGTTGTCGGCTTCATCCATGACGCTGACGGCGTTGGGAATTGACATCATGCTTCCAGCATTTGCTGAACTGCGAATGGATTTTAATCTCGATCCGCATTCAACAGAAACCGCAAAAATCATCTCATTCTTTTTTCTTGGCCAGGTAGCACAGATCATTTTCGGAACGCTTTCCGATCGGTTTGGACGATTACCCATTCTACGCATCGGTTTCCCGCTCTATATCATAGGTGGAATCGTCGCCGCTTTCGCTCCCAGTCTTTCGCTGATGTTAGTTGCGCGCTTTATAGCCGGTGTAGGTGCATCCGCAGTTTTTATGACCACGGTTGCAGGTGTACGGGATCGTTTTGTTGGTAACAAAATGGCCAGAATCATGTCTCTTATTTTCACCATTTTTCTATTTACACCCGTAGTTGCTCCTTTTTTAGGGGCAGCTATTTTGCGTCTTTTCTCATGGAAGATGGTGTTCTTAACACCACCTTTGTTTGCATTAATTGTATTTGTGTGGTCATCACGCCTTGAGGAATCATTGCCAAAGCATAAAAGAATATCCCTCAATTTCTCCAGTATTCGTAAATCGCTAAGACATGTTCTGCGCAACCGGACCTTTCTTAGGTATACAGCCATCACCACGCTTCTTTTTACAGCACTCAGTTCTTATGTGGCCAGCTCGGAACATATTATTGGCGGACTTTATGGTAAGCCCGCGTTGTTTCCATGGGTCTTTGGAGGCATGGGTCTGCTCATGGCCTTATCAACCTTTGCCAATTCATATGTATCTGCAAAGTATGGAGCAAGGCGAGCCCTGAAATCCTTACTTTTTATCTATACGCTTGTCGCTGCCGCTTTAGCGATACTTACCGTAAGTTTTGGGAATCCACCTCCTATGCTTCTGTTCTTCACTGCTGTCACGCTGATGATGTCAATTAACCTCGCCGTTGAACCCAACAGCAGTGCTCTTGCACTGGAGCCGTTGGGTAACGTGGCTGGGATAGCGTCTTCAGTCTATGGTACAATTTTCTTTTCGATTGGTGCAACGCTGGGTTCAATACTAAGCAACCTGATGCATAATAGCGTTTCGCCATTAGTGATAAGTTACCTTGTCATCGGGATTAGCGGGCTATTTCTGGCACTAACTGATCGTCGTCCCAAATGATGTAAGTTTTGCGTAAGCTAGGTGTAAGGCATTAAATTTCGGTATAATGAGGAGTTTGCTATCTTTACGACCCTTGGACTGAAACAAATTACTCACATCACATGTCGATTGAACCAGCAATCGTATGAACAAAATAATAACACTATACGGTTATGGAAAATCATCCGTCACAAATGAAAAATGGTGCAACGAACGATAAGCTCATTCAAAATATCATTTCACAGCTACTGGATATACAAGAAAAGGAAAACTGGCTCGATGAAAATTTTAAACGGAAATTAGGAGGTGTCGGAGCGGATAAAGCTTTTGAAAGGCCTTTACCCGAATTACACAGTGTAGCAGAGCTTATTTCCCACGTATTGGTATGGCGAATTGAATCTATCCGCAAGTTGAAGGGCTTGGATGCCAATTTAACAGTTGATAGTCCAGAAAACTGGCGTACAAACGACCAATTAGAGGCGATCGGTTGGCTAAATCTCCAAAAGGAATTTTATCAAAGCATCTATACGCTCATTGAGATGTTATCGGATAAAGACGATACTTTCCTGGAAAATAAGTACCGTGATGGATACAGCTTTAAATATTTGATTGAGGGGCTTATCCATCACGACCTTTATCATTTAGGACAGCTAGGTATTACAATTAAGTTTTTAAACTTGCAACATGTAAAGATTTGATGTTCTTTTCAAAATCAATATTCCTGCATGTTTATCAACCAGCTTATGACAAAAGTGTATGTTTGGGAAAAATACCGCTATTTTGTATTTTAGTCCGAAATATCTGGCGATGAAAGTTTCCTATTTGGTAGCTATTGGTGTGGTTGTGTTATTTGCGCTGCTTTTCGTACTGGACTACGTACATACTTCTGCACCAGAAGGCAAAAAGACCGATTCCAAGCAAACTTCAGTTTCAACCCAGTCCGACTCATTGGCGCCTATTCATAAAGGCGATATTATCAAGAACGGAAATTCTACGCGCGATGTCTTCAAAGCACTGGCGGACGACGATAAGACTAACCCCGATGAGATGAAACCCTGATTGATAAATTTGTCAATATCCCTTACAACCACCAATCTCTCAGATTTTGTACACATCGTGTGCAAATTTGAATCGGTTGTCTAGTTATAGGTGCGGCAAAAAATATCCGTATACGTCATCGGAAAGTCTAAATTATAATTTCTTAAAAAAGAATAGTATTTCTGCTAAAGTTTAAAATTATTATCGTAATATTGCGATATTAAAGAAAGGTTATGGGGCTTACGAGATCAGAAATATTTACGGACGAACAAAATAAATTGGCTTCTTTATTTAAAGTTTTGGGGCATCCGGCAAGGGTTGCCATTCTTCAATATCTCATCAATCAAAAAGCCTGTATCTGTAATGATTTAGTCGATGAGTTGGGATTGGCACAAGCCACCATTTCACAGCACCTTAAAGAGTTGAAGAGTACAGGCATCATTCAGGGAACAATTGAGGGTAAATCTGTCTGCTATTGTATTGATGAGAAACTGTGGAAACAAATTCAAGCGGAATTTAATGCGTTCTTCAACCAAGAGGTAAAAGTAACCAGTTGCTGTCCATAATATTTTTTAGCCTCTGTTATCGTAATATTGCAATATATCGTTTAATATAATTTTCAAATCTTATTTTTATGAAACTGTCAACAATCAAAGAAATCCTCCCAACGTTGAATGATGTCGAATTTCAATTGGAGAACGGAACACTTGTTCCCGAACATTTCCACGTGACGGAAATAGGACAGATTACCAAACATTTTATTGACTGCGGGGGTGTAATCCGTACAGAGAGGGCGGTAAACTTCCAGCTGTGGAACGCCAACGACTACGCGCACAGGTTGAAGCCGACCAAGCTATTGAACATCATTAAGCTATCAGAAGAAAAATTAGGCATTGAGGATGCCGAAATAGAGGTAGAATACCAAAACGAAACGATTGGCAAATTTGACTTGGACTTTGACGGCGAGCATTTCATTCTAAAGAACAAACAGACCGCTTGTTTGGCAAGCGATGCCTGCGGTATTCCCGCAGAGAAGCAAAACGTGAAATTGACGCAACTGAACAGCAGTTGCTGTACACCCAATTCAGGATGTTGCTAACTCGTAAAAACCAGTCGTCATGTATAAGCAGTTAGCTGAAGCCCTAAAGAAGATTATTGGCGCCCAGCCTCTAAACGAGGAGCGCAAAACCGTACTGCATCCATTGGTAGATTACGTACAGCAAAAAGCAAGTAGCGGAGCGGATATAAACCTCAATTTCATCTGTACCCATAATTCGCGTAGAAGCCATTTGGCACAGGTATGGGCACAGGCAGCAAGTGCATACTTTAGGGTCCCTAACGTATACTGCTATTCGGGCGGTACGGAAGAAACGGCACTATTCCCAGAAGTGGCGGAAACATTAACTGGTCAAGGTTTTAACATTTTCAAGATTGCGGAAACCCATAATTCAGTATATGCCATCAAATACAGCGCTAACGCGTTGCCAATCATCGGATTCTCCAAAAACTACGATAGCCCTTTTAATCCTGTATCGGCATTTGCCGCCATTATGACCTGCTCACAGGCAGACGGCAGCTGCCCGTTCATTGCCGGAGCGGAAAGAAGAATACCCATTACATTTGAAGACCCTAAAATTTCAGATGGTACACCAGAGCAGTCCCAGGTATATGCGGCGAGGAGTTTTCAGATCGCGCAGGAGATGTGCTATGTTTTTTCAATGATCAAAAGTTAAGGTAGATTATTCTTTATTGCCCAAGGCAAAGACACCAAGGTAGGTACCTGAGTAAGGCTCGGATGCCGGTGCCTTGAGAACATCATCAAGCAATCGTAGTCCGACAGGGTGTCGTCAGATGACGAAACCTGGAAGTACATGTTATCTATACACGTTACTGAAGATTTTAGAAAAAAAAGTTGTATAACCCCCAAGTTACCTATATATTTGCGTAACCTACAGGTTACATAATATGCAGCGGGACATCCATCACCAATTTTCGTTCGGGCAGCCACCCGAAGTAGTCTGGGAATACCTCACCGATAGCGAACTCCTGGCTCAATGGCTGATGCCGAACGATTTCAAACCGGTCGTCGGTCATCGGTTCCAGTTCGGCACCAAGCCTAAGTTGAAACTTGGCTTTGATGGGCGGATCTATTGCGAGGTATTGGAAGTCATCCCCTGTGAAAAGCTCGTCTATTCATGGAAGGGCGGACTGTCCAAGGAAAACCCCTCGCTTGATTCCATTGTGGTCTGGACACTGATCCCCACGGTTGGGGGAACGGTCCTGAAGCTGGAACATAAAGGGTTCAAGGGGTTGCGGAACTACCTGCCCTATATCATCATGGAGAGGGGCTGGGCTAAAATAGGAAAACGGCTATACAAACAACTAATCACTGCATGACATGTCGGTACCGACGTTAGACACATTCCAGGTTATAGCCGACCCGAGCAGGCGGCAGATACTGCAACTGCTTTCGCAGGATAGCCTTACGATAAACGCGCTGGCGGAGAATTTCGATATGAGCAGGCCTGCAGTTTCCAAGCACATCAAGATTTTGGATTCTGCCGGCTTCATCTCTATTCAGAACATCGGAAGGGAGCGCTATTGCATATTGAAGCAGGATGGTTTCAACGAACTGCGGGAATGGATCGATTACTTCGACACGTTCTGGGATTCAAAACTAAAAAAGCTGGAAACGCTTCTTAGCCAAAAAGCAACCGAAAGATGATCTATACAGAATATAAACCGCATACGTTGCTGGCACCCTACATCGAATGCTACTGGCAGGCTGACGCAGACCGGCCGCCATTCCGTGAAGTGGAATCACTGATCCCGGATGGGACGGTGGAGTTGATGTTCAATTTCGGTGATGATTACCACGAAGTGACCGGCTGTAGACAGGCGCGTGTCAAAGGGTCTCATATCATCGGCATCCGCAAGCGGGCTTTGCAGATCTCGCAAAGCAACAACCTACGTCACAGCATTTCTGTCGTCATATAGTGATCAAGTATTGACCAATACGCTGAAATTGCGTGACGTCCTTTCCGAGAGCCAGCCAACTATGTTGCAGTGCTTTCCGTTCCGACGTAAAGAACACCCTGTTTTGGAGTTTAATCTTTTGAGCTATTCCGTTGGTATTCGGCCAATGAAGCTAAATAGCGTTTATTAAAGGCCTCTCCAGAAAAAGGATTTTGGCTGGTAATCAAATTTCTGTCGCTAACCGCAAAGTTCGCTTTAGGGAGCCCATGTCTGTATTTCAATCCGAGCTTCTTTAATTTTTTAGCTATTTTTCTGGTTTGAGGCTTTCCTTTCATGATGAATCGTTCGATGACAAATTCCTCAAAAGGCGATACGCAATTCACGTTGAATCCAATGTATGGGTTTTCATCTTTTGGTATGGTTAAGATAAGGCTGGGCGCATGGCATATCAGTCCTGTTGGCTTTTTTTCTTTTGCAAAGTATTTAAGTAAAATAGGAATATTGGCATCAGCTTTTAAATCTACCATTAAGCCTTGCCCACCGGGAATAATCAAGCCAATGTAATCGGATTTATGTTCGATTGCCTTTTCAAGTGTTTTGGGGTTGTTGAATACGCTATCCGTCTTAATAAATTCGAGGGCTTCGTTTTTTATAGTTAGGTTATCTTTCCAATATTTATCGTCAACACTTTCCTCGTCTATTGTTGAAACAACTCCGCCTGGCGTTGCAAAATCAACGGAATACCCGGCTTCTGTTACCGACTTGTACGCTAAATAAAACTCATTTAAAAACACTCCTGTTTGTCGAAGTTTTCCTCCGTTGTTCAATTCTAAGGTATCTGCCGCACTCATTACAAATAAAACTTTGTTGCGTTGCGCTTGAACCATGTTCGCAGCAACTACCAGTGTTAATAGTATTTTCATTTTCATTCGATTAAATTTGTTCTTTATCGGTGATGAAGCTTGCATAAATTAATCGTGTCCTTTTGTTTGTGGCATTTTATGCAGGTTTCATTATTGATTTTTTCAATTGCTGATGTGAGCTCGATGTAACTAATTATTGCCTTGCATGTCAATAACCTTACATCTTGGTTTCATTTCATTTTATATGAATTTCATCGGCAAAGTTGACGAGAAAAAAAACGGAAAACATTTACATAGGTAAAGATTTTACCTTTTTGCCCTGATCCGGCTTAACTGCGTGGGCGAGATGCCTAAATAAGAAGCGATGTGGTACTGGCTGATTAGGTTTTCTAAATCCGGATATTCCTTTTTAAAGATTTCGTAGCGTTCTTTTGCTTCAAGGGTCACTAGCTCAATTTCTCTTTTTTCTTTTATGGCGAACTTGTATTCTGCCAGTATTCTCGCAAGGCTCTCAATTTTTGGAAAGTCTTTGTAAAGTGCGGTAATTTTGTCGAAGTCCGCTACGAATATCGAACAAGGCGTTAGGCATTGGATATTTATCAGATTTTTCCGTTTTGTCGTAATAGAAGAATACGCAGCCACAAAGGCAGGTGGCGTAAAGAAGGTCTTATTGTATTCATTCCCAGAGGTATTTCGGAAAAATGCCCGCATTACACCTTCAGAAAGAAACGCCAATTTTGAGGAGTATTCACCTTCTTTTGCAAAATAATCGTGTTTTTTAAGTTCGATTTCAGCAAATAAGGAGACAAATACCTCCGTTTCACGCTCCGTGAAGTAAATTAGCTTTCTCAAGTATGTTTTCAGTTCATTCACTTTTAAATGTGGATATGCGATTTTTTTTCGCCATTACCGGCAACGGTTCGGAGCTTGGCCTTCATTGCGGATCGAAATCTCAAACTTCCAATTTTTCGCCACTTTTAGTATAAGCAAAAGCCACTTGTTATTACGAAATTATGAAAAAAAAGAAGCAACGTAACTTTTTATTTATCACGGCATTTGTTCACTCGTCAATACCACCTGGAAAAACAGTTTCTTAACCTAGGTTAAGCGAATGTTGCGCCAAAATCACAATTTTCGTTAAAAACAAAATAATAGGATCAAACGTTTAAAAATAAAGTGATTATGGCAAAATTAGAAGGCAAAGTAGCAGTGATTACAGGAGGCTCGGGAGCCATTGGTTCCACCACTGCTAAGCTATTTTTAGAAGAAGGAGCCAAGGTCGTATTGGTAGACATCAATGAACAAGCGCTTAGCGAAGTTGCTTCCGAATTGAACAGCGACCGGATCAGTTATGTGACGGCCGACGTGACGAAGGCTGACGATGTGCAAAAATATGTACAGCATACGGTAAACACGTTTGGTAAGATCGACGTATTTTTTAACAATGCCGGCGTTGAGGGCGCAGTGAAACCGATTGAGGAGTACCCCGAAGACGTGTTTGACAAGCTGATTGCGGTCAACGTTAAAGGCGTATGGTTAGGACTGAAATACGTGCTGTCGGAGATGAACGAGGGGGGAAGTGTGATCAATACATCTTCTGTGGCTGGGCTGAGTGGCTCACCACTGGTTAGCGCGTACGTTACCAGCAAACATGCCGTTGTCGGTCTTACACGTGCCGTGGCCCTCGAGGCTGCACCGCGGAAGATCAGGGTTAACAGCATTCACCCGTCGCCAGTTGATAACCGGATGATGCGTTCGCTGGAAGGCGGTTACGCCCCCGGTGCGGCGGAAGAAGCCAAGAAGAATTTTGAAAATGCCATTCCGCTCAACAGATATGCTACCAATGACGATATCGCCAAAGGGGTGTTATTCCTCGCGTCAGACGATAGTAAGTTCATAACGGGCACTAAACTGGTTATGGATGGGGGCATGACCATGGCATAGATGCACAGATTGATCAAGTCCTACAGCCGCCAATCCGACCAGTGGAAAGATCCATCATTGGATGTCGACGCGGTAAGCAAAACCTTCCAACCACTTGTTCATCATCCACCAAGCTAGAGGCGATGCTACCACCACGGCAATCAATACCAATTTACGAAATCTTTGGACAGCAAGCTGACAATAACAGCTACCGAAGCGCCCAGCACCTTGGTTTTTAACTTGCAACACGACGTCAAACTCGGAAAATAAATATCAATCAACACCCCTTTGTCGTAATTCCCCTGTTACAATGTCGTTTGCGCACCTCACGGTCACAGCAAACAAGCGGTACCTTTACCTTAAAATAAAGATCATGAGAAAGCTAATTGTATCAGTGGAAATGTCACTGGATGGCTACATCGCCGGACCAAATGGCGAAGGAGACTGGATATCGTCGGGTGAGGAAATCTGGAACCACATGTTCAACGATCTCGCAGATGTGGATACCGTGCTGTTAGGAAGCAACACGTATTCAGAGTATGCCAGTTATTGGCGATCAATACTGACCGACCCGGATGCCGACCCAAACGAAAGGAAATATGCCCAATGGGCTGAACGCACCCCGCACATCTTGTTCTCGAAGACCGTGCAGTCGATCGACTGGGCGAATTCGCGTATCGCGCGCGATCCCCATGCGGAAGTGACTTCGTTGAAGCAGCAGTCCGGCAAAAACATCGTTGCCTGGGGCGCCGGGGAGTTTGCATCGGCATTATTTCGGATGGGGCTCGTGGATGAGCTTCGTATTACCATAGCCCCGGTGCTGCTGGGCGGCGGATTACCGTTGTTCCAAGGGATAGACCGTACCAAGCTGAAATCCATTGAGGTACGCCGGCTGGAAAACAGCGCGGTCATTCTTCGTTATGAAATGAATACGGGTAAATAGCGAACTCAATTACCAACAGACCGATGCAGTAAAAGAAACATCAGTTTCCAGTAAATGTAGGCGGTATTGACGCTTGGGCCAATGTATAGCCTCGATGCTATGATTGCTAGGTCGGAGAAAAAAATCAACGCGATTAACGTAAAATTTGATCAAAGGTGTAACTTTACGGTTTAAGCGAAGTGCAACTAACTCATTTCATCAAACCTGATTACATCTATGGAAAGAAGGGAATTTATTCGCAAAGGTATGATTGGCGCCACCGGTGCGGCATTGACAACGACTGGCATGAGTGCCAAATCCTACGCCTCAATTCTTGGGTCCAACGAACGTGTCAACGTGGCTGTCATTGGCATACGCGGAATGGGCCAAAACCACATCGAAGGTTATTCAAAGCTCAAAAACGCGCGGGTGACCGCGCTATGCGACATCGATCGGAATTTTTTTGAACCCCGAATAAAAAAACACTTTGTGGACAAGGGACTGGAAAAGCCAAAGACATATACCGATTTGCGCATCTTGTATGAAAATAAGGACGTGGATGCGGTTTCCATTGTGACACCGAATCATTGGCATGCGTTGGCCGCGATATGGGCGATACAAGCGGGCAAACATGTTTCTGTCGAAAAACCATGTTGTCATAACATTTACGAAGGCCGTAAGTTAGTGGAAGCCGCAGAAAAGTACCCGGTCATTGTACAGGATGGGGCCGAGCAACGGAGCAACCCTTGTGCGGAAAGCATGGCTGATTTTTTGCATGGCGGGAAACTGGGCGAAGTGTATATGGCCAAAGGCATTTGCTATAAACGACGCCATACCATCGGGCGCACGCCAGACGAACCGATCCCTCCAGGTGTAGATTATGACCTGTGGTTGGGCCCGGCGCCCGAGCGCCCATTTTCGAAAAACCGCTTCCATTATAACTGGCATTGGAATTGGGATTACGGAAATGGCGATATCGGCAACCAGGGGGTTCATGAGATCGATATTGCCCGGTGGGGGCTTAATGTTACGTTGCCTACTAGGATCAGCTCAATTGGCGGCCATTTCATGTTTGACGATGATCAGCAAACCCCCAATACGCAACTCACTGTCTTTGAATTCCCAAACGCCCAGGGTGGGGGCGACGCGAAAAAGCTCTTGCAATTTGAAGTTCGCCATTGGCTTTCAAATTCCGAAGGCATCGGCGGGGAAAACCCGAATGACAACACGTATATGGTGAGTTCGGATAATGAGGTGGGCAACTTGTTTTTTGGATCAAAAGGCTACATGACCAAAAACCTCAATCAATGGCAAACATTTATGGGCGATAAGAGGGAGCTAGGGGAAAGTGGAAAAGGTTTCGGTAACCACTATGCAAATTTTATCGATGCAATCCGGTATAACGACCAAAAATTGGCAAAAGGAGACATTAGGGAAGGGTTTTATTCTTGTGCGCTCATCCATCTGGGCAATATTGCGTATCGCGTGGGGCGAACTCTGGATTTCGATCCGGTAACCATGAAATTTATCAACGATCCGGAAGCCGACGCATTGCTAACCCGCGAATACCGGTCACCTTTTATCGTTCCGGATGTGGTGTGAAAACAGTCGTTTTTAGCAAGCGCGACTAATAATAATCTTGGTTTTGCCAAACTTGCAAAGTTGCTTTATATAGGGTAACTTGGGACCTTTATGCCGAATCTTTACATTATAGCCGGTTGCAATGGTGCTGGAAAAACCACAGCCAGTTATACCGTATTGCCAGAGATTTGGGATTGCAAAGAGTTTGTAAATGCAGATAATATCGCTGTCGGACTTTCTCCATTCAATCCTGAAAGTGTGGCTCTTGAGGCAGGTCGGATCATGCTCACCCGTATCCATGAACTGTTGGAAGAAGGGACCGACTTTGCATTTGAAACTACCTTGGCAACCAGAAGCTACGTTCCATTTATTAAAGATGCCAAGGAAAGGGGGTATCATGTAGCACTCGTATATTTTTGGCTTGATTCGCCCGAACAGGCCATACAGCGGGTTGCCAACCGCGTATCAAACGGAGGGCATCATATTCCAGATAATATAGTGATTCGAAGGTATTATCGTGGATTACACAATTTGATGCACTTATATATTCCCCATTGTGATAAATGGTTTGTGTTGGATAATATGGATTTGACGCCAGAAATCATTGCCAAATACGATGAATTTGGAAAAACAATCGCTAATGACGAAATTTGGTCAATAATAAAAGGACAAAGCAATGGCATTAAATAGCCCAACATCTTTTCCATCTGGGGCATCTTTTTCGGAGAAATTGCTTTACGGCGTTCAAAAGGCGTTGCGCAAGCTTGCCGAAGAGACAGCAGCTAAAGACGGTAATCTCGTTGTGAAAATTGATGGCGAAATAAAAGATGTACCAGCCAAGGAGTTACTAAAAACGCTCCCTAAGCAAGATAAGATGCTGTAAAAACATTACTCATAAACTCCAACTAACCATTTGAGAAATTTAGATCGCATTTCTGAGGCCAAGGGATAGTCCACCCGAACGATTTCCGCGACTCGTCCATTTTCCAGTTCCTTTTCTTCAAAGCCATGGGTGGAGATTCGCTATCATTTCTCGCGGTGCGCCATAACCGCTGTCTGCTATTACCTCGTCTCGTTCCTTCTTGCTTTTTGACGACCTTGTCTTTTTCAGCGTTAATACTCGTTGCTTAGCCTTGTCCAATGAAATCGGCGATTGCTTGGATAGCAGTTCCATTTGTAACACTACGAGTTCCTGAAATGATACCTTGCAGTTAATTTTTGGTAGTCATTTTTCAAAAGGGCAAGTCGTAAAGATAACGACCTACGCCCGAAATTGCTTTTTATCGACTAACCCCTTAGGGAAGCCATGTTTTTCTAGAAAGGCTTTAGATTTATTCGCTTTTTTAAAAAATAGGGATCATTGCCATGATCGCGCACATGATCTGCTTTCGAGTCAATAGCATTATTTTTTATCCGTCGGGTTTTTCATATCAAACCTCCTATTCTTACAAAGATATTTCATTATTTATGTATCACAAAAAACGCATCGTAATTTACTTGGCGCTCAAAATTAATCCTAACTTGTAGCCCTACAAGTTACATCAATAACACTTTCCAGGCATCCATTACACGGCCGTTATCTAACAAATGCTTGGCTTTTAAATGCTGGCGCATGGTACGGGTGTGGCTGTCGGTGGTACCATCAAGCAGTTCTTTCATTTCATCGGTTTTGCTAAAGGATTCTACCTCCTCATCGGATGGTAGTCTTTTAACAAGCCCCAATAACCCCAAATTATTCCCGGTTAATATATTGGAGTTTTTAATCTCTTTAGGAAAAGCATCTATGCCGATACCCATTCCAGCATAATCTATTGGTTTGGCAATTTTAAATAAATTATCGCTGGTTACCCTACAATACCAATCACCGCCTAAACGAGCCACCAGATCCATTTTATGAGGGTCTATTTTACCATTAGCATCCAAAATATCTTCATTGATGTGAATCCGTTTCACTTCTGCAATAACCAAATTACCTGCTCCTCCGTTTTTCCCTAACGATATCACATCATTCACTACACATTCCAATTGAACGGTGGATTCCGCTACCCTGGGTGGCTTTACTGTCTCCGAAGCCAATTCAGTAAACCCTGCTTTCGAAAACTCATTTACTTCTCTTGGATAATCTTTACTCGTTAAATAGGTCTGTTGAACCATCTCATAGTTCACAATATTAATCACACATTCAGGTATTTCCAAAACGTTTTCAAGCGTATGCTTAGCGGTGTTATCCCGCGCCCTGCTTGTCGGCGAAAAAACACATATCGGTGGATTGATACTAAACACATTAAAAAAACTAAACGGACTTAAATTAACCTCGCCGTTTTTATTAATCGTGGATGCAAAACATATCGGCCGGGGTGCAATGGCATGGTGCAAATAGCCTTGCATTTCCGTCGGTGTTAATGATGACGCATCTATAGTTTTTAACCTCATTCAAATTTTTATTAAGGTGAGTTCGGCATAATAATATCCTCGCCCAGCGCGCATTCAATATCCGTAATCGTTTTTGTAGAAAAGCTATGGGTTCCGCTCAGCCATTTGCTGATTTCAGACCGCTGTTTGCCCATTGTTTTTACTAGATTAGTAGGTGTTATATTTTTTCGGGAAAGTATATCCGCGATCCTATTGGCAATGGCCAAATTATGCTTCACCAATTTATCAATGGCGGGATCACCATGTTCCTCAAGCCAGTCGGAGATCAGGTTATTTTTCATCAGTACGGGCATCAGAATGATTTTTTTACGATTTAATGTGGCTATGCAAAAGTATTATATAAAGTTTGTATGTCAATTTTTTGTTTTCATTTACATCGATGCCCATTATAAGCCTGATTACCACAAGTAATATGAGCTAAGGAAAGCTTTATGTAAATTGGCAGAAGAATCGGAAGGGAAAAAGGGAGAGTCTCGTCATCAAACGCGATGGTAAAATCAAAGAAGTGCCCGCGACGGACTTGCTTAAAACATTTCAGCAGATATTATGATATAGCTAAGCAGGGTTGCTTTCTGCTTCCCGTTTTAAAGCCATGTTCCGTTCTTTTATAAACCGCTTTAAGTAGTTCGTTAATACCAACCAATTTGCCAATCGCCCTAGTATCCCCAAAGGCGATCCGAATTCAAAGCGATCCCTCATCACCGTTAGCCCCTCCTTTTCTTCAAACCGGTGGTCGTGCCGGATGAATGAAAATGCACCCTTTACCATCTCATCGCGGAAATAATTGGGCCGATCATACGCCGGAATTATAGACGTGAGCCGTTGTCGTACGCCAAAATGGGTCGCTTCAAACGTAACAGTCTCACCAAGGCTAATCAGCCCTGAGGTAACACCACCTACCGCACGTTCTCTCGTTTTGCCTGCAGATACCTGATGGAAGTCGATGTTTCTAGCCAAGTCGAAACAAACCGCTATTGGCGCTGCAATCGTTGTTTCTAGTTCTATAATGGGCATATCATTTAGCTGGATTCAGTGATAACATTCGGTATGAAGGCAAAGATAGTGACTTACGGTTGGTCATACCTTATTTCCAAGCTACACAGGCTACCTTATTCCCTTTTGTTTAGCTAAAATATTAGTTAAAATCGATTGATTTCCTATCTTTGCCGATAACCAATCAAAACTGGATTATGGAAAACCAACAACCCAAACAACCCCGGGTCGGGAAATTCATTGATCCGCTCACCGACTGGGGCTTCCGCCGTCTTTTCGGGCAGGAGCCCAACAAAGAGATCTTAGTGGAATTCCTGAACGACCTGTTCCAGGGCGAGAAACACATCATTGATCTAACGTATGCACCCAACGAATACGATGGGGGCGATGTTACGGATAAGCGTGTCATTTTCGACCTGCATTGCCGGGGCGACAACGGCGAATATTTCATCGTGGAGATGCAGCGCATCCGGCAGGATCACTTCAAGGACAAGGCCCTGTTTTACGTATCGCGGCTCATCCAGCGGCTGCTGCGGAAGGGGAGAGAAACAAATAGTTACAAACTTCCGGAAGTGTATCTCATCGGCATTCTTGCGTTCAGTATGGATGTCGGCGTGCAGGATCGTTACTTCCACAATATCGCCCTAATCCGCTGCATGTCGGATGGCTTTGGTTTTTAAGCGTAACCGTATTTGAATCAAGAAACTTTCATTTTGGGCAAAATGGCGGTCTCGAGCATATATAGCGGACAGAAGCAAAGGAATTGATTGCAAAGCTACCCAGATGAAAGAAATTGTCAAGCGGCTTTGTACGGAGAAAATTAGATCGATTGGAAAATAAGATTTTAATTTTCGTAACTTTGTCATAAAGCAAACGAATATGGAAGCGATTATGATTCATCCGGAAAATGCTGAACAACTCAAGACCGTTAAATCAGTTTTGAAGGCATTGAAGGTTCCTTTCGAACCGCAGTCCAGTACGTTGCCAGATCATGTGAAGTCTAGCATCGATAGAGGAATGAAGCAAGCCGCCCAAGGCAAGACCATAGGACTGGAGGAGTTCAAAGAGAAACATTTTTTGAAACGATAAAGTCAGCAAGCAAGCTTAAACCAAAACTAAACCAACCTAATGCAATATACGCTCAGCTTTACTCCCGAGGCGGAAGACACCTACGATTCATTATCATCACAACTGGTGGAACGTTGGGGCGAGCGCTTTGTGTTGAAGTTTGAAGGACGCGTTTCCAAAGCGTTGGATACATTAAGCAGGACTCCTTTCCTTTATCCGGTAGCTATTGAGGAAACCCAAATCAGGAAATGCATTGTACATAATAACTGTTCCATCCTTTATAAAGTTGATGGCCGTATTGTAACGGTGATCTGTTTTTGGGATAACCGCCAGGAGCCGCTTTTTAATATTTAACGTTATGCCAATAAATACACCTTCTTCAACATCGTTTTCGGATAAAGTGTTGTACGGACTGCGGAAAGCGTTGCGGAAGTTGGTAGAAGAATCGGCTGCCAATGGGGAAAGTCTCGTAATCAAACGTGATGGTGAAATTAAAGAAGTGCCCGCCAAAGACCTGCTTAAGACATTACCTAAAGAAGGAACCCGTCAATAGGTGAAAGAAGTAATGCAATTAAAAGAGTAGATTGCTGCTACACTCTTAAACCTAACGTAGGGGTAGAAATATACGATGCAGATTGAGCACTACCCGCCGAACCTTCAGAAAAAAGACAAATAACTTTCCTTATAACCGAACAAAGCCACCGCTTGCGGTGGCTTTTTTGCTTACAACCAACCCCACCAACAATTTACCCTCACCCATACCACCCAAAAAATACCCAATACTGAGTATTCCACAGCCAACTTGAACCACCTGCTTTATACCAAGATCAATTAATCACGTATTCACCTAAAAGAACTAATCCTATCAAATTCAATTGCCTGGGTTTACTCGGATGCCGTAAAGAAAAATCAGAAAGCATTGTATGGCGTATGGGAGCCCGGATCCTCCGTGAAGTTGGGCGACCACTAACTATTTCCGAGCTAGCCGAACTGAAAGATTTTAAGATCAACTACCGGACAGACAATACGAAAGACGAAAGAAATCTTCGCCTCGCAGGAAGGAGTGGAGTTCGAGCTGAAACCACCGGTGGCTGGCATCGAGATTACCAGTCCCGGCAAGTCGTTGCCGTCGATTGATTTCGATGAGTTGGAGGCGCGTCAATCATGAGTGCCAAAGGTACGTATTATGGGGTGTCCAGGCGTACGGTTTTATGCCTTGGGCTGCGTATAATGCAGCAAGACCACTCCATGGGGGAATGCCCTACATTGCTGGAGATCAAGCTTCAGGTAGCGTTGCAGGTCTTGCTGTATCCGTTGCCCCCTGCCCATCATCAGGGGATGCACGAGCAGGTAGTAGGTGTCGATAAGCCGGTTGCGGATCAGGGCGGAGACAAACGAATAGCCGCCATAGACGATCATGTCCCCTCCAGACTCATTTTTCAGCTGCTCTATTTCCGTTACGATGTCTCCAGCCACCACGGTCGTGTTGCTCCAGCTCTTGTCCGGTGGCCTGGTGGAAAAGACGGTCTTGGGGATATCCGTCAGCGGCCGTCCAAGCGGGTATTCCTTGTGCCCCGGGTCTTCGGCCACCTTCATCCAGTAGGGGATGAAATCATCCGCCGTTTTGCGGCCCAGCACAATGCGATCCACGTTTTTGAGGTTTTCCACACAAAATATCTCCACTTCATCATCCCAGACAATGGCTTGTCCGTCTCCGTCGGGAGGTTCGATGCCAAATCCATCGAGCGTGATCAACATTTGCAGTTTCAACGTTCTCATGTCTTTTAATTTTGATGTACAACAAAATTAGGGGCATGAGAGCTCCGGCAAGCTGTGCAATAATGACATTGTTGCAGGGTATTTGCGACAGGATGCTCCAATCATTTCGTTTTTTTCTTTTTCCGCTCAATAAGCTTCTCCCGCTCATCGAGCACATCCATTTCCTGTGCGCAAAATGCATAGTGTGTCGCCTGTCGTATGTTATCCAGCGCTTTGTTCCATTTTCGAAGCCGTTCGTAGTATGTTGCTTTTTTCTGGAGCATCACGCCCTTGTCCATACCTTTCAGTGTCAACGCAAAATCGATCAATTTCTTTGCGTGTTCCATTTCCTCCAGTGCCAGCAAACAATCCGCGAAATAGGGATACACCGACAGTGTGTAAACGTCTGCCGCTAGGGCCTCCTCGAAATATCTCCTTGCAGCACGATAATCCCGCAATACTTCATGATGGAGCCTACCCATGAGGCACAAGCTATCTGCATCATTCGCATCGTAAGCCAATGCATAATTCAACGCCGTGACCGCTTCCTCCAGGTTGTAAGGATAATTATCCAGCGCCTGGAAATAATATCGGTTTTGTATTGTTTTATTTTCCATCGTTCTAAGTGCTTTATATCAACCATCCATCCGTACAATACGTGGCTGGAACGTGCCGATAATATCTACCAGTTCCTTTTGCGCCGCCATCACTTCTGCAATGCGCTTGTACGCCATAGGAGCCTCTTCCAAGCTGCCGCCGATCAACGTAACCCGGTGCTGGGTGAGTACTTTTTTCATTTCGGAAGGAGACCACATACGCCGTGCCGCATTACGCGGGTGCATTCTTCCCGCCCCGTGCGAGGCCGAGTGCAGTGATTCCGCGTGGCCCCGGCCAACCACCAGGTAACCTTTGTCAACCATCGACCCAGGGATGTAACCGACCACACCATTTCCGGCAGGTGTCGCGCCCTTTCGATGCACCACTATTTCGCGGCCTTCATGTATCTCTTTCCAGGCAAAATTATGGTGGTGTTCCACCCTCGCCATGATCCGTCCACCCACAGCCCGGATCAACCGCCTGTGGATATCACTGTGGCAGGCAGCAGCATATTCACCAGCCAGCTGCATAGCTATCCAATACTCCATGCCCAGGTGCGTATCCAAATCCAGCCATGCCAACTGTTGGGCCTCCTTCGGTAATGGGCACTGTGCCATTGCCGCTTTTGTATAGTATTGTGCAATTGACGCCCCAATGCCCCGCGAACCGCTATGTGACAAAAGCCCTACGTAGCTGCCCGGTTTCAAATCCAACTCGGGATGCGGTGCCGTCAGCGTCACTTCGCCAAATTCTACGAAGTGATTTCCACCGCCCGATGTGCCAAACTGCTTGATGGCCTTTCCGTGCAGCTTTCGCAGCAGGGGAATGCTTCGGAAGGCATCCGACTCAAATACCCCATGATCATTAGGAGAAGCATGTACCTCCCGCATTCCGAAGCGGGTATGGTCAACCAGGGCTTTTGCGTACCGGTCTTTGGCACCCTCCAGGTACGTCACCGGCGTATTAACCCAGCTTCAGCAAGTCTTTTCCTTTTAATTTTAACTGGCCCATGGCCTAATCAATTAAATGCTAAACCTTAAAGGAATCACACGGCCACGTAGCACACCGTGGAGTAGCGAGCTCCTATTTACTTAAAAAAAATGTCTTGAAATGGCGCACCGGCGACCGCCGTTGCATAGGGCAACGAATGCTATTGGATAGCACGGAGCGCTTCCTTCACCATGGAAGGAATCCTGTTAGCAGTATGGTATGCGATGAACATTGCTCCGTCAGTTAAAATGTGATACAATAGCTTCTATCAAAAAATTAAGGCGCAAAAGTATCGATAATTCTTTAATCCGCAAAAAATATGAAGCCCCTTTTGTCTGCTGTCGATTTCTTGATTTTTCGTTGTTACCCACTATTGAGTATTTCACCACCCGTCCGATTATAGATTTTCAGTTGCGTCATTTTAGTACGGTTAGCCGCCGGTAAACAGCGACATACGATAATCGCGTAGAAATTGCTATCTTTACGGCACGTAGCATAAATAGATCAGCGTCATGACAACGATAACATTAGAAGTCCCTGACAGTCTAGCGGAATACCAAAAGGATACGATACGGTTTATCGCAGCTAAATTATATGAGTCCGGTAAACTTTCGCTGGGCCAAGCCGCGGCTATGGCTAAACTTACCAAAGGTACGTTTGCAGAGTTGCTGGCCGACTACGGCGTTTCTTTCATCAACTATTCCGATAGCGATTTAACGGATGAGCTTGACAGGATCTCGGGAATATAGCATCGTAATCACCGATACCAGTTGCTTTATCACCCTGGACAAAATCGGGGCATTCGACGTCTTGCGCAAGACGTTTAGCCACATCGCCACCACCCCTGAAATTCAGGAAGAATTTGGTTCGGAATTGCCCGAATGGATTGAAATCAGGCCGGTTCAGGATCACACACTGAAAGAAGTTTTCAAGGAAACGGTTGACGCGGGAGAGGCAAGTGCCATCGCGCTCGCAATGGAGACTTCCAATGCGGTCTTAATTATAGACGACCTCAAAGGACGTAAGCTGGCCTCAAAAATGGCCCTTAGTTTCATGGGCACCCTCAGCCTATTGGTGAAAGCCAAGGAATACGGTGTCATTCCATCCATCAAGCCTTATATCGAAAAGATCCAGGCAACAAACTTCCGGATTGCGCCCTCCCTAGTGGATTTGGTCCTTGAAAGAACCGGGGAAAAGTAGCCGCTAATTTAATCATGGGTGACAATGCTGTTTTAGTTTTTTTGTATGTTTGCAGCAATGGAGTATTCAAAATATACAACACACATGGCCAAACCCTGGAGGGCCTAGTCTGGGCGTTACTTTAGCGCACTTTTTTTGTAAAGTCAATTTCCTAATTGCTCTTCTTCTTTTTTATGTTATCCAATACGATTAACTATTAAAATTTCATGGAAAATCAAAAATGACTGCAGACCATTTGCAGTATGGGGAATGCTTCTCAACCGTCATCGGATTTTTTGCAGACGTATTCATTGATTCCTGGAGCTGGAAGAGCTTCAAAGCGATTAGCGTATTTATTCACAATTAAGAAGTTAGAAAATGACAATTAAAGATATTCAAATACTTGCCGAAGAGCATGGTTTGCTGCTTACGGACGAAATGAGCTTCAACGAGATGGGCATTGATTTCAAAGTCGGTTTTGCCAAGGATCACGATGGCCAGCAATGGTTGCTCCGGATTCCCAGGCGGAACGATTTGGGCGATCAGATCGAAAAGGAAAAGCGTATCCTAAGTCTGGTGAAAAGGCACCTGTCCGTGCAGGTGCCGGATTGGAAAATAGCCACTTCAAAACTGGTTGCTTATCCACTCCTAAAAGATAAGCCGGCGTTATCGTTTCATGAAAAAACTTACGAAGTTACCTGGAATATGGACGAGCATAGTCCGAATTACGCCCCATCGCTGGCTAAAGCGTTAGTTGAGCTGCACGGCATTCCAGAGGATGATGTGCTTGAAAAGGAGTTGAAAATTATGAAACCAGCTGATCTACGACCGGAGATCGCAAAGCGACTGCAATTGGTCAAATCTGAGTTGGGTATCAGCGAGGAATTGGAAAATCGCTATCAGAAGTGGTTGGACAATGATGTGCTCTGGCCGGATTTCACCGTGTTCATCCACGGCGATTTGTACGCAGGCCACGTGATGGCCAATCCGGAAGGCGTCGTTTCAGGAATAATCGATTGGTCTACTGGACACGTTAGCGACCTTTCTCAGGACTTTTCGGGGCATATGACTGTGTTTGGAGAAAAAGGGCTTAAGGAACTTATAAGCGAATACGAAAAGCAAGGAGGTAGGGTTTGGAACCGGTTGTATGAACAAGCGGTAGAACGTGCTGCAGCTGCACCGTTGGCCTATGGTTTTTTTGCCGTAGAAACACAGGACGAAAACCATATTACTGCTGCTAAGACCCAATTAGGGGTCGGATAGCGAGGGATAAGAGGTTGCTTCAAAGAGGCCGTCTCCTATTTTGTTGGAAGCAAATGTAGGAGACGGCCTCTTTTTAGTTTACATGTCAAATTCAATTGCCCGGGTTTACTCGGATGCCGTAAAGAAAAATCAGAAGGTATTGTATGGCGTAGGGGAGCCCGGATTCCCCGTGAAGCTGGGTGACTACTAACCATCGATATTAACTTGACCAAGGAGAATGCGATATTTTTCAATGCAATCCTAACGCATAAGGTAAATGAAAAATTCCAAATAGCCTACAGTTATAATAGACGGATCACAAGACCAAATTACCGATTGCTCAATCCATACTCATTTTATGTTGACCCTTGCACCTTCAAATAAGTAGCCCCGGCCTTATCCCAATGTATTCAGACAACTATGAGATAAACCCAGATCTACCGTAACAAATACCAGTTTGGATTTGACTATAACGGGTTCATCTCACCTCGGCCGCACCCCATACGCCCCCATCGCATTTTCAATCTGTTTGCTTTCTGTGGTGTCAGGAAAGAACAAGTAGCTCGGCGCCAGAATTGGAGCCGCTTTAACAACCGTTATCTCGATGACTTCATTGATTGGAAATGCGTCGGTGAAGAGCTCGGTTAGAAATTTCACTTTGTCTGGAAATGAAGCGTCTGAGTTATTGATAATCTTGGCCGTTCCTTTGAGCTTATAGCCTTTTTGTACGAATATATCTACTAAACTGACACAGACGTTCGGATTATTTCGGATATTCCTTACACTCCCAGGTGAAGCTATATTTGCTATCAGCAGTGTTTTTTCGTTATAGAACGCAAATACCTCTTTCGGAGATACATTTGGTGCGTGGTCACCGTCCACTGTAGCCAACCAACATAAGACACTTTTGTCGATACAATCTTTTATACGATTATCCATTTTTTCCAATCCAATTTCCATACCTATATTTCCCTTACCACCTCATACAGCACCCAATTCTTTCCATCTTCAGTATACGGCTTAACGAAACGCATACCCAGTTTATTAAACACATTGATGGATGCCAGGTTTTCAACCCTTGCCCGACCGATAATCCGGTCCAGTTTTAGTGTTCCAAATCCATAATCCATGGCCGCCTTTGCACTTTCCGTGGCATATCCTTTACCCCAATGCTGCTTAAAGAATCGGTAGCCGATGTCGTATTCGTCGGCCGAAGGGTGATACTTAAGCCCGCACCAACCAAGGATCTCTCCGGTTCCTTTCAAGACGACCACCAGTCGGCCGACACCGTATTTTTCATATTGACCGTAGTTGTGCAAAAAGGTGCTTGCGGCTGCGACATCTTCAAACTGCACATCGCCTGTGTATTGCAGCACCTCAGGGTCTTCATTGAGCGCATACATCATAGGGCCGTCCTCGGCGCGGAAGGGACGCATCATTAACCTATCTGTCGTCAGCTCACACTGCTTCATAGCGATTTCCTTGATACATTCCTCCCGGATTTGCCAAATTTCGTCCAGCGAATAGGGTAGACCTTCATCAACCAACCACTTGGCGAGGTAATCCCGATGATACCCCACCTTATAATCAGTTACTTGATCCGGAGTAATTTCGATCTCGGTGAGCAGATTGTTAGAAAGATCGGCCTCTCTCATGCCCACGCCGGTAAAATCTAGAACAGTATCGTTTACCTTTAGGTAGTTATGTGCTTCGGGCAGGTAGTTTAGCCCATGCCTCTCAAGCACCGACTCAATACCAACGGTGTTATGACCATGTATTTTATATATGCCAAGCATCAATTTTACCCGCGAGTGTCCGTTTTCGTCGGCCAGCCGTTTCAACAGCGCGTGTTTAGTGCTGCATGTACCGCACCGATCGTCCAGAACGCAGGTGATACTGTTCTTATCTTGGTTACGGCGGTAGGGGAGCTGCTTTACGTGTTCTGATGCTCTAATAAAATTACCGAATCCCAGCTTTTTGAAAAAAATAGAAATTGTGGCGTCAGCTATAATATCAAATGTATATTTCATTCGAGAGAGAATAAGATAAGTTCATGTTTACCAATTATGGGTCCGTCGCCGTAAAAGGCAAAGATAGCGATTTACGGTGGTCACACCTTATTTCCAAGCTACACAGACTACCTTATTTCCTTTTGTTTTGGCTAAAAATATTAGTTAAAATCAACTGATTTCCCTATCTTTGATTTTTACTCAATCAAAACTGGATTATGGAAAACCAACAACCCAAACAACCCCGAATCGGGAAATTCATTGATCCGCTCACCGACTGGGGCTTCCGCCGTCTTTTCGGGCAGGAGCCCAACAAAGAGATTCTGGTGGAATTCCTGAACGACCTGTTCCAGGGAGAGAAACACATCATTGATCTAACGTATGCACCCAATGAATATGATGGGGACGACGTTACGGATAAACGTGTCATTTTCGACCTGCATTGTCGGGGCGACAACGGCGAATATTTCATTGTGGAGATGCAGCGCATCCGGCAGGATCACTTCAAGGACCGGGCCCTGTTTTACGTATCACGGCTCATCCAGCGTATCCGCCCGACCAAGTACATGTTTTCTGATTAATTGATCCGCCGTAGCTTTACGCCCAAAATAATATGATTATGAAGGAGCGTAGAGACTACATGTTTGCCCTTGTCCGCCAATGGCGCGAGAGC